>ERZ795032.2-NODE-2-length-1310729-cov-33.246580_pt1 | contig 1310729 bp, 1097 predicted proteins | sample MGYA00375124_ERZ795032 | MGnify/ENA primary metagenome ERZ795032 (study PRJEB30167, sample SAMN05720154) | activated sludge metagenome | isolation source: Anaerobic digester | place: China | collected 2015-12-16 ... | reverse complement strand
TCTCTGAGGGTTTTTTGTTTTGTTTGACTTACCCTATTGCGAAAGGCGTGCCAGGAGGGACGAACAGCGGGCGAGATGGGATTATCATATTGATATGAAAGCAGTTTATCTTGTGTCGGGGTGTTTGAAAGCGGGTTTTGGATCCATCGGGACGATGCTTCCGGTTGAATGGTTCTTTCAACCGGTTGAACGGAACGGAAAAGAGGCCCGTCTGATGCCGCCCGTTCGGTCACCCTAACGGATCTCCGGATTGCCGATCCGGATCTGGTTCATGGATGGGCCGGCGGGAGCCGGGGATGCGGGCGCCGGGGCGGGAATCCTTTCCCTGGCCGGGAAATAGGCCTCCAGTCCCGGCGACAGGGGCTTCTTCTTTCCCTGTCCCCACAGACAGTTGAGCCGTGGATAATTGTCGGGGTCGCTGACATGGAGGCAGGACAGCGTCAGACCGTCAGGCTCTTCACCCTGAAAGAGCAGGACATCGGACTCTCCCACGGAGGTCTTCTCGAAGCGTCCGCGGAAAGCCGTCTCCTTCCCGTTCACGATTCTCGTGAGGCAGAGGCCGTCCCCGGAGAGGGAAATTTTCGCGCGGCCCATGTAGGATGCTCCATCATCGGGCATGCTCCCCACGATATCGTAATCGCCTTCAAAGAATTCATATGGAGGAAGACCCGATGGAGAGGCCCATACAGAGAGCGCGACGAGAACAAAAAACGTTGATAAAAGGTTGATTTTCCACATGGAGTTCCCTCTGCCCATCGTTCAGGCTTCCCATCGTCCCTGGAATTCTTCCAGGGTAAGGCATTCCACGCCGATGTTCTTCATGTCCAGGATATTGGCATCACAGATGGCTCGGGTCTCCCCCGCCGTTGCATCCGTGATCAGCGTGACGGCATAGTCCAGGCTGACCGCGTCATAGACGGTCGCCCGGATGCAGTTCGGATACTGGAGACCGCAGATGACGAGCCGTATGATTCCCTTTCTCCGGAGGAGAAGATCCAGCTCTGTGCCCATGAATCCGCTGAACCGCTTCTTGACGATGACAGGCTCGTCCTCTTCCGGGGTCAGATCCTCCACGACTTCGGCCCCCCTTGTCCCCGAGACGGCAATTTTCCGGCCTTGCAGGAAATGGGGGAGCCGGAATGCTTCCACGTCGCTGCCGTCGGGGCGATAGGTCCGGGTCAGATGGACAACCAGACCGTTCCTGCGGCGGACCATATTCCGCAGCTCCGCGACGGACGCGACGATCCCCTCGGCTCCGGGGATATGGCCGGGCGAACCGGGCAGGACGAAATCGTTCTGCATGTCGATGATCAGAAGCGCGGTTTTCTGCACGGGTATCTATCTACTTCTCATATGAAATCAAGCGGTTGCCTTTAGTGCGGAGGATCTTGCCGGACCAGGTTGTCCAGGATGAGCCCGAAGAAGCCCTCCGCTCCCGAGTCGTAATGCCACCCCAGGTGCAATCCGCAGCGCCCGCAGCTGCAGAATCGCCAACGGAATCCCGGAAACCAGGTGTATGCATGGGTGGGATTGCCGTGAAGAATGCAGTTCCAGGCTTTCGAGAAGCAACCAATGCGAAAGCGGTACCCCGCCGGGTTGTCGAAGGTGTGTTCGAAGCCGCCGTGCCATTGGATTCCGAATCCGGCATCCGTGACCTCGCTGCCGCAGGCCCTGCAGCGCAGGGGATCCCGCCGCTCTTCTTTTTCTTCCTCTTCCTCCCGGGTGAGAAACCGGACGTCCGCTTCCTTTTCCCCTGACTCTTTCAGGAGAAGGAAGCCCTTGTGCCCGCCTGATCCCCTGTCGCCAAGGGGGACTGTCCGTCTCTCCATTTTGGGAATTCCCTTGCCCGGAGGGGAGGATACCGTTTCGGCGAACAAAAAAGAAGCTTTTTCGTCGGGAGGGTGTCATGGCCCATGGGCCGGGGCCGGTCGTGCCATGTGGGAAAGGGCATATCATTCCGTTTTAGACCCGGGATGATTCTATGGGAGCGGGAAGTTCTCGGAGGAGTGCCGCACAGAAGAAACGGCTTCCTGGAACAGGGGGGAGGGGGCCGACAATACTCCCGTCGGCCCCCTCCGGGGGGGATCAGTAATTCACGTTGGCAATGCCCTTGAGGCCCAGGATCTGCCTGGCCTCGTCCGGGGTCGCCGGCTCGATGCCGAGCTCCTTGGTGACCCGGACCATCTTGGCCACCTGCTCGGCGTTGCTCTTCGCCATCCGGCCCTTCTCCAGCCACAGGTTGTCCTCCAGACCCACCCGGCAGTTCCCGCCCAGGAGCAGCGACTGCGTGCAGATGGGAACCTGGGCACGGCCGGCCACGCACACGGAGAACTCAAACTCGCCAATGTGCCGCTTCGCATGCTCCACGAGGAACATCAGGTTCTCGGGGCTCGCCGAGAGCCCGCCCAGGATGCCCAGGACGAACTGGATGTAGACAGGCTTCTTGATGTAGCCGGCCTGGATCAGGAAGGCCACGTTGTTCACCATGCCCGCATCGTAGATCTCGAACTCGGGCTTCGTGTTGTTTTCATTGAAGACCGCGCAGTACTCACGCAGGGTCTTGAAGGTATTGGTGAAGATGAAGTCTTCCGTCATGCCCAGCATGATCTTTTCCCACTCGTGCTTCCACTCCTTGTAGCGCGTCACCATCGGGAAGAGGCCCCAGTTCATGGATCCGGCGTTGCAGGAGGCCAGCTCGGGCTTGTATGCCGTAACCGGAGCGACTCGCTGCTCCAGGGTCATGCCGGCTCCACCGCCGGTGGTGATGCAGACGACGGCGTTGCAGCGGCTCTTGATGCTGGTGATGATTTCCTTCATCAGGTTGATGTCCGGGGAAGGAAGCCCGTTTTCCGGATTGCGGGCGTGGACGTGGACCACCGCCGCCCCCGCCTCGTAGGCCCGGACGGCCTCGTCGGCGATCTGCTGGGGTGTGATGGGGAGGTAGTCCGACATGGTCGGGGTGTGGATGCTGCCCGTGATGGCACAGGTAATGACCGCTTTTTCTTTCATGTTTTGAGACTCCTTTCCTTCATTTGCAGACTCTATGGCGCAAGCGCTTCTACTCGGGCAGCTGCGTCAGTTGAAACAAGGACAGATTCCCGAATTCCGCCTTGTATTTTCCCTGTTCAATTCCCTTGACGGTGGCTACGACCGTGTCGTTGATCGGCGTCGGCACACCCGTCTTCCGTCCGTTTTCACAGACAACGCCGTTGATGGCGTCGATTTCCGTCTTAAGCCCCTTCTCGATGTCCTGGAGCATGCTGGCTTTCAGAAGCCGGTGGGGACCGAAGACCAGCTTGTAGATCCCGGCGCGCGCCGCCATTTCGGCCTGGGTCTGGAAGGCCAGGATGTTCAGGTCCGCTCCCTGGATCTTCTCCAGGGCCACGCCCAGCTTTCGGGTGACGGCGATGGTCTCGTTGCCGATCAGCGCAACACAGGCCAGGGCCTTTTCATTGTCGAGAACGTCTCCGAACGTGCAGCCCAGGGAAGCGGACATGCCGCTCAGGGTGGCGTTGATGAGGAGTTTCGACCACCGGATGCCCGGCAGGTTGGTCGTGATCTCCGTCGGACAGATCTTCTCCAGCACGGCCGCCACGGCCTTGGTTCGATCCTTGATCGTCCCGTCCAGCTCTCCCACGTCCAGGGTCATCTTGTCCGATTCGGACGTCAGCTCCGACACACCGGGGCGAAGCCAGGTGGCGCCCCAGCCGACGGCGCAGCCCATGACCTTCTCGCGCCCTACATGAGCCGCCACGGCTTCCTCGGGCACGCCGTTCTGGAGCGTACATACGATGCTGTCCTTGTGAAGATGCGGAACGAGGGCCTTCAGGGCCGATTCGTTATACGTCTGCTTGACCAGGTACAGGACCAGGTCATATGTGCCCGACATCGCGTCCGGCGTGATGGCCTTGACGGGCACGGTGAGGTCCATCTTGCCTGCAATGGTCGCTCCGTTCTTGTTCAGGGCCTCGACGTGTTCTTTGTTGGCGTCGATAAGAACAACGTCTCCCCCGTTTTTCGTAATCAGCGCCCCGGAGATGGTTCCCAGGGACCCTGCTCCCAATATTGCCACTTTCATGTCGACACCTCGCTATCTCCTGCTTTTCGGCAGGCATGTTTCTCTGGATTGGCGGATCCTTCTTCCTCCCGCATCATCCGGTCGGGAGGATGTTCTACCGTCCGCTGGAACGGCCTCCTGGGGCCGCGTTGCGGCGGCCCCGCGGAAGACCGTTTCCCGGAGGCATTCTACCTTTTCCCGCTGTCTGCCCGCCGGGATCCGGCGGATGAACGGGCGGGATTGAATTCCGTTTTCCTTACAGCTTGCCGTGGAACCGGAGCAGGGCCAGCAGCCCGTCGTCCCGCCAGCGGGCGACTTCTTCGCTGGTCCGTCCCTGTTCCGCCGGCCGGTTGGCCATTTCCTGGAGTACGCCCTCATGGGCTGCGTCCAGCCAGTTCTCCGGCCACTTCTTCCAGTCCGCCATGTCTTCCCACCACCACTCCACGGTGGGACCGATATGGTGCATGACGCCTTTGAGCCCGAAGGGGCCCCCGGCCAGGTGGTAGATCATGTTGGGCCCCATGAGCCCGTAACGGAGTCCGGGACCGAAGGTGACGCACTTGTCCACGTCCTCCACGGAGCACACGCCGCGGACCACCAGGTCCACCGCTTCCCGGTAAAGGGCCACGGAGAGGCGGTTGGCGATGAACCCCAGGGCCTCTTTCCGGAGGACAACGGGCTCCTTGCCGAGGGCCTTGTAGAAGGCGACGGCTGTCTCGACGGCTTCCTCGGACGTCTTTTCCCCTTTTCCGATTTCCACGAGGGGAATCAGGTGGGGGGGGTTGTAGGGGTGAGCCCCGAGGCAGCGCTCCGGGTGAGCCGATCCCTTGGCGATCTCCGTGATCAGGAGACCCGACGTGCTGGAGGCAAAAATCGCCTCCGCCGGGGCATGACGATCCACCTCGGCCAGCAGGGCCTGTTTCACTTCGTATCGCTCCGGGGAGGCCTCCTGAATGAACTGGACGTCCGCTACGGCCTCCGCCAGATCGGTCGTGTATTTGGCGAGACCCATGGCGACATGGGCCTTGTCCGCCGTCAGGATGTTCCGCTTCACAAGGAAGTCGAAACCCGCCGCAATCCGGTTCCGGGCGTTCTGCAGGGCCTCGTCGTTGATGTCGAAGATATGGACGGGGTAGCCCTTCCACAGGAAATTCAGGGCCCAGCAGGACCCGATCATTCCTCCTCCGCCCAGTACGGCTGTTTTCTTGATGTCCTTGACGTTCATGATTTCCTCCGCGATCCGGCTCCTCTTAGTAGATCATGATACCCAGGGGGATCACGATCAGGAGGGCGATGATCGTCGCGACGATGTGGCCCCACCAGATGTGCTTGTAGCCGTTCATGTGGGTCAGACCGGTGACGGCCAGGAAGGTGATGACCACGCCGTTGTGCGGCAGGGCGTCGAAGCAGCCCGCCGACATGGTGGCGACCCGGTGAATCAGGTCGGGGGAGAGGCCGAGGGCCAGGTACTTCGGCGCCAGGGTCTCCAGGATGATGCCCAGACCGCCGGAGGCCGAACCGGTGATGCCGGCCATCATGTTCGTGGCGATCGCCAGGGAGACGATGGGATGCATCGGCAGGGTGAGGAGCCAGCCGGCGATGACCTTGAATCCGGCCGTGGCCGCGATGGCCATTCCGTACCCGACGTCCGCGCAGGTGTTCACGATCGGGATGACGGTGTTTACGGCACCCTTGTTCAGGGTCTCCGGGAGGTTCTTGAAGTACTTCCAGAAGAAGACGATGCAGAAGGCGACGCCGCCCAGCAGTGCCCATACGGCGTCGAGCTTGAAGGCATTCAGCATGATGACGACGACGATCATGGGAACGATGCTCAGGAACACGTTGGGAAGCTTTTCCATGGCGACCACTTCGCCGGCCACGACGCCGACGCCGCTCGGGGCCACGTAGCCTTCCCCGCGCGCCTTGGCTTTCTTGAGCTGGTACTTGAAGTAGAAGACGTTAAAGGCCGCCACGACAATCGCACCCAGGATGCCCAGCAGGGGGGCCGACATGGTGGATGAGGCCATGTACTTGGTCGGCATGATGTTCAGGATCTGGGGGGAGCCGGGCATCATGGTCATGGTGATCGAGCCGATGCTGAAGGCATAGGGGATCACGAAGAGGTGCCATGGAAGGTCCAGTTCCTTGAAGATTGGGCGGCCGATGGGGATGAGGGCGAAGATGACGACGAAGAGGCTCACGCCGCCGTAGGTCAGGGCGACGCCGATCAGGGCGATGGCCATGACGCCGTTCATCGGGTTCCCCCGGCCGACCACCTTCAGGATCCCCTCGGCGATGGCCCGGGCAGCACCGCTGTCCTCCATGACCTTGCCGAAGAGGGACCCCATCAGGAAGATGAGGTAGAACTTCCCCGCGTAACTGACGAAGCCCTTCATGTATGGGCCTAACAGGGTGGGAAGAATGTCCAGGCCGGAAAAGACCGCGACAAAGACGACGGCCAGAGGGGCCAGGATGATGATGTGCCATCCCCGGAGGGCGAAGACTACGATGAAGGCCAGGGACAGTACGATGCCAATGATACTGAGGGTACTTGGATCCATGTGCATCTCTCCTTTCTTTGAATTGCTCTGGCGTACGTTTTAGGAGAGATGCGCAGGAAAGAACAATGGGGGGCGACCCCCATTTCGGGAGGGCCGCCCCCCATTCTGTGATGGCAGGGGGAAGGGTCAGCCTTCCCAGAGGTCCGGGTCGGCGACGCCGATCTTGATGGCGTACTTCAGGAGTTCAAGCCGGTCGTGGATGCCCAGCTTGTTCATGACGCTGGTGCGGTGCTTCTCCACCGTCTTGGCACTGACGCACAGGATATCGGCGATGCGGGCGGTCGAGTTCCCCTCCACGACGAGACGGAAGACCTGCTGCTCCCGTTCTGTCAGGAGCTCATAACCCTTGGGGGCAGGGGTCTTTTCCCGGCTTCGCACGTAGCTGCCGATGACATCCGCCCGGATCTTGGAACTGAGAAAGTACTCTCCCCGATAGGCCGCCCGGATCGCCTCGATGATGTCCGAACTCGGCGACGCCTTCAGGACGTACCCGATGGCTCCGGAGGCCAGGGCCTGGTGGACGTAGCTTTCCTTGGCGTGCATGGACAGGACGACCATCCGGGCGGAGGGCAGGGTCTCCCGGATCAGGCTGATCACGTCCAGGCCGCTGAGTCCGGGCATGCCGATGTCCAGTACGATGACGTCGGGATGATGGGTTTTCGCAAACTCCAGGGCCTGGCAGCCGTCTTCGGCCTCACCGATGACTTCCATGTCGGGCTGCGCGTTGAGCAGCTGGCGCAGGCCTTCCCGGATGATGGCGTGATCGTCGGCGATCAGGATACGGATCTTTCTCATGCGGCGCCTCCGTCCTCGGGTATCTCCACCCTGACGGTTGTTCCCCGGCCGGGGGCGGAGGTGATATCGATGGTCCCGCCCAGGGATGCCACCCGTTCCTGCATGCTCAAAAGGCCGATCCCCCTGGGCCTTCCGCCGGGAAGGCCTTCTGCGGCCGTTTCGAATCCCACGCCGTCGTCCCGGATCACCAGAATCGTTTTCGGGTAGCTGTGGGTCAGGAGGATCTTTACGTTTTTCGCCTGGGCGTGCTTGGCGATATTGGTGAGGGACTCCTGGAATATCCTGTACAGGACGATCTCGGCCGCTCCGCCGAGGCGGCGCTTGAATCCCGTAGCCTGGAACTGGATGTCCAGACCCTCGCGATGGCTGAGGAAATCCTGGATATGCCACTCCAGGGTCGGGATGAGACCCATGTGATCCAGCAGGTCCGGCCTCAGGCGGGCGGTGGTCTTCCGGACCTGGTCGGCCAGTTGCTCCACCCGGCGGACAAGCGTCCGGCACCGCTCCTTCCTGTCTCCGCCGCTGTCCCCGAGGGAGGTCTCCAGCGCCTCCAGGCCGAAATGCAGGGACGTGAGAGACTGGCCGAACTCGTCGTGGAGATCCGCCGCGAGGCGCCGGCTTTCCTCTTCCATGACGTCGATCAGGCGCCGGGACAGGAGATGGATTTTTTCCTCTGCTTCCTTGCGGCTCGTGATGTCGATGACAATGGCCACGACGGCTGGCCTCCCCTGATAGATGGCGGGGCTGGCCCAGAGCTCGACCCAGATGATCGAACCATCCTTTTGGAGCGCCCGGAAGATGTACTGGGCGGGTGAGAAGGAGATTTTCTGGCGTTTGATCCCCCTCTTTTTCACCATGTCCCGATCCGCCGGATGAATCACCTCCCAGAACTGCCTGCCGATGATTTCATCGGCGGAATCGTAACCCAGCATGTCGATAAGCCGCTGGTTCACGTACTGGAAGATCCCGTTCTGATGAACGTTGATTCCGGCGATGGAGTTTTCCACCACGGTTCGATACTTCTCCTCGGACTCCTGGAGCTCTCGCTCGGCCCGCTTCCTGTCCGTCACGTCCACGACAAACCCCTCGTATCCCTCGGGTTCTCCCTGCTTGTTCCGCCGGATTGCCGAGGTGATGTGGACGTCGATGACGCTCCCGTCCTTCCGCCGCATCTCCGTTTCGAATTCCCGGACGGAACCATGCCGGCCCATCACTTCCTTGAACCGGAGGCGGCTTTTCGGATCCGTATACAGGGACTTCGTCGAGTCGAGACCGATCATCTCTTCCCGGGAATCGTATCCGAGCATGCGGACACCCGCGTCGTTGATGTCGAGGATAATCCCGTCGAGGTCGGTCAGGTTGACCATGGCCGGAGAGTGTTCAAAAAGATGGCGGTACTTCCGTTCCGACTCGCGGAGGGCTTTCAGCTCCCGCCGGCAGGCCTTCAGCTTTTCTTCCAGTCCGGCAATCCGATCCTCTGCAGACGGCTCAATCGGGGAATTCATGACAAGCGACCTTTCCTGTTCGTTGCATCCCGGGTCGAGGGGTTTTCATTCCGGCACCGCTCGCCTTTTTCCTTGTGTCATACAATCGGGCCGAATCAGGGAACCATTCGGGCAAAGGACGGTTTATCGGATTGTGAATGTGCCTTCTCCGAAGGGTTTCCCGTCGACGAGAATGACGACCCTGTATCGTCCGCCGGGCCATTGGCCGGGTTCATCCCACCCCCAGCTGTGGCTGACCCAGGCGGTCCTCCAGTCCTTGCGGACGGTGAATGGAAGCTCGGCCTCTCCACGGAGGTTGCCGTCCGGATTCAGGTATTGCCAGCGGAAGGTGTAGAGCCGGTTTGTGTCCTGCCACAGGCCGTTCTCCATGTCCACCTGGCACCAGATATATCTGGACGAATCCCGCGGGAATTCCGATGCATAACGGCGGTCGTCCATGGGTATGCTGGTTGTCCCTCCCTCGTAGAAGCGGATTCCCAGCAGGCGGATGGGAAGCGTGGCGGCGGTTTCGCTCTGGGGAGAGCCCGCGGCTGCCCGCTCGATACCGGCGATCCACTCTTCCTGCCAGAAACCAGGCTTTGTCCGGACGACGATCCGGTCCCCGGGTCGAACCGTCCGGAATACGTCGGCGGTGACGGAGAGGCGGTCGGTTTCACCCGGATGCTGCCAGGAGGGAAAGGCAAGGTAGTATGTCAGGCTCTCCTTACTCTTCGTGACATATCGGTCCGTTACGGGAACCTCCCGGGTCGTTTCGGTCCCCTGATCCAGGTATCCGTTCGTGACGACGGCTCCTCCGGTCAGGGCGAGCGGAAATCCGGCAAGAGACAGGATCAGCACGAAAAGAAAAAACCGGTGAGACGATGAACGCCCCCGGATCCAGCGAAAGACAAGATAGAGGAAAACCAGTGCCGCGGGTGCGGAAACGGCCAGGGCATTGAGAATAAGACGGTTGCCGAGGGGTTCGTACTCGCTGAGCCCGACTCCCAGGGAGACGGCTCCTCCCAGGATGAGAATGCCGAGGAGCGAAAAAATCAGGACGAGGCCGGCGGATGATACGGGAGGCCGCGGAGCGTCCGGGAAGAGGGATGGCCCATAGGAAAGGGGGAGGCCTGCTTCGGCCAGTCCGACGGAAAGGGACACCAGGCCATCCAGGTATTGATCCGCCGGGACGGATGCAAAGTTATCCCCCCTGAACGGCGACAGGACGATCCGCACCCCCTTTTTTTTGTCGAAGACGATTTCCCGGACGGGCAATGACAGGGTGAAAAGCTGGTCGATCTTCTGCCGTCGGGATGGATCCGCGAGGTAAGAAAGAAAGAGATCGCCGCGGTCGGTGTCAAAGAAGTAGGCCTTGTCGAAAGAAGGATCGCCCGTCCGGATCTCATCCACCAGGCCGATTTGCTTCGCAAATCGGTCGTACCAGGCCTCCTTCCGGATTGTAAGTCGGGCCGGGCAGGGAGTCTTGATCTGGATGGTCAGGGAAGGGGGGGCGTTCTTGGAGCCCATGAAATATCGACAGGTGAAGGGGATTCCGCCATGGAGACCTTCCATGAGGTCTCCTGAAAAAAGGGATTTCCCGGTGACTCTGCCATGGAGCTTCTCTGCAAGGGCCCGGAAGGCCTGACGGCTTCCGGAACGTTTCCTGCGATAGAAAAACAGGAACCCGAGGAGGATGGCGACTCCGATGAAGATTCCAAGGCCCGCGCCGATGAGGGTCTCGATCATGCTGTCTCCGGTCGTGTTCCCTGCCCGGCCGATCCGGATTCGCTCTACCGGGCTCCGGGCAGGCATGTGTCAGTTGCACAAGATCATAGGCGATGTGTTCCATGGCTGTCAAATCAAACGGGCCCGCCGGAAAAGGCAGCCGAAAACGAAGCGGCGATTCGGAGGGGTCGGACAAACACGCATCCACGGAAAGGAGATGCGGCGTCGCAATTTCAGGCATCCTCCGATATTCACGTTCGGTTTCTTTGATAGGTAAAGCGTTAAAACAATAGGAACGGCCAGCCCGGCACCGGTACGAACCTTCTTCCATCTGTGACAGCGACTGGAGGGATGCCGTTCGGAAAGGAAGGATTCCACCCCATGGGAACATTTTCCTACAGCCATGAGGCTCTGGAGAATCTTCGGATTGCCGACAGCGCGGTTCTCGATCCCCTGGTCGACATCGAGTCCGCCCGGAAGGCCCACCTGGCGAAGGACCATACCAAGCGGGACAAGAGGATGTCCCTGCAGGAGGCCATCGCCGGATTCGTCCAGGACGGCGACATCGCAACGGATTCGGGGTTCGCCTATGTTCGGACGCCGCACCAGGCCTACTTCGAAATGATGCGGCAGGGAAAGAAGGGTCTCCATTTCATCGGTTCCCCCAATACCAACCAGAGCTACCTGATCAACTACGGCGTATGCGCGTACTCCCACAATTCCTATATCGGTGCGGAGATGCGCGGAAGCGACCGGAACTATTCCCGGCAGCTTCTGAACGGCAAGGTCACGATCCTCTCGGAATGGAGCCACGGTTCCATGGCCCAGGGATTCAAGGCGGCGCAGCTCGGCTCCCCCGGCGTCTTCAGCAAGCAGCTCCTGGGATCGGATATCCTGAAGCACAATCCCTATGTGAAGACCATGCAGAACCCCATGCGGGCCGATTCCGACCCGGTGACCTTCATCCCCGCCCTGTATCCGGATGTTACGATCATCCATGTCCACGCCGCAGACAAGTATGGAAACGCCAGGATTTACGGACCGGCGGTGAACGATGTCGCCCTGGCGGCTTCGGCCCGCAAGGTCATCATCACGGCCGAGGAGATCGTTCCGGAAATGGATATCCGCTACAACAACCAGGGAGTGGTGATCCCCTTCGTGTACGTGGATGCTGTCGTCGAGTTGCCCTACGGCGCCGTTCCGGGGAACATGCCGGGTTGCTATTACTGGTCCCGTCAGTGGTGGGAGAAATTCCTTCGCTGGAGCACGCTGTCTGACGAAAACATAAGGGAATTCCTGGACTACTGGGTCATGGACAGCAGGGACCCCTTCGACTTTGTGGAAAAGCTGGGCGGTGCCAAGTGGGTTGCCCTGTCCCGCCGGTTGACGAAGACAGCCGAATACAACAACGAGGATGATGGATATGATTTTTCCTATCAGTCTTACACACCCGGGAACGATCCCGGTATCTACTATTGAGGAGGAGGGATGTAATGGAAACACGAAAGCCCGCTAATCCTCTGGAAATGATCGCATATGTCCTTTCGCTCCAGATCCGGGACCACCAGGTTGTCTATGTCGGAACGGGACTGCCCATGGTGGCGGCGATCCTGGCGAGAAAGACCCACGCTCCCCACATCACCATGGTCTACGAGTCGGGCGGGCAGGACCCCATCCAGGGAGACATGCCGTGGTCCGTCGGGGATCCCTTCACGTGGCGGAAATCAGCGGTGATCCAGGAAATGGCCTATTCCTTCGCCCAGGCTTACAACGGCTATGTCGACATCGCCTTTCTGGGATTCGCTCAGGTCGACATGTACGGAAACGTCAACACCCATCAGATCGGGACGGACTTTCTCCATCCCAAGGTCCGCCTGACCGGTTCAGGGGGGAACAACGATCTCACTTCTCTCACTGAGAATATCGTTCTCGTGGGATTGCACACGCCGGACAAGTTCCCGCCGAGGGTTGACTTTATCACCAGCGTGGGGCACCTGAACGGTGGAGAGTCGAGGAAGGAAGCGGGGCTCCTGGGAAACGGACCCGTGGCGGTGGTGACCAACGCCGGCGTCCTCGATTTTGAACCTGTCACCAGGCGCATGCGAGTTCAATCCCTGCAGCCCGGGATGACCTTTGAATTTGCACAGATGTGCACCGGTTTCGAGCTGCTGAAACCGGATGGAGAAATCCCGGTGACGCCGGTGCCCGATCCGGACATCCTGGAGATTCTGCGAAACGAGGTGGACCCGCACGGCGTCTTCACGAAGATTCCCGGCCTGTAGGACCGGTGCTCCGAGGCCCTGCAAGTCTTGAATCCCCTTGACAGGGGTGTCCATTGACGCTACAAGCGAAGCCTCTTGCCGTTGGGAATCAGGGATTCCCCGGGACAGGGAGGGAGCGCATGGAAAAGGTGCCGATCACCCGGGCCGGGTTCGAAAAGCTGAAGAGGGATCTGGAGCATCTAAGGAACGTGGATCTGCCGGAAAACGTCCGGGATATTGAAGTGGCAAGGGCGCACGGAGATCTTTCGGAAAACGCCGAATACAAATCCGCCAAGGAGCGTCAGGCTTTTATCCACGCGCGGATCAAGGAAGTGGAGCAGAACCTGGCCGCATGCCAGGTCATCGAAGTGAAGGCGGCTGCCGACGGTCGCGCTGTTTTCGGCTGCACTGTGGCCATCGACGACCTCAAGAGCGGCGAAACGACCGAATACCGTCTGGTCGGCCCCTTTGAATCTGATATCGCGGAGAACAAGATATCCGTTACCTCACCGATCGGTCGGGCCCTCATCAGCCGGAAAATCGGCGAGCAGATCCGGGTTCAGGTTCCGGGCGGGGTCCGGGAAATCGAGATCGCGGACATTTTCGTAGAGCCGGAAGAGTGATCGACGGCTCACATTTCATGAAATAAGAAAAGCCGGGAATGGATATTCCCGGCTTTTCTGCATTCGGATCCGGCCCCGAAGGGCCATACCGGCTCGTTTCAGTTTTTCTCCGCCACGCTCAGGCGGATCAGGGCCTTGTCCAGCGATGCCTTGGCCTTGTCATACTCGGGGTCTTCCTTCGGGAGCTTTGCCATCTTTTCCTCGGCGAGATGCTTCGCTCTCTGGGCACGCTCCTTGTCGATCATGTCCGACCGCTCGGCGCTTTCCACCAGAACCGTCACTTTCGTGGCAGTGACTTCCACGTAGCCGTCGGCAACGGCGAAGTTCCGCTTTTTCCCCTCCTGGGTGAGACTCAAGGCTCCGATGTCCACCCCGCTCAGGAGAGCAGCGTGCCCTTTCAGGACCCCGAACTCTCCCTCCGATCCGGGAACGGTGATTTCTTCCACTTTCCCGTTGAAGACCATCCGCTCGGGGGTGACAATTTCAACCATCAACTCATCAGCCATGGAATTATCCCTCAGAAAGTTTCTTCGCCTTCTCGATCACTTCTTCAATGCCGCCGACCATATAGAAGGCCTGCTCAGGCAGGTCGTCGTGCTTTCCTTCCAGGATCTCCTTGAAACCGCGGACCGTATCCGCCACGGAAACGAACTTGCCGTCCGTACCGGTGAACTGGGCGGCCACGAAGAACGGCTGGGACAGGAAGCGCTGAATCTTCCGGGCCCGGCTGACCGTCAGCTTGTCTTCCTCCGACAGTTCGTCCATACCGAGAATGGCAATGATGTCCTGCAGGTCCTTGTACTTCTGCAGGGTAACCTGAACGTTCCGGGCCACCTGGTAATGTTCGAGGCCGAGGACGTTGGGGTCCAGGATGCGGGAGGTTGAGTCCAGCGGGTCCACGGCGGGGTAGATCCCCAGCTCAGCGATGGGACGGGACAGAACGACGGTTCCGTCGAGATGGGCGAAGGTGGTGGCCGGTGCCGGGTCCGTCAGGTCGTCGGCCGGAACGTACACGCACTGGACGGCGGTGATGGAACCCTTCGTCGTAGAGGTGATGCGCTCCTGGAGCTCCCCGAGGTCCGTGGCCAGGGTCGGCTGGTAACCGACGGCCGAGGGCATGCGTCCCAGAAGGGCGGACACCTCGGAGCCTGCCTGGGTGAACCGGAAGATGTTATCGACGAAAAGAAGCACGTCCTGGCCTTCCACATCCCGGAAGTACTCCGCTGCTGCCAGGGCCGTCAGGGCGACGCGCGCGCGTGCTCCCGGCGGCTCCGTCATCTGGCCGTAGATCAGGGCGGCCTGCTTGATGACGCCGGACTGCTTCATTTCCAGGTACAGGTCGTTTCCTTCGCGGGTCCGCTCGCCCACGCCGGCGAACACGGAGATGCCGCCGTGGTGCATGGCGATGTTGTGGATCATTTCCATCATGACGACGGTCTTGCCCACGCCGGCGCCGCCGAACATCCCCATCTTGCCGCCCCGGGGAAAGGGAACCAGAAGATCGATCACCTTGACACCCGTCTCGAGAACGTGAACCGATGTATCCTGCTCAAGAAACGAGGGCGCTTCCCGGTGGATCGGGGCAAAATTTTTGCCCACGATCGGTCCGAGGCCGTCCACGGGCCGGCCGACCACGTTCATGATCCGCCCCAGGCATTCCTGGCCCACGGCTACGGTAATGGGAGCACCCGTATCCTTGACCGGCATACCCCGCACGAGTCCGTCGGTGATGTCCATGGCGATGCAGCGGACCACGTTGTCCCCCAGGTGCTGGGCGACCTCGACGATCAGGTTGTCCTCTTCGTCGTTGATCGCGGGGTTCGTGATGGTGATTGCGTTCATGATGGCTGGCAGCTTTCCCTCCTCGAACTCCACGTCAACCACCGGTCCGATGACCTGTACAATGGTTCCGATATTCATACCCATCTCCTTTGATAATGGTTGGCTTTATCGCTTATCCCTTGGCCAGGGCCTCGGTGCCGCCGACGATGTCCATCAGTTCGGCGGTGATGGCGGCCTGCCGGGCCTTGTTGTACTTGAGGGAAAGGCTGGTGATCAGCTCCTCGCAGTTCTTCGTCGCATTGTCCATGGCGGCCATCCGGGCGCCGTTCTCCCCGGCGCTCGTCTCCAGGAGGGCCCGGAAGAGAAGGACATGGACATACATCCGGAGCATCTTGTCCAGAAGGTACTCCTCGGAAGGTTCGTAAATGTAATCGAGCCGCTTTTCCGGTTCCACCTCTTCCTGCTGCCCGATGGTCGGGAGGGGGAAAAGACGGACGACAGAGGGCCGCTGGACAGACACGTTCCGGAACTCGTTGTAGATCAGGTAGAGCTCGTCGTATTCTTCCGCCAGGAAGGGGGGAATGATGTCCTCGCCGATCTGCACGCCCAGGTTCATGGTGAAGCGGCCGAGCTGGTCCACCCACTCGCTGACGATCTTCTCTTTTTTCCGGAAGGAGTCCCTTCCCTTGCGTCCGACGGACACCAGGGAGACTTCGGCTCCTTCCTGTCTCTTGGCGGCGATGAACTTTTCCGTCGTTTTGATCAGGTTGGTATTGAATCCGCCGCAGAGACCCCGGTCGGAGGTCATGACGATGATCCGGATCCGCTTGGCCGGACGCACCGCCAGGAGCGGATGCGAGGAGGCATCCACACGGAGAGCAAGGCTGCTCATGACGTCCATGAACTTGATGGCGTAGGGTCGGAAATTGTCCATCCGCAACTGCGCCGATTTAAACTTGGAAGCGGCCACCATGTTCATGGCTTTGGTGATCTGCTTCGTCTTCTGGACGGCGGATATCTTTCGTTTGATGTCTTTTAGTGCGGCCACGTCAACGGACTCCCTTTCTGTTTACGGATGCTTTGGTTCTCCCCCGAGGGATCAGGCGACGTAAACCGTGTCAAACTCGGTGAGAATATCTCGCATCTTCTTTTCCAGTTCGGGGCTGATGACCTGCTTCTCGTCGATTTCCTTCAGGACTTCCGGATACTTGCTTTCGACGAAGCTCAGCATCTGCGGTTCGTAGTTTTTCAGCTTGTCTACATCGTACTTGTCCAGGAATCCACGAGTGCCGGCAAAGAGGATGGCGACCTGCATGCCGAGGGACATCGGCTGGAACTGGGGCTGCTTCAGAATTTCCACAAGCCGGACACCGCGGTCGAGCTGGGACTGGGTTGCCTTGTCCAGGTCGCTTCCGAACTGGGCGAAGGCGGCCAGCTCGCGGTACTGGGCGAGGTCGAGCTTCAGGGTTCCGGCCACCTGCTTCATGGCCTTGACCTGGGCGGCGCCGCCGACACGGGACACCGAAAGGCCGACGTTGATGGCCGGGCGGATACCGGAGTAGAAGAGGCTCGGCTCCAGGTAGACCTGGCCGTCGGTAATGGAAATAACGTTCGTCGGAATGTAGGCGGACACGTCGCCGGCCTGGGTCTCGATGATCGGAAGGGCCGTGAGGGATCCGCTGCCGAGATCCTCGCTGACACGGGCGGCACGCTCCAGAAGACGCGAGTGGTTGTAGAAGATGTCGCCGGGGTAGGCTTCACGGCCGGGGGGACGCCGCAGGAGCAGGGAGATCTGGCGATAGGCGACCGCCTGTTTGGAAAGGTCATCGTAGATGATGAGGGCATCCTGTTTGCGGTCCCGGAAATATTCGCCGATGCTGCATCCGGCGTAGGCGGCGATGTACTGCAGCGTGGCGGGGTCGCTGGCGCAGGCGGAGACGACGCAGGTATAGGCCATGGCACCATACTTGCGCAGGTTTTCCACCACCTGGGCGACGGTCGATTTTTTCTGGCCGATAGCCACATAAATACACTTCACGCCCGTGTCCTTCTGGCGAAGGATCGCATCCACGCAGATGGCCGTTTTCCCGATCTGGCGGTCGCCGATGACCAGCTCACGCTGTCCGCGGCCGATGGGGGTCATGGCGTCGACGGCCTTGAGGCCCGTGTACATGGGCTGGTTGACCGGCTGGCGATGGATGACACCGGGGGCGACCATCTCGATCCGGCGGTACTCCGTCGTTTCGATGGGGCCTTTGCCGTCGATGGGGGCTCCCGTACCGTCGATGACGCGGCCGAGGATGGCCTCGCCGACGGGGACCTGGGCGATTTTCCCGGTCCGCTTGACGATGTCCCCTTCCTTGATGTGGGTCACTTCGCCGAGGACGGCCACACCGACATTGTCCCGTTCCAGGTTCAGCACCATGCCGAGAATTCCGCCGGGGAATTCCAAGAGCTCCATGGCCATGGCGTTCTGTACGCCATATACTCGGGCAATACCGTCTCCCACGGAGAGGACCGTGCCGGTTTCGCTGATATCCAGCTTCTTCTGGTAGTCCTTGATCTGCTTGGATATAATCTGACTGATTTCTTCTGCTTTGATGCTCTCCATGCCTTATATTTCCTCCCCTAAGAGATTCCTTATGTTGTTCAGCTGTGTCCGGACGCTCCCGTCATAGACCTTATCGCCCACTCGAACCACAAGGCCGGCCAGAAGGGAGGCATCCTCCGTGATGGTCATGTCCGCCTTCTTCTTTGTGGTCTCCTCCAACTGCTTGAGGAGGCTGGCCTGCTGTTCCGGACTTAGCGGATAGGCGGTCCGAACGGACACCTGGACCCGCATGAGGACCTTGTCCATCATGTCCCGGTAACTGGCGACGATCTCGTCCAGAAGCCCGATCCGTCCCTTGTCCACCAGGAGGCCGAGAAAGTTGGCCGTCAGGGGGGACAGCTCGATCCGCTCGAGCAGATAGTCCATGATCTGCTTTTTCTCGACGTGATTGAAGACGGGATTGGCGAAGAATTCCTTGAGATCCTTGCTGGAGACCAGAACGCCGGAGAAGCGGTTCAGATCCTCGTAGAACACTTCATACTTGTTTTCCTCGCCGGCGAGTTCGAAGAACGCCTTGGCATATCGCTTGGAAATCTCGCTGCCGATCAATGTTTGGTCACCACCTTGTCTAAGTAGTCCCGCACCATTTCATTGTGATCCTGGGCGGTGATGTTCTTTTTGAGGATCTCCTCGGCCATTTCCACGGCCAGCTGCGCCGCTTCCAGTCGGAGTGCCGCGCTTCCCTTCAGGAATTCCTGCTCCATCCGGGCTTTCGTGTCTTCCTGAATTTTTTCGGCTGCCTTCTTGGCGTCGGCGACGATCTTTTCCTTTTCCGCCTGTCCCTGGGTCTTGATCATCTCGGAGATGCCGCTGATTTCGTCGGTCATCTTGGTCAGGCGGGATGAGTATTCCTCATATTTCTTTCGGGCCTCGGCCTTCTGGGCCTCCGTTTCATCGATCTCCGCCTGGATTCCGGCCCGCCGTCCCACAAAGAACTCCTTGACCTTTTTGGCCAGGAGCCACCAGAGGAGGCCTACGAGGACCGAGAAGTTGATGACCTTGAACATGAATCCTTTCATGTCCACGCCGCCTTCTTCGCCGTGCTCTCCACCGCCTGCTGCGAGAAGATCGGGTGACCAGGCGAGAATCAGGAGCCCCGCGAACGCCAGGGCGAGGAAAATTCCATGTGAGCGCATCGTTTCCGTGAACCGAACCTTCATTACTGGAGACTCCTTCCCAACACTTTCTCAGCGATCTCCAAGGACAGGCGCTGCGACTGGTTTTTCAGGACGCCCCGGGCCTCTTCGATCTCACGGTTCATTTTTCCCTGGAACTCTTCCATCATTTTCGGAATGACGCCCCGTACCGCGTCGACGATCTTCCGTGCCTCCTCGGCGCCTTCCTTCACATATTCGGCCTTCTGCTCCATGGCGGCCTGCTTCGCTTTGCGGACGGCCTCCTCATACTCGGCCATTTTCTTCTCCACCGACTCGTGAAGCGTGCGAACCTCATCCCGGGCGCCGTCAAACTGCTGCTTGCGCTTTTCCATGATCCCGAGAATGGGTTTGTAGAGGAGAACGTTCAGGATAAAAATCAGGACGATGAAATTAACCAGCTGGATCCAAAGGGTGTAGTCGATATCAATCACGGCGCCTTACCTCTCTTGTAGCATAAAAAAAGCCGAGTGGAGAAACCTCTGCACCCGGCTACTTTTTTCTTAACGATCTGGCGAGTCGATAATTTAAAGTAACGATCTCAACAGGCTTTACCCTGTATGCCATGTCCCCGAATACAATCACCCAACACCCCTGCGTGAAAGCCCATGGTAGTAAAGCGCGGCTTTCTAATCATACATGGGATGGCTTGTCAAGCAGTTTTTGCCTTGCATGACCCGCGGTCAGTGTTCCGTCCTCCGGGGTGTATCATCTTGACACAATTGATATTTCAGCCGTCGTCCGGGAGGCTGTCACCGGCCTGTTGCATCTGGCAGTGGCCGGTGAAGAACCCCCCCTCTTCGCAGACAAAAACGGCCGTACGGATATCGCCCCGAAGGCTCCCCGTCGGAGTGATGTGGATCGATTCCCGCGCTTCGATGGACCCCAGAACGGTACCGCCAATCCGGACCGACGGGGCTTCGATGTCGGCCTCGATCCGTGCCCCCTCTCCGATTACCAGCAAGCCGTCTCCGGTAATGTTTCCGGACACGTTGCCGTCGACCCGAATGGACCCGTGAAAGGCGAGTTTTCCCTGAAAGGACGAGCCGTTGCCCAGAAATGCCCGGATTTCATCCGCTTTCTTTTTCCCGAACATGGTCCCTCCTGCCGATGATATGGAGTCTCCTCCATGGATTGACGGGGGAATCTCTCCGGCCGCGGTCAGGGCTGGAGGATGTAGCGGCGAACGCTGATATTCAGAAGCAGTCCCACGGCGGTCATCATCACCACCAGGGAGGAGCCCCCGTAACTGAAGAAGGGAAGGGGTATTCCCACCACGGGGAGGAGTCCCAGTACCATGCCGATGTTGATGAACACCTCCCAGAAGAGAAACATCGCGATCCCGAACGCGATCATCATTCCCGTGAAGTCCCGGGCATGGCGCGCGATTTTGACTGCCCAGAGGATCAAGGCCAGGAAGAGCAGCACCAGCACCAGGCCACCCAGGAAGCCCCACTCCTCGGCGAATACGGAGAAGATGAAGTCCGTCTGCTGTTCCGGAAGGAATTTGAGTTGAGTCTGGGTCCCCTTCAGGAATCCTTTCCCGAGAAGGCCGCCGGAACCGATGGCGATCATGGACTGGAGGATATGATAGCCCGTTCCCAGCGGATCCTGGTCCGGATTCAGGAACGTCAGGAGACGCTGTTTCTGGTAGTCTTTCAGAAAAAACCAGGCTGCCGGAAGCAGGGTCAGGAACCCCGCGGCCGCCAGCAGGACGGATTTGAGCCGTACGCCGACAAAAAAGATCATCGAGATGAAGATGATCAGGAGCATCAGGGCGGTTCCCAGGTCCGGCTGCTTGAGAATAATAAAAAATGGGAGGAAAACGATCAGGAACGGGACCGCCAGTTCCCGAAGGCGGTAGGGTCGCGGAAGGCGGTGTTCGTCAAGGTATCGGGCCAGCACCAGGATCAGGGTCAGTTTCATCATCTCCGACGGCTGAAACGAGAATCCTCCCAGGTTGATCCACCGCTGAGAACCCTTGACGGCGGTGCCGAGAATGAAAACGGCGACCAGAAGCGCAATGGAGATCCCGTAGATGACGTAGGCATGGCGGGCAATGAACCGGTAGTCCACGGAGAAGGCGATGAACATGGCAAGGACGCCAATGGCCAGCGACTGCATCTGCTTGATATAGAGCGATGTATGACGTGCGTCGGCCAGGCTGTAGCCCGTGCTGTAGATGTTCATGAGTCCGATGGCACAGATGATCAGAACCATGCCGAACAGCGTCCAGTCAAAATTGAGCAGGAGCCGGCGATCGACCTTCATGGATCCTCCTTCCGGGCTGGATCCGGCCGGATCGCCGCCAGGGAAGGCTTGACCCGGGGAGGCGTATCCGGACGGGCGGTCTGTTCCTTTCCGGGCTTGTTTTTCTGCTCGAAATACGCATCGATCACCCTGCGGGCTACAGGAGCGGCTGCCGAGCCGCCGTGTCCGGCGTTCTCCGCGATAACGGCGACGACGATCTCCGGGTTCTCATGGGGAGCGAAGCAGACAAACAGGGCATGGTCGCGGAATCGGCCGGAGAAGCTTTTGGCCTTCCCGTCCGAGGCATATCCCACGACCTGGGCTGTGCCCGTCTTCCCGGCCACGTCGGCTTCCTTCCGGCGGAGCGCCCCGCCGGTTCCGCCCGGTTCATTCACGACCCCCCACAGGGCATCCCGGAGGAGAAGGCGATTCTTTTCGCTGAGCGGAAGGACGTTTTTTTTCTCCGGCGGAAAGGCCTGGACGACCTTGCCGTCAATGGATTCGATCTGGCGGACGACACGGGGACGCCACACGGTACCCCCGTTGGCCAGGGCGCCGTAGGCCAGGGCAAGCTGCAGCGGCGTTGCGGTGTTGTAACCCTGGCCGATTGCAATGGAGATGGTTTCTCCCGGTTGCCAGGGGGTCTTGAAGCGGGCGAGCTTCCAGTCCCTCGTCGGGATCGTGCCGCCCTTTTCCCGCGGCAGGTCAATGCCGGTAATCTCACCAAACCCGAAGGCGCGGGCATAGTGGGCGATCTTGTCGACCCCGAGGAGCTTGCCGAGGTTGTAGAAATAGACGTCACAGGACGAGACGATGGCCCGGTGGAGCGATACACGGCCGTGGCCGTGCTTCTGCCAGCAGCGGAACGTCCGGTTTCCCAGGGTGAAGGATCCATTGCAGTGGAAAGCGGTATCCGGGGTGACAAGTCCCTCCTCGAGGGCTGCCGCGGCGACGACCAGCTTGTACGTGGAACCCGGCGGGTACTGGCCGGAGATGGCCCGGTTCTCGAGGGGGTGAGCCGGGTCCTGGCTCAGCCTTTTCCAGTCCCTGGCGGAAATCCCTCCCCGAAAGAGGTTCGGATCGAAGGAAGGGGAGCTGACCAGGGCCAGCACGGCTCCGTCGCGGGGGTCCAGGGCGACCACCGCCCCCGGCTTTCCCTCCAGGGCGTTCCAGGCGGCCTCCTGGAGTACGGAATCGACATTCAGGACGACGTTGTGCCCCGCGATGGGCGAGAGCCGGCCCAGGATCCGGACTTCCTTGCCCACCACGTTCACCACCACGTTTTCTGCCCCGTTCGTTCCTCTGAGAGGGCTGTCCAGGTATCGCTCAACGCCGAATTTGCCGACCATGTCGCCACTGGCGTAGCGCATCCCTTCCCTCTCCAGGTCTTCCGGGCTGATTTCCCCCATGTACCCGATGAGATGCGCCATCTTTTCCTCCTGGAGATACTGGCGGACCGGCACGACCTCGGAGACCATTCCCGGCAACTCCAGGGCATGGGCCTCCACGAGGGCCAGCTTTTCGCGGCTGATGTTTCGTTCGATCCTCAACGGCTCCACGGAGCGGGTCTTCCGGATCTCCAGGATCTCTTCCGGATAGGGGAGGGAACGCTCCCTGCAGAGAGCGGCGAAGCGGTGTGTCACATCCCGGACGTTTCCCGCCCGCTGGGGGTGAAACAGAATATCGAAGGCGGCCTGGTTGTCCACCAGCACCGTGCGGTTTCTGTCGAGGATAACGCCCCGTACGGCCCGGATGGTGCGGTTGCGCAGGCTGTTGCTTTCGGAGCGCTGAAACAGCTCGCTTCCCTTGATGACCTGAAGGTGCCACATCCGCACCACAAGAACCGAAAGGGCGCAGACGACGATCAGGAGCAGCAGCCGGAACCGTTTATGGAATTCGGCGGAGTCATGGCCATTGAGCCGGTTGTGCCGACTTGCCATTCCCGTATCCCTCCAGTCGGCGGCAGAGTTGGAACAATATCGGGGAGAGCCCGCTGAGGATGCACGCCTGGGGTAGATAGATCTTCAGTCCCGTAACGAGGACGTTCATTCCATATATTATATAGTAAGCGGAGACAAGGATGATTCCCTCGGCCAGAACGGACAGGAAGGTGACAAAGACCAGGAAAAAGGTCTTTGTGGAATAGACCCGGGCGGAGACGGAAGAAAGGGTGAAGAAGATGATTCCGTAAGACAGGACATAGAGGCCCGGAAAGGGGGCGATCAGGGTGTCCATGAAGTAGCCCATCAGAAACGTCAAAACGGCCCCCCTGCCGGTCTCCATGAACAGAGCCGCATAGATCACCCCGATGGTCGTGAGCTCCAGGCTGAGCCGTTCGGCCGTGAAGAGCTCCACGATGGACGTCTGCAGAATGACAAGGCCCAGAGCCAGCGGCGGAAGGACAAGGTAACGGGTCATTTCTTCTGTTTGTAGTCCAGAATCAGGACTTCTTCCAGCCGGTTGAAATCCGACGCCGGAGCCATGTCGATCTTCTGGAAAAGGCTGTCCGCTTTTTTGTCGAAGGCGGTGACCGAGCCCAGGACGAGCCCCTTGGGATAAAGGCCGGACAGGCCGGACGTGAGCAGAACGTCTCCCGCCTGAACGTCCTCCAGATTGGATATGTATTTCAGGCGGCCGCCTCCGGAGCCGTTGCCCTGGAGAATGCCCTCCGCACGGGTCCTCTGGATCAGGGCGTCGATGTTGCTTTTCTCGTCCGTGATCAGGAGCACCTTGGAAATGTTCGGTGACGCCTCGATGACACGTCCCACCACTCCCCTGCTGGAGAGAACGGGTTGCCCCGGCCGGACGCCACGGGTGGTTCCCCTGTCCAGGAGGATGGTCTTGAAGAGGGTGCCCTGGCTCTTGTCGATGACCCTCGCCGCCATGGCCGGAATCTTCAATTCCTGCTGCAGGGACAACAGGGCCTGGAGCCGCTGGGCCTCCAGGTACCCTTCCCGGTAGCGGTTCAGTTCCGTGGTCAACTCATCGATTTTTTTCCCCAGTGCCCGGTTCTCCTGCCGGAGACCGATCAGGTGCAGGTAGTCCGTCCATGTGTCTCGCAGGGAGTGGAAGGATGCCATCAGGGTGGACTGAACGGGGCCGGTGATCTCCAGGACGGCGATGCGGATCAGGCCCGGACGTTCGGGGTACCGCAGGTGGTAGGAGATCATGGCCAGCGTCAGCAGGAGAAAGACGGCCAGGATGATCAGGTTCTTTTTTCGTTTCGATGCGCTCATGTCCATCCCACGGTCACGGCGGAATGGAAGTGCCCTGCATCGCAAGAGCCGGTTTGTTCCGGTCAGGATGCGAAGAACAGATCCCGTCTCGGTTCCGGTGGAAGAGTAAGAAAATACCCTGGAAAGCCGCCTGGTGCCTCCGGCAGGAAGTGATGGCTGCGTTTTTGATCTTACCCGAAAGCCCGACCGGGACGCGTATCGACTTCAAGAAGGCTCCAACCGTCACGGGACCCTGATTTGCCGGGGAGCCGCTGCCTACGGCTGGACGGCCACCTCCTTCAGAAGATTCATGTGATCCAGGGCCATGCCGGCGCCGCGGACAACCGTGGACAGGGGGTCCTCCGCCACCGTCACGGGCAGTCCCGTTTCCTCCTTGAGAAGGAGATCGAGGTTTCTAAGCAGGGCTCCCCCGCCGGTTAACGTGATGCCGCGATCCACGATATCTCCGGCCAGTTCGGGAGGCGCATTTTCGAGGGCATCCTTGACGGCGTCGACAATGAGGCTGATGGGTTCCATGATGGCTTCCCGGATTTCCTCCGAGTTCGCCTCGATGATCTTGGGAATCCCGGAGATCAGATCCCGGCCTTTTACGTCCACCTTGCGGATCTCATTGTCCGGAAAGGCGGAGCCGATGGTGGTTTTGATGATTTCACCGGACCGCTCCCCGATGAGCAGGCTGTATTTCCGTTTCAGGTACTGGACGATTTCCTCGTCGATCCGGTCGCCCGCGCACCGCACGGACTTGGAGTACACGATGCCGGCCAGGGAGATGACGGCCACTTCGGTCGTCCCGCCGCCGATATCCACGACCATCGAACTGATGGGGTCCATGATGGGAAGCCCCGCGCCGATGGCGGCGGCCATGGGTTCCTCGATCAGGTAGACTTCCCGGGCTCCCGCCGATTCAACGGTCTCCCTGACGGCCCGCCTCTCCACCTGGGTGATGCCCGACGGGATGGAGACGATGATTCGGGGGCGGATCAGCGTCCTGCGGTTGTGAACCCTCTGGATAAAATGCCGGAGCATGACCTCGGTAATGTCGAAGTCGGCGATAACCCCGTCCCGGAGGGGACGGACGGCTTCAATGTTCCCGGGGGTTCTGCCGAGCATTTTTTTCGCTTCCGCGCCGACCGCCAGAACCTTTTTGGTTCCCCGTGCATCGCGATGAACGGCCACGACGGACGGTTCGCTCAGAACGATGCCTTCTCCTTTTACATAGACCAGCGTATTCGCTGTGCCCAAGTCTATAGCCAGATCGTTGGAAAACTTCCCCAGAATGAAATCAAACAGCAAGGCAGGACCTCCTGGTTGTTTGCTTTGAAATAACGGACACTTATACCCGATATCCCGTAAGGACAGACCCTTATACTGTATTTCGACACCCGAATCAAACCATTTTTCAATTACTTTGGCGTGGATCACCTCTCCGGAACAATCCTCCGGAAGGTGCGATGAAGCGGGACCTGCAATCGGGATTCCGGTCGTTTATGGATGGATGGTATACGGCAGGGATGCCTACGTATTTACCCCTATTGCATCCAGACTCCTGCAAAGATGCAACAATTGGTTTTTTCTTGAAAAATACTGTTGCCTGCGGGTCGTCCCTTGTGTATAAAAGCCCATCTCATGACGGGAGGGACCGGCATGCTCAACAAGGTGATGCTCATCGGACGGCTGGGAGCGGACCCGGAGGTTCGCTATACCCCGGATGGCGCCATGATCACGACGTTCCGGCTCGCAACGGACGAGCAATGGAAGGACAAAAGCGGCGAAAAGGTCCAGCGGACCGAGTGGCACCGCATTGTCACCTTCGGCCGGCTGGCGGAAATCTGCGGAAACTACCTGAATAAGGGCAAGCTGGTTTACGTGGAAGGACGGATCCAGACGCGCTCCTGGGAAGACAAGGAAGGTCAGAAACGGTACATGACGGAGATCGTCGCCGCGAGCATGCAGATGCTCGACGGGAGGGGCCAGGGGAAACCCGCGACGGGGGACGAACCTTCCTCCGGTGCGCCCGACGGCGGATATCCGGAAGACGACGTGCCGTTTTGAGGCGGAGAGGGGATTATTTCGGTTCGACCTTCTTGTTCTGGGGGGTCACATCGATTTCGTCGGGTTCCCGGGTTGCCTTCTTGAAGTTCCGGATCCCCTTTCCCAGGGCATTGCCGATTTCCGGAAGCTTGCCGGCGCCGAAGATGATCAGGATGATCACCAGGATGATCAGCAATTCTGGAATACCGATACCAAACATGATTCTTTACTCCCTGTGGGGTTTTTCATCTCCATAGATCATCGTATGGAGGTTGTCAAACCTATCTTTCGAAAGCGCTTCAGGGAAGCCGAAGGTGTACGACCTGCCCCGGTGCCCCCAGGGGGCCCAGGGGTTTTCCCTGAAATGTCAACTGGGTTCCCCCGGCGTTTCCCACATCGATGTCAAACGAGCGGGATGCCCGCCGCTCCAGCCTTTCCCCCGGCTTCAGCAGAACCTGGTACGGCTGGCTCTGGTCTTCGCTGAGGCGGATCCAGGTGTAATCCCGGGCCTCGATGACCAGGGAGTATCCATCCGTCGCTGCGGGTGCGGGTGCAGCCGTCGGCGCGGAGGGCGGTCGGGGTTGGGGTGTCTCCTGGACAACTGCCGGAGTCGGAGCCGGAGCGGATGCGGAAGGTTCGGGAGCCGCCGGCGGGGATCCCGGTGCGCCGGCAGGGGGCTGCTGTGTGGCCGGGGCGGGTGTTGCGGTTTCCGTTGGCTGGGCGGGCGGGGCCGCGGCGGAAGGGACCGATGGCGCGGATGGCGCCGGAACCGGCTCCCGGAGCATCAGAACGGCCGCCGCAATGATCAGGGCCAGCGCCAGGCATGAAATCGTGACGATCCATTTCTTGAGGGACTTTTTTTTCGGTGGTATGAGTACCTCCTCCAGGGAGGGACCTTCGGACTCCGCCAGGAACCGGTTGTATCGCTCCAGCAGTTTGCCCTCATCGGCGCCGATCGACCTGGCATACGACCGGATAAAGGAGCGGGCGATAACCGGTGCCGGCAGTTTTCCGAAACGGCCGGTTTCAATCGCTTCCAGGTTGATTATGGTAATCCGTGTGGCCTCGAAAATGTCTTTCAGCTGAATCCCCTGCGATTCCCTCAGGGATTTCAGATCCTGGACAGGAAATGCCTGATCCGGTGCCGTGTTCCGGGTGGTTTCTGCATCTTCCATGGCTGCTCCGTTTTGCCCCCAAGGATGGAATGATGGGGGACCTTACCATTCTCGGCAGCATCCATGCAACCGGAAATAGTAGAGATTCGGCGAAGAAACGGTTTCCTGCGGTGATTGGTGTCCCGATGCCGCAGACGCGGAGCGTGAACGTACAATTCATGATGGGAGAGATAAAGAGCGATGGATTCCCCTGGTGCCTTCATGAAGGATGTTGCCCGGAAGGCAGGCGATTGGTTGAAGAAGAGGCTCGGCGAAGAGCACACCGTTGACTACAAGGGCGTCATTAACATCGTTACGGAGGCGGACCGCCAGTCGGAGGAAATGATCGTATCGGCGATTCTCGACCGGTATCCGGACCACGACATTCTGGCGGAAGAGGCGGACAGGGTTCCCAAGGGGTCGCCGTACCGGTGGATCATCGACCCTCTCGACGGGACGACGAACTATGCCCACGGCTATCCGGTGTTCTGCGTGTCCATTGCCCTCGAGGAGAACGGCGTCGTCCGGTACGGCGTGGTTTACAATCCGATGTTGAAGGAGATGTTTTACGCCTGCCGGGGCGGGGGGGCCTTTCTGAACGAACGCCCCCTTCGCGTTTCCGGGACAAAGGACCTCTCCCGCAGCCTCCTGGCCACGGGATTTCCATATGACATCCGGGATAATTCCGACAACAACATGAATTATTTTCAAGTAATGGCCAGAAGCGCCCAGGCGATCCGGCGGGCCGGATCGGCGGCGCTGGATATGGCCTATGTGGCGGCCGGCCGTTTCGACGGATTTTGGGAGCTCCGCCTGATGCCCTGGGACACGGCGGCCGGATGGCTCCTGGTGGTCGAGGCCGGCGGGCAGGTCACGAATCTCTCGGGGGCGCCCTTTGCGCTCAATGCACCTCATATCCTCGCTTCGAACGGGCGAATTCACGAGTCCATGATCGCTGCCCTCCGTCTTGCCCCCTCCCCGGCCTGACCAGAAGGGCACGGCACGACAGCCTGTTCCATCCCTCGGGACGGTCTTCCCTTGACAATGCCGATACGGTGTTTATATTAGCGCCAAAAGGTGTGAATGTGAACAATATTAAATGGTTGTCGTCTTTCCGGCAACCGGGTCCGTGTGCCCGGCGTTCTGGATGATCGGGAAGGGAAGACGGCCAAACCGGAAAAGGAGGTTGTGGACATGTTCGGACCGGTCTGGAGATTTGGAAGAATCGTGGATCTCATGCCGGAGGTACAGCGCCTCCAGCGGGAAATGAACCGGCTGTTTTCGGGCGTCAGCCAGCCCTTCAGCCAGGATTTCCCGGCGATCAACGTCTGGAGCGGAGAGAATGAGATCGTTGTCTCCGCGGAGTTGCCGGGAGCGGATCCCGACGGCATGGATATCTCCGTTGTGGGGGAAAGCCTGACCCTCACCGGTGGACGGAATCCGGAGACCCTGAAAGAGGGCGAGAATTACCATCGCCAGGAAAGGAGCAGCGGGCGCTTCAGTCGAACCCTGCAGCTGCCGTTCCGGGTGGATGCGGGAAACGTGGCTGCCCGTTATGAAAAGGGTGTTCTCCATATAACCCTGCCGCGGGCAGAGGCGGACAAACCCAGAAAGATCAGCATCAAGGCGGAGTAGAAAGGGGGGACGACCAAGATGAAGGAACAGGAACTGCAGAAACAGACGGCTTCGAACCCGGTGGAAATGGAACGGACGAGAAACCGCAAGGTGTATGTTCCCCGGGTCGATATCTATGAGACAAAGGAGTCCATTGTGCTTCTGGCCGACATGCCGGGAGTGGACGAGAGTTCCGTGGACATCATGCTGGAAAAGAATGTGCTGACCATCAACGGAACGGTGGAGCCTGTCGCCTTTCCCGGGCACAACCTCGTGTATGCCGAATTCGATACGGGAGACTATCAGCGGGCTTTCACCCTTCCCGAGGAGATCGACCAGAACAGGATCGAGGCCACGGTAAAAAACGGTGTTCTCCGTCTCGTTCTCCAGAAGGCGGAGAAATCGAAGGCCAGGAAAATCGCCATCAAGGCGGAGTGAGAAAGGAGGTGGAAGCGATGGCATTCCGAAAGTTGTTGCCATCACTCTGGGGAGAGCGTGCGGTTCCGGCCGGCCAGGAAGGAGATCACCCCTTTTCCGCTTTGCAGCAGGAAATGAACCGGGTTTTCGACGATTTCTTCCAGGGGACGGCTTTTGCCCCGTTTCCCTCTGCAGGCCGCCGCGCCGGAGGTTTCCATCCTTCCGTGGACGTGAAGGAGGGGGCGAAGGAGATCGTCGTTCAGGCGGAGCTTCCCGGGATAGAAGAGAAGGACGTGGAGATTCTCCTGGAGGAGTCGGCCCTCGTTCTCAAAGGCGAAAAGAAATTTGAAAAGGAAGACAAGGGTGACGGTTACCATACCATCGAGCGGAGCTACGGGTCGTTTCAACGGGTCATTCCCCTGACCCGGGAGATCGATCTGAACAAGGTCCAGGCCCGGTTCAAGAATGGCGTTCTGACGGTAACCCTGCCGAAACTGGAGCAGGCCAAGGCGAAGGAAAAGAAGATTTCCATCCAGTCGGCCTGATCGCGGAAACACGGGGCTTCGGCCGCCGTATACAAAACCTCAATTCGTTTTTCAGGAAGGCAGACAGCCGCAAAAGAAGGGGGAGCGGATTTCAAGTCCGTTTCCCCTCTTTTTTTATTAACGTTCGGGCGGCGGGGGCTGCCACGGGGGCTCCCGCCGTCGCGAAAACGTTTCCGCTCTTCGCCTTCTGAAACCGGAGAGCCTGGGGTCCGGAAACGTTTCCCAATTGCTCCTCTGGGAACCCCCGGTCGCGCCCCCGCGAAGGTCGGTCGAGGAGAGGGGGCTTCCCGGAGCGCGAATAGCGGCTTTTTCGGGGCACCCTGCCGTCGCAGCGCAGCGCCCGCAAAGTCATCTGTCTGAGCGCCCCTGGGCGCGAGTTATGACTTTGCAGCGGAGCGAGACGTTGTAGGGTCGAAAAAACGCTCCTGAGCGCGAGGGAAGCCTTCGCTCCCACATGCCCGCCTCCCATCCGCGCCTGAATCTTTTTAAAAAGTGAAAAAAAGAAGGAGGGCGGACTTGAAATCCGCTCCCCCTTCCTTGTTCCTGATGCATGTAGGAACCGGGGTTTCCCGTCAGGAATCCGCCACCAGCTTCACCAGAACGTTGCGTGTCCTCGGCCCGTCGAACTCGCAGAAAAAGACGGACTGCCACGTACCGAGCACGAGCCGTCCCCCTTCGATGATCACGGTTTCCGAGGCTCCGAAAAACGAGACCTTGATGTGGGCGTCCGAGTTGCCCTCCCGGTGGCGGTAGGGACCGTCGGCGGGAACGATCCGCTCCATGGCGGACGTAATATCCCGCACGACATCCGGATCGGCGTTCTCGTTGATTGTCACTGCCGCCGTTGTGTGGGGGACAAAAACCGTGCAGATACCCTGCCGGACACCCTGCTCCCGGACCAGGGACTGGAGAGAACCGGTGATGTCGATCATCTGGATCCGTGCTGTGGACTTGATGCTGAGGGTTTTCATGGCGCCTCCGTATCGCCGGATGCCGTGAGGGCGGTGTAGAGCCGGTGGCCGATGACAAGCCCCCGATCGATGAAATCCGGTCCGTAGAGGCGCCCGGTTTCCGTCCGGAAGGTCTCCCGGATTTTCCGGAGGCTGTCGAGTCCCTGGAGAAACCGGGGAAGAACAACCTTCAGGGGGATCCGGCGCGGCGCGAGCATGGCCCAAAGGGTTTCCGTGAAATTGTCCGGTCCCCAGCGGAACTTGTCAGCATCGTACAGGGCGTTCGAGATCAGCCGGGCCGCCGGATCTTCCGGTTCCTCGTGGGGCTGGAACGCTTCATGGTTCCGGATGGCCAGGGTGATGGCCCGGCGTTCCTCCTCCAGGAGGGCGAACGGGCCGAGGACCCGATCCGCCTCTTCCGCACCCCGCTGTGCGTGCTGCCGCTCCATCCGCCGGATGTCGTGCAGGACGCCGGCGAGATGGGTCAGGAGGGCGATCCGCCGCAGCTCCTCATCGTCCCATGGCCGGCCGTCCTCCAGGAGGATGATGGCCCCTGCATCGACGGCGACTTTCTGCACGTGGGCCAGTCCGTGGCCGATCGGATCGTCCTGGTCGGCGATGATGCGGATCGCCTCCCTGGCCATGGCCTCGGAGGAAAACAGCTCCTTCGACAAATCGACGGCCCCTTCGCCATCCCGATAGAAGAGAGGGACACCCGCCTCGTCGGCGAATTGCTGCGCCATCTCCCTTGCTCTGCGATACGGGTCTTCCAAAGCTGTCGCCCTCCCGTGTCACACCGGCCGCTCGCCGAAAATCGCTCGGCCGACCCGTACGATGGTTGCCCCTTCCTCCACGGCGATCCGGTAATCATTGGTCATGCCCATGGAGAGCTCCTCCATGTGTACGCCTTCGATCCGTTCCCGGCGGATGGACTCCGCAAGCTGCCGGAGAGTTGAAAAATGCGGCCGGGCCTCCTCGGGATCGTCGAACCAGGGAGGCATCGTCATCAGCCCCCGGATGGACAGGCCGGGCAATTCCGCCAGGCCGCGGATCAGGTCCAGGGCATGGACGGCCGGAATGCCGCTCTTGCTGGCCTCGCCGCTCACGTTGACCTCCACGAGAATCCTTAGGGGCGTTCCCGCTGCAGCGGCCCGGCGGTCCAGCTCCCTGCCCAGTTCCATCCGGTCCACCGAATGAATCAGGTCGAAGAGCCGCACGGCATACTTGGCCTTGTTCGTCTGCAGGTGCCCGATGAAGTGCCACGGAAGCGGCCTGCCCAGGAGTTCGATCTTGCGCCGGGCCTCCTGGACGTAGTTCTCGCCGATGAGGTCCACGCCCGCCGCGATGGCCTCCCGGATCCGGTCGTCGTCGACGGTCTTTGTGACCGCCAGCAGGCGGACCTCCGCCGGCGAGCGCCCGGCCTTCCGCGCTGCCCGGGCGATTTCCTCCGTGACAGAGGCGATATTTTCGCTAACCGATCGGATCGTTTCCATTGGTCGAAAACCGGATGGCCCCCGCCTCGCGGAGGACGTCGATAACTTCGCAGAGGGGGAGGCCCATGACGTTCGTGTAAGATCCCCTGATTTCCTGGATGAAGAAGGCTCCCATTCCCTGGACGGCATACCCCCCCGCCTTGTCGTAAGGCTCGTCCGAAAGAACGTACCAGTTCATCTCCTCGTCTGAAAGGTCCTTGAACAGAACGGCTGAGGAGATCGCCCGGGAGATCGCGCGGTTTCCGCCCCCGGACAGGACGGAAAAGCCCGTGTAGACCGTGTGTTCCCGGCCGCTGAGCGTCCGGAGCATGGCCTTTGCCTCCTCACGATCGGCGGGTTTTCCCAGCACCCGTCCGTCGATGACGACGATCGTGTCGGCGCCCAGCACCCAGGCGTCCGGATTCCGCCGGGCAAGGGCACCTGCCTTGGCCGCCGAGAGCCGGAGCACATGCCCCTCCGGGGATTCCTCGGGTCTCCCTTCCTCCTCCACGCCGCTGGGGAGCACCTGGAACGCCAGGCCGACCCTCTTGAGCAACTCGATCCGCCGCGGTGATGCGGATGCCAGGATCAGTTTGTTTTCTTGAATGATTCCCATCTGTTCGAACTCAACTTTCTTCAAGATGCATTGGCTTTGTAACACAGTTCGTCTCGCCTTGACGACGGGATTTTGATATGGCTCGCGGGAGCGGGAGGTATGCATGGGGGGACATTCGCTTACGTGGCGTCATGACGTGGAAGTCGCCGACCGGGTTCGGATCCGGGAACTGGTTGTTTCCACGGGGGTGTTCTCAGAGGAAGAGGCCGATATTGCCGTGGAGCTGGTGGAGGAGCGCCTGGCCCGGGGCGAGGCCGGCGGCTACGAGTTTCTTCTGGTCGAAGTGGAGGGGTGTCTGGCCGGGTACACCTGCTTCGGCCGGATCCCCGGGACCGTCTCCAGCTTCGACCTGTACTGGATTGTCGTGGCCCCGGAATGGCAGCGCACCGGGATCGGAGTCTTGCTGCTCGCTGAAACGGAGAGCAGCTGCGTTGCATCCGGGGCTTCCCGGATGTATGCGGACACCTCTTCCCTTTTACGCTACGAGGCCGCCCGCCGCTTCTACGAGGCGAACGGCTACCGCCGCGAAGCCTTCCTTCCCGATTTTTACCGGCCCGGCGATGGCAAGGTGATTTATGCCAAGGTCCTGCCGGGGGAATGCAGATGTGGAAAAAGTTCCTGAACTGCCGGAGGGAGGGGATTTCCCCCGCTGCTCAGGGGTTTTCCGGCGGGCGGAGAGAGCCTTCGTACATATCCAGGATGGACAGGAGGAGCGAAGCCACAATCGGCCCGATGACGAAGCCCGAGATGCCGAACAGGGCGATCCCTCCCAGGGTGGACAGGAAGATGAGGAGCGGGTGCATCTGCACATCCCGTCCCAGGAGAACGGGCCGGAAGAGATTGTCCACCATGCTGATGACCAGCGCGCCCGTAAGAAGAACGACAATCCCTTCCCACATGTGTCCCGTCACCAGGAGAATCAGCCCGGCGGGTGCCCAGACGATGGAGCATCCGACACCCGGGATGATCGAGGTCAGGACCATGACGACCCCCCAGGTGAGAGCGCCATTGATTCCCACCAGGTAGAACAGAATCCCCCCGAGTAACCCCTGAATGCCGCCGATGATCAGGGTGACCTTCAGCGTCGCCCGGGCGGTGATGACGAACCGGTCGTACAGGACGGACTCCCTGTCCTTGCCGAGGGCGAAGAGGACCTTGCCCCTCTGGAGCATCCGGTCCCCGTCGCGGATGAAGAAAAACAGGGCATAGAGCATCACGGCAAATTTCACGAGGAACATCAGGGTGTTCTGCGTGAGGCCCGTGAGGGTTTTGACGATGGCGTTCGCCAGGTTTTTGACCACCTCGGTGAAGCGTTCGATCATGGTGTCGCTGTTCAGGTGGAGCCGGGCCGTCGTGGGGTGGGCGGCCAGGCGGTCCGCCCACTCGCGGACCTTGTTTTCCAGGTTTGTGATGTCCGAATCGATGGAAGTGTAGATCTCGATGGACTCGTTCACCAGCAGGGTGGCGAGGATCCCCGCCGGGATGATGAGGATGATGAAGATCAGGACCAGTACGGCGGCGGCATGCAGGGAAGGCATGTTCCGCTTTTGCTGGAGCCTGCGATAGAGGGGCTGGAACAGGCCGGCGATGACGACGGCCCAGAAGAGCGGGAAGAAAAAGGGCTTCAGGAGATAAAGGGACAGAACGGCAACCACGCCTGCCAGGGCGATGAAGAGGGTTCTGCGCGCCTTTACGGGATCCAGCATACCGGCCTGCCGCCTTCGTTGCGATCTGCTGAAATGCATCCCTTCCGGGGATAGGCTGAATGTGCTCCGGGAGCGCGCTTCCACGCTCCCGGGGAATGAGTAAACGAATAATGGATTTCCCCGGCTCCGTCAACCGGGAACCATGAGACAGGAGGAGGCGGAAGGGAAATCAGTCCCTGAAAATCGCGCCGGTGCTGGCGGAGGTGACCTGGCGGGCGTATCGGGCCAGGTATCCGCTGGTTACCCGTGGCCGGAAGGGCTTCAGGGCCTTGCGGCGCTTTTCCAGCTCCTGCTTTCCGACCTTCAGGGTGATCGTTTTCTTCGGGATGTCGATGGCGATGCGGTCGCCTTCCCGGACGAGGGCGAGGGGGCCGCCCTCGGCCGCCTCCGGCGAGATGTGCCCGATGGCGGCGCCCCGGGTCCCGCCGCTGAAGCGGCCGTCCGTGAGAAGGGCTACGGACTTGTCCAGACCCATCCCGGCGATGGCGGAAGTGGGGCCCAGCATCTCCCGCATTCCCGGACCGCCCCGGGGACCCTCGTACCGGATCACGACGATGTCCCCCGCCTTGATCTTTCCCCCCAGGATGGCCGTGATGGCCTCGTCCTCGCTGTCGAAGACCCTCGCGGTTCCCTCGTTGACCAGCATGTCCTCCGCTACGGCGGACTGCTTCACCACCGCCCCGTCGGGAGCCAGGTTGCCCCTGAGGACGGCCAGGCCGCCTTCCGGAAAATAGGGATTCTCCAAGGGGCGGATCACCTCGCGGTCGAGAATCCGCGCCGTTTTCAGGTTGTCGCCCACCTTTTTGCCGGTCACCGTCATGGCGTCCCTCTCGACGACGCCCAGTTCGCTGACGGCCAGGAGGACTGCCTGGATTCCCCCGGCCCTGTGAAGGTCCTCGATATGATGGACGCCGGCGGGGCTCAGTTTGCAGAGGTTCGGTGTCCGAGCGCTGATCTCGTTGAACAGGTCCAGGTCGAGCCGGATTCCCGCCTCATGGGCGACGGCAGGGATGTGCAGGACCGTGTTGGTCGAGCAGCCCAGGGCCATGTCCACGGCAATGGCGTTCCGGAAGGCCTTCAGGGTGGCCACGTCGCGGGGCCGGATCTCCTTCCGGACCAGCTCCATGACCTTCATTCCGGCCTCCTTGGCCAGCCGCCGCCGGGCCGCCTCCACGGCCGGAATGGTCCCGTTGCCGGGAAGCCCGAGGCCCAGCGCCTCGGTGACGCAGTTCATCGAGTTGGCCGTGTACATCCCCGAGCAGGAGCCGCACCCGGGGCAGGCGCAGTCCTCCAGGGCCTTGAGTGTCTTCTGGGTCATCCGGCCGGCCTTGACGGCCCCGACGCCCTCGAAGACGGTGATCAGGTCCGCCGCCTTGTCTCCCAGCCGGCCCGCCAGCATGGGGCCGCCGCTGACGAAGAGGGCGGGAATGTTCAGTCGCAACGCCGCCATGAGCATCCCCGGAATGATCTTGTCGCAGTTGGGGACGAGAACCAGGCCGTCGAAGGGATGGGCCATGGCCATGACCTCGACGGAGTCGGCGATGAGCTCCCGGCTGGCCAGGGAATATTTCATGCCCGTGTGGCCCATGGCGATGCCGTCACAGACGCCGATGGCGGGGAATTCGACAGGGGTGCCCCCGGCCAGGCGGATACCCGCCTTGACATCCTCGGTGATCATCCGGAGGTGCACATGGCCCGGGATGATTTCGTTGAAGGAATTCACCACGCCGATGAGCGGGCGGGAGATCTCCTCGTCGGTGTAGCCCATGGCCTTGAACAGGGACCGGTGGGGGGCCCGCTCCAGGCCCTTCTTCATCAGATCGCTCCGCATCGTTTCTTTCCCCCTTGTTCGATGGCATGCAGCGGCATGAGGCGGGCCCTCCCCGGCCTTCCGGGGCCGGGGAGGGACGGTGAATGGCAAGTCGGCCGCAGCCGCTTATTTTTTGCGGTTTTCCGGGCGCAGGGACCGCACCGCCGAGCCGGCGCGCCACATCTCCGAATCGCGCATTGTGGCCAGCTCCTTGTTCAGCTTCTGGCGATAGTCCGGGGCGCTGTTGGCATCCAGGACGATCTGGGTCTCCTCGCCGTTGATGACGCGCGCGTAGAGCTCGTCGAAAACGGGGGCGACGGCATCGCGGAAGCGTCCCTTCCAGTCGAGGGCGCCCCGTTGGGCGGTGGTGCTGCAGTTCGCGTACATCCAGTCCATGCCGTTGTCCGCCACCAGGCGGATGAGGCTCTGGGTGAGCTCCTCGACGGTTTCGTTGAAGGCCTCGCTCGGGCTGTGGCCGTGCTTCCGGAGAACGTTGTACTGGGCCTCCATGATCCCCGCCAGGGCGCCCATGAGAACCCCCCGCTCGCCGGTGAGGTCGCTGTAGACTTCATTGGCAAAAGTCGTGGGGAAAAGGTAGCCGGACCCGATGGCGACCCCGAGGGCCAGCGTGCGCTCCAGCGCCCGGCCGGTATAATCCTGGAAGATGGCATAGCTGGAATTGATGCCGCTCCCGGCCAGGAAGTTGGTCCGGACGGTCCGGCCCGACCCCTTGGGGGCCACCAGGATCACGTCCACGTCGGGCGGCGGGATGACGCCCGTCCGCTCCTTGTAGACGATGGAAAAGCCGTGGGAGAAGTACAGGGCGTCGCCTTTGTTCAGGCAGGCCTTGATGGCGGGCCACATGGTCTTCTGTCCCGCGTCGGACAGGAGGTACTGGATGACCGTTCCCCGCCGGGCCGCCTCCTCCGGCGAAAACAGGGTCTCGCCGGGAACGAAACCGTCCGCGAGGGCCTTTTCCCAGGAAGCGCCCCCTTCCCGCTGGCCCACGATGACCCGGATTCCATTATCCCTCATGTTCAAGGCCTGTCCCGGTCCCTGGACCCCGTAGCCTACGACGGCGACGGTCTCGTCTTTCAGAACCTGCCGGGCTTTCTCCAGCGGAAACTCCTCCGCTGTGACCACCTCTTCCAGGACGCCGCCGAAGTCAATCTTTGCCATGGAACTCCTCCTGTTTCTCTCGAATATTCGAATGGGCCGTTTCCGCCCGCCCGGGCGGTTCCGGACTCATTCGGGTTTGAATTTTTCCAGTGCCACCATTCCCGATCGGGAAAAATCCTCGAGCCCGAGGGGATCGAGAAGCTGGATCGCCCGGTCGATGCTGTCCTTCCGGCCCGATACCTCGATGACGCAGTACTTGTCGTCCATGCAGACCACCTTCCAGTTGTACAGGTCGACCGCGGCCATGATCTGGACACGGGTCTCGTCGCTCCATCGCATGCGGAACAGGACGAGCTCCCGCCGGGAGGCCATCCTTCCCGTGAGGTCGTCTACGGATAGCACGTCCACGAGGCGGTTCAGCTGCTTCTTCAGCTTTTCCATGGTGGACGCCGATCCCTTGGTGGTGATGATGATCTTCGTCGTCTCTGGCGTCTTGGTGATGTTGGCCGTGATGCTCTCAATGTTGAATCCTCCCCCGCTGAAGGTGCCGGCGATGCGCGCCAGGACATCGGGACGGTTGCGTACGAGGAGGGCGATGGTGTTTTCCTTTGCTTTCATTGTCTCTTGAACCTTTCTCGAAATGGATCCCGGACAGCACCGGCGGAAGGCCCGTCTGCTCCTTCCCTGTCTGTCCCCGGCGGTTGTCCGGGACCGCTTGTCAGTTGAAGCTGCGCGTCCCGGGATCCTCCCCGCCGTTGGTCGGGGCAGCGGGAAGCTCTACGCCCAGTTCCATGTCCGCGATGGAGGCCCCGGGGCGGACCATGGGGTAAACACACTCCTCTTTTTCCACCCGGATGTCCATGACCACGACCCCCGGGGTTTCCAGCCCCTTCTTCAGGACGGCTTCCAACTCCTCCGGGCGGCTGGCCCGCAGGCCCGTGGCCCCGTAGGCCTCGGCGATCTTCACGAAGTCGGGGGCGTAGGTCATGTCGGTGTGGGAGTAGCGCCGCCCGTAGAACATCTGCTGCCACTGGCGGACCATTCCCAGGTACTGGTTGTTCAGGATCACGATTTTGACCGGGATGTTGTACTGCACCGCCGTGGCCAGTTCCTGGATGTTCATCTGGATGCTGCCGTCGCCGGCGATGTCTACCACTGTCTTGTCCGGCTTCGCCACCTGGGCGCCCATCGCGGCGGGGAAGCCGAACCCCATGGTTCCGAGGCCGCCGGAAGAGATGAAGGCCTGGGCATGGTCGTAGGTGTAGTACTGGGCCGCCCACATCTGGTTCTGGCCCACCTCGGTCGTGATGATCGCCTCCCCCCCGGTCAGCTCGTAGAGCTTCCGGATAACCTGCTGCGGCTTGATCCGGTCCGTTCCCTCGTCGAAGCGCAGAGGGACCCGCTTCTTCCAGGCGTCGATCTGTTCCAGCCACTCCCGGATCGGTTCCGACGGGACGGGTCCTCCGGCGGCGAGGGCCTCATTCAGCATGCCCAGCGCCGTCTTGGCGTCGCTGACGATGGAAAGGTGGGAGCGGACGATTCGGTCGATGGAGACGGGATCGATGTCGATATGGATGATCTTCGCGTTGGGGGCGAAGGTGTCCACCTTGGAGGTTACCCGGTCGTCGAAGCGCATCCCCACGGCGATCAGCAGGTCGCTGCCGGTGATGGCCATGTTGGCGTAGTACGTGCCGTGCATTCCGGGCATTCCCAGCCAGAGGGGATCCGAGCCCGGGTAGGCGCCGAGGCCCATCAGGGTGGAGGTGATGGGAAAGCCGGTCCGCCGGACGAACTCACGGAGCTCCTCCGAGGCCTTCCCCAGGAGCACTCCTCCTCCGGAGACAATCACAGGTTTCCGGGCGGCCCGGATCATCTCCACGGCCTTCGCGATGTCCTCCTGCTGCGGCTTCTCCAGTCCGTTGAGCCTGTTGAAGTCGTCGCGGATGTCTTCTTCTTCGATGGTTGCCTGTGACACATCCCGGGGCAGGTCCACCAGCACAGGGCCGGGGCGCCCGGAGCGGGCGATGTGGAACGCTTCGTGGATGGTTGAAGCGAGGTCCTCGATCCGCCGGACCAGGAAGTTGTGCTTCGTGCAGGGCCGGGTGATCCCGGTGATGTCGACTTCCTGGAAGGCGTCGCTGCCGATCAGGCCCGTCGGCACCTGGCCCGTGAAGATGACCACGGGGATGGAGTCCATATAGGCGTTGGCAATGCCCGTCACCGTGTTCGTGGCGCCGGGGCCGGAGGTGACGAGGCAGACACCGACCTTGCCGGATGCCCGGGCGTACCCGTCGGCGGCGTGAATGGCGCCCTGTTCGTGCCGGACGAGGAGATGGCGGAAAATCTCCTTGTACAGCTCGTCGTAGATCGGAAGCACAACCCCGCCGGGATAGCCGAAGATGACGTCCACGTTTTCCCGGCGAAGCGTTCTCAGCAATACCTGGGATCCAGTCAGTTTCACAATGTTCCTCCTGCAAATTGACAAGTGCGTTGACCAGCGGATTCTGAAAACAAAAAAACCGTTACCCGGGAGCCGAGTAACGGTCTGTTGCTGTTTGAAAGTTTCTTACAAGTGCACCATTACCCGGCCCCCATATGAATGGGGATGATAATTATGCCGATGATGCCGATTACGTTTCTCCTCATGGTCATTTCAAACCTTTTCCCTTGAAACGAAGGCCCCTCTTAACAGCGGAAAAATTCATTGTCAAGCGTTTTTAGCCCGATTTTCACCAGTAACGCCGGGTTTTCACGCCGTGCTCGCCGAGATAGGCCTTGATCCCGTCGATGGTGTACGTCCGGTAGTGGACCATGGAGGCGATCAGGGCTGCATCCGCCTTACCCGCCGTGAGCACGTCCACGAGATGCTGCGGTGTGCCTGCTCCGCCGGAGGCGATGACGGGGATGCCGACGCAGGTTGAGATCCGTTCCGTCAAGGTCAGTTCGTAGCCGTCCTGGGTCCCGTCGGCGTCGATGGAGTTCAGGCAGATCTCGCCGGCGCCCAGGCGCTCCGCCTCCCGGGCCCACCAGAGCGCGTCGATGCCGGTGTACCGGCGGCCGCCGTGGATGACGATCTCATATCCCGACGGAGTCGCCTGCGACGGCTCCACGCGCTTCACGTCCATGCCCAGGACGATGCACTGGCTGCCGAAGGCCCGCGCCCCCTCCGTGATGAGGGACGGATTCTCCACCGCCGCGGAGTTGACGCTCACTTTTTCGGCTCCCGCCAGGATCACCTCCCGCATGTCCTCCAGGGTCCGGATGCCTCCACCCACGGAGAAGGGGATGAAGATCGTCTCGGCTACCCGGCGGACTACATCGATGAGGATATTCCGGCCGTCGGAGGAGGCGGTGATGTCGTAGAACACGATCTCGTCCGCCCCCTGCTCGTAGTACTCCCTGGCCGCCTCCACGGGGTCCCCGATATCCACGTTTCCTTCGAACTTGATTCCCTTGGTCAGCAGCCCGTTGCGGACATCGAGGCAGGGAATGATCCGTTTACTCAGCATCGCTTCCCCTCCAGCGGCTGAAATTTTCCAGAATCTGAAGCCCCGGCCGGCCGCTCTTCTCGGGATGGAACTGAACGGCCACGAGATTCCGGTATGCAACGGCGGCGCTAAAGGGGATTCCGTAGCGGGTCTCCCCGACGATCCGTTCCCGGTCCGCCGGATCCGGATAGAAAGAGTGGACGAAATAGAACTCCGCCTCCGACGGGATTCCCGCGAACACGGGATGGCCTTTCAGGAAGTGCACGGAGTTCCAGCCCATGTGGGGGATCTTGAGCTTTTCCCCGCCCTCCTGCAGGCCGGCGGGAAAGCGGCGGACGACGCCGGGAAGGATTCCCAGGCAGGAGGTTCCGCCGTCCTCTTCGCTCTTGTCGAAGATCACCTGGGTGCCCAGGCAGATCCCCAGGACCGGCCGGCCGTCACCGACCCAGCGGTGGATCCACCCGTCCAGTCCGGAGGTCCGCAGGTTGGCCATGGCCTCCCCCGCGGCGCCCACGCCCGGGAAGATGATGCGCTCCGCCCGGTCCAGCCGGGCCGGGTCGCTGGTCACCTCGCAGGGCAGGTTCAGGGAGTGCAGGGCCCGGGCCACGCTGGTGAGGTTTCCGGCCCGGTAATCCACGATGCCGATCATGTGTTTTCGTCCTTACAGCGAATTCCCTGATGGGTGTTCCGTCGCTCCAGTTCGCGATCGATGGCGCCCAGAACGGCCATCTTGTTGACGGCCCACCCGGGGGCGAGGAATATATCCCGGTACCCGTCCGCGGTCAATCGCTGGATGACCATCCGCGGCGGCAGGATCTCCAGGACGTCGCAGACGGTCTCCACATACTGTTCCCGGCTCCATAGCGGAAATGGCTCCCGTTCGTAAAGCGTTCCGAGAGACGTTCCCGAAAGCACCAGGAGGCAGTGGATCTTGATGCCGTCGATGGGAAGGGCTGCCAGGGTCCGGGCCGTTTCGAGAACATCCTCCCGGGTCTCTCCGGGCAGTCCGGCGATGATGTGCGCGCAGAGGTGAATGTTTCTTCCGGAGGCCCGGCGCACTGCATCGAGGAACTGCTCCGCCGGGTGGCCGCGGTTGATCCGGGCCAGGGTCCGGTCGTGGATCGACTGGAGACCCAGCTCGATCCAGACGTGGCGGTCCCGCGCCAGCTCCTCCAGGATATCCAGGACTTCGTCGGGCAGGCAGTCGGGGCGGGTTCCGATGGACAGTCCGGCCACGTCCGGCAGGTCCAGGGCCTCCCCGTAGAGGCGGCGCAGACGCTCCACCGGGGCATAGGTGTTCGTGAAGGTCTGGAAATAGGCGAGGAACCGGGCAGCCTGGCGATGCTCCCGGTAGTACGCCATTCCCTTGAGCAACTGGTCCGTGACGGACGGCAGGGGGCCCGCCATGCGGAGCCTGGAGCCGCGGCCGTCGCAATACACGCAGCCGCCCGAGGCGACGGATCCATCGCGGTTCGGGCAGGTGAATCCGGCGTCGACGGGCAGCTTGTAAACCCGGCAGCCGAACCGGTTCATCCAGTAGCTTTTCAGGTCATAATAGCGCTTTGTGTTTTTCCAGAAATCCGGTTTGGTCAATGGCAGCTCCGGGGACCGGGCCGCTTTCCGGCGGTTCCGGTTCGGGGGATTGAAACGGATAAATCGATTGCCATTATTTTGAAATGTAGTATAGCAATTTTTTTCCCGGGGCGACCGGCGGGGACGGAAGAATCCGCCGGCGGACGTTTTCCGGTCCGGAAGGTCCGCCGCGTTCGGAACCGGGGAAAAGGATATCCCCTGCGGGAGGATTCCCGGCATGACCGTGCAAGCCGTTCAGGAACCGGATGTTTTCGTCTATCTGAGCCAGATTCTTGGCCGGCCGGTTCAGGATGGTCAGGGCCGGGAACTCGGGTCAATCGCCGATGTGTCCGCGAACCTGGCAGAGCTGTATCCCTCCGTCGGTACCCTCCGGATCCGCCCGCGGGGGGGAAAATCAGCCCTGTACATTTCCTGGCAGGACGTAACCCAGGCCAATGGATCCATCCTGAGCGTAGGATCGTTGAAGGAGGCGCCCGGCCTGGGCGAGAACGAGCTGTTTCTACGCGACGCCCTCTTGGACAAGCAGATCGTCGACACGAACGGCGCCAAGATCCGGCGGGTGAACGACCTGCAGTTTCTGCGCTCCCACGAGCGCCTTCATCTGGTGCACGTTGACGTGGGATTCCGGGGGCTCATGCGGCGGGTGGGCCTGGAGAGGGCCATGGATTTTCTTCTCCAGTCCCTTTTCGATTACGAGCTGCCCAACCAGTTCATCTCCTGGAAATACGTCCAGCCCGTATCCTCGCCGGACCTGCTTCGGCTCTCCATCACCCAGAACCGTCTGGCCCAGCTGCACCCGGCGGATCTCGCGGACATCATCGAAGATCTGGACATTCACCAGCGGGCGGCGGTTTTTCAGTCCCTGGACGTCGAGACCGCGGCGGAGACCCTGGAAGAGACGGATCCCAAGATCCAGGTCAGCCTGATCGAGACGGTGGCGGCGGACAAGGCCTCGGACATCATCGAAGAGATGTCTCTCAGCGAAGCCGCCGACCTCCTGGGGGACCTGCCAAAAGACAAGGCGGAGGGGATCCTCAAGGAGATGGAGCAGGAGATTGCAGAGGACGTAAAGGAGCTGCTGGCCCATCCCGAGGAGGAGGCCGGCGGGCTCATGACGACGGCGTTCCTCAGTGTCCCGCCGGAAGCCACAACGGCGCAGGTCCTGGAGATCCTGCACCGGGAGGCCATGGATCTGGATTTTGTCTATTACGTTTATGTGATGGACCCGCAGGAGCGCCTGCTGGGCATGTTGAGCCTCCGGGAGCTCCTGGCGGCCGCGCCGGAGGCGAGGGTCGCCGACCTGATGGATACCCGCTTCGTTACGGTCCGCCTGAACGAGGAACCCGACGAGATCGCGGAGCAGTTCGCCAAGTACGCCGTCATGGCCGTCCCGGTCGTGGACCGGGAGCAACGGATGAAAGGGGTCATCCCGTTCCGGAATCTCCTGGAACTGGTCGCCCCGAAACTGGGCAAGTGAGACCGATGGAAGAGGACGGAGACCACGCGTGTTTGAAAGGCTGTTCGGCAGGTCGGCGGGGAGCGTGTTTGCGACCCTGTCCCGCGGAGGCGCATGGCGGCGCTTTGCGGTGTTCTTCGCCCTCATCGGCCCGGGGATCATCACGTCCAACGTGGACAACGATGCCGGCGGGATCACCACCTACTCGCTGGCCGGGGCGGAGTACGGCCTTTCTCTCCTCTGGACCCTGATTCCCATCACCGCGGTGCTCATCATCATCCAGGAGATGGGGGCCCGCATGGGGGTGATCTCCGGCAAGGGCCTGTCGGACATGATCCGGGAGCGCTTCGGGGCGAAGGTCACCTTCTACCTCATGATCGCCCTCCTCCTGACCAACCTGGGCAACACCGTTTCCGAATTCGCCGGCATCGCCGCAAGTCTCGAGATCTTCGGCATCAGCAAGTACGTGTCCGTTCCTCTCGGGGCGGCGTTCGTCTGGTGGCTTGTGGTGAAGGGGAACTACAAGTCCGTCGAGAAGGTCTTCCTCTTCGCCTGTGTGTTCTACCTGGCCTACATCGTTTCGGGATTCATGGGGAAACCGGACTGGGGAAAGGTCGGGTCGGCGCTCCTCACACCCTCCATCCGGTTCGAGCCGGGGTTCCTGACCATGGCGCTGGGTCTCATCGGGACCACCATCGCCCCCTGGATGCAGTTCTACCTCCAGTCTTCCGTGGTCGACAAGGGCCTCAAGGCGGAAAACTATCCCTATGCCAGGATGGATGTCATCGTCGGCTCCGTCATGGTCAACGTGGTGGCCTTTTTCATCATCATGCTCTGCGCCATCACCCTCCACACCAGCGGCGTGAAGATCGAATCCGCCAAGGACGCCGCCCTGGCGCTGGCCCCCCTGGCCGGAGCCTACTGTTCCTGGCTATTCGCATTCGGCCTCTTGAACGCATCCCTTTTCGCCGCCTCCATCCTGCCCCTCTCCACGGCCTATACGGTCTGCGAGGCCTTCGGCTGGGAGTCGGGACTGGACCATAAGTTTATGGATGCACCCCAGTTCTACGGGCTCTATTCCCTGATGATCCTCCTGGGTGCCGGGATCATTCTCCTGCCCGACATCCCCCTCATCGCCATCATGTACTACTCCCAGGTCATCAACGGGATCCTCCTGCCGGTGATCCTCGTGGCCATGCTGCTCCTCGTCAACGACCGCAGCATCATGGGCGAGCACGTCAACGGCCCGGTGATGAACGTCATATCCTGGGCCGCCGTGGCGGGGCTGATTGTCCTCTCGGCGGGCCTCCTGGTGTCGTCCCTCTTCTCCTGAGGGTTTTCCGCAGACAGGTGACGGGTTCCGTACCGGCCGCCTTGGCGAAGCCCCCGATGGTTTCCGGGATTCAGCCGGGCGTCCGGGACTGCCCGGCCGAATCCGGAGCTGTTTCCAGGCGTTGGTGTTCCCCGGCCGGGTTTCCCCTTGCCAGGGGGCCGGGGGGCTTGCTATAAGGTCGGGAAAACGGGGGTTTCACGATGGAAATCGGCATTGTCGGACTTCCCCAGAGCGGAAAGAGCACCCTCTTCGAGATCATGACCGGGACGAAAAGTCGGGATCTCCACGGCGAGACGGTCGTCCGGGGGCAGGCGACGGTCCCGGACGCGCGCTTCGACCGGCTCGCCTCCGCCTTTCCCGACCTCCGGGCCGTTCCGGCCCGGATCCCCGTGACCGACGTCCACGCAGCGGGCGAGAAGGCCTGGGAAACGCTCCGGCAGAGCCTGAGCGGGGCCGACGGCCTCCTGCACGTGGTGGACGGCTTTACGATTCCCGAGGTCGACGAGGTCATCGCCTCCTACCGCCGCCTCGAAGACGACCTGGTGCTCTCGGACCTGATGGTCGTGGAAAACCGCATCGAGAAGCTCCGGAAAATGTCAAGGACGGCCATGAAGCCCCTGGACCAGCTCCACCTGGCCATCCTGCCCCGGGCGCTGGAGCGGCTGGAGGCGGGCCTTCCGCTCCGGGAAGCCGGATTCTCCGAGGAGGAGGCCTTTTCCCTCCGCAGCTTTTCCTTCTGGACGATCCGTCCCGAGCTCGTCGTGATCAACACCGCGGAAGACAATCTGGCCCTGGCGGAGGCCTTCCGGGAGAAGGCGGCCCTGTCGTCCCCGGTCATCGGGATCTGCTGCCAGCTCGAGGCCGACCTGACGGGCCTCTCGCCGGAAGAGCAGAAGGAGTTCCTGGCCCCTCTGGGACTGGAAGAGCCGGCCTTCGGGCGCGTTATCCGGGCGGCCTTTGCGCTCCTGAACCGCATCTCCTTCTTTACCATCGGCAAGGAGGAGGTGAAGGCCTGGGTTATCCCCGCGGAGACGAAAGCGCCGCGGGCCGCCGGGACGATACACAAGGACTTCGAGCGGGGCTTCATCAAGGCCGAGGTCATTCACTTCGAGGAGTTCGAGACCTCCGGGAAATCCTGGGCGGCCGTGAAGACGGCGGGAAAGCTCAGGCTGGAGGGGAAGGAGTATGTCGTCCGGGATGGGGATATTATCCAGTTCCGCTTCAACGTCTGAGGGCGGATCTGGAAAATGCCCGGATGCTTCGTTGTGCCGGCTCCAATGATCGAAAGGGGAGCGGATTTCGAATCCGCTCCCCCTTTTTTCTTTTTCTTTCTTTTCTTCGTATCAGGGCGCGGGGGCTGCCACGGGGGCTCCCGCCGTCGCGGAGACTTTTCCATGGAGCGCATCGTCTGGCCGGAAGTCCGTCCGGATGGAAAAGTCTCCTGATTGCTCCTCTGGGAACCCCCGGTCGCGCCCCCGCGGATGCAGAGGAGAGGGTGAAAACAACCGGAATTCGCGTCTCGTGTGGACCTGTCCCCGGCGAACGTTGGTCGGGGAGAGGGGGCTTCCCGGAGCGCGAATAGCGGCTTTTTCGGGGCACCCTGCCGTCGCAGCGAAGCGCCCGCAAAGTCATCTGTCTGAGAGCCCCCGGGCGCGAGTTATGACTTTGCAGCGGAGCGAGACGTTACAGGGTCGAAAAAACGCTTCTGAGCGCGAGGGAAGCCCTGCTCCCATATGCCGGCCTCCCATCCGCGCCTGATTCTGTATAAAAAAGAAGAAATAAAGGGAGGGGGAACAGATTCGAAATCCGTTCTCCTCTTTCGCATGTTCAGACGAACCGCTTCACCACCGGCCGGAGCATGCGGCCCATGAGGGGTTCCGCTGTCCGGAGGGCGCCGCGCGGGCAGACCTCGATGCAGCAGTAGCAGCGGATGCAGGCGTCGTAGTCGAAGCGGAGCCCCGCTTCTTCAACCGCGATGGCCTTTACCGGACACATGTCCCGGCAGATGCCGCAGAGCGTGCAGGATTCCGGAGCGCATACGGGCCGCTGCAGCAGGTGGCGCCGGACAAGGCTGTTCATGGATGCGTTTCCGAAGAGGAGGGGCTCCGCTCCGGGGATCCGGAATCCCCGGACCTCTGGCGTTTCCCCGTCGATGGCGACCTCTTCCCCGGGCAGTCCCGCCTCCTGTCCCGCCCGCCAGGTCGGGAGCTTCTCCGGCGGGAGCCCCACGATGCGGCAGACCGCCTCGTCCAGGGCGAAGGGGTTCTCCGAGGCCAGCAGAATCCCGAGCGCCCGGGGCGTGCCGCTCTTGCCGGGCCCCTCCCCCTCCATGGCGAGGATGCCGTCCATGACCGTGAAGGCCGGCCGGACGGTCCGGGCGATCCCGACCAGGAGCCGGGCGAAGACGTCACGGTCCACCCCCGCCCGCAAGTGCCACTCCGCCTTGCGGTACCCCACGACGCAGCCGAAGAGGTTCTTCACCCCCAGGGTCATGGCCATCTGGCTGTGGGTCTTGAGCTTCGGCAGGTTGAGAACCGCGTCGGCCGTCAGGACCTCCCGGGCCAACTCGATCTTTCCGAAGGGAGGTCCCACGTCGACGGGGACGGAATCGCGAAACTCGCGGACAGTCACGGGAAGGCCTTCCAAGGCCTGGTCGATCCCGTTTTCCCGGAGGATCCGGTCGAAGGAGCCGATGGCCTGGCTGTCCCCGACCTCGGGACGGGCGCCCCGCTCCAGGATGTACTCCACGGCGGCCCGGACGACGAGCGGATGGGTCAGGACGGCCTGGCCGGGTTTTGCCGCTGACAGGAGGTTCGGCTTGACGAGGACGCGCATCCCTTTCCGGATGGCCTCCCGGCCGCCAAGGCGGTCCATCAGGGCGTCGAATTCCCCCTTGAGGTGCGGCCAGTCGTAGGATGCCGGTCGGACGAAGACGTTCATAGCCGGGCAAAGGATTTCCGGACGGCCCCGACCCAGAGGTCCCGGTGGAACAGGAAGGCCCCCACGTGGCCGCTCGGCACCCAGGTCAGGGACGAGCCGGGCCAGTGACGGTGGACGTTCTCGACAGACTCCCGGGAGATGTAAGCGTCAGCCTGGGCGCCGACGAGAAAGGCCGCCTCGGGCCGGCGAAGCGGCGGGAGGCGCCGGATGTCGGTATGATCCAGGATTTCCCGCATCCGTTCCAGGGCGTTCCCGTGCCCGTCCAACTGGCGGTTCAGGACATCCCAGGCGCAGTAGTTTTTCAGGAGCCCCTCGGTGAACACGGCGGCGGCCGAGTGGGGGGTGATCAGCGCCGTTACGGCCAGCGGCTCCGGGTCCAGGGCCGCCGTCCGGGCGGCCATCGACCCGCCCATGCTGATGCCGCATACCCCCAGCCGCTCGAATCCCTCGCGTCGCAGCCAGTCCACGAGCGACCGTCCTTCGGCGATCGTGGCCCCCGCCATGAGCCAGAGGTCGGAGAAGACGTTCAGCATCTTGCTGTGCTGGCCCGGCGGGCGGCGGCGTCCGTAGTAGGGGTTTTCCAGGATGAGGGAGCCGATCCCGGACCGGGTCAGGGGCAGGGCCAGGGCCTTGCGCCGGCGCTCGAAGCCCTCGTCGCCGGTGGCGGCGAAGTGCAGGCAGATGGGTGTGTGCCGGCTCCAGTCCCGGGGCAGGACAAACTCCACATGGGCCGTCCGGCTTTCGGCGGGAAGATTGGGATGGAGAAACGGGCTGGGAAAGGATCCCTGCTTCAAAAGGGCTTCGCCCTCCTCGCGGACGTCCTCCCAGGCGGGGTGAATGGCGCTCACGGGCCCGGGGTCGTCGTCTTCCCGGAGGGCTTCCTCCAGGAGGGCGAGATCCCCCCAGCCTTGACGGAAGAAGAGCCTCCGGTTCGACCAGGCGGCGTAGGTCCGGTCCAGGAGACTCGCCATGGGGTCCTCCTCAGCCCTGCTTCGCGCCGCACTCGGGGCAGAACTTCACCGGTCCGGACATCTCGGCCCCGCAGCCTGTGCAGAACCGCTTTGTCTTCACCGCGGCACCGCATTCGGGGCAGAATTTGACGTTTCCCGACAGGGGCGCCTCGCACTGGGGACAGGTGGCCCGGATGCCCTCCCGCCAGTACTCCTTCCCCAGTTTCTTGTCTTCCTCCGCCATGGCGGCGTGGGCCCAGACCTCCTCGACGGACTTGCTCGCCTGGGCCGCGGCCATCTCGACCCCCAGGTCCGGGGCGCAGTGCTTGCAGAGGCCTTTTTTCACGTTCCAGCAGCCCTGCCGGCAGATCCAGGAGGAGCAGCGCGGGCACTGGACGAACTGGGGCTTGATCTCGTTCACGGCCTCCTCGAAGGCCTCGTCCCGGGCCTTTGTCCAGGCGGCGGACCGCAGGTCCTGGGTCAGGTTCGCGGCATTGCCGAGAAGGCCCCCGAACAGGCCGCCGACCTTGTCGAGCATGCCCGAGGCCGTTCCGACGACGGAGGAGCGGAACTCCGTCCGGAAGCCCTTGCCGCACCGGTCGCAGGCGAACTCGAACTGAAAGCCGTTTTTGGTGCTGTGGTCCTCGTAGTTGCGTACGAATTCGATGATCTTGCTCATGGCGCGCCTCCCTGCACCGGTGATCCGGTCACGCGAACTCCCGGACGATCCGCTCCATCGCCTCCTTGAGGCGGACGTTGGGGACGGTCAGGGAGATCCGGACGTACCCTTCCCCATACTGGCCGTAGGCCGTTCCGGCGGCCACGACGACGGCGGTCTTGTCGAACAGCCGGTTGGTGAACTCGATGGACGTCATTCCCTCCGGGACCGGCACCCACAGGTAGAACGTCCCCTTCGGGGCGTCGAAGCGGATTCCGATTTTCGCGAGGGCGTCCAGGACCATCTGCCTCCTGAACCCGTAGACGTCCAGCATGTGCCCGATGGAGGACGCCTCGTGCTTCAGGGCGCGGATGCCGGCGAACTGGACGGGATTGAAGATCCCCGAGTCGGTGTTTTCCTTGACCTTGCTGATGGCGGCGAGGATCTCCCGGTTTCCCATGGCCATGCCGATCCGCCAGCCGCACATGTTGAAGGGCTTGGAGAGGGAGTTGAGCTCCACGCCCACGTCCTTCGCGCCGTCGGCCATGAGGAAGCTGATGCGTTCCTGGCCCTCGAAGAGGATCTCGCTGTAGGGGTTGTCGTAGCAGACGGCAATGTCGAAGGAGCGGGCGAACTCGACGAGAAGCCCGAGGAACTCCCGGGTGGCGCAGGCCCCGGTGGGGTTGTTCGGGTAGTTCAGGAACATCCCCTTTGCCCGCTTCGCTACGTCGGTGGGGATGTCCTCGAAGGCCGGCAGGTAGCCGTTCTTCCGGAGGATCGGCACGTTCCAGGGCTCGCCTCCCCCCATGAGGATGCTCGCCCGGTAGGCCGGGTAGCCCGGGTCGGTCATGAGGACGATGTCGCCGGGATTGATGCAGGCCAGGACGAAGTGGTGGCACCCCTCCTTGGAGCCGATGAGCCCCAGGACCTCCGTTGCCGGGTCCAGGGTCACGCCGTAGCGGTCGGCATACCAGCGGGCGATTTCCTGCCTGAAGGCCAGCATGCCCTTCTCCTCGTCCGTCGGATACCGGTGGTTCTCCGGGTCCCGGGCGGTCCGGCACAGCTCGTCGATGATCGGCTCCGGCGTGGGCTCCACGGGGTCTCCGATGGCCAGGCTGATGACGTCCACGCCGTCGGCCTTGGCCTTGGCGATCTTCTTGCGGAGCTCCATGAACAGGTACGGGGGGATCTTGGTCAGTCTCTCGGCGGTCTGCAAGGGTTCTCTCCTTATATGAAATGGTTTGGGTGACTTCGTGGGGCAGGCCTTCCAGATAATCGACTTCGTCCTTTTCTTCAAGCCTGATTTTCAGCGGCTGACCTGCAGGGATTCTCTTTTGCCGCAACGGCCCGGAGGTCGGCCATACGTTGAGCAACCTGTTGAATGAATATCAGAAGCATGCTAAAAATGCGCCGCGTGAAAACATGCCGTTCCCGGGGAACGACCGTTTCGCCCTTCTCAATCACCGCATCAAGAACATGGATGAGGAGAGAACCGGAATGAAGCGAATTACCGTTCTGCTGATCGCGCTCGCCCTTGCCTGTTTGCCCTCCTTTGCTTCCGCATCGAAAGCAGTCCGGATTGCCGAGGCCCGCCACGCTTTGGTTATCGGGAATGGTGCCTATGCGACGGGACCCCTGAAGAACCCGGGCCACGATGCGTCGGACATGGCCAAGCTCCTGAAGGAACTGAAATTCTCCGTTACCCTGCTCCGGGACGCGGACCAGCGGACCATGGAGGAGGCCATCCGGAAATTCCAGAGGACCCTGAAGCGCGGCGGGGTGGGGTTGTTCTATTTCTCCGGGCACGGGATGCAGATCGCCGGACGGAACTACCTCATCCCCGTCAAGGCGGGCATCTCCCAGGAGTCGGACGTGAAGTACGAGGCCGTGGACGCGGGCCGCGTCCTGGACGCCATGGAGACGGCGGGGAACGGCATGAACATCGTGATCCTGGACGCCTGCAGGGACAACCCCTTCGCCAAGAGCTTCCGTTCCGCCTCCCGGGGCCTGGCCAAGATGGATGCCCCCAAGGGCACCTTCATCGCCTACTCCACCGCCCCGGGAGACACGGCATCGGACGGATCCGGGCGGAACAGTCCCTACACCCGGGCCCTCCTGAAGCACGTGCCCGCGGCGAACCTGCCCATCGAACTGGTCTTCAAGAAGGTCCGCCAGGAGACGGACCGCCTCACCCGGGGAAAGCAGGTCCCCTGGGAGTCCACCTCCCTGACGGGGGACTTCTACTTCCGGGGAGGCGGGAGCGGGACGTCCGCCGCCGCCCCTGCGCCGGAGGAAAGGGAGGAGGTCGCCATGGCCCGGCCGCCGGCGCCCCCGCGGGAGGACCGGTTCACGGACGCCGCGACGGGGATGGAGTTCGTCCTCGTGAGGGGAGGCTGCTTCCGGATGGGGGACACCATGGGGGACGGAGATGCCGACGAGAAGCCGGTCCACGAGGTGTGCGTCGACGATTTCTATATGGGGAAGCACGAGGTGACAGTGGGCCAGTTCCGGCGGTTCGTCGAGGATACGGGCTATCGGACGGACGCGGAGAAGAACGCCGGCGGGCTCACCGGCTGCTGGGCCCAGGATTTCGACGACCGGGAAAAGGAGTGGAACTGGCGCGGCTGGGCCGACTGGCGGAACCCGAACAAGTACCAGGCCAACCGGGACGACCACCCCGTGGCCTGCGTCAGTTGGAACGACGCCCAGGCCTTCGCCGGGTGGCTGTCCCGGAAGGAGGGGCGCTCCTACCGTCTCCCCACGGAGGCGGAGTGGGAGTACGCCGCCCGGGGCGGGACGTCGTCCCGGAATTACTGGGGGGCGGGGAAGGACGACGCCTGCACGTACGCCAACGTGGCGGACCGGACGCCGCTGGGCCAGGGGCGAAATTGGACCATCAAGCATGAATGCTCCGACGGCCACGCCTTCGCATCCCCCGTGGGGCAGTTTCGCCCGAACGCCTTCGGACTGTACGACATGATGGGGAACGTCTGGGAGTGGTGCGCCGACTGGTACGGGGACAAGTATTACGGGGAGAGCGGCAGGAGCAATCCCGGGGGGCCGGCCTCGGGCCAATACCGCGTCGCCCGCGGTGGTTCCTGGGGCACCAAACCGGCGTTCCTGCGGGCGTCCGACCGCGACAGGAACGGACCCGTCAAGCGAAACAACTACTACGGGTTTCGTCTTTTGTTGCCTGCCCCATGATACACGTTTTCTGAGTTCTGAAATTCTGTTTTCTGGATCGGGGTACAGGGGCGGAGCCCCTGTCGTCGGCTGAATTTCCTTTGCGATCAGGAGGAAGCCCATCCGGGAATCGCCGCTCTTCGTCAAGACCTATGACTTCACGAAATGGCTCCTGGAGGCGACGGCGAAGTTCCCCCGGAACCAGCGCTTCGTCATGGCCCGGAGGATCGAGGAGGCGATCCTGGATTTCTATGACTGCCTCCTCCTGGCGGTCAAGCGCCCCGGCGAGCGGCAGGGGGCGCTGGAGCGGGCGGATTTCGAACTGGAGAGAGTCCGCCACTACTTGAGGCTGTGCAGCGACATGGGGCTCATCAGCCTCCGGCAGTACGAGTTCACATCCCAGTCCGTCGTGGAGATCGGCCGTCTCCTGGGCGGCTGGAGGAAGAAGGGTTGAGGGGGCGGGGCCGGCGTCGCCCGCGGTGGTTCCTGGAACAACAAACCGGCGAACCTGCGGGCGTCCAACCGCAACAGGAACGAACCCGTCAAACGAAACAACAACAACGGGTTTCGTCTTTTGTTGCCTGCCCCAGGATTCTTTCGCGAATGCCGGGATGCCGGCTCTTCACGGAGGGCCGGCCGGGCAGAGATAATCCATGGACCCCGCCTCCCGCGCCGGAACATGATCCGGACGAATAGCGAAGAGGCCGGGCGGGTTTGGTAGCTTCGGCGAAGATCCTGCCCGGCCGTTTTCCCGTGCCGATTCCGCTGGCCGTCTTGCAGTCCGTCAAGACGGATCTGTTCTCGTAACCGCTGCCTCGTGAAACGCCACGGCAACCTCTTCGAGAAGATCGCCTCCTTCGACAACCTCTATTGGGCCAGCCGCGAGGCCCGGCGGGGAAAGAGGATGAAGGAGGGGACGGCGGCGTTCGAGATGAACCTCGAACAGGAACTGGTTTGCCTGCGTGAGGAGTTGCTGGAGAAGCGTTACCGGCCGGGGCCCTACCGGGAATTCACCATCTATGACAGGAAGCAGAGGAAAATCAGCGCCGCCCCTACCGTGACAGGGTCGTTCATCACGCCATCTGCCAGGTTGTCGAGCCGATCTTCGACCGGACCTTCATCCACGACGCCTACGCCTGCCGGGTGGGAAAGGGGACCCACCGGGCGGTGGACCGGTTCACCGAATTCGCCCGGCGGAACCGGAACGTGTTGAAGACGGACCTGCGCAAGTACTTCCCTTCCATGGACCACGTCATCCTCTGCGGGAAAATCGAGCGGAAGATCAAGTGTCCCGGAACCCTCTGGCTGATCCGCCTTATCATCGACGGGAGCAATCCCCAGGAGGAGATCGTTCAGTATTTCCCCGGCGACGACCTCTTCGAGCCGTTCCGGCGGCGGCGCGGAATCCCCATCGGGAACCTGACGAGCCAGTTCTTCGCCAATCTCTACCTGAACGATTTCGATCACTTCGTGAAGGAGTCCCTCCGCTGCAGGCATTATCTCCGGTACGTGGACGACATCACCGTCTTCGGCGACGACAAGGCGTGGCTGTGGGATATGAAGCGACGGATGGAAGACTTTCTGGATTGTGAAAGACTGTCTCTCCACGAAAACAAGACCTTCGTGATCCCGGTTGCCGAAGGGGTGGATCACCTGGGGTATCGCGTGTTTCCCGATCACCGGAGGCTCCGGAAGGACAACGGTTATCGGTTTGCCCGGAAGTTGAGGAGGATGCGGTTGCTTTACGGCGAGGGACGGGCGACCTTGAAAGAGATCGACGCCTCGGTGCAGAGCTGGATCGGCCATGCCCGCCACGCCGACACGTGGGGCCTCCGCCGGCGGATCCTGGAGGAGGTGTCTTTTTCGAGGCAGGTGGAATAAACGTTTAGGGCGGTTCCAGAACCGGGATCAGAGTGAGGCATGGTCTCCTCTCCCGGAAATCCGAAAAAGTGAAACAACCCTTTGAAATAAAATCGGAATTGTGATACATGAAATGCCGCAATCAGCCGCTCAGAGGGACCGCAAACGAAGATACACACCTGTCACCGGTGGGAAAAGGGAAGGACTCATGAAACGAAACGACGCCTTCAGGAAGTTTTCAGACCGACTTTCCCGGCAAGAGGGGCCGCTTCCCCTCGACCGGTCCTACAGGATCCTGGAAGGGCTGTGGCTGGAGGGGGTTCGGCTGGGTGTCCTGCCCCCCTGTGACCCCTGGGAAGGCATCGAGACGGACATCCGCCTGGCAGGGATCCTGAACTCATGTTCGAAGAAATCCTTATAGCTCTCGGCGCTGCCCTGGACCGGAAAGGCCTGGGGTACATGGTGATCGGCGGCCAGGCCGTCCTCCTCTACGGGGAGCCCCGCCTGACCCGGGACATCGACGTGACCCTCGGCGTCGGGATCGAACGCCTGCCGGACCTGCTCCAGGCCGTCCGCGATCTGTCCCTTCAACCCCTTCCCGAAGACGTGGAGGACTTTGTCCGCAAAACGCTGGTGCTTCCTGTTCTGGATAATAATACCGGCATTCGCATCGATTTCATCTTTTCCTACACCGTTTATGAAACGGAAGCGATCCGGCGGGCCCGGTCCGTTGTCTTTCCCGGGGGAGGAACAGCCCGTTTTGCTTCTCCCGAGGACATTGTCGTCCACAAGGTATTCGCCGGACGCCCCCGGGACCTGGAGGACGTGCGATCGATCCTCCTGAAGGTCGGGGATCTTGATCTTCCCTATATCCGTCGATGGCTGGCGGAATTCGATGAGGCGGCGGAGGAAAAACGCTTCGTCCTCCGCTTCGATGAGATCCTGAACAGTCTGGAAGAGTGATTTCGCTTTTTGGTTCGCGCTGACCCGTGCTTAGTGGTCCGATGCCAGGCGGGCCGCTGCGGTCTCCGTCGCCAGGCTGCGCCAGGCCTCCTCCCAGATCGTCCCTTCGTAGATCACCTGGACCCGTCCCTCGAAGTAAACCCTTGAGAAGCCCTTCTCGTTCCGCTCGAAATAGACCTTCAGGATCTCGCCGCTCCGGACCCGGACGCTGACGGGGGACTCCACCAGCCCCCGGGCGGCGGCGATCAGGACGGAGGCCGTCAGGCCGGTGCCGCAGGCCAGGGTCTCGTCCTCGACGCCGCGCTCGTAGGTGCGGACCTGGAGCGTTCGGCCGTCGATCACCCGGACGAAATTGGCATTCGTTCCCCGGGGGGCGTAGTGGTCGTGATAACGGATGGCCCGTCCCGTGCGGAACACGTCGAATGCATCAAGCTCCTCGACGAAATGAACCACGTGGGGCACGCCGGTGTTGACGAAATGGGTTTCCAGGTTTTGTCCGTCCACCCGCAGGGAGACGTTCATCTGCAGGTCCGCCGGGTCCGTCAGGCGGAGCTTAACGACGTCCTGTGTCACCTGGGCGTCGATCACGCCGGCGGCGGTCTCGAAGGACATGGAGGGGCCGGCGATCTTCTTCAGGAACGCGAAGCGGGCGGCACAGCGGCCCCCGTTGCCGCACATCTCCACCTCGCTCCCGTCGGCGTTGAAAAAGCGCCAGCGAAAGGCGTGGCGGTCGGAGCGTTCGATGAGAATCAGGCCGTCTGCCCCGACGGAGGCCACCCTTCGGCAGGCCGACTGAACGAAATCCACAACCTGCACCGGGCCGAGGGCCGCCTCGACGATATGATCCCGGTTGTCGATGAGGATGAAGTCGTTGCCGCTGCCGCTCATTTTAAAAAAGGGAATCATTTCGAAGGTCTCCGTTTAAAAAACGGCGGATGGCCGCCGGTTGGATTCTTCATACCGTTGTTTCATCGGCCCGTCAATCTTCAAAGAATAGTTCCCGGGACTGGAAAACGGGGACCACGATTTTGTGCTGGAGCGATTTTATGGCACACAATTGTTCCTTCCGGGTTCGTCCTCTAAGCCTCCAGGATAAAATAGCATCTATTATATCGTGCAGTTAAACGTCATTTGGCCCATTGGCACATCCCTTGCGCTTCCATGTTTCATCAAGGGGAAACCCTATTCTTGCAGTGTGGGAGGTGTAATCATGAATACCGGCGACACAGCGTGGGTCTTGATTTCCGCGGTCCTGGTCTTTGCCATGACGATTCCCGGTCTGGCCTTCTTTTACGGAGGGCTGGTCCGGCGAAAAAACGTGCTGTCCATCCTGATGCAGTGTTTCATCGTCATGTGCGTCATCAGTCTGCAGTGGGTGCTGTTCGGCTACTCCCTTTCCTTCGGGCCCGACACGGGTTCGGGGATCATCGGGGGGCTCCAGTGGGCGGGCCTCAAATCGGTGGGAGGCCAGCCGAACGGGGACTATGCGGCGACGATTCCTCACATGGTTTTCATGATCTTCCAGGCCATGTTCGCCGTCATCACACCGGCCCTGATCATCGGGGCCTTCGCCGAGCGGATGAAATTCTCCGCGTTCCTGGTCTTCACGCTGCTGTGGACGACCCTCGTGTACGACCCGCTGGCCCACTGGGTGTGGGGTACCGGCGGATGGATGAGGAACCTGGGGGGGCTGGATTTTGCCGGGGGCATCGTCGTCCACGTCAGTTCCGGTGTCTCCGCCCTGGTCCTGTGCATTCTCCTGGGCAGGCGCCTCGGCTACCGGAAATCTCCCTTCCGGCCGCACAACCTGCCGTTCACCGTGCTGGGCGGCGCCCTGCTCTGGTTCGGCTGGTTCGGCTTCAACGCCGGCAGCGCCCTGGGGGCGAACGAACTCGCCGCGAATGCCTTCGTGACGACGCACATCGCCACGGCGGCGGCGGGGCTGACCTGGGCGCTCATCGAGTGGCAGCAGCATGGGGCGCCGACGGTCCTGGGTACGACCACGGGCGCGGTGGCGGGACTGGTCGCCATCACGCCGGCCTGCGGATTCGTGAATCCCATGAATGCGATCTTCATCGGCATCCTGGTGGCGGTCTTCTGCTACGTGGCGGTGGCCGTGATCAAGTCCCGTCTCGGGTATGACGATGCGCTGGACGCCTTTGGCGTGCACGGTGTCGGCGGGATCTGGGGAACCATCGCGACGGGCCTCTTTGCCGAGAAGGCCGTCAATGCCGCAGGAGCGGACGGCCTCTTCTTCGGCGGCGGGCAGCTCATGCCGCAGCTGATCATGGTGGCCGTGGCCCCGCTGTTCGCCGGCATCATGACCTGGATTCTCTTCAAGGTTGTGGACGCCCTGATCGGCATGCGGGTTCCGGAGAAGGACGAGACCGTCGGCCTCGACCTGACTCAGCAGAGCGAAGCGGCCTACACGGTTATTGAATAGAAAGGGAGGTTCGCCATGAAATACATCATCGCCATCATTCAGCCCCACAAACTGGACGAGGTCATGAAGGCCCTGGAAAATGTGCAGATTCCCCTTGTGACCGTCTCCACCGTCCTTGGCCGCGGTCGGCAGAAGGGCGTGACGGAAGTGTATCGCGGGGCTGTCCGGGAGGCGGGGAGCCTCCTGAAAAAGGTAAAACTGGAGATCGCCGTGAACGAGGACTTCGTCGAGCCTGCCGTCCGGGCGATTACCCAGAGCGCCCGGACAGGCGAAGTCGGGGACGGCAAGATCTTCATCCTGGATCTGGCCGAGACCATCCGCATCCGCACGAGTGAGCGGGGCGGGGAGGCCATCGGCTGACGGACGGCGCATCACAGGTCCTGAGCGTTCCATCCGGAAACCCGTTTCTTCAACCCGCCGGGCGACCGCCCGGACAGCGCCAAAGGAGAGGTCCCCATACCCGTACCCCCGGGGAGCGGGGACCTCTCCCTCCTCTTCGTTTTCACGGCATTTTCCATTCCCCGAAGCAAATTTTTCCGAATTGACACCCCGAGGCCGTTCGGATAAGAGGCCCCTCGGAGGGAAATCCAATCTACAGGTGAGGAGGGTGCAGGGAAGCGCAGCAGGCGCCTTGCCGCCCCATTCTGCAATTCCTGCCGTACCCTCAACCGTTTTCCGGCCGGTTCATTCGACGGCAGCGGGGATCCCGCGCCGACCCTCCGGGGAAACGGGAAACGGTTCACGATGCATACAGGAGGAGGAAACCCCCGTGGAGATGAAAACCCGTTCCGAGCCGGAGGCCGACACCACCGCCGTCCCTTCGATGTCACCCCCGCGGGAAATGATCGAGGCGCCTGCCCAGGGGCGCATCATGTCGAGAACCATGTTCGACACGCCCGTCGTGAAGCAGTTCTTCTATGGACTCTCCCTTTTCCTGCTCAGGATCATAGGCTGGAAGAAAGAGGGGAAGCTTCCGGAGATCCCCAAATTCGTGGTCATTGCGGCGCCCCATACGTCGAACTGGGACTTCCCCCTGACCCTGATGCTCGCCTTCGCCTTCCGACTGAAGGTGTACTGGATGGGCAAGCACACCCTGTTCCGGGGAGTCATGGGCCCGATCTGCCGCTGGCTCGGAGGAATCGAGGTGGACCGGAGGCAGTCCACGAACCTGGTGGCCCAGTCCGTTGAACGGTTCCGGACCTCGGAGGTGCTGACCATGATCATTCCCCCCGAGGGGACCCGGAAAAAAGTCCGTTACTGGAAGACGGGCTTCTATCATATCGCCCACGGCGCAGGGGTTCCCATCTTGCTGGGCTTTATGGATTACCGCCGCAAGGTCGGAGGAGTGGGACCGCTCTTTCATCCCACCGGGGACATCGAGCAGGACATGGCGGAGATCCGGGCGTTCTATGAGGGCATTACAGGGAAGCGACCCGACCAGTGGAGCCATGAAAGCGTCGCCGCGAAGACGCGACGGGAGCGGCCTGTAGACTGATCCGCCGCCGGAGGACCAGGGGAGGGGAGGTTTCAAGGGGGTGGCGGCCCGCTTCGTTCCAGGCTCAGCCGCTGAAGAAGGCGCACCGGTTCCTGCCTGCCCGCTTCGCCTTGTACATGGCCACATCGGCGTTCCTGAGCAGCGTGTTCATGTCGGTGCCGTGGGACGGGTAAAGGGCCGCCCCGATGCTCGTGGTGACCTCCATGACGTGCTCCCCGCAGGTGAAGGGCTCCCGGATGGCCTCCACGGCCTTCTGGCAGATCCAGAGCGTGTCTTCGTCGCCCCGGACCTCAGGCAGCAGGATGACGAACTCGTCGCCGCCGAAGCGGGCCACCGTGTCCACTCTCCGGAACAGGCCCTTCAGGCGGGAGCCGACGGCGATCAGGAGCTCGTCCCCGACGGTGTGTCCCAGGGTGTCGTTGATTTCCTTGAAGCGGTCGAGATCCATCATCAGGACGGCCAGGACGCCTCCTTCCCGCTCGGCCCGGGCCAGGGCCATCTCCAGGCGGTCCGTGAATAACTGGCGGTTCGGCAGGCCCGTGAGGATGTCGTGGTAGGCCATTTCCCGGATGGCCTCTTCGGCTTTCTTGCGCTCCGTGGTGTCCCGGGCGATGCTCCGGAATCCCGTGGGAATGCCCTCCGCGTCCCGGATCAGCGTGGCCGACATCTCCACCGTCCTGCGGACGCCGTCCCCGCGCAGGATCTCACACTCAAAGCGGTCCACGGGAGCGCCCGTCTCGAGAATGCCGTCGAACGTCCGGGAGACCCTGTGGCTGTTGTCCTCGTCCATGTATCTCTGGAAGTTCATGCCGCGCAGCTCGTCGGCTTCGTATCCCATGATCCGCTGCAGTGAGCCGTTGAAAAACGTGAAGTTCCCCTCCAGGTCCACCTCGCAGTACCCGTCCTCGATGTTCTCGATGATGGTCCGGTAGCGCTCCTCGCTCTGCTGGAGAACCTCCTCCATGCGCTTGCGTTCGCTGATGTCGCGGATGGATTCGATGGCGCCGATGATCCGCCCCTCCCGGTCGTGGAGTGGCGAGACCTTCATGAAGATGTACGCGCCGCGGCCGCCGTACAGGGCGGGGCAAAAGGCCTCCGCGGTGATCGCGCCACCGTCTTTCCGGACCTGGGAGTAGCGGGTCTCGAGATCGGCGTTGTCCCCCCAGATCAGATCCATGAGTTGGGGGCGGCGTTCGCCGTAAAAAGGGATCGTATAGGCGTAGTCCCCCCGGCCGATCATCTCGGAGGCCGGGATGCCCGTCATCTCCTCGATTGCCCGGTTCCAGACGATGACGTTCCCGTCCGCATCGATGGCCAGCGTCGCGTCGGGCAGGAAGCTGATGATGTCGGCCAGCTGCTGCTGTGATTCCCGGAGGGCGTTCTCCGCCTTCCGGCGGTCGTCGATGTTCTCCAGGATGCCCTCGTAGTAGAGAACCTGCCCGGAGGGATTCCGGACGCAATTCGCATTCATGGACACCCAGAAGGACTCTCCGCTCCTCCTCTGCATCCGGCACTCGAAGCTCCGGACAACCCCTTCCCGCTCCAGGATTTCCTGGAAGCGCTTCCGGTCCAGGGGGTCCAGAAAGACCTGGGTGGCGATGTCCGTCACGGAGCGGATCATCTGCTCCGGCGTTTCATAGCCGCACATCCGGGCCAGTGCCGGGTTCATCTGGAGATACCGCCCGTCGGGAGTGCTCTGGAAGATCCCCTCCGCGGCGTGCTCGAAGATGTGCCGGTAGTTCTCCTCGGAGATGCGAAGGCTTTCCTCGATCCGCCGGCGTTCCGTGACGTCCCGGGAGAGGCCGCAGATTCCCTCGACGTTTCCTCGCTCGTCCCGGATGGGGGTCTTGATGGCGTGGAAGGTAAGGGAAGTACCCTGGATGCGGTGTGTCAGTTCGTATTCGACACTTTCTCCCGCCAGCACCCGAGTGTCCGTGTCGTCGATGATCTTCTGCGTATCCGGGAGGGATTCGAAGATCCCGATCTCCGCGTCCTTCCTGCCGAGGAAGGCATCGTTTTGAATCCCGAACCGTTTTCTGAAAAACGCGTTCACCAGAGTATATCGCCGGTCCGTGTCCTTGATGAAGACAAAATCCTCGATGGAATCGAAGAGGGCCCGGAAGCGTCCTTCGCTCGCCAGCAGGGCATCCTCCGTCGCCCGGCGCGCCGTGATGTCGTCGAGGAAGTTGAGGGTGGCCGCCTTTCCCTCCCAGTCGATACGGACTCCCTTGAGCTCGACCCACTTGACCGTACCGTCCTTTGTCACGACCCGAAACACATAGGAATAGGACGCGGGAACCTCCCCGGCCAGGCGCTGGAGGTGCCGCTCGACCACCATCTGCTGGTCTTCCGGATGGATGAACTCCAGGAAGGAGTGGGAAATGAACTCTTCTTTTGTGTATCCGGCTATTTCCGTCGATTTCGGGTTGATGTAGCGGATGATGCCGTCCTGGGCCACGAAGATAGCCTCGTTGGCGTTTTCCGCCAGGTTGCGGTATTTCTCCTCCGATTCGCGCAGGGCCTCTTCGGTCTTCAGGCGTTCCGTGATGTCGATGAAGTGGACCTGAACGGCGGGCCGGCCCTGATAACGGGTGACGTTGATGTAGGCCTCCGCCGGAAGGATGCTGCCGTCCGGACGGACGATGCGGAGACGGCTGGATGGAGAGAGGGGCTTCCCCTCCAGCCGTTCGGCCAGGCGGCGCCATACGACGTCGCGGTCCTCCGGGTGCAGAAGCCCGTCCATGCCGGTCCTGGTGAACGCCAGGAGTTCGTCCCGCCTGCGCCCGGTCATGGCTTCCAGGGCGGGATTGACGACGACGAAGCGTTCGTCCTGAAAAACGAAAATGCCCAGGGGGGAATGTTCCAGGAGTGGGTCGCCCTCCCCTTGAGAGGCAATCTGCCGGCGGAGGGTCTGCAGCTCCTCGATCAGCCTCGCCTTTGTCTTGCGCCCATTCTCCACGGGGCCTCCTGTCGGGGCGGCTTTTCCGGAGAGGCCGCCCGAAGAGACTTGCAGGACATCCAGGCCGGGATCCCGCGGGGAGCCCGGGTCACGAACAGAACAACGATGCGGAAATGACGCTCCTGTGTATCAGAATTGATAGATAAATGCCATCTGTTCAATAAGGATGTCGGGGGCAGGGTTTCTTCCGATACGGCGGGGGTCCGCCTGCGGGACCCGGGTATGCCCGATGCGACGGAGCACCGGAACACCGGAACGCCGGTTGTCCGGGGAAAAGGAAAGATTCTTACGGAATCAGGGTGAGCTGGACCGGATCCGCCGGCTCGAGGCAGTGCTTGCCGAAGGACTCGGGCGGCGCGACAGGGTATTCCCCGGTGTAGCAGGCGAGGCAGAAGCCGTTGGCCTCCACGCCCGTGGCGGCCACCATGCCCTCCACGGAGAGGTAATGCACCGAATCGAGGCCGACGAAGCGGGCGATCTCCTCCATGTCGTTCATTTCGGCGGCCAGAAGTTCCCCCTTGGAGGAGAAGTCGATGCCGTACGGACAGGGGTGGCGCGTCGGGGGGCAGCTCACGGCCATGTGGACCTCCCGGGCGCCGTTGTCCCGCAGGTTCCGCACCCGGTTGCGGCTGGTCGTGCCCCGGATGATGGAATCCTCCACGATGAGAACGCGCTGTCCCGCGATGAGCGGCCGGACGGGGTTCAGCTTCACCCGCACGCCGAAGTCGCGGACCGTCTGGGTCGGCTGGATGAAGGTGCGGCCGACGTAGTGGTTGCGGATCATGCCCATCTCGAAGGGGATGCCGCTCCCCTCCGCGTAGCCCAGGGCCGCGTAGTTCCCCGAGTCCGGGAAGGGCATCACGAAGTCCACGTCGGGCCGGTACTCCCGGGCCATCTGCCGGCCCAGGCGCTTCCGGCAGAGATAGACGTTCTGACCGAAGACCTGGCTGTCGGGGCGGGCGAAGTAGATCAACTCGAAGATGCAGCGGGCCTGCGGAAGCGATGGAAAGGGCTCGATGCTGCGGGGGCCGTTCTCGTCGATGATGAGTATTTCCCCCGGACGGATGTCCCTCACATACTGGGCTCCCACGAGGTCGAAGGCGCAGGTTTCGGAGGCGACGACCCAGCCGTCGCCGAGGCGGCCCAGGCACAGGGGCCGGAACCCCCGGGGGTCCCGGGCGGCGACGACGGTGTTTCGCGTCAGGATCACGAGGCTGTAGGCCCCTTCGACCCGCGAGAGGGCGTGGGTGAGGGCGCTCTCGATGCCCGCATCGAGATGGCGTGCCATCAGGTGGACGATCACCTCCGTGTCCATGGTGGACTGGAAGATGGATCCCCGCACCTCGAGCTCCCGGCGGATGGCCAGGGCGTTGGTCAGGTTCCCGTTGTGGGCGATGGCATAGTATTCCTCGCCGTGGTGGACGAGAAAGGGCTGGGCATTGGAAATCACCGACGATCCCGTCGTGGAGTAGCGGACATGCCCGATGGCCATGGCTCCCGTCAGTTTCGCCAGGATCTGCTCCGGGAAAACCTCGGAGACGAGGCCCATACCCTTGTGGCCCCAGACCCGGCATCCATCGGCCACTTTGATGCCGGCGCTCTCCTGCCCACGGTGCTGGAGGGCGAAGAGGCCGAAATAGGTGACCCGTGCAGCCTCCCGGTGCCCGTAGACGGCGAAGACGCCGCACTCCTCCCGGGGCTTCCCGTTGTCCCTTTCCCTGTCTTTCATGCCCGCCCTCTTCGGTCTGTTCTTACCGGCCGCATTCCCCGCCTGGATGAAGTCCGGAATGGTATTCCTGCAGCGGCGCCACGCCCCAGTCCCGTTCCCGGAGAGCCCGGACGGCCTCGCTGGTGGCCCGGGCACCGGCGAGCGTGGTCGAGTAGGGGACATTGTACAGGAGCGCCCCCCGCCGCATGGCCGTGGCGTCGGCGCTGGCTCTCCGCCCCACGCTGGTGTTGATCATGAGCTGGATGTCCCCGTTCTTCAGATGGTCCAGGACGTTGGGGCGGCCCTCGCTGATCTTGTGGACGGACCAGACGTGAACCCCGTGGTCGTGGAGAAAGGCCGCCGTCCCCCGGGTTCCGACGATCTGGAACCCCATTTCCTGGAAGGTCTTCGCAACGGGAACGATCCCCTCCTTGTGGCGGTCGTGGACGCTGATGAAGACCCGCCCCTCCAGCGGCAGCCGGAATCCCGCGGCCATCTGGGACTTGGCGAAGGCCATCCCGAAGGACGAATCGATGCCCATGACCTCCCCGGTGGACTTCATCTCCGGACCCAGGATGACATCGACGCCGGGGAAGCGGCTGAAGGGGAAAACCGCTTCCTTGACGGAAATGTGGTCCGGACGGACGGCCCCGGCGAATCCCAGCTCCTTCAGGGTCTTTCCGAGCATGACCTTCGTGGCCAGCTTGGCCAGGGGGACGCCGATGGCCTTGCTGACGAAGGGAACCGTCCGGGAGGCCCGGGGATTCACCTCCAGGATGTAGAGTTTTCCATCCTTGATGGCGTACTGGATGTTCATGAGCCCCACGACGCCCAGCTCCTCGGCGATCATCCGGGTCTGCCGCTCGATCAGGGCCATCATCTCCCCGGAGAACGTCAGCGGCGGAAGGATGCAGGCGCTGTCTCCGGAGTGGATGCCCGCCTCCTCGATATGCTCCATGATGCCGCCGATGACCGTGTCGGTTCCGTCGCTGATGGCGTCCACGTCGACCTCCACGGCGTCCTCCAGGAACTGGTCGATGAGGATCGGGTGCCCCGGGGAGACGTGGACGGCCCGCTCCATGAAGGACTCCAGGGTCTTGCCGTCGTAGACGATCTCCATGGACCGTCCGCCCAGGACGTAAGAGGGCCGCACCACCACGGGATACCCGATTCGCTCCGCCGCCGCGACGGCCTCTTCCGCCGTCATGGCCGTGTCGTTCCTGGGCTGGAGGAGGTCCAGCCGGTTGACGATGTCCTGGAAGCGCTTTCGGTCCTCCGCCCGGTCGATGGCGTCGGGGGAAGTGCCGAGAATTCGCACCCCCGCGTCCTCAAGACCCCGTGCCAGGTTCAGGGGGGTCTGGCCGCCGAACTGGACGATGACCCCCAGGGGATCCTCGGCCCGGACGATGTGGAGGACGTCCTCCAGGGTCAGGGGCTCGAAATAGAGCCGGTCGGAGGTGTCGTAGTCGGTGCTGACCGTCTCCGGGTTGGAGTTCACCATGATGCTCTCGATCCCCATCTCGCGTAGGGCGAAGGAGGCGTGGACGCAGCAGTAGTCGAACTCGATGCCCTGGCCGATGCGGTTCGGCCCGCCGCCCAGGATGATCACCCGGGGCTTCGTGGAGCGTCGGCTCTCGTCTTCCGTCTCGTAGGTCGAATAGAAGTAGGGGGTGTAGGCCTCGAACTCGGCGGCGCAGGTGTCGACGAGCTTGTAGACGGGCAGGATCCCTTCCGCCAGGCGTCTCTGCCGGATTTCCTTCTCGCCGGTGCCCCAGAGCTCCGCCAGCCGGCGGTCGGAGAAGCCCATCCGCTTGGCCTCCCGGAGCGTCTCCGGCGTTCTTTCCGCTCTTGCCAGTTCCCGCTCCGCCTCCACGACGTCGTGGATGGGGTACAGGAACCAGGGATCGATGTTCGTCAGTTCGTGGATTTCCTCGATGGTCAGGCCGTGGGCGAAGGCGCTCGCGATCCGGAAGAGGCGCTGGGAGTTGGGCGTGCGGAGCAGCGGGGTGAAATACTCCCTGGGGTTCCGGACGTCCGCCGGCAGGGGCTGCAGAAGGCCGAAGCGCCCGATTTCCAGGGAGCGGACCGCCTTCTGGAGGGCCTCCTTGAAGGTCCGGCCGATGGACATGGTCTCCCCGACGGACTTCATGGACGTGGTCAGGAAGTCCTCCGTCTCGGGGAATTTCTCGAAGGTCCAGCGGGGGATCTTGACGACGCAGTAGTCGATGGTGGGCTCGAAGGAGGCCATCGTCTCCCGGGTGATGTCGTTGGGGATCTCGTCGAGGGTGTAGCCCACGGCGAGCTTGGCGGCGATCTTGGCGATGGGGAACCCCGTGGCCTTGGATGCCAGGGCGGAGGAGCGCGACACCCGGGGGTTCATCTCGATGACGATCATCTCCCCCGTCCGGGGATGGACGGCGAACTGGACATTGGACCCCCCGGTCTCGACGCCGATCTCCCGCATGATGGCGATGGCGGCGTCGCGCATGTCCTGGTATTCCCGGTCCGTCAGGGTCTGGGCGGGGGCGACGGTGATGGATTCGCCCGTGTGGACCCCCATGGGGTCCAGGTTTTCGATGGAGCAGATGATGACGACGTTGTCCGCCTTGTCCCGCATCACCTCCAGCTCGTATTCCTTCCAGCCCAGGGCCGACTCCTCCAGCATGATCTCGTGGATCATGCTGGCGTCGAGGCCCGCCTTGGCCATCCCGGCAAGCTCCTCCCGGTTGTAGGCGACGCCGCTGCCCGTTCCCCCCAGGGTGAAGGAGGGCCGGACGATGATGGGGAAGCCGATTTCGGCGGCGATGCGGAAAACGTCCTCCATGGAGCGGGCGAATCCGCTTCGGGGGACCCGCAGGCCGATCCGCTCCATGGCGTGGCGGAATTTCTCCCGGTCCTCCGCCTTGTGGATGACGTCCCGGTCGGCGCCGATCATCTCCACGCCGTACTGGTCCAGGACCCCCATGTCGGCCACGGCCACGGCCGTGTTCAGCCCCGTCTGTCCCCCCAGGGTGGGCAGGAGCGCGTCGGGGCGCTCCCGGGCGATGATCTTCGCCACGGCCTCCGGGGTGATGGGCTCGACGTAGGTCCGGTCCGCCGTCTCCGGGTCCGTCATGATCGTGGCGGGGTTGGAATTGATCAGGACGACCTCGTATCCCTCTTCCTTGAGGGCCTTGCAGGCCTGGGTGCCCGAATAGTCGAACTCGCAGGCCTGGCTGATGATGATCGGACCCGAGCCGATGATGAGGATTTTCTTGATGTCGGTGCGCTTGGGCACGATTACTCCCACTCGATGGTGCTGGGCGGCTTGGAACTGATGTCGTAGACCACCCGGTTGACGCCCCTCACCTCGTTGATGATCCGGTTGGAGACCTTTCCCAGGAGGTCGTGGGGCAGGCGCGCCCAGTCGGCCGTCATGGCGTCGTCGCTGGTGACGGCCCGGAGGGCGAGGATGTTTTCGTAGGTACGCTGGTCTCCCATGATGCCGACGCTCTTGACGGGCAGGAGGACCGTGAATGACTGCCAGAGTTTCCGGTACAGCCCGGCCGCGCGGATCTCCTCGAGGAAGATCACGTCACACTTGCGCAGGACGGACAGGCGGCGCTCCGTCACCTCGCCGATGATCCGGATCGCCAGGCCCGGTCCCGGGAAGGGCTGCCGCCAGATCATCTCCTCCGGGAGCCCCAGCTCCTTTCCCAGGAGGCGGACCTCGTCCTTGAACAGGTGCTTCAGAGGCTCCACGAGCCGGAGCTTCATGCGCTTCGGGAGACCGCCCACGTTGTGGTGGGACTTGATGACGGCGCTGGGGCCGCCGAAGACCGACCGCGATTCGATGAGATCCGGGTAGAGCGTTCCCTGGGCGAGGAATTCGGCGCCTTTGATCTTTTTGGCTTCCCGGTCGAAGACCTCGATGAAGGTTCGGCCGATGATCTTCCGTTTCCGTTCCGGGTCTTCCACTCCCTTGAGCTTTTTCAGGAATTCTCTTCCTGCCCGGACGAAGCGGAGCTTCATGCGGTAGTTGCTGCGGAAGACCTCCTGGACCTTTTCGGCCTCCCCGTGGCGGAGGACCCCGTTGTCCACGAACACGCAGGTCAGCTGTTCCCCGATGGCCTGGTGCAGGAGGACCGCGGCCACGGAGGAGTCCACACCGCCGCTCAGTCCCAGGATGACCTTCTTCTCGCCGACCTCCTCCCGGATCTCCGCGATGGTGTCCCGGGCGAAATTCTTCATGGTCCAGGAGCGCTTGCAGCGGCAGACGTCGAAGAGGAAGTTGCCCAGCATCCGCCTGCCTTCCGGGGTGTGGACCACCTCGGGGTGAAACTGCAGGCCGTAGAAGCGCCGCTTCGGGTCCTCCGCAGCGGCGACCCGGGTGCTGGGCGTCGTGGCGGTAATGCGGAAGCCCTTCGGGAGCCTGCCGATGGAATCGCCGTGACTCATCCAGCAGCGGGAATCCTGGTGAATGCCCTTGAAGATCCCTTCCGGCTTCCGGATCTGGAGTTCGGCAAAGCCGTACTCCCGCTTGTTCGCCGGGATGACCTCGCCCCCCAGGGTGTCCGCCATGAAATGGAGACCGTAGCAGATTCCCAGGACGGGGATTCCCAGCCGGAAGATCCCCGGATCCGCCTTGGGGCTGCCGGGCTCGTAGATGCTGGCGGGTCCCCCCGAAAGGATGATCCCCTCGGGATTCAGGTCCCGGATCTTCTCCAGCGGGAGGTCCGGCGGCTCGATCTGGCAGTATACATGGTGTTCCCGGACACGACGGGCGATGAGCTGGTTGTACTGCGACCCGAAGTCGACGATGAGGATCATGGCGCTTTTCTCCTGGCGGTCATGGATTCCACGAAGCGGTCGAACAGGTAGGCCGCATCGTGGGGACCCGGGGCGGCCTCCGGATGGTACTGGACGCTGAAGGCTTGCCGGTCGTCGTAGGAGAGGCCTTCGGACGTGGTGTCGTTGAGGTTGTCGTGGGTCGCCTCGCGGCTGCCGGTGAGGGAATCGGGGACCACGATGAAGCCGTGGTTCTGCGATGTGATCTCGATCCGGCCGGTGCGGTGGTTCTTGACGGGCTGGTTGATTCCGTGGTGCCCGAATTTCAGCTTGGCCGTCCGGCCCCCTGCCGCCTGTCCGAGGATCTGGTGGCCCAGGCAGATGCCGAAGACGGGCACCCGTCCGAGCACGAGCCGGGCGGCGTCGACGATGTAGGGAAGGGCCGCCGGGTCTCCCGGGCCGTTGGAAAACAGGATGCCGTCCGGTTTCCAGGCGAGGATCTCCTCGCCCGTTGCCGCGGCCGGAACGACGAGGACCTGGCAGCCTCTCGCTTCCAGGTGCCGGAGAATGTTGTATTTTACGCCGCAGTCCACCACGACGACCCGGAAGCGCTGCGGGTCCGCTGGCAGGTCCGGAGGAAGCTCCTGCGGGCGTCCGTCCTGCCACAGGCAGGTCTCCCGGCAGCTCACTTCCCGCACCAGGTCCCGTCCCACGAGGCCGGGGTGGGCCTTCACCTTCTCCAGGAGAAGGGCCGTGTCGGAGGTCTCCGTCGCGAGAACGCCCTTCATGGCTCCGTCCAGGCGGAGGCGCCGGGTCAGGGCCCGGGTGTCGATCCCTTCCACGCCGATCTTGCCGTTCGCCTCCAGGAAATCCTTCAGGGACCGGTCGGCCCGCCAGTTGCTGGGCCGGTCCTGGTACTCCCGGACGATGAAGCCCTCAAGGTGGATCCCCGCAGACTCCATGTCCTCCGGGTTGATGCCCGTGTTCCCCACGAGGGGGTAGGTCATGGCCACGATCTGCCCCTTGTAGGACGGATCCGTGAGGACCTCCTGGTAGCCTGTCATGCCCGTGTTGAAAACGACCTCGCCCAGGACCTCGCCCCCGCCGGCGAAGATGCGGCCGGGGAAGACGCTTCCGTCTTCCAGGACGAGAATGGCGGGTTTCCGCTGCCGCAGGAGCGACATGAACATACCTCAACCGTCAAGAAACAGGATACGGGCTCCGGATTTCCAATTCGTCCCCCGGTTGCCCGCGAGAAACCAGAAGGCGGGAAGGCGAACTCGCAGACGCGGCTTTCGCGTTTCCCGCCCCCTCGCCAGGGACCCAAGTCATGTGGTCCACGATTCACAAGCCGCGGGCGTCCTTATCCTATCCCGCGCACGAATGCAACCGCGAGCCCGTCAAATGATGAAGAGCATTTCCCAGAACTTCGGCAGCGGCCAGAGCTCATCGTCCACGATGCCCTCCAGTTCGTCCGCATATTCCCTAAGCTCGTTCATCCGGGTCTTGACTTTGTTGCAGAGCATCTCCGCCTTTTTCTGCTCATCGTGAACGGCCGACGCCTTCTCGATTTCCGCGAGAATGGCCTGGTTGGTGGCGTAGACCTTGTTCACCAGCTCCGTCACCTGCTTCAGCAGCGCCTGCTGGGCCGCCATTCCGGCACCCTTGCCAAGGGCCTCCCGCGTGCGGAGGATCGTCTCCGAGAGCCGGTTCTGGTAGGACGTCGCCACCGGGATGATCTGGCTCAGGCAGATGTTCTGCAGGCACTTCGCCTCGATGCTCAGATCCTTGATGTACCGCTCGACGCGGATCAGATAGCGCGACTTGAGCTCCTCCCTGGAGAGAACCCTGTATTTTTCGAAGAGGTCCAGAGACTTCGGGGTGATCAGGGCCTTCAAGGCTTCCGGCGTGGTCTTGTAATTCGGAAGCTTCCGCTTTGCCGCTTCCTTCTCCCATGCCTGGGAGTAGTTGTCACCGTTGAAGAGAACCGGCTTGAGCTCCTTCATCTCCTTGCGGATCACCGCCAGGACGCACTGGTTGATATTGGCGTTCTTTTCGCACTCGGCCTTGATCTTGTCCGCCAGGTAATCGAGGCTTTCGGCGATGATCGTGTTGAGGACCGTGGCCGGGAAGGAGATCGACTGGGCCGAGCCGACGGCCCGGAATTCGAATTTGTTTCCCGTGAACGCAAAGGGTGACGTCCGGTTCCGGTCGGTGTTGTCCTTGCTCACGATGGGCAGCGAGGCGATGCCGAGGTTGATGATCTCCTTGTCGGAGGCCTTCGTCACTTTGCCGGCCTCGATGTCCTCGAGAATCTTCGTGAGCTGGTCGCCGAGGAAGATCGAAATGATGGCCGGCGGCGCCTCGTTGGCGCCCAGGCGGTGGTCGTTGGCGTAGGATCCCACGGCGGCCCGCAGGATGTCCGCGTGCCTGTAGACGGCGCGGATGACGGCGATCAGGAAGACCAGGAACTGGATGTTGTCCTGCGGCGTCTGTCCGGGATTCAGGAGGTTGTTCCCCTTGTTGTCCGACAGCGACCAGTTCAGGTGCTTGCCCGAGCCGTTGATGCCCGCGAAGGGTTTTTCGTGAAGCAGGCAGGCCAGGCGGTGCTTCTTTGCAACCAGCTGCATCGTGTCCATGACGATCTGGTTGTGGTCGACCGCCAGGTTGGCCTCCTCGAAGACCGGGGCCAGCTCGAACTGGCTGGGCGCCACTTCGTTGTGCCGCGTCTTGGCGGGAACGCCCAGCTTGAAGAGCTCCTCCTCCATGTCGTGCATGTACGAGGCGATGCGCTCCTTGATGCTCCCGAAGTACTGGTCTTCCAGCTCCTGTCCCTTCGGCGGGGGGGCGCCGACGACGGCCCGGCCGCCCATGACCAGGTCGGGGCGCTTGAAGAAAAAGTCCGCGTCGATCAGGAAGTACTCCTGCTCGGGACCCAGGGTGGCGTAAACGCCTCTCACGCCTTTGCCGCCCAGGAGATCCAGGATCTTCAGGGCGCTTTTGCTGACCGCCCGGTTCGAACGCAGGAGGGGCGTCTTCTTGTCGAGGGCCTGGCCGGTATAGGAGATGAAGGCTGTCGGGATGCAGAGGGTCGTCGAGATGCCGTTCCGCCGGATGAAGGCGGGGGAGGACATGTCCCAGGCCGTGTAGCCGCGTGCTTCAAAGGTTGCCCGGATGCCGCCGCTCGGGAAGCTCGAGGCGTCCGGTTCCCCCTGGACCAGCTGCTTGCCGGAAAAGCGCTCGATGACCGAGCTCGGCCCGGTTACATCGATGAAGGCGTCGTGCTTCTCCGCCGTGATCCCCGTCATGGGCTGGAACCAGTGGGCGAAATGGGTCGCCCCCTTCTCGATGGCCCACTTCGCCATGGCGTGGGCAACCGTGTTGGCCGTCTCGAGGTCGAGAATGGTGTTTTCGTGGATGGCGTCGATGATCTTGTCATAGGCGTCTCCGGGCAGCTTGCCCTTCATGACCCGGATGTTGAAGGTGTCCTCGCCGTAGTATTCCGATACGGGGCCGGACTTTTCCTTCGCCACCGGGTAACTCCTTTCGGCTGCGGTGATGGGGCATGTCTTTTTCATAAATCCTCCATATCTCTCTTGATGATGGTTATTATTCGATAGGGGCGTTCTCTGCAAGCTCCCAGATGCCGCAGGGGCAGGCGTCGGCGCAGAAACCGCATCCAATGCAGCGTTCCCCGTCCACAATATATTCGTAGGCGTCTTCCCCGAGGCTCCGCCTTGAAATCGCCTGTCCGGGGCAGAGGGTCTCACAGAGGCCGCAGTCCCGGCAGGCGCCGCAGGAGGCACACGCGGTGGAACAGCTGCCCAGGTCTCCCGTCGTCGGGATCCGCGGGTCGTAGTATTCCAGGTGCACCCGCGAGGTTGAAATGGCGGGCAGGTTGTCGTAGGTGTCCTGCCGGCCCCGGAGCAGGTTGTCGATGGCCCGGGCGGCGATCCGTCCGGCCCCGATGGCATCCGTCAGGAGGCCCGGCCTGACGGCGTCGCCGATGGCGAAGACCTGGGGATCGGAGCTCTGGTACTGTCCGTTGACGGCGACGAAACCCCTCAAGAGGACGATGTCCTCGGGAAGGAATCCGAGGTCCGGCGCGTCGCCGACGGCCATGATGACCGTATCCGCCGGCAGGATTTCGCCGTCGGCCAGCTCCACGCCCCTGTCGGTAATGGATCGGGTCGTCCGCGGCCAGAGAAAGCGCGCTCCGGCGGCCTCGGCGTGGCGTCGCTCCGCCCCGAAGGACGCGGGCTCCTGGATGTCCACCAGGGTGATCTCCCGGGCTCCGAGCCGGGCGGCCTCCGCCGCGGCATCGCAGCCCACGTTGCCGGCGCCGATGATCACCACGCGCTCACCCACGGCGGCCCGGTCTTCCTTGCTGTCCCTCAGGAAGTCCAGGGCGGCCAGCGCCCGCTCCTTACCCGGAATGGGAATTTTCCGGGGCTTCTGGGCACCCGGGGCGATGACGACGATGTCGTGCTTTCCCCGGAGGGTCCGGAACGCCTCCTTCGTGAGGGATTTCTTCAGGTATGTCACGGGGATCCGCTCCCGGACCCGTTCGATTTCGCGGGCCACCACGTCGTCGGGGATCCGCGCCCTGGGAATCGTGGCGGTGATCTTGCCTCCCAGGCGTTTCTCACGCTCGTAGACGACGGGCGAATGGCCCATCATCATGAGCTGCCAGGCCGCGGAGAGTCCCGCCGGGCCGCCGCCGATGACGGCAACGCTCTTTCCGGTCGCGGGAGCGGGGTCGGGCGTCTTCGCCTCCAGGGAGGCCCTGCCCAGGAGGGCTACGTCCAGGGCCGGCAGTGAGGCCGCCTGCCGCGTGCATCCCTGCATGCAGAGGTTGGGGCACAGGTATCCGCAGACGGTAGCCGGGAAGGGGGTGCAGGTCAGCGCCAGATCCACCGCCTCCGCCAACCGTCCCTTCCGGATCAGGGACCATCGCTTCTGCACGGGAATGCCCGTCGGGCAGGATGCCTGGCACGGGGGGAGGTGTTTTTCGTTTTCCCAGCGGGGAATCCAGCGGCGCAGGTCGCCGGTGGGGACGACGTCGATGGCCGACCGCGGGAGGTCCGTCAGGTCGCCGATCAGGCCGCCTGCTCCCAGTTCCCCGTCCCAGGTTTCCCGGACAAACTGCGCCATGGTCCGGACCGGCGCTCCCGTCTTTTCAAAGGGCTTGCGTGCCACCAGGATGTGCCACTCCGAGCGGTCCGATACCAGGACCGGGTAGAGCTCCGTCCGGCCGATCGTCTTGAGAAAGACAAGAAGATTGTCCAGCAGCCACTGCCAATCCTCGTCGTCGGGATCGGTCAGCCGGGCGTCCTGCTCGCTGTATCCCCGGTGGGGTCCGCGGAAGAAGATCCGGCCGCTCACCATTCCGACGCAGGGGCGGTAACCCAGCGTGTTCTCGATCCGGGTCGTCCCATGGCCGCAGACCACGGCGGTCCCGCCGGCCATGAACTCGGCGAAGGAGTCGCCGGTGCTTCCCAGAACCCAGAGTTCGGGAGGCGCAAATCGGGGATTGTGCTTGGTCATGGTCATGCCGCGGGCGCCGATGTCGCCGGCGACATAGATCTTCCCCTGGGCCATGGCATTGGCCACCCCGTTGGTGGCATGGCCCCGTACAATGATGGTCGCCCCGGCGTTCAGCCAGCCCACGTCGTCGGAGGCGGGGCCGAAGACGTCGATCGTCGTGTTGGGAAAGCCCATGGACCCAACGCGCTGACCTGAGGAGCCGAGGACGCGGATCATGATCTCGTCGTCGCCGCCTCTCCAGAGGCGGCCGCCGATCCCGTGCTGGCCGTAGGCATGGATCTCGATGCACCGGTGCCCGTTCTGGACGGCCTTCTGAAGGTTTGCCTCCAGGTCCCGGGAATCCACGCGGACGCCCTGAATGACCCCGGGCAGGACAATCGTCGGTTTGTACAGCATGGAGATGCTCCTTCTTCCTGTTTCCTACAGAACGTGGCTGATCTTGAGCCGTGCGGCGGCGGCGCCGTCGGCGATGCCCAGGGCGTCGGACATGCCGATCGGCAGGGACGTCGAGCGGCCCAGGGGGGCCACGATCTTCTTCAGTTCCGTGTCGAAGCTCAGGTATGTTTCCACCACCCGCTGGGCGACCTTCTCCGGATCCAGTCGCCGGTACAGCCGCGGATCCTGGGAGGTGATGCCCTTGGGGCAGAGTCCGATGTTGCAGATGTTGCAGCGGTCCGTCTCGGATCCGAGGCATCCCGCCGCCGCCTGCATGATGTACTTGCCGATCTGGACGCCGCTGGCCCCCAGCATGATCAGGGCGGCGGCATTGGCGGCGAGGTTGCCGTTCTTACCGATTCCGCCGCCGGCGAACAGCGGGATCTCGTTCTGCTTTCCCACTTTCACGAGGTTCATGTAGGCGTCCCGGATGTTGCTGGCGATGGGGTGGCCCATCGTGTTCATGGAAACGTTGTAGGCGGCTCCGGTCCCGCCGTCCTCCCCGTCGATGGCAAGACCCGCCGCATACGGATTGCGGGTCAGGTTGTTCAGCACGGCCAGGGTGGTGCTTGTGGCGGAGATCTTGGGATAGACGGGGACCCGGAATCCCCAGGCCATGGCCATGGACTGGGTCATCTTGGCCACGGACTCCTCGATGGAGTACTTGGTCTGGTGGGTCGGCGGGCTGGGCAGGCTGATGCCCGGCGGGACGCCCCGGATCGCGGCGATCAGCCTGTTCACCTTGTACCACATCAGGAGGCCGCCGTCGCCGGGCTTCGCCCCCTGGCCGTACTTGATCTCGATGGCGCAGGGGTCTTCCTTCATGTGCGGCAGGGCGTGGATGATCTCGTCCCACCCGAAGTAGCCGCTGGCGATCTGCAGGATGATGTATTTCAGGAACCGGGAGCGCAGGAGCCTCGGGGGGCAGCCTCCCTCGCCCGTGCAGATGCGGACGGGCATGCCCTTTTCCTCGTTCAGGTAGGCAACCCCCATCTGGAGCCCCTCCCACATGTTCGGCGAGAGGGCCCCGAAGGACATGCTGCCGATGATGAGGGGGTAGATCTCCCGCACGGGGGGAATCCAGCCGTTCTCCTGGATGGTCCGGACCAGTCTCTCCGGCGGCAGGATCCGGCCCAGGAGGGTGCGCAGCTCGAAGTCGTGGCGTCCCGCGTCCAGCGCCGGGTCGGTGAGCATGGAAATGCGGATGAACTTGATCTCGTCGAGCAGGCTCCGGGGATCGTTCCTGCGGCCGCCGCGCCTGCGGGGGACTCCGCCCGCGTTGTTGTGGAAGCGGAGTTTGTCTGGCTCATCGCCCCGGACGGGACGGATGGCCCCATTCGGGCAGACCAGGTCGCACATGCCGCAGCCGATGCAGGCGAAGGCCGGATCGGTCTTCTGGCGGACGCCGTGATAGACGCTGAACACGTTCCCCGGTTTCTCCGCCAGCCCCATGTCGACCTGGACGACCCGCTTGCGGTGCACTCCCAGCTCGATGGCCCGGACGGGACAGACGGCCGTACATCGCCCGCAGAGCGTGCACCGCTCCTTGCTCCAGTCGATCTGCCACGGCAGGTCGGTCCGGCTCAGGGTGGAAGGCGTTATCGTTCCCACTGATTCCATCGAATCACCTCCTCCCGGCCGGGCGGGATCATGACCGTGTCGTACTTCATGGGTTGAATGTCGGTGCTTTTGTTCCGTGCCGGGATCGCTGCGTCGAGGCCGCACACCTCCGAGGAGAAGGCGAACAGGCCGGAACTGCCGCCCACGATGCCGGGACGGAGCTTTTTGCTGTCCTGGACCATGAAGACGGTCTTGTCGGGCAGGCAGCCGATCACGCAATTGGGGCCGTCGATGATGAGGGGACGGCAGGCCTGCTTGATCTGTTTCAATTTTGTACCGTTCGGGTGGCGACCCAGCTCCTCGTCCTTCAGGGGGGTGATGATGTGCTTGTACAGATCGAGGCCGAGGTGGAGGTGCTTCTGGGTGTAGTGAAGGATGTGGGTGAAGACCTCCGAGTCCGACTGGTATCCCGTGTATCCGGCGTAATCCCGCGAGGTCAGGAACTCCCGGATGGGGACGAAGGCGGTGTTCTCGCCGTTGGTCATCGTCGCGTAGCCCTGGATGAAGAAGGGATGGCAGGCGTAGATGTTGATGGCGTAATTCGTATTCTGCCGCCCCTGCGCAAGGATGACCCGCGCCTGAAGCTCCTCGTGGTCGAGGCCCAGGTAGTCCGCCAGCTCCATCGGGTCCCCGACCTCCTTGAGCATGATCACGTCCGGCCAGAAGCTGAAGATCAGCATGGACCCGTCGGCCTCGCCCATCAGGCGGAGACGCAGACGTGTCAGCATCAGGCGGTGCTCTCTCTCCTCCTGGGGCAGGGTGAGCCAGTCCGGCGGGTAGTCGTAGGCGCGAATGACATAATTGTCCCTTTTCGGTGTTCCGTTCGGCGGAATCTGGGCCGGCCGGATGGAGAGCTTGTACTTGACGGTGAAGTCCAGGTCCATCAGGTACCGGTCCAGGGTCCGGAGCCCTTCATTGGAGAAGATGCCCGAGAGAATGGGAGAGCCGCGGAAACGCTCGAAGCTGCCCCCGAGGTCCGTCAGGAACAGGCCCATTCCGGAGCCGTCGTGCCCTTCCTTCATGACGTTCAGGGCATGGACGGCCGTCATGGGGGAGAGGGGCTCCCGGCTGGTGATGGCAAACAGACGGCACATGACAGATCCTTTCAAAAACGATTCACGCTGCAGGGCGTCAAACAGTCCCTGCTTAAAAGCGAAAAATGTGCCACCATGGCCGGCGTATGAAGACATGCGCGGACAGGGGATTCGCCACGGACGGACCATTGCAGGGTTTGCGCGTCCAGGCACAAAAATGTCTTTTTCGTGTGCCCGAAAATACAAATTTGTTGTTTTCCGATCCCGCCAGCCATCCGTCAGGCCACCTCCTGGACGTCCTGGCCCGGCCGGTCCGGTCCGCGCCCCTTCTGCCGGTATTTCCGGGGGTCGATGCCCAGCTTCTGGATCTTGTACTGGATGATCCGCTTCGTTGTTCCCAGGAGCCGCGCCGCCTGGCTCTGATTGCCCCGGGTCTCCTTCAGGGCGTCGACGATCAGTGTCCGTTCCTGGGCCTCGACGACGGAGCTGAGCCGTCCCGAGTCCTTCTTTTCGCAGGCCCGGGTTTTGATCTGCAGGGAAGGGGGAAGATGCACGATTTCAATGGAATCTCCCTCCGCGAGCAGGATGGCCCGCTCGATGCAGTTTTCCAGTTCGCGGACATTGCCCGGCCAGGTGTGGCTCAGGAAGGCCTCGACCACGGCCGTGGAGATCCGTTTCACCGGTTTCCCCAGTTCGTGCGAATACTTGAGTACGAAATGGTCGGCCAGGAGAATGATGTCGTTGCCGCGCTCGCGAAGCGGCGGAAGGTGGACGGGGAAAACGCTCAGGCGATAATACAGGTCGGACCGGAACTGGCCGGTGGCGATGCATTCCTCCAGGCGGCGGTTCGTGGCCGCGACGACCCTGGCGTTCGTGTGAACCAGCCGGGACGAGCCCAGCGGCTGGAACTGCTTTTCCTGGAGAACGCGGAGCAGCTTGGCCTGGGCGGCGGCGGACAGCTCCGACACCTCGTCCAGGAAAATCGTGCCGTTGTTGGCCTCCTCGAAGCGGCCCCGACGCTGGCGAAGCGCCCCCGTAAAGGCGCCCTTCTCGTGACCGAAAAGCTCGCTTTCCATGAGGGTGTCGGGAATCGCGGCGCAGTTCACCTGGACCAGGGGGCCCTTGTTGTGGGGGCTGTTCATGTGAATCGCCCGGGCCACCAGTTCTTTCCCGGTTCCCGTCTCGCCCAGGATCAGGACCGTCGTGCCTGAGTCGGCCACATGGCTGACGAGCCCGAAGACCTCCTGCATCCCCTTGGAATGTCCTATGAAATCGACGGACGGCGACCGCCCCTGGTTGATGATCCGGCGGAGCCGCCGGTTCTCCTCTTCCAGCGCCAGGATATGCACCGCCTTGGCGATCAGTTCCGCTACGGCGGTGAGCATGGCAAGCTCGAGGTCGAGGTCGATCACGGAGCCGGCGCCCTTGTCGGCCGACAGGATGCCTACGACCCGGTTGTCGTACATGATCGGGACACACAGAAACGCCAGTTCTTCCCGGTTCAGGTATCGCCGGGCTCCCGTCCGGTCCAGGAACAGGGCTTCCTTGCCCAGGTTGGGGATTGCCATGGGACGGCCCGTCTGGGCCACCTTGCCGGTGATCCCCTCCCCCATCCGGTAGGTGATCTCCAGGCCGTCGAGATTGACGCCATGGGCGACATCCAGCCACGCCTCGCCGGTATCCCGGTCGAGGAGGGAGATCATGCCGCGCTCCATCCCCAGCCGGACATGCATTTCGTTGAGGACGCGCTCGAGCTGGTCCCGCAACTCCCAGGGCTGGGCCAGGATCTTGGCTATGGCATGAAGGGCCGCCAGTTCTTCGAAACTATGGGTGCTCACAAGGTTCCTCCGGGTTGTCTCGGATCCGCCGCTGCGGTCGTTGATGGACAAAAATGAACAAAAAGTGTGCCAACGAATCCCTTCTATACATTTTCGTTGAAATTGGCAATGGGAGAAGAAAACCATTTCTGGTATGAAACTTGATAAAGAATGAAACGGCAATTTCGAAAAGGGGGTTTCTGTCCATGGTATCCTTTTCCCGGGTCTCGACCGGCATCGAGGGGCTCGACAGCGTCCTGAACTACCTCCAGACGGGAGACAATGTGGTGCTCCAGGTGGACGACATGGAGGACTACCGCTCCTTCGTCCTTCCTTTTGTCAAGACGGCCCTCGAGAACAACGAACGGGTCGTCTACATGCGCTTTGCCCGCCACGCGCCGCTCCTGGAGCCCACGGGCCAGGTGACCATCTACAAGCTGAACGCCGACATGGGGTTCGAGTCCTTCTCCACCCAGGTCCACAACATCATCCGCCAGGAGGGACGGGACGTTTTTTATGTCTTCGACTGCCTTTCGGACCTCCTGCACGCCTGGGCCACGGACCTGATGATCGGCAATTTCTTCGTCATCACCTGCCCGTACCTTTTCGAGTTGAACACCGTCGCCTATTTCGCCATCCTCCGGAGCCGGCACTCCTTCAAGACAATCGCCCGCATCCGGGAGACCACCCAGGTGCTCCTCGATATTTACAATTATATGGGAAAGATGTGTGTCCATCCCCTCAAGGCATGGCACCGCTATTCGCCCACCATGTTCCTTCCCCACATTCAGACCAACGGCCGCTTCACGCCGATCATGAACAGCGTCGACGCCACGAACCTGTTCGCCTTCCTGGCCAACAAGGGATCCATCGGTGCCGAGCGGAACCTGGATTACTGGGACCGCATCTTCATGCAGGCCCGCGAACTGGCACAGGACCCCGGGGCAAGGGAAGCGAAACACGGCATGGTGGACCAGCTCTCCCGGGTCCTCATCGGCCGGGAGAAACGAATGCTGTCCCTGGCCAGGGATTATTTCAGCCTGGAGGATCTGTTGGAGATCCAGGAACGCCTGATCGGAACGGGATTCATCGGCGGAAAATCCGTCGGCATGCTCCTGGCCCGGAACGTACTCCGGAAGGACCGGTCCTTCGACTGGGACGGCAAGCTGGAACGGCACGACTCCTTCTATATCGGCTCCGATGTCTTCTACTCCTACATCGTTCAGAACGGCTGGTGGAAGCTCCTGATGGCGCAGAAGACCAAGGAAGGCTATTTCGAGTGCGCCGGGGAGCTTCGGAACGTCATGCTCCGGGGCGTTTTTCCGGAGGAGGTGCGGGAGCAGTTCCAGCTGATGCTCGAGTATTTCGGCCAGTCCCCCATCATCGTCCGCTCCAGCAGCCTGCTGGAAGACGCCTTCGGCAATGCCTTCGCGGGCAAGTACGAGAGCTACTTCTGCGCCAACCAGGGCACGCCGGAGCAGCGCTACGAGTCTTTCGAGGAGGCGGTGCGGCGCATCTTCGCCAGCACCATGAACGTCGACGCCCTGACCTATCGGCTTCAGCGGGGCCTGGACCAGCAGGACGAGCAGATGGCCCTCCTCGTCCAGCGGGTGTCCGGATCCTACCGGAAGCATTATTTCTTCCCGGAGCTGGCCGGCGTCGGGCTTTCCCACAACACCTTCGTCTGGAAACAGGGCCTCGATCCGAAGGCCGGCATGCTCCGTCTGGTCCTGGGGCTGGGAACCCGGGCGGTCAACCGGGTGGAAAACGATTATCCGCGGATCGTGGCCCTCGACGATCCCCTGCTGAAGGCCCATTCAGGGCTTGACGACGCCCGGCGGTTCTCCCAGCACGATGTGGACGCCCTCAACCTGGAGGAAAACCGCTTCCAGTCACTGCCGCTGGTGCAGGTGGTCCAGGAGGGCCTGGACGCGAGGCTCGACCTGGTGGGCACCCGTGACATGGAGTCCGCGGACCGCCTGCGGGCCCTGGGCAGGCCCGAAACGGACATCTGGATCCTGACCTTCGACGAGCTCCTCTCGACGACGGATTTTCCCGATACCATGTCCCGGATGCTCAAGACGCTCGAAAGGGTCTATGAATACCCGGTGGACATCGAGTTTACGGCCAACTTCAACGCCCAGGGGAACCTGCAGGTCAATCTGCTTCAATGCCGGCCGTTCCAGACGCGGGGACAGACGGCCCAGGTGGAGATCCCGGCCAGGGTCCGGAAGGAGCGGGTGCTCATCCGGCAGGAGGGAAACTTCATGGGCGGAAGCATTTCGCAGCCCATTTCCCACGTGATCTACATCGATCCCCAGGGCTATACAAAATTGTCCCTCTCGGAAAAATACGACGTGGCCCGCATCATCGGCCGGCTCAACAAGCTCGTGGAGAACCGGGAGGAAAGACCCACGGCCCTCCTGGGACCGGGTCGCTGGGGAACGACGACGCCGGCCATGGGAGTCCCCGTGACCTTCTCGGAGATCAACAACATCACCGCCATCGCCGAGATCGCCTACCGGGACGGAAGCCTGATCCCCGATCTCTCCTTCGGGACCCATTTCTTCCAGGACCTTGTGGAGATGGAGATCTTCTACATGGCCATCTATCCCGAGAAGGAGAACGTCTACTTCAACCCGGCGTGGCTCTCGGCCTTTCCCAACCGCCTCGCGGAACTGTCCCCCAGGGACGGCGCCTACGGGGAAGTGGTGCGCGTCTACGACGTGCGGGAGCGGAATCTCCGGCTCATGTCGAACGTCGTGACGCAGAAGCTGATCGTGTACGCCCGGGAATGAAGGATGCGGGAAGCCGGGCCCGGGTCGGATGATTCCGGGGCTGCCGGCGGATGCACGAAAAAAAAAGGGACGGCCGCGGACATTCCGCGGCCGTCCTTTCGCGTTCCGAACCCTGAAATTGCTTATACGACACCGAAGGCCAGCATGGCCCGGGCCACCTTGGTGAATCCGGCGATGTTGGCGCCCGTCACGTAGTCTCCCTTCCGGCCGTAGGCCTCGGCGGTCTCGACGCAGGCCTTGTGGATGCTCTTCATGATGATGAGGAGTCGCTGGTCCACCTCTTCCCGGGTCCAGGAGAGCTTCAGGCTGTTCTGGCTCATTTCCAGGCCCGAAGTGGCCACGCCGCCGGCATTGGCGGCCTTCCCGGGTCCGTAGAGGATGCTGTTTTCCTGGAAGATCTTCACGGCGTCCGGTGTGGAGGGCATGTTGGCCCCCTCGGCCACGCAGAGGCAGCCGTTCTTCACCAGGGCGGCGGCATGGGAGGCATCCAGCTCGTTCTGGGTGGCGCATGGCAGGGCGATGTCCACCTTGATTCCCTGGTCCCGGATCACGTCCCACACGCTGGAACCCTCGACGCAGCAGGTCTTGTACTTGTCGGCGTACTCCTTGATCCGGCCGCGCTTGACGTTTTTCAGCTCCATGACAAAATCGCACTTGTTCTGGTCGATGCCAGCCTCGTCCACGATGGTTGCGCTGGAGTCGCACAGGGTGATGACCTTGCCGCCCAGCTGGTTGACCTTCTCGACGGCGTACTGGGCCACGTTGCCGGCGCCGCTGATGGCCACGATCTTGCCCTTGAAGTCCAGGCCGCGGGTGGCCAGCATCTCCGCCGCAAAATAGGTGGTGCCGTACCCGGTAGCCTCGGGACGGACCAGGCTGCCGCCATATTCCAGAGCCTTGCCGGTCAGCACGCCGGTATGCTCGTTGCGGATCTTCTTGTAGTATCCGAAGAGGTAGCCGATTTCCCGGCCGCCGACCCCGATGTCGCCGGCGGGGACGTCCGTCTCCGCGCCGACATGGCGGAAGAGCTCCCGCATGAAGGCCTGGCAGAACCGCATGACCTCGCCGTCCGACTTGCCTTTGGGATCGAAATCGGAGCCGCCCTTGCCGCCGCCCATGGGCAGGGTCGTCAGGGAATTCTTGAAGATCTGCTCGAAGCCGAGGAACTTGATGATTCCCAGGTTCACCGAGGGATGGAAGCGGAGGCCGCCCTTGAAGGGACCGATGGCGTTGTTGAACTGGACCCGGAAGCCCCGGTTCACCCGGACATTCCCCTTGTCATCCACCCAGGGAACGCGGAACAGCATCGTGCGTTCGGGCTCGACGATGCGCTCGTAGATGTTCGCCTTCACGAATTCGGGATGGCGTTTCGTCGTCGGCTCCAGGGTCTCCATGACCTCTTCCACGGCCTGGTGGAACTCGGGCTGGTCGGGGTCAAGCTGCTTTACCTTGGCAAGGACATCTGAAATAACGGACATGACAATACCCCTTTCTCTTGTTGGTCTTGTTTTATTTTTCCCCCGGCGATCCTTCCCCGGCCCGCCGGCGTGCTGTCTTCTTTCCGGGTCCCGTCCAGTCCCGGCAGCGCTTCAATACCTGGTCGAACGGCTCCATGTCTCCGAACTCCATGACGGCGGACATGGCCCGGTTGTCCACGTCCAGCCCCGCCTCCTCCACGCAGGCGACCGGGTTCAGGCCTCCAATGAGAACGATGCCGACCCGATTCACTTCCACGGGTGTCTGGCAGACCGGCTCGCTCACCTCGCCCTTCACGAGGACCCCGTCGATGCCGGCCCGGGCCAGCCCGGCGAGCTGCTGTTCCATGAGGGGAAGGCAGGCAGCCGGGATTTCCCGGAAGTTGGCCAGGAGCATTCCCTCTCCCTCGGCAACGACGCTTCGGACGGACGTCATCTTTCCCCGGATGAAGACCTCCGACGGGTCCAGGGACGATCCGGAGTAGTAGATCAGCTCCACGAACCGGAGGGGGTTGCGGTTTCTCACCTGCAGGATGCCACCGAACTTGGAGTCCATGGGGATGCCGTGTTTCAGGAGAACGCCGTTGACCACGATGCTGCACACCGTGGCCATTGCCACCCGACCCTCGGGGACGAGGAGTCCCGCCAGCCTCTGTCCCGGACCGGCGACGGCCACGCGGCGGCTGACGGCATAGCCCGCCTCGAAGACCGGCTCCATGATCCGGACGGCCTCGGGAAATGTCTCCTCCGGCAGGAGCGAGATGTTCACCGGCAGAAGCCCCCGGCCGGTTTCCGGTTTGAACGTGGTCTGGAACGCCAGGGACTCGATGCGGGAATTGGCCAGTCCCACCTTGTCCCGGACCCTGGCCCGGCCGATCTCCTCGATACCCCGGTCGGTGATGATCCGCCCGTCGCGCTTGCCGATCAGCCGTGTCAATCCGCGCTCGTCCATGAGTTTCAGGTGGTAACGGACGGCCCGCTCGCTCGATGGCAGGCCCCGTTCCAGCATCTTCCGGGAAATCAGGCGCGATCCCACGGACTGACCCGCCTCGTGGAGAATGCGTAGGATCATCAGGGTCTTGCGCTCGACATCGGCGGGATTTGTGAAGGGGGAACCCATCGGCAATCGGCCATCCTTTGCCGACGCAACTACACGGAAAGGGACAATCTTGTCAACACAAAATTGGGCCTTTCCCGCGGGTCCCGCCGCGCCCCTCTCCACCGGCGCTTCGACCCCGGGGGAAGGACTGCCCGCACCCCGTCCTCTTTGCCAAATCCCGCTTTTTCTGCTACCTTTCCCCCACTTTACGAGGGAGGGAAGGGGACATGCTGACGGATACCCGGTTGGAGCGCTATGCGGATGTTCTTCTGTGGGGATTGGAAACCGCGCGGAAAGGGAAGTTCCGGAAGGGGGATATTGTCCTGATCCAGTATGACCCGCCGGCGCTCCCTCTGGCGGAGCTCCTGTATGCCCGCGTCCTGGATCGCGGGATGTCCCCGGTCCAGCGGATGGGGCTGACCTTTCGCATGGAGAGGATGTTTTTCGAGAAATCATCGGGACGCCAGCTGACCTTCATCGCCCCGGGGGAACGGGAGCTTCTGGAGCGGGTCAACGGCCGGATTTTCCTGCGGGCGCCGGAGTCGCTGACGCACCTGAAGGAGATCGATTCCTTCCGGATCGGGAAGGTCCTGGTGGCCCGGAAGTCCCTGAAGGACATCCTGGATCGCCGGGAAGAGGAGGGGCACTACGGCTGGACCCTCTGCACGTATCCGACGAAGGAGCTGGCCGTCCAGGCAAAGACGACCCCGAAGGCCTACGAGAACGAGATCGTCCGGGCCTGCTGGCTCGACGAGGAGGATCCCGTCCGGAAGTGGTCCTGGATCCACCGGGAGATCGGCCGCATCAAGACGTGGCTGGGCAGCCTGCCCGTGAAGTCCTTCCGTGTCGAGTCGGCGAACATGGATCTGACGGTGGTACCGGGGGAGCACAGGAAATGGGCCGGCGTTTCGGGGCACAACATCCCGAGCTACGAAGTCTTCCTCTCCCCGGACTGGCGTGGAACCGAGGGGACGTATTACGCGAACCTTCCTTCGTACCGGAGCGGCAATTACGTGGAGGGGGTCCGGCTGACCTTCCGGAAGGGCGTAGCCGTTGGTATCCAGGCCGCCACGGGGGAGGAGTTCGTCCGGAAGCAGCTCGCCATGGATCGGGGGGCGAGCCGGGTGGGGGAGTTCTCCCTGACGGACCGCCGGTTCTCCCGGATCGGCCGCTTCATGGCGGACACGCTCTTCGATGAGAACCACGGAGGGGCCTTCGGGAACTGCCACGTGGCCGTCGGGTCGTCCTATTCGGACACCTACTCGGGAAACCCCGCAGACTTGACCATGGAAAAGAAGAAGGCCCTGGGCTTCAACGATTCGGCCCTTCACTGGGATCTCGTGAACACGGAGAACAAGACCGTGACGGCCAGGCTGAAAACCGGGAAGAACGTCGTCGTCTACGACGGAGGGGTGTTCAAGATCTGAAGCGCCGCCAGGTGGACGGCGACGGGCGGTTTCGCCGTTGCAGAGCGCGACCGCCCGGGAAACCCTGGCTCTCAGGGGATCGGGACGCTCCCGTCAAAGCATTTCAGGCACAGGTCCTTGCGGGGCAGCCCCAGGGCGGCCACAAAGGCCTCGGTGCTGTTGTACTTGACCGAATCGGCCCCGATCTGGTCCGCCACCCACCGCTCCAGTTCCCTCAGCTGGTCCATCGACTTGATATCGCCGGTCCGGAAGAAGCTCCGGGCGGTCAGCTCGTCGTACGACCGGGTGGAGATGCCAAAATCGCAGGGGTACATCAGGGGCGGGCAGGCGATCCGCACGTGGACCTCCTCGGCCCCGGCCTCTTTCAAGTCCCTTACCTTGTAAAGGATCTGGGTCCCCCGGACGATCGAATCGTCACAGATGACGATCCGCTTTCCCTTCACGGCGTAACGCAGCACCGAGAGCTTGCGCTTTGCCATGCGGCTCCGGGCGTCCTGGGTCGACTGGGTGTAGCTCCGGTCGGCGTAACGGTTGTAGAGGAAAACCTCCTGGTAGGGGATGCCGGATTCCTGGTGGTAGCCCACGGCGTGTCCGATTCCGGACATGGGCACGGGTGAAACCAGGTCCGCCTGCGGGCTGCCTTCTTCGCGGTCCCGGCGGGCCAGGCTCCGGCCGATGCAGTTGCGGGCCTCCTGGACGTACAGGCCGTCGATGATGGAGTCAATGCTGGCCGTGTAGGCCCACTCGAAGGCGCAGTGTGCCTTGCGTGGCGACGGGATCTCGGTGACGGTGCGGAATCCGTGGCCGTCGATGAGCACCGTCTCTCCCGGGCGAACGTCCCGGAGGATCTCCATCTCCAGGTTCTGCAAGGCCCGCGACTCGGAGCAGACGGCGGTCCGCTCCCCGTCCCGGCCGAGGATCAGGGGCCGGAACCCGTATGGGTCGCGGGTCGCGTAGATTCCTTCCTTCGCCAGGATCACCAGGCAGTAAGCCCCCCGGATCCGCTCCGCCAGGGAGTTGATCCCCGTCAGGATATCCGAGGACTCCATGATGATCTTGGCGATGACCTCGATGTTGTATCCGCGGTAGAAGGCGTGTCCCTGCCGCTTGAGGTCGGCGATGAGCTCCTCGGCGTTGATGATGTTGCCGCTGAAGGCCAGGGAGATGTCCCCCACCTTGGATTGCCAGCTCATGGGCTGGCGCTCCCAGAGGCTCACGTGGCCGATGCCCAGATTCCCGTGCAGGTAGGAGAGGTCCTCGGTACTGAAGGCGCTGCCGACCTTGCCGTGGTGGGTCACCTGGTGGATCCGGCCGTCATAGGTGGCGATCCCGCAGTATTCCTGTCCGCGGTGCTGGATGAAATCGAGGCCGTTGTAAATGTCGTAGACGCAGGGCCGGGTCGAATAGATCCCGAACACACCGCAGTTGTCTTTGATCTCGCCTCCCATGACCGTCTTGCCTCCTCGAACGACACCGGCTACTGGATGTCCTTGTGGTAACTCTGCAGAGAGCGGGCCCGTCCGTGGCCTTTCCGGAAGGCCTGGATGCCCTTGACCGCGGCCGCCGCGGCCGCCGTGGTGGTGATGTAGGGGATCCGGTACTTGATGGCGGCCTTCCGGATGTACGAGTCGTCGTAGGCGCTCATCTTGCCGCTCGGCGTGTTGATGATGAGCTGGATGTCCCCGTTCTTGACGGCGTCCACGATGTTGGGGCGCCCCTCGTGCATCTTCAGGATCGGCTCCGTGGCGATCCCCTGGCGGGACAGGAAATCGTGGGTTCCCCGCGTGGCCAGGATCCGGAACCCGAGGTCCTGGAACGTCCGGGCCGTCTGGAGGATGCCGCCCTTGTCCTGCGCTTCCACCGTGATCAGGACGGTGCCGGTATCGGGAAGGACCTGCTGGGCCGCCTCTTCGGCCTTGTAGAAGGCCAGCCCGAAGGAATCCGCCAGCCCCAGCACCTCGCCGGTGGAGCGCATCTCGGGCCCCAGGACGGGGTCCACCTCCTGGAACATGTTGAAGGGGAACACGGCCTCCTTGACGCCGAAATGGGGGAACCGCCGGGTCGACAGGTTCAGATCGGAAAGCTTCTTTCCCAGCATGACCTGGGTGGCCAGGCGGGCCATGGAGATGCCGCACACCTTCGAGACGAGGGGCACCGTCCGGGATGCCCGGGGGTTCGCCTCCAGGACATAGACGGTGTCGTCTGCGATGGCGTACTGGATGTTCATGAGCCCCACCACGTTGAACTCCACGGCGATCTTGCGGGTGTACTCCTCGATGGTGTCCAGGTGGCGGGCGGGGATGCTGATGGGCGGGATAACGCAGGCCGAGTCGCCGGAATGGATTCCCGCCAGCTCGATGTGCTCCATCACGGCCGGGACATACGCGTCGGTCCCGTCGGAGATGGCGTCGGCCTCCGCCTCGATGGCGTTCTCCAGGAACTTGTCGATGAGGATGGGGCGCTCCGGCGTCACGCCGACGGCGGCGGAGACATACTGCCTGAGCATATCCTCGTCATGGACGATCTCCATGCCCCTTCCGCCCAGGACGTAGGACGGCCGGACCATCAGGGGGTAGCCGATCCGGTTCGCCACAAGGAGGGCCTCTTCGATGGTGCTGGCCATGCCGGACTCGGGCATGGGAATGCCCAGCTTTACCATCATCTGGCGGAACCGGTCCCGGTCCTCCGCCAGGTCGATCGTCTCCGGCGACGTTCCGAGGATCTTCACACCGGCCTTCGAAAGCTCGCCGGCGATGTTCAGGGGCGTCTGCCCTCCGAACTGGACGATGACCCCCTCGGGCTTCTCCTTTTCATGGATGGACAGGACATCCTCGACCGTCAGGGGCTCGAAGTAAAGCTTGTCGGATGTGTCGTAGTCCGTGGAGACCGTCTCGGGGTTGCAGTTCACCATGATGGATTCGAGTCCTTCGTCCCGGAGGGTGAAGGCGGTGTGGACGCAGCAGTAATCGAACTCGATCCCCTGGCCGATCCGGTTCGGCCCCCCCCCGAGGACCATGATCTTCCGCCGGTCGCTGACGGGGACCTCGTCGGAGGCGTTGTAGGTCGAGTAGTAGTAGGCGGCATTTTCCACGCCGCTGACGGGAACGGCGTGCCAGGCCTCGGGCATGCCGATGCCGATCCGCTGACGGCGGATGTCCGCCTCGGGCACGCCGAGAATCTGCGCCAGGTAGCGGTCGGCGAAGCCGTCTTTCTTGGCCTGCGCCAGGAGCTCGTCCGGCAGGGGGTTGCCCCTGTATTTCAGGATCTGCTCTTCCAGGTCGACCAGCCCCTTCATCTGCGAGAGGAACCAGGCCTTGATGTAGGTTTTCCGCGCGAGGGCTTCGACCGTCGCCCCCTTCCGCAGGGCCTCGTAGAGGATGAACTGGCGCTCGCTGGAGGGCTCCGCCAGGAGCTCCATCAGTTCCTCGAGGGATTTCTGGTTGAAATCCTTCACGAAGCCCAGGCCGTACCGGCCCTTTTCCAGGGAACGGATGGCCTTCTGGAAGGCCTCCTTGTAGTTCTTCCCGATGCTCATGACCTCACCCACGGCCCGCATCTGGGTGCCCAGCCGGTCGACGGATCCCTTGAATTTCTCGAAGTCCCAGCGGGCGAACTTGACAACGACATAGTCGCCCCAGGGGGTGTACTTATCCAGGGTCCCCTCGCGCCAGTACGGGATCTCGTCGAGGGTCAGCCCTCCCGCCAGGAGCGAGGACACGAAGGCGATGGGGAAGCCGGTGGCCTTGGAGGCCAGGGCGGAAGAACGGGACGTCCGGGGATTGATCTCGATCACCACGACCCGGCCCGTCTCGGGGTTGTGGGCGAACTGGATGTTCGTGCCGCCGATGACCTGGATGGCCTCGACGATATCGTAGGAGTACTTCTGGAGCCTGGCCTGGAGCTCGGGAGCGATGGTGAGCATGGGGGCCGTGCAGTAGGAGTCCCCCGTGTGGACGCCCATGGCGTCCACGTTTTCGATGAAGCAGACCGTGATCATCCGGTTCCTGGCGTCCCGCACCACCTCCAGCTCCAGTTCCTCCCAGCCCAGGACCGATTCCTCCACGAGGATCTGGCCCACCAGGCTGGCGGAGATGCCGCGGCCGGCCACCGTGCGGAGCTCCTCCAGGTTGTACACGAGGCCGCCGCCTGTGCCGCCCATGGTATAGGCGGGACGGATGACGACGGGATAGCCGAGCTGGACGGCGATCTTTTCCGCCTCCTCGACGGTGTAGGCCGGCTCGCTCCGCGGCATGTCGATGCCGAGCCGGTTCATGGTCTCCTTGAAGGCGATCCGGTCCTCTCCCCGCTCGATGGCGTCCACCTGAACGCCGATCACCTTGACCCCGTACTTTTCGAGGACTCCCCGGCGGGCCAGTTCGGAGGTCAGATTCAGCCCGGTCTGTCCGCCCAGGTTGGGAAGGATCGCGTCGGGCCGCTCGTTTTCGATGATTTCGGTCATGGATTCGGCGTTCAGCGGCTCGATGTACGTCACGTCGGCCATTCCCGGATCCGTCATGATGGTGGCGGGATTGGAGTTGACGAGTACAATTTCGTACCCGAGCTTTCGAAGGGCCTTGCACGCCTGGGTGCCGGAGTAGTCGAACTCGCAGGCCTGACCGATGACGATGGGGCCGGAGCCGATGATCATTACTTTCTGGATGTCGCTTCGCTTCGGCATGGTTTCCTCTGTCTTTCCGCCGCACCGGGGGCGGGACGGCTTGCTGTCGGGATGGACCGTCGACGATAACGTACAGATTTCCGGGAGGATTGCTGTGGAGATCGGTCAACCGGTTGGCGATATATAGGGGAGAGCCCTCCGGTTGTCAAGGCGGAAATAACTTCTTAATAATACGAGCATATTTCTAACGGCGGCCGGTGCGGATTTCCCGCTGGCGACCGATGGAGGGAGCCCCGGAAACGGCGAATTCCGGTGTTGCTTCCTGTCCCGCGCGGCGGCCTGACCGGGGTCAGAACACCCCGGCCAGATCGAGGCCCGAGAGAGCGGCCAGGAACGCCGCCACCAGGGCGAGGCGGCCCGTCCAGCGGTGCACCGTCCGGAGCCGGACGGCATGGGCGCGGATCCGGAACGCCAGGAGGCCAAGGATCGGGGCGGTCCAGGACAGGGCGAGCGCGGTGGCTCCAAACCAGGTGTGGGGCGCATCGAGATGGACCCCGGAGGATGCCTCCACGAGACGGAAGGCGGTGACGGACCCGGGAATCAGCACGACTGCGCCGGCGATTCCCAACGCCCGGTGCGTCTTCAGCCACCAGCGCTTCCGCTTGAGGAAGCGGGAAATGAAGCCGGCAGCGGCCATCAGGCCGAGTCCCGATCCCATGACAAGACCATGGATCAGGAGAGGATTCATCTATTTTGATGCCGGGTTCGCCGCCGGGACGGTGTATTTTACGGTTTTCGAACCCCAGAGATTGCAGGTCGCCTTCACGTCCAGGACGTCTCCGGGAGCGAGCTGGATGCGGTAGCTGTAGGAAAAGGCCGGGGCTTCCGGCTGGTTCTTGTAGTCCTGGGAGGCAAGAACCTTTTTGTCTTTCCTGATCTCCACGTTCTTGATGTAGTGGGAGCTCGGAACCGGAGAGGAGTGGGTGATGGTTACCTGGAGGGTCTGGGACGCGGCATCGTAGCTGCACTTCACATCGCCGGGCGCATGGGCCTGGGCGACGCCGCAGGGGAGAAGCCAGACCCCCGCCAGGATCATCCAGAATACCGCCAGCAGGACCAGGCCGCGGGCCGTCTTTCTCACATTCCGTTTCATGGTTTGTCTCCTTCCTTCCTTTTTTAGAGGCTTTTTGTCCCGTGCCCGGTCGCCGGAAGCACCATGGGCGGGCCTGGGGCGGTCTAAATCTTGATTTCCATGTTCTGGTGGAGGGCGAAGCAGTCCATCTTGCGTCCTTCCCGCTTGATGAGACGGCGGCAGTCCTGCACGATGGCATCCACCTGGTCGTCGGATCGCTCCTGGTTGTGGTGGAACAGGCCGAGACGCTGCACGCCCGCCTCCAGGGCCAGGTTCAGGGCGTCCGTGTAGACCGAGTGCCCCCAGGCCCGCGTGCGGAGGTATTCCGTCTCCGTGTACTCGGCGTCGTGGATCAGCAGGTCCGCGCCCCGGGAGAATGCCATGTAGTCTTCGAAATCACACCCGCCCGGATGCTTGTACATGAGCTCGTTGTCCGTCAGGAAGACGAAAGTTTTTCCGTCCTCTTCGAACTTGAACCCCTCTCCCTGGTTCGGATGGCTGATCGGGATGGTACTGATGGTGACGGAGTTGGTCCGGAACTCCTCTACGCAGGCTTCGTGATAGACGATATCCGCCCGGATGTCTTCGAAATTGACGGGAAAATGGGGAGGCTCCATGACCCGGGAGATGATTTCCTTCAGGGAGGACTGGGCATAGGAGCAGCCGTACATGGCGATGGAGATCTTCGGGAAATAGATGGGCTTGAAGAAGGGGAAGCCCATGAGATGGTCCCAGTGGGCATGGGTGAAGATCATGGTAAAGGAGTTCACGCCTTCGGCCATGAGCTGGTTGCCCAGCCGCCGGATTCCGGAGCCGGCGTCGATCAGGATGACGTCGTTGCTCTTCGTCCGGATTTCGATGCAGGTTGTATCCCCGCCGTACTTGAGATACTCGCTCCCGGATACGGGGATCGATCCCCGGGCCCCCCAGCAGCGGATGATCATAGGTTCCCTCCACGCACCCTTGTCCGGGAGCGATTCATGAATGACGCCGTTTCTGTGGGATTGCGATGCAACAGGATAGTAAATAACCGTGATCAGAGAGGTTGTCAAGAATTCATCCCGCCGGGTCCCGGATTTGCTCCCTTTCCGGTGTTCGGGACAAGAGAAAAGCAGGATATTCCTGCCGATCCTTTCTTCGGGGAAACCCGGGAGGGTGGCCGGTCATGGTTGCGGGGAGAGTGTCCATAGGGCGAAACATGATGGATTCCGGTTAGATCCGAGTGCAAAAGGCGGAAATTGTGCTTGTCAAAACCGGCGTTCATTGCTACAAGCCAGGAACTTAAAGAGGAAGTGAGGTGAACATCGGATGGGAGAGGGCATTTCGGATTATACGAAGTTCGTCGTGGACCTGCGGCGCCACATGTGGATGGCCGGCGTGGAGATGGAACTGAGGCGTCTCATCTGGCAGATCGCCGTGACAGGGAAGTATATCTCCGCGAAAATTCATGAATCCAACCGCAAACTCGCGGGGCTCCGAAACGTGTACGGGGAGGAGCAGCTCGCCCTGGACCGGAGCGCCGACGAGATTCTGAAAAACCAGCTTCACCACTCGGGTTTCGTCCGCCAGTATGCCTCGGAGGAGCAGGAGGCTATCGTCGAGATCGGACAGGGAAACGGGAAATACTTCGTCACGGCGGATCCCCTGGATGGATCCTCCCTGGTGGATACAAACCTTTCCATCGGCACGATCATCGGCATTCACCGGGAGACGTTTCTCACGGAGGGAGCGCACTCCATGGTGGCGGCCCTTTACATCACCTATGGCCCCCTGATCACGATGGTCTATTCCGCCGGCAAGGGAACCCATGAGTTCGTCCTCAACCGGGAGGGGGAGTACGTCCTTTCCCAGGAAAACATCCGTCTCAACGAACAGGGATCGATCTACAGCCTGGGCGGTCTGCGCAAGGAATGGACGGACGGGCACCGGAGGTTCGTGGAGTTCCTCGAGGATCAGGGCTACAAGCTCCGGTACAGTGGAGGGTTCGTCCCCGATATCAACCAGGTGCTCATCAAGAAGGGGGGCGTCTTCACGTATCCCGCCCTGAAGAAGAATCCCCGCGGGAAACTGCGGCTCCTCTTCGAGCTTCAGCCCATGGCCTTCATCATCAGCCAGGCCGGAGGCATGGCGACCGACGGCCACCGCGACATCCTCTCGATTCCGGTGGAGGAGTTGGACCAGTGCTCCCCCATTTACATCGGGAGCTCCTTCGAGATTCGCAAGGCCGCGGAGTTTCTGAAGCAGGCATCCTGAAAGAAGGCCGCCTCGAAAAATCCGGAAGCGGATGATCGTTCCCGCAGCCCGTGTCCGCTTCTCAGAAAGGAGATGTTTCATGCCCGTGATTTTTGAGCAGATGGATTCGTTGCATGCCGCTTCGAAGGGAATCCTCTCGATCGAAGATGACGTCCGGGTTCTCGACGAGCGGACCCTGAGGGACGGCCTCGTGGACGACCTGGTTTATTCCGCCGTCTTCAGCGGAGACGAGAGAGTCCGGGAGGTCTGCCGCTGGCTGATCCGGCGCGCCGGATGGGCCCTCGGGATTTATTCCGCCTCCATCCAGCCGCTGTACGAGGCCATGGGAAGAAGGGAGGTGTCCGGTTTCACCGTGCCGGCCATCAATATCCGGACCCTCACGTACCACACGGCCCAGGCCATCCTCCAGGCCGCCATGAAGGGAAAGGCGGGTTTCGTCATCTTCGAGATCGCCCGCTCCGAGATCGACTACACGAAGCAGCGTCCCGCCGAGTACACGGCAGCCGTTCTCGCGGCGGCCGTCAAGACGGGATGGAAAGGCCCCATCTTTCTCCAGGGGGACCATTTCCAGGTGAACGCGGGCCGTTATGCCAAGGACCCCGACAAGGAACTGCGGGGCGTCAAGGACCTGATCTGGGAGGCCATCGAAGGAGGCTTCTACAACATCGACATCGACACCTCCACGCTGGTGGACCTTTCCAAGCCGACCGTGCGGGAGCAGCAGTACCTGAATTACAGCCTCGCGGCGGAGCTTACGACCATGATCCGCGACCTGGAGCCGGAGGGGATCACCATCTCCGTGGGAGGCGAGATCGGCGAGGTCGGCGGCAAGAACAGCACGGTGGAGGAGTTGAATGCCTACATGGAGGGGTTTTTGGAGATCCTGAAGCAGCAGGGCGAGAACCTCAAGGGGATCAGCAAGATGAGCGTCCAGACGGGAACGAGCCATGGCGGCGTGCCCCTTCCCGACGGAACCGTGGCCCAGGTGAAGCTGGATTTCGAGACGCTGAAGCGCCTGTCCGAGGAGGCCCGGGCCCGCTGGGGCCTCTCCGGGGCTGTGCAGCACGGCGCCTCCACCCTGCCCAACGAGGCCTTTGACCGCTTCCCCGCCACGGGAACGGCGGAGATCCACCTCGCCACGGGTTTTCAGAACATTGTTTACGACAGCCCGGCCTTCCCGGCCTCGATGAAGGAGAAAATCTACGGATACCTGAAAACGGAAATGGCGGGGGAGAGGAAAGCCAGCGACACGGAGGAGCAGTTCCTCTACAAGACCCGGAAGAAGGGGTTTGGTCCCTTCAAGCGGGAGCTGTGGGGGCTGCCGGATGAAACCCTGTCGGCCCTGAGCCGGGAACTGGAGAACCAGTTCGCCTTTTTCTTCGGCAAGCTGAACATGCACGACACGGAGCACCTCGTGGCCCGCTACGTTCAGCCCGTGGACGCCGCCATGAAGAAACCGGCCGGACTCTAAGGCACGCCGGCCGGACGTGAACCAGCACACGAGGAGGGCGGATTTCGAATCCGCCCTCCTTTTTTTTACTCTTCGCATCGAGGCGCGGGGGCGCGACCGGGGGTTTCCAGAGGAGCGATCAGGACATTTTTCCCATCCCTCTTGCCTGACGGACCGTCGACGACGGATCGTGGGAAAAATGGCCGCGACAGCGGAAGCCCCCGTGGCAGCCCCCGCGCCCCGATGCGTTGAATGCAAAGGGAAAGGGGAGCCGGCTTGGCAGGAAAGAAAAGAATGAAGAAAGAGGGACGGGTTTGAAATCCGCTCCCCCTCTGTCTTGTGTGCCGGGTGTGCCGTACTAGCAGCCCCGGGCTCAGCCCAGGACGATGTCTTCCAGGTGGCGCTTGGGAACGTGATGGACGCGGTTGCCGTCGCGCCAGTACTTCACGTCCCCATCCGGGCCGATCGGGTCCATGACGACAGTCTCCACGGGCCTGCCCAGGGCGATGACGAGCAGGATCTCGTATCGCTCCGGGATGGCCAGGGCCTTCCGCAGGGCGGCCCGGCTCACCGAGGCGATCATGCAGCCCCCCAGCCCCTTTTCCACCGCCCCCAGGAGGATCGTCTGGGCGGCGATGCCGTGGTCGTAGGCCACCTCCGGCGCGGTTTCCCTGTCGCCCAGCATGATGACGTATCCCGTCGGGCGTTCCCCGGCTTCCGGTCCCGGCCAGTCCGGCAGGTAGCCGGCCCAGGCGAGGTGCCCGAATACGACGGCATTTCTCTCCGGGTCCGAGGAAAGGATGTACCGGAGGGGTTGCTTGTTGGCCGCCGAGGCCGTCTGGCGGGCCAGGTCCACCAGCTCCAGGAGCGTCTCCCGGCTGATGGCGAAGGATTCGTCGAATCTCCGGTAACTCCGGTTTTTCACTACCAGGTCCTTGAACATGGTCCAGCCTTCTCCTTTCCGGATGAAAACGATCCCGTCGGGTATTGCGGGGCTGTGGCCGACAACCGCCGGGTTTTCAGCGATGGGGTTCGATGACGACTTTCAGGGACGGCCCACCCTCGGCGACGAGGCGGAAGCCCTCCTGGATGTCCCCGAGCGGGAGCCTGTGGGTGATCATCTCCTCCACGGGAACGCGTCCCAGGCGGATGAGATCGATGGCGACCCGGGCGTCCAGGGGGCTGTTCCCGTAGGAGGGAAGGATCCGGATCTCGTTCCGCCAGAACTCGTTGAGGGGCACCGGCAGCAGAAAATCCGGCTCCGTGGTGGCGAAGCAGAGAACAACCCCTCCCCGGTCCACGCAGCGGAGCGCCTGCTCGAAGGCGGTTGGCGCGCCGGCGCAGACGATGACCGTGTCGGCCAGGCAGCCGTCGTTCTGGCGGCGGACCCAGTCCGGCAGGTCCTCCCGGGCGTCCGCGACGGCCTCGGCGCCGAAGCGGAGCGCCGCCTCGCACCGGTAATTGTGGACGTCCGTCGCCAGGATCCGGCCCGCCCCGAGGGCCCGGGCCAGCATGATGTGAAGGATGCCGGAGATGCCACTCCCCAGGACCAGGACCGACTGTCCGGGCTGGAGGCCGGCGAGGCGCTGCCCCCGGATGACGCACGCCAGCGGCTCGATCATCACGCCGGCGGCGAAGCTCATCTCGTCCGGAAGGGGAAAGACGCCCCGGTCCACGTTCAGGCGGGGCACCCGGAGGTATTCGACGAAGCCTCCCGGGTCGTAGTTCGTGGTGTGGAGGGTCTCGCAGGCCGTGTGGCAGCCCCGGAGGCACCAGCGGCAGGTGTTGCAGGGGATGTGGTGGGAGACGAAAACCCGGTCGCCGGGGCTCCAGCCGGTCACCCCGGGGCCGATCTCCTCGACGGTCCCGGCGATCTCATGCCCCAGGACGAGCGGGGCCTTGCGGAGCCGGTACCACTCCATGACGTCGCTGCCGCAGATGCCGCTGGCCAGGACCTTGACGAGGATCTCGCCGGGGCCGACGGCCGGCACGGGCCGCTCCTCGACCCGGACGTCCCGGTTTCTGTAGTAGACGGCGACGCGCATGGCTGGATCCGGGGAAAGTTTACGGGAAACGGGCTTCCCGCCTGTTCAAGGGGTTACTTTTTCCGCGTTTTCGTCCCGGGCGCCTTCTTCCTGCCGGCGGAGACGATCTCCCGGTAGAGCCCGTGGGCCTCGGGGGCCGTGTAATTTTCGTGGATGATGGCCCGGAGCGATCGCATCATGGCCACGGGGTGGGGATGCTGCCAGACGTTCCGCCCCAGGTTGAGGCCGATGGCGCCCTTCTTGATGCCGTCGTGAACGAATTCCATCACCTCCAGCTCGGTCTCGCACTTCGGTCCTCCGGCCATGACCACTGGAACGGGGCAGCCGCAGGTCACCCGGTCGAAGTCCTCGCACCAGTAGGTCTTGACCACCCGTGCGCCCAGCTCGGCGGCGATGCGGGAGGCCAGGGCCAGGTAGCGGGCATCCCGCTTTTCCAGCTCCTTGCCCACGGCGGTTACGGCCATGACGGGAATCCCGTAGTCTTCGCAGAGGTTGACCATCTCCGCCAGGTTCAGGAGGGACTCCCGCTCGTACTCGCTGCCCACGAAGATGGAGACGCCCACGGCGGCCACGTTCAGGCGGAGGATCTCCTCCATGGAGGTGGTGATGGACTCGTTGGCCAGATCGGCGCCGATGACGCTGGTGCCGCCGGAGACGCGGAGGATGATGGGGGTGGTGATGGCCGGATCCACGGCGGCCCGCAGGACTCCCCGCGTGACAAACAGGGCGTCGCAGTACGGCAGGAGCGGCGCGATGGTCTCGCCGGGCTTCTCCAGGCAGGACGTGGGTCCCTGGAAATACCCGTGATCGATGGGAAGAAAGAAGCAGCGGCCGTCCGGCTGGATCAGGCGGGAGAGGCGGTTTTTCATGCCCCAGTCCATGGTGTTCCTCCTATGTGTTTCTTTGCCGGTTCGGCCGGCGGAATCAAGACGGGCGGCGGGGGCTTCCTCCCGCCGGGTTCGGTTACAGATCCTTTACGTCTTTCTTGATCTTCAGCCGGCCTTCCTTCACCATGGCCGTCTTCATGCCCTCCACCCAGGTCTGGAGGATGGTTCTCTGCTTCATCTGCAGGAGGGCGTTCCGGACGGCTTCCTTCCGGGAGGCGAAGTCGGTGAAATCGACGGTGCTTTTCCCCTTGAACTCCACCAGGATGAACCGGTCGCCCACGGCGAAGGCTTTCTCCGGATGGGGCTTCTTGGCGGAAAGTGACCAGATGGCTTCCGTCAGGTCCCGGGATTCGCCGATTTTCGGAATGGCCCGGGTGGGGGCGAAGAAGCCCGTCTCCTCGATCTTCCAGCCCTTGGCGACCTGGTCGAGCGTCGCTCCGGCCTTGAGTTTGCCGGCCAGCGCTTCCGCCTCCCCGGAGGCTTTCCGGCGTGCCTCCTCCTTGACGTACCCGGCCCGGACCTCCTTTTCGATCTCCTTGAGCGGGGGGACGTAGGCGGGCTTCCGCTGTGCCACCTGGAAGAGGAGATACCCCCGGTCGTTCGAGAGAACGGGGCTCACCTCCTTGGGCTTCAGGTTGAAGACCGTCTTTTCGAAGTCCTTGATCCCGCGAAATGCGGCCGGCGGGGCGGAGACGGCGAAGAACTCCGTCACCTGGACGTTCAGGCGGTTCTGGGCGGCATAGCCGTCGAAATTCTCGTCCTGGTAGATGGTGTCGTGGGCTTTCTTGGCGCGGTCCGAGGCCATGTACATCCCCTCGACGCGCTTCTTCTCCGCGACGATCCGGTCCCGCACCTGCTCCAGGGACAACTGCCGGCCGTCCTTGCGGAAATCGGATTTGTGCCGGTCATAGTAGTCGCGGACGTCCTCGTCGGAGGGCTTCACCGCGTCTTCATAGTCCTTTCCCGGGAAGGCCAGCACCTTGAGCTGGATTCGCTCGGCCACGCGATACCGGTCGCCTTTCTCTTTCAGGTAGCTCTCCAGGTCCTTCTCGGAGGGCGTGATCCGGCCTTCGAAGTCCGCCGGCGAGATCGCGACGAAGGCCAGGTTCATCTTTTCGTTCTGGAGGCGGTAGAGGTCCGAGATTTCGCTGTCCGAGACCTTGGCCGATCCCTGGACCAGGTCCTCCAGGCGGGCGATGGTCATGGCCCGTCTCTGGATCCCCTCGAATTCTTCCGCGGTGACTTTGTTGTACCGGAGGGCCTGCTTGTAGAGGCGGTCGTCGAAAACGCCGTTCCGCTGGAAGGCGGGAACGGACATGATAAAGTTCTTCATGTCCTCGTCGGATACCCGGATGTTCATCTCATCGGCCTTCTTGAGGAGAATCGTCTGGTGGATGAGATTGTCCAGAGCCTGCTGCTTCAGCCTGCCGTCCTTGATCAGCTCGTCGGTCACCTCGTTGCCGAGCCGCTGGCGGTAGACCTCCACCATGTTCTGGTACTCCCGCTGGAAGTCGGCGTAGACGAGGTTCTTTCCGTCGATCGTGACGATCGTCTCCGTCTGCTGAAGGCCGCCGAGGGATCCGAAATAAAGGACAAAGACGATGACGATGATTCCCAGGAGGATCTTCATGATCCAGCTCCTGGCATGTTTTCTCATCAGTTCCAGCATGGTTGTCCTGCTCCGGTCAGGCTGATTTTCCCGATGCGGAACGCGGGTCGGGAAGGGCCGTTTTGGTAGTACAAACACGGCGGAATTGCAAATTCTTTTTCCTTACTTCCGGTTCAGGAAGATCCAAAGGAGACTCAGGACCAAGCTGACCAGGAGGCTGGTTGCCAGGGGGACATGGATGTGAACGTTCCGGCCCCGCCAGGAAAAATCCCCGGGCAGGCGTCCGAACCAGGAGAGGAATCCCTTTCCCCCCAGGACGAAAAGAAGGCCGACGCCTGCGAGGACCAGGCCGAAGACGATGAGCATTTTCCCGATGCCGGAAAGATCCGCCATGTGCCGCTCCGGATGAGGGTGGATTCGGGGTGTCGCGCGAGGGGCGGGAGGGGGCCGGTCTTTCAGCCGCCGCTCCCGGGCCAGCGGAAAGGATCCTCCCGCCGGAAGTCCGGGACGATCTCCCGCTCGTCCACGGCCTGAACATAGAGTTCTTCAAAACCCAGGTCAAGGGCGTAATCCACGACGGACTCGTACTCCTCCGGCGTCACCCGCCGGCTCAGATCCGGCTCCAGCCTGACCGGGTTGACGGGGGTGTACTGGGACATCAGGCTGAGGGGGACCGAAGAGCCGAGCCGCCGCCGGAGAAGATCGAGGGCCGCCCTGCTGTTGGCGGTGTTGCCGGGGAGGATCAGGTGCCGGACGAGGAGGCCCCTCCTCGCCAGGGAGCCGTCCGTCTCCAGGGTGTCTCCGACCTGCCGGATCATCTCGCCGACGGCCCGGAGAGCCGTCTCCGGGTAATCGGGGACCCCGGTGAGCTTCGTGCCCAGGGCGGGATCCCCGAACTTGAAGTCCGGGAGGTAGACGTCCACCATCCCCTCGAGGAGCCTGAGGACCGCCGGATCCTCGTATCCCCCGCAGTTGTAGACCAGCGGAACCGACAGCCCGTCCCGGCGGGCGGCCAGCCAGGCCTCCAGGATGCCCGCTGCGTGAGGCGTCGGCGTCACCGGCTCGATGTTGTGGCATCCCTCCTCCTGGAGGCGGAGCATGGTCCGGGCCAGCCCGGCGGCCGTCTCCTCCCGGCCTGCCGTTTCATGGCTGATCTGGTGGTTCTGGCAGAAGGAGCAGCGCAGGTTGCAGGAGGACAGGAAGATCGTGCCGGCGCCCCGGGATCCCGAGATGGGGGGCTCCTCTCCATGGTGAGGCAGTGCCCGGGCCACGACGGGACGGTCCGCGAGCCCGCAGAAACCCCGTTCGCCGCCCGTCCGGTCGACGGCGCAGCGCCGTGGACAGAGGACGCAGCGCTTGAGGATTTGCTTCAGTCGGCGGAGATTTTCTTCCATGGGGTGCGGAAAGGCCTGTTGCCGGGACATTGGTGCGGGGGCGGCCGCCGTCAGGAGATGGGCTCCACCACGTCACGGATCCGCCCGCTCTCGACGAGCTCCAGGAATTCCTCCCCGAAGTGGGCCGACTGCCGGACTGTCTGCCACCAGTTGCGAATCCGGGTCTCCGGGTCGTCGATCAGGTCGGTGAGGTCGTCCCGGTCGGGCACCTTCCCACCCGGGAGACCCTCGACGAAGGCCTCGGAGGGGTACACCATCAGGACGTTGTCGAGGATCTCCTCGGAAGGCCTGCGCTTCATGCGCTTCTTGTCCATCCAGCCGGGGATGATCCGCTCCTGGTGGTTGAAGAAGAGGGTCACCTCGTCGTCCCGCTCCGTGTAGCGGTGGGTCAGGTGGTAGTCGAAGAATCCCCCGTCCCGGTAGATGCCGGTCGGGGCGCCGAAGATGTCCCGGACGCCGGCGACGACGACGGGGATGGCGCCGGATGCGAGGACGGCGGCTCGGAAGTTCGTGGCGCTCAGCCGGATGAAGGTCCCCCGGAAGTCGCTCCGCAGGCAGAACGAGGGAGGCTTGGGGCCGTTGTAGAAGATGACCCGCTCGCCGAAGGTGTGCAGGGTCGACGGGCTGGCGATGTTCATGAGGTAGCTGAGCATGAAGCCGCCCTTCTGGATCCAGGGCCGTTCCGAGGCGGTCAGCGGGCGGCATCGCATCGTGGACACGGCAAAGCGGTATTTCTTGTTGGCCAGGGCAAAGGGAACGGCGTCACGCTCCAGGAAGGTGTTGATGATGCCGCCTAAGGTCTTGAGGATGTCCTGGGGCGAGTCTTTCCGGTGATAGGAGGCCGTGAGGTAGGACTCGATGAGGGCATTGTAGCTTTTTTCCGGCTCGGGCTGCAGCCAGGCGGCGAAGCGCCAGGCCCCGGCGGAGGATCCCGCCAGGAGGACCGGGTGCCGGTTTCCCAGGACCCCCGAGGAGAGGAGCGTCCGGTCGAAGCCGGACACGATGAGCCAGCGCGGACCCGATGCGGGGCCGTAGTAGGAACGGACGGCGTCCAGGGAAAACCCGCCGTCCCGGATCAGGGCCATGGCGGAGCGGCCCGCACGGATCCGGAGGGTGTTCATGGGATTCCCTGCCGGTGGGGGATGCACCGCATACGTGCGGAATCCGACGGCCGCCGCAGGATCGTGCACCCGTTCCGGGTGACCGGGCCACTTTTAGTTATTACCTGATATAATGATATCGTTCTTGACACGGTCCGGTACGTTTTGTAAGTTGATCCTGCCGCTTGGCCCCTGCGGGCCCAGCCGGCAGATACGGAGATGGTTGGGCTGGCAGTCGGTTCATACAAAATCTCCTTTGGTTTTGTCAACATTTCCCTCGCCGGCAGGTGGCGGAAAGGGAAACCTTCCTGGGAATCCTCTTCGGGAGCGTGGGATTGGAGATAAGGGAAAGTATTCTCGAAACGGCAGTCAGGGCGCGTGCGGCCGCTTCCGCCCTCGGGCGCGTACCGTCCGATCGCAAGGACCGCACCCTCCTGGCCATGGCCGGTGCCCTGCGGGAGCGGGAGGCGTTCCTGCTGGAGGCGAACGCCGGCGACGTCGCAAAGGCCCGGGAGCGGGGGCTGTCCAAGGCCATGGTCGACCGCCTCACGCTGACCCCGGCGACGATCCGGGGCATGGCCCGGGGGCTGGAGGAGGTGGCGGCCCTGCCGGATCCGGTCGGCCGGATCACCGGCATGTGGCGGCGCCCCAACGGCCTGCTGGTCGGGCGGATGCGGATCCCCCTGGGCGTCATCGGCATCATCTACGAGGCGCGCCCCAACGTGACCGTCGATGCGGCGGCCCTGTGCCTGAAATCGGGCAATGCGGTGATCCTGCGGGGCGGATCGGAGGCCATCGACTCCAACCTGGCCATCGCCCGGGTCCTTCAGGACGTGCTGGAGACGTCGGGCCTGCCGCCGGCGGCGGTGCAGGTCATCGGCGTGACGGACCGCCGGGCGGTCTACGAGATGCTCCAGCTGGAGGAGTACATCGACCTGATCATCCCCCGGGGAGGGGAGGACCTGATCCGGGCGGTGGTGCGGGATTCGAAGATCCCCGTCATCAAGCACTACAAGGGCGTCTGCCACATCTTCGTCGACGCCGGCGCGGACGTCGGGGAGGCGGTCAAAATCTGCATGAACGCCAAGACCCAGCGCCCGGGCGTCTGCAATGCCATGGAGACACTCCTCGTCCACGAGGCGATCGCCGGGGCGTTTCTCCCGGAGGCGGCCAGGGTCCTGCAGGACGCCGGCGTGCGGCTCCGCGGGTGTCCCCGGACGCGGGAGATCGTTCCCTCCGCCGAAGAGGCCCGGGAAGAGGACTGGCACGCCGAGTACCTGGACCTGATCCTCGCGGTCCGCGTGGTGGACGGGATCGAAGAGGCGATGGACCACATCGAGCGCTACGGCTCCCTGCACACGGAGGCGATCCTGACCCGGGACTACGCCAACGCCCAGCGCTTTCTCCGGGAGGTCTCCTCCTCGACGGTGCTGGTGAACGCCTCGACCCGCTTCAGTGACGGGTTCGAGCTGGGGCTCGGGGCCGAGATCGGCATCAGCACGACAAAGCTGCACGCCTTCGGGCCCATGGGGCTGGAGGAGCTGACGACAACGAAATTCATCATCTACGGAGACGGACAGGTGAGGACATGAAGTGGGGACTGTTAGGCGGAACCTTCGATCCGATTCACATGGGCCATCTGCGATGCGCCGAGGAGATCCTGGAGATGTTCGACCTGAACCGGATCATCTTCGTCCCCGCATCCCGGCCTCCGCACAAGCTGGGGGCGGAGATCACGCCCTTCTTCCACCGGGAGCAGATGGTCCGGCTCGCCATCGAGGACAATCCCTCCTTTTCCTTTTCCGACGTGGAGAACCAGCGGGAGGGAAAGTCCTATTCGGTGGAGACCATCGAGTATTTCCTGAGCCGCTACCTCAAGGACCTCGAGCTTTACTTCATCCTGGGCCAGGACGCCTTTCACGCCATCCAGACGTGGCGGGACTGGAACAGGCTCCTCCTCCTGTGCCACATGGTCGTCATGACCAGACCGGGCTATGAAAACAGGGGGCTCGCGACGATCCTTCCGGAGGATTTCGCTTCCCGCTTCACCTACGAAGAGGAGTTTGACGCGTACCGGGGACCGACGGGGCACATGATTTACTTCCGGGAGGTCACCTTCCTCGATATCGCTTCCAGCAATATCCGCCAGCGGGCGAAGGCTTCGCAGTCCATTGCCTACCTGGTTCCCGACACGGTGCGCCGCTACATCGTCAAGAACGAGCTGTACAAATCAAGATCCCTGTGACCCGGGAAGAAAGAACCGGAAGCCCGTTCTTTTCAGGAAATGAGGTCCTGCATGGATCCGCGATTCCGGACAGGGCGGGTAGCCCGGCCGCCGGAGTGGGTGTATCGAAGGACCGGCAATGGAGGAGATATGGAAGGCGCGAAGAAAACCAGGGAAGAGCTGCTGAAGGAAGTGGCGGAGCTGAAAAAGAAAGTGCAGGGCCTCGGGCGGGGCGGCCCGGCCGTGCAATCCTGGGAGGAGCGCTACCGGGAGCTGGCGGAGTGCCTGCCGCAGGTCGTCTTCGAGCTGGACCGGAAAGGCCGCTTCACCTTCTTCAACCGCCATATCACCACGTTCCTCGGCTACGACCAGGAGGATTTCGATAAGGGAATGACCGCCTGGGAGGCGGTGATCCCGGAAGACCGGGAGCGGATGAGGCGGGAGATCGACCTGGTGCTCAAGGGAAAATCGAAGGCCCAGGGCACCCAGACGGCCCTCCTCCGGAAAGACGGAACATCCTTTCCCGTGGCCATCTTCGCGTCCCCCATCCACTCGGCGGAAGGCATCCGGGGGCTCCGGGGCGTGGGGGTCGACATCTCCTACCAGAAGAGGGCGGAGATCGAGCTTCGGGAGAGCGAGGAGCGCTACCGTTCCATCGTCGAGCACACCCACGACGGGATCTGCGTGATCGACCGGGACGGCCGCATCCAGTACGGGAACGACGAGCTGTCCCGGATGACCGGATACAGCAGGGAGGAGAATCTCGGGAAGACGTTCACCGATTTCATCGTCCCGGAAGACCGGCGCATTGCCCTGGATCGGTTTACGAGACGCCAGCGCGGCGAGAACGTGGTCGACCAGTACGAAACGAGGATTGTCTGCAGCGACGGCCGGCAGATCAACGTGGAGGCGAAGGTTTCCGTCCTGACGGACTCAAAGGGACAGAAGCAGGCGGTCGTCAAGCTCCTGGACATCACGGACCGCAAGAAGGCGGAGAACAGCCTGCGCCAGTCGGAGAACCTCTACCGCACGATCTTCGAGAACACCGGCACCATCATGATGATCGCCGACGAAGACCGGAACATCGTTCTCCTGAACGGCGAGTTCGAGAGGGTCGCGGGAATCCGGCGGGAAGACGTCGTCGGGAAGATCCGGGCCGACGACCTGATCGAGAGCGCCGACCTGGAGCGGCTGGTGAGCCTGCAGCGTGAAATCCTGGAAGATCCGGCCAGGGGGCCTTTCCACACGGAATTCTCCCTGAAGGACAAATCGGGCGGGATGCGGGATGTTTTTCTTGTGATCTCCGCCATCCCCGAGACCCGGCTCGTCGTGTGCTCCCTCCTGGACATCACGGAGCGGAAGCAGGCGGTCCAGGCGCTCCTGGAGAGGGAGAAGGCCCTGGAGGAGACGACCCGGCGCCTGGAGGAGGTCAACGAGGCCCTGCGCGTCCTCCTGAAGCACAAGCAGGAAAGCCAGGGAGAGGTGGAATCGAAGGTCCTCGCCAATGTCCGCGAACTGGTGCTGCCCTACGTGAAGAAAATGCAGAGCACCTCCTTGGACGGCGCGCAGAAGGCGTACGTGGACATCATCGAGACGAACCTGGAGGACATCATGTCGCCCTTCCTCCGGACGCTGACCTCCCAGTACCTGAACTTCACGCCGAAGGAAATCCAGGTGGCGAACTATATCCGCAGCGGGAAGACCACGAAGGAAATCGCCAGGATCATGAGTGTCTCCCGGAGTGCGATCGACCTGCACCGGAATCATATCCGGGCGAAGCTGGGCCTGAACAAAAAGAAGGCCAACCTGCGCACCCATCTTGCCAGCCTTGCGTGACCGGTGACGGTCCCGGACGGAGCGGCGCCGTCCTCTTCACCTGGCGCCCCTCCGTTCCGGGGCCGTTTTGCGTCGTGTTTCACCGGTTTCCGAACGGAGGGATTCCGGCCGCATGTTCAAGAAAGAGGTTCCGGACAAGCCTCAGAGTTTCACCCTCGCCGCGGAGGGAACACCCGGGGAGGCCTGTACCCTTTCCCTGTCGGGCCGGCTCGCCCTGGAGAACCTGGAGCGGCTGCTCGCGGAAGCCGATGCGTTTTTCGGGAGCCGTCGGCCGTCGGCCGTCCGGGTGGATCTCTCCCAGGTCCGTTACATGGACAGCGCCGGAGCCCTTTTCATCGGCCGTCTCCGGACGCTGGCCGCGGCCCGGTCCATTCCCCTGGAGCTGGCGGGCCTCGGGGAGGATGCCCGGCGGATCCTGTCGCTCGTGGAAAGCAGATCCGCCCCTGCCGTGACGAAGGCGGCCGCGGAGAAGCCGGGGGGGTTCTTCCCGAAGGTTGCGGATACGGCGGAGTCCCTGCTCGATGCCTTCGCGGACCTCATGACGTTTGTCGGGGAGGTCGTCCTGGCCCTGCTCCACGCCCTTTTCCATCCCCGCACGGTGCGCTGGAACGCCGTCCTGTTCTACATGAGAAGGGCCGGCGTGGAGGGCCTGCCCGTGGTCGGGCTCATCAGCCTGCTCCTGGGCCTGATCATGGCCTTCATGGCCTCCCTTCAGCTTCGCCAGTTCGGCGCCAACATTTACGTGGCCTCCCTTGTATCGATCTCCATCGTGCGCGAGCTGGGGCCGATCATGACGGCCATTCTCGTGGCCGGCCGCTCCGGATCGGCCTTTGCGGCGGAGATCGGCACCATGATGGTCAACGAGGAAGTGGACGCCCTGACGACCATGGGGTTCGATCCCGTCAAGTTCCTGGTGATCCCGAAAGTGATCGCCGCCCTCGTGGTCGTGCCCATCCTGACCCTGTACGCGGACCTGCTGGGAGTTCTGGGCGGCCTGATCGTCGGTGTGACGGGACTCGACATCACGGTCCATGCCTACATGACCCAGACCATCAAGAGCATCCGGATCTTCGACATGAACGCCAGCATGTTCAAGGCCATGTGCTTCTCCCTCCTGATCTCGGGCATCGTCTGCTACCGGGGCTTCCAGGTCCGGGGAGGAGCGGAGGCGGTCGGGGCGGCGGCGACCTCCGCCGTGGTGTCGGCCATATTCCTGATCATCGTGGCGGATTCGGCCTTCGCCATCATGCTGCACTACATCCGGCCGTAGGGGAGTGCCGGGAAAGGTTGACATGAACGATCCATCCGCGGTACCGGCTAACGGGACCGGGCCCGTCATCGAGGTCGAGAACCTGACGGCTGCCTACGGGGACCATGTCGTCCTGGAAAACGTCAGCATGCAGGTGCAGCCCGGGGAGATCATCGCGATCGTCGGGGGAAGCGGCTGCGGGAAGTCGACCCTGCTGAAATACCTCATCGGGCTATATCGGCCGACGTCGGGACGGGTCCGGGTCAACGGCGTGGACATCGCCGCGGCCGACGATGCCGCCCTGCAGGAGTTCAAGCGGCAGATCGGCGTCCTGTTCCAGTCGAGCGCCCTCATCGGCTCCATGACCCTGGCCGAGAACGTGGCCCTCCCGCTCCAGGGGCACACGGACCTCCCGCCGGCGATCATCGACGAGGTCGTACGGATGAAGCTCTCCATGGTGAACCTGTCGGGCTACGAGGATTACCTGCCGGCGGAGCTCTCGGGGGGCATGAAGAAACGCGCGGGCCTGGCCCGGGCCATGGCCCTGGACCCGACGATCCTGTTCTTCGACGAGATGTCCGCCGGCCTGGATCCCGTCACGTCGGTGGAGCTGGACATGATGGTCAGGAGCATCAACGAGGGCATGGGAACGACGATGGTGGTCGTCACCCACGAGCTGGAGTCGATCTTCACGATCGCGTCCCGGGCCGTCATGCTCGACAAGTCCTCCCGCGGCATCATCGCGGAGGGGCGGCCCCGGGACCTGCAGAAGGATACGTCCGATCCGCGGGTGTACCATTTCTTCAATCGCACGAGCGGTTCTTCCGCATAGGGAGGCATTCCGTCCATGGCCAGAATCAAGACTCCCAAGTTCCTGATCGGTCTGTTCATCACCCTGGGGGTTTCCATCGGCGTCGCCACGGTCATCTGGATCGGGGCGTCCAAGATCCTCCAGAAGGGCGATATGTACGTGACGTATTTCGACGAATCGGTACAGGGCCTTTCCCCGGACTCCATGGTGAAATACCGCGGCGTCGACGTCGGCCGCATCGACAGCATCCAGGTGGCCCAGGACCGGCGCCTCATCGAGGTGGTCATGAAGGTGGACCTGAAGCCCTCGGAGGCGAAGGACTCCGTGGCCCAGTTGAAGTCCGCCGGCCTCACGGGCATCGTCTTCGTGGACCTGGACCGGGTTCCCACGGGCGAGCGGGTCGATACGCCGCGGATCAACTTCACCCCGCCCTATCCCATCATCCCCTCCCAGGCCTCGGCGCAGAAGCTGATCCTGTCCGGCCTGGAGATGACCATCGCCAAGATCAAGGAAGTCGACCTGGCGGGGATCTCGAACGAGCTGAAGCGGGTGGAGAAGTCCATCAGCGAGTTCTTCGGGGGCAGGCAGACCCACCGCATCCTCGAGAACCTGGAATCCACGACGGCGCACCTCAATCACACGCTGGACAAGGTGGATCAGCTCGTCTCCGCGGGGCACCTGGAGGGTGCCCTGGATGACGCGAAGACCCTGTTCCAGGAAACAAAGGACGGCATTGTGGATGCCCGCGGACTGATCGATGACGTGCGGAAAGAGATCAAGGCGATGAATCTCGCCGAAACGGCCCGGCGGACCGAGGGCATGGTGACGGATCTCGACCACAAGACGCGGCAGATCACGACGGACATGGAACTGGCCGGGGAGAACATCCGCCGGGCCTCGGAAAATCTTGACGCGCTGCTCCAGAGGCTGGAGGCCAATCCTTCGGACCTGATCTTCGGGGAGCCTCCACCGCCCCGACGTTTCCGCTGAGGGAGGAATCGGAACATGACGAACAGGATGAAGAAAGGGTCCCGCATCGGCGCGACCGGGAGAATGAAAGCGGGATTGCGGGTTCTGGCGGTCGTCCTTCTTGCGGCGGGATTGCTTTGGGGCTGTGCCGGTGCAAAGCCGGCCCTCCTGGTGGATCATTATTCCCTTGAATACGATCCGCCCGCCTTCGAAGGGACGGCGCCTCTGGACGAAGTCCTCAAGCTGGACCGTTTTTCCGCCACGGAGGCCCTCCGGGGCGTCCTGATGATTTCCCGGCTGGAGCCCTATGTCTACTATGCGGATCCCTACCATCGCTGGCGGGTCAATCCGGCCGACCTGGCCACGGATTTCCTGGCCCGCGATCTGCGCAGCGCGGGGCTCTTCAAGGCTGTCTTCACGTGGCGGGATCCCGTGGACGCAAGGTTTGTACTCAAGGGCGCCGTGGAGGAATTCTCCGAGACCGGCGGCGCCGACGGCCGCCGCTCGCTCCTCGTGCTCCGGATGACGCTGATGGACATGAGCAAGAGCGACGTCCAGAACCGGGTCGTGTATCAGAAGAAATACGAGTCGTCCCTTCCCGTGGAAGGCCGGAGCGCCGGCGGCCTCGCCGCCGCAATGAGCCGCGCCATGGCCCTCCTGTCCCGTCAGATCATTCATGACGCCAGCACGGCGGTCCGGCGGAATGCCGGACCCGGGATGCCCGGAGATAAGAAGCCCACCGGCGAATGATACTGTTTCTTGTCCTCTACCTCCTCGTCTACGGGGGGGGCCATGTCTATGTATTCCTCAGGCTGGTGCGGGCGTTTTCGCTGCCGGCACCGGGACAGGGGGTACTCGGCGTTTTCCTGGCCATGATGGTTCTCCTTCCGGTGGCCGTTCACTTCCTCGAACGGATCGGCCAGGAGCGTGCAGCCTGCCTGGCATCCTGGACCGGTTTCCTCTGGATGGGGGTTCTGTTCTTCGCTTTATGCCTGCTGGCCGGCCTGGATGCCTGGAACTGGGTGATGCGGCTCGGGACGGTCGTCACGGGCGCGGACCGGTCCGCCTGGATGGTCGGGGCCCGGCCCGCGGCGCTCCTGGCCCTGGGAGGGGCGGTGCTGCTCTCCGTCTACAGCGCCTGGGAGGCGACTCGCCTCCAAACGGAGCGGATCGTTCTTCCGAGTGCCAAGGTTTCCCGGCCGGTGCGGATCGTCCAGATCTCGGACGTCCACGTCGGGTTCATCATCGCCGGGGACCGCGTCGGCCACATCGCCGCGGCCGTCGAGGAGGCCCGTCCGGACCTGGTGGTGTCCACGGGGGACCTGGTGGACGGCCAGATCGACAGCCTCCTGGATTCCATGGAGCGGCTCCGGGCGATCCGGCCGCCCCTCGGCAAGTTTGCCGTGACGGGGAACCATGAGTTCTACGCCGGCCTCGATCAGGCCCTTGCGTTCACCGAGGGAGCCGGGTTCACGGTTCTCCGGGGAGAGGGGCAGACCGTGGGCGGGGTCCTGAACCTGGCCGGTGTGGACGACGCGACGGGAATCCATGCCGGGCTGGCCCCGGCGGTGGACGAGCGGGCGGTTCTCGATCGCCTCGACCCCGGGCTTTTCACCGTTCTGCTCCGGCACCGGCCGGAAAACCGCTCCGCAACGGCCGGCCGATTCGACCTGCAGCTGTCGGGACATACGCACAAGGGACAGATTTTCCCTTTCAGTTTTTTCACGAGGATGGCATTTTCCCATCATGCAGGGGATTACCGGCTGCCCGGCGGAGGGCTTCTCCATGTCAGCCGAGGGACCGGGACCTGGGGACCGCCCATGCGGTTTCTGGCGCCTCCTGAAATTACCGTGATCGATCTCGTGCCCGGGCCCGGGCGGGAGGAAGCGAAGTGAACGAGCGGCCGGATCCGGAAGCGGTCCAGAGCGTTTTCAGGGATGTGACGGGCCATCGCGCCATTGCCGGGATCATCCGCAGCCACTCGACAAACAGCCGGGATGTCCGCCGTTACGCGCTGGAGGGACTCGATCTTTTGGATTGCCGCGACATCCTGGAGCTGGGGTGTGCCTTCGGCCCCTTCACCGAGACCCTGCGGGGGCGGGTCGCGCCGGAAGCCGCCGTTACGGGGGTGGACATCGTGGAGGCCTACGAAGAGCCGTTCCTCGAAGCCTGCGGCCGGGCGGGCCTTCGGGGACGATTCCTCCCGGAGGGAGTCCCGGTGATCCGGAGCTTCCCGGAGGCGTCCTTCGACCTGGTCCTGTGCTCCTTCGCCCTGTATTTCTTTCCCGAGGTCATTCCCGGGATCGCCCGGATCCTGCGGCCGGGCGGCCTGTTTGTCGTCATCACCCACGACCGGAACAACATGGGGGAGCTGGCGGACCTGATCCGGAGAACGCTGACGCGGCAGGGCGACCTCCCGGGGGGACGTCTTCCCGTGGAGAGCATCGTGGCGCGGTTTTCCGCGGAGAACGGCCGGGATCTCCTGGCGCCCTGGTTCGGGGAAGTCGAGACGCAGGACTACCGGAACACCCTGGTTTTCCCGCCGTCCGACATCCCCCAGATCCTGCAGTACATCCACTTCAAGAGCCCGTTTCTTCTGACCGGAACCGCCCGCACCGTCCCGGAGGTTACAAAGCTTCTGGAGGAGGAGCTTAAGCGCTGGATCCGGAGCACCGGAAGCATCCATCTGTCCAAGAACGACCGGATCTTCCGCTGCCGGCAGCCACGGTCCCGAAAGGACGGAACATGAGCACGCCGCGAAGGCATTACTGCCATGTCTGCGGGGGGGGAATCGTCCGCGAGAGGGACGATGAGGGAACCGACCGGGATTACTGCCGTCCCTGCGGCCGTTTCTTCTATGAGAACCCGCTCCCCGTCGTCTCGGCCATCGTGACGATGGACCGCTGGATCCTCTTTGTCCGGAGGGGAAAACGCCCCTACAGGGGGATGTGGTGTCTTCCCACGGGATTCGCCGAATCGGGGGAGAGCATCGAGGAGGCGGTCCTCCGGGAGCTGGAGGAAGAAGCGGGGATCAAAGGGAAAATCGCGGGGCTGGTGGACGTGGATTCCTACCGGAGCCGCTTCTACGGGGATCTTCTGTTCCTGACGTTCGAGGTGGAGCAGACGGGCGGCATCCTGCGGCCCGGGAGCGATACGACGGCGGTCCGGTACTATCCTCCGGACGAGCTGCCGCGAATCGCCTTCCCTTCGAACCGCAAGGCCATCGGGGCCTTTGTCCGGAGCAAGTCGGACTACTGGGCCATCGTCGATTCCTTCCGCCAGTCCGTCGGGGAGGAGCCGGCGGAGGGACGCCGGAACCTGCTGTCCGACCGGCTCGTCGAGGTCATCGAGGAGAACGCCGAATCGATCGCCCGCATGTGGATGAAAGAGGCCCTGACCAGCCGGACCACCGCCGGGTACCACCTGTTCGGCCGGGAGCGGCTTTTCGGGGGCGTCCTCGACATCCTGTCCCGCTTCAGCGCCTGGCTGGGAGGCGTCCGCGAGGACGCGGAGGTGAAGGATTTCTTCTCGGCCCTGGGACGGCAGAGCAGGAGGGAGGGCGTGCCGCTCAGCCACGTCCTGAGCTCGCTGAGCCTCGTGAAGAAGCACCTCTGGGAATTCGCCCTGTCGCGGGGGATGTGGCAGAAGACGCTGGATATCTACATGGCCCTGGAGCTGGACCGGCGGATCGTCATCTTCTTCGACCGCGCCGTCTTTCACGCAACCCAGGGCTACGAGTCGGGAAAAAATGAATAGAGGGATACTTCCCTGATTTTCCTCCGGGAAGGAAAGCAGGAACGCGTCCCTACATTTCGCTGTGGCGGCGACGCTCCTCTTCGAGCTCGGCCTTTTTCCGCTCCGCCATGCAGGCGGCGCACCAGCGGGTGTAGCCGCACCGGCCCTTGCAGTTCCAGAAGTCCTCTTCCGGATCCGGAGTTGTGGTGGATTCGGCGGATTTGGGCGTTTTTTCCTTTTCTTCCGATTCGGGCATGCTCATGTGCCTCGTGCCCCGGGAGGGCTTTCACCCGCGGCGGGAGAGATCCTGCCGCCGCGGGCGATCCCGGATGATCAGCCTTCCCGGTACAGCGCCTCGATGTCGTCCATGTACTTCTTAAGGACCACCCGTCGCTTGAGCTTCATCGTCTGGGTAAGCATCCCGTTCTCCAGGGTGAAGTTTTCCTCCAGCAGGAGGTATTTTTTCGGGATCTCGTACCCTCCGTATTTTCCCTTCAGGGCGCCGGTGATTTCCGCGGAGATAAAGGCTTTGACCTCGGCGTTTTCGACAAGGCTTTTCGGTTCCGTCGGCAGTCCCTTCTGTTCCGCCCAGCGTTGAAGGGCCGGGATTTCCGGAACCACGAGGCAAACGTTGTAGGGCCGGTTTTCACCGTAAATGACGCAGTTGGCCACCCAGGGAACGAGGCAGATGTCCTCTTCCAGGGCCGCGGGGAAGACGAATTTCCCGTTCTCCAGCTTGAACTGCTCCTTGATGCGCCCGGTGATGTAAAGGAAACCGTCCTTGTCGAGGCGGCCGCGGTCGCCCGTCCGGAGCCCCCCGTCCGGCATCAGGACCTCCCGGGTGGCGTCGGGCTTGTTGTGGTAGCCCTTCATGACGTTGGGCCCGTAGGCGATGATCTCTCCGTCCGTCGCCCCCGGCTCCACAACGGAGGAGTCGATGACGATCTTCACCTTGTCGATGGCCTGGCCGACACTCCCGAAGCGGAAGGCGTAGGAGGCATTCATGGCGATCGCCGGGGATGTCTCCGTCATGCCGTAGCAGTCGTAGACGGGGACGCCGATGTCGTAGAAGAAGTAGGCGATGTCCACGTTCATGGCGGCGCTGGCGGTCATGGAGCCCTTCAGCCGGCCGCCCAGCTTTTCGCGGATCTTGGAGAAGACGATCTTGTCGGCGATGGCGAACTTGACGTTCGTCAGGAAATCGGACTTTCCCTGGGCCGCCAGCTCCCTCTTCTTCTTCGCCGACGCCACACCCATGTCGAAGAGGGCCTTCGCGAGGCCGCCCTCCTCCCGCATCTTCGTCGTGATGCCGTCATAGATGCGGTTGAAAACGCGGGGAACTGCAACGAGCCAGGTCGGCTTGACCGCCAGGATGTCCTGCGCGATGGTGACGGGGCTTTCCGCCAGGCCCATGGAGGCTCCCATATGGATCATGGCGTACAGCTCGCCCGTCTGGCCGTAGGAGTGTGCCCAGGGGAGAATGGCGAGCGTCACGTCCTTCTCGCCCAGTTCGGGGTACTTGGCGATGCCGGCCTGGAAGTTGGTCGTGAAGTTTCCGTGGGTCAGAAGGACCCCCTTCGGGTCTCCTGTCGTGCCGGAGGTGTAGATCAGGACGGCCACGTCTTCCGGTTTGGGCCGGATCGAGGGAATGGGGTTCTTCTCCCCGATCCGCTCCAGGGCCTCCATGGTCCCCTCTCCGGTGCCCTCGATGAGATAGACGCTCTGGAGGGACGAGATCTCGTTCGGGAAATTCTTGATCTTCTCGTAGATCTCCGGCTTGGAGACGAACAGGACCTTCACCTGGCTGTCGGCGATGATGTACTTCCAGATGTGGAGGAGCTCCGCCTCATACATCGGGATGAACCGACCCCCGAGGCCGTACGTGGCAAAGGCGGCCACAACCCACTCCACCCGGTTGTTGGCGATGAGCCCGACGGCGTCCCCCTTGCCGATGCCGATCTGGGCGAGGCCTCCCCGCAGGTTGTCCACCCGGCGTCCCACCTCACCGAAGGTGACCCACTCGTAGACCCCTTCCTTGTTCTTCGTTCCGAACATGCGGTTTCCCGCATACTTCTTGACGCTTTCCTCAATCAGCTCCACGAGGTTATCCGGTTTGTCATATTTGTACATGGCTCTCTCCTTGCATCCATATATCTTCCGCGATTGCGCCCGTCCCCCCCTGCTGCGCATCGCGTCTTCGGCTGACAATCGGATTTTCCCGACATGTTTCCGGGCACGTCCAGCGTCCCGGCACCCGCCTATAACCGTTTCCCGGCGTTTTGACAATAAATTGTTGTCTCGTTGACTCGGGAATAATATCAAAAGGTTGCGCTTGCCGCTGACTCTCCGGCCACGTATCCCGTGGAGAAGGCGGCCTGGAGGTTGTATCCCCCCGTGTCGGCGTCCAGGTCCAGGATCTCGCCGCAGAAGAAAAGCCCCTCCACGAGCCGGGAGGCCATGGTCCGGGGATCCACTTCCCGGAGGGAGACGCCCCCGGCGGTGACGATGGCGGCGGACATGGGGAGGGAGCTGCGGATGTTGAAGCGGAACGACTTCAGGAGGCCCAGGAGTGCGTCCCGTTCCGCCGCCGTCACCTGGCCTGCCTGCCTGTCCGGGGCGATTCCCCACCGCTCGAGGAAGGCCCCGACGGCCTTCCGGGGCAGGAGCCCCTCCAGGATCCGGGCGGCCGATCTCTTTCCATGGCGGTCCAGGTCGCGCTGGAGGCGGTCCCGGAGCTGCTCCCGGGTCAGGGCGGGCTTGAAATCGACGGCCACCGAGACGGGACCCTGCTTCAGGGCGTCCACCACGGCCAGGCTCATGAGCAGCGTGACGGGTCCGCCGATCCCGAAGTGGGTCAGCATCATCTCGCCCATGCGGCTCTCGATGATCCGCCCGGACGGCTTTTTCCCCGGGATGCCCCTTCCGATGTCCCGGGTCGGGTTCCGCTCCTCCCGGATCTCGCCGGCCCGGCAGGTGTACGCGGTGAGCCGCACGTTTCGGAGGCTGACGCCCTGCATGGACCGGGCGGTGTCGGTCTCCTCGACGACAAGGGGCACCAGGGCGGGACGGAGCGGGACGAGGGTGTGGCCGGCGGCACGGGCCATGGCATAGCCGTCGCCGGTGGATCCCGTGGCCGGCCAGGTGGATCCGCCGGCCGCCAGGATGACGGCCCGGGCGGGGGTCCATCCCGCCTCCGTCTCGACGCCGGTCACGCGGCGGCCTTCCAGGCGCAGCCCGGAGACCCGGGTGCGGGTCCGGACCTGTACGCCCCCCGCGGACAGGTACCGGCGGAGGGCCTCCACGACGTCGGCGGCGCAGTCGGAGGCGGGGAAGATTCTCCCTCCCCGCTCGCTCTTGGTCTCGATGCCGAAGCGCCCCAGGAGATCCAGCAGCTCCTCTCGGAAGAAGCGCCGGAAGACGCCGTGGAGAAAAGGCCCGTTCTCCCCGAACATGGCGATGAAGTCCCCGATCTCCCTCGTGTTCGACAGATTGCAGCGGCCCTTGCCGCTGACCAGGATCTTTTTTCCCGGCCGGTCCGTCTTTTCCAGGAGCAGGACCGCCCGGCCGCATTCGGCCGCCCGGCCTGCCGCCATCATTCCTCCCGCGCCGGCTCCGACCACGACGATGGGCTGCTCCTCCGGAGGCTCCTCCCGCTCCTTCTTCTTCATTCCACCCGTCCTTTCATATAGGCTTCCTACCATTCCCGCCGGGTCCGGTCAACGATGCCGCAGAAAGCCTATCTCCTTGAAATCTCACGCGGGAACTTTTCTTGAACTCCCGGGGGAAAGGTTATATACACCGCTCAACGAAATCTCGGAAAGGACCCGGCACATGCCGCAAAAACTGAAAGAAGCACTTAAAACCATTGAGGAATATAAGAAGGAGTCGCCTCACTACGAGGAGCTCCTGGACATCCTCGGAGATATCCTCATCCTCCGGGAAAAGTATCTCCAGCAGGTGGACGAAGGGACCTTCTCCCTGGACGAGCGGCTTGTCGAGTCCAAAATCGAGGGGGGATTCCCCCTGGTGGACGTGCTCGGCGGCACGTATGATCTTTCCAAGCCGAAGGAATACTTCCTCGAACTCCTCGAGATCGCCGAACGGCGCGTTCCGGGGGAGACGGGGGACGTTGCCCAGAGGATCCGGGAGGGCGAGATCGATTTCGAGGACCTGATCCACCGCTCCTTTGCCCCGGACGATGCCGACGAGGATCAGGGCGAAGAAGAGGGGGCGGACAGCGAGACCTTCGATCTCATCGACCTGTTCCTGGAGGAGAGCCTCCGCCCGTTCCTCTCCCGGCTGGCCGCCCGCTACGGAAGCCGGATCGCCGCCGCCAACTGGACGGAAGGCTATTGCCCCGTCTGCGGCAAGGAGCCCAAGATCGGCGAGATCCGGCAGGAGGAGGGGTTCCGCTACCTTTTCTGCAGCCAGTGCGGCTACGAGTGGAATTTCCGCCGCATCAAGTGCCCCTTCTGCGGAAACGAGGAGCACGACAGCCTTGCCTACTTCACCGTCGAGGGGGAGGAGCGCTACCGGGTCGACGTCTGCAACGTCTGCAAGCGCTACATCAAGATGGTGGACTTCCGCGAGCTGAAGAAGGAGGCCAACCTGGACGTGGAGGATATTGCGACTCTCCATTTGGACATACTGGCCAACGAGGAAGGCTACGAGTAGCGACCCTGGAAAATGCGCGGATGCTGCGTTGCGCATCGCCTCTCGTCGGTGCGGCGTACACAGGGGTACGCCTCCCTCCTCGCGACTCGCGCGCCTTGCCTGCGCGCATTTTGCAGGGTCGCTTGGGGTGAAGCGTAGCGGCTTTGGAAATTGGCCGGATGCTTCGTTGTGTCGGATCCTTCGTCGCTGCGGCGTACGCAGGGGTACGCCTCACTCCTCGTGATCCGCACGCCTCGCCTGCGGCCAATTTGCAAAGCCGCTTGGGTGGAGAGTAGCGACCCTGGATAATGCGCGCAGGCTGCGTCGTGAAAAAAAAAGGGGGGCAGATTTCAAATCTGCCCCCTTTCAAGTGGAGCCTCCCGTGAACGATCGGGCCATCACGAAAATCCTCGCCATCCTGGAGAAGAACCTTCCCGGCTGGGACATGCCCATCGTCTCCGCCCTCGCCGACGATCACGCCGACCCCTTCCTGCTTCTCATTTCCACCCTCCTCAGCCTCCGCACGAAAGACGAGGTGACCGCGGAGGCCTCCGAGCGCCTCTTCCGGCTGGCCGACACGCCCGCGAAGATGCTGGCCCTTCCCGAGGAGACCATTGCCCGGACCGTCTTTCCCGTCGGCTTTTACCGGACGAAGGCGCGGACGATTCACACCGTCTGCCGGGACCTGATCGACCGGTTCGGGGGGCGGGTGCCCGACACGATGGAGGATCTCCTGAGCCTCAAGGGCGTCGGCCGGAAGACCGCGAACCTGGTCCTCTCGCTGGGATACGGGATAGACGGCATCTGCGTGGACACCCACGTCCACCGGATCTCGAACCGGCTGGGCTACGTGCTGACGAAGACACCGGGAGAAACGGAGACGGCCCTCCGGGCGAAGCTTCCCGTCCGCTGGTGGAGCCGCTACAACACGCTGATGGTGGCCTTCGGCAGGACCGTCTGCAAGCCCGTCTCGCCCCTCTGCACCCGCTGTCCCGTCGGCCCGTTCTGCGACCGGGTTGGCGTATCGAGAAGCCGCTGACGGCCGGAAGGCCCGCGCGGCAACGGATTCCGGAGAAAACATGAAAAGGCGGCGGCTGGCATGAGCTTCTGGATCGGCCTGGTTTCCGGTGTCTTCGGCGGCATGGTCGGGATGGGCGGCGGCGTCCTGATGATCCCGCTGATGGGCCGGTTCCTGAAACTGCCCCAGCACGTCTGCCACGGCACCAGCCTCGTGGCGGTTGTCTTCACCGGGATCGCCGGCGCGGCCACCTACGCCTGGTTCGACCACGTGGACTGGACGGCGGCCCTGCTCCTGGCGGCGGGGGCGTTCTGGCCCGTCCGCGCGGGGGCCCGGCTCTGCAGGACCATGCCCGAGCGGAATCTCCGGCTGGTCTTCGGTCTTTTCCTGGTCTTCACGTCCCTTCTTCTTTTGGCCAGGCCCTGGCTATTCACGGTGACGGCGGCCTCCGCAAGGGACTGGACCTGGGTCGCCGTTCTCCTTGCCGGCGGGGCCGTCACGGGATTCCTGTCGGGGTTGATGGGCGTGGGCGGCGGGGCGTTCATGATCGCCTTCATGGTTCTCCTGGCGGGGTTCGAGCAGCAATCGGCCCAGGGCAGCTCGCTTCTCGCCATGATTCCGCTCAGTGCCATCGGGGCCTGGACCCACTGGAGCCTCGGAAGCGTCAAGAAAGCCGTTCTACCGGGGCTCATCCCGGGAATCCTCATCGGAACGGTGGCGGGCGGCATGGCGGCTGCCTTTCTGCCGGAGCACATCCTCCGGGTTGTCTTCGCCGCCGTTCTCATCGTGACGGGAATCCGGTACTTCCGCAAGGCCGCTCCCGCCTGCCCGGACGACTGAGAGATCGGCCGCGGGATATGCCTGTAAAATTCATGGACTGACCGGTTACAGAAAAATGGGGCGCCGCTGTTGCAGGACTGGCGCGGGTTTTGAAAATTTCATTGACAGGTTCTCCGGATTTAAGATACCAAATCGCCGGTTTCAAAGGGGGGGGAGGCCGCGCCCCTGACGGGTTCAGCGGCGAAAGTATCCACAAGAGGATAATCCACGAGGGAGAAAGAGCACATGTTGGAAATCCGATGGCATGGAAGGGGGGGCCAGGGAGCGGTGACGTCCGTGGAGCTCCTGGCCATGGCGGCAATCGACGAAGGCAAGTTCGCCCAGGGCTTCCCGAGCTTCGGCCCCGAACGACGAGGGGCGCCGGTGGAGGCGTTCAACCGGGTGGACACCAAGCAGATCAAAATCCGATCCCGCATTTACAATCCCGATGTATCGGTGGTTCTCGACGAGAGCCAGGTCGGTCCGGCCGTTGTAGCCGGTCTGAAGACGAGCGGGACCCTGATCGTCAATACGGCGAAAAAGGCCGGCGAGGTACGGGACCTCCTGAAGAAAAAGAACGCCGCCTTCGACGGGAAGATCGCCACGGTGGATGCCACGGGGATCGCCTGGAGCGAGCTGGGCGTACCCATCACGAACACCACCATGCTGGGAGCGCTCCTGAAGGTGACGAACGTGGTCAAGCTGGACGCCCTCAAGGAGCCGGTGGAGCACAGGTTCGGCCGGATCGCCCAGAAGAACCTGAAGGCCCTCAAGCGCGCCTACGACGAAGTCAAGCTCAGCTGATTCATTGACGGATGAAACCATGCCCGCTTCCCCCGGGGAAGCGTGACAAGAGAGGTTGCTAACATGAAGAAGTGGCCGGAAACATGGAAGGAATATAACACCGGAGGGATCGTTTTCGAGCCGGGCAACGCCCGTTCCTTCAAGACGGGACCCTGGCGTTCCCTGAAACCGGTGTGGGACAACAGCAAATGCATCAAGTGCGGGGTCTGCTATATCTTCTGTCCCGAAGGATGTGTCCAGGAGGGACCCGACGGATTTTTCGCGGCTGACCTGGATTACTGCAAGGGCTGCGGCATCTGCGCCCACGAATGCTGGCCGTCCGCCATCAGCATGATCGAGGAGGGTCACGAGTCATGACAAAACCCGTTGGAATGGAAGTGGCGGTCGCCGCAGCGGAAGCGGTCGCCCTCTGCAACATCGACGTGGCCGCCTGTTATCCCATCACCCCGAACACGCACATCGCCGAGCACCTGGCCGATATCGTCGCGGACGGGAGAATCGACGCCGAGTACATCACCGTCGAGTCGGAGCACTCGGCCCTGAGCGCCGTCATGGGCGCCTCCGGGACGGGAGCACGGACCTTCACGGCCACCAGCTCCCAGGGCCTGATGTACATGCACGAGATCCTGCCCATCACGCCGGCCATGCGGCTGCCCGTGGTCATGGGCCTCGGCAACCGGGCCGTCTCGGGCCCCATCAACATCTGGAACGACCACAGCGACATCATCATGCAGCGCGACTCCGGGTGGCTGTCCATCTTCGCCGACAACGGACAGGAGGCGGTGGACATGTTCATCCAGGCCTTCAAGATCGCCGAGCATCCCGATGTCCTCCTGCCCATCAATGTCAACATGGACGGGTTCCAGCTCACCCACGTGGTGGAGCCCATCGTCTTCCCCACCCAGGCGCAGGTCAACAAGTTCCTGCCGCCCTACAAGCCCTTCGCCTCCCTGCACCCGGACCATCCCCTCTCCATGGGCACCCTGGGGCTGCCGGACATCTACACGGAAGCCGTGAAGGCCCGGGACGTGGCCACGGTAAACGCGAAGAAGGTCATCCTCGAGATCTGGAAGGAATGGGAGAAGATGTTCGGCCGGAAATACGAGCCGGTCGCCTCCTACAAGACCTCGGGCGCGGAAATCCTGCTTTTGACCATGGGCTCCATGGGCGAGACGGCGGAAATGGCCGTCGACGAGTTGCGCAAGAAGGGCGTGAAGGTCGGGCTCCTGAAGCTGAAGCTCTGGCGGCCCTTCCCCTTCGACGAAATCCGCAAGGCCGTCCGGGGGGCGAAGACGCTGGTCGTGACCGACCGGGCCGTTTCCTACGGCGGCCCCGGCGGCCCCGTCTGCTCGGAGATCCGCGGCGCCCTGTACGATCAGCCGAACCGGCCCGAGATCGTCAATTACATCATCGGCCTCGGCGGAAGAGACGTCCGCGTGGAGGACTTCATGAAGATGGTCGAGGGAGCCCCCAAGGCCAGGAAGTCCGGCGATGCTTACCAAATCTACGGTGTGAGGGAGTAAGATGAGCACCTTGACGGTTACACCCAATTACGCGACGGGATTGGTTTCGAACTTCGACCTGTTCGCCGGGAAACTGGTGGACCGGGAAGAATATTTCAGCTGCGGCCACCGGGCCTGCCAGGGATGCGGCGAGGCCCTGGCGATCCGCCTGATGTGCAAGGCCCTCGGGAAGGAAACGGTCATCGCCAACGCCACGGGCTGCATGGAGGTCATCTCGACCCTGTATCCCACTACGGCGTGGAAGCTGCCCTGGATCCACGTGGCCTTCCCCAACGCGGCGGCTGTCGGCGCCGGCGTTGAGACGGGCCTGAAGGTCCTCCGGCGGAAGGGGCGGATCCCCGACCGCTACATCAAAACCGTGGCCATCGGCGGCGACGGCGGGACCGTGGACATCGGTCTCCAGGCCCTCTCGGGAGCCATGGAGCGGGGCCACGACATGCTGTATGTCTGCTTCGACAACGAGGCCTACATGAACACGGGCATCCAGCGCTCCAGCGCGACACCCTTCGGCGCTTCCACGACGACGGCCCCGGCGGGTGCGGCCAGCCCGGGCAACCGGACCTGGAAGAAGAACGTGCCCGAGATCATGGTGGCCCACAACGTTCCCTACGTGGCCACGGCCTGCCACAGTTACCCCATCGACTTCATGAACAAGGTCAAAAAGGCCCGGGCCGTCAAAGGCCCCGCCTACATCCACTGCCTCGCCGTATGCCCCACGGGCTGGCGGGCCGAATCGAAGGACTGCATCAAGCTGGGACGCCTGGCGGTGGAAACGGGAATCTTCCCCCTCTACGAAGTGGAGAACGGGAAGTACCGCCTGACCGTGGAGAAGCCGGAAAAGCTCCGGCCCGTGACGGATTACCTGAAGTTGCAGGGGCGGTTCCGCCACTTGAGCAAGGAAGAGGTCGGCTATTTCCAGGATCGGGTAAACCTGGAATTCGCCAAGCTCATGAACAAGGTGGAGTGCATCCAGTCCTGGGACGAACTGAAAGGGTAGGAATCGCAGCTTCCGGCCCCGGACGGGGTGAAGGAAGTCAATCATTTCAAAGGTGGCATACATGAAACCGGTTGCATTCAGCAGTTGGAACGGAAAGATCATTGACGGCCGCAAGGGCCAGCCCAAGGGCAAGGCCGGAGCGGCGGACATCGGTTGTCCCGTCCCCAAGGAAGGCCAGAAGATGTCGGCCCTCATGGGATGGAACGGCCTGGTGGTACTGGACAAGAACGCGGACATCCCCTCGCTGACCCTGGCTTACCTGAAGGAAGCCCGGAAGCTGTCCTGCGGTGAGTGCTCCGTCTGCATGATCGGCATCGACCGGGTGACGGCGCTCCTGAAGGACATGGCCGCCGGAAAGGCCGACAAGGGAGCCCTCGGGGAGATCGAGGAGATCGCAAAGGGCGTGGCGAAGAACGGCAAGTGCAATTTTGGCCGGGCTACCGCCCTGACGCCGGTACTCGACGCGATCAAACACTACAAGAGCGATTTCCTGGCCCTCGCCAAGGGCGGGAAGCTGGAAGAGAAGGCCTGCTCGGTCGCCGTAACGGCCCCCTGCATGCAGGCCTGTCCGGCCACGCTGGACATTCCCGGCTACATCGAGCTGATCCGGAACGGCCGCTTCGCCGACTCCCTCGACCTGATCCGGGAGCGGTGCATCCTGCCTGGGGTCATCGGCCGGGCCTGCACGCATCCCTGCGAGAGCGCCTGCGTGCGGAACGATATCGACGAGCCCCTGGCCATCCGGCTCCTGAAGCGGAGCGCCGCGGATGCTGACCTCCAGGCCGGCGGCTGCGGCCTTGCGGCCCCGAAGGAGGAGAAGAAACAGAAGGTGGCCGTGGTGGGATCGGGACCCGCGGGTCTGGCGGCAGCTTACCGCCTGCGCGCCCTGGGCTACCCGGTGACGGTGTTCGAGGCCCTGTCCAAGGCCGGCGGCATGGCGGCAGTGGGCATCCCCGATTACCGGCTCCCCAAAGACATCCTCAACCACGAGATCGATCTCATCCGCCGCGCGGGCGTGGACGTCCGGCTGAACAGCCCCGTCAGCCCCCTCGACTGGGCGGACCTGCAGAAGAAGGGCTACGGAGCCCTCTACCTGGCCGTCGGCGCCCACGTGGGCACGAAGGTCGGCTGCGGCGGGGAGGACGTACAGGACGGCGGCTTCATCCAGGGCGCCGAGTTCCTCCGGAACCTGAGCCTGGGCGGAAAAGTCACCCCCCTGAAGAAGGTCGTCATCATCGGCGGCGGCAACGTCGCCCTCGACTGCGCCCGGAGCTGTGTCCGCTTTGGATTCAAGGAAGTGGAGATCCTCTACCGGCGCTCCCGCAAGGAGATGCCCGCCAGCGCGACGGAGATCGAGGAGGCCATGGAGGAGGGCGTGAAGTTCACCTACCTGGTCGCCCCGGCGAACATCGTCCGGCAGGGCGGCAAGCTGACGGGCGTCGAGTGCCTCAAGATGAAGCTGGGCGAGCCCGACGCGAGCGGCCGGCGGCGCCCGATCCCGGTCAAGGGGTCCGAGTTCGTCGTCAAGACGGACCTGATCATCGCCGCCACGGGCCAGAAGCCCGACACAGCGTTCCTGTCCGGGAAGAGCAAGGTCGGCCTGACCGACTGGGGCACCATCAAGGTAGACGAGGCCACGCTCCAGACGAACGTCCCGGGGGTCTTCTCCGGCGGCGACTGTGTCAGCGGCCCGGCGACCCTGATCGAGGCCCTCGACGCCGGCAACAAGGCGGCCAAGAGCATCGACGCCTACCTGGCTGGGAAAGCCTTCGCCCCCGAGCTGTCGCTCAAGGGTCTTGACACCAAAGCCCAGCGGGACAGCGGCTTCACCGCGAAGGCCGGCGCCGCCAAGGCGGCCCTTCTGAACCCGAAGGAACGCACCGCGGTCTTTTCCGAGGTGGAGGCGGGTCTGTCGGCCGGTGACGCCATGAAGGAAGCGGCGCGCTGCCTGCGCTGCTATCGGCTGATGGTGTGGGAATAACTGGTTCCTTCCCCCTTCGGGCGGGACGGACTTGCTGGAATTCACGAGAATAGAGGTTAGCAAATGGTTGCGATCACGATTGACGGGCGAAAGATAGACGCCAAGGAGAACTCGACGGTTCTTGAGAATGTCCGGAGCCAGGGAATCATCCTGCCCACCCTCTGCCACCACGAGGAAGTGAGCCCCTTCGGGGCCTGCCGACTCTGCACGGTGGAGGTCAAGGCCAACGGAAAGTGGCAGCTTGCCACCTCCTGCAACACGCCGGTAACGAAGGGCATGGAGGTCCGGACCAACTCGGAGCAGGCCGTCGAGGCGCGCGCCCTGGCGGCCCGGCTTCTTTACTCGAAATATCCGAAGACGAAGGCCGTTCGGGACATCGCCAAACAGATCGGCGTGGCCGTAGCCGACGAGAAGGCCGACGCGAAAGACTGCGTCCTCTGCGGACTCTGCGCCCGGGCCTGCCGGGAAGTGGTGGGCGCCTGCGCGCTGACCTTCGCGGACCGCGGGCTGGGCCGCGACCTGGACGAGCCGAAGATCGACTTCATCACGGACGCCTGCATCGGCTGCGGATCCTGCGCCTTCATCTGCCCCACGGGCTATGTGCGCATGGAGACCACAGGCGACCGCCGGATGATCTGGGACAAGGTCTTCAAGATGGCCACCTGCAGCGTCTGCGGCCGCTACTTTGCGCCGGAAGACCAGTTGGCCTTCATCAGCAAGCAGACCGGCGTGCCGATGAGCGCGCTGAAAACCTGCGTCAGCTGCCGGTAAACCAAGCGGGAACGGGTATTTCTCCCGATACCGAATCGTCTCTTGACAAGGGACCGCTTTTTTCCTAAAAAGCGGTTCCGTTTTTTTACACCGACGCATTCCCCAGTAGCTCAGTCGGTAGAGCAGATGGCTGTTAACCATCGGGTCTGTGGTTCGAGTCCGCACTGGGGAGCCAATAAAGAAGAGGGGTTAGCCAAGGTCAGGTTAACCCCTTTTTCTTTGTCCCCCCAATCTGTCCCGCTATTGTCCCTCCAGTGGCTTCACAGAATCCCTTTTAGCGAGTCCAGTCCATTCTATCGCCTTACCCTGCTCATAGCTTGCCATTGAGTACCCATCTTTTTTTCGGGGGAGAGATGCGCCTGTGAGAATTCATACAGAACGAGAGATTACGTATTATTCATTGAAGTTGAGATTTGCGCTTATTGAATCGAGGTCTCATATGTTTCATAGTAAATCTGAATGGTTATTGATGTGAAAAATTTGGTAACTTGAATGATTATCCCAGTACCTCCAGCATTTCGGCCACGACCTCCACGCTGCCCTCGTCTTCGCATGTAAGCACAATGGGCTCAAAATCCCGATTAACCGGCTTGAGTAAAACTTCTACATGCCGCCAGGTGCCGTCTTCAGAAACCGCCTTCTTGCTTTCGTAGCGCTTGACCGTAAAACGCTGGCCTGTATCCGGATCTGTTTTATCCCGTAACAGAACGACCACTGTACGGCCTTGGCGTGTACCTTCGACAGGTGACCCGAAGAGGCAATAAGCGCCGTCGGGAATCGCCGGCTCCATTGACTTGCCCATCACTTGAGCGACAAACATCCCTTTCCGTAAGCGTCGGCCCGTATCAATTTCCACCCAATCTTGATCCCAATCCTCACTGCCACCAGGCTGTGGCTCCCCAAAATATCCAGCGGCGATCTTCAGTGGCATCAGCGGGACACAATTGATGAATCGATTTTGGGGACGTGGTCGTACGATCCTCAAGACAAAGGGCCCTCGCTCCTTGCCCGCCTCCTGTCCTCGCTTGTACCAGGTTGCATCCTTCTTCAGGGCTTCCCGGAGCTCTCCGGCGTTGAGATAGCCGGCCAGCCTCCGGAAGTGGCGGGTCATGGCGCCTTCGTCGGCAAGGTCGCTTACAGCGATTTCGATCACTTCGTAACCATTGTTTCGCAGCCAGGTGCGGATGCGTTGATCCTGTTCCGCAGTCGCCGCATTGCCATGCAGATGCCCGCTCAGGCCGTCCAGATAGATGCACACCCCTTCGTCTTCTTCATGGTGAGGCGCACAATAGATGACGTCCGGGGTGGTTGTCCCGATGACGCGGTCAAGCCTGATCTGCCGGCCGCGGATTCCCTCCTCGAAACCGGCCGCCAGGAGCAGATGCCGGAGTCGACGTTCTGCCTCGTTGACCGGGTGCGTTCCCTCGTCGGGTTCCTTGGACGGCTGCTTGGCCGGGATGGCATGGCTCGCTGTCAGATGGTCACCCCAGGCTGCAAGCCGCTCCTGTGCCGCCATCCGATCGAGGTACTTGTGATAATAGCTGTTGCGGAAAGTCTGGAGGCAATCAATGCATGATTTTTCACAGGCTGCGGGACAGTTTCCGACAACCTCCCGGGCCACGGCTATAATCTCCTCGAAGCGTTCACAGAGCTGATCGAGGAGGCCGGAACCGCCGGGCATGGGATCCCACAGCAGGGCATCCACCTCGTCCCGGTCCACATGGCCAATGACCAGGATCTGCAGGTCATCCAGGTGCATGTCCAGCACCCGGGCTGCGGCAAAACGCAGCGCCTCGAGGACACTGTAGGCCCTGGTCTGGTCCGGGCAGGCGGGCAGCGACAGGACGTCGGCCACGACGTCGGCATAAAAACCGACTGGCTCAATGGGCTTCCCGCAGCGTTCCAGGTGGGACTGCTCGAAATGCTCGCGCTGCCGGTCTGAGGAGAGCGGGGACACGCTCTGGCCGCAGACCCGACATACGGGATAGCCGAACCTCTCGAATCGGTCGATGGCGATCGAAGCGCCCACATTGACCATGCGCAGCCTTACGCCACGGCGGTGATGCAGGACCTGTTCGCCCCAGCGGTAAGCTTGGCCGCCTTTGTGCTGGTCACGTTCCAGACCATATACCGCCACGCCCAACTGAAACCGCAATTCCTCCTCATCGGAAATGTGCGACTGGTGGACCAGATCGACATCGCAAACCGCAATGGTTTGCAGGGTAACAGCACCGAGTGCGCCCGGAGCGACGCCCAGTTTTGTCTCCTTGACGGCCTGGCGCTCGGAGGAAACCTCGAAAACGGGCATTTCAATCCGTTGCTCATCGATATCGCGATGGAAGCGGCGTGACACGAAGCGATTTCCGTTGGCGTAGATCAGATTGCCCGGCACATACTCCCGAAGCGCGACGCTGGGAGGCCGGGGCAGGTTGAAAGCCATAGCGCCGGTTCGCCAAAAGGGGATCTCGGCGGACCCCAGGATGGAGCCGACTTCCAGGCCGTAGCCAGGGAGAAAGCCTTCGGCGGCCAGTACGCCGAAGGTGTTCACGTCGTCATACCCTTCTGCCTCGCGCCGGGTCCTTCGCGCCGTGCCCTTGAGCCGCTTAACGAGACCGTCGCAGCGCCGGAACAAGGCCTCATCCTCCTGATTCAGATCACCCTGTTTCTCCCGCACCGCGTTGAGCCGCCGTATCTGTTCCAAGGCCCATCTCAGGCGGCGATCCAGCCGGCCAATCACTTCCGCAAGGCTGACCACCATTCCCTCTGCATGGGCGCGAAGCACCTCCGGCCACGTCACTTCAGCATCCGCTTCCGGCCAGCCCTGGCAAAAAGCGCGCTCCACATAGCCGCAGAGGTCATCCATATTCCCGTCGATCAAGGCCTGTAAGGGGCTCAGATCGGGGAGCTTCTCGCGCACGAGGCCCCCATCGAAGAGATAGGCCGAGACCCGGTCGGGCAGGCAGGTCTTCAGCGTATCGGCAATCTCCCGTTTCTCTGCGGTCGATCGGGAAGGGTCCTTCCCATATTGATGCAGCCTGGTAATGGCCGTGGCATGGACATGCTTGGCAACCATCAGGTCGTTGCGCAGATTGAAGGCAGGCGGATCCACCCGGCCCGCCAGGAGCTTCAGCGGCTCGGCGAAATAGGCCCGGTCGTGGGAAACCGGCCGGCAATAGGTCATATCCACCGCCATGCGGTGACGCCTGCCCGCCCGGCCGGCCCGCTGCCAGTAATTGGCCGGCAAGGGCGGCACATTACGCATGAGAATCGCGTCAAGCTTGCCGATGTCCACCCCCAGTTCGAGGGTCGGGGTGCAGACAAAGGCATTGACCGCCTCGGAATCGCCTTTGAAAAGGTTCTCCAACCGTTCCCGCTCCTCGTGCGGGACCATGGCCGTGTGCTCTTCCGGACGGAGCATGGAGTAGCCCTGGTCGAGGAGTTGCAGGTCATAGTTGTCCGGATCTTCACGGACGAATTCGAGGACACCGTCACAGCGCCAGGCCGGACAGGCCAAGTTCGGGGCGCGACGCGTTGTCCGCCGCCGGCAGTTTTTGCAGCGCCAGACGCCATGATTCTGCTGAAGCCGCAGGCGATCCGCGTCTACCTGATAGACGCCGCTGACATTCGGCAGCGGGTTTCCCTTCGCCCCCTTGAGACGCACCGGTTTGAGGAGTCCCGCGTCTTTGCTGCTCAGAAAACGGAACAGGCCTGTCAGGAAGCCCTCGACATTCTCCGCAGAGACGCCCCATTTTTTGGCCATCTGGCGGATCGTCGTGTCCCCCCGCTCGCTGAGCCACTGGGTCACAAGCTCCGGTTTTTCATCCGGTTCCCGATGGAGCTTCGTTCCGACCGGCCCGCCCGCCTGGGGTAGATAGCCCTGCTGGACTTCGAGATCGCCTTCCTGCCAGTATTTGGTAAAGATTTCCCATTCCGGATCGTGCAGTATCCGCTTGCGTCGCAGATAGTCGAGAAGACCGGCGACGCCGTCCCGCAGATCCTCGGGGGGCATCCCAAGGCTGTGGGCGTTCTCCTGAATCCAGGGAAGCGCCGGATCGAGACCTTCGTAATCTACCTTCATCCGTCCCCAGGGCTCCAAGCCGATGGCCTGCCGGGAGGAAAGGGTGACCTCGCGCAACACCTGAATCCGGAGGAATTTCCGCCTCTCCTTTTCGTGGCGTCCCCCACCGCCTTCCCGGCGAACAACCTGCCATACCTCGGGCACCAGGGCGCGGGAAAGGGCCTCGTCCTTCTCCAGGATTTCGTCGAGATGCATCGCCAGATCGCCAATCGAAACGGCGCCCGCCTTCAGCCCTTCGGCCATGAGTGCGCGCAGGCGGAAACGACGGGCATGGTCCTTCATCCACCCGGCCTGGAATGCGGCATCCTGTCGGTTGTCGCAGAAGACCAGGAGACGCGGCCGTTCCGAATGGTGAACCATGTCCTGTGCCAGGACATGGACATCGGCTACATTGGTGGCGCGGACAGGGCGGGCGGGCTCCCGGTAGGTGCTGCCGATGCGGCGGCCGTTGGCCCCGCAGGAAAGGCAACTGGAGAGTTTCCCGGGATCTTCTTTCTTTTGCCGTATGGCATAGAGAACGACGGTTTTACCAGCCGCGCCGCAGTGGCGGCACCGGCCGACCGGCTCGGGATGGGCGGCGCCGCAGTGCCGGCAGAAGTGTAGCGCAGCGGTCCGTTCATGGTCATCGAGATCCTCGTCTTCCGTTCCCCCGACGATCCGGTCCAGAAGTACCACCCGACGTCCTCCCTGGGCTTCCTCCAAAGGCATCCAGAAAGATCCGTCGCCTGTCGCCTCACCGCCGCCCGGCCGCCGGAGCGTGAAATCGAAGTCTTTCAAGAAGGCAATGAAGTAATGCTGACCGCAGGTCGTGCAGGTGGTTACCGGAAAGTGGGCGTGCCGTTCCTCCCCGTCACCGGCTTCGATCTCATCTTCGGCGGCAAGCCAGAGCATCGGCCCCGGATCGCTTTCGGGGAAGGTGACCACGGCCCCGCTGATCCCGCGGATAAAGCCATGAACGACAGGCCGAACAAGCGGTCGTCCCTCCCTCCTTGCCGCCGCGCCCAGGGTCAACCAGGCCAGGATCTCGGCCTCGGTGATGGCCCGGCCGGTCTTTTTTCCCAGGATCTCCGGCAATTCCTCGAGCGGCCGCGGTGAAGCGAGCGCCTCGCTCAACTGGAAGAGCAACTCGTTTCGGGACAGCGCTTCGTAGAGGGCTTCAGGCCATTTTCCCCTGGCCAGGTCGGCAGTGGTCAAGGCGCGATAGACGGTGCGGATGGCAGCCCCGTCCCCCTCTTCCTCCTCCACTGCTTGCACGCAATCGTTGAGCAGGCGCCCGGCGTCTTTTGGTTTCGATGGCGTGAATCGGTCTTCTGCCCACACCTCTGCCTCATAGGCCTCGCTCACAGTGACAACCGACTCCTCCCCCACGCCGAAGAAGCGGCTGGCAAAGTCCCTGGCTGCATCGGGGTTCCGCCGGTCGGCAATGGTTGCCGAGGTGGCGATACAGACAGTGTCCTGGGCCTCGCGGCCGCAAAAGGCCCGCAGTCGGCGGATGAGGCAGGCCGTTTCGGCCCCCTGGGCGCCGGCGAAGGTGTGCGCCTCGTCGAAGACCAGAAAATCAAGTCTCGCGTCGGAGAACAGCTCGACATCCCGCTGGCGTGTAAGCAGGAGTTCCAACTGTTTGACGTTCGTCAGCAGGATCCGCGGCTGATGGCCCGCCTTGCGCATCGCTTCCCGCGAGCAGACCTCCTCGGCGGGATAGACCGTCTCGCCCCTTTTCTCCCGGCGATATTCGGCCAGTTTTGCCTCGTAGTCAGCGAGAGACGCCCCCGCAGGAAGACGGTATCCCGCGACATCTACTTCCCGTTCGGGGGTCTTGCCGACGTACATGCCGAAGCTGATGCCGGTGCCGGCTAGAAGGGATCGCAAACGGCCAAGTTGGTCTTCGGCCAGAGCGTTCATCGGATAGACGATCACGGCACAGATGCCGGCAGACGCGCCTTCATCCCTCAGGGTGAGACATTTACTGATGACCGGATAGAGGAAGCATTCGGTCTTCCCGGAGCCGGTACCCGTCGAGACCAGCGTGGTCCGCCCGGTATGGATGGCCCGGATCGCCTCTTCTTGGTGTCCGTAAACCCGGCCGATCTCCTTCGGGACGCGTTCCCGCATGAGGGGATGAAAGATACCCTCGCGAACCAGATCCTCCAGCGCTGCGCCCTGCCGGAAGGGCCGCGAGAGGCTGATATACGGCCCCTTCAGGAGAGGAGATTGGCGCGTCTCGTCGAGCGAGAGGAGCCGCCGCATTTGCAAGAGCAGGCGTTCATCGGCAAAGGGGTAGGCGGTGAGCTGGTAGCGAAGAAAACTCCGGACGACCTTTTCAGTGAAGACAATGGGGTTCAATGCCATGATCAGCCCTCAAGATTTGTGTGGCTTAGGGGAGCCGTCGCTCTTTCCCGGCCTAACCGGCCGTGCCGCCTTTCAGGGCAAGCACCGCCCCGAGAAGCGGGTGCCGCCTGATATCCGCAGCCATCTCTCCGAGATGGACCACCTTTTCCAGCGGTTCGATCCGATACCCGGTCTCACTGGCACAGCGCCTCAGGTATTCCAGGCTAACGTTCATCAGGCTCCCCCGACGATAATAGCACCATGGGAAGGATCAGGTTCCAGCGCCGGACAAGGAGGCCGCCCCTCTGCCCCCGTTCGACGTAGGCCCGGGAACGCGGGCGGTGCTGCACCATGCGGGCGAGAAGATCATCAGGCACATGGAAGCTCTTCTGAAACTTCTCCAGGAACCACCCTGTCGCCGCCCAGAGCTTTGCCATGTCATACCGGCGCAGGACCTCTTCCAGGAGTTCAAGATCGAGGGTCGTGAACCCGGCGGCAGAATGGACCAGTTCCTCCAGCCCTCCGGTCAGCGACGGCCGGCTGAATCCCTCGACCAAAGTGCGCTCGGGGCCTGTGACTTCCAGCAGTTTTCCCAGGTGCGCGATCCGCCGAATGCCGAGCTGCTTGCCTGAGTCGCCCTTCATCGAAAGGGGGAGATCCAGGAAGCGGAGAGTCGCATTTTCCAGTACAAGCGGCCGACGGCGCTTGGCAACATAAAGGGTGCACTGATTCCAAAGCGAATGCGCGGCCCCGAGCAGCTCCAGGGCGCTGTGATGAGAGAAGACGGCATCAGGATACATGGCACTTGCCACCAGAAAAGGATCGGGATGGAAATCTTTCGGGGACAGGGTCGGCGGCACAACGGCGTATATCTCACGGGTGACGCGTTTCAGGCGGCCGGTCCGGAGGTGATGCTTGAGCCGTTCGACGACGCGCAACCGCTTTCCATCCGGCATCAAGTCAGCGGCAGCCTCATCAAGGGAGAACACCGGATGGGTGGCAAAGAAATCAGGAGTCTTAAGTTTTCGTTCGGTGCTCATATGGGTAATAAAATTCCCCGTATCAATCCAAAACGTCAACTATGCAGCGGATTTGTCCGTTTGCAATGTGTTTCACTATGGGTAGTTCTTTTACCTGTTCGGTCACAATATGCAAGCGAATCTTTTGCTGCTATTCACCGGTTTGTATCGGCAGACAGAAGACGGCTGTAACCTGCCTCAATCAGGGATTCAGAATTAGGATCGTGCTTGCGAAGATTATTCTCCACAGCTTTCCGTGATGTATTTGCATAGCAATACTTGCAGAGATGATGACAGGTATCATACATGCCGATGTCCTTACTGACTATGCAACCACACTCCTTTCGTTGCCCCTTGTCCTTGAGATATGGCCGGGAATAGACGGCAAAAAGATCAGGCTGATAGCCTAGAAAATTCATCAATGCTGAATCGTCATTGAAAAGTTCAATCATAAGATCGTCATCGATACATCTATTATGCCCAATACCATATTGGTCAAGCGATACACCTTCGGCACAAGTGGTAATATTGATTCCCCAGCCTTGAGCTTTATGCTGAATTCGTTCCGCAAGTTCGATCATTAATGGTGGTGTAAATTCTCTGAAAGAAACACCTTCTCTCGTCAGATTGTTTTGTACTTTTTTATATATGCCGATATCAGCAAAGCTTATAACGAGCTTCTCAGTGTATCCTTGGAGCTGTCGGGCAATGCATTCAATGCGATCCACAAGGACATCAATGGAAATGGTATTGGTAAGGATCAGAGGATCATATCGCCAGATAACGCGTTTCTTGCCAAGCCTATCAGATAGGGCTTTAAATGTATCAATGCGCTGTACAAGAGGGGGGACATTAGGCTCCAGTTTCTCCTGTTCATAGTCATTGAGAGTGAACTGAAAATAATAGTGAATTCCTTTGGCCTCTATTTCGGGTAAATATTGAATCAGTGGCTTTGGATTTTTACTCCAGAACACAATGATTCGGGTTTTCTTGAATGAAATGTACTGAAACTGTTTGGTATTAAAAGGATTTTTCCATGTCAGATATCCGGCTTCAAGACGATTTCTGAACCACTTGGCGAAAAATGCGGGGATATCTGTTGCACGACTGGCCGATACAATGACCGGGCAGATGGCCTTCTCGCATTTATTATCCGGAAGATTAATGATGTCCGTTTTCCATCCACTGAAAACCACTGATTATTTCCTTTCTGTAAAGAAACCGGTGAAGCCACAGGGATCAGATCTCTTCCCTTCGCCTATACGACCGCCGAAACATGATTCATTGGGGCGTGCGGCATTAACCCGATATGCCGGATGTTCTGTAAAGTTTGCGGTGATTGTTTCTGCGAAGGAATGTGGTGCGAAGACGCGATAAGCAATCTTCGTTTCATCATTATTTTGAATGCATCTGTGATTCAACACGAATCTTCTCTGCGTAAAACAGCTCCCATCATGACAGGTAGATGAATCTCTTGCACACGGAATGGGAATGATGGTCCGCATGACGGCTTGGGGGTCGCGATCATGCAAATTTGCTTCACGATTCAGAGTCATGGCAAAATATTCAAAGGGATTGTCTTTGGATGTTACATCAGCGACGATACAGAAACCGTATGGAAGCAGCAGGCGCGAGACGATATGAAGGGTGTTCCTGATGATTCCTTGTGCTGACGCATAGTTGACGTTGTAAAATTCGCAGAGACATTTCCAGCTAGTGATGATGTCATATCGAGTGCCGAACTTCTCCGCAATTGCGGATAATGCGGGAACATAGCTTTCGAGGTTGAAGGGAAGATTTACACAATGCGGATCTAATGTGTAATCAAGATTGATAAAATCTCTAAACGATTCAAGAATATCTCCTTGCTTGCAAAGGGCATCTTCGTTGATGTCGATCGCTGTGATCTCTACCGGTGCCTCGCATCTCCCCCAGTTGGAAAGGGCCAGCAACGTCCCTGCAACGGCGGCGCCTGTTCCCGATCCTATATCGAGTATTCGGATGGTGTCTTTCTGGCGCATGGCAGAACCGATAGCTGGGATGGAAAGAAGTTCCGATAAAATATTCCATGTCTCTATAACGGTTCTGGGAAAGTAGGTCCCGAGATAAATCAGGTTATCTTCGTGAGTAGCTTCAAAGTTAAATCGAGCACCTTGTTTCTTCCTCTGAAAGACAGCGCCCATTCGTTCGAGTTGATCGTCTATGAATGATGGGAGGCGTTTGTGCTCATGGGAGACAGCAGTCTTTCTTCCTTGTAATTCTTCAGCAATAGGGGATATAAACAAACCCGGTACGAGATCGCATGCCTCGCTGTGGAGCGATTCGACGATACGAGATCTTACAGTATTATGCTCCCGTAAAATCTCCTCATCATTAAGATCGAAGATCCTCCTGAGATCCCCACTTCTTAGTATCGGATAACTGCGCTTCGCGGTCGAATCGTGAAAACAAGTTGTTATGCTGGTCCTCAATTCGATCCCCGCAGATTTCGGGTTAATAAGAGCATCCAGGGCATATTCGATCAGCAAATCTTCGCATTGTTTTTGCCGGACCGCGGGTCCATCTACCCATGCATCATGAATCAAGGAAACGATCCTCACGAAGCGATCTAGATAGTCTTTTCGCGAATCTGTGATATTCTTGTATTCGAAGATTGCTTCCGCACGAGTACGAAGCGAACCGGGGGGCAAGAAGTCGGCTACTGTACGTATTTTCGCGTACAGTTCTGCCCGTTGGAAAAGGGACAAGAAAAATATCAGAAGAGCAATTACTGAGGCTGGTGGTTCAGCACCATCACGGATCGCTTGGCCTGCACGGGAATTTACGAAAATCAACAGGGTTTCTTCATAATCAAAGCGACTTGATCGTAATTCTGCAGCGGTCAGTCCATAAAATAGCGGTCGGATTTCGTGAAGATGTGCTTTCAGGAAATCATCACAAACGGATAATGAATTCCATCGATTTATTTCCTGCTGTAGGTCCTGAAGGGTCATATGCCAGATTTCTTTGAATCCTCTTCTATTGCGATATCAATAATACGGGTGTTCACAGTGATCTGCCCGCTTTCGATAATATCTGCAAGGCGATCCTTGGATATTCGGAAATGGAGAATGTCTTGCCCTCTTTTTCTGCTCAACTCGAACTCATCTGCAAGAAAAAAGCACTGCGCTAGAAGGCACCTCCCTAATTCGCTTCTCTCATCAACAGCATCAGCTTTCATGTGCTTAATGTAATGGATGATTTTACCGATTGTCGAAATCTCAAATCTTCGCACAAATAGATCATGTGCACGATAAGAATGATCATTGATGAGTCTGCCTGGCGTACCTAAAGCAATTGGCACAGCAGAAATCGGGAGTTTGTCATAAAGACTCAGCATATATTTATCCGGCACACGTTGATAGAAGGCCCATTGGTATAGTGATTCGATCAACTGAAGCTCAAACAATGTTTGCAGGTGGAATTTAATCTCGGGGTTTTGTTCTACGAGCGGTTTCAGCAAAGGGTGCACGGCATAGAGGCCCGTCTCCTTGGCATCCAATGCGGTATATCCATAGTAAGCGCCGAGAGTTCCCAGAATTGGAACAATCTGTCTTGAATTTAACCAGTCTTCATGGATCCTCTGTTTGACATTTCGATGATCGTTGGACTGGCGGCTGGAATACTTGAATAGTGCAGCCAGCACTCTCGCTTCATAAGGAAACTTGGCGTGCCGCAGCACTTGAATGGCAGATCGGTAGTCACCGGAAAACAGACTCTTGAATGCTTGGCCCACCTCTTCCTGTTCCCCGGTGGTTTTGTAAATCTCCATCGCCAGTGTCCGCGCCCGATCCTTTTCAATGAATGCGTCGTAAGCAATTACGAGCGATCTAATTTCTTTTATCACTTCCGACAGCCGGTCTTCCCGATCCAGTAGCGAAAGAAGCAAGGTATCTGCATGGCAATGCTTATGAGGATTACAAGAGGCATCGCCGGTGATTGCCGCACACAAACAAAAATATTCTTCCGGGTAGTCTGCGTAGCAACCAGTTTTAACGGAAAAATATCGATCTGCGTTGCGAAGAAATGCAACTAGCCCCATATAACGGTCGAACTTACTGATTGAATTTTCAACTTCTTTCGATTGGATGTCGTATTCTTGAGTAATCCATTCAATAGCATCATCTAGCCCTTGGGCAATGGATGGAGCAATTGAGAACAGATGCCTCGGTACCGGCACATCCGGTTTTATCCAACCGGCGATATAGCGATTCAAATCTCCTTGCTCAGGCGATATACCAATACTGGCAAGCCTGGAGATCGGCAGGGGCAGCGGATATCGAAGGACTGCGGATGTTCCGCGGCAAGCTTTCACCTCCTCTGCTAGAAGCAAGATACCGAGGAGGTGTTGATTTTTATTGATAGGCTGAGGAGCGGTAAACAGGGTAAGTACAGTGGGGAAATGTCTTTGGATATCGTCGAAATCGCTGGAACCAATTGCCTTGTCCCATGTTGCAGGATAGATGAGCCCATGGGCGAGGAAGACCTGAGTCCTCAGTTGGTCCACTGGCATGTAGAAAAGGCTCCTGTCTCCATTGCTGACCTTCATTGATCCATCAGTTGCATTAACGGGTTCAAGGGGTTCTTCGTATAGCGTTCTTTTTGTATGGCTATCGCCGCTTTCATAAAGCGGAAGCTGAGGACTTGTCTCTTCTTTCCTTGAATCTTTAGATTTACCTATTTCCCGGAGCAACTTCGACTTCAAAGCTTTCTCGATCGTTATGCATCTTTTTTCTCCCTGAGGGCGAATGCAAGCCTTCTGGTTTTGGACGTAATCCAGACCATCTTGCAGCACTTCATATGTTTTGCCATTTTGGCTGAACGTTTCTCCTTTTTTCATAAATCATGCCTGCCTTTCTCTAGAATGGTACGTCGTCTTCTGGAACCGGGGTCTCTGCGTCCAGGGCATTGTAGGTGTCAGGATCGAAACCAGATATAGGATCCTTTTGTGGATCGTTTAGATCCCTGAAAACGAAAAGCTCCTTTTTTGCGCGTGTGCTGGCAACATACCATTCTTGCGGGATATCTTTAAAGAAATTGATACGCGGAATGATGACAACATCGAACTCTAGCCCTTTGGACGATATAAAGGTCGTAACAACGTAGCGTTCCAGATCATCCGATATTTCCTCCTCGTGGTGATATTTTGTAGCTGATATGCCCATCTTAGTGACCATTTCATGGACATCATCGACGGATTCACCCGAATGGCCGTAACGCTTTCGCCATAGAGCAAGTGGACACAGGATAGCCACATTGCCCTCTGCATTCTGAAGGATTGTCCTCAGATGCTGATTCCTATGAGCATCGTCATGATATGAAATGACTGTTGGCTTCGGTCCGCGACGATTAGAGCGGAGAAGGCGTTCAGGGATTGCCTCATCCCATGCGACTTGGTTTGTTTTGGGGATAAATTGGCGGGCAAAGAGGTATGTCTCATATGTGTTTCTGAAATTTCTCCCCAATGGGAAGCGTCTGTAGGGTCCGAAGTCCGTTCGCAGAATGCTTTCAATCTCTTCTATTTTCGCCCCGTGCTTTGGATGGACTTGTTGGCCGTTATCCGCGCCAACGAAAACGCGTTCAAAATACTGTGGAAGCACCTGATAGACACAAAGAGGCAGGTCTTGACCTTCGTCGATGAGAAGTTCTTCGATTTGCTGGCCCGTTAGGGGCGATTTTCGGATGCGCTCTGCCATCGCCTCTGGTGTCGGTGGCGCATCAACATTGAAACCGGAATTAGTAAGCGGACAATACCACTTATGAAATGTACTGACACGCTCCCGCGGGACACTTTGGATGTTCGCAAGGTTGCGAATAGCTTGCACGAGCATATTCTGGAAAGTTACCAGATGAACATTGGTTTGCTGGTTGTTGATGCGAACAAGGCGATAGATCGAGACTGTTGTTTTACCACTACCAGGGCAACCGGTGACGAGGGCGCTTCGGAAACCGTCATCGTCGATCATGCGGAGCATTTCAAGACCGTCTTGTGTAGCACGCATTTCCTCCAATGAAGGCAAATGAAATTCGAACGGCATAAGTCCGACTCTCCCTGATCTAACGCATTGCGCTATTTAAAAAAGTACCCCTTGTTCACCTTTATTCTGGTTGTAAGATGCAGGAGACTCTAACACCTTTGGTGCCTGATGCTCTTCCTTTGGGCGTTTGATGTCGGCGAGTAGCTGTTTGTAACCTGTTTCACCTAGGAGGTTACGGGCGTGGAGGTGACATTCGCGCCAGGATTCTTCGGGGGGCTGGGTGAGTTGCCAGTCGAAGAAGCGGGGGCCGAGGCGGGAGACCACAGGCTGAGGGCGTTTCGCCCGCTCGTCGTGACCGAGGCCGTAGTCGGCCAAGCGCAGGGTCTCGGGGAGCATCCAGCCCTCACCATTGTTCTGGTTAAGGAAAGCTCCAATGCCCTTCTCCTTGTCGCCGCCGTGGGAATGGATCTTCTCTTCGAGATCGTGGAAGGCAACAAGGGTTAGGACCGTCTGTCGAAGTTCAGGGTCTTTGTTCTTGTCGACTCGCCAGAAACCTTTAGGAGAGAGAGCTCCTGCCGCTGATTCTCTTTGCATAGATTCCTTCTGTTTGTCGCACTCCCGCAGGACCCATTCGAAATCTGATGCCCTCAGATTAAATTGGGCTGCAATCAATGCATCCAGCTTACAACGTAACCGTAATCTTTCCATATTAGTCATTGCCCATTGGGATGTGGTCCGCCATGCAGAATCAACTTGGAACCTTGGAGATGTAAGTGACAACCATTCAACGGAAAACACCTGACTGCAGAGTGCGAGTGATGCACAGATCGCAGAAATGTTGACTACGTGGTTTTTAATTATTGAAGGTATCGGACTTTCGTTCAGTAGGTACGGTGAAACATACATCACTCCACTTCCCAAGCGAGCCCTGAAACACCAGTCAAAAACCAATGAGTTCAGAACAGCTGATTGCGATAGAGTAACTGAAAGGATACCAGAGTCACTTCGAAAGACAGGCACAGGGTGGGAGCAAGGATGGTTTGGAATAGGTGCACAGATGAACCCTCTGGTATTCGTAGCCGATACTATTGCAATAAGTGATGCTTTCGGAGCGGGAGCGTAATTAGACGAATTAAGGAAAGTCCCAGTGCTCATGAGGTACTGTGGGAGGTGACACTTATTTGCCCAATCTATATCGGCCCACTGAGCTCCCCTCCCCTTGCCGCTAATCCATCCCTTCTGGCTGAAGTCAAACTGGCCAATCATCCGTCCCTCGTAGAGCGGCAGGGCCGTGTTTTCGATCCGGTCCTCCCGGATCCAGGCATCGGCCTCGCGGGAGAGGATGACGCCCTCCGGGATATCGGCCCGGGGGATGGGAAGGGTGTCATAGGGCGGCTGGGCGCAGCGGAGCTTCCATTTAGTGCGCTGGACGTCGCCGGGCTTGAGGAGATGGCCGTGGACGAAGCGGGTAAGCGCAGTGCGCTCCTCGGGGCCAGCGTTGGTGTCGTAAAGCCACTCCTCCAATTGAATAGGCGTCGACACTGGCCGCGTCGGATCGACGCTCAGTTCGGCCCAGAGTTCCCTGATGGGCCGCCAGTTGCCCTTGAGCCAGCGGCTGTACTCGTCGGGCCGGTAGCCGTCGGCCTCCCAGCGCGGTCGCGGGGGGAAGAGGCGCGAGTCGTTGGTCATATCGAACTCTCTAGCGTACTGAATCCCCCAGCCGTCTGGGCCGTCGTCGCCGAGCAGGACGGAATTGGCGTAGATCTTCTCCAGGATCTCCAGATCCCGCCGGGACTGGATTTCGAGGATCGCCAGGGACCGGGGGCTGAAGCGGGTCACCTGGGCGCGGCTGTAAGGGGTAGCCAGGGCCTCGGCATTCTCCCAGTCTTCGAGCTTCCGGCGCATGAAGGCCGTCTGGATCGCCTCGGTGGCGCCGCCCTTCTGGATAATGACAGGATTGAACTTAAAGCGGCTGTCGATCTCAAAGACCTTGTCCCGGTTCTCGAATCCGAAGAGCCACTCCCAGCGGCAGCGGTCGAGGAAGAGGCGGCGCAGGCCCCCCGTGCCATGGTCGGAGTAGAGGCCCGAGGGGACGATGAAACCGAGGCGGCCGTCCGGTCGCAGGAGGGCATGGGCCTGCTCCAGGAAAGCCTTGTAGAGGTTGATGTCGGCCGAGCCCTGGTGGCGGAAAGGGTGGGCCGGGTCGGCGAATCCCCGGCTCTTCCTGCGGGCATCCCGCCAGCGGGCATGGTAGAGGTGGTTGTCCCGGCCGCGGGCGAAGGCGAATCGGTCCCCGCTCGCCTCGTTTTCATCCGGGTCGCCGAAGGGGCTCGCGGCATAACCCATGAAGTTCGATTGGGCGCGGAAGTCGGCGTTGTAGTCAAGCCAGGCCCGCTCGATACCGGCGTCGGCGAAATAATTGGTCTGATGGCGGAGGGCCTCCTGCTTGCCGTAGGCTCGGTACAGAGGGTCGATATTGGAGAAGAACTCCTTGGAGTTGGGCTTGGCGATGTCCCAGGGGGGATTCCCGAGGATGGCGTCGAAGCCGGATCCCGCGGTGCAGAAGACGTCGGGGAACTCGATCTCCCAGTGGAAGAAGCGCTTGGTTGCGGCGATCCGTTCGGCAATGGCCCGAGTCTTCGGCAACGGGGCATGGAAGGTTGTCGGAAGGGGCGCCTGATCCAGGGCGTCGGCCGGCCAGAACCAGCAGGCACACCAGATGTCGAGAGCAGACTTGAGGGCCTGCCAGGCCGGGGCGCCGACAACCTCTTCCCGATAGATCCGGGCGCGCTCGGTGCTTTCGTGGACGGGGAGTTCATGGAGGCGCGCCAGGACGGCCAGTGTGTCGGCATGGACCGTCTCAGCCTCCGTCTGAACATCTTGGGAAAAGAGGGTGGGTCCTGCCAAAAAGCTGCGCAAATCAGGGGTGAGTCGCTCCTTGACGAAGGTCTTGAGGGCCTTGGTCCATGCTTCCTTAGCGAAATGGACGCCGTTGGCATGGCCCTTGTCGCCTCCTTCGCGGTTCTTCCAGGCCATGACCGGGTAGTGCTGGTACTGGTCGAGCCAGGCGCCGACAAGGCTGTTGCCGCACTTGATCTTGTGGTCCAGGAAGGAGAAGGGCAGGGTCTTGTCCATCGTCTCCACCCAGAGGGCCAGGCGGCAAAGCTCGACGGCCAGGGGATCGAAGTCCACGCCATAGATACAGCGCTCTACGATGAATCTCTTGAGGATCGCCTTCATGTCTTGCTCGAAGGTGTCATCCTCCGGGCGGCAAGGGAGACGGGTGGTGGAAAGCTTCTCATCGCTTTCATGAACGTCGATGCCCAGGATCGCCTCCACGGACCGACCCGTGTCACCGTCCAAACGGTGATAATGGACCAGCGAGGCATAGAGCGAATCGGTGAGGAAGCGCAGGGCCGCCACGGAGAAACTGCCGGAGCCGCAGGCGGGGTCGCAAACCTTGAGGCCAACGATCGCCTCGGGGGCCTTCGGCGTCCAGGAAGCGGCCGGGGCGTCGGGATCGGGCCGACCATCGGCGCTCAGCGGCGGATCATAGGCCAGGGGCCGTAGGGTCCGATGAACCGTGGGAACGGCCAGGCCGGGACGGGTGTAGAAGGTGCCTGATCCCTTGCGGGTGCCACCCCAGCGGACCACGTACCACTCGCCCGGCAGGATGACCTTCACGACGAGCTGTCGGGCCTTCCGGGAGATGGCCGCTTCATGGACGAGCGCCCGTTCGGGTGTCAGGGCGCCCCGGGGGCGGCGGACCAGGTTTCCCACGGCAACGGCACGGCGCGCCCAGGTCTCGGCGCGGGTCCGCGTGGCATGACGTTCGTCGCCGGGCTCCTCGATCGTTTCCGCTGTCGCGGCCTCCTCTGCCGTCGCAAAGAGACCTCCGGGGATTTCCTCTTCGCCGGCGGCAGCGGCAGCATCATCGTCTTCGACGGTGTTATCGTTGTCGTCAGCAGCGGCGGCTTCTCCATCGTCTTCCGCTTCATCGTCTTTCCGGCCCGTGTCCTTCATCTTCTCCAGCAGGTCGGCCAGTGCCCGGTCGTCCATCGCTTCGAGGCGGGAGAGGGGGAGGGCCGGCTGGTTTCCGACGGCGAGGAAGATGACGGGGTCTCCGGCTGGGGCGGTCTTCAACTCGAAGTCGAGGAGCCCTTCGTAGAGGATGCCGATGTACTCGCTGGAGAGGTCGGAGAAGTCAACCGGCGCGGAGACCCAGATGCCGGCCCTTCCCTGCCGGAGTTTCACGCGGGTGCGGGTGAGGCGCTCCAGCATGCGGTGGACATCTCGATCGGGGAGAAGCTCCCGTTCGAAGCAGGCGTTCTCGAAGACAAAAAGCGCTCGCAAAAGACCGTCCGGCGATGCGGCATCGCCAGGGGCGAAAAGCTCGCCCCCGTAGGCAGGTACGGGAAGCTGTTCATGATGGGAGCCGCGTTGAACGAGGCGGAAGAGGGCCAGCAGGCGCGGCCAGGCGCTCCAGGAACGGGCCAAACGGTTGCCGCCGCGGGCGGCGATCTTTTCCAGCTCTTCGAGAAGGCCGGTCAGGCCGTAGGCACTGTGGTAGAGAGCGTTGTCACGGGGAAGGAGATCCCGGGACTCGGCAAAGAGGACAACGACCATCCGCATGACCATGCGCACGGCGGCTCGGTAGATCTCGGCGGGATCACAGTTCGCGCACTGTTCCTTCAGGCTGTCGCCGTGGCCCTGGACGAGAATTTCGACGGCCTCGCGGACCCGCTCGCCAAGAACGGCCGAGAGGTCCGCCTGCCCCTTGCGGCTCTCCAGGATCGCTTCCAGAAGCGGGGGCGGGGCGCCCTTGTCCTTCGGCGTCCAGAGGGCCGGGGAAAGGAGTGTCCGCAGGGTGGTGACTTGGGCGGAGAGGTCTCCTCCCTCGAACCAGAGTTCCACATCCCATTCGCACCAGGCGTCGAAATCGAGACCGGCAAAGATCAGACGCCACTGGCTGCCGTTGGTGAGGACGGCGAGGCGTTCATTTCCCCCGCGGAGCCACTGGACGATCTGACTCATGGAGCGGCGGCCGCGACCGATGCCGAGACGTGTCTCTTCGTCGATGAAGACGGGGAGGCACGCGCCGGCTGCTGTGTGCCAGAGATGGCGGGGCTTGATGGTCTCGCCCGTGACGGCGCGGCGGCCCCATTCGGCGCCCACCTGCGTGCCTCGCTGCCAGGAGGCGTCAGCGGCGGTAAAGCCGCAGATCTCCTCAAGGACAAAGCGGATGAAGTCTGTTGTATTCTTGCCGCCGTCGAGATGTGCCCCTGCCTGACGACGCAGCTCCCGCTCCTGATAGGACGATAGAGGCGCGGGTTCGTGCTCCGCGATCCGGCGGAGGCGTGTTGCGTCGAGGAGAAGGCCGCCGTGGCGCAGGCGATCCCAGCCGATGAGTTCGCTGCCGTTCATGACACACCTCCGGGCAGGCGAACTTCAATCGCCACGGGGAAGACTTGGGCCGCTGCGGGCATGGCATGACGCCGGGGAAGCAGGTACCTTATGATCCGTTCCCGCTCCCGTTCGAGTTGGATGCGCACCTCTTCATAATGGCGGGTGCGGCGGGCGATCTCCGACTGCTTTTCCTCGATTGAGCGGTCGATGGCGTCGAGCCGGGCTTCTTCGTCAAACAGAAGCCCCTGACGACGTTCCACCTGGAGCTTCTCGATCTCCCGTTCCAGCTTTCCCAGGGTATTTTCGGCGATCAGGGACGAAACCTCGCCCTGGCGACTGCGGTAGCGTTCCTCTTCCCGGCGCCGGGCCTGGACGCCTGCGGTCTCCAGTTGCCCCTTGAGGGTGGTCGTCAGTTTTCCGGCGTAGTCGGCGAGGAACCGCTTGATCTCCGGGCCGACCTCGTCGAGAATATCGCGGGCACGGGTGCGGAGCTTTTCATCGCTCACGGCAGCGGCATGGCGCAGTTCCTGAGCGGGTTGATGGGCGAGAGGCTCGCCGAAGACGCCTTTCCGGACAGGGAAAAGAATCGTCCGGACCCAGTGGTGGAAGGTCTCGCGCAGGTCGTTAACGGCCAGTTCTTCCAGGCTGACGAGGACAAGGGCCTCAACACCGGGCGGTACCTCACCTTGTCGCACGGTCCAGCGGGAGACCTCTTCGCCGCCACCTGGAAAGCGGCGGCGCGTGAGGGCGGTCATGGCTCGCTGCAGCAGCGGGTGGGATAAGTGCAGGAAAGTAACGTCTGGACGGGGGGAGAAGATCTGCCGCTCGCCGATCTGCGTCAGGAAGGGGTTAGGACTGAAGGCGAGGCGGCTGACGGGACCGCGGCTGCCCCGCACGGTATTGCGCCTCAGTGTTTCGTCAATGATCTCGCTCCAACCAGGGAGCCCCGGGTCGAGGAGACGAAAGGTGGCCTCATCTGGCCGGGGTTCGAGCTGGGGGCGACCGCCGCGGATGGCCATGGCCCCTTCGAGGGTGTCCCGGAGCGCCTCCGGATCGTGATCGATCTCGGCGGCCAGGGTGCGGAGTCTATCATCGGCGGCCCGTCCATCAGCACCCGTCTCCGTCGTGGCGTCGGCATCGACTGCGGCCCGGCCGCGGGCAGCGACAATGCGTTGATCCAAATCGGCCTGAACGGCGGCCACGCTTTCCCCCTGCACCAGTCGGCGATGGGCTGCCTCGTCGAAGAGTTCATTGGCAGAGCCCAAATCCTCACGGATCTCGTCGGCCTTGCGGATCACGTGCGCCAGGAAGCGGAGGTCCTGGTCCTGGTCCGTGGCAAAGTGGTGAATCGTGACGTCGCGGGCCTGGCCATGGCGGTCCACCCGGCCGTTGCGCTGTTCGAGGCGGGAGGGGTTCCAGGGGCAGTCGAAGTGGAGCAGATATCGGGCGGTCCACTGGAGGTTCAGCCCCTCGGCAGCGGCGTCGGTGGCCAGAAGAATGCGAACTTGGTGCTTTGGGTCGTTGAAGGTCTGCTTGACCAGATCTCGCTCATGTTCGTCCATGCCGCCGAAAAGAGTCAAGATCCGGTCCGGTTCGTAGCGCTCTCGCAGGCGGTGGGCGAGGTAGTCGAGGGTGGTCTTGTATTCCGTGAAGATGACGAGGCGCTCGTCATCGCGCCAGTTTTTCTCCGATCGCAGGAGCTTTTCGATGAGGTTGCCCAAGGCGTCGAAGCGGGCATCGGCCGCAGGGTTCTGTATGTCCAGGTTGTTTTGGGATAGATCGAATCCCATGCCCGAAATAGCGGCGTCAATAGTGGTGATCTCGTCTTGGAGATCGGTAGCCACGACCTTGAGCCAGGCGCCGACCACGCCCGCGGCTGTGGCCTCGCGGGATTGGGTTTCGCGGTCGTCGCCGGTCTCCCGCTCAACATTCCGTTTAGCTGCAATGACGTCGGCCTCATTGGCGATAGTCCCTTCTGTCAACCCTTCCCGACAGCGCCGCCATGACTCGGCAAAGGCCGTGGGACAGCTCAGGAGACGCTTGCCAAGGATCTCGACGGCAAAGCTGCCGGCACGGCGACGACGTGTCTCACCACTAGCCGTAAGCTGGCGGATGGCGGTGCGGAACCCATCGAAAGCGGCGCTCAAAGCGATCTCTCCCTGAGAGAGTTCGAGAACCAATGCCTGAGGTGGGTTGCGGCGACAAAAGCGGGGCGGATTCGTCCGGGCGTTGATCTCTCGTTTCAGGCGTCGCATGACCACCTGCTGGATGCGCTCCCGTTCCGCAGGCCGGAGGGCATCCGTCTGGCTGAATCGCACCGGGTCGAGGATTTCGAGGAGGCCCGTGAAGCTCCGGGTGTGCCCGTTGTGAGGTGTGGCACTTAGGAACAGGCGGTGTTCGAACTGGGGCGCCAAGAGGCGCAACATGCGGCACAGATCGCTGTCGTCCCCGAAGGGGGAGGGCATCAGGTTGTGGCATTCATCGACAATGAGCAGATCCCATGGCAAGTGCGGCGAGCCTTCCGGCGTTCGGCAGGCGGCTAGGAACTGGGTGAGGACATCCTCCTGCCGAAGATAGTGGTAGGAGGCGATGATTCGGCTGAAAGAGCGCCAGGGGTTGGCGTCCATGCCGAGGCGCCGGTGCAGGGCATGGGTCTCGGCGCGATCCACGAGATCGAAGGGGAGGGAAAACTTGTCCCACATTTCGTCGCGCCACTGGAGTCGAAGCGAGGCTGGGGTCAGGATCAGGACCCGCTGGATGCGCCTGCGCAGGAGGAGCTCACTCAGGATCAAACCCGCCTCGACGGTCTTGCCGAGACCAACGTCGTCGGCGATCAGGAGATTGACTCTGGGCATCTGAAGGGCCTTCAGGAGCGGTACGAGTTGGAAGTCCTCGACCTGCACGGCACCGTGAAAAGGGCTGGAGATGGGCAGACGATCAAGGGGGCCACCACCGTCCGGATCGAGGAACGGCATGGCCGCTGTCCAGCGAGCGGCGCGGAGGAGGGCATCGAAATCCTCCGCCGGCATGGGATCGGTCGCGAGGGCATCCGGAAGCGCCGTGGGTTCGAGGAGCACCTTCCGCGGCTCAAGTTCCCAGAGGAGCCGCTCCACAGCGGGAAGCTGGTCATCCTTGTAGTCAACATGGACGAGGTGGAGTCGTCCCTCTTGGCTGTCGAAAGGCTCGACGGCAGAGACGATTCCCCGACGGTTGCGAACAGCGGTGAACATTCCTGGACGTGGAACCTGAAAGGTGTCTGTGGCGTTCATTGTAGCAGGGTTTCCGTGAAGATCATTCAGGTTCTCCATAGACAGCTACATTTCTGCGTCAACCAATACAATATTTACTAATGCAATACAAACAGTTACCTCAAATATTTTATGACATACAGTGGCGGTTTTTGCGGGTTGGTATTTATTCATAAAAATATCCGGCACGTATTCTCAGAGATGGTATACTCCAGTCATCTTTTTATGGATGGTGCAGGGGGATCCTGAAATAGCCCTCTATTCGACCGGACACTCTTCTTGCTGTCAATATAATAGCGAGAGGCCATGACCTTCCGTTGCTCCCCGAAAGCCCGGCAGGCCCTTGGCCTGAAGGATGGTGATCTGATCGTTGAGCCAGGGCAGGATGGTAAGAATATGAAATGTGAGCCGGGGAGTTCTTCTCTATCAGCCTGGTCAATTCCGCTGCGCTCCATTTGCACTGGTTATTTGCATGGTAGGGCCGCAAAAATGACAGTGAAGCGATTGGCAGTGATTGTATCCGCAGTACTAATCCTGGGTTGTCAAAACCTTTGCATACCAAAGGAGGAACACATGCAGACACATGGAAATGTGCAACATCTCAATCCGGCGGGTTTGCACAAGAATCCCGCATATACTCAGGCTGTTGTCGTCAGCGGCAATGCAACGACAATCTATGTCGGTGGCCAGAATGCGGTGGATGCTTCCGGCAACATCGTTGGCAAGGGGGATCTCGGAGCGCAAACGGAAAAGACGCTACGGAATGTGGAAACAGCTCTGGCGGCAGGCGGGGCCGGACTTCAACACATCGTAAAGTGGAACGTCTATATCCTGCATGGCCAATCGGCCAACGTGGGATTCGAGGCGTTTCAAAAAGTGTGGGGCCAACGTCCGAATCCACCCGTCATTAGCGCTATCTTTGTGCCCGCATTGGCACACCCTGATTTTCTTGTGGAGATTGATGCCATTGCCGTGATCCCGCAGAAGTAAGCATCCCAACAACTAATTCCAGGTGCCGTCAACACGAACGTGCCACCATGCCTGAACCCGCGACCTGCCCCCCGAACTCGGTGTCAAAGAACGACCAGTCGATCTGACGGGCAAGCTGGAAGAGAGGGTGCCCGTTGCTGAGAATCTGGTTCAAGCGGGAATGGAACAGATCGCCTTGGGCATCTTGGGCGAACAGATTATTCGGTTGAACATAATCCTTCGTATCCATGAGATGTTTACTCCAAGGCAATTCGAAAATTTTCGGCTTCCATGCTTTTGGACAGCCCTTCCAGGCACTCTTCAAGCAACCCTGGGGGGTGCGCGCGTTCTCCGAAAATGTCCTTTCCGAATTCTCCCGTTCTCCGTTTTTCGAGTCGCCTTGTTTAACAGCCCGGCTGCATCCAGACACCCGCTTCGTCCTTGCGAACACCCCTCCATTAGGTATCTGCCCCCTTCACGGATCAGCAGGAATCTCATGCAGCTATTCCGAAGATTCCGGCAGTTCGAGGAGGAACCGCCATGCAGGGACCACTTCGATGGTCCCGCCGTCGGCCTCGATCCGCTCGTCCTCGCTGCGGGTCACGATGGTTCCGGCTTTCAAGCCCAGTTCGGCCATCGCCTCACTCAAGGCCGCCATTTCCCGTTTCCGCGTTTGCGGCACCGCCAGACACTCGCACACCTGGACGAGCATCTGCGGGCGGCCGCGCATCGGGACAATGAAATCGACCTCCCGGCCGGTCTTGGTCTTGTAATAATAGATCTCCGGGTGAAGTCGCCGGAGCGCAGTGAATACGAGATTCTCAAGGAGATGGCCGGAGTTGACCAGAATTCCGGACGATACCGAAGTGACCAGTGCATGATCGATGCAGTAGACCTTTTTCGGATTGGTGTTGCTGCGCGCGAGAGACGGGTCGAATATGCGCACGGTGAACAGAAAATAGGCGTCCTCGAACCACTCCAGGTAATCCGATACCGCGGACTTCGGAGCCTTGTGGCCCAGCGACTTGAGATAGCCCGTAAGATTGTTGACGGAGTACAGCGAAGCCGTGTTGTCCACCAGCCAGTGGGCCAGGTCGGTTACGGCCTTCGGGTGTGAAACGTCGTGGCGCTCGACCAGATCCCGAAACAGGATCGTGTGAAAGTATTCCTGGTGGGTCCTGATCCGCAGGTTCCGGCCGAGACCGGCGACCTCGGGGAAGCCGCCGGTCTCCCAATATTCCTCAAAGGCCTTCTGAACGAGGAGCCGGTTCTTCGTCGACAGAGTGCCTTCTCCCTCGATTCCCTTGTAGTCCAGGAATTCCCGGAACGAGAACGGGAACATCTCCCACGAGAGGGCCCGCCCGCGCATCTGCGTGGCGATCTCCTTCGACAGCATCCTGGCCGACGAGCCGGTCAGATACACCTCGCATTTTTCCGTGCGCATCAAACGGTCCACGAAGGGCTCCCAGCCGGGGGCGGCCTGAATTTCGTCGAAAAAGCAGTAGACCGTCTCGGTGTTTTTCTTCTCCGGGTAGATGGAGTAATAGGCCTCGGCGATCAGGCCGAGGTTGTCCTGCCGCAGGTTGTGGAGGCGGTCGTCAAAAAAGTTCAGATACAGAATGTTCTGCCGGGGGACCCCGCCATCCAGCAGCCGCTGGATAACCTGGAACAGGTAGGTTGACTTGCCGCTCCGCCATACCCCGGTGCAGACGGCTGCCTTTCCGTGTAGCGTCTCGATCCGCAAACGCCGGGGCACTCCGGTATCGAGCCGGTTTTCCTGGAAATCCAGGAGGATGGATTTGATCATCTCGATCATAGGGTTACACCTGGCCACAGATATTTCCGGTTCGTGAACCATCCGGTCATATAAATTGCCGGAATTGATTCCAGGTGTCGAGGACAATTCCCGGAAACGATCTGACCTTCCCAGCCCGAACAACCGGCCCAGCGATGCACCTTCCCTGCCTCCGGGAAACCGGGAACGACTCTTGGAGATTGAAACACAGGACCTCCTGATCCGATTGTTCAGGAAGGTTCGGAACGGAAAACTTCTATGTCGGGGGTGGGTCAAAATTGGATGCCGATGGTGGGTCAATTTTCGGCGCCGATTGCCACTCGGAGCTCATGGCTCATGTCCCGAAGATAAATTATCCCTGATTTCTATAGCCAATCGAAAGACCCGCTCGAGGTCGAACTTCTCAAAATCAACAGGCCGCAGCACCGGTTTGAGTTCCGTATCGATCTGGGCTTTGAGCCTCTCTTTTCTGGCCGGGGAAAGGTCGATGGGCGGATTTCCGGGGACCTTCAATTTTTCGGCAAGAAGCTGGAAGAGTTGACGATCCTCGAGATCCACCTTGTGTTGGGATGCCAGGTAATCGATATCGAAGAAGTCCCGGATGGCCGGCTCCAGACGCGTCAGTGCCGCCCGCAGCTTTTCAGCAATGGCCTCCTGCAGGGTGAGGGTGATCACCTCGATGTCCGGGATCAGGGGCTTGCGCGTGAAGGGGCTCAGGAGAAGTGTCCTGGCCTTCAGGCGCGCCGGCGGCGTCAAGAAGGTCTCGCGCAATCCCACCTCGATCTTGATGCGGGCCGACTCTTCCCGAAGGAAGATCGAGGGGTAGGTCACATAGACGACGTACTGCCGGGAGCTGTTGTGTCCGGTGAAGTCCGCGAGAAGATTCAGGATGCCGATTTCATCCGAAACCTTCTTTACCCACTCCTTGACCGGCGCCATTCCCTTCTTTCGCAGGGTGACGCCCGCTTCCGGGGGTATCGAGATGAGAAAATCGAGATCTTCGCTGAGCCGATAGAAATCGGCATAAACCTTGCCGATGCAGGTACCTCCCCGAAAGATCAGCGGGGATTCCGATTGCTCGTAGATGTATTGCAGGACGACCGAGCAATAGTAGTCCTTTTGAATGAGATTGGCATTTAAACCCGTCTGACCGGCGGTGAACAGCACCGCCTCCCGGAAGAGCGCCTGGTCCTCATGGATCGCAATCCTATCTTTGCGGGATGCCGCCATTGACGATCAGTCCCCACTCTCTGTTGATGGTGCCTTTGGCCGCTTGGCCGGGTATCCAGGGGATGAATGAACGGATTGGCCCGAGCCGGCGTTTTATCTTCTTGAGTTGATCCTCGGCGACTCCCAACTGGGCCATCAGGTAGCCCATGCGCTTGAGGGTGCCCTTGTTGCCGTATTGGAGGGTATCCGCGATCAACTTGTCGGCGAGTGCGGGCTCGCTTTTGAGCACCGCCTTGATCCATCCGTAGGCCCGGGGCAGGGTGTTGAACCGGGGCCAATCATAAACCGCATCGACCAAGGCCCTGCTTTTGGTGACCATTACCACATCCGGACCCTCGGGTGTCTTGAGGTTCCTGGTCGATCCCAGGCGCTTGGCCGCAGTCTTGATAAAGACGAATTGGGTGCCGCCTACCTCTCTTTCCCCGAAGAGGCGGTCGTTGTAGACGAAAATCCGGTTTGGGACCTGGTCGTCGAAGCCGTGGAATTGAAAGGCGCTGGGACCGCTGATTTGGTATCGCCCCTTGAGAACCTCCATCAGTCTGGCCAAAAGGTAATAACCGCTCACCGACCACCGGCCGCCGGCGGGCATGTGGGGTGGGACCAGATAGACGCCTTTGTTCAGGCGGATGATCATGCCGGCCCGGCTCAAGCGGCTGAAGAGCTCCCGCTCCTGCTTGGAGGTGATGCCCAGGACCGGCGTCAGTTCGCCCAGCGCAAGGATATCCTTCCTGCGCATCTGGGCGTAAGAGAGAAGCTGCATTTCCAGGGGGCCGAGCTTCGTTTTGGGTGCCTTCATGATAAGTGTCGTAATTGTTTGGGAGGCAATTTTGCGAGAATATAGTGAAATGGGGAGGCAAAGTCAACCTTTGTTGTCGATGGCGGATAAGCCACATCCCAGGCGTCGCGCACCGCGCCGCGATCGAGCAGGGCCAGAAGCTTGCCGATGAGGATCTCCCCCAGGCCGGCCACCCGAATGGAAGGGCGGTCCAATTCACCGGGCTGCCAGAGCTCGCGCACCTCGGTCCCGGCGATCGGCATCCGGAAGAGGAAGTTCAGATCCACCTCAATCCGATACCCGGTCTCACTGGCACAGCGTCTCAGGTATTCCAGGCTAACGTTCATCAGGCTCCCCCGACGACAACAGCACCTTGGGAAGGATCAGGTTCCAGCGCCGGACAAGGAGACCGCCCCGCTGCCCCCGTTCGACGTAGGCCCGGGAACGCGGGCGGTGCTGCTCCATGCGGGCGAGAAGCGCATCAGGCACATGGAAGCTCTTCTGAAACTTCTCCAGGAACCACCCTGTCGCCGCCCAGAGCTTTGCCATGTCATACCGGCGCAGGACCTCTTCCAGGAGTTCAAGATCGAGGGTCGTGAACCCGGCGGCAGAATGGACCAGTTCCTCCAGCCCTCCGGTCAGCGACGGCCGGCTGAATCCCTCGACCAAAGTGCGCTCGGGGCCTGTGACTTCCAGCAGTTTTCCCAGGTGCGCGATCCGCCGAATGCCGAGCTGCTTGCCTGAGTCGCCCTTCATCGAAAGGGGGAGATCCAGGAAGCGGACAGTTGCGTCTTCCAGTACAAGCGGCCGACGGCGCTTGGCGACATAAAGGGTGCACTGATTCCAAAGCGAATGCGCGGCTCCGAGCAACTCCAGGGCGCTGTGGTGAGAGAAGACGGCATCCGGATACATGGCGCTTGCCACCAGAAAAGGATCGGGATGGAAATCTTTCGGAGACAGGGTCGGCGGAACAACGGCGTATATCTCGCGGGTGACGCGCTTCAGGCGGCCGGTCCGGAGGTGGTGCTTGAGCCGTTCGACGACGCGCAACCGTTTCCCCTCCGGCATCAAGGCCGCGACAGCCTCATCAAGGGAGAATACCGGATGGGTGGCAAAGAAATCAGTGGTCTTTCGTTTTTGATCCGTGCTCATATAGGTAACAATGTTCCCCGTATCAAACCGAAACGTCAACTATGCAGCGGATTTGTCCGTTGACAATAGGTTTCGCTATGGGTAGTTCTTTTACCTGTTCGGTCACAATATGCAAGCAATACTTTTTCCCTGCTCAGCAGAAAAGAGCTCTACGGCCAGGTTTGGATGGAACCTGTCATTCAACTTGCCAGGCGATATGGGTTCTCGGGTGTGTCTGTGTTACAGAGCCAGACACCACAGGAGGGAAATCCATGACCAAGTGGCTGAAGATCGGGATCGGCGTCGTTGCTGTGATCGCCATGAAAAGGACGGTGTGCTGATTGTTTGAGGAATCAGGGGCTTGTGCATATGGTTCAGAAACGCGAAACAGCTTCCAGTCAGGCATTGCGGCTCTACCGCGACCTTGTGGACTGGTATCCGATTATGAGACGCGAATGGAGCCGTCGAGGTGATCCACGAACGACACCGGATGGGCCTGTTCCCGGGAACCGTGTGGCTGGAGTTGATCGCGACCGCCGGCTTCGAGTCTCTCGCGGTCCCTTTCGAGCACAGCTCGCACAACGACACCGGATGCAAAGTGTTCCTCGGGCTGCGGCCCGTCACCGAAGAAAGGGCATGACATGAACGAACCCCCGCCGCGCTTCTGGCCGATCTTTTTCGAGCTGTTCGAGTCTCTCCCCCGGCAGGGGCCGGGCAACCGCGACTGCGCCGCACGGGCCATTGCTCTCTGCCGCGATCTGCCGCCCGCGCCGGCGGTCCTCGACCTGGGCTGCGGCGCCGGCGGGCAGACACTCCATCTCGCCGATCTCACCTCAGGGTCCATCGTGGCCCTGGACAGCCATGCCCCGAGCATCGAGCGGCTGCGCGAGACGGTCGCCGTGCGGGGCCTCGCCCAACGGATCCGGCCCGTGGTCGGCGATATGGCCGAACCCGCACTGCCACAGGCGAGCTTCGATCTCGTCTGGTCCGAGGGGGCGCTCTACAACATCGGCATCGAGAACGCACTGCGCGTGTGCCGCGGACTGCTGCGCACCGGCGGCTACCTGGCCTTCACCGACGTGGTCTGGCGCAAGGAAAACCCGCCCCCCGAGGTCAAGGTGTGCTTCGAGAACGACTACCCGACGATGGGGTGGGTCCCGGACGTCCTGGCTGCAATCGAGAGAAGCGGCTTCTCGATCGTCGGCCACTTCACCCTCCCGGACAATGCCTGGTGGGATGATTTCTACACCCCGATGGAGATTCGGATCGGGGAGTTGCGCGGCAAATACGGGAATGACGACGAGGCGCTTGCCGTGCTGGACCAGCTTGCAGAGGAGCCTGAAATGCACCGGAGGCATTCGGACTACTACGCCTATGAGTTCTTTGTGGCGTGCCGGACGGGGTGAATCAGCCCCGGAGGCGACAGGATCCAACGCCGCTTCCGTTTTGACGCAAAAAGACCCCTTGCATTCCGTCGTTGTCTGGATTAGGTTCCGCACCGCCCGTTGCAAGCATGCTTCACGGACGCTGACGCCCACACCGCCGGTATAAGCAAGGCGGGCGCAGAGTGCTGTTAACCGGGTTCCCGCGGTGCTCGAAACGGTTCTGCTGCTGATTCTGTCCAACCTGTTCATGACGTTTGCCTGGTACGGTCATCTCAAGTTCATGAACGGTTGGCCCCTGTTGATGGTGATCCTGCTGAGCTGGGGCGTGGCCCTGTTCGAATACATGCTCCAGGTGCCCGCCAACCGGATCGGCTTCCAGCACTACAATCTCGCCCAGCTCAAGGTGATCCAGGAAGTCATCACCATGATCGTCTTTGCCGGGTTTGCCTTCGTTGTCATGAAGCAGCCCCTGAAATGGGACTACCTGTGGGCCGCGCTCTGCCTCGTCGGGGCCGTCTATTTCATCTTCCGCGGCGGCATGCCCCACACGTGAGCCCGGGGGCTTTCCCGGCGATGCAGAGCGACCTCCGGGCGTGTATTCAGCCTGGCCCCGCTGCGGTGTCGGCCCGGATTGCCTTCGCGAAGAAATACAATCCATCTTTACATCCGGACGGACAAAACGCGGCAATCGGCCGATGATTTCTGAATTCCGCGCAAGGGGATAAACCACGGGCCGTTGATCAGTCCCGCTTTGCGCCTGCCGCAAGAAGCGCCCGCTCAACCTCCGCGTTGCCGTGCCGTGCCGCGGCGATCAAAGCGGTGGTGCCGCCATGATTGCTTGCATGTACATCGGCGCCATGACCCAGCAGCAGCCTCACCGTTTCCACCGATCCGCCGCCTTTATGGAGGGTCCCCGTGCTCGCCAGGATCAGGGCCGTATTGCCCGCCTTGTCCCTGGCTTCCGTGAGGGCCCCGGCATCCAGCAGGGCCTTGACCGTTTGGGTGTGCCCTCGCAGGGCCGCCGCCATCAGGGCTGTTTCGCCCAGATCATTGGCGGCATTGACCGCCACCCCCTTCTTCAGCAGCCACTTGACCGCGGCTTCACGGCCTTCGCGGGCCGCCGCCATCAAAAGGGTATCGGCCCGCCTGGACTTGGTCCGGATGTCCGCACCGGAGGCCACCAGGATTTCGGCGATTTCGAGATGGCCTCTTGCCACCGCCATCATCAGGGCGGTGCGGTTCTCACTGTCCCCGGCCTGCACGTCCGCGCCACGGGCGATGAGGATGCGAACCACTTCCGTGTGCCCTTTGTATGACGCCCACATCAGGGCGGTATAGCGCATCCTCGTCAATTGCCCGTTCGTTTCTCGGGCATCGGCATCGGCACCCTGCTCAAGGAGAGCAGCGACCTGCCGGTCACGGCCTTCTTTGGCTGCGGTGATCAACTGCTGATCGCGTTCAGGCAAACACGCGCAGGCAGGGAGAAGAAGGAACAGCAGCCATGCTGCAAGGGCAAGGTCTTTCCACGGCAATCCGAATGCTCTCACTTTGTAGGCGCCTCCATGGGACGGTCCCGTCCCTCGTGAAGGGATCACACTGCTTTCCGTCGTAAACCCCGATGCTTCTAATCCAGAACCTGACCTTTGCCCGGATGCCTCGGCCCCGATCTTCGTCCGCCGATTCAATCGAGGACCCGGGGTTTGGACGGCGGCGCAGGCGTCTCCTGCTCTTGCTTCACCGTCGGAGCGGGCGATGCCGGGGCTTCCGTGTCCAGCCTTTTCGGCGCGGTGACAGGGGTCAACAGCCTGCCTGCCGGATCGGGATAGGGCTGCGGTGAACCCCCCTTCTTCTTCGGCGATTTCGGAAGCTTGGCCTCATCCAGGTTCAGGATGTAGGCCAGTTTCTTCCGGTCCGCATACAGGGGTGCCCAGAGGTCGGGGTAATCCGTGATGAAGAATGAAACGAAATTGCTTCCCTCGGGCATCAGCCCCCCCTGCTCCAGGAGGTAGTCATAGGTTTTTGCATCCGCCGCCGCGCCGGCCATGACCAGCGCCTTCAGGGCCGGGGATATCTTGTCGGCAATGTTCCATTTCATTGAAATCGGGTACTGTTGCTTCAGCTTCATGACCTCGTCCGCGGCCTCGATGGCCAGTTGAGGATGCCCCGCATGGACAGCCAGCATTCCGTATTCCATCAGGCGCCGGAGGGCGATCGCAAGGTTCGTGTTGTCGGCAAATCCGGCGATCGTGCGGATTGAAAGCGGGATCTGCCTGCCTTCACACTGGACGACACAGGTGACCTCGCTGCCGATAGGGATGTTGCGGGTGGAGACGTCTTCCACGGAAGCAGCGGGTCTGCCGTTGAAGAGCTTGATGACGTCGCCTTTCCGGAGCCCCGATTTTGCTGCCGGCCCTTCGGGATTAACGGACGTTACAACGATTCCTCTCGCGCTTTTGTCGACGCCGGTTCCGATCAAGGATCTTTTTTCCGCCTTCAGCAGGATGTCTTTATGGAAGAGAAGCAACGAGCCGACGTCCTTGAGGGGCAGGCCCCGCTTCCAATAATCGATGTAGGTCTTTGAGTATTGCAGATCCTGTTGCAGGGGAAAGATGTTCATGGCTTCCCGGATTTTCCTGACGGCCGCCGAATGGAACCCGGCGGCGAGAAGCTCTCTTCCCTCGTCCAATGCTGCAGCGGCCCGAATCATTTCCGGGGTGGCCGCCTTCATGGTGTGCACTTTTTTGTCAACCAGGGCGTACCAGGCGCCGGCCTGTTGAACGAAGACCGCAGAGAGTGCTTTTTTCTCGTCGGCAAACCGTCTTTCCTGAACGTGAACAAGCTTTTTCCCTTTGAGGATTACGTATTCTTCCAGGCAATTGCTCCAGGCTTTCAGGATGCTGTTGTCCGGGCCGAAGGCAATGGCTAGGCCCCCCGTGGCGAATCCGGGAGGTGTTTCGATCTCCTTCCAGGTGGTCGTATCGAGAATCTTGAATTGTCCGCGTAACCCTCCCCATACGGCCGCAAGCGAACCGTCGCGATTGAGATAGAGGCCTTCTGCCTTGTCCAGGTTGCGGACCAGCGAAAAATTCTTCGCGTCGAAGAGCCATGCCGTTCCGTTCGAGCACCACGCCCCCAGATAGCGATCGGACAGTTTCAACTGCTGCAGGGTGCTCTTTTTCCGGTGGCAGCTGTCATGCATGGCCGGCAGGGGGATCTTTTTCCCCGTCGTGATGGAGTATGCTTCCGTTACCGTATCCATGACCTGCCTGCCTCCCTCGACCCGGCGGCGATAGGTCGTCCCCACCAGCGTCTTGTTGTCCGGCATGATCTGCATGGCCGTGCTGGACATGTAGACGGGAAACGTCCGGATGATTTTTCCATCCCTCGTCCGCACGATGGATACGCGCGCTTTTGACGTGTCTATCAACCCTTTCCCGTCCCATGGGCAGTTGCAGACGGCGATGGAATTGCCGTCCGGGGAGACGGTCATCTCCCGCATCGATTCGCGAATCTCGCGGTCCAGGGGATGCCTGACAAAACCGTTCTCTTTTCCGTCGAACCTCCAGAGCTCGAAGTCATCAACGGTTGTTCCGGGTTTGACGGATCGCGCCATTTTCGTCACCATCCAATGGCCGTCCCTGCTGAAGGTGTGTTGGATCCTCGTATATTTCTTCATGCCCGGGGCGGACATGAAATCTTCATATTTCACGGGAGCGGCGGCCTTCTCTGTTTTGTCCGTCCCCCCGAAAACCCGGTCCAGGAAAGAAGTCTCCCCGTAGACGGCCTTTCCTCCCCCGAAAGGGAAGGGCGACAGGAGACAGGCAACCGCCAGCACGGCCGCGATGGGCAGGCGCCGGGGGCGCCCCGGACTCACGAATGCGGTCTTCCGTAATCCCGAGACCATTGCCCGGAAACATCCATGGGACTTCGAAAAAAACGTCATGATACCTCCTTGTGGACCTCGATGGCCCGTCTTCAGCGAGGGACACCGCTGTCGCGGTTTACGAGCGTCCTGCCCTCCAACCCTTTCCCGATATGGCCGGACGCACTATATCTGGTTCTGGGGAAAACATCGCGGTACCCCCCCCGGTTTATCTCGCCCGCTATCTCCTGCGCTTTCCGCTGATCCAGGGTCCCGTAAGCCTTCGTCACAGAAAAATAGTGGCCCGGCGCGGCGGCATTCGGAGCCGAAAAACCGGTGGACGGCGGCCGGTTCCCGGTGACAATCCGGGCGCTGGCCCTTGTTTTCCTGGTCTGCCTGTCGAACACGGACGTCAAAACGACCCAGTAAACCGTCCCGGTCCGGCCTCTGTCCCGAGCGGCGGAAGACCGGGAGGCATTGTTCTTTTTCTGCCTGTCCCGATACGCCGTCGCCTGGGCATGGGAAATCAGCCCCTGGCGGGCCAGGTGATCGATCATCCTGGTCGGGCAGTCCCCTTTCAAGCCGTGGCTCATGATGGCGTCATACAGGGCCCTCTGTGCGAACAGCCGTTCCTGTTCGGAAGAATAGCCGGCAAGACGCTGGGGGGTCATTCTGCCGAGGGCGGCGTAATCCACCGATTTCATGCCGAGGAGCTGTCGCCGGAACTGGTCGTAGAGCCGGGGCTCGCTGCTTCGGAGACAGGAATGGATAGTCCTGTTCATGATGTTGTTGACGACCCACTCCCAGTGCTGTCTGCCCACGGCGGCATAGTCGATTCCGGGTGCCGGTGCCGGCCGCCTCGGTTGGGGAGAAGGGCTGCTCTCGATCCCTGAGTGCGAAGGAGAGGCATGCATCGGGGACGGGGTGCGCACCGGGGACGGAGAAGCGGGTACCGTGGGTTTCGGCGCCGGAGGTTGCGCATCGGCATGCTGTTTTCCCGACGGCTCGATGAGGATTCTGGCCTGCGCCGACGCGCTGTTGCCGCCGGCATCGGTGACTTTCACGACCAGGTTTCCCGTCTCCGCGTATTCCGCGGCGATGCCGCCCACGGTTCCATGCAGCGATCCGGGTGTGTGGCCTGCGCTGAGGCCTTTTCCGGAGGCGCGCACATCCACAACGAACGGCTCCTTGAAGCTCTTGGGCACGGTAATGAAAAAAGGCCTGTTTTCACCGCTCTTCAGGGCTTTCGGGGCATTCAGGGCCAGGCGGTAGGCTTCCTTTGTGAAGGTGGTGCGGGCCGAATGCCGCCGGCCGTTTTCGGCGACAATCGATGCCTCGAAGATGATTTCTTCACCGGCGGGTATCTTTCCGGCCGGAACGGCCAGACCCGCCCGGTAAGGCGGTGTCTCGCCGGGACGGGGCCGTTCCAGGGAAACGGATTCAATCGTTTGACCCTTTGCATCTTTTGCCGTCAGGGTCAGGGTTGCCTTGTGGACGCCCTGTCCGATCGTGTAGTGGGCATAGAGCAGAGGCTCCCGATCGGGCGGGAACAGCGCCTTGTGTTTTTGATCGTCAGGGCTGTCCGTTGCCAGGACCCTGTCGATCCTCACGGCCTGGGCGATTCTGAATCGGGAGACGGCGTTCACCTTCACGCCGGGCGCGGCGTTGAACACATGGGTCAGTCCGACCGAGTATTCGCCGTCCGCCAGGTCATCCAGCCGGATCTTGAAGCGGTGGTTTCTGATCCCCCCCGATTCATACACCTGCTCCTGCTTTCCGAGGCCCGGCACCGGCTTCCCCGCTCCGTCGTATACCTGCCAGAAAAGCTGTGCCGGTTCCGGTTTTCCCGCAGGGTGCTTCAAATCGGCCTGGAAGGCGAGGACGTCGCCGTTCTGGACCGAGGCGGGAAGCGGCGGCCCGTCGTAGTCGTTGAGAGAGGCGCGGATCTGAAAGGGGGCCATGGCGGGGACGCTTGTGACCAGGCGAAAAGAGGCGCTCCGGTGGGCGATGATCTTCCGGGTCTTCCCCGCTGTGTCCACGAGGCGCACGGCAACGGTGTAGGCGGCCGGCGCCATGCCGGTGGTATCGAAGCGCAGCAGGTTCGCTTTGGGATCGTCGCCCGTTGCGGTTTTGTAGCTCTCCCCGTTTACGAGCCACTGCACCTCGTGAGTCCTGTCCCACTGGCCCGACTTTTGAGATTGAAAGGCCAGAATATCGCCGACCTTGGCGGCCTCTTTCAGTGCCGGGCCTTCAAAAGCGTTCAGGGTGGCCCGGATCGGCCCGAGGGCAACCTGGCCGGATTCGGCCACCTGGAAGACATAGGTCCGGAAATCCATCTGCAGCTTCGATTTGGCATCGAGCATCCGGAAGGTGACCGTGTAATCCCCGGGTGTGACATGCTCGCATCTGTATGTGAGGCGGTTCGCCCGGTCTGAGCTTGTCGGCACGGGCGAGGTCTCGGCCAGCTTCCGTTTCTTCGGCCCCGAGATTTCCCATTTGGCCTCGTAACGATCGGTCCATTTTTCATCTCTGGCAATCTGGAACGTCAGCAGATCGCCTTCTTTGGCCGTTTCCCCGTAGAGAAGCCTGCCCGTGAAGGTGTCGCGCCGGGCGAAGATGATGTCGAGATCGATGTCCCCGGCACGGGCGGTGATCTCCTCGAATTTCAGCCTCTGCAGGTGTCCCGAAGCCTCGCGGGTCGCATCCTCCCGCCAGTTTTTCCAGACGGCTCCCCCTGCCTTCGCCCCCTCGACCGCGGCATCCTTGCCCAGGACCAGGGGGTCGATCGTCATGGAGGCAACGGTTCGCCAGGTCACCTTGCCGGTCACCCGCAGGAAACTCGCCACGGGATTGACGGTCTTGCCTTTGCGTACCTGCTCCAGGATATATCGCTTTTCCTCCTCATCAACGGCCCATCCCTGCTCCAGGGCGTCGATGACGGGAATGGGGGCCAGCTCGATGGCGGCCACCAGCGCCCTCTTGGTATTCTTGACCGCTTCACTGTCCCGCTCCGAAAGATTGAAGAACAGGTGCTGACCCTGCTCGGCCTTCTTCAGTTGATCGGCGATGCTCAGCAGGTCTCCCGAGAAGGCCGCCATGCTTCCCACCTTTTGGAGCCTGGCAGGGGGTGCGACCGCCGCCGGTTTCTGCCTGCCGCCGGCATCGGATGATCTCTTCATCTCCGCGGTGATTTCCCGCACCAGCCTGTCGGGTGCCCCGGTCTCCCGCATCCGGGCAAGGATCTCTCCCTTCTGGCTCGGGGTCATCCCTTCGGTCTTTTTCAGGATCCGGTCCCGGTACGCCCCGGCATGTTCCGGGTGCCTGCCGGCCATCTCCCCCAGGACGCGCACTTCGTTGAGGGTGTCGAGATAGACGAGGTGCGAAGACGCGGCCTCTGCCGTGGCCGATTTGATCTGCTGCTGCTTCTGGGACATGGATTCGGAGGGTGCCCTTGTCTTGCCCTCCGCCGGAAGGCTGGATTGCTGCGGCCGGATGACATCCTCCAGGCCGGCCTGCCTGGCCAGCTCCAGGGTGGCGCTCTGGGCCCGGTCGTGGTACTTGCTTTTCTGGGCCTGCTTCTGCTGGAGCCGGGCCTCCAGATCGAGGCGTTTCTGCGAGGCATCCAGCGGCTCTTTTCTCTCATCCGGGTACCGCTTTTTGTGGGCCTGGAGCTCCCGGGCAACCGGCTCGATCTCGCGGGTCTTTTTCTGAACGAAATCATCCATCTCGTCCTTGTACGCCACAATCTCGTCAAAGTCCGGCGTTTCTCCGGAGCGGGATCTGGCCTCATACATCGCCGCCTCCCGACGCTTGTAGGCATCGTTGTTGAGCCCGGCGATTCTCTCGAAATCCGCCGCGTTTACCCCCCTGGGATCGGCCATGAAATCCACGTCGTTCTTTCGGGCGTAATCGATCTTTTCCGGGTCGACCCCGTTCTCTTCGAGAAATCCGTTCACTCTCCGGTTGTAGGAATCCTGGATGGTTTTGACCTGTTCCGGAGAGCCGGCCTGCACGATGTAGTCGGAATCCGTGCCGGCATCGAAGGGCCTGTTCCTTTCCCGCCGCTGGGGATTCATCCTGGCTCCCTGCTCGGCAGCCGCCTGCCTGGCGATCTCCAGGTTCTTTTCGGAGTAGAAATTCTGGCATCTCTGATAGACTTCATCGGTCATCGAGTGGCGCACCTTCCGGCCATCGACCAGTTCCACGATGGAAAAATCCTTGATCCGCATCCGGTTGATCTCGGCGTTGTGCTTGAAGACCAGCGCCTCCTGCTTCTTCGACGCGGTTCCCGCGCTCACGGCCTCCGCCGCCTTCATCAGTTCCAGGGTCCAGCAGAACGCGGGGGAGGATGCGGCGGCAAGGAAAAGAGCGACCAGGATAAACCGTTTCAGCAGACCGTCGATCCGTTTCACTGTCTTCCTCCCTGATCCCATTCGTTCAGCAGATCCCGTGCGTAGATCCGTTCGGCGTCCGGGCCTGTTTTGCCGGAGATGACCCGCTGCAGCTCCTTTTTGGCGAGGGCTGTCTGGTTGTCGCTTTTCAAGAGCACGGCCAGGGAGGTGGCGACTGCCGCGGAACGGGGGTGTTGCAGGGACAGGCTCTTGAAAACCTTGATCCCTTCCTTTGTCCGGTCGTCCGCCACGTAGCAGAGCGCCAGGGGTCCCGCCACCAGGCCGGTCGCCTTCTGAGGTTCCTTTTCGATCAAGAGGCGGTACTGCTCCGCGGCGAGCAGGAATTTCCCCTGCTCCTGAAGGACCCGGGCCAGCAACAACCGGGCCCTCCCATGATCGGGGTTCAGCTCCAGGGTCCGGATCAGGCTCTCCGTTGCCTTTGCCATGGACAGGGCGTCGGAATGGAGGGCGGCATAGAGAATCCCCCGGAGGAACCAGTACTCGCTCCGTTCGGCGTGGATGGCGATGGCCGAGTCGACATGAAAGAGGGCATTGTGGAAATAGACGGGAAGCCCGGATTGACGCCACTTCTCATAGTCCCGGGCCGCACACCGGTATAGATAAGAGGCATAATCTTCAAAGCCGCCCTTGGCGGCATGGATTTCAACGCCGCCGGGAGCGCCCCGGTCCGCTGTCCTGCCGGTCGCCTGCGGCGTCTGGTCTCCCGCGGCATCGTGAACCAGTACGCCGCTCGTCATCAAAAGAAAGACGATCAGGACGACAAGGAGCGGTTTGTTCCCTCGCGGAGAAAACGCCGTCTCGATCCTCCCGCCTCGCAGGAACGGTATTTCGCATCGGCCGGATATCGTGATTCTCTGCATGATCATAGGGGTGCCTCCGACTTGTAATGCCGACGAATCGTCATCGCCTTCGTCAGGAATCATCCATCGATCGCAACAGGCATGCAGCAGCCGTCAGCCGGTGCTGTCTGGCCTGGTCGGGCGATGGTTTCAGGGTTTGGACGACAAAAAGGATTGCCGTGAAGGGTATGGATCGCCGGGATACGGTTTTTGCGGATGTTGCTTTGGTTCCTGGCCTTTATAGCAAAAACAAATCCATTAACAAAGCAGTTGTTACAACCTTGTGCACCATTTCAGGGACGGCTTTTTTATAACACAGAAAAAGCCCCCGCTTTGTGAGGCAGGTCACGTTGCAAAGCATTGTGCTCGAGATGCCGATGGTCCGGGGAGCCTCGATTCACATCTTGGTCCCGTCGAGCAGTTCACGAACCGCATTGGCCAGGGCGCTCATCTGGATCGGCTTGACGATCACCCTGTCGACGTTGAGCTCGGTGATTTTTTCCAGGTCGCTCTTTTCCAGGAATCCCGAACAGAGAATGACGGGAATCTCCCTGCTCATCGTCTTGATCGCCTTGACCACTTCGAATCCCGTCATGTGCGGCATCGTCTTGTCCGTGATGACGATGTCAATTCCCCGGATGTCGCTCTTGAGCAGGTCGATCGCTTTCACCGGGTCGGTTTCCGTCAGGACCCGGTAACCCAGATCCTCGAGTATTTCACTGCTCATGTCGACAATCATCTGCTCGTCATCGATGAACAGGACCGTTTCGCCTTTTCCCGGGGGAATGATTGTGTTTTTCCCGTGTTCTCCGACTTCGATCTCCCTGTCGACCAGCGGGAGATAGATCATGAAGTGCGACCCCTTGCCCTCTTCACTGTATACCCTGATCTCTCCATGGTGATCCTTGACGATCCCGAGGACAACCGAAAGGCCCAGCCCCGTTCCTTCCCCCTGCTGTTTGGTGGTGAAATACGGATCGAAGATCTTTCCCAGGTTCTGTTGGGGGATCCCCTGTCCGGTATCCCGGACGGACAGCTCCACGTAGCGGCCGTCAGGCAGCGGGATGCGAAACAGGGCGGCGCCCGCCTCGATTTCGACCTGCCTCAATCCGATCTCCAGGATCCCCCCGCTTTCCTTCATGGCATGGCTGGCATTCGTACACAGGTTCATGAGCACCTGGTACATCTGGGAGGGATCCGCCATGATCACGTGCGGGGTTTCTGGCGTCTTCTGCCGGATCTCGATGGTTGTCGGCAGGGACGCCCGCATGAATTTCACGACCTCTTTGATAATCGGGGCAAGCGAAAGAGGGTTTTTTTCCGGTTCGGCCTTGCGGCTGAAGGTCAGGATCTGCTGCACCAGGTCCCTGGCTCGATCCGCGGCCTTGAGAATCTGCTCCGCGTGCCTGGATGCCTTCGGATTGCTGCGCACTTCGTGCAGGCACAATTCAGAATATCCCATGATGCTGCTGAGGATATTGTTGAAGTCATGGGCAATGCCGCCGGCAAGCGTTCCGATCGCTTCCATCTTCTGTGCCTGCTGAAGCCTTTCCTCCAGCTTCTTCCTTTCCTTCTCGATCCGGGCCTGCTTGGTAAAGTCGAGGTGAATCATGATGACATACAGGATGGCATCGTTGACATCGAGGACGGGATAGAGGATTCCCTGTACGACGAGCAGGTTGCCTTTGCCGACCGTGGATTCCGCATTATACTCAATTGTCGGGGTGGTTGACGGCATTCCGTCGAACGCCCTGTGCACGGCCGGCATGATACCAAGCGCCTCGATCTGCCGGTCACGAAGGATATTGTAGCCCTTCAGGTCTTCCTGCGTGACCGCCCATAGCTTTTCAAAGGCCGTGTTGGTGAAGATAATGTCGCCTTCGGGTGAAAATACCTGGATGGAAAATGGGGCCTGTTCAAGAATGCCGCGGACTCGGTTTTCGCTCTCGTGCAGGGCCTCTTCGGCGAGCCTTCGCTTTGTGATGTCCTGGATGGTAACGATGTGCCCGGCTGCGGGATCATCCGCCTTCAGATACGCAGCGGTCAGAATGGCAAAAAGGATGGTGCCGTCTTTCCTCACGAGATGCGACTCGACACTCGTCCGTTCGCTGCCCGCAAGCCGTGAATAGAGCTCGCGGCCGACCCGCTCATACTCTTCGTCGGAATCGTAGAACATCCGCGTGCCGTGCTCGAGGATCTCCGGTTCCGCGTATCCGAGAAGCTCACACAGCGCTTGATTGACGTGGACCAGCACCCGGTTGATCGCAAAGAAGACGCCGATCGGGATCGCGTGAAAGATGCTTGCCTGAAGTGATTCGCTGATGGGCCGCCTTCCTTTCGGGTCTTTCATCGCCGTCATGCCGTATCCCCGATCTTCCGGTCCAGCTCCGTCCGGACCGCCAGGCCGATCTTTTCGAGGATGTAGGGCTTCTGGACGAATGCCCCGGCGCCCATTTCCAGGGTTTTCCGGACCCGGTCCGTTTCCGAGAAGCCGCTGGCGAGGATCGCCTTCTGCCGGGGATGAATCTCAAGGATTCTGCGGTACGTCTCCATGCCGTCGATCCCCGGATCCATGATCATGTCCAGGACCACCAGGTCCACCTTCCGGCCTCGAAGGAGGGCAACCGCCTCCTCCCCGCCGGCGACGGCCTCGACCCGGTACCCGAGCCTTTCCAGCATGCTGATGGCCAACTCGCGCTGCTCCTTCACGTCGTCCACCACCAGGATGGACTCCCCCCTGCCCTGGCAGGATGAGGGGGAGGCGTCCATGTCGTCCCGGGCGCTCTTTTCTCTCGTGACGGGGAAAAAAAGCGTGAAGGTGCTTCCCTCGCCCTCGGCGCTCTGCACATCGATGTAGCCGCTGTGGTCCTTGACGGTTCCCCAGACGACGGCCAGTCCCAGGCCGGTTCCGCTTCGTCCCATCACTTTCTTCGTGTAGAAGGGCTCGAAGATCTTGCCCAGGTCCTCCTCGGAGATTCCGCCGCCCGTGTCGGAGACCGTCAGGACGACATAGTCCCCTTCCTGGACGTCGTCGTATCCCCGGATGGGCTGGTCCAGGTAGCGGTTCTTCGTCCGGATCGTGACCTCTCCCCTGCCGGCGATGGACTCGAAGGCGTTGGACACGAGGTTCATGACGGTCTTACCCAGGTGAACGGGCGATCCCTTGATGTTCAGAAGGCAGCTCTCGAGCTCCGCCGCGAAGGCGACCTGCGGGTGGCGGTCTCTCAGCTCCCTGAATTCCAGCGTTCCGAGGTAATCGGAGATGATCCCGCCCAGGTCGACCACGTCCGAAACGTTGACGCCCCGCCGGGCCAGGGTCAGGAGGTCCTGGATGATCGCCGCTCCCCGGATGCTGGCCTGAAGGATGTTGTCCGCATGCCGCTTTGTGGAGCTGCCTTCGGGCAGTTTTTCCGCCAGCAGCTCCGAATAACCCACCATGACGCCGAGGATGTTGTTGAGGTCGTGGGCGACGCCGCCCGCCAGGAGCCCCAGCGCCTCCATCTTCTCCGCTCTCTGGAGCTGCTCCTCCAGCTCGCGGCGCTCCTCCACGGCCCGCTTGCGCTCGGTGATGTCGCGGATGAAGCCGCCGACCCCGGTTTTGCCGCTCTGCAGCGGTACGGGAAACTTGGTTGTCTCGAAGACGCGGTCCCCGACAGCCTCCTCCGTGCTGACGACGGAGCCCATCGTGACGGCCTCCCGGTCGGAGGCGCGGCAGTTCTGCGCCGCCTCTTCGGGCATCAGGTCGAAATCGGACAGGCCGATGATTTCCTCGGACGTCCGTCCGTAAAAGTCGGCCAGCGCCTTGTTCGCCACGATGTGCTGGAAATGGTTGTCTTTCAGGAATACAAAGTCCGACGTGCTGTTGATGAAGGTGCTGTAGCGCGTTTCGCTCTCCTTGAGCTCCTCCTCCACCCGCTTGCGCTCGGTGATGTCGCGGAAAAACCAGACCCGGCCGAAGTACTGGTTGTCGGCCCCCGTCAGGGGAGAGGAGTAGCGTTCGAGGACCCTCCCGTCGCTCAGCAGGATTTCATCCTGGCAGGTTTCATGCGGGTGGTCGTAGAGGTAATTGACTTTTTCCAGGAAGGTCTCCGGATCGACAAGCCACCGCCGGACCGATTTCAGCAGCAATTCATCGGATTGCGTGGCAACGATGGCGGGGGGAACCTTCCATATTTCCGTAAAGCGCTTGTTGTGCAGGATGATCTTTCCCTCGCTGTCCACGGCCAGAATGCCGTCGATGGACGCTTCCTGCTGGGCCGACAGCAGGGCGTTCCGGAAGGCGCTCTCCGTCTCCATCTGCCTGCGCTCGGTGATGTCCTGGACTCTTCCCTCGTAATGGACGGTGTTGCCCTTTGCGTCGCGCACGACCCGGGCGTTGGCGGAGATCCAGATCGTGCTCCCGTCCTTGCGGCGTACCCGGTATTCGAAATGGTCGATTTTCCCCTGTTCCTGGAGAAGGCTTATGAACCGGCGGCGATCTTCGGGATCGACGTAATACTGCGTTTCTATGTCCGTCACGGTCGCGACCATCTCCTCCGGCGAGGCGTATCCGCAAAGGCGCGCCATGGCCGGGTTGACGCTGATGTAGCGGCCTTCGGGCGTGCTCTGGTAGATGCCCTCGACGGCGTTCTCGAATATGCTTCGATAGCGCTCCTCGCTCTCCTTGAGCTCCTCCTCCGCCCGCTTGCGTTCCGTGATGTCGTTCGAATTGATGATGATGCCCGTCAGGTTTCCCGAGGCATCGTAAAAGGAGTGGCCCGACGAGCGGAGCCATATGTAGTGTCCGTCTGCGTGCCGGTAACGATACTCCATCTCGTGGTCTGTCTTGGTGCGAATGCCTTCCAGGTATTTGCTTGCAATCCGTTCGCGATCTTCGGGATGGATGCGATCAAAAGAGGACCTGCCGATGACTTGCTCCGGACCGTCTCCCAGCAGGGTCCGGTGGGAAGGGCTGGTGTATATAATCTTCCCTGCGGCGTCCGTCTCGGTCACGATGTCCGTCATGTTTTCCGTGATGTGTCTGTATCGGTTTTCGCTCTCGCGCAGCGCATCCTCCATCCGCTTGCGTTCCGTGATGTCGACGAGGAATCCCTGGAAATGCAGAATCCGCCCTTTGCCGTCCTGCACGGCCCGGGTGCAGTGGGATGCCCAGAAGACCGTCCCGTCCCTGCGGGCGATGCGACACTCGAAATTCAGGAGCTCTCCGTGCTCCGCAAGGAGGTGTGTCGCCCTGTTCCTGGCTTCCGGGTCGGCATAGACCTGGGTCCCGATGTCCGCCACGGAATCCATCAGCTCCTCCGGGGTCTTGTAGCCAAGCATCCGGGCCAGGGCCGGATTCGCGCCGAGAAACCGGCCGCCCGGCGTGGTGGTGAAGATTCCGATGGGGGCGTTCCGGAAGAAATCCCGGTAGTTGCGGTCTGTCTGCCGGGCTGGCTTGGGAGCCTGCTTTTTCTGTGGCATGGCGAACTCCTTGCTCAACGGCGGTTGATCTGCTTCGCGAACGGCCCCCGTGAGGCCCGTGAGGCCTAGCCGTTTCCGGTTCCGATGCAGAAACGGTGCCACATCGTTTCCCTCATTTCCAGAAGAAACACGGGACATCCCCGCCGGTCTCCCCTCTTCGATAAAAAAAGGCCGGCCTTGCGGCCGGCCCTTTCAATATAATTCCTCTCTCCAGCCCTCGGGCGAAAAGAGGGTCTTCCTGGCTTTGACGGTTACCCCTTGATGGCGTTGCTGCCGGCAATCCGTCCGAAGACGACGCAATCCGCTGTGGCGTTGCATCCCAGCCGGTTCGATCCGTGCACGCCGCCGGCCACTTCCCCGGCCGCGTACAGGTTGGGAATGACCGCCCCGAACCCGTCCAGGACCTGGGCCTTCGCGTTGATCCGCAGGCCGCCCATGGTGTGATGGACCGCCGGCCACATCGGCAGGGCGTAGTAGGGTCCCTTGTCCATGGCGATCATGGTCTTTTTCATGGGTTTGTTGAACTCGGCGTCTTTCCCTTCCGCGATATAACGGTTGTGATCTTTGACAGTCTTCTCCAGGACATCGGCGGGAGCCCCGATCTTTTTGGCGAGCTCGGCGAGGGTGTCTCCCTTGATGAACCGTCCTCTCTTCATGCCGGCCTCCACCTCGGAGGGCTTGCCGCCGAACTTGGGATACTGGGCATCGGTGAAGATGGTGTAGGCGGGTTTCATGTTGGCCCCGAGGCCGATCTGGGCGAAGGCGCATACGTCCCTGCGATCCAGTTCGTTGACGAAGCGCTTCCCGGCCTTGCTCACGTAGATCATGCCCACCCCCGGGCCGCTGAACCCGTATACGGCGGGCCGGTCCAGAAGACCGGTATCCGGTTCCGCGAAGGGAAAGAGCTGGATGAAATTCATGTGGAGCGTGTCCGCCCCGACGGCCTTGGCATAGCGGATCACTTCGCCGGTCGCTCCCTTATGGTTGGTGCAGTTGAACTCCTTGACCAGCTTGGGCCATTCGGCGAGCCGCATTTCCAGGTCCTGGCTGAATCCTCCCGAAGCAAGGATCAACGCCTTTTTTGCCCTGATGTTCAAGACCTTGCCGCGCCTGGAGATCTCGACGCCGAGGACCGGGCTCTTCGGATCGGCGTCCTTGCGCCAGATCCAGGTGACCTTGGAGTTCAACGCCATCTTGGCCCCGTTCTTGTCGGCGATCTTTTTGAGGGCGTCCACGTAGTCCTTGCCGGAATTGTTGGCCGAGAAATGTGCGCGGTAGGCCGTGTGTCCGCCTCCGATGACCAGGACGTCGCTGAGTTTGGCGCCGCCTTCATCGATCATCCAGTTCAGGGCGTCCGGAGAATCCTTGGCCAATACCTTGACGAGATCCGGCATATTGAAATAATCGCCGCCTTTCAGGGTGTCGGCGACGTGCTGCTTGACGCTGTCTTCTCCGAGGTTCTTCTTCTGGCGGAGATGCAGTTTTTCATCCCAGGCGGCATAGCCCCCGCCGTTAATAACAGAGTTTCCGCCGACGACGGGCATCTTTTCCAGGATGACGGTTTTTGCCCCGCCGCCGGCCGCAACCGCCGCCGCGGCAAATCCGGCAAACCCGGATCCGATCACCACGACATCCCAGGTCTCGTCCCATTTCTGCGGCAGTTTCTTCACCATGGCTTCCGCCGTTCCCGGAACGGCCATGTTCAGGGCCAGGGTTCCTCCCATGGTCACTGCGCCCAGGGTCACCGCACCCTTCAGAATGGAACGCCTGCTCAATCCTGTGCCTTCTGCTTTCTCCTCGATTGCTTTTTTCATCATGGAACCTCCCTTAAACGAATGTAGCGAACATAGGCATGTTCGTCCTCTTCGCGGAACGCGAGTATAGGAGACGGGGTTTTGTGTGTCAAGGTGATAGGAAATACGTGATAGGAAATACACTTTCTGCAATTGCATATAGGGTTTTCCGTAACAGGATGCGTTTTTATTTTGTCGGATACGTCAATCCTTTGACAAAAAACGGATTGAATCTTGGGACGGCACCGATCGTCACGGAGGGCCTCTCCGGTTTTCTCTTCTGGATATGATTTCCATAAATGCTGCAATATCAAAGAGATGGCAAGCACAACCTCCTGGTCGCTTCTGCTGGCATGCTTTTTGACAAAAGGAGTGCTGAACGTTCTTTGTCTTTGTCGTTTTTTATAAGAAAAGCACGGTCGCGGTTTGCCCTGTGCAGAAGGGAATAGAATAATCGCGGGTCCGGAACGGGTCATTCGTTGAGTGATGGATATCCAGGAGGGGAAACATGAACGTATTTACAGGAACCATGGGTGCCGCATTCTTTATCTTTGTTGGAGTTGTAGCCGTTGCTTTCGCCCTCAGGCACATCTACGGGATTGTCGCCGTTGCCTTTGCCTTCCGGCGCATCTACGGGAACAGTCTCACGTATAAACTTTTTGCCTGGGCCTTGCCGGGCCTGGTCTTGATTCTTTCCATTACCTTCTTCTGGGTCAAGCTCGACAGTTTTCAGAATCTGCTGATCACGGCTTTTGCTCTTCCCGTTGGGTCTGCATTGTTGTTCGTTCAATTATACTGCTGCAGCAAAGTTTCCGATCATGAAGTGGAGGAGATCGGTAAAGCCGGCGATACCACCAAGAAACGGGGCATCAGGTTCGAGCCGCAGCAGTATCGGTAGAAGGCCGTGTCCCGGCGATCTGTGTAGAAGAAAAGCACCTCCGGATATGGTACAGGGTTTGGGCAAGGGGCGGACGCGTCGACGCTCGGCGGTCCTGCTCCCTGAGAAACTGCCCGTCCCCCGCGGGGGGCCGTGAGGGATGGCGGGCCCCGGATTGCCAAAGGAGGTGTCCCATGATTCGGTCTGTCATCCTGGCGTCGATTGTCGCGGCCGTGGTCCTGGCCGTCGGCGCGGCGGCGCCCGATTTCGAAGCGGTCTCCCAGGACGGCCGCAAGGTGATCCTGTCGGAGCTGAGGCAGCAGGGTCCTGTGGTGCTTGTATTCCTGCGCGGGTTCAGTTGACCCTACACCCGGAAACATCTGGTCCAGATGAAACAGGATTTCGGGGAGTTCACGTCCAGGAACGCCACGATTGTCGTCGTGGCGCCCCATTCCACGGAAAAAGTCGCGGCCCGGTGGAAGGAAGAGGCCCTCCCCATGATCGGAGTTCCCGATCCGGAGGGGACCCTCTCCGATCGCTACGGCCAGGAGTGGAAGCTGCTGAAGTTCGGACTCATGCCGGCCCTCTTCGTGGTCGACCGGAAGGGTTCCCTGGCCTTCGTCCAGTATGGCACGAGCATGTCGGACATCCCGGAGAACAGCGCCATCCTGAAGGTGCTGGACGGGTTGAAGGGATCTTAGGGCCGGGCGATGGGGGGAGGGATTCTTCCGCAACGTTGCCGCATGCAAAAGGGGATTGGCCGTGGATCGGTCAACCCCCTTTTTCTGTCCGGGTCCCATCGCATGGTGAAAAAAGCTAAACCCCCGGCGGTTGCCGCCCTGGTCCATCCATCGATAACAGACGATATCCACAAAGCTTTTTCTTGACAAAGTGACTTGCCGTGCTATGGTGTTACGCACTGTAACGTCATGATGCATCGCGATACGTTTTATGAACCAGATTGTTTTGAACGACACAGTGTATTTCACGGCCGCGGATATTGTCCGGGAGCTGCAGATATCGCGGCAGACCTTCTGGCGCTGGCGGCAGGAAGGGAAGATTCCCTCGGGACACCGCTTTCGGGACCGGAGGCTTCTCTATCAGCCGGAGGAGTTCGCGGAAATCCGTGAATATGCAACGAGGGTTGAGTCCGCGGCGGCAAAAGACAGCGGCCAGCTCCGCCTTTTTTAAGCGGACAGCGGAAGATATGGTTGTGGGGAAGAAGGTGTCTAGGGACTGGAAGGAGGTTTCAGGATGATCGAACAGGCGGCTGTTGCGGACACGATGAATTTCGGCATGGCGGGCTATGCGAAAGCGGACCGGGAGACCCCGGCTCCCGTTTCGGCGGCGAAGCCGACGGCTGTAGTGCCCATCAGGGAAAAAGCGAGAAAGGTGCTCAATACGTTCGACTGCCACGAGGAGCCGACGTATTTTCACTTTTGAGTCGTAATCGTAAGGCCGGTCCGGGTCATTCCATAGCCCGGTCCAGCTCCCTTCGCACGGCGAGGCCGATCTTCTCCAGGACATAGGGTTTCCGGACGAAGGTCCCGGCGCCGAGTTCCTGGGCCTCCCGGACCCGCTCCGTCTGCGAGAAGCCGCTGACGATGATGGCCCTCTGGCGGGGATTGATCTTCCGGATCCTCCGGTAGGTCTCCAGGCCGTCGATCCCCGGATCCATGATCATGTCCAGGACAACCAGGTCCGCCGTCTTCCGGTTGACGTGATCCACCGCCTCTTCCCCGCTGGCGACCGCCTCGGCCCGGTACCCCAGCCGGGTCAGCATGCTGATCGCCAGCTCCCGCTGCTCCCGAACGTCGTCCACCACCAGGACGGTTTCCCCCCGGCCCGCCAGGGATTCCGCAGGCCGGGCGCCTTCCACCCGCGCGGGCTCTTCCCGGGTGACCGGGAAATAGAGGGCGAAAGTCGTTCCCGTCCCCTCGCCGCTCTTCACGTCGATGTATCCGCCGTGGTCCTTGACGGTACCCCAGACGATGGCCAGCCCCAGGCCCGTTCCGCTTCTCCCCATGACCTTCTTGGAGTAGAAGGGCTCGAAGATCTTGTCGATGTCCCTGGCGGGGATGCCGTTCCCCGTGTCGGAGACCGTCAGGACGACGTAGTCCCCCGGCTGCATGTCGTCGTATCCGCTGAGCGGCCGGTCCAGGTGGCGGTTCTCCGTCCGGACCGTAACGACTCCCTGGCCGGAGATCGCCTCGGCGGCGTTTGACACCAGGTTCATGACCGTCTTGGACAGGTGGATCGGCGATCCCTTGATGTTGAGCAGGTCTTCAGCCAGCTCGGGCCGGACGACCACCCCCCGGTGGAACGACAGCAGCTTCTCGAATTCCGGGGCCTGCAGGTAGTCCGTAACGACCCGGTTCAGGCCGATCACCTCCGAGATGGGTACGCCCCGCCGGGCCAGTGTCAGGAGATCCTGGATGATGGCTGCCCCCTTGATGCTGGAGGTGAGGATGTTCTCGGCGTACTTCCGGGTGGAAGTACCCTCGGGGAGCTTCTCCGCCAGCAGCTCCGAGTAGCCCACCAGCACGCCCAGGACATTGTTCAGGTCATGGGCCACGCCGCCCGCCAGCGTGCCCAGGGCCTCCATCTTCTCGGCCCGGGCCAGGCGCTCTTCCATTTGCCGGCGCTCCGTGTTGTTGCGGAGGCATTCGATGGCGGCGACGATCTCCCCCCGGGAGTCCCGGAGCACCGAGGCCTTGGCGGACATGTGGACGTCTCCGGGAGGGATGTTCGGGGTGTACGCCTCTCCGAAGATGATGTCCCCGGTTCTCCGGATGGACGTAAATCTCGCTTCCGCCGCCGGGTCCGGGTGAAGGGCCAGGTCGATCAAGGCGGGCCTCCGGTCGCCGTAGAAGGGGATGGAGTACTCCCGGTTCCCCTTGCCGAGCATGTCTTCTTTTTTCACTCCGGTCAGAAGCTCCGCGGCCCGGTTCCAGGCGATGATCTTTTCCTCCCGGTCGACGACGACCGTCGCGTCGGGGAAAAAGTTGATGATGTCCATCAACTGCTGCCGGGACTCCCGGAGCGACTGCTCGGCACGCTTCCGCTCGGTGATGTCGAAGGCGGAGGCGACGGTTGTATTCTTGTTGTGAATCCTACTCACCGTCGAGGAGAGGTCCAGCCACTTCTCCGTGCCGTCCTTGGCGACGATCCTGATTTCATAGCGCGGCGGCTGCTCCTCCCCCTCCAGGCGCTTGAGTCCCCTGGCTTTCACCATCTCCCGGTGATCCGGGTGGACGATGTCCCAGAAATTCATGCCGGCGACGTCTTCCATGGAGTATCCGGTGACCGCCTCGAAGGCTGGGTTGACGTACTGGATTTTCGTGTCTTGGATCAGGAAGATGAGGGCGGAGGTGCTTTCCGCGAGGGCGCGGAACTTGATCTCGCTGAGCCGCAACTCTTCTTCCGCGTCTTTTCGCTTGGTGATGTCCGTCAGCAGGTACAGGATTGCCGGGCGGCCGTTCCAGGGGATACCAACCGCGGACAGGCGAACCCAGGTCAATCCCCCGTCCCGATTGACGACTCGGAACTCGTAGCTGTCCGGGACATTCTCTCCTTTGACGCGCTTTTGATAATAGGCCAAAACCCTGTCCCGGTCCTCGTGCCAGACATGGTCGAAGAAGGGGGGTCCTTCCAGCCCCTCGATCGGCACTCCCAGGTGATCGGACACCCGGCGGTTCACGAAGGTGAAGATTCCGTCCTGCAGGATCAGGATCCCCTCGCTCGACCTGTCAGCGAGGGCGCGATGGGTTTTCAGATACGGTCCTGAATCCGGCCTCTTTTTCCCGGGGATTGTTTCCGTGAACAGGAGGGGTGACGGAAGGCTGTTTTCTTGTGGGCTGGTTACAGGAAACAGCGACAACTGGCTTTCTCGGCTCATCTTCTCTCCCGGCGCAGCAAGAATGTTGAACAGGCGGTCTGAGCAGTTGTATTCCTGATTTCCAAGGTCGGCATATTAGCTTATCGCGAGGAATATGCAAACGATATTAGGGGACGCTGCTGATTGAGCCGTTGTGCGGGGATGGCCATGGATGAATGATTTGAGGTGCTATTCCCATTGACGCAGCAGGACGCCGGGCCTATGCTGCCGCCCGTGGAACATTCCGTTTGAATGCCCTTCAAGGAGGAATCGCAATGCCGTTCAGGATGCAGCCGGGGAAATTCTACCGCATGCCCGTCGTTTTCGGTCCCAGCCTGGGTCCCCGGCAGCGGGGATCGAATCATACACTCTTCAGCAAGGACGCCCCCAAGGCTACCGTCATCACGGTCTCTTTCCGGACCGATCCCGCGCAGCTGGAGGCGCTCCTTCCCGAGGGCTTCTCGCTCCGGGCGGAGCCGGTCGTTTCCGTGCGCTTTACCTGCCTCAAGGAAATACCCTGGCTGGCGGGGCGCGGATACAACCACATGGGGCTTTCCTTTCCCGCCGTGTTCAAGGGGAAGCGGGACGTCGTCGAGGGGGATTTCCTGACGGTCCTCTGGGAGAACCTCTGCGACCCGATCATCACGGGCCGCGAGGAGCTGGGATATTCGAAGATTTACTGCGAGCTTCCGGAGCCGGCCGTTCTGGCGGGCACGACCCACTGCACCGCATCCTGGCTGGGCTTCAAGTTCATGGACCTGCGCGCCTCCGACCTGAGGGTGCCCTCGCCGGAGGAGGCCGCCAAACTGGTCGATCCGGCGTCCGAGGGGGTCCTGCACTTCAAGTACATGCCCCGGACGGGCGACTGGGGAACCGCCGACGCCGCCTACGCGACGCTCACGCCGCATGCGGATCCCAACAAGACCGTGACCGAACGGTGGGTGGGAAGCGGCTCGGTGAAATTCCACGAGGCGACGTGGGAGGAACTGCCCACGCTCTACAACATCGTCAACTGCTTCCATGCCCTGGAGGTCCGGGAATGGCTGGGCGCCGGCATCGTGAAGACCGTCGGCGCCAAGGACTACAGCGACCAGCGCATTCTTCTGTAGCCGTCATCCTGGAAGACACATCTTGTTTGTTCCATGCTCGCGAAAACGGGGGCGGACTGGAATCCGTCCCCGTTTTGCGTTCTTGCCTCATGTCCCCCATCCGCTCCCCGGTCTTTTCCCTTGACAAGTCCTGTTTGTTCTGGAAGTGTAAAGTAATAGTTTATAGTAGCCGTTATGGAACAGCCTCTCATTTTGCGAAATAAATTCATGATTACCGGAGAATAGACATGAAAACACGCATCACGGAGTTGTTTGGCATCCAGTATCCGATCGTCCTGTCCGGAATGAGCTGGATCAGCGTGCCCAAGATGGTGGCGGCGGTTTCGAACGCCGGAGGGCTGGGCATCCTGGCGACGGGTCCCCTGGACAAGGAGCAGACGAGGCAGTCGATCCGGGAGATCCGGAAGCTGACGGACAAGCCCTTCGGGGCCAACACGTCCCTGATGTTTCCCGGGGCGATGGAGACGGCCAAGGTGCTCCTGGAGGAGAAGGTCCCGGTCATCAATTTCGCCCTGGGCAAGGGGGACTGGCTGGTCCGGGAGGCGCACAAATACGGCGGCAAGGTGATCGCCACCGTCGTCAAGGAGCAGCACGCCAGGCGCGCCGAGGAATACGGGGTCGACGCCGTGATCGCCACGGGCTACGAGGCCGCGGCCCACGGAGAGGCCGTCGCGTCCATGATTCTCATCCCCAGCCTGGCTGAGAAGATCAAGATCCCCATCATCGCCGCGGGCGGATTCGCCGACGGCAAGGGCCTCGCCGCCGCGCTGGCCCTGGGGGCGGACGGCATCGCCATGGGGACGCGCTTCATGACGACGAAGGAAAGCCCGCTCCACGAGAATTTCAAGAAGCTGTCCCTCGAAAAGGGCGTCTCCGACACGCTCTACTCCAAACGCATCGACGGCCTCTTCTGCCGGGTCATGGAGACGGAGACGGCGCACAAGGCGATCCGGCGCGGACTGGACCTGCCGGCCGCCTTCTTCAACGCCCGCGAGATCGCCACGATGCTCCACCTGCCCTTCTTCAAGCTCTTCATCGGCGTCCTCCTGTCAGGATGGAAGAACGCCCGGCAACTGGCCTACTTCGCGAACGCCGGCAAGGCGTTCCGGCTGGCCACGGAGAACGGCGACATGGTGAAGGGCATTCTCCCGGTCGGACAGGTAACCGGCCTGATGCACGACATCCCGACGGTCTCCGCCCTGATGGAGCGGACGGTCCGGGAGGCCGGTGCCGTGCGCGACCGCTTCGCGGTCCAGTTGTCCTGACGTCCCATGGACAGGAAAAGGAGAAAGAAAGATACATGCACCCTTGCATGAACTTGTATGAGGAGGTCGATGATGAGTTATGAGACGATGCAGTTCGTAAGGGAGGGGCCCGTCGGGGTCCTGACCTTCAACCGTCCCGAGGCCATGAATGCCATGAACTACGTCATGATCAGCGAGTTCCGGGATTTCTTCCAGGAGCGGTTCCGCGACCATGACACCCGGGTGATCGTCCTGACCGGGGCCGGAAAGGCGTTCAATGCCGGCATGGACATGAATGATCTTATGAATTTCATTCCCCCCGGCGGCTTCAAACCCAAGGCCGTCTACGAGTTTCAGAAACTTTTTTCCGATTTCATCCTTTTCATGAGGCGCTGTCCCCAGCCGATCATCGCCGCCGTCAACGGTGGGGCGGCGGGGGCGGGGCTGTCCATCGCGGCGGCCTGCGACGTCCGGATTGCCGCCCCGGAGGCGAAATTCATCGCCGCCTACATCAACATCGGTACCGGCGGGGCGGACATGGGGTCTTCCTGGCTGTTCCCACGCATCGTGGGGGCCGGGAATGCGGCGCGATACCTGATGACGGGTGACAAGTTCGGCGCCGACGAGGCCTATCGCATCGGATTTGTCCAGGCCATCGTCGGGAAGGACCGCCTGCTGGAGGAGGCCATGAAGATGGCGCAGACCATGGCGGGGAAATCGCCGATCGGGCTGAGACTGACCAAGGAGGCCCTGAACCGGAACACCGGCGGGCTCAGCCTTGAGGACGCAATCATGCTGGAAGACCGGAACCAGGCGATGTGCATGGTGGAGATGACCTCGCAGAACGCCGGGTAACGACCGACAGGGAAAAGGACTTTTTCATTCATCTTAGCCCGCGAAAGCGATCCGTTGGGAGAGAAAGGAAAAAGCATGGAAGACAGAATCTGGCACAAGGCATACGTGGCGGGCGTTTCACCGACGTTGAACATTGAGAGAATAACCATGGGCGCCGTTCTGAAAAGGACGGCGTCGCGTTTTCCGGACCATGTCGCACTCATTCTGATGGGAAAAGAGATCACCTACCGGGAGCTGGACGAGAGCGTCGACCGGTTCGCCGCCGCCCTGCACGGCCTGGGCGTGAAGAAGAACGACAAGGTTGCCCTGATCCTGCCCAACATTCCACAGATGGTCATCGCCACCTATGCCCTGTTTCGCCTGGGGGCCGTGGCGGTGATGAACAACCCCCTCTACACGCCCGCGGAACTGGAGCACAACCTGAACAGCTCCGAGGCGCGCGTAGCCGTTGCGATGGACCTGTTCGTGCCGACGGTGCTGTCCCTCAAGGGCACCACAAAGATTGAAAAGGTGGTGGTCTGCCATGCCCGGGACTACCTGCCGGCCGACGCCGCCGACGATCCCCTGGTCAAGGAGGTTGCCGCCCTGCATTTCGATATTCCTCCGGAGAGCGGCGTCTATGAGTTCAGCGCCCTCCTGGCCGGTCCCGTTTCGTTGCCCCCGGACACGAAAGTCGATTTCGACGATCCGGCGGCCTTCATCTTCACGGGCGGAACGACGGGCGTCTCCAAGGCCGTCGTCATCAGCCATGCCAACTCCAGCGTCGCCGCCCAGCAGTTCCGGGCCTGGCTGTTCGATACGGAAGACGGGAAGGAGCGGCTGCTGGCCGTCCTGCCCTTCTTCCACGTGGCCGGTTATACCGACATGATGAACAACGCCATCATGAGGGGGTGGACCAACATCCTCGTTCCCCGGCCCACGCCGGACACGATCTGCGAGCTGACGCTGCGCTTCAAGCCCACCCTGTTCGGCGGTGTCCCGACGATGTTCGTGGGGCTCCTGAACCACCCGAAATTCACGTCCATGAAGATGGACTTCATCAAGGGCTGCTTCTCCGGGGCCGCGCCGGTCGCCCTGGAGACGATCCACCAGTGGGAGGCCCTCACCGGCTCCTCGATCGTTGAGTTGTACGGGCTCTCCGAGACGTCGGCCCTGGCCACGTTCAACCCCTGGCGGGGGAAGACCAAGCTCGGGAGCGTGGGAATCCCGCTGCCGGAGGTGGACTGCCGCATCGTCGACGTCGAAACGGGAACGAAAGACCAGAAGCTCGGCGAGGCCGGGGAGATCCTGCTCAAGGGACCCCAGGTCACAAAGGAGTACTACAACAATCCCGAGGCGACGGCCGAGGTCATCCGGGACGGGTGGCTCTCCACGGGCGATATCGGCTACCTGGATGAAGAGGGGTACCTGTTCATCGTCGACCGGAAGAAGGACGTCATCATCGCCGGCGGGTACAATATTTATCCGCGGGAGGTGGACGAGGTCCTCTACCAGCACCCCAAGGTGCAGGCCGCGTGCGTCGTCGGGATCCCGGACACGTACCGCGGAGAGACGGTGAAGGCCTTCGTGGTCCTGAAGCAGGGCGAGACGGCCACGGAGAAGGAGATCACCGATTTCTGCAAGGCGAAGCTCGCTGCATACAAGGTTCCGAAATACGTCGAGTTCCGGCAGGCCCTGCCGCAGACGGCCGTGGGCAAGATCCTGCGCCGGGTGCTCAGGGACGAGGAGCTGGCGGCCCGGAAGGCGAAATAGGGAGCCGGCCTCCTCCCGGCGATGCCGGGAATCCTTGATTCGGGAACGGGAAGTCGGCTATGCAGCGGCACGGGATTCATTCCGGGAAGGAGAAAATGATATGGGATTGAGAATCGGAGAGCTGTCCAAGATGACGGGCGTGCCCATATCCACCATCCGCTATTATGTCGCCAACGGCCTGCTGCCCGTTCCCGAGAAGGTCGGCAAGCTGCTTTCCCACTACGACGAGAGCTGTGTCCAGACGCTCCAGACCATCCTTTACCTGCAGGAAAACAGGCACTTTCCCCTGGCGATCATCAAGAACATCTTAAGAAGGATGGACAGCGGCCTGAGCCTGCAGGAGGCCGAATCCGTGGAGGACGTGATCTTCAATCCTCCCGGGAACGCCGTCGACAGCCGGCTCATGAACCGGACGGAATTCCTGTCACAGACGGGGCTGACGGCACAGGAGCTGGAGACGGCGGAAACAATGGGGCTCATCATGCCCTACGTCCATGACGAGGGCCGGGAGCTCTACAACCATGAAGACGTCCTGTGGGGAAAGGACGTCCTGAAGAGAATCCTGCAGTTCGAGAACTGCTGGGACGACTTTGTTGAATACCTGAACATCGGAGACCGGATGATCGATCAGGAATTCGCGATCCGGGAGAAGATCGTCCGGGACCGGAGCCTGAAGGAGAACATGGAGATCTCCATCGAGCTGTCGAAGGCGGCGGAGTACACGCGCGGTTACCTGTTGAGGAGGCTCTTCCAGAGGAAGATCCGGTCGCACATCAAAATGAGCCTGGAGGACAAGTAAGCGCATCGCTGCCGCGCTCCGGAAGTCTCTTGTGAAAATCATGCGGCGCCGTCTGCGTCGAGTTACGACGGGCGACGCTTCATTCATGAACGGTGTCGATTGTAGCGGAGGATTGCATGGGACAGAATTTTTACAAGCGGGATGACAGGGACGTGAAGTTCGTCCTGAAGGAACACCTGGGCATCGATCAGCTCCTGGAGCTGGAGCCGTATCGGGGATTCACCATGGAAGATTTCGACATGATCCTCGACCAGGCCCAGAAGATCGCGGCCAATGACGTGGCGCCGTCGTTCCAGGACGGCGACCGGCAGGGGTGCCGGTTCGACCAGGGCCGGGTCCTGGTGCCGGAATCGTTCAAGCACGCCTGGAAGGTTTTCCGGGAGGGCTCCTGGTTCGCCCTGGCGATGAAGACGGACTTCGGGGGCCAGGGACTGCCCCTGATCGTGGCCGAGGCGGCGATGGAGTTTTTCATCAGCGCCAATTTCTCCTTCGGCTGCTTCGCGGGGCTGGGACCGGGCAACGGGTCCATGATCGAGAGCTTCGGCTCCCCGGAGCAGAAGGACCTCTTCTGCGCGAAGATGTACGACGGCACCTGGGGCGGCAGCATGTGCCTGACGGAGCCGGCGGTGGGCTCCGACGCCCATATGGTCGCCGCGAAGGCGTCACCCGACGGGAAATACTACAAAATCCAGGGGACGAAGATCTTCATCACCTCCGGCGAGCACGACCTGACCGAGAACATCGTCCACCTGGTCATCGCCCGGATCGAAGGCGCGCCGGCGGGGGCGAAGGGCGTATCCCTCTTCGCCGTGCCCAAGATCTGGGTGAATGAGGACGGAACGCTGGGCAAACCGAACGACGTGGCCTGCATCGGCATCGAGCACAAGATGGGCCTCAACGGCTCGGCCACCTGCGTCCTGAATTTCGGGGAAAACGGGCAGTGCCGGGGGCACCTGATCGGGGAGGCCGGCAAGGGGCTGGCCTACATGTTCCAGATGGTCAACGTGGCCCGGATGGCCGTGGGGCTGGAGGCGGTGGCCTTCGGCGCGAACATCTACGCGAACGTCCTGGAATACGCGAAGGAGCGCGTCCAGGGGACGCGGTTCGCCATGGGCGGCGAGCGGATCCGGATCGTGGAGCACGCGGACATCCGCCGGATGCTTTTGAACCTGAAATCCCTGACGGAGGGGATGCGTGCGCTCGTCTACAAGACCTACCTCATGGAGGACCTGTCGAGGAACTGCCCCGATCCGGACAGGCGGCGGAAGGCGAAGGGCCGCCTGGAGCTGTTTACGCCGCTGGTGAAGGCCTACTGCTCGGACCGGATCTTCGAGATGGGCCGGGACGGCATCCAGGCCCTCGGGGGGTACGGATTCACCAAGGAGTACCCCATCGAGCAGTACACCCGGGATTGCAAGATCCTCTCCATCTGGGACGGCACGAACTTCATCCAGTCCGCCGACCTGGTGGGGCGGAAGCTGAACATGGGCGGAGGCGCCGTCTTCCAGGCCTGGGCCGAGGACGTCTCGGCCTTCATCAAGGACCACGAGAAAGACCGGACCTTCGGCAAGGAGCTGGAGATCCTGAAAGAGGCCCTGGAGGCGGTGGTCGGGCTGGTGATGGACTACGGCCGGTACTTCGGGGAAGGGAAGCTCGACCTGATCCCGCTCACCTCGACGCGGTTTCTCGACTGCATGTCCGAGGTGGCCGTCGCCCACCTGCTTCTGGAACAGGGCATGATCGCCCAGACCAGGCTGGAGGGCGGGGATGCGGGAGCGGACGCCGATTTTTACCGCGGCAAGGTGGCGGCGGTGCAGTATTACTGCCGGAACTTCCTGCCCCAGGTCTTCGGCCGGGCCCGGATCATCAAGATGGAGGACCTGACCGCCGTCCAGGTCGAGGAGGCGGCGCTGTAGCGGGATGTGGGCCCGCCTGCGCGGCGGGGTCCCGGGTCTGTGATTGTTATGATCATCTCTGCGGGGGGATCGTCCGGGAGGGCGGTCCCCCTGCGAATGACGGGGAGGATTCGGAATGGCCGGATTTGAGTACACGCTGGACGGGACGGTTGCCGTCCTCACCATGAACGACGGGGAGAACCGCATCAACCTGCCTTTCGTCGAGGGCTTCATGACGGTCCTGGACGAGATCGAAGAGAAGACGGAGGCGAACGCGCTCGTCCTCCGCTCCGCCCATGACAAAATATTCTCCAACGGGATCGACGTCGCTTGGGTCACGGACATGATCGGCCGGGACGAGATGGAGACCGTCTACCGGTACTTCCATTCCCTGGACACCTTCTTCAAGCGCCTGCTCCTGTACCCGATGCCGACCGTGGCGGTCCTGAACGGCCATGCCTTTGCCGGAGGGGCGGTCCTCTCTTGCTGCTTCGATTTCCGGTTCATGCGCACGGGGCGGGGCTTTTTCTGCCTGCCCGAGGTGGATATCGGCGTTCCCTTCTGGCCCGGATTCATCGCGATCCTGAAGAAGGCCATCCCCATGACCGTCCTGAACGACATGTTCTACACGGGCGTGAGGCTGACCGCCGAGGAGTGCGAGACGCACCGGATCGTCCGCAAGGCCTGTCCGGTAGAGTCGCTGGACGCGGAGGCCCTGAGCTTCGCCAGGGGCCTCAACAAGCGGCGCGGCATTTACGGGGTCATGAAGGCCCGCATGAACGCGGGCGTCGTCCGCATCCTCGAAGAGGAGGATCCGGAGGTCATCCGGTCGGGCCAATTCCTCGCCTGACATTCCCGGGAAAACAGGTCAGATTTTTTTTTGCAGTTCAACATAGAAAATAAATCTGACCTGTTTTCCCCGTTGCCTTACGAGCGGATCTGCTTCTCCTGGAGCTTTCGCCACGTCGCGTCCGAGTACCAGATGTCGACGAACTCCAGGAGGGAGGCCCGCTCCCGCTGCCGGATCCGCTCCGCCAGGGGTCCCCGGAGGAGCTTCTTGATGCTGCCGAACGCGGGGGCGTCCCTGGTGGCCAGCTCTTCGGCCATCTTCATCGCCCGCGGTGCCACGTCCTCTTCCGCAACTGCCTCGTGGACGAGGCCGAGCCCGAGGGCCTCCTCGGCCGAGTAGAGGGCGCCGGAGTAGACGAAGGTCTCCGCGTTCTTCTGCCCCAGCCACATCTTCAGGATCTCCACGCTCCCCGCAAACAGCGACGAGCCGAAGTTGATCTCGTTGAGGGAGATCCTCGCCTTGCCCGTGACCATGACCCGGTAGTCGCAGGCGATGGCGATCATGCAGCCCCCCGCCATCGTGTGTCCGTTGAGGGCCGCCACGACGGGCTTGGGAACCAGGAACAGGTCGCCGTAGAAGCGGGTGAATTTCGTGAGGTAGCGGAGGAAATCCTCCCGACCGTATTCCAGGAACTCCGGGATGTCGAACCCGTAGGTGAAGAACTTTCCCTTCCCCGTCAGGATGACGGCCCGGACGGCGGGATCCACGGCCAGATCCCGGAAGCAGGCCGTCAGCTCGTCGATAAAGGGCTCGTTCAGTGCGTTCACTTTCCCGCGGCTCAGCATGACCGTCGCAATGCCGTGTTCCCTGCTCACCTCCAGAAACTGCATGCTCTAACCTCCTTTCCCTGGTTTGCCGGAAGCAAGATGCCTCCGGCAGGTACTCTAAACCTCGAAGAGAATCCGCGGCGTCGGGGTCAGGATCTCGTTCCCTTCCGCCCGGATGTGGATCATGTCCTCCAGCTTGACGACACCCAGCCCCTCGTCGAGCATGTGCAGGTCCAGGGCGACGACCTGGCCCTCCTCGAGGGGGGAGGAGTCGTACCCGGACAGGATGGGGGGCTCGTTCAGCTCGATGCCGATGCCGTGCCCGATGATCCGGGAGATCTTGCCGCCCCCGAAATGCTGGAACGTCTCCCGGCGCCCCAGCTCGCCGGCCTTTTCGACGGCCATCCGATAGACCTCCGTGCAGGGGATCCCCGGGCGGATGGCGGCGATCAGGTGGTCGGCGATGGAGCGCAGGTCGTCGTAGAGGGAGAGAATCTCCTTCCCGGCCTTCCCCAGGCAGTAGGTGCGCGTCTGGTCGGCGTGGTAGCCGTCCACCAGTGTGGGGATGTCCACGATCACGATGTCGCCGGTCCCGATCTTCCTCCTCGAGGGGCCCGCCGGTACGGACGGGCTCAGGCCCACCCCCGTGATGGTGTAGACGACACCGCTGATCTTCAAGAGGTTGGGACCGGAGCTGATGGGGCCCCGGCTCATGAAGAAGTCGGGCTGGCGGATGAAGAAGATTCCCTCGTGGCCCGCCAGGCGGTGGGCGTTCTCGACTGCCGCAGCCAGCTCCAGCTCCGTGATTCCCTCCCTCAGGGCGGCCAGCACCGCCTCGTGGCCCGCATGGATGGCCCCGCAGGCCTTCCGGATCTTCTCGATCTCGGCCGGCTCTTTCTTCTTCCTCTGGTCCAGCGAGACGGAAGAGACATCGACGAATTCGAAGCCGGGGAAGCATTTCCCGACCTGACGAAACTGTTCCGCCGTCAGGATGTCCATCTCCACGCCGAGACGCCGGTCGCCCCCTCGCATCCGGGCGGAAAGGGCCTCGCCGATCCGTTCCAGGCGTCGCTCCTCCCGGAGCTTTTCCTGCGGGATGAAGACGTCGTTCCTGGCGAAGTCCAGTCCGCTCCGGACGTACAGCGTGCAGTCTCCGGGCAGGACGACCAGCCACGAAGGCTGGGCCGTACCCGTGTAGTAGAGGATGTTCCTGGAATAGCCGATAAGGACCGCGGCGAGGTTCCGGTCGGCCATCCGGGTCTGCAGGTCCTGGATTCGCTTCATCCCGTCCATGACTGGTTCTCCTGTCGGTGGATTTGCGATGCCGGTGCATGATACCGGACTGCTGGTCCGGCGCATGTTCCGCTTATTGTATTTAGGCCGTGTTAAACCGTCGTCAGAGCCGATGGGCAGGGGCGCCGGACCATTGGCCGCAGGCGCATTCCTCGGAGATGGGTGCCGCTTTCGTGGGGGATGGGTCGGGGTTGTCTCTCAGCGTTCCTCGTGGCGGGACGCGATCCGCCGCAATACGGTGATGATCGTTTCCGAGTGCGGCTCCGGGATCCGGGAGAGGCCCCGTTCATAGCGCGAGAGGGTCTGGCGCGTGACTCCGAGCTTCTTCGCCAGGTCCGCCTGGCGGAGGTGGAACCGGGCCCGCAACTCCTTCACCAGTTGAGGCCGTGCGGCCAGCTGGTCCGTCTCACCGGGGATGCCCGCCGTCCGGGAAGGCCGCCGCTTTGTACCCGGTGCGGGGAGGCGGGCCTGTCGCTTCGCGGGGATCCTCCGGGCCGGTTTCCAGAGCTTCTCCGAGAGCTTCACCGTGACGGGCGTCTCGAGCCACTGTGCCATGTAACCCTTCGTCCGGCTGACGGGTTCCCGCAGGTCGTCGCTCTCGATGATGCCGATCTCCATGAGCCTCTCATGGGCCTTGAAGAAGGCGTCCACCATGTGGCCCGGATTGCGTCGGTTCACGCTTTCTCCGCAGAAGTCGAGGATGCTCCGCGGGGTCGCCCGGGGCAGCTCTCCCTTTTTCCCGGCGACCGTTCCGATGAGCGTCCAGTAGGTGCCCAGTTTCTTGGTGAACGCCTCCTGGTACGGGTTCAGATGGAGAAGGGCCCTGCCGTAGTAGCCGATCCAGAACAGCCCCTCCACGTCCAGGAAATGGGACAGGGCCTGGCCGCAACGATACCGGAACACGGTTCCGCCGCGATCCCGGCGGCGGTATTCCACGTCCAGGAGGTCCAGCAGGCGGTCCGGCCTCTCCCCGCCGAAGGCGACCGTGCCGCCGGTCCGGTAGTCCTTCCAGGTCATGAACACCCTCAGGTCTGCAAGACGGAAGACTTCCGCCTTCAGGTCCTCGATCAGGTTCCTCGCCCTGCCGCGGCGGAGGCGGATGTTCCTCATGGCCGCGATCTCCTCGGGCGTGATGTGGGCGATCCCCGTCCGGGGGTTGTCCAGGCGGGCGATGGCGGACATCAGGATCATCAGGACGTCCGCGGACTCCACGGACAGGCTGCGGACGGTGTCCCTCAGCCGGCCCGAGTAGATGAAATCGAGGCGGGGCGTGTAGTACAGGGCGATGGTCGGGTGGAAGCGCGGGGAGTAGTCCGGCGGGGGCTCGTAGAAGAAGACGATGTTCCCCGCCCTTGTCTCGTAGGGGTAATACGGATGGCCGTGGGCGTCCGACAGCCACCGCGATTTGGGGCCTCCCGCGTAGATGGCCCGCAGGGCGGAGTGGATGATGGGACTCACGGGGAAGGGAATTTTCTCAGGGGTCGACGGCAGCCTGGGGGTGGCGCCCCGGAAGGATCCGCTGGGTAGGATGGCCTGCCGTTTCATCGTTCCTGCTCCCTGTTGCAGGGTTTGGGAAAGACCGCCGGATGCCGGGAGGATATTGCTACGCTGCGTCCCGATAGACATAGGGCCGTTCAGCCCGATTCGTCAAGCCGGAAGAATAAAGCCGGTGAATCCCAAGAAAAAACGGAGAGCCCCGGAGGGAAATATGGTACGTTCAGTGCGGCAGGATCGCCATGGAGGTCTCGAGATGACATCAGCCAATGCAGGGCAGGAAGAAAAGAATGTCTGGAAGGTCGTCCGCGTGGTCCCGGAAAACCATGAGGTGAACTCGGTCTACCTGGAGGGGACGGACGGGAAACTCGCAGCCCGGAAGGCCGGGCAGTTCGCCTCCATCCGGCTCGCCGGGCCCGAAGGCTGGAGCGAGCCGCACCCGTTCACCATCTCCGCCGCTCCCGAGGATGCCCTCCTGCGCTTCTCCATCAAAAAGGAGGGGGCCTTCACCTCGTCCATCCCCGGCCTGATGCCCGGCGATTCCGTGAAGGTTGCCGGACCCCTGGGTGTCTTCTGCCGGGGCATCGACGAGAAGCCCGAGATCGTCATGGTCGCCGGAGGGGTGGGCATCACGCCGTTCCTGAGCGTGCTGAGGCATTTCCGGAACGGCAAGGCAAAGAACAGGGTCCTCCTTTTCTGGGGGAACAAAACCCTCTCCGAGACCTTCTGCCTGGACGAGATCCGCGCCATGACCCGCGATCTCGACCTCACGGTGGTCCACTGCCTGAGCCGGGAGGAGTCGGTGGAAGGCCACTTCGAAGCGGGGACGCCGCGGATGCTTTTCGAGAAAGGGCGTATCAGCGCCGACATCCTGAAGCGGCACGGCGTGAAGCCGGGGGCCGCCTTCTACCTCTGCGGTCCGCCCCCCATGATGGATACAGCGCTGAAGGAGCTGGAAAGCCTGGGCGTGGACCCGACGGCGGTGGAGCAGGAACGGTTCGTCTGGAAGAAGTAGATGCCCATGCCCGGACACCGCACCCTCATGGGCTCCCCTGCAACAGGCATCCGGTGGATCTGCCGGCGAGCCGGGTGGATGCTCCTCCTGGCGGTCATTATCTTCGCGGGTTGCGGGGAGAAGGCGACCTCCGTCGCCACCGCCCTGCCGCCCATTGACGTCAAGGCCGATCCCGTCCAGGAGCCTTCCCCGACGCAGGAAAAAATCCGCATCAAGCTCAAGGCCGGCTTCGTGGACTTGGTCCCCGTGGCCCGGTACCGGATCGCCGCCGTCGTCGCCTCGAAGAGAAAGTACACCTCCGGGTGGGGCGCCGAGGTGATGCCCTTCGACCTGGCCCTCGTCTGGGGCCGCCTCACGGATCCGGACGTGGCCAAGAACCTGCAGATCAAGCACGACAACACCCGCCTCGCCTGGTTCCGGATCAAGGGGGAGGAGCCGCCCGTGAGCTTCGAATATGCCATGTCCCACGGATCCAACAACCATCTCATTCCGGCGACGGGAAACCTCTTCCGGGCCATCGACCGGGACGTGGGCGTCAAGGATCGTGTCGTGATCGAGGGATACCTGGTGAACGGCGAAGGGCTGATTGAGGGGCAGACCATCCAGTTGAAGACCAGCCTGACCCGCGAGGACTCCGACCGGGGGGCCTGCGAAATTCTGTACGTCACGTTGCTCAGGATCGGGGACCGGTTGTACCGCTGAAAAACGCCTCGATCTCCTTCATGCGTGCCGCCTCGCTCCGGTAAAGGGCGTGCGCCTCTTCCAGGGTCACTTTCTTGAACCAGATCCGGTTGCCCGGCATGGCCTGGGCCACCTTCGAGAGATCCGTCGAGATGACCGTCGCGATTTTCGTATAGCCCCCCGTGGTCTGCTCCACCAGGAGGATGATGGGCTGCCCGTCGGCGGGCAGCTGTACGTTGCCCGGGAGGACCGGCTCCGAGATGATGCTCTGGGGGATTCCCTCGTCATGATGGATCGGCGTGCCCTGGAGGCGGTAACCCATGCGGTCCGATTGGGGAGTCACCACGTAGTCGGCGTCGAAGAACGTCTCCATGCCGGAACGGAAGGCATCTTCCTGGGGCCCCGGCAGGGCCTTCAGGACGATGTCGGCCCGGTACGTCGGGATCCAGCGGAACGGGAGCCGGCGGGGTGCCGCCAGGAGGGCGCCGGCGCCCCGCCGGAGGACATCCTCCTTTTTCAGCGCCCTCCCCCCGACGCCGCCGATCTTTGCCTTCAGGCAGGTGGCGCGGCTTCCCATGACGACGGGGACGTCGATTCCCCCCGAGACGGCCAGGCAGGTCCGGCATCCGGTCGTGGCGAAATGGAACCGGAGGATGTCTCCCCCCTTCACCCGGAAGGACTTCCAGAGCGCCACCGGCCCGTCGTTGAGCGTTGCCCCCATGTCGGCCCCGGTCAGGGCCACGTCGGCTTCACAGAGGACCTCCAGGGCAGGACCCTGGAGCGTCAACTCCAGGACGGCCGCTTCCGGCGGATTCCCGACCAGCAGGTTGGCGATGCGGTAGGCGAACCCGTCCAGTGCTCCCGAAGGGGGGACGCCGCGGTCGATGAAGCTGTAGCGTCCGCCGTCCTGGACCGTCGTCAGGGAACCCGGTGAGAGCACGCGGAAAGCGTCCATCAACTCTTCTCCTCCTGGTGGACCCGGTCGAATTCCTCCTCCGGGATCGGGACGAAACGGATGCGGTCGCCTGCTTCATAGAGAAAGGGTGCCTCCCGCTCCGGGGCAAAGAGCGTAAGCGGCGTCCGGCCGATGATCTGCCAGCCCCCGGGGCTGTCCACCGGGTAGACGCCCGTCTGGGCCTCTGCGATGCCGACGGAGCCGCCGGGCAGGAGCGTCCGGGGTGTTTCCCGGCGCGGCGTGGCGATCCGCCGGTCGAGGCCGCCCAGGTAGCAGAAGCCGGGGGTGAAGCCGATCATGTAAATCGGATACTCCGTTCCGGAGTGGATGGAAACGACCTCCTCGATAGACAGGCCGCTGTGCTCCGAAACGACGCCAAGGTCGGGTCCGTGGACACCGCCGTAGCAGACGGGGATCTCGACGACGCGGGGCGGCGGGATCTCCACCTCCCGGAGATGACCCTCCAGTTCCGTGAGGACGGCCGACAGGCGCTCCGGGGAGGTCAGCAGGGGATCGTAACGGATGGACAGGGAGCGATAGGCGGGAACGATGGCCAGGACGCCCTCGGGGAGGTTCCGCTTCAGGAGGGTCGAGACGGCCCGGACCTTTTCGTTGATGGCGGGATCGATGGCGTCGCCGTACTCCACCAAGATGGCCAGGTCGCCGCTGTTCCGCAGCCGGGGCTTGTCGAGCGGGGCAGGCGCCACGGTTATTCCATCCTCCTTACCGACCGATGAAGGTTCCCAGGGGGGCGACGCGGATCCCGTCCTTCTCGAGAACGCCGCGGATCCGCTTCACCAGGGCCACCGCCGCGGGATTGTCGCCGTGAACGCAGAGCGTGTGGATCTCCATTTCGAGGACCGTCCCGTCGGTGGCGATCACTTTTCCCTCCCGGGCCATCAGGAGCGCCCGGGCGGAGGCCTCTTCCGGGTCCTCGATCACGGCCCCGGTCATGCTCCTGGGCGCGAGCTTCCCGTCGGGCGTATAGGCCCGGTCGGGAAAGGCCTCGAAGGCGACGCGGATCCCCGCCTCTTCGGCGATCCGGCTCACCAGCGGCGCCTGGGCGCCTCCCAGGGCGAGGTAGACAAGACGGCGGTCGATCCGGGCGACGGCTCCGATGAGGGCGCGAAGCATCGGTTCGTTCCCGACGCTCTCGTTGTACAGGCTCCCGTGCGGCTTTACGTGCTGCAGCGCCACGCCGTGGGCGTCGCAGAAGGCCCGGAGAGCCCCCGCCTGGTAGATCACGTAATCGCGGATTTCCCCGGGCGTGCATTCCATCTTCCGGCGGCCGAAACCGGCCAGGTCCGGGTAGCCCGGGTGGGCGCCCACGGCCACGCCGTTTTCCTTTGCCATTTGAACGGTTCGATACATGACACGAGCGTCGCCGGCATGGAAGCCACAGGCGACGTTCGCCGAGGTGATGTGACGGATCGCCTCGGCGTCCATCCCGAGTGTGTAGGCGCCGAAGCTTTCTCCCATGTCGCAGTTCAGGTCGATGCTCTTCATGGAGGCTCCTCCCGGCTCACTTCATCCGGTTGGGAAGGTAGAGGGCGATGTCGGGGAAGACCGTCAGCAGCACCGTCGCCACGACCATGAGCAGGAAGAAGGGCATCGCCGCTTTGGCAATCCGGAAGAGGCTGTCGTTGTTGAGCCCGCTGATGACGAAGAGGTTGAACCCGACGGGCGGTGTCACCTGGGCCAGCTCGATCATGATGACCAGGTAGATGCCGAACCAGACGAGGTCGAACCCGGCCGCCTCCACCAGGGGCAGGACCAGCGGGGCCGTCATGACGATCATGGAGAAGCCGTCGATGAGGCAGCCCAGGAACAGGTACAGAACCGTCAGGATGACGATGAGCATGTAGGGGGTGAGCTGCATCGAGACGACAAATTCCGTCAGGGCCCGGGTGATGCCAAGAAATCCGAAGACGTTCGAGAGGTAGGAGGCGCCCATGACGATGAGCATGATCATGCAGCTTGTCTTGATCGAGTTGATCATGCTCGTCCGGAAGACCTCCCAGGTGAGGCTCCGGGTGAGGGCGGCGAAAAACAGCGCCCCCACGACCCCCACACCTCCCGCCTCGGTCGGCGTGGCCCAGCCCAGGTAGATGCTTCCCAGCACGAGCAACACGAGGAGCACGACGGGGGCGATGGCCGGGATGGCCTGGAGGCGGTCCTTCCAGGTGTAGTGGTCCTCCGCCCGCGGTGCGAGGGCGGGGTTGATCAGGCAGCGGATGAAGATGTAGCCGCAGAAGAGAAGGACGATCATGAAGCCGGGGAGGAAGCCCGCGATGAAGAGCTTTCCGATGCTGACGTCGCCGATGATGCCGTAGACCAGCATGACCATGCTCGGGGGGATCAGGAACCCCAGCGTCCCCGCCCCGGCCAGCGAGCCGATGGACAGGTTCCGGTCGTAGTTGCGCTTTTCCAGCTCCGGGACAGTGATCTTCCCGACGGTGGCCGTCGTCGCCGCCGAGGAGCCGCTGACGGCGGCGAAGAACGTGCAAGCCAGGACGTTCACATGGATGAGCCGGCCCGGGATGGGGTCCATCCAGGGGGCAAGGCCGCGGAAGAGGTCCGCCGAGATCCGGCTCCGGAAGAGGATCTCCCCCATCCAGATGAAGAAGGGCAGGGCCATCATGGTCGAGCCGCTCGTGTTGTTCCAGGCGACGTTGGCGATGATGGAGCCGAAGGACACGTCGCTGAAAAAGAAGAAGCCGCCGATGCCGACGAGGAACAGGGAGATGCCGATCCAGACGGATCCCCCCAGGAACAGGATGAGGAGCCCGATGATCGTTGCCGAAACGGGTCCGAGGTCAGGTTGCATTCGTTTTCACTCCGCGGCGGAGAACCGCCCTTCCATGCTTCAATCCGCTTCCCTGCTCCGTGGGATCCGGAAAGCGGGGACCGTGCTACCGGCCGAGATCGTCGGCCTCCTCCAGGATGCGGATTCCCTCCGTTTCCTGCCTCAAAAGGGCGACGCCCTTCAGAAACTCCGCCAGGAACTGCAGGGTCATGAGTGCCGATCCAAGGGGCAGGAAGGCCTGGGGGATCGCCAGGTATGTCTCCGAGATCTGCATCGACCGGGACTCGTTGACGACGGAGTCCCAGAAGAAATCCCACGTGTAGGATGTCAGGGCCGCGCAGAACAGGAAGCCCACAACGAAGCAGGCCATGTTGAAGATGATGTGCGCCCGGCCCTTGAGGACATGGGGAAGGAACATCATCCGGATGTGCCCGCGCTCGCGGAGCGTGTAGGCCAGACCGGTGAAGGTCAGCATGGCCATCAGGTAACCCGAGTATTCATCGGTGATGTAGAGGGTTCCGGAGAAGAAGCTCCGGACGACGATCTCGCCGATGACCAGGAGCAGGGCCAGCACCATCAGGATGCCCGCCAGCCAGCCGCCGGCGCCGGAGAGACCGTCCAGGAAACGGATCCATGTTTTCAACTGCGTTTCTCCGAGAGGAATCAGGGGGGGCACGGACAGGGACAGCAGTAAAAAGGCCGGGGGACCGCGGGATAGGTCCCGGGCTCCCCCGGCTTCAACCTGTCACAACACGTTTCTTACCGTTTCACCTTCTTCATGAAATCGGCATAAATCTTCCTGGCGTCCGGCGGGGCGGTCTTCAGCCAGTCGGCCCGGATGCCTTCCGTGATCTTCTCGAGCTCGGCGATCTGCTTCTTCGTGGGCTTCACCGTCTGGATGCCGTTCTTGTTGCTGATGGCCTCCATGTCCTTGTCCCACTTCTTCACGCGGGCCCACATGGCGGTCTCCATCTCTTTGCCGGCCTTGACGAGGGCGTCCTGCTGGGCCTTCGGGAGCTTCTGGAAGGCCTTGAGGTTCACGGTGACCATGTTGGTGGCGATGGTGATGTTGAGGGGCTCGAAGTATTTCAGCACCTCCCAGAACTTGCCGTCCACGGCCGTGGGCGTCGAGGTCATGACCGAGTCGATCACGCCGGTCTGCAGCGACGTGTAGACCTCGCTGAAGGGGAGGGCCAGGGGCGTGGCGCCGACGGCTTCCATCACGAGGGCGCCGTTCTTGTCGTAGGTTCTCACCTTGAGCCCCTTCATGTCAGCGAGGCTCGTCACCTTCTTCTTGGTCCAGAGGCCCGCGCCCGGCCAGGGGGCGATGTAGAGGATCTTCTGGTTCCACTTCTGGGCGGCCTTGTCAAAATGGGGCCGGGAGACGTTCAGCAGGAGGTGAAGCTCGTCGAAGTTGCGGACGAGGAAGGGAAGGGTCACGATCTGGAAGACCTTTTCGTCGCCGGCCACGCCGCTGATGAGCATGTCGGAGACGGGGACCAGGCCGTCACGGACGACCTTCAGGAGTTCCGGGCCCTTGTATCCCAGGGCGCCGCCGGTCTGAACCATCAGTTCCAGTTCCCCGTTCGTGGCAGTCTTCACCTTGGCGGCGAACTCGGTCAGTCCGACGCTGTGCTCGTTCTTCGGGGGCCATACGGAGTTGGCGTTCCACTGGGTCTTGGCCAGGCAGGGCGAGGCAAGGAAGGCCGCAGCGACAACCATGACAAACAGCAGGGTCCAGGTCTTCTTCATCAATCCATTCTCCTTTCCTTGGTTTGATATGGGTGGGTGTGCATCCGGGGCGTTCGGCTCCATCGGCAAGCGGGGCCGATTATAGACCCTCGATCCGGCCAAAGCAAGCCCATTTGAAAAAAAATTCACCCATAAAAACAAGTCGTTGCATGTTTCTTGCGTTCACTCGGAGTATTCCGGCCGTCCATGTCCGGATTCCGTTTATCGGCTGCCTTCCCGGAGCCTTGTCCGTTCCGTGGGCCTGCCGGTGGTCCGCGGGAACTCCCCCAGGAGCTCCTCCACCAGAATGGGCGCATCCCGGATCGTTTCCCCGCAGGATCCTTCGCTCGTGACTTCGCCGTGCCATGCCGGTGCGTCCCCCGCCATGGCCGTGAAGACGAGGATGGCGATTTTCCTGGAGAACCGGGTCTCGGAGAAGGAGCCCTTGATATAGAGCCGTTCATCCATTTGATCCCCTCCCGGCCCGGCGGCGGTCGCGACCCGGACGGGCAGGCATTCATAGGAAACGACCAGCGTGATCTCCGGCCGGGTCTTGTCGCGGACGTACCCCCGGCTTGCGAGGATGCGCGTCACGCTGTCGATCAAAGCCCGTTCCGCCGCCGCGTTCTCGACGCCTTGCGGCAGGACGCGGAATCGGGCCGGTCCGTCCGGTATTCCGCCCCCGGATGTCCCGATACGGACGGACATGATGAGCGTTTCGGACGGCCCGGCGGCCTGAACAGGCGCTGCGGGCGGGAAGAAGAGGCCGGAGACGGCCAGCAGAAGGGCAAGGCGGACGGCGATGGAGTCCTTTCCCGGTGCGGTCTTTTTCACACGGGGAATGATTGTCTTCACGGTGCTGCCCCCTCCTTCCTTCCCTTTGCCTCGTCCACGAACAGAAGCAGCGTCCCGCCGGCCAGGAAGAGAAGGGCCACCGACAGGATGCCGATCCGGGAGGCCGCCGGTCCCTCAAAACCCGCGCCCCGGGCGGCCAGGCCCGACAGGCCGATGAGGGCGGGTCCGAAGATCACGGAGAACTTCCCCACCATGTTGAAGAAGCCGAAAAATTCGGCGGGCCGGTCCGGGGGGATGATCCGGGCGTAGAAGGACCGGCTCAGGGCCTGGATTCCTCCCTGGACGAGTCCGATGGCCGCCGCCATGACAAAGAAGTCCTCCCGGGTCCGCATCAGGCTGCCCCCGATGGTGACGAGGAGATAGACGCCGACGGCCAGCAGGATGGCCCTCTTCGTGCCGATGCGGTCTCCCAGGCGGCCGAAGGCCAGGGCGGCCGGGAAGCCGATGAACTGGACCATCAGGAGGGCCAGGATCAGGTCCTTCGAGGCGAAGCCCAGGGACAGCCCGTAGTCCACGGCCATGCGGATGATGGTGTCCACGCCGTCGATGTAGAACCAGTAGGCCAGGAGAAAGAGGAGAATCGTCGGGTAGCGGCGGATGCCCCGGATCGTCCCGGCGAGATTCTGCCAGCCTTCCCGGAACATGACGCCGATGGAGACCCGCTCTTTCCCGGCGGGCTCCCGGACCCAGAGAAACAGCGGGATCGAGAAGACGAGCCACCAGATTCCCACGGTGACGAAGGAGGCCCGGACCGCCTGGAGCGGATCGGCCAGTCCGAACCGGGCCGGGTCGAGGGTCATCCAGATGTTGACGGCCAGGAGGATCCCGCCGCCCAGGTAGCCAAGGGCATACCCGAGGGCGGAGACGCGGTCCATGTCCTTTCGGCCCGCGACCAGGAGGAGCAGGGCGTCGTAAAAGACGTTCCCGCCGGAGAAGCCGATGAGGGACAGCGCGTAGAGAATCGCCGCGGCCTGCCATTGGCCCGCCTGGACGAGGGACAGGCAGGCCGTGGTGAGGGCGCCCAGTCCCAGGAAGAAAAGAAGGAAGTGTTTCCGGGAGCGTCCCCGGTCGGCGGCGGCTCCCAGGAGGGGAAACAGGAACGCCGCGAGGAGTCCCGCGGCCGCATTGGTGAATCCCAGGCGGGCCGTACTGACGACCGGGTCCGTCCCGGCGCAGCAGAACTCCTTGAAGAAGACCGGCAGGAAACCGGCCATGACGGTGGTGGCGTATGCCGAATTCGCCCAGTCATAGAAGGCCCAGGAAAGGACGGAGCGGCGTCCCTGCGGCGATGACGGCGGATTTTCGATGTTTTCGGATTCGTTCATGATGAAAGGGGTTTACGGAGTCGAAGGGCGGGTGTATGATCCCGACGTTTTGTGATCCATAGCCTTTTTCCCGGGGATTGCCAAGCATTATGCCGCCGCTCCTGATGGATTCTGTCCATGCCCTCCTGGAGCGCCTCCGTGCGCGGTCGGGTGGGACCGTCCGCTTCGAGGAGCGGGAGAACCACCCCGTCCAGGCCACGGTGTCCATGGCCGGCCGGGGCGAGACGGCCCACCGCATCGTCTACCGGAAATCCCACGACGACGGGATCAACCATGCCGTCGCCGGCGGGTGCGCCCACCTCCTCCGTCTCTTCGACGCTCCGGAGGGGGAGCGGTTCGTTCCCGTCTCCAGCCGGAGGACGCTGATGACCTTCCTCATGGAGGAGGAAGAGGACCTGCGGCGCCTGACCGCCGTCTTCGGCCGCGAAAAGATCCGGGACATGGCGGTGATGTGGTACGAGGGGGCGGTGTTCCAGCTCACGCGGATGCCTGCCGACATCATGGTGGAGAAAGGGCTCTACGACGCGCTGCCGGAGCTGCGTCCGGTCCAGGCCCGGATGCTGCGCCAGCAGTGGCGCTCCGCCATCAACGTGCTCACCCCGGACGCCCGGCAATACATGCCGAAGCGGATCCACTTCGCCGCCAACGTGATGAACTTCGCCTTCTTCAAGATTCTCGAGGACCACCTCCGCCTCGACTGGACGGCCCCCTACATGAAGACGATCTTTCTCTTCGACGGCGGCGAGCTGGCGGAGATGACCCGGCGGGAATACGGCGAGGGTCACGCCGGCGACCGGGCCATGATCGACCGCTGGGCGTCGAAGGTGGGCCTGGAGGGATGGTTCGAATGGATTCCCTGGCGGGAGAGGCCCTGAGCGGCGCCTTCCGCATCAACCCAGCCAACCGATCAGGATTGCGCCCGCCTCGCCCACCCGCTCCGCAGGACCGCCCATTCCGTGATCAGAAGCTACCACATGGCCGGTCTCAAAACAGGGTGGCTTTTTCCCCCGAATTCGAATACAGGGAAGGCCGGTTAAGTGTCCAAAGCAGGAAGGAGCCGCTTATGAAAGAGAATAATTCCGTTTTCCGCGGGGCGTCCCGCTACGTCCTCGACGACGAGCTGGCCAAGATCGTCAACGTCTCCATGGCCCTGGAGATGCCCCTCCTCCTCAAGGGGGAGCCCGGCACGGGCAAGACCATGCTGGCCCACGCCATCTCCGAGGCCCTGAACATGCCGCTGATCATCCTCAACGTCAAGTCCAGCATGAAGCTGGTGGACGCCCTCTACCAGTACGACACGCTGACCCGCCTCAACGACAGCCGCTTCGGCGACTCGAAGCGGGACGTCAGCAACATCGAGGAGTACATCCGCATGGGCAAGATCGGCCAGGCTTTCACCGCGGACGTCCGGACAGTGCTGCTCATCGACGAGATCGACAAGGCCGACACGGATTTCCAGGACGACATGCTGGACGTCCTCGACCAGATGCAGTTCGACATCATCGAGGTCGACAAGACCATCACGGCCCGGAACCGCCCGGTCATCATCATCACGTCCAACGCCAAGAAGGACCTCTCGGACCCCTTCCTGGGACGGTGCAACTTCCACCACATCGCCTTCCCGGACCCGGACATGATGCGCCTCATCCTGGACGTCCATTTCCCGAACCTGAACCGGGAACTGGCGGACGTGTGCATCGCCACGTTCTACCGCCTCCGGGAGTTCACGGGGATCGAAAAACGGCCCGCCACGCGGGAGCTGATCAACTGGATCCGCGCCGTCAAGGCCGATCCGGACTTCAAGGTGTCGTCCCTCAAGCAGGGCGGTGTGCCCTACCTGGGGGTACTCTTCAAGAAGAGCCTGGACCTGGAGAACGCAGGCCGGCAGCTCCGGATGCGCGCATAGGGAGCAGGACGTGTTCGTCGAATTCTTCTATACCCTCCGGGACCGGGGAGTTCCCGTCAAGCCCACGTCCTTTCTGAAACTCCAGAAGGCGCTCGGGATGGGGCTCATCTGCTCCGTGGAGGACTTCTACACCGCCGCCCGGTCGATCCTGGTGAAAAGCGAGCGGTACTTCGACACCTACGACCAGGTGTTCGCCCACCATTTCCGGGGGGTGGTCCTGCAGGAGCCGGAGGACGAGGAACTGTCGGAGATGGCCCGGGCCCTCCTGGAGGAGTGGCTGAAAAGCCCCGAGGACGTCGCGGCGGCCCTGGGCATCGAGCAGGAGAAGCTGGCGGAAATGACGCCGGAGGAGCTGATCCGGTACTTCTTCGACCGCCTCAAGGAGCAGACGAAGGCCCACCACGGGGGCAACCGGTGGATCGGCACGAAGGGGACGTCGCCGGTGGGCCACTCCGGGGACCACCCGGGAGGGATGCGGGTGGGCGGGCGCTCGCGGAACAAGTCGGCCATCAAGGTGGCCATGGAGCGGCGCTACCGGGACTACTCCCAGGAAGGCCCCCTGACGGAGAGCCAGATCGGCGAGGCCCTGAAGAAACTGCGCCGGATGACCCCGGCGGGCCCCCGGGACGTGGTGAACGTCGACAAGACCATCTACGAGACGATTCGCAACGGCGGGGAGATCGACATCATCTTCGACCGCCGCCTCAAGGACCGCCTCAAGATCATCCTCATGATCGACAACGGCGGCTGGTCCATGGATCCCTATGTGGCCATCGTCCAGACCCTCTTCAATTACGCCCGGAGCCAGTTCAAGGACCTGAACATCTACTACTTCCACAACACGATCTACAGCCGGGTATTTCAGGATCCCCAGCGCCACCGGAAGCCCGAGCGCCTGGAGGAGTTCATCCGGAAGGACCCGGAGACCCGGCTGATCTTCGTGGGCGACGCCAGCATGGCCCCCTACGAGCTGATGCACGTCAACGGCTCCATCTACATCGACCAGAGGGAGCACCAGGCCAGCATCGACCGGCTGAAGTTTCTCTCCCGGACCTTCCGGCACTCTGTGTGGCTGAATCCCCAGACCGAGGACGAGTGGGGCTACACCTGGACCGTCGGGGTCATCCGCCAGGTCTTCCCCATGTTCGAGCTGTCGCTGGACGGGCTGGATAAAGCGGTTCAGTACCTGATGTCCCGCCATTGAACGACGGGCTGTTGAAAACAGGCCGTCTGCTGCGTTTCCCTCATCCCCAGCCACTCGACGTACGGATAAAGTACGCCTCGAGGCTGGGAATTTCGGGGGCCTTGCATCCGGGTATTTTTTTGAACAGCCCGCCATATGCTTCTGGCAGGGACGTCCCAATTGCTGCTCTGGAACCGACCGGCCGCGATCCTGCTACTGGCCGGTTCGGTCGGGGCGCGGGGGCTGCCACGGGGGCTTCCGCCGTCGCGAAAACGTTTCCTTCCTCTGCCTTTTGAAACCGGGAAGCCGTGAAGAAGGAAACGTTTTCCAATGGCTCCTCTGGAAACCCCCGGTCGCGCCCCCGCGGACGTCGGCCGGTAAATAGGGACACTTCCCCTATATTTACTCACGAAAGTCAATCCGGGGAGAGTGGCTTCCCGGAGCGCGAATCGCGGCTTTTTCGGGCGACCCTGCCGTCGCAGCGCAGCACCCGCAAAGTCATCCGTCTCTACGCCGTCCGGCACGAGTTATGACTTTGCATCGGCGCGAGACGATGCAGGGTCGAAAAACGCTTCTGAGCGCGGGGGAAGTCTCCTCGTGTTTCTATTTGATCAGCTTGAAAAGTTCCTTCGCCTTCGGGTGGGCCGCTGTTTCCAGAAGTTCGAAGAGGATCATCTCGGTGCTTGCCGGGATGGCTCCCTCGGCGGTCATCCGGCCGATGCCGATCTCCCGGTTGGCCGCGGTTCTTGACGACACGGCGTCGGCGGCCAGGTGGACCTCGAACCCCGCATCGAGCAGGTCTATGCAGGTCTGGTAGACGCACACATGGGCCTCGATCCCCAGGAGGATCAGCTGTTCCCGGCCGGTGGCCTTGAGCGCCGCGGCGAACGGCTCGTGGCGCCAGCAGCTGAAGGTCTCCTTCACGACGGGCTCAATGTCCGGCAGGATCTCCCGGATTTCGGGCACTGTCCCGCCGATCTTCACCTGTTCGGTGAGAATGACGGGGATTCCCAGTGACCGGGCTCCCTGGAGGAGCTTCCGGCAGTTCTGGAGGAGGAACTCCCGGTCGTCCATGGCGCGGTAGAGATTTCCCTGGATGTCGATGGCTACCAGGATCGCCCTGTCGATCTTCAGCATGTCTTTTGGTCTCCCTTGCTTAAAAGAGAAGGTTTCCGGAGCGGGCCTGTTCGTGGCCGGTCCGCCGGGGCACACGGTCAGGAGTCGCAGCCGGGTTTCTCTCCGCCCCCGCTGCCGAACGGCACTTTCCTGGGCGGGCCGGCCCGGAAGAGGGAACTCGTCAGCGGTGTTTCCGGCAGGATTCCCTGCAGGAAAGAGGCCGTATCGAGGAGGGCGTCCAGATCGATCCCTGTATCGATTCCCATTGAGCGGAAGAGGAACACCAGATCCTCCGTGGCCACGTTTCCCGATGCCCCCGGCGCAAAGGGGCAACCGCCCAGGCCGCCCAGGGCGGAGTCGAAGACCCGGATTCCCGTTTCCCAGGCTTTCAGGGCGTTGGCCAGGCCCAGGCCCCGGGTGTTGTGCAGGTGCACACCGAAGGTGACTTCCGGGAAAGCGGCAAGACAGGCCTTCAGGATCGTTTCCACCTGTGCGGGATATCCCCAGCCGACGGTGTCGCAGAGTGTGATCTCCCGGATCCCGAGCAGGATGGTTTTCTCCACGTACTCCAGGATCACCGCCGTCTCCAGGTAGCCTTCAAAGGGGCAGCCGAAGACGGTTGCCAGGTTGACCCGGAAGGAGAGGCCGGGGGCCCGGTCGAACTCGCCGAGAACCAGCCGGAGCGCTGAGAGAGACTCCTCCGGCGTCTGGCGGACGTTGTTCTGGTTGTGGGAGCGGCTGACGGAGAAAAAGAAGTCGAGCTTGCTCACGCCCGCCTCTACGGCGTCCCGGGCTCCCTGGAGATTCGGGACCAGGGTGGTCAGAATGACACCGCTGTCCCGGAGGTCACGGACATCCGCCAGGACCTCCTTCATGTCCCGGAACTGGGGAATAGCCCGCGGATTGACGAAGGCGCCCGCCTGGATCTCCCGTACGCCGCAGGCCGCCAGCCGCCGGATCAGGTCGGTCTTCCGGTCCGTCGCGACGAAGACGGACAGGTTCTGGAGGCCGTCGCGGGGCCCGACTTCGACGATGCGAACTCCTGCCGGTTTCATGAGCGGCTGCCTGGGGGAAGGGATTCCGGATTGTTCATCAGGATGCTCATTCTAAAGACAGGGGTCCGGAAAGTCAATGACATTCAGGGAGTTGGATGAATCAGGGGCGGAGAGATCCCCTTTCGGCACCGATGAAGGCAAGGGACGGGAGGACGGGGTTCTCACCCCTGGTGATGTCATTCCTGCCGGTCGAGGATCGACTGCCCTTTTCCATTGCGGATATCCTTGACAAAAATTGATTTTTCGCATAGGCCACGGCCATGAAAATCGCGCGCTTTTCCGTTGCTTTGATTGTCGCCTGGGGTCTGGCGATTTTTCTTTTTGGCGGGTCTGTCGAGGCCCAGTCCCTGCCGGATCTCGTACGCCCGGTGCTGAAGGCCCGTCTGGACGGTCCGGCAAACGGCGCACCGCCGCTCTGCCGCGCCGAAACGCCCTGCCGCTCGGCCCGCCTGGCCGATTTCTATCGCCAGCGCTCCTTCGGACCGGCCTGGGTCCTGAAAAACGGGCCTTCCCCGCAGGCGGACCGCCTGCTGGCGGTACTGTGGACAGCCGGACAGTACGGGCTCAGCCCCACCGATTATCATTACGAGGCCATCCGGAACCTTCAGTCATCCTGGAGAATCGCCGGAAAATGGACGCCTGCCGAGGGTGCCGAATTCGATCTCCTGTGCACCGATGCCTTCATGCTCTTCGGGTCGCATCTTCTTTCCGGTGTGGTGGATCCCAACGGGCTGTTCCGGATGTGGGAGGCCCGCCCGCGTTTCGTCGACTGGCCGGCCTATCTCCAGGATGCCCTGGCGGCCCAGACGGTGGACGTCCACCTGCAGGTTCTCAAACCGGAATACCCGGGATACGACCGCCTTGTCGCCGTGGCTGCCGACTATGCGAAGATCGCCACCGGGGGTGGATGGCCCGTGATTCCACCGGGCAAGTCCCTGAAAATGGGTACGAGTGATCCGAGAGTACCGATCCTCCGGCGGCGCCTGATTGCCGGCGGCGACCTTGCTCCGGCCATGGCCTCCGAGGATCCTCGATTTGACGAGGCCCTCGACCAGGCCGTCCGCAGATTCCAGCGCCGCCATGGCCTGGCGGAAGACGGGGCCGTCCAGAAGGAGACCCTGAAGGCCCTCAACGTTCCGGTGGAGCGCCGGGTAGCCCAGATGCTCGTCAATCTCGAACGCTGGCGCTGGTTGCCCCAGGAGGTGGGGAGCCGGTTCCTGTTCATCAACATCCCGGATTTCAGCCTGACGGCCGTAGAAAACGGGCGTGCTCCGCTGAGCATGCGGATCGTCGTCGGGCGGCGGTACAGCCGGGACCCGAAGATCGACTACCGGACGCCGGTCTTCACGGGGCGCATGACCCGCCTGGAGATCAATCCATACTGGAACGTGCCCCACAATATCGCCTTCCGGGAATACCTGCCGAAACTGAAGAAGGATTCGCTTTCCCTCCAGAAGCAGGCCATGAAGATCATCATCGGGCGGGATACCGTCGTGGACCCGCAGACGGTGGAATGGGAGAAACTCAACGAGCAGTCGTTCAAGAAGTACCGCATCCGCCAGGACCCGGGGGCCTTCAACGCCCTGTCCCACATCAAGTTCCTTTTTCCCAACCGGTACGATGTGTATCTCCACGACACGCCGCAGAGGAGCCTGTTCAAGCGGACGGTCCGGGACTTCAGCCACGGCTGCATGCGGGTGGAAAAACCGGTTGACTTGGCGGTCTATCTTTTGCAGGATGACGTAAACTGGTCCCGGGAAAAGATTCAAGCCGCCATCCGCAAGGGAAGGAACATGGGCGTGGAACTCCCGGCGCCGGTCACCGTGCACATCGCCTACTGGACCGCCTGGGTGGATCCTGACGGAACGGTCCAATTCCGGGACGACATCTACCGATACGATTCCGTGCTCGAGGCGGTCATGGGCACGAAAACGTCCATCCTCGCGGCGTGGAACGGCGGCCGGACGGCTTCCGCTTCTGCCGAGAAGGGAACACGGATGGGAAAAAAGAAAAATATGCTGGGAACCGGCAGGGAGGGAAATACGACGTGGATGAGAAGCGCTACGAACTGAATGTCCAGCTCGCCCAGATGCTCAAGGGCGGCGTGATCATGGATGTAACGACGGTCGAGCAGGCCCGGATCGCCGAGGAGGCGGGGGCTGTGGCGGTCATGGCCCTCGAGCGCGTCCCCGCGGACATCCGCGCCCAGGGCGGGGTGGCCCGCATGTCGGAGCCGGGGCTGATCCGGAAGATCAAGGAGTCCGTCTCCATTCCCGTCATGGCCAAGGCACGGATCGGACATTTCGTCGAGGCCCAGCTCCTGGAGGCGCTGAAGATCGACTACATCGACGAGAGCGAGGTCCTGACCCCGGCCGACGAGGAATGCCACATCGACAAGACGAAATTCTCCATTCCTTTTGTGTGCGGGGCCCGCAACCTGGCGGAGGCCCTGCGCCGCATCGCTGAGGGAGCGGCCATGATCCGCACGAAGGGCGAGGCGGGGACGGGGAACGTCGTGGAGGCGGTCCGGCACATGCGGACCATGAACCGGGAGATCCGGCAGCTCGTGAACATGCCCCTCGAAGAGGTGACGGGCTTTTGCAAGGTCAACGGCATGCCCTACGAGCGGGCCCTGAAGGTCCGGGAACTGGGCCGCCTGCCGGTGGTGAACTTCGCAGCCGGAGGCATTGCCACGCCGGCCGATGCGGCGTTGATGATGCAGCTCGGCTGCGACGGCGTCTTTGTCGGCTCGGGGATCTTCAAATCCTCCAACCCGGCCGTCCGGGCCCGCGGCATCGTCAAGGCCACGGCGTTCTTCAACGATCCGGAAAAAATCCTCGAAGCGTCCCTGGACCTGGGGGAGGCCATGCCGGGTCTCGAAATCGGCCAGATTCCCCAGGACCAGCTGCTGGCGGGGCGGGGCTGGTGATCCGGCGTTAGCCGTCCTTTTTCTCCCGATGCTGAATTCTCCCGAATCATCAAACCGGCCGGAGCCCGTGCTGGGCGTCCTGGATCTCCAGGGCGGGGTCCTCGAGCACCTGGATCACCTGGAGCGCCTCGGAATCCAGGCCCTGCCCGTCAAGAGGCCCGAAGACATGACCGGGCTCTCCGGCCTGATCATCCCGGGCGGCGAAAGCACCTGCCTCTCAAGGCTGCTCCGGATCTTCGGGGTCGACGAGGCCATCCGCAGGGAGCATCGACGGGGCATGAAGATCTGGGGGACCTGTGCCGGCACGATCCTCCTGGCCACCCGGGTCCGCGGGGAAATGTCCCACCTGGGCCTCATCGACATGGAGGTGGAGCGGAACAGCTTCGGCAGCCAGCTCGACAGCTTCACGGCCACGGCCGTTGTCCCCGCCGTTTCCCCCGATCCCATCCCGCTCACGTTCATCCGCTCCCCCAAGATCCTGGAGGTTGGAGAAGGCGTGAACATCCTGCTCCGGATGAATGATTTCATCGCCGCCGTGGAGACCCCGGACGCCCTGGCGACGGTTTTTCATCCCGAGCTGACGGGGAGCACCGCCTTCCACCGCTATTTTGCCGCCAAGTGCGGCCTTCAGGCGGCGCCGGACGTCCCGTCCCTGGATCCCTCCTGGACCCGGACGAGCTGGACCCGGCACGCCAGGGTCCGCTGACGCCATGCACGTCGAGCAGTTCCGATACAGCGCCGACAACCTGGCCTATCTCGTGTGGAACGATGCGGGGGGAATCGCCGTCGACGGCGGTGCCGTGGAAGAGATCCTCGGGTTTCTCGCGGACCGGCACCTTCCGCTCCTGTATGTGACCAACACCCACCGCCATTACGATCACACCCTGGGCAACGATGCGCTCCTGGCGGCGACGAAGGCCCGGCTTGCGAGCCCCGATTCCCTGGACGAGGGGAACGGGATCGATTGGGGCGGAGAAACGCTGTTGATCCACCCGACGCCGGGCCACACGGAGGACTCGGTGTGTTTCCAGGCCGGGTCCGTGCTCCTTACGGGGGACACTCTGTTCAACGGGACGGTGGGAAACTGCTTCTCCGGGGACCTCCTCGGCTTCCTCGGCTCCATCCGGCGGCTGATGGCCCTTCCCGATGAAACGATGATCCTGGCCGGCCACGACTACGTCCGGGATTCGATGCTCTTTGCCAGGAGACTGGAGCCGTCCAACCTGCCGGCCCTTGAGGCGTACTGGCGGACCTACGATCCGGCGTTCGTCTGCTCGTCCCTCCGGGAGGAGCGAAGCATGAACCCCTACCTGCGGTTCAACGACCCGGGGATCGTCGCGGTCCTCAAGGACCGGGGACTGCCCCGGGCGACGGAGGAGGAGCGGTGGCTGTCCCTCATGTCCATCGAGTAGGAGCCGCCCCCGGAGGTGGGACTCTACCAAGGCACCATCGAGGAAATACGGTTGCAGGAGGTTGCGGATGCCCAGGAAAGACGGGAAGGTGTTCTGCCTGAACCACCCGGAACTGGAAATGGTCCTCCAGAACGAGGGAAACGAACGGACGTTCCACGTGATCCGCCTCGCGACCCTTTCCCGGCATGGACGGATCGAAATGGAGAACAAGTCCACGGGCTTCGACATGTATTCCTGCCGGGAATGCGGCTACTGCGAGACGTACCTCACGGCGGCGGAGCTGGAAATCCTGAAGAAAAAGCAGTAAGCCGGGAGGCCCCTTCAGCGGAGGTCCAGGCGCCAGGACCGGAGCCGCCGCACGGGATCGTAGGACTCCTTGGATTTGGCCAGGTCCGCGAGACCCATGTCGCTTTCCTTGTTGATGAACTCGAACCCGGCGAAGAGGAGACGGGCACACTCCCGGTCCAGGTACTGGTAGAGACCCCGGACGTGGGGATAGGCCTTCTCGAAGTTGAGGGTCGCCATGGCTCCGTTCAGCCGGGAAGCGATTCCGAAGGCGCTTACGGCCCCGTCGATGCGGACCAGGATCCCGATCCCCTCCAGTGCCTCCAGGTTTTCCAGGGCGGCGATCACGGCACGGCGCTCGCAGGCGAGCATGTCCTCCCCGAAGGGATCGCAGCCCCCCCGAAGATGGCACCACTCGTCCAGGAACACCAGGCACTCCGGCACATTCTCCCGGCTGATCGGCTCCACCGCCACCCGTCCCCGGTTCCCGTAGGCCCTCTCGAACTGGTTGATCAGATTTCGTTTGCGGATGTAGCGGTTGCCCTTCAGCGTCGCCAGGTCGGCCGTCCGGTAGATGTAGTCCATGTACTCGGGCTGTTCGGTGAGCCGGAACCGGGTCTCCAGAACGGGCCGCCCGATCCGCTCGACCCGGTCGTCCGGGACGAACCAGAAACACGGAATGCCGGCGTCTTCGGCAAGCCGGACGAGGTCGTCGACCCCGAGTTCATCCGGTGGCGGGACGGGGAGAACCAGGTAACGGTCCTCCGGATCATGGTCCGACTGGAAGGACAGGATCGCCGAGGCTCCGTCGATCCGCCAGGCGGTCCGGTAGAGATGCCCGTTCCAGGTCATGAGCGAGAGAAGCGAATAGGGGGAGAGATCGTAGGCCTGCCTCTCAAAGTAGGGCTTCAGGATGGCGTAATCACCGATTTCCAGGGGTTTCGAGGTCATTTATCTCTGCAGCATGGCCAGGGCCCCGGGCACGGGCCGGAACCCGAGGGGCCGGTAGAAGTCTTCCGTGTTTCCGGCGGCGATGAGGCCGACCCAGCGGATCCCGTCCGCGTTGAGCCGCTCGACGATTCCCCGGACGAGGTCGCTCCCGATCCCCCGGTGTCGCATACCTTTCTCCACCGTCACATCCTGGATGTAGGCGTCGCTGACGCCGTCGCTCAGGACCCGCCCCATGGCGACCAGGCGTCCCTGCGAGAACGCCGCCAGGAAGCAGTAACTGCCCGCCACGATCCGGCCGATATCTCGCGGGTCCGGGTCCGCTACATTTTCCCACCAGCCCGCTTCGCGGTACAGGCCGAGGATCTGCAGGGCTTCCTCTTCGGTCGGGGCGGTGAGAAAACGGAACTCGATCATGGCGTTTCCCCCTGTCATCCCTTGTAGATGTAGCGCTCCAGGAGACGGTGATAGGGGGTCCACCCGGAATCCTCTTCCGGCGAGGACTCGATGAAGGTCTGGAGGGCGTTGACCTTGGCGTCCAGGTCGTCCATGTGGTGGACGATCAGGGCCTCCAGGGTCTTGGGCCTCTTGGGGGAGCCGAACTCCAGGACGCCGTGGTGGCTCAGGATCAGGTGCCGGAGGGCCATGGCGGCCTGTTCCGGAAAGTCCGGCAGTTCGGCCAGCCGGGCGTCCAGCATCTCGACCCCCATGACGATGTGTCCCACCAGCCTCCCCGCATCGGTGTACTCCACCATGCGGTCGTAGGAGAACTCGTGGACCTTGCCGATGTCGTGGAGGATGCCGCCGGTGATGAGGAGGTCCCGGTCGGCGCCGGGATAGTGATCCGCTGCCCGCTCCAGGAGTCTCGTCACCGACAGGGTGTGCTCCAGGAGCCCCCCGAGGGTGTTGTGGTGGAAACTCTTGGCCGCGGGGGCCCGCTTGAAGCGGCCCACGAGGGCCTCGTCCCGGAAGAAGGCCGTGAGGAGGGCCTTCAGGTGGGGGGTCGCGATCCGGTCCACGAAGCCCATGAGCTCGGCAAACATCGCCTCGGGATCCCCGGCGCTCGCGGGAAGGAAATCCATCGGATCGACTTCGCTCTCGTCCAGTTTCTTGAGCCCCAGGACGTTGAGCTGGACGGCGTCCCGGTAGCTGACGGCCCGGGCGTTGACCTGGACGAAATCCCCTTTTTTGAAAGCCTGGTCCCATTCGGGGGCGTGGTCCCAGACCTTGCCATCCACCTCTCCCGTGCGGTCCTTCAGCTTGAGGCTGAGGTAGGGGGCCCCCTTCTGGGAAAAGGCCATGTTCTTTTCCGCTACCAGGAAGACATCGCTGACCTTGTCTCCCTGCCGGATATCCCGGACAAACACATTTTTCATGTCGTTCTTCCTATTCGTTCGTCGTGTGAGTAGATGTTCATGGATCTCTTCCGGATCCTTCCGACCAGGGTGATGCCCGCCCGCTCCGCGGAGCGGACCGCCTCCGTCGTGGGTACGCCCAGGGAAAGCAGGATGGGGATTCCCATCACGATCGCCTTGGATACGATCTCCACGGAGGCACGCCCCGTCCTGACGAGGAACTTCTCCGAGCAGTCGATCCCGTTCAGAAGGGCGTAGCCGGAGAGCATGTCCAGGGCGTTATGGCGGCCGATGTCCTCGCGGACGGCCAGAAGCCCGTCCGGATCGGCCAGGGCGGCGCCGTGGACGCCCCGGGTCCTTTCGTGGAGCACACAGGCCTCCACGAGATCGTCGACAAGGCGCAGGACCTTCTCCGGCGGGATCGTCGGCATCCCGGCTTTCAGGATGGGACCGGCGGGACGGCGGCGTCCGCTCCGCCCTCCGCTGGACGTGATGGTGTCTCCTCCGGTTGTCTCCTCTGCAGCGGCTGTCCCGCCGACACTCGTGATCTCCACCGTCAGGACCTCCCCCGGCCATGCCGGGTCCGGCGGCCCGTCGGGCATCTGCTCGATGCGGCCGATGTCCCCGGCCCGCCCGATCCGGCCCTCGGAACGGAGAAAACCGACCGCCAGCTCTTCGGCGTGTTCTCCCGTGCAGGCGATGGCGGCCATGCGCCGCCCGTCCAGCCGGACTTCCAGGAGCACTTCCCGGATTACCGGCAGGCTGGTGGTCCGGAAGGCGCCCTCGCGGAAAACCAGGATGTCCATGATCTCAACGGGATCCGTTCTACGGGAGGTCATCCTTCTCCTTCTCCCGGAGGACCCGGTGGTCTCCCACCCGGATGGTCAGCTTCGACTGGTCGAAGTATTCCATCAGGGGAATGATGAATTTCCGGGACAGGCCCGTCAGGTCCTTGAAGTCCGTCGGATTCGCCTTGCCGGCCTTCCGGAGGAAGGCCCGGTAGTCCTCCCGGAGGCGTGCGAGGGCATCCCGGTGGAAGTGCAGGTCCTCGTTGATCCGGATCAGGATTCCCTCCTGGATGAGAACGCCCAGGATCTTGTCGGCCTCCTTCTTCCGGTCCCGGAACCGCTCCGCGAACTCCCGGACCGTCGGCGGTGCATAGCCCGCTTCCTGGTAGATCTGCAGGATTTCCCCGCGAAGGTCTTCGTGGCTGCCCTTCCAGTCCACCCGGTGCTCCTCCAGGCGGGCCGACTCCCTCTCCAGGATTACCCGGCCGGCCTTCTCCAGGTCCCGGAGGGCGGAGGCGAAGAGCTTCTGCGGGATATAGGACCCGGCGGTGCTCCGCAGCTCCTCCCGCGGCATTCCCTCTTTCAGCGGGTTTTTTTCATGATAGGATCCGAGGGTCCGCAGGATTCGCTCCTGGACGTCGTCATGGGCGATCCGGGACACGGCCCGCCACTCGTCCCGGTCCGTGAGGATCGCCCGGCGGTCCGTGAACAGCCTCTCCAGGGTCTTGCGCAGGGTTGCTTCCGGGATGCCCGTGCGGACCACCAGCTCGCTGATCGCCGCTCCGGCGAAGCCCGACCGGTCGAGGATGACGGACACCCGCTCCGCTTCGTCACCCGACGCCAGGATCTCGAACTCCCGCAGGGTTTGATCCCCATGGGCCTTGTGTTTCCGGGCCAGGGGATCCAGGATCGCTCCGCCGCCCAGGGTGGTGACGGGGGAATAGCTGCGGATGACGTAGCGGTCCCCGGCCAGGGCCACCACGGGGTTTTCGAGGAAGAACTGGGCATGGGCCTGCCGGCCCGGTGCCAGCTCCACCCCCTCCGGGAGGAGGATCCGGGCCATGGTCTCGCTGGTTCCCGTGTGAAAACGGACCAGTGTGCGGTTCTTGAGCTTCTTTTCCTGGCCTGCCAGGTACTGGAACACGGTGTCGATGCGGCGGGTCGGCTCGATGGTTCCCGGCCGCGCCAGCACTTCGCCCCGCTCGACGGAATCCCGGTCGAGTCCCTGGAGGTTGACGGCCGCCCGCTGCCCCGCCTCGGCCTCCGTCATGGTCTCATTGTGCACCTGGATGCCCCGGACCCGGGCCTTCTGGCCGGGCGGCAGCAGGACCACCTCTTCGCCGACGGAGATCCGGCCGGTGGCAACGGTGCCGGTGACCACCGTCCCGAAGCCCCGCATGGTGAAAACGCGGTCCACGGGAAGGCGGAAAAGCCCGGCGTCGGTCTCCTCCTCCACCAGGGCGGCGGTCTTCTCGATGGCCGCCAGGACGTCCGGGATCCCCTCGCCCGTCAGTGCCGAAACGGGGGCGAGGGGCGCGTTTTCGAGAAAGGTTCCCTGGAGGAATTGGCGGATGTCCTCGGTGACCAGGTCGAGCCAGTCCCGGTCCACCATGTCGATTTTCGTGAGGGCCACGACTCCCCGGCGGATTCCCAGGAAGGTGCAGATGGCCAGGTGTTCCCGCGTCTGGGGCATGACGCCCTCGTCGGCGGCGATGACAAGGACGACGAGGTCGATCCCGGCGGCGCCGGCCACCATGTTCCGGATGAAGCGTTCGTGCCCCGGAACATCCACCACGCCCAGCGTCTGCCCGCTTGCGGTTTTCAGAAAGGCAAAGCCCAGCTCGATGGTGATGCCGCGCTGTTTCTCCTCTTTGAGACGGTCCGTGTCGATCCCGGTCAGGGCTTTCACCAGGGCCGTCTTCCCGTGATCCACATGTCCCGCCGTGCCGACGACGATATGCCTCATGATTTCCCCATTCGGCGGGCAATCTAACAGAATCGCGGGGGATTCACAATCCGAAACGTCCCCGGGCGGGCGCGGCGCATGCATGCGCGCCCCTCGTCCCTGCGGCCGGACGGCTGGTCCGGATGCCGGAATCGTCGGGGACGATCCGGTGCGCCGGAGCCGGGGGTACTTTTTTATTGAAATCGGGCAGCGGGATTGATAAGCATGGCTCCTTTGAGGCAATCTGATATCAACATGCGGATTCTCGGGCTGGATTACGGGGAAAAGCGAATCGGGGTGGCGGTGTCCGACGAGCTGGGGATCACCGCCCAGGGGGTGACGGTCATCGAGCGAAAGAATCGCCGGGCCGACCTCGACGCCCTGCAGCGCCTCATCGAGGAGTACGCAGTGGAGAAAGTGGTGGTTGGATACCCGGTGCGGATGGACGGCACGAAGGGGATCCAGTGTGAAAAGGTAGACCGGTTTGCCCGGCTCCTGGAAGAGGCGTTCGGACTGCCCGTTCTTTTCCAGGAGGAGCTCCTGACGACGAAAGAAGCCGAGGAGATCCTGAGGAATGCCGGGACAGGCCGCAAAAAGCGGAAGGCCGTGGTTGACAAGCTCGCCGCCGTTCTCATCCTCAGATCCTACCTGGACCGCCCGGCCATTTCCTCCGTGGAAAAAGCGTGAACATGCCGGGAATCAAGATCAAGTGGAAGACCCTCCTTCTCCTTCTGGTGGGGATCGCATTCATCTTCCTGACATCCTTCCTCTATTTCGCTTTCAGCCCCGTCGACGACCGGCACGTCACCTCCACGGTCGACATCCCCAGGGGAACCGGATTCGTGGAGATCGTCGACATCCTGGAGAAGACGGGCCTTGTGCGGAACAAGCCCTATTTCTACACCCTGGCGATCCTGAAGCGGTCCAGCCGCCACATCCGGGCCGGGGAGTACGAACTGGCCAGTTCCATGTCGCCCAACGAGATCATCGGCCGGCTCGTCCGGGGCATGATCAAGGGCTACAAGGTGACGATCCCGGAAGACTGGTCGCTCCAGGAGATCGCCGACCTGCTCTCCTCTTCCGAGTTCAGGCTGGTAAACCGGGATGCCTTCCTGGCGATGGCCCGGGATCGCGATTTTCTCAGGAGTCTGAACATCCAGGGGCCGAGCGCCGAAGGATACCTGTTCCCCAATACGTACATTTTTAACCGCACCACGGGGCCGCGGGAGATCATCAAGGCGATGGTTCACCAGTTCTGGAAGGCCTTCACGCCGGAGATGAGGGCTCGCGCGGAGCAGATGGGGCTGTCCGTCCACGAGGCCGTAACGCTGGCGTCCCTGATCGGGAAGGAGACCGGCCTGAAGAGTGAAAAGGCCCTGATTTCGGCCGTGTTCCGCAACCGGCTGCAAAGGGATATGAAGCTTCAGTGCGACCCCACGGCGGTCTATGACCTGGAGCGTTTCAACGGTGCGGTCAAGCGGAGCCATCTCCGCAGGAAATCACCCTACAACACGTACGTTATCGAAGGGCTGCCGCCGGGGCCTATTGCGAATCCCGGGGCCGACTCCCTGCAGGCGGCCCTCCACCCGGCCGCAGCCGATTTTCTCTACTTTGTGTCGAGACAGGACGGGAGCCACGAATTTTCGAAAACCTACCTGGCGCACAACGAGGCCATCATCAAATACCGACGAATCAGCGAGGCGATGAAAGAGGCCGAAAAGACGAAGGAACCGGTGAACCAACTCCCGATGGAGCCCTGACGGGCAATCAGAAGAAGAACAATCCAGCCCCCTTTCCTCCTCAAATCCCTCCACTTTCTATAATCACGATTGAATCCGGCAGGTTGGAAAGGTGCTCGGGCGGTGGGACGGGGATGGGAGATGGCCGCCGGCTCCGACGGATGAACGGAAATGCGGCCACCGGATTTGCCTCCCGTCCACACCCCCGTTCAAATGGCGGGAAATAGTCAATTCTTCAAGAGAAAACCGTATTTTTTCTTGACAAACGGAAATCCCCCCCTTTATAGTCGCCTCGTGGAGTAAAGTGGATCGTAGTGGAGGAGATCCTTTGTCTGGATTCCGGGGGCAATATTATCACACCATCGACGAGAAGGGGAGAATCATCTTTCCTTCGCGGTTTCGGGAGGTTTTTGCCGAATTCTATGACAATCGCCTCGTCGTCACCAAATGGGACGGTTACCTGATGGCCTTTCCTTATCGGGAATGGCTGGTCATCGAGGAAAAAGTCTCCTTTCAGTCCATCCTCCGGAAAGAAGTCCGTGCTTTTCAGCGGTTTTTCATGTCCGGAGCGGTTGACTGCACCCTGGACGGGCAGGGCCGGATCCTGCTTCCCCCACACATGCGAGAATATGCCGGCCTGGAGAAGGACATCGTCCTGGCCGGCATGCTCAAGAACATCGAGATCTGGAGCCGGTCCCGCTTCGATGCGGAAATGACGCGGGCGGAGGAGAATCTGGAGGAAGTCGGACGGCATCTCGCCGATCTGGGGCTCTGAGCCGGGAGACCCCATGGCAGCCTTTCATCAGCCGGTCCTCCTGGAGGAGGCCCTTGCCCTTCTGAACTGCCGTTCCGGCGGGATCTACGTGGATGGAACCGTCGGGGGAGGAGGCCATGCCCGGGCCATCCTGGAAGGGACCTCTCCCGACGGCTTGATTGTCGGGATCGACCGGGACGACGAGGCCCTTCGGGAGGCCTCGCGCGTCCTGGCTCCCTTTGGACCCAGGGTTATCCTGGCGAAAGGGAGTTTTGCCGATCTCCGGGATATCCTGGCGGCCCATGGAATCGGCCCGGTTCAGGGGATCCTTCTCGATCTGGGCGTATCGAGCCACCAGCTTGACACGGCGGAGCGGGGATTCAGCTTCTCCCTGGAGGGTCCGCTGGACATGCGGATGGACCCGTCCTCCGGTCCCTCTGCCCGGGACCTGATCCGCAGTGCCCGGGAGGATGAACTGGCAAGCATATTCAGGGAATTCGGGGAAGAGCGGTTCGCCCGCCGGATTGCCCGCGCCATCATTGAGCACAGAAGGCGGGAACCCATTGAGAATACTGTAGATCTTGCCGCCCTGATCGCCCGGGTCGTACCTGGAGGCGCCCGGGAAGAGCGGAGAATTCATCCGGCAACGCGGGTTTTCCAGGCCCTCCGGATCGCCGTGAACCGCGAGCTGGATCACCTGGAACGGGGGCTCCGGGAGGGAATCGAGACACTCGCGCCGGGAGGGCGCATGGCGGTGATTTCGTTTCATTCCCTGGAGGACCGGCTGGTCAAGGAAACGTTCCGCTCCTGGGAGAAGACCTGCACCTGCCCGCCCGGCATTCCGGTCTGCACCTGCCGAACGGAGGCAAAGGCCAGGGTCCTGACAAGGAAGCCTCTCCGCCCCCGGCCGGAGGAGACGGAGGCGAATCCCCGGGCGAGGAGCGCGCGGCTCAGGGCGGCGGCAAGGATATGACGATGCAGCGGACGAGTGAATGGGGGGCGGCGATTCCACGGGGGGAGGGGACCTTCTCCTGGTGGCGCTATTCCGCGTTCATCGTCGTGGCGCTTGTCCTCATGCTCATGCTGACCCTGTACGTCTGGTCCCACGTCCGCATGACCCAGTTGGAATACAGGATTGCCGCGGAGCTCAACCGCAAGGAGCAACTGCTGGACGACCAGCGGAAACTGAAGATGGAAGTCGCCACACTCAAGTCCCGGAAACGTATCGAGGCGATCGCCCGGGACACCCTGAATATGACCTTTCCCGAGCAGGACCAGGTCATTATCGTGAAGTGAGGGGAAGGAGCCGCCCATGAACAGGGAATCCTCCAAATGGCTGCGCTTCCGGCTGGCAACGCTGTTTTGCTTCTTCCTGATCCTGTTCGTCGCCCTGATTTCGAGGGCGATCCAGCTTCAGATCCTCTCCGGCAATACCCTCAAGAAAATGGCCGAGCGGCAGCACATCCAGCCGGTTCTGCTCCAGCCCGAGCGGGGGATCATCTTCGACCGCAACGGGGAGAAGCTGGCCGCCAGCGTCCAGGTCGACTCCGTCTGTGCCGAACCGTCCCGGATCGCCAATCCGGACGATGCCGCCCGGAGGCTCGCCCCGATTCTCAAGATGGACCCGGAGGTCATCCGCAAGAAGATCGCCGGGCGCAAGCACTTCGCCTGGATCGCCCGGCGGATTCCCGACAGCCAGGCGGATGCCCTGGAAAAGCTGAAGATTGAGGGCATCTACACGGTGAAAGAGCCCCGGCGGATCTATCCCAACGGGGAACTCGCGGCGGCGGTGATCGGGTTTGTGGGCATCGATGCCGACGGCATCGAAGGCCTGGAGATGCGCTACAACGACGAGCTCAAGGGAACGCCCGAGAAGCTCGCCTGGTTCCGCGATGCGAAGGGAAAGAAGATTTACGCCCGCGTGGAGGGAGCAGATGCGACGAAGGTGGAGGACAACTACAACCTGGTCCTGACCATCGATTCACGGATCCAGTACCTGGTGGAATCAAAGCTCAAGGAGGCGGTTCAGGCCAAGGGCGCCCGGGGCGGCTTCGCCATGGTGATGGATCCGAAGACTGGCGAGATCCTGGCCATGGCCAACGAGCCCGGCTTCGACCCGAACACGCCGAAGGACACCGCGGACAAGGGGCGGAACCGGGCCATTACGGACGTCTTCGACCCGGGGTCCACGTTCAAGCCGTTCCTCGCCGCGGCGGCCCTGGAGGAGAAGGCAGTCAACGAATCGACCCGCCTGAACTGCGAGAACGGGGCCTACAAGGTCAACGACCGGGTCTTTCATGAGGCGAACCGGAAGAAATATGGATCGCTCGCGTTTGGTGAAGTGATCAAGTACTCCAGCAACATCGGCTGTGTGAAAACGGTGGAGCGGCTCGGAAAGGACAAGTTCTACGAGTACATCACCAAGTTCGGTTTCGGCGCCCGGACGGGAGTCGACCTGCCCGGCGAGTCCCGGGGCCTCCTCCGCCCCGTCCGGAACTGGACGCGGGTCGACACGTCCACCATCGCCTTCGGCCAGGGGATCTCCGTGACGGCCCTCCAGCTCATTACGGCCCTGTCGGCGATCGCCAACGACGGCGTCCTGATGAAGCCCCTCATCGTCCGGTCCGTCGTGGACAAACAGGGAAAAATCATCCGGGGCAACACCCCGACGGTGGTCCGGCGGGTCATCTCCCCCGAGACGTCGAAGCGGATGGCCCGGATCATGACCTCCGTCGTTCAGGACGACGACGGAACGGGCAAGAAGGCCCGGATCACCAACATCAACGTCGCCGGCAAGACGGGGACGTCCCAGAAATTCGATCCGGGCCGCCGGGCCTATTCGTCGGAGCGGGTCCGGACGTCCTTCATGGGCTTCTTCCCGGCGGAGAACCCGCAGATCACCATGATGATCGTCCTGGACGAGCCGAAGATCGACAAGTGGGGCGGCGTGGCATCGGCGCCGGTATTCAGCGGCATCGGCGAACAGATCCTGAACTGCATCAAGACTGATCTCCGCCAGCGTACACCGGCGCCGCCGCCCAGGGTGCCCGAACCGCTCCAGCCCGAGAAGGGGGTGAAGCTGGTTTCCGCACCGACGGTGCTCCTGAACGGCGCGCAGACGGAAAACGAAGAGAATGAGGCGTTGATGCCCGATTTCCGGGGCATGACCATGCGGGAGGCGCTCAAGCGGGCCAGGGAAAAGGGAATCGAGCTGAACATGTCCGGGAACGGGTGGGCCGCCAGCCAGAGCCCCCTGCCGGGGACCGCTTTGAGGGAGCGCCGCCTCTGCAGCGTATCCTTCAGTACAGGCCAGTGAAGGTGGGCGGGTGCTCCTTTCCGATGTGCTTCAGGGTGTTGATGTCCGGGGGGTCTCGGGAGACCTTTCCGGAACAGTTCGCTCCGTCTGCTACGACTCCCGGCAGTGTAGCCCCGGGAGCCTGTTCGTAGCCGTTCCCGGCCTGAAGTTCGACGGCCACGGTTTTATCGACGAGGCCATCCGCCGGGGTGCCGGATTCATCGTCCACGAACGGGAGTTCGCACCCCCCCCGGGCGTCACGGCCGTGAGGGTGGCCGACTGCCGGCGGACCCTGGGCATCCTGGGGCGCAACTTCTTCGGGGATCCGTCGGGCTCGCTCTGTCTGATCGGCATCACCGGCACGAACGGCAAGACGACCGTCACCTATCTCCTGGAATCGATCCTGGAAGCCGCCGGCAGCCGGCCCGGCATCCTCGGGACGGTAAACTACCGGTTCGGCGCCCGGGTGTGGCCCGCGCCCAACACGACCCCCGAGTCGCTGGAAATGCAGCGGATTCTTCGGGTAATGCTCGACGCCGGCGCCACCCACGTGGTGGGGGAGATCTCGTCCCACGCCCTGGACCTGAAGCGGGTCGACGACTGCGATTTCGACCTTGGGATCTTTACCAACCTGACGCAGGACCACCTGGACTATCACGGCACGATGGAGGCCTATTTCACCGCGAAGAGCCGGCTGTTCCTGGAAGTCCTGCCGGCGAGCCGGAAGGGCGGGGCCATCCGCTCCGTCGTCAATGCCGACGACCCATGGGGCCGGCGGCTCCTGGCCAGGACGGCGGTGAAGACCCTTTCGTACGGACTGGAGACTCCGGCGGACGTGTCGGCCCGGAATGTCGCCTTGAGCCTCGACGGAATCGAGGCGGAAGTCCGGGGACCGGGGATATCGACAACCCTGCGATCTCCCCTCATCGGGCGGTTCAACCTCTATAACATCCTGGCCGCGGCGGCGGCCGCCGCCGCCCTGGGGATTCCGGAAACCGCCGTTCAGGAAGGGGTGGAGCGCCTCCGGAACGTGCCGGGACGCCTGGAGAAGGTGGACGTGAAACCGGGCGACCCCCGTGTTTTTGTCGATTACGCGCACACGGAAGACGCCCTCCGACGCGTCCTGGAAAATCTGGCCATGTTCCGCCGCGGACGGATCGTCACCGTCTTCGGATGCGGCGGCGACCGGGACCGGGGCAAACGTCCCCTCATGGGACGGGCCGCCGTGGAAGGGAGCAGCGTGGCGATCATCACGTCCGACAACCCGCGGACCGAGGATCCCCTGGAGATCATCCGGGAGATCGAGGCCGGCGTGGTCGGATTGCCGGTGCACCGGATCCGGGCCGGGGAGTTCGACGAGGCGTCCGGGAAGGCCGGTCGGCCCGCGTATTTTGTCGTACCGGACCGGAAGGCGGCCATCGGGCAGGCCATCCGGTCGTCCGGCCCCGACGACATCGTTCTCATCGCCGGCAAGGGGCACGAGGACTACCAGATCATCGGGGAGAAGAAGACGCCCTTCGACGACCGCCTCGTAGCCCGGGACGCCCTGTCGGCAAGGCGGGACGGGGAGGGCCGCTGATGGCGTCCGTCCTGACCATCCGGGAGATCCTGGATGCGGCGGGGGGAGTCCTCCTCCGCGGCGACGGGCGGGGGACCGTGGACGGCGTATCGACGGACACGAGGACCCTGGGGCCTGGAAATCTCTTTGTGGCCCTCCGGGGGGACCGGTTCGACGGCCACCGTTTTCTCGGGGCCGCTGTGGCGGCGGGGGCAAAAGCGGTCATCGTCCAGGAGGACCCGCCGGGAGAGTGGATCGCGGGTCTCGCCGGCGTGGACGTGATCCGGGTGGAGGACACCCTGACAGCCCTGGGCGACCTGGCCGGCCACGTCCGGGGGAAGTACACGGTGCCTGTCATCGCCGTGACCGGCAGTTCGGGGAAGACGACGACCAAGGAGATGGCCGCCGCCGTCATCGGGCGGAAAATGCAGATCCTCAAGACGGAGGGCAACCTGAACAACCTCATCGGCGTTCCCATGATGCTCTTCCGTCTCGGCCCGGAGCACCGCGCGGCCATCCTGGAGCTGGGAACGAACCGGCCTGGCGAGATCGCCCGGCTGACACGGATCGTCCGGCCGGACATCGGCCTGGTCACGAACATCGGCCCCGCCCACCTGGAGGGGCTGGGCAGCCTGGAAGGCGTCGCCCGGGAGAAGGGGGACCTCTTCCGGCACATGAAAGAAACGGCCACGGCCCTGATCAACCGGGACGACCCCTTCGTACGGGGCCAGGAGGAGCAGTGGCCGGGGAAAACGGTGACCTTCAGCATGGAAAGGGACGCGGACATCACGGCAGCGGACATCCGGACGGATGCGGGGGGGACCTCGTTCCGCCTCGACATGGGGGACCGCCGCCGGGAGGTCCGGATTTCCCTCTGCGGGCGGCACGCCGTCTCCAACGCGCTGGCGGCGGCGGCCTGTGCCCGGGCGCTCGGCATCGACGAGGACGGGGTTCGGGAAGGACTGGAGTCGTTTCGCCCCGTTTCGGGCCGGATGACGGTACTCCCCCTGGCCAACGGGGCGTTCCTGGTGGACGACGCCTACAACGCGAATCCCGCCTCCGTCCGGGAGGCCCTCCGGACCCTCCGGGACCTGAGGGGTGCCGGCACCGGGGTGGCGGTCCTGGGAGACATGCTGGAACTGGGGGACGCCTCGGCGGAGCTGCACCGCGACACGGGCCGTCTCCTGGCGGAAACGGGGATCCGGCGGGCGTACCTGAAGGGAGCCTTCTCGGGGGACACCGCCCGCGGCGCCGTCGAGGGCGGGCTGGCCCCGGGGGACGTGACGTTCTTCGAGGAGCCCCGGGAGATCCTGCCGTCCCTGCGGGAGCATCTCCGGGAGGGAGACTGGGTCCTGGTCAAGGGGTCCCGGCGGATGCGCCTGGAGGAAACCGTCCGGGCCGTCGCCGACTGGTTCGGAACGAAGGAGACCGCATAGATGCTGTACCACCTGCTGTATCCGCTCCATACGGTGTTCTCCTCCTTCAACGTGTTCCGCTACATCACGTTCCGGACGATCTATGCCGCCATCACGGCCCTGGTCATCTGTTTCGTCGTCGGTCCCTGGCTGATCCGCAAGCTCCAGAGCCTCCACGTGGGCCAGCAGGTGCGGGACGACGGTCCGAGCACTCACCAGGTGAAACAGGGCACCCCCACCATGGGCGGGGTCCTCATCATCTTCGCCGTCGTCGTCTCGACCCTCCTGTGGGCCAACCTCCGGGTGGACTACATCTGGCTGGTGATCCTTGTGACGATCGGCTACGGGCTCATCGGGTTCATGGACGACTACCGGAAGCTGACCCGGCGGAACAGCAAGGGCGTTCCCGCGAAGACCCGCCTGGCGGGGGAGATCGCCATCGCGCTTTTCGTCAGCGTCATCCTGTTCTTGAAGCCGGGCTTCTCCTCGAACCTGACGGTTCCCTTCTTCAAGACGGTGCTTCCCGACTTGGGCTGGATGTACATCCTCCTGTCCACGTTCATCATCGTGGGTGCGGCCAACGCGGTGAACCTGACGGACGGCCTGGACGGCCTGGCCATCGGGCCGGCCATCACCTGCTTCCTGACGTACCTCCTGTTTGCGTATTTCGCGGGCAACGTCCGCATCTCCGGCTACCTCCAGGTCCCTTACGTGGCGGGAACGGGCGAGCTTTCGATCTTCTGCGGCGCCATGGTCGGCGCCGGGATCGGTTTTCTCTGGTACAACACCTACCCGGCCCAGGTCTTCATGGGCGACGTGGGATCGCTGTCCCTCGGGGGGGCCCTGGGGACCCTGGCGATCATGACCAAGCAGGAGATCCTCCTGGCCATCGTGGGGGGCATTTTCGTCCTCGAGACCTTCTCGGTCATCGCCCAGGTGGGCTGGTTCAAGCTGTCCGGCGGGAAGAGGATCTTCCGGATGGCCCCGATCCACCACCATTTCGAGCTGAAGGGATGGCCGGAGCCGAAGGTCATCGTCCGGTTCTGGATCATCTCGATCCTCCTGGCCATGGTGGCCATCAGCACGCTGAAACTGCGGTGACGGATCATGGAACTGGCGGGGAAGAACATCCTGGTGATCGGACTCGGCAAGACGGGGAAGTCAACGGCGCAGTTCCTCGCCCGCAGGGGAGCGCGGGTGGCCGTGACGGACACCCGGCCCGCCGCCGATTTCCGGGAATGGATCACCGGCGGCAACGGATCCGGCCAATATGTGTGGACTCCCTATGAGCCGTCGTCGATTGCCGGCATCGACCTGGTGATCCCCTCTCCTGGGATCCCGCCCTCCGATGCGGTGCTCTCGGTGGCCTTGCGCCGGGGCGTGCCCGTTTTCAGCGAGATCGAACTGGCCGCCCGGTTCCTCCGGATCCCCATGATCGCCGTCACGGGCACCAACGGGAAGACCACCGTCGCGACCCTGCTGGGCGAGATCTTCCGGGAGAGCGGCATGGAGGCCTTCGTCGGGGGGAACATCGGGACGCCGCTCATCGACCGCGCCGGTGCCGAGGAAAGCGACCGGTACGCCGTGGTCGAGGTGAGCAGCTTCCAACTCCAGTACATTGATACGTTCCGTCCCTTCGTGTCCCTGATCCTGAACGTGACTCCGGATCACGTGGACTACCACGGGAGCTTCGAGGCCTATCGCCGGGCAAAGGAGCGGATCTTCGAAAACCAGAAGGGAGGGGACCGGGTTGTCCTGAACGCCGACGATCCGTTCCTGTCGCCCCCCCTGACGGCCCCCGCGGCGCCGGTGCTTCCGTTCAGCACCCTTCGCGAGCCCGAGGAGGGGATCTTTCTGCGGGGAGACAGGATGGTTCTCCGGACGGGCGGCGCGGAAGAGGAGTATCCCCTGGACATGATCCGGATCCCCGGGCGGCACAACGTAGAGAACGTCATGGCCGCCATCCTCACGGCCCGGGCGGCCGGCTGCTCCCGGGAGGGAATCTCCTCCGCCGTCCGGAATTTCCGGGGGATCTCTCACCGGATCGAGTTCGCCGGCCAGAAGAACGGGGTCTCCTTTTACGACGACTCGAAGGGGACCAACACGGGGGCGGTGCAGCGGGCCCTGGAGACCTTCTCCCGGCCGGTGATCCTGCTCATGGGAGGCCGCGACAAGGACGGGGATTTTGCGAGCCTGGAAGAGGCGGTGCAAAAACGGGTGAAGCGCCTGATCCTCTTCGGCGAGGCGGCGGAGCGGATCGGCGGATTCCTGGGCGGGGTCGTCCCGACGGAGGACGGTGGTCCCCTGGAGCATGCCGTACGGCGGGCCTTCGAGGAGGCGGCACCGGGGGACGTGGTCCTCCTGTCGCCGGGATGCGCCAGTTTCGACGCCTACACGGACTACCGGCAGCGGGGCCGGCACTTCAAACAGATTGTCGGGGAGCTGTGACCATGGTGCCCAGGGAAGGAAGGCCCGACATCGTGCTTCTGATTGTGACCCTCATCCTGGTGACGGTGGGGACGGTCATGGTCTACAGCTCCAGCTCGATCATGGCGGCGGAGAAATACAAGGACGGCCTCTATTTCCTCAAGAAGCAGATCGTTTTCGTGATCATGGGACTCGGTCTGATGGTGTTCCTGACGAAGGTTCCCTACCAGAAACTAAAGAAACTCGCCTACCCGGTCCTGGCCCTCACGCTGATCATGCTGGCGGTGCTCCTGATTCCCCACGCCGGAGTGCGGGCCGGCGGGGCGACGCGCTGGCTCCGCCTGGGGCTCTTCAACTTCCAGGTGACCGAGCTGGCCAAGGTGGCCGTGGTGCTGTTCCTGGCCCACTATCTAACCCGGAAGGCGGCCCAGTTGAAAGACTTCAAGCAGGGCATCCTGATCCCCATGCTGACGGTCTGCTTCCTCATCGGCCTGATCATCCTGGAGCCCGATTTCGGGACCTCGGCGATCATTTTCTTAATCATGATGCTGATGTTCTATCTCTCGGGGACCCGGGTCACGCATCTGGCCGGCCTGGCGGCGGCCATGGCCCCGGTGGCCCTGTGGCTCCTGATGCGCAAGAGCTACCGGATGGAGCGGCTGCTGACGTTCCTGGACCCCTGGCGGGACCCCGGGAAGTCGGGATTCCAGATCATCCAGTCGCTCCTGTCCTTCGGGTCCGGCGGTCCCTTCGGCGTCGGCATCGGCGACGGCATGCAGAAGCTTTTCTACCTGCCGGAGCCGCACACGGACTTCATCCTGGCGATCATCGCCGAGGAGAGCGGATTTCTCGGGGTGGCCCTGGTGATCGGGCTGTTCACCGTTTTTGTCTTCCGGGGCTTCGTCATCGCCTTCCGGGCGGCCGATCCCTTCGGCACGCTCCTGGCGGCGGGGCTCACCATGATCATCGCCCTGGAGGCGTTCATCAACATTGCGGGGGTCATGGGCCTGATCCCCCTCAAGGGGCTGGCCCTGCCGTTTTTGAGTTACGGGGGATCGTCGCTCATCATGAGCATGGTGGCGGTGGGCATCCTCCTGAACATTTCTTCGTACGAGTCGTGACGTGAAGATGCTGATTGCCGGCGGCGGCACCGGGGGACACCTCTTCCCGGGCATCGCCGTCGCGGAAGAATTCCTCCGGCGGGACCGGGATCACCGGGTCCTGTTCGTGGGCACGGAGCGGGGACTGGAAAAGCGGGTGCTGCCGACGATGGGTTACGAACTGGCCACACTGGACGTGGAAGGCGTCAAGGGGAGAGGACTGGCCCGGTCCCTGGGGGCACTTCTCAAGATCCCCCGGAGCCTCCTGCAGTCCGCGGCGGTCCTCCGGCGCTTCCGCCCCGACGTGGTCCTGGGTGTCGGGGGATATGCCTCGGGACCGGCGGTCCTGGCGGCGGCCTTGAAAAGGATCCCCACGGCGGTGGCGGAGCAGAATGCCGTGCCGGGGGCGACCAACCAGATTTTGGGGCGGTTCGTGGATCGGGTGTTCGTCACATTCCGGGAGTCCGCGGGAGAGTTCCCGGCCCGGAAAGTGGTGGTGTGCGGGAATCCCGTCCGGTCGGCCTTCCTGAGGAAAGGGCCGGCGGCGGAGAGAAAGGACGACCGGTTCGGGCTCCTCGTGTTCGGCGGGAGCCAGGGGGCGCGGGCGATCAACCGGGCCGTGGAAGAGGCCCTGCCTCTCCTCGGGGACCTGCGGGCCCGGCTGCGGATCGTGCACCAGACCGGTGCCGCGGACGTGGAGAGGACGGCGGCGGCCTACCGGGAGCAGGGATTCGACGCGGAGGTCGTCCCCTTCATCCTGGACATGGCCGGTGCTTACGACCGGGCCGACCTCCTGGTCTGCCGGGCCGGCGCCACGTCCCTGGCAGAGATCACCGTGAGCGGAAAGGCATCGCTCCTGATCCCCTTTCCCTTTGCCGTTGCGGACCACCAGACCTGGAACGCCCGGGTGCTGGCGGAGGCGGGAGCGGCGGACATGGTGGCGGAAAAGGATTTGACGGGGGCCCTCCTGGCGGAGAGGATCCGGCGATTCGTCGCGGATCCGGGGCGGCTCCGGGCGATGGAGGACAAGTCCCGCTCCCTGGGAAACCCCCGGGCGGCGGCGGATATCGTGGACGCCATGCTTTCCCTGGCGAGGCCGGGAACGGCGGCGGCGTAGAGGGCGGTTGCCCGCGGGGCGGCCCGAAGGAAGGACGGAATGGATACAACCAAGCGCGTCGACGGCATGCGCCGGAAGATCCGGACGATCCACTTCGTGGGGATCGGCGGCATCGGCATGAGCGGCATTGCCGAGGTGCTCCTGAATCTCGGATATGCCGTGCGGGGCTCCGATGTGGCGACCTCGGACATCACGGCCAGGCTGTCATCCCTCGGGGCGGCCGTCTTTCTCGGCCACAACGCGGCCAACGTGGGGAACGCCGACGTGGTGGTCACCTCCACAGCCGTGGCGCCGGACAACCCGGAAGTCGTCGAGGCGCGCCGGCTGGGAGTCCCGGTAATCCCACGGGCGGAGATGCTGGCGGAGCTCCTGAAGATGAAGTTTTCCATCGCCGTCTCGGGAACCCACGGGAAGACCACGACGACATCGATGATCTCCACCGTTCTGGCCCATGCCGGCCTGGACCCGACCATGGTGATCGGCGGGAAGCTGGCCAGCATCGGCAGCAACGCGAAGATGGGAGACGGGGAGATCCTCGTCGCCGAAGCGGACGAGAGCGACAAGTCCTTCCTGAAGCTGTCGCCCTGCATCGCCGTCATCACAAACGTCGAGCTGGAGCACGTGGACCACTACCGGGACCTGGAGGAGATCAAAGACGCCTTTCTCCAGTTCGCCAACATCGTTCCCTTCTACGGGGCGACGGTGCTCTGCTCCGACGACGCGAACGTCCGGGCGATCCTGCCGGAAATCCACCGGCGCGTGATCACCTACGGCCTCGGGGAGGACGCCGACTACCGGGCCTCCGAGCTGTCCTTCGACGGCTCCGTCTCGGCTTACCGGCTCCACGTCCGGGGGGAGGACAAAGGCATCGTGACCCTGAACGTCCCGGGACGCTTCAACGTTCTGAATTCCCTGGCGACCGTCGCGGTGGCGCGGGAGCTCGACGTCGACTGGGAGCTCCTCAAGGCGGGAATGGCCCTGTACACGGGTGTGGGGCGCCGGCTGGAGGTGAAGGGTACGGCGGGCGGCGTCACCGTGGTGGACGACTATGGGCATCACCCGACGGAGATCCGGGAGACCCTGGCGGCGGCCCGGCATGTCTGGAAGGGGAGGTTCCTCGTCGTCTTCCAGCCCCACCGGTACAGCCGGACCCAGGGCCTGTTCAGCGAGTTCATGACGGCCTTTCCCGACGCCGATGTCCTGATCGTCACGGACATCTACGCGGCCAGCGAAAAGCCCATCCCGGGCGTCCACTCGGCGGCCCTCTGCGAGGCCGTCCGCGAGCAGGGGCACCCGGATGTCACGTACATGAAAGATTTTGGGGAGATCGTGGAGCACCTGGCCGGAATCGTCCGTCCGGGCGATACCGTGTTCACCCAGGGGGCGGGGACGGTCTGGAGGATCGGCGAGGCCCTCCTGAAGCGGCTCACGACCTGACGGCGGGAGGCATGGAGACGATGGACGCCCGGCTCCGGGACGAACTGAAGGCTGCCGCCGGGGAGGTCCTCTTTGACGAGCCCCTCGCCGCCTACACCTCCATGGGGGTGGGTGGGAAAGCCGATGCCCTGGCCTTCCCCGTCGACGAGGAGGCCCTGGGCCGGACCGTTGCCCTCTGCCGGGAGCGGGGGATCGCCTGGTTCCCCGCGGGGAACTGGACGAACCTGATCATTGCCGACGCGGGCTGGCGGGGGGTCGTGGTGGCCCTCAGGAGCCTGCGTCGGATCCGGCTGGTCCGGGATGCCGGGAGCGGGGCGCGGATCGAGGCAGGGGCGGGGGCGCTCCTGGCGGAGGCGGTGGCCCTGGCCGCCCGGGAGGCATTGACGGGGCTGGAGTTCGGCGCCGGAATCCCGGGAAGCGTGGGCGGTGCCGTGCGGATGAATGCGGGGGCCTTCGGGCGGGAGATGAAGGACGTGGTGGAGAGTGTTCGACTGCTGGATGACGGCGGGAGTTTCCGGGAAATGGCAAGTCGGGACCTGGCCTTTGCCTACCGGAACCTTGATCTGTCTCCGGGATCGGTCATCACGGGCGCCCGGTTTCATCTGGAGGAGGGCGACGAAGCGGCGGTGCGCGGCCGGATCGCCGAGATCATGGCCCTCCGGCGGCAGAAGCATCCGCTGGAGTACCGGAGCGCCGGATCGGTCTTCAAGAACCCCCGGGGTATCCCGGCGGGGCGGCTGATCGAGGAGGCGGGCCTCAAGGGGACCCGCGTCGGCGACGCACAGGTCTCGGAGAAGCACGGGAATTTCATCGTCAACCTGGGGAAGGCACGGGCCGGGGATGTCCTGGCCCTGATCGAGCTGGTCCGGGAGCGCGTCCGGGAAAAAACGGGAGTGACCCTGGAAACGGAGGTGCGCATCGTGGGGGGGGCGTCGTGAGGACATCGCTGCGGACAAAACTCCTGACCCGACGAAACCGGATGCAGCGGACCCGGCGGCCATTCCTCAGGGAATCGCTGTTGGCGCTGCTGCTCCTGTCGGTCGTGGCGGTGATGTCAGCGGCCGCGATCGGCATCTTTTACGGGATCGTCCAGGCGCCTTATTTCCATCTCCGGGAAACGGTGGTCCGGGGCTGCAAGGAGATCACCGAGCAGGAGGTGCTGGCGCTTGCGGCCCTCCGGCCCTCCGTGAGCATTCTGGCGGTGAACCGCGAGAAGCTCGCCCGGCGGGTGAAGCAGAACCCCTGGGTCCGGGAGGTCTCGGTTGGCCTGGAACTCCCCGACAGAATGGTCATCCGGGTGCAGGAGCGGACGGTCCGGGCCCTCGTGAAGGGAAAAGACGGACTGTACCTCATGGACACGGCGGGCAATCTCTTCAAGCGGATGGAGAAACACGACGACGTCGATTTCCCGGTGATCACGGGCTATGAGAATCAGGCCGCCGTGGATGCCGGGTTTCAGAAGGCGGTGGCCTTCCTGAACAGAATGGCGGAGACCAAAACCCATCCCAATCTTCAGGACATCGCCAGCGTCCACCTGGATCCGGTGACGGGCCTCTCCGTCGTGACCACCTCGGGCCTGTGCCTGAAGCTGGGCTTCGACCAATACGACGAGAAACTGGCCCGCCTCGCCACGGTCATGGCGGACCTGGAGCGCCGGACCGGGCGGCCCCGGTACGCGGGGGTGGATCTGGACGATCCGTCGAAGGTGACGGTGCAGAAGAAGGAAATCCTCGGTCCGGCCGGGAACGCCGATCCGGGGAAGCAATTTCGGATGTAACGAAGGAACGGGGTAAAACGCATGGCAGGAAAAGGGAAATCGGTGATCGTCGGGCTGGATATCGGGACAACGAAGACCTGCGCCGTCGTCGGGGAACTGACGGAGCAGGGCGTGAGCATCATTGGGATCGGGTCCCACCCGTCGGAGGGCCTTCGCAGGGGCGTGGTGGTGAACATCGAGAGCACCGTCGAGGGAATCCGCCGGGCCGTGGAGGAGGCGGAGCGCATCTCCGGCTGCCAGATCCGGTCCGTCTTTGCCGGTGTCGCCGGAGCCCACATCCAGGGACAGAACAGCCTGGGCATCGTGGCGGTGAAGGGACGCGAGGTGGACCAGGACGACGTGAAGCGGGCCATCGAGGCGGCCAAGGCGGTGGCGATTCCCCTGGACCGCGAGATCATCCACACCCTGCCCCAGAGCTACACCGTGGACACGCAGGAGGGGGTCCGGATGCCCGTGGGGATGTCCGGCGTCCGGCTGGAGGCGAAGGTGCACCTGGTCACGGGCTCCGTCGCGTCCATCCAGAACGTCGTGAAATCGGTGAACCGCGTGGGCCTCGACATCGAGGGGATTGTCCTGGAGCAGCTCGCATCCAGCCTGGCCGCCCTCGGGGAGGACGAGAAGGACCTCGGGGTGGCCCTCCTGGACATCGGCGGCGGCACCACCGACATCGCTGTCTTCACCGAGGGGAGCATCCGCCACACCGCCGTCCTGCCCGTCGGGGGGAGCTACGTCACCAGTGACATCGCCACGGGCCTCCGGACGCCGGCGGCGGAGGCGGAAAAGATCAAGCTCAAGTACGGCTGTGCCTATCCCCCGCTGATCTCCAAGGATGAGACCATCGAGGTGCCCAGCGTGGGCGGCCGGGAGCCCCGGGAGGTGTCCCGGCAGATCCTGGGGCGGATCATCGAGGCCCGGGTGGAGGAGATCCTCATGATGGCCCAGAAGGAGATCGTCCGTTCCGGTTACGACGACCACCTGGCGGCGGGGATCGTCCTCACGGGAGGCACGGCTCTCCTGGAGGGGATCACGGAGCTGGCGGAGCGCGTGTTCAACGCCCCGGTTCGCCGGGGCTGTCCCCAGGGCGTCGTGGGGCTGGCGGACATCGTCAACAGCCCCCTGTACGCTACGGGGGTGGGACTGGTGGTTTTTGGAGGCATGGAGGCAATCAGGCAACAACGGTCTTTCAGGGGGAAGGGTCAGGTGATCGACCGAGCGGTAGACCGGATGAAGAGATGGATTCTTGATAACTTTTAGGGGGAGGAAATGTTCGAAATGACAGATTCATTGAGCATGGCCGCGGCAAAAATCAAGGTGGTCGGCGTTGGAGGCGGCGGGGGGAACGCCATCAACACGATGATCTCCTACAACCTGCAGGGCGTGGATTTCCTGGCCGCCAACACGGACGCCCAGGCCCTCCGGGCGAACGCTTCGCCCGTGAAGATCCAGCTTGGATCGGAGGCCACCCGGGGGCTCGGGGCGGGGGCGGATCCCGAGGTGGGGCGCCAGGCGACCATGGAGGTCCGGGACGAGATGTACCGCCACCTGGAGGGGGCGGACATGGTCTTCATCACCGCCGGCCTCGGCGGCGGGACGGGGACGGGCGGCGCGCCCATCGTGGCGGACATCGCCCGGGAACTGGGCGCCCTGACCGTCGCCGTGGTGACCAAGCCCTTCCAGTTCGAGGGGAAAAAGCGGACCGTCCAGGCGGACGACGGGATCGCGGAGCTCCGGAAGATCGTGGACACCCTCATCGTCGTCCCGAACCAGAGACTGCTCAGCCTCGGGGGGCGCGGACTCTCCATCCCCGACGCCTTCAAGAAGGCCGACGAGATCCTCTACAACGCCGTCAAGGGGATCTCCGATCTCATCACCGTTCCGGGCCTCATCAACCTGGATTTCGCCGACGTGAAGAACATCATGTCCGGGATGGGAATGGCCCTCATGGGAACGGGAACGTCCAGCGGGGAGAGCCGGGCGGTGGAGGCGGCCCAGAAGGCCATCTCGTCGCCGCTCCTCGAGGACAACACGATCCAGGGCGCCCAGGGAATCCTGCTGAACATCACCGGCAGCCCGGACATCACCCTCTTCGAGGTGAACGAGGCGTCCACCCTGATCCAGTCGGAGGCCCACGAGGACGCCAACATCATCTTCGGGATCGTCATCGACGAGAACCTGACGGACGAGATCCGGATCACCCTCATTGCCACCGGGTTCGACGGATCCATGGGGAAAAAGCGGCTGCCCCTCCCGGGGATCAACCTGGGCGCCTCGGCGGGCGAGGATCCCCTCCTGGTGCCGGCCTGGAAGCGGAAGCAGGTTCCCCTGGAGAGCATGAAGGTCGTGAAGCTCGGCCTGATCGACGACAACGACGACCTGGAGAGGCCGGCTTTCCTGAGGCGGCAGGCGGACTGAAAAGCAGGAGGACATTCCCCCTCCGGGTTTTGAGTTCCCTGGGACAATCTGGTACAAGGGAACGGGACCCGGTATGAACTCCTGGACGCTGAAACAGAAATATGCCCGTCTGACCGACGGCGAAGAAGGGGCGGTCCGAAAGGCCTGGACGGAGGCGGCCACCGTCTGCCTGGCCTACCCCAACGCCTACCGGACGGGCATGTCGAACCTGGGCTACCAGGTTGTCTATGCGATTCTGAACGAGCGTCCGGACTGGATCTGCGAACGGACATTTCTTCCCGACCCCGGGGACGAGGGCTTCTTCTCCCCGGGGTCCATCCCCCTTTTCAGCCTGGAGTCGCAGCGCCCCCTCACGGATTTCGACCTCCTGGCCTTTTCCGTCTCTTTCGAGAACGACTACCCCAACATCCTCTCGATCCTCGAAATGGCCCGTATCCCCCTTTCCGCTTCCCAGCGTGGAGACCGGGATCCCCTCGTCATCGGGGGAGGGGTCGCCCTCACGCTCAACCCGGAACCGCTGGCGCCCTTTTTCGACCTGTTCCTCCTCGGGGAGGGAGAGGAGATGCTCCGGGAGTTCATGGATGCCTACGGGGAGGCCCGGCACAGCCGCCTGTCCCGGGAGGAGACCCTCCGGAAGATCCAGGAGGAGATCCCCGGGGCCTATGTGCCCTCCCTCTGGCAGGTCCACTACGGCCCCGATTCCCGGATCGAGGCGGCGGAGCCCCTTCACTCCGGCTATCCCGGACGTGTCACCGTGCGGCGGGTCCGGGACATCGGCCGGTTTGCCACGGAGCAGGTCATCTCCACCGCCGGAACGGAGTTCGGGGAGATGTTCCTCACCGAGGTGAGCCGGGGTTGCGGTCGGGGGTGCCGCTTCTGTGCCGCCGGGTATCTGTACCGTCCCCCGCGATTCCGCCCGCCCGAGGTCCTGCTGCCTTCCATCGAGCGGGGCATCGCGCAGGGCCGGAAGATCGGGCTCCTGGGGACCGCCGTCTCGGACCACCCGGACCTGCGGCTTCTCTGCCGGGCCGTCCTGGAGCGGGGAGGCCGGGCGGCCATCGGCTCCCTCCGCCTGGACCGTCTGGACGGGGAAATGGCGGACCTCCTGGCACAGTCCGGGGTGGAGACGGTCTCCCTGGCACCGGAGGCGGGGACGCAGCGACTGCGGAACGTGATCCGGAAAGGCATTGACGAGGATCAGGTCCTGGAGGCGGCGGAGATGCTCATCGCCCGGGGGATTTCCAATCTCCGGCTCTACTTCATGACGGGCCTTCCCACCGAGACGGACGACGACGTCGAGGCGATCATCGAACTGACGCGGTCGGTGCAGCATCGCGCCCTGGCCTCTTCGCAGGGAAAGCGGCGGTTTCGCCGCCTCACCCTGAGCCTCAACCAGTTCATCCCCAAGCCGGCGACACCCTTCCAGTGGCATCCCCTGGAGGACGTCCGGACCGTCCAGCGGCGGATCCGGCGCATCACCCAGGCCTTCCGCCGCGAACGATCGGTGACGGTGCTCTCGGACCTGCCGAAGTGGAACTACATCCAGGCCCTCCTGTCCCTGGGGGACCGTCGCGTCGCGGACATTCTCCTCATGGTCCACCGCTCCGGCGGCAACTGGACGGAGTCGCTGAAGGCGGTGAACGTCAACCCGGATTTCTACGTCTACCGCCGGAAGGAACCCGATGAGATCCTGCCCTGGAGTTTCATCGACCACGGCGTTTCCGGGGACCTGCTCCGGAGGGAGTACCGGGACGCCCTGGCAGGATGGACGCCGCCGGAGGGGTGGGGGGCGGCGGAATGATGAATCCGCCACAGGTGCACGCCGCGACCGGGGGTGTTTACCTCCGGCTCTTCCTGACGGCCGTCCTGTGGGGCGGGACCTTCGTCGCCGCCCGCGTCGCCGCCCGGGAGGCGGGTCCCTTTGCCGGGTCGTTCCTGCGCTTCTTTGCCGCCTGTCTGCTCCTGGTCCCCCTGGTCTTTCATCGGGAAGGCCCGGGGCTCCGGATCCGGGGCCGCCAGGTTCTCTGGATCGCCCTCCTGGGCTTGACGGGGGTCTTCGGCTACAACTTCTTTTTCTTCCTGGGCCTGAAGACCGTGACCGCCAGCCGGGCGTCCCTCATCGTGGCGAACAACCCCGTCTTCATCGCCCTCTTCGCGGCGCTGATCTTCCGCGAGCGGCTGACCGGCACCCGGCTGGCGGGGATCCTCCTGTCCCTGGCGGGGGCTGTCACGGTCATCACCCGGGGGAACCCGGCGGAGATCCTCCACGGGGGCATTGGAATCGGAGAGCTTTCCATCCTGGGGTGCGTGGCGAGCTGGGTGGCCTATTCGCTCATCGGGAAGGTCGCCATGGACGGGATGAGCCCTCTCCTGGCGGTGACGGCCTCCTGTGTCACCGGGATGCTCTTCCTCCTCCCGCCGGCGGTTGCGGAGGGTATGATCGGGCAGGCCCCGGGCTACGGCTGGACGACCTGGGCGGGGATCGCCTACCTGGGCGTGTTCGGGACGGTTCTCGGCTTTCTCTGGTACTACGAGGGCATCCGGGCGATCGGCCCGTCCCGGGCGGGGATCTTCATCAACTTCGTCCCCGTCAGTGGCGTCATCCTGGGCTGGCTGATCCTGGGCGAGAAGATTGACCTGTCTCTCCTGGCCGGGGCGGTTATGGTGATCGGTGGCGTGGCCCTCGTGAACCGCACCCCGCCGCTTACCAGGGCAGATCGCCCAGACCTTCGAGGAACGCCAGGCAGTTGATGCCCAGGACGCGGTGGTTGTATCCGCCCTCCAGGACGGCAAAACAGCCGGCGCCGCAGTCGATCGCGGCCTCCTGGACCATCCTCCCGATCTCCCGGTAGTCCTCCGGGGCCAGGACGCCGCCCCAGTCTCCCTTCCCGTAGTCGAACCCGGCAGACACTGCAATCAGGTCCACCCCCTCCGAGGGGAGGGCCTCCTCCACCTGCCGCAGGTAGTCCGAGGCCCGGGAGGCGGAAGGATTGATGATGGTTGCGAAGTCCTGCGAGCCGAGGATGTTGACCGTCCCGTCGCCGAAGTGGAGGTCGATGTCCAGGATGAAGGCCCGCTCGATCCTTTCCTCCCGTTTGAGCTTCGCCACCGCCACGGCCATGTTGTTGAAGTAGCAGAAGCCCCAGGAGCGGCCGGCCGAGGCGTGGTGCCCCGGCGGGCGGACCAGCGCGAAGGCCGGCTCCTCCATTCCGATCATGGCCGCCTGGATCGTCGCGCCGGCAGCGAGGGCCGCCAGATCGTAAAGGCCGTAGGAGCCGACATGGTGGATATGGGTGTCCGTGTGGACTGCGGCGATGTCCGCCTCCGCGGCGGGCTCTGCCCGGAGGAAGTCCACCCGGCCCTCGAGGACGTTGACGATCGATTCCAGCCTGCCCGGCTCCGCCGCCGGGTCCGAGGTGTAGGTCTGGTAGAAGTCTTCGTGAAAGATCACGTTCATGGAGTCTCCTTTCCCACCTTGGCCGGCAGCGTCCGGACGAAGGCCCGCGCTTTTGCGAGCCAGGCCTTGAGGTCTTTGTCTTTCTCGACCCCCCGGGGGCCCACCATGACCCAGCCCGCCATGGGCCGGCCGGTCACGTCGAAGGGCCGGGCGTGGGGGGCGTCCAGGGCCTCCTGAAAACGATCCAGCCCCACCCGGACGATCAGGGAATCCTTCCAGATGCCGCACATCATGTTGCCCTTCAGGAGGAAACAGACCCCTCCGAACATCCTCTTCGCCGACAGGTCCGTCCATCGGTCGACAATGAGCCGGATGCGCTCCTCCAGAACCTGGTCATACGCCATGTTTTTCACCCGCTTTTCTGTTTGTCCTTGACGCCGCCCTGACTCTGCCGGAAAATCCGCTGCAAAAAAATACCCGAAAAGGCGTATGCATCATGAAACAGCGCGAAATCACGTCCACGGACCGCCTTCTGGCGGGCGTCTGCGCCTCCTGTCCGGTCTGCCGCCGTGCCCGGAAGACGCAGGCCGGAGCGGCATATTCCTTTGTCCGGACCATCGAGGCCGGGGCCTGCCCCTTTTGTCGGGCCTACGAGCGGGTTCACGGCCGCAAGGCTCATGAGCCGGTGCCCGGCAAGGCCGGGAGGTAAAGGCTGCGTGAAGGGGCGAAGACCCGAGTGGACCCGGTTTATCCCGGAAGCCGGAGCAACATCCGGATCGTCCAGAACCCCTGGGCCAGGCCGCCGATCAGGAGCAGCCAGAGGACGAGCCTGGAGGTGACGGTGTCGAACTCCGGCCGGCCCTTCGCCAGGAAATAGTGATGGATGGCGAAGGCAAAGATCCCGCCGGCGCTGACGACCAGGGAAAGTATGAGCCCGGCGGCGGCCCCCCGGTCCACGAGCACGAGGCCATAGAGGCCCGCCAGCCAGAGGGGGAGGTGGATCCAGAGAAAGCCCGCGAGTCCCCCGGGGAGGCGGAATATCTCCCACTCCTTCCAGTAGGCCGAGTCCATCTCGTGCAGGATCAGGAGCGTCAGGTTCACCAGGTAGAGCCAGAAGAGAATCTGCTGTTCCATGCGGGCTCCTTTCGGGCCTCTTATGCCGGTCAACTCCAGTCCGGAATGTCCATTTCCAGAATGGCCGAACTGAGCGACTTTCCATGGAGGTCAAGGGCCAGTGTCCGCGTCACGCCGCCGGAGAGGGCGTTGTGCATGACGAAGTTGAGGGCGCCGATGTTGGGAAGGGCATAGCGGACCACCTCCCCCTCGACGATCTCGGAGAAGAAGGCCTTGACGCGCTCGGCCGTAACGTACCGCTCGATCAGCGGATAGTCGGCCGGGTCGTACGCGATGACCGAGACATTCGCCGTGTTGCCCTTGTCTCCCGTGCGGGAGTGGGCAATCTCCTTCAGCTTCATTCCGTCACCTCGTAACGGATGGAAGGTTTCACCAGCGATCGCGGGATCAGGGTGGACACCATCGCCACGACCTCCCGGGCCGCCTTCCAGGCGCCCGCTCCCCCCGCCGGTCCGTTCGTGTACAGGGTTTCCACTTCATTGCCGATTCGGAGGGCCTCCGCCATGCTCTTCGTGCGGCCGGCGACCCGCACCCGGACCTCATAGGGATCGTGCCCGGCTGACAGCCTGTCCCGGTGGAGCGAATCGACGCCGATGAGGTCATGGCGGATCTCGTCGAACGGCACGCCCGTGAGCTTCAATCGCTCCGCCACGATCTCCAGGGCCAGCCTCCCCCGGGCGACCGCGCCGGGTCCGCCGTAGCTGATCTGGCCCTCACCGATCCAGCCGTCGAGGCAGCCGATGGAGACCTTCAGCGTATCGGTTCTCGGCTTCCCCCTTCCGCCGGAAACCTCCACCCGGTCGGGCCCGGCCGGGGCCATCCGGACGCCGGTGTAGTCGGCTACCACGTCCGGGGTGACGTAGGACGAGGGATCGTGGATCTCGTAGAGGAGCTGCTCCTTGCACGTGGCCAGGGTGACCATTCCGCCGGAGCCGGGCACCTTGGTGACGACGAAGACACCATCCTCCCGGACCTCGGCGATGGGAAACCCCAGCCGGGCCAGCCCGGGTACGTCCTTGCGGCCCGGATCGGCGAAATATCCGCCGGTGACCTGTCCCGCGCATTCGAGCAGGTGGCCCATGACGGTGGCCTGTCCCATCCGGTCCCAGTCGTTCATGTCCCAGCCGAACTCAAAGATCGCCGGGGCGGTGAAGAGCGCCGGGTCCGCCACGCGGCCGGTGATGACGACGTCGACGCCGTTCCGGAGGGCCTCAACCAGGCACTCCGCCCCCAGGTAGGCGTTGGCGGAGACCATCCGGTCTCTCAGGGCCGCCGACGATTCGCCCGTCTCCTCGATGCGGTAGTCGCCTGCCCGGATCGCCTCCAGGACGTCGTCGCCCGTCACGGCGGCGATCTTCAAGCCCCCGATGCCCAGCCTGCGGGCGACCTCCCCGATTTTCTCCGCCCCGGCGGCCGGATTGGCCGCGCCCATGTTGGTGACGATCCGGACCCCGTTTTTCCGGCACACGGGCAGGCAGGCCTCCATCCGCGCAGCCAGGAGCGGGTCGAAGCCCGCCTTTGGATCCTTCATCCGCGCCTGCTGGGCGATGGCGATGGTCCTCTCGGCGAGGCACTCGAAGACGAGGTACCCGATGCCGCCTTTTTCCGCCAGTTCGACGGCGGGCTCGATCCGGTCTCCCGAATAGCCGGCCCCCGAGCCGATCCGGAGGATCTTCATGAAGTCCGTCCTTTTGCCTTCTTCACGGTACTGGCCGCAATGCTCCTCTGCTTCACCGGGTGCGGAATTCCCGGAGTCTTGTGTGATCAACCATCCGATCCAGCGTTTTCAGTGTGAAGACTTTCCCCTGGGTCGACTCGATCAGCCTTCTCATGTCTTCCCGCCTCTCGCTGAAACCTCTTCCTCCAATACAGGCAACGACTTCATATTTTTGTTTTGGTGAGATTACCAGATCGTAACTGAGCGTTACCAGCCGCAGAATGCGGGTTACCTTGTCCCGTGCCGTTCCATCATCCTCTGTAATTTTTGCCTCGATCACGACCTGGGGATTGAATTCACTGGGAATGATGAAATCGGGCGTCTGATCGAACCCTTCGATTTTCTCGGCCCGTTTCGTTTTTCGATAACTGAGGCCTGCCCGCGTCAGAACATCCTCAATGGCCGATTCGAGACTGTCGCCGATCAGTTCACTCACGGAATCCCGATGACCGGCAAATGGCCTTCCAAGGAACCGTTCGTAAAGAAGCATGGCGTACGGTGATCCCAGGGATGCAAGATGGCGGATGCTGTCCCGGCCGTGTTTTGTGTCGGCCTTATCCAATCTGTGAATCTGATCCGGTTGAACTGCGGGTCCCCCCTCGCAGAGCAGGACGCAGGCGGTTTTCACCAGTGCATCGAGCCTCGCTGCAACAGCACTGGATGGTTTCAGGGACTTTCCCGGATTCATGCGGACCCTGCGGTCGAGGGTCCTGGCATATCCCTGGGACACGGTGATGCCTGTGCGCCGGGTTGTGACGTATCCCCATTCAGAAGGCGTAAATCCCAGCATGGCCCTGAGAACAACGAAAGAAATCGGCAGTTCCGTGATAACCGGAAGGATCTTTTCCGCTTTCAGATCGGTGAATCCGGCCGTTGCTACTTTGAGTGCCTCGTACCCTTTTTCGAAAACGGGGTACTCAATGAAGCCTTCCCCCTTGGGCATGACCATGAACTCCGATTCCAGGCAGGAAAAGACCGCGTCGATGTATCGATCCGGTTCGGCCAGGATTTCGTCGATCGTGGCTTCAAAAGGATATTTCATCCTCTCCTCCGTATTCCGAGATGTGTTCAGCAACCATCGGTGTCAATGCAAAAGGTTGCTCCGCTCTTTCGATGGTCAGGCACCTTTCCACTTCCAGCCAGCCGCCGAAGTCGAACAGCCAGCGGGCCACTTTTTCAATCCGGACCGATGTCTCATCGTCTCTCTTCCAGTCTGTTCGAAGATGCCAGACCGCCAGCCGTGTCAGGTGGCCGTAGGCAATACAGCGAGCGTCTCCACTCGAGGGCCGGACGCCCCCCAATGTTAATTTCCCCATGTCTGTGCGGACAAGTTCAGCAACTTCTTCCGGTGATTGCGAAATCCATTTTTGGGGAATCCGTCCTGTCGATCGGCAGACAAAGACCGTGTCGATGATGGAGGAACCGGTTCCCTTGATGTGGATGGAGGCGCCCATCTCCGCCGGACAAGGCAAGGAGGCGGAGCAGGTCAGGCCGGAGTCTAAAATGGCGACGGCGATGGGATAGTAGGCCTTGAGATCGTTATGGTGGTACGTGAAGGCAAGCGGGGCTCCCGGTTTCAGGGCATCGGCCATCCGCCTGTAGACGCGGGAAATGCCCTCCGTGAATTGAATCAGGCCCCGTCCCATGCTGACGTTGCCGGTCAATTCATCCTGGTGCCTGGTTGATCGGACCCGGAAGGCGGAATGATGTTGCCCCGCCAGACGCCGCAGCCAGACGTAACAGAAATCCATAAGCTCAGCGTACTGAATGTTGCCGAAGTAGGGGGGGTCGGTCAGGACGGCGTCCAGCGATGATTCCGGAAGCACCGAAACCGCCGCGTCCCCGCAAATCAGGTTCACGATTCTGTGTCGTTTTTTGCCGTTCCCGTTCCAGCGGTCGCCGATCCACTCGTTTCGAACGGGGACGGTCTGTTTCTTCCCTCCCTGATGGCGCACCTCGAAAGGTCGATCGCAATAGGCCTTAGCCTTTCGGTACTTGTCGATGATGTTGGCCCATCCGCCGCTGCCGATGCAGGTCCGCTTCACCGGATCGACAATCCCAAGCAGGTTCGATTCGCACTGGATGAGTCCGACCGGGAATCCGTGAACCGAGAAAATGTCCAATGACTTCAAGGCCATCGCATCGTAGCGGCAGAGCATGTTCTGGTACCGCAGAAGATCGGAAAAATTGGTGGCCAGGGCGTTTTTCACCCGCTCATCCGCGATCGCATCGATCAAGCCGGCGCTGATCTCCAGGCCCAGCAGCTGCCGCTCGTTGAACATTTCCCGATAGTGCCGGTACCCCCAGCGGTGGAGACGGTCCGTCTCGACGCCGCCGGGGATTTCATCATCGGGAACGAAGCGGGGATGGATGCCTTCCCAGCGCGTCGAAGCACTGTGGACGCGCTCAAGATCGTCACAGTCGGGTTTCTTGAAGAAGCGCCCGGAATGATGCTTCCGGCAGTCCGGACAGACGTATTCGATGGCGAAAAGCCGGTGCTGCGGCGGGCCGTTCCCTGCATCCGCATATGTGTTGACGGATTGGCAATGAGGGCATTTGCAGCTGTTCCGACCTGCCGGGCCGCCGCGGGCCAGCGGTGCATGGCAGGAGAGGCATTCGCCCGGATGGCGTCTGTCCTCCGCCTCCGTCAGTTCACCGCACCGGGGGCAGACAAAGACATTACTCGGATGCCGGACATTTTCGGCCAGGAGATACCCGGGGAACAGATCGAACCTTGCCCGGCACTGGCCGCAGGCTCTTGTCTTGACCCAGAGAAAATATTTCGCATGGGCGTCGGGCGAACCGCAGAGCGTGCAGCGGGTCCGATAGAGGGGGCCGATCTCCGCCTCCAGGGTATTCCTCAATGTTGCCGCCGCATCGGAATATTTCTTCAGATCAATGTGCTCGATCTCCCGGTTGACGATCCACCAGGCCATAGGATTGATGTCGTATCCGAGGACGTCGCAACCGGTCCGGTTGGCTTCCAGGAGCGGGGTGCCGCCGCCCATGAACGGATCGGCGATGCGGCGTCCGTGGAAGTCGTTGCCTTCATAAAAGCAGTCCTTCAGGGGCTTTGAGGCAAACTCGGAGAGGAGGAGTCCCCGGAAAAGGGTCCCCGGACGTCGGGCGAACCATTTGTGGACGGCGATCACGGGACGGTAATTCTGCTGGATCTGTTTCTCCCGGAGGGCAAGGTCGGCGATGAAAGGGATATCGAAGTCACGTTCGATCAAGGCGTCAACCTTCCTGAAGGATTCGGCATAAATCTTTCCATGCGGTCACGGTGATGAAAACGGGGGGATTGCTGGAGGCCGACCGCCATGATGTTTACTTGGAAAAGGGCAAATCGTCAAACGGATATCCCGGCCTCCGTCTCATTCCTCTCCGGCTCCCGGAGGTCCGTCCATCTCCCCGTGGAAGATCGGCAGGGGCAGGTGCCTCCGGCGGGTCTCGCCGTAGAGGACCGTCTGTTCCCGGACGGTGGGGGTGCCCCGCTTTCCCTTGCCCCGCTCCTCGATGAGGTGGGAGCCTCCCAGGTGGAGGGCGTGCTTGCCGTATTTCGCCCCCACCGCATCGGCCGCCTCGTAGAGCCGCTCGACCCGCTCCGCCCGGAGGGCGTCCTCGAAAAGGGAGTACTGGACCTGGGCGTCCGGCATGAGGTCCAGGAGGATGACGCCCGTGGCCCGGTAGAGGACGTGGCGCTCCCGCAGGCCGCCGAAGGCGTCCCGGAGGACTTCCGACAGCTCCAGGGGATAGGAGGACGGGCGGGTGAGGCGCACCTCCGCGGCGGCGAGGGAGAAGTTCTGCCGCTTGAGGAAGAGGACGAGGCTCCGGGGCGCCAGGTCGTAGCGCCGGGCCTTGATGCAGGCCGACTCGAGGTTCCGGAGGAGTTGGGCGAAGAGGTAGTCCGGGTCCGCTGAGGGCGGGGCGAAGGTCTTCGTCTTGCTGATGGAGAAGTAGGTGCTCTTCTCCTCCGCCGTGACGGAATAGACCGACTCACCCCGGATCTCCCGCCAGATCTCGACGCCCGGCTTGGTGAGGCGCCGCTTCACCGTCTCCTCGGGGAGGCGGGCGAACTCCAGGGCCGTCCGGACCCCCATCTTGTTCAGGTAGTTCGTGGTGGCGGGGCCGATGCCCCAGAGCTTCCCCACCGGCAGGTCCTGGAGATAGGAGGCGATGGCCCGGCCGGGGATGACGGTGAACCCGTCGGGCTTCCGGTGCTTCGAGGCCGCCTTGGCGAGGACCTTCGTGAGGCTGAGCCCCGCGGAGACGGTGATCCCCAGCTCCTTGATGATCTCCCTGCGGATCCGGTCCGCGATGGTTTCGTAGGAGGCCCGGAGGGCCCGGCGCATGCCCGTGAGGTCGGCGAAGGCCTCGTCGATGGAGTACTCTTCCACGTCGGGGGTGTAGCGCCGGATGATGTTGAACATCCGGCGGGAGAAGAGGCTGTAGGTCTCGTAGTCCGAAGGGAGGACGATCAGCCCCGGGCAGATCCGCTTCGCCTCCGGGAGGGAGACGCCCCGCTTGATCCCGATCCGCTTGGCGGCGTAGCTGGCGCAGGCCACGATGCCCCGCTCGCCCCCGGTGATGAGGGGCTTCCCGCGCAGCTCCGGGTGGATGGCCTCCTCGCAGGAGGTGAAGAAGGCGTCCCCGTCGACGTGGAGGATCGCCCGGGGCCACGAGGAGAGGCTGAAAAGGATGTCGTCGGTCCTGCCGCCGGGGGGTGCCACGGGTCGTACCTCGAAATCGGAAACGCCGCCGGTTCTCCGGACGGGGCGGAGAGGGGGATGCGGCGCCTTTCTCCTCCGCTCCCGGAAAAGCCCTTCCCGCCGCGGAGTGGCGGGGGTGGAGCGCCCGGCGGGAAGGGCGGGGGAGTCTTCCTTTGCCTTACTTGTGATATTTGCGGACCACCGCCGTCACCACGCCGCCGAGGCGCAGCTCCGAATGCGGGACGACGGGGGAATCCGTCGGGTCGGCCGTCCGGAGGACGACGCACCCCCTCTCCCGGCAGAAGTACCGGAGGAGCCACGCCCCGTCCGCCTCCGCCAGGACGACGTCGCCGTGCCTCGGAACCCGCCCCCGCTCGATGATGACAAGATCCCCCTTCCGGATCCCCTCGCCGGTCATGGAGTCGTCCCTGGCCTGCACGAGGAAGGACGCGTCGGGGAAGGGCACGAGATACTCGTCGAAGGAGAGGATGTCCCGAAGCTCCTCCTCCGCCGGGGAGGGAAACCCGGCCCGGACCTCTCCCGCCAGGGGCAGCACCCGGCCGGGGCCGGCGGGGGCTGTCGTCTCGGTGGTTCGTCTCTCGTCCATGACCTTCCTCTATAGAACGTTCGTTCTATTGTCAACGGGAAAAAATCTGTGCTATAGAAACCCCACTTTTCCTATCCCGGATCTTCCTGAAACAAGAGGAAAATGACCCTGTTCCGGATCGCCACCTACAACGTCAACTCCATCCGCTCCCGCCTCCACATCCTGCTTCCCTGGATCGAGGCGAACCGCCCCGACGTCCTGTGCCTCCAGGAGACCAAGGTGGACGACGCCCGGTTTCCCGCCGGCGACTTCACGGCCCTGGGCTACCGGGCCGCCTTCCGGGGCGAGAAGCAGTACAACGGCGTGGCGGTCTTGTCCCTCCAGGAACCGCGGAGCGTGTCCTTCGGCCTCGACGACGGGGGGCCCCGGGACGAGGACCGCCTGATCCGGGCCGACTTTGGTAAGCTCACGGTGATCAACGCCTATGTCCCCCAGGGGCGGGAGCGGGAGACGCCGCATTTTGCCTACAAGCTTGAATGGTTCCGGCGTTTCCGGGATGGCCTGGAGCGTAGCCTGTCGCCGGAGACGCCCCTTGCATGGGTCGGCGACCTGAACGTCGCGCCGGAGCCCATCGACGTCCACGACCCGAAGCGCCTCCTGGGGCACGTCTGCTTCTGCCCGGAGGTGTGGGAGGCCTTCCGGGGCGTCACCTCCTGGGGGCTCCTCGATGTTTTCCGGAAGCATCACCCCGGCGAGCCGAAGCAGTTCAGCTTCTTCGATTACCGGATGCCCAAGGCGGCGGAGCGGGGGCTGGGCTGGCGGATCGACCACATCCTGGCCACGGCGCCCCTGGCGGCGAAGTCGATCCGCTGCGACATCGACCTGGGGCCGAGGATGGCCGAGAAGCCGTCGGATCATACGGTGGTCATGGCGGAATTTGAAATCTGAAGCGGGCTGTTGAAAACGGGCCGTCTGCGGCGTTCCCCTTGTCCTTCGCCATTCGACGTACCGAAAAGTACGACTCACGGCTCAGGACTGCGGGCGCCTTGCAACCGGCCGGTCTTGAACGGCCTGCGGGGGAAGAGGAAGCGGTGAGCCGGATCGTCCGTATCCTGATCGGCGTTGTCCTGGCGCTTTCTTTTGCGCTGGTGATCTGGTTCGCCACCAGGCCGTCGGAGGTCCAGAAGGACCCGGCCATGCAGGAAATCATCCGTCCCTTGGGGAGATAATAAGGAGGGAGCTTGAAAGACCAGACCGACCGGCGGGAACAGATGGAAACGCTCCGGAAAAACAAGGAGATCGCCAGGAAGTACGCCCTCATAGGGGAGACCCTCCCGGCCTGCGGGGACGAGGGGAAGCTCTTCGAGACCCTCATCACGGCGGTCCGGGATGCCTTCGAGATTCCCTACGTGTGGCTTTCCCTGACGGACGCCCCGGAGGCGCGGGACCTCCTGGAAAAACTCCGTGGCGTCCCGTCGCTCAAGGATGTGCTGAACGTCGTCCGCCTGGAAACGCTCCAGGAACTCCTGGGGAACGGGACGGCGCCCGTGCTGGCCAATGATGGGCTCAAGCCCTTCTACCGGCTTCTCCCCCGGCGGCGGAAATTTTTCTTCAAGTCTATCGTGATTGCCCCGCTGATCCTGAAGGGCCGGGCCGTCGGCAGCCTCAACTCCGCCGATCCCTCTCCCGCCAGATATCAGCCCGGAATGGACACGGGGCTCCTGGAGCAGTTGATGGCCGTCGTGTCCCGCTGCCTGGAAGAAAAACAGCCTGACGGAACGGAAGCCGCCCCGGAGTCCTGACAGTTCCTCGCTATCCCTGCACCGCCGGCGGGCCGATCCGCTCCTCCAGGAGGCGGGCGATGCCCGTTGCCTCCTCTTCCCGGAGCACCTCCCGGAGGGTCTCCTCCGCCCCGGACCGCGTCGTCTTCCGCAGCAGATCCTTGACGACGGGGACCGCCGCGGCGTTCATGCTCAGCCGGTCGATTCCCATTCCCATGTAAAGGTAGGCCAGCCTGGGATCCGCGGCGGACTCGCCGCAGATCTCCGCGGGGACGCCCCGTTCGCGGCAGACCGCGGCCACCCGGGCGATCGTGGCGATCACCGCCGGGTGCATGGGATTGTATAGGGGGGCCACCTTCTGGTTGTTCCGGTCCACCGCCAGCACGTACTGGATCAGGTCGTTCGTGCCGATGCTGACGAAGGCGGCGTACTTGAGAAGGTTTTCGAGAATCTCCACGGCCGCGGGGACTTCCACCAGGACCCCCGCCGGGATGTCCGCATCGAAGGGGATGCCCTGCCGGGCGAGAATCTCCTTCTCCTGTTCCAGGATGGCGAGGATCTCCCGGACCTCCGTGACGGAGGTGATCATGGGAAACAGGATCTGGAGCGGCCCCGACGTGGAGGCCCGAAGGATCGCCCGGATCTGTTCCCGGAAGATGTCCGTCAGCTCCAGGGAGACCCGGATGGACCGCCAGCCCAGGTAGGGATTGTCCTCCCTCGGATAGTCCATGTAGCCCAGGAATTTGTCGCCTCCCACGTCAAGAGTCCGGATGGTCACCTGCCTTCCCCTGGCTCCCTTGAGGATCCGCCGGTACAGATGCGCCTGCTCGTCCTCGGAGGGGAAGCGGGCCCGCGACAGGAAGGGAAATTCCGTCCGGTACAGGCCGATGTGGTCGGCGCCGTACTTCTCCACCAGGTCCAGGTCCGAAAGGAGTCCGATGTTGGCCCCCATGCGGACGTGGAAGCCGTCCAGGGTTGTCGCGGGGAGGGTCCGGAGGCCGTCGAGCCGCTCGTTTCTCCGGATTTTTTCGTTTTCCATCCGCTGGTACTCGCGGACGACAAGGCGGCTCGGATTCGGGAAGACATACCCGGAGGTCCCGTCGACGATGACGAGGCCGTCCTCCCGGACCTCGTTCTGGACGCCCGGGACGCCGATTACCATGGGGATCTCGAAGGAGCGGGCGAGGATCGTGACGTGGGAGGTCTCGCCGCCCTTCGTCAGGACAATGCCCTTGAGGTTCTCCTGGCGGAAGCGGATCAGCTCGGCCGGCGAGATGTTGGCGGCAACGAGGATGGTATTCTTCTTGAACGAATGGACCTCCTCGTTGAACCCCAGGAGGTTGTCCAGGATCCGCTTGCCCACGACCTCGATGTCGTGTCCCCGCTCCCGGAGATAGGGATCCTCGATCCGGGAAAACACCTTCGTGTAGTCCAGGATCGTCTCCTTCAGGGCGTATTCGGCTGCATAACCCTTCCGGATGGTGTCGATGACCCTCTTCTTGAGCCCTCCGTCCCGGAGGTACATCAGGTAGGCCTGGAAGATGGCCGCGTCGCCGGGCGACAGCTCCTCCTGGAAATCGTAGAAGATGTGGAAGATCTGGTTCTCCGCCTCCTTGAGGGCCGCCTCGAACCGCGTGATCTCCAGCGGGACGTTGTCGATCTCCCGGAAATAGACGTCCGAGAAGCCGAGGGTCTCCCGGTAGAAGAAGGCGTATCCTTCTGCAAATCCGGGTGAGACGGGGATGCCCCGGAGGGGGCCTTTTTTCCGCTCTTTTCTTTCCGACCGGGTCTTTTCCGCCTGCTCCAGCCGCTCCTTGAGGCCCGCCGTCTCCTCTTCCGTCCGCTTGAGATTCCGGAGCAGGACGGCATAGGCCGCGGCCCCGGCGATCTGGGAGGCGATGGTGGAGAAAAGGGGGATGTCCGTCTCCTTGAGGGTGTCCGCCCGCTCCGTCTGCACCACCAGGACTCCCAGCATCTCACCGTGGTAGATCAGCGGCAGTCCCAGGAAAGAGCAGTATCGCTCCTCCCCGCTGTCCCGGAAGTGCTTGTACCGGGGATGGCAGGTGGGGTTCTGCACCAGCAGGGGGGCCGACTCCTCGAGGACAAGGCCTGCCAGCCCCTCGTCGATGTTCATGCAGACCCGCCCCACCGCATCGGGGTTCAGGCCCACCGTGGCCACGAGGGTGAGGCAGTGGCGGTCCCGCTCCAGGAGGTAGATGGAGCAGACGTCCACCCCCATTTTCCGGGCCACCAGGCGCACCACCTCCTGGAGGGTCTGGTCCGCGTTGGCGGACGTGGAGATGATCCTCCCCACGTCCTCGATGATGGAAAAACCGATTCGTTCGCCCTCGGGACCGTCCATGGGTTACCGGATCTTTCCTTCCTTCTGGAGGACACCGCGAAGCTCCTTCTTGAGGACTTTGCCGATGATGTTCTTCGGCAGGGAGTCCCGGAAGTCGATGTACCGCGGCACCTTGTAGGAGGCCATGTTCTGCCGGCACCAGTCCCGCAGCTCCTCTTCGCCGAGGGTCTCGCCGGGGCGGACCACGACGCAGGCCATGACCTCCTCCCCGTAGATCGGGTCGGGGACCCCGACGACGGAGGCCTCGAGAATCTTCGGGTGGGTGAAGAGGATGCCCTCCAGCTCCTTGGGGTAGATGTTTTCACCGCCCCGGATGATCATTTCCTTCTTCCGGTCCACGATGAAGAGATAGCCGTCCTCGTCCCGGTAGGCCATGTCCCCTGTGTGGAGCCAGCCGCCGCGGAGGGTCTGGGCGGTCTCTTCGGGCTTGTTGAAATACCCCTTCATGACGTGACCGCCGCGGATGGTGATCTCCCCGACCTCGCCCTGGGGGACCTCCCGGTCGTCGTCGTCGACCAGCCGGATCTCGCTCTCCTCGAAGGGGATCCCGATGGAGCCGATCTTCCGGACGCCGTTGATGGGGTTGGCCGTGGCCCCGGCGGTTCCCTCCGTGAGGCCGTAGCCCTCGACGATGATCATGTTGAACATTTCCTCGAACCGGCGGATCGCCTCCACGGGCATCGGGGCGGCGCCGCAGACGCCGTAGCGCAGCGAGCTGACATCGACCTTTTCGCTTCCGGGGGTGTTCAGGAGGATCTGGTAGACCGTGGGGACGCCGCTGAAGATGTTGACCCGGTATTGGGCGACGGTGTCCCAGAAGTCGGAGGCGGAGAAATTCTTTCGGAGGACGATCTGGGCGCCCACGGCCATGGGGGCCGTGCCGGTGATGACGAGGCCGTTGACGTGGAACAGGGGCAGGAAGCACATGACCACTTCCCGCTCGCTGATGTCGGCGAGCTTCGAGGCCTGCCAGGAGTTGGTCAGGATGTTGCCGTGGGAAAGGAGAACTCCCTTGGGGTTGCCCGTGGTGCCGGACGTGTAGACGATGGTGGAGATGTCGTCCCAGCCGATGGGGATTTCTTCCAGGCGGCTGTCGCCCGTCAGGAGATCGTCGAAGGACAGGTATCCCTCCGCCTCGAACCCCCGGGCGATCATGTGCTTCAGGGCAGGGGTCTCTTCACGGACCCGATCCGAGTGGACCCGGTAGGGGGCGTCGACGAACAGGGCCGCGGCACCGGAATCGTTGAGCAGGTATTGGATCTCGCCGGTCTGCCACCAGCAGTTGACGGGGCCGGCAATGGCGCCGAGCTTGATGATCCCGAAATAGACGTAGTAGAATTCAGGGCCGTTGTCCATGAGGAGGCACACCCGGTCTCCCTTCCGGATCCCCAATTTCCGGAGGCCGTTCGCAATGAGGCTGCTCCGCTCGTCCAACTGGCGGTAGGTCACATCCTCGTCGAGGAACCGGATCACAGCCTTGTCGCCGAATCGAGCAGCCTGTGTCTCGATCATGTCACGCAGGTTCTTGAACGTGAAATCCATCTCTTCTCCCTTTCAGCGGTTTATTTTCTCTCTACGCGGAGGATAAATCCGCCCCGGTGGACGGCGTTTTCCCAGTAGTCGATGATGAAAGCGCTTAGAAAGACGTCCTCGGGCCGGACCCCTGAAGCGAGGCTCGGGGTGGTGAAGGACACACTGTTCCCCGGCGAGAGAACGCGATAGTAGGTTGCGAAGCCGTCCTGCTCGTTGGTGCTGTAGAAAAGAATGACACCCGGGATGGGATCGGCGTCCCGGTCCGTGTCGGGCGAGAAGAAGGCGGCCCCGGAGAGGGCCACGGTGTAGGGAGCGCCGGGCGCGAGGAGGACCTTGAGAGCCCTGCTCTCGATGGACTCTTTGCTCTTCATGTGGACGCAGTTCTTTTCGGCGTCGATGATGTAGTCCGTAGCCGGGGCGCCGGTGCACAACAGGAGAGAGATCGCAATCGCCAGCAGGAGTCGTTTTGCCAAGGGGTTCCTCCTTTCAGGATACCGAAGAAATAATAATGATTTACGTGGCATATCGGAGCAAGAATGTAGCAGATTGACAGGTTCTGCACAAGATTGATTTTTGAATCAATAACGGATGGCGGGAGGATGAAGAAAGGGGACTGCAGAGGCCGCTCTTCCCGGAACAGGGGAATGCGCGGGGAAGGATTCCCGCCGGGATCCGACGGGAATCCGGGGAGAATCGTGCTTACCCGACCATGAGCCGGATGGCGTCGACGACGGGATTCGTGAAGAGAGCCACCAGCACGGTGTAGAGGGCAAACGAACCGACCGCTTCCGTCAGGTAGATTCTGGGGAAACGCTGCTTGAGGGAAACGATGAACATTCCGCCCAGCACTAGGCACCCGAACTGGAAATACGGGAAGTTGTCCTTCCCGGCGGCGGCGTATTCGGCGAATCCGAACGAGGCGGTCAGACAGATCATGACCCCGACCAGGATGGCGACGTGCATGCTCTTTCTCATTTCATAAACCTCCTTGGATGCTCTTCCTGTCTTTTTATATACATAAGGCATGGAAGGTTCGTGCCAGGTTTGCACATGAGCCGGGTGGTATCTCCCATCCTGTTGTTATTGTTTATATAGGTGTTCATTCGATCCGTCCCTTGGGCTGTGCCCGATCATGGATCGAGGGTGTTCCCGTTTAACGAAACGTTCAATTTGACGCAACCTGTTTACAAGACCCCCCGGTTGTGGTAATCAGCAAACGCCCCGCAGGCCATGATGGCCGGGAAGGAGTTGTAAGCCATGATTTTCATTCCGAAAGAGGAGAAGTTTTTCGATCACTTCGAGGATCTTGCCGACAAGATCGAAGAAGGCGGACGCCTCTTCATGGAGATCGTGGAAAACTACGATCACTCCGAGGGGAAGATCGCCCGCATGAAGGAGATCGAGCACGAGGCGGACAAGATCACCCACCTGATCTACGAAAAGATGCACAAGACCTTCCTGACCCCGCTGGACCGGGAAGATATCTACGCCCTGGCCAACAAGATGGACAGCATCCTCGACCTGATCGAGGCCGCCGCGGCGAGGATGTACCTCTACAAGGTCAAGACCACCTCGCGGGAGATTCGGGAGCTCGGCATCATCGTCAACAACTCCATCGCCCTGGTCAAAATGATCGTCCACGCCCTTCGCAACAAGAAGAACGCCGAGATGATCATGAAGGCCTGCGTGGAAATCAACACCCTGGAGAACGAGGGAGACTACATCCTTCGGCAGGCCATGGCCCGCCTGTTCGAGCAGGAGGGGGATGTGTTCGAGCTGATCAAGTGGAAAGAGATTCTCGAGCGTGTCGAAGAGTCCATCGATACCTGCGAGGACGTTTCCAACATTGTGGAAGGCATCGTCCTGAAACATGGTTAGCGCTTCATTGGCGATGGTGGTCTTCATCATCCTCATCGCCCTCGTCTTCGACTTCATCAACGGCTTTCACGACGCCGCGAATTCCATCTCCTGCGTTGTTTCCACAAGGGTCCTTTCCCCCCGTTACGCCGTGTACTGGGCCGCCCTGTTCAATTTCCTGGCGGCCTTCATGGTCGGAGCCCCCGTCGCGAAGACCATCGGGACCGGCATCGTCAACCCCGTCATCATCGACAATACCCTGATTCTCTCGGCCCTGGGAGGGGCGATCGTCTGGAACCTCATCACCTGGTGGTTCGGTCTCCCCAGCAGTTCTTCCCATGCCCTGATCGGGGGGCTCATCGGCGCCGGCGTGGTGAAGGGAGGGGTGGCGTTCCTCGTCTGGGAGGGAATCATCAAGACGGCCAGCTTCATCGTTCTGTCGCCCACGATCGGACTGGTGCTGGGGTTCGTCTACATGGCCCTGGTCCTCAATCTGACCAGAAAATTTTCCGCCTCGCAGACGGACACGGTCTTCCGGAAGCTTCAGCTTGTCTCGGCGGCGGTCCACAGCCTCGGGCACGGAATGAACGACGCCCAGAAGACCATGGGCATCATCGCCATCGTTCTCTTCAGCGGCGGTTACCTGGGGACGACCTTCTACATTCCCTTCTGGATCGTCCTGCTGTGCAACTTTACGATCGCCCTGGGAACCATGGCGGGGGGGTGGAGAATCGTGAAGACCATGGGCACGCGGATCACCAAGCTGCGGCCCATCGGCGGATTCTCGGCGGAGACGGCCGCCGCGTCCTCCCTGATCGGCGCCACCATCTTCGGCATCCCCGTCAGCACCACCCATACGATCACGGGGGCCATCATGGGCGTCGGCGCCACGAGGCGTCTCTCGGCGGTGCGGTGGGGCGTCGCCGGAAACATCCTCTGGGCCTGGATCCTGACGATTCCGGTCTCCGCCCTGATCTCGGCGGCCTGTTTCCTGCTTCTGGACCAGATCTTCTGAGAAGCCCGGGTTTTCGCCCTGCTGCTTTCCCGAGCCCCGTGAGGCGGCGCGGGGTCAGTCCGCTTCTTCGTCGCGCTCCCGTTTCCCGTGGAAGTAGCAGGCCGCCATGCCCGCCACGGTCCCGACAATGATCCCGGCGATGATGGCCTTGCGGATCCTTCGGCGGCGCCGGATCCGCCTCCGTTCGGCGCGTTCCCGAACGGCCTTTTCCAGGAACTCTTTCCAGTCGGGGATCTCCTCCCGTGGCGGCAGGCTGTAACAGCGCCTCCAGGTCTCCAGGTAGTCCCTTTCTTCCTTCTCCCAGCGGGCGTCGTCCCACCCCAGTTCCTCCCGGCAGATCCGGCCGGTCCGCTCCAGGATTTCCGCCCCGCCACAGGGCAGGAGAAGCCCGATGCGGACGCGGCGGAGCAGGAGGTCGTCCAGGTGCACCACGCCTTCCATCCGGCAGGCCCACCGCAACTCGGCCCACAGGGTGTTCGTCCCGGGAATGATTTCCCGTTCCCCCTCCTTCGCGGCCGCGATCAGGAGGGGCGCCACGGCCCCGTACCGGCCGACGATCCGCCGCTGCACCTCCGCTTCGAGTCCCGAGTCCTCCAGGATGTCCATGGAGACGGGATTCAGGGCCGGCGAATCCTCGATCGTGCCCAGGCGGCGCGCCGCGTCCTCCGGCAGCCGGGAGCGGATTGCCCGGAGGACGTCATGGGCGATCACCCGGAACGTGGTGAGCTTTCCCCCGGTCACCGTCAGGAGCCCCTCCTCCTCCCAGACGACGTGATCCCGGGATTCCTGCGACGGATCCGCCTTTCCCGTGCCGATGACAGGGCGGACGCCGGCGAAGGAGGAGATGACGTCCTCCAGCTTCAGGTCCAGCCCGGGAAACTGGGCCTCCACGGCGGCCATCAGGTACGACGTTTCATCCGGCGAGATGGCGGGCTCTTCCTGAAGGTTTTCGAGGTGGTCCACGTCGGTCGTTCCCACGAGGGTGATCCCTTCCCATGGGAAAATGAAGACCGGCCGGCCGTCGGCCGGATGGATGAAGCAGAGGGCCTGGGCCACGGGGATCCTCCAGGAGGGAAAGATCAGGTGGCTGCCCCGGAGCGGACGCATCCGGGGCGGGGCGTGGACCCTGGACCGGAGGAAGTCCGCCCAGGCTCCCGTGGCGTTCACGACGACCCGGGCCCGCACCTCTGCCCGGCGGTTTCCCGCCAGGTCCTGGAGAACCGCACCGGCGACGGTCCGCCGGCCCGATGACGGGTCCTCCTCGAAGAGGAGATCTTCGGCCGATGTATAATTGAGGACCTTGCCCCCGGCCTCCTCGGCCTCGAGGAGAACCCGCAGGACCAGGCGGGCGTCGTCCGTCTGGGCGTCCCCGTAACAGAAGCCTCCACGGAGTCCTTCCCGGCTGATATGCGGAGCCAGCATCTGGAATTCCTCGGGCGGGTGATAGGTGTGGTCCCAGCGCAGGGCCAGGAGGTCGTAGACGGACAGTCCGATGCCGTACAGGAGCCGCCCGGGGGAATTGCCTTTGTAGACGGACAGGAGGAACCCGAGGGGATCGACAAGCCCCGGCCCTTCCGCCATGAGCTCCTGCCGCTCCTGGACGGCGGTGCGTGTCAGGAGCAGGTCGCCTTCCTTCAGGTATCGGAGTCCGCCATGGACAAGCTTGGACGAGCGGCTCGACGTCCCCCAGGCAAAATCTTTCTGCTCCACCAGGAGGGCCTGCAGGCCCAGCCGGACGGCCTCGCGGAGGAGCCCGGCACCGGTGATGCCGCCGCCGACGATCAGGATGTCCCAGGGACGGCCCAGCTTCGACCAGATCCTGTCTCTTCCGGCAAATCCATCCATATCCGTTCCTCCCTGTCTTCCGGTCCGGTGTTGTTCCACTCCGTCCCGATGCGGCCGCGGTCCTTCGGATCGGTCCGGAACGCGTCCTATCCGATCAGCTTCCCCGGATTCATGATCCCCGAGGGATCGAACCGTCGGCAGAGGTCGCCCAGGACGGCCATCCCCAGGGCGCCCTTCTCCGCCGGCAGGTACGGGGCATGGTCCACTCCTACCCCGTGCTGGTGGCTGATGGTCCCCCCCTGGGCGACAATGGCCCTGCTGGCCCCGTCCTTGAGGAGCCGCCAGCGGTGCAGGGTTTCCTCCGGGTCCTCCGCCAGCCGGAACAGGTAGCTCGTGTAGAGGCTGGAGCCCCAGGGATACAGGTGGGACAGGTGGGTGAAAAAGAGGACCTTTTCCCCTCGATCGGCGATGGCCTCTCCCAGAACCCGCTCGATCTCCCGGATCATCCTGGGGACGGATGACCACGGGACGGCCGTTTCCAGCGTGTCCACGGCGTATCCCGCTTCCCAGAGGGCATTGCGCAGGTAGGGCGTCCGGAACCGGTTCCGGTGCCACTCCCTGCCGAAGGTCTTTCCCGCCGGGATGCCTCCGCATTCGGCGGCGACCGTCATGGCCTCCCGGCGGGCTGTCCTCGCGATCCGCTCGCTTCCGGAGGCTGCGAGAAGGAGCATGCACTTGTGTCGTGACGCCCCCCGGGCGGAGAGGTAGCGCTCCAGCGCGCCGATCAGGAATTCGTGGCCCGCCAGGGCGAGGGTGGTCTCCGTCTCCCGGGCGGTGCTGAGGCGAAGCATGGAAAGGGGGATCCCCGACCACAGAATCCGCCGTGCCGCCTCGGCGCCCCGCTCGAAGTCGGGGAAGAACAGGGCTTGGAATTCCTCCGTCTGCGGAATGGCGGTCACCCGGACCACCGCCTCGGTGAGGATCCCGAAGCGGCCTTCCGATCCCAGGACTGCCTCGCGGAGATCCGGTCCGGCGGCGGATGCCGGGAACGGGGGCAGCTCCAGGGTGCCGGAAGGCGTTTCCAGCCGGCCGCCCGCGAAGAGCCGCTCGATTCTTCCGAAGCCGAGGGACTGCTGGCCGCTGGAGCGGGTGGCGATCCAGCCGCCGAGGGTGGAGTATTCAAAGGACTGCGGATAATGGCCGAGGGTGTATCCCCTCGACCGGAGCTGTGCCTCCAGGTCCGGCCCCGCCACCCCCGCCTCGAAGACGGCCTGGTGGCTCCGCTCGTCGAACAGGAGCAGGCGGTTCATCCGTGACAGGTCCATCGTCAGGATGGGCTCCGCGCCGGGCAGCGGATTGATGTGGCCCGTGACGCTGGTGCCTCCGCCGTACGGGATCACCCGCACCCAGTTGCGCTTGGCATAGTCGAGGAGGTTCCGGACATCCTCCCCGGTGAACGGCCGGGCGATGCCGTCGGGATACGTGTCGATCCGGCCGCTGCGAAGGGCGATCCAGTCAGGGAGGCTCTGGCCGCGGGCATGGCGCAGCCGATCCTCCGGGTCCGTCGAGACGAGCGGGTGCGCCGGCAACCGCGAGGGAGGAACCCGAAGGAGGACCTCTTCCAGGGATGCATCCCGCGGAGCGGTTCCCGGGCCGATTTCCCTGCGCAGGAACTTCAGCGCCGATTCGGGCAGGGCATGGACCTCCGTATCGTCTCCCCAGCCGTTCCATCGTCTCATCGCGATCCCTCCTGTCGTTGCGGTGGCGCCTGTTCAGGTGCCCGCTACAGGGCTTTTTTTATGAACACCGGTACGTTGCAGAGTTCCTGGAAGGTCCTGGCATCCGCGGCGGCGCCGACAATGTCGCCCCAGTGGATGGGAATGGCCGCCTCCGGCCTGATGACGTTGACGGCCCCGGCCGCCTCGACGGCGGTCATCGTGTAGGTTCCCCCGACCGGAACGATCACGACATCCGCCCGGACTGCTTCCATCTCCGGGGTGCGGTCGGTGTCGCCGGCGTAATAGATCCGCTTGCCTTCCAGGGTGATCACGAATCCGATCCAGCCGCTCTTCCGGGGATGGAAGGCCTTGTTTGTGTTGTACGCCGGGATCGCCTCCACGGGAATGCCATGGACGGCGAGGCTTTCTCCCGGCTTCAGGGTCCGGACGTCGCCGGGCAGCCGGGGTGCGGCGTCGGCGGCGGTGACGACGACCGTGTCATCTTTCCTGATCCGCTCCACGTCCGCCGGCGACAGGTGGTCGTAGTGGCTGTGGCTGATCAGGACCAGATCCGCCTTGTCTTTCGTACGGACCTTCCAGGGATCGATGTATACGGTCTTGTCGCTCCGGATCAGGACGCTTGAATGGCCCAGCCAGAAGATCTTGTCGGTGATCACGGCTCCCCCCTGCCCATGTCCTTAAAAGCGTTTTTATTCCGGATTATTACGATAAGCCCTTTTAGCGTCAAACATCGGCGGCGTCAAGAGGTCTCGCGGACCCGGTGAATCTGTGGTAATGGATCCGCATTCTGCCCGAAAGGAGACCGGAGGGACATGAAAGGGACAAAGGCCCCGCTGGTGAGCGTCGTCATGGGAAGCGATTCCGACCTTCCCTTGATGGAGGAGGCGATAACGGTTCTTCAGGACTTTCAGGTTCCCCACGAGGTATTCCTGACGTCGGCCCACCGGGCGCCGCAGCGGACTTCCGAATTTGCAGCCGGGGCGGCCGGGCGGGGAATCCGCGTCATCATTGCCGGAGCCGGCGCGGCGGCCCACCTGGCGGGGGTGATGGCCTCCCAGACCCCCCTGCCCGTCATCGGGGTTCCCATCGATGCCACCTCCCTGAAAGGTCTCGACGCCCTTCTCGCCACCGTCCAGATGCCCGGGGGGATCCCTGTGGCCACCATGGCCGTCGGCAAGGCGGGGGCGAAGAACGCCGCCCTCCTGGCCGTCCGGATCCTGGCCCTCACGGACGCGCGCCTGCGGAAGCGCCTCGACGCCTTTGTGGAGAAGATGGCGAAGGACGTGGAAACCCGGCACGAAGGCCTGCTGAAGAAGATCAATCCTTAGAAGAGAGGACGGAGCCCGCGTTCGCCCCGGGAAGGGCGACGCAGCAGCGGCCCGGTCCCGGAAGGAGCAGTTGTGGCCGAGCGGATCGAGATTCATCCCGAACAGCCCGATCCGCGGACCATCGAGCGGATTGCCGGCATCCTCCGGGATGGGGGCCTGGTCGCCTACCCCACCGAGACGTTCTACGGCCTCGGGGCGGACGCCATGAACCCCGCCGCGGTGGACCGGGTGTTCGCCGCCAAGGGGAGGGACTTCAGGAGCCCCGTCGGCCTGGTGATCGGCCGCATCGAAGACCTGGATCCGCTCGTGGCGGAGATCCCCGCCGCGGGCCGCCTTCTGATGGACGCCTTCTGGCCGGGGCCGCTCACCCTCGTTTTCCGGGCCTCCGGGACGATCCTGCCGCGCCTAATGGCGGGAACCGGAAAGATCGGGATCCGCCTGTCCGGCCTGCCGGCCGCCCGGGCTCTCGCGGCGGCCCTCGGCGGTCCGCTCACGGCCACCAGCGCGAACCGGTCCGGGGAGAGGGAATGCAACAACGCCGGCGAGGTGCTCGATCAGCTCGGCGGCGTCATCGACGCCGTGGCGGACGGGGGAGACACCGCGGGAGGGCTGGGATCGACCTTCGTGGATGTCTCCGGCGAGATCCCGGTCATCCTCCGCCGGGGCGCGATCGCCGAGGAGGACATCCGGGGGATTCTGGGAAAGATGTGATCCCGGACCGGGACATGAAAAGGGGGCGGATATCCAATCCGCCCCCCTCCTTTATTTTTTCCCCTTTTTGCAGAAAATCAGGCGCGGATGGGGGCTGGTATGTGGGAGCGAAGGCTTCCCTCGCGCTCAGAAGCGTTTTTTCGACCCTGCATCGTCTCGCTCCGCTGCAAAGTCATAACTCGCGCCTGGGGGCGCTCAGACAGATGACTTTGCGGGCGCTGCGCTGCGACGGCAGGGTGCCCCGAAAAAGCCGCTATTCGCGCTCCGGGAAGCCCCCTCTCCCCTGACAAACGTTCGCGGGGGCGCGACCGGGGGTTCCCAGAGGAGCGATCAGGACGTTTTTCCCATCCCTCATGCCTGACAAACCGTCGACGACAGATCGCGGGAAAGACGTCCGCGACAGCGGGAGCCCCCGTGGCAGCCCCCGCGCCCCGGAAGATCACACTTGGTTGCGGGAAAAGGATGAGGGAAACGCAGCAGACGGGTATTTTTTTTAACAGCCTGTCCGGAAACGTTTCCGCGACAGCGGGAGCCCCCTGGCAGCCCCCGTGCCTCGATGTGAAGTGGAAAAAAAGGAGGGGCGGATTGGATATCCGCCCCCCTCTGTCATCTGTTTTTTCAACCACTGACTACGGCAGCACCCGCTCCGCGTCCAGCGGAATCGCTCCGGTCGTGATTTTCCCGGTCTTGTCCACTCCGGCCTTGTCCAGGGCGAAGACGATCATGAACGGGATCGCCGCACCTGGAACCAGGCTGTCCTTGGGGGCGGGCGTAATCTGGGGGAAGGACAGGCGCTTCTGAAGGTCCTCTTCCGTAAGGCTCGTAAGCTCGGCGTCGGTGAGGTGGTTCCCCGCGTAGGAGATGCGGCTGCGGATGATCTGGTCCTCCGGGCCGTACAGCTTTCCCTGGATGCGGATCCGGGTCACCGTGTGGGGAGAGGCGTTCTGTGCCGTGCCCTCCAGGACCAGCAGGTCGCCCAGCAGGACGTTGGCCACCATGCGGCGCCGCACCTGCTGGATCCGGATGTCTCCGGGGTTGACCTCCGCCGGCTGGACATCCTTGCCGAACACCGCTTCCAGGGCGGGGACGTTGTAGACGAGGTCCGAGATGACGGCCTTCCGCACGTCCGGATACAGGAACAGGAACGCCGTTCCGCCGATCAGCAGGATCAGGATCACCGTCAGGAAAATGAGCAGCAGGGATGGGCGATGCCGGGGGGCCTCCATTTCAGGGGGAAGGGGTTCTTCCTCGTCCTCCTTTTCACCCACCCGGGCCAGCCGGTCGGAGGCCGGCGGAGGGTAGTCCACGGGCATGCTCCGGGGCTCCGCTTCCCGAAGCGCCTCCCGAATCCGGTCCGCCGCAAGCGTCACCGTGTCGCTCTGCCGGGGCGGCTCGGCGGGGGGCTGGGTTCCGGGCAGCAGGATCTTGAGATCCGAGGCCTCGGACAGTTTCGGGGGTGCGGCCGACGGCTCTTCAGTGACCTTCTCCGGTTCGGCGGAATGAATCGCCTCCCGGTTCGGGTTCTCCTGGAAAAACACGGCCTCGCAGCGGGTGCATCGCACCCAGGCCCCCCCGGCCTCCATCAGGCTATCGTCAAAGCGGTACTTCGTCCCGCATGCTTCGCACCGGATAATCATGGTTCCTCCTTGCTGCGTGATTTTCTTCCGGCCTGCCGGAAGCCCGGCCCTGCCTTTACTCTCCCGCGCTCAGGATGCAGACGTCGGGAAGAAAGCGGCCCTGTTCGTCGAAGTCGAGTCCGTAGCCGACGACAAAACCGTCGTCCATGGTGAACCCCACGAAATCCGCCTCGAAGGGGACCTTCCGGCGGAGCTTCTTGTCGATGAACGCGCAGACCTTCAGGCTGCGGGGATTCCGGGCGCGCAGGGTTTCCACGAGGTAGGTCAGGGTAAGGCCCGTGTCGACGATGTCCTCGACAACGAGGACGTCCTTTCCGGCGATGTCGATTTCAATGTCCTTGGTGAGCTCGATCCGGCCGGAGGTCTCCGTGCCGGATCCGTAGCTGGCGAGACGGATAAAGTCGATCCGGCAGGGAATGCGGAGGGCCCGGATGAGGTCCGCCATGAACATGAAGGCCCCCTTCAGGACGCCGATGACGACGAGGGTGCGGCCTTCGTAGGCCCTGGAGACCTCTTCCCCCAGTTCGAGTACTCTCTCCCGGATGGCTTCCCGCGGATAGAGGACCGACTTTTTCATGGTCTCCATCGTCATCCCTCCTTATGTTGCCGATTTTCCATATCTTATGCGCCCTTCGCTGTCAACCCGAAATCCTTTCTCAGGTCTCGCTTCCAAAGGCCCGGGCGAAGGCCGCGATATGGGACTCCAGAATCGCCTCGGCCCGCCGGAGGTCGTCCAGGCTTTTAAGCTCCGAGGAAAGGCTGAGAAAAATCCGGTCGAAGGGAGAGCGTTCGCATCCCAGCACATCGTAGTCGATGAAGGAGATCATGTACTGGGATCCGTCGAAGTAGTACTTCCCCAGCCGGTTCACATCGGGGGAGCGGAAGGGCCAGGTCAGCTTGAGCTCGAAGAAGGCGATGGCCCTCTCCCGGGTCGATCCTGTCCGGAAGGCCTCCGGCGGCGGCATGCGGCCGACACGCTCGCTGATGAGCCGAAAATACTCCTTGGCGAAATCGATGTCCGTCACACACAGGCCGTACAGGTACCAGTCGTCCAGGAGATCCACGAGGGCCCTCTGCTCCGCCGGGGCCAGGTAGGTGTAGCTGGGACAGAAGTGGCCGTCGCAGAGCTCCCGGCCGTAGAAGGAGGCATCCCGCAGGTCGCGGCCCCCGTTCTGCATCGGATGGAGGAGACAGCCCACCCGCGTTTCCTCATCGTTCAGGAAGCCGACAAACTCGCAGCAGTAGATGACCTCGTAGCGCTTCGCCGGGTCTTCCCCCTCCAGAACAAGCCGTGAGAAGGCCTCCGGGTCGAAATCCGGTCCGGCCATGCGGTGGTAGAGCTCGGTTCGCCTCCGGAAGCGCCGGACGAGGGATTCCCGGGTGCTGTCTGCGTAGTTGTAGATGCCGCAGCAGGCGCCGCAGGACTGGCGGCCGGGCTGGCAGAGATGGACGAAATCGGGACCCCGGTTCATGACGGACGGGGCCTATTCGAAGACGACCGTTTTCGAGCCGTAGGGGAGGATGCGGTTCTCCAGGTGGAGGCGCACGGCCCGGGCGAGGACGATCCGCTCCAGGTCCTGGCTCTTGAGCTTGATGTCTTCCACGGAGTCGCGGTGGCTGATCTTGATGACGTCCTGGGCGATGATCGGGCCGTCGTCCAGCTTCTGCGTCACGTAGTGGCTCGTGGCGCCGATGATCTTCACGCCCCGGTCGTAGGCCTGCTGGTAGGGCTTGGGACCGGCGAAGGCGGGAAGGAAGGAGTGGTGGATGTTGATGATCCGGTTGGGATACTCACGGACGAATTTGCCGCTCAGGATTTGCATGTACCGCGCCAGGACAATGACGTCGATCTTCTCCTTTTTCAGGAGGGCGATCTCCCTCGTTTCCTGGCGGCTCTTGGTCTCCGGCGTGACGGGGAAGCATTCGAAGCGGAGGCCGAAGGGCTCCACCAGGGACCGCAATTCCTCATGATTGCCGATGACCAGGGGGATATCCGCCCGGAATTCCCCCATCCGGTGCCGGAGCATCAGGTCGTAAAGGCAGTGGGGGTGGCGGGACGCGAAGATCGCCATGCGGGGGACCGTGTCCGTGAAGTGCAGGCTCCAGGTCATGTCGAACTTACGGGCCGTGTGCTTGAAGACGCTGTCGATCTCGTCCCGGGGGATGTTGAATCCGTCCAGCTCCCACTCAATGCGCATGAAGAACATCTTCTTCCTCATGGAGGTGTGCTGGGCGGCGTGGACGATGTTGCCGTTCTGCTGGAAGATGAAATTGGAGATGTTCGCCACCAGCCCCTTCTGGTCCGGGCAGGACAGGAGCAGGACGGCGTTGGGCCCGTTCATGGTGTGTCTCCTCAAGGGTTCGGAATGAAAGGATAATGGAACATCTTCCCCGGGGCTATATAGGAGGAATGGAATTGCAGGTCAAGGATAAAGATGATAAGAGGACCGCTCCGGCGGAGGCCGGCGGTCTCCCGCCGTCGCCAGGGGACGGGCCGGACCGGAAAGGGTGAAACGCATGAGCAGGATCGTCGAGAACGTGAAGCTGTCCAACGGGCTTTCCCTGGAGGTCTGGGACCTGTCCCGTCCCATCGCGGCCGACACGACGAAGGTGGAGCTGTACATCCGGATCAAGGTGCGTTTCGAGGGGTCCCATTTCGACGATCCCGGACACTGCGACCTGACCCGGCGGGTATTCGGTCCCGAAGGCGTCTATGAATACCGGAAAGAACGGACCTTTGTGAACAACGCCGACCGGGAGGCCGTCTTCGCGGAGCTCCTGAGCGGCTTCCGGGAGGACGCCCTCCCCTATCTCGAACGGGCCGATTTTCCCCGGCGGTTTTCCCTGAACCGGTACCGGGAGATACTCCAGAACCCATGGAAGTACCCGGTCCGGCTGCCCGATGGAGACGCGACGTGAAGGAGCTGCTGACGGATCTTGCGAATGAGCAGGCGGCCCTGGACGGCCTGGTGGCGGGCATCCGGGAGGACCAGTGGACTGTCATGACCCCCTTTCCCGAGTGGACCGTACAGGACCAGATCAGCCACCTGGCTTTTTTCGACGGGGCGGCGGTTCTGGCGATGACGGATCCGCGGGCCTTTCAGGCGCAGACGGCGTCGTTCCCGCAGGACGAGACGGTCTTCGAGGTCACCCTGGAAAAGGGACGGCGGATGGCGCCGGCGGATCTGCTGGCCTGGTGGCGCCGCGAACGGGAATCCCTCCTGGAGGCTCTCGGCAGCCGGGGAGTGAAGGACCGGATCGAATGGTTCGGTCCACCCATGAGCGTCCGGACCCTGGCCACGGCCCGCCTGATGGAGACCTGGGCCCACGGACAGGACGTCGTCGATGCCCTGGGACTGCTGCGTCCCGCCACGAAGCGGCTTCGCCACATCGCCCAGCTGGGGTACATCACCTTCGGCTGGAGCTTCTTCAATCGCCGCCTCGATCCGCCCGACCGGTTGATCCGGCTGGAACTCCTGGCTCCGGATGGCGATACTTGGGCATGGGGTCCCGAGACGGCCGACGAGACCGTCCGCGGAACGGCGGAGGACTTCTGCCTCGTCGTCACCCAGCGCCGCCATCCCGGCGATACGGGGCTTCAGTGCAGCGGTCCCGTGACGGAGCAGTGGCTCCTGTACGCCCAGGCCTTTGCCGGTCCGCCGACTCTCGGCCCCAAGCCGGGAAGCTTTCCCAAGGCGGGAGAGTGAAGAGCGAGACCGGACGGAGCGTGCAGATGCTCCCGGTGTCCGCCCTGTTGTCCTGGAAACCCTGAACCCGCAGGATTGTCGGACTGTACCGGAGGCGGAAGGATGTTCCCTTTCCCGGCGCCGCCGGGGGCCCCGGCAAGCCTGCCCGCGTGGCGTTACGTTTCGCCGGGGTGCCGTGAAAGGCGGCCGCGGACTCATGAACTGGGAAGATCTGCTGGTATCCGTTGAGAAGCCAGGCCGGTACATCGGCGGCGAGGTGAATTCCCTGCGGAGGGATCCCGCTTCCTGCCGGCTCCGGTTTGCCCTGGCCTTTCCCGACGCCTACGAAGTGGGCATGTCCCACCTGGGGCTCCAGATCCTTTACTCAATCCTCGGTGCCCGGCCCGGCATCCTGGTGGAGCGCTGCTTCGCTCCCTGGCCGGACATGGAGCGCCTGCTCCGGGAAACGGGGGTCCCCCTCTCTTCCCTCGAATCCGGAATCCCCCTCCGGGACTTCGACGTCGTCGGTTTTTCCCTTCAGTACGAACTCTGCTTCACGAACGTCCTCAACATGCTGGACCTGGGAGGCATCCCCCTCCGGAGCGCCGACAGGCGGGACGGGGATCCCGTCGTGGTCGCGGGCGGTCCCTGCGCCTTCAACCCGGCTCCCGTGGCGGCCTTTATCGACGCCTTTGCCGTCGGCGAGGGGGAGGAGGTCGTCTCGGAGATTGCCGCGGCAGTCCTGGAAGGCCGCGAACGGGGAGAGGGGCGCCGGGGCGTCCTGGAGCGCCTGGCCGCCCTGGAGGGCGTGTATGTTCCATCCCTGCCGCCGGCGGGTCGTGTCCGGAAGCGCGTCGTGGCGGATCTCAACCGGTGGCGGGAGCCGCAGCGGCCCGTGGTTCCCCTGGTGAAGGCCGTCCACGACCGGGTAAACCTGGAGATCGCCCGGGGATGCACCCGGGGGTGCCGCTTCTGCCAGGCCGGCATGGTCTGGCGTCCCGTACGGGAGCGGGACCCGGCCCTGCTCGTGGAGATGGCCGACAGCATGCTCTGCGCCACCGGCTACGACGAGCTCTCGCTCCTCTCGCTCAGCTCGGGCGATTACAGCCGGATCGAGCCGCTCCTGGAGTGCCTCATGGCCCGCCACTACGACGACCGGGTTGCCCTGGCCCTGCCGTCGCTCCGCGTGGAGACCCTCACGGGGAATCTCATCGAGCAGGTCCGGCGGGTCCGCAAGACGAGCTTCACCCTGGCCCCGGAGGCGGGGACCCAGCGCCTGCGGAACCGGATCAACAAAGGGAACTCGGAGGAGGACCTTATTCGCACGGCCTCCCGGGTCTTCGATGCGGGCTGGCGGTCCCTGAAACTCTATTTCATGATCGGTCTTCCCGGGGAGACCCCGGACGACCTTGAGGGGATCGCCGGACTGGCATACCGGACGCTGGGCGTGGCGGGGAAGCGGGGACAGGTGACGGTGAGCCTGTCCACCTTCGTGCCGAAACCCCACACTCCTTTCCAGTGGGATGCGCAGGCCTCCCTGGATGAAACCGTCGGGAAGCAGCTGTTTTTCCGGGAGCGGATCCGGAACCGGAACCTCCCCGTCAAGTGGCACGACGCCCGGATGAGCCTCCTGGAAGGCGTTTTCTCCCGGGGGGACGAGCGTCTGGCGGACCTGCTGGAAGGGGCGTTCCGCCTGGGATGCCGGTTCGACGGCTGGTCCGACCACTACCGTTTCGAACTCTGGGAAGAGGCCATGCACGGGGCGGGCATCCGTCCGGAGGAGTACCTGCGGGAGCGCGGAACCGGCGAGGCGCTGCCCTGGGACGTCATCGACGCCGGTGTAGAGCGGGATTTCCTCCTGGAGGAGCGGGAACGGGGCCGGTGGGAAGAGACCACGGCGGACTGCCGGACCGCCGGGTGCACGAACTGCGGAGCATGCGACCACGACGTGGTCCGCATCGTCGAGGCTGCCGAGGAAGCGCTCCCGGAGCCGGATACGGGAGAGGGGAGCCGGATGCCCGACGTCGCGATCCCCGTCTGTTACCGGATGACCTTCGCCAAGCGGGGGACGTCGCGTTTTCTCTCCCACCTGGAGCTGTCGGCGGCCCTCCTCCGGGCCATGAAGCAGGCCGGCCTGTCCTTCGTGTTCAGCGGCGGATTCCATCCCCACCCGAAGGTCTCCTTCGCCTCAGCCACCGCCGTCGGCATGGAAAGCGCGGCCGAATACCTGGAGGCCCAGGTCCAGGAAAAGGACCCTTCGCCGCTCTCCCTCCCGGGGCGGATCAACGCCTTCCTGCCGGCCGGCCTGGAGATCACCGCGGTCGAGGAGATCCCCCCCTTCGGATGGTCCCTGGCGGAGCAGGTCACCGGTTTTTCCTTCCGGATCTCCCTGCCCCGGGAGACCTCTCCAGCCGAGTGGGACCGCCTGGCCGGCTGCACCGGGGCATTCCTGGCGGCGGAGAGCTTTCCCGTCACCCGGGAGGCAAAGGGCAAGGTCACGACCCGGGACGTCCGTCCCCTGGTGACCCGCCTCTCGGTGGATCCGTCCGCCTCCACCGTGGAGGCCGACGTGACGATCAGCCCGGCGGGCTCCGTCCGCCCCATGGAGATCCTCACGCAGGTCCTCGGCATCCCGAAAGCGGACGCGGCTCGCCTGCCCGTCCTCAAGACGGGGACCTTCTTCCGGTGATTTGCCGGACCCCCGGCCGCGCCCCCGCGGCTGGGCGTTTCTTCCGGGGCGCGGGGGCTGTTACGGGGGCTTCCGGACACGGCATCCAGGGGGAGAAATTTTGGTTGACAAACGGCGTTGAATTGCGTAGGTAGCCTTTTCCAATTTTTCTGACAGCGAAGGAATATCTCCCATGTACGCAGTCATCCAGACGGGTGGTAAACAGCACCGGGTTTCCGAAGGCGATGTCCTGGCGGTTGAAAAGATCGAGGGGCAGAAGGGAGACGCGGTGGTGTTCAGTGAGGTTCTCCTGGTTTCGAAAGATGAAGATGTCCGGATCGGCCAGCCTTTCGTGGATGGCGCAAAGGTCGTCGGAGAGATCGTCGCCCAGGAGAAGGGTCCCAAGATTGTCGTCTTCAAAATGAAGCGCCGCAAGGGATTCCGCAAGAAGACGGGACACAGGCAGCTTCTCACCCGAATGAAGATCAAAGAAATTTCTCTGTAGGCGGAGGGTCCGATGGCACACAAGAAAGGACAGGGGAGCTCCCGGAACGGCCGGGACAGCAATGCCCAGCGCCGGGGCGTGAAGGTCTACGGCGGCCAGAAGATTACCGCCGGCTCCATCATCATCCGCCAGCTGGGAACCAAAATTCATCCGGGCAACAACGTCGGCATGGGGAAGGATTACACCCTCTTCGCCAAGATTGACGGAGTCGTGACGTTCGAGAGGCTCGACAAGACGCGCAAGAAGGTCAGCGTCTACGCCGCCGCTTAAGGCGAGGGGATCCGGATCCTCCGGAGAACCGTCACACCTGGATCGGCCAATTCACGGGAAGGCACTTTGCATACAGTAAAGTGCCTTTCTTTTTTCAGGCGGGCCATTGAAAACCGCCCGTACGCGGCACTCCCCCCGTCCCGTGCCATTCCATGTACGAACGGTACGACTCACGGCCCGGGACTTCGGGCGCTTTGCATCCGGACGTTTTTGAACGGTCCGGATGCATGACTGTCGGCAGATCGCCATGAAATTCATCGACGAGGCAAAAATCTACGTGAAGGCCGGTGACGGCGGCCGGGGCTGCGTCAGCTTCCGCCGGGAGAAGTATGTCCCCCGGGGCGGCCCCGACGGCGGCGACGGCGGCAAGGGTGGAGATGTGATCCTCGTGCCGACGACAGCCCTGCAGACGCTCCTGGATCTGAAGTACCGCCAGCACCATACGGCCGATCGTGGAGGGCATGGCGGCGGCAACAACCGGACAGGCAGGAACTCCCAGGACATCCGGATCCGCGTTCCCGTCGGCACCCTCGTCAAGGATGCCGAAACGGGCGAACTCCTGGCGGACCTGACAGAGGAGGGCCTGGAATTTACCGTCGCCCGGGGCGGCATCGGGGGAAAAGGGAACGCTTTTTTCAAGACATCCACCAACCAGGCGCCGCGATTTTCCCAGGAAGGCATACCCGGCGAGGAGCGGACGATCCTGCTGGAGCTGAAGCTCCTGGCGGATGTCGGGATCGTGGGGCTTCCCAATGTCGGGAAATCCACGTTCATCTCCCGTGTCTCCGCAGCCCGCCCCAAGATCGCCGACTATCCCTTTACAACGCTGGTTCCAAATCTCGGTGTCGTCCGCTATACCGACGACCGGTCCTTCGTCGTCGCCGACATCCCGGGCCTGATCCGCGGGGCCTCGGAAGGCCACGGCATGGGCATCCAGTTCCTCCGGCACATCGAGCGGACGGTTGTCCTGCTCCACATCCTGGACATCTCCGGCGAGGACGAGGCATCCGGCTGGGAACGCTACGAGACGGTGAACACCGAGCTGGGACGCTTCAATCCCTCCCTCCTGAAAAAGCCCCAGGTCGTGGCGGTCAACAAGACGGACCTGACGGAGGTCCGGGAAAGGTTGCAAAAAGAAATTGACACGTTCGCCGCAAAAGGGATAAAAATCCATACCTTTTCGGCAGTTACCGGCGAGGGGCTGGCTGTGGTCCTCCACGCCGTGGCGGCGGAACTGGAAAAGCAGAGGGAACCCATCCAATGAATATGGTGCGGAAAGACGTCCTGGGGTCGGTGAAGCGAGTCGTCGTCAAGATCGGTTCGGCCGTGGTGACGGGCGAGGACGGGATCGACCGCGACATCATCGAGCAGCTTGTCGGCGAGGTGGCCGCCCTGATCGGGAGAGGGTGCCAGGTGGTCATCGTCACCTCCGGCGCCATCGCCTCCGGCAAACACCGCATGGGCATCACGACCCCCTTGAAGAGCATGCCCCAGAAGCAGGCGGCGGCGGCCATCGGACAGGGCAGGCTGATGCGGGTCTATTCGAACGCCTTCGGCCGGCACGGCATCTACGTGGGGCAGATCCTCCTCACCATGAGCGACCTGACGGACCGGAAGCGGTTCATCAACGTCCGCAACACCATGACGACCCTGATGGAGTGGGGCGTCGTGCCGATCATCAACGAGAACGACACCGTCGCCGTGGACGAAATCAAGTTCGGCGACAACGACTCCCTGGCCGCCATGGTGGCCAACATCGTCGAGGCCCACCTCCTGGTCAACCTGACCAGCACGGAGGGCCTCTACGACCGGAATCCCGCCAAGTCGAAAAAGGCGAAGATCCTGCATCTCGTCGAGGAGATCACCGACGACATCCAGGCGGCGGCGACGGACGAGACATCCGACGTGGGGACCGGTGGCATGCGGAGCAAGGTCCTGGCCGCCCGCCGGGTCACCGCCTTCGGGATCCCCTACATCATCGCCTCGGGCAAACGGAAGGGAGTCCTGACGGGCATCCTGGACGGGGAGGAGATCGGCACCCTGTTCCTGCCTTCCAGCGAGCACCTCAACAGCCGCAAGTACTGGATCGCCTTCACCCTCCGCTCCCGGGGGAAACTCGTCCTCGACGACGGGGCGAAGAAGGCCCTGCTGGAGCATGGGAAGAGCCTCCTGCCCTCGGGTATCCTGAACGTGGATGGGGAATTCGGCGTCGGGGACCCGGTGATCTGCGTCGATCAGCAGGGGATGCTCCTGGCCAAGGGGCTGGTCAACTTCAGCGCCCAGGACGTCCGGAAGATCATGGGGCTCAAGACCTCGAAGATCCAGCAGGTCCTGGGATACAAAGATTACGACGAGGTCATCCACCGGGACAACATGGCCGTCTCCAAGGAGCCGCGCCGGGTCCGGTAGGCTCGTCGGTATGGGCAGAAAAAAACGAAGGCCGCCATTTCCTGAGTGGCGGCCTGTTTCATGGGGCGCTCCGTCAGAACGGGTCTCCCCATTCAGCGTTTCTCCGTTGCCGGGAGCGGCGAGCTCCAGGCCCCATCCCTGCAATTGCCGATTCCCATCGGCCGTCGATTGCAGCGGCCGTCGCGAAGCCCCGAGCGGCTCAAATCCGGCATCCGTCGGTCAGACTCCCCCGCCCAGAACCTTGTAGAGGGTGACCTGGTTGGCGTACCGGGCCAAGCGCAGGGAGATCAGTCCCTGTTGTGCGCTGTAGAGGGAGCGCTGGGCATCGAGAACGCCCAGGTAGCTGTCGATTCCCTTTTCGTACCGGGCATTGGAAAGGCGGAAGGCCTCCGCGAGCGCCTCGACCAGCGCCTGCTGGGCCGCGATCTGCTGCTCCACGGTGCCCCGCACGGCAAGGGCGTCGGCCGTTTCCCGGAACGCCGTCTGAATGGTCTTCTCGTACTGGGCCACCGCCATTTCCCGGGCCACTTTCGTCACCTCGTAAGCCGACCACGTGCGGGCATCAAAGATCGGCAGCACGATCTGCGGCGCGAAGGTCCACGCGGCGGAGCCGGCGCGGAAGAGCCCCGACAGTTCGGCGCTGGCCGTGCCGATGGTCGTGGAGAGGGAGATGCGGGGGAAGAAGGCCGCCCGGGCGGCGCCGATGTCGGCGTGGGCTGCCTTGAGCCTGTGCTCCGCCGCCAGTACGTCCGGCCGCTTGAGGAGCGGGTCCGATGTCAGGCCGGAAGCGATTTCCACGGGCGGCTCGATGCGGGTCAGCGACTCCGGCAGGAGCTCCGGCGGCAGGGGGGAGCCGGCCAGGAGACGGAGGGCGTTTTCATCCTGCGCGGCCAGTTGCGTGTACCGGGCGACGTTTCCCCGGGCCGCCTCCACCTGGCTCTGGGCCTGCCGGAGGATCAGCGCCGAGACCAGTCCCACGTCGTGACGCTTCCGGACCAGGTTGTAGGTGGTCTCCTGCGCCTCCAGGGTGGCGGTTGCCAGTTTCAGGTTCTCCCGGTCCGCCGCCAGGGCGAAATAGGTGTTGGCCACGGCGGAGACGAGCATGATCCGGGCGCTCCGGCGATCCTGGTCCGTGGCGAGGTACTGTTCCCATGCCTCGTCCTTCAGGCTCTGGAGGCGGCCGAAGAAGTCGATCTCCCAGGCGCTGACGCCGGCGGCGACGCTGTTTTTCCTGGATATCATGTCTGTTCCGGAGCTCGAGAGGTCCGCCGGGATCCGTTCCCTGTACACGCTGCCGGTTGCGTTGACCGACGGCAGGAGGGACGCTCTCTGGATTCCGTAGAGCGCCTCCGCCTTTTCGACGTTCAGGACGGCCAGGCGGAGGTCGCGGTTGTTGGCGAGGGCGATCTCGACGATGTCCCGCAGGCCCCCGTCGGTGATGAAATCCCGCCATTGCAATTCCCACGCGGCCGGGGCTGGCACGGCCTCTGTCGTTTCCGTGTAGGCCGCCCCGGACGGCCACTCCGCGGGAACGGGAGGAGCGGGCCTGGTGTATTTCGGGGCCAGCGTGCATCCACCGAGGAGCACCGCCGTCACGGCCAGGCAAAGAATGGTCTTTCTGCTCATATCAACGATCCTCTGCCGGGCTTGGATCCTCCGGCTTGACGGTTTTGGTTTCGCCTGTGCTGCGCTTTCCAAAGAGTTTTTCCTTCAGTGCCGGGAAGAATCCGCTTCCGCCGCCGGGTCCGGCCTTCTCGACCCTTCCTCGCTTGCCGAAGACGCGCTCGACCAGGACGTAGAAGAGGGGTGAGAAGATGACCACGAGCACCGTGGCGGTCACCATTCCTCCCAGCACGCCGGTGCCGATGGCATTCTGCGCCCCCGCGCCGGCGCCGGTACTGATGGCCAGGGGCAGGACGCCGAATCCGAAGGCCAGCGAGGTCATCACGATGGGTCGGAAACGCAGCTTCGCCCCTTCCAGGGTGGCCTCGATCAGCCCCATACCCTTTTCCAGACCCCCCTTGGCGAACTGCACGATCAGGATGGCGTTCTTGGTCGTGAGGCCCAGGGTGGTCAGGAGGCCGATCTGGAAATAGACGTCGTTGGTCATCCCCCGCATGCTCGAGGCGATGACGCCGCCGATCACGCCCAGGGGCAGGACCAGCAGGATCGAAATGGGGATCGTCCAGCTCTCGTAAAGCGCCGCCAGGCACAGGAAGATCACGAAGATGGAGAAGGCGTAGAGCAGAGGCGCCTGGGAGCTCGACATCCGTTCCTGGTAGGAAAGGCCTGTCCAGTCGTAGCCGATCCCCTTGGGCAGCTTTGCCACGGCCTCTTCCATGGCTTGCATGGCCTCTCCCGAACTGATCCCCTGCTTTGGCTCGCCCCAGATGTTGATGGAGGGGAACCCGTTGAAACGCGACAGCTGGGGAGGACCGGAGGTCCAGCGGCCCGTGGCGAACGATGAAAACGGAACCATTTCTCCCCGCGTGTTCCGGACATAGAGCTTTTCCAGGTCGCCGGGCAGCATGCGGTGGGGGGCGTCCGCCTGAACATAAACGCGCTTCACCCGGCCCCCCTGGATGAAATCATTGGCGTAGGCTCCGCCGAAGGTCGCGGAGATCATGCTGTGGATAGACGAGATGGGAGCCCCCATGGCGCCGGCCTTTCCCCAGTCCACGTCGACCCGGTACTCGGGCACGTCGGGGATGCTGTTGGGCCGCACGGAGGTGAGCCGACTGTCCTCGGCCGCGAGGCCGAGAAGCTGGTTTTGTGCGTCGATCAGGGCGGCGTGCCCGAGGCCGCCACGGTCCAGGAGCTGGAAATCGACTCCCCGGGCCATGCCCAGCTCGGACACGGCGGGCGGCGCGAAGATAAAAACCATGGCGTTGCGGATGCCCGAGAGAGAGCCCATGGCCCTGCCCGCGACGGCCTTCGCCTTCAGGTCGCTCCGGTTGCGAAGCTCCCAGTCCTTCAGCTTGATGAACACCATGCCGTTGTTCTGCGACCGTCCGGAGAAGCCGATTCCACGGATGCCCATCGTCGAGGCTACCGCCTCCTTCTCGTGCTCCTGGAAGTAGCGCTCGATCTTTCTGGTGACCTGTTCGGTCTGCTCCAGTGTGGATCCCGTCGGCATGATCACCTGGGCGAGAAGGATGCCCTGGTCTTCGTCGGGAAGGTAACCCGTGGGCATCCGGAGGTACAGGAGCCCCATGACGACCACGATCACCATGAAGATGGCCAGGTAGCGCCGCTTCCTGGAGAGAGACCGGCTTACCAGTTTTGTATACAGCTCCCGCGTCCGGAAGAACCAGCGGTCAAACCGGAGGAAGAAGGGGCGCAGGAAGCGGATCGCATTCTCCGCCGGTTCATGCCCCGCCGCCACCGGCTTGAGGAGGGACGCGCAGAGCACCGGCGTCAGGATCAGAGCCACCACGACCGACAGGAGCATGGAGGAAATGATGGTCACGGAGAACTGGCGGTAGATGATCCCGGTGGAGCCGGGGAAAAAGGCCATGGGGCCGAATACAGCCGAGAGGACGAGGCCGATGCCGATCAGGGCGCTGGTGATCTGCTCCATCGACTTGGCGGTCGCCTCCCGGGGCGAAAGGCCTTCTTCGCTCATGATCCGCTCCACGTTCTCCACCACCACGATGGCGTCGTCCACGAGCAACCCGATGGCCAGCACCATGGCGAACATGGTCAGCATGTTGATGGAGAAGCCGAACAGCCCCAGCACGGCGAATGTTCCCAGGATCACGACGGGCACCGCGATGGTCGGGATCAGGGTCGCCCGCATGTTGCCGAGGAACAGCAACATGACCAGAAAGACCAGGAAGATCGCCTCGAAGAGGGTCTTGACCACCTCGTTGATGGCCACCCGGATGAAGGGAGTGGTGTCGTGGGGATAGACGATCGTGATCCCCGCGGGGAAGAACCGGCTCATCTCCGCCATCTTTTCCCGGACGGCGTTGGCCGTGTCCAGGGCGTTGGCGCCTGCGGCCTGCCGGATGGCGATGCCCGCGGAGGGTTTCCCGTTGAAGGCCCCCGAGATGTCGTAGGCCTCCGTCCCCAGCTCCGTCCAGCCCACGTCCCGGATCCGGACGGTGGAGCCGTCGGGATTGATGCGGATGGGGATGGCGGCGAACTCCTCGGGGGTCTTGAGCATGTTCTGGACGACGATGGAGGCGTTCAGGCGCTGGCCCTTCACCGCCGGCGCCCCGCCGAACTGCCCGGCGGAGACCTCCACGTTATAGGCCTTCAGGGCCGCGAGCACATCCGCCATCGTCAGGCTGTAATCCCTCAATTTGTTGGGATCGACCCAGACGCGCATGGCGTAGCCGCTGCCGAAGATCTGCACCTCGCCCACGCCGGGCACCCGCGCCAGGACCTTCTCCAGGTTGGAGACGGCGAAGTCCCGCAGGTCGTTGCCGTCCATGCTTCCGTCTTCCGAGATCAGGCCGATGACCATCAGGTAGTTCCGGGTGGATTTGCTGACCTGGACCCCCTGGTTCTTGACCACGTCGGGCAGGCTCGACATGGCGAGCTGCAGCTTGTTCTGCACTTGGGCCCAGGCGAGATCCGGATCGGTCCCCGCCTCGAAGGTCAACTCCAGGCGGGAGGATCCCGAGGAATCGCTGGTGGCGGACATGTAGAGCAGCTTCTCGAAGCCCGTCATCTTCTGCTCGATGATCTGGGTGACGCTGTTCTCCACGGTCTCCGCCGAGGCCCCGGGGTAGTAGGCGCTGATGGCGATGGAGGGCGGCGCGATGAGGGGATACTGGGAGATGGGCAGGTTGTAGATCGCAAGCCCCCCCGCCGCCATGATGATGATGGCGATGACCCACGCGAAGACCGGACGGTCCAGGAAGAATTTCGACAGCATCGCCGGTCACCGCCCGCTCTTGTCCGCCGTCGGTGCGGCTGCGTCTTTTGCCTTCCCGGCGTTGTTTTCGTCCTCGGCGACGAAGGGGACCGTCTTCACGGTGGCGCCGGGCCGTGCCTTCTGCATGCCCTCGACGACGACCTTCTCGCCCGCCGCCAGGCCGGAGGCGACAAGCCACTGGTCGCCGATGGCGCGGTCCGTCGTGATCATCCGCTGCTGGACTTTCCCTTCCTTATCCACGACCAGGACGAGCGGGTTTCCCTTGGGATCCCGTGACACTCCCTGCTGGGGGACGAGGATGGCCTGCCTGCGTACGCCTTCCTGCACCACCGCCCGGACGTACATGCCCGGCAGGAGGATCCCCTTCGGATTGGGAAAGACCGCCCGCAGGACGACCGAGCCGGTCGTCGGATCGACCGTGACGTCCCGGAACTGGAGGGTTCCCTCCAGGGGATAGGGCCTGCCGTCATCCAGGATGAGCCGCACCTTTCTCTGTCCGGCCCCGTTCGGGTCCAGGCGGCCCTCCTCGGTGCTCCGCCGCAGCCGCAGGAGTTCGGCTGTCGACTGGGGCACATCCACGTACATGGGATCCAGCCGCTGAATGGTGGCCAGGGCCGCCGGCTGCTGGGCCGAGACGAGGGCGCCCTCGGTGACGCTGGATCGTCCGATGCGGCCCGAGATGGGTGCCGTGACGGAGGTGTATTTCAGGTTGATCCGGGCGTTTTCGACCGTGGCTTTCCAGTACTGGACGTCCGCCTCCGCCTGTTTCAGGGCGGCCGAGGCGTCGTCGTAATCCTGCTGGCTGACGGCCTTGTCGGCCAGGAGTTCCTTCACGCGTTCGGCCCGTAAGCGAATCGCCGGCAGGTTGGCCTCGGATCGGGCCAGGGCGGCCCGGGCGTTGTCGAAGGCGGCCTGATACGTCGCCGGGTCGATCCGGTAGAGAACCTGTCCCGCCTTGACGTCGGCACCTTCCGTGAACAGCCGCTTCTGGACGATGCCTCCCACCTGGGGCCGCACCTCGGCGATCTGATGGGCGGATGTCCGGCCGGCCAGTTCCGTCGTGGTGGCCACCACCCGGGGCTGGATCGTCACGACGGCTACCTCGGGCGGTCCGCCCTGCGGAGGCCCTCCCGCCGTCTGCTGCCCGCATCCGGCGGCGATCAGTACCCCCAGGAAGATTCCCACGACGGCTTTGTATCCGGCTCTTTTGAAAATCTGCATGCCACACCTCGATGTCGTTACTCGCAAATCCCTCACCGCCCGCTTCCGGGCACGGAATGCATTGCTGAAAGACCTTCCGGAGACATATTCACGGAATGAATGTTCATTCTTTCCAGCATAAAAACCAGGGACAGATCTTCGCACCGCCTGCCCCGGCTTTCGTTACCTCTTCAACGCGTCCCAGCATGCCTCCGCGATTCTTTCGGTCAGGTCGTCATCCATTTCGATGAACCCGTTCAACTGGTCCTGGATCAGGCCGAACAGGGGACCGAAGGCCAAGGAAAAGATCACCAGAACGGGCAGATTCTTCAGGATCTGCTGCTCGACCCCCTCCTCGAAAAGGTCCCGGATGGGGTCCTGTTCTTCCGGCTTGTTCAAGAGCCTGTCACGGTGCTGGGCCACACCGTAGGGGGAGTTGTGATACTGCTCCAGGTACCGGAAATGGAGAGGGTTGGCGATCAGGTACCGGAACAGCGCTTTCCATAAATGAAAAAAACGCTCCCGGGCGGGCCTTTCGGCCGGGTGATCCGCCAGGAGGGTAGCCATGAGCTTTGCTTTCAACTCCTCGAAGAGCTGCCGGATCAGGGCTTCTTTCGTCTCGAAATAGCGATAGATTGTCCCCGCTCCCACTCCCGCCTTTTCGGCGATCATGGCCATGGGCGCCCCGTGGAAGCCGCGCTCGGCGATCAGCTCCAGGGCGGCTTCAAGAATTTCGTCTCGTTTGGTGGGTGCTTTCAAACGCCGGGTGCTCCTTGCCGGTGGTGCGGAATGAACGTTCGCTCCGTTTAAAGGGGCATGGCTATAAAGTCAAGGTTTTTTTGTCAGGGATTCGAAAAGGACCCTTCCACGCGGAAGATTTTTTGACCTCTCCGGCGACGGGGATTCTTTACGGTGCCGCCAGTTTCATGCCCAGGGCCCGGGCCTCCTTCATCACCTTTTCGTCGGCACGGATCTTCCCGGCCTCCATGGCGCTGCCATAGACCATTCCGACGAGATTCGCCTCCACATAGGCGTAGGCGTCCTGGAATGCCCGCAGGGCGTTGACGGCTCCGGAATCGAAGGGATCTTCACCCCCGTAGGCCATGGCCACGGCGATCCGCTTTCCCCGGAAGGGGTCCTTCCCGTAGGCGGGCAGGGCGAAGCAACGGTCCATCCAGAGCTTGGTCTGGGCGGTCATGGTGAACCAGTAGACGGGGCTGGCGATAACCCAGGCATCGGCGGCCAGGAGCTTTGGGTAGATCGCCTGCATGTCGTCGTCGATGGCGCAGCGCTTTGCGTTCTTCTTCTGGCAGGCCATGCAGCCCTGGCAGGGGGAAATTTTCTGACCGTGGAGGTACACCGTCTCCACCTCCGCCCCCTTCGACGCGGCCCCCCGGGCGATCTCGGCGGCGAGGATCGCCGTGTTTCCCTTCTTCCGGGGGCTGCCCAGAAGCACCAGCACCTTTTTTCCCGTTTCATTCGTCCTCATTGGATATTTCTCCTTGTCCTTCCTTTGTTTTTCCCTGGGTCGCGAATCCCGGCACGTCCGGATTTCTCCGGGAGGCGGGCCTCCGGTCCCGACGGCCGCCGATCCCTTCCGGACAGGGGAGTCTTCCCCGGACGCCGCCATGCGGCGCAGCTCCCGGCGCAGGATTTTACCCATGGGATTGCGCGGCAGGCACTCGACGATGGTTACTCGGAGGGGCCGCTTGTGCGGGGAGAGGTGGTCCCGGCAGTGCCGGAGGAGGCTTTCCTCCGTGGCGGACTCGCCTTCCCGGAGCTCCACGTAGACGACGGCCTCTTCCCCGACGACCGGATCGGGCATGCCCACGGCCACGGCATCCCGGACGGCCGGATGACCGTGGAGGACCTCCTCGATGTCGCGGGGATAGATGTTGAAGCCCCCGCGGATGATCAGGTCCTTCTTCCGCTCCACGATGTACAGGTAGCCGTCCCCGTCCATCCGGGCCATGTCTCCCGTGTACAGCCAGCCGTCCCGGAAGGCCCGGGCGGTCTCTTCGGGGAGATTCAGGTAGCCCGCCGCAACGTTGGGGCCCCGAACGAGCAGCTCTCCCACCTCTCCAGCGGGGACGTCTTGATCCCGGTCGTCGACGATCCGCACCTTCACGGAGGGAATCGGCTGGCCGACGGAGTCCGGCTTGACGGGCCGGCCCTGGTAATTGGTGCTGACCGCCGGCGACGCCTCCGAGAGCCCGTAGGCGGGATAGACGGTGCAGCGGAACGTTTCCTCGAAGCGCCGGAGCGCCGGAAGGGGAAAAGGCGCCGAGCCGGCGAGGCATTTCTTCAGCGAGGAGAGGTCGTATTTTCCCGCAACCGGACTTCCCAGCATCATCATGAACATGGCCGGAACACCCGGGAAATCGGTCACCCGGTGCCTCTCGATCAGGGCGAAGGCCTCCTCCGCCTGGAAGCGCCGCATCAGGACGTGAAGATTCCCGTATTGATAGGCCTTGTTCATGGTGGTGATGCCGAAGGAATGGGAGAGAGGCAGGGCCACCAGCGTGACGTCCGAGGCCTTCGTCCCGTGGGCCCGGGCGGCGTTGACCGCGTTGGAGTAGAGATTGGCGTGGGTCAGGATCACGCCCTTGGGATTCCAGGTCGTTCCGGCCGTGTAGAGAATAACGGCGAGGTCCGTCTCCCTGAGGTCCGTCTTGCCGACGTTTTCCGGGACCGCCGCAGTGAGGGACCGGAAGGAGATCGTTCCGGGTGGAGGGGTGTCTCCCGTGACGAGGAGGTGTTTCAGGGATGTGGCGGATGCGAGGACCGCCCGGTGTGCCTGCAGAATCTCCGGGCCCGTGACGAGGGCCCTGGCTTCGCAGTCGTTCAGGATATGCCCGAGCTCCACGGCTCCGACCGACGGGATGATCGGGACGATGGCGGCGCCGCATCGCAGGATTCCCTGGTAGCCGACGATGACCTCGGGGCTGTTGGGGAGAAGCACCGCCACCCGGTCGCCCCTGCCGATGCCGAGCGTCTTCAGGCCGGAGGCCAGGCGGTTGGCATCCCGGAGGATTTCCGTGTTGGTGAAGGGTTTCCCTTCGAAGATCACAAACGGGTATTCACCAAAGCGGTCGAGGTTGTCGTCGGCCAGCGTGACGAGGTTCATGCCCCTTGAGTCCTCCGGTCCTTGCAGATCATGCGGCGATCAGGTTTTTTTCAGCCGGTCATAGACCTTGCAGGCGTCCTTGACGCCCAGGGTGCAGGCCGTCCGGGCGTCTTCCAGGGATTTCTGCACATCCCCCTTCCGGTAGTAGCAGCTGCCCCGGTTGTAGTAGGCCCAGCCGTTGTTGGGACGAAGCTCGATGGCTTTGGTGAGGGCGGCGATGGCCTCGTCGTTCCGCTTGCTGCGGCTGTGGATCCATCCCATCCAGTTCCATGCGTCGGCATTCCGGGGATTCAGCGTCACTGCCCGGTCCAGGTCCACCAGGGCACGGGCCTCCTCATTCTGTCTTGCCAGGGCCCGTCCCCGCAGGTAATGGGCCTTGTCGTTCGTCGGATCCGCCTTGATGGCGCGGCTGAAGGCTGCCACGGCCTTATCCAGCCTGTTTTGCTTCAGGTGCAGCAGGCCCTCCTGGATGGGCTCCGCAGCGGCGGGTCGGACGGCGATGAGGGGGGTGTCGCCTGGGAGGGGGGTATTTCTGGTGACGGGGATGTCGCTTGTGACGGGGGTTTCGCCGGGACGCGCCGCTCCCGGAGTCTCCAGAACGAGGGGCTGCATCCTTCCCTGGCGGTCCTCGTAGGCGGCCGTCAGGATCTTCCAGGTGCCGCGCTGTTTCGACAGGGTCATCTGGGCCTTGGTGGACCTCGTCGTGCCTTCCACGAGAAACGTCATGGAGGCCCGCCCGAACTGCCCGGAGGTGCTGATGCTGACGGGGAACCAGGGCTTCACCTCCCGTACTTCCCCCACCTCCTGGCGGATCTGCGGATTCTGCTTCAGGTAGGTCTCGCAGAGCTTGAAGGGATCCGACTCGCGGACAAAGTCATAGGCTGCGGAGATGACCAGGATGATCCCGACGATGAGGAGGAACGGCAGCGCCCTCCACCCCCCGCCCTTGGGTTTGACCGGCTCGTAGGACGCCGGCGGCTTCGGAGGGGGCGGCGGCGGGGACGGGGAGGAGTGCATGTCCGGGTAGGACGGTCCCTGTCCTTTTTTTCTCAGGATTTTTTTCATGACCGGTGCCTCCTTCCTCTTGACCCGGGGGAATGCGTCCCCCGCGTCCGGAATTGCGGGAGCCGCGTCACGCTGCGCCCCCGGGAACGGTTTCAGAGGAGAAATTCGGGGCGGACCCGCCCCCGACCGTCAAACAGGATGCCCTCCCGCTCAAGCAGCGTTCGCTTCAGGTCCGGACCGCCGCCGAATCCGCCCAGGCTGCCGTCGGACCGGACGACCCGGTGGCAGGGGATCGCCAGGGGGAAGGGATTGGAGGCCATCACGGAGCCGACGGCCCGGGCCGCTCCCGCATGGCCGGCGGCGGCCGCCAGCGAGCCGTAGGTCCTCACCTTTCCCCGGGGAATCCGTCCCGTTTCCACAAGCACCCGGCGCCGGAAAGGGGCCAGGGATTCCATCTCCATCTCTTCGAAAGGAACGGGGGCGGCCTCTCCGCGGATGAGGCGGCGGAGGCTCTCTTCCATGTCTCCGTTCGCGTCGCTCTTCCGTGGGCGGGCTCCGGGAAAATCCAGGCCGATCCTGCGAGTCAACTCGCGGCGGGGGGCGGGTAGGTAGATGCGGATGACGGGGCCGGCTCCACCAGCCTCCCGGACCACCGCGGTGATGCCCGATTCCGACGGCAGCAGATGGAAGCGGAGATCCCGTGCCGTTTCCCCGTGATGCTCTCCCTTGTTTTTCATGACCCCTCCCGGTCCGGTTATGTCATGTGTTCGATGAGGATCTGGACACCGATGCCGATCAGGATCAGCCCGCCCAGCAGTTCCACCTTCCGTCCGAAAAGGGACGCCAGCCGTCGTCCGGCCAGCATGCCCGCCATGGTCATGGCGAAGGCGACAACGCCGATGACGGCGCTCGGGTACAGGATCGGCGTCTTGAGCAGGGCCAAGGTCATGCCCACCGCCAGGGCGTCGATGCTGGTGGCCACCGAGAGCATCAGGAGCGTCCAGCCCCGCGTCGGGTCTTCCCGGTCCGTGCGATCCCTTCCTTCCCCGGCGAAGGATTCATGGATCATCCGGACTCCCACGAAGAGAAGAAGCCCGAAGGCCACCCAGTGGTCGTACGCGGAGATGCGCTCGACGACGGTTCTTCCCGCCAGCCAGCCGAGGATCGGCATGAAAAACTGGAAGACCCCGAAGGAGACGGAAAGCCGGAGAACGGGACCCGGAGAGACGCGTCCCCGGACGGCGCCGATGCCGATGGCCACGGAGAAGGCGTCCATGCCGAGCCCCACGGCAATGATCAGGATGGAAAGAAAGCTCATGAACCGGCCGGGCCGCCCGGCAGTTTTCGGAAGAAGGCGGCGATCCTCTCAGCGGTCTTTTTACCAATCCCGCCGGCCTTTTGCAAGGTCGGGACATCGGCTGTGCGGACGGCCGCTGCGGAGCCCAGGGTCGAAAGCAGGGCCTTTAAGCGGGTCGGGCCGATACCGGGGATGCCTTCCAGGACGGAAGAAAGATCTTTTTTTGCCTTTCGCTGATGCAGGTAGGCCTGGGCGAAGCGGTGGGCTTCGTCGCGGACCTGCTGCAGCAGGTACAGGAGCGGCGGCCAGCGGGACGGGTCGAGGGGGTCCTTTCGTCCGGGGAGGAAGACCCGGTCTCCCCGGGATTCTTTCCTTCCGGCCGGGTGCTCCCGGGACTCCTTGGCCAGGGCGACGACCTCCACGTCCTTCACACCGGTGTCCCGGAGGGCCGACAGGGCCACCCGCAGGTGCCCCTTCCCGCCGTCCACGACGATCAGGTTCGGCGGCTCCTCGTTTCCCGAGAGTCGCCGGCGGAGAACCTCGTACATCATCCCGTAGTCGTCGATGCCTTCCACTGTCCGAATCCGATAGCGCCGATACCGCCCCCGATCGGGCCGTCCCTCGCGGAAGGCGACCTTGGAGCCGACGGCGACGTCCGCCCCGAGGCTGGCGATGTCGAAGCACTCGATCCGCTCCGGAATTTTCTTCAGGGACAGCTTCTCCGCTGCAAGCTCCAGGGCCCGCCGTGGATCGGACCCGGGGGAGCGTGCCGCCCGGAGGGCGTTTTCCGCGTTCCGGCCGGCCATCTCCACGAGTTTCCTCGGCTCCCCCCTCTGCGGGAGGGAGATCGTGACCCCCCGTCCCCTCCGCTCTCCCAGCCACTCGGACACGACCTCCCGGTCCGGGATGTCGACGGGCAGGAGGATCTCCGGCGGAATGCGGACCTCCCCGTCATAGTAGCGCTTCAGGAGGGCCGAAAGGATCTCCTCCCGCTCCAGGGCCAGGCGGATCGGGGGAAACAGGAGCTGCCCCGTGACCTTTCCCTTGCGGACGAACAAAAGACAGACCTGCGTCAGCCCTTCTTCCCCATGGATCCCGAAGACGTCCCGGTCGCGGTGCGTCATGGAAAGGACGTACTGCTTCTCCAGGACGCGCTCGATTGCTCCGATGCGGTCGCGGAGCCGGGCGGCTTCCTCGAACAGGAGGTTCTCCGCGGCCTTTTCCATTCGGCGTCGCAGGTCCGCCAGGAGGACCCGCTCCCGCCCTTCCAGGAAGGCCAGGCTGTCCCTGACGAGCGCGGCGTAGGGGCCCGCTTCGATGAGCCCCGTGCAGGGGGCCGAGCAGCGCCGGATCTGGTACTCCAGGCAGGGACGGCGGCGGCCGCGGAAGTCCGCGTCCCGGCAGGTGCGGAGCGGGAACAGGCCGTGCAGGAAGGAGAGGGTCTCCCGGGCCGAGGTGCTGGAGGGGAAGGGGCCGAAATAGCGGGCGCCGTCCTTCCGTGGACGCCGGACGAACTGGTAGCGAGGGAAGGGGTCCCGCGTGTCGATGCGGATGTGGAAGTAGGCCTTGTCGTCCCGGAAGTCGACGTTGTAGCGGGGACGGTGCTCCTTGATGAGGGTGTTCTCCAGGAGGAGGGCTTCCTTTTCCGTGGCCGTGACGATGAACTCCACGTCTTCAAGGCGGCCGACGAGAAAGGGGATCATGAACCGCCCGTCCGTACCGCCGGCATAGCTCTTGAGACGGCTCCGGATGTCCCTGGCCTTGCCGACGTAGAGGACCTCCCCGTCCCGTCCCTTCATGAGATAGACGCCGGGTCCCCGGGGGGCGCCGTCCACGAGGGCGTCGAGGGTGGCCCGGTCCACGGCTATCCCTCCAGGCGCCGCACGGCGCGCAGGACCTGGAGCGACTTGATCTCCCGCCCGAGCAGGTGCCGGATGAAGCAGGCCGTCAAGACCCGGCTTTCTTCCGCCGCCTGGCGGGTGAAGGAGATCCGTCCGATCCGCTCCAGCTCCACGTCCTTGCCCAGGAGAAGGGTTTTCAGAGTGCCCGCCGTGACGGCCACGGCGTCGGGATCTCCGGTCCCGCAGGCGCCGCAGCGGATTCCGCCCTGCCGCGGATCGAAGCGCCAGGCCCCGCTGCCCGCCTCGCACCGGCAGGCGGTGCAGCGGTCCAGGACGGGCTCGAATCCGGAGGCCTTGAGCAGGCGGATCTCGTAAAACCGCAGGTGGTCTTCCGTCAGGGCCGGCTCCCGGTCGAGAAGGCGGAGAAAGTCCCGGACCAGCCCGAAGAGCGCGTCGTTTCTCTTCCCCTCCACGGAGAAATGGTCGGCCAGGTCGACGACGTACGAGGCGAGGAGCGTCTTCTCCAGGTCTCCCCGGAGGGCTTCGTGGTGGTCCACGGGATCGCTCGCCTCGATCAGGGCGAGGGAGTCCCGGGAGCGGCGGGAGAAGAGGATCCGGACCCGCGAGAATGGCTCCAGGGCGTTGGCGAACCGTTTCCGGCTTTTCCGGGCACCCTTGGCGATTCCCCGGACCTTGCCGAATTCGTCCGTCAGGAAGGTGACGATGCGGTCCGAGTCCCCGTAATCCAGCGTCCGCAGGACGAAGGCCTCGGCCTTAAGAGGCGTTCTCGGATTCACGGTAGACGACCTGGCCGCCCACGATGGTCATCACCGCCCTGCCCTTCATGGGCATGTCCTGGAACGGCGTGTTCCGGCTCCGGGAGCGGAAAGAGCCGCTGTCCACCGTCCAGAAGCGGTTCAGGTCCAGCACGGTGATGTCCGCGTCGGAGCCGGGCTTCAGGGTGCCCCCGGGGACGCGGAGGATCTGCGCCGGCCGGAGGCTCATCCGGAGGACCATCTCCGGCAGCGTGAGGATCCCCTTGTGGACCAGCTTCAGGGTCAGGCCCAGGGACGTCTCGAGGCCCACCATCCCGAAGGCGGCGACATCGAACTCGACGGCCTTGTCGGTCAGGGCGTGGGGGGCGTGGTCGCTGGCCACGGCGTCGATGGTCCCGTCCCGCAGGGCCTCGCGGATCGCCTCCACGTCGGCGGCGGAGCGGAGCGGCGGGTTGACCTTCAGGTTCGTGTCGTAGTCCCGGAGGGCTTCATCGGACAGGGTAAAGTAATGGGGGGCCGTCTCCGCTGTCACGGCGACGCCCCGCGCCCTGGCCTCGCGGAGGAGGCGGACGGATCCGGCGGTCGTGACGTGGCAGATGTGGATGGACGTGCGGGTGTACTCCGCCAGCAGGATGTCCCGGGCGATCATGGCCTCCTCGGCCGCCGAGGGAATGCCCCGGAGACCGAGTTCCGTCGAGACCAGGCTCTCGTTCATCAGGCCGCCCGCCGACAGGGTCGGGTCCTCGCTGTGGGACAGAACGGGCATGTCCAGGGAATGGGCGTATTCCAGGGCGCGTCGCATGACGGAGCCGTTCGTGACGGGGCGGCCGTCGTCGGAGAAGGCCGCTGCGCCGGCCTCCTTCAGGTCCCAGAATTCCGAGAGGATCTTTCCCTCGAGGTTCCGGGTGATCGACGCCACCGGGTAGACCCGGGCCTTCCCGCTGGCCGCGGCCTCCCGGAGGATGAACTCCGTCACGGAACGGTTGTCGTTGACGGGATCGGTGTTGGCCATGCAGGCCACGGCGGTGAAGCCTCCTGCTACGGCGGCCTCGCAGCCCGTGGCGATCGTTTCCTTGTACTCGAAGCCGGGTTCCCGGAGGTGGACGTGCATGTCGATGAGTCCCGGAACCACCACGAGCCCCTTCATGTCCAGAATGGACGTGCCATTGTCGGTCTTTTTCCCCTTGCCGGCCGGGGAGGGGATGTTCCGGGCGATCCGGGCCACCTTGCCGTTCCGGATCAGGATATCCATGGGGCCGTCGATGTCCTGGGAGGGATCGACGAGCCGCCCGTTTTTGAGAAGAAGGGTCATTGTTTTCCCCCTGTCAGGAGGTAGAGGAGGGCCATCCGCACGGCCACCCCGTTGGTTACCTGTTCCAGGATCACCGACGACGGGCCGTCGGCGATCTCCGGGGCGATCTCCACCCCCCGGTTGATGGGTCCGGGGTGCATGACCAGGACGTCCGGCCCGGCCAGGTCGAGATGACGCCGGCTCAGGCAGTAGCGCCGGGCGTACTCCCGGAGCGAGGGGAAGAAGTTCTGCTGCTGCCGCTCCGCCTGGATGCGAAGCATCATGATCACGTCCGCTCCCGAGACGGCCTCCTCGAGGGACGTCCGGACTTCCACGCCCAGGCCTTCGATGTCCCGGGGCATCATCGTGGCGGGGCCCGCCACGATTACCTGCGCCCCCATCTTGTGGAGGCCGTAGATGTTGGAGCGGGCCACCCGGCTGTGGGCGATGTCCCCGACGATGGCCACCTTCAGGCCCGCCACGCCGCCTTTCTTCAGGCGGATCGTCATGAGGTCGAGCAGGGCCTGGGTCGGGTGCTCGTTGGCTCCGTCGCCGGCGTTGATAATGGACTGCCGGACCATCCGGGCCAGCATGTGGGGCGCCCCGGAGGCGCTGTGGCGGATGACGATCACATCGGGATTCATGGCCTCCAGGGTTCTGGCCGTGTCGATCAGGGTTTCCCCTTTCACGACGCTGCTGGTGGAGGCGGAGATGTTGATGGTGTCGGCGCTCAGCCGCTTCCCGGCGATCTCAAAGGAGGTCCGGGTGCGCGTACTGGCCTCGTAGAAGAGGTTGATGATCGTCTTGCCGCGCAGGGTCGGCACCTTCTTGATCTCCCGGGAGGATACCTCCACGAAGGACTCCGCCGTGTCGAGGATGATACCGATTTCCTCAACCGACAGGTCCTTGATTCCCAGGATATCTTTCTTCTGCAGGATCATAAATGGACCTCGTCTGGTCTGTCCGGTCCGTCGGCCGGTTTCCTGTTCATTCCTGGCCGGGCTCGATGACGACTTCGTCGACGCCGTTCTTTTCCGTCAGGTGCACGCTCACATCCTCCCAGAGGGAGGAGGGAAGGTTCTTGCCGACGAAATCGGCCCGGATGGGGAGCTCCCGGTGCCCCCGGTCGATCAGGACGGCCAGTTGGATGAGCTTCGGCCGTCCGAAGTCGATCAGGGCGTCCATGGCCGCCCGGATCGTCCGCCCGGTGAACAGGACGTCGTCCACCAGGACGACCTTGCGGCCGTCCAGGGAGAAGGGGATGTCCGTCTTGCCCAGTTGGGGCTTCCGTTTGGAAGTCTGAAGGTCGTCCCGGTACAGGGTGATGTCGACGATCCCCATGGGCACGCGGGCCTTTTCAATCTGCTCGATCTTGATCTGCAGCCGCTGGGCGAGATAGATTCCGCCCGTCCGGATGCCGATCAGGACCAGGTCTTCGATTCCCTTGTTCTTCTCGAGAATCTCATAGGCGATCCGCGTGAGGGAACGGTCGATGCCTTCCGCATCCATGACCACTTTTTTCTTTTCCATGCGATGGGCTGCCCCCCTTGGCAAAAAAAAACCTTCCCGGGCATTGGGAAGGTGTCACGTCATTCTGTCTCTGCGGAGCGGTTTTTTCATGGCGTTCCTTTTTCAATCTCGCCGGATCAAGTTAAAAGGACCGGTCCTTTTCGAGAGGGTACGTTAGTCCAGCGGGCCGCGGCCTGTCAAGGACAAACTGCCCGCTTCCCTGCTGCGGTCGGTCGGCGCTTCTTATTTCGTGGAACTGTGGTATAAGGACACCCGAAAAAGCGCCGGGGAGGGGTGGGACCGAACGTGAAGATCATCATCGTCGGGGCCGGCGAGGTCGGCTACCACATCGCGAAGAAACTGTCGGAAGAGAAGCAGGACGTGGTGCTCATCGACAAGGATCCGGGCAAGATCCGGCGGATCGGCGAGAACCTGGATGTCCAGTCCTACCAGGGTTCCGGCACCAGCCCGCAGGTTCTCCGGGATTCCGGGATCGCGGATGCGGACATGCTGGTTGCAGCGACGGACAGCGACGAGGTGAACCTGATCTCCTGCCTCCTGGCCCGGAGCCTCAATCGCCACATGCTCAAGGTCGCCCGGGTGAAAAACGAGGAGTACCTCCGCGAGACGGATCTCTTCCAGAAGGAGCTTCTCGGAGTCGACCTGATCATCAGCCCCCGGATCATGATGGTGGAGACGATCCTGAACCTCATGAAGATTCCCGGGGCCTCCGAAGCGGTCGATTTCGTCGGCGGCAAGGTCAAGCTGATCGGATTTTTCGTGACGGACGACCTGCCCTTTTCGGGGCAGAAGCTGAGCGCGCTCCGTGGATTCGAGGGAAGAGCCCTGGTGGCGGCCATCGTCCGGGGGCACCGGATCCTGATCCCCAGCGGCGGAGACACGATCCAGCCCCACGACCTGGTCTACATGGCGGTCCGGGCGGATCACCTCGACGACACCCTCGAACGGCTCAACCTGAAGGGGGGGCCCGTGAAGAACATCTTCATCGTCGGTGGCGGCGAGACGGGGTACGCCGTGGCCCGGGCCCTCGACGGCCGTGGCCTCAACGTCCGGATCCTGGACCATGACGGGGACCGCTGCAAGAAAATGGCGGCGACCCTGGACAAGGTCCTGGTCATCCGCGGCGACGGGACGGACCGCGACCTGCTCCGCGAGGAAAACGCCGGTGCCTCGGACCTGTTCATCGCCCTCACGGGCGACGAGGAGAGCAACGTCTTCATCTCCCTCCTCGCCAAGGGATTGGGCGCCCGCCGCACGATCACCCGGGTGAGCAAGCTCAGCTACATGCCCGTGGTCTCCGCCATGGGGCTCGACACGGTCCTGAATCCGCGGATGGCGGCGGTTCGGGCGATTCTCCAGTACATCCGCCGGGGGCGGATCCTGTCGGTGACCCCCCTTCGGGAGGAGCAGGCCGAGGCCATCGAGGCGGAGGCCCTGGAGACCTCCGAGATCGTCCGCGCCCCCCTCTCTCGGGTCAAGTTCCCCAAGGGGGCGATCCTCGGGGCCATCGTGCGGGGGGAGGAGATCATCATCCCCCGGGGTGATACCGTCGTCAAACCGAAGGACCGGCTCATCATCTTCGCCATGCAGGACGTCGTCGCCCGGCTGGAAAAGCTCCTGACGGTGAAGCTGGAGTATTTTGAATGAACGGGCGGCTCATAGCCTACCTGCTTTCCATCCTCGTCCTCGACCTGGGCCTCTTTATGGTCCTGCCCGTCCTGGTCTCCCTCTGGTACGGGGAGCCGTGCGCCCGGCAGCTGTTTCTCGCTGCGATCCTCACCGGATGCCTGGGCCTGGCCATGCGGGCCGCCTCGGGCCGGCCCGCCGACCGGTACCTGAGCCACCGGGACGGAGTCGCCATTGTGACGGGAGGGTGGGTGCTGGCCGGCCTGGTGGCGACCCTGCCCTATCTCCTGACGGGGACCATCCCGGATTTCACGGACGCCTACTTCGAGTGCATCTCCGGTTTCACCACCACGGGCTCCAGCATTTTCAGCAACGTCGAAGTTCTGCCGAGGGGCGTCCTCTTCTGGCGGAGCCTCACCCAGTGGCTCGGGGGCATGGGGATCATCGTCCTGTCCATCGCGATCCTTCCCTTCCTGGGGATCGGGGGGATGCAGCTCTACAAGGCGGAGACGCCCAGCCCCGTCGTGGACAAGCTGACGCCGCGGATCTCCGACACGGCCAGGGTCCTGTGGAAAGTATACGTCCTGCTGACGCTGATGCAGATTATCCTGCTCCTCTTCGGCGGCATGTCCCTCTTCGACGCCGTCTGCCACGCCTTCACGACGATGCCCACGGGCGGCTTTTCCACGAAGAATGCAAGCATCGCCGCCTATAACAGCGTCTATATCGAGGTCGTGGTGACCGTGTTCATGGTCCTGGCGGGGATGAACTTCGCCCTGCATTACCGGCTGCTCCGGGGAGATTTCCGTTCTGTCCGGAAAGATCCGGAGATCCGGGTCTATCTCCTCATTTTCGGAGTCCTGACGCTCCTGGTGGCGGTGGACCTTTTCGGCCGGACCTGCCCGTCGGCGACGCAGGCCCTCCGTTACGCCTCCTTCCAGGTGGCCTCGATCCTGACGACAACCGGCTATACCACGGCGGACTTCGAGCAGTGGCCCGCCTTTTCCCAGATCGTGCTGCTCCTGTGCATGTTCCTCGGCAGTATGGCCGGATCCACCGGCGGCGGCATCAAGACGCTCCGCCTGCTCCTGCTTGCCAAGCACGCCTACCTCGAGATCGTCCGCGTAATCCATCCCCACGCCATGACCATCGTGAAACTCGGGAATGTCCCCGTCTCCCAGTCCGTCCTCCGCAGCGTCTGGGGATTTTTTATCCTCTTCATGGGCATCTTCGTCCTGGCGACGCTTGTCATGAGCGCCCTGGGAGTCGATTTTCTGACCTCCGTCTCTTCCGTGGCCTCCTGCCTGGGAAACGTGGGGCCCGGGTTGGGCGCCGTCGGGCCGATGGATAATTTCGGCGGCCTGCCGGCGGCGGGAAAGTGGGTGCTCATCGCCTGCATGCTCCTGGGGAGGCTGGAGATTTATACGGTATTGGTATTCCTGATGCCCCGCTTCTGGAAGGACTGACGGGCTGCTGAAAAACAGCCGTCTGCGGCGTTTCCCTCCTCCTTCGCCATTCGACGTACCGAAAAGGGTACGACTCATGGCTCAGGATTTCGGGGGCCTTGCATCCGGGTATTTTTGAACAGCCCGCTACAGGCTTCCGGCAGGGATGTTCCAATTGCTCCTCTGGGAACCCCCGGTCGCGCCCCCGCGGACGTCGGCTGGTAAATGGGTAAATAGGGACACTTCCCCTATATTTTCTCGTAATGGTCGGTCCGGGGAGGGGGGCTTCCCGGAGCGCGAATAGCGGCTTTTTCGGGGCACCCTGCCGTCGCAGCGCAGCGCCCGCAAAGTCCTGTGTTTGAACACCGTCCGGTGCGAGTTATGACTTTGCAGCGGAGCGAAAAGATGCAAAGGGAGCAGATTTGAAATCTGTCCCATACGCTTCTGAACGCAAGGGATGCCCCCTCCCTGTTCAAACGGAAGCTTTTTCCCGTCGTAATTTCGCGGGGGCGCGACCGGGGGTTCCCAGAGGAGCAATCAGGAAGCGTTTCCAGGGCAGGGAGATCCGATTTGCCGGCACCGGAAACAGGAAACGCTTCCGCGACGGCGGGAATCCCCGTGGCAGCCCCCGCGCCCCGGATGAATCTGCCGGCCGTGGGGGCTGATACAGGAGAGTCGTTGTTTCAGGCGTGGTTGCGGAGCTTCAGCTCCTGAGGGTGTGGGTTGAGATAAACCTGGTCTTTCAGGTATGGCTCGTCGAACTTCCGGACGTAGTGGCGGATCAGGGTGACCGGGACGATCAGCGGGATATCGCCCCGGCGGTAGTCGGTGATGACCTCCTGCAGCTCCTGCCGCTCGTTCGCGGAAAGCTGTTGCTTGAAATACCCCGCCATGTGCTGGAGGACATTGGCGTTCTTGGCCGGTGTAGCCTTGAGCTGGAGGGCCTCCGCCATGAGCGCCTCGTACCGGGTATACAGCTCGCCCGCTGGGATTGTTCCGGCCTGGGCCACGAGTTTTCCCATCTCACGGTAGTGCTTTTCGCTGTGGGCCAGGATGAAGAGCTTGTGGATGGAGTGAAACCTCACCAGGCGCGAGGGCTTTCGGCCCGCCGCGATCATTTCGCGCCAGCGCCGGCAGGCGAAGATCCGCTCGATGAAGTTCTCCCGGAGGACCGGGTCCTGGAGTCGCCCCTCTTCCTCCACCGGCAGGAGGGGAAAGCGCTCCATGAAGATCCGGGCAAAGATGCCGGAGCCCTTTTTGACTGCCTGGCCGCCCCCTTCCTGGAAGACGTTCACCCGCTCCATGCCGCTGGAAGGGGACCTGCTCTTGAAGACGAAGCCGCAGAGCCCTTCCTTCTCCAGCTCGGCCACGCGGCGGCCGGCCCAGGCCTCCATGCGTCCGGTGAGATCCTGCCTGGAGCGCGTGGTGACCAGGCGGGGCCTCGCCGTGTCGCCCTCCAGGTGCATCGACTCCCGGGGAACCCCCAGCCCGCACTCCACCTCGGGACAGACGGGAACGTACTCCACATGGGCTCCGAGGGTGTCCCGCAGGTAGCGGTCCAGCTTGTGGCCGCCGTCGTAGCGGACGTTTTCTCCCAGGAGACAGGCGCTGATGCCGAGACGGATCCTGCCCGTAGAATCTTGATTTCCCATGCGATCCCCCTCCCGCTCCGGAATGTCCGCCTCCCTGGCTGCGCCCGTCAGGCTTTTTTCAGGTGCCGGACGCCCGTTGCGCCCGCCACGACTACTTCCGAGACGGCGTCCAGGAACAGCCCGTGCTCCACGATTCCGGCCCGCGACTCGAGGACCCGGACCAGCTCCCTGGGGGCCATGATGGGGCCGAAACGGCAGTCCATGATCAGGTTGCCCTGGTCGGTTTTGAAGAGGCTCTTGTCGGCGTTGCGCCGGTGGGATACCTTCGCACCCAGGGATTCCAGGAAAGCCAGTTGGGACCGCCAGCCGAAGGGGATCACCTCCACCGGGACGTTCCGCTTGGTTCCCAGCCGGGGAGAGAGTTTCGACTCGTCCACGACGATGACGACCCGCCGGCTGGCCTGGGCGACGATCTTTTCCCGGAGAAGGGCGCCCCCTCCTCCCTTGATGAGATTCAGGCCCGGGTCCACCTCGTCGGCCCCGTCGATGGTCAGGTCGATGGAAGGCCGGGCATCCAGGGTCGTCACCGGGATGCCGTACCGGAGGGCCTCCTCCTCCGCCTGGAAAGAGCAGGGGATGCCCGTGATGTCCCGGAGCCGGCCGTCCTTCATGCGCTCCGCGATCAGCTTCACGGCGTGGATGGCCGTGCTGCCGTGTCCGAGCCCCACCACCATCCCGGATTCAACGAATTCCACGGCGAACGCCGTGGCCTGTCTTTTCCACTCCGCGGTGTCTGTCGTCATGGTGTTCCCTCCCTGTTCCCCGGTTTTCTGGCGGTCAAGAGGAAGACCGTAAACTCCCGGATACCGCCCCTTTTCCCCTCTTTCAGGATTCGGGCCGCCGTTGTGGTCCCGACGGATTCGAATCCCGCCGCGGCGGCATCCCCGGCCAGCGAAGAGCGGTCGAATCCGAAATGGAAAACGCCCCGGTTGTCATGGTGGAAGCGTCCCTTTTCCGCGTCGAGGTCCGCCAGGGCGATCCGCCCGCCGGGATGGAGGACCGCGAAAACCCGCCGGAGGAGCGCGGGGATGTCCCGGATGTGGTGAAGGGTCATGCTGCTCGCGACCAGGTGGTACGGGCCGGCGGGGAGTGGACCGGCATCGATGTCAACCTGCAGGGTCTTCACACCGGTCCAGCCCATCCGCTCGATCTTTCCGTTCAGAACCTCCAGCATGCCGCGGGACCCGTCCGCGGCGGTCAGTGTTCCGACCTTCGGTGCCAGGAGGAGCGTGAGCAGGCCCGTCCCGCAGCCGAGATCGAGGCAGTCCATCCGTCGGTCCAGCGGGATCTCGCGCACAATCGCGTCGGCCACGTCCCCGGCGAGACGGACCCGCTCCGGCTTTTCGTCCCAGGACGTGGCCGCGTGGTCGAAATCGCGCCGCTGCGCTCCGTCGGATCCGGTCACGGAATACTCCTGGCTTTCGAGTGAGGGTTGCTTGAGGGATGAAATACTATTGCACACTTTTTGCGCCGAGAAAAGGACCTCGGCGCTTCCGCCGCCTTCAGGCCGGTGTGGGGCCTTCGGAGGCCGGCGAGCCGCCGTCTTCCACAGCCCGGCCCTTCCCACGCTTCAGCCTCCGCCCCAGGCGGTCGAAGCAGACGTAGAAGACGGGAGTCACGTAGAGGGTCAGCATCTGGGAGAACAGGAGGCCCCCGACGACGGCCACGCCCATGGACATCCGGGCGTCGCCCCCGGCGCCGATGCCCAGCGCGATGGGCAGGGTCCCGAACAGGGCCGCCATCGTGGTCATCATGATGGGGCGGAAGCGGATCACGCAGGCCTTGTGGATGGCGCTCCGGGCGTCCAGCTTCTCCTCTTCCTCCGCCACGACGGCGAAGTCGACCATCATGATGCCGTTCTTCTTCACCAGGCCCACGAGCATGATGATCCCCACGAAGGCGTAGAGGTCCAGATTCAGGCGGAACAGGATGAGGGAGACGAGGGCCCCGAAGGCCGCCAGCGGAAGGGCCGAGAGGATGGTGACGGGGTGGATGAAGCTCTCGTAGAGAATCCCCAGGACGACATAGATGATGAAAATGGTGACGAAGAGGAGGAAGCCCAGGTTTCCGAAGGATTTCTGGAATTCCTGCGAGGCCCCCTCGAACTGGGCCGTCACGGTCTGGGGCAGCACCCGGGCGGAGACATCCCGGATCTGGGCCATGGCCTGGTCGATGGAGAAGCCCTGCTTGAGATTGAAGGAGATCGTCGCCGAAGGAAGCTGTCCCGAGTGGCTGACCGACAGGGGGACCAGCTTTTCCTCGATGCTTGAGAAGGCTGTCAGCGGGACGAGCTTGTCGCGGGAGGACTTGATGTAGATCATGGAGAGGGAGGACGGGTCTTCCCGGAACGCCGGATCCAGCTCCAGGATCACGTTGTACTCGTTGCTTGTGCTGTAGATGGTGGAAACCTGCCGGGACCCGAAGGACGTGTACAGGCCGTCCTGGATCTGGGAGGCCGTGAGGCCCAGGGACGACGCCTTGTCCCGGTCGATGACGATGCGGATGCGGGGACTCTGGATGTTGAGGTCCGAGTTCACGTCCACGAGCGACGGAAGGCCTGCCATCTTCTCTTCGAGGGCCAGGGCCGCCCGGTAGAGATCCTCCAGGGAGTTGCTCTGCAGCGTGTACTGCCAGGCTGCGGTGGTGGACCTTCCTCCGATTGGAATGGGCGGCGGGTTGAAGGGGAAGGCGACCATGCCGGGGATGTCGTTCAGCTTCGGCCGAAGCTCATTGATGATGTCGGTCACGCTTTTCTTCCGCTCCGAGCCCGGTTTCAGGGTGACGAGGGCGAAACCGGAGTTTGACCCCTCCTCACTGCCGGCGACGGACAGAAGCCCCCGCAGGTCCGGGTGGGCCTGAATGATCCGGTTTACCTCGCCCTGGTGCTCCACCATGTAGTCAAAGGAGGACCGGTCGGCGGCCTTCGTGAAGACGAGGAAATAGTCCTGGTCCTGGGAGGGGACGAAGCCCTTGGGAATCCAGACGAACAGGAAGAACGACAGGAGGAGGATCACCCCGGTCAGGCCGAGCGTCGCCACCGGATGGTTGAGGGGGACCCAGAGGGTCCGGCCGTAGAAATCGGCGGCCCGCCGGAAGAATTGCTCCGTCCACTCCTGGAAGCGCCGCCGCCTGCCGTCGTGATAGCGGTTGAGGAGGCGGCTGCATAGCATCGGGGTCAGGGTCAGGGAGATGAATCCGGAGACGAGAATGGCGACGCCGATGCTGACGGCGAATTCCCGGAACAGGCGGCCGATGATCCCGCCCATGAAGAGAATCGGGATGAAAACGACCACGAGCGAGATGGTCATCGAGAGGATCGTGAAGCCGATCTCCCGGGAGCCCGTAAAGGCCGCCTGCATCGCGTCCTCCCCCTCCTCGATCTTCCGGACGATGTTCTCCATCATGACGACGGCGTCATCGACAACGAATCCGACGGACAGGGTCAGGGCCATGAGGGACAGGTTGTTGAGGCTGAACCCCAGGAGGTCCATGACGGCGAAGGTGGCCACCAGGGAAAGGGGAACGGCGATACCCGGGATGATCGTGGGCAGGAGGGACCCGAGAAACAGGAAGATCACCGCGACGACGAGGAAGATGGTCAGGAGGAGGGTGAACTGGACGTCCTCGATGGATTCCCGGATGTAGTCCGCCTGGTTGTACAGGAGCATGAACTCGACGGCCTCGGGGATCATCTTCTGGAGCTGCGGGATCTTCTCCTTCATGTCCGTGGCGATTCGGACCGTGTTCTGGCCGGGCTGCTTGCTCACGGCCAGGATGATGGCATTGTACTCCGTGTCCTTTGTCAGGAACCAGAGCTTCGTCTTCTCGTATTCGATGGCATCTTCTGCGCGGCCGATGTCCTCGATCCGGATGGGGATGCCGTTCTTGCTGGACACGACCAGGCGGTTGTAGGCCCGGGCGTCGGGGAGCTGGCCGGTCGATTCCATCGTATAGGACTGGAAGGATCCGTCAAGGGTCCCGCCGGGCCGGCTGACGTTCCCCTGCTTGATGGCGTCGCTCACCTCGTTCAGGCCGATGCCCCGGGCGGCCATCTTCCGCGGATCCACCCGGACCCGGACGGCCTTCTTCTGGGCCCCCATGACCTTGACCTGCGCCACGCCGTCCACGGTGGACAGGGAGCCGCTGACGAAATCCTCCGCCAGGTCCTGGACGTCCGTCATCGGCATGGTTTTGGAGGTCATGACGAAGTACATGATGGGCTGGTCGGCCGGATTCGTCTTGGAGTACGACGGGGGCGAGGGCATGTCGTTCGGCAGGAGGTAGCGGGCGGCGGCGATGGCCGTGTTCACGTCCTGGGCCGCGGCGTCGATGTTGCGCTCCAGGGAGAACTGGAGGGTGATGGTCGTGCTGCCCGTCCGGTTCGTCGAGGACATGGACTGGAGGCCGGCGATCTTCGTGAACTCCTTCTCCAGCGGCGTGGCCACGGTGGATGCCATGACCTCGGGACTGGCTCCGGTGAGGCTGGCATAGACCTGGATGGTCGGGAAATCGACGTTGGGCAGGTTGTTGACGGGAAGCTGCCGGTAGCTGTGGATCCCGAAGAAGAGGATGCTCACCATGACCAGGATGGTCATGACGGGCCGGCGGATCCAGATCGCGGAGAGGTTCATCGTCCTGCCTTCAGGGCTTTCCGGCTGCCGCCTTCTTGACCTCCACGGGGAAGCCCTCCCGGAGTTTCAGGTGGCCGTCCGTCACGAGTGTCTCCCCGGGCTCCACCCCCTTCGCCAGGACCGTGTCGGGCCCCGCGACGCGGTCCACCGTCACGGGACGCTGGGTCACCGTCCCATCCTTCCGGATGACGAATACGTAATGGCCCTCCTGGCTTCTCTGGACGGCCGGCGACGGCACCACCAGGGCGCTCTTCTGGATCGTGAGTTCCAGGGCCGCGCTGGCGAACTGCCCGGGCCACAGGAAGCCGTCCGGATTGGGGAATTCCGCCTTGAGGCGGATCATACCGGAGTCGGGATCGACGGCATTGTCGACAAAGACGAGGACCCCCTCCCGGGCGTCCTTTTCCTTTCCGGGCAGCGTGGCCGTCACCTTCAGGGACGACTGCCGCATCTGGCGGCGGACGTCGGCCAGCCGGTTCTCCGGGATGGAGAAGCGGACGTAGACGGGGCGGATCTGGTTCACCGTGGTGAGGGTCCCGGAGTTGGCCGAGACGACGGCCCCGGGATTGACGCCGTACGTTCCCGTCTTGCCCGCGATGGGGGCTGTGATGGAGCAGTACTGGAGGTTGAGCCGCGCTTTCTCGGCGGCGGCGCGGTTGTCCCGGACGGTCTGAGACTGGGTGGTCTCGGTTGTCCGGTACCGGTCGTATTCGGACCGGGAGACGGCTCCCTTCTCCAGGAGGAAGGCATAGCGCCGGGCCTCCGCCCGGTCGTGGTCGAACTGGGCCTCCTCCTTGGCCAGCCGGGCCTCCGCCTGGCGAAGCTCCTCGCGAAACGGGGCGGGGTCCAGGCTGAACAGGAGATCCCCCTTCCGGACCTCCTGGCCCTCCCGGAAATGAACGGCCGCGATCTTCCCGGTCACCTGGGGAACCACCGTCACGGTGCGGTACGCCTCCACGAGGCCCACGGCCTGGATCTGGACGGGCATGTCCTTCCGGACCGCCTCGCCGGCTGTGATGGGCACCGCCGCCGACGCATGCTGCGCTTCCTTCTTTCCGCATCCGGCTGCCGAGAAACCGACAGCCAGCAGCAATACCATCCCGAGGAGAACGCCTCTTTTCATATCTTCTTCCCCGTGGCCTTTTCGATGGCGGACTGGGCCTTCCGGTAGTCGTAGAGGGCCTGGATATGTTTCAGTTTCGCATCGCTGAAGCCCACCGTGGCGTCTGTGACCTCCACCGGCGTGCTCAGCCCCGCCGAGTACTTGAGCGTTACGATTTCCAGGTTTTCCTCCGCCTGCCGGACGGCCAGGGCTGCGTCAGAGATGCTTCTTTCCGCCTTCAGCAGGTTCAGGCAGGCCTTCTGGATCTCCGTGCGGACATCGAGCCGCTTGGAATCCAGCTGGGCCTGGAGCTTGTTCCGCTTCGCCAGGGCCTCCCGGATGCGGTTTTGCGTGGCCATGCCCTCGAAGAAATTGACCGACACGGTCACACCGGCATTCCAGCCCCGGGAGAGGGGCCTTTCGCTCCCGTCATACGAGTAGCCGGCCTTGCCGCTGAGGCTGGGGAGATACTCCTTCCGGGCCAGGTCGATTTCCCGCTCCGCCGCTTCGAGCTGTGCCGCCAGGGATTTCAGGTCCGACCGGGACTCCAGGGCCTGGGCCGTCGCTTCGTCAAGGACGACCGGGTAGCGCTGGAACGCCAGGTTGTCCTCGATCCGGTAGGACGGGGGAGAGGGGATGCCCATGACCTGGTTCATGCTCACCCGGGCCAGCATCTCTTCGTTTTCGGCGGAGGTCAGCTCCAGCCGGGCGTTGCTCAGGTCCACTTCCGCCTTGGTCACGTCGTAGCGGGACTTGGTCCCGGCCTCGAAGAAGAGCTTTGCCTGCCGGAGATGCGCCTCGAACTTGCCGGCCTTCTCCGTCTGCACCTCCCGGTTGCGGGAGGTCCGGAGGAGCTCGTAATAGGCCTCTCGGACGGAGTGGACCAGGGCCAGCCGCTGGTTTTCCAGGTCGTGCAGGGAGGCGTCCCGGGACAGATCCCTCATCCGGATGGTCGCTTCCCGTTTTCCGAAATCGTAGATGTTCTGGGTGAGGGTGGCGGAGGCGCTGTAGTAGCTGTACGATTCCAGGGGAATCAGGGAGTAGTTGTCGGCGGCGTTCCGGTCGTCGGGGGTGTAGCGCGTGTAGCCGCCGGTGACGTCGATCTTGGGGAAGTAGTCCTTCCTCGCCTGGGCCGCCTGGGCCTCCCGGGCCTCCGCTTCATACGCATAGGCCGCCAGGGCCGGATGCCGCTTCAGGGCAATCTCGATGCAGCGGGAAAGGGAGAGGGTCTCGCCTTCCCGGATGGCCGGCACCTCCGCCCGGGCCGATACGGTCGTGAAAAGAAGGAAAAGGGCGATCGGGAACAGGGTGAGCCGGAGATTTCTGAGACCCATGGATCGCTCCGTGTCTTTTCCTTCCGCCGCAGGGAGTGGCCGGAGGCGGCGGATATGCGCCACCATACACAAGTTTCGTCCCGTGATCAAGGAGACCCATGGAAGGGTGAGCGGATTCCCGGTCTCTCTCCCGCCGGAGGTTCACTGCAGAAGCATGCCCAGCCGGTCCCAGCGGACCCATGTGTCGTCGCGGTTCCAGGACCAGTAGATGACAAAGGCCTTGCCCATGACGTCCTTGAGGTCGACGAAGCCCCAGAACCGGCTGTCGTAGCTCTGGTCGCGATTGTCTCCCATCACGAAGATCGTGTCCCTGGGAACGGTAACGGGGCCGAAGTTGTCACGCGGCTGCAGGGAGGCCGGGAAGATGACCTCGTCCACGTGGACCCCGTGGCCGTCGTTCTGGGGATTGCCGTTCAGAAAGATCTGCTTGTTCCTGATTTCGACGGTGTCCCCCCCGACGGCGATGACCCGCTTGATGAAATCCTTGGAGCGGTCTTCCGGGTAGATGAAGACGACAATGTCACCCCGCTTCGGATCCTTGATGGGAATCAGGGTATTGCGGACGAAGGGGATCTTGACCCCGTAAATGAACTTGTTCACCAGGATGTGGTCCCCGATCAGCAGGGTCGGCTTCATGGATCCCGAGGGGATCTTGAAGGCCTGCACGAGGAAGGTGCGGATGAACAGGGCGATCAGAATGGCGATGATGATCGCCTCGACGTACTCCTGGGTCTTGGACTTTGGTTTCGACATGGCTTCCGTTACGAATAAATGTTGATGAGGGTAACGACGATCATGACCAGGGCGGCGCCTCCCTTTGCCAGGATGACCGCCATCCCGCCCAGAATCGACCCCAGGCCGGCGCGCAGGGCCGGCCGGATCTTCCGCTGTTGCATCATTTCCACGGCAAAAACGCCGGCAAATCCTCCGGCGAAGGCCCCCAGCACCGTTCCCAGGCCGAACAGGAACGGGGTGAAGAGAAACATGCCGGCGATGCTGCCCAGGATCGCCGCCCAGGCGCCCTTCCGGGAGGCTCCGAACCGGGCCGCACCGACCGCCCGGAGGCCGAAGTCGAGCGCCTCCGCCAGGGCCGCCAGGAAGACCAGAATCAGGAGGACCTTCCAGCCCAGGGTGGCGAATCCCGTCGCGGCGGCGTACACAAGGGCCGCCGCCAGGATCAGGAACTGGCCGGGCAGTCCGAGCAGGGTGGCCAGCAATCCCACCAGGAAGGTGATGATGAGAAGAAAGATGCCGGCCGATTCCAGAAAGGACAAGTTACTTTTTCCCCTTTTTCCCTGCCGGCCGGAGCCTCTCCCAGGCCAGCACGATGGAGCTGGCGATGAAAATGGAGGAATAGGTTCCGATCACGATGCCGACGAGGAGGGTAAAGGCAAAGTCGTGGATCACCGCTCCCCCCAGGAAGAAGAGCGCCACCAGGACGATGAAGACCGTCAGGGCGGTCAGGATGGTCCGGCTCAGGGTTTCGTTCACGCTGGTGTTGATCAGCGTGGCCAGGTCCTGCTTGATGTTTTTCCGGACGTTTTCCCGGATCCGGTCGAAGACGACGATGGTGTCGTTGATGGAGTAGCCGATGATCGTAAGCAGGGCCGCCACGATGGTGAGGTCGAACTCCTTGCCCAGGAGCGACAGTGCCCCCACGGTGATGATCGTGTCGTGCACCAGGGCCAGGATGCCGCCCACGCCGTAACGGAACTCGAACCGGAAGGCGATGTAGATGAGCATGCCGACCCAGGAAAAGAAAATCGCCAGGAGCGCCTTCTTGGTCAGGTCTTTCCCGACCTTGGGTCCCACGTACTCGACGCGGCGGATGTCGAAGGTCCCCGCTCCGAGGGCGGACGTCAGGGCCTGCTGGATCTTGTCGCTTGTTTCTTTTGTGTTTTCAGCCGAGTCGCCGATGCGCACCACCACCTCGTTCTCACCGTACTGCTGGATGGTGCTCCCCTCCAGGCCGATGGGCTTGAAGGCCGCCCGGATCTTCTCCGGGGCCGGCTCGTGCTGGAACTTGATCTGAATGAGAGTCCCCCCGGCAAAGTCGATGCCGTAGTTGAGACCTCCGTGCCAGACGATGGAGGCGATGCTGATGACGATCAGTGCCAGGGATATGCCGAAGGCGATCTTCATCTTGCCGACGAAATCGAAGTTGGTACCCGCCTTGATCAGTTCCATGCGGTGCTCCTCAGTTTGGGAAATGGCGTCCGGGGTTCTTTCCGCCCCGGTTTCATACGCTGATCCGGGAGATCTTCCGGTTCAGGACGAAGTGGTCGAAGACGATCCGCGTCACGAAGACGGCGGTGAACATGCTGGCGATGATGCCGATGGTGAGCGTCACGGCAAAGCCCTTCACGGGACCGGTCCCGAAGCCGAACAGGAACAGGGCGGCGATGAGGGTCGTCACGTTCGAGTCGAGAATTGTCAGGAACGCCTTGCCGTAGCCCGCCTCGACGGCCATCTTGGGGGTCTTCCCGTTCCTCACCTCCTCGCGGATCCGCTCGAAGATGAGAACGTTGGCGTCCACGGCCATGCCGATGACGAGAACGATGCCGGCGATGCCCGGCAGGGTCAGCGTCGCCTTAAAGGCCGAGAGGGTCCCCATGAGGAGGATGATGTTGAGAATGACGGCGCTGTTGGCGATGACGCCGGCCCATTTGTAGTAGAAGCCCATGAACAGGACCACCAGGAGGCCGCCGATGGCGACGGACCAGAGCCCCTTGTTGATGGAGTCCTGGCCCAGGGACGGTCCCACGGTCCGCTCCTCCAGGATCACGACCGGCGCCGGCAGGGCACCCGCCCGAAGAACGATGGCCAGGTCCTTGGCCTCATCCATGGTGAAGGTCCCCGTGATCTGGGCCTGGCCCCCGGAGATCTTCTCCTGGATGACCGGCGCCGAGTGGACAACGCCGTCCAGCACGATGGCGAGTCTCTTCTTGACGTTTTCCCCGGTGATCCGCTCGAATTCGTTGGCCCCCTGGCTGTTGAACTTGATGGCCACGTAAGGCTCGCCGAAGCGGTCGCTGATCTTGACCTGGGCGTTCTCCAGCGCCCCGCCCGTCAGGAGGGTCTTGTTCCGCACGAGATAGGGCACGTCGGTCCGGCGGCCCGATTCCGGCTCCACCTTGTAGCCGCGGAGGACCGCGCTTCCCTCGGGGACGTTGCCACGGAGGGCGTCGTCCAGGGAATGCTCCTCGTCGAGGAGCTTAAACTCCAGAAGCGCCGTCTTGCCGATCAGGTTCTTCGCCCGGGCGGGGTCCTGGATCCCCGGAAGCTGGACGACGATCCGGTCGTCCCCCTGGGGCATGATTTCCGGTTCGGAGATGCCGAACTGGTCCACCCGGTTCCGGATGGTCTCCAGGCTCTGCTCGACGACAAACGTCTTCATCTCCGCGGCCCGCTTGTCCTTGATCTTCAGGGTCACCTGGTCGCGCCCTTCCCGGGTTTCCGATTTGGCCACCTCCAGATCGGGGTAGCTGTCCTTCAGGATCTTGTCGAAGGCCCCCCGGGAGGCCGGATCCGGCAGCTCCAGGCTGATGCCCGCCTTCGTCCGCTCGATGTTGCGGAAGCGGACGCGCTTGTCCATCAGGGTTTCCTTCAAGTCGTTGGACGTGCGTTCCATCGTGCTTTCAAGGGCTTTCGCGGTGTCCACCTCCAGGATGAGGTGCATTCCCCCCTGCAGGTCCAGCCCCAGGTGGATCCGGTCCGAGGGAAGATTTTTCTTCCAGAACTCGGGCAGGTCCGGAATCAGGGTCGGCGTCAGGTAAAACAGCGCCCCCAGGCAGATGACAACGGTAATGGCGACACGGATGCGGATGCTCTTGATCATGGCGAACCCCTGGTTATTCCTTCGATTCCTTCCCGGCCTTCTGGAGGACGGTGCTGATGAAGCTCTTGCCCACCTTGATTCTCACCTTGTCGGCGATCTCCAGGGTCACGACGTTGTCCGCGACGGCGGTTATTTTCCCCTGGATCCCCCCCGAGGTCATGACCAGATCCCCGTGGGTCAGGCTGGCCAGCATGTCCTTGTGCTCTTTCTGCTGTTTCATCTGGGGCCGGATGAGCAGGAAGTAGAAGATGGCGAACAGGACGCCCATCATGACGATGAAGCTCCAGTCCCCTCCCGCGCCCCCGCCTCCGGGCATCCCCATGGCATATGCGGTTCCGATCACGAAAATATCCTCCCTGATTTATTCGGGAATCTCCGAGTTTGCATCGGCATTCCCCGCCGGCTCGTCTTCCCACCGGTCCAGAAACGCCCGTTTCCAGACCGTATAACTCCCCCCCCGGATCTCTTCCCGGATCCGTTCCATCAGTCGGAGATAGAACCGGACATTGTGAATCGTGTTGAGCACCATGGCCAGGATCTCCCGGGCCATGTAGAGATGCCGGAGGTAAGCACGCGAGTAGTGCCTGCAGGTGTAGCAGTCGCAGGCTTCGTCGAGGGGAAGCTCGTCCTCCCGCCAGCGGGCGTGCTTTATAACAACCTTTTGGGTGTTTGTAAATAATAATCCATTCCTTGCGCATCGCGTGGGCATGACGCAGTCGAAGAGATCGATGCCGGCGGAGACGCTCTTGACGATGTCGGCGGGGGTCCCCACGCCCATCAGGTAGCGGGGCTTTCCCCGGGGGAGGAGCGGAGCCGTCCCGGCCACGATCTCATCCATGATATCCTTCGGCTCCCCGACGCTGAGCCCCCCCAGGGCATAGCCCTCGAAGTCCAGGGCCGCCAGCTCCTCCAGGGCCTGCCGGCGCAGGTCCGGGTACATCCCCCCCTGGACGATGGCAAAGAGCATCTGGAAGCGGTTCGTCCGGGCCTCCAGGGACCTCCGAGCCCAGCGGTTCGTCCGCTCCATGGAGACCCGGGCCTCCCGGACCGTCGCCGGGTAGGGGGTGCACTCGTCGAGGCACATCATGATGTCCGACCCGAGGGCCTCCTGGATGGCCACGGCGGTCTCGGGGGTGAGGTCGTGCCTTGATCCGTCGATGTGGGACTGGAAGGTGACCCCGTCTTCGGTGATCTTCCGGAGGGCCCCGAGGCTGAAGACCTGGAATCCGCCGCTGTCGGTCAGGATCGGGCCGGGCCAGTTCATGAACCGGTGAAGCCCCCCCAGGCGGCGGACCAGCTCGTGGCCGGGTCTCAAATATAAATGATACGTATTCCCGAGGATGACATCCGCGCCCAGTTCCCGGACCGTCTCCGGAAGCAGGGCCTTGACGGTCCCCTGGGTCCCCACGGGCATGAACGCGGGCGTCCGGATCTCCCCGTGGGGCGTGGCGATCCGCCCCAGCCGGGCCCTGGTACCGGTGTCTTCTTTTAACAATTCAAAGCCTGGTTCTGTCATGGACGTCCTTACAACCCAATTTCCCCGCGGCAAAGCAATTGTATCTCGGCGCGGGGGCTGCCACGGGGATTCCCGCCGTCGCGAAAACGTTTCCGCTCTTCACCTTCTGAAATTGATGAGCCTGGGATCCGGAAACGTTTTCTAATCGCTCCTCTGGGAACCCCCGGTCGCGCCCCCGCGGATGCAGAGGAGAGGCGGAAAACAACCAGAATTCCCGTCTCGTGTGCCCCCGCCCCGCGGACATTGGTCGGGGAGGGGGGCTTCCCGGAGCGCGAATAGCGGCTTTTTCGGGATACCCTGCCGTCGCAGCGAAGCGCCCGCAAAGTCATCTGTCTGAGCACCGTCCGGTGCGAGTTATGACTTTGCAGCGGAGCGAGACGATGCAGGGTCGAAAAATCGCTTCTGAGCGCGAGGGAAGCCTCTCTCACGCGCAATTCCCATGAATCAACCCGGCGGCTGTTCAAAAAGGGTTGAATGCAAGGCGCCCGAAATCCCGGGCCGTGAGGCGTACTTGTCGGTACGTCGAGCGGAGCGGGATGAGGGCAACGCAGCAGACGCCCTTTTTCAGCAGCCGCGTATATTCAGAGGATCAGCATCGCATCCCCATAACTGTAAAACCGGAATCCGTCCTCCACGGCCCGGCGGTAGGCCGCCTTCATCCGTTCCGTCCCGGCGAAGGCGCAGACCAGGATGAAGAGGGACGACCGGGGGAGGTGGAAGTTCGTCACCATGGCCCCGGTGCAGCGGAACCGGTGCCCCGGGCGGATGAACAGGTCCGTGTATCCCTCCCCGGCGGCCACCCGTCCGTTCTCGTCGGCCAGCGTCTCCAGTACCCGGGTGGAGGTCGTCCCGACGGCCACCACGCGCCGGGCATCGTTGATCAGGCGGGCCGTTTCCGAAGTCAGTTCGTAATGTTCCGCGTCCAGGCCGGCGTTTTCCAGCGGACCTTCCGGCAGCGGCTGGAAGGTCCCGTATCCCACGTGCAGGGTCAGTCGCGCCACGGGAATATTCTTTTTCTCCAGCTCCGCAAAGACCGCCGGGGTGAAGTGAAGGCCTGCCGTGGGGGCCGCCACGGAGCCGGGGGGACGGGCGTATACGGTCTGGTAGCGCTCCCGGTCATGCGCCGTTCCGGGATCGCCGGGATCCCGGCGGATGTAGGGCGGCAGGGGTGGCCGTCCGATCCTGTCCAGATAGGCGTTGAAAGGCTCCCCGGCGTGAAACCGGACCCGCCACTTCTTGTCGGAAATGCGCTCGACGATCTCCGCGGCGGCCCCCTCCGGGAGGAGAATTCGGTCGCCCGGGCGCAGACGTCGCGCCGGCCGGAGGAGGGCCTCCCAGGTTCGTCCCTCCGGATCCGCTCCCGCCGGAAGCGGGAGAAGCAGGATCTCCACGGCCCCCCCGGTTTCCCGCCGCCCGTTCAGCCGTGCCGGGATGACCCGCGAGTCGTTGACGACCAGGACGTCTCCTGGCTTAAGAAATTCCGGAAGGTCGGCGAAGACGCGCTCCTCCAGCCCGTCCCGATCCCGCCGGACCACCAGCAGGCGCGACCGGTCGCGCTCCGCCGCCGGCTCCTGGGCGATTCGCTCGGGGGGCAGGAAATAGTCGAAGACCGACGGATCCATCCTTATTGCCTGCCGAGATAGACCAGGAGGAGCCCCATGACAATGGCCCCCAGGCCGAGGAACCGGAGCGTGCGTTCGGGGATTTCCAGGAGCTTCACCAGGTACTGCTTGATCTGCGCCGGAAAGGCGAAATAGGGCAGGCCCTCGACGATGAAGACCATCCCGAGGACGCAGAGAAAGAATTCCATTCCGCTTGTCTGTTCCATCCGTCTTTATGCCTCGATGGGGCTGCCCGGCACGGGTCCCTGGCATGTCCCCCGCGTCTTCATTTCATCTGCATCCGGACCCCGTCACGGGAGAAAACCCACCTTCCGCAGGGCTCGCAGGGTGTTGCGCGACACGGGCAGGGCCGCCAGATCCTCCGGGGACAGCCAGCGGGCGTCCGCGGCGTCGTCGGCGCCCTGCACCCGGCCGGAGACGTACTCCCCGATGACGTCCACGATGACGTAGTGGAAGCGGATCCGTCCCTCCGCATCGCGCTCGAAGAAATCGAACGTGTAGACCGGTTCACCCGCCCGGATCACGATTCCCGTCTCCTCCAGGATCTCCCGCTCCGCTCCCGCCTGGATCGTCTCGCCCAGCTCCAGGGATCCGCCGGGGATGGCCCAGAGGCCGCGGCTGGGGTCGATGCCCCGCTCTACGAGAAGAACCCTGCCTTCATGAATGACGATGGCCCCCACGCCGACCCGGGGCCGATCGGGGTATTCCCTTCCGCTCACGGCGCTGCCTCCCGGGAAAAGGTGAACTTGGCCGTCGCCCCGGAATCGGGGGAGCCCCGGAAGGACCGCTCGATAAAGGTGATCCCGCCGCCGCGGTCCGTCATGAGGACGGTCGAGGAGCGGGTCCCGTAGGTCGGGCTCGCAATGAACAGCGGCGACAGGATCCTCTCCCACTCGAGGCCGATCCCGGTTTCGGGGAGGTCCCCGTCGGGGGCCCGCTCCATGTCCGCGAGGAGCCGAAAGAGGGCCTCCGGGTCCGGTTCGGGATTCTGCTCCAGGAGGATTCGGAACGCCTCCCGGCCCCGGCGGATCTTGGGCCAGGGCGTGTCCAGGAGGGCGTTGGACAGCCCGTGGACGCCCGGGGGAACGGGGCCCGACGGCCCCCTGCCGGAGAGGTAGAAAAGCGAATCCGCATCGCCCAGGAACAGGTTGAAGGGATTGTATTCCGGTGCGCGGGGGGCAAGACGCTCCATGGCGGCTTGCGGGGATTCCGATCCCTCCAGGTATTCCCGGACCAGCCACCCCCGGGAGGGCCTTCCCGGCCGGATGGCCGCCGGATCGCGGAAGTTCGTCAGGGCCGCCCAGCGTCCCCGACGGGTCACGCCCAGCCAGGTCCCCCCTTCCTGGAGGTCCCGGCCGCCTAGAATGTCGGGCCGCTCTTCCCAGAAGTCCGCCGCCGCCGTCGGCCGGTCGTAGAACTCATCCCGGTTGGCCGCCAGGATCAGGGGATATTCGGGATGGGCCTGCCAGGCCAGGAGGATCAGGCACATGTCAGGACAGCCCGGCCCGGACACCCGCCAGGATCTTTTCCATGGCATCCCCCGCACCCGCCTGGAGGACCAGGTCCGCGTCCATGTCGTAGGGGGTGGGCGCCATGTTGATGATGACGAGTTTTGCGCCGGCCTCCTTGGCATAGGCGGGCATGTAGGCCGCGGGGTAGACCACCAGGGAGGAGCCGATGACGATGAAGAGATCGCAGCTCCGGGCGTGCTCGGTGGCGTCCCGAAGGACCCGGGGAGGCAGCATCTCGCCGAAGAAAATCACGTCGGGCTTCAGGATGCCGCGGCACTTTTCGCAAACCGGAACATCGGAACCGCCCATGGACTGCCACAGGATCGACTCCAGGGCATAGCGCTCGCTGCAATCGAGGCACTTCACCCAGGCCATGTTGCCGTGAAGCTCGTAGACCCGTTCGGGGTTGTTTCCCGCCTTCTGGTGCAGGTTGTCCACGTTTTGCGTGATGACGGCCCGCAGCCGTCCCATCCGCTCCAGCTCCGCCACGGCCAGGTGCGCCCGGTTCGGCTCGGCGGCGGTGAAGAGGCCGCTCTCCAGGAGGAACCGCCACTGCTTCCGGCGGGTCTGCGGGCTGGAGAGGAATTTGTCGATGGTGAAGTCCTCGGGATCGAACTTCGTCCAGATCCCCCCGGGGCTCCGGAAGTCGGGGATCCCGGACTCGGTGCTCGCCCCGGCGCCGGTGAAGACGACGATATTGGACGACCGGGCGATCATCCCGGCCACGGCGTCGATCTGTTTCTCCAGGTTCGTCTCCGTCATGCTCGTTTCCCACCCTGTCTGGAAGTCGTTCCTCTGTATGGAGAAAGGCCGGCGATGTCAACGGGAAAGACGCCCACGAGGCGCCGCCACCGGGCCTGCGCGGCCGCCCCGGAGCTTTTTTTGTTTGTTTTTGCCCTGTGATTTGGTTAAGGATAATCGCTCCATTCGGGATTGGGGCTCTCCGGCAGAGGAAACCATGGCGAGACGCAGGATCAAGCGGTCGGCAAAGTCCGGCCTTCCCCCCGGAACGCTTGTGCACATCGGTGAGCGCCGCGTGGAGGAGCCGCGGATCACCCTGATCCGGTACGAGGGGGAGCATTTCGAGGAGCACTCCGTCACCGCCGGCCAGGTGGTCCTCCCGCCCCGGGATCAGGGAGGGGTTGCCTGGTACCACGTGGCGGGTCTGCACGATGTGAAGATCCTGGAGCGCCTGGGAGAGGTCTTCGGTCTCCATCCCCTGATCCTGGAGGACATCCTCAACACGGAGCAGCGCCCGAAGATCGACGACGGGGACGACTACATCTTCATCGTCCTGAAAGGCTTCATCAGCGCCGAGGAGCCCGGAGGGGACCTGGTTTCCGAGCAGATCAGCATCGTCCTGGGACCCAACTGGATCCTGTCCCTGCAGGAACGGGAGGGGAACCGTTTCAGCGCGCTCCGCGACCGGATCGCCGCCTGCCAGGGAAGGATCTGCCGCCACGGTCCCGATTACCTGGCCTACGCCCTCCTGGATCAGCTGGTGGACGGCTATTTCGCCATCCTGGAGCAGATGAGGGAGCGGATCGAGGAGGTGGAGGAAGCGGTCCTCGAGCGCCCCGTTCCGGCGACGCTGCACTCCCTTCTGCACCTGAAGCGGGAGGGGATGTTCCTCCGGAAATCCGTCTGGCCCCTGCGGGAGGTGCTGAGCCGCCTGGAGCGGCTGGAGTCGCCCCTGGTCCGTCCGTCCACGGGGATCTACCTGCGGGACGTGTACGATCACGTGATCCAGATCAACGACGCCATCGACAACGACCGGGACATGCTCTCGGGCATGCTCGACATCTACCTGTCGAGCGTCAACAACCGGATGAACGAGATCATGAAGGTGCTGGCCGTCATCGCCACCATCTTCATGCCCATGACGTTCCTGGCCGGCGTGTACGGCATGAACTTCAAGCATTTCCCCGAGATCGAGTGGGCCTGGGGCTACCCTTATCTCTTCTGGGGGCTGATTGTGGTGATGGGCCTGTCGATGTTCGTGTATTTCAGGAAGAAAAAGTGGATGTGAAAAAATAAAAAAACAGAATCGAGGAGGTATTTGCAATGGGAAGCCTGTTTGATGCCACGGATATCGTTCAGTTCGCCGTCCGGGTCGAGGAGAACGGGGCGAATTTCTACCGGTTCGCCGTCCAGCTCATGAAGGACGACGACGCGAAGAAGATTTTCGAAAGACTGGCCGAGGAGGAGCTGAAGCACGGGAAGACCTTTTCCCAGATCTTCGCCGCCATGGAAAAGACCCCTCCGCCGCCGGAATCGTTCGCGGGGGAATACGCGGCATACCTGAGAAGCTATGTGGACAACGCCGTCATCTTCCGGAAGGATCTTCTCGACAAGGAGATGGCCCTGGTGAAGGACACCGTCTCGGCGCTGGATTTCGGGATCCGCCGGGAGCTCGACTCCATCAACTACTACCACGAGATCAAAGAACTCCTGGGCCCCGGAAACTACGACGCGGTCGACAAAATTATCGCCGAGGAGCGGAAGCATTTCTGCATCCTGACGGACCTGAAGGCGAAGTTTTCGAAGTAAATCCGGCACGGATGCCCGGGGCGGTCCGTTCCGGGCATCCGTGTGAAGGAAAAAGGAAGGGGGAGAGATCGAACGCATGGCCACGATGAACCTGACGAAGGAAGGGGCCGTCTTCGTCCTTACGATGACGAACGGCGCGGAACAGAACACCATGACCCTGGACTGGACCGCCGAATTCCAGGCCGCCCTGGACGAGGTCGCGGCGGCCGAGGGAAACGCGGCCCTCCTGGTTACAAGCAACGACCCGAAGTTCTGGAGCAACGGGATCAACCTGCCCTGGCTCCTCGCCCAGCCCAAGGACTGCTTCCCGAAACTGGCGAAGCAGCTCGACGACCTGTTCGTGCGGATCGCCCTCCTGGACATGCCCACGGTGGCCTGCCTCGTGGGGCACACCTTCGCCGGGGCGGCCGTCATGTCCACCTGCTTCGACTTCCGCCTCATGCGGGAGGACCGGGGCTTTTTCTGCTTCTCCGAGGTGGACGTCCGGGTGCCCTTCACGCCCCTGATGCACGAGATGATTTCCACCCTCGCGGATTATCCCAGCCTCCGGGAGTTGATGCTGACGGGGAAGCGGATCGCCGGGCCCGAGGCGCTGGCCATGAAGGTCGCCTCGGCGATCTACCCGGGCGACGTCCTGCCGGCGAAGGCCATGGAACTTGCGGATTTCCTGTCCAAGAAGGACCGGGCGACCTACACCTCCATCAAGCGGGGCCTCCGGAAGGGGCTCATCGCCATGGTGGAGGCGCAGAAGAAATAGACACGGCCCCGGGGAGGGCACGGATGCTGCGGCAAAGGACGGGTGAGCGACATGACCGGCCGGACGAACGACGACCACGTTTTCTACCGGAGCCCCGCGAAGTTCTACCCCACGGTGGAGCGGGGCGAAGGTGTCTACCTCTGGGACACGGACGGGAAACGATACCTTGACGGCTCCGGGGGAGCCGTGGTGGCCTCCATCGGCCACGGCATCCGGGAGATCGCCGCGGCCGCGGCGTCCCAGATGGAGAAGGTCACCTTCACCCACGGCAGCCAGTTCACGAGCCGTCCCGCCGTGGAGTTGGCGGAGCGCCTGGTGCGGATGGCGCCTCCCGGACTGGAGCGGGTCTACTACTGCTCCATCGGCTCCGAGGCGGTGGAGACGGCCGTCAAGATGGCCCGGCAGTACCAGGTGGACCGGGGGAAGCCCTCGAAATACAAGGTCATCTCCCGCTGGACGAGCTTTCACGGGAATTCCCTGGGGGCCCTGTCCCTGGGAGGCCACACGGGACGGCGGAAGTATTACCTGCCCCTGTTCCCCCACACACCCCACATCCCGCCGGCCTACTGCTACCGATGCCCCTGGGGCCGGGAGCCCGCTTCGTGCTCCCTGGAATGCGCCGACGAGCTGGAGCGGGCCATCCTGTACGAGGGACCCGACGCCGTGTCGGCCTTCATCGCCGAGCCCGTCGTCGGGGCGACCGCGGGCTGCCTGGTGCCGCGGGACGGCTATTTCCAGAGGATCCGGGAGATCTGCGACCGCTACGACGTGCTCCTGATCGCCGACGAGGTCATGACCGGGGTCGGCCGGACGGGCAGGAACTTCGCCCTCGATCACTGGAACACCGTCCCGGACCTGATCGTCTGCGCCAAAGGGCTCTCGGCGGGCTACCATCCCGTCAACGTGGTCATCGCGAAGGGGGAGATCCACCGGGTCATCCGGGAGGCCACGGGGACCTTCGTCCACGGCCACACCTACAGCCAGAACCCCCTGGGATGCGCCGTCGCCCTGGCGGTCCTCGACTACATGGACGCCCACGGCCTGGTGAACCGGTCCGCCGTCCTGGGGGCGTATCTCCTGGAGAAGCTCCAGGTCCTCCGCCGGCACCCCATGGTCGGGGACATCCGCGGGCTGGGGCTCTTTGCCGGGGTGGAGCTGGTGAAGGACCGGGAGACGAAGGAGACCTTCGCCCCGGCGCAGAAGGTCAACGCCCTCGTCGGGAGCCGCGCCTTCGCGAAGGGCCTCATCACCTATCCCGGCGGAGGCGGCGCCGACGGCGTCCACGGCGACCACATCCTCCTGGCGCCGCCCTTCATCATCACGGAGGCCCAGATCGACAACCTGGTCGCCACGCTCGACGAGGCGATCGGGGAGGTGGCGGCGGAGCTCGGATAGCCGTCGGCTGCCCGGTTCAGGCCTTTCCGGCCGACGGTCCGTCCGCGGTCCTTGCATAGGCGATCTGCCGGCCTCGGCGGGCGTATGCGTCCGCCAGGATGTCCTCCCGGCTGCGGAAGATGTCCGTCTCCTCGATTCCCAGCCCAACCAGCATGCGCCGTTCCATCTCCGGATGCGGTTCAGCGGTTCCGTCCGCCAGGATGTGCAGCACCTCGACTCCGCGCTCCTGGAGGCGGCGCGCCACGAGGATGCCCCGGTGGCAGTCCAGCGGATCTTTCTCCGCGCACATCAGGGCGATGCGATACGCCTCGATTCCCTTCATGACGCGCTCAATCCCCTGCCGGAACGATTCATCCCGGGCCAGCCGTTCGAAGCAGACCCGTCCGTCAAGGTAATGGGACGGGTTTTCGCTCCGCGCCCCGAGCTCGCGGCCGAGGAAGGCGTACGCGACGCCCGCTTCCTGCAGTTTCCGCTGGATCTCGCTCTTGTTGAACCGGGGAACGTGGCGGCTGTAGGGCCGGGAGCGGACATCCGCCACGGCGTCGATGCGGTGCCGCTCCAGCAGGAGGAGAAATTCCTCCCAGGTGTGGTTCGAGTGGCCGACGGTGTAGACCTTCATGATCGACCGGCCCGCTGCGCCGGAGGAGCAAAGAGATGCCGTCCCATGTCAGGTCCTGTCCGGCCCCCCCGGCGCCGGGACGCCCGTTCCGAAGAGCTGCTCCACCCGGGCCAGCCGCCGGGACGCCTCCCGGGTCGGCTTCCCCGCCGCGGAGACGATCTTCCGGATGGCTTCGAGCGCCCTTGCCCGCAGGCGGGCATCCGGGGGCAGCATGGACGGGATCGCGGCCAGCGCCGCTTCGCGGTCCAGGAGCAGGCTGTAGAACTGCCGCCTCACCATGCGCTTGAATTCCTCCAGGGTGACGGCGTCATTGCGGGCGCGCATCATGCGCAGGGCCTTGAAGTGGCGCTCGTCCACCCCGAACCCCGCTTCCAGCGTGCCGATGTAGATCAGGCTGCGGACGGCCGCCTCGTGCAAGCCGCCCTCGGCGATGCGGGCCTTGAAGGCGGCGATGCGCCCCCGGATGAACTCGATCCGCTCCGGCTCCACGCCGGGCCGCCGGCGCGGGCCCGCGTCGGTCGCCCGCAGTCCCACCAGCGCCTGCAGCAGGGGGGAGCCGTACGTCCACAGGAAGACCTGTTCCACGCTCCTGTCCCTCCAGTCGCGCCAGCCGTCGAGGGCGGCGACGATTCCCTCCGAGACCGCCGACTGCACCTCCTGCAGCCAGTTGTCGGGCGGCAGGGGCCGGCGCTCCCCTCGGACTTCTTCGGCGAGCCGGGCGAGAGGCTTCATCAGCGGGTTCTTGTCGGAAAAGAGCTCGAAGGGAAGCACCGCGGGATTCGTCATGTGCAGCCACGAGGCGACGGCGTCGTTGGCGAAGGTCTGCACGAAGGGCTGCAGCGTCATGCGGTACAGGCCTAGATTGATTTCGGAGACCCGGCGGGCCGTTGCGAACCGGCGGTCGTTTTCCAGGCTCGGCCGGACGACGGCCCGGATGTCGTCCAGGGTGCGGGGCTCGAACCGCACGATCCACTCCCCGGGGACCAGGTCCGGGCTGGCGGCCTCGCCGGTCTTGGGGGTCATGACCGCCTCGAACAGCCCGGGCGGAAGGACGTCGATCAGGTCGATGTTGGAGGCGAATTCATCGTGCTCTTTCCGGGCCACCGAGCCGGACACGAAGATGCCGAGGTGGCCGATGCTCTCGTGGATCGCATAGACGATGGTCTGGTCGCAGGCGAAGAGGTCTTCGTCCTTCTCGTACAGGTCGACGATCCAGCCGAGGGCCTGCTGGGGGGGCGTGATGTTGTCTCCTTTCGAGCAGAAGCAGACGATGGGCGAGCGGATGTTGCGCAGGTCGACACGGATCCCGTCGCTGGTGGTGATCTCGGCGGTGGCGAGCCGGTTGCCGACGAACAGATGGTCGACGATCCACTGCATCTCCGCGGCGTTGAGGTTGACGTGGCCGCCCCAGTAGTTCTCGAACTCCAGGAAGCGGGCCGCCTCGGTATCCACCTTCGCCCAGACGTTGTAGTTCTTGGCCCACAGGGTGTTGGCCGGATTGAGGTTCTCGAAATTTTCCACCAGGTAGGCGCCGTCGAACTTGCCGTTGCCCAGGTCTCCGGTGAGGGCGGTGAGCCAGCTTCCCCCCAGCAGCCCGCCGCTGTAGCGCATGGGATTCTGCCCCTCCACGCCGGCCCAGTAGGAAAGCGGGGCGCCGGCGATGATGATCGGGCCGAACAGATCCGGTCGCAGTGCCGCCAGCATCATGACCGACCAGCCGGCCTGGCAGTTGCCGATCACGCAGGGCCGGCCCTCCGCGTCCGGGTGCAGCTCGATCACCTTTTCCAGGAAGACCGCTTTGGCCCGGATGATGTCCTCGATGGTCTGGTCGGGCATCGGTTCGGGCAGGAACCCGATGAAATAGCAGGGGTGTCCGGCGCGCAGGGCCACGCCGATCTCGCTGTCGGCTTTGAACCCGCCGATCCCCGGTCCGTGCCCGGCCCGCGGATCGACCACGACGAAGGGGCGCTTCAGCGGGTCGACGACGATCCCCGCGGGCGGCTTGATCCGCACCAGTCCATAGCTGGCGGGCCGCTCGAAGAACAGGCCGTTGAGCACCGGCTCGGCCTCGAAATGAAGAACGTGCGGCACAACCATCGCCTTGTGCCGGCGGTACTGGTTGCCCCGCTGCCGGAGCACGTCCCAGTACAGGATCGTGCGCTGCCAGGCATCCGCCCAGTAGTCGACGGCCTGCTGTACGAAACCGGGCACCGCCGGTGCGCCGAATTTGGATTCCTCTGGGGGTGTCACGGGCAAACCTCCTTGCTGTTCTGTCATTTCATGATCAGCAACTCGTCCCATTTGCAATAGAGAAAACGAAGGAAATCGTACTCGAAGGGATAGCCGCTCTCATAGTACCGGAACGGCACCCGGTGTCTTGTGTCGACGGCTTCCAGCGCGGATACGCCCGCGAGGATGACCTCTCCGTGGTTGACGTTCCCGAGGGGGTCGATGGCGTAGAGCGCGGCGTAACGGATGCCCGCGTCCACTGCGAGCCCTCCTGTTCCGCGCACCGTGCTGGGGCCCAGCACGGGCAGGATCAGGTAGGGACCGGCATTGACGTTCCAGCGGCCCAGGGTCTGGCCGAAGTCGCCGTGCTGCCGTTTCAGCCCCATCGGCGTGGCCGCATCGAACAGGCCGCCGACGCCGAGGGTGCTGTTGGCCAGGAAGCGGCCGAGCGTGATGACGAACTTTTTCCCCTGCAACTGGAAAACGCTGTTGTAGAGTGTCCGAAGTTCTCCTATATTACTGAAAACGTTGGAGATACCCTTCTGGGCAAGGGTGGGGACGATGAACTCGTAGCCCTTTACGACGGGAATCACGACGTATCGGTCGAGGCGGTAGTTGAAGTTGTACATGCCGCGGTTGAAGCGCTCCCAGGGATCCTTGATGACGGCGATGCCCTCGTCGTCGCTGAATTCCTCGATCGAGTGCATGGCCGGAACCTCGGGAAGCACCCCGGGAGCCGTCGTAGCGGCACATCCGGCCATGACGGAAACCAGGCACAGGACGATCAGGATCGGGCGGGCAAGACGAAAGAGAGACGGCATGCGGTACACCTCTACTGCTGAAAGAAGCCGACCAGGTCGGTCATGTTGTCCCGGTATTCAAGGTTTCCCATGTGCCCCCCGCGCGGATAGACCCGGGTCCGCTCTCCGAAGAGCACGCGCAGATAATCGATTTCGTCCTTCGAAAGGATGAAGTCGTCTTCGTTCGTCATCGCCCCGAACTTGGGGGATGCCTTCAGGTACGCCTCGATGCTCCTGAGGCCCAGGGAATCGATGTAGGCCGCCCGGTCGAGCCCCGGCCGCTTCCCGCGGAAGTGGGGGTAGACATACTCGTCGAAGAAGTTGAGAAAACTCAGGTGGACGGAGACCCGGAAATAGTCGCCGAGCGGGTCGGTGGCGCTGAGAGCACGGTTTTTCGGTACGACGTAGCCGCCGTTGGTCATGACATCGGAGGTGAAAATCATTCCGGCCAGGGAGATCCGGAAGGTGAGCCCGATGAGCGCCCCGCTTTCCTCGCGCGAGAAGAGGTGGGCCTGGTAGATCGCGTAGAGGAACTCGTTGTCGATGTCGACATAATCGCCCCTGCGGTAGAACTCGGTGAACCGGGCGAGCATCCGGTTGAAGAAGGTGCCGATCTTTCGCTGGCCGCCGGGGATCCGGTCCAGGAGACCCTCGATGCGGGTGACCGAGTGGTAGAGATTCACCGCCGGATTGACCAGGAGGACCCTGCGAAAGTTGAATGTGCGGCGCTCCTCGTCCAGCCTGGCCACGAAGGCCGCCTGGGTCCCTCCCAGGCTGTAACCGCAGAGGTGGAACTCGGACACCTCGACATCCGCCTTCACCCGGTCCCAGACGAGCTCCATGGCCCGGTGGAGATCTTCCGCATCCTCGGTCAGGTCGCCGGGAACGTGGCTTCGGGAGGCGTTGATGATGAAGTTCGGGTGGCTGGGGGACGGCAGGGTGATGACGTGGTAGCCTGCCTTGTAGAGGGCCGCCATCATCACCAGCGCTTTCTGCGACTGGTCATCGGCGCCGGTCCCGGCGATCAGGAAAACCAGGGGAGCCTTCCCGTCCTGGCAGGCCAGCGTACAGCGAAGTCCCTCGTCGTAGAAGAACACATCGGGTTTCCGGAGCGCGGGACGGATGTCGACGACAACCTGGCGAACCCGGATGCGCTCCGGAGGCGGCGCCTTGAGGGGATCGGGGGTCCCCAGGATCGTGGCCTCGTAGGCGCCCGGGATCGGGTATCCGTAGTCCTGGTCCGCCGCCGGTCCGGCAGCGGGCAGCAGCAGGAGACAGAGCATGCAAAGGGTGATGAAGCGCTTCATTCGACAGGACCTCGTTGCGTGACGGCCTCAGGCCGATAAGGAGTTGCCGGGCGAAATGCTCCGGGGGACGAATCAAGGAATGGTCCTTCTATACATGATCGGGGGCCGCGTGCAGAGGAAAAAATCGGGTCGAAAGAACATCTTGCCCAACGGCCGGGAGGATTGTATCCTCTGCCGCGATACGGGTAGTGTTTCAAGCCTCCACCCCTTCCCCTGGAAAGGAGAAAATCATGTTCCGGAGAAAAATCGCGCTTTCCGGCAATCGGATGCGGCATTGCCCCGGGAGGGCTCTCGCCGTTCTTCTCCTGCTGTTCCTGGCTGCCCCGGCAATCCCGGCCGGGGCCTCCGAGACGGTCCCGTCGAAGATCCGGGACGTCATGCTCTTCACGGATCAGGCCCTGGTCACCCGGGAGGCGTCAATCCGCGTCAAGCCGGGCCTCCACGAGCTGCTCCTGGACGTGGAGGCCTTCCAGGTGGACGGTGACTCCGTCACGGCCAGGGTCTTCGGGGACGGGGAGATCCTGGGCGTCCAGTTCCGGGAGGTACCCCTCCGGGAGGCGGCCCAGGAGAACATCAGGACCCTGGAGCAGAAGCTCAAGTCCCTGCGCAGGACGGAGCGGCGCCTGAACGACGACAGGGAGGTCCTCGCAAAGAAGGAGCAGTTTCTGAAATCCGTCGTCTCCTTCTCCGAGGGGCAGGTGCCCAAGGACATCAAGACGTCCTTCCCGAAAACGGAAGACCTGGACAAGACCGTCCGGTTCCTGGGTACGCAGTTTGATGCCGTCGCGCGGGACCGGCGGGCCCTGGACGAGAAGATCGAGGACGTCCGGAAGGACATTGCGGTCGCCGAAAAGGAGCTGCAGGCCTTGCGGAGACCCTCGGGAGAGGCGAAGAAGGTCATCGAGGTGACCTTCCGGGCCGCCCGGGAGCATCGCATCCGCGTCGAGGCGTCCTACCTCGTGCGGCAGGCCGCGTGGGGCGCCCTCTACCGGGCCTCCGTTCCCGCCTCCATGGACGGCGTGGACCTGTCCCTGTTTTCCCGGATCCGGCAGAAGACGGGAGAGGACTGGGACAAGGTGGCCCTCTCCCTCTCCAACGTGGTTCCCCTCAAGGGTGTCGACCTTCCCGAAGCCGCCCCCTGGATCCTCTCGATGCCGAGGCCCGCGCCCATGGCCTACCGGAAGGCCGAGCGCAACGGCATGAGCCGGGCCAAGGCCACCATGGCGGCGCCGGCCCCGATGGCGGAGGCCTTGGCCGGGGCCGTGGAAGACGAAGCCCCCGCCCGGGAGGCCGCCTTCGTCTCTGCCGCCCGGGAGGCGGGTGCGCTGTCCTTCGAGTACCGCATCCCCCAGGCGGTGAGCATCGAGTCGCGGGACAAGGAGACGATCCTGCCCCTGACGGCTAAGCGCCTCAAGGGGGATTTCTTCCTCTACACGGTGCCGAAGGTCAACAGCCTTGCCTTTCTCGTGTGCCGGACCGCCTCCGACGCGGAGCTCCTGAGCGGGCCGCTGAACGTCTATTTCAGCGGGCGCTACGTTGGCAAGACCACGCTTGCGGAAAAGCGGCCGGGCAGGGAGTTCTACCTGAACCTGGGGGCCGACCGGGAGGTGAAGGTCCAGCGGGTGAAGAGCCGGGACAGGCTGAAGGAGACCCTCTTCGGGATGGAGCGGAACACGGCCGTCCGCGAGCTTTCCTACACGCTGACGGTCGAGAACCTGAAGGACAAGCCCGTTACCGTCCGGATTCTCGACGCCGTGCCGGTCTCCCGGACCGACCGGATCCAGGTGAAGGACCTGAAGCTCGACCCCCAGCCGAAGGAAAAGGACGTCCAGGGCCAGGAGGGCGTCTACCTCTGGGAAGTCGCGCTGAAGCCGGGAGAAAAGCGGGATGTCGGCATCTCCTTCGAGGTGTCCTACCCCAAGGACACGCCGCCCGTCGGCCTGTAGGGGCCGTGGGGAGGGCGCCCATGGGAGCGGCCGGGCGGCGGCTGTCCCGGGAGCGGAAGACCCTGGAGGCCATGATCCGACTCCGGTGCCGGGACGTCCACAGGCCGGAGGGAGGCGGTCTCTGCGGGGAGTGCAGCGATCTTCTCCGGTACGCCGAGGGACGCCTCGCAAAGTGCCCCTTCGGGGAGGGGAAGCCCACCTGTGCCCGCTGCCCCGTCCATTGCTACCGGCCGGAGATGCGGGAACGGATCCGGGAGGTCATGCGCTACGCCGGGCCCCGGATGATCCGGGAGCATCCCTGGCTGGCCATGATGCACCTCCTGGACGGGCGCCGGAAAACGCCCGGGAGGCCGGGCAAAGGGCGAGGCAGCCCGGAGGGATGACTGTCGTCGGCTGCCGCCCCGAATCAAATCATTCAGGAGAGTTCACTTCATGGACAAGGTCATCATCACCGCCGCGATCACGGGCAGCCGCATGATGCGCGATGTCGCCCCCCACATCCCCATCACGCCGGAGGAGATCGCCACCTCCGCCGTCGAGGCCTGGCAGGTCGGGGCCTCCATCGTCCACCTCCACGTCCGGGACCCCGAGACGGGCCTCGGCTCCCAGGACCCGGACCTGTTCCGGCGCGTCGTGGAGCCCCTCCGGGAGAAGACGGACCTGATCCTGAGCCTCACCACCAGCGGCATTCCCGGGCGGAACCTGCCGACGGAGGAGCGCCTGGCCCCCCTGGCCCTGAAGCCGGAGCTGGCCTCTTTCGATGCCGGATCGATCAACCTCGGCGGTCGCGTCTTCGCCAACAGCCCGGAATTCCTGGACGAGGCCGCACGGATGATGCGGGAGGCAGGGGTGAAGCCGGAGATCGAGGTCTTCGACCTGGGGATGCTTATCACGGCCGTCCGGATGCGGGACGAGGGGAAGCTGGACGACCCGCTCCACTTCCAGTTCGTCCTGGGGACCCCCTGGGGGGCGCCGGCGACGCCCAAGTCTTTCCTCCACCTTCACGAGCACCTGCCCGCGGACGCCACCTGGTCGACCATCGGCATCGGCCGGGGCTCCCTGCCCATGGCCATGATGGCCCTCATCCTGGGCGGCCACATCCGGGTGGGCATGGAGGACAACATCTACGTGGACCGGGGGGTGCCGGCGAAGACGAACGCCGAGCTGGTGGAGCGGGTGGTCCGCATCTGCCGGGCCTACGGCCGGGACATCGCCACGCCCGCCGAGGCGAGAAAGATCCTGGGAATTTAGTCTCCTGCCGAAATTCGGATTCATTCTTTCAACGAGGCAAACCATTCGTTTCCACCGCATTGCCGCCCCCCCGGACGGCAATCCACGGTTCCAAGGACCGGCCTTTCCCATCACCCCGCCAAACCTGCGCCGACGGGGACAAAGCAGGGTGACCGGCGTCCACACGTGGTAAGCCTCGGTTTTTTTCCTTCTGTCCGGCTGATGTGCACCCGCTTAAGCCCCGTTTCATGTTCCCGCTTTTTTCTTATCGCTGATCCACTTTTCGGCCATGACCAAACGGCCTGGTAGAGGTCCATGCCTGTACCGATGGTCGAACGTTTCCCCTCGGCCACGGCGATGCGGGTCGGTGGAAGTAGAACATGCCGATTATTTTACGGATTACATGACCACGATAAAAACGACTTGACAGGCGAAGGGAGAAAACTTAATTTTCGAACCAAAAGTTAAGTTTTTCTGGAGCGACTCATGGCCAAGAATCTGGACAAGGAAAAAATCCTCGATGTGGTCCGCACGATGTCGGTGAAATACGGCTTCGACAAGCTGACCCTGGCGGACATCGTCCGCCCCCTCGGCGTCAAGAAAACGGCCCTCTATCATTACTTCCCCGGCGGAAAGTGGGAGATGATCGAGGCCATGCTGCACTCCGAGGAAGAGAAGATCATGCGGAAGATGGAGGAGGCCGTCGCCGGGGAATCCGATCCCCGTCAGAAGCTGCGGGCCATGGTTCTGTCGGTCCTCGAACACACCCGCGGCCTGAGGGAGATGCTGGACGTCCCCAGAGAGATGGCGGAGCAATTGGGCGTCATTTACGGCAACATCGAGCTGTCCTTCAACCGGAACATGATCGACACGCTCATTGCGATTCTCGAAGAAGGAAAAATTCTGAAAATATTCACGGACATCGATACGAGTCAGCTGGCCATGTCGATACACTTCATCATGCATCGCATCCATCCGCCCCTTGCCTATGAGGAGAGCTGGCCGGTGCTGAAGGAGCGGGTGGACGGGTTTCTGAACCTGCTCTTCTACGGGATCGTCCGCCCTGAATGCCGTCCGGTGCCCGAACGAGCATGAGTGGAACGGTGAGGCCGCATGTTGAAACCCAGAGGTAATCGTATCGAACGCGTCCGTTTCATTGCCTGCCTTCTCGTGATTCCTGTGTTTCTTGCGGCCGGCTGCAGCGGTGGCAAAAGCGCGAGCGAGCAGGTGAGCGCCCCCGTCCCCGTGGCCGTGAAAACAATCGAGAAAACGGACGTCGAAAAGGTCATCTCCGTCACTGGGAACATCGAAGGGCTGAGAACCGCGCGCCTGGGCTTCCTGGTGGCCGGGAAGGTCAACTACATCGCCGCGAGGGAAGGGGAGACGGTCCGGGCGGGGCAGCTCCTGGCCAGCCTCGACCCGGAGAGCTACCGGATCGGCAAGGAGTTGGCCGACGCCGCCGTCGCCCAAATCGAGGACGAGCACCGGCGACTGACCCTGATGCACGAGCGGAAGAGCCTCTCGGACGGCGACTACGCGAAGATCAACAGCGGTCTGCGGCAGGCCCGGGCGCAGCAGCGGCTGCAGGCGAAAAACCTGGCGGACACGAGGCTGTACACGCCTTTCAGCGGGATTCTCCTGAAGCGCGGGGTCGAAGTCGGGGAGATCATCGGCACGGGCATGCCCGTCTTCGCGGTCTCCGACATCCACGTCGTGAAGGTCAACGCCTCTGTTCCCGAGACGGACCTGCAGTTCATCCGGATGGGCTCCGAGGCCCGGGTGCGCATTTCCTCCCTCGATTCCGAGTATGCCGGGAAGGTCGTGGAGATCGGCTCCCTCGCGGAAGCGACGACCCGGGCGTTTCCCGTGAAGATCGAAGTCGGGAACCCCGATCTGCTCATGCGTCCGGGCATGACGGCGGACATCCGGATCCAGTCCGGAAAGAAGACGGAGATCATGGCCGTGCCCGGGGAAGCGGTCATGCGAGACCCGGACAATGCGGCCTATGTCTTCGTCGTTGATGAAAACCGGAAACAGGCCTTCAAGCGCAGGATTTCCCTCGGGGAGATCCGTGAAAACGGCATCGCCGTGACCTCCGGCCTCGCTCCGGGCGAGCAGGTCGTGGTCGGCGGCCAGCATAAGCTGAATGACGGAACTCCCGTGACAGTCAAGCAGGCACCATGAACTTCGTCAAGAAATCCCTGAAGTATCCCCAGGTCACCGTCTCCGTCCTCCTCATCCTGTTTGCCGTCGGCACCTTCTCCCTCCTGGAGATGCCGCGGCGCGAGGACGCCAAGATCCGTATCCGGGTGGGGCAGGTCATTGCCTTCTACCCCGGGGCCGATTCGCTCCAGGTAGAGGAGCAGGTCACGAAGAAGCTGGAGCAGTACCTGTTCCAGTATGAAGAGGTCCGGAAAGAGAAAACGACCTCCACCACCCGCGACGGCGTCGTCCTCATCAACGTCTGGCTGAACGACAGCGTGAAAGACCTGGACGTCTTCTGGAGCAAGCTGAACCACCAGTTGCTCGTCCAGAAGGCCGTCAGCCTGCCGCCGGGTGTCCAGGGACCCATCGTGAATTTCGAGTTCGGCGACGTGGAGGCGCTCCTGATCGCCATTGAAATGGACGATCCCGACTATGCCCGGATGAGCGACTGTGCCCGGAAGCTGGAAGACAGCCTCCGGACCCTCAAGTCCGTCTCGAAGATCAGGCGCATCGGCGGCCAGAAGGAGCAGATCCTCATCTCGGCGGACAGCGCGAAGCTGGAGCGATACGGGATGACCTTCGCGACGGCCATGATGGTCCTGCAGTCGCAGAACACCATCGGCCCCGCAGGCGACCTTTCGACGCCGGACTCGCAGGTGCGCCTTTACACCAGGGGATATTACCGGACGGAGACGGAGATCGGCGACCAGATCATCGGCCTGGCCAGGACCGGCGAGACGGTGCGCCTGAGGGACGTGGCGGCGATCCAGAGGCAGTACCAGGAGCCGGCCTCCCGGGCCACGGTCAACGGCAGGAACACCATGCTCCTGGCCGTGCAGATGCATGAAGGCCGCAACATCGTCGAGTTCGGGAAAGAGGTGGACCGGAAGCTCGCCGAAACATCGAGGCTCCTCCCGGCGGGCGTCAAGCTGACCACGATCGTCAACCAGCCCGCCGTGGTCGCGAAAAACGTCGGCCATTTCCTTCGCGAGTTCATGCTGGCCATCGTCGCGGTCATCCTGGTCATCGTGCTGCTCCTCCCGTTCCGCGTGGCCGCCGTGGCTGCCATGGCCATCCCCATGACCGTCGCCGTGACATTCGGCGTCATGCACGCCCTGGGCATCGAGCTGCACCAGGTTTCCCTGGCCGCCCTGATCGTGGCGCTGGGCATGGTCGTGGACGACGCCGTCGTCGTTGCCGACAACTACGTGGAGCTGCTGGACGGGGGAGTGGACCGGAAGACCGCCGCCTGGCGCAGCGCCTCCGACCTCGTGGTGCCCATCCTGGCGGCGACGGTGACCATCATTGCAGCCTTCCTGCCGATGACGCTTCTGACGGGCATGGTCGGCGAGTTCATCATCGCCCTGCCCCTGACCGTCTCCATCGCCCTGGCGGCTTCCTTTTTCGTCGCCATGGTCCTGACGCCGCTCCTCTGCCTGACGTTCATCCGGAAGGGCCTTCACGACCGGGAAGAAACCGGGAAGACGAGCGGGAAAAAAGACCGGTCCCTTCTCGACTTCATGCAGCTTGGATACGACCGGGCCATCGCCTGGTGCATGGCCCACTCCCGGGTGTCGATCTCCGCCTGCCTCGTCATCATCCTGCTGGCGGTGGCCCTGTACCAGGCCATCCCCCAGAAATTCTTTCCGGCGGCGGAGCGAAACCAGTTTATCGTGGAGCTGTGGATGCCCACGGGCACGAAGCTGGAGAAGACCGGGCAGGCCGTCCGGAAGATCGAGGGCATGCTGAAAAACGACAGGCGGGTTGTGAACTATGCCGGCTTCATCGGCATGGGGGCGCCGCGCTTTTATTACAATTTCATTCCCGAGCCGCCGGGCGCCAATTTTGCGCAGGTGATCGTGAACACGAACACGGACGAGGAGGCGAAGCAACTCCAGCGTGAGTTGAACGCCCGGGTGGACGGAGAGGTCCCCGAAGGGAGGGTCCAGGCCAGGCTCATGCAGCAGGGAGTCCCCGCCGCCGCATCCGTCGAGGTCCGGATCGTCGGCGACGACATCGCGACCCTGAAAAGCGCCGGCCGCCAGGTGGAGGACATTCTCCGGGAGACCCGCGCCGCCGCCTTCATCCGCTCCGACTTCCGGGAGGACTATTACGGCGTCTCCGTCCGGCTCCTGGACAATGCCGCCCGCATGGGATTCACCACGGAAAGCGTTGCCAAGTCCATTTACGCCGGCTTCACCGGTGCGCCCGTGTCGACCCTCTACGAAGGCAACACGCCCGTGGAGATCCTGCTGCGCCTGGACGAGCGGAGCCGGGGCAGCTTCGACCACCTCAGGAACATGTACCTGCCGTCTCCCGTAACCGGTGCGGCGGTGCCGCTTCGCCAGATCGCGACGCTGGAGCCGCAGTGGCATCACGGCCGGATCCGGCACCTCAATGGTCTCCGGACGCTGACGGTTCAATGCGAGCCGGCGGAGGGCATCCTGGCCTCGCAGGTCCTGAAAAAGGCGCGGCCGCAGATATCCAGAATCGCGCTCCCACCGGGATTCCGGATCGAATATGGCGGGGAATACGAAAACCAGAGGGAGACCTTTTCGGAGATGCTGGTGGTGCTGGCCATCAGCATTGTGCTCATCTTTCTCGTTCTCCTGTTCCAGTTCCGCAACCTGAAGCAGTCCTTCATCGTCATGCTGACGATTCCCCTGAGCATGTTCGGGGCGTTTCTGGGACTGCTGATCACGGGCAATCCCTTCGGATTCACCGCCTTTGTCGGCCTGATCAGCCTGTCGGGCATCGTGGTCCGGAACGCCATCATCCTCATCGACCATGCCAACGAGCTCTGCCGCGGCGGCGCTTCCATCCGGACGGCCGCCCTGGAATCAGGAAAAAGAAGGCTGCGGCCCATCTTCCTGACGGCCAGCGCGGCGGCGATCGGCGTCCTTCCCATGATCCTTTCCGGGTCGCCCCTGTGGAGCCCTCTGGCCAGCGTGATCGCCGTGGGCATCATGCTCTCCATGGTTGTCTCGCTCCTCCTGGTGCCGGTTCTCTACGCCGCCATGATCAAGCCTTCCGGCGTCCTGGCGAAGTCCCCGGCAAGCCTTGAAAGGCCCGCCCATACAGGCCTGCGAAAACAAGTCGCTTCCCTGCTCCTGATCGCCCTGATTCTATTCCCGGCCGGTGCCGGCGCCCAGGACGGCCCGGAGCGGCTGAACCTGCAGAAGGTTACGGAACTGGCCGTCCGGAACAACCGGCTGCTCCATATCAGGCAGCTCCAGGTGGACGAAAAGCGGCAGAAAGTGAGCGAAAGCAGGGTCAAGTATTTCCCCGCCGTCGTGGTCGGCGGCTCGTATCAGTACAGCAGCGTGGCCGGCACGGTCGATCTCAGCCAGGGATTTCTCGGCACGGTTTCCACGGGCTCGGTCCATCTGCCGGTCCCCTCGGTGGACCTGGCCCTGGATCTGAACAGTTACGATGTTGCCAGCGCAGGAGTCCGCTTCTATCAGCCCGTCTCGCAGATCCCGAAGATCCGGTCTGGCGTTGAAATTTCCAAGGCGGACCTCGCGATTTCGGAAATCGAACAGGCCAAGGCGATCATGCAGGTGAAGCAGGCCGCGGAGAAGCTCTATTTCGGCCTGCTGATCCTCCAGAAGCAGAAGGAAGAGGCACAGATCAAGCGGACCCTGGCGAAACGGAAGCTTCACGACGTCGAGAGCGCCGTCCTGGCCGGCAAGACGACGCCGTCCAGCCTGGCGGGATTGAAGGCGGCCGTGGCCGACGAGGAGCAGAACCTTCTGAAGATCCGGATCCAGATCGACGACTATTCCGCCGATCTGAGGCACCTGATCGGCCTGCCGTCCTCCACTCCGTTCGTCCTTGATCCGGTAACCTTCGATGACACCATATACGAACTCATGCCGGTGGATGCCCTGGCCCGGGAGGCGCAGACCGGCAACAGCGATCTGAAAGCGGCGGCCGTTCAGAAAGCCAAGGCCGAGCACGCGATAGACGCCAGCCGGTTCAGCTACCTGCCGGACTTCGGCGTGATGGGCGGCTATACCTGGCAGGAGGGCAATGCGCACTTCCGGCAGAGCGCGATCCATTCCGGGTTCGATCCGGGGTGGAACGTCCGGGACGCCTTCATCGGCGTCTCTCTCCAGTGGAACATCCAGGACGCCGTCTCCAACGTGTACGTGAAGAGGCAGCGCCTCGCCCTGAAAAGGCAGGCCGAAGAGAACCTGGCCAACACGCTGGAGCAGGTGAATGCGGACATCGAAAAGGCGCACCGGAGGGCCTCCCAGGCGGTCGAGCTGATTTCCGTCGCCCGGAAGGTCGTCGACTACCGCCGGGAGGATTACCGGATCCAGAAGGACCGGTACGAGGCCGGGCTGAGTCTCGAAGCGGACTGTCTCACGGCGAAGGCGGCCCTCATGAAGGCCGAGTCGGACCTCTTTGCCGCGCAGCTGAATTACCGGATCGTCGTGACGGACCTGCAACTTCTGTCGGGGAGGCTCTAGCGGTTCGAGGGGGGATGGATGTTCCATTTCGCCTGAAAATTAACAAGGGACTGAAACCGGTTCACTCCAACGCCCATCGGAAACGTTCTTCAAACGCAGGATCCGGCCTTGACAGTGTAAGCGGTGGCTACCGATCTTTGCCGGCAGGGCCTGTGCCTTTTTTCGGGGATGCGGCAATCCGTTGAAATTCCTGTTCCAGACCACTCAGTCCAGTCGCGCTGATGTTCGTATCCAGCGGGTAGGTTTCTTTGCCTGGATAGACAACCCACAGATGGGCCAGTCCCAGTTCCCGGAAAGCCGAGTGCATGGAGGCGCTGACAGCCGGTGCTTCCGCATATTTGAATTCCACTCCCCAGGGTTTTCCCCGGGCATGAAAGAGAAGATCCAACTCTCCCCCGGTGTGTACGGCCCAAAAGAAAACCTCCTCATCGTGGAGCCCTAAATGTCGGATCACCTGCTCCAGGGCAAACCCCTCCCAGGAAGCACCCAGGCGGGGATGATAGAGGAGATCGCTTTCATCCCGGACGGTGAGCAAGGTGTGGAGGAGGCCGGAGTCGCGGAAATAGATTTTCGGCCTTTTCACGAGCCGTTTCGTTGTGTTGTAGAACCAGGGCTGGAGCTGCCGGATCAGGAAGGTGCCCGTGAGAATGTCCAGATAATGGCGGACCGCCGTGTCGGAAACGCCCAGGCTGCGCCCGAGTTCCGATACGTTCAGGACCTGACCGTGATAGTGGGACAGCATCGTCCAGAAACGGCGGAGTTGGAGAGCGGGGACCCGGATTCCCAGATTGGGAACGTCTCTCTCCAGGAAGGTCCTGACAAAGTCTTCTCTCCATGACAGGGAAGCATCCTCGCTTTCCGCCAGGAAAGAGCGGGGAAATCCGCCCCGGACCCACAACCGGCGGTACTCTTCAGGTTTAACGTCCCGGATGGCAAACCCGCCCAACTCGACGAAGGAGATGCGTCCGGCCAGGGTCTCGGAGCCTTGAGCAATCAAGTCCCTGGAAGCGCTGCCGAGTATGAGGAACCTTCTGGAGACGTCGCGGTCGACCAGCACCCGGAGAGCAGGGAAAAGATCGGGGCGGCGTTGAATTTCGTCGATGATGACCAGCCCCTCAAGGGGTTCCAGGGTCAACATGGGATTGGACAGACGCTCGACGACCCTCGGGTCCTCACAGTCGAAATGATGAAACGCCTTCTCCCCGAGGCGATGGGCATACTGCAGGGCAAGGGTGGTCTTGCCGCATTGACGGGGACCGAGAAGGGCGACGACGGGGACGCCGCGCAGTTTTTCCTCGATTGTCTGTAACTCTTTTACTCTTATGATTTCCATTGGATGCAATAGAACCATGAAATTTCTATTTCTGCAAGAGAAATTTCATGGTTCATGCCCGGGGCGAGTCCAGGCGCGACTTGGCAGGCGGACGTCGTTTTCGAACGTCCGTGGCATGGACAGCGGTTGTCGGGAAGATGCCCCCCGACAACGGTTCATCCCCACGCCTGAGGGGTAAATCTATGTGTCCGTCTATCAGAAGGGGGGTGGCAAATTTCCCCCACCCTTTAGGTAATCCTTTGTTAAAGCGATTCAATGGACTGCTTCATGTGAATGTATGTTCGGGTCGGATGATTCGTCGTGCATACGAGAAGCAGCCGGTATTTTCCTCTGCCGATATCCTCAAGATGATCGTTCTTTACCGCCCCTGCCGCCCCATCCACCCGTCGATGTAGGCGGCGACTTCCTGCCAGCCCGGTTCGGCGATGAGGAAGTGGTCGCGGCCGGGAAACTCGCGGTACATGGATACTTTCCCGTATTTGCGATGGATCTTCTGCACGATGGAGGGGGGCAGGAGGCGGTCCTCCTCCGCGGCGATGGTCAGGACCGGGCAGGTCACCTTCGATTCGTCCACCTGTGTGGCCTTGGTGGTATCGAGGAACCAGAAGCTGATCTCCAGGGCCGCCTTCGGAGATTCGTAGGTCAGTTTTTCGAATATCCGTTTCCGCTGATCTTCCGGCACGCGGTGGAAGGAGGAGTATACGGCCCCCTCGAAGGTCGGGCGGATCGGCTCTTTCCAGGAGCCCCAGCGCCCCATGTTCATCCAGGCGCTCTTGAAGCCGGTCCAGGACAGGGGGTTGACGCCCCGGGGAAAGGCCGGCGCCACGAGGACCGCCGCCTTCGCCACGCCCCGGCTCGCGAGGATCTGGGCGATGAGTCCGCCCATGGAATGGCCGATGATGACCGGTTTGGCAGGGAGGGCCCGGATCTCCTTTTCCACGTCCGCCGCATAATCCAGGACGCTCGTGTCCGTAAGGCGTGGATCCGGAGGGGAGCTCAGGGGGATGTTGTGGTAACGGAGGGTCGGGGTGACGACCTGATAGCCCTGTGCCTCGAAGTAGCTCCGGAAGGAATCCCAGCACCAGGGGCCGGCAAACATGCCGTGAATCATGACGAGGATCGGCTTCTCACCCCGCATCTTGCTCGCGGTGTCCGCGGACTGTACCGGGGCCGCTAAGACCACGAGGGCGATCAGGATTGCCAGGGCACCGTTCACGACGTGTTTCATGTCTTTCTCCCGGTGAGGTCCCGCGGGATCCCGTGTCCAGCGGAACGGGGAATTGGAAGGATCAGCCGGCGGTCCATGCATACATCAGGATCGCCGCCGCCTGCGGCAGGCTGAGCGATTCGGCGTCGCCCTTCCCGGGGATCGTCCATTGCTCGTCCGCCAGGGCCAGGAGATCCTCCGGCAGGCCGTGGCTCTCGCTCCCCAGGAGGATAGCCGCCGCACCGCCCGCGTGCGGGGGAGTGCCGCCCGCAGCGACGGCCGCCGCCACGGGGCCCCGTTTTTTCAGGAGCGGGATCGCTTCCCGGAGATCCACCTCCTCCAGCACATTCAGGTGAAACAGGCTCCCCATGGACGCCCGCACCGCCTTCGGGTTCGTCGGGCTCACCGATCCCGGGTCGATCAGGATCGTCCGGATGCCGAACCAGTGGGCAGTCCGGAGCAGAGCGCCCAGGTTGTTCGGGTTGTTCACCTCGTGGAGGCAGAGAACGGGTCCGGTCTCCCGCGAAAGGACCGCGGACGGCTTCTCCCGCTCGGCAACGGGGACGACGGCCAGAATCCCCTCGGGCTCAACGTCCTGGCTCAGCCCTTTCCAGTCTTCCTCCCTCACCGCATAGACGGGGGCTTTTTCAGCCAGGGAGTCCGGCAGGGACGGCCAGGATTCCCCGCGATCCTTCCGGACCAGGACCGCCGAGACAGGCCGGGCGCTTCGCAAGAGCTCCCGGACCACCTTCACGCCCTCCGCCAGGAACAGGCCTTCCCGCCGCCGGTATTTCTCCAGGCGGAGCTTCCGCCAGGCCTGGATCTCGGATCGCGAGGGGGCTGGAAAGCGCTCGGTCAAGGCAGGGGCCTCCGGTTATGCCGGCGGGTGCCCGTCGTCCAGGGACACGCCGGTGTCTCCCTCCTCGACCGGCTTGGGCCACAGGACGGAGGCCAGGATGGCCGTGAGCAGGACGCCGACGATCACCCCGAGGGAGACGAAGACGGGGATCTTCACCAGGTGGGACAGGAGCATCTTGACTCCCACGAAGGACAGGATGACCACCAGGCCCCAGTGGAGGTAGTGGAAGATCCGCATCAGACCCGAGAGGGCGAAGAAGAGGGACCGGAGGCCCAGGATGGCGAAAACGTTGGACGTGTAGACGATGAAGGGGTCCGTCGTGATGGCCAGGACCGCCGGGATGGAGTCGACGGCGAAGAGGATGTCCGTCGTCTCCAGGGCCAGGACCACGGCGAACAGCGGCGTGGCGTGGCGGACGCCGTCTTTGACCAGGAAGAAGCGGCCGCCATCGTAGGAGTTGTCCACCGGCATGAGCCGGCGGAGAAGCTTCAGGACGGGGTTCTTCTCCGGGTGGACCTCCCGGTCCTTGCTCACGGCCATCTTGGCCGCCGTGTAGATCAGGAAGAGACCAAAGACGTAAATGATCCATTCGAACCGTTCGATCAGGGCGACCCCGGCGAAGATGAAGACGGCCCGGATGACCAGGGCCCCGAGGATTCCCCAGAAGAGGGCCTTGTGCTCATACTGGGCAGGGACCTGGAAGTACCCGAAAATCAAGAGGAAGACGAAGAGGTTGTCGACGCTCAGCGAATACTCGATCAGGTAGCCCGCCAGGAACTCCAGGGCCTTGTGGTGCCCCTCGAACCAGTAGACGCCCCCGCAGAACAGCATGGCCAGGGTAATCCAGAAGCCGGTCCACAGGAGGGCCTCCTTGACTTGGACCACGTGGGCCTTCCGGTTGAAAACACCCAGGTCCAGGGCCAGAAATGCGAGAACGAGAATGGCGAAAACAATCCAGCCGACCACAGTGACTGTCATTTCTTTCTACCTCGGTTATGTTTCCGGAAAACCGGCACGGACGGTGTGCCCTGCGAACTGGGAGAGGTTGTGGATGATGCCCTTCTCCCGGCGGAAGCCGAGGCCGCAGGGCTCCCAGGAAAAGAAGACCCCCGCCTGGTAGAGACGGCCTTCGCCGTCGGCGGGCAGGTCCGCGAACTCCTGGTAAATGGAGCGGTACGATACATAATCCCCGTCCCTTCTGTCCAGTTCATTTCCCGATGGGTCGAGGATCCGCACGTTGTCCCCCTCCCGGCTGAAGGTCTTCTTCTCCACGCAGGTCTTCCCGCGGAGCGGATCGAAGGATGTCTCCAGGAGGAGCGGGTGGTCCGGGAAGAGGTCCCAGAGGACCTTCAGGATTCCTTTCGACTGGAAGAGGAGCGAGTAGGGTGGGTTCAGGAGGATGACCCTGTCGCGCCGGAGCAGGCCCGTCAGAATCTCCGCCAGTTCCGGCTCCTCCAGGGCGATGTATTCGTAGGGAAGAAGCTTGTACCAGAAATCGAAGCGGTCGCCCGCTGGATTGTAGATTCCCTCGTCATCGAAAAACACATCGTGGGCATACTCGAAACCGGTGATGAAACCTGCTTCGTAAGCCATCTCCTCCAGGAGGCGGGTCGTGTTCTCGTCTTCGAGGCCCAGGTCCAGGCAGGAGAAGAGGGCGCAGGGGATGGGGGCGTCGGGGCCGGCAAAGGCCGGGTGGAGATTGCGCATCCGGATGAAGGACTCCTGCAGGGTCTCGTAGAGGCGGTTGAACTGCCGCTCTTCATCGATGCCGTTGTGGCGGAGGATCATCCACTGGATCAGGGCCGTCTCGAAGATCATTGAGGGCGTGTCGGCGTTGAACTCGATGAGCTTGACGGGCTTTCCATCCAGCCCGCCGGCCAGGTCGAAGCGCCCAAGGAGGTGGAAGTGGCGGTCGTCCTCCCAGCTGAGCCGGATCATCTCCACCAGGTTTTCCGGGATGTCCAGGAGTTCGAAGAGGCCGTGATCGATGACGTGCTGGGCCGCCTGAACGTATAGGCCGTAGAGCTCATCCGCTGCCCGGTAGTAAGCTTCCCCCTCTTCCTCCGTCACCTGGACCAGCTCCTCCGCCACGTAGTCCAGATTGTCGGGAGACTGGTACCAGTAGAAGCCCACCTTCTCGAAGATGGACGGTGGAATGGGATTCACCTGCAGGGTATGCACGGCCTTCAGCCCGAGAAGCTCCGGAAGCTGCTCGTCATCCGGGAGAAAAACCCGGCCTTCCGGGCGCCCGGCGAGGTCGACGTGTAACGGCGGTTTCCGTAGCTGTATCCGTAATAGCGGCTTCCGTACCAGTAGCTTCTTGTGGGATTGCCCGACTGCCTTTCCTCTTCCTTGAGGCGTTCCTCCAGGGGCAGGCGGCTGGCGAGGCTCTGCTGGTAGACCGCTTCGTTAGCGTACACGAATGGGTTCGGGGACGTGGTCTTGCCCATCATGTACCCCAGAAGGCCCGCCGACAGGACGGTCCCCAGGCCCAGCATATTCCGCTCCTGGCCTGCCCCGTCCATGAGGCTGCGGACCTTGTCCTCCGGCAGGGTCTCGCTGGTTCCGTCCCGCCGCTTCACAACCACTCCCGTGGTGCTGCTGGGGTATTCGTTCACGATCTTGTAGTCTCCAGGCGCCGTTTCCTCGATCTGGGTCATGACGCCGGCCTTCCGTTCCTGCATGACGTTTCCGTCCGTGCCGCCGGTCGTCGTGACCGGCGCCTCATCGCACCCCGTGAGCAGGGTGTGGGCCAGGAAAAACACGCCCCCGGCGATGACTCGGCTTTTGCGCCCCGGCTGTTTCATGGCTTCCTCCTGATCCCGGTCAAACGATCATGCGGCTGATGACGACGGCGAGGGCGATGACGAGGCCCTGCACCAGGAGGGCCGCGGCGGTATTCCCCGCCTGGATCTGGTCTTCCAGTTTCGTCTTCGGGAGGAAGATCCAGTCGGAGACCTTCTGGAAAATCAGGAGAAACAGCATGCCCGAGGCGGCGCTGATGAGAAACCAGCCCAGGCTCTCGGCCCAGCCGGTGAAGTCTCCGGCGATGCTCGACCGCAGGATGATGCTGTAGGCCACGAGCAGCCCCGCCACGGTGATCCCCGCGCTGAGGTTGCCCTCCCGCAGGCAGGCCGCCGTGCGGAACCGGTAGATCCGCTGGTGCATGAAGACCGCCAGGTACAGGAAGAGCTGGCCCAGCCCGAAAAACGCCATGGCCGAGAGGATGCCTCCGACCTCTCCGGCAAATGCGCCGTTCAGCAGGATCCCCGTGGCGATGAAGCTGCCCGCCTCGACGATCCCCGTCGGCACGTTCCCCGCCTTGATCAGGTCGTTGTTGCGGACACCCGGGACGAGAATGCGGTCGTTCAGGAGATGGGCCGCGAAGAAGAGGACCGTCGTGATGGCCCCGTCGGTGAGAAAGACCACCAGGTCGGCCCTCCGGAGCCCCCCCTGGAAGACCCCCGCCAGGGCGGTGCAGATTCCAACGTAGAGGCCGAACCGGCGGAGCGCCACGGCCGTGTTGGCCTCCTTCTCCACGGCGAGATCGTCGTCGAATTTCGTGAGGACGTCGGCGATCCGCTTGGAAAGGTAGAGAAATGCCAGGATGAGCGCCATGTACACCACGATCATGCCGTATCGTTCCATCGTTCGCTCCTTGTCTTGAGGCCGCGGCGCCGGAACCGGCGTGGCGGCGGTGTTCGCGGGTCGTTCAGAGTTTCCGGAGCAGCCCCTGGGCGGCGATGTGGATTGGGTCCCACGGACCGCTGAAGGGTGGGGCGTACGCCAGGTCGAGGTAGGCCACTTCCTCCAGGGACAGGCCCGCCCAGAGGGCCGCCGAGAGTGTGTTCACGCGGCTGACCGCCCCCGCTTCGCCGATGGCCTGGGCCCCCAGGAACTTTCCCGTTCCCCGGTCCGCTGTGAGCTTCAGGCCCACTCTCCTGGCGGTGGGCATGGACCGGGCGGCGCTGGTTCCCCACAGGATCGTACTCACCGGGTGAAATCCAGCAGCCTTGGCTTCCCGCTCTCCCAGCCCCGTGACGGCGGCCTCCAGGTTGAAGACCTTGAAGGACTGGGCGCCCACGATGCCGGGGAATACCATGGGATCGCCACCGATGTTGCTGCCGGCCACGCGGCCCTGTTTGTTGGCGATGTCTCCCAGGGGCACATGGACCCATTTCCCGCTCACCCGGTGGAAGGATTCGCAGCAGTCCCCGGCGGCATATATGTTTTCTTCGGACGTTTGCTGGGAGAAGTTGACCGCGATGGCCCCCGTCTGACCGATGGCCACGCCCGCATCCCGGGCAAGGTCCGCGTCCGGACGTGTGCCGAGTGCCAGGAGGATGATGTCCGCCTCCAGGGGACCGGCGCTCGTGTTGAGGCGGTTGCGGCATGTGGAGCCGGCTTCGATGGAAAGCGTCGTCGTCTCCGGCAGGAACGTCACGTCGTTACGGCCCAGCTCTTCGATGATCAGATTCGAAAATTCCGGATCCCAGCGGGCCGCCGGCAGGGTTCCCCGGTGGACGATGGTCGTCCCGACCCCCGCCATGCGGAAGGCCTCGGCCATCTCCAGGCCGATGAAGCCGGCGCCGACAATGATGGCCTTCCTGCAGGGCATCTCCCGGATCAACTGCTTGATGCGGAGGGCGTCGGTCAGGCGCTTCAGGACGAAGACCCCCTCCCGGTCCTCTCCGGGCATCCCCGGCGTGAAGGCCTTGACGCCCGTGCCGAAGACGAGGAAGTCGAAGGGGAGCGTTCTCCCGCCCTCCGCATGCACCGTCCGTGCATGGAGATCCACGGCCTCAACGCCCGTGTCCGTGAGGACTTCAATCCCCGATTCCCGGAACTTCTCCGGGGTCCTTGCGATCAGTTTCCGCTCGTCCTTGATCAGATCGCCTATGAAATAGGGCATCGGACAGGCGGCTGTGGATGTATAAGCCGTCCGCTCGATGATGGTGACGGTCAGGTCCGGATCCTTCCTCCTTGCCTCCGCCGACGCGGAAGCGCCCCCGGCACCCCCTCCGATCACGACCATGTTCTTGCCCATCCTGAAGCCTCCTTTCGGGTTACCGATTCCGCGCCGCGGCGGTCTTTTGCATCCAGAAGACCGCCAGTCCCGCCCCGATCATGAGCAGGCAGAGAAGCTGTCCCATGCTCAGGGAAAGCCAGAGAAGCCCGAGCTGGGCGTCTGGTTCCCGGAAAAATTCAATGACGAAACGAATGAGACCATAGCCGATCAGATACAGCGAGAAGAGAAATCCGTCAAAGGGGCTTTTCCGGCGGATCGCCCAGAGAATGGCGAAAAGGACAAGGCCCTCGAAGAACGCCTCGTAAAGCTGGGAGGGGTGGCGAAGCCGGCCTGTGGGGTCGAGGGGAAAATACATCCCCCAGGGCATCGTCGTGGCGCGTCCCCAGAGCTCGCCGTTCAGGAAATTCCCGAGCCGGCCGAAGGTGTAGCCCAGCGGCACCGTGGGACAGATCAGGTCCGTCATGTTCCAGAAGGCGAAGCCGTTGCGCCGGCAGAACCAGACGGCCGCCAGGATCACCCCCACGAGCCCGCCGTGGAACGACATGCCGCTGATGCCGACGAAGCGGATTCCGTTTCCGAATTCAAAGGGCAGGAATATCTCCAGGGGATGATGCGCGTAATAGTCCAGGTTGTAGAACAGGACGTAGCCGAGGCGGCCGCCGAGGATCAGGCCCAGGATGATCCAGATGAATAGGTCCTGGATTGTTTCCGGCGTGTAGGGGTATTTTTCCTGCCGGATTCTCCGGACCACCAGGAAATAGGTGAGGCCGAAGGCCACCAGATACATCAGGCTGTACCAGCGGAGCTGGAAGGACCCGATCTGGAAGAGGAAAGGACTGATGTGGCTGGGAAGGTCCGCCCAGCCGGCCGGATGGTCCATGAGGTCTGCTTTCTCCCGCCTGCATCCCTGTGAAGCCGGCGGTGTCTGAGGGATTGTCCTTGTACGGCGGGTTGCCCTTCGGGAGACCCGACTGACGCCGCCGTTGGCACACGGGCAGTCTCTTATCACAGCGGGTGGTCCCTGTGCAACGGAAGTCCTTGAAACCGGGGTGTATTGACAGGGGGCGGCGCCTTCTGTATCGTGGCTCCGGCCGGGGCGGAGCGGACCGCAGCCGTCCGGGCGCATTCCGCCGCGCGGCGCCCGGTCCCGATTCCGGGTTGCCTGCATCGAAAAGGAGGCCTTATGAAGTGGGGGATCCTGGTGTTTCCGAACGTCGAGGAGCTGGATTTCGCAGGTCCCTGGGAGATCCTCGGCATGTGGGGCAAGTTCGCCGGGGGGCCCGACACCCGGCTGATTGTCGCCGAGACATCCGGACCGGTCACCTGCGCCAAAGGCCTGACCGTCCTCCCGCACGTATCTTTCGCGGACTGCCCGCCACTGGATGGTCTCCTCGTCCCCGGGGGCGAGGGAACGCGCCGGGAGGTCGATAATCCGGCCCTGATCGACTTCATCGCCGCGCAGGCGAAATCGTGCCGGGCCATCCTCTCGGTCTGCACCGGCTCCTTCCTGCTGCATCGAGCCGGTCTCCTGAGCGACCGGAAGGCGACGACCCATTGGAGCTCCCTGGAGCGGCTGCGGAAACTGGGAGACGTGCTCGTCGAGGAAGAGCGGTTCACCCGCGATGGCAACGTCTGGACCGCCGCCGGCGTGTCCGCCGGGATCGACATGATGCTCGCCTTTATCGCCGAGACGGCGGGGGAGCAGGCCGCGGGCGTCGCCCAGTTCGCCGCCGAGTATTACCCGCTCTGCCGCTCTTATGGAGACTCTCATATGCGCCCGGAAGCACCGGCGTATTTGAAAAGAAAGCGCTGAGACGGGCGGGCGGCGGCCGTCGCCGGGATCGCCCGGCGTGGTCATATCCATCCATCATTCACGGCATGCAGCAGCCGGCTCGTTGAAGCACGCCGCTGGAATGCATGCCCCGGGGGACCGTATGAAGCAGTGGGTATTTCTCTCGATCGCCATTGTGAGCGAGGTGGTGGCCACCTCGGCCCTGAAAAGCAGCGAGGGCTTCACGAGGCTTCTGCCGTCGCTGCTTGTTGTTGCGGGCTACGGCGCCGCTTTCTATTTCCTGTCCCTGACGCTTCGGACGATTCCGGTGGGGATTGCCTATGCGGTGTGGTCGGGGGTCGGCATGGTGCTCATTTCCGTGGTGGCCTGGCTTTTCCTGGACCAGAAGCTCGACGCCCCGGCGATTGCAGGAATCGTCCTGATTGCGGCGGGGGTTGTTGTCATGAACGTATGTTCGAAAACGGTGGTGCATTAGGCGGCTGTTGAAAACGGGCCGTCTGCGTCGTTCCCCTCGCCCTTCGCCATTCGACGTACAAACAAGTACGCCTTGTGGCTCAGGCCATCGGGAGCCTCGCATCCGACCCCTTTTGAACAGCCTGGGAAGGTACTTGACAGTGCGGCTGTTGAAAAGGGGCCGTCTGCGTCGTTCCCCTTTCAATGGAGGTCTTCGCAGCGTATGGAAAGCCGTTTCCGGGATTACAATCTGGCCCTCTTCTCGGGTGGGCGCCGGATTTTCACATCGATGGGGAAGGGGCTCCGGCCGCTGTTGGAGTGCCTGGACGCCTGCCGGGGTCTCCGGGACTGCGTGCTCCACGACAAGATCATGGGGCTGGCGGCGGCCCGGCTGGCGGCGGACTCGGGGATCGTGCGGGAGATCGTGTCCCGGACGGCCTCGGAGCCGGCAGCGCGCTTCCTGGAAAGGAGGGGGCTCCCGCTGGAGGTGGAGGAGACCGTTCCCGCCATCCTCACGCTGGATGGCGGCGCCGTCTGTCCCGGGGAGCGGATCGCCCTGGCCGTGGAAGATCCGGTGCGGTTTGAAGCGGAGATCCGGGCCATGATCGCCTCCGGCTCGGCCGGGCGGCCCGCCGGTCAGTAGGCCATGCCCTTGAGGTCCTCCACGTAGAGTTGGGCCGAGTAAGCCGCGACGGCGCCATCACCGCATGCGGTGATGACCTGCCGCAGTGGAGTCGCCGTGCAGTCCCCGCAGGCGAACAGGCCCGGCGCCGACGTCCGCATCGCCCGGTCCACCCGGACGGCCCCGTCGGGCCCCCGGTCGACCAGGTCCCGGACGAGGTCCGTGTTCGGGATCAGGCCCACGAAGAGGAAGACCCCCTCTGCCGGGATCTCGCGCTCCTCTCCCGTTTTCACGTCCCGGAGGCGGACGGCCTCCACAGTCTCCTTCCCGAGGATTTCCCGGACGACGGAGTTCCAGGCAAAGGCGATCTTCTCGTTGGCGAAGGCCCGGTCCTGGAGGATCCCCGTGGCGCGGAGACGGTCCCGCCGGTGGACCACGGTGACCTTCCCGGCAAAGTGGGTCAGGAACAGGGCCTCCTGGACGGCCGTGTTGCCTCCCCCGACGACGACCACCTCGCGGTTTCGGTAAAACGGCCCGTCGCAGGTGGCGCAGAAGGAGACTCCACGGCCGATGTACTGTTCCTCCCCCGGGACGCCGAGCCTCCTCCAGGAGGCCCCCGTAGCCAGGACAACCGACAGGGCATCGATCGTTTTCCCGCCCGCGCCGATCCGCCAGACCGGCAGGTCTCCCCGTCGGCCGGCTTCCAGAGACGTCGTGTCCTCGGACAGGATTTCCAGGCCGAACTGCACCGCCTGCTTCTTCAGGCGTTCCACCAGGTCGAATCCGTTGATGCCCTCCGGAAACCCCGGATAGTTCTCGATCATGTCGGTGATGGTGATCTGGGAGACCGTGGAGGCTCCCTGGACCAGGATCGTCCGGAGGTTGGCCCGGGCGGCGTAGATGCCCGTCGTCAGGCCCGCCGGACCTCCACCGATGATGGCCACGTCGAAGTAATGATCCGGGTGCGCCGCTTCTGCCATGGAAAGCCTCCTGCCCGCCGGTTGCGGAATGGTTTCCCATCCTTTAGACAATCGGACCGGCCGTGTCAACGGGAGGCCTTTTTCCCTTGGCAACCAGGGGCGGGTGTGCTATGAAACGGCGAATAAATCAGAATATTTATGGAACTTAATCCCTTCCGTTTCCAAGGAGAAAATCCCTTATGTCCGGCCATTCCAAATGGAGCACCATCAAGCGGAAAAAAGGCGCCATCGACGCGAAGCGAGGCAAGATCTTCACGAAACTCGCCAAGGAGATCAGCCTGGCGGCCCGGCTCGGCGGCGGCGATCCCGAAGCGAACGCGCGGCTCCGCCAGGCGGTCATCGCCGCCCGGGACGAGAACATGCCCAAGGACAACATCGAACGGGCCATCAAGAAAGGTACGGGCGAGCTGGGGTCGGTCAACTACGAGGAAGTCACCTATGAAGGGTACGGCCCCGGTGGCGTGGCGCTGATGGTGGAGATCATGACGGACAACAAGAACCGGACCGTGGCCGAGATCCGCCACATCCTCTCCAAGCATGGCGGGAACCTGGGGGAAAACGGCTGCGTCTCCTGGATCTTCTCGAAGCACGGCAGCATCCTGATCGAGAAGAAGCAGATCGGCGAGGACGAGCTCATGGAGCTGGCCCTGGAGGCCGGGGCGGAGGACGTCCGGGAGGAGGAGAACGAATTCGAGGTTCTCACCGATCCGCTGTCCTTCGAAGGCGTCCGGAAGGTCCTGCAGGAGAAGGGCCTGAAGTTCCTCGAGGCGAAGGTGACCATGATTCCCCAGAATCTCGTCAAGCTCGAAGGGAGCAAAGCGGAGCAGATGCTCAAGATGATGGAGAAGCTCGAGGACAACGACGACGTCCAGAACGTCTACGCGAATTTCGACATCGCCGATGACGTGATGGAAAAGATGAGCTGACCGGTTCCCGCGCTTCTCTTTCGGCATGCGTCCGGATCATCCCTTGAGAATCCTCGGTATCGACCCCGGAAGCCACGTAACCGGGTACGGTGTGGTGGAGAAGCGGCGAGCCGGCCTTTCCTGCATCACCTTTGGCGAGATCCGCCCGCCTCGGGGGGCCTCTCTCACCAAGGCGCTTTCCGTCGTTTATGAAAGGATCGAAGGCCTGATCCGTGAATCCGCTCCGGACGTCATGGCCATCGAGGACATCTTTTTCGGAAAGAACGTCCGGAGCCTGATCCGCCAGGGGCACCTGAGGGGGATTGTCCTTCTCGCCGGGACCCACGGAGGGCTGCCGGTTTTTGAATACACCCCCCTGGAGATCAAGAAGGCCGTCGTCGGTTACGGCCGGGCGGAGAAAAGCCAGGTGCAGAGCATGGTGAGGGCGATCCTGAAACTCCCCGGGGAGGCGCCCGCGGATGCATCCGACGCCCTGGCGGCGGCCATCTGCCACGCCCATTTCGGAAAGGACGAAACGGTCTGATGATCGCCCGCATCCAGGGAATTCTTCTCGAGAAATCGCTCAGCTCCGTCACCCTGGACGTCGGCGGCGTGGGATACCGCGTCTTCGTTCCCCTCACCGCCGTCTACAATCTTCCGGAGGCGGGCGAAAGGCTGGCCCTGCACATCCACACGCACGTGCGGGAGGATGCCATCCAGCTCTTCGGCTTTCCGGACCTCGCCCAGCGGGATCTCTTCCAGATGATGATTGCGGTCAGCGGGATCGGTCCCCGCCTGGCCATGAACATCCTGTCGGGAATCACACCGGAGGACCTGGCGGCGGCCCTCTCCCGGGGGGACCTGGCCCGGCTGGTAAGGATCCCCGGTGTAGGGCGCAAGATGGCCGAGCGGATGGTCCTGGAACTGAAGGAGCGGATCCTCAAGGCCGGCTTCACGGCCGCGGCGGGACGCGGCGAGGCGCCGCCGGAAGCCGCGGGCATGGAGGACGACGTCCTCTCGGCGCTCCTGAATCTCGGGTACAAGGAAGCGGCGGCGAAGAGCGCTCTGGAGAAGGCTGCAAGAGAGGTCTCGGAGCCGGCGTCGCTGGACGGGCTCCTCAAGGGAGCTCTCAAGATCCTGTCAGGCTGATGAAAAATGGCCGTCTGCGTCGTTGCCCTTGTCATTAGCCGTTCGACGTACGGACAACGCTTTTGAACGGCCTGGAATGCATCAGCGAATGGTCTGAGATTTGACAGGAAATGGGCCACTGCGGTTCCGCTTGGAGTGGAATTAACGGTGCCCGAGCAGGAAAGGACGATCCGGGTGGCGAAGAAGCGGAAAGAGGAAGCACCGGAAGAGAGAAACCCGCTGGTTCATCCGGCGGTCCTGGAGGAGGACGCGGGGCTGGATGTGTCCCTGCGCCCCCGGAGCCTGGAAGAATACATCGGCCAGCCGAAAATTAAGGACAACCTCTCCCTCTTCATCCAGGCCGCCCGGGAGCGGGGCGAGGCCCTCGACCACGTACTCCTCTACGGTCCTCCCGGCCTCGGCAAGACAACCCTGGCCTATATCGTCGCCCGGGAGATGGGAGTGGACATCAAGGTGACCTCGGGTCCCGTCATCGAGCGGCCCGGGGATCTGGCGGCGATCCTCACGAACCTCCACGACCAGGACGTCCTGTTCATCGACGAGATCCACCGCCTCTCCCACGTGGTCGAGGAAATATTATATCCGGCCATGGAGGACTACCACATCGATATCCTCATCGGACAGGGGCCCTCCGCCCGCTCGATGAAGCTGGGTATCCCCCGGTTCACCCTGATCGGCGCCACCACGAAGGCGGGGTTGTTGACCTCCCCGCTCAGGGACCGGTTCGGCATGAGCTTCCGCTTCGATTTCTACAGCCCGGAGGAACTCGCGGTGATCATCCGGCGCTCCGCCGGGATCCTCTCCATCGCCATCGACAACGGCGGTGCGGTGGAGCTGGCCCGCCGCTGCCGGGGCACCCCCCGGATCGCCAACCGGCTCCTCCGGCGCGTCCGGGACTATGCCCAGGTGAAGGCCCGGGGAAAGGTCGACCTGGAGGTGGTAGTCCGGGCCCTGGAGCTCTTCGAGGTGGACGGACGGGGATTCGATCACATGGACCGGCGGATCCTCCTGACCCTGATCGAGAAGTTCGGCGGCGGGCCCGTGGGCATCGACAGCCTGTCGTCGGCCATCGGGGAGGAGCGATCCACGCTGGAAGACGTCTATGAACCCTTCCTGGTTCAGGAAGGCTATATTCAGCGGACCGCCCGGGGAAGGCTGGCGACGAAAGCGGCCTATGACCACTTCGGAATGGCCTGGCCCGGGGCCCGCCAGGGGGAACTGCTATGAAAGTCCTGCTTCACATCTGCTGCGCCCCGTGCGCCATCGTCCCCGTGGGGGAACTCAGGGACGAGGGCCATGACGTCACGGGCATGTTCTTCAACCCCAACATCCACCCCTTCCAGGAACACCAGCGGCGCCTGGAGACCCTCCGGGAATATGCGGACATGGTTTCCTTGCCGGTCATCTGGCCCGAAGAGTATCCCCTGGAGGAGTACCTGCAGGCGGTGATTTCCCTGGGTACCGAACGGTGCACGCAGTGTTACCGGATCCGCCTGGAGCGGACAGCCGAGACCGCCCGGGCCGGAGGGTACGATGCCTTCACCTCCACCCTCCTTTACAGCCGGTACCAGCGGCATGAACAGATCCGGGAAGTCGCAGCGGAAATGAGCAGCAGGCACGGGGTTCCATTCCTTTACCGCGATTTCCGGGAGGGATGGCAGGAGGGGCTCCGGAAATCCCGTCACATGGGACTCTACCGCCAGCCCTATTGCGGCTGCATCTTCAGCGAGAAGGAGCGTTTCTATCGCCCGCCCAGAACGGCAAAGCACGCGGCTTCCCAGGAGCCGTCCGCCGACCGGATGCCTCCCGGATGCGGATGACGGTGTACCGGGGCATGCTTCCGGTTCCCGGGCCGTGCCCCGATACCCTGTTTCATGCTGATGGCCGCCTCTGTGTTCTTATCGACACACCCGGTACGGATATCCGTTCCGGCAGGCTCGGAAATGGTTCCCATTAAGGGCTCAATATGAGGGGTCATTTTAAACCACCACCCTGTTTTTCGTCAGGGCAGGGGGGCATGGTGCAGAACTTGCTTTTTAATGCTCCATCACATCGGGAATCGCGGGTTTTATGCATTTACAAAGAACCATAAACGACGAAATCTATTGTAATAGTACGGGCTTGCACTCGGGGCGGAAAGTCTCCATGACGATCCGGCCCGCCCTGGTGGACGAGGGGATTGTGTTCATTCGCAAGGATATCCCCTCCGGATACCGGATTCAGGCGGACTATAACAACGTGGCGGATACGACCCTTGCCACGACCCTCGGAACCAATGGCGCGAGCATTTCCACGGTGGAGCACCTCCTGTCGGCCTTCTCGGGCATGGGGGTCGACAATGCGATCGTGGAAGTGAACGCCCCGGAAGTGCCCATCATGGACGGCAGCGCCCTGCCCTTCGTCGAGATGCTCAAAGGGGTGGGAACCCGGACCCAGGGCAAGTACAAGAAAGTCCTGGTGGTTCGCCGGGAGGTTTCGGTCTCGGACGGGGTGGGGACGGCCATGTTCCTGCCGGCGCCGGAATTCAAAATCACGTATAAAATCGATTTCAAGCACCCCATTATCGGACAGCAGTCCCATTCCATGACCTTCACCGACGAGTGCTACGAGCGGGACATCTGCCCCGCACGCACCTTCGGCTTCCTTCGGGACGTTGAATACCTGCAGGCCCGGGGACTCGCCCTGGGCGGCTCCCTGGGGAACGCCGTCGTTCTGGACGATGAACGTGTCCTGAACAAGGAGGGCCTCCGCTTCCCGGACGAGTTCGTGAAACACAAGATCCTGGACGCCATTGGAGACCTGGCACTCCTGGGGATGCCCATCATCGGCCACTTTGTGGCGTACAAGTCCGGTCACAAAATGAACAACCTCCTCCTGAAGGAACTGATGTCCCGGGAGGAAAACCGGGAGATCATCGACCACCCGACCGCAGAGGCCGCGCCGGAGCGGTTCCGGTCGCTGCGAATTCCGGCCTTTCGGGTTCTCGATGCGGCCCGGGCTTGATCGGGCTTAGAAAATACCAATCTTCCCGCCTTGTTGTAGCTTCCGTGATCCATATCTGGAGCTTGCAATTTCCGTGACAGTTCCTTAGAATCCCTTTTTGCTTTCCAGGCGGACAGGTTTTTGAAGGTTTCGAAAACCTGTTTCGTCCGGGGGAGAATGCTTGCACCGGGGAAAGACATCCATGAAAAAAACCAGTTTGTTTGCATCGGCCGTCCTGATCCTGCTCACGGCCGTCATGGCTACGGCCGCAGCGACGTCGAAGCCGTACATCCGGGATATCCTCGTAACCACAAAAGGAGAACAGGTTCTTCTTTACGGAAAGGTCACCAACGGCTTCACCCCGGAGATGAACGCGGAGATTATGGCCGGGTTCCCCGTCCGGTTCACGTTTTATGCCGGCGTCTACCAGGATCGTTCCTTCTGGTTCGACCGTCGGCTCTCGGAAATCGAGGTCAACCGGACGCTCAAGTACGATAACCTGAAGAAGACCTTCCTGGTTGCCTCCGACGGCACCCCCGAGCCCGCCGTTTTCCAGACCCTGGGAGAGGCAAGGTCCGCCATGTCCGACCTGAACGGGTTCTCCGTCGGCTCGGTGAAGTCGCTTGCCAAGAACACGGAATATTACCTGAAGGTGATGGCCAAGCTGGACCGGGTGCAGCTTCCGCTCCGGCTGGAATACGTCTTTCTGTTCGTCTCCCTGTGGGATCTGGAGACGCCCTGGCACACGTACAGGTTCATCTATCGCGAATGAAACCGAATCGGAAGAACCCGGTCATCGACGAGAAGGAAGCCCGCAAGCGGCGGCGGGAACGGCTCATCATCCTCCTGACGGTGTGCCTGATCGTCCTTCTGGCCTACGTGGAGAGCAGGATCTCCTGGCGGGGCCAGGTCCTGCCCATCTCGGACAATGTCCTGATCTTCGGCTTCATCAACATCAACATCATCCTGATCATCCTCCTCATCTTCCTGATTGTCCGCAACGTGGTGAAGCTGGTATTCGAGCGCCGGCGCGGCGTCATCGGCTCGAAGTGGCGGTCCAAGCTGGTGGCGGCCTTCGTGAGCCTGTCGCTGATTCCCACGGCTCTCCTGTTTGTCGTGTCCATCAACTTCCTTTCCTACAGCATCGAGAACTGGTTCAATGTGCGTCTCGGGGATGCCCTGAACACAACCCTGGAAGTGGCCCAGTACTATTACCAGCAGGGGACCGAGTACGCCCGCTACCATGCCCGCGGCATCAGCGGAGAAATCACGGACAATCGCCTCTACGAGCCGGACAAGCATTCGTACCTGAAGGCCCTCATGGAGCGGCGCCAGTCCAGCCTGAATATCGGGGTCCTGGAAGTGCATTTCGACAGCCAGAGAGAGGGGATGATCGTCCGCAGTACTCCCGCGGAGACAATACCTCCGTCTGTCCTGACGGCATCGCAGCTCGAGAAGGTCTATGCGGGGCAGGAAGTGGCGGAGATACAAACCAGCACGGCCGCCGGGGAGATCATCCGGGGGATCGCGCCGGTTTACACGTTCCTGGTTCCCAGGGAGGTGATCGGGTACGTGACGGTCAGTTACATCATGCCGAAGGCCATGGTGGACAAAATGGCCGTAATCTCCGCCGCGTCGGAGCAGTACCGCCAGCTGAAAATCCTGAAGAACCCGGTCAAGTTCACCTATGTGGTCACCCTGTCGGTCGTGACGCTCCTGATCCTTTTTTTCGCCACCTGGTTCGGCCTGTTCCTGGCGAAGGGAATCAACGAGCCCCTCGAGGACCTGGCGGAGGCGACCCGGAAGATTGCTGCCGGTGATCTTGATTATCAGATCAACCTCGCCGGGGATGACGAGATCGGGGTCCTCGGGCAGTCCTTCAATGCCATGACCCGGGAGCTCAAGAAGTCGAACCAGCGCCTGGAAGAGGCGAACAGGGACCTGGAAGAGCGCCGGAAATACATGGAAACGGTCCTGGGCAACGTTTCGGCGGGCGTCATCGCCGCCGACCGGGACGGCATCGTTACAGCCGTCAACCGGGCGGCGGAGCGGATGCTCCATATCCGGACGGAACAGGTCCTCTGGAAATCGTACCTGGACATCCTGACGGCGGAACAACTGGTGCTTGCCCGGGAAATGCTCCAGGAAATGAAGGAAAGCCCGGAGGGAGCCCTTCAGAAGCAGATGGAAATCGTCGTGGAAAGCCGGGCTATCACGATCCTCATGACGGCAACGGACATCCGGGATGACGATGGACGCGACATGGGGGTCGTCGTGGTATTCGAGGACCTTACGGAGATGCAAAAGGCCGAGCGGGCCGCGGCCTGGCGGGAAGTGGCGCGGCGCATGGCCCACGAAATCAAAAACCCCTTGACGCCGATCCAGCTTTCTGCCCAGAGACTGCAGCGGAAATACGGGGACCGCCTCGGGGAGGACGTCAAGGTCTTCCAGGAATGCACGAAGACCATCATCGATCACGTGGACGTCCTCAAAAACCTGGTGAACGCCTTTTCCCAATACGCACGGATGCCCGTGACGAATCCGTCGCCCAATGACCTCAACGAGGTCGTCACCGATCCGGTGGTCCTGTTCCAGGACGCCCACAAGGACCTCCGGTTCGACCTCGACCTCGATCCCGGAATCCCTCGGCTGCTCATCGATCCCGAGCAGATCAAGCGGGTCATGATCAACCTCCTGGACAACGCCGTGGCGGCGGTGCAGGGCTCCTCCGGACACATCGCCGTCCGCTCCGCCTTCGACCGGCGGAACTCCCGGGTGACGGTGGCCGTGGCCGACAACGGGTGCGGGGTGCCGCCACGCTACAAGATGAAGATTTTCGAGCCCTATTTTTCAACAAAAGTGTCCGGGACCGGACTCGGCCTCGCCATTGTCAGTTCCATCATCTCCGACCACCAGGGCCAGGTTCAGGTGGCGGACAACAATCCCTGCGGGACCGTTGTGTCTTTTCATCTTCCCGTAATGGAAGGGGACGGGAACGCGGCCATGAAGCAGCCTTCCCTGGAATCGGAACATGCATAAGAACATCCTGATCGTTGACGACGAGAAAAGCATCTGCCAGTCCCTCGAGGGAATCCTCGCCGACGAGGGCTACGAAGTCCAGACGGCGCCGAGTGCCGAAGATGCCCTCCGCATGATGGAGGAGGAGGCACCGCACCTGGTGCTCCTGGACATCTGGCTTCCCGGAATGGACGGCCTCGAGGCGCTCAAGATCATCAAGACCGAGTTTCCCCAGGTCCGGGTGGTCATGATGTCGGGCCACGGAACCATCGAGACGGCCGTCAAGGCGACGAAGCTGGGCGCCTTCGATTTCATCGAGAAGCCCCTGTCGCTGGAAAAGATCATCCTGGTGATCAACCACGCGATGGACATGATGCGCCTGGAGGAGGAGAACGTCCTCCTGAAGCAGAAGCTAACCCAGAGCTTCGAGCTGACGGGCAAGAGTCCCGTGATCATGGAGCTCAAGGAGCAGATCTCCATCGTGGCTCCCACCAACGCCTGGATCCTCATCATGGGGGAAAACGGAACCGGAAAAGAGCTGGTGGCCCGCTCCATTCACCGCAAGAGCCGACGGAACCAGAAGCCCTTCGTGGAGGTCAACTGTGCGGCCATCCCGGAGGAGCTGATCGAAAGCGAGCTTTTCGGCCATGAAAAAGGCGCCTTTACGGGGGCGACCTCGAAGAAGAGGGGCAAGTTCGACCTGGCCAACGAGGGGACCATCTTCCTCGACGAGGTAGCCGACATGAGCCAGAAGGCCCAGGCGAAGATCCTCCGCATCCTCCAGGAAAAAACCTTTGAACGGGTGGGGGGCAACCGGCTCATCTCCACGGACGTCCGGGTCCTGGCGGCCACCAACAAGGACCTGGAACGGGAAATGGAGGAAGGACGCTTCCGGCAGGACCTGTACTACCGCCTGAACGTCATTCCCCTGCATGTGCCGCCCCTGCGGGACCGGCGGGAAGACATCCCGCTTCTTGTAGCCCGTTTTATCCACGACTTTTCACTGAAGGAAGGCGAGGTGGAAAAAACGATGAGCAACGAGGCCCTGGAGAAGCTCATGCGGCACGACTGGCCGGGGAATGTCCGGGAGCTGAAGAACATCGTCGAGCGCCTGGTCATCATGACGCCCGGCAGGGTCATCGACGTGGCGGATATCCCCCCGCTCCAGAAGACGGAGAACGGCCAGCGGCCGGAGACCGCCGACATTCCCATTCCCTCCGATTCGGACTCCCTCCGGGATGCCCGGCAGGACTTCGAGAAACAGTTCATCATCAAAAAACTGAAGGAGTTCGACGGGAATATCTCCCGAACGGCGGAGGCCATCGGGCTGGAGCGGAGCAATCTTCACCGGAAGATCAAGTCCTTCGGGCTGGACGCCAGGCCGGACGACCGGGAATCCCAGCCGTCCTGATCAGGACTTTTCTCCGCCGTTCATCTGCCGCTGCAGGTCCGCCAGCGAGAATTTCATGAAGGGCAGGAACGGAAGTCCCATGACCACGATGAACAGTACGGAAATGAAATGGTAGACCACGGCGAAGGGCAGTGCCTCCGCCTTGGTGATTCCGAACAGCCCGAGACCCAGGATACAGGCGTAATGCCAGTTCCCGATAAATCCCGGGGCCGTGGGAATGGCGATTCCGATCAGGAGGATGACCATCAGGATCAGGGCTGCCGTGACCGACAGGGGAAGGGAAAAGGCCGCGAACATGGCGTAAATGATCGCCACGTCCACGACCCAGATCACAAGCGACAGTATGCCCACCCGTACAAGCAGGCGCGTGTCCCGGATGATCCCGAACCCGTCGATGAAATGGAGGATCATCCCCCGGATCGGGGCGGCAAAACGGCCGGGAATCCATCGAATGATGAACTCCGCCGCCTGCATGGCGTTTTCCCGCCGGAAGGACAGAAAGATCATCAGGAAGACCAGCCCCAGCATGGCCGCCCCGAACAGGATGCCGGAACGGACGAGCCAGGGCGGGAAGGGCGTCCACTGCAGGGCGATCATCGCCAGCAGGAGAACGGTTGCGCCGTCCATGACCCTCTCCACCAGGATCGTACCGAGGGCGGAGGTCATCCGGATGCTGCTGTGGCGGGCGATGAGGTAGGGTCGGACCAGCTCTCCCAGGCGGGCCGGCAGGGCCGTGATGGCCAGGAATCCGACGTTGGAGATTTTAAAAACGGTCCACGGGCGGACCGTTTCCAGGGGTTTGAGGATCAGGCCCCAGCGCCATGAGCGCAGGACCTGCATGGCCAGCATGCCTGCGAGCGCGGGAACGAGAAAGCCGTAGCGGATCGACCGGAATCCCTCGGCCACATCCCCGAAACGAATGCCCCTCACCGAGAGCCAGACCAGGGCCGCACTCAGCAGGATTCCCAGGATCAGTTTCTTTTTCATGGGCATTCCCGGCCGGTGACGGCGCTCAATCCGCCGCTCTCCCCGCAGGGGGCCGGGGTCCCTCGTTCATCAGGGATTTCCGGTCGCTGCACCGGCTGCCGGAAGAGGTTTTACAACCGGCGCGGGACTGCTTCCCAGCCCTCCGTTCCCGATCTTTGCGAGATTGTCCCGGATCCGATCCTGGATGAGCTGTGAGGAGACCTTGTTGCCGAACAGCCCCACCCGGACGGAGACCGTGGTGACGTCTTTGTCCTTGTACTTCAGTGCGATGGTCACGTCCTCCCCGTCGATGACGGCCTTGATCGTTCCCTCGCCGATCTTCCGTTCCGGCGACACGTCCCGACCCTTCATGTCTGCCACGGTCTTCTCGCAGGCTTTCCAGGTCTTGTCCATGGCGAAATAGTAATCCGTCTTCATCTCGCCGTTGATGTACGCATAGGTGCCGCCTCCGGCCCCCGCCGCGGCGACTCCCCCGACGATCAGGGCTGTCTCCAAACCACATCCGGCAAGCATCAGGACCCCGAACACGACCGCCAGCGCTTTTTTCCACTTGTCCGTCATAGCTCCTCCTTTTGCTTCCTGGTGTTGGTGGCCGCCGGTGCGGTATGGACAGGCGGAACGCCGGCACCGGGGTGTGGGTCTCTTAGCACATTTTTCCTGGGACGTCACGGCTGAGCATGACGGGGACGAAGGGGGGACCCCTTATTCTCTCCCGAGGCGCTCGAACTCCCGGAGGAGTTCCTCCTGCTTCCGGTTCAGCGACGTCGGGATCGCAACCACGGTTTCGATGATCTGGTCGCCCCGTCCGTGGCCGCGCAGGCGGGAGACCCCCCTGCCTTTCAGGCGGAACGTCTTGCCGCCCTGAGTGCCCCGCGGGATCTTCAGCTTTTCCGTTCCTTCCAGGGTCGGCACCTCGATGCTGGCGCCGAGGGCGGCCTGGACAAAGGAGATGGGGATCCGGCAGTAGATGTCGTCACCGCTGCGCTCGAAGAACTCATGAGGCTCCACGTGGAGGAAAATATAGAGATCTCCGCTGGGGCCACCGTGAACCCCTTTCTCGCCCTCTCCCCGCAGGCGCAGGCGGGAGCCCGTTTCCACGCCGGCGGGAATCTTCAGGTTGACGGTCTTGTGGACCCGTTCCCTTCCAGATCCGCCGCAGGCTTTGCAGGGGCTGGTGATGACCGCTCCCTGCCCCCGGCAGGACGGACAGGTGGAGCTGATGCTGAAAAAGCCGCTCGTCTGGGTGACCTGGCCCCGGCCCCGGCAGCGGCTGCAGATCTCCGGGGCCGTTCCAGGTGCCGATCCGGATCCCTCGCACTCCCGGCACGGTTCGTATTTCTCGATGTCGATATCCCTGGAAATGCCCCTCACCGCCTCCATGAAGGAAAGGGAAAGGTCGTAGCGGAGGTCGGCGCCGGCCCGGGCCGCCGTTCGGGAGCGGCCGCCGCGAAAACCGAAAATGTCTTCGAAAATACTGCCGAAGCTGGTAAAAATGTCGTCAAACCCGGAAAACCCCCTGAATCCGCTGCTGGTCAGTCCCTCGTGGCCGTAGCGGTCGTAGATCTCCCGCTTCTGGGGATCGCTCAGGACCTCATAGGCCTCCGCGGCTTCCTTGAACTTCTCCTCCGCCTCCCGGTCCCCGGGATTCCGGTCCGGGTGGTACTGCATCGCCAGCCGGCGGTAGCTCTTCTTCATCTCCTCTTCGCTGGCCGTCCGCTGGACTTCGAGAATTTCATAGTAGCAGCGTTTGCTCATTCGACACCTCCGCCATCCACCGGAGCCTTCCCGGCGTCGTGAACCTGCCGGAGGCCTTCCGTGTTTCCGCTCTTCTCGAAGGCATGGCGGGCAAAGGTGAGGCGGCCCCTCCGGAGGGCCTGTTCCCCGAGCCGGCTCCACTCTTCTTGTGTTGCTTCCCGGCCCAGCGCCTTGACGGCCTGGAGAAAGAACTGGACGTCCCCCTCTTCTTCGGCCCGGGCCATGATGGCGCGGAGCTTGCCCGCGTCGTTCCCCCGGCCGAAACACTCGACGGCGTCGGCGATCCGCCCGGCGGCGAGGTATCGGTCTCCCAGGGCGGAGAGGGCCGCCGGAGCTGTCCTGTCGAGATGGAGAATGCGCTGCTTTTCTTTGTAATCGGGAAGATCTTGACGTTTCATGAGGAATTACGGGACCACCCTGTCCGGCCGGTGCAGGTCGCGACGGCACCGGGACCGCTTTCTCAACACCCGAAGTTAATCATGGGGGATGGGTCTGTCAAGGCGGGCGCCTGTTATGCAGTCAGCCGCTGCAGCGCCTCCTCATACCGTTCCAGGGTTTTCCGGACGATGTCCGCTGGCAGGGGCGGCGCCGGCGGCTTCTGGTCCCAGTTCAGCGACAGGAGGTAATCCCGGAGGAACTGCTTGTCGAAGCTCTTCTGGGACCGTCCCTCCCCGTAGGAGTCGGCCGGCCAGAAGCGGGAGGAATCGGGCGTCAGAAGCTCGTCGATCAGGATCAGCTCGCCGTCCAGGAGTCCGAATTCCATCTTCGTGTCGGCGATGATGATGCCCGCCTTGAGGGCACGCTCGGCGGCCCGCCGGTAGACGGCGATGCTCAGTCCGATCACCCGTTCCGTAAGCTCCGCTCCGATCTTGTCCTCCATTTCCTTCCGCGTCATGGGCAGGTCGTGCTGTCCGATTTCCGCCTTGGTGGTCGGCGTGAACAGGGGTTCCGGCAGGCGGGCCGACTCGTTCAGTCCCTCCGGCAGGGGGATCCCGCAGATGGAGCGGCTCTTCCGGTACTCCTGCCAGCCGGAGCCGCTCAGGTACCCGCGGACGATGCATTCCACGGGAAGGGGGCGCGCCTTTTCAACCAGCATCGAACGGCCCTCCAGGATCTCGCGGTGCGGGGCGCAGGAGGCGGGGAAGTCCGCCGGGTCCGTGGACAGCAGGTGATGGCGCACCAGGTCCTTCATGACCCCGAACCAGAACGAGGACATGCGGGTCAGGATCCTGCCTTTGCCGGGGATGGGATCGGCCATGACCACGTCGAAGGCGGAGATCCGGTCCGATGTTACGATCAGAAGCCTGTCTCCCAGGTCGTATACGTCGCGGACCTTCCCGCGGCCTGCCAGCTGCAGGCCGTCCAGGTTCGTTTCCATCAGGCCTTTCGATTCATTCATGGGTATTTGCGCCTCCGTTCGAGTCGTTGTTTCCTGCCCGGAAGGCATCCGGCTATCGCAGGAACGGATTGAATTTCTTTTCGTGTCCGATGGTGGAGGTGGGTTGGCGTCCATAGTTGTGTCCCGGCAGGACCACGGTGTCGTCAGGGAGGGAGAGCAGACGCTCCCGGATGGAGCGGCTCATGACCTGCCAGGATCCGCCGGGAAGGTCGGTTCGGCCCACCGCCTCGACGAAGAGCGTGTCTCCCGTGAAGACGAAGCCTTCCGTGTAGAGGGCCATTCCTCCGGGCGAGTGTCCCGGGGTGTGGATGACCTTCAGGGAGACGCTGCCGACGGTGATCGTGTCGCCGTCCCGAACGGTGAGATCCGCCGCCGGCGACTTCTGGGCCCTGAACATGGCGAGCATCATGGCCGGCGTGGACGTCAGCATGTCCGCATCGTCCTCGTGAACGACAATCGGAGCGCCGGTCTTTTTCTTCATGTCCTGGTTGCCGGAGATGTGGTCCACGTGGCCGTGGGTGTTCACGATATACTTGATGGTGAGGTCGGCCCGTTTGGCCTCCTCGAGAATGCCGGCGGTGTTCGCCGCCGGATCGATGACCAGGCCTTCCCCCGTCCGGGGATCGCCGACGATATAGGCGAAAACGGCCATCATCCCCACCTGCATCTGTTTCAGAAACATGGTTTTCTCCCGTCTTGGACGATTCGGGGCAGGCCTATCACTTTTCCTTTTTTCCCGTCAACGGAATTTGACCGGGCGACCGCCGGCGGATTGTTTTGACACGCCGGCCGCCGATGCCTTATGGTGCGGGCGGTTCATCACGGGAAGCGGAACGGAGGAGCGGAACCCATGATCCGGGAGAAATCGGACCGTTATGACTGCGTCGGCTGCGGATACTGCTGCATCCGCCACACCTGCACCTTCGGACTGCACCGCCATCCCGGAAAGCGCGACCGCCGCTGCCCGGAGCTGCACTGGAACGGCTCGCGATACGTCTGCCGCCTCATGGTCGAGCCGGGGGGCATGTCCGATTTCATCCGGGAGCAGCTTCAGGCGGGATTCGGCTGCCGGTCTTATCACAATCCCTGGCGCTCCGAGGTGCGGGAGCGGACGGAAGAAGAGGAGAAGATCCTGTTTGATCGCTGAACGGAAGGCCCCTGGCCGCCGGGACGTGCTTCAGAGCAGCGACCGGTCCCGGAGGATCCGGAGGAGCTCAAGGGCCTTCTCCTCCGTCGTCCCTTCCAGGAAGCGGCAGGATGCGGCCGGCGGGGCCGAGACCCCGAGGGAGCGCTCCCGGATCTCCGGGGCCGGCAGGGTATCCGCGGGGACTTCCGTGAGACCCTGCGAGCGGGCCCGGAGCACGTGCGACAGGGCCGGGTAGCGAGGCCGGTTGATTCCCGTCTGAACCGCCACGACCGCCGGGAGGCGGATCGCCAGGATCTCCCTTCTGCCCCCCTCCATCTCCCGTTCCACGACGATGCAGGAACCTTCCAGACCAGCCTGTTCCCCGGGGCTGACATCAAGACGGACCGCGGAGGTGGCCCACGGCCAGTCCAGGCGCGCCGCCAGCATGGGCCCGGTCTGGCCGTGCATGTCGTCCTCCGAGAGCGTTCCCGCCAGGATCAGGTCGTATCCCCGACCCTCGGCCCAGGCGGCCAGGAGGGCGGAGATCTCCGAGGGCATCGGGTTTGCGTCTTCCTCCATGAGGATCAGGATTCCTTCGTCGGCGCCCATCTCCAGGGCCCGTCGCAGGGCGGCCCGCACGCGCGGGGGACCGGCGGAGACGGCGTCGATCCGCGTGCCCGGGAGCGCCTCCCGGATCCGCAGGGCCTCCTCCAGGGCGTGCTCATCGTAGCGGTTGATCCGCCAGTCCGCTCCTTCGGCGGCCCTCCAGCGGGTCCCGCTGTCGTCCGGTGCCACCGGGGCGTCGTCGTCCGGGACTTGCTTGATGCACACCAGGATCTTCATGGATTCGCCTGCATCAGCCCGTACAGCTTCAGCTTCTTGTGGAGGGTGCGGCGCGTGATGCCGAGCCGGCGGGCTGCCTCGCTCTTGTTTCCTCCGGCATCCTCCAGGGTTTTCAGGATGGCGGCCCGTTCCAGTTCCTCGAGGGAGGTTCCCTCCACGGAAAGGGCCGTCTCTCCCGGGATCTCCGCCGGAGTGGGCGGGGCGCCGCCGGGGAGCGTCAGGGCCAGGTCGTCCTCCCCGAGCCGCTCCGATCGGGCCAGGACCACGCCTCGTTCTACCGCGTTCATCAGCTCCCGGACGTTTCCCGGCCAGGCGTGGCGGAGAAGCCGGTCCATCGCCCTGGGCGCGAATCCCTTGATGGCCTTTTTGTTTTTTTCCGCAAACCGGGCCAGGAAATGCTGGGCCAGAAGCGGGATGTCCTCACGGCGCTCCCGGAGGGGAGGAACGGCCAGGTTCACGACGTTCAGGCGGTAGTAGAGATCGTCCCGGAAGCGGCCCTGGCCGATTTCCTGGAGGAGATCCCGGTTCGTGGCGGCGATGATCCGCACGTCCACCGCGAGGACGTCGCTGCCGCCCACCCGCGTGATCTCACGCTCCTGGAGAACCCGGAGCAGTTTTACCTGCATCCCCAGGGACATTTCGCTTACCTCGTCAAGGAAGAGCGTTCCCCTGTCGGCCTGGCGGAATTTTCCCTCCTTGCGCCGGTCGGCCCCGGTGAAGGCCCCCTTTTCGTGACCGAAGAGCTCGGACTCCAGGAGGCTTTCCGCCAGGGCGGCGCAGTTGATCTTGACGAAGGGGCCGTCCTTCCGGAGGCTGTTGTAATGGATGGCGCCGGCGATCAGCTCCTTTCCCGTGCCCGATTCTCCCGTAATCAGGACCGTCGCCTCCGTGGGGGCGATCTGGACAACCGTCTCCAGGAGCCGGGTCATCGCGGCGGAGTGCCCCAGGAGGTTGGTGCGGTCGTACTGCTCCTTCAGGTTTTCCCGGAGCATCCGGTTCTCCTCCGCCAGGCGCAGGTGCTCCATGGCCCTTTGGAGCGTCAGCTTCAGCTCGTCGAAGTCCAGGGGCTTCGTGAGGTAGTCGTAGGCCCCCTTCTTGAGCGCCTCCACGGCGGTTTCCACCGAGGCGTAGGCCGTCATGAGGATGACCGGCAGGGCGGGGTTGAAGGCCTTGATCTCCGCCAGGGCCTCGATGCCCGAGACATGCACCATCCGGATGTCCATCAGGACCAGGTCGAGCGGTTCCTCCCGGACCGCGGCCACGGCGGCGGCACCGTCGTCGGCCTCGGTGATGTCGTATCCCCATCCTCCCAGGAGGGTTTTCAGCATGGTCCGGTGGGCCCGGTCGTCGTCGACGACGAGAATGTGTTCGCTCTTTTTCATGTCGTTTTCCTGTCGGGGATCCGGAACGTCACGACGGTTCCCCTGCCCGGACCGCTCTCCAGGCGGATGTCTCCATCGTGGGCCTCGACGATCTTGTGGACGATGGCCAGGCCCAGGCCCGTTCCGGACGGTTTGGTCGTGTAATAGGGATCGAAGACGCGCTCCAGGTCCTCCGCAGGAATGCCCGTCCCCGTGTCCGATATCTGAATCCGGACGGTTCCGTCCGCGTCGGCGGCCGCCGCGGTGGTCAGGATCCCGCCCTTCTCCATGGCCGCCAGGGCGTTCAGGTACAGGTTGAGGAACACCTGGTGCAGCCGGTCCGGATCCGCCTCGACGGCCGGCAGATCGTCTGGAATTCGGTTTTCCACGACGACGTTCTTCTCCCGTGCCTCTCCTGCAACGACCCGGAGCGCGCGTTCGGCCGCCTCTCCGATGGAAACGGGTTTCTTCTGGAGCGTCATGGGACGGGCGAACTCCAGGAGCTGGGTGATGACCCGGTTGAGCCGGTCCACCTCCTGGATCAGGATGTCCGCGGTACTGCGGTCTTCCGGGATCTCCCGGTAACGCTCCCGGAAGTACGTGGCAAATCCCTTGATGGAGCTCAGGGGGTTGCGGATTTCATGGGCCACGCCGGCGGCCAGGCTGCCCAGGGATGCCAGGCGCTGGCTCCGGGCGACCTCTTCCTTGAGCTGGCGCATTTCCGTGATGTCCCGGAAAAGGAGAATGGATCCGAGCGGTGTGCCTTCTTCCGATTCCAGGGTTGTGGCCAGGGTCTCCAGGGGAAGGGTGCGGCCGTCCTCAAGCGGGCACTCCAGCTCCTTCTCGAGGGTTTTCCCACCTTCCCGCAGATCCTCCAGCAGATCCCACAGGCATTGGGGGAGCATTTCCCGGGCCGGCTTGCCGTCCACCCCGCCCGGAGCAAGGCTGAGGATGTCCTCGGCCGACCGGTTGCAGGCGGCAATGAGGCCGTCGTTTCCGACGGCGATGAGACCGATGGGCATGTGCTCCACAAGCCGGTCCGAGAAGGCCTTGATCCGGGAGAGCGACTGTCGCGTCATCCGCCATTCCTGGACGATGAAGAGAATCAGGAATCCGGCGCAACCAACCAGAAGGAAAAGGACGCCCTGGGCGATCGACTGGTTTCTCTGCCGCTTCCGGATGTCCTCGAGGGGGGTTGTATCCAGCCCGACGAAAACGATCAGCTGCCGGATCGCCTCCGGATTCACAGGAGGAGCGATCCGGCCTCCCGGGCCGAAGAGGCGACGGCCGGCGACGGGCTTGAAAGCCTGGTAAACCTCGAAGCTGTCTTCGCCGCCGGGGTTCGGAACCAGTCTCCAGCGAACCTGCCCGGAGCGGGCGATCTCCTTCAGATCCAGGTCGGTTCCATAGGGACGGCCCACCGACGAGGGATCACTGTCCGCCAGGATGGTTCCCTCCCCGTCCACGACAACCATGTAATCGATACCCTGCTGCTGGGCCGTCTCGATCAGCAGTTTCTGCAGTTCCAGATATCCCCAGCGGTGCAGGCCCAGGCCCGTTCGGGCCCCCGCCTCATAGGAGCGGATCAGGGCTTCTCCCTTCTCCAGGAGAAGCTGGTTCATGAAAGCCTCGTGGCGGGTCATGTTTGTCATCGCCATCCAGCCGTAAAGGGGGGCAAGAATGACCGCGGCGCCGAGGACGATCCAGGGCGAGAAACCGGCCCAGAAGGGTTTCCCGGGAGAGAGGCGGGCATGTTTTGTTCGTTTCGTCCGGGTGTTCATGATGTCCTGTTTCCAGGGTGGATAGTTCGTATCCAGCCGGATACCACGGGCGGATATTCTGTATCCACTTTTTTCTCACCAGGGTGCCAGGAAGCGGAGCGGGGAACGGTTAGTTTATTATAACAATTGTTAAATCAATAGGTTGTGGATTGGCTTCTGTGTTGGCATGGCCGTTGCTTCGTATCCCCGCAAAAGGGAAACGGAAGCGCGAAGAACAAAAAAAAGAAAGAGCAATATAGAAAGGAGATCCGGAAATGAAAGGCAAGAAATGGATGACGACCGTGGCCATTCTGGCTGTTGTCCTGATGGCCACCACGACCTGGGCATACGGTCCGGGCGGAGGCAGAGGATGGGGGAGGGGCCCCTGTTACAATACGGGTGACGTAGGCGGTCCGGCGGGCCTGAACCTGACGGCGGAACAGAGTGCGAAGATGCAGGCCCTGCGGGTAGCCCACCAGAAGGATGTACAGCCCCTCCAGGCGGCCATGTTCGCGAAGCGGGGCGAGCTCAGGACACTCTGGCTGGATAACCCCCCGAGCGAGGAGAAGATCCTGAAGGTGAACAGAGATATCGATGCCATCAAGGCCCAGTTGAATGAAAAGGCCACGAAGCACCGCCTCCAGATGCTGAATGTCCTGACACCCGAGCAGAAGGCCCAGGTCCAGACGCGCGGTCCCGGCTTCGGTCGTGGCTTCGGTCCGGGAGCGGGTGCCGGATGCGACGGGTGGGGCCCCGGCAGCGGTCAGGGACGGGGAATGGGTCCCAGGGGCTGGTAAGCAACTCCCAACCGGCGCAGAGCGCCTGACATAGAGAAAAGGGTCGGAGGATCGTGAACCTCCGGCCCTTTTTTTCGTCCGGGGCGCGGGGGCTGCCGCGGTGGTTTCCGCCGTCGCGGAAGCGTTTCCGCAAACGGTGTACTGAGAGCGGTAAGCCGGCGGAATGAAAACGCTTCCCAATGCTTCCTCTGGAAACCCCGGTCGCGCCCCCGCGGACATTGGGCGATGCCGGGTGATCTGGTCTCCGGGGCTGCAATCTGAGGGTTGATGTCCGGGACGGGAAAGCGTAGGAGAAATGTCCTGTCGTTTTCCTGGAGCAAACCCGAATGATCCGGACCATCCATCGAATATTTCTCTCCGGTGCGTCACTGCGACGGCCCTTTACGCGGGAATTCTTCCCGCCGCGCAGGCGGATCGTTCCGCTGCTGCTCTCCCTGCTTTTCCTGCTCATGGCCGCTCCCGCCTCGGCGGAGCGAGCCTGCCGGCATCTCGTCATCCTGGGCGATCCCCATGTCCCCGGGCAGCACATGGCCGCGAAGGAACAGGTCCTTCAGACGGTGAACTCCTGGCCGGACGTGGATCTGGTCGTTGCCGTGGGGGACCTCTGCGAGGACCGCGGGACCGTCGATGAGTACCGGACGGTGAAGCGGTTCTTCGGCGGGCTCGCGAAACCGTTTCTGCCGATTCCGGGCAACCATGACGTCGTGTACCGGGACGAGCTGAACGCAAACGGGCGGAGGGTGCGCGGAGACGACGCCTCCCGGGAGGAGAAGCGGCGGCGTTTCCGGGAGACCTTCGGGTTGGCTGCGGACTATCACAGCAGGAAAATGGGCGCTTACCTGCTCGTTTTCCTCGCGCCGGAGAGGCCCGAGCACCTCGCGGAGATGTCGTACCGGCAGGTCGACTGGCTGAGATCGGAACTGAAAAAGAACCGGCGGCTCCCGACCATCGTATTTTTCCACGCCCCCCTCCGGGGCACCCTCCCGGACTACAATTTCCGCGTCAACACGCCGAACTACATCGCTCAGCCGGCCGACCGGATCCACGACGTCCTGATGGAGAATCCCCAGGTCTTCCTCTGGGTCTCCGGGCACACCCATACGGTACCGTTCCGGGACGGTTTCGCCTCGCCGATCAACACATACGGGAAACACGTCACGAACATCCACAATCCCGACATGAACCGCGCCGGTATCTGGACAAATTCCCTCTACCTGTTTCCCGACCGCATCGTCATCCGGACCTACGATCATAGAAAAGGCGCCTGGCTTCCGGAGCTCGAGCGGACCATCCGGCCGGAGGACCCGCGGAAAACGTCAGGCCGGAGCCGCGCCGGCATTCCGCCCTGACGGTGGCCTGCATCGGAACGTTCGGGTTGATTAACGGGCGAAGATATTATAGAAAGAACGCCACTCGGCATTTGTGGAGCGAGTACAAATGGGCCTCACCATCACCGAAAAAATCCTTCTCCGGCACACCGACCTCACGGACATCCGTCCGGGCATGCTCATCAACGCCCGCGTGGACGTGGCCCTGGGGCACGACATCACGGCGCCCATCGCCATCGACGAGTTCAGGAAAGCCGGGGGGGGAAAGGTCTTCGATCCCTCCAGGGTCGTCCTGGTGGCGGACCACTTCACCCCTAACAAGGACATCCTCTCGGCGGGACAGGTGAAGATCCTCCGGGAGTTCGCCCGGGAGCAGGGCCTGACCCACTATTATGAGGGGGGGCGGTGCGGCGTCGAGCACGTCCTGCTTCACGAGAAGGGGATCGTCGTCCCCGGAGACGTGGTCATCGGCGCCGACAGCCACACCTGCACGTACGGTGCCCTGGGGGCCTTCTCCACCGGTGTCGGGAGCACGGATCTCGCGGCGGTCATGATGACCGGCGAAGTCTGGCTCCGCGTCCCCGAGAGCATGGAGATCGTCCTCCGCGGTCGCCTAGGGCGCTGGGTGGGCGGGAAGGACGTCATTCTCCACGTCATCGGCCGGATCGGCGTTGACGGTGCCCTGTACAAGGCCATGGAATTCAAGGGAGACGGTGTTTCCGCGCTGTCCCTGGCGGACCGGTTGACCATGGCCAACATGGTCATCGAGGCGGGGGCCAAGAATGGGATCTTCGCGGCGGATGCCGCCACGGAGGCCTATGTGAAGGAGCGGGCCGGCCGGACCGGCAGCCTCCTCGCCTCCGACCCGGACGCCCGGTACGCCGAGCGCCTGGAGGTGGACCTGGACGCCCTGGAGCCCCAGGTGGCCTTTCCCCACCTGCCCTCCAACACCCGGGGAATCCGCGACGCGGGCAACGTTCCCATCGACCAGGTCTACATCGGCTCCTGCACGAACGGCCGGATCGAGGACCTGCGGATCGCCGCGTCGCTCCTGAAGGGGAGAAAGGCGGCGCCGGGGCTCCGCCTGATCGTCGTCCCTGCCACGCCGGAGGTCTACGGCCAGGCCCTGCGGGAAGGGCTCCTGGAGATCTTCCTTGCCGCCGACGCCGTGATCGGTCCGCCTACGTGCGGACCTTGCCTGGGCGGGCACATGGGGATCCTGGCGGAGGGCGAGCGGGCCGTGGCGACAACGAACCGGAACTTCGTGGGCCGCATGGGCCACACGAAAAGCGAGGTCTACCTGGCCAACCCCGCCGTGGCTGCGGCGTCGGCCGTCCTGGGCCGGATCGCCGGACCCGACGAACTCGAGAGGGGTGCCCGATGAAATTCCGGGGCCGCGTGTGGATCTTCGGGGACAACGTCGACACCGACGTCATCTATCCCGCCCGGTACATGAACATCCACGATCCGAAGCAGATGGCCGCCCACTGCATGGAGGACGCCGACCCGGATTTCATGAAGAAGATCCGCCCCGGCGACATCATCGTGGCGGGAGAGAATTTCGGCTGCGGCTCCTCCCGGGAGCACGCCCCCATCGCCATCCGCGAGGCGGGCCTTTCGTGCGTCGTGGCCCGGAGCTTCGCCCGCATCTTCTACCGCAACGCTTTCAACATGGGGCTGCCCATCTTCGAGTCGGCGGATCTGCGGGACCGGGTGGCGGAGGGGGCTGAGATCGAGATAGACGGTGCCGCCGGGACGATCCGCATCCTCGGCGGAGAGGGAGAGACCCTGTCCATCCAGCCCATCCCGCCGTTCATGCAGGAACTGCTTCAGGACGGCGGCCTCATGAAGCACCTGGCGAAGAAGCGGTCCGCCGGGGAGGGACGGACATGAGCGGGAAACAATTCCGGATCGCCGTATTCGCGGGCGACGGCATCGGGCCGGAGGTTGTCCGGGAGGCCCTGCGGGTCCTTGAGGCCCTGACGGAGGACACGGGCCTGTCCGTCGATATCCGGGAGGGCTTTGTCGGCGGTGCCGCCTTTGACCGGTTCGGGGAGCCCCTTCCGGAGCAGAGCCTGTCGCTGGCGATGGAGTCCGACGCCGTTCTCCTTGGCGCCGTGGGCGGTCCCAAATGGGAGGCCCTTGAGTACGGCCTCCGGCCGGAGCGGGCCCTCCTGGGGCTCCGGGAGCGGCTGGGCCTGTTCGCCAATCTCCGCCCGGTCCACGTCTTCGAGGAACTTCTGGACGCCTCCCCGCTCAGGCGCTCCGTCGTCGAGGGAACCGACGTCCTGATCGTCCGGGAGCTGACGGGAGACCTCTACTTCGGGATCCCCCGGGGGGTCCGTGTCGAGGACGGGCAGCGGGTGGGGATCAACACCCTCGTCTACACGGAAGGGGAGATCCGCCGCATCGCGAAAACGGGCTTCGAAGCCGCCCGGGCGCGGAGAAGGAAACTGCTCTCCGTGGACAAGGCAAACGTCCTGGAGAGCACCCAGCTCTGGCGGGACGTGGTGACGGAGGTCGGCCGGGACTACCCGGACGTGGAGCTCGGCCACATGTACGTGGACAACTGTGCCATGCAGCTGGTCCGCAATCCGCGCCAGTTCGACGTCATCGTCACGACGAACATGTTCGGCGACATCCTGAGCGACGAGGCCGCCATGATCACGGGATCCATCGGCATGCTGCCGTCGGCGAGCCTTGGGGACGGCCGGGGGATGTACGAGCCCATCCACGGATCGGCCCCGGACATTGCCGGGACGGACGCGGCCAATCCCCTGGGAACGATCCTCTCCGTCGCCATGATGCTCCGCCATTCCTTCGGCCTCGAGAAGGAGGCCCGGCGGATCGAGGACGCCGTCCGGGCGGTCCTCCGGGACGGGCTCCGGACCCGCGACATCGCCGGGGACGGGGCAGGGCCGGCGCCCGTCGGCACCGTCGCCATGGGGGACGCCGTCGTCCGGAAGATCCGGGACGGGGCCTGACGGTCTCCCCGGGCAAGGACCGCCGGCGAACCGATCCGGCCGCCCCGAAGGGAGCGAAGATGCAGGACACACCCGGCCGGCCCTGGCCGGTCACCGTTTTCGACGCCATTCCCCTCCGCACGCCCGTCCGGGAGATCTATCGCCGCCTGGGCTGGCGGTCGGGACGTACGGAGCTTCCGGACGAGCGGCGGCGCGAGGTGGACCGGCAGATCCGGGAGGCCGAATCCCTGATTCATCTTCGGGGGGCGGCCCGGAGAGTTCCTCTCCGCCTCCTGGAGGCGGGACGTACGGTCCTGGCCGGAGGACAATCGCTGGAGAGCGCGAAGCTGTCCCGTTTCCTGGAAGGGTGCCCGGATGTTCTCCTGATGGCCGCCACGGCGGGAGGGGACATTGTAGCGGAGGCCTCCCGGGATACCGCCGCAGGAAGCGCCACACGCGGGGTGGTTCTGGACGCCGCGGCTAGCGAGATCACCGACGCCGCCCTGGACTGGATCGCGGCCTGGTTCAACAGGATGCTCCTCCGGGAGGGGCGGAGGCTGCTCAAAAGGCGGTATTCCCCCGGCTACGGGGACCTGGCCCTGGAGAGCCAGCGGACTCTCTTCAAACTCCTGGAGCTTGACCGGATCGGCGTTTCCCTGACGGATCACAGCCTCCTTGTGCCGGAAAAGTCCGTTATCGCCCTGACGGGCATCCTGCCGGGGACGGAGCCGGATCATGATCGCTGACCACTCGTTCCTGTTCGAAGAGGGGCTCTGGGGCGCCCGTGGATACTACATCGATTCCATCGGGGTCCCTTATCCGGTGGAGGGCGAATCCCGGATCACCCACGAGGGGGACTCTTGGATCAACGATTCGTGGATGCGCATCCCGGCGGACCCGCCCGTGGAATACCGGAACCGGTACGTGATCACGCCCTTCGAGGAAGGGACCGACTGCACCGCCTGGATTTCCGACAATCCGGCGCTGGGCCGGCTCCGGGGGACGTTCGTCCTGGTGGACGACGCGATCCTGTCCGTCTATGGTACGGAAGACGGCCGTCTCCGGGGCAGTGAGGCTCTTTTCAGGGTTTCGAGCATTTTTTACAGGGGGCGGGGGTGCCTGATGGAAGGGGAGAAGAAAATTTCCTCCTGGTCGGTGGAGCTGAAGCGGCGGGAAAGCGGGACAAGATGAAGAATAGAAGGACAGCGGCAAAACGATCGATCCGGAATATCGTGAGCGAGCGGATCCTGATCCTCGACGGGGCCACGGGGACGGAGCTCCAGAAGCGGGGAATGCCCGCCGGGGTCTGCCCCGAGGTGTGGTGTCTCGAGCACCCGAGGCACACCGGGGAGATCCACCGGGCCTACGCCAGGGCAGGATCGGATGTCATCTTCACCTGTACCTTCGGGGCCAACCGCCTCAAGATGGAGACGTACGGCATTGCGGGTGTGCGGGAGATCAACCGGGACCTGGCCCGCCTGGCGCGGGAGGCCGCCGGCCCCGGCGTGTTCGTCTTCGGGGACATCGGATCCACGGGCCGGTTCGTCGAGCCCTTCGGCCCCCTCGGGTTCGAGGAGGCCGTGGCGATCTTCCGGGAGCAGGTGCGGGGTCTCCTGGAGGGCGGCGCCGACGGGTTTGCCGTCGAGACCATGATCGACATCCAGGAGGCCCGGGCGGCCCTCCTGGCGATCCGCGAAGAATCCGATGCCTTTGCCATCGTGTCCATGACCTATGAAGCCGACGGACGGACCCTTGGCGGGACGGACCCGCTGACGGCCCTGGCGATCCTCCAGGGTCTCGGGGCCGACGCCGTTGGCTGCAACTGCTCCGTGGGACCCGAGGCGATGGCGGAAATGGTCCGGGCCGTGAAGCCCTATGCGAAGGTCCCCCTCGTCGCCAAACCGAATGCGGGCCTGCCCCGCCTTGTTGAGGGACGGACCGTTTTCGACATGACGCCCGATGCCTTCGCCCGTGCGGCCGTTACAATGGTTGAGGCGGGAGGAAACCTCCTGGGCGGCTGCTGCGGGACGACGCCGGAGCATATCCGCGCCCTCGCCGATGCGGTCCGGGACCGGAAGCCCGGGGCGCCGAACCGCCGGCCCCCGGCCGTGCTCAGCAGCGCCCGGGGCTGCCGGGTTCTCGAAGACGGTCCCCTGATGATCGTGGGCGAGCGGATCAACCCCACCGGCAAGAAAGCCCTCCAGGAGGAGCTCCGGGCGGGAAGCATGGAGACGGTCCGCCGGATGGCCCGCGAACAGGAGGAGGCCGGGGCGGATCTCCTGGACGTCAACGTCGGCGTCCCCGGCATCGACGAGGTGAAGACCGTCCGGGAGGTGATCGGCAGTGTCATCAGCGTCACCGCCCTGCCCCTGGTGATCGACTCCTCCCGGGTGGAGACCATCGAGGCGGCCCTTCGGCTTTACCCCGGCCGGGCCTTGATCAATTCGATCTCGGGGGAGAGGGACAAGCTCGACCGGCTGCTGCCGCTGGCCGCCCGCTACGGGGCCATGTTCATCCTCCTTCCCCTGAAGGGCCGCGAGGTGCCGGAGACCTTCGAGGAGCGGCGGGAGATCGTCCGCGAGGTCCTGAGGGAAGCGAAACGGTATGGGCTGACGAAGGAAGACGCCGTTGTGGACGCCCTGGTGATGACCGCCGCGTCGAGGCCCGCGGCGCCCCGGGAGACCCTGCGGACCGTGGAGTGGTGCGCCCGCAGCCTGCGCTGCCGGACGATCGTGGGGCTCTCCAACGTGTCCTTCGGGCTGCCGGAACGGCGGTGGATCAACGGGTCCTTTCTGGCCATGGCGCAGACCCTGGGCCTGACGATGGCTATCGCCAACCCGGGGCAGGAAGAGCTCATGAGCCTGAAGATGGCCGGCGACGTCCTCCTGGCGAAGGACCGGAATGCCGCCGCCTATGTCCGGCGCTTCTCCGCAATCCGGAAGGAGCCGGAGCCGGCGGCCGCTGCGGATCCCGCCCGGCGGGTGGCCGACGCCATCCTGGAGGGGGACCGCGACGCCGTGGTCGCCCGCGTCGAGGAGGCCCTGTCCGCGGGCATCGGTGTCGGGGATCTGGTGGAGGGCACGATGATCCCGGCGGTAGTCCGGGTGGGGGACCTCTACGAGCAGAAGCGCTACTTCCTGCCCCAGCTCATCGCCGGGGCGGAGGCCATGCAGCGGGCCATGGATCACCTGGAGCCCCGCCTCCGTGGGGATGCGGCCCGGGCCCCCAGGGGATCGGTCGTCCTGGCCACGGTGGAGGGGGACATCCACGACATCGGAAAAAACATCGTCTCCCTGATGCTCCGCAACGCCGGCTGGCGGGTGGTGGACCTGGGGAAAGACGTGAGCGCCGCCCGCATCGTCTCGGCCATGGAAGAAGTGCGGCCCCGGGCCGTGGGCCTGTCGGCCCTGATGACGACAACCATGGTTCACATGAAGCAGGTGATCGACCTGGCCCGGGAAAATGGGTTCCGGACGCCGTTTCTTGTCGGCGGCGCCGTGGTCACCCGGGAGTACGCGGACTCGATCGGGGCCGCCTACGGGAAGGACGGCGTGGAGGCCGTCCGGGTCCTGGAGGCCCTGCCCCCAGCGGAGGATTCCTGAAGCCATGACGCAGATCCGCCTTCCCTCCCGGCAGAGGGACATCCGGATTTCTCTCCTGGTGTCGGCGGCCCTTCATGCCACCGTGGTGGTGCTCCTGCTTATGGCCACCGCCGAATCCGGCCTGCCGAAGCTCCTGAAGGCGGAGGGGACGAATCTGATCGTCTCCTGGATCTCCGTGGTGCCGGCGGTTCAAGAGACCGCTGTGGCTCCGGCGGGCAGGGCGGCTCCGCGCATTTCCACGCCGCCGGTTTCGGTTCCGCAAACGAAGGCGCTGCCCGGACCGCAGGAGGAACACGCGGCGCCCGAGGCGGCGGTGGAGGCAGGGCGGATGACCTATACCCCGGCCGCCTTGACGGCTGCCGTATCGGGCCGGGTGGCGGGTGTCCCAGGCGTTCCGGCGGCGTCTGTACCGACCGGAAGCGGAGCCTCCGGGGCGGTTCCGACCGCGGCGCTTCCGCGCTACCGGGACAATGCCAGGCCCGCGTACCCGCTTGCGGCCCGGCTCCGCGGATACGAGGGGATGGTGCTCCTGTCCGTGGACGTGTCCGCCGAAGGCCGGGTGGACGGCCTCACGGTGAAGCGGTCGTCGGGTTACGAAGTCCTGGACCGGTCCGCCCTGGAGGCCGTCCGGACCTGGACGTTCGAGCCGGCCCGGCGGATGGGCCGGCCGGTCGGGATGCGCGTGGATATCCCCGTGAAGTTCGTACTCCACGGGGAGGAGTCCCTGTCCTGAAATCTCTGATGGAGGAAATCGACCCTATGGACCTGTCTCAAAGCCGGGATCGCCTGGCGGAGCTGATTCTCCGCCGATCCTTTCAATACCGGGAGGACCCGCCGTTCACCCTGGCCTCCGGGAAGACGAGCTTCTACTACTTCAACTGCAAGCCGGTGACCCTGGATCCCGAGGGGATGAACCTGATCGGCCGCGTCCTCTTCGGGATGGTCCGCGGCACCGGCGTCACCGCCGCCGGAGGCCTGACCCTGGGGGCGGATCCCCTGGCCAACGCCCTGTCGGTTATCTCGTTCCAGGAGGGCGAGCCGATCAAGTCGTTCATCGTCCGGAAGGACGTGAAGGCCCACGGGACAAAGAGCGCCGTCGAGGGGAACGTGGCGAAGGGAGAGCACGTGGTCGTCCTCGACGACGTCATCACGACGGGGGGATCGACGATCACGGCCATCGAGAGGGTCCGCGAGGCGGGCCTCATCGTGGACCGCGTCATCGCCCTCATCGACCGGGAAGAGGGAGGGCGTGAAAACATCCTGGCCCTGGCGGGCCGCGTCGATGCCGTCTTCACCCGGACCGAGATCATGGAGCGGTACAAAAAAAGCTGAGCCCCGCTGCTTTCAGGAGGAGCGGGTCCATCGCGGGCTCCAATGCCGAAAGCAATGAAGAAATCAGCGAAAAACGGGCAGACCGCTTCGAAGATCCGTTCGATCGAGCAGCGTTACCGACGGATTTTTGAGGCGCTCAGCAAGTCGGAGCAGGAGAAGTCGGTCATCCTCGACGCCATGACCGAGCTGGTCCTGTATCTCGATACGGACATGCGGATCATCTGGGCCAACAAGGCCATGCACGACGCCTTCCGCCTCGTGCCGGGCCGGTTGACCGGAAAGCACTGCTACCGGGCGCTGCACCGCCGAACCAGGACCTGCAGCATCTGCCCGGCGGAAAAAACCCTCGAATCCGGCGAGCCCCGGGAAGTCGTCGATTTTTCATCATACGGGAAAAACTGGGTGCTCCGCAGCTATCCCGTCCGGAATGAAAAGGACATTCTCACCGGCGTCGTCGAAATCGTCACGGACACCACCGAGCGCATCCGCGCCGAGGAGGCGATGCGCCTCTCGGAGCAGAGATACCGCGAGCTTTTCGAAAACGCCACCGACATCATCTTCATTCTGGACCTGAAAGGCCGGATCCTCTCCTGCAACGCCTCCGTCTCCAGGACGTACGGCTACGAAAAGGAACAGCTCCTGGGGCGCAGCATCGAGACCCTTCTGGACCGGGACTATGTGCCCGTCGTCCGGGACCTGATCCGGAAAAAGCGGGATGGCCTGCAGGTTCCGAACCCCATCGAATTTCTCACCTGCACAAAGGACGGCGGGATCGTCTGGCTGGAGGTGAGCGCCCGGATCGTGAAGGAAAACGGGCGGCAGGTGTCGATCCACGGCATTGCCCGCAACATCACCGAGCGCAAGCTGATGGAGGAGGCCCTGAAGAAGAGGGAGCGGGAGTTGGAGGAACAGTCCCGCAACCTGGAGGACGCCAACACGGCCCTGAAGGTTCTGCTCAAGCGCCGGGAAGAGGACAAGTCGGAGCTGGAGGAGAAGGTCACCTTCAACATGAGGGCGCTGATCCTGCCGTACATCGAAAACCTGAAGATCACCCATCTCGACAGCCACCAGCGGAATCAGCTCGACATCCTCGAGCGAAACACGAGCGAGATCGTTTCCCCGTTCCTGCGCACCCTCTCCTCGAAATACCCCAATCTCACGCCGATGGAGATCAAGGTGGTCAATTTCATCAAGGAAGGGCGCACGACGAAGGAAATGGCGGCTCTTCTGCACGCATCCGCCCGGACCGTGGAGGTCCACCGGGACAACATCCGGAAAAAGATCGGACTGAGGAACCGGAAGGCGAATCTGCGGTCTCATCTGCTGTCTCTCTGATCGGCGGCGGTCCGCGAAGGCCGGCACGTATTTGAACTACGTATAGAATACGTAATCTTTCCGGATTGCCCTGTTCCAGAATCGGTGGTTTTGTTCCATCATGCGTTACCCCGGGGGTTCCCGGCGCGGAAATTCGAGGGGGATTCTCCGTCTCCGGAGAGTTCTGTCAGCCTGTCCACTTAAGCGGGGGGAAAATCGATGACGAAAGAAGAGAAGATCGAGGAAATCCGCCAGCGGGCCCGAAAGAATTTCTCGCTCGGATACAACTGCGCCGAGTGCGTGACCGAGGCCATTCTTTCCCTTGTCGACACGGGGCTGCCGGCGGAGGTGAAGAAGTGCGCCACGGGCTTCGGCGGCGGGATCGGGCTGTTCGGAGACACCTGCGGAGCGCTTGCCGGGGCCGTCATGGCCGTCAGCGCAGTCCACGGGAGAAGCAACCTTCCTGAAGGCGAGGGCAAGGAGGCGGTGAAGAAAGCCGCGGATCAGCTCTATGGAAGGCCCGGCCTGTACCGGCTGTTCAACATCATTCCCAACCGGTTCCAGACCAAGTACGGGAAAACCCTTTGCCGTGAGCTTACCACCCAGTGGCAGTCCACCTGGCTCTGCCGTGATCATGCGCTCTTCTGCAGGGATCTCATCACCGAGGCGGCGGGTATTGCGGGGGAGCTGGTTCTTTCCGACCGGGAGGCGCTGGCTTCGGGGAACTTCGGAACCAACGTCGAAAACCTGAAAGACTGACAGGAGATCAACGACATGAGTCAACGATTGGTGGTCATTGGTGGCGGGGCTGCAGGTCCTTCCACGGCGGCGGAAGCCAAGCGGAGGAACAAGTCTTTCGATGTATGCATGATCGAGGGCGGCGACTTTGTCTCCTATGCCGCCTGACCGATGCCTTATTACATCGGTGATGTAATCAAGGACTACAAGCGGTTGGTGATCCGGACGCCGGAAGAGTTCGGGAAGACGGGAATCGAGGTTAAGATCAGGACCCGGGCCCTTGATATTGATCTCCGGAAAGGACTGGTCCATCTGTCCGATGATTCCAGCATTCCCTATGACTTCCTGGTCATGGCGACGGGTGCTGAGGCCGTACGCCTGGATATCCCGGGGGCCGATCTGGAAGGAGTCTTCGTCCTGAGAAACCTGACGGATGCCCTGCGTTTCAAATCCTACCTGAACGAGCACAATTGCCGGAAGGCCGTTCTGATCGGCGGTGGTTTTATTGCGATGGAGATGTGCGAGGCCCTCAGGAACCTGGGAATTGAGACAACCGTGATGATCCGGGGTTGCCGGCCGGTCACCCGCTGGGATCCCGAGTTCACGAACCTGATTGTCGAGGAGCTGAAGCAAAACGATGTGACCTTTCTGCCGGAAACGAAGCCCCTGTCCATTGAAAGAGGAACGAACGGCGGACTTGTGCTGAACACGGACAAGGGCGAGGTGGCTGCCGACATTGTCTTGTCGGGAGTGGGCATACACAGCAGTACGAAGCTGGCGAAGGCCATCGGCCTGGAAATGGGGGCAAGCGGGGCCATCAAAGTGGATCATCGGCAGCGGACCTCCATCGAAGGGATCTACGCCGTCGGTGACTGCTGCGAGGTTTTTCACAAGGTTGCCGGGCGCTGGGTCTATTTGCCCCTGGGAGACATCGCCAACAAGCAGGGCCGGGTGGCCGGCCAGAATATCGGTGGACACATGGCGGAATTCCCGGGGGTTGTCGGTGCGCAATCGTTCAAGGTGTTCGATCTCGAGGTCGGGGCTGCGGGGCTGACAGAGGACGAGGCCGTCCGCTATGGATTCCAGCCGGTCAGCACGATGATCTGGGGTCTTCCCATCGGGCGCCCCATGTCGAGAGGCGAGAAGTTGGGCGTGAAACTCATTGCCGACAAAACCTCGGGAAGACTCCTCGGCGGACAATGCATCGGCGAAAAAGGAGCCATCCAGCGAACCTTTGCCCTGTCGGTTGCCCTGTGGTCGGAACTGAGCATCGACGAGGTGGGGTATCTGGACTTGCCCTACTCCCCGCCTTTCGGAGGTGCCTGGGACGCGATTCACGTTGTGGCCCAGTCCCTGCGGGCCAGGATGTAGCCGGCAGGCATCCTGCCGGAAGGCAGGAAGGGCCGATGAGAGCGCCCCCTTGGGCAGATGAATGGCGGGACGGAAGGCAGGTACCGGATGAAGAAAAAAGCGAAGAAAGCAGACACAAGCGCGGTTGAATCAGGGTTTGACGTGGTCAGCGTCCATATCGGGACAGAAGATCCGGTTGTCTACAGGGGACTGGGCGGAACGTTCGCCAGTTTCGCCGACAGCTGCCTTCGCAAGCGGGTCCTGCCGGGCTTCCATCAAAAGGGGCTGATCGCGGAAGCGGAGCCGAAAGAGTCGGGCCTTGTCCTCTGCTTATCCGGCAAGCGCAGCGAGAAAAGGCTTCGGGAAATCATGGACATCGCGTTGGTCAACACGGGAGCCTATCCTTCCAGGGGGGGGAAGGCTGGATTTTCCATAAACGTCACATCAAAGATGCAGGACGTGAAAAGGAGGAAATCATGGCTCTGAAGACGGCGAACGAGTTTTTGGACACCATCCGGAAAATGAAGCCCCGCGTATACTGCGGGGGGAAATGGGTGACCGGCCTGCTTGACAACCCGGTCACGCGGTCCATGGTCATGGCCAACTCGGCAATCTACGGCCTGGCCGAGGATCCGGCCAACAAGGAGGTGATGGTGGCGACCTCCCACCTGACAGGGGAGCCGATCAACCGCAACCTGAACGTCGCCCGGAACATCCACGACCTGGACATGCGTCAGGAGATGGCGCTCCTCACAAGCCAGACGGTGGGCACCTGCAACTACCGCTGCGTCGGCTGCGATGCCCTCAACAGCCTGGCCGCCACGACGTGGGAGATGGATCAGGCCCTGGGGACGAACTACGAGGAGCGGTTCAACAAATGGCTGGCCTTTGCCCAGGCCAACGACCTGGCCGTGTCCGGAGCCATCACCGACGCCAAGGGCGACCGGAAGAAACGCCCCTCCCAGCAGGATGAGATCGACACCTTCGTCCACCTGGTGGAGAAGCGAGACGACGGCATCGTGGTCAGGGGGATCAAAGTGAGCCAGAGCGGCGCCATCGGCTCCCATGAAACCCTGGTGCTTCCGGGCGGGGCCCTCAAAGAGGGGGAAGAGAAGTTCGCCCTGGCTTTTGCAGTCCAGAACAGCGTCCCGGGGCTGTCCTACATCTGCCAGTACAACGCCTACTCCGCGGAGCGGGAGATGTTCGGCGACGAGGAATGCGAGCTGGGGAACCCGATTTACGGCCAGCGGGAGACCTCGACGATGGTGTTCGACAACGTCTTCATCCCCTGGGAGCGGGTTTTCCTCTGCGGCGAGACCAAGTACTGCGGGCGGATGGTCACCCGGTTCGCCAAGGCCCACCGCATGAACTGCGGAGGGGCCTGCAAGGTGGGGTTCGCCGACCTGATCATCGGCGGCACCATGCTGGCCGCCGAGTACATCGGAGTGGAAAAGGTCCCCCACATCCAGGAGAAGATCATCGATATGGTCCGTTTCAGCGAAACCTCCCACGCCTGCGCCATCGCGGCCGCCATGAGGGGGCGGGAGGAGCCGAAGGGCTCCGGTGTCTACCTGCCGGACGACCTGTTCGGCAATGCCGCCAAGCTGAACATTGCCCACGGGTTCTGGGAGATCATCAAGAACGCCGGGGACATCGGCGGCGGCCTGGTGGTGACCATGCCGAGGCTGAAGGATCTGGAGGACCCGGAAGTCGGCCCCGTTCTGAAGAAGGCCTTCGGGGCCGCGGCTCCGGCGGACAAGCGGCTGAAAGTCGCCAAGTTCCTGCAGCACTGGTCGGCGGGACTTCACGGGCCCGGGACCTGGCATGGCGCCGGCGCCCCCCAGACCCAGCGGTTCATGTTCACGGTGCTGACGGATTTCGACGCGAAGAAGAAGATGGCCAAGAAGATTATGGGGATGAAGGACTGATCCCGCAGAAGCCGGAACGGAAAGGCAGGGCACAGAGCCCTGCCTTTCTTCTTTGGGGCAGCGGATGGTACCCGCCGCCACGCCGGTAACGCCCTTCCGGCACTCCCTGCCAGGGCTCGAAGCGATGCGGACGTCGATGGGGGTGCAAAGCATTCCCGCCCCGTCGTCTGCCTGGAGTTGAGAAGGATCCCCGATGCATTGCCGTGAGATCCTTCCATATTGATTCGGGAAGATGCCTGTTTATGCCCGAAGCAACAGCCGATCCGGTGCAGAAAGGACTTGCAACCACTTCCCCTTTGCACTATGATCGCGGGCTGTAAAATATAAGTATTTAAGATTCTTGGGGTATTCCCATTTCTGGCTGGTCCGGCGGTTCCTTTGCCAAGCCGTCGTCGTTCGGTTCAGAACGTGTACGGCGGCGATGAAGGGTTCGTTATCCCAGGCCTTCCGCAACAAGGGCCGGGAAAATGCCGGTACCCGGGAATCGGAGCAGGTTGTACCATGAGCAGAAAAAAGAGGATCGTTGTCCTGGCGGCAATGCTGGTTCTGGTGTCCGCCGCCGCGGCGTATGCCCTGCGGGGAGAGATCGTGGAGGTGGCCCTCTACCGGAACGCAAAGATGGTCAACGGCGTTCCGGCGGGCTGGAAGATCATGCGCCATTCCGGCACGCCGGTCATCCGGCTGGAGAAATTCGGCGATGCCTACTATGTGCGCATGATCAGCGATTCCCGGTCGGGTTTCGGCATTGAAAAGGAAGTCAGTGTCGACCTAAGGGAATACCCCTACCTGAACTGGACCTGGACGGCGACGAAGCTGCCCCGGGGCGGCGATGTCCGGAAATCCGCCACCGACGACCAGGCGCTCCAGATCTATGTTGTCCTGCCTACAACTGGATTCCCGGAGCAGCTGAACTACCCGATCCTTACCTATGTCTGGGACAATGAGGCCCCGAAGGGACTGGTCACCAAGAGTCCCAAGCCCCTCATGAAAAAGATCCGCTACGTCGTTGTCCGCAACAAGACGGACCGCCTCGGCACGTGGTACACGGAGAAGCGGAATGTGTACGAGGATTTCCGGAAGGTTTTCCGGGACGTGGACGGCGGTGAGCCCCGGGGGGCTACGCACGGGCTGCGCTTCTACATCAACTCGCAGAACACCAAGAGCCAGGCGGAAGGCTACATCGGCGAAGTCTTCTTCAGCAAGTCCTGACAACCCCCGGATTTTCGTTTCCTGACCTGCAGGACCACCGGGCCGGCTTTCCACTCACGGATGCCGGCCCCTTTCGGTTCCTCACTCTCCCGCCGCCACCCGGATCCGGTTTACCGCCCGGTGGGCCTGGCGGACCGGTTCCGGCAGGCGATAGCCCCGGCAGCAGGATAGGATGATCCCGACGGCCTTCTCCAGGCCGATCCGGTGTCCCTGGGAGACGTACACGGGCTTTACCCGGTCCCGCGTCCTGAGTGCGGTGCCGACGATGGCGCCGTCCGCCAGGAGATCCGCCCTGTTTCCCGTCTCCATGCCCACTTCACCGTGTATTCCATAGAGCCGGGTCTTGGCGCAGCCGATCGCCGGCAGGTCGAGAAACAGCCCCAGGTGGGAGGCGAGGCCGAATCCGCGCGGATGGGCGATTCCCTGTCCGTCGAAGAGAACCGCGTCGGGATTGCGGCGCAGCCGCCTGAAGGCCTTCAGGACGACGGGACCTTCCCGGAAGCTGAGGAGGCCGGGGACGTAGGGGAAGGAGGAACGGTCCTCGGCGGAGGCCTCTTCCAGCAGTTCCAGGGATGGGTAGGCGAGAACGACAACCGCGGCGAAGAAGCGGTCGCTCCCCCGGGCGTAGGAAACGTCGGCCCCGGCAATGGTCTGCAGGGAGGAGGGAAAGGACCGGTCGTCCAAAATCAGCCGCTCCCGCAGCTGTTGCTGAAGGGCGATGGCCTCTTGGCAGCACAGGTCCCAGGGATGGAGGCTACGGGCCCTCATCGGGATTTTCCAGCCAGTCCGCCAGGATGCTCTCTGCTTTGGCCACATCGGCGCGGATCTGCGTCACCAGCGCCTCGGGACCGTCGAACTTCATCTCCGGCCGGAGGCGGTCGATGAAGAGGATCTCCAGCGATTCCCCGTACAGGTCGCCCCGGAAGTCGAGGATGAAGACCTCCACCGACAGCTCCGAGTCTCCGAACGTCGGATTGTAGCCGATGTTGAGAACGGACTTCATGGAGCGGCCGTCCATTTTCGTGACGGCGGCGTAAACGCCCCGGGCCGGCAGGAGCTCCTTCCCGGGCCGGACGTTTGCCGTCGGGAAACCCAGCCCCGTGCCGCGGCGGTGGCCGTGGACGACCCGGCCGGCCACGTTGTAGGGACGGCCGAGGAGGCGCCGGGCCGTGCGGACGTCGCCGTCGAAGATGGCGTTCCGGATCCGGGTGCTGCTGATGACGTCGCCGCTCCCCGAGACGGCCCCAAGGGCCTCCACGTCGAAGCCGAGGGTCTTCCCCCAGCGGACCAGGAATGCCTCGTTTCCCTCCTTGCCTCGGCCGAACCGGTAATCGTGGCCGATCAGGATCTTCCGGATGTGGAGCCGCTTCCAGAGGACGTCCCGGACAAAGGATTCTGCGGAAAGAGCGGCAAAGTCCAGGTCGAAGGGGATCAGCAGGAGAGCGTCGACGCCGGTGGCGGCAATCTCCCGGATTTTTTCCTCCGGCGTCGTGATCAGGTAGAAGGGCCGGCGATCGGCCCGGAGAACGCTTTTCGGATGCGGCTCGAAGGTGATGACCAGGACGGGCGCCCCGGAGGGACGCGCCTCCTCGATGAGCCGGCGGAATATGGATCGGTGGCCCCGGTGCACACCGTCAAAATTGCCGATGGTGACGAATGCTCCCTCCAGTTCCCGGGGGATTTCCTCCAGACTGCGGATGACCTCCATGCTTTCCCTTTCCGCTGGCCTGCCCCGTCCGATTCCTTGTGAATCCGCCACTGGCGCGGCCCGGGCGGATCATTTTCCTTGACAGGGGATTGGCGATTCGTGTAGAAACAAACGCTCTTTTGAGATGCACCAGCCTTTTTGCCGAAGTGGCGGAATTTGGTAGACGCGCTAGGTTCAGGGTCTAGTGGGCGTACGCCTGTCCGGGTTCAAATCCCGGCTTCGGCACCATATATACAGACGGGGGCGCTCTGTCAAGCAGGGCGCCCCCTCTGCATTCCGGACCGGGTTCGCTTTTGCTGCGGTCCTCTCACCCATTGTTCCGTCTTCTCCCTGCTCATGGCTCCTCTAAGCCGGGAGTGGTCCTGCCGGCACGCCTGATGTTCAGCGTGAGCGGTTTTGTGCGTGCCTACCCCCAGAGAATCAGCCCCATCTCCTGGAGCGTTGCCAGCTGCGGATGGAACGGCAGTACGCGGATCCCGTAGGAGAACATCCCGTTTTCCCGAACGGTGTACTCGCCGGAAAAGACCAGCATGCCGCTTTTCTCCACGTCCGCGACTTTCAGGGGGACTCGTTGCGGAGAGCCGGTAAAGCCGTGGCTGTCCCGGAGGCCGACGACCATCTCCACGAGAATCTCCTCGGGTGCCATCTTTCCCGGATCGATCCGGACCTGGACGGACAGGGGCTGGTCCACCACGATCGTGTCCCCGTGGATGCCCCCGATGGACACTTCCTGGAGTTTCAGGGAGGAGAACCGCATGGGCACCTTGCGCTTCCAGTCGACGATCGTGCGGGCCAGGGCGAACCCCTCCGACGTCAGCTCCTGATCCCGCTGCGCCGCGGGCCGGTACATCAGGCTGTAATACTCGGAAAGCATCCGCTCGGTGTTGAATTTTGGAACCAGGGTCTGCATGGAGCGTTTGACCGCGGCCATCCAGCGTTCCGGAACCCCGGAAAGATCGCGGTCATAGAAGGTGGGGATCACGGTTTCCTCGAGGAGATCGTAGAGATCCCGCCCGTCCTCCTCGTCGGCATTGGGCCGCTCCTCCACCTGTTGCCGCACCAGCGGGCCCATCGTCCAGCCGTTTGTCCCGTCGAAGCCCTCGGGCCACCATCCGTCGGAGACGCTCAAGTTCAGGACGCCGTTGGCTGCCACCTTCATGCCGCTTGTACCGCTGGCCTCGTAGGGGCGCCGGGGTGTGTTGAGCCAGAGATCGACTCCCTGGACCAGCATCCGTGCGCTGCCGAGGGAATAGTCTTCGATGAAGAAGATGCGGCCCCGGAACCGGACGTCCCGGCAGACGTCGATGACGCGCTTCACGAGGTTCTTCCCCATGTCGTCGTTGGGGTGGGCCTTGCCGGCGAAGAGGATGTGCACCGGCCGGGTCGGATGGTTGACGATGCGGTCCAGCCGGTCCAGGTCCGACAGGAGCAGGTCCGCCCGCTTGTACGGCGCGAAGCGGCGTGCGAATCCGATCAGGAGCGCCGAAGGATTCAGCCGGGAAAACATGTCCTCCCTCCAGTTTTTCCAGGAGGGAAACTTTGTGTCCGTCGCGGCGGTATAATCCCGGAGGTAGTCGAGCAGCCGCTGTTTCATCTCGTGGCGGATCCGCCAGAGCTGAATATCCGGGATGTCCTGGATGCGCCGCCAGCGTTCCGGATCCGTCAGGTGCTTTTCCCAGTCCATTCCGAGGTACGTGTCGAAGCACTCCTTCATCCGGGGGGCGATATAGGACATCACATGGACGCCGTTGGTGATCTGTCCGATGGGAATGTCCGAATCGTCGAACCCCTTCCAGACGTCCCGCCACATGTGCCGGGCCACCTGCCCGTGGAGGTTGCTCACGGCGTTGCTCCGGTGGGACATCTTGAGGGCCAGGATGGTCATGAAGAACGGCTTGTCGTCGCCCCGTTCCTTCCGGCCGAGGTCCCAGAACCGGGCCCAGGACAGGCCGAAGCGCTTCATGTATCCTCCGAGGTACGACTCGATCAGGTCCTTCGAGAAGCGCTCGTTTCCCGCTTCCACGGGGGTGTGTGTGGTGAAGACCGTGCTGCCGTGGACGACCTCCGCCGCCTCCTCCAGGGACAGCCCCTCCCCGCTCATCAGGTCGGCGGTCCGCTCGAAGATCAGGAATGCCGAGTGTCCCTCGTTGATGTGATAGACCCGGGGACGGATGCCCAGCTTCTTCAGGAGGCGGACTCCCCCCGCTCCCAGCAGGATCTCCTGCTCGATCCGCACTCGCGGGTCGGCCCCGTAGAGACGGGACGTAATGGAGCGGTCCTGGAGTGTGTTCCTCGGAACATCCGTGTCCAGGAGGTAGAGAGATACACGGCCCACCTTGATTTCCCAGATGTTTGCGTACAGGGTGCGCCCGGGGAGCTCCAGGGAGATCTGGACATCCGCTCCCAGATCGTCACGGACGATCTGCACGGGCAGGCTGGAGAAGTCGTTCTCGGGATACTCGGCGACCTGGATGCCGTTCCGGTCGATGAGTTGCCGGAAGTAGCCGTTTTTGTAAAGCAGCCCTACCCCGACGAGGGGGATGTTCATGTCGCTGGCGGTCTTGAGATGGTCCCCGGAGAGCGTGCCCAGGCCGCCGGAATAGATGGGAAGGCACTCGTGGAGACCATACTCGGTCGAGAAATAGGCCACCGGGCTGGACCAGCGGATGCCGTTTGCGGCGTAGGGGTTGCTGTCGGAGGTCTTCTCCTCCATGTAGTCGTCGAACTGGCCCATGATCTGGCCGTACAGGGCCATGTAGCTCGGGTTTTCCGCCGCTTCGGAGATCCGCTCGGAGCTCACCGTTTCGAGCATCCGCACGGGATTGTTTCCCATGTCAAGCCAGAGCTTCGGGTCCAGCGTGGCGAACAGGTCCAGGGCCCGGGGAGTCCAGACCCACCAGAGGTTGTATGCCAGCTCGCGCAGGCGGCCGATCTTTTCCGGAAGGTGGGCCACCGCGGTGAAGGTCCGGAAATGGGGCTGGGTGGAGGCGGTGCCCGCAAAGACGTGCTTCTTCTCGCCATCCTCGGTCACTGCCATCTTGGCGGACCGCTCGAAGGCCGTTCCCAGGGCCCGGTCGTAGGCCGCCAGGTAGGCCCCGTAAAAATCGTGCCAGCCGGCATGCAGGGCCAGGAGGCGTGCGCCCTTGCGCATCCGGAGCCAATCCGGCTCCGTCCAGGCAAAGCTTTCCCGGAGGATCTCCTTGAGCTCCTCCTCCACGGTCGCCGGTTCCTGGTTGCGCCGGTCCAGGATCCTCACGCCGTCATAACCGCCGCTCATCTGCCGGACCCACTGCCCGAACCCGGCCAGATCGGTGGAGACGGTCGGTACGGCAAAGGCGGCGCACTCCAGGGGGGTGTATCCCCATGGCTCATAATAGGAGGGGAAGACGCCCATGTCGCATCCCTGGAGGGCTTCATAGTAGGGAAGGTTGAGAAAACCGTCTTTCCCATCCAGCGGGGCCGGAACGAAGATGACGCTGACCCGGTTTTCGGGCATGTTCCGGAGACCCAGCCGCTTGCAGGTCTCCATGACAGGATCCGAGGCCCCGTAGTGAAGGCGGTGCGTGGCGATGGGAAGCGGACCCGAATCGGTCCGCGTATAGTGCTCCTTGAGAGAGGGCAGCAGGTCCATGTGGCCGCCCATGACGAAGAGGAAGGCCACGGCCGACTGTTCCGCTTCGAGTTCCCGCTCGAGGCGGCCCAGGGCTCCGAGGAACACGTCGATCCCCTTGTTGTGGAACTCGTAGCGGCCGGATGTCAGGAAAATCCGCGAGCTTTGCGGGAGGTCGCGGCGGAGGAACCGGGAGGCCGCCTCCAGCAGGATCCTTCTCGACGTCTCCGACGGTTCCCGGTCTTCCGTCAGGTCCGGGATGGTTTCCATGTCCAGCCCGTTGGGGGTGATCACGTCGGGTGACCGGCCGAGGATGTTGCGGGCCTCCAGGGCGGTGATCTCGCTGACCGTCGTGAAGCAGTCGGCCTCCCGGGCCGCCACCTGCTCCATGGAAAATTTCGCGCTGATGTTGTGGACCACGGCCTCTCTCTGGGGAGACAGGTGTTCCATCGAACCGTACAGGTCCATGCCGGTGCCCGAGAGGGTGCGGCCCAGGATGGTGGCGTGGGTGGTGAATACGGTTGCCATCTCGGGAATCCGCCGCTTCAGGTAGAGAAGACCCGCCCCGCACATCCATTCGTGAAAGTGGGCGATCGCGGGGTTGCCGGCGGGCCTGGCCAGGACGTTGTACGCCGTTTCGATGACCTCTCCCGCGGCACTGCTGAACATGACGGGCTCCACGTAGTCCCAGCCGCCGGTCATCGAATCGACCCCCCAGTTTTCCCAGATCCGGAAGAGAAGCTGGTCCTTGTCGTAGCGGTTGCGGAACTCCACGAGGATGACTTTCGGACGTCCCGGAATCCGCCACCGGCCGAAGCGGCAGGGGAGTTCCTTGATGGCCGTTGCTTCGCGGATCCGGTTCCAGCATTCCTCGTCCGTTTCCTCGAACTCGGTGTAGTTCTTGAGATCCGGACCCAGCAGGATGCAGCGGTCTCCGAAGGTGCGCAGGACCTCCCGCATCTTGCTCGTGAGGACGGTGTGGATCCCGCCTACCTTGTTGCATACCTCCCAGCTGACCTCAAACAGGTAGGTGTTCCGGTGTTCCGTCATGAATCGTGCTCCCTGCGCTTGCTGGACCGGCTTCCCGTTCAATCCCCGGGGGGCAGGAGCCGGTAGATGCCGTCAATGATTTCCGCCGCAGCCTGCCACCGGACCGCCTCCGCTTCCGTCCGGACCGATTCCGCCAGGGCCGCTGCCCCGGCCGGATCGGCCAGGAGGTCGAGAATGTTCCGGGCCAGCCCTTCCGTGTCCCAGAAATCGAACTGCCGTGCCGATTTCAGCACTTCCGCGACCCCCGACTGGCGGGATATGATCACCGGGATACCCCGGCGGGCCGCTTCCAGCGGGGCGATTCCGAAGGGTTCGGAAACGCTGCTCAGCACAAAAAGATCGCACGCGGCCAGGGCGTTCTCGACCTCCCGCCCCTCGAGAAATCCGGGAAAGCGGACCCGGTCGGCGATTCCGAGGTCCCGTGCGTGCCGCTTCGCGTCGTCCAGTCCGTCCCCGTCTCCGGCCATGATGAAGGTCGCCTCCGGCATCTCCCGGAGGACATGCCCGGCGGACTCCAGAAAAAACCGGGGGCCTTTCTGATACGTGATCCTTCCCAGGAATAGAACGGTTTTCCCGTCCCGGTCCCGAACCGGGAACGGTCCCTCCTCCATGCCCGGATCGGCTGCGTTGTGCGCGACGGTGACCCGCTCCGTTGGGATCCCGTAGCGGCTCACGATCATGTTTTTCAGAAAGGCGCTCACAGCGATGACGTGATCCGCCCGCTCCATCCCGTATCGTTCGATTTCAAAGATGTTCCGGTTGATGTCCTCGCCCCGGCGGTTAAATTCCAGGGAATGGAAATGGAAGACCAGGGGCCTGCCGGAGGTCTCCCGCGCCCGGACCGCGGCAAAGGCCGTCATCCAGTCGTGGGCGTGAATCACGTCGAAAGCGAGGTCCCGGGCGAGCCAGGACGCCTCTTCGCCGTACCGGATCACCTCCGAGAGGAGATCCGGCCCGTAGCCGCTCTCCGGAGCCGGATCGGCCGCTCCCTCTTCGCGAAGAGGCGGCTGCAGGTAGGATGCCGGCGTCTGGTAAGGGGTCAGGGGAGATGGCACGGGCCGCACCTCCATCTCCCGGCTGCCGGCGTTTCCTGTGCCCGATGCCGTGTCACTGCGTGGAAAGACGAGGATCACCTCGTGGCCCATCCCGGAAAGGGCGTCCGTGATTCCCCGGCAGGCCGGACCGATGCCGCCGCTGGACCGGGCCGAGAATTCCCAGCCGAACATCAGAACGCGCAAGGGCCTTCCCTCCGCTTTGCCGTGTTGAGAAATTCTGTCACAGTCAATCCGGGTTGTAAACGGAATTCCCGGCGCGGGTCAGCCGCCCGGAAGCCGCTCATGCCGCCGGCTTCCGGCCCTCCTCCATCCCTGTTGTCCCCGCCTGGAGGAGAGAATGAAGGTGCAGAACGGCGGCGACGCTCCAGGCCTGGGCGATGCAGCCGCCCGGGCGGTGGGGGGGATCGCCGTCGAAGACCTCCGAGATGCTTCCAATGCCGGCTTCCGGGAGGTGCTCCCGGATGAAGATGCGCAAGTGCCCGAGTAGGAACGCCTCCGCTTCCCGCCGGTCCGAGGTCCGGAGAAGGGCCATGCCGAAGGGAAGGAGGAGCCACGGCCAGACCGTCCCCTGGTGATATGCCCGGTCCCGGGATGCCTCGTCTCCCTCGTAACGGCCATGGTAGCGGGAGTCCGTCCGGGCGAGTGTGCGGAGACCCCGGGGAGTCAGGAGGGATCTCCGGACGATTTCCACAACCGCTGCCATCCGATCCGGATCGAGGGGGGAGAAGGGAAGGGCGGCCGCGATGACCTGGTTGGGCCGGACGGACGGATCCAGCCGGCCGCCCTGCAGAACGTCTCCCAGGCAATTCCCTTTTTCGTTCCAGAAGACCTCCTGAAAGGAGCGGCGGATGCGCGACGGGAGGCCACCCAGGGAGAAGTCGCGTTCACCGAAGCGATCCGCCAGCTCGGCGGCGAAGCAGACGGCGTTATACCAGAGGGCGTTCACCTCCACGGCGAAGCCGCCCCTGGGCGTCATGGGGACGCCGCCCACCCGGGCGTCCATCCAGGTCAGGTTCATCTCCTCCGATCCGGCGTGGAGAAGGCCCCGGCTGTCCATGTAGATGTCGAAGGACGTTCCTTCGATCATGTGGCGGAGGATCCGCTTGAGGACCGGCCAGAAACGCTTCCGCACCAGGTCCAGGTCGCCCGTAGCGGCCAGCATCTCCTGCACCGCCCAGAAGAACCAGAGCGGGGCGTCGACGGCGTTGAACGACCCGGGATGTCCGTCGTCGGAGTAGAAGTTCGGGAGGAGCCCCCCATGTTCCTGTTCGGCCAGGCCGATCAGGATTTCCGTTCCCGTTTCAGCCCTGCCTGCCCGGAATGTAAGCCCGGGGAGTGAGATCAACGCGTCGCGGCCCCAGTCGGTGAACCATGGGTAGCCGGCGATGACGGCCGGCCGGCCGGCGGGGGTGCGGATCAGGAACTGCCGTCCCGCCCGAAGAAGGGAGTGCATGGCAGGCCGGTCCCCCGGATCGCACCGATCGAGGAAAGACCGGTCGTCCGCGGTCTCCCGTTTCCGCCGGTTCGACTCGATCTTCCAGAGGCCCGTCAGGTTCCGGCGGCAGAGGTTCAGGGAGGAGGAGAAAAAGACGGGTTTCCCCGGCTCCAGGGGAATCGTCAGTCTGCCGGGGGTGAACAGGTCCTCCTTCCATTCGTAACCCCGCTCCCGCTCCCGTTCGTATTCGAAATGGAAATGCCAGTCCGGGGCATGGTCCTGCGAGGGGGGGACGCTGGTCTGGAAAAAGATGGAGGGCATCCCGTCGTAGGGCTGGAGGGAAAAGCCGTCTGCCATCCGGTGGGGCCGGACCTGGATGTATCCGTTTTGGCGGGCCAGGTCATGGATGCCTCGATATGCCAGGAAGGGACGGATCACCAGCTCGCCACGCGGCGGACCCTCGAGAAGCTCGTAGCGGACGAGAACCTGGTCCTCCTCGAAAACCATCAGGATCTCCTTGCGGAGCAGAAAGCCCGTGGCGGCGAACTCGAAAACGGGTCCCGGCATCCAGCGGAAGGCCCGCAGGGGCGGTGTCGCCGCAGGTATAAAACAGCCGGGGAAGCGGTGGCAGAAGAGGGGGATGCTCCGGTCTCCGCATTGAAAGGATTCCTCCAGCTTGGAGAGGAGGACGAAACGCCCCGGCGGTGTCTTCAGGTTTGCCGCCAGAAGCGCGTGGTATTTTCTCGTATGGCAGTTCAGGACCGTGCTGGAGGCGTAACCGCCCCGGCCGTTGGTCTCCAGCCACTCCAGTCCAAGGAGGGTTTCTCGGGAGAGGACAGAAAGGTTTTCCAGCGACGGCGTCGTCATGGCGGCCCCCTGCGGGTTGCGGGATGACGATGATAAGAGGCAACGGTTCCCGTCGGATTATGGAAGATGGAGAACCTCGACGCCCTTTGGGGGTTGGAAGGAAAACGTCCGGTCGGGTATTGCTACGTTCTCCCTGAGATCCCGAAAGGCAACCCGGGTGAAATTCCCGAAGGAATCGGTGAATCGAACTTCGTGAACCTGGAGATCTTCCCTGCCTACGGTCAGGTTCAGCCGGGAGACGCCCAGGCCGGAATCGCGGGGTGTAAGGACGAGCAGCAGGTTTCCGTCCCGGTCGACGGCATCGGGCCTGGCGTACTCGATCTGGAAATCCTCCCGCAGTTTTCCCAGCCCGGTGAAGAAGCGGATGGTCAGACGGGATTTGAGCAGGCTTTCGGCCTTCTGGACATAAACGGCCCGGTCTTCCGGGACGTAAAGCCATGAGGTCCTGGGGCCGATGATCAGCTTCTTTGCTTTCGGTTTCTCGTAATGCCAGGCCATCCGGCCGGGATTTCGAAAGTAGACCGTTCCTTCCTCCCGTTCGGCCTTTTTCGATCCCTTCACCGTCACTTCCTGGATAAAGCGTCCCTTCAGGGATTCGGTTTTCTCATACCGTTCCTGCATGTCCGCCAGAAGCTTTTCCAGAGGCGGCGCTTCCGCTCCACGGACTGCTGCGGGCAAAAGGAGAATCCCCAGGAGGGGCAGCCACACAAGGGACAGGACAGCCGTGAGCCGGTGGAGAGAACGCCGGCTCCGGCCGGAGCGCAGACGTGCCTCCGGTGATAAATCCGTTGAAACAGAGAGGGAATTTCGCTTCACAGAAAAAACCTCACGATTTATCCCGCAGCATGGTGCCGCTGGCATATTTCTTTCAATGGGTTTCCGGAAGGGGGTTCTGGCATGCGCTAACCTTCCGAAATTCTGCCCTGCTTTGTAAGCTTTTGTTATAAATAACGATTTTCCGTGCCTACACCTTGTGCAAGGCGGTATAAAATCGTGACATTTGAAGCCTTAGGGTTTTTATCCACAGAGTTGTCAACAGGTTCATCAACAGCTCTGTGGATTCCTTCGTTAACTCCCCGGATCAAGGGAAAGAACCCGCGGAATAGCAGTTACCCTGATATTTTCAGACGCCAGCCGAAGGGATCTTCCTTCTGGCCGTACTGGATCTGCAGGATTTCGTTGTAAAGCCGCTCCGTCAGGGGGCCTGTCTTCCCGCTGCCGATCTTGTGCTCCTTCCCGCGGAAGAACATCCGGCCGATGGGCGAAACGATGGCGGCCGTTCCGGAGGCGAAGGCCTCGTTGAGGAGTCCCCGCTCTGCGGCCTGAATGACCTCTTCCATGGCAATGGGGCGTTCCATGACGGGAATCCCCCAGCTGCGTGCCATCTCGATCACCGAATCCCGCGTCACGCCGGGCAGAATCGTTCCACCCAGGGGCGGCGTCACCAGTTCGTCGCCGATCAGGAAGAATATATTGCTGGTGCCGACTTCCTCGACGTATTTCTTGTGAACGGCATCGAGCCACAGGACCTGGGTATAGCCTTTGTCCTGGGCGGCTTTGCTGGCATACAGGCTGGCGGCGTAATTGGCCGCGGCCTTACAGTAGCCGATGCCTCCCGGAGCGGAGCGGACGTAGTGCTCCTCCACGTAAATCTTCGTGGGGCTGAATCCCTCGGGATAATAGGCGCCGACGGGGCCCACGATGATGAAGAAGAGGTATTCCGGGGAGGCGTGAACGCCCAGGGCCGGCTCCGTGGCGATCATGGTGGGCCGGATGTAGAGGGACGTGCCCAGGCCTTTGGGGATCCAGTCCTTTTCGATGAGCACCAGTTCCCGGACGGCCTCCAGGAACAGGTTCTCGTCAACCGCGGGCATGCAGAGGCGTCGGGCCGAGTTGTTCATGCGCCGGGCGTTTTCGAGGGGACGGAACAGGTAGATCTCGCCACCCTTGCCCCGGTATGCCTTCAGGCCTTCGAAAATGAGCTGGGCGTAGTGCAGGCAGATGCAGGCGGGATCCAGGGCGAACGCCTGGTAGGGCTCGATGGCCGGGTTGTACCAGCCCTTGCCCTCCTTGTACTGCATGGTGAACATGTGGTCCGTGAAGATCTTCCCGAACCCCAGCGTTGCCTCGTTCTTGTGTTTCGGTTTGTGCTTTGCCGGTGCGGTCTTCGTGATCTTGATCTTCATGATTATCCCCCAGTATGATTTAACATCCCAAAAAAATTACAGATCGCTTTATCACGATTGGACCAGCCGATCAAGGCTTCTGTACTGGATCGCCTCGGCGACGTGGGAAGGCCCGATGGATTCCGCCTCCTCCAGGTCGGCGATCGTACGGGAGGTCCGGAGGATTCTCGAGTAGGCCCGGGCGCTGAGACCCAGCCTGTCCATGGCCATTTCGAGGAGCTGCCGGGACTCCCCGTCCAGGGTGCAGAACCGGCCGATCTGGTCATTGTCCATCCGGGCATTCGTTGCCGCTTCGTCTCCTTCGAAACGTGCCCTCTGAAGCCTCCTTGCGCTGCGGACGCGGGCGGCGATGGCGGCGGAGCCTTCCCCCCGGGTTCCCATGGTCAGCTCCCGGTGCCGGACGGCGGGAACCTCGATATGGAGGTCGATCCGGTCCAGGAGCGGTCCGGAGATCCGTGACTGGTAGCCACGGATCGCCGCGGCGGAGCATCGGCATCGCCGCCTCGTCTCCCCGAGAAACCCGCAGGGGCAGGGATTCATCGCCGCCACGAGCATGAACCGGGCGGGAAAGGTGGCGCTCACGGCGGAGCGGCTGATGGTGATGACCCCGTCCTCCATGGGCTGGCGGAGGGCCTCCAGGACGTTCCTGCGAAATTCCGGGAGCTCGTCGAGAAAAAGAACGCCGTGGTGGGCGAGGCTGATCTCCCCCGGCCGTGGCTGCTGGCCGCCTCCCGCCATTCCCGCATCGGACACGGTGTGGTGGGGCGATCGGAAGGGCCGCGTCGAAACCAGGGAGCGGCTTCTCTCCAGAAGGCCGGCTACGGAAAAGATCTTCGTCGTCTCGATGGCCTCCGGCAGCGTCAGCTCGGGAAGAATACCGGGAAGCCGCTGGGCGAGCATGGTTTTCCCCGACCCGGGGGGGCCGATCATGAGGATGTTGTGCCCTCCGGCGGCGGCGATCTCCATGGCCCGCTTGGCCTGTTCCTGGCCCCGAATCTCGCTGAAGTCCGGGAAGGCCCGGAAGTCACGCCGGAACAGGGACACCGGCTCCACCCGGTGAGGTTCGATCGGCTTCGTCCCGGACAAACCGTCCACGACGTCCGACAGAACGTCCACCGGCAGGACGTCGAGGCCTTCGACCATAGCCGCTTCGTCTGCATTTTCCCTGGGGACGACCATTGCCGGCCTGCCGGAACGGTGTACCTCCTGGGCAATCGGAAGAACTCCCGGGACTCCCTTGACCGCTCCGTTCAGTGAGAGCTCTCCGGTAAACACACAGCCGTCGAGCATCGCGGGCTGGACGATGCCCTCAGCCGCCAGAATGCCCATGGCGATGGGAAGATCGAACCCGGTACCTTCTTTCCGGATGTCCGCCGGCGCGAGGTTGACCGTTACATGATGACGGGGAAAGGAATAGCCGGCGTTTCGAATGGCCGCCCGAATCCGGTCCCGGCTTTCACGGACGGCCGCATCGGGCAGCCCGACCATGGAAAAATGAGGAATGCCGTTGGTTACGTCCACTTCCACGTCCACCAGGCGGCAGTCGATACCAATGACCGCGGCCCCGCAGGTCTTGACGATCATATTTCCCTCAAAAATGGTCTGTGGCAGGTTGTTCCTTGGAGGAAACACGGGGATGGAAAGACTGTACCCGGCAGGGACGTCCTCTTTAATTCAGAACACCAATGAATGCAAGGTCTTTCTCTCTCTCGCCGACGCCCAGCGGAACCGGCTTGACGGCGGGAAAACGCTGTGTTAAGTTTCACCCGCTTTTGCTAATCCGTTCACTTTCACTTTCCCGGAGTCAGCCCATCACAGCAAACGCAATGACCCGCATGACCCATTTGGATGAATACGGCCGCGCCCGTATGGTTGACGTCACACGGAAGAAAGAGACCGTGCGTGTGGCGGTTGCCAGGGGATCGGTGCTCATGAAGCCGGAAACCCTGGCGATGATCTCGCGGGGCGAGATGGCCAAGGGGGATGTTTTTTCCGTCGCCCGGATTGCGGGGATCATGGCGGCCAAGAATACGTCCGGCTTGATTCCTCTGTGCCACCCGCTGCAGTTGACGGGTGTCGAGATCCGGTTTTCCGTGCGGGACGAACGCACGCTGGAGATCGAGGCGCAGGTGACCAACCGCGGGAGAACGGGCGTGGAGATGGAGGCCATGACGGCTGTCAGCGCGGCGGCCCTCACGGTCTACGATATGTGCAAGGCCGTGGACCGTCGCATGGTCCTGACGGAAATACGCCTGATCTCGAAAACGGGGGGCAAGAGCGGAACTTTTGTACGGGAACCATGATTCCGCGAGACCGGACGACCCCATGACACAGACAATTTACCGGATCAAGTCATCCTTCCTGATTCCCCTTGGCCTGGATGTCGTTCTTCTGCTGGTGCTTCTCGGGTGGTCCGTTCTGGGATCCGGAACCTATACGGAGCGCGTGGTTTTGGGTATTTTCTTTCTCCTGGCACTGGCGGTCTTCGCTGAGGCGGTGTCCCGGAACGTGTCCGCCGACGAGGAAGGGATCTCCATCCGGAAATTCTTCCGGGGGACCCGTCTTCTCTGGCTGGAAATCAATTATGCCGGAACCCTGATCATGCGTGGCAAGGCCTATATCCTCCTGACCACGACAAAAGGATACCATGTCCTGTCCAGTGCCTACGGGAACTACGAAAAACTGATCGACCACATGGTCCGTCACCTGGACGCGGAGAGGGTGGAGGAGACGCTTCGAGCGCAGATCGACCAGCCGGTTCGCGGCAGGTCGGATGCGGCGTCGGCATGGTTCGCAGCAGCTGTGATCCTCGGTATTCTTATCCTGAAATTGCTGAAGATTTGACCCTTCCAACGGAGAAAGCCTCAAGACCATGAAGACCAGGAAATCCACAGCCGGTAGTCGGATGGAGAAAGCGGATGATCCCGTCCGGGTCGTGGAACGGATGATGGAGATGAAGCTCGAGGATATCGCCACGGTGCTGGGCGCGTCGGGCAATGGAAAAAGCCGGCTCCATGAAAATGTGATGACGATGGTGGAGCGGAGCCTCTTCCGGATCGCCCTCGGCCGTTCCGGCAATGTGCGCAGCAAGGCCGCGGCATACCTGGGGATCAACCGGAACACCTTCCAGAAAAAACTGATCCGGCTTGGTCTGGACGGCAATCCGGAGGAGGAGTGAGGATGCCGGGGGAGAAACCGGACCGGACTTCGGTACGGGAGAGGCCGGGAGATGGATGATGCTTTCCTGCCCGCCACCATACGCAGGCTCCTCGAGAAAGGCGTCCGCATCCCTCATCCCTGGACCGTCGAGGTGGGGGATGAGGTTTCCCTCGACCGCGTCTCCGGCCGGGGCGTTGTCCTCCATGGCGGTGTCCGGCTTCGCGGTGAACGGACGCTCCTCTGTGACGGGGTAAAACTGGGGGCGGAAGGCCCGGCCGTCGTGGAAAACTGCCTCGCGGGGCCCGACGTCGAACTGAAAGGCGGCTTCTTCCGGGGGTCGGTTTTCCTCCGCGGCGTTCAGATCGGTTCCGCCTCCCATGTCCGGGAAGACTGCCTCCTCGAGGAAGAATCCTCCGGAGCTCATGCCGTCGGACTCAAGCAGACCATCCTTTTCCCCTTCGTGACCCTCGGCAGCCTGATCAACTTCTGCGACTGCCTCATGGGGGGCGGCACGAGCCGCCGAAACCACAGCGAGGTGGGAAGCTCCTTCATCCATTTCAATTATACCCCCCGGCAGGACAAGGCGACGGCGTCTCTTCTCGGCGATGTTCCGCGCGGCGTCATGCTGGATCAGCCCCCCATCTTTCTCGGCGGGCAGGGAGGAATCGTCGGGCCCGTCCGGATGGGGTTCGGAACGGTCCTTCCCGCCGGTTCGATCTGCCGCCGGGACGTTCCGGAGGGAGGCGTGACAACCGGCGAAGACGGCAGGGACCGGATTGAAGGACCCTTCCTCTCGAAACGGGGGGGGGATCTTGCCAGAAAAGTGCGGAACAACCTCCTGTACATAGCCAATCTTTTCGCCCTGCGGGCCTGGTATGCACAGGTCCGGAGTCCCTTTTTCCGCGCCGCTTCGCACGAAGCGGAGCTGCTGCCGGGTGCGCTGGACGTCCTCGAAGGGGCGATTGCGGAGCGGCTTCTGAGGCTTCGGAATGTCGCCGCAAAACTGCCGCCGGAGGGCGAAGCGACCGGACCGGCGGGGGTTGTATCCGAACGCCGCCGGCAATTCAGGGAGCGGTGGCCGGAAGCCGAGGAGGTCCTTCAGGACGGAGCCGGGGATTGTGGAGATCCGATGCTCCGGGACCGGTTCCTGGCCGTCCGGGACCGGCTGGCGGGACGTCCGGCTGGGGCGGCGGACTATCTTCCCTTCATCCAGGCGCTCAAAAAGCCGGAGCGCCTCCTGGGGACGGCCTGGCTGGAGAGCATCGTGAACGACCGGATGGAACGGGTTCTGGGTGTGCTGACGGCCTTCCGTTCCGGGCCTGTGGAGGCGGCATGACAGGGAAAACCATGATGAAATTCGTCCGGGACATGAATCGATTCGGCATTGGCATCGTCAGGGCTCTCTCGGCCTGGCGGATTTTCGTTGGAAAGCGCCCCGAGGATGTCCGCGTTCCCGCCGTGATTCTTTTCCCGCTGCAGCCGGGGCTGCTTGCCTGTGGTCTTGCCGGCATCGTCACCATCAAGCGGGCCGGTCCAGCCGGGGAGACATCCGATGTGGAGAGACTCGCGGCGGCCTTCGGACGGGTTCGGGCCAGGGGCATGAAGGCACTGCGCATGGGAGTCCTTCTGCCGCAGGATTACCTGGAGCCTGAATCCCTGCGGGAGCTGGAGGCCGGGACATCGCGGCTCAAGGAAGACGCTTCCTATCAGGATTTCTTCTTCCGGGACGGCCAGGTTGCCGACATGAAAATGCTCTGCGAGGATCTGGCGGGCTTTGTCGGTGATGAGGAGAGGGAACTGGAGGAGGCCGCGACATCCTTCAGCACCGCGGAGCTGGAGATCCTGGGGAGCCGGCAGATCCTGCTGAAGGACATCCTGTGGGCGCTGGAGCAGGACGTGCTGGCTAACGTGGAACGGATCACCGCCCTGGCCGGGGCCGCCTCGCCCCGGGACGTCGATCCGGTCGCCTTCGGCAAGTACAGGAGAATGAACTTCCTCCTCAACTGCATTGACCGCCTGGAAGTGCGGGGCCGGGACTCCGCGGGCCTGACGCTGGCCATGACCTTCCCCGATGGCGACCATCTTCGCCGCCTGGAGGACCGCCTGCGGGAGGAAAGGCTGTACGAAGCCTATTCCCGGAGAACGAGCGGGGGAGATCTCCTCAACGGGAGCATTCGCCTCTCGGAGCGGGGGGCCGGCAACGGTTCAGGACGCCGGGATGTAACGGCCAATTTCGTCTACAAGACGTCCTCCATCATCGGCGAACTCGGGAGGAACGTCCGGGAACTCCGCAAGGCCGTTTCCGAAGACCCGGTCCTCCGGTTCTTCGTCCGGCAGGAGACGCTCCTGGAGACGTCTTTGACCCATACCCGCTGGGCGTCCGTCGGTTCGATCACGGAAGAAAACTGTCATCCCGTGAACAGCTTCACCCTGGCGGACCGGACGGGACGCAAGGCGTACCCCCGGTATGGCGTTGGAAACTGGGCCATTCACGTCGTCCTCAACGGCGACATCGACAATTATCCGGAGCTGCGGAAGGGACTGGAGACCGATCAGGAGCTCATTGCACCGGCACTCACCACCGACACGAAGATCATCCCTCTCCAGATCGAACACTACCTGCTGGAGGGGTACGACCTGGCGGAGTCGTTCCGGCTGGCCGTGAGCAGTTTCGAGGGGTCCCATGCCATTGCGATGACGAGCGACCTGGAGCCGGGCAAGGCGTTTCTGGCCCTCCGGGGAAGCGGCCAGACGATTTACATTGGCCTGGCTCCGGACCAGTATGTCTTCTCCTCCGAGCTGTACGGCATCGTGGAGCGGACGCCCTGGTTCATCAAGATGGACGGGGAGGCGCCGGCCGATCCCGATATCCCCGAATCGACGGGGCAGGTCTTCGTCCTGCACCAGGAATCGGAGGGGGGGCCGGCCGGTATCCGGGCCTTCGCCTACGACGGATCGCCCATTGCCCTGGGTGCATCCACTGTCAAACGGGCCGAGATGACCACCCGGGACATCGACCGGGGAAGCAACCCCCACTTCTTTCTCAAGGAAATCGGCGAATCCGCCGTGTCCATCCGAAAGACCCTCCGGGGAAAATACCGCATTCACCGGGCAAACGGGGAGGATCCCCAGGTCGTCTTCAACATCGGCGGGGACATCGTGCCGCTCTCCGTGCAGTCGGACCTTCGGAACGGCGCCATCCGGCGCATCCTGGTCATCGGGCACGGGACGGCAGCCGTGGCGGGCTCCGCCGTGGCCGACGCCATGGAGCGGTATCTCCGGGGGTCCCGCATCCGCGTGGAAGGGAAAGTGGCCTCGGAGCTCAGCGGATTTTTCCTGGAAGATGACCTGGCGGACACGCTCGTGGTGCCCATCACCCAGTCGGGCACCACGACGGATACGAACCGGGCCGTGGCCATGGCCCATGAGCGGGGGGCCCGGGTGGTCTCCATCGTCAACCGGCGGCAGTCCGACATCACCTCCAAGTCCGACGGCGTTTTCTACACCAGCGACGGGCGGGACATCGAGATGTCCGTGGCGTCCACGAAGGCCTTCTATTCCCAGATCGTGGCCGGCCACGTTTTGGCCCTTTTTATCGCCCAGCTCATGGGGTCCCTGTCCGATGAAGACATCGCCGGGGAGCTCTCCAGCCTCGAACAGGCCCCGGAGATGATGAAGCGGGTGCTGGCCCGGAAGGATCTCATCCGGCATTCCGCGGAGCTCCTGGCGAAGCAGAAGCGCTACTGGGCCATCGTGGGCAGCGGCCCCAACAAGGCCGCGGCGGACGAGATCCGCATCAAGCTGAGCGAGCTGTGCTATCGAACGATTTCCTCGGACGTAACGGAAAACAAGAAGCACATCGATCTCTCGGCGGAGCCCCTGATCATCGTCTGCGCCGCCGGAAACCCGGAAGCGGTCGTGGGCGACCTGGTGAAAGACGTGGCCATCTTCAAGGCCCACAAGGCCGCCGTGGTTGTCTTTGCCGACGAGGGGGAGGAGCGGTTCGATTCCCTGGCCGACTCGGTCGTCCCCATCCCCGGGGCCCGCATGCCCCTTCCGGTGATCCTCAACACCCTGGCTGGCCACCTGTGGGGCTATTACGCCGCCTGCAGCATCCACAAGGACTCCCTGTTCCTCAGGGACTTCCGGAACCGGATCCACCAGGCCATGGTGGACCCGGCCGGCCGGCCCGTATCGTTCTACGAATGGATGGCCGACCGGACCTTCCGCCGCATGATCCGGGACTTCTCCCACACCTTCAACAAGCTCCGGGACGAAGGGTCCTTTTCCGCCACCAGCGTCAAGGCCGTTTCGGATCTCGTTCTCCTCCTGAAGTACGCCATGGGCAAACTCCCCCTGGAGGATTTCTGGAATGACTTCCGCGGCGACAACGGGCCGGTCTCGCCGCTGGACCTCCTGGACTTCACCCTTGCCCAGGCGGCGGAGGATCTCTCCCGCCCGGTGGACGCCATCCGCCACCAGGCGAAGACCGTCACCGTCGGGACGAGCCGCAAGGCCGCACCGCTCCGGGGGATCTTCTTCGACCTCCTCAGGGAGCTTGGCTTCACCGTGAAGGACCTGTCCTCCAGGGACATCATCGTCCTCAACCGCATTCAGCCGGGGGTGGAGGCGATCAAGGGGTATACCCTCTACGGGATCGACCGCCTGGACGACGACGGAAGGCCCGCCGACCAGACCACGATCACGATCCGTGCAAGGGGCGGGGTCTCCCTCGGCATGGCCTCCCGTGCGGAAGGAACGAAAACGCTGATGGGAACGAAGCGGATGATTGTCCGCATCGGCCGCCTGTACGTGGGCAGGGGAAAGTCCGACGGGGCACCCATTGTAATTATCCCCCTGCTGAAGGGAGGAATGGTCCGGAGCCTGCTCCTGATCCACGTCCGCTACAATGAAGCCCTGGCTCTCCGCGAAAAGGTGGAAGTCATCGGCTACGCCTACAACGACATCCGGAACCTGGTAAACGAGTACAACCTGGCGTGGGATGATCGTTACCTCGAGTCCTTCACCCTCGAATCGCTCCTGAGCGAGCCTCCCGAGGTGATTGCAGGAAAAATCAAACAAATGCTGGAGCCGGTATGAAAACAACCAAATTCATCTTCGTCACGGGCGGAGTGCTTTCCTCCCTGGGAAAAGGGCTGGCCGCGGCGTCCATCGCGGCGCTCCTGGAATCGCGGGGACTCCGGGTCACGAACCAGAAACTGGATCCCTACATCAACGTCGATCCGGGCACCATGAGCCCCTTCCAGCACGGAGAGGTCTTCGTCACCGACGACGGCGCCGAGACGGACCTGGACCTGGGGCATTACGAGCGGTTCTCCACCACGCGCATGGGCCGCGGCAACAACCTCACGACCGGCCAGGTCTACTACTCCGTCATCGCCAAGGAGCGCCGGGGCGACTACCTGGGCAAGACGGTGCAGGTCATTCCCCACATCACCAACGAGATCAAGGATTTCATCCGGACCACCGCGGAAGGATTCGACGTGGCCATCGTGGAGATCGGCGGGACCGTGGGGGACATCGAGAGCCTGCCCTTCCTGGAGGCCATCCGCCAGTTCCGCAACGAGGTGGGAAGGCAAAACGCCATCTTCATCCACCTGACGTGGGTTCCCTTCATCAAGACGGCGGGGGAGGTGAAGACCAAACCCACCCAGCACAGCGTCAAGGCCCTCCGGGAAATCGGCATCCAGCCGGACATCCTCCTCTGCCGGACGGAGGATATCCTTTCCGAGGACATCAAGGCGAAGATCGCCCTGTTCTGTAACGTCGAGGTGGCCTCCGTCTTCACGGCGAAGGACGTCCGATGCATCTACCAGGTGCCGCTCAATTTCCACCGGGAGGGCCTGGACGGCAAGATCATCGACCTCCTGAACATCTGGACGGGCCAGCCCCACCTCGATGCCTGGGAGTCCGTGGTAGACCGGATGATCGGCCCCTCCGGCGAGGTCTGCATCGCCATCGTGGGAAAGTATGTCAACCTTACCGACTCCTACAAGAGCCTCAACGAGGCCCTCGTTCACGGCGGCATCGCCAACGACTGCCGGGTGAACCTCCGGTTCGTCGATTCGGAGAAGATCGAGAAGGAAGGGCTGGGACACCAGCTCGACGGTGCGGACGGGATTCTCGTTCCCGGGGGGTTCGGAAACCGGGGCATCGAGGGCATGATTATGGCTATTCATCAGGCCAGGACGAAGGGGATTCCCTTCTTCGGGATCTGCCTGGGGATGCAGATGGCGGTCGTCGAGTTCGCCCGGTTCGTCTGCGGGATGGAACGGGCCAACAGCTCGGAGTTCGACGAGGAGACTCCCTTCCCGGTCATCGATCTCCTGCCCGAGCAGAAGGGCGTGACGGAGAAGGGGGCCACCATGCGCCTCGGTTCATATCCCTGCATGCTGGAGGAAAAAACCTTCGCCCACGAGGCTTACGGGCAGTGGGAGATCCAGGAGCGCCACCGGCACCGCTACGAGTTCAACAACGACTTCAAGGAGACCCTGACCGGGAAGGGGCTCCGGATCACCGGCACTTCCCCCGACGGCCGCCTGGCGGAGATCGTCGAGATCAAGGACCACCCCTGGTATCTGGGATGCCAGTTCCACCCGGAATTCAAATCCCGGCCCACGAGCCCGCATCCCCTGTTCGCCCGGTTCATCGAGGCGGCCCGGGCGTTCAAGAGCAAGGACGGGTGCTGAATTCCGTCCCCGGTGGACATGGAACCCCTGCTCCTGCACCTGGAAAACAATGTTACCCTCGAAGAGGACCGGCTGGTCCTGGTGGACCGGCGGCGGCTGCCCCGGGAGATCGTCCGGGTCTCCTGTGCCGGCTACGGGGACGTGGCGCGGGCCATTGAAGACATGGTCGTCCAGGGGGCGGGTGACATCGCCGTCACCGCCGGATTCGGGCTATACCTGGCGGCCCGGGAGGCGGAGCGGCTGGGCGGTCGGGAGGCCGGGGCCTTTCTGGAGAGGGCCGCAGAGCGGCTGAAGGCCACTCGGCCAACGGGCTATCACCTGGCGGCGCTTTTGGACCGGCTTCTGGGAATGCTGGCGGAAGAGCCGGACGATCCCCGCCCGGCGGAGAGAATCCTGTCTTTCCTGAAAAACATCCTGGACCGGCAGCGGCGGATCTCCGAAGACACGGGGCGCCACGCCGAGACGCTCCTTGTCCCGGGGGAATCGATCCTGACCCACTGCTTTGCCGGGGGAGCGCTCCTGTACATGCTGCGCTTCGCACGGGAAAAGGGGAAGGACGTCCGCATTTTCTGCACGGAAACCCGACCTTATCTCCAGGGCGCGCGGCTCACCGCCTGGTCGGTCAGCCATCTCGGCCTCCCCGTCACCCTCATCACCGACAACATGGCGGCCCACTGCATGTCCCGGGGGATGGTGCAGAAAGTTTTCACCGCCGCCGACCGGATCGCCCTGGACGGAACCGTCGCCAACAAGGTGGGAACCCTGCAGCTGGCGATCTGCGCGGACCGGTACAAAATTCCTTTCTGGGTGCTTGCCTATGGAGGGCCGGACCGCCGGACGGCCCGCGGGGAGGACATTCCCATCGAGGAGCGGGATCCGGCGGAGGTGCTGACGTTTCGGGGCACTCCCATCACCGGGGAGGATGTGAAGGGATATTATCCGGCCTTCGACCTCACGCCACGGGAGCTGGTGACGGGCATCGTCACCAGCCGCGGGATCGAGACCTGGAAGGGCTGATTCTACTGGATCGTCCGTGGCGGAGTGTCGCTGCGCTGCTCCATCTTCAGCATGGACCGGGGAATCAGAAAGCTCCGCATCCGGGAGGGGACGTAAACGAGCATCCACAGGTCGTCGGGAACCCTGAGGCCCCTCCTGCCTACGATCTTTCCCTGCAGCCCGTTCAGGGGATGCCGGGGATCATTCACGAGGACGAGGTCGCCGAGGTCCATTCGATTCTCCTCTCTTGGAGCGGATCCGTCCGGCGGCGGGATCAAGGGCGGGCGGCCGGGCGTGGGATCGGACGGTGGGATCACCCGTGACTGACATGACGATAGCACAAAAGACCGCGTACTGCATGGGGAATCATACCCACTATGACATTTCATACGGCATGTGATAAGAAATGACGACCCGACACAGGAGGGAGAGCCGATGAAGATCCGGATGCCCATCTCGTTTCACGGCAATTACCTGGTCCAGATCCGCCTGGGGGAAGAGGAGAGCCGGGAGCGGTGCCAGAAGTTGACCGTCAGGGAACTGTCGACGGAGGAAAGGGCCCAGTCTTTCCCGGGCATGCCGGAGGACCGGATGCCCACCCACCAGATCACCTTCTACGACTTCGGCTGCAAGCGGGTCATCGAGGGAAAAATCACGGCCAATGAGGAGAGCCGGATTGCCTTTGCCGTCCGGGACAAGGAGTACATCTTTTCCCCCTTCCGCCCCCGTTCGGCGTGAAAGCCGGCCGGATGGGCGGACCGGGCGCTTCGAACCCGACGGGCCGGGAGCCTTTGTTCTATGAGCATTTCTCCGGGGAAGGCTGAAATCCCCATTCTGTCCATTGTCGGCAAGTCCAACACGGGAAAGACGACCCTTATCGAACGGCTCATTCCCGAGCTCGTGCGGAGGGGCTGGCGGGTGGCGACGATCAAGCACAACCGCCACGGCTTCCAGATGGACCACGAGGGGAAGGACAGCTGGCGCCACCGGAACGCCGGAGCCCGCATGACCGTCGTCGCATCCCCGCATGAGGTGGCCCTCGTGGCGGACGCTCCCCGGGACTACACGATGGCCGAGCTAAGGGACCTCTTCATCCGCGACGTCGATCTCGTCCTGGCGGAGGGATTCAAGAAGAATCCCCACCCCAAGATCGAGGTGTTCCGCCCGGAGGTCCACTCCGAGCGCCTCTGCGGCCCCGATGACCACTGCATCGCCGTAGTCACCGGATCCGACCTGGCGCCGGCGGTTCCCCGGTTCGGGCCGGACGAGATCTCCGCCCTCTGCGATTTCATTGAGAAGAGCATCCTGGGGGGGCCTGCGCCGTGACGGACATTGCCGCGTGGGATATCCTCAAGTGGGTGCTCCTGGTTCTGCTGGCGGGGTTCATCGGCCAGTTCGGCAAGAGTTTCGCCCAGGCGGTCATGTCCCGGATTCGGAAAAAAAAGTCCGTGAGCGGGGTCTCTCCCGAACGCTCCGAACCGTCCGCAGCCGTGGCAGGGCCGGGTGAGCCGGGGACCCTGCCGGCTCCCGCGGAACCGGCCGAATCGAAGCCCGGGGGGATGGAAGAACCGGCCACCGGTTCGGATGGGAACAAGAAAGCCCTGAAGACCCTGGCGAAGACGCAGAAAAAAGAAGCGAAGCTCCGTTCGAAACTCTCGAAGTAGTCTCCGGCACGGTTGCGGAATCATGATGGCCCAGCAGCCCCCTCCCCCGATCCATGTAGACACCGTCGCCATCGCCTGGCACAGCGGCGAGGATCCCCTTCCGGGAACCTGCGAAGCCGTCTCGGCGGCCCGGTTCCTGAGCGCCGCTCCGGTGGGGAGGACGGTCGTCGCGATGTGCGGCGCCAACCCGGAGGCGGCCGCCCGCAAGGTCGCCGCCGATACGGGACTGCCGGTGTTCGCCCTTCGGGGATCGTCGCTCGATCCCGCCGCCGGGGACGACGCCGTCCCGGCGCTGGCCTCGTTCCTCCGTGTTCTCGATCCCGCCCTGATCATCCTGGTCCATGATTCCCACGGAGCCGATCTGGCTCCCGCCCTGGCTGTCCGCCTGGGCGCCGCCTGCATCACCGCCGTGGAGGAGTTTTCTTTCCGGGACGGCCGGCGAACGTTCCTCCGCCCGGTCTGCCGGGGGCGGATGCGGATGGAGATTCTGCCTGAGACGGCGTGTACCGTCCTGACCGTCCTGCCCGGCGCCGTCAGCCCCGGCTTTCCGGAGGATGATCGTGCCGGCGGCCGGAATACAAGGACGGTTTCCGTCCGGATCCGGGATGCAGAGCCCGGGCGCGGCAGGGTCGCGCTGCGGGGTGAAGTCTGCGGCGAGGAAGGCGGTGTTGAACTGGCGGAGGCGGACGTGATCGTTTCGGCGGGACGGGGAATCGGTCGGGAAGAGAACCTCGATCTGATCCGGCGCCTGGCGGGCCTGTTTCGGAACGCCGCCGTGGGCGCTTCCCGTCCCGTCTGCGACCAGGGCTGGCTCGGGTATCGGCACCAGGTCGGCCTTACGGGCCAGACCGTTGCACCGGACCTTTATGTGGCCTGCGGGATCTCCGGGACATCGCAACACCTGGCCGGGATGAAGGGCTCCCGCTGCATCGTCGCCGTCAACCGGGATCCTGCCGCCCCGATTTTCCGGGCGGCCCATTACGGAGTCGTCGAGGACCTGACGGTCTTTCTTCCCCGGCTGATCGAGGCGGTGAAGGGTTAACCCGGCCCGCCGCGTCTTATTCCCACCCCAGCGGTTCGTAACCCCGGTCCTGCAGGCATTTGTCGACGAACTTTTTGTACAGCGGGGAGGGACGGGAGGCCCTGGCGATTCCGTGAACCAGGCCCGAAGCCGCGCCGACGGCGGCGCCCACGCCGATGCCCCGGCCGAGGCTGCCGGTGACGGCCCCGGCGGCCCCACCGACGACGGCCCCCGCCGCTCCGCCCGCCACGGTGCTCTTTGCCGTTTCCAGTTCGGGGTGGTCCTTTATGTACGTTTCCGCCAGGACCTCGCATTCATCGATGTCTTTTTGTGCCTGTACCTCCCCGACGGCCTGGAGGTGCGCATTCGGGTACAGGACCGGACCGTACCGGGCGGCGCACCCCGCCGTCATCCACAGGAAGACCGCGAGGACGGCGAGACAGAACAGGGGAAAACCCGCCGGCCCTCTCCTGCGGCTGCTTCCCTCAGGCGGGTCCCCGGTTTTCCGGATGATCCAGAGCATCGCAATACTCCTTAGAAGTGATACTTGAGGCCCACGCCGAGGGCGTTGGACGCCCCGTGGACGCCGTTGAAGAGCCCGTAGACCCCCGAACGGTGATGGATGCGCCAGACCATGCTCCACTGGGGCTGCTGCGGCAGGGAAAACGCCAGTTCGAAAAGCATGTAATCCAGGAACTGGTGCGTCTTTTCATGCTGGATCTCTTCGATCCGCGGCGTCCGGGTGGCGTAGGAAAGGCCGTTGCCGATGGCAAAGCTCGTGTTGAGGTAGGAGTTCCATGGGAAGGTAAGCCACCGGGCGATGAGAAGCACGTTGAACTCCATGTTGTTCTGATCGCCGAAATGCTTGACCGCCTGTCCTTCCACTTCCCAGTCGATGTGACGAGTCAGGGACCAGATCCGGCGGGATACGGCCGCGGCCAGGAAGTGATAGCCGCTGTCGAAGTCGGGGTTGAGGAATGTCCCCCCGAGATCGCTGTGGGTCTGAATCGCGCCGTATACGGTGACCGCCCAGTTCTTCTTTTCATCCCCCAGGGCGGGAGATGAAGCGGAAATCACCGTCGCAACCATGATCAGGGTGGCGATCAGAACCTTTTTCCTTACGTTTGCAGACATGGGACACGACCTCCTTGAAGTACCGGTTTGACCGGGTGCTGGAAGGGGGATTTCCAAGTCGGGTTCAGACAGTCAATCGGCCAACCGCCGGGCGATCGCCCGAGCGCGGGCTTGAATGCAGGAGGAGCGTGCCGCCTCCGGCGTTCGTTCCATCCTCGAATTCCGTCCCGCGCAGTTCCCGCCGGCGGCCGAAGAAAGAGTTCCATGCGACCGGCGGCTGCTTGTCTTGATGTTTGAAAGTTTAGCATTTTTACCATCCTTTGCCTACCGAATCGTGTCTATCGACAGCATCCACCCGAGCCGGCCCGCCTTCCCGGGCGAAAGAGACATCCGGGACGGAGCCTATCGTAAAATCAGAACCCGTATATTATTGATCAGTTAAGGGGGCATGACCATTTTTTTCTTGACAGAAAGAGGGGGGTTGGTTAGGCACTAATCATTTGATGGAACCATCGGATGGAACAACGCGATGGAATAAATCGATGAAATTCGTTCGGGGATCCGCCTTCCGGGACCCGGTTCCGGCCCGGCCGGCCGGTGCTTTCCACCGGATACCGGGGCGACCAGGACGATTTGCGAACCCCGCAAGGACGGCGCCGCGCCGGGATGCCTTCATCGTTTCAACGGGAAGGCTCCGTGCCTGAGCGCCGGTGACTGGAAACGATCATTCAACAGGAGACAGAAGATGGACATTCTCAACTACACGGAAGAGCACGGGATCTTCCGCGACATGGCACGAAGGTTCGTTGCGAACGAATTGGCACCTCACGCCGAAGAATGGGAAGAAGCCGGCATCGTTCCCCGGAGCATCTGGCTGAAGATGGGACAGCAGGGATTCCTGGGGACTTCCGTTCCCATGGAATATGGCGGGCCGGGAGCGGATTTCCTCTACTCGGTGATCGTGATCGAAGAGCTGGCGCGGGCGAACCTGGCAAGCTTCTCCACGTGGCTCCACAGCGACATCGTTGTCCCGTACATCGTCTCGTTCGCGACGGAAGAGCAGAAGCAGAAGTACCTTCCCGGCTGCGTGAGCGGCGACATCATCACCTCGGTGGCCATGACGGAGCCCAACGCGGGGAGCGACCTGGCGGCCATGAAGACGACGGCCGTGGAGGACGGCGACTTTGTCGTCATCAACGGCCAGAAGACCTTCATCTCGAACGGGATCAACTGCGACCTGTGCGTCCTGGCCGCCAAGGACCCGTCCGAGAAGAACCCCCACGCGTCGGTGGACCTGTATCTCGTGGAGGCGGATACGCCGGGCTTCGAGAAGGGAAGAAGGATCATGAAGGCGGGCTGCCACAGCCAGGACACGGCAGAGCTCTATTTCACGGATTGCCGGATTCCCAAGAGCAACCGGCTGGGCGAAAAGGGCACGGGATTTTTAAAGCTGATGCAGAAACTCCAGCAGGAGCGACTGGTCTGCGCCGTCGTGGCCATCGCCGGGGCGGAATACATGCTGGACATCACCATTCCCTACTGCCGGGAGCGGACGGTGTTCGGAAAGCCGATCTCCAAGTTCCAGCACAATCAGTTCGAAATCGTGGAGATGGCGACGGAAATCAAGCTGGGCAGGACCTTTATCGACAAGCTGGTAGCCGACCACATGGAGGGTCAAAACATCGTCATCGAGACGTCCATGGCCAAGTACTGGATGACGGACATGGCCTTCAAGGTGGCCGACCGGTGTATGCAGCTTCACGGCGGCTACGGGTACTGCGACGAATATCCCATCTCGCGGGCCTGGCGGGACTGCCGGGCGGCCCGAATCTTTGCCGGCACCAACGAGATCATGAAGGTCATCATCGCCCGTTTCATGGGGCTGTAGGAAAAACGATGGACCGAGGCCGCCGGCTTGCCGGCGGCCCTTGAAAAATCCGGGATTGCCTGACCGGAAAAGGAGGAACGATGGCTGAGAAGGCTCCCTTCAGGGTGGAAAAGGAAGGGCATGTGGCGCGGCTGATTCTCGATCGGCCGGATAAGCGCAACTGCATGACGTTCGATTTCTTCAGGGGACTCATCGAGCACTTCGGGCGGTTCAACGACGATCCGGAAGTCCGGGTCGTCATTGTCCAGGCCGAGGGCAAGACGTTCTGCGCGGGCCTGGACCTGGTCGAAGGGGCCGCGATCCTCGGGGACGGATCGGCGAAGGAGCGGGAGAAAACGAGATGGAAGATCCGGTGGCTCCAGGACTGCATCAGCGCCGTGGAGCGATGCCGGAAGCCCGTCATTGCCGCCGTGCACGGCCACTGCGTCGGCGGCGGCATCGACCTGACGAGTGCCTCCGACATCCGCCTGGCCTCCAGGGATGCCATTTTCTCGATCCGGGAGACGCGCATCGGCATCGTGGCCGACGTGGGCACCCTGCAGCGGTTTCCCACGATCGTGGGCCAGGGGCTGTTTCGGGAGCTGGCCCTGACGGGAAGGGACTTCACCGCCGAGGAGGCCTTGCGGATCGGTTACATCAACCGGCTCTACGATGACCGCGACGCCCTGCTCAAGGGTGCCTGGGCACTGGCGGAGGAGATCGCGGCCAATCCGCCCATGACGGTGCAGGGCGTCAAGGAGTCCATCCTGTTCAACCGGGACAACGGTGTTTTCCCGGGGCTCGATTACATCGCGCAGATGAACTCCGCGATCCTGCCAAGCAAGGATCTGATGGAGGCCGTGGCGGCGTTCATGGAAAAGCGCAAGCCCAATTTTGTAGGGGATTAGCAATTGACGAAACGGAACTCTTTGCGGATGGCATGAACACCCCGGGCACCGGCCCGGGCAGCCGCTGAGTGTTGAACTTCATTACGGATAACGGTTTGAAAAGAATTTTTCATACGGTTTGTAAAGGAGGAATACATGTCAGGAAAAGCAACGGGATCTTTTAACATCGGCAATTATCCGAAAGTCGCAGCTGCACGCTACGGTGACCGGGAGGCGATCTCCTGCATGACGACAGGCCGGCGTTTTACGTTCCGGCAGGTCAACCGGCGGATCAACGGCCTGGCGAACGGGCTCCTCGGACTGGGCATCAAGAAGGGAGACAACACCGCTTTTCTTTCCTACAACCGCCACGAAATCGTCGAAACCTATCTTGCCCTGGGCAAGATCGGCAGCATCGGGCTGCCGCTCAACTACCGCCTGTCGCCCCAGGAGATGGCGGAACTCATGAACTTCTGCGGCACGGAGAACCTGATCTTCGATGCGTCCTTCACGGCGCTCGTCGAGGGATTGCGTCCGCAGCTCCCGTCGATCAAGCGTTTCATCTGCTTCGGCAGCGAGATTCCGGCTTATGCCGTGTCTTATGAAGACCTGGTCAGCCAGTCCTCGCCGGAGGAGCCGGACGTGGAGATCAGCGAGGAGGATCCCCAGTACCTAAACCTGACTTCGGGGACCACCGGGCTCCCGAAGGCCTACATGCTCTCGCAGTACAACAACGCCGGCGCAGGCCCGACGATGATCTACATGCACGACGTGACGCCGAACGACGTGGTCATGACCGTGTTTCCGATTTACGGGCGTGTCGGCTTCGCCTGGTCGGCCTGCGCGCTGTTTGCAGGGGCCCGCAACGTCATTCACCAGTTCGACCTGACGAAGATCCTGGGGGTCATTGAGCAGGAGAAGGTGACCATCTCCAACTGGGTGCCCACCATGGCGAGCTTTGTTCTCGCCCTTCCGGACGTCGAAAAGTACGACCTTTCCTCGCTGCGCGCCCTCGTCTTCTGCTCCTCGCCGTTTTCCGTGGCGCTTCAGGAGCAGGTCAGGAAGCGCCTGTGCACCAACCTGTACGAGTTCTACGGGCTCCAGGAGACCGGCCTCCTGGTCAACATCGGGCCGAAGGACAAGCTGCGCAAGCCCGAGTCCGTGGGGACGCTCTATTTCGGGGCGGACGTGCGGATTGTGGACTTCCAGGGCAAAGATGTTCCCACGGGTGAGGTGGGCGAGATCATCGGCCGGGGGGTGGCCGTCACGGCAGGCTATTACAAAAACGAGGAAAAAACGCGGGATATGTTCAGGGACGGCTGGTTCTACACCGGCGACCTGGGACGCTTCGACGAGGACGGGTTTCTCTACCTGGCCGGCAGGAAGAAGGACATGATCATCACGGGCGGCCAGAATGTCTATGCGATCGAGGTGGAGGAGATGCTCATGGGGCACCCGGCGGTCCTGCAGTGTGCCGTCATCGGCCTGCCCGACGACACCTGGGGCGAGATGGTCACAGCCGTCATCATCCCTTTCCCCGGCCGGAACGTGACGGAGGAAGAGCTCATTGCCTTCGGCCGTGAGCGGATCGCCCATTTCAAAGCCCCGAAAAAAATCATTTTCGTGGACAACCTGCCCATGACCCCGACCGGGAAGGTCCAGAAGTTTCTCCTTGTGGAGAAGTTTGCCTCCGCGTGAGCGGGGGCGGTTTCAGAATATTTTCTGATTATTTTTCAGGACGGATCGCGTGGGCACCCGCCGGCGTGAGCGTCCCACCAGCACTCCTGCGGAATCGGGACGTCAAAGACTCCCGCTGATCCGGTGCGGCGCGGTCCGTGAAGGAGAGTGACATGAGTGATGTGTACGCGGCAAAACCCTGGCTGAATCATTATGATCAGTCCATTCCGAAGAAACTCGAATATCCTGACATATCCTACGCCGAAGCGCTGCAGAAGGCCTTTCAGGAGGTTCCTTCCCGGGTTGCCCTCATTTACGTGGGGACGGAGATAACGTACCGTGAGCTGGATGAGCAGTCCAACCGGTTTGCCCGGTTTCTGATTGAAACGGGGTGCCGGCCCGGCGACGTGGTCGGTTTCCACATGCCCAACATCCCCGCCAGCTATATCGGATCCGCCGGAACCCAGAAGGCGGGCTGCATCTTCACGGGGGTGAGCCCTCTGCTCACCGCCGAGGAACTTGCCTACCAGCTGAACGATTCCGGAGCGAAGGTCCTGATTACGGCGGATCTGCTGTTTCCCGTCGTGAAACAGGCGATCGGCGAAACGGGCGTGAAGGTCGTCGTGGTGGCCTCCATCTTCGACTATATGCCCCAGGATGTGCCCGCTTCGCCTCCGGACCCGATCCCCGGGGTCGAGACGCTCGGCTTCAAGGATGCCATCGCGTCGATGCCCGCCGACCCGGTCGGTGTGAAGGTCGATCCGGGCGCCGCCTGCCTCATGATGTACACGGGCGGGACGACGGGACCTCCGAAAGGGGCGCTCCTCACGAACCGCAACATCGTCGGTCACATGACACAGCTGAACGCGTGGCTTGGCTACCCGATGGGAAAACACGTCGCCATGTCCGCCTTTCCCATGTTCCACCAGGCGGGGAATTTCATGGTCATGTGGAACATGGCGATGGGATCCACAAACATCGTCATTCCCAATCCGCGGGATCTCCAGTTCTTCGTGAAGGCCATGGAGACCCACCGCCCGACGATGACCGTCAACGTGCCCACCATCTACCTGGAATTGTTGAAGCTGCCCGAGTTCCGCGCCCTCGATTTCTCCGGGGTTCAGTTCTTCGTCAGCGGCGCCGCGTCGTTCCCGGCCGAGAATATCCGGCAGTTCGAGGAGGTGGTCGGGAAGGGAAAGGTGATTGAGGTCTGCGGCATGACGGAGACCAGTCCGGTCATTGTCGCCCTTCCGCTGCACGGGGTCAAGAAGGTCGGGTCCGTCGGCATGCCCGTGTGCGACACGGAGGTGAAGCTGGTGGATCCCGAGAGCGGTAAGACGGTTCCCCTTGGAGAACCCGGGGAAATGGTGGCCCGGGGTCCCCAGGTTTTCTCCCTCGGATATCACAACAAGCTCGAGGACACGGCCCACACCCTCCGGGACGGTTGGATCTACACGGGGGACGTGGCGGTCATGGACGAGGACGGATATTTCTACATCGTGGACCGGCTGAAGGATATGGTGAGCGTATCCGGCTTCAAGGTGTTCACCCAGGTTGTGGATGATGCCCTGCATGCGCATCCCAGCATTGATCTTGCCGCGACGATCGGCCTTCCGGACCCGAAGCGGCCGGGCTCGGAGCTCGTGGCCTGCGCCGTGGTCCTGAAGGCGGGATCTGCCGGCGACGACGAGATGCGGCAGGATATCATCGAATATATGAAGAAAACGGTGGCCCCTTACAAGGTGCCGAAGGTCGTCCGGTTCATGGACGCCCTGCCCATGAGCTCCGTAGGCAAGGTGCTCAAGCGGGAACTCCGGAGAATCATGCAGGAAGCCCCGTAAGGGGGTCTTTCTCAACAGCGGTGAGAAGCAATCGGGGGTCTTGCGCCCAGGTGAGTGCGGATTTTCCCTGCCTGACGAAGGTTGAAACGCTCCCGCCGCCTCCATGAAGGGAGGCGGCGGCGAGCGGCCGGGACGTTTCCCGGTCGGGACACAGCGCGGGGAGTGAAGACCGTTTTGCCGGCCGGCCCTGAAATACTTGCAGGAGGATTGGGTCAATGGCTTTTGAGAGAATCTGGCACAAGTCGTACGCCCCGGGCGTACCCCCGGAAATTGAATTTGAAAAGATCACCACGGCGGCTGCGCTGATCCGGTCGGCAAAGAAGTTTCCCGACCACACCGCCTTCATTTACATGGGCCGGCGGTTCAGCTACCGCGAACTGGACGCCCTCGTGAACCGGTTCGCCAATGCGCTCAAGGACCTGGGTGTGAAAGAGGGGGATAAGGTGGGGATGCTTCTGCCCAACCTGCCCCAGATGATCATCGCCTGCCACGCCACACACCGCCTCGGGGCGGTGACGGCGATGAACAACCCCCTCTACACGGAGAAGGAGCTGGCCCACCAGCTGAAGGACTGCGACGCCCGGTTCCTCATCACGCTGGACCTGCTCCTGCCCCGGGCGCTTGCCCTGAAGGGGAAGACCGGTGTCGAAACGATCATCACCTGCCACATCAACGACTACCTGCCCTTCCCGAAGAAGCAGCTGTTCCCCTTCGTGAAGAAGGCCATGTTCCGGAAGGTGGAGCCTCGGAAAGACGTCCATGAATTCATGACCCTGATGGGCAAGGCCTCCTCGAATCCGGTCCCGGACCGGTCCCGGTGGGACAAGCTGGGAGCGCTGATTTACACGGGCGGGACTACGGGCGTGTCGAAGGGAGCCATGCTGACCCATGCGAACCTCTCCGCCGTCGTCCAGATTTTCCGCGCCTGGCTACCCGATCTCAAGGACGGGGAGGTGCACATCGTGGGAACCTACCCCATCTTCCATTCAGCGGGTTACACCGCCAGCCAGAACCTGACCATCTGGAGCGGCTGGACCTCGACGATCATCCCGCGGCCGGAGCCGGGTATCCTCATCGAGACCGTGAAGAAGTACAAGCCGAACTTCCTTCCCGGCGTGGCCTCCATCTTTGTCGGGCTGCTGGCCGACAAGGAGTTCCGCGGCATGGACAAGTCCTTCCTCAAGGGCTTTTTCACCGGGGCGTCTCCCATCGCCATCGACACGGTGCAGGATCTGAAAAACCTGACCGGCAAGGACGTCTACGAGATCTACGGTATGACGGAAAACACGGCCTTTGCCACGGCGACCCCCTGGGGTGGGAAGGTGAAGCCGGGCACGGTCGGCCTGCCGCTGCCGAACACGGAGCTGAAGATTGTCGACCTGGACGAGGGAAACACCGTCCTCAAGCCCGGCGAGGCCGGCGAGATCTGCATCAAGGGTCCCCAGGTGATGACGGGCTACTACAAGCGTCCCGACGAGACGGCCGCGACCATCCGCGACGGCTGGCTCTACACGGGGGACATCGGCATCATGGACGAGGAGGGGTATTTCAAGGTCGTGGACCGGAAGAAGGACATGATCGTCGCGGGTGGATACAACATCTATCCCAAGGACATCGACGAGATCCTCTTCCAGCACGACAAGATTCTCGAGGCCTGCGCCATCGGCGTCCCTGACACCTACCGGGGGGAGACGGTCAAGGCCTTCGTCGTCCTGAAAGCGGGCGAGAATATGACGGAGGACGAGGTGATGGCCCACTGCAAGGCTCACCTCGCCGCCTACAAGGTTCCGAAGATCATCGAGTTCACGAACGAGCTGCCGAAGAGCAACGTGGGAAAGATCCTGCGCCGGGAACTGCGTGATCGCGAGCTAAAAAAAGAAGCCAAAGGATAGAAAGATGAAAGATTTTCAGACATTCCGATTTGAAGAGGTTGAGCCCCGGGTGGGGCTTGTCACCATGAACCGGCCGGAGCAGCTAAACGCGGTCAACATTGCGATGCTGGACGATTTCGGCGAGCTGTTCTCGATCCTGTCGAAGGACGACGCCATCCGGGTCCTGATCCTGACCGGGGAAGGCCGCGGATTCTGCGCCGGGGCCGACCTGAACGACGCGGTCGTCCACAAGGACACGGATGCCTTCTCCGATCCGGCGAACTTCCTCCGGATCGTCCAGGAGCGCTACGGCTCCCTGGTCCTGGGGCTCCGGCGGATTCCCCAGCCGGTCATCTCCGCCGTCAACGGACCGGCCGCCGGCGCGGGGTTCTGCATGACCCTGGCGAGCGACGTCCGGGTGGCGTCTCCGGAGGCATCGTTCATTGCCTCCTTTGCGAATATCGGCCTGACCGGTGGCGAGCTCGGGACGTCCTATTTCCTGCCCCGGCTGATCGGCACCGCCCGGTCGTCGGAGATCCTGTTGACGGGAAGGAAAGTAAGGGCGGACGAGGCGGAGCGGATCGGGCTGGTCAACCGGGTTGTGCCGCGGGAGACCCTTCTGGAGACGGCCCTGTCCTATGCACGCCCCATGATCGCCAAGTCCGTGGAGGCGCTGAAGCTGACGAAACGCGTCCTGGACCAGAACGTCGACGCGCCGTGCCTGGAGGCGGCGGTCAACCTGGAGAACCGGAACCAGGCGGTCATGGTCTTCTCCGGCGAGTTTTTCAAGCTGGTCCAGCCGTTCTTCAAGGGAGGCGGAAAAGACTGAGCCGCCGCCAAGTTGACGGAATGCGCGGCCGTGGGCGGGTCGATCCGCCCAGCCGCGCTTCGTTTTTTTCGGGGGTACAGTATGCACGAGGTTCCCGGAGGCAGGAAGCCGGGCTCCGGAGACCGTCGTCGTGGAAGGTGGAATCCCCGGCCCGGTCAATGGACCGGGAACCTTCCAATTGACAGGGGAAACGGTTTCTGGTTAGGTTTCATCATCATGCTTCAATCATTAGATGGAACAATCTGATGAAGACCGCTCTCGACAAGGCCCGCCAGGATCCCGAATCGATGAAAGCGCGGATCCTTACCGTCGCCCGGCGGATCTTCGGCGATTACGGCTACCACGGGACCACGACCCGGATGATCGCGCAGGAGGTGGGGATCGACGTCTCGACACTCCACTATCATTGGGGCGACAAGAAGGGCCTGTACGAGGCCGTCGTCCTGGATATCAACAAGGACCTGGGACAGAGCCTCCGGGACGTGGAGAGGATGATCCACGGGAAGCCTCTGGGCGAGCGGCTGGCCATCTCGATCGACGTCATGACGGACTACCTGTTCGAGCACCCCGAGATCGCCAACCTCATCCTGCACCGCTATTTCGGCCGCACCCGGGAAGAAGCCCTGGAGGAGATCCTGGTTCCCGAGTTCACCGCCGACATGGCCCGTTCCATGAACCTGATCGAAAGCAAGAGGAAGGCAACGCCGCGGGCTCTCATGGAGGTCCTGGCGGTCATAAACGGGATCTACAACTTCGTCTCCGGCGAAACCTTTTTCCGCTCCATCGTCCATATCGACCGGGAGGAATACATCACCCAGGTCAAGGAGGTTCTGAAATTTATTCTGATCCCCGCCTTTGCCCAGAGGGAGGGCAAGGGCGGCTCCGAGCCGGCGTGATGCTTCCATCCGCCCGTCCCCACTCACCATTCTTTCCGTCCGACTGCCCAACTGATCCGGACTTTCTTCCGCGGCAGCCGGAAACGACCGTATAAATTCGAATCTCAAGGAGGAAAACGCAACGCTCGGAGCGCAAGCGCCCATGAAAATATGACGGCTCCCCGAGGGGGCCGGAAAACAGGGGCGGCATCCCCTGTGACTTCAGTGGAGGGAACGATCCTCCACACGCAGCATCCGTTATGGATTCCCGCCAGGATCCCTCCGGGTCCGCGGGAGCGGTTTCATTGTCCATCTTTCTGAAACGTTGAAAACACGAAGGGGAGGAGAGCAATGGAGATTCTGAAGTTTACGGAGGAGCACAATATTTTTCGCGAGAGCCTGCGGCGTTTCCTGGAGAAGGAGATCGTTCCCCACATCGAGGAGTGGGAAGAAGCCGGAATCGTCCCCAAAAGCTACTGGAGGAAGATGGGCGAGAACGGCTTTCTCAGCACCTGGGTGCCCGAGGAGTACGGCGGCGTGGGAGCGGACTTCCTGTATTCCGTCATTGTCTGCGAGGAGATGGCGAAATGCAATTTCTCGGGCCTTTGTGCCTCCCTGCACAGCGACATCATTGTGCCCTACATTGCCTCCTTCGGAACGGAGGAGCAGAAGAAAAAGTATCTCCCGGGATGCGTGACCGGCGACTGCATCACCGCCGTGGCCATGACGGAGCCCAATACGGGAAGCGATCTGGCGGCGATCCGGACGACCGCGGCGGAGAAAAACGGCGAGATCGTCATCAACGGGCAGAAAACTTTCATCTCCAACGGCATCAACTGCGACGTCCTCGTCCTGGCGGCGAAGGACCCCGCGGTGGAGAACCCCCACCGGGCCGTGGACCTCTACCTCGTCGATGCGGAGACGCCGGGCTTTGAAAAGGGCCGGCGCATCAAGAAGGTCGGCTGGCACAGCCAGGACACGGCGGAACTGTATTTCACGGACTGCCGGATTCCGGCGGAAAATCGCCTGGGAGCGAAGGGATCGGGATTCCTGAACCTGATGATGAAGCTCCAGCAGGAGCGCCTTATCTGTGCCCTCGGGGCCCAGGTGGGGGCGGAGTGCATGCTGGAGTGGACGATCAAGTACTGCCGGGAGCGGACGGCCTTCGGGAAGCCCATCGCCAAGTTCCAGCACAGCCAGTTCGAATTCGCGGAAATGGCCACGGAGGTGAAGATCGGCCGGACGTTCGTCGACAAGCTCGTCGCGGACCACATGGAGGGGAAGAACGTCACTGTAGAGACGTCCATGGCCAAATACTGGGTCACCGAGATGGCCTGCCGTGTCGCCGACCGATGCGTCCAGCTCCACGGAGGGTACGGATACTGCGAGGAGTATCCCATCGCCCGGGCGTGGCGGGATATGCGGGTGACGCGAATTTTTGCCGGCACCAACGAGATCATGAAAGGAATCGTGGCAAAGTTCATGGGACTGTAGCATCGACGCAAGGCTGAAGAAAGGAGGCAGTCATGGCCGGACCTCTTCAAGGACTGAAGGTTCTGGATTTTACCACCCTCCTGCCCGGACCCTACGCCACCATGCTCCTGGCCGACATGGGGGCGGAGGTTCTCCGGATCGTATCGCCCTCCCGACCGGACCTGGTGGATTTCTTCCCCCCGTTCGTTCCGGGAACCAAGCTCTCCGCGGCGTCGGCCTATCTCGGCCGCAACAAGCGGAGCATGGCCCTCAACCTGAAAATCCCCAAAGCCATTGAAGTCGTACACCGCCTGCTCACCGACTATGACGTCGTTGTCGAGCAGTTCCGCCCCGGCGTCATGGCCAAGCTCGGCCTCGATTACGACTCCCTCGGGAAGGTGAATCCCCGCATCGTCTACTGCTCCATCACCGGGTACGGCCAGACGGGGCCCCTTCGCGACCGGGCGGGGCACGACATCAACTACATCGCCCGCTCCGGGATATCCTCCTACACGGGCAAAAAGTCCTCGGGACCGTCCCTCGTGAGCATGCAGATGGCCGACGTGGCCTCGGGCTCCAACCATGCCGTCATCGGCATCCTGGCGGCGGTCTTCGGCCGGCGGCAGAGCGGGGAGGGCCAGTTCGTCGACATCTCCATGACGGACGGGATGATCGCCTTCAATGCCATGTTCGGCGCTGCCTTTCTCGTCGATGGAAGAGAGCAGAAGCTGGAGGGAAACCTCCTCAACGGCGGCTCCCTCTATGACTACTACGAGACGAAGGACGGACGCTGGATGAGCTGCGGTCCCCTGGAGCCCCAGTTCTTTTCCAATTTCTGCAATGCCCTGGGCCGACCCGACCTGATCCCTGGCACCGTGTCTCCGAAGAACCTCGCCGAGGTGAAGGAGGAGGTCCGGGCCGTCTTCCGGACGAAAACGCAGGCGGAGTGGAAGGCCGTGTTCGCAGCCACGGACGCCTGTACGGAACCGGTCCTGGCGCTGTCGGAGGCTTTCTCGGACCCGCTGGCGGTCGAGCGCGAAATGGTCGTGGATGTCCCGCTCCCGGCGGGGGGCACGGTGCGGCAGCTCGGCTGCCCCATCAAGTTCTCCTCCATGAAGCCGGAATTCCGCCATGCCGGGGCGACCGCCGGAGTCGACACGCAGGCGGTCCTGAAAGAGGCGGGGTACACGGACGGCGAGATCGGGGAGATGGAGGCGGCGGGGGTGTTCCGGTAAGGGCCCGCGCCGTTCCGTCAGCTGACGCGATCAGGCGGAACTCTCGCGGACAGAACGGCCCAGCTGTGTCGGCAGGCAAACATGGAGTTTGCCGGAGAGGGGAGCATGAAGGATGCCTTCTCCGGTCGTTCTTTGAGGGACCCATTTTTTGCACAAAGGAGGATCAGGATTCATGAACGTGAAGGACTGCATTGCCGTCGTAACGGGAGGGGCTTCCGGACTGGGGGAGGCCTGCGTGAGGACCCTCGTGAAGGAGGGTGGGAGGGCGGTCATCTTCGATCTTCAGGATGAGCGTGGCGCCAGCCTGGCCGCCGAACTGGGCGCAAGCTGCCTGTATACCAAGACGGACGTGACAAGCGAAGAAAGCGTCCAGGCCTCCATCGCCCGGGCCGTGGAGGTCTTCGGGACGATCAACGCCGCCATCAACTGCGCCGGTGTCGGAGCCGCCGCCAAGGTCCTCTCCAAGAAGGGTCCCTACCCGTTGAAAGCCTTCAACTGGGTCGTCCAGATCAACCTCATCGGAACCTTCAATGTGATCCGCCTGGCGGTGGAGCAGATGGCGAAGAACACGCCGAACGCCGCGGGTGAGCGGGGTGTCATCGTCAACACCGCCTCGGCGGCGGCCTTCGACGGCCAGATCGGCCAGGCGGCCTACAGCGCCTCCAAGGCGGGTGTCGTGGGGATGACCCTGCCCATCGCCCGGGAATGCGCCGACTACGGCATCCGGGTGATGACCATCGCCCCGGGGCTTTTCGACACGCCCATGCTGGCCCTCCTGCCGCAGGAGGCCAGGGATGCGCTCGGAGCGAGCGTTCCCTTCCCGAAGCGGTTGGGGAACCCGATGGAATACGCCATGCTGGCGAAGCACATCATCGAGAACACGATGCTCAACGGGGAAGTGATCCGCCTGGACGGTGCGATCCGGATGGCGGCGAAATAGATCCAGGAATGGAAAAGGAAGGGAGATCGCATGAGTCATCACGACAAGGATGAAATCGTCATCGTCAGCGCCTGCCGGACGCCTTTCAGCCGCTTCGACTCCGCCATGGCGGACATCGCCAGCATCGACCTGGCGGTGATCGTCATGAAGGAAGTCATCGCGAGGGTCGGCGTGAAGCCGGAAGAGCTGGGTGAGATCAACTACGGCAGCTGCGTCATGGCGGAGATGGCCCTGGAGACGGACATCCCCGTGCGCCAGGCCGCTCTCCTGGCGGGCTGGCCTCCGGAGATCCTCTCCGTCACGCTCGACCGGGCCTGCTGTTCCTCCCTGACGGCTCTCCGCCTGGGAGTCCGGGCCATCCGGGCCGGGGAAGCGGAGATCTGCATGTCCGTCGGCTCCGAGAACATGCCCCGGATGCCCCACCTGGTCCCGGGCCTGCGAAAGGGCGTGCGGCTCGGCCACATCCGGATGCTCGACGGTCTCTTCGAGCTGGGCTACGGCGCCAAGGGGTTTGCCCCGGTGGCCGTCGACGCCGGCGAGGTCGCCCTGGAGTACGGGGTCACCCGGGAGATGCAGGATGCCTGGGCCTGCCAGACCCAGGAGCGCTACGCCCAGGCCTTCTCCGCCGGAAAGTACAAGGTGGGCGAGGAGATCGTCCCCGTCGTCATCCCCCAGAAAAAGGGCGATCCCGTCGTCATCGACCGGGACGAGTCACCGCGCCGGACCACCCTGGAAGCCCTGGCGAAGCTGAAGCCCGTTTACGGGAGCCCCACGGTCACCGCCGGAAACGCACCGCCCATCAGCGCGGGTTCCAGCGCGATTCTTTTTATGACACGAAGGCAGGCCGAGGCAAAAGGCCTGAAGCCCCTGGCCACGATTCTCGCATCCATTGGAACGGCCACGAAGCCGCGGGATATTCCCGTCATTCCCGCCCTTACCATCCAGGAGGCTCTGAAGCGAAGCGGGCTGACCATCGACCGGATGGACCTGATCGAGATCAACGAGGCCTTCGCCGCCATGCCGCTTGTATCGACGAAGATCCTGGCGGACGGGAGTGAGGCGAAGTGGAAGGCACTCCAGGAGAAGACCAACGTCAACGGCGGCGCCATCGCCATCGGCCATCCGGTGGGCGCCAGCGCCGGGCGGATCACCATGCACCTGGCCTACGAGCTTCAGCGCCGGGGCGGCGGTTACGGCGTCGCCTCCATCTGCGGTGGCCTGGCCCAGGGCGAGGCAGTGATCCTGAAAGTGTAAAAAGAGCGGAAAAAATCAGAAGGAGGTGGTTTCAGAAAGCATTTCAAAGAAATGAGGAATCGGGGTTCCGGGTCCGATACAACCGGCGCAGCAGCCCCGATTTCACACGTTGTCGAACAGAGATCCTTGCAGCCGAACGTTCCACAGTGAAGGAAAAGGAGGGAACCTATGTCTTTCCAGCGGATCTGGCACAAGAGCTACCCGCCGGGTGTTCCGGCGGAGATCGATTTCGACCGCATCACCATGCCCGAGGCCCTCACAAGGTCGGCCTCGCGGTTTCCTGACAATCCCGCCCTGATCTATTTCGGCACCGTCATCACCTACCGGGAACTGGAAAGCCTGGTCAACCGGTTTGCCAGGGCCCTGCGATCCCTGGGGGTCAAAAAAGGCGACAAGGTGTCCATGGTCCTGCCCAACATCCCCCAGATTGTAATCGCCGAATACGCGGCGTTCCGCATCGGGGCGGTCAACGTCATGAACAACCCTCTGTATACGGAGCACGAGCTGGCCCACCAGTTCAACGACTCCGAGTCCACCGTCGTGGTCACCCTGGACCTGTTCCACGCGCTGGCCAGGAAACTCCAGGACATCACGGGAGCGAAGAAGGTCATCCTCTGCGGCCTGGCCGATTATCTCCCGGAACCGCTGAAACCCTTCTTCCCGCCGGCGGACGTCCCGGCCGCGGAGGGGATGTACCGGTTCATGGACCTGATCGGTCCCCAGCCGGACGATCCCGTCCCGAACGAGGCCTCCCTGGAGGACCTGGGGGCCCTCATCTACACGGGCGGGACGACGGGCCTCAGCAAGGGTGTCATGCTGAGCCACGCCAACATCTCTTTCAACACCCAGCAGTTTCGGAGCTGGTTCGTCGACTCCAGGGACGGCGAAGAAAGAACCCTGGCCATCTTCCCCTTCTTTCACGCCGCCGGCTGGACGGGGCTCCAGAACACGTCCATCTATGCGGGCTGGGCGGACGTCCTCGTTCCCCGGCCGGAACCGGACCGGATCATGGACCTCCTGGAAAAATTCAAGCCCACGTTTCTGCCGGGCGTTTCCACGATTTTCGTGGCCCTCCTGAACAGCGAACGGTTCCAGAAGATGGACCTGTCCTTCGTGAAGGCCTACCTCACCGGGTCGGCACCCATGGCGGTGGAAACCATCAAGATGCTCAAGGATCGCCGGAACGTACCCCTGGTGAACGTATACGGCCTCACGGAGATCACCCCCATGGGGACGGCGACGCCCTGGGGCGGTGACGAAAAGCCCGGCACCGTCGGGATTCCCTTCCCCAACACGGACCTCAAGATCGTGGACCTCGAGACGGGAAAGACGGAAGTGAAGCAGGGCGAGGCCGGCGAGATCTGCTTCAAGGGGCCCCAGGTCATGATGGGGTACTACAAGAATCCGGAAGAGACGTCCAAAGTCCTGATCGACGGTTGGCTCTACACGGGCGACATCGGGGTCATGGACGAGGATGGGTACGTCACCATCGTCGACCGGAAGAAGGACATGATCCTGGCCAGTGGATTCAACATCTATCCCAAGGAGATCGACGAGCTCCTGATGACGCACCCGAAAGTCCTCGAGGTGTGCACCATCGGGGTCCCGGACGCCTATCGGGGAGAGACGGTGAAGACCTTCGTGGTCGTCAAGCCGGGGCAGACCATGACGGAGGAGGACGTGACGTCCTTCTGCCGCCAGACCCTGGCGGCCTACAAGATTCCGAAAATGGTGGAGTTCCTGGAGACGCTGCCGAAGAGCGCCGTCGGGAAGATCCTGCGCCGGGAGCTCCGGGACCTGGAGATGAAGAAGATGGGAAAGGCCTGACGTCCCGGGCCTTTGAACGATTCCGCCGGCCCTTCGGGGGCCGGCCTTGCGCAGATTGAAAGGAGAATACGATGATTCTGGCATCACAGGAAACGATCCGCCGGTGGACCGACGCGGGGGCATGGGGACACAAGACACTGCTCGATCACTTCCGTTTTCACGTCCGCAAGACGCCCGACAAGATCTGCCTGGTCGATCCATTGAACAAGGAAGCACTCGTGGGATTGAAGCCGGAGAAGCTGACCTACGCGGAGCTCGCCAAAGCCGCCGACGCCGTGGCCGAAGGGCTCCTGACGAAGGGGTACGGGAAAGACGACATCTTCATGGTCCAGCTTCCGAACACCTGGGAACTGGCCATGCTGTACCTTGCCATTTCCCGAATGGGCGGGCTCATTTCCCCCATGCCGATGCAGTGGCGGGCCTCGGAGCTGGAGTTCATCGCAGGGATCACGGAGGCCAAGGCCATCCTGACGGTCGAATCCTTCGGGAATTTCAGCCACGGGGAGATGGCGGAGAAGGTCAAGGCGAAGCAGGCCACGATCCGGGAGATCATCTACCTGCCGGAGATCCGGGAGATGACCAAGGGGCCCGTGACGGGGAAACTCAACGATATCGTAATCGACGCGAACGATGTCTTCACCCTTTCCTGGTCGTCCGGGACGGAAGCGGAGCCCAAGGGATGCCCGCTATCGCACAACAACTGGATCTGCCAGGCGAACCTGTGCTTCGAAATGGCCCCCATCTCCTGGGGAGACAACCTGATCACGGCGGGGCCGCTGGTGAACATGGCCTCCATCGGGACGGTCTATATTCCCTGGCTCATCGGTGGCGGGAAGCTCGTCCTTCACCACCCCTTCGACGGCCCCTCGTTCGTCATGCAGCTCATGGCGGAAGAGATCCACTACACCCTGCTGGTGCCGGCCGTGGTGAATGCCCTTCTGAAGCACCCCATGGTGGACAAGTTCGACTTCAGCAAGATGAGGGCCATCACGATCGGCGCCGCCCCGCCGTCCCTGTGGTCGGTGCAGGAGCTGAAGCGCCGCTGGGGCATCGACTTTGCCAACATCTGGGGGCAGAACGAGGGGACGGCCAACGTGGCCAGCGGCTACGACATCCCCGACATGGAGATGCGGCTGGACCACTTCCTCTTCAACGGCCCGGGGAGCAGGTGGACGAAGACGGGCACCCTGATGGCCAAGTACGTTTCCATGAAGCTGATCAACGCAGCCATTCCCGGCGGGCCGAAGAAGGAGGGAGATGTCGGGGAGCTGTGGTACCGTGGGCCCAACGTGATTCCCGGCTACTTCAAGCGGCCCGACCTGACGGCCAAGGCCTTCGATGCGGAGGGCTACTTCAACACGGGCGACCTCTTCCAACTGAAGGACAACGAGTGCATTGGCTTCTTCGAGCGGTCCAAGGACATCATCATCCGGGGCGGCTTCAACGTCAGCGCCCAGGAGGTGGAGAACATGGTCCTCGGCCACCCGAAGGTCCTCGACGCCGCGGCCGTGGCCATGCCCGACGAGGTCCTCGGGGAGCGGACCTGCGTCTATGTGGTTCCCAAGCCCGGCGAAACGGTGACCCTCGAGGAGGTCGTGGCGTTCATGAAGGATAAGGGACTCGCGGTATACAAGATTCCCGAGCGCCTGGAGATCATCGACGCCATCCCGCGCAATCCCGTGGGAAAGATCCTCAAGAAGGTCCTGAGGGAGGACATCAAGAAGAAGATGGACACACCCTGACGCCCGCCGGGAGACCACGGCTGCGTTCGGGCGCGGTACAAAAAATGTGGGAGGGGGCTTCCCTCGCGCTCCGCTGTCGACGTCCGGGAAAGCCGGAGGGATGGGAAAAAGTCCTGTTGCTCCTCTGGATACCCCCTTCCGTGCCCCCGCAGTTGGCCGGTTCGGTCGGGGCGCGGGGGCTGCCGCGGGGGCGTGCCGCCGTCGCGGCCATTTTTCCCGCGATCCGTCGTCGACGGTTTGTCAGGCAAGAGGGGTGGGAAAAAAGTCCTGTTGCTCCTCTGGAAACCCCCGGTCGCGCCCCCGCGGACTTTGGTCGGGGAGAGGGGGCTTCCCGGAGCGCGAATAGCGGCTTTTTCGGGGCACCCTGCCGTCGCAGCGCAGCGCCCGCAAAGTCATCTGTCTGAGCACCGTCCGGTGCGAGTTATGACTTTGCAGCGGAGCGAGACGATGCAGGGTCGAAAAAACGCTTCTGAGCGCGAGGGAAGACCCCCTCCCGCCATCCGACCCTCAAATGGCGGCTGGTTCTGTTTCATAAATAAGGAAAATGGAGGTGGACGACATGATGGATTATCCGCTCCTGCTGACGACGTTCATGACCCGGACGGCGAAATTCTTCCCGAAGAAGGAGATCGTCTCCGTCTATCCCGAGGAAAACTTCCGCTACACCTATGCCGATTATTACCGGCGGACCTGCCAGCTGGCCCACGCCCTGAAGTCCCTGGGAGTGAAGAAGGGCGACCGGGTGGCCAGCATGGCCCTCAACAGCCACCGCCACCTGGAGCTGTATTTCGGCGTTCCCTGCATGGGGGCGGCCCTGCACACGGTGAACTTCCGCCTGCCGCCGCATCACCTGGCATACATCCTGAACCATGCGGAGGATCAGGTGGTCTTCGTGGACGAGGACCTGGTCTTCTTCCTGGAGATGATCAAAGACCAGCTCAAGACGGTGAAGCATTTCGTGATCCTTTCGCAGACAGGCAAGATGCCGCAGACGTCGCTCAGCCCGGTCACGCTGTACGACGACCTGATCGCCCCCTTCCCGGAAACCTTCGACTGGCCGATGGACCTCTCCGAGTGGGATCCGGCACTCATCTGCTACACTTCCGCCACGACGGGGGACCCGAAGGGAGTCGTTTACAGCCACCGGGGCATTGTGATGCACACCTATGCCGCCTGCTGCACCCTCGGCACCATGGAGAGTGACTGCTGTCTCCACGTCGTGCCCATGTTCCACGCCAACGCCTGGGGCGTTCCCTTCGCCTGCATGGCCCTGGGCTGCAAGCAGGTCCTCCCGGGACGGGAGCTTCTGAACATGGAGAAGATCTGCCGGATGATCGCCGACGAGAAGGTCACCTTCACCGCCGGCGTGCCGACGATCTGGATGATGCTCTACCAGTACCTGGAGGCGGGAGGGTGGTATGACTTCTCCTCTCTCAAGGGCATCTTCTCCGGCGGCTCGGCCTGTCCGCGATTTCTCATGGAGGGCCTCAACGAAAAGTACGGATTCCCCATCCACCAGGCCTACGGAATGACGGAGACGACGCCCCTGGTCCTGGCGGCGATCCCGAAAAGCGGCATGGAGGGCCTGTCCCAGCAGGAGATGTACGACATCAAATCCAGCGCGGGACTCCTGGTGCCGGGGCTGGAGATGCGGATCGTCGACGAACGGGGCCGGGACGTCCCCATGGACGGCACGTCCTGGGGGGAGATCCTGCTCCGGGGCCCCTGGATCGCCCGGGAATACTACAAGGATCCCGAGCGGTCGGCCCCCGTTTTTGCCGGCGGGTGGCTCCACACGGGAGACGTGGGGACCATCGACCCGAACGGATATGTCCGCCTGGTAGACCGGACGAAGGACCTCGTGAAAAGCGGCGGCGAGTGGATCTCATCGGTGGACCTGGAGAACCTCATCATGGCCCATCCCAAGGTCCTCGAGGCGGCAATTATCGGGATCCCCGACGAGAAGTGGTCCGAGCGGCCCCTGGGCTGCATCGTCGTCAAGCCCGGGGAGACGCTTGCCACATCGGAGATCAGGGACTTTCTCAAGGACCGGGTCAAGGCCGACTGGTGGATTCCCAAGCAGTTTGCCTTTATTGATGCGATTCCCAAGACGAGCGTCGGCAAGTTCAGCAAGCGCGACCTCCGGCAGATGCATGCGGAGGGGAAGCTGACGCTGACGCCGTGATTGTTGAGGCTGTTGAAAAAAGGTGTCTGCTGCGTTGCCCTCATCCCGCCCCGCTCAACGTACGATCCGGTACGCCTTGCGGTCCGGGATTTCGGGCGCCTTGCATTCAACCCTTTTTGAACAGCCTCCGGCAATCAGTCGCAAAACGATGCTCCTGCTTCTCCGGGGTTCCCCGGCAACGCCCCCGCGGGAATCGGTCGGTCACCGGGTTCAGGGGGTGTTACAGTGGAAGCGGTTTTCTCCTTGCCTGTAAAGGGCTTTTTGCCTATAATCGGCCCGCTTCCGCAGGAGGGACCCCGGCCTGGGTAAAGGCTGCGCCATCCGGTTGGTGGCGCGAGGGGTGCGGCGGCAAATACAACCATTCACACGGAGGCATCATCATGAAGAAAGCGTTGGTTTTTTGTGCGGCGATCCTTTTCCTTCTTGGATCGACGGCCGTTGCGGCGGAGTTGAAGGTTGGCGCCAAGGCGTCGGATTTCAGTTTCAAGGACTCGAAGGGGAAGGCCTACAGCCTGAGCTCTCCGGAACTGGCCGGCAAGGTCGTTTCGATTTTTTATGCCGATCCGGGCTCCAAGGACATGAACAACGAGGCCCAGGCCGCCCTCAAGACGGCTCCCGGCATCGAGCGGAACACGAAGTACAAGGGGCTCGGCGTGGTCAACCTGAAGGCGAGCGTGCTTCCCGATTTCCTTCTCAAAAAGGCCATCGCCAGCAAGCAGAAGGAAGCACCCGATGCGATCATCCTCATGGACCCCGATTACTCCATGCTGAACGCCTGGGGTCTCACGAACAAGGTCTCCAACGTGATCGTCCTCGATAAGCAGCGGACATGCCGCTACATCTACAAGGGCAAGCTTCCGAAGGCCGAGATCGACAAGCTGATCAATGTGATCAAGGAATATCAGAACAAATAACGGCCCGCGGGCCGATCGCAACCAATCCCCCTTCCTTCAGCCCCGGACATGACGGCGATGGAAGGGGGATTTCTTTTTCCCGTCCCTTTTGATACAGGGAGCGGACGGATTCAGACAAAGGAGTCGGCAAGATCCATGGCAGCCATCATCGACGGAAAGGCGGTGGCGCAGGCGGTCCGCGAGGAATTGCGGGAGAAGGCGGCGCTCCTGAAGGAAACGAGGGGTATTGCCCCGGGACTGGCGGTCATCCTCGTAGGCGACGATCCGGCATCCCAGGTCTATGTCCGGGGAAAAAGGAAGGCCTGTGACGAGGCGGGGTTTCTCTCCCGGGAATACCGGTTGCCGGCGGAGACCCCGGAGGCGGAGGTCCTGCGCATCATCGGGGAGCTGAATGCGGATCCGAAGATTCACGGGATCCTCGTCCAGATGCCTGTGCCCACCCAGATCCGTCCCGAGGCGGTCGTCGAGTCGATTGACCCGCGGAAGGACGTGGACGGCCTTCACCCTTTCAACGTGGGGCGCCTCTTCTCGGGCGATCCGTTCCACAAGGCCTGCACGCCTTCCGGGGTCATCGAGCTCCTGGACCGGTACGGAATCCTCATTGAGGGGAAGGAGGCCGTCATCGTGGGGCGGAGCAACCTTGTCGGCAAGCCCCTGTCCCTGTTGCTTCTGGCCAGGAACGCAACCGTCACGATCTGCCACACCCGGACACGGGATCTCGGAGCGGTGTGTCGCCGGGCGGAGATCCTGGTGGCCGCGGCGGGCAAGGCCGGGATGATCCGGGGCGACATGGTCCGCGACGGCGCCGTCGTGATCGATGTGGGCATCAACCGCGTCGAAGGCAGGCTGCTGGGTGACGTGTCCTTCCAGGATGCGGAGCCCCGGGCATCCTGGATCACCCCGGTGCCGGGCGGCGTCGGACCCATGACAATCGCCATGCTCCTGGCGAACACGTACCGGGCGGCGGAGCGGGCAGCGGAATAAAGGTCGCGGCGGGACGGAAGCCATGAAATCGCTCAGGAATCTCTTCAGCCGGCGGAAGGATGCCTTTTATACCCGGGACTGGCTCCGGGAGCCCTACGCGGAGATCGGCGCCCACACCTACGGAAAGCCGGAAGTGGTGCAGTTCCATGGCGCCGAGGCGCACCTGAAGATCGGGAAATTCTGTTCCATCGCCGGATCCGTGACGATCTTCCTCGGCGGAGACCACCGGACCGACTGGGTGACGACCTATCCCTTTCCCGTCCTGTCGGCTTTTTGGCCCTCCGTGCCGTCAATCCCCAACTCGGCCGTCACCAAGGGCGACGTGGTCATCGGCAACGACGTCTGGATCGGCTTCGGGGCCATGATCCTCTCCGGCGTGACCATTGGCGACGGCGCCGTCATCGGTGCCCGGGCTGTGGTGGCCTCCGACGTCGAGCCCTACACGGTGGCCGTGGGCAACCCCGCTCGGCTGGCGAGCCGGCGCTTCGACGACGCGACCGTTTCCCGGTTTCTCCGGATCCGATGGTGGGACTGGCCCGACGATGTCATCGCCGAGCGGATCCCCCTTCTCTGCAGCGGCGATATCCGGTCGTTTCTCGACCGCTTCGACCCGGACGGCCGATGAAAGGCCGACTGCGAACCATCCTTCTCAACGCCTCGCTATTCCTGATCTCGATGGCGGCGGCGCTGGCCGTCGCCGAGTGTTCCCTCCCCCTGGTCAAAAACCGCAGCCTCGACGAAGCCGTTTACCAGGCCCGCCGGCCCGTGATCCAGGCCCGGTTCGGGGCTTTCCATCCGGTTCTCGGGTTCACCCTGCAGAAGAACCTCCGGGGTGTCCGGCAGTTCTATCCGGGACAGCTCGACTACACGGTGGACACGAATTCACAGGGATTCCGGGGACCCGAATGGGACCTGTCGCGAAAGCGGAAAAACGTCGTTATCATTGGAGATTCCTTTGCTTTCGGCTGGGGTGTTGCCTGGGAGGAAACAATGGAGCAGGTCCTGGAACGGGAGCTCCGGAAATCCGATCCCGCCTGGCAGGTGATCAACCTGGCCATGCCCGGCTGGAGCATCCGGGAGGCCGTGGCGGCTCTCGAACTCTATCGGGACGCCCTGAAGCCCGTCGCCGTGATTTATATCTTCTGCCCCAACGACATCGACGGGATGACACCGCCGCTCCCCGACGGGACCTATGACCTGTCGTATCATCCGCCGCCGGGTGCCGAGAAGATCTTCGCCGATCTCGTCCAGCGGAACCAGCCGGAGTACCGGTCCCTGAAGAAATGGCTCTACCAGTCCTACCTGAAGGCCTTCCATGCCCGCTTCATCCGGCCGCTCTTGAGCAGCCGGATCCGGACGTCCATGCGCGTGGATGCGCCGCCCGCGGGCTTCGATTTCCCGCCCCCCCTGAAAACGGCGGACCCGCCGGACGGTCCCGAGGCCCGTTTCCTCCGCTATGGCCTGCAGCGCCTCCGGGCGGCGGCAGATGGGGCGGAGCTGATCCTGACGACCACGTCCGACAAGTCCATCGTCTACAAGGCGGACCGGCCGGAGAACCTCCGCTGGGTCCTCAGGGACTTCAGTAGGAAAGCCCCGGCGACCCGTTTTGTCGATTTTGAGGATTTCATCCGGCAAACGCCGGACGGGCGGAAATTCTACCTGGACTTCGACGACCATTGGTCGCCGGCGGGACATGCGGAGGCCACAAGGATGATTCTTCCGGCCTTCCGGTCGGAGAGCCGGTAAATCGATCCTGTGGATGATACGATCCGTACCTACTTCATCACGTCCTGCCCTGCGGCCAGGAAGGCCGCAACGGCCGCCTGAATCGCGTCCTTCTCGCAGAGGAAGGCGAAGTGGCCGCAGTCGCCGGTCAACTCCAGCGTCTCCGCGCCGACAAGCCGCGCCCAATCCCGGGCGGGCCCGGGCTGGACCATCCGGTCCTCCCTGGACCAGACAATGAGGTTCCGCGCCTTTACGGTTCTCGCGGTCTCCTCCGGAGAGTTCCCGAAACCGCGGTAGAGGTCCTGGGACATGATCGCCTCGACCTGGGATGCCCAGTTTTCCGCGTCGTACTTGGTGATGATCGTTTCGGACTCCGCAAGGAACCGGGGCATGTCTTCCGGGCGGATGCGGGTGTTCAGGTTTGCCGGCGTCCAGGCGTTGAGGTTGTGGACGGCCGTGATCGTCTTCATGGCCTTGAGTCCTCCCCCTTCGATGCCCCGGGTCGAGCGGATGATGTCCAACTGGCCCTGCCAGAGGAGGAGGTCGTACGCGGTCTGCCGCGGCGTACCCGCTATGGCCACGACCCAGTCGACGGATCCCGGATGGGAGACGGACCATTGAAGGGCGTTGATCGCTCCCATCGAGATGCCCATGATCCCCTGCAGGCGGGGCAGCCCCAGATGACGGGTGACGAGGCGGGACTGGGCTGTCGTGAGGTCCCGGATCGTGAAGCGGGGGAATGTTGCTCCCGGCTGGCCCTTGCTGTTGGACGGCGAGGAAGAAACCCCGTTGCCGAAGGCATCCACGGCGACGATGAAATACTTCGAGCTGTCCGCCATTTTCCCCGGGCCGATGTATCCCAGCGCCGCGAGGTCTTCCGCGGTTCCGGACAGCCAGGTCGCGAACAGGACCGCGTTGGATTTTTCCGCGTTCAGGACACCGAACGTACGGTAGCCCAGCCGGCAGTCCCGAATCGTCTGTCCGCTTTCCAGGGGGCATTCGCCGAGGTCCGCGTAACGCAGTTCTCCGTCGGCCAGCACCACCTCGGGCAGGATGAAAAGTGCCGTGACGATTGCCAGAACCAGCCGGATCGACATCATTTCTTCATCTCCTTTTTTTCGTCCAGGATTCCCAGAATGCTGAAAATGGTCTCCAGTCGTCGCTCCCAGGTGTGGTCCCGGCGGGCTCGTTCTGACCCGCGGCGGCGAATCTCCTCCGCCTCAGCCGGGTTGGCCAGGAGATGGCGGACTTTCGCTGTCAGGTCCTCCGGGTCCCGCCAGGTGACGATCTCCCGGCCGATCTCGTAGGCCCGGGCCAGCTCCGGGTGGTCCTCCGTCAGGTAGAGACCGCCGCTCATGGGGATCTCGAAGTCCCGCCCCTTCAGGCAGAAGGTCTCCGTGTGGCCCTCCACGCCGCCGAAGCCGAGGTTGATCCGGCTCCGCGAGTAAAGCTTCACCATGTCTTCGACCGGCAGCGGACCCGCGGGCCAGCCGGGACCGAAAGCCTCCGCGGCGATGCCCTGTCTCCGGAGGTGATCGATCACGGCCGGCCGGTTCCCGTAACACTGGCCGACAAAGGAGACGTCGATGGTTTTCTCCGCGTCATAGGGCCGGTGAACGGAGGGATTCGCCCCCTCTGGCAGGTAGATCGGCCTCCCCCCCTCGACGCAGTACTTGATTACGGCGTCCCCAGTGCTGGTCCAGGAGAGGTCGATCCAGCGGCAGATGTCGCGGTTGCCCGCGGCCAGCCCGTTTCGGATGCGGCCGATGAAGGCCTCCTTGTCGTTGAGGGCCAGGTTGACCGACGGGATTGCGAGGCGGTGGACCGCCTCCATCGTGTCCGGGAAGACCTGTTCCCCCGACAGGTAGAAGAAGATCGCGTCGGCCTCTCCGGCTTCCCGTCTTTCCCGGATCCAGGCGAGGAGGTCCCGGTTCATGGCGGCCTTCATCCCGCCATGCCAGACGTCGCCTTCGGCGTCGAAGCGGCCGGACCAGTCGTAGCGGTGGACCGTTCCAAACATGGCAAGCGACGGGGTGAGGGCTTCGTCTTCCCAGTTGAAGCTTCGGTAGACCGCCAGGATGTGTAGGGATCCCTTGGGTTTTGGGTGCAGGTCAGGGAAACGGGTCCGGAAGATCTTGCGGAGTTCGGCTTCTTCGGGGATCGCGAGGTTCCGGCATCGAAAGCGATTCTCGTACTCATCCCGCTCCCGGGCGAGCCGCCGGTCGTTTCTCCACCGCCAGAATCGGTTTCGCAGTGTCCGGAAAGGATCAGTCATGGATGGTCTCCGCGGGCCGGTTTCACATTCTTCAGCCGTCTCCCCGCTGAATCCGTCGGGGCGCGGCTGTTACGGGGGGCGTACTCCTGAACGGGAGGGGGTCTTCCCTCGCGCTCAGAAGCGTTTTTTCGACCCTGCAGCGTCTCGCTCTGCTGCAAAGTCATAACTCGCACCGGACGGCGCTCAGACAGATGACTTTGCGGGCGCTGCGCTGCGACGGCAGGGTACCCCGAAAAAGCCGCTATTCGCGCTCCGGGAAGCCCGCCTCCCCGGCTGACGTTCGCGGGGGCGCGACCGGGGTCCCCAGAGGAGCAATTGGAAAACGTTTCCGGATCCCAGGCTCTTTGGTTTCAGAAGGCGAAGAGCGGAAACGTTTTCGCGACGGCGGGAGCCCCCGTGGCAGCCCCCTGCGCCATTGCCCTCGAATCTGCGGGCAGTGCGCGACCTGAAACGTTTTCGCGATGGCGGCACGTCCCCGTGGCAGCCCCCGCATACCCGTCCCGCCCGGTGAGCTGTATGAAAACACAAAACGCTTCTGTTATTTCCACAGTGTGTACAGCCGCGCCCCGTTCGACTTGTCCACCCGGTCGTTCATCATGTTGAGGACATGCCCCGCGTCGACAGCGGGAACGCCGAAGCGGCGGGCTGCATCCACGCACACCGGCAGGGCGCCGATGCCCGCCCCGACCAGGAGCAGGTCCACTCCCGCCGGAACACGGCCGAGGACGTCCTCCTTCATGTCGTTCCAGCGGGTGGCGACGTAGCTGTTCGGGATGTCCACCAGCTCGATCCGCGGCCGGCTTCCGTGGCCTTCGAACCATCGGGTGCAGGCGGTGCCGTCGCTGTCGGAATTGAGGATGGCCAGCTGGCGTCCGTCCATCAGGCGGGCGAAGGCCGCCGAGGAGAAGTAGGCATAGACGGCGTAGAAGGGGACGTAATTTTCACCCGTCAGGGGGATCCCCGTTTCCTCCAGGTATCGCAGGAAGGTGGTCGCCGAGGGCCGCCGGCGCCAGTGCTTGAAAAGCGCCTTCCAGGCCGGGGCTGGTTCTTCGATGTTGCCGGGGAAGACAAGGGGGGCAAGAAAACCCGCCCGGGACAGCTCCTGGAGGGCCGCGGCGTGCATGGGAAGGGACTCCCGAATGGCGTCTTTGGACTCCGCCTGTTTGTAGAGGCCGTTGCAGGCAAGGTCAAAATGGTAGAAGGCATACTCGCCGTCGGCGAAGCGGACGACGGGCAAAGGCTCGCGGCGGGCGACGGCGCCGGCGACCCGGTCGCCGATGCGCTTCACGTAATCGTTCCCCGAGAGCACGTCCCGGTGGAACAGGCAGGTCTCTTCCCGGACCATCTTCGGGTCGTTCACACGGAAGACGGGATCGTTGTCGATGCCGTTTATATCCAGTCTCCGGAAGGAAAAAGCCCCGCCGGAAGTGAGCCGTTCGATCGGATCGGGTGTCTTCACGGAATGTCCCTCCAGTCGGCGGTCCTTCAGACGCCGGCGATGACGTCGCGGAGGATCCGGTAGTCCGTCAGCACGGGGTAGCGGGGGAGAGGCTCCGCCGAGACGACCATGGCCAGGGGGATCTTCAAGGCCGAAGATTCCCGGTAGTGGACGTGCAGCTCCTTCCAGGGGATCCGCCCCTCCTTGTGGAGGGCCTGGATGTCCGCCAGGAAGTCGTGGCGCTTCCAGTTCTCCACGAGGACGAACCAGCGGGTTGCCGCTCCGAACAGGTTTGCCAGCGCGTTCCGGTGGTTCTCCCGGATGTGCATGATCACCGCCTGGGTGAAGGCCGCCGCGACCCTGGGCAGCTCGATGCGTCCGGGTTCCGCCGTGAGGTCCCGGGGCTCGACCCAGGCCGGTAGGTCCGGGTGCCGCTTTCGCAGGAGGGCCACCTGTCCGTCGGACACGTCGACGCCGTGCAGGCGGAATTTCGGATTCAGCACGTGGAGGTTGTGCAGGTGGTCTCCGCCGCCGCATCCACCCTCAAGAACCGAATCCGGGGCAAGCTGGAGGAGCGTCTCGTAGGTGATGTGGTAGTTTGGATGAAGGGGCTTGATATCCCGCTGGAGGGTCAGGTTCTCCCCGTCGAAGGAGTAGTCGCCCTCTCGGAGGATCAGGGTGTGATCCCGGGCGATGTCGTCCAGGCCTTCCCTGTAGATGTCTGAGTAAAACTGCCAGTCGTAGTCGTCGGGGGCCTTCCTGCCCGTGCGGAGCATCTTGAAAAATTTGCGGATGTGATACAGCCGGTTGGCCGTTGTGCCCATGATGAGTCCCCTACCAGATCTTTTCGAAGTCCGCCGGCTCCCAGCGGTGATTCCGCTCCTGGAACGTGCTGGTGCGGCTGTCCGCCCGGAAGTGGTCCACCAGGCTGCGGTTGAAGAGCCGGTAGAGCCAGGCGATGGGGGTCAGGAAGAGGAAGAAGATCAGCGTCAAAAGGATCCGCGAGTTGATGCGGCCCAGCCGGAGGGCGAAGGCGAGCCATCCCTTTGCGATCCACATCGTCAGCGGATTCTCGAAGGTGTTCGCCACGGCCAGGAAGACCGCCGCCCAAAGGAGCCAGCGGTTGCCGAAGATCAGGAAGGCGATGAGCAGCGCCAGCGTAAGGACGTGGATCGTCTGGAATATTCCCAGCTTGTCCAGCGGTTTTGGTTCCATGCCCCTCCGTCTCAGAACAGGGTGTAGATGAACGGCGCCACTGCGGAGCCGCTGGTCAGGATCAGGATGCCCATGAGGAGCAGAAGGACGATCATGGGCAGAAGCCACCACTTTTTCCGTTCCCGGAGGAACATCCACAGGTCTTTCAGAATTTCCATATTCTCTCCGCGGCCCCGGCCGGGGGCCGAACTGTTGCCATGTTTCTATGCTTCGTTCCGGATCGCATCGAGAATCACCCGGGCGACGACGGCATGCCCCTCCCGCTTCAGGTGATCGTCCAGAATGTAAAAATGCCGGTCTTCCAGGTGCTCCGTCATGTCGATCACGGTCATCCGCCGGATCTCCTCCGGCCACGATCCCGTCTGGAGCTTCTGCCGGAGGAGGGCCGTGAACGTGTTCGACTGGTGCCGGCCGTTCATCTCGAAGGTGATGATCCGGACTCCCGCCAGATCGACGCCCCCGTGCAGCAGGGCATGGAGGAAAAGATCCGCCTCGTCCGCCTCCGGCGGCGGCGCGGATGTCCTCTTTCGCAGGCGTTCCCCCCATTCGTCAACCCTTTTTTGGGCCTTCAGCCGGAGGTACTTCCCAAAGTAATAGGGGTTCGGGCGGCTGTGAAAGGCCGCAAGACGCCGGAACGTGTCCTCTCCCATGACCTTGAGCCGGTTGCCGCTCCGGAAAAAGCGCAGGTTTTCGTCGTAGTCGTCCTGGCAGTACTGGATGACGAGGATCTTCAGCTTCTCGCGGCGGATCTTTCGAAGGATCATCATCTCCCGGACGGTCCCGTAGGAGGGGATGGCCGTGTTGAGGACCCGCAGGCCCGTCTCCCGCGCCAGGATCCGGGAGAACATGTCCTCCCGGTCGACGCCCCAGCCGACGGCGAAGGAGTCGCCCACCACCACGATCTCCGGCGCCTCCAGGGACGCCTCGTCGTCCCGGACGCCCAGCGAGTTGATCTCGTAGCGGTTGCTGAACTCCCGGCCGGAATAGGTAAAGGCCCCGGGCTTCAGGGTGTAGCCAAGCTCGGGGTCGTGGCGGCCGCAGTCCGGCAGGAACTGCATGACCCGCCGCTCCCCCCCCTGGACGTACAGGTGTCCGACGCTGTTGATGATGCCCTGGGGGCACTTCTCCAGGAGGTCGGGACGGCAGGCCAGGAAGCGATAGGCCGCCTCGATGAATACGAGGATGAAGAACACCGCGGCGACGGCGTAGAGGAAGGGGATCATGGAAGGCGTCACCCCTGATCAGTCCAGGACGAGGTCCTGGCGCCAGTTCCGCTCTTCCTTCCAGGGAGGCTGGTTCTCCTTGCGGAAGACAAAGCGGTTCACCACCAGGACGTCCATGTCGGTCCGCATGAAGCAGCGATAGGCGTCCTCGGGGGTGCAGACGATGGGCTCCCCCCGGACGTTGAAGCTCGTGTTGACGATGACGCCGTATCCCGTCTGCTCCTTGAAGGCCGCCAGGAGCTTCCAGTACAGGGGATTGGTCTCCCGGTGGACCGTCTGGAGGCGGGCCGTGTAGTCCAGGTGCGTGATGGCGGGGACATCGGATCGGACGGTGTACAGCTTGTCCTTGATGGGCATCCGGTGGTAGCCCTCGGGATGGGGGTTCCGCCGGGACTCGACCACGTCGGCGATGAGGAGCATGTACGGCGAGGGCCGGTCGGTGTCGAAGTATTCCTGCAGGTCTTCCATGAGAACGGAAGGGGCGAAGGGGCGGAAGCTCTCGCGGAACTTGATCTTCAGGTTGAGCCGGAGCTGCATGTCCTTGTTGCGGGCGTCGCCCAGGATGCTCCGGTTCCCCAGCGCCCGGGGTCCCCATTCCATCCGGCCCTGGAACCAGCCCACGGCTTTTCCCGAGGCCAGGTCTCCGGCCACTTCCCCCACGAGGGAGTCGTCGTCTTCATGCAGGGTGACGACGGCGCCGTATTTCTTCGCGACGGCCCGGACGGAGTCGTCGCCGAAGGCGGGACCCAGGTAGGCCCCCTGCATGGCGTCGCCATTTCCTTCCAGGACCCGGTCCTTCCCGTAATAGATGTGGTAGGCCGCGCAGGCCGCTCCCAGGGCACCTCCGGCGTCGCCGGCGGCGGACTGGATCCAGATGTCGTCGAAAACGCCCTGCCGGAGAAGCTTGCCGTTGGCCACGCAGTTGAGGGCCACCCCGCCGGAGAGGCAGAGGGTCCGGGCGCCCGTCAGGTCTTTCGCCGTCTTCGCCATCTTCAGGACGATCTCCTCGGTGACCTGCTGGATCGCCAAGGCCAGGTCCCCGTGGACCTGCCCGATCTCCGACTCGGGGAGCCGCCGGGGGACGCCGAAGAGGTCGAGCCACCTGTCATCCTTCACCATGCTGAGCCCCGTGGCGTAGTCGAAGTATTCCTGGTTCAGCCAGATGGAGCCGTCCTCTTTCAGGTGGACCAGCTTCTCCAGGATCAACTGCCGAAACCGCCGGACCTGCTCCGACGTGGGATCGCCGTAGGGGGCGAGGCCCATGAGCTTGTATTCTCCCGAGTTGACCCGGAAACCGAGGTAGTGGGTGAAAGCCGAGTAGAGTAGTCCCACGGAATGGGGAAACGACATTTCCTTGAGGACGGTGATCTCCCGGTCCTTTCCGTGGCAGATGGAGGCGGTGGCCCATTCGCCGACGCCGTCGACGGTCAGGATTGCCGACTCCTGGAAGGGAGACGGGTAAAAGGCGCTGGCGGCGTGGGACAGGTGATGATCCGTGAAGAGCAGTTTCGGGATATCCCCCTTTCCGTTGCCCAGTTTGGCCATTTCCTCGCGGATGAGGCGCTTGAGGAAGACCTTCTCCTTGATCCAGACGGGGATGGCCGAGAGAAAGGACTTCAGGCCCCGGGGGGCGAAGACGTAGTAGGTCTCCAGGAGTCGCTCGAACTTGAGAAGGGGCTTGTCGTAGAAGACGACGGCCTCCAGGTCCTCAAGGCCGATGGCCGCCTCCTCCAGGCAGTAGCGCGCGGCGTGGGCGGGAAAGCCCGGATCGTGCTTCTTCCGCGTGAAGCGCTCCTCTTGGGCGGCGGCGACAATCCGGCCGTCTTTGACGATGGCCGCCGCGGAATCGTGATAAAAGGCCGACAGACCCAAAAGGTACAAGCGATGCTTTCCTTCCGTCCCGGGGCGGCGCTTTCGTTGCGCCGGGGGACCTTCCGTGATAGAAAACGGGAGCCCTTGCCGGGGTCCCGGTAAATAACGAGGGAGGGGAAACGCGGTTGCTCTTCAATTCCTACGCATTCATCCTGTGTTTCCTGCCCCTTACCCTGATTGTCCTGGCAACCCTTAACAGAAAAGGATGGGCCTCACAAGCCAAAACCGGGCTCGTCCTGGCGTCCCTCGTCTTCTACGGATTCTGGGACTTGCGCGCTCTGCCGGTCCTTCTTTTCTCCGTCTTTTTCAACCACTGGGCGGCCGTCCGGATCGGCGCCGCCGTTCCGGGCGGGCTCCCGCGCCGGCGGTTTCTCGTTCTCGGCGTGGCGGTGAATCTTCTTCTCCTGGGGTTTTTCAAGTACGCCGACTTCTTCCTGGCCAACGCCGGCACCCTGGCGGGAACCCATTTTGCCCCCCTGGGCATCGCGGCCCCCCTGGGCATCAGCTTCTACACATTCATGCAGATCGCCTATCTGGCGGACATCTCCCGGGGCAGCGGCCGCCCCGGCTCCCTGGCGGACGACGCCCTCTTCGGGAGCTTCTTCCCCTACATCGCCTCGGGTCCCATCGTCCGGCACGATGCCCTGACATCCCAGTTTGGAGGATCTTCGGGGCTGCGTGTGACGGCAGAGAACCTGGCCCGGGGCCTCTTCCTCTTCTCCCTGGGGCTCTTCAAGAAGACCGCCCTGGCGGACAACCTGGCGGTCACCGCCACGGGGGGATTCGACTCGGCACCGACGCTGAACTTCATGGAGGCTTGGCTCACCAGCCTTTCCTATACCTTCCAGCTCTATTTCGACTTCAGCGGCTACACGGACATGGCCCTCGGGGTAGCCCTGATGCTGGGGATCACCCTGCCGGCGAACTTCCTGTCCCCTTACAAGGCCGTGAGCCTCCGGGATTTCTGGCGCCGATGGCACATTACCCTGTCGACGTTCCTCCGGGACTACCTCTACATTCCCCTCGGAGGCAACCGGAAGGGGGAGGCACGGACCTACGGGAACCTCCTGGCGACTTTCCTTCTCTGCGGACTGTGGCACGGGGCCGCCTGGACCTTCGTCTTCTGGGGCTTTCTCCACGGGATGGGCATGGTGGTCCAGCGGTTGTGGGACAGGACGGGAATTCACATGCACCGCGCCCTGGCCTGGTTCGTCACCTTCAACTTCATCAACGTCGCCTGGGTCTTCTTCCGGGCCCGGGAGTGGGGAGACGCCCTGAAGGTCCTCAAGGGGATGTGCGGCCTGAACGGATTTGTCCTCTCGAAGAACCTTGCAGAGGTTCTGCTGGTTCGTGAACTGGCGGGGCTGGGCGTCCAGTTCGGGCAGTGGCATGAGCACCTGCCCAAGGCGCCGACGCACCTGTACCTCCTGTGCCTGGCGGCGATCCCGCTGGTCCTGCTGACAAGGAACTCGAACGAGCTGTCGGACCGCTTCACGCCGAACTGGAAAACCGCAACCGCCTTTGCCTTCTTTGCAGCCTGGGGTCTTCTCTCCCTGAACCGGGCGAGCGTGTTCCTCTACTTCAACTTCTAACTCCTCCTGCCGCACTCACTGGAGTTTACAGCGGTTTTGAAATGGAAGCAGGCCGGAACTCCGGCGCCTGCCTGCCCGGCGATACGTGAAGTTGCCCGAATGCAACGTGATCAGGGGTTTGATGACCCTTCCCCTCCCTCCGGCACCTAATCCTGCTTAAGCAATAAAACCGTAATTTCAAGGCATTGCATTCCGTCCGCGCATCGTTTATCTCGCCTTCCATCATGCGGGGGCCGGTTTCGTTCCGTCCGGTCCGCGCCTGAACAAATTCCCCCACAGCCATTCCATTTTCCTGGGTTCTATAAAGGCCCTTCGTGCCTGTCCTACAAAATTTCTGAGGGGAGACGATTGCCGAAATGGGGAAGACCGCGACGAAGCGCTGCCTGTTGCTCTTTTCATGGTTGTTTGCACTTCTGTTTTCTGTTTCGACGGCCTGGTGCGCCTGCGGCGGCGAGCGGATCGGCTACGAGACGCAGCAGATGCAGGTGGGCGCGACACAGGCACTCACGGTCACCGGCGCCAGGCCGGAGGCCTCGTACCGCTGGCGGGTCGCCTCGGGCGGCGGTACCCTTTCGGCGACGACGGAGGCATCCGTCGTGTACACGGCTCCCTCCTCGAACCCGGATTGTGTGAACAATCCCGTCATCACCCTCTCGTCGGACGGCGCCACCTGCGACACCCTGCAGATCGCCGTGCACGGGGCCGGCACCAACGACTGGTATTACCCCGTCTCGAAGGTGGGAGCCGTGGAGGTCTGCCGGGAGCATGCGGACCATACGGCCCTGTGCAGGGCCTGGATCGGATGCGACGGCAACCCCAGTGAGAACTGCCGGCCTCTGGGGCCGAACTGCGGGATGACGTCTTTCTTTTGCAACTCCCATGGCTGGTTCCTGACCCGTCCCTGCAACTCCGAGTCGGCACCCTACAATATCCCTCCGGGGACCTACTGCTCCGGCTCCATGGGACCGACCTACAAGGACATCCGGACCCCCATGATGAAGGCCAACGGCTGCTGTCCCGCGGCGCTGCTTCCGGCGGAGCCTCCGCCCCCGGCCTGCGACGTGTCGGTGACGTCCTTCGGCGGGACCTCGACGGCCATCGACGTCCACAACGGGGGGCGGGTGGTCTTCACCGGGACGATCGCCTCCTCGGACCCGGTCTCCTGGAGGGTGACCGTGGCGGGGAAGAAGATCGGCGAGGGGACCGGCCTGGCCGTCTCGGTTCCCTGGGACGGAAGACTGGACGGCCAGGTCGCAGAGATCGGCCGGACCTGGCCGGTGAAGCTGGTCGTGGAGACAACCGACGGCCGGTGCAGCACCGAGGGGGAGACCACCGTCACCGTGACGGCCTCGGAGAAGGACTGCAAGATGCAGGTCCATGTCGGCTCCTCGGCCCACCTGGCGGCGGGGAGCCTCTCTGAGCCCCTTCTCCTGTTCCGCCTTCCGGGCTCCCGGATGATGCCGGAGTTCAGCCTTTCCTATGACAGCGGCGGAGAAAAAGGGGTCCTGGGAATCGGCTGGACCCACGACTACCTGGAAACCCTGACGGCCATTTCTGACGAGGACCGGTACGTCTGGCGGGACGGCCAGGGCGGCCGGCTGGTGCTGTACCGGAACGGCGAGGTCCACACCCCGGAGCACTCCTCCTGGCCGGCCCTGGCGAAGAACACCGACGGGACGTACGACCTCTGCTCCCGGGACCTGACCCACCGCCTCTTCGACGCCTCCGGCAGGCTCATGGCCATCCTGGACCGGAACGGCAACACCGTCAGCCTGACGTATGATGCAGGAAACAGACTCGCCGCCGTCACCGATCCGGCGGGCCGGAAGATTGTCTTCGGCTACGATGCCGCAGGCCTCCTCGGCATGGTCACCGATCCCAACGGCAACACCCACGCCTTCACCTACGCCGGCGACACCCTGACGGGGATCGCAACCTCCAGGCCCTCGGGTGCGCACTTCTGGAGATTTTCCTATAATGATCAGGGCCTCCTGACGGCGAAGACGGACCCCCGGGGCCACGAGACCCGATACACCTACGACGGGAACCGCCGCCTCGCCGGGACGACGGATCCCGAGGGGAAGACCCGGGAGATCCGGTACGATCCGGAATCCTCTTGGTCCACCCTGACGGAGAAGGACGGGGGGACTTGGACCTTCCGGTACGACCCCGTTCTCGGCGTCCTCCTGGAGAGGACGGACCCCCTGGGCCACACGACCCGTTACGGCTATGACGGGAACCGGAACCTGGTCCGACAGACGGAGCCCGACGGGAGCGAGAGCGCCTACACCTACGACGGCTACGGCAACCTTTCCTCGGTCACGGATCCCCTGGGGAAGACCACGTGCTTCACCTATAACGGCCAAGGCCAGGTCACGTCGGTCACGGACCCCCTGGGACACACCGTCACCTACGGCTACGACGCCCGGGGAAACCTCCTCGCGATCACGGATGCCCAAGGGGCCGTCACCCGGTATGCCCATGACGACCGGGGCAATGTCACCGGCATCACCGACGCGTTGGGGAGGACGATGGTCCTGGCCTACGACGCCTCGGGCAACCTCGTCTCCGTCACGGACCCGGAGAAGAGCACCGCGACCCTGGGCTACGACAGCCTGGGCAACCGGGTCCGGATGAAGGACGCCCTGGGGAACGCCACCACGTTTGACTTCGACAGCCTGAACCGGCTCATCCGGATCACCGATCCCCTGGGTCATGCCACCCGCCTGACGCGGGATCCCGCCGGCAATCCGCTGACGGTGACCGACCCCAACGGCCACGCCACGGGCTACACCTACAACTACAGAGACCGGGTGACCGGGATCACTGACGCCCTGGGACAGCATACGATACTTACTTACGGCGGGTCGTCCTGCCCCTCCTGCGGCGGCGGGGCGGACAAACTGACGGCGGTGACGGACGCGAAGGGACAGACCACGACCTTCGAGTACGACTTGGCGGGAAGGCGGACGAAGGAGACGGATCCCCTGGGGAACGCCACCTCCCATGCTTACGATGCCCGGGGAAACCTGGCCGCCCTGACGCGGCCCGACGGAAGGACCATTGCCTACCGGTATGACTGGAACGGAAGGCTCCTGGAAAAGGTCTTCTCCGACGGCTCGACCGCCGCCTTCCGGTATGACGATGCGGGGAACCTGGTCTATGCAGGGAATCAACACATCGCCTACCAGTTCACCTACGACGCAAACCGCCGGGTGACGGAGGTCGTCGATTCCGAGGGCCGGCGGATCCGCTACTCCTACGATGCCCTGGGGAACCGGACGGAGATGGTCACGCCGGAGGGGAAGGCCGTTTCCTACACGTACGACCTCAACGGCCGCCTCACCGGGATCGGGACGGCAAACGCAGAAGGGGACAGCCCGGAGAGCGGCAGCGGGAATGCAAGCAGCGGAACCTACAACTTTACCTACGACTCGGCGGGGAGGAGGACCCTGCTGGCCCGGCCGGGCGGGACGACCACAGCCTACAGCTACGATGCCGGGAGCCGTCTGCTGAAGATCCTCCACCGGGACAGGGACGGCCGGACCCTCGACACCGTCGGCTACACCCACGACAACACCGGCAACCGGGTCACCCGGGAGGAGAAGGACAGGACCGTCTCCTACGGCTATGATGCCGTGGACCGCCTGACGGAGGCATCCCCCAAGCCGAAATCCGCAAAGGGGATCCTGGGGAAGCTCCTCGAGGAGATTGCGAAGAAGCTGAAGGAAGGCTATGAGTACGACGCCGTGGGGAACCGGGTCCGGGGCCCCGGAAAGAACGACAGCCAGGCCCATGACGCGGGGAACCGGCTCCTGGAGGACCGGGATCACCGCTACGAGTACGATGCCAACGGCAACCTTGTCCGGAAGACCGGAACAGGCCCCCTTGGCGCCGTCACCACCTACCGCTACGATGACGAGAACAACCTGATCGGGGCGGAGATTGCCCTGGGTCCCCTCACCACGGAGATCGAGTACGCCTACGATCCCTTCGGGAGGCGGATCGCAAAAACAGTCAAACGGGAGATCGAGCTGGGGGACCGGGAGTTCAGCATCCCGGCACCCCGGACGATCCGGTACGTCTACGACAACGAGGACGTGATCCTGGAATACCTGAAGCACGGGGACAGGGAGGCGCGCACGGCCTCCTATCTCCACGGCCCCGGGATCGACGAGCCCCTGGCGGTGGAGAGGCGTCGGCCGCCGCTCTTCGGGAACGGCGGATTCGAGGTATTCGATTACCTGGCCGACGGCCTGGGCTCCGTCACCGGCCTGACCGACTCCAAGGGCCGCCTGGTCCAGCGCTACGAGTACGACTCTTTCGGGAACCCGCTGGCGATCAACCCGCTGATCGTCCAGCCCTATGCCTTCACCGGCCGGGAGTACGACCCCGAGACGGGGCTCTACTACTACCGGGCAAGATATTACGATCCCAAGGCGGGACGGTTCATCACCAGGGACCCCATCGGCTTCGCCGGGGGGGATGTGAACCTGTTTTCATATGTCTGGAACGGGCCTGCCACTCATGTCGATCCCTTTGGTCTGGCGGGCGACGGGCAGAAGGCATTTGACGAGTACTACAACAACCCGGCGAACTGGATCACCGGCGGCCTGGGACCTTATATACAAGTGTCGAAGGGGCACAGTGATTTCTATGCAAGTGACCGGTTCGACTGGACGAAGGAGGATAGAGGCTTAACTGCCCCTGAGCTTCCGTGGATAGGGACCTATTGGCACTTCCGTAGTCTTCATGAAACGGTAGGCGACATTTTGGATGCCATTGCTAAATGCAATAAAGATTCATTTGAAAGGGCTATACACGATATGCATGATGTCACCTTTCATTATGATAAAGGGTATCGATGGTGGACTCTCGGGCACTTGAAAGAATTCCCAACCCCTTACGACCCAGATAATGATTTGGCTGCTTGGAATAAGTCTCAGAAGAGAACTCTATATTTTGTGAATATGTGGAACAATAAATGTGGGTGTAAATAAATACTAACATAATTGTGCTTGGATAGCGAAAGGATTAGGAAGATGCAACTAAAAAAGAATTATCCTTGGATATTCTGGTCCATTTTGATTACCCCTCCACTTGCGTTCCTATCTCTAACATCTGTTCTTGGGGAAGGAACGAGGGGGGGCTTCTTTCTGCAATTGTTTTTCCCTTATACATATCTTTTTTTCAATATTGACTATTCAATTCTTATAGGGTTCTTCCTATACATCTTCTACGGAATGATCATAACGATAGCGGAGAAATATGGAAGAAAAAAGGAAGCCATTAGAATTATTGTTATATCGCATGTATCATCGCTATTGTTTTGCATCTTTTTAACTAGATAACTATAACCTTATAGAAATCCTGAACGTCATTTCCGTGATTTATCTGTATCAGAACGCGATGTTTCTGCAGCCATAGCAATATGCAATAAGGACTTATTCCAAAGGGCGATGCATCGACGTCAAGATTATTTCTCCCACTATGCGAAAGGCTACCGTTGGGCACCCTTCCGAATCCTGAAAAATCTTGGTTTTGGACATATCTTTGATTTTAATGCACCGGATGAAGATGTTCGCGCGTGGCAACTGGCACAGAAATGGACAAATAAGGGTTGGCTAAAGCAATGGAACATAAATTGTAACTGCAAGAAAAGATGAGAGGCAGTCGATGAATAAGCAAAAACGTCTAGCCCGTATAGTATTCTTCGTTGTTTTAACATTTGTGATTTCATTTTCAATGAGTGGAAAGAGTTTTGCGAAGGACATTCAATACACCGTTACAAAAAGAACCGACGGCGGATACACACTAAAAATTGTATGTAAAAAGAGGATTTGGAAACCAATCACAGCAGAAGGCTTTTTCCCGGTACAGGAAACAAATCACGAGATCGATTTTATTGGAAGAGGAGAAGATTTGTCTTACCGGGCCAGACCCGGTTATTACTATTCGCTGAACAAGATAGAGAGTAAATCCAAGTCTTGGGACCTTGGTTACGCATGGGTCGATCCGGAGCGAAAGTATCTATATCTGAACCTTTATTGGATTAAGGTTCCCGATGATCTGGCGCCCATAAATGCCAATGGCCGCTATCGGTTGGATGAAAAAGTAGATTGAAAGTATGGATTTAAACTGCTCAATTTCAAAGACATATGCATCAAGGTCAGGATTATTTCGTTCATTAACGAAAAAACCTTGGCAGAAAATGGTACTATCTGATTCCTGACCCTAATAATGACAACAATTCTTGGAATGATGCACACTTAGGGACAATAAAATCGGTAAAGAAATGGAAGGCAAAATGCGGTTATTGCGAAAAGTGATATTCTTGTTCATTGGCTTTGCAATTGCAGAGATACTTTACAAGTATCTATTTATGAATATTTTCGGCGGATTGCTTTCCAATGTGGATGTTCCAGGAAGCAGTCTTATCATTCTTTCACTATATATAGTTAGGCCAATATGTATTCTGGCCGGAAGTGTTGTCACTGGTTATAACTTAAACATGGTGTACGATGAAACATATTGGGGGAAATATGTTTATAATCCAGGCATACTAGTTTCACTTATTATGTTAATTGATTTAATAACGCGTATCTATAACTATGGTTTTGGTAAATTGGCACATCGAATGGATGATATCATGGGATGGCTTATATGTTCATTAATCTATGTAATAGTGTCATCATTTGGAGTTTATTGCGGCAATAAAATGAGGATGAGAAAGAATGGTATAATAAAAAATTAAATACATGACTAAGAATTCCAGATTTTCCATAAGTATTAATGCAGAGGCATTTCATGGACGCCTATGGCAGCATCATGGATGTCCGAAGCGCGATAAACATTTGTCACAAAGATAAATTTGAAAGGGCGGGACATCGGCTTGAAGATTATTCGTTTCATGCAAAGAAAGGTTATGGAAAATTTTGGGGGCATTTATTTGATTCTTTGATCGGCAAGGACCCCGATGACGATCCCGCTGCATGGAAGTGGTCTAATAAAATGACAAAGATGTTTGTCGATGAGTGGAATAAAAAATGTGGCTGTAGAAAATGATGGTTCACCAATACCCGATTGATGTTGTGAGGGGTGATATGAACAAAGTTAAACTCTTTAAAATTCAATACCCATATATTTATAAATCGATTGTTTGGACGCCGCTATTGGCCTTCTTCACAATCTTAACAGGCGGCGCTGGTCACGGTGTCTATATATTTATTAAGTTGCTTTATCCATATTCCGTGCTGATTGCCGGTGCCATGAATGGAGAACATGCCGAATTTGTGTTTGTGATTGGTCTTTTCTTATACATTCTCTATGGTCTCATTCTCACCGTTGCCAAGCGAAAGGGAAATGAAAAACGCATACTACGAATTATTTGTTTTATACATGGTGTGGCATTTGTGTTGTGTATAATTGTTTACCCGACTCCTTTTTGATTATTGTAGAGTGCAAATAATTGTGTTTGTTGATGTGGCTTGTTTATATCCAACTGGTTTCATTATGATTCTGTAAAAAAGCAGAATACAGAAATGATTGGATTGAGAAGGAAATATCCGTGGATCTTTCGGTCCATTGTCGCAACGCCGATCCTTGTTTTGATATCTTTGTCGTCCATTCTCGGAGAGGGAGGAGCGAGTGGCTTCTTTCTGCAATTGTTCTTTCCTTATACGTATTTCTTCGACCTTAATTATTCTCTTGTCTTAGGTTTCTTTCTTTATATTATATATGGAGTCATACTTACAATTACGGAAGAAAAAAGAAAATTTAAGGAAGTCCTCCGACTACTCGTTGTATCTCACATTGCATCTTTCTTCCTGTGCGTATTTCTGTCTTGATTATGAATCTAAAAATTCTATCGTGTTTATATGTTTATGAATCCGTATAACTTCTATTTCTTAAATAACTATTTGTCCCCAACTATGCCTGTCATATCTACATACAGCCATCATCCATCCTTTGCGGTCCTGAATTACGCCCTGTTGCCTCAACCGGATGAGTAACCGCTGCCCAAAAGGGCATGCTCCCGGCGGATCTCCTTTCCATTCAGCGGATCCGCAAGGGGATTCTGTTGCCTGAAACCGGCGGCGGGCAGGTTCATCCAACCGGTTGAGGGGCGGATTTCGGGCCGATCCTTTCGTTTCTGTTACGGAAAGGATTGGGTGAATGATTTCGGATCGTTATCGAATGTTTCTCGCGGCCCTTCTGCTGTCCGTCCTGGTGCTCGCCGTATACTTCAATGTCCAGCATTTCGATTTCATCCAAATGGACGATCCCCAGTACGTCGTACAGAGCGAAATTGTCACGGGCGGCCTGAGCTGGGACGGGATGCTAAAGGCTTTCTCGACGGTTCAGGTTGCGAACTGGCACCCTTTGACGACTCTCTCCTTCATGCTGGACTATCAACTCTTTCGATTGAATGCCGCGGCATACCACTGGAACAACGTTCTTCTGCACCTGCTCGCCAGCCTCCTGCTCCTGGGAACCATGAACCGCATCACGAAAGCGTTCTGGCAGAGTTTCTTCGTTGCGCTGCTTTTCGCCCTTCATCCCCTGCACGTGGAGTCGGTCGCCTGGATATCCGAGCGCAAGGATGTTCTGAGCGCCCTTTTCTGTTTTCTGACGATCTATGCTTACAGCCGCTATACAGAAAAGCCCTCCATCGCGAACTATTCAGCGGTGATTCTGAGTTATGCGGCCGGACTGATGACGAAGCCCATGCTGGTCACGCTGCCCTTCGTCCTGCTGCTCCTGGATTACTGGCCCCTGAAGCGTTTTGATATGAGCCAGCTGAAAAAGAATGTTCATCTCGTTTACGAAAAGACGCCGCTCTTCGTCCTGTCCGCTGCGTCCTGCATCGTGACTTTCTGTGTCCAGAAAAGCAGCGAAGCTGTCGTGTCTGTGGATTTGATCTCCCTGCCGGCTCGAATTTCCAATGCCCTGGTTTCCTATGCCAAGTACCTGGCGATGACGTTCCGGCCTGTCGATCTGGCCGTTTTCTATCCGCATCCGGGAATGCCGTCCCTCGAACTGCTGCTGCCCAGCGTCGCTGTTCTTGTCCTGATCACGGCCGCCGTTCTGTTCCATGCCTCTCGCCGCCCGTATCTGTTCGTCGGCTGGTCCTGGTATCTGGGCACCCTGGTCCCCGTGATCGGCCTCGTACAGGTCGGCGTCCAGGCCATGGCGGACCGTTATACGTATATTCCGCTGGTCGGGATCTTCATCATGATCGCCTGGGGGATCCCGGATCTCCTCAAAACATGGCGCCATAAGAGAATTGCCATGGCAGCGGCGGGCGCCGCCGCTCTCTGCATCCTGACGGTTCTTTCCTGGCGGCAGGTCCAGGCGTGGGAAAACAGCCACATGCTCTTCCGGCATGCCGTCGAGGTGACGCGCGAAAACTCCATTGCCCACAGCAATCTGGCCTTCGCTTACGCCCGGCAGGGAGATATCGAAAAGGCCATCCGGCATTTTGACCAGGCATCGAAAATGACGCCCCATTTTCCCGATACCCATAACAATCTCGGAGTTCTCCTGGCGCAGACCGGGAAATACGAGGAGGCGATCCGGGCGTTCCGGACGGCCTTGAACGAATATCCGGGCTACGAGCTGGCCAGGAAGAACCTGAATGCCTCCCTTGACCTTCTGGCCAGGGAAAAGCGCAAATGAATGATACAACGCCGGGTGCCCGAAACCGCAGGATCTTTTATTTCTTGAAGATCCCCGGAAAGATCGTTATTCTCCCGCCGACTGTGCGGACGGGAAGACACAGAGAGCGGGCAGGGGGGCTCGATGGGAAAGGAAATTCCTGCACGCCGGAGATCCGCCGGAAAGCCCGTGTTTCCCGCACAAAACCCCTAACCGAGCCGGGACGGCCGCCTTCATTCCATGGAAATCCCCGAAAGAAACAACATGCCCTGGCGACGCTGGATTTTTCTATCGGTGGGTCTTGCGGTTCTGGTCGTCGGGCTCTTCGCGGCCTTCAACCTCTACACCGACACCTACGGAATCCGCTGGACGTACTGCGGCCTGATCCTGCGGGGAGAGGACCCGGCGATGGTCCGGACCGGGATGGAGCTGAACCAGCATCTCTACAAGCCCGCTTACATCCTGGCCCACCCGGGGCGCTTCGACTCCCTCCTCTTCGGCTCCTCCCGGGCGGGGGCGATCGACGTGGCCTCGATCCCGGGGGGGCGCTACTACAACATGAACTACGCGGCGGGTCTTCCGGCCGAGCATCTGGAGATCCTGAAGGTCCTGCTTGCCAATGGGGTCCGCGTCCGGAACGTCGCGGTGGCCCTGGATGAATTTTCTTTCCGGATTCGACCGGAGGATCACCGGAAGGAGCTTCTTCGGATTCCCCACCCGCTCGTCACGGGGGAGTCCTGGCTCCGCATCTTCGGCCGGTATTTTCTCCGGGTGCCCGAAGGATTCGAGGTGACCGGCGCGGGACGGAAGCTCAGGGGGAAGACAAGGATCCATCCCTTCGAGATGGACAACCGGGGCATGATGCGCATCTGGGGCTCCTTTGAGGAGCAGGTCGAGAAAGACCCCGATGCCTACCGGCGGTCCCCCGTGTTCCGGGAGGAGTCGCCTTCCTACCCCGGCCTTTACATCCCTGAAACGATCGCCGTCCTCCGGGAGATGTCCGATTTGTCCAGGAAATACAATTTCCGCCTGATCCTGTTCATCAATCCCATCCACTGGCGAGTCTATCTGAAGAACGCCGACGCCCTCCAGGCCTTCAAGCGGGAACTGGTCAAGGTCTCTCCTTTTTATGACTTCAGCGGCCTCAATGCCGTCACCACGGATAACCTGAACTACTACGAGACATCCCACTACCGGTACGGCATCGGGGAGCGGATTGTGGACAGGATTTTCCGGGAGGATCCCGCCGGTCGCCCGGGGGATTTCGGCCGGTACGTCACGGCGAACAACCTGGAGGAGGTCCTGGTCCGGGAGCGGGACGAAACGGCCCGGTTCCTGGCATCGCACCCGGAGGTGCGGGCTTCAGCGGTCCAGCCCCAGAAAGACAATCCTCAGGGGCTTGAAGCGTCGCAACAGGAGGAGAGACAGGGCCAGCGACATGACAAAGCCCGCCCCCGCTGAAGTCAGGTAGAGCGTCCATCCCCGCCCGAAGCCCGTGAGAAACAGGGCGTGACTCACATAGATATCCAGCGTGAGCGTTCCCAGCCGGCAAAGCGCCGCCTGGATCCGGCTTCGTGCCGCTGCCTGGAGGATAAACGCCGCCATGCCGATGCCGCAGAAGGCCACCAGGTCCTTGTAGATCGAGGCGATGAGCCGGGCCGGACCGGAGGCGCCGAGGAAATCCACCAGCCAGGGGTAGAACCGGGGCAGTTCGTTCTGCCGCCAGAAAGGCGCCAGGAGCGGAAACAGGATGGCCGCCACGATCGGCAGCCGGTTCCACGAGGGGGACAGGGCGAACCGGTATTTCGAGACGAGGAAGCCGGCGGCGTAAAAGATCAGGTGGTGCTGGACCTCCGGGACGGCCAGCCAGTCCGTCCGGATCAGGCGGACGGCAAAGACCGCCAGGATCACCGCCGCGTCCTCCCATTTTTCCCATCCCGCCTTCCGCATTCCCCGGATCGCCAGGAAGAGAATGCCGCTGGCCAGGAAGAGGACCCAGAGGAACCACAGGCCGACGGCCGGGGCGTGGAGCAGCTCGATGTACGATCCGGCGAGGCTCTCCGAGGCATAGCTTCCCCGGACGGCGTAGTAGACGGCGTGCCAGGCGAAAAAGGGAACGACCAGGCGGCGGAGCTGCCGTCCCAGGTAGGCTGCCGCCGGCCTGTTGAGGGACCGGGGCAGGACCCAGCCGCTGAGGAAGAAGAACAGCGGCATCGTGAAGGAGAAGACGAAGATGAACAGGGGGTTGTCGCGGAACCGCGGGTCGTGGGCCAGGACGGCGTGTCCGAAGACGACAAGCAGAATTCCGGCCCCCTTCATGGCATCGATGAGGCGGTCCCGGTTTCCCTCGGGGTAGGGCGGCATGGCGAACAGGGACCGGAGACCGGCGGTGATGGAACGTTCCCCGCCTTCCGGCTTTCCGGAGTTTCCGGAGTGTTCAGCCATGGCTCCGGATCTCCTCGAGGACGGTCCGGTAACGATCCTGTTTCCGCTTCGTTTCTTCCTTCCCGGGTGAAAGAAGAGTTTCCATCCCCAGCGTCCAGAGGCGCCAGCGGGCCTGGAATTCCTGGAGGCGGCGGATCCGGGCGACCGATTCGGGCCGGTAGTGCTTCCGGTAAAAGAGGTACTCGGCCCGGACCTTCCGCCGGACGACGTCCGCCGAGGGCGAGTCCTGCTCGCTCCCGCCGCCGGCATGAAAAATCACGGCGTCGTCGATGAAGCCGATCTCCCGCCCTGCCCGCCGGATCCGCAGACAGAGGTCCTGGTCCTCCCCGTAGAGGAAAAAGTCTTCGTCGAATCCTCCCAGGCTCCGGATCAGGTCCGCCGGGGCGAACATGGCCGCCCCCAGGACGGCAGCAATCCGGCCGGGCAGGCTTGCCAGTTCCCCCCGGGTGTGCCGCTCTCCGGGATAGCGAAGGGAGACGGACTCCTGGGGCGATCCGTCGGGATTGATCATCCGGGCCCCCGCCAGGCCCACGGCCGGGTGGGCGTCCAGGTAGGCGATCCCGGCGGTCAGGGCGCCGGGCCGAAGCTCGGTGTCGGGATTGAGGTAGAGCAGGCATCGCCCCCGGCACAGCGGCAGGGCCTGGTTGTTCGCCGCGGCGAATCCCCGGTTGTCCGAATTCCGGATGAGACGGACTTGCGGGAAGTCCCGCTCCACCAGGTCCGCGCTGCCATCCCGCGAGGCGTTGTCGACGACGAAGACCTCCTTGTCCGCCGGATCCGTCGCCAGGACGGAGGAAAGGCAGGGGCCGAGGAATTGCTGCGTATTGTAAGTGACGATGATGACGGAGAGTTCCATTGCATGCATCCTTAACGGACCGGGCGGATACCGTCAAGGGGGATTGAGCGGGAGCATGCGCCGGCCGATCCCGCTGTTGACTCTCCGCCTGAAAAGGGATAGCAGAGAAGCCCTTGAAAAACAGACCTGCACGGGAAAGGAAGGGGTATGTTCAGAAAAACAATCTCACCGAGAATATCCGAGACGAACGCGGCGCGGCACATCGGCCACAACGCGATCCCGGTCTGGCTGGAGGAGGGATTCATCGAGATCCTGCGGCTCTTCAGCGACGACCCCACGGGGGATCCGGCCGTGGCCATGGTGAACATGAATATCGATTTCCTGGGGGAGATCTTCTTCGGCACGGACGTGGAGCTCACGACGGCCGTGAAGAAGCTCGGCAACACCAGCGTCGTCCTGCACCAGGAGATTTACCAGAAAGGGAAGCTCTGCGTGCGTGCGGCCGTGACCTTTGTCCACTTCGACTTCCAGACGAAGAAATCAAAACCGGTCTCGGAGGAGGCCCTCCGGAGGCTCCAGGAGCACTTGATCGCGGGAAACTGAGTGCGATTCGGCCGGCCCTGCTCCGGCGGTTTTCAGACGTTCCGGCCATGCAGCAGCCGGCGGTAGTGCTCCTCCACCCGCGCGGCTGCCTTTTCCCAGGTGTGCTCCAGGGCGGTGCGTCGGGCCGCCTCGCCCATGCGCTCCCGCTCCCGGGGGTTGAGAAGGGTGCTCAGGATCGCCGCCACCTCGGCGGGCCGCTGGGGATCCTCGATGACGTAGCCGTTCTCCCCGGGGATCACGATGTCCCGGGCGCCGACGGTGCCGCTGACGGCCACGGGAAGACCCGCCGCCATGGCCTCCAGGACCACCATGCCGAAGGTGTCGAATGTGGAGAGCATGGCGTAGACGTCCGATGCCAGGTACACCTTCGCCAGTTCCTCCCGGGGAATCGGACCGGTGAAGAGGATCCGGTCGTCGATGTCCAGCCTCTGGGCGATTTCGCGGTACTTCTTTTCGTTCCCCCGTCCCACCACCAGCAGCCGGAAGGGCTCCGTGGGCCTCCGGAGCTTGATCTCCGAGAGGCCCGCCATGATCCGGTCCAGCCCCTTGACCTCGAAGTTCATGGAGACGAAGAGGATCACCGGCTCCCGGAGTCCGATCTGCAGGTGCTGCCGGACCTCGCGGCGGCACTCCTCGCGGTCCAGCCCCTCGTACATCCCGGTGTCCACCCCGGGATGGTGCACTTCGACCCTTGAGGGCTCCAGCCCGTATTCGTCGATGTAGAGTTTCCGGGTCAGCTCCGAGACGGCAAAGAACCCGGAACAGCGGTCTCCGGTGACAAGCTTCCGCTCCACCCAGGCGGTGGCCCGGTCGAAAAGGCTCATGAAGGGCTTCTCCCGGACACCGTAGACCCAGTATTTGTGGGGGGTCCCGTGCATCGTGAAGAGGTCCGCCGCGAAAATCCGGTCGTGGGTGTGGATGAGGTCGATGCCCAGGGACTCCATCTCCTTCGCGGCGTAGAGGGCGAAACTGGGGGTGACGAAGAAGCGGGGGAAGGGGATGACGGAGACGCGGTGAAACGTCACGTTGTCGGAGCGCCGGACCCACCGGTTGGCGAAGACGTGCATCTCCCACTCGGGATTCAGGGCGAGCCGCTCCGTGAGCTCCGCCACAAAGCCTTCGGCGCCGCCCACCGTCCCGTACTTGGGAATGACTACGCCGATCCTCTTCCGCCGTTCCTTCATCTGCATTCCTTTCGCCTATGTCCCCGCAGAGAACCGTCTTCACTTCTCCGCTCTTCCGTGGTCGTCGAGCCGCACCTCCCGGAAGATCCGCTCCGAGGCCCTCCAGGTCCAGTGGGAGTCGTCGGGGTGGTACAGGTCCACGGTCCCCTTTTTCAGCTCCTCCCCGAGGATCCGCTTCGTGTCGATGAAGCCGTAGTCCTTCGGCTGCTTCCGGAGCAGCTCGAAGAAACGGCTCTCGGGGTATTTCTTCTCCGCCAGGTATTCCCGGTAGAGGTTGTATTTATCCGGCGCGGGCATGAACATCAAGCGGATGTTTCGCTCTTTCAGCATGGCCGACAGGCGGTTCAGGTTCTCGTTCAGCTTCCCGACGGTGGCCTCGTTGGACTTGGGAAGGTCCAGGAGGTCGAAAACGCCGAAGAGAAGGGTCCGGCCGTCGCCGGCCGAGAAGAGGGTCCGGTCGGTCTTCACCCTGCAGACCTTGGAGAAGAAGGCTCGATCCGAGAGATGGTAGAACAGGCGGTAGAGGACGTATTTGAAGTTGCCGTCGTTGACGAATCCCACCGCGGGGAGGGTCGTCTCGTAGTCGTAGACCCGCCGGCGGTAGTCCCGGTCGATCTTCTCCATGGGCTCCACGGCCGTGAAATCCATCTCCCGGGCGAAGCTCCCGATGCAGGCCCGCTCCACCGTTTCGATGAGGACCCAGCGGGGCCCGACCCCGTCGAGCCAGCCGTTGTTGAGAAGGTAGATTACCGTCTGGACCGGGTCCTCCCGGTAGATGGGGATGTTCAGGACGGAGAGGCCCTGGAGGGAGGCGATGTAGTCCTGGTAGAAGGCGTTCCGGCCGCGGCCGCCTCCGAAGGAGAAGGAGTCGCCTACGGTCAGGACGTCCACCCGCTCGCCCTTCCAGAGGCGGTAATCGAAGTGCCGGCGGGGCAGATCGACATGGAAGCGCTTCGGGACGAGGACCTCCGTGATGTATCCGATCCGGGCGAGATCCCCGGGGCAGTAGCCGTTCCGGCAGGTCAGCAGATCGCGCGTGGCGAGGTTCCAGACGATCACGTTGAAGGCCGCGACGGCCAGGAAGAAGGCGAGAAAATAGAGGAAGAAGCGTTTGCTCGTCATGTCAGAAATTAAAGTAAAGGAATTCCGATACTTTCGCCAGTTGGAACAGGCCCGCCAGGGACAGGGCGATGAGGAACCAGAGGGTCGCCCGGCCGGGCCGGAACCGCTCGGCCAACTCGTTCGAATTTTTCAGAAGCAGGCAGAGCAGGCCGAATCCGAGGACCATCCAGACGGCCCGGGTGCCGCCGGGCATCGTGATCCACTTGCCGAAGCGGACGCCGTAGTCCGCGAGAAATCCCAGGGGCCCCTGGAGGTGCTCCGAGACGACGATGCCGTTCAGTCCGAGCATCCCCTTGAGGACCAGCCACGCCCGGTCCCACGATTTCGCCCGGAAGAAGATCCAGGCAACGTTCACGAAATGGAAGGTGACCAGCCACGCCGCCCAGTTCGGGAGAGACAGGCCCGTCCGTTTCCAGAGGCGGTGGACGCCCATGGCGGCGCCGTGGAGGAAGCCCCAGAACACGAAGGTCCAGCCCGCCCCGTGCCAGAGCCCGCCGATGAGGAAGGTGAGGAGGAGGTTCGCCGTCACCCGGGCCTCCGTTCCGCGGTTCCCGCCGAAGGGGATGTAGAGGTAGTCCCGCATGAAGCGGCTGAGCGTCATGTGCCAGCGGCGCCAGAACTCCCGGATGTCCAGGGAGCGGTAGGGGCTGTTGAAGTTCACCGGGAGCCGGATGTTGAACATCCGGGCGCTCCCGAGGGCCATGTCGGTGTAGCCCGAGAAATCGAAGTAGAGCTGGAGCGTGTAGGAGAGGCTGGTGATCCAGGCCTCCACGAAGGCCAGGTTCTCCGCCGTGTCGAATCCGCTGTTCGCCCAGGGGGCGAAGGAGTCGGCGATGACCACCTTCTTCACCAGGCCGATGAAGAAAAGGTAGACCCCGACGGAGAGGTTTCCGTAGTCGATCCGCTTGTTTCCCTCGTCGTCGAACTGGGGCATCATCTCCCGGTGGTGGAGAATCGGGCCCGCGAGCAGGTGGGGGAAGAAGGAGACGAACAGGGCGTAGTTGGTGAAGCTGTACTCCTTTGCCCGGCCCCGGAAGGCGTCCACCAGGTAGGCGATCTGGGTGAAGGTGAAGAAGCTGATCCCCAGGGGGAGGACGATGTTCAGCAGGGAGAGGTGGAGGCCCGCGGCGCTGTTGACGTTGACGATGAAGAAATCGGCGTACTTGAACCATCCCAGGAGAAGGACGTCCCCGGCGATCCCTGCCGCGAGGAGGCGCTTCCTCCAGGGCTCCGGCTTCTCCCCGAAGTGTGACAGGGTGCGGCCGACGGCGTAGTTGAACAGGATGCTGCCCAGGATGAGCGGCAGGTACCGCGGGTCCCACCAGCCGTAGAAGAAGAGGGACGAGAAGACGAGTGAGACCTTGGCTGCCTTCGTCCAGCCTCGGCGGCTCAGCAGAAAGAAGAGGACCAGCGAGGCCGGAAGAAAGATGAAGATGTATTCGTAGGAGTTGAAGAGCATGCGCTCATCCGGGGCGCGGGGGCTGTCACGGGGTTCCCGCCGTCGCGGAAGCGTTTCCCCATGTTGTTGTTTGCGGACCGGATCGCCCGTTTCTGGAAACGCTTCCCAATCTCTCCTCTGGGAATCCCCGGCCGCGCCCCCGCGAATGTCGGCCTGTCCGGGGCGCGGGGGCTGTCATCCGCTCTTCTCGAAGAGGAAATTGCTGAAGCCGTCCGTGGACTTCCGCTCCAGCCAGGAAGCCACCTCCTTCTCCGTCACCGGGACGGTCTCCCGGCCCACGGTCCAGGAGCGGTAGCCAAGCTCCCAGAAAAGCTCGAAGATCTCCCGGAAGCGGCTGTCGTGGCTCTCCGGGCACCAGCCGCCGATCCCCGTCTCGACGATCCAGACGGGCGGCAGATCCCGGCGAAGGGTTTCCCCGGCCCCCCGGAGGAGGTCGAACTCCACGCCCTCGACGTCAACTTTGATGAAGAGTTTGCGGGCGCGGAAGCGCCCCGCCAGCAAAGCATCCAGGGTGGTGAGCGGGATCGTCCGGTGCTTCGTCGACGGGCCGGCCCAGCCCTCAACGAGGGAGGCCGCCGTTCCGGTTCCGTGAAGAACGGCCAGGCCCGGTTCAGCCGACAGGCCCAGGGGATGCACCTCCACGTCCCGCCAGCCGTTTGCCTCCAGGTTCGAATAGAGGAACTGGAGGTTCTGGGACAGCGGTTCCACGGCGATCACGATCCGGCCCAGGGAGCGGGCGAGGCAGGTATAGTATCCCACGTTGGCCCCGACGTCGATGAAGACATCCGCCCGGGAGATGCAATCCCGTATGACCTGGGCCTCTTCCTTCTCGAAGCGGCCCTCCTGCATTTCGACGGGCCCGATAAAACGGAACCCCCAGGGCGTCTCCCGGACGCCGGCCTTGCGGATGGACCGGGCATTGGAATAGGCCTCGCTGGCGGCGGCCAGCTCCGGCCAGCGCCGGTAAAGAAATGCTTTGAGTCGTTTGGACATGGGTTCCTTTGCGGAAGGTCGATTTCCCGGCCGTCTACCACACCGTCGGAGAAAATTCATTATTTAATTCAGGCCTTATTTGTGGTATGCATGCAACCCCCGCGTGGAAGGAGGGGGAGTTTCCGGCATGATTCCCGATGTGACGTACCTGATCCTGAACTACAATCCCCGGGGGGAGGAAACGGCCCAGGGGATCCTGGGCGAGACGATCCGCTCCTTTTACGAGCGGAAGAGCCCCCGGTTGCAGGCGGATGTGCACCTGCTGGATCAGGGGACGACGGAGGCGCACCGGGAATGGCTCCGGGGGCAGGCCGCCCGGTTCGGGTTTTCCCTGCTCCTCCTGGAGGAGAACATCGGGATCAGCGGCGCCATCAACCATCTTGCGCGGACCGCAAAGTCGCCGGTGGCGGCGCTGGTGACGTCCGACGTAATCGTCACGACGGGGATGGACGAAGACCTGTTCGAGAAAGTCCAGGTCCCCGAGGTCTTCCAGGCGCTGCCCTTCACCGACAAGAGCGACGTCGATCGCCATACCTGGACCCCGGCGGAGCCCTTCGGCTCCGACAGGCTCGACCTGGCGCCGCTGCGGGACAGGGAGTTGTCCCTCCTGGGCCGCCTCGCCGGGCGGAAACGGAGAGGCTACCTGCGGTGCATCGGGGCGGAGCTGAACGTCATGTTCTGGCGCCGCTCCGTCTTCGACGAGGTCGGGTTTTTCGACGAGCGATGGAAGGCCTGCTACGAGAACAACGACTTCTCCCTCCGCTGTTTCCTGGCGGGAGGCTGTACGGCCGTCAGTTATGATTCCTTTGTCTGGCACCACCACAAGGTGACGGAGAAAAACGACTCCCGGCAGATCGTCTTCGCGTGCTACGGCGAGGACGGAACGGCGGTGATGAAGCGCCTCTGGGATGAGAAGTGGCCGGATTTGAACCGGCACCTGGACATCTACCGGCCCCTGGGCGACCGGACGATCCGGGATTTCCCGGAGATCGGGAGGCTCTACGGGCACAACCGGTACCTGCCGGATCCTCTGGAGAAGGGAAGGAGCAACCCGGGTGGGAACATTTGAAAAGGCATGGGCGTTGAAGAAGACGCCGGCGGGGGCGCTCCGGAAGGCCCTGGAGGAGGTCCGGCGACGCGCGGCCCGGCCGACGGACATCTGCGACCACCTGGAGGAGCTTTTTCTCCTCTGCCTGGACAGGGAGTTCAGGCTGATCGTGGAGCTGGGCGTGGGAGACGGCGAGTCGAGCTTTGTCTTCGAGCGGGCCGCGAAGCTCTGGGACGCCGTCCTTGTGAGCGTGGACATCGAGGACCGGGCGAACGTCTCGACCTACGGGAAGCGGCACTTCCTTCATGGCGACGACGTGGCCTTCGGCGAGACGTTTCCCTCCTGGTGCGCGGACCGGGGCTTTTCACCGGAGATCGATCTCCTCTTCATCGACACGAGCCATCTCTACGAGCACACCGTCCGGGAGATTCGCGCCTGGTTTCCACACCTCGGGCCGTCCGCACGGGTCGTTTTTCACGATACGAACATGAAGGAGTCCTTCGTTCGACGGGACGGGAGCATCGGCACCGGATGGGACAATGAGCGGGGCGTCATCCGGGCCGTTGAGGAGCACCTGGGGCAGTCGTTCCCGGAGGGGGAGGACTTTACCCGGATCATTCCCGGCTGGCTCGTCCGCCACCGGGCATCCTGCAACGGATTCACGGTTCTGGATCGCATATGACCTCAAAGGTTCCCCTTTCCGTCGCCGTCATCACCATGAACGAGGGGGACAACCTCCCGGGATGCCTGGAGAGCGTGCGTTTCGCCGCACAGATTGTCGTCGTCGATTCGGGGAGTACCGACGACACGGTCCGCGTCGCCACGGAGGTGGGATGCCAGGTGTGCACGCGCAGCTGGGAAGGGTTCGGCGTCCAGAAGCAGTTTGCCATCGAGCAGTGCACCCAGCCCTGGATCCTGGTCCTGGATGCGGATGAGCGCATTCCGATCGAGACGGCGGCGGCCATCCGGGAGATCGTCACGAGACCGGAAAAAGAAGGGGATCCGGCGGGATACAGTTTTCCGCGGCGGAACTACTTCCAGGGTCGCTGGATCCGGCACAACGGCTGGTGGCCGGACCGGATCGTGCGGCTTTTCCGGAGGGGCAGGGGGCGCATGAGTCCCGCCCGGGTCCATGAGGGGCTGGAGGTGAAAGGGCTCGTGGCGCCCCTGGAGGATCCCATCGACCACTTCACGGAGAGCCGCCTGAGCGCCGTCCTCCAGAAAATCGACCGCTATTCCACCCTGGGCGCCCTGGAGGCCTACGAAGAGGGCAAGCGGGCCACCGTCTGGGCCGCCTTTGGCCGGGCGGGCTTTACCTTCCTGCAGGGGTACATCCTGCGCCTGGGCATGCTCGACGGGGTCCAGGGGCTGACCCTGGCCATGACGGATTCGATCAACAAGTTCTTCAAGTATGCGAAGCTGAGCGAACTCTCCCGCCAGAAGGACCGGGTGAAGCGCTAGTGGACATCTCCTTCGTCATCGTCAACTGGAACACCCGGGAACTCCTGTGCGACTGCCTGCGATCGGTTTACGACACGGTGCGGGACATCACCTTCGAGATCATCGTGGTGGATAACGGCTCCTCCGACGGCAGCACGGCCATGCTCAGGGAGTCCTTTCCCGGCGTCCGGGTCGTGGCAAACGCTGAAAACAGGGGATTTGCCGCCGCCAACAACCAGGCCTTCCGGATCATGGAAGGCCGGTACGCCCTGCTCCTGAATACGGACGCGGTCCTGACGAAGGGGGCCGTGGAGGCGCTGTTCCGGTTCATGGAAGGACGACCCGATGCCGCCATGGCCTGCGGCCAGCTTCTCAACCGGGACGGGAGCCTCCAGAACTCCATCGCCGCCTTTCCCACGCTGCTCACGCTGACGGCCAACATGCCCCTCCTGGAGATCCTTTTCCCCCGGCGGTTCCCCAGCAAGCGCTACCGGCACACGGAACCGCTGGAAGTGGACTCGGGGGTCGGGGCCTGCCTGATGGTCCGCCGGGAGGCCATGGACGACGCGGGACTCCTGGACGAGCGCTATTTCTTCTATTTCGAGGAGACCGACTGGGCCTTCGCCATGTCCCGGAAGGGCTGGAAGGTCTTCCATGTGCCGGCGGCCCGGATCTATCATCTCCAGGGCCAGAGCGTCGGCACCGGCATCACCTCCCGGATGTCCTTCTACCGCTCCCGGTATGCCTTCTTCCGGAAATGGTTCGGCAAGCCTTACTATGTCGCAGTCTGCTGCATTCTCTTCCTCCGCCTTACCGTCAACGCCATCCTGAGCACCGCGGGGATGATCCTCACGCTGGGCCGGCACGCGGGCCTCCGCCGGAAGGCGGACGTGTACCAGGAACTGCTGGCCTGGCACCTGAGGGGACTGCCCTGATGCCGTTGATACAGATGATAAAAGAGAACCGGCCGATCTTCCCTTGACCAAGTAGAGCAGCAATACATTGCTTCCCCGACAACCCGCTATCCGATAAAAAACTTGACTTCTTCATAAAAAATCAAGTAGGTTCGCACCTGTTCATCGATTGAACAAACAAAGCCAATGCCAGAATCATCCTATTTCAACCTTGAAAACGAGGAAGTCCTGAAGGTCCTTCGGGAGATCAAGGAGAGCCCGGAGCTGACCCAGCGGGAAATTGCGACCCGACTGGGGATCAGCGTCGGGAAGGCCAATTTTCTCATCAAGTCCCTGATCGGCCGGGGCTTTGTCAAAGCAAGCAACTTCAAGAATTCCAACAACAAAGTTTCTTATCTGTATGTTCTGACGCCCCAGGGGATGGAGGCCAAGGCCCGAGCCACCTACCGCTTCCTGAGGCAGAAGATGGAGGAATACGAGCGTCTGCAGGCGGAGATCCAGCGGCTGACGCAGGAAGTGCGGGAGAGCGGCATCCCGCCGGACACGTCCCTGTAAAGGGGCTTGGCCGCTCCGTGTTGGAGCGGTATTTTGCCGTGGCGGCAGGAGGAGCCGTCCATCCTGTTTTTTTAAGAGCGGGACGGGCGGACATTCAAGTGTCGAATATGATTATCGTCGGCTTCGTCGATCAGAGCTGGATGGAATCCAGGGGGCGGAGCTTTGTCCGTCGGCCGACGGTGCGAATGAAAATGTAAGATGAGCAATACGGGTTTGGATAGCAATGTAAGTGTATCCCCCGGCGGCGAGGCCTTCTCCCTGCCCTCCCCGGAAGATTACGAGCGGGAGAGCCGGCGCCTCCGGCAGTTGGAAGCGGAGCAGCGGGCCCTGGACCGGGAGATCGTGGTGGTCATGGGTGTCGGTTTCGTGGGGGCGGTCATGGCCGGCGTCGTGGCGGATTCCATGGACAGGACAACGGGAAAGCCGGGCAAGTTCGTCCTCGGCATGCAGCGGCCCTCGTCGCGCTCCTATTGGAAAATTCCCTATCTGAACCGGGGGGTTGCGCCGGTGGACTCGGAAGACCCGGACGTGGCGCCCATGATCGCCCGCTGCGTCAACGACAAGAGAACGCTCGTCGCGACATACAGCTATGACGCCCTGGAACTGGCCGATGTCGTGGTGGTCGATGTCCAGTGCGACTACTTCAAGGAGACCCTGGGGAACTGCCGGCAGGGACACGCGGAGATCGCCGCGCTCGAAGACAGCCTGCGGGTCATCGGCGAGCGGATCCGGCCGGAGTGCCTCGTGCTCATCGAGACGACGGTCCCTCCTGGAACGACGGAATACGTGGCCTATCCGATCGTAAAGAAGGCCTTTGAAAAGCGGGGGATCGATGCCGAACCCCTCCTGTCCCACTCGTACGAGCGGGTCATGCCGGGCAGGGAATACGTGGCGTCCATCCGGGACTTCTGGCGGGTCTGCAGCGGAACGAGCGAGGAGGCCCGCTGCCGGGTGAAGAAGTTCCTCTCGGAGGTCCTGAACGTCGATCGATTTCCGCTGACGGTACTGGACCGGCCCATCGAGAGCGAAACCTGCAAGATCGTGGAGAATTCCTTCCGGGCGACACTCCTGGCATTCCTGGATGAGTGGAGCCTTTTCGCCGAGCGGAACGGCGTGGACCTGATGAAGGTCATCAAGGCAATCAAGGTCAGGCCGACCCACTCGAACATGATCTTCCCGGGGCCCGGGATCGGTGGTTATTGCCTGCCCAAGGACGGCGGCCTGGGAGTCTGGGCCTATCACACGCTGATGGGCTTCGACGATGATATCTTCAAGATCACGCCACTGGCCATCGACATCAACGACACGCGTTCCCTTCACGCGGCGGAGCTGGTGCGCGATGCCCTCCGAAACATGGGGAAGATCGTGGCAGCCTCGCAGGTGACCGTCCTGGGGGCCTCCTACCGCGAGGACGTGGGGGACACCCGCTACAGCGGCTCCGAGATGCTGATCCGCAAGATCACGGAGATGGGCGGAGAGGTGGCTGTCCACGATCCGTACGTGAAGCACTGGTGGGAGTTCGAGAAGCAGGATACATACCCTTTACCCGGCCATTCCTGGGCCAGGTTCTTCCGGAACCAGGAGAAACTCAAGGACCTTCGGATCCAGCCCGACCTGGGAACGGCCCTGAAGGGCGCCGATGCGGTTGTCTTCGCCGTCCGCCATGAGGCATACCTGAGACTGACGCCGGACGCGGTGATCGGCATGACGGGCCGGCCCGTGGCGGTGGTGGACTGCTTTGGGATCCTGGACGATGCCGCCATTCGCAGGTACTTCGAGCTGGGCTGCGAGGTGAAGGGCCTGGGACGCGGGCACGTGAAGCGGATCAAGGATGAAGTCCGGGAAAAGCCAAGGGCCTGACATGACGTCCGCGGGTTCTCTGAAGTGGATGCTGGTTGCGGCGGCGAGACCGAACTTCATGAAGATCGCGCCGCTCATGAGGGCCATTGCCCGCCATGAGAGGATCCGGCCTGTCCTTGTCCATACGGGACAGCACTACGACAAGAACATGTCCGAGGCCTTCTTCCGCGACCTCGGCATCCCGGAGCCCGACATCCACCTCGGAATCGGCTCCGGTTCCCACGCCCAGCAGACGGGCCGTGTCATGATCGCCTTCGAGGAGATCCTGCTCGGCGAAAAGCCAGACCTGATCCTTGTCGTCGGCGACGTCAACTCCACCATGGCCTGCGCACTCGCCGCCGTGAAGCTCCACATCCCTGTAGCCCACGTCGAAGCGGGCCTTCGCAGCTTCGACCGCACGATGCCCGAAGAGATCAACCGCCTGGTGACCGACGCCGTCTCGGATTACCTCTTCACGCCCTCGCCCGACGGCGACGAGAACCTCCTGCGCGAAGGCGTTGCAGAGGAAAAGATCCACCTGGTGGGCGACATCATGGTGGACAGCCTCCTCTATCACCTGGAGCAGGCGAAGAGGACCCCGATACTCGACGACCTGGGATTGCGAAGGCACGACGGAGCCCCGGGCTTCCAGGGAGACAACGGCATCATGCCTTATGCCCTCGTCACCCTTCACCGCCCGTCCAACGTCGACGATCGCGAGTCCTTCACCCGCATCATGGACGGCCTCCGGCGCGTCGCTTCCCGTGTCCCCGTGCTGTTCCCGATGCACCCGAGGACGCGCAAACAGGTCACCGTCCATGGGCTCGAATCGGTCTTCACCTTTCATGAGAGAGACGATCACGGTCCCTTTTTTCAGGTCCACCGGGAAGCGACGACCGGCAATCCTTCGACGATCCACGTTTTTCCGCCCCTGGGTTACCTGGAATTCCTGAACCTGATGGCCCGCGCCGCTGTGGTTCTCACCGACTCGGGGGGGATCCAACAGGAAACGACGGTCATCAACATCCCGTGCATCACCCTCCGCGATACGACGGAGCGCCCGATTACATTGACCGAAGGCACGAATGTACTGGTTCACAACGATCCGGACCGGATCGAAGAGGAAGCCATCCGCGCCCTGGAAGGCCGTTCCCGCCGCGGCGCCTGCCCCGCGATCTGGGACGGCCGCACGGCCGAGCGCATCGTAGCCACGCTCCTCGACCGCGGTTGACAGGCAAGGATGGAATTCCGACTCTCAAATATCCAGATGCCGCATTTGATGTTCGGAAGGATTCCGAATGGAAATCCCCATCCGATCCCCACAAGAACTTTCTGAACAAAGGAAGGGAGACCATGGACTTTATCGATCTGAAGGCTCAGCAGGCGGGAATCCGGGATCGCCTGGACGAAAATATGAGGAAGGTCCTGGCCCACGGGCAGTACATCCTGGGCCCGGAGGTAAAAGAGTTGGAAGGAAAGCTGGCGGCCTACGCCGGCAGGAAGTTCGCCGTGGGATGCGCATCCGGGACGGACGCACTCCTGATGGCCCTGATGGCCCTCGGAGTCGGACCAGGTGACGCCGTTTTCACCACCCCCTTCACCTTCATCTCGACGGCGGAGGTGATCAGCCTCCTGGGGGCGACGCCGGTCTATGTGGACATCGACCGGAGAACCTACAACATCGACCCGGACAAACTGGATAAGGCCATGGTTGCCCTGAAGACGGGGGATCGAAGCCTCGCTCCCCTGCCGCGGATCGAGGGCGTCGAGAAGCTGAGGCCCCGGGCCGTGATCCCCGTGGACATGCTGGGGCTGACGGCCGACTATGACGCCATCGGAGACATTGCCCGGAAACACGGCCTGGCGGTGATCGAGGACGCCGCCCAGTCCTTCGGGGCCGTGTACAAGGGCCGGATGTCCTGCTCCATGGGCGACATCGCCTGCACCTCCTTCTTCCCCGCCAAGCCCCTGGGCTGTTACGGCGACGGCGGGATGATCTTCACCGACGACCCGGGCCTGGCATCGCTGCTCGAATCCATCCGCGTCCACGGCAAGGGCAGCCACAAGTACGACAACGTGCGGATCGGCATCAACGGGCGGCTCGACACCCTTCAGGCCGCCATTGTCCTGGCGAAGTTTGAAGTGTTTCCGGAGGAGATGGACCGTCGCCAGGAAGTGGCCCGACGCTACACCGAGGCCATCCGGGACATCCCGGGCCTGGAGACGCCGTTCATCCCGGAGGGATACCGTTCCGCTTGGGCACAGTATTCGCTCCTGGCAAAAGACGAGGCTCACCGGGCCTTCCTGCAAAAGGGATTGCAGGAGCAGGGCATCCCGACCATGATCTACTACCCGCGTCCCCTCCACCTGCAGACGGCCTTTTCGTTTCTCGGCTATAAGGAGGGCGACTGCCCCGCCAGCGAGGACTGCGCCGTCCGCACGTTCAGCCTGCCCATGCATCCCTATCTGACGGAGGAGCAGCAGGCCTTCGTGATGAAGGCATTACGGGAAAGGAGCTCATCATGACGGCCGCCCCGGTGCGAAAGGGAGCGAAGAAGACTGCGGAGGCGATCCGCGTGGCGGTGGTGGGTGCCGGCTACTGGGGCAAGAATCTGGTTCGGAACTTCCACCAACTTGGTGCGCTCGCGGCGGTCTGTGACGGAAGTGCCGCCGTCCGGGAACAGGTAAAGAAGGACTACCCGGAGTCGGCCGTCACGGACGATCTGAAGAACGTTCTGAAGAATGCGAAGATCCAGGCCGTGGTTCTTGCTACGCCGGCGGTGACCCATTTCCGGCTGGCCGAGCAGGCCCTCCGGGCGGGAAAGCACGTCTTTGTGGAGAAGCCCCTGTCCCTGACCTACGGAGACGGTGAAAAACTGGTTCGTCTCGCCGAAGAAATGAAGCGGACCCTCTTCGTCGGCCACATTCTCCAGTACCATCCGGCGGTTATACGGCTCAAGGAAATGGTCCGGCAGGGGCAGGTGGGGCGCCTTCGCTACATCTATTCCCGACGCCTCTCCCTGGGGAAGATCCGGAGGGAGGAGAATATCCTCTGGTCCTTCGCGCCCCACGACATCTCCGTTATCCTCAGTCTCGTGGGGGAGGATCCCTCGTATGTCGATTCCGTGGGTAGCAACTTCCTTCACGCCCGGATCGCCGACGTGACCATGACGAACCTGAAGTTTCCCTCCGGCGTCGGCGCCCATATATTCGTGAGCTGGCTGAACCCCTTCAAGGAGCAGCGCCTCGTCGTTGTGGGAAGCGAAGGCATGTTGGTCTTCGATGATACCCAGCCCGTGGAGACGAAACTGGTGCATTACGCCCACAGAATCCAGTGGCGGAACAACCTGCCGGTTCCCGAGAAGGGCGAAGGGAATCCTGTGGATCTGAAGGACGTCTGGGAGGAGCCGCTCCGGGCCGAGTGCCGGGCCTTTCTGGAGGCCGTCCGGACGGGGAAGGAACCTGTCACGAACGGTGCGGAAGGGCTGAGGGTGCTCAGGATCCTGGAAATGAGCCAGCGCTCCTTGGAGGCGAAGGAAACGGGGACCGTCGACCGGGTTGCCGAAGAAGCGGAGGAGAAGCCGTATTTTGTTCATGAAACGGCTATTGCGGAGCCCGGTGCCGTCATCGGCAAGGGGACAAAAATCTGGCATTTCTCAAAAATTCAGGCCGGTGCGTCGATCGGTGAAGGCTGCAACATCGGCCAGAACGTCGTTGTCGGGCCGGGCGCCGTCGTCGGCAATCGCTGCAAGATCCAGAACAACATCAGCGTATACACGGGAGTGACGCTGGAGGACGGGGTCTTCTGCGGCCCTTCCATGGTCTTCACGAACGTATACAATCCCCGGGCCGAGATCCCCCGGATGAACGAGGCCAGAACGACCCTGGTGAAGCGGGGTGCCACCATCGGGGCCAACGCCACCATCGTCTGCGGCCACACCATTGGCCGGTACGCCTTTGTCGGTGCCGGGGCGGTGGTGACGAAGGACGTGCCGGATCACGCCCTGGTCGTTGGGAACCCGGCCAGGCGGATCGGCTGGATGTGCCGGTGTGGCGAGCGGCTGAATGCACGCCGCGTCTGTACGGTTTGCGGAGAGAAGTGGACCGGTAAAAATGGCGAATGATCTGTACGATTCCTCCGAATTGAGTTGTCCGGGAAAAGAATGATCGATCCTTCCACGAATGCGTCTCCTGCGGTTCCGGCGGTCATGAGGCAACGGCAGACCGTCATCAGGCCCAGGACGGGCTGGTTCGATCTCCGTCTCGCCGAGCTCTGGAACTACCGGGACCTGGTGTTCCTGTTCGTGAGGCGTGATTTCGTGTCAGCCTACAAGCAGACGATCCTTGGACCGCTGTGGTACCTGATCCAGCCGGTCCTGACGACGATCGTCTTCACCATTGTCTTCGGCAAGATCGCCAGGATTCCGACGGACGGGATCCCTCCGTTCCTGTTTTACATGGCCGGATACATCGCCTGGGCCTATTTCGCCGAGTGCCTCACCATGACGTCCAATACCTTTGTCACGAACGCCCACATTTTCGGAAAGGTGTATTTCCCACGCCTGGTGGTCCCGCTTGCCACGGTGATCACAAACATGATGAAATTCGCCGTTCAGTTCTGCCTGTTCCTGATTTTTTACGCATATTTCCTGCTGTCCGGCGCGTCCGTCCATCCCACCATCTGGATCGCGGTCCTTCCGGTCCTGATCCTCGAGATGGCCCTTCTGGGCATGGGATTCGGGATCGTCATTTCCTCCCTGACGACCCGTTACCGGGACCTGGCATTCCTGGTGGCCTTCGGCGTGCAGCTCTGGATGTATGCAACCCCGGTCGTCTATCCCCTGTCCCAGATTCCCGGGAAGTATCACCTGTTCTTTATGCTCAATCCCATGACGGCGGTGGTCGAGACTTTCCGCGCCGCCTTTCTCGGGTCGGGCGGCGTGAATTCAACGTTCATGGCTGCGAGTTGGGTGATTACCCTGCTGGTTCTGTTTGTGGGGATCATCCTGTTCAGCAGAATCGAAAAAACCTTCATGGACACGGTCTGAAGACGCATGGGAAGCCGGGCTGTTCAGATCGATGACCTCTGGAAGCAGTACCGCCTCGGCGTGATCGGTCACGGTGCCCTCTACCGGGACCTCCAGAGCTGGTGGGCACGAAAGCGGGGCAAGGAAGATCCCAATACCCCCGTCGGGTTCCGGCAGGCGGATCCGGTGTCGGGAGGGGACCGATTCTGGGCCCTCCGGGAGATCGGCTTGGAGATCGAGCATGGAGAGACTGTCGGAATCATAGGGAAAAACGGGGCAGGGAAGTCAACGCTGCTGAAGGTCCTCTCCCGGGTGACGGCCCCGACACGGGGTGAAGTCCGGCTCAACGGGAGGATTGCCAGCCTGCTGGAAGTCGGGACGGGATTCCACCCGGAGTTGACGGGGCGGGAAAACATCTACCTCAACGGGGCCATCCTGGGCATGCGGAAGATGGAGATCGACCGGAAATTCGACGAAATCGTGGATTTTTCCGGGGTCGAAACCTTTATCGACACGCCGGTGAAGCGCTATTCCAGCGGCATGTACGTCCGCCTGGCTTTTGCGGTGGCGGCCCACCTGGAGCCGGAGATTCTGCTCGTCGACGAGGTCCTGGCGGTGGGCGATGCGGAGTTCCAGAAGAAATGCCTCGGCAAGATGGGAGAGGTGGCCCGGGAAGGCCGGACGGTCCTCTTCGTCAGCCACAACATGGCGGCGGTGCGCAACCTCTGCGCCCGGTCGATCCTGCTGGAAGACGGGAGGATTGCAGCAGACGGGCCGTCGGAAGACACGGTCAACCGATACCTTCGAACAAAGACCATCGAGAAGGCCGTGGCCGATGCAACAGAAATCGATGCCCGTATGGAGGGCGTCATCCTGCGGAACAATCCCCATATCCGTTTTGCTTCGATCGGGCTCTATGATAATAAAGGACAAGCCAGGAAATCATTCTACTCGGACGAACCCATCCGGATCCGGACAACGTTCCACTGCCTGCTCCCCGTCCTTGATTTGAAGATCATGATCGAAGTAACGGATAATCAGGACAATAGCCTCATCGTCAGCCAACAGACCGACACGGTCGGACTGACAAAAGCCAGCGAAAGGCTTGAACCGGGGGTCTACGAGGCGAACTGCACGCTGCCTCCCAATCTGTTTGGCAGCAGGTCGTTCTATATATCGGTTCATCTGCAATGTCCGAAGACGGAGCACCTGGTAGCGACAAAAATCCTCGAGTTCGACGTGCAGTTTCAAGGCTACAATGGTTCTTTCAATCCGGGCGGATCGAGTCTCCGCCCACAATTGGCTTGGCAGCTTCAAAACCTTACGGGAAAGGGTGGCGTCGATCATGCTGAATGATAAAACGATCCTGATTACAGGAGGGACCGGATCTTTCGGTCGGAAGTGCGTCGAGGTTATCGTCGGGAAATACAAGCCCAGGCGCCTCATCGTCTTCAGCCGCGACGAACTGAAGCAGTACGAAATGGCTCAGGTCTTCTCTGACCGCGAATATCCGTTCATTCGCTACTTCATCGGGGACGTCCGGGACAAGGAACGGCTGTGCCGTGCCTTTCACGGTGTCGATTATGTCATTCACGCCGCCGCCCTGAAGCATGTTCCCGTGGCCGAATACAACCCCTTCGAGGCCATCAAGACCAACGTGATTGGGGCTCAGAACGTGATGAACGTGGCCATCGACCAGGGTGTCCGAAAGATCATTGCCCTGAGCACCGACAAGGCGGCCAATCCGATCAACCTCTACGGCGCGACAAAATTGTGTTCGGACAAGCTGTTCATTGCAGGGAATGCTTACGTCGGCCACGACAAGACCGCCTTCAGTATTGTCCGGTACGGAAACGTGGTGGGCAGTCGCGGGAGCGTCATCCCGCTCTTCCTTTCCTTTCGGGACAAGGGCCTGCTCCCGATCACGGACCCGCGGATGACGCGTTTCTGGATCACCCTCGAAAAAGGGGTTGAATTTGTCCTTTCCTGCCTGGACCGAATGGTGGGCGGCGAGACCTTCGTTCCCAAGCTTCCGAGCATGAACATCATGGACCTGGTGAAAGCGATCGCCCCCGACTGCCCGGTGAAGATCATCGGAATCCGCCCCGGAGAGAAGCTTCACGAAGTCATGATTCCCAGGGATGACGCGCGGAAAACGCTGGAATTCGAAGACCACTATATCATCCAGCCGGACTTTCGATTCTGGTCGCGAAGGTTCAACGCAACCGAAGGGAAAGCGGTTGCCGAGGATTTCGAATACAACTCTGCGGACAACCCCTGGAAACTGAGCATCGAGGAGATGCAGGAGATGGTGAAGACACTGTGATTCCATACGGCCGGCAGTCCATTGATGAGGCGGACATCCAGGCGGTTGTGGAGGTCCTGCGTTCCGACTGGCTGACGACGGGTCCCGGGGTGGAGAAATTCGAGAAGGCCTTTGCCCGGTTCGTCGGGGCGAGGCATGCCGTGGCGGTCAGCAGCGGGACAGCTGCGCTGCACGCGGCCGTGTACGCACTCGGTATCGGCCCGGGCGACGAGGTTATCGTTCCCGCCATGACGTTCGCCGCCACGGCCAATTGCATCGTTTTCCAGGGCGGAACCCCGATCTTTGCCGACGTGGATCCGGAAACGCTCCTGATCGATCCGGAGCGGGTGGAAGATCTCATTACGCCTCGAACAAAAGCGATCATCGCGGTGGATTACGCCGGCCAGCCCTGCGACTACGAAGCCCTGGAAGGAATCACGCGACGACATGGCCTGCACCTGGTGGACGATGCCTGCCACGCCCTCGGGGCCGCTTACAGGGGCCGTTCTGTGGGGTCCCTGGCAGGACTGAGCTGCTTCAGTTTCCACCCGGTCAAGCACATCACCACCGGCGAAGGGGGCATGATCACGACCGACGATCCCGAGCTTGCCCGGAGGATGCGGGTTTTCCGGAACCACGGCATCACTACGGATCACCGGGAGCGCCAGGCCCGAGGGGCATGGTTCTACGAGATGACGGACCTGGGCTACAATTATCGGCTCACGGACTTTCAATGTGCCCTGGGGCTCCGGCAGCTCGAAAAACTTCCCGACTGGAACAACCGTCGCCGTGATATCGCCGCCATGTACGATGAGGCTTTCAGAGAGATGTCTGCGGTATCGCCCTTGTCGGTCAGGCCGGAGGTACTCCATGCCTATCACCTGTACGTCGTCCGCCTCCGGGGGGTAGATCGCGACGTCGCCTTCCAGGCCATGCGGGCGGCCGGCATCGGCGTGAACGTGCACTACATTCCCGTGCACCTGCATCCCTTCTACCGCCGGCAATTCGGCACGGGGCCGGGCTTGTGTCCGGTCGCAGAGAGCACCTACGGACAGATCCTGTCACTGCCGATCTTTCCAGGGATGACCGATGATATGGTCGAAAGGGTCATAGATGCCGTTCGCGAAGTCATTGGTGACTCGGAAACATAATATGCGCAATGGGTGCCATTGCGGGACCGTGAACGGACCTGAACCGCAGGTGCTGTCCCGGATTGTGGGAAGCATTTGGGACTCATCCGGGACGTTTCGAGCCTGACGAACCAGCTTCACTGCGGAATCGGAATTACGGGAGGATAGAATGGGCAATTCAGGGACAGTAAAAAAAACAAAGGCCAGGGAGCCCGGATCCAAACAGGAATCTGCTTGGGCGGGCGACTTTGGGAATCAATATACGAAGAGAAACCTGAAAGAGGATGTATGGTCTGTCCCTGCACGGACGGCCATGTATGCCAGGATATTTTCGCATACGGAGGGCATTGAGAGCGTTATTGAATTCGGGGCGAATGTTGGAGCGAACGTCCGGGCCATAACCCACCTGTTGCCACACGTGAAGTATTCGGCAATCGAGATCAATAAGACGGCGATAAAGCACCTGAAGTCCCTGGGAAGGGTGGACAGAATCTATAACATGTCGTTACTTTCTTTTCTTCCCGATGAAGAAAGTGATTTTGCATTCACCCAGGGTGTGCTCATACACATCAACCCGGACTTTCTGCCGGATGTCTATGACAGGCTTTATGCAGCGAGCAGGCGCTATATCTGTGTCACGGAATATTTCAATCCCACCCCGGTCACGGTGCCGTACCGAGGACAGGACGATCTTCTATTCAAAAGGGATTTTGCAGGAGATCTTCTCGACAGGTTCAGTGACCTGCGGTTGATCAGCTATGGGTTCAACTACAGTCGCGACAACACGTTTCCCCTTGGGAACAGCACGTGGTTTCTTCTCGAAAAACGGAAGTGATCGGGGTACCGCCATCTACTTGCCGCGCGAAGACTTTCGGCCTTCATACGCATACAGGTCCGATATTCGGCTCATGCGTCCGTGGGCGGATCGCCACATTCCGCGAGAAACCGGGAGGGCGATGCTGACGTGAAAACCGTGGCGATCATTCAGAGCCGCATGGGCTCGTCAAGGCTACCCGGCAAGGTCATGGCGGACATCCTGGGAAAGCCCATGCTTTCCCACGTGGTGACGCGCGTTTCCAGGGCCCGGAGGATTGATCTTGTCACAGTTGCCACCTCTACCCTTTCGTCCGATAACCCCATTGCGGAATACTGCGCCGGTGCAAACACCCCTTGTTTCCGGGGAAGCGAGCATGATGTTCTGGACCGAATTTACCGGGCAGCTGATCATTTCGAAGCGGATATCGTCGTTCGTCTCACGGCGGACTGCCCTCTCCATGATCCGGACATCATCGACGAACGGGTTCGGATCCTGCAGGAAGAGGATGTGGATTTCGTAACCGGGGGTCTCCTGGAGACGACATTTCCCGAGGGATTGGCCGCGGCATCATTCTGGATGAGAGTGCTGGAAAAGACCTGGCGCGAGGCGAAGCTCCAGTCCGAAAGGGAACATGTTACGCCTTATATATTCAACAACCCGGACGTGTTCCGTATTCGCATCGCCTGCCTGGACAGGGATCTTTCCCACTTGCGGTGGACCGTCGACGAGCCGAGGGACCTGGAATTTGTACGGGCTGTCTATGCCTATCTGGGGGACACGGACTTCCGCATGAGGGATATCCTCGACCTGCTGGACAGGCATCCCGAGTTGAACCGGATCAACGCCGGAATCAAAAGAATTGAGGGATATTTCAAGTCCCTGGAGAAGGACAGATCGATGGAAGGGCCGAAAAGCTGATATGGGTAAACACAATTCGCTGTCAGCAAAAATTGAAACGGTCATTCCTGAAGGTAACCAAATCCCGGTCCACAAGAGATTCTGCCAGGTCACGTGACCGTGCCTCGTTACCTCTTCCGGTTGGATGTGTCGCCACAGGTGGGGATGGGACACCTGAAGCGCTGCCTGACCCTGGCAGAAGAATTGAAGCGGCAGGGGGCGGACCTTTTCTTCCTTTGCCGGGTCCAGGACATGGATCTCTCGCCGCATTTTGAACCCATGGCTTCGGAATGGGCGGCCTGTGGTTGGTCCCTGTCCCCGGAGGAAGATGCGGGGGAGGTGGTCCGGTATGCCCGTCAGTACCGGGCGGACGCGGTTGTCGTTGATCACTACCGTGCTGATTCCTCCTACCAGAAGGTGCTCCTGGACGGCGGCATCCGGTGGCTCCAGTTCGACGGGGCGGCGAGATGGCCGATTTGGGCCGACTGGGTCCTGAACATGAGCCCGGCGGCCGGGAATACTCTCTACGAACCCCTTCGGCGGCGCCGGGAGACCCGTTTTCTTTTAGGGCCAAGTTATGCGTTGCTCCGGGAAGAATTTCGGCTCCGGCCTCCCCGGGACAGGGAAAACTGGCCAGTCCGGACGATTCTGCTGACGTTCGGAGGGGGCGACGACCGGGGCGCCACGATCTTCTGCCTGGACGCGCTGCGGTCACTTGGGAGGGACATACAGAAGATTGTCCTGCTTGCGGGCGCCAACCCGAGGCAGGAAGAAATCCGGCGGTGGGTTCAGGAGGAAGGCTCCAACACCAGGCTGATCATGAATGCAACACAAACGGCACCGATCATGGAGTCCGCCGACTTGGCCGTTATGGCCGGCGGCATGACCGTTTTCGAGACGGCCGCCCTGGGGATTCCAGCCCTGATCTTACAGATTGCCGAAAACCAGAAGATGATCGCGGCAGCCTGGCAGCAAAGTGGTTATGCGGTGGACTTGGGACCCCTCGAGGATCTTCATGCTGAGGTCCTGATGCAGAAGGTCTCGGACATGATGAATAACACGGAGCTTCGCCGGGCCATGTCCATGGCAGGCCGGAGCATGGTGGACGGTTTGGGGGCCGGTCGAGTTGCCCGGGCCTTTCTCACTCCCTGAATCAAACAAAGGGCTCGAAAGTATGAAAACCAGGATTATTGACTGGCGGGAGGCGGACCCGGATCAACTGCGGGACCTCTACGCCCGTTTTCCCTATCCGCCTTATTTCGGTTCCCCCATTGTCAACGATCGACTGCAGGCTTACCGGCTTCACCAGGTCCTGGAGGCGGCTGAAGCGGATCCAGGCACCCTCCTGGCGGGTGTTGCTGGTGACCGGGTTCTCTGTGCCGCTCAGTTGCGGCGAACGGCACATCTCTCTGATCACTTCGGCATTGAAGTTGCCTCGATTGCCAACGAGGCCTTTGCCTGTGACGGTCATGCAGATAACGTTTCCGTATTCAATTTGATGGTGGAAACCCTGCGCCGGCAGGCAAAGCACAGGGGGGTGGCCTTTTTGAGCACGACCGCGGCATCGCAGGCCTATCAGTGGATCCGTGCTCTCGAAGAGAATGGCTTCCGCTATGCCGACGGCTTCCGGCACGTCACGGCTCCGACCGACGACGACTACAGCGGCTTTCTGCGGGACGACCTGGTCATGCGGGCTCCCGTGGAGTCTGATTTCGAGGAGATCGCTTATAGTTATGCCAACATGCCCTTTCCGAACCACCTGCTCCACGAGCCGGAATTCGACAAGGAGAAGGTGATCCGTCTTTACGTCAGACGCTTCCGGGAAGTACACGAGAAGCTGGGACGGGTATTCGTAGCCGAGTGGCAGGGGCGATTTGCCGGGGCGTTGAACGGAATCATCGATGAGGCGATCCGGAGCAAACTGGGAATCGCTGTCAACCATTTGTCCCAGGGCCTCATCGTCCACCCTCGGGCTGCCGGTAAAGGGGTGGCCCTGGCCCTTATTGCCGACCGCAACCCCTGGTATCGGGAGCAAGGCGTTCAGTGGGGTTATTTCGGTTCGAACATCAACAATATCGCAATGATTCGCGGTTTAGAGAGAATGCGGATGAGGCACGCGGGAATCGAGATCAGCATGATCCTGCGCCTTGAGGGCCGGTAACGGTCCATGGGTCCGGTTCAGATGTGGGAAACGGGATCGGTGGAAAGATTCCATTGCCTTGAAATCGAGGATGGGTTGCGGTGAGAAGCAGGACGAAGCCCTGGAAGCCGCCGGGTAAAGACTGCGGCTTGTGCGGCGAAAAGACGTGCCGTGAGTTCATAAGTCTTGTGAAGAAGGGAATCAAGAAGCCCGAGGCGTGCGTCTTCTTCACAGGCCGGGTGGAGGAGGATTCAGGAATTCCGAAGGACTTGAAGAAATCTTCAGCTCATAATGTAGACTTTCTGGGGGGAACATACGATTTTGTCCTGAAGGCCTTGCCGAACGAGGTTTCCGCCCGTAAAATCGTCATGCCCTTCCGGCCCGATCTCGTCGAGAAATGGAAGATCAAGGAGGGGGACTGCGTGGTCGGGAGACCCATGAGCGCCGGGTGCCCCGTGCAGCATGTCCTTCAGGTCATCAAGGCCAGCAAGGTGACGGGGGTTCTCGACACGTGGTGCGTGGGACCGAGGTTCTCCCGGGGCATGAAGGTTCATGATGTGGAAGCTTACGTCATGCTCGGCTTCGAGGGCATCGCAGAGGTTGTGGGCCGGCCACCCGAATTCGGCAGGCGGCAGCGGTTTCTCCCGGGCTTCTGCATGATGAACATCGCGCATACGGGCGTCGTCAACATGCTCCTGAACAAGTCATTCGGCCTCCATGTGAGGCTGGAAGACATCCGGTTTCTTTGAGGAACGGTCTTATGAACGTACTGGTGACGGGAGCGGCGGGTTATATCGGGAGCAATCTCATCGTGTCGCTCTGTGGAACATCCCAATGTGCCCGTGTGTTGGCGGTGGACAATTTCTTCTCCACGGGAAAGGCCCTTTTCGAATCGACGCTGGCGCGCCTCGATCCGAAGAAATGCTCGTTCCACGAAGCGGATTTCTTCGACCTGGAAACGATGGTCCCACTGCTCGAGCAGACCGATGTGATGGTGCACCTGGCAGAAGAGAAGGAAAAGAAAGTGTACTCGGAGGGGACCGCCATTACGAAGAAGCAGGTCGCCCGCTGGCAGAAAAACGTCGAGGGCTATCGTAGGCTTATGGAAGCCTCCGTCATGTGCGGCGTGAAGCGGGTCGTCCTCGGTTCGTGGGCGGGGGTTTATGTGGCGGCCGCCCGGAACCACTTCTCCGAGAGCGATCCCCTGGTTCCCATCAACCAGTATTACCATCAGAAAATCTCGCAGGAATATTACAGCAAGGTGTTTGCGAACGAGTATCTCCTGGATACGGTTACCCTGAGAATTTCCAATGTCTATGGGGTGGGTCCGGAGCCCCGGCGATGGCGAGTCGAGGGCGATCCCGGCGTCATACCTGTCATGGTGGCGAGTGCCCTCAAGGGAGGGGAGGTTGTCGTTCACAACAAGGGCCTGCAAAAGAGAAACTTTGTCTATGTGGGTGATGTCGTCGACGCTCTGGTGAAGGCGGTCCTGTTCAGGGGAAGCCTGTCCGGCAACACATTCAATATCTGTGCGGACGAAGACATACGGATCATCGATGTCGCCCGGCAAATCGTCTCCGTCTGCGGGGCGACGATCCGCCACCTGGACATGAAATGGCAAAAGAACATCGTCCAGCATCCGATTTCCAATACCCGCGCCGGGAAGGTCCTTGGATTCCGGTCCACCGGGAATATGCAGGAGAAGCTGGAGGACATGATTGAAGCAGTAAGAACTGTGGGTTGCGAGTCATGATCATCAAGAAAATCTCAGTTTATCCCGGATTTGACAAGAACGGGGAAAAAGAAGGCTTCGAAGAGCTGAAGATCGTGCCGGGCAACACGGTGTCCATCGTCGGACCCACGGGCAGCGGCAAATCCTCCCTGGTCAACGACATTGAGATGCTCACGCAGGACGACACCGTCACGGGGAGGAGGATCTTCATCAACGGGAAGATTCCCCCTGCTTCCTTCCGTCAGGATCCGTCCCGGAACCCGATTGTCCTGATTACGCAGCACACGAATTTCCTGGCCGATCTGCCGATTGACGAGTTCCTCCGGGTCCATGCAAAGGCCCGGAACATCGGAATCGAAGGGACGGTCGAAAGGACGATCTACCTGACGAACAAGCTGACCGGTGAAAAAGTGCACGAAAAGATGCGCATGACGTCCCTGTCGGGAGGCCAGACCCGGGCTCTCATGATCGCCGATGCAATCGTGATCGGCCAAGCGCCGATCGTCCTTTTGGACGAGATCGAAAACGCCGGGATCTTCAAGAAGGAAGCGATGGAGATGGTGCGGTCAGAGGGGAAGATCATTCTCTTCGTCACCCATGATCCCGTCGTTGCCCTTTTGTGCGACATCCGGCTGGTCATGAAGAACGGGGGCATCGTCAAGATCCACAGGACCACAGAACTGGAAAGAAAGGCCCGCAAGAGGATCATCGAGCAGGATATCCTGCTGAGCGTGGTCCGAGAAAGGGTCCGAAGAGGGGAAGTCATCTCTTTTTAAGGGGATCGTCATGAAGCTGATGAATTTCGCGGGACCGCCCTCCGCCGGAAAGACAGCGGTGATCAAGAATATAATCCGGAAACTGTATCCGCGGGTCAAGATAGCCTACCTGAAGATCGATGTTGTCATGGCGTTTGAGAAAGAGGAGCTGCAGAGGGAGTTCGCAGACCTGCCGATCCAGATCGTCTACGCGGGCGACCTGTGTCCGGATCATGCCAGCGTCATGGTGATGAAAGACGCAATCCACTGGGCCACCCGGGAGGGGAGCGATCTGCTGATTGTCGAGAGCGCCGGGCTGTGTCTCCGCTGCTCCCCTTACCTGAACCAGGGGCTGGGAGTCATCGTCTTGAGCATGCTGGGGGGAATGAACTCTCCCCTGAAGATGGGGCCGATGGTCAGCCTTGCCGACGTTGCCGTTGTTACGAAGATCGACCTGATCAGCCAGGCGGAGAGGGAGGTATTCCGGGAGAAGATAAGGGAGGTCAGCCGGTCGATCCGGATTTACGAAGTGAACGCCTTGCAGGGGACAGGCACATCGAGACTGCTCACGGAGATGGACGGAATGAAGGACATCGACCCCAGTTCGCTGCAGTTGAAGGGGGTTCCGCCGCTGGGGGTCTGTACAATCTGTATTGGCAAGAAAGACATCGGATGGGACAACCATTTCGGTGTGATCCGCAAACTGGAAGGGGCCGATTATTTGTATCGGGGGGAGTAAACGAGCACAGGGGATGGTCCAAACTTCAGGAGGTGCCGAGATGAAGACAGGTAAATTCTGTGACATTGCGGATGATTTTGTTCATGGGGAGAACTTCTGTTGCGGATCCTTTGTTCGGATCGAAGAGAAAGTAGTGGTCGGTGACAACGTCTGCATCGAAGACTATGCCGTGCTGAAATCGGGCACTCGGCTGGGCGACAATGCCTCGGTGGGTGAATATTCGATGCTGCTTTCGGGCAGTCGTATCGGAAACGGGACGAAGATCGGTACGTACACGAAAGTGGGAAAGAATGCGGTTATCGGTGACAACTGTAAGTTCACGTCATTCTGCGAAATCCGCGACAATTGCATTCTCGGCAACAACGTTTCCATGGGAAGCCGCGGCACGCTCTCTGCGGGCACTCGCATCGAGAACGACGTTATCATGAAGTACAGCTTTGTCGTGACGGATACGCCGATCCTGGGACGTGAGAAGGACAAACAAGTCGGCATCCTCAAGCGCGGATCCCGTTTCGGTGCCAACGTGACGATCATGCCGGGGGTCAACATCGGTGAAAATGCGGAGATCGGGGCCTGTTCCCAGGTACGAAACGATGTACCGGACGGTGAGGTGTGGTACGGAAACCCGGCCCGCTTCTTCAAAAAGCAGAAGTAGAAGGCATTAAAGAATTCCTGGATTGAATCGGTAAATCTATCTTGAAAAGGTGCGGAGGCCACCGATGAGTCGGACGGAGTTGATCGCGGAAGTGGGATCCAACTACGATGGTCGTCTTGAGACCGCCATCGAGTACATCCGGGCGGCGAAAGCCTGTGGGGCGAATGGCATCAAGTTCCAGACGCTCCGCAAGGAAAAGCTCGTAGCCCCAAAACTTTGGTCCGGCGGTGTTGCCGAGGAAAATCCGGTCTATCGGCAGTTCAGCAATCTTGCCCTTCCCGATGACTGGCATCGGGCGCTCAAAGAGGAAGCGCATACGCAGGGCATCGAGTTTCTATCCACGCCGTTCTACCTGGAAGCCGTGGACCTGCTGGAGTCGGTCGGCGTCGGGACGTACAAAATCGCCTCCGGGGATATCACCTTCAGGCCTCTCCTGGAGGCGGTAGGACGAACGGGTAAGAGGGTTATCCTCTCCACCGGCGGCAGTTCCCTGCAAGATGTAGAGAAGGCCCTGGGCGTTCTGAAACGGGCGGGTGCGGGTCCGATCGTCCTTCTGCACTGCGTCAGCAATTATCCTCCCCAGTGGGGGGAGATGAACCTCAGGGCCCTGGTGACACTGAAAGAGGCTTTCGGTTTGCCCGTCGGCATCTCCGACCACACGCCGGGAAGCCTGGTTCCCATCGCCGCCGTTACCCTCGGGGCGACGGTTGTGGAAAAACATGTCACTTTCGATCGGTCCCTGCCGGGTCCGGATCATCCTTTCGCCATGACCATGGAGGAATTCGGCGAAATGGCCCGCCAGGTGCGGTGCCTCGAGGAAGCCCTTGGTACGGGCGGCAAGGAGCCTGCGCCGTCGGAGCTGGCAAAACAGCACCGTATGCGCCGGGGGGTTTACGATCCGGTTACCTTTGTCCCGACCGATGACGAGGACGGGGCCTGGCTTCGCCCGGTACCCGAGGGGCAGCCGGTGAACCGGTGTTGAGAAGGAGCGTCTGTAGATGAAGAAGGCAAGAGACGCGAAACGAGTCGCCATCATTGAGGCCCGGATGAAGTCCACCCGTCTTCCAGGGAAGGTGCTCCGCCCAATCATGGGCAGACCCATGCTGGATCTTCTCGTCGAGCGGCTGCAGCAGGCACGGAACCTTGACCAGATTGTTGTGGCCACGACGGACAGTGATGCGGACGAGCCCATCGAGGCCCTGGCGCAGCAGCTCGGGATCGGCTGCCACCGAGGCAGCGAGGAGGATGTGCTGGACAGGGTTCTCACCGCCGCCCGGCGCTTCGAGGCGGATGTCATCGTGGAGGTGACGGCGGACTGTCCGCTCATCGAGGCATCGAAGGTCGACGACATGTTGCGCTCCTATCAATACATGGACGTGGACTTCATGGGGAACCGGCTGGACGGCACCTATCCGGTGGGCTTGGGGATGCGCATCTTTTCGAGGGATGTTCTGGAAAGGATCGATAGCCTGACCCGGGACCCGGTGGATCGCGAACATGTCACGCTCTATGTCTGGGAACACCCGGACATCTTCTCCATCTACCACTTCCAGAACAACCTGGACCGGCGATACTGGGATATCCGCCTGACGGTGGATACGAAAGAGGACTTCGCGTTCATCGAGACCGTCTTCGAGGAGCTATATCCCCTCAATCCCCGTTTCGGCCTCTACGACATCATCGATCTGCTGGAACGAAGGCCCGAACTGATGGATATCAACCGCCATGTCCGGCAGAAACCGGTTCGATGATTCGATGGGCCTGACGGGGCGGAAAAGGACTTATTCCGGATGCAGTTGTCGGCGGTTGTAATTGGATTGGGCCGGATCGGCCAGGGATACGACTACGATCTTCAGGGCGACCGGGTGATAGCTACCCATGCAACCGCATATATGAAGCACCCGGGATATCGACTTCTGGCTGCCGTTGATCCGGATCCGTTGCAGAGGATTCGGTTCGAGGAAAAATTCCAATGCCCCGCTTATGCCGACCTGCCGTCCCTGATGGAAAGCCATGAACCTGATGTCATCTCCCTGGCCGTGCCGTCAGGCATCCACTGCGATGTTTTCCGGGAGGCCGTCCGTTTCCGACCCCGTGCCATTCTCTGTGAGAAGCCCATTGCCCTGTCATCCGCCGATGGACTGCGGATGCAAGCCCTGGCGGATGAGGTGGGGTGTGTTCTGGCGGTCAACTATATGCGGCGTTTCGAGCCGGCAGGTGCAGCCCTGAAAGGGCGAATCGAAAGCGGGCAGTTCGGCTCCATTTTCAAGGGCGTGGCCTGGTATGCAAAGGGACTCTTCAACAACGGTTCGCACTTCATCGACCTCCTTCGTTTCTGGCTGGGGGAGGTCACGGATGCAGACGTTATCCGGCCGGGCAGGCTCCGAGATGATCATGATCCGGAACCGGATGTCTGCCTGCACTTTGGGGAGATACCCGTATATCTTCTCGCCGGCCGGGATGAGCATTACTCTATCGGCGGGATTGACCTTTACGGAACCGGCGGAATGATCCGCTATGCCGAGGGCGGGAACACGATCGAACTGCGACGGACCGAGCCGTCTCCTTTATTTTCGGGCTATACGATCCTGGACCCGAATGCCGAAATCATTTCCACGGACCTCAAAAGGTATCAGTGGTACGTCCTGGAGGGGCTTTACAACCACCTGACACGGAATGAAAAGCTCCCTTCAGACGGTGTGAGCGCCACGGAAACCCTTGCAGTTATTGAGAAAATAGCGGACCAGCGAAACTGGAGGCGGCATGCGTGAACTGGCGCTTTTCGGGGGGCCAAAGACGATCTCCCATCCCTTTTCCCCCTATCGATCGATTGGGTCGGAAGAGGAGGAAGCCGTCCGGTCTGTCGTGGAATCAGGGATTTTGTCCCGCTTTCTGGGTACCTGGTCTCCCGATTTCTATGGTGGCGAAAGGGTGCAGGCTCTGGAGAGGGCCTGGGAAAAGCACTTTTCGGTCCGGCATGCCGTAACCGTCAATTCAGCTACATCCGGACTCATTGCTGCCGTTGGCGCCGTCGGCGTGGAGCCCGGCGATGAAGTCATCGTGAGCCCCTGGACGATGTCCGCCTCCGCCACGGCGATCCTCATCTGGAACGCCATTCCCGTTTTCGCGGATATCGAAGAGGAGACATACAACCTGGACCCGGTTTCCATCGAGAAGAACATCACCCCGCGAACCCGGGCCATCATGGTCCCCGACATCTTCGGTCATCCCGCGGATCTGGATGCGATAATGAAGATCGCCGACAGGCACGGCCTGAAAGTCATCGAAGATGCCGCCCAGGCGCCCGGCGCCCTCTATAAGGGGCGATTTGCAGGAACGGTCGCCCATGTCGGTGTCTTCAGCCTGAACTACCACAAGCATATCCACACCGGTGAAGGGGGAGTCTGCGTTACCGACAATCCGGTGCTGGCGGAGCGCCTCCAGCTCATTCGCAACCACGCGGAGGCGGTGGCCGGGGACAAGGGTGTCGAGGATTTCTCCAACTTGATCGGATTCAACTTTCGGATGACCGAGATAGAAGCGGCGATCGGCATCGAGCAGTTGAAAAAACTGCCCGCGCTGAGCACGCGCCGGATCGCGGTAGCGGAGAGGTTCACGGAAGGCCTCAAAGACCTCAAGGGGTTGAGAACGCCTGTTGTCAAGGCGGATTGCACCCATGTCTATTATGTCTATCCGCTTGTTTACAGAAGGGAAGACACGGGAGTCTGCCGATCCCGGGTCTTCGAGGCGCTGCGCGCGGAAGGCGTCCCCGTCGGGGACCGCTATGTCAATCTTCACCTGCTGCCGCTTTACCAGAAGAAGATCGCTTACGGGACGAAGGGATTTCCCTGGACCGCCGGCTTCTATGACGGAAATGTGTCCTACGACAAGGGCATCTGTCCGGTGGCGGAGGGCCTTCAGGACGAACGGCACCTGGGGATCGGGCTGTGCGTTAACGAATACGGCAATGAAGATGTGGACCTGATCATCGAGGCGTTTCACAAGGTGTGGCATCATTTGGATCGTTTGGAGCGTGACTGAGCCGATGAAAGCCTCCATCGCAGGCAAACCGGCAGCAGTCGATGTCCTGGTCTATGTCGAAGACCCCGGGGCAGCCAATTATTGCCTGGACCTCCCTGGAGCCCTGGAACGCAAGGGATTGCGAACCCGGCTCCTGTCGGAGGGATATGCATTGCCCTACCTTCTTTCAAGGGGTAGCCGTGTCGAAGCGATCCAACAACCGGCTTCGGCCCGGGAGATCCTGGATGAGGCATGCCCTCGTCTGCTGGTTGTCGGGACATCGGACAACCCCGACTCGTTCGGGTTTGAATTGACCTCCGAGGCCTGTTCCCGCGGATTGGCGAATGTTGCTGTCATCGACGCCTTCGGAAACTCGGATAAAAGGTTCCGGGGCCGAACGGATGAGCCTTTGCACCATGCACCGGACTGGCTCGTGGTTCCCGACATCTGGACAAAAGAAGCCTATGTCGCGCTTGGATTTCCGGAAGGAAGGATTGCCGTTTGCGGCCATCCTCACTATGACCGTGTTCTCCGTCAGGCTGAACTTTTAGAGGCGAAGGACAGGCGGCAGCAGAGGAGAAGCCTGTTTCATAACGAGCATGACGAGAGGCCGGTATGTATCTTCGGGGCGGAGATATCGGTGGGCCGGAGCGGACCGCGTCAGCGTTCACCGGAATATACCCTGGCGGGCAGAGGCGAGAGACACGGACGCACCGAGATTGTCCTGGAGGAGTTCCTGGACGCAGTATCTCTCCTGGAGCGGAAACCGTACCTCATCCTCCGCCTGCATCCGAAGAATACACTGGAAGAATTGGCGCCTTACCTCTCCTCATTTGACCAGATCAGCAAGAACGAACCATCCATCGAGATCGTTCATGCAGCCGATTTTATCGTCGGAATGACCTCCATACTCCTTGTGGAGGCAGCCATCATGGGAAGGCCCACGTTATCCATTGTCCCGCGGTTCGTCGAAACGAAGTCCCTGGCCACAATACGATGCGGCCTCACGATCAGTGTGACAACGAGGGAAAAACTCAGGGCGGTTTTGCCGGTTTTTCTCGAGAATAGACTGCGGACATCCCCGGACAGGATTTCGGAATTTATCCGGCCCGGATCCCTGGAGCGTACGGTGGGCTTTTTCGAAAGCCTTCTGGCTCATCGCCCGGCTGAAAAGGACGCTTAATTGTGGCACAGACCCCGGTCATTGAGACAAGCAGGCTGCGTCTGATGCCCTTCTCCGAGGAGTACCTGACTCCCCGCTACGCAGGCTGGCTGAACGATCCGGAAGTGGTTCGTTACAGTGAGCAGCGACACCGAGTCCACAGTCTGGAGACTTGTCGCCGGTATTTCGAGTCCTTCACGGGCACGCCCCATTTCTTCTGGGCAATGGTGGTCAAGGATGCCCCCCCGGGACATATCGGGAACCTGAACGCCCATGTCAATCCGGAGAACCGGATCGCCGACGTCGGGATCCTGATCGGGGAGAGATCTGTGTGGAAAAAGGGCTATGGTCTCGAGGCCTGGAGGGCTGTCTGCGGCTATCTGCTGGGGGGGGCGGGAATGCGCAAAGTCACCGCGGGTGCGATGGCGGCCAACACGGCCATGGTGCGTATCATGCGAAACTCCGGCATGATGGAAGACGGCCGTCGTATTCGTCATTATCTTCTTGATGGCAGAGAAGTGGATATTGTCCATGCCGCTCTGTTCCGAAAGCAGTCCTGAGTCTTTCCATCCAAATGCGTTGATCCGGTTTCATGTCTCTCCATCGATCCAACCTATTCCAAAGGGCTTCTGACTTTTCGCGTTTTGCTGTCCGGCAGATTCGGGATAACCGGCCTGATGAGCGGGAACGGAAATTCATGGACCACAACCGCAAGGTCTGGGGATCGAACCTCTGCAATCCCGCTTCCGGAGAAATCCTGATCGAGACCACCAGCATGGCCAGCAGCATTATCGCCTTCAGTTACCTGGCCAATGTGCTTGCCAAAAAACACGGTGCTAAAATCGTTGCTTACTTATTGAGCAACGGGGGCCTCCGGTCTAGGCTTTCGAACCGGAAACTGAAGAGACTCTACAAGTCGTTCAACACGCGGGACTTCATATCCTGCCTGCTCTCTTCCCGGCAGCGGGAGGAAGCGGAGCGGCTTTTCCAGGACATCTACCCCTTGCTCAGGACGAAGAGAGACGTGGAGGATCTGCGTGTGGAGGGCCTGTGGATCGGCGATCTCCTCTATGATTCGCACTGCATGAACTATAAAGTGCCCACGATCACTCTCTATGACGTCCGTTTCGGGGAGTCCCTGAAGAATGCTCTTTCGTCCTATGTTTTCTGGCGTGACTACTTTAACGCTCATCCAGTCCGGTCGGTCATCGTGAGTCACACGGTCTATATCCAGTCGGGTGTCGTCACGCGGCTGGCGATCCGGAAGGGCATCCCGGTATACCAGATCAACGCAACTCATCTGCATTATCTCACGGAGAAGAATCTCTGGGCCTATAACGAATTTTTCTACTATCCGGAACAGTTCCGGGAGCTGCCAATGGAGGAGAGGGAGAGAGGGCTGGAGATTGCCAGGGAAAGGATCGGGAAGCGCTTATCCGGGGAAGTGGGTGTGGACATGCCTTATTCCAGCAAGACCGCTTACGGCCGGATCGGGGAGACAAAGGTTCTGCGGGAAAGTTCACGGATCAAGATCCTTGTCGCCACCCACTGCTTCTTCGATAACCCTCATCCCTACGGCGTCAACCTGTTTCCCGATTTCTACGAGTGGTTACATTTCCTGGGAGAGATATCGAAGCAGACCGACTACGACTGGTACATCAAGACGCATCCGGACTTCCTGCCGGGGAACATCCCGATTATCGAGGAATTCATCCGCAAATACCCGAAGTTCACTATGATTCCCTCCGACACCTCTCATCTGCAACTCAAGAAGGAGGGAATCGATTTCGGCCTTACGGTTTACGGCACGATCGGATTCGAATATGCAGCCCTGGGAATTTCCGTCATCAATGCCTCTTTATGCAACCCCCGCATCCGGTATAACTTCAACGTCCACCCGCAGTCGATTGATGAATACAGGAATATCATCTTTAATCTGTCTGCACAGAAGCTGGATATCGACCTCAATGAGGTATACGAGTATTACTTTATGGCTTTTGTCCATAACGTAAATGACTGGCTGTACAGGGATTATGACGGATTCATCAGGCGCATCGGGGGATACTACAAGCAATACGATCCTGTCAGTTACCAAGTCTTCCGGGATGAATTTTCAGAGGAAAGACATCGGCAGATATTGTCCATCATTCACCGTTTCGTTGATTCCGGAGAATATAATCTGCGACGGAAATTTCTGGATCAGGCCGCATGACACACCATTATCTTTCCTCTGCGTTTCAAAGACGGACGGAAGAAGAAATCGATTTTCTCAAATCAATCAATACCGTCTCCGGTTTTCTTCTATTCTGGATCGATATTGTCAGACCTTTATTATGTCATATTGATGCGCGGCACTTGCTGGAGATTGGTGCTGATCTTGGTACACATACCAGACTGCTCGCTTGTTACTGTAATTCGGTCAACGGCACGCTGACCGTTATCGAACCCTTTGTTAAGACAGAACTAAACGAATTCATTGGTAGATCTGGAAATGTAAAGCTAGTGGAAGCGAAGAGCCGGGATGCCCTTCCCATTTTGGAAGGACCGGTTGACGCTGTGCTTCTGGAGGGGGATCTTAATTATCACACTGTATACGGTGATTTATCGGGCATAGCTGACATGGCTGAGCGTTGCCAGACGCCCTTTCCAATTGTCTTCTTAAGGGCTACAGGATGGCCGTATGCAAGACGTGACATGTATTATGACCCGGATGGACTGCCGGAGCATGCAGTTCATGCTTTTCGATACTGCGGCATGACGCACTGGTCACCGGACCTCGTGCAGGACATGATCAACCAGCCCTTTGCAAACGCGGAGAAAGAAGGGGGGGTACGCAACGGAGTGTTGACGGCGGTGGAGGATTTTGTTCGTGATACATCACTCGCGTTGCGCCTGTTCACCTTGCCCGTCCACAATGGTCTCAGCATTGTCTATTCGCAAGGGTCAACGGCGGACACATTTATCCGGGATCGGATCGCTTCCGCGCCTCTTCTTGTCAGACTGCTGGAAACCGTTGAAGTGGCAAGGCTCAACAGTATAATAAAGCATCTGGAATCTCTGCAGGCTGAACATCTTGCTGCTGCAACTGTCCGTTCTCGGATCGAAAGAAAGCTCCATCGTATCATAGAACGCTTCTTCACCATGATAAAGAAGAGACATTCCCAATTATGACGAGGAGTTGGCAACGCAAAGCATATGAGTCTAAAATCAATTCTGGTTCGATCTGCTAAACATTATCTTCCTGCTGGTGTCTATGGGGAATTGCGAACGTTGTACCGAACGATATCGGGACAATCGGATATATCCACCTCGCCTCCGGATCAGCTTGTTGAATGGGGGAGGTATCTCCAGGATCCCCGAATGGACCCTCGGCTGGCGGATATGTTGAGAGACTTCATCGATCGGCAGGAAGCGGCCACTACGTCCAAATACTGGTCTGTCCTGTGCAGGAAAAACGTAGCCCAGCTCCTGGAGACGGGCTATGAGAACTTCAAGCAGACGGTGGCCCTGAACTATTTCACCTGGATTGTCGGGAAGGATGATCCACAATTCCTGTTTCTCAAGAGCCATCTGCCACAGGATGCCGTGACTGAGGCCGAGAAAAGGGCTGCAGCATCGAGGCAACATGCCTTCATGACGAAGGAACAGTCCGAGTTTTACAATCTGATGACCTATCTTCTGTGGGAATATGCTGCCGGTGAGGTGGGAGCGAATCTCCTTAACCGTCTCGAGGAGCCGGTCGAGGGGAATCCCCCGTCTGTCATGCTTGATGGGCGGAACATATCGCAGGATCTGGCCAATTCGGTCTTGGAATATGATTCCGTAATCCGTGGACTGAGCGATGTCAAACAAGTCCGGTCGATCATTGAGCTGGGAGGGGGATACGGGCGAACCGCTTACGCATTTCTCAGTCTGCTGCCCAGTGTCCGGTACTTCATGGTCGACATTCCACCGGCGCTTTACATTGCGGAACGGTATCTGACGAGACAGTTTCCGGACCGGAAGATCTTCCCGTACCGGTCATTCAAGGACTTCCGGGACGTGGACGCTGAATTCCGGGAGGCCCAGATCGCCTTCCTGATGCCCGAGCAGCTCGACCTCCTGCCGGACCGGAGCGTTGATCTCTTCCTTGCCGTGGACTGCCTTCATGAGATGCGGCCCGAGCAGATTATGCGGTACTACAGGACCATAGACCGTATTGCGGATTGTCTGTATCAGAAGTGCTGGAAAAAGACGAAGATTCCCTATGACGATATCGCCCTGACCGAGGAGGATTATCCCTTTTTCCCCAACTGGCGGAATCTTTTCTTCCGTGACTGCCGGGTCCAGTCCACCTACTTTGAAGCCCTGTTCCGGATCGATCACCCCTGATGATATCCCAAATGAAAACTCGAAGAGCGAAGAGGTGCTAATTCATCATGAACGTTTGCCTGATATGCAAATCCCCGATTGAACCCTTCATCTCCTTCGGCAAAATGCCCATCGCAAACGGGTTCCTGCGAGCCGATCAGTTTGCCACGGAGTACTTCTTCGATCTCCAGGTGGCCTTCTGTGGGCAGTGCGGTATGGTCCAACTCCTGGAGCAGCCGGCCCGTGAGCAGATGTTCAACGAGCACTACGCCTTCTTTTCCGGCACATCCCAGGGCATGAAGATCCATTTCCGGGATTTCGCCGAAGAGGTCATGCAAAACCACCTGAAGAGTGCGGACCCGTTCGTCGTGGAGATCGGAAGCAACGACGGCATCATGCTGCAGAACTTCGCCGGGAAGAAGATCCGGCACCTGGGAATCGAGCCCTCGGCCAACGTGGCGGAAGTAGCCCGGCAGAAGGGCATCGAGACCGTCAGCGAATTCTTCGACGAAACCCTGGCCCGGCAGATCGTGAGCGAACACGGGCAGGCCGATGCCTTCCTGGCGGCAAATGTCATGTGCCACATCCCCTACCTCCACTCGGTCATCGAGGGGATCAAGGTCCTCCTGAAGCCGGAGGGCATCGTCATGTTCGAGGATCCCTACCTGGGCGATGTCATAGAAAACACTTCCTACGACCAGATTTACGACGAGCACGTGTTTCTTTTTTCAGTGGCGTCGATCCGGCACCTGTTCCGGATGCACGGCATGGAGGTGGTCGATGCGGTGCCCCAGGAGACGCACGGGGGCTCCATGCGTTACGTCATCGCCCGTCAGGGAAGCCGCCCTGTCTCTTCGAGGGTGGAGTCCTGCCTCCGGAAGGAGAAGGAACTGGGACTCGACAAGCCGGCGGTTTACGAGCGGTTCCGGAAAAACTGCGAAGCCTCCAGGGACGCCCTGATGGGCCTCCTGAAGGACCTCCGGAGCCAAGGCAAGCGAATCGTCGGGTATGCCGCTACCTCCAAGAGCACGACCATCATCAACTATTGCGGGATTGGGACCGACCTGATCGAATTCATCTCCGACACGACGCCGGTGAAGCAGGGTAAGTACAGCCCGGGAGCCCACATCCCGGTCCGACCCTACGAGGATTTCACGGCCCGTTACCCGGACTATGCCCTTCTTTTCGCTTACAACCACGCCCGTGAGATCATGGCGAAGGAACAGCGGTTCATCGATTCCGGGGGCCGCTGGATTGTCTATGTTCCCTCCGTGAAGGTTCTCTCGTGATCCCCTGCAGCAATCCCCATGCCCAGTATCTGTCGCAGAAGGCGGAAATCGACGAGGCCGTCTCCCGCGTGATGGGGAGCGGGCGTTACATCCTGGGCCCGGAGGTGAAGGCCTTCGAGGAGGAGTTTGCCGCCTTTGTCGGCACATCCTTCGGGATCGGTGTCGGCAACGGTACGGAAGCCATCCACCTGGCCCTGGCAGCCTGCGGACTCAAGGGAGGCGACGAGGTGATCACGGTTTCCCACACGGCGGTGGCCACCGTCGCCGCCATTGAAATGGCGGGAGGGGTGCCGGTCTTTGTGGACATCGACCCGGTTCGGTACACCCTGGATCCGGGACAGTTGGAAAAGGCCGTAACGGAGAAAACCCACGCCATCATTCCGGTTCACATTTACGGGCAGCCGGCGGACCTCGAAGCTATCCTTGATGTGGCAAAACGTCACCATCTCAGGGTCATCGAAGATTGTGCCCAGGCGCATGGTTCCCGCTATGGGGGAAGGCGGGTGGGATCCTTCGGAGACATGGCCTGCTTCAGCTTTTACCCGACGAAGAACCTGGGGGCCATCGGCGACGGTGGCATGGTGGTTACGCGTGATCCGGAGCTGGCCGGCCGGGCGCGCCTGCTTCGGGAGTACGGATGGGCTGAGCGAAACGTGAGTGGAATGCCGGGCTGGAACAGCCGACTGGACGAGGTACAGGCTGCCCTGCTGCGCGTCAAGCTGCGAAGCCTGGATGAACAGAATGGAAAACGCCGGCGGCTGGCACAATATTACGGTGAAGCGCTCGGAGGAACAGACCTGATCCTTCCGGCATCCGTCCGGGACACCGAGCATGTGTTTCACCTCTACGTGGTCCGTTCCGGCAATAGGGACCGGCTGATGAGCTTTCTCAGGGACCGGGGAATCGGGACACTGGTTCACTACCCGGTTCCCGTTCACCTGCAGCCGGCGTATAGGGGAAGGGTCAAGTGTCCGAGCGGATTGGAAGAGACGGAGCGGGCGGCCCGGGAGGTGCTTTCCCTGCCCATGTATCCCGAATTGACGGAGAAGGAGGCGGGGCAGGTCGTGGAAGCAGTGCTGGTATTTGAGGGAGGTCGAAGAAATGATTGACGGGGTTATCGTCCGCGATCTCGTGACCCACACCGATGAACGGGGCTTTTTCCGGGAGATCATCCGGGTTACGGACGATTTCTTTGCGGAGGGATTCGGACAGTGGAGCCATTCCCACATGTACTCCGGCGTCATCAAGGCCTGGCACCTGCACCGGATTCAGGTCGACTGGTGGTATGTGATGGCTGGTGTTCTTCGCGTGGGCCTGCACGACCTTCGCGAGCAATCCCTGACGCATGGCCGGACGATGGATTTTTTGATGGGGGATCAGCAGCCGGCCCGCCTGCTGAAGATTCCTCCCGGCGTGGCCCACGGCTGCAAGGTGGTCCAGGGTCCCGTCGGACTTCTGTACGTCACCTCTCACGTCTACAATCCCGAAGACGAACTCCGCATCCCCCATGATGACCCGGGGATCGGCTTTGACTGGCTTTCGGGGCCTCCCATCAAGTGATGTCCGAAAAGCGAAACACGGCGGCTCGTGACCGGTTCGACGGGGCCGGAATCCACGCTTGGTACGGCGGAAAAACAATCCTGGTTACGGGCGGAGCGGGTTATATTGCGACCAACCTGCTGCACGCGCTGAGGGATGTGAAATGCCGCATATTCCGCCTGGACAGGCCCGGGACCGTTTTCGAGCCGGTCGGGGGTGAGGCGGAGGTGAACGACCTGGAGGCGGATGTCCGGGATCCCGCCGCCTGGGAAGCGGCCCTGAACAGGGCCGACATCGTGTTCCACTTTGCCGCCCAGACCAGCACATACGTCGCCAATGCGGACCCGCCGGCGGATCTCGACATCAACGTGCTGCCCATGGTTCGATTGCTGGAAGTATGCCGGACCCGGAACTGGCACAAGGTCATCCTCTTCTCGAGCACCGTCACCATTGTCGGCCTGCCCGAGCGTCTTCCGGTCGATGAGAGCTTTCCCGACCGGCCGGTCACGGTCTATGACCTTCACAAGATGATGGCGGAACAGTACCTGAAGTATTATGCGGCGCAGGGGTTCGTGACGGCGGCCGTCCTCCGTCTGGCGAATGTATACGGACCAGGTCCTGCCAGCAGTCGTCCGGATCGCGGGATTCTGAACCAGATGACCCGCCGGGCGCTGTCCGGGGAGGTCCTGACGGTGTACGGACGGGGCGATCAGCTTAGGGACTACGTCCATGTGGAGGACGTCGCCGGGGCCTTTCTCCGGGCGGCGATGCATGCAGCCGATCTAAACGGGGGACATTATGTGATCGGGAGCGGTCGCGGGTATTCCCTCACTGAGGCGATGAACCTGATCGCCGACCGGGTGGCCGTGAAGACGGGCAGGAGGGTATCCGTCGAGCATGTCGATCCCCCGTCGCCGCAGTCCCCGATTGAATTCCGGAATTTCGTTGCGGATACGGGCCGTTTTGCGGGGTTGACAGGCTGGAAGGCCCATTACACCCTGGAGAGGGGCATCGACCAAACCATCGAGAGGTTATCGTGAAAGCACTCATCATTGGCGGAGCGGGCTTCCTGGGAGCAAACCTCGTGCGCCGGTGTCTTTCCGAGCCGGGAGTCGAAGTGACCGTCATGGATTCCCTGGATCCGCATCTGTATGCGACGACAAGGAATCTCAGTGAAGTATGGAACAGGATCAGCTTCATCCGGGGCGATCTGAGGGACGAGACCCTGCTTGCCAACATCGTACAGGGCCAGGATGTGATCTTCAATTGCGCTGCCCAGACGTCGCATCCCCTTTCCATCCAGTATCCCCTGCTTGACGCCGAGATCAACTGCCTGGGAAACCTGAAACTGCTGGAGGCAGTCCGCCTGCTCAACCGGGAGGCGATGGTCGTTTATACGTCCAGCAGCACTGTCATCGGCCGGGCCCTGCATGAGGTTGTGGACGAGGATCACTGGGAGCGGCCGCTGGAGATCTATTCCGCGAACAAGGGTGTCGCGGAGAAGTATTACCGGATCTATCACACGATCCACGACCTGAACACGGTGGTCCTCCGGTTTGCGAACCTCTACGGACCCTACGGCAAAGGATACCCGGAGTTCGGCTTCATCAATTACTTCATTCATCAGGCCTGGACGAACCAGGATATTCGGATCTTCGGATCGGGGGAGCAGACGCGCAACGTCATGTTTGTCGAGGACGCCACCGATATCCTCTGGCGGGTCGCCGGAAAGAAAAAACTGGCGGGCGAGATGTATTTCGCCACGGGTTCGGAACACCTTTCCGTGGCGGAAATTGCCCGGAAGATCGTATCGGTCCTCGAAAGGGGAAAAGTCACCCACATCGAGTGGCCCGACGAGCGACGCCGCATCGAGATCGAAGACGTCAAGTTTTCTTCGGCCCGCCTGCAGGCGATCATGGACTGGATGCCCCGGTTCGATTTTACCGCAGGCCTGCGGAAAACCAGGTCGCTGCTGGAAGGACGGGATGCGGGAGGAGTGAAATGAAGATCGTCATCACGGGGGCCCTGGGACACATCGGGTCCCGGCTGATCCGCGAACTCCCGGGCCTTGTGCCCTCTGTCGATATGGTCCTCGTGGACAATCTCTCGGCGCAGCGATACTGTTCGCTGTTTCACCTCCCGGATCAGGGGCACTATCGCTTTCTCGAAGAGGACATCCTGAAGGCCGACCTGGCGGGAATCTTTGCCGGGGCGGATGCGGTACTACACCTCGCGGCCATCACGAACGCCGCGGGCAGCTTCGAAGCGCCCGAGCAGGTCGAAGAGGTGAATTTCACGGGGACGGAGCGGGTGGCGAGGGCCTGTGTCGATGCACAATGTCCGTTGATTTTTCTCTCAACGACCAGCGTCTATGGAACCCAGCGCGAGCGGGTGGACGAGGGTTGTCCGGAGACCGATCTGAATCCCCAAAGTCCTTATGCCGAATCGAAGCTGAAGGCGGAGCGCCTTCTGTCCGGACTTGGAGGGAGCGATGGACTGAGGTTCGTGACCTGCCGGCTCGGCACGATCTTCGGTGTATCGCCGGGCATGCGGTTTCACACGGCGGTAAACAAGTTCTGCTGGCAGGCGCTGACGGGTCAGCCGGTGACCGTCTGGCGGACGGCTCTCCACCAGCACCGCCCTTATCTCGATCTCGGCGACGCCGTCGCGGCGCTGGCCTTCATCCTGAACAGGCACCTTTATGACGGGCAGGTCTACAATGTCCTGACGGTAAACGCGACCGTGGACGACATCCTGCAGATCATCTCCCGGCATGTTCCGGATCTGGCCATCCGGTTCGTCGATACGGAAATCATGAATCAGTTATCCTACCATGTTTCCTGCGATCGTTTCCGGGGCCTGGGGTTTGCCTTCCAAGGGGACCTTGAGCGAGGCATCGCGGAAACCATCGGGATGTTGAAAGGAGTTCGGAGTTGGAAGCCTTGACGACACCGGGCGAAAGGAACGAAATCAGACTGAATCTCGGCTGTGGAGGGCGCCCCCTGCCCGGCTATATCAATGTGGACATGGACAGCCTGGAGGAGTTGAAGGCCCGCTATCCTTTCCAGGATTTTCCGGACGGCATTGAAATTAACAATTTCGATATCCTGAACCTTCCTTTTCCCGACGGATCGGTGACGGAGATACGGGCCGACTCGCTGGTCGAGCACCTCTCCTTCATCGAGGAGCCGAAGTTTTTCCATGAGGTCAAAAGGCTGCTCAAGCCGGGAGGGATTTTTCATTTTTCCACCCCTGATTTTGAAGAGGCGATCCGGCTCTGGCTGTCGGCGAAAGACGACTGGAAGGAATTCTACCGGAACGACCCGGAGGCCATCGCGCAGCAGCACTGGTTCGGACAGTACTCCTATTCGACGGACAACCGCTGGGGCTACCTCATGGCCATGATCTTCGGAAGCCAAAACGGGGAGGGGCAGTTCCACCGCAACGGCTATTCCGTAGCGAAGATCCGGGCCATCCTGAATCATCTCGATTTCGAGGAAATCGAGATTTCAAAGTACCGGTGGAAGGGTGACCGGGACCTCATGATCCTTGTGCGGGCGGCGAAACGATAGCGGCGTCCATGACAGGCGATGCACAATCTCCAGTGTCCGGTTCCGCCATGAACACTGCGGGATCCAAACCTTTCTTCTCCATCGGTGTGACCACATACGACCGTCCGGCCCTTCTGAAGGAGACTCTCGAATCAATTACCCGGCAAACCTTTACCGATTTCGAGATTCTCGTGGGGAACGACAACCCCGGCAACAAGCTTTCCGGCGAACTCCTGGGGATTGACGACAGTCGCATCTCCTTCATCAACCGCCCCTCCAACCTCGGTGAACTGGGCAACATGAACGCCCTTCTCGATGCCGGCCGGGGCAGGTACTTCACCTGGCTGGCGGACGACGATCTGTACTTTCCAGGTTTTCTGCAGGCGATTCATTGCATGCTCGAGCAACATGGCCCTTTTGATTGTGTTTTTACGAACTTTGCAGTTGGGGATCAATACCCAATGAATGTCAATATCGTTTGTGACCGGTCACATTTCAAGATCCTTAAGGGGGAGCAGTTTCTTGAACGGTATTTGGACCGCTCGTTAAATGTCATCGGCTGTTATGGCGTCTTCGACACGAACTACCTTCGGCAGATCGGCGGTATCAAGCATTTGGGGAACGGTTTTTCGCCCTATGCGGACAACCTGCTGGCTGTCCAAGCTGCCAAAAATGCCAGGATTGGGTACGTCGATTCTCCCTTGGTCTTTTTTCGCACGCACTCGGGATCAATCTCTTTGACCAGCCCGGATGTCTACGCCTATAGCAGTGCCCAGGAGGATTTCCTGTTGCGCAGTATGGACGTGTTCAGAGATGAAGGGGTGGCCGGTGATGATCAATTATATTTATTCCTGCTGCTGAAGTGGTGCATCCGAGACTTTGCTACAGTTGTCCAGCGATCGGGAGCAATCCGTATCGGGACACTCCATGAGTATTTTCTTGTCATCGCTCCATATGTTCGGCGTCTTCAGGGGACTCCCTATTGTATTCGAATCATCGGTGTGATGGCGAAGACATTCCTGGGGTTAAGTAAACATTTTATAAAAAAAGCGCTACGGCAGAGATAGGGAAAAGGGCTGTGCCCTTCTCTTGCCAGAGTGATCAAATTATGGAGGTGGCCAATGTTGAAAATACTTGTTACTGGAGGAGCCGGCTATCTGGGCTCCATTTTGTGTGAGCACCTGCTTGCTGCAGGTTTCCAGGTGATGGTTGTCGATAATTTGTTGTATGGCCAGAGCCCCCTGTTCCATCTTTGTGCGAATGATTCCTTTGAGTTTGTCCGGGGTGACGTTCGCGACGAGGCTCTGATGAAACGCCTGCTCAGGGATCCCGATGTCATCATCCCTCTGGCTGCGATCGTGGGCGCACCAGCCTGTGACCGGGATCCGTGGATGGCCACCTCAGTCAATCTGGAGGCGATCCGGTCCATTATCCGCCTCCGTAGCAGGGAGCAGTGGATTATCTACCCTACAACAAACAGCGGTTATGGAACGAAATCGGGCGACGTTTACTGTACGGAAGAAACACCCCTTGAGCCAATCACGCTGTACGGTCAGACGAAGGTGGATGCGGAGCAGGAACTGCTGGAAGACAAGAGGACGGTCACGCTGAGGCTGGCCACCGTTTTCGGATTGTCGCCCCGAATGCGCTTGGATCTGCTGGTGAACCACTTTGTCTACGCCGCCGTTACGGATGGGTATCTTGTCATTTTTGAAAAGGACTTCAAGCGCAACTATATTCATATCCGGGACGTGGCAGATTGTTTTGTTCACTGCATCAACAACGCCCAAAAAATGGAAGGTAAGCCTTACAACGCAGGACTGGATGCGGCCAATCTCTCCAAAGAAGAGCTTGCACTGAAAGTTAAAGAGTATGTGCCCAAACTGTATATTCACTTTTCAGAGATTGGCAGTGATCCTGACAAGAGGAACTATATTGTCTCGAACAAAAGGCTTCTGGATGCCGGATTTGCAGCAAAGCGCTCCCTGGATGACGGGATCAGAGAATTATTGAAGGGATACAGTATGCTGGGCAGGGGACAGTTTAAAAATATTTAGAATGCTGAACTGGCTAGCCCATGACAGCGATTTCCGATAGACAAGCAGCGATTCTGGTGGGTGGACTGGGAGCCCGCCTGCGATCCGTCGTGTCGGATCGCCCAAAAGTCCTGGCGGACATCCTGGGAAGACCCTTTCTGACTTATCTCCTGGAGCAGTTGCGCGATGCCGGTGTTTCCCGCATTGTTTTGTGTACAGGCTATCGATCCGATCAGGTGGAGGCAGCCTTTGGCCCCTTCTTCGAGAACGTTTCTCTGATCTATTCTCGCGAGATCACCCCCTTGGGGACAGCTGGTGCGATCAAAAATGCGGAGGCGCATATCGGAACGGACTGCCTGCTGGTCATGAATGGCGATTCATACATTGATCTGGATCTGGATGATTTTCTCCAGTGGCATGATGAGAAGAAAGCGTCGGCATCAATCCTTCTGGCCCGAGTCGAGGATACAAGTCGATATGGTCGCGTACAAGCGGACGAGGAAGGGTGCATCACCGGCTTCGAAGAAAAGGGAGCACATGACGGGCCGGGGTGGATCAATGCCGGGGTCTATCTCTTGCGGGAAAACTTCATTCAGTCAATTCCTTCCGGTTTGACCGTGTCAATGGAGAAGGAAATGTTTCCTTCATGGATCGGGAAAGGGCTTTATGGATATCGGAGTGAGGGGCGTTTTATCGATATCGGAATTCCTGAGGATTACCTTGCAGCGGAACAATTCTTTCGGAGAATGGAGCAGGAAAGGAAATACAAATGATTCTCAGTAGAACCCCCTTTCGCATTTCATTTTTTGGCGGCGGCACGGACTATCCGTCCTGGTATCTGAAGCATGGTGGAAGCGTCCTTGCAACAACGATTAACAAGTATTGCTACATCTCGTGCCGCTGGCTGCCCCCCTTCTTTGAACACCGGATCAGGGTTGTATATTCAAAGATTGAAAATTGCCAGTCCTTCGAAGAGATACAGCATCCTGCTGTTCGCGAAATCCTTCGCTTCCTGTCGATTCATAATGGCATAGAAATCCATCATGACGGAGATTTGCCTGCTCGCAGCGGCATGGGGTCGAGTTCCGCCTTCACAGTCGGCTTGATGCACGCATTGTACGGCCTTTCAGGTACCATGCCAAGCAAGAATCAACTGGCTTCAAACAGCATTCGCATCGAGCAGGAAATTCTGAGGGAGACGGTCGGTTCACAGGACCAGATTTCGGCAGCCTACGGTGGTTTTAATCAGATTATTTTCAAACCCAATGGCGATTTTGTCGTTCGCCCAATCACCATCGCGACCGAAAGGCTGGCCGAACTTAACCGGCACCTGATGCTTTTCTATACCGGCATAAAAAGGACGGCATCGGATGTCGCGAAAAGCTATATTAAAGATTTTGAAAATAATAACGAGCGACTCCAGGAGATGCACGGCATGGTCAAGGAAGGGCTTGCTATCCTGAACGGCACCGGCAGCATTCAAACATTTGGTGAGTTGCTTCATGAATCGTGGGAACTCAAGAGGGGACTGGGGGGTAAGGTCAGCAATGGTGTTGTTGACGACCTGTACGCAAATGCCAGGGCAAACGGGGCGATCGGAGGAAAGATCACAGGGGCAGGCGGCGGTGGATTTCTGCTCCTGTTTGTTCCTCCTGTATCACAGGAGAATGTTCGTCGATCATTGCGGCAATTGCTGCATGTTCCGTTCAAATTTGATAACACGGGCAGCCAGATCATTTTCTATGAGCCGGAGAAGGAGGACTATTTGGCCATGGAAAGCATCCAGGATCGATCTGCTATAGCCGCATTCAGGGAAATGGCCAGTATCGGCGGCAAGGGGAGCGGCAATTGAGTCATTCAGCTTACGAGCTCAGGCATCTCTTTTATGAGATGTTGCGGATACGAAAAGTCCAGATCAAGATAGATGCGCACTATCTCGAAAATGAGATGAAGACGCCGGTTCACCTTTACATCGGCCAGGAGGCGATTGCGGTCGGCGTTTGTTCGAACCTCAACAGGGACGACTACATAAACAGCAACCATCGCAGTCACGGTCATTATCTCGCTAAGGGTGGCAGCCTCAGGGCACTGATTGCGGAGTTGTTCTGCCGCGAGACCGGGTGTTCGAAGGGAAGGGGCGGCTCGATGCATCTGGTGGACGTATCCGTCGGTCATTACGGGAGCTCTTCCATCGTGGGAGGGGGGATTCCCATTGCAACCGGATTGGGCATGTCGATTCAGATGCAGCGGCAATCGGCAGTCAGCGTGGTATTCTTCGGTGATGGCGCTGCCGATGAAGGGGTCCTTTATGAAAGCATCAACTTCGCCGTACTGAAGAAGCTGCCCGTCATTTACATCCTGGAGAACAATCAGTTCTCAGTCTGTTCCCATGTATCGGTCCGGCAGGCGGGGGATAACGTCTTCCATGCCATGCCTGGGGATTTGCTGTATACAAAGATCATAGACGGCAACAATGTTCTTGCGATCCGTGAAGCATCCGGCAGGGCCGTGGCCCGTGCCAGGGAAGGTCAGGGGCCGTCATTCCTCGAATGCAGGACGTACCGAATCCTCGGCCATGCGGGATGTGAAGCACAGGATCCTTCCGGATATCGATCATCTGAAGACATTCAGTCTTGGAAAAGAAAGTGCCCCGTTTCAAGATTGCGGAAAAATCTCCTGAAGAAAGGGATAATCACCTTGGATATGATTTCGGACATGGAGAGAAGAATCGATGAGGAAATTGATGATGCTTTCGAATATGCGAAGAAATCTCCACTGCCAACTGCTGCAACTCTCCATCGCTATCTTTTTTGTGAGTAGTGCCCATGCCCTGGTCAAAGATCAAGCCTGACGAGATAGAGCCGGACTTCAGCAAGGGCCTCACAGAATGCAGACGCGTCTGTGCCTATGCGGATGCGGTTCGTGAAGCGCTGCAACTGGCCATGCGGCACGATAAGCGGGTTTTCGTGATGGGACAGGGGGTGGATGATCCTGGTGGTATGTTCGGTACAACCCTGGGGCTTCATCACGAATTTGGAGGGGAACGCGTTTTTGATACGCCCCTGGCGGAGACGGCGCTGACGGGTGTCGCCGTGGGTGCCGCCCTGGGAGGGATGCATCCCGTCTATTTTCACAATCGTCCCGATTTTCTGCTTCTTGCCATGGACCAACTGGTCAATCATGCGGCGAAGTGGCATTTCATGTTCGGCGGAGCCGTCTGCGTTCCTCTGGTACTCTGGGCTTGTGTGGGGAGAGGATGGGGCTCGGCCGCCCAGCATTCTCAGGCCTTGCAGGGACTATTCATGCATGTGCCGGGATTGAAGCTCGTCATGCCCAGTACGTGCCATGATGCGAAAGGACTGATGATCTCCGCCATAGCCGATCCGAATCCTGTCCTGATCATCGATCATCGCTTCAATTTCAAGCAGCAGGGCGTCGTCCCGGAAGGGCTCTACCGGGTGCCGATCGGAAAGGGAATCGTCCGAAGGACCGGAAAAGACGTTACCGTCGTTGCCATTTCACATCTGTTGATCGATGCATTCCATGCAGCGGAAGAGTTGTCGGCGGACGGTATCGATGCCGAGGTCATCGATCCACGTTCTCTTCGTCCGCTAGATGAACAGATAATCCTTGAGTCAGTCGAAAAAACGGGTCGCCTGGTCATTGCCGATTCGGGCTGGAAGACAGGTGGTGCAACTGCAGAAATTGCAGCAATGGTGTCGGAAAAAGGGTTTCATTCCTTGAAAGGCCCCATCATCAGGGTGGCCTGCCCCGACCTGCCGACGCCCGCCGGCTATACCCTCGAAGAAGCCTTCTATGTCGGCAAAGAAAACATCAAGAAGGCAATCCTGGAAAGCCTGTCTCGGGGGTAGGACGGATGGAAAAACATTCCAGGATTTTTGTGGCGGGAGTCGAGACAGTTATCGGGGCCGGAATCAAAAGGGCCCTGAAAGCCCTCGGTTACGATCTGCTGATCGAGGGACTTGCTGGCGACGAAGGAGTCAATCCCGGACGAGTGGAGAGCTTCTTCAGGACGGAAAGGCCTGAGTACGTCTTCATTGCTTCCGGCATGTCAGGAGGGATTGCCGCAAACCTGAAGTTTCCGGCCGAACTCATGATCGATAACCTGCTCAGGCAGATTTACCTTATCGATGCCGCGCATCGTGCGGGGGTCAGGAAACTCCTGTATCTGGCAAGTTCCTGCTGCTACCCGAGGATGTGTATGCAACCGATGAAAGAGGAAGCCATCCTGACGGGTCCCCTGGAACCAACCAATGAACCCTATGCGCTGGCCAAGATTGCCGGCATCAAGATGATCGAGTCTTATCGCCGGGAGTACGGAGATAATTTCATCTGTGGTATCCCCGGAAACTGTTTCGGTCCGGGAGATGACTTCAGTCCCGAAGATTCCCATGTCATCGGTGCCTTGATCTGCCGCTTTCATGAAGCGAAGATCCAGGGATTGGGCGAAGTCGAGATATGGGGGTCGGGTGAACCGAGACGGGAATTTATCTATTCCGATGACCTCGGGGATGCCTGCGTTTTTGTCATGAACCATTATGAAGGGCTGTCTCCTGTAAATCTGGGAAGCGGTCAGGACATATCAATCCGGGATCTGGCCCTCCTGATTCGGGAAATTGTTGCTTATGAAGGGTCTCTCCGCTTTGATCCTTCGAAGCCTGATGGAATGCCGGTGAAACTGCTTGATTCCGGCAAACTTTTCTCTCTCGGCTGGAGGTCCCGGGTGGATTTCCGGTACGCACTTCAAAAGACATACGACTGGTTCCGGCAGAGCCAAGTCGTGAATCGGTAGGTGATTATGGCAAAGAAAAAAATGAAGGTTCCCTTCGGCACAATATCCATTCCAGAAAAATCGAAGGAAATTATTTCGGAAATTCTTGAAACCAAAAGGGTATCCAGTGGGAAGTATGTCCGCGAATTCGAAGAAAAATTTGCCCGGCTGCATGGATTCAAGGAGGCGGTTGCAGTAAGCAGTGGAACGGATGCAGATATTCTTGCCTTGGCTGTGCTTCACGATTATGGAGCCAAGCGGGGCGACGAGATCATCATTCCCTCTCTCTCCTTTGTCGCGACAGGGAATGCCGTTGTTCACGCAGGATTCACGCCGTTGTTTGTCGATATTGAGAGAGATACGCTGAACATGGATCCTGGACAAATCGAAGAGGCCATTACGGAAAAAACCCGTGCCATCATGCCGGTTCATCTGATGGGTAAACCGGCCAGGATGGACGAGATAACGAGGATTGCAAAGAAGCACGACCTTTATGTCATAGAGGATGCCGCAGAGGCTCACGGGGCACGCTACAAGGGGAAGACTATCGGCCACCTGTCGCACATGGCGGCCTTCAGCACTTACATTGCTCATATCATCACGACGGCAGAAGGGGGGATCGTCATCACTCAGGATGAGGGCTTCGCCGACATACTCCGCTCGCTCCGTTCGCACGGTCGGGCATGCAAGTGCAGGCAATGCAAACTGAATCTGAAGTCAGGCTTCTGCGCCAAGAGATTCGCGAGCGAGGGAGGTGAAGATATCCGCTTCATCTTTGAGCGGATCGGATACTCCTGCAAGATGAACGAACTGGAAGCGGCAATCGGCCTCGGCAACATGGAAAATTATAACGATATCCTGAATAAACGAAGGGAGAACCTTCTGTACGTGCTGAATCGGTTCGACAGGTTCAACCCTTATCTATCTTCCATCCGCGAAGAAGCAGGGGAACAGATCGGTCCGCATGCAATCCCCATCATTGTTCAGGAGGGTGCACCCTTCACTCGGGCTGACCTGACGAATTACCTGGAGAAGAGGGGTATTGAAACACGGACCCTCTTTCTGTCGATGCCGACGCAATGCCCGGGGTTTTCTTATCTGGGCTACAGGCTCGGGCAATTTCCCAATGCAGAGTACATGGGCCGCAACGGGATCCACATCGGATGTCATCACGACCTGGGAATCGCCGAGATGGATTATGTTCTTGAAACCTTGGAAGACTTCCTGAAGATGCATTGCAGCAACCTTCACCGACGCAACGGCCGGTCGTCAAAATCTGAGCGTTAGAGTCCCGAAGATTTATAGCTGAACGAAGCCGGAGGATAACATCAATGAAAGTCACATTGCTGGTTATGACCTGGAATGAGATTGAAGGCATGAAAGCCATCATGCCTCGCATTCGGAATGACTGGGTCGATCAAATAATTATCGTTGACGGCGGATCAACGGATGGGACCGTGGAGTGGGCGAAACAGGCGGGGTATCATGTCTACATCCAGAAAAAGGCGGGGTTTAGGCATGCATATGAAGAGATCCTGCCCTCCGTGGAAGGGGACGTCGTGATCACCTTCAGCCCGGATGGAAACTCCATACCGGAACTGATCCCAGACCTGCTCGAAAAAATGAAGGAAGGTTTCGATATGGTCATCGTTTCTCGCTACCTCGGAGATGCCAAGAGTGCGGACGATGACTTCCTGACGGGCTTTGGAAACTGGTTTTTCACAGGTCTGGCGAACCTCCTGCACGGGGGGAACTACACCGACGCCATGGTCATCTATCGAGCCTATAAAAAGCAGTTGATCTACGATTTGGAGCTCTGTGATGACCGATGGTACAATGTGCCGGAGAAGTTGTTTTTTTGTAAGGTGAGCTGGGAGCCACTCCTGTCCGTGCGTGCCGCCAGAAGAAAATTAAAAATATCCGAGATTCCGGGCGATGAGCCTCCCCGGATCGGGGGCGAACGGAAACTGCGGATCTGGCAATGGGGCGCAGTTTTCCTATATCAATTCATCCGAGATTTTCTCGTCTGGCGTTGAGGCGCGCTGCTCTTCGTGTAGGGTTGGGCCATACTACCTTAGCATCCCCCTGCATTCATCAGAACACCTGATCGCTTTCCATCATCGAGTGTTGACTATCCCGAATCCTGACATTGACAGCTTTGATGGGCATGACGAACACGCCGCGCAGGCAGGAAAGGCCGCGTGGTTGATCCGTCTTGCACCATACGTGTGCGCATCGATCGTGACGGCTTTTTTTGCCATCCGATTCTGGGACTGCCTGCCGTTTTCAGGTTCCACCAGGTTGTTGAATGTTGAAAGTCTGGGTGAATACGGAGCCTATTTGATCTATGCAGACGAGCCATTCACGTTTCCATTGGGAAAAATTGCCAGGATGACGTTTCCTTTCCTGGATGCGAACATCGGCAGTACAGGCTCTATCGCCCTGTTTGCAATTGTGTTCAAATTTTTAGGCAAAGTCAGCTCCCTTTTTAAAGATTTTTACTATTTCACACTGCTTGATCTCGTGGCCGTATTCCTGACGGCATTCAACGCAGCTCTTATCCTCAAAGAGTTTCGTGTAACAAAGTTCGGATACATCCTCCTGGGTTCATTTCTGACGGCATTGTCCTTCCCCATCATCATAAGAAGTGAATGGCATCAACCATTCTGCGTTCTCGGTTTTCCGATCTATCTCGCCTGGGGTCTCATCATGCTGAAGATCATGCGACGCCCATCCGTCAAGGCCGGTGCCGCCCTGCTTCTACTGCTTTCCGTCACGACGCTTGTTGACAATTACACCTTCGTCGGGTTGATTCTGATGACGCTGGTCTTTTTGGTGCTGGAGGTCTTCGCTTTGCTTATACAGGGGGCGGACCGTACACGTTTGCATAGGTTCGGTGTTGCCGGGTTTTCCTTTCTGGTTGGAATTGCAGCGTCCGTATCGGTGCTCTATGTACTTGGTATGTATCCGCTTCCGGAGATCCCGCTGAACATCAGTTCTTTCGATTTTGGAATGGGGGGAGGGTACCATGTAGCGGACCTGCTGGCGCCGTTCATGACACCGAAGGAAGGAACATCCAGTTTCCCTGCCGGTTCAATTCTGTCGGGAATCGGCTTTCCCTTCACTACGGCGATTCAGGATGTCGGACAGTACGAGGGGTTCTCATACATCGGCACCGTCCCTGTTGCCCTTTTGTGCCTCATCTTTGTCTCGGCATTGGCACTTCATCTGTCTCCGGCCGGCAGGGCTAAAGTTGGAGCTAAGATACTCCGGGTTAGGTCTTTTTCGTATTACTACAGAAGAATCCCTGACGCCTTGATGATAGGAGTGTGTGCGTTCTCCTGTTTCATTTTCAGCCTGGGATACGTACTGTACGTTGCAGGACGGAGGATTGAATCGATTCCGCTGATGCCCGCCGGAATGATGGCCGAGATGTGGCATCCGTTGTTCAACATCCGAGCACCCGGAAGACTGGCCGTCCCGTTCATGCTTTTTCTGGTCCTGCTGTCTTGCGTCTTGGTTTCCAGATCCATAGACTGGCTGAAATGTCATCCCCGGTTTGCTCAATCTTCAAACCTGTTAACGCTGCTCCCTTTTATCCTGATACTCGTGCATCTGTTTGATGTTCTTCCTCTTCTTCGTCCGGTTCAAGCAGCCGGGAGCGATCAGATCAAGTCCATCTTTACCACGGAGGAGAGAAATCAGATCCGCGCCACCGTGACGGACAAAACAGCCCTGCTCATCGCTCCGTCCATCTGGACCGGAGATGATGAATGGGATGCCGTTGTATACGGATTGGGCTATGCAGCAGGGGTGCCGGTCAATACGTATTATGTGGCCCGCCAGATCCCACTACATTTTTATGCATCCAAGGACGACATTTCGTCGATTTTGCAGGGACGCATTCATTCAATTTTTGAGAAATACGGTAATGTCGCCATTGCCGTTCCCGGGCGGCGATGGTCGGATTTGAGAGGAATCGTCGATGCTCCAGTGGCCGTGAAGCAAATCGGTCCGGTAATCATGATGACCCATTGAGGTGCGAAGGAGGACCCTATGCAAAGCGGAGGCTCTGATACGATCAGCCGATCGAATTATACACCGATTCTCAGGGTAAAGGACGGCAGCTACTGCTTTTTCATCCTGGAATTGAATATTCTTGCAGAAGGTCCGAGCATTCAGGAGGCTTATGACCTGCTGGAAACTCGAAAGAAGGATTACTTTGAAAAAACTAAATATTACGGTCTTGAAAATACCGTTGAAAATCCTGTTCCACTGCGAATCGGCAGACTGCTGTCGCACGATCTTTCCATTTTTTTCATCAAAACGCTGATCGTTGCCCTGGTTTTGTTCCTCCTTACTTTGGCATTTCTACCTGTGTTCTCCTCCGTTGTGCGTCATGAGATATCGGCAATCGGGGAAAGCATAAACAAGGTGAGCGCCCGTGCAGTCCTGAATATGCCAGGCAGGATCAATGAGGCACTGACGCAGATGCCGGATGAAGAAAAGAAGGTACTCGTCGGGGAATGGGGCCGTCTCTCCCTGAACATGAGGCAGATAGCCGATCAAACGGGAAGATCGCCTGAAGGCCAGAAGTTGAGAAGATAAACAAACTATGCAAAATCCCCTGCACCTCGTCATCGACGGCATCATCTACCAGTCCCAGTCCATGGGGGGGATCTCCCGGCTGTTCACGGAGATCCTGCCCCGCATGTGCGCTCAGGACGAGGCGGTGGACATGACCCTGTTCGTTGTCGGGAACAGCAGCCAGGCGCTGCCTGCCCATCCGCGGATCCACCCCCTGCGGATTTTCGATCCGCAGCCGTTCATGCGTCCGTCCTTTCTCTGGCGCTCCCTGGAGGAGCCGGCCCGGAAGGCCATGATGCGGCTCCGGCTGGGCACCGGACAAGGGAAAATCTGGCACTCGACGTACTTCTCGGAGCCGGGCCGGTGGGAAGGACGCAAAGTGTATACCGTGGCTGACATGATCCACGAGCGCTATCCGGACCTGTTCTTCGGCCCCGGCGGGGACGCATTCCGGGCGTTGAGGAAGCGTTGCGTTCTCTCGGCCGACGCCGTCCTCTGCATCTCCGAGGCGACCCGGAACGACATCCGGGAGATCTACGACTGGGACTCCGACCGGCTCCACGTCGTTCACCTGGCCGGCAGCGATTTCTTCCGGCCTCTTCGGGACGGCGAGTCGGAGAGCAACCATCCCGGCGAAAGACCATTTCTCCTCTACGTGGGCTCCCGGGCCCACTACAAGAATTTCGACGGGCTCCTCCGGGCCTACAGCCGCTGGGCTGAACGGTGCGATGTCGGACTCCTGGCCGTGGGAGCCCCCTGGACGCCTGTTGAGGCCGACCTCCTCCGGAAGCTGGGCCTCGCTGATCAGGTTCGCCTGCTCACGAACGTGGATGACGAGAGCCTTTGCCGGCTCTACAACCGTGCCGCGGCCTTTCTCTATCCCTCCCTTTACGAAGGCTTCGGCATTCCCCTGCTGGAGGCCATGGCAAGCGGGTGTCCCGTGGTGGCCTCCCGGATCGCCACGACGGTGGAGGTGGCGGGGGATTGCCCCATCTATTTCGATCCCATCGACGGGGATTCCCTCCTGGCCGCCCTCGACCAGGTGATGGGCGAGGGGAGGGATTCAAATCGTACCCGGGCCGCTCTCGCCCATGCCGGCCGTTATTCCTGGGACCGGACAGCCGCGGAGACGCTGCGTGTCTACCGGAGCATAGCGTGACGGTACGGTCGGGATTTCATATGGAGGCGCCTCGATGAAAAAGGCCCTGATTACCGGCATCACCGGCCAGGATGGCGCGTACCTGTCCCGATTCCTTTTGGACAAGGATTACCGGGTCTACGGCCTGGTGACCGATTATGACCGCACGCAACTGGCCAATCTGGCCTGGATCGACGCTCTGGAGCGCGTATCACTCGTTTCCGGCGACCTGCTGGACCTGCCGCGGCTCCAGGACCTGCTCGAAGAGGTGCAGCCGGACGAACTGTATCATCTGGCAGCCCAGAGCTCCGTCGCCCAGTCCTTCCGGGATCCCGTCGATACGGTGGCCTTCAACGTCCTGAGCACCCAGCATCTGCTGGAAGCGATCCGGACGCTGGCCCTTCCCGCCCGGTTCTACCATGCTTCGTCCAGCGAGATGTACGGCCGCGTCAGGACCTTGCCGGTCGTTGAGGAATCGGTCTTCCATCCCGTCAGTCCTTACGCCATCTCCAAGGCGGCGGGTCACTGGCTGGCCGTCAACTACAGGGAGGCTTATGGACTCTTCTGCTGTTGCGGCATCCTCTTCAACCATGAATCTGTGCTTCGTCCCCCCAACTACGTCACCAAGAAGATCGTCTCCGCAGCGGTCCGGATCGCGAAAGGATCCCGGGAGAAGCTGACCCTCGGGAATGTGGAAATCCGACGGGACTGGGGGTATGCCCCGGAGTACGTCAAATCCATGTGGCTCATGCTCCAGCAGGACGAGCCGGACGAGTATGTCATCGCAACCAACGAGGCCCACAGCCTTCGAAGCTTTGCCGCCACCGCTTTTGCCTGCCTTGACATGGACTGGGAGGAGCACACCATGATCGACCGGACCCTCTTCCGTCCGTCCGACATCGACGTGATCTGCGGCAACCCCGCCAAAGCCAGGAACAAGCTGGGATGGGAGTACGACATGACCTTCGACGGGCTGGTACGGCGGCTTGTGGAGGAGGAGCAGGCCCGGCAGACGGCCGGTCCTGAGGATGGATGCCCCGCCCGGATGACATGACGAAGCGTTCTCCCCTTCTGGCGGAGCTCCCTACGCCCCCACACGGGCGGACCGGCTGGCCCTGGACGGAGGCCTCCCCGCTGCCGGCTCCCGACCTGCCCGAAGGGGCGGTGTGGCCGCGGATCACCGTCGTCACGCCGTCTTACAACCAGGGGGCCTACCTGGAAGAGACCGTCCGCTCGGTCCTCCTGCAGGGTTACCCAAACCTGGAGTTCATTGTCGTGGATGGCGGGAGCACCGACGAGACCCTTGCCGTCATCCGCCGCTACGAGCCCTGGATCACCTACTGGGTGAGCGAGCCCGATGCCGGCCAGACCGACGCGATCCGGAAAGGTGTCGGGAAATCCTCGGGGGAGATCCTCGCGTGGCTCAACTCGGATGACTTTTATGCCCCCGGAGCACTCCTGGTTGTGGGCGCCCGCTTTGCCAAGGCGCCGCAAGTGGACCTCCTGTACGGCGACTGTGCGATGGTTGACGGTGCGGGCCGCCTGATGGACCATTTCCGGGTCCGACAGGGAGGGCTTCCGGAACTTCTGGAAGAGAATTTCATACCCCAGCCCGGGGCGTTCTGCCGCCGGGAGATCTGGGAGGCCGTGGGCGGACCGGACCCGGCCCTCCAGTTCGTCATGGACTACGACCTCTGGATCCGCCTCTTCCTGGCGGGGGTCCGGGCCGAGTACCTGCCGGTCCTCCTCGCGTGGTTCCGTTACCATCAGGATTCCAAGTCGGTCGTCCAGTCCGTCCGGTTCGGCTACGAATTCCTGGGTGTCCTGGACCGGATTGCCGGGGAACTGCCGGAGGACCGTCTCCGAAAAGCCTGCCTGAAGTCGTACTACAAGACCTTCCGCCTCATTCTTGCCTGGCGCGAGATCGCGGCGGCGGAAGGAAACGGATCCCGGGAAGCCGTCGCGGGCGACCTGGCCTGCTGGGCGGCGCACCTGCGGGGAAACATGGCAGCATACCGGCGGTACCCCCGGCTCCTTGGCCTCAGCTACTACTGCATCGGCAAGTACTACTGCCTGCAAGGGGCCATGGAGGAAGGGAGGCGTTTCCTCGGGGATGCCCTGAGGATCCCCGGGGGTCTCCTCAGCCGGGCGCTGCCGGGGAGGCTCGCGGCCTCCCTCGGGAAAGGCCCCTTTGCCTGGTACCACCGACGCTGCAAGGCCATCGCGGGCCGCCTGCGGTGGGGCCGGTCCTGAGGGGCCTGTGAATATCCTTCTGTGTGCCGAGTGGTTCGCTCCCAGTGTCGGGGGGGTCCAGCGAGTCATCCGGGAGCTCGGGGAGACGCTTTCCCGGCGGGGCTACAATGTCACGGTGGCCACGACGAGGATGGACGAGCGGTCCTTCGACGCGCTGAACGGGGTCCATATCCGGCAGTTCGCCGTCTCCGGAAACGGGGTGGAAGGGATCCGGGGGGACGCGGAGGCGTACCGGCGGTTCGTTCTCGACGGCGGATTCGACTCGATGCTCGTTTACGCCGCCCAGCAGTGGACGTTCGATGCCCTCTGGCCGATCCTCGATCGGATCCCGGCCCGCAAGATTCACGTCCCCTGCGGGTATTCCTGCCTTTACGAACCGGGTTACAGCGAATACTACCGCCAAATGCCGGACGTCCTTAGGCGGTTCGATCACCTGGTGTTCAACGCCACGGATTATCGGGACATCCGGTTTGCCAGGGAGAACGGATTGGAACGCTTTTCGGTCCTTCCGAACGGAGCCAGCGAAAAGGAATTCGCCGCCTCTCCCGTCCCGGATCTGCGGCAGCAGCTCGGCATTGACCCGGATGCCTTCGTCTTCCTGTCCGTCGGAACCCCCCCCTTTGCCAAGGGGCATGCGGAGGTGGCCCAGGCCTACGCCGGGGCCTCTTTCCCCTTTCCAACCTGCCTGGTCCTGGACGGCCGCTACGAGCGGCGGGACCAGCCTCCGACGCAGGGTCCCGGAGACCGGATCCGTCTTCATCTGCGGGCGCTCCTGAAAAAGGTGCTGCTGGGGCGGGAGAATCCCGTGCGGAACCTTCTCCTTGCCTATCGGAGCATCCTGCGGCAGCGGGATAAGCAGATCGTCTTCACCGACCTGCCCCGGGAAAAGATGATCGCCGCCTTCTTCACGGCAGACCTCTTCGTCTTCGCATCGCGGGTGGAGTACTCTCCCCTCGTCCTCTTCGAGGCCGCCGCTGCGGGGCTGCCGTTTCTGACGGTGCCCGTCGGCAATGCCGAAGAGATCGCACAATGGACCGGGGCCGGGGAGATCGTCCCTGCCGAGCGGGATCGGGTTGAAAACACTCGCGTCTCCGCGGACGTTCTCTCGCAGGCCATGGCCGGTCTGGCGGTGGACAGGGAGCGGCTCATGACGCTCGGGCGGCAGGGGCGGGAAAGATGGCGGCAAAATTATACGTGGGAGAAAATCGTCGGACGGTATGAAGAAATCCTCTGCAGCGACGGTCCGGGAAGGTCGTAGGGAGAAACCATGAAGATTCTTGTCATGTGCGGGGGACGCGGCCGGCGCCTGGGAACGCTAACGGACCGGGTTCCCAAACCTCTGGTCTGCCTCAACGGGAAGACCATCCTGGAACTCAAGATCGAGGAATACCTGAGGCAGGGATGCAGGGACTTCATTTTCTGCGTCGGATACCGGGGGGATCTCATCCGGGAGGCGGTGCGACCGTATGAGGATCGCATGGAGGCCGTCTTCTCCGACGCCGGGGAGGACGCCGGCATCCTGGAGCGCCTCTGCCATGCCCGGGATCTGTTCAACGACCGGGTTTTCATGACGTACGGGGACACCTTCACCAACCTGTCCCTGTCAAGACTGTTCGCCTTCCACGAGGAGGGCGGCCACGAAGCGACCCTCGTCACGGCCTCCATCCAGAATCCCTTCGGGCTGGTGGAGTTCGACGGCCGCAGCCGGGTGACCAGTTTCCGGGAGAAACCGGTCCTGCAGTACTACATCGGTCATGCCGTGATCCGGAAATCGGCCCTCCGGTTCGTACCCGAGGAGATCCGCCGCATGAGGGATGGGGAGGGCCTGGTGGCCTTCTTCAAGATTCTGATGGCCATGGAAAAGCTCGGGGCCTACGAGCACAAGGGGCTGGAGATCAGCTTCAACACGCCCGACGAGCTGAAGGTAGCGGAAGAAAAGCTCTGTCAATTCTATACGATGTCCGAGGTGGAAGATGGACTGGAAGGATAAGCGCGTTCTGGTGACGGGAGGGGCCGGCTTCATCGGCTCCCATTTGACGAAGCGGATGGTCCGGCTGGGAGCGCGTGTGTCCGTCCTGGTGAAATACCGGAGCATCATCGACAATGTCCGCCTGAGTCCGGTCTGGGACGACATCGAGGTGATCGAGGGGGATCTCCGGAACATCGATTCGCTGAGACAGTTCCGCGACGCGTCCTACGACGCGGTCTTTCACCTCGCGGCGTACAACCACGTCGGAGACAGTTTCCTTCATGTCAGCGAAGCCCTCCAGTCCAATGCGGTAGCGACGGCCAATCTTCTGGAATACGCTCCGGATTTCGGACGGTTCGTCTACATTTCCTCGTCGGAGGTCTACGGGTATCAGACGGCGGTTCCCTTCGCGGAGGAATTCATGCCGTTTCCCATCTCACCGTACGCCATCGGCAAATACGCGGGAGAGCTCTACGCCAGAATGAAGCGGCACGTTACGAACCAGCCCATCGTCTGCGTGCGGCCATTCAACACGTTCGGCCCCTACCAGAGCGAGCGGGCCGTGATTCCCGAGCTGATCGTCCGCTGCCTCCGGGGGCTCCCCGTGGAGACCACGGAGGGCATCCAGACGAGAGAATTCAACTTTGTCGACAACATCATCGACGCCTTTGTACAGGTGGCCGGAATGCCGGATCCTCCGCTGGACAAGGTCGTCAACATCGGCTCCAACCGTGAGATCGCCATCCGGGATCTGGTCCGCCGGATCCACGAGGCGACGGGATCGAGCTCGGAACTCCGGATCGGCCACCTCCCGAACCGGCCGACGGAGATCTGGCGCATGTGCGCTGCCAATGAACGGGCCGCGGAGCTCCTGGGGTGGACCCCCCGGGTAGCCTTCGAGGAAGGGCTGGAGCGGACGGTCGCCTGGTACCGCCGGTACCTGGAGGTGTTCCATCAGCCCCGGTCCGCCCTCAACGAGCTGTGACGCGGGGAAGCCCTTCATGAGGATCGGGATCACCGGGACACAGGGATTCATCGGCGGCTTCCTATGCCGCTTCCTGTCCGGGGAGGGGCACGAGGCGGTCTCGCTGGACGCCTTCACCCGCCGTGGGGCGGCGGAGCCGGACCGGGGAACGATTCCCGGCGGGCTGGCGTGGGTTCTCCATTTCGGGGCCTCCACGTCGATCCCCCGGAGCTTCGAGGACCCCTTCGGCGTGTACGCCAACAACACGGAGGCGACGCTCCGTGCCCTGGAGATCGCCCGGCTCTCCCGGGCCTCGTTCCTGTTCATGAGCTCCTACGTCTACGGCCGGCCGCAGTACCTCCCCATTGATGAGTCCCATCCCGTCGAGGCGCTGAATCCCTACATGGGGAGCAAGATCGCCGGCGAGTCGATCTGCCGCCAGTGGGGCGGCCTCACGGGCATTCCCGTCGTCGTTCTGCGCGGCTTCCTGATCTACGGGGACAGCCGGTCGCCGGGCCGCCTGATCCCGGACCTGCTGGCGTCGGCGCGGAGCGGGGCGGCTTTCACGCTCCGGGACCCGGCGCCCCGGAGGGACTACCTCTACATCCGGGATTTTGCCGAACTTGTCCGGAAGATCCTATCCACGGAGCCGGTGCCGGCGGGAACGTACAACGTCGGCGGGGGCGAGATCCACAGCAACCTGGACGTAGCCGAGCGGGTCCGCCGGCTTGCACCAAGGCCTTTCAACCTGGCGATCGCGGACACGCCCAGGAGAAACGACGTCGACGACATCGCCGCGGACATCCGTCTCGTGAAGCGGACCTTTGACTGGGAGCCGCGATACACCCTCGATCAAGGGGTGAAGGAAGTCCTGCGAGCGACACAGGCCGACATGTCTTCAGACTGACCCTCGCGGTCGTTTTGCTTTTCCACTACCCGAAAGGAGACATCCCGGAATGCCACCGGAAGACCTGCTCGCCTACAAATCGAATACGTATTCGCAGAATGGCGAGGACGGTGTCATCGCCGCCATTTTCGACAGGATCGGGACGACAACGAGGACCTGCTGCGAATTCGGCGCGTGGGACGGCGTCCATCTGAGCAACTGCCGCCGGCTCATTCTCGAGGGCTGGTCCGCCCTGATGATCGAAGGCGATCCCGAGCGGTTCCACCTGCTCGTCTCGTGTTACGCGGACAAACCGTCGGTCGTGTGCGTCAACCGCTTTGTCGACAAGGGGCCCAACAGCCTGGACTCAATCATGAAAGAGAACGGGATCGGAGACCTGGATTTCCTGAGCATCGACATCGATGGACTGGATTACGAGATCCTCGAAGCACTGACCGTCCGTCCCCGCGTGATCTGCATCGAGGTCAACGCGGGGCACGATCCCGATTTGAAGACAAGGATCGATCGTCGCGTTGCGCAGGACAACGTCGGCCAGCCGCTCCGGACATTTGTGGAGATGGCGGACGCGAAGGGGTATGCCCTTGTCTGCTACACGGGCAACGCCTTCTTCGTTCGCCGTGACGCGATCGACGGTTCCCGGCTCCCTGTCCTGACCGGCCGGCAGGCCTATGAATACTTCCTCGGGCGACTATCGCCGACGGAAAGGGAATGGCTGTACCTTGTCAATCTCGGACTGGTGAATCCCGGTGTTTCGTTCGCAAACCCGTTCCTGACGCGTGGTGCCCTGGGGATCCGCCCGCTCAGGGCTTTTCGGCTCTCGCTGAGGCCGGCGATCTTCCGATTCCTGAGGATGATCCGGCAGGGCCGGAGGGGAAGGCTTCCGACCTGACGTACGGAGGCACGGGGGGGTGGACCCTCGGGGGGATGAACAGACAGCGGTGGAAGGCTTCAAGTCGATGGAAAGGGCAGACACACCACTGGTGATCGTTCGCCTGAACGGCGGGCTGGGCAACCAGTTGTTCCAGTACGCGACGGGCCGGATGCTCGCCGATCACCACCGGACGGAGCTGAAACTGGACCTATCGGCCTTTCATACCGGCAAGGAACGCACCTACCGTCTGAATCACCTCCGGGTTCGGGAACGCATCGCCGGCGACGACGAAATCGACGCCCTCTGCGGACCGCCCCGGAACTCGTTTCGGGGGATTGTCTTCCGTCTCCTGCAGAGAATGAGACCGTACCACCGGCGTTTCGTTTTCCAGGAAAGGTGCATTGGCCGTTACGATCCGGACATTCTCAGAACCCCGAAGAGCGTCTACCTCCGTGGCTACTGGCAGAGCGAGAAATACTTTCTGACGGTCGCCGGCGACATCCGGAGGGAGATCGCCGAAATCGAACCCCGGGACGCCCACAGCCGGGAGATGGAGAAGGAGATGCTCCGGACCGCCTCCGCGAGCGTCCATGTCCGACGGGGTGACTATGTGACGGACCCCGCCGCCTGCGAGGTCCACGGCCTCTGCGACGGGGATTATTACCGGCGGTGCGTACGGTTCCTCGATGAACGGGTGAAAAACCTCCGCCTGTTCATATTTTCCGACGAGCCCGATTGGGTGCGGCGGAACATGGATCTGGGAAGCTCGGCTGTCGTGGTGGATCACAACGGCGGGGAAAGGGACTACGAAGACCTGCTGCTCATGAGCCGATGCCGTTACCACATCGTCGCGAACAGCAGCTTCAGCTGGTGGGGAGCCTGGCTGTGCGATTTCCAGGACAAGATCGTCCTGGCGCCCCGGAACTGGTTCCGGGCAGGCGTCCTGGAAGAGACGGACATCGTTCCGGATTCCTGGATCAGGATGTAAGGAAGGGCATGATTTCAAAGGATCGCAGGCGGAAGGCGGAACAGGAGCAGGAGAAATGAAGGCCCTCGTGCTGGGCGGCAACGGATTCATCGGATCCCATCTGGTGGACCGTCTGCTGGCGGAGGGCCACGACGTTCGGGTGTTCGACAAGTACGGGGAACGCTTTCGTCCCTCTCTGCGCGGGGTGGACTATCACCTCGGCGATTTCGGCAACCGCGGCCTCCTGGCGGAGGCACTTCGCGGTCGGGAGGTGGCGTACCACCTTGTCTGGAACACCCTTCCGAAAACGTCCAATGACGATGCCCCCTTTGACGTCTCTTCCAACCTGGCGGACACCCTTTTTCTCCTCGAGGAGTGCGTGCGCCATAAGATCGGCCAGATCGTCTTCGTCTCTTCGGGCGGCACGGTGTACGGGAATCCCCGGAGCCTGCCCGTTTCCGAGGACAGCCCGACGGAACCGCTCTGCTCGTACGGCATCACGAAGCTGGCGGTGGAAAAATACCTGGCCCTGTACCGCCATCTCCATGGACTGGATTACACGATTCTCCGTCCCTCCAATCCATACGGCTTCCGGCAGGATCCGCAGGGGGCCCAGGGGGCCGTTTCCGTTTTCCTGTGGCGGCTGGCCCGCGGAGAGGCGGTGGAGATCTGGGGAGATGGCAGCATCATCCGGGATTACCTGTACATCGGAGACCTGGTGGACGGAATCTATCGGGCCTCCGTGGCCCGGACGCCTTCCCGGATTTTCAACCTCGGAAGCGGCCGGGGGACCTCCCTCAATCAGGTGCTGTCGACGATCCGGGCAGCCACGGGGCGGGAGCCGACTGTCCATTACACGGAGGGAAGGCGGTTCGACGTCCCGGAGATCTGTCTTGATATCGAAAGGGCGAGACGCGAACTGGGATGGGAGCCCTCGACCTCCCTCGAGGAAGGTGTCGGGAGGACCTGGAGCCAGATCCTGGAGGTCTGCCGACCGTGAGTTCCCCGAAGGTGACGGTCCTGATGCCGGTCCACAACGGCGCTCCCTACCTGGAGCGCGCCGTGGACAGCATCCTGCGCCAGACTTGCGAAGCGTTCGAGCTGCTGGTCATCGACGACGCCTCCACCGACGAAAGCTGGGACATTTTGTCCGCCCTGCACGATCCGAGGATCCGGCTTGTCCGGCACGAAAAGAACAGGGATCTGGTCGCGACCCTCAACGAGGGGCTGGATCTGGCCCGCGGGGAGTATGTCGCCCGCATGGACCAGGACGACATCAGCCTGCCGGAGCGCCTGGAGAAGCAGGCGGCGTTCCTGGAGCGACACGGGGACGTGGGCATCGTGGCTGTGGGAGCGAGGCTGATCGACGAGCGGGACCGTCCCCGAGCCGTCCTGCCCCTCCTGGCGGGTCACGGCCTGCTCCGCTGGTCTTTCTGCTTCGGTTGCCCCATCGCCCATGCGGGCGTGATGATGCGCCGCTCCCTGATCCTCGAACTGGGCGCCTACCGGGAAGAGGCCTTCCGGTGCGAGGATTATGACCTCTGGACCCGGGCGGCGGATAAAACCAGGCTGGCGATGCTCCCGGAGGTTCTGCTGCTGCTGCGCCGGCATGCCTCGAGCATGACCCGCGTCTGGCCGGAGGACAACGTCCGCAACGCCCTCCGCGTCGCCGGCGCTCACATCCGGACAATCCTGGGCGAGGAGCCCCCGCCGGGCGCGCTCCGCACCCTCTGGCTTCAGGATGTAAGGGTGCCCGCCGATGCGGTGGCCGCGGCGGATTGGATGGGCCGTCTCCAGGATTCGGTCCTGTCCGATCCCTCACTGAATCCCGCGGAGAAAGAAATCATCCGCCTCGACGCCGCGGCAAGGCTGTTCAAGCTTTTCATGCGGGGGATCTCGCATCCCGGGGTATGGCCCATCCTCGGCCGGTCCCTGAAGGCGGATCCGTTTGTGGTCGTCCGGCAGGCCCTGTCGTTTCCGCGGCGGCTTTTCCCCGGCATGGGGCTATCATGAAACGGAAGATCCTGATCTGGCCGTCCACCTATCCGACGGAGGGTTCCTTCGTCAGCGGGATCTTCACCAAGGAGCAGGCCGAGGTCCTCTCGAGGCGCTACGATGTGGCGGTGGGCCTGGCGCGGATCCCCAGCTGGAGGAGGATGCTCGAGGGAAAGGATCGGCCCCGGACGGTGGAGCAGGTTCAGAACGGTCTCCCCGTGTTTCGGCAGGAAGCCATCGCCCCACCCCGTTCCTTTGCCCTGCGCATCCTTTTCTACCGCCTGCTGGCGGAAACGCTCTTTGCCAGGGTTGTGTCCCGTTGGGGGCGGCCGGACCTGATCCACGCCTACATGGTCTACCCGGCCGGATGGACGGCAGTCCGGGTCGCGAAACGGCACGGCATTCCCGTCGTCCTGACCGAATACACGGGACCCTTCTCGGTGCACCTGGAAACGCGCCTGCAACGGCGACTGGTCCGGGAGACCCTCGATTCCTGCGATCACCTTGTGACCGCCAGTCCGGGGCTGGCGAGGGAGATCGAATCGTTTCAGCCGGTGAGGAAGGTCTCCCCTCTCGGGATTATGGTGAAAACAGGGTTCTTCACGCCTTCCCCCGATGACGAGCCACCCGGTCCGCGCACCCGCTTCCTGACCGTGGCGCTCCTGGATCCGGCCAAGGGGATCCACAACCTCGTGGAGGCCCTGCATCTCCTCGAGAAAAAAGGATTCGCGAACTGCGAACTCTGGATCGGCGGCGACGGTCCGGCACGGGCAGCGCTGGAAGTGCAGGCAAAGCGCCTCGGGGTCGATGGCCGCTGCCGCTTCCTGGGGCTCCTCAAGCCGGCGGAGGTCCGCACATGGATGCGTCGGTGCGACGTCTTTGTTCTGCCAAGCCTCGTGGAGACCTTCGGGGTGGTCATCGGGGAGGCGATGGCCTGCGGGAAGCCGGTGATCGCAACCCGCTGCACCGGTCCGGAGTTCATCCTTACAAAGGAGAACGGCCTGTTGGTCGATATAGACAGCAGCCGGGATCTTGCCGCGGCCATGGAGCGGGTCCTGGCGGGAGCCGTCCGCTATGAGGAGTCTGTGATTCGCAGGACGGTGACGGACCGCTTTGGAGAAGATGCGTATCTGGACAATCTGTCCCGGATTTACGAGTCGCTGATGGCGGCTCCGGGTGGTCGCTGAGCCGGTATGTGCGGCATTGCCGGAATCATAAACAAAGACGCCGGGCCCGCCGGGCAGGAGATCCTTCAGGCCATGATGGCGGTCATGGGGCATCGGGGCCCCGACGATGAAGGGGTCTATGCGTCCGGTCAGGTAGCCCTGGGCCACCGGCGCCTGTCCATCATCGACCTGTCCCCCGCTGGGCACCAGCCCATGCGCTATGGCAACCTGGTGATCGTTTACAACGGGGAAATATACAACTATTTGGAATTGCGTCAGGAACTGGAAACCCAGGGGCACCGGTTCGAGACCGGGTCGGACACGGAAGTGATTCTTCACGCCTACGACGCGTGGGGAGAGGCGTGCCTCCAACGCTTCACAGGCATGTGGGCCTTTGCGATTCTCGACGAAGCGAAACGGGAGGTCTTCTTCGCCCGGGACCGTTTCGGGATCAAGCCCCTGTATTACTCCGACGGGGAGAATCGATTCCTCTTTGCCTCGGAGATCAAGGCCGTCCTGGCGGGCGGCGCACCCGCCCGCGTCAACGACCAGCGACTCGTCGAGTATATCGTCGTGGGGACAACGGATCACACGGAGGAGACCTTTTTCTTCGGCATCCGGCAGATCCTCCCGGGGTGCTGGATGCGTATCGACCTTCCCTCCTTCCGGATCCGGACGGAGCGATACTTCGATCTGACCGGCCGGCCGGACTCGCTGCCTCCGACGGTCGAGGACTTTGCGGACCGCCTGGAGCGCTCCGTCCGTCTCCACCTGCGGAGCGACGTTCCCGTCGGGACCTGCCTGTCAGGGGGGCTCGACTCGTCCGTGGTTGCCGCCCTGGCGGCGGCCATGAACCGGGAGAACGGGAACAGCCGGTTCGACGCCGTCACGGCCCGCTCGGAAAGTCCGGAAACGGACGAGACCCCTTACGCCCGGCTGGTCGCCGAGCACTGCGGCCTCCAGTGGCACGTCGCCGCTCCCGGCTACGACGATTTCGCGGAGCACATCGAGCGGTGCCTCTGGTTTCAGGAAGAGCCCGTCGGCAGCCCTTCCGTCTTCATGCAGTACTGGGTCATGAAGACGGCGAAAGAGGCGGGCCTGAAGGTCATGCTGGACGGTCAGGGAGGCGACGAGATCCTTCTGGGGTATGAACGCTACTACATAGCCTTTTTCTGGGAGCTTTTCCGGAAGGGCCGCCTGCGAAGCCTCCTGGAGGAATACGGCCTGGCCATCCGGAATTCCCGCATGGGATTCTGGTGGTTCCTCGCCTCCGTGGGCTATTTCTCCAGTTTTCCCCTCCGCCGGGCCGTCCTGCACAGGCGGGCGCGGTTCCTGAAGCCGGAGTCCCTGGAGCGCTCGAATTCCATGATCCGCAGCCTCTCCCGGGACGTCTTCCGGCTCCGGAAACTGCAGGCCAAGGAAGTCATGGGACAGCAGCTTCCCCACCTCCTTCGTTACGAGGACCGCAACTCCATGGCCTTTTCCATCGAGGCCAGGGTCCCCTATATCGAGGGGGACTGTGTCCGGACGGCCCTGGACCTGCCCGCGGAATGGAAGATCCGGGGAGGATATACCAAGTATCCGCTTAGAAAAATGGCGGAAAAGATCCTGCCGGGGGAAATCGCCTGGCGGCGCAACAAGTTCGGCTTCGAGGCGCCCGCCGATTTGTGGCTGAAACGGCATCAGGCAATCATGCAGGCCGAGATCGATCGCTCAAGCTTGCTCAACAGAGTTTGCAAACAGATTCCCGACCTCGGAACTTTAAATACTGAAATGCAGTGGCGTCTTTATAACATCGCCATCTGGGAGAAGATGTTCGATGTCTTATCGCAGGATTGATCAGAGGCTCTCTCAATTCGCCCGCAGCCCATTCATTATAGGCACCGAACAAATGATCGCATAGATGGAATGAGGATGACCAATTCATTGAAAAGTATGCGTGCCTATACAGCAAAGACGTTCTTTTCCTTTGAATTCGTTTTCCTGTTATTTCTGTTTGCAGGTTGCTACAAGGCCCGTCCCTGGCTGCACTGGGTTCCTGTCGATTTGACGGCGCTTTTCTTTGCCATGAGTGTTGCCGTGGGGATGTTCATCCTGGCGAGGAAAAAGGCTCGTTTTGCCGGGGATGCTTTAATCGTGGTCGGCATTGGCGGTTTCTTGTTTCTCTATGCCACCGTGAGTTTGACCTGGTCTCCAGGTGTGCTCTATGCCGGGAAGAAAGCTCTGTATCTCTGTACTCTTACATTTTGGCCTCTGATTGCCGCAGCTTTGATTGTCGCTGACCGTGCTGAGCGGGTCCGATATTTCCTGGGAGGCCTTTTCTTCTTTGCCCTGTGGTTTGCCGTGGAATCTCTCTTTTCGTTTTTCCAATCCTCAGACCAGAGGCTTTGGGCGATCGGCGTTGCCGTAGACGGCGCCGACTACATTTCAATCGGAAGGATCATCAGTCTGGGTGCAATCTCCATATATGGCTACTATATGCTGAATGCCGAATCGGGTCTATCCATGTTCTTGTCATTGGCTCTTCTATGTTGTTTTGTTTTCGTATTGATGATTCTGGGAGGCCGAGGACCTCTTCTGGGGATGATCGTTTCATTTGCCCTGATCCCGATTGCAGGATGGAAAAAGAGCTCTCCGTTCCATCTATGGAACAGAAAGCATGTCTTCCTGATGTGTATTGCGATTCTGGCTGTCGCTATCCTGGCTGGCTATATGGTGTCACACAGTTCACTCATGCCAACCATCAGAAGGACATATTATCTGTTTGTCGGCATAGGGGAAAGTCCGCTGCTTCGGCTGGATTATTATTGGAGAGCGTTAAGACTTTGGGTGGAGGCACCAATCCTGGGACATGGACTCGGTAGCTGGCCCTTGCTGGTTGGTTTTGGGGACATCAAAGAGTATCCTCACAACGTCATTTTAGAACTGCTGGTTGAACTCGGTCTGGTGGGTTTTCTTCTGTTTCTGGCCATTCCCTTGAGGGCGCTGTATCAAAACAGGTTTTTGAAGGCCACGCAATGCGTCCCGACATTGTTGATTATATTGATGATATTTGTTGATCTGTTTGTGAACGCCCTTTGCTCGGGCGACCTTTCGGATAACAGGCTTCTGTTTGCTGCTGCGGGCATGCTTGTGATGAGAGACGGCAATCACACGGATCCGACCGGTGCTCCAGGATAGAACAAGGAGACGGCGTCACATATGAGATGAGAAAAACAAAATGAAGCTGTCCGATTTTGTCCATCATGTTTTCACGGTTGGTTTGGGAAGTGTCGGTGCCTTTTTATTGAATATTGCGGTGATCCCGCTTATTACACGCCTCTATGCACCAGAGGCTTACGCGGGATGGGCACTGATGATGAGTACCGCAATTCTGTTCAGTTCCATTGCAACGTTGCGCTTTGAACTTGCCCTGGTTCTTCCCAGGTCAGACGAGGAGGCTTCGAATCTTTTCGTTATCTGTCTGGCTGTTTCGTTACTCGTTGCGGTGGCATCCGGTCTGTTGCTGCCGTTGTTCCAGGATGATCTGATTGGCAGAGGGTTCCGCCAGGAACTGAAGCATTGGTTATTGTACATATCCTATCTTGTCGCAGTAACGGGATTTTACCAAGCATGTGTGCACTGGTGTGTGAGAATGAAGGAATTTCAATGGTACGCGATGATGCAGTTACTCTTGCCTCTGATGGTGTGCCTGGTGCAAATCATAATGGCCACAGTTGGCCGGAAAGATTCCTCGGGTCTGATCATCGGGACTTTGGCCGGCCAGTCCATTGTGATTATTCTCATGCTCGCATTGATACTGGCTAAATACGGACGTGCTATTGCCCACGGTGTCTCAATGGAGGAAATTTTACGTTTGTTTTCTCGCTACCGTGTATATCTGACTCACATGACGCCTTACACCCTGATAGGGACTTTTCGCGAGCGGGTTCCGTATTTTTTGCTTGCTGGTTTTGCCAGCAAGGAAAGCCTTGGTTTTTATGGATTGTCTTCACGTGTGATCAATGTGCCAAATAGCCTTCTCAGCAGTGCCATACGGCCTGTCTTTTTCCAGAGCGGAGCAACCGCGGGCTTGGAAGTTCTTGAGGGGAGATTGAAAACACTTCTATATGCAATCTCGATTTGCGCCGTTCCCTTCTGGGTTCTCTTTCTTTTTCACGCCGAGACTCTGTTTGCGTTATTTTTTGGCGAGGCTTGGCGTGAGGCAGGTATCTACGCCGCCGTTCTTTCAGCTCCCATCATTCCAAAACTCCTTAGTAATTGGATGGATCGGTCATTTGACGTTCTTGGCCGTCAGCGCCTCCTGTTCAAGCTGGATTTTGTCTCATCCGTCATTGTCATCGGGTTGTTCACGCTGGTGATGGTTTTACTGGAGAACATACTTCTGGCGATTGTTCTGCAATCGTTAACATTAACAATTTACCATTTCTATCTTCTCCATGTCATTTTCAGCGAGGCTGATTTCAAGAAACTGAAGCTGATGGGCCTGCTGAAGCTCCTTGCCGGTTTGGTTGCTGTTTCAGGAGCACTCAGCTGCATCTGTATGATATTACTTCATCCGTTTGCAGCAATTGTTGTGAACGGTACGGTCATCATTCTTTGTATGGTTGTTCACATATCCTGCTCCGGCTTGTTTGCAGAAGGGGTGTAGCGTGATCATTATCGTCGACTATGGGGTGGGGAATCTCGGATCACTCCGGAACATGCTGAAGAAGATCGGCCGGGAGGCCATGATTTCCCAGGATCCCCAGGTCGTCGGGCAGGCGGACAAAATCATCCTGCCGGGAGTGGGTTCCTTCGATCATGCGATCGAGAACCTCCGCTCGACGGGGCTCATGCCCGTCCTGAATGAGAGCGTCCTGAGCCGGAAAATTCCGGTCCTCGGGGTCTGCCTGGGGATGCAGCTCATGACCGGCCGGAGCGAGGAAGGGGTTCTGCCGGGACTTGGCTGGATCGACGCCGAGACCGTGCGCTTCCGGTTTGACGAGTCCCGTCGGCACCTGAAAGTGCCCCACATGGGGTGGAATACGATCCGGGTGCGGGGCGCGAACCCGCTTTTCGAGGAGATGGCGGAGGGCAGCCGGTTCTATTTCGTCCACTCCTATCACGTGCAATGCCGCGCCGGGGCGGATGTGCTGGCGACGACGGATTACGGAGGAGATTTCGTGTCCGCGTTTGCGAGGGACAACATCATCGGAGTTCAGTTCCATCCGGAGAAAAGCCACCGGTTCGGTATGCGCCTCCTGAAGAACTTCGCGGAAAAATGCTGATTACGAGAGTGATTCCCTGCCTGCTGCTCAAGGGCCGGGGCCTGGTCAAGACCGTCCGGTTCAAGGATCCGACGTACGTCGGAGACCCCATCAACGCCATCAAGATCTTCAACGACAAAGAGGTGGACGAACTCGCCTTTCTCGACATAACGGCGACGATCGAGAAAAGGCCTCCGCCCTATCAGGTGATTTCGGAGATAGCCAGCGAGTGCTTCATGCCGCTGGCATATGGCGGCGGAATCCGGAGCCTCCAGGAGATCGAGAAGATCTTCAGCCTGGGGGTCGAAAAGGTCTGCCTCAACTCCGCGGCGGTTGAAGATCCCGACCTGGTTCGGAATGCGGCGAAGGCCTTCGGGAGCCAGAGCATCGTCGTTTCCGTGGATGTAAAGAAGAGCCTCTTCGGGAAGTATGAGATTTTTACGCACGGAGGGCGCCGGAACGCGCGGAAGGACATCCTGGCCCATGTCCGCCACATGGAGGAGATGGGGGCCGGGGAGCTTCTGCTCACCTCGATCGATCGGGACGGTACGCAGCAGGGTTACGACCTGGAACTGGTCGGACGGGTGGCGGAGGCGGTCGGGATTCCGGTGATCGCCTGCGGAGGCGCCGGCGGCCTTTCGGACATTACAGCGGCGGTGAAGCGCGGGGCCGCCGCAGCCGCTGCGGGCAGCCTGTTCGTGTTTCACGGGCGCCACCGGGCGGTTCTCATCAGCTATCCGTCCAGGGAAGAACTGGACGCGGCCTTTCCGGCCGCTCCGGACAGGGAGACGTAAATGGAAAGACCTTACCGGATCTGCACATACTGCATCATGGACACGTCGGACCCGGACATTTCGTTCGACGGGCAGGGGCGCTGCAACCATTGCCGGAATTACGAGGTCCGGGCGGCCTCGGAGGTGTTCCGGGGAGAAGAAGGAAGGCAAAGGCTCGAGGCCATGGTCGAGCGGATCCGGGAACGGGGCCGGGGGAAGGACTATGACTGCATCATCGGGGTGAGCGGCGGGGTCGACAGCACGATGGTGGCCTACACGGTCCGGAAACTGGGGCTGAGACCCCTGGCCATTCATTTCGACAATGGATGGGACACCGAACTGGCGGTGGACAATATCAAGAAGACGCTCGACCGGCTGGGCATCGATCTGCAGACCCACGTGGTGGACTGGGAGGAATTCAAGGATCTCCAGCTGTCCTTCCTGAAAGCCTCCGTGGCCAACTGCGAGATTCCAACCGATCACGCCATCACGGCCCTCCTGTTCAATGCCGCGGCGAAACACAACATCCATTACATCTTCGGGGGAGGAAACGTCGCCACGGAGGGCATTCTCCCGTTCAGCTGGGGATATTACAACCAGGACCGGAAGCACCTGGAAGCGGTGCACCGGATCTACGGCACGATTCCCCTGAGGACAACGCCCAGGATCAGCCTGACGCGATTCCTGTACCTCGTCTTCGCCCGGGGAATCCGGCTCATACCCATTCTCAACTACGTGGACTACAACAAGGCCCGGGCCATGAAAATTATCCAGGAGGAACTGTGCTGGCGCTACTACGGCGGAAAGCACTACGAATCCATCTACACCCGCTTTTTCCAGGGCTACATCCTTCCCCGCAAGTTCGGGTTCGACAAGCGCCGGGCCCACCTGTCCACGCTCGTCTGTTCCGGTGAAATGAGCCGGGAGGAGGCTCTCAAGGAGATGGAAAAGGATCCGTACGCGAACAACGATCTCCGGGAGGACCGGGAATTCGTCATCAAGAAATTCGGCCTGACCGAGGAGGCTTTCGAGGAACTGATGAACCGGCCCGTCAAGTCCTATCGGGATTATCCCAATCACTCCTTCTTTTTTCATACCATGGGAAACCTGCGGGCCCGCTTCAAGAAGATCGCCACGTCCGCCTGAGACCGCCCGTGTCCCTGAACGTTCATATCTATCCCACCCCGTTCCGGAACGAGAGCCGGATTCTCAAGATCACGAGAAGCCTGAAGGAGGCGAACGTGTTCGACCGGATCCGGATCATGGCCACCTGGGAGGAAGGGCTGGCGGAAGAAGAGGACCTGGACGAGACGCGAAGGGTCGTCCGCATCCGGAGGCGGATCGGGGAAGAAAGGAGCGGTACCTTCTGGAAAGCCGTCCGGGTCGGGGAATGGTCCTGGCGGGTGATGCAGTCTCTCCGGGGAGAGCGCATCGATTGCATAAACGCCCACAGCCTGTCGGTTCTTCCGCTTTGTGTGCTCCTGAAACGGCTCAAGGGATCGAAGCTGATCTACGATACCCACGAACTGGAAACGGAGACCGCCGGTTCCACCGGCATCCGCAGGGTGCTGGCCCGACGGGTCGAACGGATCCTGATCCGCGAGGCGGACGCGGTCATCGCCGTCAACGACTCCATCGCCTCCTGGTACCGGCGGACCTACGGTCTGAAGCGGGTCTGGGTCGTGAAGAACGTTCCCTACCGTCCGGATTCCGTTCCCGCGAAAACCTCCATGCTGCGCGACGCCTGCGGCGTCGGCGGGGAGGAGATCCTTTTCCTGTACCAGGGAGCCATGGCGAAGGATCGGGGCATCCGGCGCCTGCTGGATGTCTTCTCCCGGCTCGATGAAAACCGGCATCTTGTCTGCATGGGATTCGGGGAAGACGTCGATCTGGTGAAGCGCTTCGCCGGTGCGCATCCGAACATCCATTACCATCCCGCCGTTCCGCCGTCCGAGGTCTTCCGCTATACCTCCGGTGCCGACGTGGGTGTTCACCTGATCGAAAACACGTGTCTCAATCACTATTACTGCCTTCCCAACAAGATCTGGGAATACCTGAATGCGGCCCTCCCCGTCGTCGTCAGCGATCTGCCGGAGATGGCGCAGGTGGTTGACCGCTTCGGGTGCGGCTGGAAATGCGATCCGTCCGACGACGGGGCGTTGAGGCTCATCGGGGGGATCTCGATGCCGGATGTGGACGGGAAGAGGGAACGGGCACTGGAGGCCCGGGAAGGATTCGGATGGCACGTGGAGGAAAAAGAAATGCTCGATGCCTATCAGGAAATAGGATTTGTCAGTCGTTAAGAATCCAGACAGGCTCCTCCGGGTGATGGACTGAACCATGCTGAGACTCTTGGACCGGTTTTTCCACCGTATGAGGCGAAAGTCCTTTTTTGCCCATACGGTGACTATGATGGGAGGGACGGCCGTGGCACAGGGGATCGCCCTTCTCGGCACCCTGGTGCTCGCCCGGTTTTATCTCCCCTCTCATTTCGGCGTGTTTTCCATGTTTGCCGGCGTGGTTTCCCTGATCGGTATCCTCTCGGCTTTCCGGTACGAAGTCGCCATACCTCTGCCGGAAGATGAAGAGGACGCAGCGGTACTCGCAAGATTCTCCCTGTTGATTTTAGGGAGTGTCAGCCTGGTGATCCTGGTGCTTGTGTTTTCCACCTATGTGTGGCTGTCTCCATGGTTCCGCGTCCGCGCCACCGAGCTGCGTCCCTGGCTCCCCCTGCTCCCCCTGTGCATTCTGCTGGTCGGAGCTTCCAATACGCTTTACAACTGGTGCTTGAGAGGTCGGCGCTTTCGCGGCATCGTTCTATTCCGGGTGGCGAAGTCCGTTGCCACGGTCCTGGGGCAGTTGATCGCGTATCCGTTTGTCGCATTGCCGGGAGGAGGCCTGATTTTTGGTTATGTAATCGGCCTCGCGGCCGGACTTGTTCCCTTGTTGAGGAGGACCAGAATCATATTCACGGAAGCCGTCGATCGGTCACGCATGGTCGCCGTCGCTTCCCGGTACGCGGACTTTCCCAAGAAGGCAGGCATTGGTGCCTTCCTGGATGCAGCAGCCGTGCAGATTCCGCTGATCGCGCTGCCGGTCCTCTTTTCCCCACATATCGGCGGCTCCTTTGCCGTTGCCGACAGGCTTCTCAGGGGCGCGGTGGACTTTTTCAGCGTGACGCTCGGCCAGGTGTTCTACCAGCGGGTTGCCCGTTTCCGGCGTGATCGGGAAGAGGCGACGTCCCTGCTGATCAGGACGTGGAAACTTCTTTTTGTCTGCTCCGTCGGTCCCATCGTGCTCCTGGTCCTCTTCGGCCAGGAGATTTTCACGTTTCTACTCGGGACCAAATGGGGTGAGGCGGGGGAATACGCTGCAATCCTCGCCGTCGGGTTCCTCTCGCAGCTCGTGGTCTCGCCGACGAGCCTCGGACTCATGGCCTTCGAGAAGCTCAACCTCCTGCTCGGCTGGCAGATCCTTTCGTTCCTGGCGATGGCGACCGCTCTGATCCTGGCCTTTCTGTTCTGGAGAAACGACATCAAGTCTTTTCTGTGGTTCTGGTCCTGCAAGGAGATATTTCTGTATCTGCTGTACGGAGGGATCCTATACCGGATCCACGCGGGCCATGAGAAGTCCCTTTCCGCATAAACAACCCTCGACAAGGAGCATATCATGATTCAAGTCGCCCAGATCGGCGTGGGATACTGGGGTCCCAACCTGCTTCGCAACCTGGTGGCCAACCGGCGCTGCCGGGTGAAGGCCGTGGCGGAGCTGTCGGCGGAGCGCCGGAATTACGTCCAGTCCCTGTACCCTTCCGTTGCAGTGACGGACCGGGTGGAGGACGTTTTCAAAGACCCGGAGGTGGACGCGGTCATCGTCGCCACCCCCGTGGCGAGCCATCACGATCTCTCCATGACTGCCCTGGGTGCGGGAAAGCACATCCTGGTGGAGAAACCCCTGGCCCGGAGCGTGGCGGAGGTGGAGTCCATCGGCCGGCTGGCGGAGGAGCGAAAGAAGGTGGCCATGGTGGGCCACACATTCCTCTACAACGCCGCGGTCCGCTTCGTGAAAAAGCTGATCGATTCCGGAGAGATCGGCGATATCCGCTACATTTACAGCCAGCGGCTCAACCTGGGGCGCATCCGCTCCGACGTCGACGCCCTCTGGAACTTCGCTCCCCACGACGTCAGCATCATCCAGTACTGGCTGGGCGACCCCGAGCCGGTGTCGGTGGTGAAGCGGGGAGTGGACTTCATCCAGCCGGGGATCGCCGACGTGGTCTTCATGAACATCCAGTACCCCGGGAAGATCATGGCCAACATCCACGTGAGCTGGCTGGACCCCGGCAAGATCCGCTGCATGACCGTCGTGGGCTCCCGGAAGATGGTCGTCTACGACGACGTGGCGGACAATAAGATCGCCGTCTACGACAAGGGGATCGACCGCAGGGCCGTCCTGGGGGAGAACATGGACTACGACGGGCCGTCCTATCCGACCTTCAGCCTCCGTTCCGGCGACATACTGATCCCGAAGATCGACTTCCAGGAGCCCCTGAAGGTGGAGATCGACCACTTCTTCGACTGCATCGAAAAGGGGACACCCTGCCTGACGGGCATCGACCATGCCCGGAAGGTCGTGGAGATCCTGGCCTCGTGAACGCTCCCGGAGCGGGCTCATCCGGATCACCCCGGTTCCGGCCCGGAACGCGGGGACGGTGAATCTTGAAGGTCTGGATCGTCTTCATCGGCGAGGAGCTGCCCATCGACGGGGCCGTCCGCCCCTGGCGTTACGGAATCCTCTCGGACATCCTGGCGGACCGGGGACACGAGGTGATCCGATGGCAGCCCAGCTTCTATCTCCACAAGTTTCAGCGCTGCGAGGCCGACACGACGATCCGCTGGCGGGACAACTACACGATCCGCCTGATCCACGTACCGCCGTACCGGCGGCACATCGGCTTCCAGCGGATCCGGCACTATGAGATCCTGGCCCGCCGCTTCGCCGCCCTTGCCCGGGAGGAAGAGCCCCCGGACATTCTCCTCTGCGGCATGCCCTCGCCCAGCATGTGCGCCGCCTCCGCCGACTATGCCGCACAGCGGAGGATTCCCCTGCTCATCGACGTCCGGGACCTCTGGCCGGACATCTTCCTCGACGTCGTCCCGCCGCTCCTCAGGCCCCTCGGACGCCTTGCCCTGTGGTTCGAGTTCCGGCGGAACCGGCGCGTCTTCCGTCAGGCCACTGGGATTCTCGGGATCCGCGACGATTTCGTCCAATGGGGGCGGGATTACGGGAGGCGGGCCCCGGGGGCCTTCGACGGGACCTTTTCCCATGCCTACCGGGAGCGGACGTTGAGCGCCGGGGAGAGGAGCCGGGAGGAAGAACTCCTCCGCCGGGCGGGCGTCCGCTTCGAGCACCCCCTGGCCTGCTTCTTCGGGTCTTTCGAAGAATCCTACGACCTTGAGACGGTCGTGGAAGCGGCCCGGGAACTGGCAGCAGGCCCTCACCGGGACCTCCAGTTCGTTCTCTGCGGCGACGGCAAGAAGCTGCCGGCCCTGCGTACGCGGGCGGAAGGGCTTCCCAACGTCGTCCTACCGGGACGGGTGAGCCCGGAGGCCATCGCCCGACTCATGGAGTCGGCCGACTTCGGCCTTGCCAGCTTCATCCGGGGCGCGACGCACACGGTGTCCAACAAGGTGGTGGAATACTTCTGCGGCGGCCTGGCCGTGGTGGCCAGCGAGAGCGAGGGCATCCGGCGGGTCCTGGAGGCGAACCGCTGCGGCGTGACCTATGATCCCGAAAATGCGGGAGGCCTGGCGGCAGCCCTGGCGGATCTGCTGGAGAATGACGGGAAGCGGGAGGAAATGAAGCGGAATGCCCGGGCGCTCTATGAGCGCTCCTACACCGCCGGAGCCGTCTACGGCGCCATGGCGGACCACCTGGAGAAGACGGCCCGGTCCTTCCGGGCCGGCGGGGAAAGGGCGGCTCCGTGACATTTCAGGTCTACCGTTTTCTCTGTGGCCGGAACGCGGCACCGGAACGCAGTGCGGCCGGCGGCCGGGACTGGATGCTCTGGCGGCCGTCCATCCTGCGGCCGGTTCCGCCGGGCCTGCCGCTCCTGCCGTATGCCGTCTGGTGGCTCTTTCGCTATGCCCGGATCTTCGAAAATCCCGATTACCGGATCCTGCTGCTTTATGATAAAGGGGTTCCCCTGCACCGTTCCGTGGTGACCCCGCCGTTCTTCCGGTTTCCCTTCCTGGGTCGGGGGGACCTCCAGGTCGGCGACACGTGGACGGCGCCGGAGCTCCGGGGCCGCGGCATCGCCTCGGAGGCTCTGGTTCGGATTACGGAGCGCCTGGGGGAGCCGGGGCGGAGTTTCTGGTATGTGGTTGAGGAGGGCAACGAACCCTCGATCTCCGCTGTTCGGAAGGCGGGATTCGAACGACACGGAACGGCGGTCCGGACGAGTCGTTTCGGCCTGCGGCTCCTGGGGGCCTATGAACTGATGAAGGACGCGGCGAAGCAATGAAGCGCCTCTTCGATTTCCTGGTGTCGTTTTGCGGCCTGGTCCTCCTGAGCCCCGTTCTGGCCGGGGTCGCCCTGGCGATCCGGCGGGAGGACGGAGGACCCGTCTTCTACCGGGGCGAGCGGACAGGGAGGAACGGACGTCCCTTCCGCATTTTCAAGTTCCGGACCATGGTCGTCGACGCCGAGAAGATGGGCGCCTCCTCCACCGCCGACGACGATCCCCGGATCACGAGGGTGGGGCGCCGTTTGCGCAAGTTCAAACTGGACGAGCTTCCCCAGTTGATCAATGTCCTGACCGGTGATATGAGCCTGGTGGGTCCCCGGCCGGAAGTCAAGCGCTATACCGACCTGTACACGGAGGAGGAGAAGGCGGTCCTGACCGTCCGTCCCGGCATCACCGACTGGGCGTCCATCTGGAACTCCGACGAGGGGGCTCTCCTGGCCGGGCAGGCGGACCCGGACCGGTACTACGAGGAGCACATCCGCCCGGAGAAGATCCGGCTGCAGTTGAAGTACGTCCGGGAGCGGTCATTCCGGACGGATCTCGCGATCATCCTGGAGACGCTGCGCGTCATCCTGGGCCGGTGAGGCCGGCGGCGGAGAGAGGTGTCCATGACGGAATATCCGAAGGAAGAACTGCTGTCCCTGTATCGGATGATGCTGAGGATCCGCCTCTGCGAGGAGAGCCTCGTCGAGCCGATCCTGAGCGGGGAAGTCCGGTGCCCCTGCCATCTCTATCCGGGGCAGGAGGCCGTCGCGGCCGGCCTCTGCTCGTGTCTGGAGACAGAGGATGCCGTCTTCGGCAACCACCGCTCCCACGGCCATTACCTCGCCAAGGGCGGGTCGATGGACGCCATGGTGGCGGAGATCTACGGCTGTGAAACGGGATGCTGCCGCGGCCGCGGCGGGTCCATGCACCTCATCGACCCGGAGAACGGAGTCCTGGGCGTAGTCCCCGTCGTGGCGGGAACGATGTCGCTGGCCCTGGGGGCGTCCCTGGCCTCGGCGATCCGGGGCGACGGCCGGGTGGTGGTCTCCTTCTTCGGCGACGGCGCCACCGGTGAAGGCGTGCTCTACGAATGCATGAACTTTGCCGCCCTGAAAAAACTTCCCCTGATCTTTGCCTGCGAGAACAACTTCTATGCCACCCACATGCCCGTCCGGGACTGCCGGGCCGACCGCCCCATCTTCCACATCGCCCGGCCCTTCGGAATCGATGCACGGCAGGTGGACGGAAACGACGTTCTGGCGGTCCGCGAGGCGGGCCGGGAGGCCGTGGCGGCCTGCCGGCGCGGGGACGGACCCGTGTTCCTCGAGTTTTTGACCTACCGGTTCCGCGGGCACGTGGGTCCTGACGACAACATCCAGGGAGACCACACGGACATTCGTCCTCCGGAGGAAGTGAAAGCCTGGCTGGAGAAGGATCCCATCGGGCGATTCGAGGCCGTCCTCATGGAACGGTTCGCCGTCGAGAAGGAATCCCTGGAAGAGATCCACCGGAACGCCCTGGACGAGGTCCAACGCGCCCACGAATTCGCCCGGAGGAGCCCCATGCCGGCGGGAAAGGACCTGCAGAAGTATGTCTTCGCCTCGTAGCCTGTCCTACAGCCTGGCCATCAACGAAGCCCTGCACCAGGCGATGGCCGCCGATCCCTCGGTGTTCCTGATCGGGCAGGGAGTGAAGAGTCCCTGGTACGTCGGCAACACCGCCCAGGGTCTTCTCGACCGCTTCGGCCCGTCCCGTGTGATCGACACGCCCGTTTCGGAGAACGCCATGACCGGCGCGGCGGTGGGGGCGGCCCTGGCGGGAATGCGGCCCGTGGTGGTCCATCCGCGGATGGATTTCATGTTCTACGCCTTCGACCCCATCATCAACGAGGCGGCCAACTGGTCGTACATGAACGGCGGGCGAGCCTCCGTCCCGGTCGTCTTCTGGGGGATCATCAACCGGGGAGGGGAGCAGGCGGCCCAGCATTCCCAGGCCCTGCACGCCCTGTTTGCCCATGCGCCGGGGCTGAAGGTCGTCATGCCCGCCTCGCCCACCGACGCCAAGGGGTTGATGATGGCGGCCATCCGGGACCCGAACCCGGTGGTGTTCATTGACGACCGCTGGCTTTATGGACTGGAGGAAGCGGTCCCGGAGGAGCCTTACGAGACTCCCATCGGGAAAGCGGTCCGGCGCCGGGAGGGATCCGACGCCACCGTCGTCGCCCTGTCCTACCTGGTCCCGGAGGCGGAGAAGGCAGCGGACGAGCTTGCCCGCGAGGGGATCCGGGTGGAGATGCTCGACCTGCGGACAGCCAAGCCGCTGGACCGGGAAGCGATCCTGGCCTCCGTCCGGAAGACGGGCCGCCTCGTCGTGGCCGATCCCGGGTGGCTGACCGGAGGCATTTCGTCCGAAGTCGCGGCCATGGCGGCGGGAGAAGGATTCTCTTATCTTAAGGCGCCGGTCCGGCGCGTGGCGCTTCCCGACTGCCCCGCCCCGGCCAGCAGGGACCTGGAGGCTGCCTATTACCCGCGATGGGACAGGATCGCTGCGGCGGTCCGGGAAGTGATTGCATGATGCAGGCGACTTCGAGCGGGAAGGAGCGCGAGTGACATGACGAGGAAGGTACGATTCGTCGAGCCGGCAAAGGTGTACCGGATGATCCGGGACGAGCTCGATGCCGCCTATTTCGAGGTGATGAGCAAGGGAGACCTGATCGACCGGGGCCAGCTCAGGAGCTTCGAGGACAACCTGGCGGCCTTCGTGGGGACGAAGTACGCCGTGGGCCTCAACAGCGGCTACGACGCCCTCCACATGTCGCTGAGAGCCGCGGGAATCGGTCCCGGCGACGAGGTGATCGTCCCGGCTCACACCTTTGTGGCGACCGCGTCCGCCGTGGTGAACGTGGGGGCCCGCCCGGTCCTGGTGGACGTGGGGAAGGACTTCAACATCGACTGCGACCGGATCGAGGAGGCCGTAACGGAGCGGACCCGGGGCATCATCCCGGTCCACCTGAGCGGCTGGATGGCGGACATGCCCCGGGTCATGGAGATCGCGGAGCGCCACCGCCTGGCCGTCGTGGAGGACGCCTGCCAGAGCCTGGGATCGAGCATGCTCGGGAAGCGGGCGGGATCCTGGGGGCTCACGGGCTGCTGGAGCTTCTATCCCTTCAAGATCCTTGGCGGTTACGGAGACGGAGGCGCCATCACCACCGACGATCCCGACATCGCCCTGTTTGCGCGCCGGATGCGCTACAACGGGGAGGACCGGGAAACCGGGGAGTACCACGGCCACGGGTTCACGTGCCTGCTGGACAACCTCCAGGCAGCCTTTCTCGACGTCAAGCTGCGCCACCTGCCGGCATGGATCGTCCGCCGGAAGGAGATCGCCGCCCGATACCGGGAGGCCCTCTCGGACCTGCCGGACCTCCTGCTTCCCCACTATGACGATCCCCGGCGGGACCACGTGTACCAGAACTACACGGTGCGTTCGAAGCAGGGGAACGGGTTTTCCGAGTTTCTCAGGGCCAACGGCATCGAGGTGTTGACCCAGTTCCGCAAGCCCTATTACCGGCACGAGGCGCTGAAGCTGGAGGACCGGGGCTTCCCGGAGACGGAGGCCCTGAGCCGGGAGGTCTGCTCCCTGCCCATGAACGTGGAAATCGAAGACGACGAGATCGCCTGCGTGATCTCCGTGGTCCGGCGATTCTATGGAAAGTAGGAACCTGGCCCCGGAGAGCCGGATCGGCCGTCCGCCGGACGGGAAGGTCTGGATCGTGCTGTACTGGACCGTTCCGGTCCTCCTGGGGATCTACGTTTTTCTGAATCCCTTTCCCCGGAAGACGGCCGTCGAGCTGATCTGCTTCTACGGGGCCACGATCCTTGCCCTGGCTCTGGCCGTGACCCGCCGCGTCCGCTTCTCCTTTCGGACGCCGCTGGCGGTTCCCTTCCTGCTCTTCCTGGCCTGGAGCGTCCTCGGCCTCTTCACGGCGCTGAAGCCGGACAACAGCATTCACGACGTGTACGCCCATCTGGTCCAGTACCTCGTCCTGTTCTATCTCCTCATCCATTTTTTCCGAACGCCCCGCCGGTTCATGATCCTGTGCTGGATCCTCGCCCTGTCCGGTTTTCTGCTGGCCTTCGGAGTCATGAGCTATTTCTACCTGTTCGCAGGGAATCCCGTCAGCGAGCGGATGGGGATCATGCTCCCCTTCATGGAATTCATTCCGGGATACCTGAGCTATACCTCGCTGCTGGCGGTCTTCGTGATGCTCCACCTGATCGGAACGGTCCGGGAAAGGGGATTCCGGATCCTGCTCGGCTTCTGCATCGTCGGGACGGCTCTGGCGACCGCCCTGACCCAGTCCCGGGCCACCTTCCTGGCCGTCCTCGCGTCCGTCTTCGTTTTTACCCTGAAGAGCAGGAGGAACTGGCTCCTCTGGGGGATCATCGCCCTCGTCATTGCCGCCATGATCCCCAGCATGAAAGAGCGCATGAGCGGCTCCGAGCTTCTGAGGGACGGGCGGATCAAGATCGCCATGATCACCCTGGAGGTGATCAAGGATTATCCCCTCCTGGGGATCGGCTACGGCATGCTCACGTATGGCGACCCGGCCTCCCTGGACCTGGCGAAATACAACATCCGGCTCCCGGAGGAGTACCGGCAGCACCATCCAGGAGGCGTGTTCTGGGGATCCCCCCACAATACGTACCTCGATATCGCCGTCCGGACCGGGATCCCGGGCCTTGTCCTGTGGCTTTTGATCCTCTTCACGGCGGGCCGCCTGGCCTGGCAGACCATGAAGAAGGACCCCGGGGGCGGGATTACCGGCGCCGGCACGTGCCTCCTGGCCGCCCTCGTCGGAATCGCCGTTCAGGACGTTTTCATGGACGGCATGCTGGGGCCACAGATTGTATTGCACTACATCCTGTTTGCCCTGATCACCATCCTGTGGCAGATCCGGTTCCGGGGATCAGAGAACGGATCGCCGGCTGCAGGCCGAGGCGGAACAACGGTATGAATCTGAAACTGAGCAGGCGCCACGAATGGGTTCTCCAGTCGGAGATCCGCAACATGTCCATCGAGTGCGACCGGATCGGCGGGATCAACCTGTCCCAGGGGGTCTGCGACATGGAGGTACCGTCCTGCGTTCGCGAGGGGGCCCGCGAGGCCATGGAGGCGGGGCTGAATACGTACACCCGGTACGACGGGATCCCGGAGTTGCGCGTGGCCATCGCCGCCAAGCAGCGGCGTTTCACCGGCATGGACCCGGACCCGGAGAGGGAGATCATTGTCAGCGCCGGCGCGACGGGCGCCCTCTACTGTGCCTGCCTGGCCCTCTTGAATCCGGGGGACGAGGTCATCCTGTTCGAGCCCTACTACGGCTACCACGTCAGCACCCTGGTCGCCACCGAGGCCGTTCCGGTCTACGTGAACCTGAATCCTCCCGACTGGACCTTCCGGCGGGAGGACCTGGAGAAGGCGGTAACGGGCCGGACCCGGGGCATCCTGATCAATACGCCGGCCAATCCTTCCGGGAAGGTCTTTACCCGGGAAGAGCTCCTGATGCTGGCCGATTTCGCCAGCGCCCACGATCTGTTTGTCTTCACCGACGAGATCTACGAGCACTTCATTTATGACGGCTGGAGCCACACGGCACCGGCGACGCTCCCGGGGATGCGGGAGCGGACCGTCACGATTTCCGGGCTTTCGAAGACGTTCAGCATCACCGGGTGGCGCATCGGCTACTGCATCGCCGACGAGCGGTGGAGCCGGGCCATCGGCTACTTCAACGACCTGGTCTACGTCTGCGCCCCGTCCCCGCTCCAGATGGGGGTGGCCCGGGGGCTGATGGAACTGGATGCGGCGTATTATGCAAACCTGTCGGTTGAATTCACGGTCAAAAGGGACCTGATCTGCAATGCCCTGGCCCGGGCCGGGCTCAGGCCCCACGTCCCCCGGGGGGCTTATTACGTATTGGCGGACATCTCGTCCGTGCCCGGGCAAGGCAGCAAGGAGAAGGCGATGAACCTGCTCGGCAAAACCGGCGTCGCCTGCGTGCCCGGGGAGGCCTTCTTTTCCGGAACGGACGGGGAGTCTCTGGCACGCTTCTGCTTCGCCAAGGAAACCCCCGTTCTGGAGGAGGCCTGCAACCGGCTTCTGTCTTTCCGGGAGGGCCGCTGACGGTCGGACCGATGCTCGCGAAACCGCATCAACTCCGGAACCCGAGATTCTACGCCAAGATTCTCATCGATGCGGGCCTGTTCGTTGCGGCCCATGCCCTGGCCTATTGGTTCCGGTTCGAGTTTTCCCCCGACGCCTCCCGGATCGCCCAGTTCGCGGTCGTTCTTCCCTGGCTCGTATCGCTCAAGGTCGCCATTTTCTATACCCTGGGCCTCTACCACGGCATGTGGCGGTACACCAGCGTCCGCGATTTCTGGAGGCTGGCCCTTGCCTGTGTTCTGGGGGTCCTCCTGAGCATGGCCGTCATTTTCCTCTTCTTCCGGGAGGAGAATTTTTCCCGTGCGGTCTTCCTGATGGACGGAGGCCTGACCTTCCTGATGGCGGGTGCCCACCGTCTCGTTGTCCGGTCCTACTACATGTACCAGGCGCGAACTGCGAACGGCCGGGCGGAGGCTGTCCTGGCCGCGAGACCCCCGCGGAGGGTCCTGATCGTCGGGGCCGGCGACGCGGGAGAGAAAATCCTGAGAGAAATCGGCGATAATGAGCAGATTCATTACCAGGTAGTAGGGTTCGTCGACGACCATCCCCACAAACAGGGCCGTTCCATCCATGGGGTCACGATCCTGGGCAAGGTCGGCGAGATCCCCGTCCTGGTGAAGCGCCACGACATCGAGGAGATCCTCATCGCCGTTCCGTCCGCCTCTGGAGAGCAGATGAGGCGGATCGTGGACGTCTGTAAGGAGTGCAGCGTCACCTACAAGACCCTCCCGGGCATCGGGGAGATCATCGATGGGAGGGTCAGCGTCAAGATCCTGCGGGACGTGAGCTACGAGGACCTGCTGGGCCGGCCCCCGGTCCATCTCGATGTGACGGGAATCCGGAATTACCTGGCAGGCCGGACGATCCTCGTCACCGGTTGCGGCGGCTCGATCGGCTCGGAGCTCTGCCGCCAGCTGGTCCGGTTCGAACCGGGACTGATCGTCCTCCTGGACGCCTCGGAGGCGAACCTCTTCCAGATCCAGATGGAGATGGAGAACGAGCTGTCCTTCCGGCGATACGAGCCGGTTCTGGGGCAGGTGCAGGACGAGTCCCTCATGCGCTCCGTCCTGGAAAAGTACCATCCCCAGGTCGTCTTCCACGCCGCCGCCTACAAGCACGTCCCCATGCTGGAGCGGAATCCCTGGGAGGCCGTCTTCAACAACATCCAGGGCAGCCGGACGATCATGGAGACGGCGGCCGCCTTCGGCGTCGAGCGGTTCGTCCTGGTCTCCACGGACAAGGCCGTCCGACCCACGAACGTCATGGGGGCCAGCAAGCGGGTCACAGAACTGATTCTCCAGGCCCACCAGGGAACGGGCACCCGGTTCCTCTCCGTCCGCTTCGGCAACGTCGTGGGATCCTCCGGATCGGTGATTCCGCTTTTCCGGCGCCAGATCGAGCATGGAGGGCCCGTGACGGTGACGGACCCTGACGTAACCCGTTTCTTCATGACGATCCCCGAGGCGGCCCAACTGATCATCCAGGCCGGCGCCATGGGGCAGGGCGGGGAGATCTACATCCTCAAAATGGGCACCCCTGTCCGGATCGTCGAGATGGCCCGGGACCTGATCCGCCTCTCGGGAAAGGAGCCCGATCGGGACGTCAAGATTGTCTTCACGGGCCTCCGGGAGGGCGAAAAGCTGCACGAGGAGCTGATCACCGAGGGAGAAGGCATTGTGCCCACGGGTCACGACAAGATCCTGGTCCTCCGGCCCGACCCGGACCCGGAGCGGGAAGGGGATCCCGAGGCGTTCCGCCGGATGCTCTATGAAGAGATTGAACGGCTATGCGACGCCGCTTCTCGCCACGATGCCCCGGAGATCCGGCGCCTTCTCCGGGAAATCGTTCCCGAATACGTTCCCCAGGACTCAAGGAGCGTTCTTTGAGGGACTGCTTCTCTGTCGCCGTCATCGGTGCCGGAGTCGTCGGCCTCGCCGTGGCGGAGCGGCTGTCCCGGGAATACCGGGACGTCCTGCTTCTGGAGCGTCATGAATCCTGCGGTCGTGAAACCAGCAGCCGCAGCAGCGAGGTCATCCATGCCGGCATCTATTACCCGACGGGTCTCCTGAAAGCGGTTCTCTGCCGCGAAGGGAGCCGTATGCTTTATGAGGCTTGTACCCAGTGGCGGGTGCCGCACCGGCGGCTGGGAAAGATGATCGTGGCCGGCGGGGACGAGGACGGGCAGGAGCTCCATCGGCTTCGCGCACAGGCAGAGCGTAACGGCGTCCGGGATCTGCGTTTTCTCACGCCGCGGGAGATCCGGCGCCTGGAACCGGCCATCCAGGTCCGGGAGGCCCTGTTTTCACCCTCCACGGGAATCATCGATTCCCACCGGTTCATGCAGGCGCTCCTGTACCGCCTGGAGGCGGCGGGGGCCACCACGGCATTCCGGTCGGATGTGACGGCGATACGGCCGGATGGAGACGGTTTCGACGTGGAGATCAACGGCGGCGAATACCGGTTCCGGACGAAGGTTCTGGTCAACTCCGCCGGCCTGGCGTCCGACCGGCTGGCCGCCATGGCCGGCATCGACGTGGACGCCGCGGACTACCGCCTCAAATTCTGCAAGGGGAACTATTTCTCCGCTTCTTCCGCTCCCCGGCTCAAACATCTGGTCTACCCCGCTCCGGAACGCGGGAATGAGGGGCTGGGCATTCATGCCACCGTGGACCTGGCGGGCAGGGTCCGCTTCGGGCCCGACGTCGAATACGTCGACCGGATCGACTATGCGGTCGACGAGGGGCGCCGCGGCCGGTTCCACGATGCCGTCCGGCGCTACCTGCCCGGGATCCCGGCGGAGGCCCTGCAGCCGGACATGTGCGGCATCCGGCCCAAGCTGCAGGGGCCCGGCGAGGCATACCGGGATTTTATCATCAGCGAGGAGAGCGACCGCGGCCTTCCGGGCCTGATCAGCCTGGTGGGCATCGAGTCCCCGGGCCTGACGACCTCCCTGGCCATCGGCCGCCGGGTGGCCGCCCTGGCGGAACCGTTTCTCGACGGGTTCCGATCAAAGTGAAGGACGGGATGGAGGGCCGCGCCCCGCTGCTTTTGTTTCGTCCTTGGCGCGGGGGCTGTCATGGGGATTCCCGCCGTCGCGGAAGCGTTTCCCCGTTTTGGCGTTAGCGAACCGGTACGCCGGGTGTTGGAAACGCTTCCCAATTGCTCCTCTGGGAACCCCCGGCCGCGCCCCCGCGTACGTCGGCGAGAAGTCCATCTCCTGAAGGAAGCGGGGTCCGATTTCCAATCGGTCCCCCTCATGGGTCATGCTGATTCATCCACATCATGAAATTCCTGGCAATCCCCGCCGCATTCTCGTCATCCAGTTGGGTGACATCGGCGACATCGTGTGGACCTGGCCGGCGCTGGCCGCCATCCACGACCGGTTCCCCGAAGCGGCGATCACCCTCCTGGCGAGAAAGGGACGTGGCGGACTCCTGGAGGCGAATCCCTTCCTGCAGGAAATCGTCGAGGTGATTCAGCCTCAGGGGGGCGGTCTTGTATCCTTGTCCGCCCAGGCCGGCTTCCTGGCGGGTCTCCGGCGCCGCCGCTTTGATCTGGCGGTGGACCTGCGGGGGGACGAGCGGGGTGCCTTCCTGGCCTGGAGCACCGGGGCGCCGCTGCGGATCGCCCTCGCTTACGGCCGCAACGACGTGCCTTTCTGGCGAAACCGGCTGTTCACGCATCTGGCGGCGGCGCCTCTCCCCGGGAAAGGACCGTTCCGGGGGCCTGCGGAACAGTCCCTCGCCGTACTCCGGCCTTTCGGCATCGATATCGTGGGGGACTTGCCGCCCTTTCCCGTTCCCCCGGTCATCGCGGAGAGGGTGGACCGCCTCTTCAAGGATGAGGGAATGGACATGGCGATTCCCTGGGTGACCATCAGTCCCTATTCGCGCTGGACCTACAAGGAATGGGGCACGGAAAAGTGGATATCCGTCATGCGGTGGCTCTGGGATTGCCGGGGCGTCGCGTCCGCCGTCGTCGGCTCCATGGATGATCGCAGCAAGGCGGACGAATTCGTCCGGAGTGGAGGCGATCATGTCCACAATCTGGCGGGGAAAACGACGCTGGCCGAGCTGGCGGGAGTCATTGCGCGAAGCGTCCTGCACGTCGGGGTCGACACGGGAGGACCTCACCTGGCCGCGGCCCTGGGCCTGCCGACCGTAACGATATACGGTCCCTCTTTCGGAGAGGCCTGGGCGCATCCGGGACCGCGGCACCGGGTCGTCTTTCCGGACCGGGACTGCGTTCCCTGCCGGAAGCTCGGCTGTGACAACTCGCACCGCAGCGAATGCCTGGAGGAGCTTGAACCGGTGAAGGTAAGGCAGGCCCTGGAGGAATTGCTGAACGGACTTGGATATACGGCCCGCACCTGAGCGGGCACGCGGAAGGAAAGAGGGAAGAAGCCCCTGCCGGGAAACCGGCAGGGGCTTCTTTCATGGTGCCTGTTTTTTCAGGTTGTCGGCAATCCTCTCGTGGATCATCCGGGTTCCCAGGGTGTCGCCGATCAGGCCGACCAGGACCCAGACGGAGGTCCGCTCCCTGGAGACGTAATCGATCATGATCATGACCTCGTCGCCGCCGACCTTGCCCTTGATCGAGCCGGAGGCAATGCCCCGGTCCGGTACGATGTCCGTGGCCCTGATCTGGGCCATGGTCTTCTCCGCGGCTTTCCAGACCTGCTCGTACGGGTACGGGTAGTCGGAGCCGAGCTTTCCGTCGATCACGACAAACCGGCCGGAGCGGACGCCCACGATCCGGTCCTTCACCTCGACGGTGGAGGCCGTATAGCAGCCGCTCACGGTCAGGACGGCCATGACGCTGCACAGGAAGACGAGTGTTCGGCGGTACGGGATCATCGTTTTTCTCCTGTTTTTGCGGCGGAGAGGGAATTCTCTCTACGTCTGCACCGCATCCCCGATGGCAGGGCGGTTCGGTCCAGCTGCGGACATCCGGATGCAATTGCATCTTATCGAAAGGCGGCGGGGCTGTCAATTCAGGGTGCGGGACCGGGCGGGTGCCCTTCATCCCAGGTGCAGGACGGCGGCGGCTGCGCCCAACAAGGCGTAGAGCAGCGTGAGGGCGGTGGCTCCCGCCAGGGTGGCCCCCAGCATGCGATGCGCAGCCGTCTCGGGGCCCCGGTCCCGGTGGCCCGCCAGGAAGGCGGCGCCGATTCCGGCCAGGAGTCCGCCGCCGTGGGCCCAGTTGTTGATGCCCGGCAGGAGGAGGCCGAAGACGGCCAGCCCCACGATCCAGCCCATGGCCTGCCGGGAAATCATGTCGCCCAGGAAGCCGCCCCGGCTCTTTCCGTAGTAGAAGATGGCTCCGATGAGGCCGCAGAGGCCGGCGGAGGCGCCGATGGTAAACGATACGCCCGCCAGGAGGGACAGGAGGAATCCGCCGACACCGCTTGCCAGGTAGATGATCCAGAAGCGCCAGAAGCCGAATTGGCGCCATACAAAGGGACCCAGTTGGGTCAGGGCGGCCATGTTGAAGAAGATGTGGAGGAGCCCGCCGTGCAGGAAGGATGCCGTGAGGAGGGTCCACCAGCGCCCGTACCCCAGGATCGGGACCGTTCCGGTGGCTCCCAGGTAGAACAGGCTGGCGTCGGAGGGGGACAGGAAGGAGAGGGGATTCAGGGAAAATCCGAGGGAGGACGGATTCAGCAGCAGGGACAGCAGAAACAGCGCCACGTTGGAAAACAGGACGATCTGAACGGGATTCAGGGCTCCCGACCCGATCCGGCCCAAGAGGGCGGCTACCCGGCGCGTGCCGGGCCGGGAGAGGCCGCAATGCGGACAAACCGGCTCGTCCCGGCTGATGAGACGCCTGCACTGGGGGCAGAGAATCGCCTTTTTCTCCTCTTCCGTCATCGCTGCATCCTCATAACGGCTGAAAGATGAACTTCATCACCACCGGAATGGCGACAAAGGTCCCGATGGAGGTGGTCAGGTTCACGAACGCCACCAGGATCAAGAGTCGGGTGATCTTGTTGTGGAAAAATCCCCGGAAGGAGGTGATGTCGTCCTTGAGGTCCAGGAAATCCCTCACCTGCGGCTTCCGCAGGGTCGCCTCCACGAGGCCCGCCACCCAGCCCGTGGCGATGAGGGGATGGAGCGTCGCGATCGGGGCGGAAAGGGCGGAGGCCAGGATCGTCAGGGGGTGGGAGAGCATCAGCAGGGCGCCGGCGCTGGCGCACGCAGCGGTGATGCCCGACCACCAGAGGATCATGGCCAGGCTGGTCCGTCCTCCGGACGTGAAAAAACCGCCGACGAACAGGGCCAGGATGGCAAGGGGAAACAGCCAGCCGGCCGAGCGGGCCAGCCATCCCTGCGGGGGAATCGTTTCCAGCTCGGCCCGATCCACCGGCCGGTCGATGTTCTCGATGATTCCCGGGACATGGCCGGCCCCGACGACGGCGACAACGCGCTCTCCCTCGGCTTCTCGGATCCGGGAGGCCAGGTAGCGGTCCCGCTCGTCGATCAGGATGGTCTTTACCTGCGGGAGCTTTTCGCTGATGGCCTGGAGTGCAACCTCCAGCATGTCCCGCTCTTTCAGTTTCTCGATCTCTTCCTCGGTGATCTCTTCCGTATAGAAAAGGGAGGCGAGGACTTCCGACATCAGGCCCGCCTTCTTCCAGAGTCCCATGCTGCGCCAGGTCCGCATCAGGGTGACGCGGACCTCGCGGTCCGCCAGGACGACCCGGGCGCCCGTTTCCTCCGCTTTTGCGACGGCCCGGATCATCTCTTCGCCGGGCTGGATGTTGAAGCGCTGGGCGATCTTTTTCTGGAAGGAGGCCAAAAGGAGCTGCGAGAGGAGGAGCGACGTCCGCTTCTCCCGAATGACCTTGACGATGTCCATTTCCTGCCACTTGTCCCTCTGCTTCAGGGCTTCGAATCGGGGCTGGCAGAGCTCGACGCATACCGTGTCGGGTTTCACCTCGCTTATGACCTGCTCCACCAGGTCGGCGCTTTCCCGCGACACGTGGGCCGTCCCGACGAGGAGGATTTCCCTTCCGTCATGCTGCAGGCGGTGGACATGGGGGTGCTCGAGAAGATTCATGATTTTCTGGTCACTGATTGAGGGAAACCACGAGGGATCCCAAAGGCGACTGTCATTATCAGCAATCGTAAGGGATGTAAAGGGACTTGCATCGGGCTGCAAAAGATGCCGAATCTGTAATTTTTTTGACACGGAGGCCGGGGCGCGGGGGCTGTCACGGGGGCTTCCGTCGTCGCGGAAGCGTATCAGCGGGAAGGCGTTCAGAATCAGGGACGGCGCCGGAGAGGGAAAGCTTCCCGAATGCTCCTCTGGAAACCCCCGGCCGCGTCCCCGTGGCCATTCGGGAGAGGGTTTCCCGAGCAAGGGATTGGATCCATTTCCACCATCGTGAAAAGGGTCGGATCCCTTTCGTGGCGGCCTTGTGTTTCCGTACGAATCCTGACATGAGGAAACGGGAAACGTGAGCGGATAATGGAGAAAGGTGCAAAGATCAAGGAACAAATCCGGATGACCATCGAAGCCGTAGCCTTCGGCGGAGATGGAGTCGGGCGCCCCGGCGGCCTGGTGACATTCGTCCCGTTTACGGTGGACGGCGATGAGGTCGTGGTGGAAATCACGGAACGGAGGAGCCGTTATGCCCGGGCCGTCCTTCGGGAGATCCTTTCCCCGTCGCCCCACCGCATCGAGGCTCCGTGCCCGTATTACGGCCGCTGCGGAGGCTGCTGCCTTCAGCATGTCCGATATGACCACCAGCTGGTCCTCAAGGAAAGCCAGGTGGCGGACTCCTTCACCCGGATCGGCCGTTTTCACACGCCTCCCCTTCGCCCGATGATCCCCTCCCCGCGGATCTTTTCCTGCCGCGGCCGGGCAGAGGTGCACCTGGTTTACGGCGGCGGACGCCGGGCGAAGGCGGGATTCATGGAGAGGGGCAGCCATGTCCTGCTCGACGTGGAGCGGTGCATGCTGATGGCGGATAGCATCAACGACGCGCTGTCGGGACTTCGCCGTTCCCTGGCGGAGAGAAGGGACGGGCCGGTCCGCAGGGAGGAGAGGCTTCTCTGGTCGTCCCTTCCCGATGAGCGGACAACGGGCCTGGAGAAGGCCGCAGCGCCTCCGGAAGGCCGAATTCTCCGCTCGGTCAAGGGATGCATGATGTCCGTTCCGGCCATCGGGTTCTTCCAGGCCAACGAGTACCTTGTGGACACGCTGGTGGACGTGGTTCTGGATCTGGCCTCCCCGTCCCCTGAAGATTCGGTGCTGGATGCCTACTGCGGTTCGGGCCTGTTTTCCCGGTTCCTGGCGGAACGGGCCGGCTCCGTTTCCGGAATCGAGCAGGACCGGGAGGCCGTTGCCTGTGCCCGGGATAACCTCTCGCGGGCCGGCTTTTGCAATGCCTCTTTCCATGGGGGAGACGTGGTTGATGGATTGCGGGATCTTACAAACCGCCGGCTGCGGATCGACGTGGCGGTCCTGGATCCGCCCCGGACCGGCTGCGGAAGCGGGGTCCTGGACGTCCTTGCGGAGCTGGCTCCGCGACGGATCGTCTATGTCTCCTGCGATCCGGCGACCCAGGCCCGGGATGCACGCTGCCTGGCGGACCGGGGCTACTCCCTGACAGCCCTCCAGCCGCTGGACATGTTTCCCCAGACGTCGCATCTTGAGGTGGTGGCGGTCCTCGAAAAGAGCTGACGGAATTTCGCGGTGAAGGTCCGGTTCAGAGGGAGATGCACGTGTCGTCCCGGGCGGCGATGGTCTCCGGGAAAATGAGGCGGGCCGCGGCTTCCGATTCCTCCCGTTCCCGGAAGGTCGGATACGTCCGGGCCTCAAAGTGAACCAGAACCAGCCTGCGAACCCCCGCCTCCAGGGCGATCCGGGCCGCCGTTTCGGGATTCAGGTGGGGCCAGTCCTCGTTTCCCTGACCGCTCCGGTAGGCGCATTCGGCGATGAGGAGGTCGGCACCGCGGGCCAGGGACAGGGCATTTTCGCAGTAGCCGGTATCGGGGCAATAGGCCACGGTCAACCCCTCCGCCTCGATGCGGAACCCCAGGGTGATCCCGGCGTGTCGCAGGGGAAGGGCCAGAAGCGGAAAGGGAATCCTGGCCAGGTCGTCCGGCAGTTCCAGGACATCCACCGGATAGGGAAGCTCCGCCATGGGAATGGTGAACGGTGCATTCACGAGGACGTCCAGGGTTTTCCGGGACCCCTCCGGACCGGCAATGAGCAGGCCCTTGGGAAACCGGAACTTGGCGAGGGTGTGGAGGCCCGCCACGTGGTCAAGATGGAAATGGCTGAGGAGGAGGACCGCAGGACCGGCCGGGTCCGTCGCGAGGTGGCGGTCGGCCTTGGCGATGCCGTATCCCGCATCGAGGAGAATGTCCCACCCATCCGTGCGGATCAGGGTGCAGATCGTATTTCCCGTTTCCGTGTCGTACCAGCCGTTCGTTCCGAGGAAATGAACGTCCATCGGATCTCCGGTCACGAATCTCCCAGGATCGCCTTTCGGGCTTCCTGGAGAACATCGAAGCGGAACGCCGGATAGCCCGGAATCGTCTGGTTCAGATATTTATGAAGGTACTGGGTGTCGAAGAGAATCATCCGCTCGTATTCGGCGACTTTCCCGATCGGTTCGAGCTGGCGGTGGACCGCTTCATGATAGAACGCCTCGATGCGGGCGGCATAATCGTCCACCAGTTTCCGGACCGATGCATCGTCCAGGTCCCGCAGCTTCTTGCGGGCCTTCAGATCTTCAACCCACTGTTCCGCCGTGTCCTTGAACATGCCGCTTCCTTTCCGCTCCCGGGGTTCCGCCGGTCAGGCCGGGCCTGAAGCGTGCCGTGTTCCTTTCTTCCGGTCCGCTTCATGAATGTCTTCGAAGAAGGGAAGCGGCATCTGCCGCCACAGTAGAAGGCAGCGGCGGCAGCGGGGCCTTTTCATCGCCCGGGCCTGGCAGGCCTCGACAGCAATGAAGTACCCGCGGCTCTCGCACCAGCGGCTGGTTTCAGAGGTCTGCAGTTGTTCCATGCACGCTCCGCTCTGTCACTCCGTCCCGATGGAAGTTAATTTCTTTTTCAACAGCCTGTCAGAAATTACCTTCCAAGGCTGTTCAAAAATGTCCGCATGCAAGGCCCCCGAAGTCCCGAGACATGAGGCGTACTCCTGGTACGTCGATTGTCGAGGGGCGAGGGAAACGCAGCAGGCGGGCGTTTTTCAACAGCCTGTCAGAAAAAAAGCCCCGCTTGGTTCATATCCGTTCCAGGCGGGGTCTTTCTTTTGTGATCGCTTCCGAGGTAATGAATGATTACTTCTTGCCCTTGGCGGCTGCTTTCTTGGCCGGTGCCTTCGGCGCTGCTGCCGCTTTTTTTGTGGCAGGCTTTTTTACGGCGGGTTTGGCAGCAGGTTTCGCGGTGGCCTTCTTGGCTGCGGCTTTCTTGGGGGCGGCCTTCTTTGCAGCGGGTGCGGCTTTGGCAGCGGCGGCCTTGGCGGCGGGTTTGGCAGCGGGCTTGGCCGCAACCTTCTTCGCGACCGCCTTTGCCTTGTTCATGGGTTTCCCCTGGCAGCATAGAATTTCCGCTGCTCCAGCCCTGCCGCACTCATCCACCACAACAATCAGGCCGCAAACGTCGCAACGGAATTTATCTCCCTTTTTTGCCTTTGCCATGCGTTTATCCCTCCTTCGTGGATATGGAATTGCCCTTCGTTACAGGGTATCCGCGATCACTGATTTTCTCTATACGGAAAACGACGAGGATTTCAAGATGTTTTCAATCCTAAATGCTCATGAATCATCATTCCGATTTCGTCGGGTCTCTCCATGGGGATCAGATGCCCGGCTCCTTCGACCAGCCGATAGGAGCCGCGGGGGAAATCCCCGGCGGCTTTCTTCAGATCGATAAAGGAGCGATTCTCGCTTCGCTCTCCCTCGATCACAAGCACGGGGCAGGAGACCTTTTCCAGAAACGGCCAGGGATTCAGGCGGTTTCCTCCCATGAACAGCGCCGCTTCCCGCCGGGGGGAGCAGGCCAGCTCGAGGCCGCCCGCATCGCTTTCCAGGAAACCGTACCGGACGTAGAGGTCCAGCATCTCCTCGTCCCATGTCTCGAACATTTTCCTGGAGCGGAGATATGCCTTCACCTCCGCCACGTCATGCCAGCCGTTCCGTCGCTTGATGGACTTGGAGGCCAGCGGGTGGTCTTCCACCCGCATGTTCATCCTGTAGATCTCGTCGGGAAGAAAGATCGGCTCGATCAGGACCAGCCCCCGAGGGGCGAGGTCGAACATGGCGGCGGTGATCGTTATGACCGTGGCGCCCATGGAGTGGCCGATCAGGTAAGGTCTTTCGAGGCCAAGCTGTTTTGAGAATGCGGCCAGATCCTCGGCAAGCGTTTCCCAGGAAAGTCCCCCTTCGTCGGGATCCGCCGGGCGATGGTCGCAGAAATAAGGCGCCAGGACGCGGCAGGCCGGTGCCAGTTTCCTGGCGATGGGGTGCCAGAGCCAGGGAAGGAATCCCGTTGCGTGAAGCAGGACCACGTCGGGCCCGCTCCCTTCATAATAGAGGTAATCAAGCCCCGCGCCTCCGACGGTTTCCCGGCGGACCTCCGGGAAGGGGGCGCGTTCTTCCTGCGTTTTCATGAACCGCTCACCCAGGTGACGATTTCTCCCAGCCCGGCCCGCTCCCGGGGGAACCGGTTCAGCGGCGCATCCTCGTCGGGCCAGCCGAGAGCCACGCCCATCACGATCCGCTGCTCCTCCTGCACGGGGAGGAGCCTGCGGATCAGATCCGGATAACTGACGGAGCAGGCCAGGATGCAGCTGCCCAGGCCGCGGTCCCTGGCGAGCAGGCAGATCGTCTGGAGAAGCAGGCCGCAGTCCAGCATGGAGTATCCCTCGGGCAGGCTGCGGTCGGAACAGAGGACCAGGAGGACCGGGGCGTCGAAGAGGGAAAACATGCGCACGGCGTAGTCGAGCCGCGCCTGCTTGTCCTCCCGGGCGATGGACTGGGCCTCCAGCACGACGCGTCCGGTGCCCGTGTATCGCTTTTTCAGGGCCTCCGGCCATTCCTGGGGCATGGGGGCCTCCGGTGCGGTGGGGATGCCCTGCAGAAGGCTCTCCCGGTTTGCGGTCCGGAAGGCTTCGAGAGCCTTTCCGGTGACCGCGAAGATCTCCCAGGGCTGTGTGTTTCCCCAGGACGGGGCGTAACGGGCGTCCTCAAGGATTTCCTCGATCAGATCCCGCGGAACCGCTTCTCTGCGAAACTGCCGGATGCTCCGTCTTTCCCGGACGGCGGTGCGAAGTTCCATCGCTTCTGTTTTCTCCTCCTATTTTGTTTTCTGATTTTTCAGGGTGACGAAGAAATTGCTGTCTCCGCGACGGAAGAGGAACAAGAGCGAATCTCCCTCCTTCACGCCCGCAGTCGCCTGATCATAATCCTTCATCGACCGGATCTCCGTCCGGTTCACCCGGAGAATAACGTCCTGCGCCTGAATTCCCGCATCCTCGGCAGGACTCCCCTCCGCCACCCGTGTCACCACGACGCCTGCCTTCTCGGCCATTCCGAAGTGGCGTGCCATTTCCGGGGTGATCTCCTGGACGGTCATTCCGAACCGCTCGGCTCCCTTGCCGAGGCGGGCGATTTCCCGGGCATCCTTGCGCTCGCCGACCATCGCTTCGACGGTCCGCTCCCGGCCGTCCCGGACGATCTTGACGGCCACTTTCCGGCCCACCTGGAGGGTCGCCACAATGCGCAGAAGATCGTGGGTGTTCTGGACGGCCTTTCCGCCGATCTCGACGATCAGGTCGCCCGTCTTGATGCCCGCCTTGTCCGCCGGCTCGCCCGGGAAGACGTCTCCCACCAGGGCTCCCTGTTTCCCGGCGATTTTCAGGCTGGCGGCCATTTCCTCCGTCAGATCCTGGACGGAGACACCGAGCCAGCCGCGGGTAACCTTGCCCTTCGTCTTCAGGTCGTTATAGATTTCCTTCGCCATGTTGACAGGGACGGCAAAGCCGATTCCCTGCCCCTGGGCGACGATGGCCGTGTTGATCCCCACGACTTCGCCCTTCAGGTTGAACAGCGGGCCGCCGGAATTGCCCGGATTGATGGAGGCGTCCGTCTGGATGAACTCGTCGTAGGGACCCGCGCCGATGGCGCGTGCCTTGGCGCTGACAATCCCCGCCGTCACGGTCTGTTCGAGTCCGAAGGGATTTCCGATGGCGAGGACCCAGTCACCGACTCTCAGCCTGTCGGAATCGCCCAGGACGGCCGTCGGCAGATCGCCGTTCGGTTTGATCTTGATGAGGGCGATGTCCGTGTTGGCGTCCCGGCCGACGATCTCCGCCGGATACTCCTTCCCGCCGGCCAGCTTCACCAGGATCTTATCCGCTCCGGCGACCACGTGGTTGTTGGTGAAGATATAGCCGTCCCGGGAGATGATGAATCCGGAGCCCAAGCCGCGCTGGCGGAATTCCCGGTTCGGCTGGTCGCCGAAGAAGCGGCGGTAGAAGTCGTCTCCGAAAAAGGGGCTTCGGGGCATGGTGCCGAATGGGCCGGCGCCGCCGCTTTTCACGGTTTTCGTCGTGCTGATGTTGACCACGGCAGGGCTGAGCCGCTCCGCCAGATCGGCAAAGCCTCCGGACACCGCTCCGGCGGGCGCCGAAGCCGCATCGACCGTTACGGCCGGAATGCCGGGTGCGAAGAGAATCGCTCCGGCCAGGAACAGGCAACACAGGAAACTCTTCTTGATGTGCATACCAAGCCTCCCTGGATTGTTTTTTCTTCCGCGACCGGTCCGGCCGCGACGGCTTCATTCCATATCATATTCCGGTCGGGAACCCAAAAAAAACAGCCTCCGCGGGGGATCCAGCCGATCCGATCCCCCGCGGAGGCCCCGTTCCGGGTAGCAGGTTCCTCTATCCTCCCGCGGTCTGCGGGAAGGCCGCGTTGGTGTAAAGGTACTCGACCTTTTCCTTGTGGCGCAACTCCTCTTTGGCCATCCGAATGAGCATGTCCTTCACGGCTCCGCCGGGGTGAATGGCCGCCAGTTCCTGATAGAGGTTGTGGGCCGCCAGCTCTTTCGCCGCCGCCACGAGGTATACGTCGCGCGTCGTCATTCCCTTGCGAATCTCCGGCCGGTCGGCATGCTCAACCACCTTGTAGTCGGCGATCCGGCTCGCATCGGACATGAGCTCATAGAAACCGCCCTCACGGTAGCGCACGAGGTAGGCCTTGTGCGCCTTTTCCTCTTCCGCCAGGAACTTCAGCGTATCGATCGCCTCCGGGTCTTCCACCAGTTCCTGGAGTTGCATATAGAATTGATAAGCCTCCTCCTCGTTTCGGATGGCTCTCTCCAGAACGGCATCCATCGCCCTGTTTGTCATCGCGCTCCGGTTCCTCCTTCATTCCAGCCCTTGCCTGTTTCCGGTCCCGCGCCCGGCGGGACTAGACTCCTCACGATCCTCCGTAGCCGATGTTTACCTTTCCACCCTCCACAATCACGGGCACCTTGCGGGCTCCTCCCGTCAGGGCGAGCATTTCGCGAAGCGCCTGGGGATCGGATTTCACATCCGCATAGACCGCTCGGTTTCCAAAGGCCTCCCTGGCCCGGTCCGTGTACGGTCACCCCGCCTTGCCGAAAATGCGCACGGGTTGCTCGGGCATGGTCCCGCTCCTTTCTTCATCAGTATTCGGAGAGATGGGAAAGCCCCCGCTCGCCGACGAGGATGATCCGTGTGTGGCTGAGACGGGACGACAGGACTTTGGCGATGGATTTCATCACTTTGTAGCCCATCGTGCAATCTTCCTCCATTGCTTCCCGCAGTTTCGGTGCGTCGATGGCGAGAAAGGACGATTCGTCGATGCACAGGGCTCCCAGGGTAAAGACGTACGGTTCCACCACAGCGGACCAGCCCATGGTCTCCCCTTTGGTGATGATGTCCAGCGTCACCTGGAGTGGCGGCTTGTGGGGGCCCATGTAGCTGTCCAAGACCAGGATGATCTTGCCTTTAGTCACAAGGTAGAGATAGGCCGCCGGATCCCCTTTTTTGTACATCTGCGCTCCTGCCTGATAGGTCTGCTCTTCGGCGATCGCCGCTACCTTTTCCAGCTCCGCATCGGTGAACTCCGAGAAGAAGTCGAACTGTTTCAACTGGCCGGCTGAAACCATCGCATGGTCCTCCTTTCCGTGGATTTGCTTCAATCATAGCAATGTTTTTTTTCGATTGCCATTCCTTTCAGAGCCTCACCCGTTGCCGGCTATTGTCGTGCGGTGGCCGATATGTTAAAAGCGTTCACCGTCCTTGGGGCCGAACCCGGGGCCAGGTGAGCCTGCGCGGAGCAGACCATGACCCCGATGAATCTCTGGATAGCCTGGATCTTTCTTCTGTCTTCCCTTTCCGCTCCCGTCGACTCGATCCCGGACATCCGAAATCTGAAGCAGGATCACACGGCCTATCTCCAGGCTGTCCGCGACGACGCGGACCTCGTTCCTCCTGAGGAGCAGCTGCGGCTGGACCGGCATTACAACGAGCGCTTCTTTTCGCCGTGGCACCGTTCGATTCCACGATACTCGCGGGAGGATGTGGAGGAGGAATTCCGAGAGGGATTCGGTAAGGCCGGGTTTGGAGAAAACAGGAGGCCCCACGACGCGGCCTGGGTGCGTCGGGTGTATTCCAATGCGCAGCTGGAGAGCTATCCGAATTTCGGCCGGCGGGCCATCACCATCGTCCACGTCCACATGCGGACCGTTCCCACCCTGAAGCCCCATTTTCGATCCTGCGGTCCCGTTGCCTGCGATTACCCTTTTGACCGGTTCCAGCAGACCCTGGTGGCCGCCAATACGCCCCTGTGGGTATCCCATGTCAGCGCCGACGGCGCCTGGCTCCTGGCAGAAACGGGATATACCTATGGCTGGATTCCCGCCCGGGAAGTCGCCTGGGTGGACGAGGCGTTCGTGAAGCGATGGGAAGCGGGACGCTATGTGACCATGCTGCATGACGAAACCCCGCTCTATGCCGTTGACGGCCGCTTTCTTTTCAAGGCGCACCTGGGCATGATGTTTCCGGAGGAGGGGCCCATCGGCGGTCCGCACCTCGTCCTGGCCGCCGTTGCGGACGAGAATGGACGGGCCGTGATCCGGCAGGCGGTGCTTCCCGAAGCGGAGGCCGCCGTCAAGCCCCTGCCCCTGACCCGCAGGAACATGGCCCGCATGGCCAACGTTCTGACCGGCCAGCCCTACGGCTGGGGTGGAATGTATGAGAATCGGGACTGCTCCGCCATGGTCCGGGACCTTTTTGCCCCTTTCGGGATCTGGCTTCCCCGGAACTCGAAGGACCAGGCCCGGGAAGGGGGGCGTTGGGTCGACCTGTCCATGCTCAGCCCGCCGGAGAAGGAACGGGTGATCCGGAGGGACGGCGTGCCCTACCTGACGCTGCTTTACCTGAAGGGGCACATTATGCTCTATATGGGCGTACATGACGATACGGTACTCGTGTTTCACAACTTCTGGAGCGTGCGGATGAAGGGAAAAGCGGGATTGAAGCGAAAGCGGATCGTCGGCCAGGCGGCGATCACCACGCTCCGGCCCGGTGTAGACCCTCGGGGAAAGGCGAAGGACGGGTACCTGCGGGGTCTCCTGGGCATGACCATCCTGGCCGGGCCGGAATCGGTCCCTGGAGAGGAGGGGAAGCCATGAGCCGGTCCGGGACTATCAAAAAGACCGCTTCGGGTGCGGAATCGCCGGTTGTGGTCCGATACCGCCTTACCATCGAGTATGACGGCACCGGCTACCGGGGCTGGCAGGTTCAGGAAAACGCCCGTACGGTTCAGGGAACCCTGCTTGCAGCGGCCCGGGAACTCTTCGGCGGGCCGGTGGAAATCCAGGGATCCGGACGAACCGATGCGGGGGTGCATGCCCTCGGACAGGCGGCTCACCTCGTCGCTCCCCGGAAGATGCCCCCGGACAGGGTGCGCCAGGGACTCAATGACCTCCTGCCTTCGGGGATCTGCGTTCTCAGGGTGGAGGAGGCGGACTCCCGGTTTCATGCCCGGAGGGACGCCGTATCCCGAACCTATCTCTACATCGTCTCGCGGGAACGCACGGCCTTCGGAAAGCGCTACGTCTGGTGGATCCGGGATCGCCTCGATGTAAAGGCCATGCAGTCCGCCGCCCGCGTTTTCGAGGGATTCCATGACTTCTCATCCTTTGCGGACCACAGGATGGACGGGAAGACGTCGACCCGGGTCAAGATCGAGAGCGTGGAGCTTCGCGACGAGGGGGACCTGATCCGGATCCGGATCAGGGGTTCCCACTTCCTCTGGAAAATGGTGCGTCGCATGGTGGGAACCCTGGTGGAGGTGGGCCGGGGAACCCTGGCCGAGGCGGATCTGAAAGGGATGCTGGACGAACGATCGGATCTCCCGGCGCGACTGACGGCCCCTCCGTCGGGCCTCTTCCTGGAGGAGGTTCTGTATGCCGGGGAGCGTTCGACAAGGGACGGGGAGTCTTCTCCGCCGCTTCCCGTCACACTGGGAACCCGGCCGCGCAAGGAGCGGGAAATCTCCCGCCGCCGGCAGGGGAAGCGCCGTTAGCGCAGGAGAGAAGAGCAGCGGAGGAAGGGATACCGGCCGTCGCCTTCCCCGGCGGTGATTCCGAACGGAGGCATCCCATGGGATCCATCCTGGCGGATGGAGTCGTTCTCCTTCACGGCGCTTTCATCCTGTTCGCCGTTTTCGGCGGCCTTCTTGCTCTCCATCGATCCTGGTGGCGCTGGATTCATCTGCCCGCCGTCGCATGGGCCGCCCTGGTGGAGTGGGCGGGCTGGCCGTGCCCCCTGACCTTCCTGGAGGATAACCTACGCGGGATGGGCGGGCGACCGCTTTCGCAGGATTTCATCGACCGCGTCATCGGCGGACTGATCTATCCGTCGGGACTGACCCGCCGGCACCAGATCCTGCTCGGGTTTGCCGTGGTGGGGTTCAATCTGGCCGTCTATGGATGGGTGGCCTGGAGGAAAAGAAGACGCTGAGTGGCCGCGAAGCCCGGTTTTTTCAACAGATGGTCTAGACTGGACTGCGGTGCTGAAACAGATATTGTGGCGATCCCCGAATACCCTCAGGTTTCCGGGGATCCGCCCGGTCCGTCCGATCCGTTCGTCAGCCCCCTTCCCATCCCTTGAACCCGGTCAGCGTTGCCGATGCCGGCCCCGGATGGTAGTAGACTTCATAGGTCTCCTTTGCGCCCGAGAGGATCTCGATCCGCTGGCGGATCTCCGTTCGGATCGCCGAGTTCACCCAGTTTTCCCAATCCTCCAGGCTCTGCCAGGTGCTGATGACGAGAAATTCGCCCGGTTCATCGATGCGCTGCAGGGTTTCCCCGGTGATGTATCCGGGCTGTCCTGTGGCCCTCGATCGGAGTTCCTTGATCAGGTTGATGATTTCATCCCGCATCACCGGGGGTAATTTCCGCTTGATGAGAACTTTCAGGGACATGGCTGGCCTCCTTTTCCTTCCCCGGTCCCGGGGCGTCCTTCCGGATTCCGGTCCCGAAGCATAACGGGGGTGTCTTGTCCCTGACGTACCGCCGCCCCGATGCGATCCGCCGGGGGCGTACCGGGACGGGGGCCGTCAGCTCTTTCTGCTGGTTTTGGCGGTGAAGAGGGAGATCATCTGCTTGACCTTCCTGCCCTTGCATTTGGGGCAGGCGACCTTGACGTTTCCATGATCCGAGATGCTCATGCTCAGGGTGAACTTCTTCCCGCAGTCCTGACATTGATAATCGTATGCCGGCATGACTCCACCTCCTTTCCGCTGCCATTTCTTCTGCCCGAAGAGGAAAACCGATGCTTGCCGACCCGATTCCCTCCATGGGAACTGCCTTTGGATTGGCATTGATGATACCCCATCGGACGAGTGGAATCAAGAGGAATTCAGGGTTGTTACAGGATTTCACCACAATATGGGGCGGGTTGCGCGAGCCCGGAACATAACTGCTTCCTGGATGCACCATGCTGCAGATTGCCCGGAAGTCATGGATACATGTCTTGTAAAGTTTGGCATCGTCTCTGCTGTTGTGTCAAATATGGCATATCTATCGCATGTTCCATGCATTTCGTCTTTACCGACCATTTCGGCCGTGCTAAATAAACGTTCCTTAACAAACGGGGTCACCAGCAAAAGATGCCCTTTTTCTGTTGCGAAAAGTCCATTTCTTTTTTCTTTTTCAACACATGCACCGGATGAATGTGGTGGCACATGGAGGGCGTTCCTGTGGCTTCTGCGGCAATGCGGTCGCTTGAATTCCGGTGCGGGAGGGTGTCCCGGCCTTTCCGGGAAGAAGATCTCAGCGAGAAAAATAAAAAAGGAGGTTACATGCATATGAGAAGCCATCATATTTTGCCCCGGGCAGCCTTGAGTCTGATGTTGCTGGCGGTCCTGGCACTGGCGGGCGGCTGTGTCTACACGGGCGGATCGGCCATGGACACCCATAAAAAAGGGATGAGCTCGATCACCGAAGAAGAGTATTTTGTCACGAAAAAGCCCGTGGACAAGGCCTTCATCGGGGCGGCCTGGTCCCGTCAATTCGGTCCCATCGAGGACCCTGCGACGGAGAACATCCGCACCAAGAAGGAGCGTTCCCTGAGTGGCATCCAGCAGGACTTTGCCTACAACCTGGGAATCGGTCTGGGCGGGCAGCTCGTGGCCGGACCGCAGGCCGAGGTCGGGGCCGGGGGCGGCAGCGCCGAGCGGGCCAGGTTGTCGGGTCTCGAAATCATCACGCCGGTGACGCTGGCCGACATTCCCTTCGAGCCGAAACTGTCCTACGTGACGGAGGCCCTCCGACTTGCCAACTTCCGGATCAGCGACGAGAAGAGTAACAAGGCGGGGATCAACGTGGGCGCCGGGACAGTGGTCGGCAGCGGCACCGCCACGGCGGAAGTAGGAACGGCGGCCCGTCGGGGCACGGAAGGAGACGGACTTGTCGTGGCCTACAAGCTCCACATGATCGATCCGAAAAGCTATGCAAAGCAGGACTCCGGCAGCGTACCTCTCGTTCTGGACGGCGTGGTGGATTTCCCCAAGGCCGGCATGATTGTCAAGACACGCTTGCAGCGGATCGATCCGGGAGCGGGCCGCTCCCTCCCCCGGAATATCCTGTGGGCCTGTCCCAGGGCCGACGCCAAGAGCCGTGACATGGTCGCCGCCTGGGTCGTGGAGATGCGGTCCACCGACCCGAGGCGCCGGACCATGAACATCGCCTTCCCGGCCTGGCCGGCCATTGAAGAGTGCCAGAACTACACCGGCGTCCTTCACTCTTTCATCGATCCCCTGACGGACAAGATCAACCGGCAGAAAATCAGCATCATGCTGATCGACGCGGAAGTCACGGACAATCTGCAGCCAAAGAAATGGGAAGCCCGCGTTTCTCTAATCGACGAGGCGTTCAATATCAAGATGGTCAGGCCTGCGGATCTGGAGTCGCCGCGGCAGTCTTCCGGGCAGATCAACTAACCCCGATATCCAAGGAGCGAAACCATGAAACGATACTCTGCGTTACGGTTGATCCCGCTGGTACTGGCTCTGCTGGTCCTCACCGGCTTTGATGCCTGGGCCAGGAAGCCGGAGGTGATCCGGCACGACGCCCAGTACCTGGATCGTCAGGTTTCCCTGAATATCGAGTGGCAGTCCACCGATCCGGTTGTCTCCATTCGCGTCGCCGCCGGCAGGGAGGTCAAGGTGATCAAGGTCGACGCTTACGACAACAAGAGGGTTCCGCAGGGCTATTCCGGAGAGGTGAGCGTGGCCCTGCAGGCGGATCCCCTCATCAACCAGGATTCGATTCCCTACACCATCCAACTGACCGATGACGTGGGTCAGAGAAGCACCCTGGTGACGGGCAAGGTGGCCGTTCCCTCCGCTTTTGCGGCTCCCCGCGTGGACGACTGGGGACGGGACCGCGTGGTCGGTGCGGGAATGCCCGCGGCCCAGCAGCCAGACATGATCGACAAGCTGCGGCAGGTTGCGCAGGTGCTCGACGCACCGCCGTTCCTGCACGACATCGTGGTGACCAATCCCAACACGGGGATCGTCACGTTCTCCACAAAGGCAACGGACAACCTGGGACTCAGGGAAATCAACTTCCGCATTTTCGACTCCACAAACAAGCAGGTAGACAGCCAGCAGATCTCTGCGACGGGGAAACTCTGGCAGGGCACGTCCAAAGACTTCAGCCTGCCTCCCGGCAATTACAAGGTGATCGGCCAGGCCATTGACTCCGGCGGCAGCACCTCACCGGAGAAGAGTGCCTGGTTCACTATCGGTACACCCCAGGCCGCAGGACCCCAGCCGCCGCAGCCTCCCGTTGAAGTGCCCACGGTGCTGACGGTGACGATCCTGCCCGCCGACGTCCTGGCGAAGGGCGCCCAGTGGCAGATCCCGGGCGGCGCCTGGCTGAACAGCGCCGACAGCGTCAAGGCAGGCCTCAAAGCGGGCTGGTACGATGTGACGTTCAAGGACGTGGCCGGCTGGAAGAAGCCCGACACGCTCAAGGTGAGCGTCGAGGCGGGAAAGACTGCAACGGCCACGGGCACATATACACTCGATACGAGCTTTTCGAAGACCTGGACCACCAGCACCGACTTCGAGACGGGAACGCTGGTGGGGGTCGAGGACAAGACCGTCCCCGACCAGCTCCAGCTGAGCAAGAGCATCTCCACGCTTCCCTTCATCTGGGTGCCCAACTCCAACGAGGGGACCATTTCCAAAGTGGACTCCAAGACGGGCACGGAGCTGGGCCGCTACCGCACAGGCCCCACCACGGGAGGCAGCCCCTCCCGCACCACCGTGGATCTGAAAGGAAACTGCTGGGTGGGGAACCGCAACACGGGAACGGTCGTCAAGGTCGGCCTCAACGAAAACGGCCAGTGCGTGGACCGCAACAAGAACGGGACGATCGAGACCTCCACGGGGGCAACGCCCCTGGCCTGGGGAGCGGATGAATGCGTGCTCCACGAGGTCGTCCTGATCGCCGGAAGCGAGGGGACGTACAATCCCGGGGAATACAAGGGCAGTTACAGCGGCACACCCGGTCCCCGCGGTATCGGTATCGACGCGAACAACAACCTCTGGGCCGGAACCTACGGTACGCACAAGTACTACCACGTGGACGGCGGAACCGGCAGGATTCTGAAGACGTATGACGTCCCGGGACACAATCCCTACGGTGCCGTCGTCGATCCCCGCGGCATTGTCTGGTCCGCCGACCTGTCAAACAGCTACGTCGGGCGGCTCGATCCCGCCAGCGGCGCGTTCACCACGATCAAGACAGGTCAGACATATGGCATGGGAATGGATAAGAACAACCACCTGTTCATCGCCGGCTGGTGCGCCAACACGCTGACGCGGGTCAACACCACCACCGGTGCCATCGAGTGGCAGAAGCCGACGGGGGACAGCTGCTCCCGCGGTGTCGCCCTGACGAACGATGGAGACGTCTGGGTGGCCAACTCCAGCTCCAACAATGTCTCCCGCTGGTCCAACGACGGGGTCAAGAAAACCACGATCAGCGGTTTCAATCATCCCACGGGCGTGGCGACCGACTCCGACGGCAAGGTCTGGGTGGTCAATTACGGCGATGCATTCATCAAGCGAATCGATCCGGCGACGAACCGGGTGGATCTTGAGAAGCAGGTGGCCGGGCCGCACTATGGCTACAGCGACATGACGGGCATCGTGGCCCGTTCCGTGACCACCATGATCGGCACCTGGACGGCCGGTTACGATGCAAAGTCCGACGCAGCAAAGTGGAAGGCCGTCGCCTGGACGGGCACCGAGCCGGCGGGGACCACCGTCAAGGTGAAAGTTCGGAGTTCCAAGGATGGGAAGACCTGGTCGGCCTGGGAGGATGCGGTGAAGGGAGCGGATCTCAAGGCCACGCCGCAGGGACGTTACGTCCAGGTTGAAGTGACGCTCCAGATCCAGTCGGGGACGACCTCTCCGGTTCTGAGTGACCTGACCGTCCAGGGCCTGTAAGGGAATCAATGGGTTGAGGGGCGAGTCCCGGCGGCCGAAGCCGCCGGGACGGGACCTCTCAGGAATGAGACAATAGGGAGGAGACGCAATGAAACGATTCTTCTATCCGGGACTGGTGATGCTGGTACTCCTGCTGGCCGCCGGGCCGGCCATGGCTCAGGGACTCTCCGCCGGCACGTATGTCATGAGCAGCGGAGGGATGCAGGTAATCATGGAAATCAATGCCCTGCCCGACGGAAAGTACTTCATCAATGCCAATGGAAGCGGAGGAGGGAAGAACTGCCGCATCGGGGACCTGGGAGAGCTGCGAGGCGGAAACCTCGTGCTGGGTGTCTGCGAGATGGGGATCCGTATCTCCGGGGACGGCTTTGATCTGCTGGACTCCAAGGGATGCGCACAGTGTGACGCCGGCGCTTCCGTGTCCGGGCATTACGTAAAGAAGTAACGGAACATACTGAAGAAACGGAGGTGGTCGATTCATGAAAAAAATCCTTTCAACCATCTGTCTGTCTTGCCTGGTTGTCATCTTCCTTTTCCCCGCGGACCTCATTGCCCAGAGTGCCGGAACCGGGGAGATCAACTGGGTGCAGGGATACATCAGTGTGACGGGGCAAGGTGCCGCCGTGCGGGGGAGCCTGGCGCAGGCCCGGCCCCTGGCAAGGAGAGCCGCCGTCAGTGATGCCCAGCGCAACCTCCTGGAAATTATAAAGGGAGTGAAAATCGACTCGACGACGACCGTGGAGAATTTCATCGTCGCCTCCGATGTGATCCGCTCCCACGTGAATGGGGTTGTCAAAGGTGCCCACGTGGTCAAGGGATCGGAAAAGTACGAGCCCCAACCCGACGGGTCCGTTCTGGTGACGCTGGAGATGAGGGTGTGCATCACCGGAAACTGCGGGGCTTCCCGCTCTTCCCTGGTGCAGGCCTTGGGGATCGATCGGATCAAGCCGCCGGCATACGTGCCGCCGCCGGCACCGCCTCTTCCTATCCCGGCACCGCCTGCTGCCGCGCCGCCGGCACCGCCGGCATCGGCTCCCCCGCCGAAACCTGCCTATACCTGTGACCTGACGAAGTCCGTGACGGGTCTGGTCATCAATCTCGAAGGACTCCCCTTCGAACGGGTGCTGCTTCCGGTAATCGTGGTGGAGGAGGGGCAGACCGGCCTGTTCACCGTTTATTCAGCCAAGAACGTGAAACCGGCGGTTGTCCGAACCTTCGGTGTCGTCCGTTATGCCGATTCGGTGGATCATGCCCTGAAGGGTAATCCGCAGATCGGCACCAATGTGCTGGTTGTTCCGGCATCGTCGATCACGAAGGAAAACATGATCGTCATCAAGAGCAATGATCGTCGCGTCATCTTTGAGACGACCTGCCACGGCAACGACTATCTGGCGGATGCCAAGGTCGTGATTGCCAACCAGTGACCGTTTCGGGTTATGGATGGAGGGACTCCCGACCGGAGTCCCTCCATTTTGTCATGCAATCCCGGTTGAAACAGCGGCTTTTCCTCTCCAATCTCCCCTTTTCGACACAATATATAGTGGTATCTCGCCCTGATAACCCTTCTAATAGTATTTTCACTTTACAAGCAGGGTTGCTTTTGTTAGATTCCGCCCACCGGGTATCCTCCCGGAGAGCGTAATGCTATGAGACTTCAACGACTTGAAATAACGGGTTTTAAGTCTTTCCGGGATCGGGTGGTCCTTGACTTCTCGGAGGGCATCAGCGGCGTGGTCGGGCCCAACGGGTGCGGCAAGAGCAACGTTGTCGATGCCGTCCGGTGGGTCATGGGCGAGCAGCGGGTAAAGTCCCTCCGGGGCCGGAAGATGGACGACGTGATCTTCAACGGGAGCGAGGACTCCGCCCCGGTCGGCCTCGCCGAGGTCACCATGGTTCTGGCCGACGACGGCCGCTGCTTTCCCGAGCCTTATGATGCCATGACGGAAGTCAGCATCACCCGGCGGCTCATCCGCGACGGCGACAGCGAGTATCTGATCAACAAGGTGCCCTGCCGTCTTCTGGACGTCCGGGAGTTCTTCCTTGGCACCGGGGTCGGTGTCCGGGGGTATTCCCTGGTGGAGCAGGGTAGCGTTTCCAGCCTTGTCGAGGCCAGGCCGGAAGAGCGGCGCCAGTTCATCGAGGAGGCGGCGGGCATCTCCAAGTTCAAGAGCCGCAAGGAGTCGGCCATCCGGAAGATGGAGACGACGCGGCAGAACCTGACCCGCATGAACGACATTATCCGGGAGGTGAAGACCCAGCTGAACGCCATCTCCCGGCAGGCAAAGCGGGCCGAACAGTACAAGGCCATCCGGAAGGAGGTCCGGGAGGGCGAAATCGTCCAGATGCTGCAGGCTTACGCGGACCTGACCACGCGGAGCGCGACCCTGGAGGCGGCCCGCGATACCGCCCGGGAGAAGGAAGAGGAGATCCGCGCGAAGCTCGGCGTGTCGGAGGCAGGCTGGGAGGCGGCCAAGACGGAGGCGGTCGCCCGGGAGGGAGACCTGAACCGCCTTCAGGAGACCTTGTACGAGCTCCGGAACGTCATCTCGTCGAAGGAACAGTCGGTCGCCTTCCAGCGCCAGCAGGTGGAAGAGCTGACGCGGCAGCGGGAGCGTGAGACGGAGGAGATCGGACAGCTCTCCGGCCGGGCGGAGGAGTTCCGGCGCGAAGCCGCCGCGGCGGAGGCCCTCGAACAGGAGCTGTCGGACGAGATTCTCAAGGCCGAAGCGGACCTGCGGGATCTGCAGGGCGCGCTGGAGGAATACCGGCAGCAGGACCGGTCGGCCCACCGGGAGCTGGAAGAGAAGAAGGTCCAGTTCATCGAACTGATCAAGGAAAAGACAACCGCCCGGAACCGCTTGACGGCCCTGCAGAAGAACCGCGAAGACCTGGAGCGGCGGGAGGCCCGGGACAGCCGGGAGCTGGAGGAGCAGACCCGCCGCCGGGAACAGCTCCGGGAAACCCTGGCGGGGCTTGCCACCGGACTCACCGAGGACGAAGGGAAACTGGACGACCTGATCATCCGGCGGGGGGATGCCTCCGACGAATTGAAGCGCACCCGCCGGGAACTGGAAGAAACGGACGAGCTCATCACGGAACACAAGCAAGAGCTGGGACGGCGGTCGTCCCGGCTCCAGTCGCTCCGGGAATTCTACGAGGGATACGAGTGGTGCGGCGAAGGGACACGGGCCCTGCTGGGAGGCCGGCAGGAGAAGGCGCCGGACGGTCTCCCGCGGGAATCCTTCCTCGGCCTCGTGGCGGATTACATCGATGTCCCCCGGGACTACGAGGCGGCCGTGGAGGCCGTGCTGGGTGAGAAGCTCCAGTATATTCTCGTGAAAAACCAGTTCGACGGCGTCAAGGCCATCGATTACCTCAAGAACGGCGCCTTCGGGCGGTGCAGTTTTGTCCCCGTCGAGGTCCGCAACTATGCCGACGGTGGAAGCGCGACGCCGGTTCACCTACAGGAGACCGTGCGGCTCCTCGACGTCGTCCGGGTCCGTGACGATTTCCAGGACGTAGCCTCCTGCCTGCTGGGAGACGTCCGGGTCATCTCCGACCTGTATCGCGGCGTGAACCTCTGGAGGCAGAACGGATTCCGCGGAACCTTCGTCACCCGGGACGGGGATCTGATCAGCCCGCACGGAGTCCTGACGGGGGGTGCCGCCTCGGGTGGAGAGCGGAGTCCCCTGCGGAACAAGCGGGAGATGACGGAGCTGGAGGCGGAGGTCCGGTCCCTGGAAGACGCGGTATCCGAGGCGATGGACCGGAAGAGGGAAGGCACATCGCTGATCGCCCAGTGGGAGGAGGAGCTTGTCCGGCTGCGGGGCGAGGTCCACCGGATGGAGATCCAGATCAACAGCTGGCGGAAGGACCTGGAGCGGTACGAAGATGAGTCCCGGCGCATCGATCAGCGGCTCCGTGTCCTGGGCTTCGAGCGGGAGCGCCTCCAGGCGGAGGAGCAGGAGCTCGTCCGGCAGATGCAGGAAGTGCAGGCCGAGGTCGTTTCCTGGGAAGCCCGCGAAAAATCCATGAGCGACGAGATGGCGGGCATTCAGGGCCGGTGGGACGGGATCCGGGCCGATCTCGAGGAGCGGGAATCCCTCCTGACGAACCGGAAGGTCGGCATGGCGGCCCTGCAGCAGCGCCGGGAGGCCAACGAGCGGACGCTGGAGAGGCTGAACCGTTCGCTCGACCAGACCGTCCGGGACCTGGAGGCCCGGCAGGCCGGCATCGAGACGGCCGGTCGGAAACTGGCGGAATTAGCAACCCGGATCGAGGAGGACAAAGCTGCCCTGAAGGCATCCTACGGGGAAATGGAGACCCTCGATGCGGACCTCGGAGCACGGAGGGAGATCCACCGGAAACAGGAAGAGGAGCTCAGGACCCTGGAGGAGGGCATGCGGGTCCTCAAGGGGCGGCTCGAGGAGGCGGCGCGGGAGACGGCCAACAGCGATCTGGCGTGCCGCGAGATTGCCTTCCAGGTGGAATCCCTGAAGCAGAACCTGCAGGCCCGCGACCAGGACGAAGTGGCTCGCCTGCTCGAATCGTTCCGGCCGCTGGAAGAGGAGGCTCTCCGCGATCTCCAGGAAAAGATGGAGCGGAACCGCCGGACCCTGGATGGGTTCGGGGAGGTGAACCTGCTGGCCGACGAAGAGTACGCCCAGTTGAAGGAGCGCTTCGACTTCCTGACCGCCCAGGCGGAGGACCTTCAGAAGTCGCTGGATATCCTCCAGCAGACCATCACGCGGATCAACCGTATCTCCCGGCAGCGGTTCGCCGAGACCTTCGAGGCCGTGAACGCCTGTTTCCGGAACGTCTTCTCCCGCCTCTTCCCGGGCGGCCGGGGAGAACTCCGCCTCACCGACGAGACGGACATGCTGGAGACGGGGGTGGACATCGACATCCAGGTCCCGGGGAAGCGGACCCAGAACATCACGCTCCTCTCGGGCGGGGAGAAGTCTCTTGCCGCCATCGGGCTCATCTTCGCCATCATCCTGCACCGGCCGTCCCCCTTTGTGATCCTCGACGAAGTGGACGCCGCCCTCGACGACGCCAACATCTCCCTCTTCAACCGCCTGGTCCAGGAGATCGCCGCATCTTCCCAGATCATCCTGGTGACCCACAACAAGCGGAGCATGGAAATCGCCGGAAGCCTCTACGGCGTGACCATGCAGAAGCAGGGGATATCCACCGTCGTCTCCGTCACCCTCCGGTAGGCTGCTGAAAAGAAGCCGTCTGCTGCGTTCCCCTTGTCCTTCGCCGTTCGACGTACCAAGGGGTACGCCTCACGGCTCATGACTGCGGGAGCCTTGCATCCAACCCCTTTTGAGCAGCCTGAGTAAATAGAACAGGTAGGCTGCTGAAAAGAAGCCGTCTGCTTCGTTTCTCTCATCCTTCACCATTCAGCGTACTTCCCAGTACGCCTCATGGTTCAGGATTTCGAGGGCCTCGCATCAGACATCTTTTGAGCAGCCTGGAAAGCTGTAACCGGTAGGCTGCTGAAACGGGGCCGTCTGCTGCGTTCCCCTTGTCCTTCGCCATCCAGCCATTCCATGCCGACAACCCGCCAAGGCAAACACTCATCAAAACCAGCACATTTTGGTTCTTCCTACCCCTCCGGCACCTAATCCTGCTTAAGCAATAAAACCGTAATTTCGAGGCATTGCATTCCGTCCGGGCATTGTTTATCCCGCCTTCCATCATGCGGGGACCGGTTTCGTTCCGTCGGGTCGGCGCATGAGCAAGTTCCCCACAGCCATTGCATTTTCCTGGATCCATAACGGCCTTTCAGGCCTGTTCCGCAAAATTTCCGAGAGGAGACGATCGCCGGGATGAAGAAAGCTGCTGCGAAGCACTGCCTTTCGCTTATTGCGTGCCTGTTCGCATGGCTGTTCTTTCTTTCCACCGCCTGGGGAGCCTGCAGCGGCGGCGAGCGAATCGGCTACGAGACGCAGCAGATGCAGGTGGGCGGGACGCAGACGCTCACGGTGACCGGTGCCAGGCCGGATGCCTCGTACCGCTGGCGGGTTGCCTCGGGCGGCGGGTCCCTCTCGGCGACGACAGGCGCATCCGTTGTGTACACGGCCCCCTCCTCGAACCCGAACTGCGAGAACAATCCCGTCATCACCCTCTCGTCGGACGGCGCCTCCTGCGACACGCTGCAGATCGCCGTGCACGGGGCCGGCACCAACGACTGGTATTACCCCGTCTCGAAGGTGGGAGCCGTGGAGGTCTGCCGGGAGCATGCGGACCATACGGCCCTGTGCAGGGCCTGGATCGGATGCGACGGCAACCCCAGTGAGAACTGCCGGCCTCTGGGGCCGAACTGCGGGATGACGTCTTTCTTTTGCAACTCCCATGGCTGGTTCCTGACCCGTCCCTGCAACTCCGAGTCGGCACCCTACAATATCCCTCCGGGGACCTACTGCTCCGGCTCCATGGGACCGACCTACAAGGACATCCGGACCCCCATGATGAAGGCCAACGGCTGCTGTCCCGCGGCGCTGCTTCCGGCGGAGCCTCCGCCCCCGGCCTGCGACGTGTCGGTGACGTCCTTCGGCGGGACCTCGACGGCCATCGACGTCCACAACGGGGGGCGGGTGGTCTTCACCGGGACGATCGCCTCCTCGGACCCGGTCTCCTGGAGGGTGACCGTGGCGGGGAAGAAGATCGGCGAGGGGACCGGCCTGGCCGTCTCGGTTCCCTGGGACGGAAGACTGGACGGCCAGGTCGCAGAGATCGGCCGGACCTGGCCGGTGAAGCTGGTCGTGGAGACCACCGACGGCCGGTGCGGCATCGAGGGGGAGACCACGGTCACCGTGACGGCCGCGGAGAAGGACTGCAAGATGCAGGTTCCGGTGGGCTCCTGGGCCCACCTGGCGGCGGGGAGCCTCTCCGAGTCCCTCCTTCTGTTCCGTCTCCCGGGCTCCCGGATGATGCCGGAGTTCGGCCTTACCTACGACAGCAACGACGGGAAGAGGGGCATACTCGGGACGGGCTGGACCCACGACTATATGGAGACCCTGACGGCCATCCCGGAGGAGGACCGGTACGTCTGGCGGGACAGCCGGGGCGGCCGGCTGGTCTTGTACCGGAACGGCGAGGTCCATACCCCGGAGCACTCCTCCTGGCCGGCCCTGGCGAAGAACGCCGACGGGACGTACGATCTCTTCTCCCGGGACCTGACCCACCGCCTCTTCAACGCCTCCGGCAGGCTCACGGCCATCCTGGACCCAAACGGCAACGCCGTCACCCTGACGTACGATGCGGGCAACAACCTGGTGGCCGTCACCGACCCGGCGGGCCGGAAGATCGCCTTTGCCTACGATGCCGCCGGCCTCCTCGGGACGGTCACCGATCCCAACGGCAACACCCACGCCTTCACCTACACGGGGAAGACCGTGGCGGGGGCCGTCCTGGGGCGGGTCGTCTCGCAGACCTCCGCAGGAGTAGAGACGTGGACCTTCACCTATGACGAAGCCTTCCGGATACTTTCGAAGACGGACCCCCGGGGCTACGAGACCCGATACACCTACGACGGGAACCGCCTCGCCGGGACGACGGATCCCGAGGGGAAGACCCGGGAGATCCGGTACGATCCGGAATCCTCTTGGTCCACCCTGACGGAGAAGGACGGGGGGACTTGGACCTTCCGGTACGACCCCGTTCTCGGCGTCCTCCTGGAGAGGACGGACCCCCTGGGCCACACGACCCGTTACGGCTATGACGGGAACCGGAACCTGGTCCGACAGACGGAGCCCGACGGGAGCGAGAGCGCCTACACCTACGACGGCTACGGCAACCTTTCCTCGGTCACGGATCCCCTGGGGAAGACCACGTGCTTCACCTATAACGGCCAAGGCCAGGTCACGTCGGTCACGGACCCCCTGGGACACACCGTCACCTACGGCTACGACGCCCGGGGAAACCTCCTCGCGATCACGGATGCCCAAGGGGCCGTCACCCGGTATGCCCATGACGACCGGGGCAATGTCACCGGCATCACCGACGCGTTGGGGAGGACGATGGTCCTGGCCTACGACGCCTCGGGCAACCTCGTCTCCGTCACGGACCCGGAGAAGAGCACCGCGACCCTGGGCTACGACAGCCTGGGCAACCGGGTCCGGATGAAGGACGCCCTGGGGAACGCCACCACGTTTGACTTCGACAGCCTGAACCGGCTCATCCGGATCACCGATCCCCTGGGTCATGCCACCCGCCTGACGCGGGATCCCGCCGGCAATCCGCTGACGGTGACCGACCCCAACGGCCACGCCACGGGCTACACCTACAACTACCAGGACCAGGTGACCCGGATCGTCGACGCGCTGGAGCATGTCACCACCCTGACCTACGGTGGGTCATCCTGCCCCTCCTGCGGGGCCGGGGCGGACCGGCTGACGGCGGTGACGGACGCGAAGGGACAGACCACGACCTTCGACTACGACTTGGCGGGGAGGATGACGAAAGAGACGGATCCCCTGGGGAACGCCACCTCCTATGGTTACGATGCCCGGGGAAACCTGGCCGCCCTGACCCGGCCCGACGGAAGGACCATTGCCTACCGGTATGACTGGAACGGAAGGCTCCTGGAAAAGGTCTTCTCCGACGGCTCGACCGCCGCCTTCCGGTATGACGATGCGGGGAACCTGGTCTATGCAGGGAATCAACACATCGCCTACCAGTTCACCTACGACGCAAACCGCCGGGTGACGGAGGTCGTCGATTCCGAGGGCCGGCGGATCCGCTACTCCTACGATGCCCTGGGGAACCGGACGGAGATGGTCACGCCGGAGGGGAAGGCCGTTTCCTACACGTACGACCTCAACGGCCGCCTCACCGGGATCGGGACGGCAAACGCAGAAGGGGACAGCCCGGAGAGCGGCAGCGGGAATGCAAGCAGCGGAACCTACAACTTTACCTACGACTCGGCGGGGAGGAGGACCCTGCTGGCCCGGCCGGGCGGGACGACCACAGCCTACAGCTACGATGCCGGGAGCCGTCTGCTGAAGATCCTCCACCGGGACAGGGACGGCCGGACCCTCGACACCGTCGGCTACACCCACGACAACACCGGCAACCGGGTCACCCGGGAGGAGAAGGACAGGACCGTCTCCTACGGCTATGATGCCGTGGACCGCCTGACGGAGGCATCCCCCAAGCCGAAATCCGCAAAGGGGATCCTGGGGAAGCTCCTCGAGGAGATTGCGAAGAAGCTGAAGGAAGGCTATGAGTACGACGCCGTGGGGAACCGGGTCCGGGGCCCCGGAAAGAACGACAGCCAGGCCCATGACGCGGGGAACCGGCTCCTGGAGGACCGGGATCACCGCTACGAGTACGATGCCAACGGCAACCTTGTCCGGAAGACCGGAACAGGCCCCCTTGGCGCCGTCACCACCTACCGCTACGATGACGAGAACAACCTGATCGGGGCGGAGATTGCCCTGGGTCCCCTCACCACGGAGATCGAGTACGCCTACGATCCCTTCGGGAGGCGGATCGCAAAAACAGTCAAACGGGAGATCGAGCTGGGGGACCGGGAGTTCAGCATCCCGGCACCCCGGACGATCCGGTACGTCTACGACAACGAGGACGTGATCCTGGAATACCTGAAGCACGGGGACAGGGAGGCGCGCACGGCCTCCTATCTCCACGGCCCCGGGATCGACGAGCCCCTGGCGGTGGAGAGGCGTCGGCCGCCGCTCTTCGGGAACGGCGGATTCGAGGTATTCGATTACCTGGCCGACGGCCTGGGCTCCGTCACCGGCCTGACCGACTCCAAGGGCCGCCTGGTCCAGCGCTACGAGTACGACTCTTTCGGGAACCCGCTGGCGATCAACCCGCTGATCGTCCAGCCCTATGCCTTCACCGGCCGGGAGTACGACCCCGAGACGGGGCTCTACTATTACCGGGCAAGATATTATGATCCCAAGGCAGGACGGTTCATCACGAAAGACCCCATCGGTTTCGCCGGGGGAGTGAATTCATATTCTTGTGTCCAAAATAATCCGGTGAATAAGATTGACCCACTTGGATTATTTGAATGGGTCAATCCAATTCCGTATTGGCGGGGCGTGTATAGAGGCACGAAAGATTTTCTAAGAAACTACCGTGATATGAGGGACGCCAACACCATCGGTGCAGATAAGTATTTTCATTGTATTGCTAATTGCCAGGCAACAAGAGAGGGTCAGGGTGGCAGAGACATATCAGAGATCATCGGTGAAGGTCGTGAGCTTACTGATGAATACATTAAAGGTGATACTCGCTCTGCGTGTGATGAAGACAGGGCTGCAAACAGACAGGGAAGAAATGGTGATCCTGGTGGCACTTGCAGCCAAGTGTGCAATCCATTACGACCTAAGGGACTTGACCCGAGGTATTGAAAATGAGCAAAAAGAAGAAAATTTTATTAGTTATAATATTGTTTTTACTGATAATTTTTTCCTATTGGTTTAAGGGTCAATTGGCTATAGACAAATGCTTAGATGGTGGCGGCCGCTGGAATTACGAAAAGGGCATATGCGAACATTAGCACCGCGTCGGAGCATTTAAAGATCGAATATCCGGACAAGGGATCCTGTCTACGAGTACGACTCCTTCGGGAACCCGGGGGCGATCCATCCGCTGATCAGCCAGCCCTATGCCTTCACCGGCCGGGAGTACGACCCCGAGACGGGGCTCTACTACTACCGGGCCAGATATTACGACCCCAGGGCCGGGCGCTTCATCACCAGGGATCCCATCGGCTTCGCCGGAGGGATAAACCAATACAATTATGTCCAAAATAACCCTGTGCGATATGTCGACCCACTTGGGCTAACAAAAATAAGAATCTTTATTGAAACAGGAGCCATGTGGATTGATCCTGAACAACCTGGTCGCATTCCATACATAATTCCAATTACTTCTGGCAAGGCTGAAAGTATGAACAGGCCAGAATGCAGTGGTAAAGAAAACGAAGGACCTATTCCAAAAGGTTCATACACCGTGGATGTTACTCAACTTTCAAATCCAAGCAAGATTCGCGATCTTTTTAACATGAGATATGGTGATTGGGGGGATTGGAATGTTCCATTGATTCCAGATCCGGAGACAGACACATACGGAAGAAGAAATTTTTATTTGCATGGCGGTTTATTCCCTGGATCCTCCGGATGTGTTGATTTCGGTGGTGGCATATTTGGCAATTCTATTACCGATCAATTATTAAATGACATGCTTGCCGATACTAGCCGCAAAATCAAAGTTATTGTCCGATAGGATAGATGGTTATGATGAAAGAACGATTGAAGAAAGGGTGCGTTGGTGGATTGATTCATTTTTCATCATTCTTGATAATCGAATTGCTTATAAATGGCTCACGGCAGTTTCCTCCTCAAGCCCATCCCATTGAGTATCTACCATGGTTAGTGGTGCTTTATATAGGCTATGCATTAAAAATAGGATTCGAAGCCCTTGGTCCATTAGCAGCTTACTGTTTTTTGTTTTTTGTGTTTGACAGTTATATGAATTGGAATATTGTGTATCACGACATGCCTCCTGTATTTTCGCCATATTTCATATTGGCTTTTCTCTTCTCATACTTGTTTCTCGTAAGTCCTATCTTTGTTAATTTGTTTGTGCGATGGTTAAAGAAAAGGTACAAAAAACTGTAGATGAAGATGGGTGTCAGAGACGAAGACCTTAACTTTTTTTCTGCCCCAGCCAAATCTTCGGGTTCTTCGCGCCGCCCGTGAACACTGGCGAGTCGGAATGGATCCATCGTTCAAATCTGTCCCCTTTTCCACTTTTGTGTGGTAAGCCACGCCTTACCGGCGGTTGCGCCGGCATCTTCTTTCGGTACAGGTATTCTATGGGATTGTTCGATCGCAAAAAAAACGGATTTTTCGACAAGCTGAAGTCGGGGCTGGAAAAGACAAAGAAGCTCCTCCTTACCGATGTGGACGACCTGATCCTCGGGGCGAAGGTCATCGACCAGAAGCTCTACGACGACATCGAAGAGGCTCTCATCATGGCCGACGTGGGACCCACCTTCGCCCACGAGCTGATCGAGCGGATGCAGGAGCAGGTGAAGCGCAAGCAACTGACCCAGCCGGAACTCCTCAAGAGGGTCCTCCGGGAGTCCATGGAGGAGATCCTCGTGTCCGGTACGGCGCCTCCCGTCTCCGCGCCTGCCGGCGGCTCCCTCGTCATCATGGTCATCGGGGTGAACGGGACCGGGAAGACGACCACCATCGGCAAGCTGGCGAGGGCCTACAAGGGCGAAGGAAAGGACGTGATCCTGGTGGCGGCCGACACGTTCCGGGCCGCCGCTATCGAGCAGCTCGAGGTCTGGGCGAACCGGACGGGATCTCCCCTGGTGAAGCAGCAGGCCGGGGCCGATCCCTCGGCGGTGGTCTTCGACGCCATGAAGGCGGCCTCGTCGGGCAAACAGCAGGTGGTCATCATCGACACGGCGGGACGGCTCCACACGAAGGTCAACCTCATGGAGGAGCTGAAGAAGATGAAGCGGATCATGAGCCGCGAGCTGCCCGGCGCGCCTCAAGAGACCTACCTCGTCCTGGACGCCACGACGGGGCAGAACGCCGTTTCGCAGGCCAAACTCTTTCATGAAGAGATCGGCGTCAGCGGGATCATCCTGACGAAACTCGACGGGACCGCCAAGGGCGGCGTGGTGATTCGCATCGCCCGGGAACTGAAGATTCCCATCCGGTATGTCGGGGTCGGCGAGGGGCTGGACGACCTGCGGCCCTTTGACGCTGCGGAATTCGTGGAGGCGCTGTTCGACTGAGATTCCCGGCCGGACAGGGATCAAGGCCGGGGAGGAACGGAGGCGAAGAGGGTGGAGCGCATCTTTGCCATCGGAGACATCCACGGCTGCCGCTCCCTCCTGGAGGAGCTCCTGGACAGGCTCGAACTGCGACCGGAGACGGACACCGTCGTTTTTATCGGGGATTACATTGACCGGGGGCCGGATTCCCGGGGAGTCGTCGAGACCGTACTGGCGCTCCGGCGGCGGATCCCGAAGGTCGTCTGCCTGATGGGGAACCACGAGCGGATGTTCCTGGACTACCTTGAAGATCCTGCTGCTGCGGCGATGTTCCTGGGAAACGGCGGGGTTGCGACGCTCCGCTCCTACGGGCTCTGGAAGGGGGAACCGGTGGGGATCGGCGATCTTCCGGAGGAGCACCGGCACTTCTTCTCCTCGCTGTCCCTCTGGCATGAGACGGAGCGGTATCTCTTCGTCCACGCGGGCCTGCGGCCGGGGATTCCCCTGGCGGAGCAGGATCCCTGGGATCTCGTCTGGATCCGGCGGGAGTTCATCCATTCGTCGGCGTCCTTCGGCAAGACGGTCGTCTTCGGCCACACCCCGTTGCCGGAACCTTACGTGGACGGGACCAAGATCGGCATCGACACCGGGGCGGTCTACGGCGGCCCGCTGACCTGCGTGGAACTGCCGGCGATGCGGTTCCACACGGCGCGAGGAGCATCGAATTGACCCAGCCATTGATCCTGGAGTGCATTCCCAATTTCAGTGAAGGACGGGACCGGCAGGCCATGGAGGCCGTGGCGGCCGCCCTGGACGACTTCCCGGGAATCCGGCGCCTGGACCTGTGCCTGGACCGGGACCATCACCGCAGCGTCCTCACGTTCCTGGGGGAGCCCGAGGCGATGGTACAGGGCGCCCTGGCTGTCTGCAGGCGTGCCCTGGAGCGGATCGACATGCGGGACCACCGGGGTGGCCACCCCCGGATCGGGGCGGTGGACGTGATTCCCTTTGTGCCCCTGGGTGGGGCCGGGATGGACGTTGCCGTGGAGGCGGCTCGACGTTTCGGGACCGCCTTTGGGGACGAGTGCGGGGTGCCCGTCTTCTTCTACGGCGAGGCGGCCCTCAAGCCGGAGCGGCGTTCGTTGCCGCAGTTGCGGCGGGGAGGCTACGAGGGACTGCGGGAACGGATGAAGGATCCGGCGTGGCGGCCCGATGCGGGGCCTGCGTCTTTCAACGAACGGTCCGGGGCCTCTGCGGTGGGCGCCCGGATGCCGCTGGTGGCCTTCAATGTAAACCTGGATTCGAATGACATGCACCTGGCCCGCCGGATCGCCGGCAGGATCCGGGAGTCCGGGGGCGGCCTGCCCGCCCTGCGGGCCATTGGGGTGTTTCTGGAGAGCCGGGGTATCGCCCAGGTGTCTATGAACCTGACGGACTGGCGGGTAACCCCCGTCCGCGCCGCCTTCGAGGCGGTGAAAGCGGCGGCGGTGGAAGCGGGCGTCGGCGTTCTGGAGTCGGAGCTGATCGGCCTTGCACCCCGGGGCGCCTTCGCGGGCGTTGATCCCGGAGAGATCAAGCTGGTGGAGTTCAGCGAGAAGCGTTTTCTCGAGTCGCACCTGCCCGGGTCCTGAGCCAGTCGATCCAGGCGTCGAGGCCCGCCCCGGTGCGGCAGGAGACCTCCAGGACCGGCGCCTTGGCGTTCAGCCGCGCCACCCGTTCCCGGAATGCCGGGACGTTGAAATCCGACCCTTCCAGATAGTCCGTCTTGTTCAGGATCACCACGTCACAGACGCTGAACATCAGGGGGTATTTCAGGGGCTTGTCGTCGCCCTCGGGGACGCTCAGGATCATGGCGTTCTTTGTGGCCCCGGTGTCCACCTCGGCGGGGCAGACGAGGTTTCCCACGTTCTCGATGACGATCAGGTCCAGGTTTGCCAGGTCCAGCTCATTCAGGGCCAGGCGGATCATGGAGGCGTCAAGATGGCAGAAGCCTCCCGTCCGGAGCTGGACCGCCGGGATTCCCTCCCGGGAGACCGTCTCGGCGTCCACGATGGAGTCGATGTCGCCCTCGATGACGGCGATCCGGAACTCCTCCCGGAGCCGGCGGAGGGTCTGGACGATCAGGCTCGTCTTGCCCGATCCCGGGGAGGACATCAGGTTCAGGAGGAACACCCCCCGCCGCTTCAGGTCCGCCCGGATCTCCTCCGCCAGGGCCGTGTTGTCCGCCAGGATTTCCTCCTTGATTTCGACCAGCCGGATCTCGGCCATCAGATCACCTCCATGTTCTCGATGAAATATTCCCGACCGGCGATGAGGGCGGGCCGGTCGGCGCCGCAGTCGGGGCAGCGGATCTCCGCCTCCTGGCGGATGTCCGCCCCGAATTCCACGCCGCAGCCGGAGCAGCGGAAGCGCACCGGTATCTTTTGAATCTTGAGCACCGCCCCCTCCGCCAGGGTCCCCTTGCTGACGTAGTCGAAGTAGCGCTGCATCCAGTCCTCGATCAGATCGCTCAGTTCCCCTACTTTCAGGTGAATGGCCACGATCTTCCGGACGCGGTTCCTCTCGGCGTGGCCGAGGACGATCTTCAGGACGCTTTCCATGACGGGGAGTTCGTGCATGACGGCCTCAACGGCTGGTGGTGATGGGGGCAGGAGTTCCTTCCGGGGCCTGTTTAGGCCGGGGACTCTGCTTCGCTGCTTCCGGAGCGGTTTCCGTCCCGGGTCTCATCCGGTATCAGAAAGGGTGCCGGAAGGGAAGGATGAAAATGGAGACGCAGGTTTGGCCTGACATTGACACGTAATCAATTAAAAATTCTTATCTTGCTTGACATGAAACATAATATTCGTTAATGTTCTTCCGTCAACAAATGAAGGAGCCCTTCCCATGACCAAAGAAGAACTCGCATCCCGCCTGAAAACAGCCCGTGAAGCGGCAGGCCTGTCGCTCAGCGAGGCCTCCAAACGACTGGGCTTTCCCAGCTATCAGACGTTGAGCAACATCGAAGGCGGACAGCGCGAAGTCAAAGTTTCCGAACTGGCCCGCTTTGCCCGAACGTATTTCTGTAATCTTGGAGATTTCCTCTCGGGTGAGCCGACAACAAAGGATTGCGCAGTTCTGTGGCGAAACCCGCCTGCGACAAGCGACAAGAAAAAGGAAGCGGAGAGGGAGATCTTTCATCTTTGCGAGCAGTACCATACGCTGGAGCGGTTGCTGCGAGTCAGGACTGAAAAGGGATTCGTGGAGGTGACGCGCGAGTCGGTTCGGAACAATGCCACGATCGGCCGTCTGGCCAAAGAAATCAGGGGCATGATGGGTCTCGGCAAGAGGCCGGCCTGTTCGCTCCATAAGGTCCTGGAACAGGAATACGGAGTCAAAATCATCTATTATCCACTTGCCTGCGGTTCCGCTGCATCCATGGTGCATCCGGACATGGGAAAAGCTGTTGTCATCAATGCGAACGAAGCCCCCTGGCGCCGGAATTATGACCTCGCCCATGAACTCTTTCACCTGATCTTGTGGAAGGCTTTCTCACCGGAGGAAATGAACGACGCCCTCTTTTTTGACGATGTAGAGAAAAAAGCGGACAAGTTCGCTTCCATGCTGCTCCTTCCGGAAGACGAGATCCGTCGGGTGATTGAGCAGATCATCGAAAACAACAAACAACTTACGTATTCTGACATCGTCGACGTGGCCGTCGAATTCGGAGTGTCGGCAAAGGCGCTTCTTTACCGCCTTGCTTTCATCAATCTCATCAAATGGGAAACGGCCGATTCCATCGCCAAGAACGAAGAACTGGCAGAGGTGAGCCGGGAAAAGCGCTCAAAGGATGTAAAGCCGATTCAATCCGAACGCTTCACCAATCTCGCCATCCGTTGCCTGCGGAAGGGGCTGATTTCAAGGGGGAAGTTCGCCGAACTGCTGAACATCGACCGCAGCGACATCGATGATTTCATAGAAAAATCGGGCCTGATGGAGTCGGAGGGGAAAACGATTGAAATTATGGCTACTTGATGCCGACATCCTCATTGATTTCCTGTCGCTCGACATTCTCGACAAACTGGTAAAGATACACGAGATTCATGCAGCATCATCGGTCATCGAGGAGGTCAAGTTTTTTAAGCGGGATGGCAAAAAATACGCCGTTTCGTTTCGTGAAACATATGTCAATACCGGTCTGATCAAGGAATTAAGCGCATCAACGGATGATGCAGCCGTTCTTCTGAGTAGGCTTTCCCAAACCAACCCCTTCAATATCCACCCCGGAGAGATCGAATCCCTGGCAATACTGATCAGGGAAGGCAGCCTCACTTTCTGCACCTGTGATGCCGCCGCGATAAGGACGCTGCCTCTCCTGGATCTTGCAGAACGTGGGATTTCTGCCGAAGAATTGCTCAGAAAGTCAGGGTTGTTGAAGCCAGGACTGAAAGAGAGGCATACTGAAAGTTTCTTTATGAACAATATTGCGATTGGGAGGGAACAGAATATATATAACTTTTAGTTTGTAAAATCGGAGCAATGAAGATTTTTATATTGTGTATTGCCGAAGATTGAAATGATATGGCTTAAGGATCGGAAGTAGAAAATGTTTACCGTTTCACATACAAATGTCCTTTCTACATATCTGTCTGATTGGATCATAAAGATCAGACTGTTGCATCAACATAGAAAACCTAAAATGATCGTTTCAAATTACCTTCATGTATTCCGGGCAATTGCTACATGCGAACGAGACATAAACACGCTTCTTCGCCTTATTGATGAAAGACTTTTTATCCTTGAAAAGCGATCCATTCCAACAATCGAAACAATCAATAAAATGAACTTTATTGTTGACGTAGAAACCGTTGTTCTGTTGAAAGCTTTGTATTATGAAATAAGAATTTATCTTGATGCTATTTCAGGGGTGATTAGATGTTTTCACTGTAAACAAAACCTTCCTAAGAGTTTCAGTAACCTTCTTAAAAAGCAAGCGACGCAGAAAATACCAGTTGACTTATCGCGGGTTTTATCTTCTGCGTCCAAGTGGTTCAATGATTTCAAGGAAACCCGTGACAATTTAGTTCACAATTATGAAGATTTCCTACTCTTATTCGAACAGAAGGGTGTCCATCATGCAAGAATATATAAAAATCAAGATAACAAAGCTTTTGATTATGGATTAATAAAACCTTGTATTGGTATATTGCTTAATAATATTCAGGTTATGATAGATAACCTCTTGGATTATTTCGATGGTAAATTTCTCGACTGGTTTGGATTTGTTCTATCACCCAATTCGCGAAATAGGACCATTTCTTCAAATGGATTTATTTTATATTGGGCTAATAAATATGGCGGATACAAGCATGCATCGCTTTATATTGATGGCGAGCACATCAATCAGTAAGGGGAATTAACTAAAAGTCATGATGTATAGTTTGTGTTTTATACATATTATCCTATCTGATATGGGTACAAATATAGATGACAACTTGATGAGTTCGAGGGGTGGAAAATGCATAATTATCAGAAGGATATAGCAGATCAGATCGACTTAATGCCTATTGATCAAGCACGTATGATGATTGCTTCTGGTCGATTTGGAAGTATAGGTAGTCCAGCTCATGCGTTTGCATCTTCATGGCTTTCTGCCAGAGAAGCCAATCTGCGAGATGCCAGAGAGAAAGATCTTGAAATCAAGTATCAAGCGGGAGAGCCGCTATTAACAGTAGATGCATGGAAAGCAATTGAGAAGGAATATGGTATAACAAAAAGGTCCTTTGCAAAGAAGATAAACTTCATTCAAGATCAATTCAAACGAATAGTAATTTTTCGTGATATAGCACAAGCTTATTTATTGGCTAATCATGGATTTAATAAACCTTCAGTTATTTTAGCTGGAGGCGTAATCGAAGAACTACTTAGGCTTTATCTTTCATGTAAGAACGTAAATCCGTCTAAGAACAAATTGGATGCCTACATAAAAGCTTGTGAGGATAATGGACTTCTTAAATCGGCTATTCATAAACTTGCAGATTCAGTAAGACAATTTCGTAATATAGTACATTTAGAAAGAGAATCTTCAGCAAAACACACTATTTCGAAAGCCACAGCAAAAGGAGCTCTTTCGTCGGTGTTTACAATAGCAAACGACTTAACATAGAGGAGCACGATCCTAATTAAATGTATCTAATTTGGAGAATAATTACGACGGGTGTAGACGATGGGTATGGGATATACGGAAGAAAATAATGGGCGAAGAAACAAGATAGAGTGTGATGATGGTTTTTTATGAAGACAATTGCAGAACTTGAACGAGAAATACGCAATTACATCAATAATCCTCGAAAGCAATACGCTTTGATTCAGAACAAGGCAGCATGGAATATGCTGTGCAGCTGTCTTGACCTAATCGATGATACAGAACTTGCTATTGAAGCATATGAATTGGCCCCAGAGCCTGATGATCAAAGAGGGAAATACCTTCTTACTTATGGAATATTACAGAGTTTATTCTTGCAGCAAGATGCAGTCTGTAATCTTTGTGAGGCTTTGAATATTGAATATTCACCAGATATGATCTTAAGGCAAATCAGAGAAATTAGAAATGATAGTATTGGACATCCCACGAAGCGAGGTGGAGGGCAAGGTAAAGCCTTCAATTTCATTTCAAGGACAAGCATGAGTAAGAAAAGTTTCCAATTAATGACAACTTATGCAAATGGTCAATCACCACTATTCCGAACTATTAATATATCATCTCTCATCAGGAAACAGCAAAAAATACTAATGCTGGTGCTGGTCAATGTCCTTAAAATGCTTGATAGAGAGGAGGCTGAGCATAAAGCCATGCTTAGAGAGGATTGTATAATAGATGCTTTCCCTTCTGTCCTGAATTATTATTTTGAAAAGTTATATGAAGCAGCACATGGGAGTATACCTGCAGAATTTGGTTCCATTCACATTAAGCTTATTTCGGAGGTTCTAGAGGAATTCAAAAGAAAGTTGGATAAAAGGGGAATACTCTATGCGTATGACTCAATAAAGTACAATCTAGACTTACTTGTATACCCGATTGCGCAACTAAAGGCATATTTTGCTGAGCCCAGTTCATCTGATCTAAATAATAAGAGCGCCCATATCTTTATATACTTTATAAAGTGTCATGTTGAGGAGATAAAGAAAATGGCAGAAGAATTGGACGGACAATATAACGATGAAGCATGAACAGATATGTATATATTTTATTTGCCAGAGTTTTCTAAAGTGTGTCTTTATTAATGTTATTTGTGATGGGAGTCAACCTTGAATATTATATACTTTTGTTAATAAGGAGTTCTATATGGTTATACGAAAAGAAACCGACTCAGACATCCAGGCCATCTTCGAACACGCGAAGGCAGCCTTCGAGATTCACCTGTACAGCACAGACATGGAACCGTTCATTGCCGGTACGCTGCGGGTTGCTAATGTCTTGACGATATCGCTGGTTGCGGAGGTTGATGGAAAGGTCCCGGGCCATGCGGTGTACTCACCCGTGACCATGTCGGACAGCAGTCCGGACTGGTATGGCTTTGGCCCCATTTCTGCGCTGCCGGGATTCCAGAAGCGCGGGATTGGAAAAGCCCTCATGAACGAGGGCCTGTCCCTGCTGAAAAACTTGGGTGCCGGGGGCTGCGTGCTCGTGGGCGATCCAGGTTACTACACAAGATTCGGCTTCCGAAGCGACCCGGGACTGGGCTGCGAGGGCGTGCCGCCGGAGAATGTCCTCTCCCTGCCCTCAGGGAAAGACGGCGTTCGAGACCACGTGTCGTTTCATCCCGGTTTCTATGGCAAAGGATGAGGATCCGGAGCGCGGCTGGGTTGTGAGATATGTTTAGCAAGGAGGACGGACCATGCCTGACGAGTATGCACGCATCGCAATTGTGACCGGGGCGACGTCCGGAATCGGCGAAGCCACGGCCAGAAAATTCGTCGCCGCCGGCTTCGGCGTGATCGGCAACGGACGCAACGGGAAAAAGCTTGCCGGTCTGGAAAAAGAACTGGGTCCCGCGTTCCACGGTATCGCCGGGGACGCAGCGGACGATGTTGTGCTGGAGAGGCTTTTTGCCGCGGCCGCCGGGCATTTCGGCAGGCCCGCGGACATTGTCGTCGCCAACGCGGGAAGGGGGCTGAGCGGTTCGGTCAAGGACGCGGATCTGTCGCAATTCGAAGACGTCTTCAGGATCAACGTGACGGGTGCCCTCCGGTTGTTGCAAAAAGCCGCGCAGAAGATGGTGGCGGGGCAGGGGGGCGTCTTTCCTAAGGCCGCGCTCGACATCGTTGTCGTCGGGTCCGTGGTGGGACGGCACATATCACCCTTTGGAGCGGTGTACGGAGCGACGAAATTTGCCGTTCATGCCTTGGCCGAGGGGCTCCGGCGTGAATTGGGACCGAAAGGGATTCGCGTATCCCTGGTCGAGCCGGGCGTGGTACTCAGCGGCTTTCAGGCCGTGGCGCGACACAGTGCGGAAACCGTAAAATTTTTCAAGGACACATTCGGTCCGCTCCTGACGGGAAACGACCTGGCCGAGGCGATCCACTTCGTGGTTACACAGCCGCCTCATGTCCACGTCAGCAACATCACGGTTCGGCCTACACGGCAGGATTACCCCTGACGGAGAGCGGGGGGCGCTGCGGCCTGAGGTTCGGGATCGCGGTGTTCCCGCAATGGGAAAGGGAGGAGACGACGATGGCCAGAGTCGAGTTGAACACCCCCGCGCCGGATTTCACGCTGCCTGACCTCAATGGGAAAACCATTTCGCTTTCGGACTATCGGAACCGGAAGAACGTCCTGGTGGTCTTCAACCGCGGATTCATCTGACCGTTCTGCCGCCGGCACATGGCGCAGTTGCGCCGCGACTATCAGCGCTTCGTGGAGCTGGACACGGAAATCCTCGTCGTCGGGCCGGAGGATGCCGGGTCTTTTCAGAAATACTGGGAGAAGGAAACCCTGCCGTTTGTCGGGCTGCCCGATCCCTCTCACACCGTCCTGAAGCTGTACGGCCAGGAGGTGAAGATTTTCAAGCTGGGCCGGATGCCCGCGCAGATGCTGATCGACCGGTCCGGCACGCTGCGGTATGTGCATTACGGCCATTCCATGGCCGATATCCCTCCCAATGAAGAGATCCTCGATCTGATCGGCCGTCAGAATCCGGACGTACTCTGATATTCCAGGGACGGCATTCCTGTGTCTGCCCGTGAGAGCGATTTGCAGCGTCGGGATCCGGGTGTTCAGCTCTTCACCAGGCCGCCGTCAGGCGGCTTTTTCACGGCTGCCCCGCCGGGGCTGCGAGGCTTGATTTTTTCGGGGATTCATGACATGGAAGTCCGCAACTTTCTATCCGAAAAAGGAAATTTGCCAATGCCGGCCGATCCTGTCCGCACCTCCGTCGCCGCCCTCCTCCAGGGAGACCTGCCCCTGACGGAACGGCCCTTCCGGGACGTGGCGAAGGCGGCCGGGACGACGGAAGAGAAGGTCCTGGAGGAACTCCGGGCCATGAAGTCGGAGGGGATTGTCCGGAAGTTCGGGGCGGTTCTGAGGCATCAGCGGGCCGGATATACCCGGAACTCCATGGTCGCCTGGGAAGTACCGGAGGAGCGGTGCGACGAGGCGGGCAAGATCTTCGCGTCCCGCCGGGAAGTGACCCATTGCTACCGCCGGGAGCCCTTGTTTCTCGGCCGCTACAGCCTCTTTACCATGGTTCACTTCCGGGAAGGCGAGGGGGCCGGTTTTCTGGAAGAGCTCGCCGTACAGGCGGGAGCCGCCGCCTACCTGGTTCTCACGAGTGTGGAAGAACTGAAGAAAACAAGCATGGAGTATTTCTGACATGGCGTGGACATCGGAAGACTGGTTTAACCTGGCCTGCGAGCTGATTCCCGGGGGGGTCAACAGCCCCGTCCGGGCTTACCGGTCCGTCGGCGGGATGCCGTTTTTCGTCGAGCAGGCCAAGGGTTCCCGGATCCGGGACGTGGAAGGGAAGGAGTACGTCGATTACGTCGGTTCCTGGGGGCCCATGATTCTGGGACATGCCCACCCGGCCGTCGCCGCCGCCATTGCCGAGGCCGCCGCCCGGGGAACGAGCTACGGAGCCCCGACGCCCGGGGAGGTGGAGATGGCCATGCTCCTGGTGGAGACCTTTCCGTCCATCGAGAAGGTGAGACTGGTTTCCTCCGGGACGGAGGCCGTCATGAGCGCCGTCCGCCTGGCCCGCGGATTCACGGGGAGGGAGAAGATCCTGAAGTTCGAGGGCTGCTACCACGGCCACGCCGATTCGCTTCTCGTCAAGGCGGGATCGGGCGTCGCCACCTTCGGGATTCCCGGAAGCCCCGGAGTGCCGAAGGAACTGGCGGCGCTGACGGTCACCGTGCCCTTCAACAACCCCGCTGCACTGGAGGCTGCGCTGGCCGCCCACGGCGATGAGATGGCCTGCGTGATTGTGGAGCCCGTGCCGGGAAACATGGGGGTTGTACTTCCGAAACCGGGGTTCCTGGAGACGTTGCGGGACCTCACCCGGGAGCGGGGGATTCTGCTCATTTTCGACGAGGTGATCAGCGGATTCCGCGTTGCCTGGGGCGGCTGGCAGACCGTCACCGACATTGCGCCGGACCTGACCTGCCTCGGGAAGATCATCGGAGGCGGCCTGCCCGTGGGCGCCTTCGGGGGCCGGGCCGACATCATGGACCATCTGGCTCCCGCCGGCCCGGTCTACCAGGCGGGCACCCTGTCGGGAAACCCCCTGGCCATGGCGGCGGGACTGGCGACGCTCCGGATTCTGAAAGAGAACGAGGCACATTACGAGTCGCTGGACCGGAAAACCTTCAGCCTCTGCTTCGACCTCCAGGCCCTCTTCGAGGAAAAGGGGATCCCCGTGACCATCAACCGCTCCGGTTCCCTGTTCACCGTCTTTTTCACTCCCGGTCCCGTGACGGATTATGCGACGGCCGCGAAGAGCGACACGGAGACTTTTGCCCGCTGGTTCCGGGGGATGCTGGAACGGGGAATCAGCCTGCCGCCGTCCCAGTTCGAGGCTTGTTTTGTGTCCTTTGCCCACATGGACGAGGACTTCGAGAGAACCCTGAGCGCGTGCCGGGAAACGCTGGCGGCGTGGTAAGAGAACGGATTCGGAAGATGCAGGACCAGACACCCATGATCGTTCCTCCGGCCGGTTCCCGGCCCCTGGCGGAATACGAGGCCGCCTTTGCCCGGCGGGAGGACCCGTTTCTCGTTCATTATACCCTCGGAGAGGGCGGAACCGGAACGTGGTCCTGGACGAGAGGGCAGTTCCGGGACCTCGCGGCCGGAGCTGCCGCGGCCCTGGCCCGGCTCGGGGCGGTCCAGGGATCCCGGGTGCTCCATATTTTCTCCTCCAACAGCCCCCGCGATCTGGCCTTTCGCCTGGCCTCGGTCATGGCGGGGACCGTTCCGGTGACGGTCAACTGGCAGGCCGACGACCTGGAGCGGATCGCCTATAAGGCCCGCGTGTCGGAGGCGCGCATCATCGTCCACGAGGGGCAGGATCCGGAGCGCCTGGCCTCTCTGTCTTCCCTTCTTCCGGACGCGGCCTTCCTCGATGCGGCGGATTTCGGCCGGGAGGATGGGGCGCCCGTATCGGCCGGGCCTTCCTGGGAGGACGAGCGGATCATCATCTTCACCTCCGGGACGACGGGGCTTCCCAAGGGCGTCCGCCTGTCCCACCGGAGCTACCGGACGAACCGCCTCACCTTCGAGGACTATTTCGGCCTGAAGGCGGAAGACCCGCTGGACCTTGTCCTTGTCAACCCACTCCACCACGCCAATTCCTCCGCCCTGTCCGACTGGGGACTCCGGAGGCCCGGGGCAGTCATCCACCTGGTATCGCGGTACGGAACGACCTTCTGGCGGATTCTCACGAAGGCCGCGGAGGCCCGGCGGGGGCTCCTGGTGACGGCCCTGGTGGCCCGGCACATCGATTTTCTGGAGGATATGGAGCGGGAAGGAACGCTTCCCGTGGAGAAGGATCGCCTGGAGAGGGCGCTGCGCAATACGGAGATCCTCATCGGCTCCGCCCCCGTGGGGCCGACGACGGTCCGGCGCATCCTGCGCTGGTGCGGCCGGCCGCCGCGGGTCCGCTTCGGCTCCACCGAGACGTGCCTCCAGGTGGCGGCGATTCCCGGAACGCTGGCTTCGGATTCCGTCGTCAAGGCCTTCGAGCGGGGATGGAACCATGAATATCGGGGAGAGCGGGCCGAGGGATACTACATCGGCCGGGACCATGCCCCTTTCACGGAGATGGATGTCGTCCGGGCGGTCGATCCGGACCGGGATGGATACCTCGTTCCCTGCGCAGCCGGCGAACCCGGATACCTGGTCACCCGCGGCGGAAACCTGATGACCGGATATGTCGGCGACGAGGAGGCGACCCGGGAGGTCTTCCGGGAAGGCTGGTACACGGGACTCCGGGACATCGGGTTCCGGCTGGAGGGAGACGGCGGCGGAAGGGATCTTTACTGGATGGCCCGGGACTCGGCGCTGCTGATCCGTGGCGGAGCCAATTACTCCTACGATCAGGTGGCGGCGGAGCTCTCGGCGGTTCTGACGGACCGGTTCGGACTGCCCGCTGATTCGTTCCGGCTGGCCGTGGTGGGACTCCGTCTCCAGAGCGAGCACGAAGACAACTGCTGCGTTACCATCGAGTTGAAGCCCGAAGCCGAGGGACGACGGGACGAACTGGCCCGGTCCTTCCGGGAGGTGGCGAAGAAGGCCGTGTCCAAGGGAAGCCGTCCGGACTTTGTCCGTTTCGCGCCCATCCCGTTGAACTTCAAGGGGGCGATCCTGGTGCCGGAGCTGAAGAAGGCCTTCTCGGATGCCTGGAAGGCCGGAGAGGTGGTATGAAGAAAATCCTTGTCACCGGCGCCGCCGGCTTCATCGGGTATCACGTGGCATCGCGGCTCCTGGAGCGGGGGGACCATGTCCTGGGCCTGGACAACCTGAACGACTACTACGACGTCTCCCTGAAGGAGGATCGGCTGGCCATGCTGAAGCCGTATCCGCGGTTCTCCTTTAGCCGGCTGGATATCGCCGATCGGACCGCCGTGGAGGAGCTGTTTCGAGCAGAGCGTCCGGAGATCGTGATCCACCTGGCCGCCCAGGCGGGGGTCCGATACTCCCTGGTCAATCCGCACGCCTACATAAGCGGGAACATCGTCGGATTCCTGAATATCCTGGAGGGGTGCCGCCATCACGGGGTGGAACACCTGGTCTTTGCCTCCTCCAGCTCCGTGTACGGGGCCAATACGGCGATGCCGTTTTCGGTCCACCAGAACGTGGACCACCCGGTGAGCCTCTACGCCGCCACGAAAAAGGCCAATGAGGGGATGGCCCACGCCTATGCCACGCTCTACGGGGTCCCCTGCACGGGGCTCCGTTTCTTCACCGTCTATGGTCCCTGGGGGCGGCCCGACATGTCCCTGTTTCTGTTCACCCGGGCGATCCTGGCAGGCGAGCCGATCGACGTGTTCAACCACGGGCGGATGAAGCGGGATTTCACATTCATCGACGACATCGTCGAGGGGGTCGTCCGTGTGGCCGACCGCATTTCCGCCCCCAATCCGAAATGGACGGGGAAGGCTCCCGACCCGGCGTCCAGTTTCGCCCCCTGGCGACTGTACAACATCGGAAACAACAATCCCGTGGAGCTGCTTCATTTCATCGGCGTGATCGAGAAGGCCCTGGGCCGGGAGGCCCGGAAAAACTTCCTGCCCATGCAGCCGGGAGACGTGCCCGAGACCTATGCCGACGTGGACGATCTGACGGCCGACGTCGGTTTTCGGCCCTCAACAACGATTGAGACGGGAGTTGCGCGCTTCATTGCCTGGTATCGGGAATACTACCGGGAGAACAAAAAGATCTAGTGTTGTGAAAAGTGGGTTTTGTAATATCGCCCAGTGATTTGTAAATATTGTAAGGAGATAAAAGAAACATGAAAAAAGCCTTGATTACAGGCATCACGGGTCAGGACGGTTCGTACCTGGCGGAGTTCCTCCTGGCGAAGGGCTATGCCGTCCACGGCCTGATCCGCCGGTCCAGCACCTTCAACACGGATCGGATCGACCATCTTTACAAGGATCTCCACGATCCCGATGCCCGGCTCTTCCTGCATTACGGAGATCTGTCCGTCTCCGGCCAGCTGTTGGACCTGATCCACTCGATCGACCCGGACGAAATCTACCACCTGGGCGCCCAGAGCCACGTCCGGGTGAGCTTCGACATGCCCGAGTACACCGGGGACATCACGGGACTGGGGACGCTCCGGCTTCTGGAGGCGATCCGGAAATCGGGAAACCGGGCGAAATTCTACCAGGCCTCCTCCAGCGAGATGTTCGGTGCCGCACCGCCTCCGCAGAGCGAATCGACGCCCTTCCAGCCGCAGAGTCCTTACGCGGCCGCAAAGGTGTACGCCTATTACCTGGTCCGCAATTACCGCGACGCTTACAAGCTTTTTGCTTCCAACGGGATCCTGTTCAACCACGAGTCTCCGCGGAGGGGGGAAACCTTCGTGACCCGGAAGATCACGCGTGCCGCGACACGGATCAAGCTGGGGCTGCAGGACAAGCTGTACCTGGGCAACCTGGAGGCGAAGCGCGACTGGGGCTATGCGGGAGACTACGTGGAGGCCATGTGGTTGATGATGCAGCAGGAAAAGCCCGGTGATTTTGCCATCGCCACCGGAGAGACCCATTCGGTGCGGGAGTTCGCCGTGAAGGTGTTCGCGAAACTGGACCTGGACTACGGGGAGTACGTTGCCATCGATCCCAGGTATTTTCGGCCCACCGAGGTGGACGTCCTGCTGGGCGACTCGTCGAAGGCCCGGAAGGCCCTGGGCTGGGAGCCGAAGGTGAGCTTCGACCAGCTTGTGGAGATGATGGTCGATGCGGACATGGAACAGGCGAAGCGTGAGAAGACTCTGAGAGACGCAGGATACGACTGCTCAAGCAACGGCCGGATGCTGTAAGAAGGGCCCTGAACGGCAGTTCTCGGTTTCACAGGTCTGGCATTCAGACAAGAGGACACATGGCAGAAAACTTGAAAGACAAGCGCATCACCGTAACCGGTGGAAAGGGATTCCTGGGGTCCCACCTGCTCCGGAATCTGGCCGGCAAAGGGTACGGCCGGGTGTCCGTAGCAGACCTTCCCGAATACAACCTGGTGGACATCGAGGGCGTCCGGCGCCTCTATGACGAACAGCGGCCCGACATCGTCCTTCATCTGGCCGCCCGGGTCGGCGGCATCGGATACAACGCGGAAAACCCCGCCACCCTGTTCTACGACAACATCATGATGGGGGTGCAGCTCCTTCACGAGGGGTATCTCCGGGGAATCAACAAGTTCGTCGGCCTGGGGACGATCTGCGCCTACCCCAAGTTCACCCCCGTTCCCTTCCGGGAGGATGACATCTGGAACGGGTATCCCGAGGAGACCAACGCGCCGTATGGCCTGGCGAAGAAGATGATGCTTGTCCAGGCCCAGGCCTACCGGCAGCAGTACGGCTTCAACGCCGTTTTTATCCTGCCGGTGAATCTCTACGGTCCGGGAGACAACTTCGATCCCCGATCCTCCCACGTCATCCCCGCCCTGATCAAGAAATGCGTGGACGCCGTGGAGAGCGGCGAGGACGAGATCGTCGTCTGGGGAACCGGTGCGGCCACCCGGGAGTTCTTCTTCGTCGAGGACGCTGCCGAAGCGATCGTGGCGGCCATGGAGCGCTACGACAAGAGCGACCCCGTCAACATCGGGGCGGGCTTCGAGATCTCCATCCGGGACCTGGTAGAGTTGATCGTGGAGTTGACGGGCTTCCAGGGCCGGCTCGTCTGGGATACCACCAAACCCGACGGACAGCCGCGACGCATGCTCGACACCACAAGGGCCGCAAAGGAATTCGGCTTCCGGGCCCGGACGGACTTTCGGGAGGGGTTGCGCAAAACCATCGACTGGTATCGGGAATTCCGGCGAATATAGCGGGCTGTGAAGAATCCGCCGGGTTGGTCTGTTTCTGCGGCCCGGGGCACGCGATTCCACCCGGTTTCTATTGCGATGGCCAGCTGAGCGATGCCTCGAACCTTATCCAGGCAAGGCGGGCAGTCTCTGCGGATCCCCCGTTCTCCAGCCGGGATTCGGTAATCCGCAACTGCCCCCGGCCAAAGCGGCCGATTTCTTCAATCTCCTCAGGGGTGGGTGCCCGGCTGGCGCCCGGCCCGTCGATGGTTCTGCCCACGGCCGGGGAGAAGATGAATTCCCTCATCATTCCCGGCGACTGTCCATCCTGTTCGTCCAGCTTCTGCCTGTCCATGAAATGCCTACTTTCGATGATCCTTGGATTGGGAACGAAGTGAAGCGGAGGAGTCAGGCGTGAAAGATCTTCCGTTCCGCCGGGATCATGGACTCGGATGGTCCAGCCGGACGGATCCGGCTCCAGGACAAAGCGGAATCCGGGGCCAAAGGTTCGGAGGTAGGTCTTTCCGGATGCCACCTCACCGGTGAACCGCTCCTCCTTCCGCACGGCACCAGCCGGGATGCGGTGGAGAGCCGCAGCCAGTCTTTCACGGAACTGACCCAGCGGCACGGACTGACCGGCTTCCCGGTCCCGCGCGTTGTCCATGTTTCCATGGATTGCGCCCTTCCTCACCTCCAGCCAGTACGTTCCGCAGACGGAGACGGCCAGGCCATGCCCTTCATAGGCCGGTTTGCTGCCCGGTCCGTTCAGGGCCAGGATCCACTCCGAGCCCGGAGGAAACCGGTCCACTCCGGGTCGGCATAGCATGCCGTTGTCGCCCCAGATCCGCAGGCGCCGGCTGTGGATGGGTCCGCTCAGGACCTCCAGGACCTCCACGTCCATTGCCAGGTCGATTCCTCTTGCCCGTCCGTGATATCCAAGCACCCTTGCCCGGATGATCCCCTCGGCCTGAGGAGCCACCGATAGGAACGGACCGCGCCATACACAGCTGCAGGCGGTGGCGTCATGGATGTCCGACCAGAGCAGGATGGAAAGGATCACCCAGCAGGCCAGGGGGATGCACGTCCTCCACGATACCTTCTTTTCCATGGGATCTCCTTTGCACTTCCGCTATGGCCCCAATCGCTCTGGCAGTATCGTTCCATCCATGTAGACCCGCAGCCCGTATTCGCCGCCTATGGCCGGGGATCTCCAAGCCCATTGAAAGTGCCAGTAGTGGCCGCGCTTCTTGATTCCGCTGTCGTAATGAAGGCTGGCGGATCGGAGGTATTGGCGCGAGAGGTCGATTCTATTTCCGGCAATATACGCCTCTGCGAGGTCCATGGCACGGCGCAGTTCGAGGGATGGAGCCGGAGAAGTCACGCCGGCCGGGGCAGAGTACGCAGTGAATGGAACAGCGGACGCGAGAAAAGCAACACAGACAAGCATCGTTCCGATCATTCGTTTCATGGAAATCCTCCATTCGTGACATGCCGACGACCACCCCTCTTCCCGAAACCCGGACATTCCGCAGGTCGTTGCAATCCATCTTATATTATTAAAGATATGAATACAAACGGGAAGGACAACGGGCGGGACGGGGGGAGCCCACCCTGACAGAATCCGTACCGTCATCCTTCTGTGTCCACAAAACGCATGCCGTTTCCACGGGACGCAGAAATGAGAGGGGAAGCAGAGAGGGGAAACGTTGTGGACTCAAGAAAGGATTTGACGGCTGGCTCATAAAGTTCTATTTGGAACTATCCTAAATCAAATTATTTGTAGTAGGCCTGGAGCATGAAAAGGAATCGACAGGAAAAGAAACCGTTCCCTCGCGAAGGAGGTTTCCTGATTGCCCGGATTTTTCAGGTATCGGGACGCGTCTTTGCCAGGAAGATGCGGGAGAGGGAACTGACCTGCATTACGCCCGAACAGGGGCGGATCCTCTTTGCCCTCTGGAGGAGCGACGGCATTGCCATCCAGGAACTGGCTGGCAGAACGTCCCTCAGCAAATCGACTCTGACGGCCATGCTGGACCGCCTGGAGGAGGGGGGCCACATTGTCCGCGTTCCTTCCCCGGAAGACCGGCGGCGGATTTTGATTCGGTTGACCGAGAAGGACAAGCAGCTCCGGGATACCTATATCCGGATCTCTGACGAGATGAGCGATCTGGTTTATCGTGGATTCAGCGACACGGAAATCGAGACGCTTGAAGGGCAACTCAGGAGAATCCTGCAGAACCTCGAGGATGCCGAGTCATGACAAAGACGGAGGAAACACCGTGAACGAGAGAACCGCGATCGATGTCTGGATGCAGCACCCGACTCTGCGCTTCATCAACCATCCCATGTTCGAGTCCCTCAGACGCTGGACCGGCATGGAGACGCTGACGGAAGAGATTCCACTTGAATTTACCATTGCAGCCATGGACCAGGGCGGGGTGGAAAAGGGGCTCGTATCCGCCTGGTGCGGACCCCGGGGTGAACTGATCTCCAACGACGAAGTGGCGGGATTCGTCCGCCGCTTCCCCGACCGTCTTATCGGCATTGCAACGGCGGATCTCTACCGGCCGATGGCGGCTGTACGGGAACTCCGGCGCTGCGTCCGTGAACTCGGCTTCCGCGGACTCCGCATCGTCCAATGGTTGTGGGATCTGCCGGTTACGGACCGTCGATACTATCCTCTCTTTGCGGAATGCATAGATCTGGGTATTCCCGTCTGCCTGCAGGTCGGACACACGGGGCCCCTGTGCCCCTCCGAGCCTGGGCGGCCCATTCCCTATATCGATGTGGCCGCCATCGAATTTCCCGAGTTAACGATGGTCTGCGGACACATCGGTTATCCCTGGACGCAGGAGATGATTGCCGTGGCCACCAAGCATCCCAACGTCTTCATTGACACCTCGGCCTACACGGCCAGGCGGTATCCGCAGGAACTGGTCGCTTTCATGAAGACGAACGGAAAGAGGAAGGTCCTCTTCGGCACCAATTACCCCATGATCACTCCTCGGAAATGTCTTGCAGAACTTGATTCCCTCGGACTTGACGAGGAAGCGGAAAGCTTGTTTCTTCATGGAAACGCCCGGCGGATCTTTGGATTGTAACCGTCGGAGGCAAAGTCAGGGTGAAGCAATCGGTATTCAAACTGCCCCAGCCGGGTGTTAACAGGCCTGCACGGCGTACCGCCAGCTACTCCCTATTTCTCATTTATTTTATTGCTTGCAGTTTTCTCCCTGCCGGTATATGAGCACACCAGTCTCCCCATTTCCCCGACATTCAACAAACGCAGCCGCTACCTATGAACATGGGTCGTAGCGAGTGCATCTTTCATATCCAACAGACAAATCAGGAACTACCTGCAAGTTCTCCCTTGTATTTCGGTATTCAAGTCTGCTCTCACGGACTCTTCCGGTGTGGGGTTGTTGACATGCAGGATTCTGGCTCTGAATGAACGTGCGGCAGCTCGATCCCAACCAATACAACAGGAGCGAAGGCATGCAAAGGAAGGAAAAAAAGACAGGAACAATCAATAAAGTCAAGGAAGGACGGGACAGGTTCATGGAGCTCATCAACCTCCTCCCCCAGGCGGTGATTGAGATCCAATTTGACGGGACACTTCTGTTTGCCAATTGGCACAGCAGGAAACTCTTCGGGTACAGCCTCGGTGACGACGTGGTCGGCAAAGTCAATGTCTTCCGGCACGTTATCCCGGAGGATCGCGAAAGAATTGCCGGCAGCATAGGAAAAATGGCATCCGGTGAGAAAGTGCGCCCCCCTGAGATTACGGCGGTACGCAAAGACGGATCGACCTTTCCAGCCATTGTGTACGCAAATCTGATCATCAATTCCGGAATTCCTGCCGGTGTCAGGGTGATCGTCGCCGATGTTTCGGACAAGAAGGAAATCGAGGAGGCGTATAAGGCCCTGGTGGACCACTCTCTTCAGGGACTTGTCATTGTTCAGGATGGACGTTTCGTCTTCATCAACGATTTTTTCATCCGGAACTCCGGCTTCACAAGAGAGGAAATCCTTTCTCTTCCCATTGACGACATGTGGCAGATGATCCATCCCGAGGACCGGGAAATGGTCATGGGCATGCACAGGAATCTGCTGACCGGTGTCGTGACACAGGCGCCTGTGATTGAATATCGTGTCTTTGTCAAGGGGCGCGAAGGGCTGGAAATGCGGTGGGTAAGTGACTACGGGACGAGGATCGAATACAGGGGAAGACCCGCCATACAGACCGCGCTCGTGGACATTACCGAACGGAAGCTGTCGGAAATGGCCATTCAAGAAAGCGAGAGGAGATATCGTGACCTTGCGGAGCTTCTCCCCCAGGGTGTGTTCGAGGCCGATACGGAAGGACGAATTCTCTATGCCAACCGCAGTACTCTGGATATGTTCGGAATCGTCTCCGGAGATATCGGACAGAACATAACGATTGCGGATACCCTGGCGGTGAAGGATCGCGACAGGGCAGAGCGGGGGGTTAGAAGAGTTCTGGCCGGCGAGAAGGTGATGGCGGGAGAATACACCTGTATCCGCAAGGACGGTACAACCTTCCCATCCCTGATTCTGGCGAACGCAATCATCAAGGGCGGGAAGCCGGACGGGATCCGCGGTGTCATCGTGGACATCACCGTACGCAAGGAAATGAACCGAAAGCTGGAGGAATCCGAGGCGCGGTATCGGACTTTGTTCAATTCGACCGGGACGGCAACGGTGCTCAGCGATGAAGATATGAGGATCGTCCTGGCCAACCAGAATTTTTACCGCATCAGCGGATATTCGCAGGACACAGAACTGAAATTCACGGATCTGATTCACCCCGATGATCTCGAATTCATGGTGGATTGTCACCGCCGGCGAAGAATCGATCCCGGATCCGTCCCGAGAAGCTATGAATTCAGATTCCGGCGGGCGGATGGTTCGGTTCGCAATGCATTTCTCACCGTCGGGATGATCCCGGGTACGAAAAGAAGCGTCGCCTCCATTATCGATATCACGGAGCTCAAGCAGACACAGGAAGAGCTTCGGAAAAAAACGTTCAGCCTGGAAGAAGCGAACTCCGCCCTGCGCGTCCTTTTAAAACAGCGGGACGAAGACAAAGCCGAGCTTGAAAAGAACATTCTGACCAACCTGAAGGAAGTCGTCCTTCCGTTCCTTGACAAGCTTAAGGTACAGAATCTGAACGCTTCTCAATTGAACATCCTGGCCGTAATCGAAGAGAACCTCAAGGAGATCATGTCTCCTTTCCTGAAGAACATCTCGTACAATTATGCGAGATTGACCCCCCGGGAAATCGAGATCCTGCTCCTTGTCAAGGAAGGTCGTTCGACCAAGGAGATATCGAGGATCATTCATACATCCGAGCGGACGATTGACTTCCAGCGAAACAGCATCAGAAAGAAGCTGGGGATCAGCAACAGCAAGGTCAATCTCAGGACCTTCATCATGAACAAGGAAGGATCGTTGTAGCGAAGAAACCGTTTTCCGTGAACTGACCCATCGCCGGGATTGAACCCTGAACATGATACATCCTGTAGGTCACGGGACATGAGGTCATTGTCAGGCCGTGTCCGTTGCAGGTTATGCAGCCTTGTGCTGTAGTCACTGCGGCAGATTTCCAAGGCCGTTTTTCTTATTGAGGAGCGTTCCTTAGGAAAATCAACGTTTCTATATTGTCAGATCCGGAGCAGCCCCAATCACGCATGGATGGGGCTGCTTTTTTTGTCTCGACGGGGTTTTCTTTTACCCGTGTGTGACTCCCCCCACAAGATCCCCCTTTCGATTTACCCCGGGAAGCCTGCTGATCTCGAAATTTACGGAACAGTACCTCTGCCAGAAATAACACTAACATGACAATGGGTTGGGTTGTTGTGCCTAAGGTGTGTAAGCATTACCTATAAGATTATCCGGGATTGTCTAAACGAATATTGGGTGAAAAATGGGAATCAAAAAGAGCGATCAGAAAACTAAAAAAAACGAAAAAAGGAACAAGCGGTTCATCAAAGAGTGAGTTGGGTTGAGGATCAGTATGATGGTGAGAGCAGTTCCAACACAGGAGCCGGCAGTCATGAAATCAAATCCTTCTGAAGAATTTATTGAAACGCCGATCCGTAATTTCCTCGCGAAATGCAGAATTCGTATATCCGTGAGGAATCTTGTGGAATGTCTCTCTGGTGCATGGATGTCTCTCAGTGTTTCAAATGAATACACTGGAGAGATGTAAGGTCTCGAATATGAGGAGAAATAAAACAATACCATTGGATTCACCAAGGGAAGGAGGTCTAGTCATGATGGATATGGGACAACGTCGAATGATTGAACAGCATGACAATGCGAATGCTGTCGGAATGTCTGATCCTGTGAATCGACCGAGCGAGTTTGAAGCCGATCTGGCAGAGTGTGAAAAAGGAGGAGCGACAATGGAAGATCCTACAAAGGTCGTTGTTTATGTTGTTGACGGTGTCATTAAAAGTGTTCTCGCGACGAAAACCGTTGATGTATATGTCGTCGAACATGACATTCGGCATGATCATGGCCGGCATGGGATAAGCACGGAACTCTATGGTTTGCCCGTTATGTTGAGCAGGCAGAAGAATGTTGTCGCTCCGCGATTGGTCAGAAAGGTTGTCCGGGCCCATCGAGATGCACATTGTTGATGTCTATTTGCCGGAGCAAATGTGTCGATTCTGATCGGCTGACCATCACCCACTCGATCGACTCAGGGCTGGGGGCGAATGAACATTACGGTATCTGGAAGAAGAGCAAACACTTGCCGGATCCTTATCGGTGAAGAGAGGTTGCCAGCTTCTGTTGAGGAGGCATCGATGAGTCGGAATTGTCCTTCTGCCAATATAGCGATGAATAAATCTGATCATCCTTTTGAAAAATGCAGTGTTCATGAACTGGAAGACATTCTCGAAGCTTCGCATGACGGCTTTTTCATAACGGATGGCCAGGGTGATGTTTTAAGGGTGAACAGTGCCTGGGAACGCATCTGTGGTTATTCCCGTACAGACGTCATCGGAAGAAATGCACAGGAACTGGTGAACGAAAAACTGTATTCGGAATCAGCCGTGATGGCTGCCATCCGTACCCGGAAGCCGATAACGATCCTTCTTGAAATGACCAAAGGTGGGAAAACCGGCCAGAAAATCATGGCCACTGCCATTCCAATATTTGGTGAAAACGGTGAAATCAAGCGAGTTGTTGCAAACATCCGGGATATAACAGAGATACTCTATCTGAAGGAACTTCTTGGGAAAACACAGGAACTGAACACGATCTATGCGGCTGAACTGGAGCAGGTGCGTTTCCAGCAGTTGCTTAATCACGGTAAGATTATAGCTCGGAGTCACGCTACAAGGAATATTCTGCAAATGGCTATTCAGGTGGCCAAGGTTGATTCAACCGTGTTGATCACCGGCGAGTCCGGTGTCGGGAAAGAGGTGATCGCGAACACCATTCATCGCCTCAGTCCACGTTCGGAAGGGCCATTAATTAAGATCAACTGCGGCTCCATTCCTGAGAATCTGCTCGAGACGGAACTGTTCGGATATGAATCGGGAGCTTTTACCGGCGCTCGGAAGCAGGGTAAGCCAGGTCTGTTTGAAATGGCTCAGAAAGGCACACTTTTTCTTGATGAGATTGGAGACATCACGTTCAATCTGCAGGCAAAACTCCTGAGAGCCCTTCAAGACCATGAGATCATGAGAGTCGGTGGATTGAAACCAGTACCGGTGGATGTCCGCATTGTTGCCGCAACCAACAAAGACCTGGAAGAAATGGTCAGGCAGGGTTCCTTCCGCAGCGACCTGTTCTATCGACTGAATGTTGTATCCATACGGATTCCACCGCTGCGAGAACGTCGAGAAGACATTCCTCTGCTGGCAATCCATTTTGTTGAAAAAATTAATGAAAGGTATTCGTTCAGCAAGCGTCTTTCTCCCGATGTGATAGACGGATTCCTTATGTATCCATGGCCTGGCAACATCCGGGAGCTGGAAAACGTTACGGAACAGATGATTGTCATGACCGAGGAGGACGAAGTCCGGGTCAGTCAGTTGCCGGCCTGTATAAGGAACTATATCGTTCCCGGCAATGAGGGGCGCAGACGCCTGGATCGGATGCCGTTGAAAGATGCCATTGAACAAACGGAAAGGCAAATTCTGGAACAGGCTCTCAGGAAACACCGGAGCACCAGAAGTGTTGCGCGGGCACTGGCAGTGAATCAGTCGACGATTGTGAGAAAAATTCAAAAATACGGACTCTCATCCCTGTGTAGAGAGATGGTTGATCAGACGAGCAATGCCTAGGATTTGTAGATTTGATCCGGTGGGTCGTAGATGATCTTTTCTCTATTGTGTTTCTCTGGCTATCTACTATTCGACATACCCAGAATCACGATTCATGGCTTATGATTCAGGCGTCCGTGTGTCGGAGCATTAATAGTTCTCCAATACAGAGTAGTAATATCAATTAGTTCCTGGCGTTTCTTCTGTATTATCCCATTCCCATTCCTTCCCATTCAAATATAAACAGATAGCTTGTCAGCCTGAATATAAAGGGCTTTATTGGCAGATGCGTAAATGAATATCCGATGCAATATCGCATCATTTAAAATGTGATAATAAACACAAATAGATAACATTGTATCAATTGTTATTATGTCCTCATGCGATGTCGTATAGCATCATCAGTTGTCTTCCTGCCATTGAAATAAACCACTGTTCTTATTGGCTTAATCAGGGATCCTCCTTCCTCACAGCGGATGATAATTAGTGGCACGGTTCCTGCCTGATAGAGAACAGATTGGCGGTGTCCCTCGAGTAGGCGCGTAAAGTTTTTAAACCATTTAGAAATGAAAGGAGGATGGTGAATGGCTGTAGTTATGTCGGCAGGGGAAGCGGTAAAAAATGAAAGATTCGGGGACACCGCCATTCATTATACAAATTCCACGAGATGAAAGTGAATGAGGAATTCCCTGGAGGATTCTATGGATATGATTCTGAGAATTGATATGGGAGCCGAAGGCGGACCGATGGCCAGGACGGATGAGCCTGGAGAGTATACAGGTTTTGGGGGACGGGCGATGACGTCGGCAATTATCTCGAAGGAGGTGCCCCCCCTGTGCCACCCTCTCGGTGCTGAAAACAAACTGGTCATTGCACCGGGACTTCTTTCCGGAACCGGAGCAGCCATGTCGGGACGGTTGTCCGTCGGCTGCAAGAGCCCGCTTACGGGCGGCATCAAGGAAGCCAATTCGGGAGGGCAGGCGGCTCAGGTTCTCGGAAGGCTTGGGTATGCGGCGATTGTCCTGGAAGGCAAGCCGAAAGGCGATAATCTTTACAAGGTTCTCATCAATAAAGAGGGTGTTCGGATCGAAGAAGACAACAGCCTGCGGATGCTCCCCAACTATGACCTGATCCAGAGAATGAAGGAACAGTATGGAGAGAAGATCGCCTGTATTTCCATCGGGCCCGCTGGAGAAATGAAGCTCTCCGCTGCCTCGGTGGCCTGTACGGATCCCGAACTCAGGCCGACCCGCCATGCCGGGCGCGGAGGCGTTGGCGCGGTCATGGGAGCGAAAGGGGTCAAGGTCATTGTGCTGGATGATTCCGGCCTGAAGAACCGTCAGCCGAAAGACTCCGATAAGTTTAGAGAAGCAAACAAGAAGTTTGTTGCGGGTCTTTCCAGCCACTCCGTAACCGGGCAGGCGCTTCCCGCGTATGGCACCAATGTACTGACCAATATCGTCAATGAGGCAGGGGCCTATCCAGCGTTCAACTTTCAGCATGGCCAATTCCAGGGGGCGTCGAAAATCAGTGGCGAGACCTTCGCCGAACTGGAGACACAGCGCGGCGGAAATCCCACGCACCCCTGTCACCGGGGCTGCGTCATTCGCTGCTCCGGAATTTATAACGACAAAAACGGTAATTATGTCAGCAAGCAGCCGGAATATGAAACTGTATGGGCTCATGGAGGCAACTGCGGCATCGATGATCCCGACACCATCGCCCTCCTTGATTTCCTCGACGACAACTACGGGCTCGACACCATCGAAATGGGAGCGACGATTGGAGTTGCCATGCAGGCCGGGATTGCGCGCTTTGGTGATGCAGAAGCCGCCATTAATTTGCTGAAGGAAGTGGGTGCGGGTACTCCCTTGGGAAAGATTCTGGGAAGCGGCGCGGCCGTCACAGGAAAGGTCTTCGGTGTTGAAAACGTGCCCGTGGTCAAAGGGCAGGCTCTGCCGGCCTATGATCCGAGGGCTGTTCAGGGGATCGGTGTGACGTATGCGACCAGCACCATGGGGGCAGACCACACGGCGGGCTACTGCATTGCAACGAATGTTCTCAAGTGCGGCGGTTTTGTTGATCCATTGCAGGTCGAGGGCCAGGTGGAACTGTCCCGAAACCTGCAGATCGCTACGGCAGCTATCGATTCAACGGGGATGTGCCTGTTTATCGCCTTCGCCGTCCTCGATCAGCCGGAAACGTTTCAGGCCCTGGTCGACCTGCTCAACTCATTCTACGGCCTTAGTCTGACCGGCGATGATGTCTCTGCCCTGGGTCGAAAGATCCTTGATATGGAACGTGATTTCAACCGTCGTGCCGGTTTTGCGAAAGAGCATGATCGCCTGCCACGGTTCTTCACAAGAGAATCCCTCAATCCCCACAACATGACCTTCATGGTGAAAGATGCCGACTTGGACAGAGTGTTTGATTGGTAAAAAGGTCGGCATCGTTGCTTTACTTATTCCGGCAGGGGAGGCTCTCCCTGCCGGAATAAAACCTTACCGGAATTAACACGGGAAGGGGCCATTCCTTATTCATTATGAAAATTCATGTGAAACTGTTTGCCTCCCTACGGAGGGGGCGCTTTGACGCTTGCAGCCTGGAGTGCGGTGAAGGAACCGTTGTGGGGGATGTCTTGTCAGTCCTTGGAATACCTGAACAAGAGACCTCCATCATCTTCATCAACAGCCGCATAGCGGACAAGTGCTCCCTCCTGCGAGGGGAAGACTATCTGGCTATCTTTCCGCCCATTGGAGGGGGGTAAATAAATGGATTCTATTGAGGATTTTCTTGCATCCAATTCCCGGGAAGGGCTGGTTTCCCTCGCGGTCCAGCAGGAGGCAAAGCGCCGGTTTCATCTGACCCATCGGGAATCGGAAGAGTTTATCCTCTCTATGGACCTGTTGCCGATCCGTTATGCCAGAAACCGAAAGACCTTCTCCACGGAACAGCAGTTGAAACTCCTCAACAGCCGGGTTGCTGTTGTCGGCTGCGGAGGATTGGGGGGATACATGGTGGAGGAACTGGCCCGGCTCGGTGTGGGGTCGATCCTGGTCGTGGACCCGGATACTTTCGATGAGCACAACCTGAACCGCCAGCTATTCTCCGTTCCGGGAAACCTGGGAATGCCCAAGGCGGTAGCCGCCGTGCGCAGGGCAAAGGAGATCAATCCCGCCATTCATGCCATCGCGATGGTCACATCCTTTTCGGAAGAGAATGGCGAAGACCTGCTCATGGACATTCAGGTGGCAGCAGATGCACTTGACAATGTTCCCGCCCGCCTGGAACTGGCCGGGATCTGCGACCGGATGGACATCCCCCTCGTCCACGGCAGTGTCGGAGGCTGGTACGGTACGGTGGCCACGCAATATCCAGGTGAGCGGACGATTCAGCGCCTGTTCGCCAATTTCTCGGGTAGCAAGGGCATCGAGGAAGAACTCGGCAACACGTCGTTTACTCCCCCGCTGGTAGCAAGCATCGAGGTGGCGGAAATCATCAAAATCCTCCTTGGCGAGGGGACAACCCTGAGGGGCAAGCTTCTCTCCATCAACCTGATCGACATGGAGATTGTTGACATCAAGCTATGATTTCCGAGCCCTCTCCACACGACGGGGGCTCGTTGCTTTTTAAGGAAAACGCTTCCTTTTCCCCATCTGCAGTCACAACAGGGTTTTGCCCTCGGGAACTCCGTTATCGGAGGACGGGGAGGTGTCTGCCTCCCGATTCTGAGATCCGCCGGTGCTCAATCTAAGAAAAAGGTTTTGATTCTGAGCATTTAACCTCCGAGGCGGCCTGATCGCAAGGCTAGGGCAAGACTCCATTCACACCTCCCGATGTTCCCGTTTTCGATAGGTAGGCGGTCATACGGTGCAACCTGGACGGCAATAAAGAAAACGCCCGGAAGCTCTCCCGGTATTGCGAATTCAGGGGCGGTTTCAACTGGGAGCAATCATTCGAACGATTCAAAAAAACAATAAGAGGGACATATTCGAGGCTGACATGGAAATGAGAAAAAAAATCAATAGAAGAAATTATTTATTCATATTTTCAATTTTGCTCGCATTCCTCCTTTTTGTGCAGCCTGCTTGGTCAAGATGTCCCGGTGTAGGTGAAGTTAGCTCGGTCGTCATTATCGACGGAGACGATGTTTGTTTAAATGGGGTCTCTGCAAATAACCCTCTGCAAGCTGATATATATGGGAAAATCATTACCTCAGAAGGGCAGGCTGTCGTAAATAATAGTCATGATGATTATACAACAGTTACTGTTCGGGAGACTGGCAATCTCTCGACATCTTATGAAAAGTCTTCATGGATATTTGCTACAGTTGAAACACATAATAGTGCTGAAATTATTAATCTTGGATCTATCTCCAGCGATAATAATGCCGGTATCCGTGTGCGCGGTGGTCAAGCACTTGTCACAAACAATGGATACCTATTTGGAGGACAATATGGAATCATGGCAGATGACAAAACAGCCAGTCATAATATTCGAAATGAAGTGTCTTCCGGCACCACAGTAACGAACACGATCAAAGGAGGTGTTGCGGGCATCCTGATTCCGAACGGCGATGTCATAAATGGCAAGGATGCTAAGATTATGGGTGGTGAGTCCGGAATCGAGGTTCAAGGTGGCGGGGAAAAGGTCAAGATCGAAAATACTGGAGGAGATATCACTGGTGGTAAGAACGGAATTAAAGTCAATGAAGGAAGGGGAAACGTCACGGTTGAAAATACTGGAGGCAATATCACTGGTAGTGATTACGGAATCAAGGTTGAAGGAAGTGGGGGAGGCGTCACGGTCGACAATACGGGGACGATTGAAGGTAAAAATGCGGACGGCATCAGGCTTGAAGGGACCGGATCGACCGTCAACAACAAGGCGGGGGGAACGATCAAGGGAGGAGAAGTCGGTATATCGGTAGTTGAAACGGCTACAATTACCAATGAGAGTGGTGCGACGATTCAAGGGACAAAGACGGGTGTTCGATACGAGCAATACAATACGTTCACAAACGATGGCAAGGTAGAAGGTACAGAGGAGGGGGGCATAGCCTTTGGAAAAGGTGGCGAACTCATCAACAATGAAACGGGTGAAGTAACCGGTAACACGTATGCAGTATATACTGGGACCTATAATGATGATCCGACAAGTCAAACCGAAAAACTCATTGTAACCAATTCTGGTACCCTTTCAGCAACCGGTCCGAATGGAATTGGACTGGTGATCGGCAACACCGAGTCAGACATCACCAACAAATCGCGAGGAAAAATAAAGGGCACAAAGTACGGTGTTTATGTCCTGGAGAACGGTAAACTGAAGAACGAAGCAGGTGCGACGATTATCGGTGGCACAGCAGGCATTAAATTTGAGAAAAGCAGCACATTTACGAACAGCGGCAAGATCGGTGTCATTGACGAAAAGACATACGTGGCTTCCGGCACGAACGGCATTGAGTTTGCGAAAGGCGGGTCGTTTACGAATGAAGCCACCGGTTCCGTGGTTGGCATTGAAGACGGGGTGAACTCCATTGGTGACACAACGGTCATCAATAAAGGCACCATAACGGGGCAAACGCAATCAGGCGTTTATATCAAGGGCACCGGGGTGGTGGAAAACCAGGGAAAAATCACGGGCGGGGAATACGGTGTGCTCGTTCGTGGAGATTTGATCTTAACGAATGAAGGGACCATCAGAGGCGGCACAACGGGAGTTGAGGCCAATGGTGGTGATATTACGAACAGCGGGACAATTGATGGCGGGTCTACTGGTATTAATATCCTCAGTTCAAGCACAGGGAACATGGAGATTACCAATTATGGGACAATTACCGGCGAGACGTGGTACGGAATTAATGCCACGCATAACGGATCCACCACAATCACAAATTCTAGGACAATCGAAGGAGCGATTCGAGGCATCAATATAAATAGCGGTAAAGTTATAAACAAAGCAGGTGCCAAGATCAAGGGCGGCGAGAACGGCATTCTTGTTTTTAAGAGTGCGACCATCGAGAACTCCGGGACCATCCGCGGCGAGACGCAGAACGGCATCTATCTTGATAAAAACGGGACCGTCAACAATCGGGCGGGGGGATTGATTTGGGGAGATACATCGAATGGCATATGGGCGAGGGGTGCGAGCACGATCACCAATGCCGCAGGCGCAACGATCCACGGGCAAACCACGGGGGTCCTGTACTCGCAAAACAACACGTTCACAAATGACGGCAAAATTGAGGGCATCACTGGTAACGGTGTTGAATTCCAGGACGGCGGGACATTCACCAACAACACCACCGGTGAAGTGACTGGTGGAAAGTATGGGGTGGCGACGACCGGCGGTACAATCACAAACGACGGGATTATTAAAGGTGGTCAAAACGGTATTTATACAGGCTGGGAAAGCACTGCGAACCTGGAAATCGTCAATCGGGGGACAATTTCGGGTCAGACGTGGTACGGGATTGAGGCCGCGCATAAAGGGGAAGCCCAGATTACAAATTGGAAGGATATATACGGCAAGGTACGGGGCGTCGATATAAATAACGGCAAAGTCATAAACAAGGCAGGTGCCAAGATCACGGGTGACGAGAACGGCATTCGTGTTTATAAGGGAGCCAACATTGAGAACTATGGGACCATCAGCGGTGGGACGCAGAACGGTATCTATCTTGACGAAAACGGGACCGTCATCAATCGGGCGGGGGGATTAATAGAAGGAAAAACATATAACGGCATATGGGCAAGGGGTACGAGCACGATCACCAATGCCGCAGGCGCAACAATCCGCGGGCAAATCACAGGGCTTTTGTATTCGCAATACAATACATTCACAAACGACGGAAAGGTTGAGGGCGTCACAGGAAACGGCATCGAATTCCAGAACGGCGGTGAATTCACCAACAACGCCACCGGTGAAGTAACCGGTGGAAAGTATGGGGTGGCAACGACCGGTGGCAAGATCACGAACTACGGTAACATTGAGGGCGGAGATGCCGGGGTCGCGATGGGCGGCGGCACACTGTTAAACAACAATCTGATTTCCAGCAAGGGCACAGGCGTTCTAGCCGGGGCAGCTACTGTCGATAACAACGGAACCATTACCGGTGATGAGACCGGTGTTTCGATCAGCGGTGGCACACTTACGAATGACAATATAATTTTTGGAGGGATCACGGGTGTTTTAAGCAGCGGTGGTAACGATACAAACAACAGCATGATTTCCGGTGGTGAAACGGGTGTTGTGGTTATCGGGGCTGCTACTTTCGATAATTACGGAACAATTGGAGAAATCGTCCAGGACGGGGAAGTCACACAGACAGCTTTGAATGGTGTTGAGATATATAATGCCAATGCAACCGTAACCAATAAAGGCTGGGTGACGAAAGAAGGGAAAGTAAAAGGCGGCACGATAAAAGGGAAAAAATACGGCGTCCATCTCAAAAATAACAGCACGTTGACCAACGAGAAAGGAGCAACCGTCAGTGGCGGTGTGAATGGGATTGAGATTGAATATGGTAACGTTAAAAACTACGGAGATATCCAGGGAGGTACGGGTTCAGCCATTCATGTGGCCAGCGGCGGCTATGGCAAGCTTTATAATTATACCGGCGGTAAGGTAACAGGGGGGACATCCGGTTCAGCCGTCCAGGTGGACAAGGATGCGTATGTCTATGTTGAGAACCAGGAGGGTGCAGAAATAAAGGCGGAAGGCAAGGCGATTGACCTCCTGGACGGGGGAAAGGGCGACATCAAGAACAGCGGAGAGATCGAGGGGACCGGGACGGAGGGAACCGGGATCCATGTGGGCAAGGCTACGGATGCGGACGGCAATCTGGTACTTTCGGCGGTTGTGACGAATGAGGTCAAGGGGACGATCAGCGGCGGCAAGGACGGTATGCTGATAGACGGCCTGGGTGTAATTTACAACTATGGGGAGATGAACGGTGGTACGGGTTCAACCATTCATGTGGCCGGCGGCGGTCATGGCGAGCTTGTCAATTATGCCGGCGGTAAGGTTACAGGGGGGACGTCCGGTGCAGCCGTCCAGGTAGACAAGGACGCGTATGCCTATATTGAGAATCATGAAAAGGGAGAGATCAAGGGAGAGACGGCGATCGACATCAAGGATGGGGGATCGGGCGATGTTGTGAATATCGGTACGATCGAGGGGACCGGGACAGAGGGAACCGGGATCCATGTAGGGAAGACGACGGATGCGAACGGCAATCTGGTACTATCTGCGACCATAAGGAATGGGACCACGGGTACGATCAATGGCAGCAAGGACGGCATGCTGATAGACGGCCTGGGTTTAATTTTCAACGATGGGGAGATGAACGGTGGTACGGGTTCAGCCATTCATGTGGCCGGCGGCGGTCATGGCGAGCTTGTCAATTATGCCGGCGGCAAAGTTACGGGAGGTACGTCCGGTTCAGCCGTCCAGGTGGACAAGGACGGGTATGCATACATTCTGAACCGGGAGAACGCAGAGATAAAAGGGAGCGAGTCTGTCATCGATGTTAAGGGGGCGAGCGACATTGAAAACAGCGGCACGATTCAGCAGGAGAGCAAATCCGGTGCCGGTGCCCCGAGTTCCATATCGGATAGCCGCATCATTGAAATCGATGGGACCGTCAGAGCCGCCATCGGCGGCAACAATGCAGGTACAGTCACCATCCTCAACAAGACATTGGGCACCATCAAGGGAGAAAGCGGAATCTTCCTGACCGGTACCGGCAACGACACGCTCGACAATTACGGTACGATCATCGGCACCGGCGGCACGGCCGTCAACATGGGGGGCGGCAATGACACGGTCATCATGCGTTCGGGATCCCGGGTCACGGGTAACATGGACGGCGGAGCCGGGACCGATTCCATCCTGTTCGAAGGATCCGGGGAAGTTGTGGGTGGCACGGCCCTCGAATTTGAAAACATCACAAAGACAGGTTCCGGGACGTGGACTGTCAACGACGACCTCCACAGTGGAAAGAACATATCCATCTATGGCGGCCGCACCAGTATCCTGAAGGTCAATGGTGATTATACTCAGGATGCCGATTCGATCTTTATTGTGGAGTTCGTGGACGGGTATACGGGAAAGATCCACGCCACGACGGCACACCTCAATGGCGGCCTGGTCGTGGCCCTCGGGTACATCCGGGAAGGCGTCCATACGATCCTGGAAACGGACAAAGGCGTGACGGGTACGTTTACCGGGCTCGGAGAACCGGGTGTGGAGCATAAACTCGGCCGTTATATTTCGTATGTGCTTCTCTATGACGACAAAAACGCAGCCATTTCCTACTTCTGGCGGTCCAGGCACTTCGCGGAAGACGCCATGACCCGCAATGAGAAGGCCGTCGCCTATTATCTGGACGGCATTTACAACAACCTTACCGGGGATCTGGCCAACAACGTCTTCCGGGAGCTGATCAAGATGGACGATCCCGTGCTCTTCCGCTCCGCCCTCAACCAGATGGGAGGGGCGAGCCATACGGCCTTTGTCACCGTCGATAAGGACCGCCAGAGCCATTATTACCGGAGCCTCCTCCGGCGCGAGGCGGACCTTCCGTTCAAGACGACAGCGGACGAAAAGCTCCAAAGTTTCCTGGGACAGACCGCAACCACGGATGTCGACCAGATTTCCAGTGCCCTCGCTGCCGCCGCCGCTCCCCTGGCTCATATCGCTGGCGGGATGGGGCTTCCATGGAGCGTCTGGGGCAAGAGCTATGCAACGAAAGGTGAACGCCGGGGAGACGACATTGCATCGCGGTACGATTACTGGATGGGGGGCGCTTTGTTCGGGATGGATTATCGGCCGCTGCCGGAGCTTCGGCTTGGCGTCTCCATCGGGTATTCGAAGACGGACATGACGATGAAGGACCTTCAGGACAACGGCCAGGAAGACAGCTTCCAGAGTTCGCTGTATGCGTCTTACACCCAGGACCGCTGGTATGTCGATGTCGCCCTTACCCAGGCCCGCAACAACTACACCATGAGCCGCTCCATTGACTTTGGTGAAATCTCGCGGACGGCCGAGAGCAGTTACGACGGGTACGAGTTTTCGGGTTATGCCGAGGCGGGCTACAGGCTGCAATCACGAGGCTTCCAGATCATGCCGGTTGTATCCTGTCAGGCCCTCCGCCATCACCGGAACGGCTTCCGGGAGAGCGGTGCGGATTCCCTGAATCTGATCTCGGAAGGCGAAGATACGGAATCGTTGCAGACTTCCCTGGGCGTGAAGATCAGCAAGACGTTCAATGCCGGCGATAGGCTGACGTTAACGCCGGAATTCTCCGCCCGCTGGATCTATGAATTCGGCGATCCGGAGGCGCTCCTGAATGCCCGATTTACTGGTGCGTCGGCGGGCTCATTCACCGTGTACTCCGACAATGCCCGCCGGAGCAGCGCCGCCGCCACGTTGGGGGTCACCGGCGACATGGGAAAAAGCCTCGGCTTCTTCCTCCATTACGACGTCGAGCTGAGAGAGCGCCAGGCCAGCCACGCCGCGAGCGGTGGCCTGCGATACAGTTGGTAACTTATGAGAAAGTATTCCTGCTGCAATTTTTCCCATTGAGAAAGGTGGATCATGAAGAGAAACATCGGTCCCTGCGACATGTTTTTTCCCGTTCCCGCGGCCCTGATCGTAAGCGGAGAGGAGGAGCAGGCAAACATCGCCACCGTGGCCTGGATCGGAATCCTAAGTTCCGAGCCTCCCACAATCGGAATCTCCCTCCGAAAGGACCGCTATACCCTGCAATTGATCCGCAAGGGGCATGAGTTCAGCGTCAACATCCCTTCGGAAGACCTGTCGATTCAGGTCGATTACTGCGGAATCATCTCGGGGCGCGATGCCAACAAGTTCGAGGCAACCGGCTTCAAAACGGATGCCTCGCTTTACATCAGGCCGCCGCTGATTCGGGATTGTCCGTACAACCTGGAGTGCGTCGTGGTGGGAGAACAGGAGATCGGGGATTTTGTCCTGGTCATGGGAAAGATCGTTGCCAACCATATCGATGAGAATCTGCTGTCTCCGGAAGGCAAAGTGGAGATGGACGCCGTCAGGCCGCTGGTGTACTGCGCCGGTCCCAGGGAATACTGGAACCTGGGCTGCAAGCTGGACGATGCTTATTCGGTCGGGTTAATGATGGATATGGCTGAATAGAAGAGAGCGGAATAAGCACGATTGATGAGATGCTGTAAGGGGCGGAGAAAAGAATAAGGGCGACGAAAGGGAGGGAATGCATTGAAGACAATCGGTTTGATCGGGGGGATGAGCTGGGAATCGACCATTCCGTACTATCGGATCATCAACGAAACCGTGAGGGAGCGGCTGGGAGGACTGCACTCCGCCAAGGTCCTTCTCTATAGCGTTGATTTTCATGAAATCGAACGGCTGCAGCATGAAGGGAACTGGGACGAGGCCGGCGAAGTGCTGGCCGCAGCGGCACGCTCCCTCCAGAACGCCGGCGCCGGGATGATCGTTCTCTGCACGAACACGATGCATAAAGTGGCCGAGCGGATTCAGGACGCCACGGACATTCCCTTTCTTCACATCGCCGATCCCACGGCCGAGGAGGTCAAGCGCAGCGGATTCTGTACCGTGGGCCTGCTGGGAACCCGCTTCACGATGGAACAGGATTTCTACAAGGGGCGTCTTCTGGAGAGGCATAGCATCGAGGTCATCGTTCCGCATGAAGAGGACCGCGAGCTCGTGCACAGGGTCATCTTCGAGGAACTTTGCCTTGGGCGGATCCTCGAAAGCTCTCATTTGGAGTTTCGGCGCATCATCGGCGATCTCGCCGATCGGGGTGCCCAGGGAATCATTCTCGGCTGCACCGAGATCCAGATGCTTGTCAGCCAGCGAGACTCGGACGTCCGCATCTTCGACACCACTGCCATCCATGCGCGCGGAGCGGTGGAATGGGCGCTGGCGGACTGCTGAACATGCCTGTCTCTGTATATTATACGCCCTTTGGTACGGCGGCCTGCGTCTTGTGATCCGGATTCCGAACAATCCGGCCGCCGGTTGATTTCTACTGCATTCCGGAACGGTTCTTCTTAGGCAACCCACAGTTCTTCTTCCATATCTGGCTGCAAGGATGTATAGTCCGCATCACATTTCATACCTCCGATCCGGAGCGCCCATTCCATGAAAGAGTTTTTTCGATTCGAGGAGCGCGGAACAAACCTGCGGACCGAGCTTTCCGCAGGAGTCACCACGTTTCTGACGATGGCCTACATCATCTTCGTGAATCCCGGCATTCTCTCCGCCGCCGGGGTTCCCTTCGCCGGCGCCGCAACCGCCACAGCCCTGGGCGCGGCCTTGATGTGCATCTGCATGGGCCTGGTGACGAACCGGCCGCTGGCCCTTGCCTCGGGAATGGGGTTGAACGCCGTCATCGCCTTTGGCGTCATCGGTTTCCAGCAGGCCAATGTTCCCTGGCAGGTGGGAATGTCGGTGATCTTCCTGGAAGGCGTCCTGATTCTGATCCTGGTCCTTTCGGGGCTCCGGGAAGCGGTGATGAACGCCATCCCGCTGGATCTCAAGCGGGCCATCGGCGTGGGCATCGGCCTCTTCATCACCATCATCGGGCTGAACGGGGGCGGGATCATCCGCCCGGCACCGGTCACGCTTGTTGCCCTGGGCGACCTTTCCCAGAAGTATGTATGGGTCTCCTTCATCGGCCTCTTCGCCGTCCTGATCTTCAGGACGATCGGGATCAGGAGCTATATCCTGTTCGGAATCCTGGCTGCGACGCTGGCGGCGCTGTTCCTGGGCGTGGCAAAACCTCCGTCCGGAATCGTGGGGCCGCTCGATTTCCAGACGTTCTTTGCGCCCTTTCAGGCGATCGACGGCACGTACGCCGTTATCCGGGTGTTTACTCCCGCCCTCCTGGTTATGGTATTCGCCGTATTGCTGACGGACTTTTTCGACACCATGGGAACCGTCGTTGCGGTGGGAGAGCAGGCGGAATTTGTGGACAGGGAAGGCCGGATTCCCGGAATCCGGGGCATCCTGACCGTGGACTCCGTGGCGGCTCTCACGGGTGGGCTTTTCGGGGCCAGTTCCATCACGACGTATGTCGAGTCTGCGGCCGGTGCCGCCGAGGGAGGGCGGACCGGCCTGACGGCGATCGTGGTCGGCGTCCTTTTCGCGTTCGCGGCCTTCTTTTCGCCGATCATTCAGATGGTCGGCGGCGGCTTTGCGATTCCCAGCGCCCAGCAGTACGGCCTGCTGGTCGGCACCGGCGCCACCGTTCCGGCGGGCGACTATCACCTTTATCCGATCACCGCGGGCGCCCTGATCGTCGTCGGGTTCCTCATGATGGGGATAGTCCGGGAGATTCAATGGGGCAGCTTTGAAGATGCCTTCCCGGCATTTCTCATCATGATTGGAATCCCGTTGACCTATAACATCAGCTATGGAATCGGATTCGGGTTCATCAGCTACACGCTGCTCAAGATCGTCCGCGGCCGGTATCGCGACGTCCCGCCCCTTCTCTATGTCATCAGTGCCGCGTTTGTGATCGCCTTTGCATTGCCGTTTGTTTGATCGGCCTGAAACATCATTTCATTCAAGGAGGTATGGCATGAAACTGCTCAGAATGGTCGTTCTTTTCGTGTCCTTGTTGCTGCTCGTCATGCCGACCGGCGCCGGTGCCGCGGCGGGGAAGATTGTCGTCGCCCAGGGTGTGGACGTATCGAGCCTCGACCCCCAGAAGGCGGGGACGTCCGTCGATCTGAACTACTGCTCCGCCGTATTCGACGGACTCCTGCGGAGAACGGGGAAAGACGGGATGAAACCCAACCTGGCGGAGAGTTATCGGAACGTCGATCCGACGACCTGGGAATTCAAGATCCGCAAGGGCGTCTTCTTCCACAACGGAGATCCGCTGACGGCTGCCGACGTCGCCTTCAGCTTCAGAAGGACGAAGAAGGAGAGCAACCCCTTTAAAATGTTCTTTACGGGCCTGAAGGATGTGATCGCCGTGGATCCCTACACGGTTCGCATCGTCACGGCGAATCCCGATCCGATCCTGCCGAAACGGATGGCCTGTGTCGCGTATGTCGTACCCGAAAAATACATTCGCGAAAAAGGGGAGGCGAATTTTGCACTGCATCCCGTCGGTACGGGCCGCTACAAATTCGTGAAGCGCGTGGTCGGACAATTCGTTGAGCTGGAGGCGAACGATCGCTACTGGGGACCGAAACCGGCAACAGTCAAGACGCTCGTGTTCAAAGCCGTTCCCGATCAGGACAAGCGCGTGGAGGATCTGAAAAAGGGACGGGTGCAGGTCGCGGTCGGCGTTCCGCCCCGCGCTGTTCCCGATCTGCAGAAGAACTCCGAAGTGAAGGTAATCTCCGGTCCGAGCGGCAGGGTGGTGTTTATTGGTTTCAACCTGCTGAAGCCGGACGGCAGCCCGATTTCGGACAAACGGGTCCGCCAGGCCATCAGCCATGCCATCGACAGGGAGTCACTCATCAAGATAACTCTCCATGGCAGCGGCGTACCCCTGGCCACGCCCCTGGTCCCCTCCGTCGACGGGTATGATCCCTCCATCCCGCCGATTCCCTATGATCCGGCAAAGGCCCGGAAACTCCTGGCGGAGGCGGGTTATCCGAACGGATTTGAAATCACGCTGGCCACGCCCTCCGGACGCTACATCCACGACCGGCAGGTTGCCGAAGCGGTTGTCGGGATGCTGGACAGGGTCGGCATCAGCGTAAGCGTCAAGCTGTATGATTGGGCCGCCTATCAGCAGGCTCTGATGAGCCGCAAGCTGGAACCCTTGTATCTGCTTGGGTGGGGCAACCCGCTTTATGACGCCGACGGTGTGCTGATTCCGCTCCTGTCAACCGGCACCCGCGTTTCCCACTATTCCAATCCGGAACTGGACAGGCTGCTGCAGGCGGCGCGCTTCGAGATGGATCCGCAAAAGAGGCAGTCCCTTTACCGCGAGAGCCTTCTTACGATTCGCGACGATGTCCCGGGGATCTATCTTTATGAAGAGGTCGCGCGTTACGGCCTGAGCCGGAACGTGGGCAATTTCCCCGCACCGGAAGGAAGCGAGCGGAAGGACCTCGACATGCTGGAACTGAAGAGCAAGTAAAGATCGGGGCTTGTCCCCGGGTCTTTTGGCGTATGTTCCTTTCTGCCGATTAAGGCGGTGCCGGCCCGACCTCTCCGTCTTGAGGGCGCTCCCGGCCTTCCCATGGTCCCGGCCGCGGGCGCCCTCATCCCGCTTTCCCACCCGTAGCCTTCCCGTCCTCCCGTTACTCCTCCCCCAGGAAATCCTCGAAATGGTACCACTGATCCGGGTGGCTGCGGGCCTCCTCCTCCAGGATCCGTGCGTAGGTCTGGGCGGAGCGGCGGACGACTTCGTCCCTGTCCTTCCTTGAAACGGCTTTCACGGTCCAGGGCGTGCTGACCCGGATGCGGTAGCGGCCTCTGGCCTCGCGATAGACGAAGAAGGGCAGGATCGGCGCCCCTGACAGGAGGGAGAAGAGGTGAGGCGTCTCGGGAAGAAGGGCTTCGTGGCCGGCGAAGGCGACCGCGACGGACCGCTGGCTTTCGTGCCAGAGGCGGTCCCCCGTCATGGAGACCAGTCCGCCCTCCCGGAGGAAACGGATCGCCTCGACGAGGTCGAATGGCGAGGCGGCGTCGGGAGAGGCCGTCACGAGCCGCACGCCCCGCTCCGACAGGCTCTGCTTCTGCATCCGCTCGATCTGCTCCCGGTGCTTCTCCCCCACGTAGAGGAGAAGCTTCATCCCCTTGCCTTTCAGGAGATGGGCCGAGATCTCCCAGTTTCCCAGGTGTGACATGAGCAGAACGCCTCCCCGTCCGGACGCGATGGCCTCTTCCAGGTAATGAAACCCTTCGCTTTCGTAGGGGATATTTCCACGCTCTTGGAACAGGAAGCGATCCAGAAAGACGGACGTGAAGTTCTGGTACTGGCGCCAGGTCAGAAAGATGGCGTGAAGAAGACCCCGCCCCGGAAAGAGGATCCGGTAAAAACGGGCACTCCGGGCGACCCGCCGGGGGAAGAAGAGAAAGTAGCCGGCGGCGATGAACCAGGCGAAAAACCGGAACACCCAGGGGCCGGCGTGGCGCGTGAGGGTTGTAAGGTACCGGTAGGCGGCCGCCTTCATGGTTCGTATTCCCGGGGTTTCCGGGCAATGAACCACCAGACCTCGCGGTCCGGCGACATGGGCTCCGGCGGTTCGAGGCGCAGTCCCGCGTCCTCGACGGCCCTCCGGACCTCTTCCGTGGAACGGAACCATGCCCGGCCGCCCTGCCATTTCAGTCGCCCCTCCTCGAACCGGCGCTCCGGCGAGGGGGTCGGAAAGGCTGGGATGATGGCCCGGAGGACGAGGATGCCCCCCGGCTCCATGACCGCTGAAATCCGGGAAAGGGTCAGGCGGAGTTCCCCGTCGTCCAGCATATGGATCACGTCGAGGAGGAGCGTCGCGTCGACCGGAGCGGGGACAAAGGGCAGGTCCGGGGCCTTTCCCACGGCCATTCTGCCCCGGTCGCCGACAGCCCGGGCGGCGACCCGGACCCGGTCGGGATCGGGATCGATGCCGAACACCCGGGCATCCGGATGGATCTCCAGGAGCCAGGACGACGGGATGCCGTATCCGCAGCCGACGTCCAGGATCGTCCGGGGACCGGGGACGAAGGAAGCCAGGCGCGGGAACATGGGATCCATCCGCAGCTTGAAGAACACGAAAGCCCGCACGTATCCCTCGACCCGGCGATAGCGGGCGAGCACGCGCCGGGCGTGATCTTCCGATCCGGCCTCGACGGCCTCTTCAGGAAGGGCGGCCGGCCGGTAGAGCCGCCGGAGAAGCGGCGGCACGATGGCGGTTGTCCCGAGGAAGGAATAGCCGATACCCAGGGCAAGGGCAATTCCGGCGCTGCTCAGCATCGCGTGGCTTGCCAGGGCCAGGACGCCGAATCCCAGAAACGTGGTGGCGAAGGAAAGCAGGACCGAAAGGCGGACAAGCGCCATCGAGGGATGCTTTCCATCGAGGTATCGTTGCTGGGAGCGGACGATGTACATGGCGTAATCGGTTCCCATCCCGATGATGACGGCGGATACCATGATCGTCGGGATGCCCGGAGGCTTTCCGATCAGGTGGAGGGTTCCCAGGGTACAGACGAGCGAGAAGGCCGTCGGCGCCAGTGTGATGAGGGTCAGCCGGAGGTCCAGGAGATACAGCGCCGCCACCAGGAGGGTCAGAAGGCCGACAATGAGCGCCACCCGGAGAAAGCCGTCCAGGATAACCTCGCCGAGGCGTTCCGTGAAGACGCCCGGGTCAAACAGCCGGGCCAGGCCGGAAGAGTGAAGGCGTTCAAAGAAGTCTCCTCCCCGGTAGGTGGGGCCGGGAAGAACCGTGACGAACTGGCGCCAGGGGCCCGCTCCCGCGGACGGTGCGATTCCCAGGAGACCGTAGAGCGAGGTCGGGATCTCCACGGCACTTCCCGCGGCCGTTTCCAGGCGATGCAGGAATGGATCGAAGGATTGGGGACGAAAGCCCTCCGCTATCGCCGCCTCTGCCAGCCTGCGCTTGCAGGACGACCTTCGCTCCGCCGTCCAGAAGGCCTTCCAGGCCAGCCGGTTCGCCGCGGCCCGTTCCGGCCCGGGGAAGGCCATGGAAGCCACGAACGCCGCCGACAGGACTCCCTTCTCGATGTCCTCGTCCAGCAGGGCCGTCAGGCGGTCACCCTTCTCCCGCAATTCCCCATAGGAATTCCCTTCAGACAGCAGGTAGACCCGGTTCAGGATGTCGCCCCAGGCCTGCTTCACCTCCTCTTCCGCGGCGAGGGTCTCGGGCCGGACGGTGTTGAGGGACTTCAGGTCCACCTGGAAATCGGGTCGGGCAAACGGAAGGAGAGCCAGGCAAAGGACCACGGCCGCCCAGGGCTTCCAGGTGGGATCGGCGGAGAACAGCCTCTCGGAGAGACGCCGGAGCCAGGGGGTTCCATCCCGGCCGGCCGGGGGCACGACGGGGAAGAGGAATGGATAGACCAGGTGGACGAAGGCGAAGGTAAAAACGACGCCCAGGGCGGCGAAGGCACCGAGCTGGGCCAGGGCCGGGAACCCGCTCAGGAACAGGAAGGCGAAGCTCACCGTCGTCGTCAGCATTGCCAGGAGCCCCAGGGACCAGACCTCCCGTGTCGTGTCGAGCCCCCGGGTCTCGCGGGTCCGGTCGAGAAACAGGAGATAGGTGATCCCGTAATCAACGGTAAAGGAGATGATAGCGCCGCCAAAGCCGATGGCGAGGACGGAGATGGAGGACCGGAAGAGGGACAGGACGAAATAGGCCAGGGCCGTTCCCATCAAAGCGGGAAACAGGGCGAGCAGTCCCAGGAGAGGGCGGGGGAATCCGATCAGCAGAAGGACGGCCACTGCCACAGTGGAAAAGACCATGGCCCGGCGGGTGTCCGTTTTGGCGGCGTTTTCATTGTCCAGGGCGGCCCGGTAGGCCCCGACGGGGGTCAGGACGAGCCGGGGCGCTCCCGTCCAGGTCCGGTTCAGTTCCTTCTGGATGTCCGTGAAGAGGCGGTCCACTTGCCTGGCGAAGTCCGTGGCGGTGGCCGATGTCTTTGGCTCCGCGACGATAAGACAGCGGCTGCTGTCGGCGGAGAGCAGGACGTCACCCGCCGGCCGGGCGCCCCTCGCCGGTTCCAGGTGTGCCATCCGGCCGAGAATGAGGAAGCGCAGTCCAAGCGGATCCGAGGCCAGCCAGCGGGCCTGGCCGATGCCCTCCAGGCCCTGGATCAGCAGGGCCTGCCTGTGGACCGCGTCACGGACGGACGGCCCCTCCAGGAGCGGGGCCACGTTCCGTCGGAGATCCCGCTCCGAGAAAAGGAAAGGCAGGTTTTCCACGATCCCGTCCACCAGCTCCGGGAAAGCCCCCACTTCCGCGTCCAGTCCGACCCGGTGAAAGAGCCCGCTGTCCCTCATTTTTTTAACGACGAGAGCTCCCCCCTCCTGGAGCGCCCGGGGATCCACCGGGTCGCAGCGCAGATCCGCAACGATGCGGTCCTGCATGGGATGGCTTTTCAGGACGGCCCCGGCATCCGCCAGGACGGGGTCTCCGGCGGGGAGGGCGTTGAGGATATCCGTGTCCACGCCCATGCGGGTCTTCCCGACCAGGAAGAGGGCCGCCACGACGATCACGACGGCCAGGGCAAGACTCCAGCGCAGAATGGGAGGGGATTTCTTCATGGGCGGACGGCGGAGCGGGGTTTTTTCGGCTCGATTTCCAGGAGGAACCGGTTCTCCTTCCGGTACTGGATCGGCCGGACGATGTAATCCCTGTGCGGCACCAGTTCAACGGCCGCCCTGATGGACCCGGAAGCCGGGTCGTGGCTGATCCGGACCTGGCGGACCAGGGGACCCTTGCCGTCCTGCTGGGCCGGCACGCCCGGGTCGATGGAGGCGTTGGGGACGTCGAAATAGATCCGGGGCTTCTCTCCCGGAATCGTCCTGAGAACGGGCCGGTGGGGACGGCTGAACGTGAAGGAGACCCGTTCCCGCCCCTTTGGGTCCGCCTCGCACCCGACGCTCTTCAGGAGAAGGGGGGCGGCTTTTGGCCTGTCTCCCGGGGGGCCGCCCTTTCCCGGAGTGGATTTCTTCGGTGCCTCTTTCTGCGTGTCTGCCCGGGTGGTCTGCGCCGGCAGTTTCGTATGTCCCGTTTTCATAGACGGCGGACCGTCCTCGGCGGAGACCGGCGCGCTGCCCGGCGGTTTGACCGCCTCCGGGGCGGTTCGTCCGGGTTCGCCGAAGGCCTGGCCGGCCGCGAACAGAAAAAGGATCAGGAAAAGGCTGATGCGGTTCATGGACCGGAAACCCCTTCGGAATGCGGCGGGATCTTTTCCGGAAGCCCGCTCCCGCCGGCCGGCTACCGGGAAGCCCGGGAATCTTTCTCGATCGGGCTTTCCGGTTCCGGGTCGTTCATCAGGAGCCCCCAGTTCCCCCGGATGGTCTCCCGCTCCTGCCCTTTCCGGAGAAGCTCCAGGAAGTGGTTGCGGGGAATGAAGCGGGCTCCGAGGCTTCCCAGGTGGGCCGTATGGACCTGGCAGTCCACGAGAAGAAAACCGAGTTTCCGGAGGCGCCGGACCAGGGTGATGAGGGCGACCTTGGAGGCGTTGCTCATCCCCGAAAACATGGACTCCCCGAAGAAGCACCCCCCGAGGGATACGCCGTAGAGACCTCCCGCCAGTGTGTCCCCATACCAGACCTCCACGGAGTGGGCAAGACCGGATTGGTGAAGCTCCCGGTAGGCATCCCGCATTTCCGGGGTGATCCAGGTTTCCGGACTGCCGGGGCGGGGCTTCCGGCAGGAGTCGATGACGGAGGCGAACGCGGCGTCGAAGGTGACCCGGAAGAGATTCTTCTTGAGGAGCTGACGCATGCTTCGCGACACCTTCAGTTCGTCCGGGAAGAGAACAAACCGGGGGTGCGGGGACCACCAGAGAACCGGCTCGCCGGGACCGTACCAGGGAAAGATCCCGAGCCGGTAGGCCTCGACGAGTCGGGATGCCGAGAGGTCGCCGCCGACGGCCAGGAGACCCGAAGGGTCGGCCAGCTGGACCGGCGGAAAGACGGGCTCCCGGGGAAGCTGGAAGACCGGCATGGGTTATCCCGGGACCTCCTCCAGGACCCGGATCACCACGTCGTCGCCTTCGAGGTCCGCCAGGGCCGACCCGCCCTTCTGCAGGCGGCCGAACAGTACCTCGTCGACGAAGAAATGCTTGATCTTGTCCTGGACGAGCCGGCCGATCTCCCGGGCGCCGAACTCCGGGGAATATCCGCGGCGGGCCAGTTCCTCGTAGCAGCGCTCCGTCACGTCCAGGGTGACGCCCTTTTCCTTGAGCTGGTCGACGAATTCGCCCACGGTCTTCTTGACGATCGAGAGGACGATGTCCGGGGAAAGGCTTTCAAAGTGTACGATTGCGTCCAGGCGGTTCCGGAACTCGGGAGAGAAGGTCTTCTCCACGGCGGCCGACACGGCGTCCTTGTTGACGGACCGGCTTTCGAAACCGATGACGGACCGCCCGATCTGGCGTGCCCCGGCGTTGGAGGTCATGATCAGGATCACGTTCCGGAAGTCCGCCTTCCGGCCGGCGTTGTCCGTCAGGGTGGCGTAGTCCATGACCTGGAGCAGGGTGTTGAAGACGTCCGCGTGGGCCTTTTCGATCTCGTCCAGCAGGAGGACCGCGTGAGGCTCCTTGCGGACCGCCTCCGTCAGGAGACCGCCCTCTTCGTACCCCACGTAGCCGGGGGGGGCGCCGATGAGGCGGGCCACCGTGTGCTTCTCCTGGTACTCGCTCATGTCGTACCGGTGGAGCGGCACGCCGAGAATGGCCGCCAGCTGCCTGGCCAGCTCCGTTTTGCCCACCCCCGTGGGGCCCACGAACAGGAAGGAGGCAACGGGCTTCTGGGGCTCCCGGAATCCCGCCCGGGCGCGCTTGATCGCTTCCGCGACGGCGGTGACGGCGCCGTCCTGGCCGAAGATCTGCTTTTTCAGGTCCGGAATCAGGGCGCGCAGCTTTTCCGCGTCGGAGGAAGAGACGTTCTTTTCGGGAATCCTGGCCATCCGGGCCACGATGCCCTCGACGGCCGGGCGGTCGATGGTGCAGGAGGCCTCTTCCTCGTCCCGGGTCATGGCCGCGCAGGCGCCTGCCTCGTCCAGGACGTCGATGGCCTTGTCCGGAAGGTGCCGGTCGTTGATGTAGCGGGCCGCCAGCTCGGATGCCGCCTGGAGGGCCTCTTCCGTGTAGGACACCTGGTGGTAGAGCTCGTAGCGCTCCCGGAGGCCCTTCAGGATCTCCAGGGTTTCCTGGCTCGTGGGCTCCGGGACGTCGATTTTCTGGAACCGGCGGGACAGCGCACCGTCCTTCTCGAAATGCTTCCGGTACTCGTCATAGGTCGTGGAGCCGATGCAGCGGATCTTGCCCGACACCAGGGCCGGCTTGAGGATGTTTGAGGCGTCCATGGAGCCGCCGGAGACCGCGCCGGCACCCACAATGGTGTGGATCTCGTCGATGAACAGGATGACTTTGTCCACCTTTTCGAGCTCGGCGATGATCTTTTTCATGCGCTCTTCGAAATCGCCCCGGAAACGGGTCCCCGCCAGGATGGCGCCCATGTCGAGCGCGTAGATCTTCGATCCCCTGAGCCGCTTCGGAACCTTCCCCTCGACGATGAGGCGCGCCAGGCCCTCGGTGATGGCCGTCTTGCCGACACCCGGATCGCCGACATGGACGGGATTGTTCTTGAAGCGCCGGCAGAGAACCTGCATCGTCCGGGTGAGGATGTCCTCCCGGCCGATGAGGGGATCGATCTCCCCTGCCTTTGCCTTGGCGGTGAGGTCCGTTGTGAAGGCGCTCAGGACCTTTGTTCCCTCCGCCTCTTTTTCCTTTTCCTTCCCCGGAACGGCCTTCCGGATTTCCTGGTCCCGGGTCCGCCGGCCCAGGGGCTCCTCCTGGCTCACCGTCGGGATGACGCGGATGCCGTGGGAGATGTAATTCAGGAGGCTCAGGCGGGTGATTCCCTCGCGCTGCAGGAAATAGGCGGCGAATGACTCGGGCTCGCTTAGCATGGAGACCAGGACGTCCCCCAGCTCGATCACGTCCTTCTGGGCGGAGAAGGTATGCCGCACCGCCCGCTCCATGAGGCGGTGAAACCCCAGGGACTGGAGGGGATCGGATTCCGTCACCACGGGGTTCGTGTCCCGGAGATGCTTCTCCAGGGCGCCCTTGAGGCGCTCGACGTTGCCGCCGCTCTGCTCGATGATGTCCCGGCCCTCCTCGAAGAAGAGGCAGGCGTACAGGACGTGCTCTGGGGTGAGGAACTCGTGCCCCCTGGTCTTCGCTTCCGTATAGGCCGCCACGATGATGGCGTTCAGGTCTTCACTGATCTGCATAATACCGTCCTTCCGCCGGGGGATCGCCCCGGTCAGGCCTCCTCCATGCTGCAGCGGAGGGGGAATTCCCTCTCCTTGGCCATGGAATGAACGAGGGATACCTTGGAGGAGGCGATGTCATAGGTATACACCCCGCAGATGCCCTTCCCCTTGCGATGGACATCCAGCATGATCCGCGTCGCTTCCGCCGCGGGTTTGTGGAAAACGGAAATCAGGACCTCCACGACAAAGTCCATGGTGGTGTAGTGGTCGTTGTGGAGGATCACCCGGTACATTCGAGGCTCCCGGAGGTCCACCTCGTCTTCCACGTCGATTTCTTCCCCGGGCCGGGGCGGTTCTGCCGGATAATTCGTCATGTGTGTCAGGCCGTTCCCTTTTCCCTGTCATTGACCGTCGCGATGGAATCGCATCCAGGGTGATAATATAAACAACCGGGTGGGAAATTCAAGCTTTCCCGGGGGAGGAATCGCGGCGGTTCAGTTGGACATGCGCGACCGGAGGGAGCGGGGGATCAGGAGCCGCTGAATGATGAGAGAGGAGAATGTTCCGGAATTCCTCATGAAATCGACAAACGGCCGGTAGTGGGAAACCCGCTGGTCTCCCGGCGGATAGGTCACCCGGACAGGAACTTCCAGGATCGGGATGCCCCGCCATCGCGCCCGCACCAGAACCTCCACCTCGAACTGAAAACGCCGGGCCCGCACGCCCAAGGTCAGGGTTTCGGGCAGGGGATAGAGTCGGAAGCCGCTCTGGGTGTCCGCCACGGGAGGCCCCCCGGAGGCCCGCACCCAGAAATTCGAGAATGTCCGGCCGAAACGGCTTGTCCAGGGAACTTCCCGGGCGTCCATGCCATGGCGGTTTCCCACGACGATGGGTCGCTGGCCCGCGGGGACCGCTCCCAGGAGGAGGGGGATGTCCGCCGGATCGTGCTGGCCGTCGGCGTCGATCGTGACCGCCCGATCGGAGAAGCGGGCGGCCTCCTTCAGCCCGGTGAGCATGGCGGCTCCCTTGCCCCGGTTTTCCTGGTGGTGGAGGACGGTGATGTCCGCGATGGAAGACAGGACCTTCCGGGTGTCGTCGGTGGAGCCGTCGTTGACGGCGATCACCGGATATCCCTGGTCCAGAACCCTCCGGGCGACCGAAGCGACGGTCGAGGCGTGGTTGTAGACGGGAATGACGACGGGCGTACGGTTCTTCCCGGGTGTCGGGGCAGGCATGGCGGCCTCCCTTGCGGCTTTACCGCTCGTCATGTCCGGTTGCTTCCTTGCGGAGGAAGGCCACGGCCCAGGTCTCCGGCCCCATGTGGGCGGCGGAGGTTCTTGAGAGGGGCTCGATCATGATTTCCACGGAGGGAAAACGCGAGTGGATCAGGGGCAGGATCTCCGCCTCCAGCCAGGGGCGGTTGTCCGAGTGCTCCAGGAGCACCGTGCCGGCTCCCGACGGGGCGAGCCCAGTCTCCAGTTTTTCCAGGATGTAGCGGACCTGGTCCTTCCGGTTCCGGACCACGCCGACCTTTCTGGCCCCGTCTGGCAGGGGGCTGATAACGGGCTTCATGTTCAGCATGTCCCCGAAAAAGGCGCTTCCTTTCGACAGCCGCCCCCCCGCGGCGAGCCACTTCAGGCGGTCCAGGAAGATGTACTCTTCCGTCCGGACCGCGGCGTCCTGGGCAAAGGCCACCACGGCCTCCGGATCGGCCGCCCGGGAGGCGAACCGGGCCGTCTCGACGGCCATCAGGCCCAATCGTCCCGATGCGGCGCCGGTGTCGATCACGGTGAGGCGGTCGTCCGGGTCGTTTTTACGCTTCCATTCCATGGCCGTTTCATAATTGCCGGTGAAGACGGATCCGACGCAGAGATAAAGAACCCGCCCGAAGCGGCTGACGATGCTCTCGTAGCTCTGCTGCCGCTCGAGAACGGATGCCTGGGAGGTGGAAACTTTTTCGCCCCGCCGCATGGCCTCGAAAAGTTCGTCCGGCGAAATCAGGGTTTCCGGAAGGCAGCGTTCTCCCACGGTGAGGTAGCTGTCCAGGAGCGTGATGCCCAGTTTCCGGGCGAGCTCCCGGGTCAGCGAGCCCGCGGCGTCGGTCATGATGTGAATCAGCGTGTCCGCCGCGGCCACTCCGAAGTCGATCGTCTGCCGGGTCAGGTCGTCGACGGACCATCGGACGACCGGGGCGATGCGCTCGATGTCCCTCCGCAGGGAGACGGCGTCGTCGGTGTGCAGGTGAACCTTCAGGTAGTCCCGCTCGCGGATCATGACCACGCTCCGGCCGGCCGAGGCCAGCCGGTTGTAGGTTTCCTCCGGGTCGTCCGTTCCCTGGAGAACCAGGTCCACGCACCATCCCCCTTCGTCGGGTCCAGACGCGGTCCGGCGGACCCGCAGCTGCTCCCCGAAGGCCTCGGTGACCGGCCGGATGCCCGAGATGGAATTTCCCAGTGCCGGGAAAAAACCTTCAAAAAACAGGTACATGCCGAGTGCACCCGCGTCGACCACACCGGCTTCCCGGAGCTTCGGCTGCTGCTCCACGGTGTTCCGGACGACGTCCTGAAGCCGGTCCATCAGCCTGCGGCACCACCCCGGATCGGTCTCTTTGGAGGCGGCCCGCAGACCCTCCTCCAGGGCCTCGAAAAAGGTCAGCATGGTTCCGGGTTTGGGTTCCCGCACGGCGCCGCGGGCCTGGTCGGTTCCACGGGCGACCGCGGCGGCCAGCGACACCATGTCCTCCGCCGGGAGAAGGCGGCTGAAAAAGCGGGCTGCGATGTTGCCCGAGTTGCCCCGGGCGGAAAGGAGGAGATCGCGGTTGAGGGCGTCCCGCTCCCGCTCCGGAAAGCGCAGTGGCGCCAGGCTGAGGACGAGATTTCGTCCCGTATCTCCGTCCGCCACGGGGAAGACGTTGATGTCGTCCAGGAGGTCGGACCAGGCGGTCACCCGCTCCACACCGGCAGCAAGGGCCTTGTTCAAATCCATGATGCTCCTCAGAAACCCAGGGCCTGGCGGATTTCGTCGGGGATGGAGAAGAGGATTTCCATCTCCGGCGCCTTCACCGCCACCTGCTCCGTCCGGCCGCGGGTGCAGACCTGGCCGTCCGCCGCCAGGCGGATCTCGAAGTCGAAGACGAGCTTGAAGCGGGCCTCTTGGACGGTGGCCCGGCAGACGAATTCATCCTGGTAGCGGAGCGGGAGGATATGTTTCGTGGAAGTCCGGATGATGGGAAAGACGATGCCGGTGCGTTTGTAGATCTCGTAGAGGTCGATACCGCGGGAGCCCAGCAGGGCGACGCGGGCGTCCTCGAAATAGTTCATGTAGTTGCCGTGCCAGACCACCTGGATGGGGTCCAGGTCGTAGAAGGGGACCCGGCGGGTGATCTCGAAGCGGACAGGCTCTTTGCTTTCCATGGGGTTTCCTTGCCCTCCCGGGGGAATTATGCCGGCGGGGCGGAGCGGGCGATGAAGGCGGCTGCGGCCTCGATGTCCCGGTCCATTTCCCGGTCTTCCAGAATGGCCGGGGAGAGGCGGCGGACCGCACGGACCCACCGGGCCAGCCGGGGCCGGATGTTCGTGCCGCCGCGGATCTCGCAGGCCTGGACCGCCGCCAGGAGGTGGATGGCCGCCGCCCGCTCGGCGAGGGTGCAGACCCGCTCGGCGTCGCGGGCCGCGATTGTGCCCATGCTCACCTTGTCCTGGTTGTTCGACTCCGTCGGCCGGGAGAAGGAGCCCGCCGGCATGGTCAGTTTCAGGGCCTCCGCCGCCAGGGCCGAAATGGAGAGGGACAGGGCCTTGAAGCCGTGGCGGAGCAGGCTTTCGCGCCCGTTGGCCCGGACCAGGTCCGCCGGCAGGCCTCGATTGGTATGGGGGTCCACCAGAAGGGCCACTTGCCGGTCCGACAGGTCCGCCACCGAGGCGACAGCCGTCTTGAGGGCGTCCGCGGCGAAGGCGATGTGGCCGCCGTAGAAGTTGCCGCTCATGACGGGGGGACCGCCGGCAGGATCGAAAATCGGGTTGTCGTTGGCGCTGTTGGCCTCGATTTCGATCCAGGGAACGACCCAGGCCAGGGCGTCGGCCAGGACGCCGGCCACCTGCGGGACACAGCGGACCGAGTAGGGGTCCTGGAGGGTCTCCGGTGCGTCCGCTTCCCCGGGCGATGTGCCGGCCTTCGTCTCCAGGAGCTCCCGGAGACGCCGGGCCACCTCGACCTGGCCGGGATGGGGCTTCGCCTCCCCCGCGGCGGGGTGGAAATGGGAGGACTTGCCGCGGATGGCGTGCACCGTGAGTGCCGTCGCCGCGACCACGGCATCGAGGATCCGCCGGGCCCGGTCGGCCGCCAGGACGGCGATGCCCGTCATGGTGGCGGTGCCGTTCATCAGGGACAGGGCCTCCTTGGACTCGAAGGCATACGGAGGGAGCCCGGCTTCCTGGATCGCCCGGGCGGCGGGCATCCGGACGCCGCGGTAAAAAACCTCCCGCTCGCCGATCAGGGCGGCGGCGACGTACGACATGGGCGTGAGGTCTCCCGAGGCCCCGACAGAGCCTTCACAGGGGACGACCGGTGTGATCCCCTCGTTCAGGAAGCGGGCCATCCGCTCCAGGAGCGCCACCGATACCCCCGAGTATCCCCGGGCCAGGCCGATCATGCGGCATAGCATCGCCGCTCGCGTCGCCTCGATCCCGATGGGCTCGCCGGTACCGCAGCCGTGAAAATACAGGGGGCTGCTGCCGCCGTTCTTCAGGACCTCCTGCCGGGAGAGACGCTTTCCGCAGGAGCGGCCGAATCCCGTGGTGACCCCGTAAACCGGGACATTGTCCCGAATCGCGTCCGCCAGCAGGCGGCGGGACCGCTCCATGGTCCGGCGAAAATCCCTCCCCGCTCCGATCCGGACCTCCCGGCCGTCCACGGCGACCGCCACGATGTCTTCCATCGGAACCGGTTGTCCGTCGATGATGAGGGGTTTTTTTAATTTTTTCGAATGGTTTGTCATTGTTTCACAGGCCCGCGTCCAGGCGCGGCGAAGGGGTTTCTTACCGGATGGGGTTTCATCCGTCAACCCTTAGTTGCCCCCTCCTCCCCGGTGACCTCCCCGCGGCGGCCGAACCGGGATTCCATCAGGTCCCGCCTGCGCCGGCGGTATGTGCCGTCCCGGTGCTCCCTTTCGCTCACCTTTTTCAGGAGCTTGAACATCTTGTAGGTCTGGGGCTCGTCCCGGTAGAACGTGTCCCAGGCGAAGTGGAACAATTCCTGGAGCTTCTCCGGGGACATGTTCCGGGGCTGGAAGACGACCTTGTCGGCGGTGTAGTCGTTCCAGTCGTAGGACAGGATTCTCCCCTCCCGATGGAGGTCGTCGAAGGTCCGGGTATGGGGGAACGGCGTCAGGACGGTGAATTCCGCCAGGTCCAGCTCGATCTCCATCAGGAAGTCGATGAGCCGCCGGATGCTGTCTTCCGTGTGGTTGTCCAGGCCCAGGAGAATCGTTCCCTCGACGCCGATTCCGTGGTCATGGTAGCGGCGGATGCGGTTCCGGATCGTGTCCGAGGTGTCGAAGACGGCCTGGTAGACGTACCAGGCCCCCGCCTGGGCGGCCAGATCCAGGATCTCCGGGTCGTCCTCGATGGGGTGGCTGCACCAGTTCTTCTTGAGGGGGATCATGGCCCGGAAGAGGTCCTTTTCCCATTGGCTGTCCTGGGCAAGGGAGTTGTCCACCACGAACAGGCGGTTGTTGTCGATGCCGGCGATCTCCTCAACCACCCGGTCGATGGGCCGGGGCCGAAACTGCCGCCCTCCCAGGAAGGACACGCAGCAGGGGTAGCAGTTGAACCGGCAGCCCCGGGAGGCGTGGACCAGGTCCACCATCTGGACGCCCTTGTAATTGTAAAGGTCCCGTTTGAGGATGTCCCGCCGGGCCGGGCCGATCCACTCCGTCGGGGGTCGGTTGTCAAAGAAGTTATAGACTTTCTTCAGCTTTCCGGATTGGAAGTCCGAAATGACCGCTTCCATCCGGCCCTCCGCCTCGCCGAGGAAGACCGAATCGACATGCTCCGCCGCTTCCTCGGCGTGGAGCATGGTTCCGATCCCGCCGCAGAGGACGGGAATTCCCCGGCGGCGGTATTCGCCGGCGATCTCCCATCCCCGCTTCACCTGGCTGGTGAGCATCATCGAGATGCCGACCAGGTCGGCCCTCTCCTCCAGGTCGAGGGGCTCCACGTTTTCGTCGGTGAAGGAGACCTCGACACCCGGCGGCAGGGCCGCGGCGAAGACCACCGGTCCATGGGGCGGCAGGTGGAATTCCGTCTGTCCTTCCAGTTTTTTCCAGCGGGGGTAGATCAGTTTCAGTTTCATGAAGCGGATTCCTTAAACGGATCGGTTCGTTGCGTCAAGGGGTGTTCCCCTCTTCTTCTTCCGGGGCGGTCTCCGGCCGGCTCTCCAGTCGAACCGGCGTCCCGGTCAGGAGGGTCAGCGTGAGCCGGTAGGAGAAGGGGCCGTGGCCCGCCAGTTCCAGCGTCTTCGGCAGGCCGTGCTCGCTCAGGCCCGCTGCCGTGAGCGTCCGGGTCAGGGCTCCCTCCCTGTACAGGCGGACCTCCCACCGCTCGGGTCCCGCGAGGACCACGTCCGTGGCCGTGTCCGGATCGTTCCGGAAGCGGCAGGCGGGGCGGTTTCCCTCCTCCAGCCCCACGGTTTCCGGGAGGGCTCCCGGCGGGAACAGGCAGAAGGTCACGTCCCGGATCAGGGAGCGGGCGAAATCCCTGTTGGTGAACGGTGCGACGGCCCGCTCGATTTCCATGGTTTCCCCTTCGACCCGGGCGGTGAAGAGGACGAAGCCCTCGAGGGTCATGAGGGTGAGGCGAAGGGTTTTCGCCGCGGGATCCGCCACGGTGATCCCGATGGCGGAGGTCCCGCTCCCGTCTGGCAGAACCGCCTGAAGAGAGTGGATCAGCCGCGTCTCCTCCCGCAGGAACGGAAGCCGGCAATCCTGCCGGGTCCGCTCGATCTGGAGGCCCTCGCCGGGCCGGATGGGCGGGAGGGTGCTGCAGGAGGCCAGAAAGACCACCGCAACCGGGATAAGGACAAGGGGCACGAGCCGCTTCATGGGGCCGCCTCACCGGGATCCGTGAAAAGCCGCTCGGAAAGAGAAAGGTTGTGCTCCGTCCGGGTGAACTCCAGCATGGTCCAGGCGTCCTTTCCCTCGACGATTTTCACGCTCCGGATCGCGCCTTTCCTCTCCGGCGAAAAGGCGATCTCGATCCGGGCGATCAGGTTTACGAGGGTCGGGTCCTTCGGGACCAGGACGACCCGGGCGGGACGTCCCCCCTCGAGGCGGGCGGTGAACCGGGGATCGGTGTCGAAGCGCCCCTGCGTCCAGGCGGCGATCTCGTCCATCACCATCTGCATGCCCTGGAGCCGTTCGCCCGCCTCGGGAACCCAGCCCTTGTCTCCATAAACATAGCGCCTGGCACTGCCCCTGTGAATCAGAAGAACGCTCCGGACCGGTTTGGAGTACTCCCAGCGGACCGAGCCGGGGGCCTGGAAATAGAAGCGGCCCTCCGACACGAACGGCTTTGCCAGGATGGGCAGGTGCTTCTTCTGGACAAACCGGGCGCGGATCGACCGGACCTGTCCCGCTTCCCGGCGGATCGCGTCCCAGGAATCGGCCCAGCCGGCCAGGAGGAGCGCCAGGGCCATTGTGAGCAGCGGCACCGCGACGCGGAAGCGTCTTCCGTACCTTCCGGATTCCCGATATCTCTCGGTATTCACAGGCACCCCAAAATGGAGGGACACCTCCTCCGGCCGGCCGGTGCCGGACATGGAAGAAGTGTCCCGTGGATTAAAACATGCCGCCGTTGACCGAGATCACCTGGCCGGTGATGTACGAAGCGTCCGGGGAGCAGAGGAAGCGGACCACCTTCGCCACCTCCTCGGGGCGGCCGATGCGGTTCATGGGAATGATGTCCTTGATGCGGTCCACCGGGGCGTGGGCGATCATCTCCGTCTCGATCAGGCCGGGGGCGACCACGTTCACCCGGATGCCCAGGCGGGCCACCTCCGCGGACAGGGAGCGGCTGGCGGCAATGAGGCCCGACTTGGCGGCCGAGTAGTTTACCTGCCCGCGGTTGGGGACCAGGGCCGCCACCGAGGAAACGGACACGATGGACCCGGATCGGCTCCGGGCCATCTTCCGGAGGACCGGCTTGGTCATGTTGTAGAAGCCCTTCAGGGTCGTCTGCAGGACCCGGTCCCAGTCGTCCTCGGGCATCATCATGAACAGCCCGTCGGCGGTGACGCCGGCATTGTTCACCAGGACGTCGATCTTCTTGTGGCGGTTCAGGATTTCCTTCATGTGCCGGTCCGTGTCGTTGCTGTCGGCGACGTCGAAGCGAACCGTCTCGCCGTCTCCGCCCGCTTTCCGGATCGACTCCAGGGTTTCCGCCGCCGCCGCGTCGTTGGACCGGTAATTCACGATTATGTAATAGCCCGACCGGGCCAGCTCCATGGATACGGCCCGGCCGATTCCCCGGCTCCCGCCTGTTACGATGGCCACCGCGGCATCGCTCATGATTCCTTCTTTCCCTCCCCGTTTCCTTCTTCGCCGAAGACCTGGATCTGCACGCGGGCGAGGGTTTCCCCGCCGGTCTCCGCGATTCCCTCGAACACGCTGTAGCCTTCGATGCTGTACAGCAGACGGACCCGCGTCTGTACGACCGACCGAAGCGGCACTTTCTCGACCAGGAAGTCGGCGCTCTTGATGCCGACGATCCACCCCAGGGAGGCGCTCTTCTTCCCCTGGCGCTTCCGCCGGGCGCCGATGCAGACCGCCGCCGACTGGGCTGTCAGCTCGATCAGGATGACCGGATCCACCCCGTCGGGACCGGCCGTTGGCCAGGAGGAGGCGGCCAGGGAGCGCGTGACGGCCGTCTGGTCGTCCAGGTCCACGATCTCGTCGATCAGCCGGAGACGGTCCCGGTGCGGAATCAGGTCCTCGATCTTCAGGTTTGTCGTTTTCATGGGTCTTGTTCCGAATGGCCGGGTCGACTGCGGCTCCTGTTAAAGGAGATAATTCCCGGGAAGTCAAGCGGAATCCGTTCCGCCGAGCCCCGCGTGACGGACCGGATCGCTGCGGGCCGGTTCTTGATCTGGAAATTCATTGACTCCCCCCCGCAGTTTTGGGTAAGAGGAGCCGTTTCATGCCAAATCCAACCCGGGAGTCTGGATCATCGCGAATCTTTTCTCAAATAGGCGTTTGGAAAGCCGCCTTCGGCAGCGTTCCGGAGAAGAAGACCTGTTTCTGCCGCAGGGTGAACCGGGAAGCCTGTTCGCCCTGGCCCGGGGAATCAGGAACAGCCTTCCGCCGGGCGCCGGGCCGGGAGATGTCCTCTGCCTCGCCACGGAGAGCCGCCGGCTGACCGCGGCCGCCATCGTGGCCTCCCTGACCGGCGGTCCCCGGCTGATCCTTCCCCACGCCCTCTCCGCGGCGGTGATCCGGGAGATCCATGGATGCCGCCCCCTGCTGGCGGTCCTGGCGGACGAGGTCCTGGACGTCCCAGCGGGAGTGCCCCTCCTGCGCGACGTGAAGGACGCGCCGGCGGAGACCGCCGTCCTGGCTCGGGATGCCGACGAGCCCTTCCTCCATCTTTTTACTGGCGGGTCCACCGGCAGTCCCCGTCTCTGGAGCAAGACACCGTCCAACCTGTTCGGCGAGGCCTTCTATCTGGCGGAGCAGTTCGGCATCGAGGGAACGGACCGGATCCTTGCCACCGTTCCCCCCGTTCACATCTACGGGCTCCTCTTCTCGATCCTGCTTCCCCTGGTGACGGGAGCCCGGGTCGTGGACGCCATGCCGTCTTTCCCCGGCGAGATCGCCGGGGCGCTCCGGGAGTCCGGGGCGACCGTCCTGGTGAGCGTCCCCGTTCACTACCGTGTCCTCCGGACGGCTCCCCTCGACGGCCATACCCTGCGCTGCGCCTTCTCGTCGGCGGGCATGCTCGAGGCATCCGACAGCCTGCAGTTCCACGATGAGTCGGGGGTCGGCATCACGGAGGTCTACGGATCCACGGAGACGGGGGGTATTGCCCTCCGGAACCGCTTCACCGACGGGCCCTGCTGGCATTCCTTCGGGGTTGTGGACTGGAAGATCGAGGGCGAGCTCCTGCATGTCCGTTCCCCTTTCCTGTCTCCGGAAATGGAGCGGGACGCCGACGGTTTCGCCGCCACCGGGGACCGGGTCGAGGCCGCCGGGGTGTCGTCCTTCGACCTGCTGGGACGGATGGACGGGATCGTCAAGGTGGGCGGAAAACGGGTCGATCTGCGGGAAGTCCTGGAAAAGCTCAAGGGCCTGGAGGGGGTCTCCGACGCCTACGTGACGGCCCTCCCCGTCGGAACGGGACGGCAGCAGGAAGTGGCGGCCCTCGTTGTAACGGAGCACGCAGACGACTCCCTGAAGGGCGCCCTGGAGGCGATCCTGGAGCCCCCCGCCAGGCCGAGGCTGCTGCGGACCGTTCGCCGGATCCCCGTCCTGGCCACGGGAAAGCCCGATCGCGCCCGCATCGAGGAAATCCTCCGCCACGGCGAGCCCGATGATCGTCCTTGAGAGCCTTTCGAAATCCTACGGTCCGCAAAAGGCGCTGGACAATCTGAGCCTTACCTTCCACGAAGGGGCCGTAACGGGTCTCCTCGGGCCGAACGGAGCCGGCAAGACGACACTGCTCTCCATCCTGCTGGGGATTCTCGCAAAGGACCGCGGACGGGTCGTCGTGGGCGGGTACGATCTCGACGAGAGGCTGGAGGACGTTCGCCGGATTTCCTGCCTCGTGCCCCAGAACCTGGCCTTCTATTCCGCTCTAACGGCCCGGGAGAACCTCTCCTTTTTCGGATCTCTCTGCGGCCTCTCCGGGAAGGCACTCGCGGAGCGCATGGAGGCCGCCGTCGCCGCCGCGAGCCTGGAGTCCTTTCTCGACAAGCCGGCGGAGACCTATTCCGGAGGAATGAAACGGCGGCTGAATCTGGCCATCGGGCTCCTGGCCCGGCCCCGGGTCCTGTACCTGGACGAGCCGACCGTCGGGGTGGATGCCCAGTCCCGGACCTGGATCCTCGAGACGATCCGGCGGATCAACCGGGAAGAGGGCGTGACGGTGGTCTACGCGTCCCATTACATGGATGAGGTCGAGCAGGTGGCCGACGATCTCGTGATCCTGGACGAGGGGCGGGTCGTCCTGGCGGGTGGCCGCGACAGGGTCCTGGCGGAGGCGGATGCCCTGGTCATGGAGGTGGCGGGGATGGATTCCGTCCTCCTGGAGCGCATCGAAAAGATCGACGGACTCACCGTGAAAGGATCGGCCGTGATCCTGGAAGCCGGCCCGGGGCTGGCCGCCTCCCTGAAACGGGTCCTGATGGCCCTGGAGGGGACGGAGGCCCGGATCGCCGGGATGAAGGGCGGCAGCCGCACCCTGGAAGACCTGTTCCTGAGGCTCACCTCGCGGGCGCTGAGGGACGAATGAACCGGATTGTCGCCATCCTTCGGAAGGAATTCCTCATTCTCGGCCGCGACCGCGTGTCGCTGCTGGTTCTGTTCTTTCTGCCCGCCGTCTTCATCCTCATCATGTCCCTGGCGATGGGGGAGCTCTTTTCCGCCCATTCCCGGGTGCGGATCCCCGTGCTGGTCGTCAACGGGGACGAGGGGACGCGGGGCAGCGCCGTGGTGGAGATCCTGAGGCAGGCCGGGCCCTTCGAGATCCGGACGGGCGCCGTCGGGACGGATCCGGAAGAGGTGAAACGTCTTCTGAAGTCGGGGGACGTCCGGTTTGCCTGCCTCATCCGCAAGGATTTTTCCGCCACCGTCTCCGCCCGGGAAGGGGAGGAGGCGTCCGGCTCGATCCACGTGATCATGGATCCGACGATTCACCGGCAGGCTCAGGAGCTCTTTCGCATGGCCGTGCTGGGGGCCGCCGGCAAGGCCCGCCTTGCCGCGTTCCTGGACGGAATTGGTCCGCTCCTGGACGTGGCCGGGGTGGATGGGGCGGCCCTGGACGCCCGCATGGCGGCGGCCGGGGATCCGGCCGTGGCGATCTCCTATGTCGCCGGGGACGGGACGAAGGGCCAGGTGCCGAACGCCGTCCAGCAGAGCGTGCCCTCCTGGATCGTCTTCGCCGTTTTCTTCATCGTGCTGCCCATCGGGAACGCCTTCATCGGCGAGCGGAACCAGGGCACCTTTTCCCGCCTCGCCGGGATGAACGTTTCGCTCGGGCTGCTCCTCATGGGAAAGACGGTTCCCTATTTCCTGGTGAACCAGATCCAGGTGGCGGCCATGCTGGCCGTCGGGGTCTGGGTCGTTCCCCTCCTGGGCGGTTCCGCCCTGACCCTGGGGAATTCTCCGGCGGGACTGGCCCTGCTGTCGGCAAGCCTCAGCCTGTGTGCCATCGCCATGGCCCTCCTGGTCGCCGCTCTCAGCCGGACCCCGGAGCAGTCCAGCACGGTCGGGGGGATTCTGAACCTGCTCCTGGGGGCCATGGGCGGCGTCATGGTTCCCGTCTTCGTGATGCCCCCCGTTCTTCAGACGCTGTCGAGCCTGTCCCCCATGTCCTGGGGCCTCCAGGGCTACCTGGACCTCTTCCTCCGCGACGGGGGGGTACGGGACGTGCTGCCCGAGGCGGCGCTCCTTATGACCGGCGCGGCGATGCTCCTGGGGGCGGCCTTTGCCGTTCTCCGGAGTCAGGCCCGGCAGGGCGGGGTCGCGTGAACAGGGATGCGGCGGGATCGGCATGCTCCGGCCGCGGCATGGTAACGGCAACCAAATACTATGGATACAGAAGGAATGTGTGAATGAAAGGATCCCTGGACGAGACCTTCAAGCGGGAACTCAAGGAACTGATCATCGAGGAGTGCGACCTGGCGGACCGCTTCCGACCCGGGGACATCCGGGACGACGAGCCCCTCTTCGGGCGGGATTCCCGCATCGGCCTGGATTCCATCGACGCCCTGCAGATCTCCATCGCCGTACAGCGGTACAACGTCAACATCACCGACAGCAAGGTCATGCGGCGCGTCATGACCTCCATCAACGCCTTTGCCGATTACCTCCGGCCGGAGTAGATCCGTGGAAAAAAGGGCTTGCATCCGGGGAGGCGCCCTGTCGTGCCCCCTTGGGACCGAGATGGACACCGTCATCGGTGCCGTTCGCGGCAGGCGTACGCCCCTGGAGACGCTGCCCCTGGACCTGGCGGGCCTCCCCTATGGACGCCCCTACTACCGGCTTCCCTTCCGGGACGGACGGCGCGACGCCGATGTGGAGCGCTTCTTCTATGACGTTCTCTTCGATACGGTCGCCCGGGCCGTTGCCGGCGCCGGCTGGACGGCCCGGGATCTGGAGGGGGCGGCGTTCCTCTTCGGGTCCACCTCCATCGACATCCCCATCTACGAGGCCGCCTATGCCCGCTCGGAGGAGAACGGGATCCATTTCTTCGTCCACGCGTCCCTCGGCTACGGTTCCATCGCCCGCGCCGCCGCGGACCGGTTCGGCATCGGCGGACCCTGCACGACCTTCACCACGGCCTGCACCTCCTCGGCCAATGCCGTCCTGTACGGGGCCGGCCTGATCGAGACGGGCGTCGTCGACCGGGCCGTGGCGGTCGGGTACGACCTCTACAACGCCACGGGCTTTTACGGCTTCGAGTCGCTTCGCCTCATGGCGCCGGAGCGCTACCGGCCCTTCGATGTGGACCGGGACGGGATCATCATGGGGGAGGGGTGCGGCGTCGTTCTCCTGGAGCGGGGCGGACCGGGGGACGACGGGTTCGTTTTCCGCGGCGGCGCCAACCGGTGCGATCCCTTCAACGTGACGACCCACGAGGAGAACGGGGCGGTGATCGCCGCCACCATGAGGCAGGCCCTCGCCGACGCAGGCGTGGGGGCGGATGGAATCGACGCCGTCAAGGCCCACGCCACGGGAAGCGACCTCAACGACCGGACGGAGTGCGCGGGCATGCGGGCCGTCTTCGGCGACCGCCTGCCCCCCGTAACGGCCGTGAAGCCCTACGTGGGCCATACCGTCGGCGCCTCCGGGGCGATCGAGCTCCTGCTGGTCACCGAGTCCCTGCGGCGGGGCTTTCTGCCCGCCGTGCCGGGATTCGAAAAGGAGGACCCGGATCTGGGCGTCAGCCCCCTGCGGGAGCCCCTGCCGATGGGAAAAGGGACGGTCATGCTCAACTTTTTCGGGTTCGGCGGCAACTGCACGTCCCTGATCGTTTCGTCGGGAGGGTGATCATGTACATCCATGGCGCCTCGGCCTTCATCACAGAACCGGGAACCCCGCCGCAGGTCCTCAAGGAGGAGCTGGCCCGGGTATCCAAGGCATATTTCCGCCGGGTCAACCGCTACATCCTCCTGTCCCTCATCGGGGCCCACCGCTGCGTCGCGGGCCGGGCCGTACCGGCGGACACGGCGGTATACCTGACGACAGAGCGGGGAAACCTGGGCGAGACGGAGTCGGTGCTGCGGCAGATCTTCCGCCAGCACTCCCTGCCCATGCCCTACAACTTCATCAACACCATGTCGAACACGGCGTCTTTCTATATCGCCCAGGGGCTGGGCGCCGCGGGCCCGAACCTCTCGATCTCGGACCGCCTCCTGTCTTTCGAGCGGGGAATCTCCCTGATGACGGTGGATTTCCTCCGGGGCAGGGTCCGGAGCGCCCTCCTCGGCGGGGTGGACGAGGCCAATCCCTCGACGGTCCACTTCGAGCGGACTTACGGGATCCCCGCCGGGTCGGTCCGGGGCGTCGAGGGGAGCGCCTGGCTCTGGGTGACCGACGAGCCGGAAGGAGCCCTGGGCCGGATCCTGGGGACCGGATCAGTCCGGGACGCCGGAGCAGGCGCGGCCTGGCTGAAGGAGAGGACCGGCAGGTCTCCCGTCATCGGCTATGGCCTCTCCGTGCCCGCGGCGGACCGGGAGGCCTGGATCCGTGCCGTCGGGGCGGTGGACGAGTTCGACTATCTTTCCGCGCACGGCTGGTTCGATTCCGCCACGGCCCTGGGGATCAGCCGGTTCGTCCAGGAGTGTCCGGGCCGCCTCCTCCTTCACGTGACCTGCGACCGCCCGGGCCGCTACACCCTGGCGGCCGTGGAGACCGCCGGGAGATAGACCCGGGCGGTGGCCCCTGCCGCTTGCGAAAGGCCGGCCGCATTTCCTGCCATGGGTCGGGTTGCCGGCCCTCGCTGCTCCGGAACAAGGCGGGTTTTCCGTTTGCCAAGGGGCTGCCAAACCAGTATGATCCCGAAGCATTTCCATGGAGTTAACCAATTCGAAGAGACAGGTGCCGGTCCGTGAAAGTCCTGCTCGTTTCCCTCAACCGCCTGACAGCGCCCTACCCGGTATATCCCCTGGGGCTGGACTACGTGGCGGGGTCTATCCGCGACCGCCATCCGGTCCGCATCGTCGATCTGGCCGTCCCGGGGTCGCCGGAGGGGCTGGCCGGCGAGATCCGAAGCATGGCTCCGGACCTGGTCGGCCTGTCGATCCGCAACATCGACAACACGGATGCCTCCAATCCCCGGGATTTTATCGAGGAGTACCGGGAGGTTGTCGCAAGGATCCGCTCCGTTTTCTCAGGCCTCCTCGTTCTCGGGGGAAGCGGTTTCACGATTTTCCCGGAAGCGCTGATGTCCCGGCTCGGGGCGGATTACGGAATCGTCGGCGAGGGCGAGCGCCTTCGCCTGCTCCTGGACACCCTGGAAGACGGCGGGGATCCATCGGGACTGCCCGGCGTCGTCACGAAAGGCGGCGGTGCCCCGGCGCCGGTTCCCTGGGACGGTTCCCCGGTCCGGCATGTTGAGGAATCCGCCTGCCATGTCGCGACGTATCTCGACCGCGGGGGGATGATGAACCTGGAGACGAAGCGGGGCTGTCCGCATCAATGCCTGTACTGCACCTATCCCCACATCGACGGCGGAATCCTCCGCCGGCGGGACCCGGAAGAAGTGGCGAGAGAGGCGCGGATGCTCCAGGAGCGGGGAGCCCGTTTTCTCTTCCTGACCGACTCCACCTTCAACACGGACCTGTCCCATTCCCTGGAGGTGGCCCGCGCGTTCCGAAAGGCCGGCCTGTCCGTCCCCTGGACGGCATTTTTCGCCCCCTTCCGGGTGCCGCCGGATTATTGGCAGGAGCTGAAAGAAGCGGGGCTCAGCCACGTCGAGTTCGGCACCGAGGCCCTCTCGGACCGGATGCTCGCCTCGTACCGGAAACCCTTCCGGACCGCCGATGTCTTCCAGTGCCATGAGGCGGCCGTGGAGGCCGGTCTTCACGTGGCCCACTATCTCCTCCTGGGCGGTCCCGGCGAGGATGCCGAGACCCTGGCGGAGACCCTGGACCGGGCCGAGGAACTGCGCAGGGCCGTGTTTTTCCTGTTCCCGGGGATCCGGATCTACCCCCACACGGGGCTGTATGAGGTTGCCCTTCGCGAGGGGCGCCTGCAGGCCTCGGATGACCTCCTGAAGCCCCGTTTTTATATCTCCGGAGCCTTCGGGGAAGGGGAGCTGGAGCAGCGCGTGAGAAGCCGTGCCGCCGGGAGGGGCCACTGGGTCGTGGGGGCCGGCGGAGACGAGACGGCCTCTGTCGTCACCCGCCTCCACCGGCGCGGGTGGAAAGGACCGCTCTGGGAGCACCTGATCCAATGAAGAACGCGCCTTCGCCCTGGTCGCCGGCCCACCGGACGGGAGCCGCCTCGCTGCTGCTGGCGGTGGGGGCGGGGGCCGTGCAGCCCTGGTGGGCGATCGCTCCCCTCGCGCTTTTTCTTCTCCTCTGCGGCGTCCTTCCGTTCTTTCCCCGGTCAACGTTCTTTCTGCCTGTCATAAGTTCAGGAGATCCCGGAAAGAATGCCGTCTCGCTCACATTCGACGACGGACCGGATCCCCTGGTCACCCCCCGTCTCCTGGAGATCCTGGCCGCGGCAGGTGTCCCGGCGGCCTTCTTTGTGACGGGGGAGCGGGCGGCCCGCCACCCGGAGTTGATCCGGACGATCATCGAGGCGGGACACGAAGTGGGGAACCATTCGTGGCACCACGATCCCCTGCTCATGCTCCGCCCGGTGTCCGTCCTGAGGCGCGAAGTCGAGGAGACCCAGCGGATCCTCGCGGAGGCGGGAATCCACCCGCGGGTGTTCCGTCCGCCCGTCGGCATCACGAACCCGAGGCTTCCCGCTGTCCTTCGCGGATCGGGCATGATCTGCGTCACCTTCAGCCGCCGGGGCGCCGACTGGGGAAACCGCCGCGTTCCGGGACTGGCGCGGCGCCTTCTGCGGCGCGTCCGGCCCGGCGACATCCTGCTTCTGCACGATGTCTCGCCTCCCGAGCCCGGAGGGGCCGACCAATGGCTTGCCGAGGTCGCCGAACTCCTTCGGGGGCTTCGGGAGCGGTCCCTCGGGATCGCTTTACTATCCGATCTGATTGGACAATCTGTCATGGAACGGGCCGTCCGTCCGGGGAAAAAAGGTTTTGCTCCCCCGGGGCAAGAGTGATATAGAATCACGCTTTCATCGGCTTCCCTTGACAGGGTTTGGGCAGGGAATCATATTCATCATTCTCTTCAGGTTCCGGGACGTCCATTGCAGTTGGGGGAACATGACCGAATACTGGCAGGACCTGAAGCTGGAAGGGAAAGACGCATCCGGAAGGCTTGTTGCCGAGGCCCGGTTCGCCCCGGATTCACTCTGGTTTTCCGGTCACTTTCCCGGGCATCCCATTGTCCCGGGTGTGGCGCTGCTGTACCTGGTGGCGGAGGTTCTCCGCCGGGGCGAGGCCGGAGGAGAGCGGATGATCATGAAATCCATCCGGAGGGTTCGTTTTCGCCAGCCGGCTTATCCGGGTGACAGCCTGACCGTCATCATTTCCCCTGAAGAGGGGGGAGCGGAAGGCACATACCTGTTCCGCCTTCTCTCGGAGGGGGAAACGGTCTGCAGCGGATCCATCGGGACGCGCCGCGTCCGGGGCGGGAATGGCTGCTGAGAATACCGAATCGTCGAGGAGGAAGATTCATGTCTGACGTCAAGGACATCGAACAGCATATTCTACGCATCGCCCAGATCGTCATCGACGAGTTGAGGCTGGAAGACGTCACGAAGGAGACCTTCGATCCCGACCTGGATCTTGTGGATGAACTGGGGATCGACAGCATGGACCTGGCGACCGTGGCACTCGTCCTTCAGGACGAATACGGTGTGAGCATTGATGAAGACGATTATCCCAAGCTGAAAACCCTTCGGCTGATTGCGGAATATCTTCTGGCCAGGCTTCAGGAAAAGGCCGCCTGATGCCGGCGATGGGCAACGATTCCGGTAATGGAGGAGCCGTTGACGAATCGAACCGCCCCGGCGGAAAAAACGGAAGGAAAATGGAAGTTCGGCGATCTTCTTCGTGACGCGCAGGTCCGGGACCGGTGGGAGAAGGTCCGGAAGTACTTCTTCCTGCGGGAATCGACCTATGACATGACCAACCGCTGCAACATCCGGTGCGACGGCTGCTACTATTACGAAGGGGAAAAGCAGTTTGCCCCGGAAAACCGGGATCCCGGCGCCTGGCGGGAACGGATGCACAAGGAGAAGGAGCGGGGAATCACGTACGTGGTCCTGGCCGGAGCCGAACCCTCCCTGGTTCCCGAGCTTCTCGAAACCTGCTTCGAGGTCATGCCCCTGGGCAGCATTGCCACCAACGGATTCCGGCTCATCCCCCCCGCGATCGGCTACAAAATCCACATCTCCGTCTGGGGAAACGACGAGACGAGCCGGCGGGTCCGCAACGCCGCCAACCTCCTGGAGCGGCAGCTCGACAACTACGACGGGGATCCCCGGGCGGTCTTCGTTTATACCTTCACGAAACAGAATATCCGGGAAATCGGCGAAGTGGCGGAACGGATCGCCGGCCGGAACGGGAAGCTTACTTTCAACGTCTTTTCCGCTCCCGTCGGTTACGAGGGTCCCCTCCGGCATGACCGCGCCTCCCTGGAGGAAACACGCCGGGCGATGCTGGAGATCCTGGCGCGCCACCCGGCATCCGTTCTGTTTTCGAATTACAGTGCCATGGCCCATACGCACGGGCTGGGGCTGCACGCCCTGTACGGCTGCTCCTATCCCCGCCGGAACGCCTCCACGGACATCGGCCTCGGGCGCTCCTTCCGGCAGTACCGGGCCGATCTGACCTGGGACCGGAGCGTGGCCTGCTGCGTTCCCGACACGGACTGCGACGACTGCCGCCACTATGCAGCAGGCAGCGCCGTGGTGACGGCCCGCCTGTTCCGCCATGCCTCCGACCCCGATACGTTCCGCTCCTGGCTGGATTACGTGGACACGTACCTGGCGGTGTGGGTCATGGGTTACGAGAAAGGGGAGAATCTCTGCGACCGCCTGGTGGACCCGCCGGGATTTTCCATGAAATAGAGACCCCGGGAAAACCGGGACCGAGAGAAAGGATGGACCATGAAACCGAATTCCATGAAGACCTGGAAAGCCGGAGCCGCTCTTTTCGTTGCGATTCTGTTTCTCGCCGGATGCGGGGCCGCCGGGGGCGTCAAGGTCGCCGTCCAGCAGGATAAATACAGCCCCGGATTCCGTGCCTCCGACGCGGGGCGGCTCAAGAGCAAGCGGATCGCCCTGGCCTCCTTCATCAACCGGGCGGAAAACACGAAGACCTGGAACTTCTACAGCCCCGACAAGAAACGGGTCTACGAGACCTCGACGCCCCTGGAGTCGTTCTTCTGGGAGTGCTACAGCAAGGCCTTCCGGCATGCCGGCGCCCGGATCGTGGACTACCAGGCGGGTGCCTACCACGGCCCCGGTCCCTGGTGGTGGGGCGGGCCCCAGCCGGCAGGCGTCACCGCTCCGAAGGGCGTTCCCGAGGTCCAACTGGTTCTGACCTCCGTCACGGACCAGGAGGTGCGATTCCAGGTCTACGTCTTCCGGGACGGCGTCGAGAAATTGCGGAAGGACTATGTGGCGACGATGTCGCCGGCGGCGTCACAGGACGTGAAGGACCTGGAGAAGCGGGCCTATGAACTGGTCGACCAGACCTTCACGACCCTGGTCCGGGATCGTGATTTTCAGAGGGCCCTGTAGGCATGCAGACCGTCAGCTCCCTCCTCGACAGTGACTGGTACGAGCGATACCGGCGGATTTCACATCTGAACATCCGGAGCTCTATTTATGATGTGACAAACCGGTGCAACCTGCGCTGCAAGGGGTGTTTTTTCTTTTCTTCCGGGGAACACGAGGCGGCAAAGGACGAGGAAGATATCCATCGATGGGAGTCTTTCATCGACCGGGAGAAGGCCCGGGGCGTGAACATGGCCATCCTGATCGGCGGCGAGCCGACCCTCTTCCTGGACCGGGTGGAGGCTTTCTATCGGCGGCTCCCGACCTACTGTGCCACCAACGGCCTGATCCGCGTGCCCCGGGACCGCTTCCCCGGAATGCTGGTGGGAATCTCCCTCTGGGGGGACGAAGAGGACGAGAAGGCCCTCCGGGGGCGGGACGTCTTCAGCATATCGCGCAAAAATTACGAGGGGGACAGCCACACCTATTACCTGTACACGATCACCCCGAAACAGATCGGCAGGACGGAGACGATCATCCGGAAGATCGCCGACGCGGGGCTGAAGGTACACATGCAGCTCCTCACCAACGACGAGCAGGTGGAGGGCTTCCACTGGACCCCGGAGGCCCTGCGGGACGTCCGGGCGGAGATGGACGCGATGCTGGACCGGTATCCCCGGACGGTCATTTCCTGCCGGTACTATCACGAGATCATCTGTACGGGAAAGATGATGGGCCGCCCCTTCGGATGGGGCGAGTGCCCCTCCGTGACGGAGCCCCTGGACAACCGGGATCCGAAGCCCAAACGGCTCATCCGTTTCATCCGCTGGGCCGCGGATCTCCAGACGATGCACCGCTGCTGTACCAGCGCCACCCGGGATTGCTCCATCTGCAAGGACGGGGCAGCCCACATGAGCTGGGTCATGGTGAACAAGCGCGAGCACCTGCGCTCGGCCGGGGATCTGAAGAACTGGATCGAGGTGTACGAGATGTTCGCCAAGCTCTACGGATTCATCCCCTGGTAACGGCCCGCCAAACCCCTTTACGAATCGCAAGGACGGCATGCACCCCGATCAGCGACCCGTCATTCTCGGATACGATGCTGTTTCCCCCTTGGGCGTGGAGTGGGAGGACCAGTGGCGGCGCGCCGCAGGAGGCGACAGCGGCGTCGGTCCCCTGACGCGCTTTCCCCTCCGGGAGGGGTTTCCCGTCCGGGTGGCCGGCCAGGTGGACGGGTTCGACGAGACCCCCTATCCCTTTCTGAAGCCGCGGGAGATGGCGCACTGGACGTCGCCGATTTTCAGGCATGCTCTCCTTGTGGTCCACCGGGCACTTCGCCGGGCGGGTGTCGAGATCACAGGGGATTTGGCGCCCCGCGTGGCCGTCACCTTCAGCACCGCCGTGGGCGGCCTCGACGCCGTCATCTCCGCCGACCGCCTCCTCGTATCGGAGGGACGGCTGCCCCACCCCTTCACGAACGCCAATTCCTGCGTCAACATGGTGGGCGGAAAGGTGTCCATCCTGACAGGGGCCACGGGCCCCATCTGCTCCCCCATCACGGCCTGTGCCACCGGGTCCTCCTCCCTGATCCTGGGGGCGATGTTCCTTCGGCAGGGCATGGCCGATGCCGCGATCTGCGGCGCCGTGGATTTTTCCCTGGTCGAGCCGATCGTCGCCGGTTTCGCCACGATGAACGGGGCTTACCGCCCCAAGGAAGGCCGGCCGGAGGAGAATCCCCGCGCCGTGAGCCGTCCCTTTTCCCGGAATCGGCGTGGATTCGTCATCTCCGAGGGGGCCGGATGCTTCATCCTCGCCACGAAGGACTTCGCCCGGGCCCATGGACTGCCCTGGAGGATCGAAGTGGCCGGCTGGGGAATGACCTCGGACGCGTACCACTTCGTGGCTCCCAAAAGGGAAACGATCCGGCGCTGCATGACCGAGGCGATCGAGCACGCCGGAATCGAACCCGGCGACGTGGACGCCGTCAACGCGCATGCCGCCTCGACGAGGGTGGGCGACAAGGTGGAGGCGGAGGCCCTGGGAGATCTTTTCGGGGACAGGATTCCCCCCGTGTCGGCCAACAAGTCCCAGATCGGCCACGCCATGGGGGCCTCCAGCGCCATCGAGGCGATTCTCGGCATCGAGGGGATGCTCCGGGACACCCTTCTGCCGACCATCAATTACGATGCGGACCCGGAGATCGTCCTGGACTGCGTCCCCGGGGAAGCCCGCCGCGGGGAGCAGGAGTTTCTCCTGAAGAACGCCTTCGGATTCGGCGGATGCAACGCCTGCATTGTCTTCCGGAGGTCCGGATAGAATGCGGCCCCCGAGGAACAGACGCGTCTTCGTTGTCGGGTACGGCGCCGCCACGCCCCTGGGGGGAACCCTCGCCCGGACCTGGGAGAGGGCTGTTCGGGGCGAGGCGGGCTTCCGGACCATCACCCGCTGTGCGGTGGACGCCGCGTCGAAAGTGGTCGGCGAGATCCCCGACTGGGACCCCCGGGCGTACCGCTTCGCCAGCGCCAAGGAGGTCTACAACTGGAACGCCGCCTTCGTGCTGCTCACCATGGCCCTCTGCAAGGATGCCCTCGATGACGCGGGTCTGGCCATGGATGCCGGGACGGCGCCCCGGACGGCCTGCCTCGTCGGGTCGGCCCTCAACGGAACGGACGCCTTCCGGATCGCGTCCGAGCAGCTTCGGGAGAGGGGGCCCCTCCGGGTGAGCCCCTACCTGCTGCCCAACCTCTGCGCCAACCTCCCTTCCGGCAAGGCGGGCATTCTCCTGGGTTTCACCGGTCCCGTCTTTTCCCCCCAGGGGGCCTGCGCGTCGGGAAACCACGCCATCGGCCTCGGGGCCCGGATGATCCGGGACGGGGACTGCGATTTCGTCCTTGCCGGGGGTGTGGACATGCCGATTTTGCCGGAGCTGGTGCACGGCTTTGAGAACATGAACGCCACCATCAGGATCGGTCCGAAGGACCGGGCCTGGAACGATCCGTCCCAGGCCTCGCGGCCCTTCAGCCGCGACCGGAGGGGCTTCGTCCTGGCTGAGGGTGGGGCTGTCCTGGTCCTGGCGGCGGAGGACTGTCTCGGGTCGCAGGGACTGACACCCCGGGCGGAGGTCCTCGGGGTGGGCTGGACCTCCGACGCCTTCCACTTCACAAACCCGCGGCAGGAAACCATTGTCCGGGCGATCCGGGAGGCCATTGAAGACGGGGGGATCTCTCCGGCGGACGTGCAGTACGTCAACGCCCACGGGACGTCTACGCCGAAGGGGGACGCCGCGGAAATCGCCTGCCTCCGGGAGGTCTTTGGCCGTCATCTGAAGACCATGGCCGTGTCCTCCAACAAGTCGCAGATCGGCCACACCCTCGGGGCGGCGGCGGCCATCGAGGCGGTCCTCACCATCGAGGGCATGCGGCGCGGGGTGATCCTGCCCACGATCAACCACATTCCCGATCCGGCCCTGGAGGACGTGGACGTCGTCCCCAACGAAACAAGGAAGCAGGCCGTGGAGATCGCCCTGTCCAACGCCTTCGGTTTCGGCGGCACCAACTGCTGCATCCTTTTCCGGGGGGCATGAAGAGAAGAACAGCGCCGGGGCGGTCCCGGCGGAATCGTCGGGAGACGACGATGCGAACGATCGATCTTGGGACAACCTGACATGAAACCAAAACCCTTTCTCCCGGAACCCCTTGCGGATGCCCGTTTCGTCCGGGACCGGACAACGGGCCTGGCCTGGCACCGCTGCTCCAACCGGACCCTGTATGCCGACACGGACCGGTCCGCCGTGGTCTACCACGCCAACTACCTCCGGTATTTCGAGATGGGCCGGGCGTCCCTGATGCGCGACGCCGCCTACCCGTACCGGGAAATCGAGGAGAGCGGCTTCGTTTATCCCATTATCGATCTGGCGGTGCAATTCTACCAGCCGCTGCGCTATGACGATCCCATGTGGATCCACACCCGGCCCGGCGAACTGGAGCGGGTCCGCCTCCGGTTCGATTACGTCGTGACGCATGCCGAGACGGGGGTCCTGGTCTGCAGGGGCCACACCCGCCACTGTGCCCTGAACCGGGCGGGCAGGCCCGTGGCCGTGGATCCCAAGACGGTCCACCTCTGGAAGAGCTTCCCGCCATGACGGCGCGGGAAAGCGAATCCGTGAAAATCGCCGTCCCGGCCTGGCTGCGGGACCATTCCCTCGAGGGACGGACGATCCTGCCCGCCGTGGAGATTCTGGAAATCCTCGCCGATTCCGTGCAGGGCCGCTTTCCGGACACCGGTGTGCGGATCATGGAAGAGGCCCTGTTCCCCCGGTTTCTCGTCCTCGATCCCGGGTTGACCGTCCTGGACGGCCGGATCGAATGGCAGCCGCTGGAGGGCGGCCGTGTGAAGGCGGTCCTCGGGACGGCGGTCCGGTCCCGTTCGGGAGCCATCGGCCGGCTGGCGGTTCACGGGACAGCCGTCTTCGGGGGAGAAGCGGAGACAATAGCGCCTCCGGAAGAGGTGCAGGCGGCGCTGCGGACGGACCGGTTCACTGTTCCGGCCGGCCTGCTGTACCGGGATCTGGTCCCCTTCGGGCCGGCTTTTCGAAACGCCCGGGACCCCATCGAGATCTGGGAGGAGGGAGCGGAGGCCGTCCTGGAAGCCCCCGACGGCAGGCATTCCCTGCGGCTGCTCGGATCCCCCTTCGTGCTGGATGCCGCCCTGCACGTGGCCTGTGCCTGGTGCCAGCGTTACGGAGACACGGTTGCGCTTCCCGTCGGATTCGCGAGCCGAAGGATCGTCCGGCCGATTGCACCCGGCGAGTCCTGCCGGGTGAGGATGGATGCGAGAGGCGTTTCGGCGGGGACGTTTTGTTTCGATCTCGTGATCCTGGACTCGGATTGCAGCCTGCGGGAGACCCTTTGGGGGGTGCGGATGCGGGATGTGAGCCGGGGGCGCCTGCGGCCGCCCGCCTGGATCCGGACCGGGCGGGACGGGGCATCCGGAGAGCCGGTGCCGGGAAGCGGGAAGCCCCCCGCTTGACTTTTCGGGGAGGGGAAAGATACAAGGGGCGGGAGGCGTGTGAAACAAACGCCGTTATCCCCTGCGGAGTTGTTTTTTCCGGCGGGCCCGGCAAATTCCGATTCCAGAAAGGTGCGTTGAACAGGAACATGACACGCGAGGCGATCGAAGCCGAAATCCGGCGGATTTTTCTTCAGGAGTTCGAGATTGAAGACCCGGCCATGGACGCGGATCTCCGGGAAGCCTACCAGTTCGACAGCATCGACGCCATCGAGCTGCTGGTGGAGATCGAGCGGTTCCTGGGCTCCGAGCTGACCATGGAGGAGAAAAAGAGGGCCATGGATATCCGTACGGTTCGCCAGATCTGTGCTTACGTGGAGGATCTCGATCGGATCCGCCGTCCCGGCGGAGGCCGTCCCATCGGAGAATTATGCAAAGAAGGGTCGTAATCACAGCGGCATCCGCCATTACCCCGATCGGCCACGGCCGGGAGAACATCGTGCGGAGCCTCCGGCAGGGAGTCTCGGGCGTAAAGCCCCTCCGGCGGGATGATCTCCTTGCGCCCTTCATCCACTCCCAGGTCTTCGGCACCGTCGATTATCCCATTCCCTTTGACTTCAAGCGGGTCAACCGGAAAACCATGGGCCCCGTCGGATACTATGCCTGCCAGGTGGCGAAGGAGGTCCTGGAGGCCTCCGGCCTGGAGCAGGAATTCATCACCTCCGGCCGGCTGGGGGTGGCCTTCGGGTCCACCCACGGCAGCCCTACGATACAGCGGGACATTTACCGGGTCTTCCACAGCGCCGACCGGGCGGGCGTCGCTTCCATCGGGGCGGTGGATTACCTGAAGTCGATGGTGCACACCACGGCGGTGAACATCACCAAGATGTTCGGCATCACCGGGCGCGTCATCGCCTCGTCGACCGCCTGCACCACCAGCAGCCAGTCCATCGGCTTCGGCTACGAGACGGTCCGATACGGCATGCAGGACGCCATGCTCTGCGGCGGAGCCGACGAGTACGACACCACCACGGTGGCCGTCTTCGACAACCTTCTGGCCTGTTCCACCGGATTCAACGACGAGCCGCAGAGGACTCCCCGTCCCTTCGATGTCCGCCGGGACGGTCTTGTGGTCGGGGAGGGAGCGGGAGCGGTCCTCCTGGAGGAGTACGATTCTGCGCGCCGGCGGGGGGCTCCCATTCTGGCGGAAGTCGTCGGATTCGCATGCAACAACAACGGAGGGGACCTGATCCTTCCGAATCTGGCCGGCATACGGGAAACCCTGCGCCTGGCTCTCCGGGACGCCGGCATGACACCAGGCGAGATCGATCTCGTCAGTGCCCACGCGACAGCCACGAAGATGGGGGACATCATCGAGGCTCAGGCCATCTCTGCCGTCTACGGAGACCACCCCCTAGTGACGGCCCTGAAGAGCTACATGGGGCATACCATGGCCTCCTGCGGGGTCATCGAGACGATCCTGGTCCTCTACATGATGCAGGAGGGCTTCGTCGCGCCGACTCTGAACCTGGAAGAGGTGGACCCGCGGTGTGCCATGATCCGCCATGCCACCTCACTCGCGGAGACCCCCGTTCGGACTGCCGCCGTCCAGAATTTTGCCTTCGGAGGGGTCAATACGGGCCTGATCCTCCGGAAGGATCCGTGATTCCGCCTCCCGGACGGTGCAGATGAATCCGACGCGACCCACGATCCCCCGCCGCTCAGCATGCAGGTCGCTGATCGATCTCCTGGTGACGCTCCTCCTCTGGGTCTATTTCCTGGCGGGAACGCTGATCCTGCCGTTCTATGGTCTGGTGCGCCTGTTCTCGAACGACCGGGAGGCGTCCTTCCAGGGGATGAACAGCCGTTTCTACCGGGGATTCTTCCGGCTCGTCCAATGGCTGATCCCCGGGCTTTCCCTCCGGATCGGAGAGGACGTCCGGACGCTGCGCTCGGCGGTCATTGTCTCGAACCACCTGTCCTTTCTCGATCCGATCCTGCTGATCTCCCTTTTCGACCGACAGAAGACCATCGTCCGGAGCGATTTTTTCAACTATCCGATCTTCGGCTGGGTCCTGAAGACGGCGGGATACCTCCCCTCCTCGGCAAACGGGGACCGTTTCTCGACCCTGCTGATCCAGCGTGTGGAAGACATGGATCGCTATCTTGCCACGGGGGGCAATCTCTTCATCTTTCCCGAGGGGACGAGAAGCCGGAGCGGTCGCCGCCGGCCCTTCAGCCGGGGTGCCTTCCGCATCGCCGCCCGCTGCCGGGCGCCCCTCGGCGTGGTCCGGATCACGAATACCCACCTGCTGTTTCCGCCGGACCGGTTTCTTTTTCGAACGGGCATCCGGGAGCCGGTGTCTGTCGAGCTGCTGGCACTTCTGCACCCTGACTGGGATGCACCGGACTTTTCACTGAACGAGCTGATGGCCCGGGTGCAGGCCCTTTACGATGAGCGGGAGCAACGGGACGGGGAACGGGATCCGTCGCCGGCGGCCGGCCCCGGCGGAAAGCCGTCCGGAGGGGAGGCCGGGACACCGTGACGGAATGCCTGTTGGGGGCGGCCGTCGTCTATGTCGCCGCCTCGGTGAACTTCGCCATCCTCATCCTCACCGTCCTGGGGAAGGGGGATCCACGGGGCCGATTCAGCGGGAATGCGGGAACCACGAACGTATACCGCATGGCCGGCCCCTTCTGGGCGGCGGTGGTCCTGCTTCTGGACGTGGGACGGGCCGTGGCAGCAGCGGTCCTGGGCTCGATGCTTTTGCCTCCGAATCAGGTCCCCTGGCTGGGCCTGGCACTGGTGGCGGGAAACCGTTTCCCCTGTTTCCATGGCTTCCGGGGCGGAAAGGGTGTGGCCGCCTACCTGGGTTTCGCGGGGGCCCTGGCCCCGTGGGCGGCGGCCCTGGCGGCGGCGCTGTGGCTGGTTGTCTTCTCGGTCGTCCGGGTGCCCTTCGTGGCCTCCTTCTACATGATCGCCGCCCTCACGGCTGGAGAGGGACTGGCTTCCGGGGCGTCAGCAGGCGCCGCCGCAGCGGTGTCGGCGACGGTCCTTTTGATTCTGGCGGGCCACCGGCGGAACATCCGGGAGATCGGGAAGGGGAAGAAGACGGATGCCTCCGTGATCGAATCGGGGGCCGGATGACAGGAGATGCACGATGAAAAAAGGGGAAGTGCCGCAGGACGACATCCGCCATTTCCGGACCGCCCGCAAGGCGGCCTATGCCGTGGACGAGGAGGGACATTACACGACCGTTCCGACCACCGGCTGGGACGTGGAGGAGGTCATCCTGTACCAGGCCATCGGGGAGTTCGAGGAGCTGGCGGAGGCCTGCCGGCAGCGCGTCCTCCGAGGGGAAGACTCGCCCATTGCCTTTTTCATGTACAAGCGCTGCATGGATCCCACGGTCCTGGCCCAGGCCATGGGCCTGCCGAAATGGAGGGTCAAGCGTCACCTGAAGGGGAAGGTCTTCGCCCGGATGGGGGAGGAGATGCGGAAGGAATATGCCAGGATCCTGCGGGTTCCCCCGGACGCCCTCGCGCCGTTTCGTCCAGAGGTGCTGGATGGGGAGACCTACGAGCTGCCCCCCGGACTCTCCACGGAAGACCGGGAGGCCGGAAGAATCCCCGGGCCCAAATCGGAAGACGGAAAAACGAATGGAAGGAGCGCTTCTTGAAGCACGTCATCGATTTTGAACACCGCCATTACGGCCACTGCGAGAGCGGAGTCGTATCCGGCCTCCTCCGGCACAGCGGGCTCGACCTTTCGGAAGCGATGGTTTTCGGGCTCGCCAGCGCCATCATGTTTGCCTACGTGCCGTTCCTCCGGATGAACAACATGCCCACCATTTCCTACCGGATCCTCCCCCGGACCATCATCAGCGGCATCCAGAGCCGCCTGGGGGTTCCCTTCCGGAAGCGGACCTATCGGGATCCGGGCCGGGCGATGGAGGAACTGGTCGATTTCATGCGGAAGGGGCAGATCGTGGGACTCCAGACATCGGCCTACTGGCTGACGTACTTCCCGCCGGAGATGCGGTTCCAGTTCAATGTCCACAACCTGATCGTATTCGGGGTGGAGGATGGCGAATTCCTGGTGAGCGATCCCGTCTTCGAGCATCCCGTCCGCATCCAGGCGGCGGACCTGGAGAATGCCCGTTTCGCCAAGGGCGTCATGGCCCCGAGGGGGTTTGTCTACCACCCCGAAGCGGTCCCGTCGTCGGTCGACCTGCCGGTCCTGATCCGGAAAGCGATTGCCCGGACCCTCTTCATGATGCTCTCCTCACCGCCCCCCTTCGGGATCCGCGGGATCTTCTACCTGGCCCGGAAGATCGAGCGGCTGGACCGAAGCAGGGACGGCCGCTACATCCGCCTCTTCCTTGGACATATGATCCGGATGCAGGAGGAGATCGGTACGGGCGGGGGCGGGTTCCGCTTCATGTATGCCGCGTTTCTCCAGGAGGCGTCGGAGATCCTGCGTTCGGCCGCTCTTCAGGAGGCGTCGGGGAAAATGACCCTGGCGGGGGATCAGTGGCGGACCTTCGCGCTGGCCTGTGCGAGGATGATCCGGCAGCGCGACGGCGCTCCGGACCTGAGGGAAATCGCCGCGCTGCTCCGCCACTGCGGCGAGATGGAGCGGGACGTGTACGTGCTGCTGAAAAAGGGGATCTGAGGTCTCCGCGGGGGAGGTCGTCGATGCGTGTCGCCCTGGTCCAGCCGGCCGGGTCCAACTGGGTCCGGGGCCGCCGGGACATGGCCGCCGTGGCCAACCGGATGGCTCCGCTGGGTCTCCTGTCCATAGCCGCCTGGCTCGAGCGCGAGGGGCACGAGGTGTCGGTCCTGGACTGCCTGGGACCCGGCGCCGCGCCGGATGTGGAGTCGGTCGTCCGGAGCCTGCTTGGATTCCGCCCCGACCTGGCGGGATTCTCCACCACCACGTCCAGTTTTCTCGACGGCCTTGCCCTGGCGGTCCGCCTGAAGGAGGCCGCCCCGGGAATCCGGACCGTCTTTGGCGGCGTCCATGTCTCCGCCGTCGGCGGGTCGCTCCTGGAGCGGTTCGAGGCCATTGATTATCTCTGCCCCGGGGAGGGAGAGGCCACCCTGGCGGCGCTGGCCGGCGGCGGGGATCCGCGGGAAATCGACGGCCTCATTTGGCGAGACGGGGAGCGCGTCGTCGCCAACCGGGCCAGACCGACCCTGCCCGACCTGGATCGACTTCCTTTCCCGGCGTACCACCTGCTCCGGGGGTTCCCGCGGGGCTACAACCTTCCGCTGTTCAGCTATATCCGGACGCCGGGAGCCACCATGGTGACAAGCCGCGGCTGTCCTTACCGCTGCAGCTACTGCGACCGGTCCGTCTTCCGGCAGTCCTATCGCATGAATTCCCCGGAATACATCTACGAGCACCTGAGCCACCTGCGGCGGCATTTCGGGGTGCGCCATGTCAACATTTACGACGACCTGTTCACGGCCCACCGCCCGCGGATCGCCGAGCTCTGCCGGCTTCTCCGTTCCCGGCCCCTGGGGATCCAGTTCAACTGCGCCGTCCGGGCGGGCCATACGGATCGCGAGCTCCTTCGGATGCTCCGGGAGGCGGGCTGCCTGATGGTTTCCGTGGGCATCGAATCGGGGGAGCCGGAGTTGCTGGCCCGGCACAAGGCCGGGGTGACCCTGGAGGAGATGCGGGAGACGGTGGCGCTGATCCGGGAGAGTGGACTCCGGGCGAAGGGGCTGTTCATGATGGGGCTGCCCGGCGAGACGGAGGAGTCGATCCGGAAGACCAGCGACTTCTGTCTGTCCCTGGAACTGGACGACATGAATATGGCCAAGTTCACCCCGTTCCCGGGGGCGCCCGTCTGGGGCTCTATCCGGGAGGAGGGAGCCTTCGAGGAGGACTGGCCGCTGATGAACTGCCTGAACTTTGTCTTCGTGCCCCGGGGAATCGCCTCGCGGGACCGCCTCGATGAGCTGTACAACCGGCACGTGAAGCGGTTTTACACCGACCCGGGCTGGCGGCGCCGCCTGATCCGCCGGACCTGGCAGCACCGCTGGAGCCTCTGGTACCTGTTCTCCCACCTGCCCCAGTTCTGGACGGCGAAAAACTCGTTCCAGCCGAAGGGGTGACCGCGCCCATGATCCCGGGATAAACCGGGACGCCCCGGCTCCGGGATTCTATTTCGTCCGGTGGTTGAGGATGTAGTCTGCCAGCGCGTTGAGCGAGGCGAACACCTTCACCCCCAGCTCCTTGTTGTCGATCTTGACGCCGTAATCCTTCTCGATCATCATCACCAGCTCGAGCACGTCGATGGAGTCCAGGCCGAGGTCTCCACCGACCAGCGCTCCTTCCTCGTCAATATCCTCCGGGGCCACGTCCAGCAGGCCCAGCGTGGAGATAATCTTCTCTTTCAATTCCTGCTTCAGATTGTCCATTTGCTTCTCTTCTCCTTGCCGAAAATAACCGGGCCCGTTCACGGGCCTTTATCCATCTCCATTCCGCCCTTCCCCGGACGGGCGGGAAAGGGGAGGGCGGAGCAGGATTCGCTCCATGAACCGCCGGGTGGCGTGCTTCATCAGCAGCCTGATGTACCGGGCCCCCGCAAGCCATGCCCCGGCGAGGAACACCAGGTGGGACAGGCCGTACGTCAGGGGGCCGCCGACGGCGATGATCAGGGGTTCCCGGAACCAGGCGGCCAGCACTCCGAATGCGGCCACGGCGGGCCAGCCGATCACGTAGCTGAGGCCGACGAGGAAGAGGCCCGCCCACACCCGGGGGGAAGGTTTTCTTCGGATTTCCCGCAGGTCCGGAGGGTGTTCGAGAGCGTCCCGGACATAGGCCGTCCGGGCCAGGCGCTCCGCGATTTTCCGGATCATGCCCGGACCTTCCTGCGTATCACCGGGAGATCCGGACGTTCTGAAAGGCGAAATCAAACTCCTGCCACGACCAGAAAACCTTGCGGAAGTAAATGTAGGGATGAATCGTCAGCTTGCTGATGGATTTCATACCGGGGACCTGCTTGAAGTGCAACAGGACGCTTTTGGTCGCCCGGCCATCGAGAGGCACCCCCCTGTTTCCTGCACTGTACATGGTCGTCTTCTCGTTCCCGCTGTAGAACGTGACTTCCGACACGTTGTGTTGCTTTCCCTCCGAATCGGTAATCCGGGACTTGGTCCAGCGATAGGCATGGTCGTACAGGGCCACGCTGCGGATCGAGTCCTCCGTCAGGTTGGTGATGTCCACCCGGACCAGGATGTCCTTGCCGGCGGATTTCACGCTGATCAGCTCGAACAGGACGTCGTTGCCCTCGTGGGAGCCGATGGCATGGGGGTTCCGCCGGACCGGCGTCTTCGCCGCCGGAGCCGGTGCGGCGGGCTTTTCGACATCCCGGGACGGCTCCGGAGACGGAAGGATCTTTGCGAAGAAGCCGTCATCCTTGTCCTTCTCCTCGGGAGGTTTGGCAGCCGGGGTGTGCTCAGCGGGTTTCCGTTCGATCGGTTTGCGATTCACCTGTTTGCGATCGGAGGATTTGCGGTCGGCGGGTCTGCGGTCGACGGGTTTCCGTTCGGCGGGCCTGTAATCGGCCACCCGTTTCCCGTCATCCGCGCTCTCCTCCAGGACGGTCCGCACCCGGAACGCCATCTTCACCCGGACGCTGTCCCCCTCGTTGATGAAGGAAATGAGGCGGACGGACTGGATCCGGGCCTCCGTCACGGCCTGGTGGGACGATTCACCGGTGACGGTGAAATTCGTCACCTCCGTGGTGGATGTGGAGTGTTGTGTCTTGGCGTCGTTTTTCACCTCCGCCAGCTTGTCGATGATCGCAAGTGCCGAGGCCTCGGCCGGCGTCTGGGATCCCCGGGCCGTCGCCAGGGCGGTCTTGAAGATGATGGATTCGCGGACCCGCTTGGTGTCGTGCAGGGCTTGCTGGGCGTCCCGGAAGGCCTTGTCCGCTTCCTCCTTCTGAGATTGGACGGCGGCCGCTTCGCGGGTCGTCTTGTCGAGCTGTTCCTCGCGGCGCTTCAGGATGGACGCCTGGCTCTCCTTGTCCGCCTGGGCCTCCCGAATCCTCTTCTGGAGAGAGGCGATGCGGTCCTGGTAGGACTTGACCTGCTCCTGGAGTCCTTCCTCGGCGGCGGCGTTTGTCTGTGCGGTCTCGCGGATCAACCGGTAAGCGCGGTCGAGATCATGGGCGGTGGGGGTATAGCGGTTCTCGACGAGAAAATTGTCCAGGTCCTTCTTGCTCGTCACAACGACTGCCCGGATACCCCGGGATGCCGGCGGCGGTTTGACACGCCCCCCCTTCGGGGCCTGGAAGGGATAGAGCTCGTAGCGCTTCAGCCGGAGATAGGTCGTTCCCCTTGTGCCCTTTTCCATCTCGTAGCGGAGGGGTTCCTCGTTGTTCCACTTGGCCGTTCCCTCCTCGATGGCGCGGATGAAGTCCACCGACAGGACCGTATTGATGACCTTCGAAAAGGACTGGATGTAGGTGCCCATGTGCTGGGCCATCAGGGGGGCGGAGGCCTGGTCGGCCAAGGCCTCCAGTGTATGGGCCTTGTCCTTGAAGCCCCGGGTGAACAGGACCGCCACGGCGGCCTCTCCCTGCTTCTCGGTCTGGAGCCATTTCTTGAGGGAGGCCTGCTGGGCCTGGATGTCCTGGTTGTAGCGGGCAACTTGGCTGTCCAGGTTCTCGATGCCGGTCCGGATGGTCCGGACGTTCTTCTGCTGCTCCTCCCGTTCCGAAAAAACAGCCTGGTATCGGCTTGTCAGATCGTCCCGTTTCTTCTTGGCACGGACAAACTCTCGATTTGCGTTGGAAATCCCCTTCTTGTAGGCGGAGTCATCGTGCTCCTTTTCCTCCTCCGCGGACTTCAGGTTCGCCCTTTCCTCCTGGGACGTGGAAAAGCCCTCCCGCTTGTCCACCTCCGAGCGGATAGTCTCCCTGACTGCGCCGGTATCGTCGGAGCGGAGTGTCACCCAGCGACTCAGGGGTACGGTGGCGGCAAGGACCGGGACGGCCAGGAGCAGAACGAGCATAACCGGGACCCATTTTCGGATGGCCGCAGGCATGGATCATGATCCTTTCTGTATTATGCCCGGCAACAGGCTGGAACGAAAGAAAGACAGCAGGTACCCGGAACCCTCGTTTTGAGGACCCGATTCCCCTCCTCCGGGCAGGGCGTAATCTAATGGATCGATTGCCTGATGTCAAATCATTTTCAGCGATTACGAGGGAACAATCCTGTTGACAGTGGTTTTGGTGCATGTTAGGAATGACGACCTCGCGGAAAGCACGCAACGGCGCGGTTTTGAGCCTCTGCCCCGGGCCAGGAAAACCTGCGGATGCAGTGGCATGCCGATATGTTGCCGGGGAGCCCCCGCGGGGATGCTGTGCAGGGACATCAGGAGGCGTTCATGACCTTTCAAGAGCTTGTCCTGGCCCTCGACCGCTACTGGGCCGACCGGGGCTGCGTTATCCAGCAGCCCTACGACCTGGAGGTAGGGGCGGGGACCTTCAATCCGGCCACCTTCCTTCGCTCTCTGGGGCCGGAGCCGTGGAACGTAGCCTATGTTGAGCCGTCGCGGCGGCCCACCGACGGGCGCTACGGGGAAAACCCCAACCGACTCCAGCATTATTACCAGTACCAGGTGATCATGAAGCCCTCCCCCCTGGATGTCCAGGATCTCTACCTGGATTCGCTCCGCAGCTTCGGCATCGATCCCCTGGACCACGACATCCGTTTCGTCGAGGATGACTGGGAGTCGCCCACCGTCGGGGCCTGGGGCCTCGGGTGGGAGGTCTGGCTGGACGGCATGGAGATCACCCAGTTCACCTATTTCCAGCAGGTCGGGGGCTTCGACCTCAAACCGGTTTGTTCTGAAATCACGTACGGCATCGAGCGGATCGCCATGTACATCCAGGGGGTGGACAACGTCTACGACCTCATGTGGAACGATTCGGTGACATACGGGGACGTTCACCACCGGGGGGAGGTCGAATGGTCCGTCTACAATTTTGAGAAGGCCGACACGGCCATGCTGCGGACGCTGTTCGACATGTACGAGGCGGAGGGAGTCCGGGCCGCTGGACTGGATCTCGTTCTGCCGACATATGACTGCTGCCTCAAGTGTTCGCACACCTTCAACATGCTCAATGCCCGCGGAGCCATCAGCACGGCCGAGCGGACGAGCTACATCGGCAGGGTGCGCAACCTTGCCCGGCTCAGCGCCGAGGGATACCTGAAGCAGAGAGAGAAAATGGGTTACCCGCTGCTGGGCCGGACGTGGAAGACGTCCTGAGCGGGCGGCTTCTGAACCTGTCGTTGAACCAGGCTGCACCAATACGCACGAAAGCCGAATTCCCCGGTCCCTGAGCCTCAAGGCATGCCTGATGGCGCGCCGCAGGACGATGGGTGGGGGATTAGGGCGGTTCGGCGTTCTTTGGCATTCTGAACAAAGCGGTTACACGGCTACGCTGGATACGGGAGATGAACATGGGCAAGGAGTTGCTTCTGGAAATCGGAACGGAGGAAATCCCCGCGGGTTTCCTGCCGAAGGCGATCGCGGACATGGATGAAATGGTCCGGAAGGCCCTCGCCGAAGAGAGAATTTCTCACGGACCGGTGCGGGTTCTTGCGACGCCCCGCCGCCTCTGCCTGACCGTGGCGGATGTGGCCGAGCGCCAGGAGGACCAGCTGGTGGAGAAGATGGGACCGGCCCGGAAGGTCGCCTTCGACGAGGCCGGAAACCCCACCAAGGCCCTCCTCGGCTTCGCCCGGGGGCAGGGTCTCGATGTTTCGCAACTGGAGACGGTCGTGACGGAGAAGGGGGAGTACTTCTGTGCCCGCAAACGGATCGCCGGGGTGGAGACGGTGTCCATCCTCCCGGTCCTCCTGACGAAGCTCCTGGTCTCCATCCCCTTCAAGAAGACCATGCGCTGGTCCTCCTTCGACCTTCGCTTCCCGCGGCCCATCCATTGGATTCTGTCCCTGTTCGGAGGCGAGGTGGTGCCGTTTTGCATCGAGAACATCGCGAGCGGCCGGGAAACCCGGGGGCATCGCTTCATGAGTCCCGATCCTGCTCCCGTAAAGGGGTTTGAGGATTACCGGAACGTCCTCCGCGGAAAATTCGTGATCGTCGACCCGGAGGAGCGCAAGCGCATCATCCGGGAGGAGAGCCGCAAGGCGGCCGCGGCGGTTGGCGGCCTGCCCCTGGAGAATGACGACCTTCTGGAGACGGTGACGTTTCTGGTCGAGTATCCGACGGTTGTGTGCGGTAGTTTCGACGCGGCCTACCTGGCCCTTCCCCGGGAGGTGCTGGTCACCTCCATGATGTCCCATCAGAAGTACTTTCCCGTCGTGGACGCAGGAGGTAAGCTCCAGGCTCATTTCCTGACGGTGAACAATACCCTGGCGCGGGACCCCGCCGTGGTGACCCGCGGCAACGAAAAAGTCATCCGGGCCCGCCTTTCCGACGCCCGGTTCTTCTTCGACGAGGATCAGAAAATACCGCTCGACCGGCGCGTGGAGGATCTTCGCAAGGTCGTGTACCACAGCCTGCTGGGGACGTCCTTCGACAAGGTCGGGCGTTTCCGGGCGCTGGCGGCGGCCGTCGCCGGCCGGGTCTGCCCCGCAAAGAAAGGGACCGTCGACCGGACGGCTTGGCTCGCCAAGGCGGATCTGGACACGCAGATGGTCGGCGAGTTCCCGGAGCTCCAGGGCGTCATGGGGCGAGAATACGGCCTCCTGGCGGGGGAGGCTCCCGCCGTGGCGCGCGGCATCTACGAACACTACCTTCCGGTGGTCGCCGGCGGCGACCTGCCACAGACCGACGAAGGGGCCGTCGTCAGCATCGCCGACAAACTGGACACGATCGTCGGATTCTTCGGGGTCGGCGTGGTTCCCACGGGAACGGCGGACCCCTATGCCCTGCGCCGGCAGGCCCTGGGCATCCTCAACATCATCCTGGACCGGGGATATGTCCTTGACCTCGGTGAGCTCGTGGAGGAGAGCCTGGCCGTCCTGGGGCCGCTGGTCAGGAAACCCGGGGCGGACGTGAAGGCCGACGTCCTGGCTTTCATCCAGGCCCGTTTCCAGAACCAGCTCATCACCCAGGGCTACGCCTATGACGTGGTCGACGCCGTCCTGGCCGCCGGGGCGACGGACGCCGTGCAGGTGCTCCAGAGGGTCAAGGCCATGGACGTCTTCAAGTCCCACGAGGCCTACCGCCCCCTGGCGACGGCCTTCAAGCGGGCAGGGAACATCATCCGTGACTTCCAGGGGGGGAACGTGGATCCCTCCCTTTTCGAGGGCGAAGAGGAAAAGGCGCTTCACGCGGCATTTCTCGGTATGAAGGAAAAGGCCCAGTCGAACATATCCCGGCACGACTATCTGGCGGCCCTCACGGAGATGGCCGGGATCCGCGGACCGGTGGATGCCTTCTTCGAGAAGGTCCTGGTCATGGCGAAGGACGACCGGATCCGTTTCAACCGCCTGTCGCTGCTCAGCGAGATCTCTTCCTTTTTCCGGCAGGTGGCCGATTTCTCGAAGATTGTCACGGAATCATGAAGCGGGGAAAGAAGACCCCGAAGTTGAGGCGGATTTCGGACCGCCTTGTCCCCGCCTGACAAGGGGAGCAGCCATGCCGGTCCCTTCCGGATACGAAGGGTGAGAAGCCGGCACCGACAGAAAAGAAATCAGCCGGCTCGCATGTGTCCCGCCGGGAAGGCGGGCGGGTCGGGGGGAGTTGAAAAATGGCGTCGGATCCCGTCAGCAGCAGAAAAATATCCGAGCTCGAGGAGAAGCTGATTCTCCGCAAGCAGCTCCAGGATATCACCAACCGCATCCACGCGGCGCAGAACCTGAAGCAGATCCTGGTGGACCTGAAGGACGGCATCCTTACGCTTTTCGACGCCCATTCCGTCACCATCTACGTGGTGGACAAGATCCGCAACGAGATTTACTCCATGTTTCTGAGCGGGACGGAGCTCAGGGACATCCGCGTCCCCATCAGCAACAACAGCATCGCCGGTTTTGTGGCCAACACGGGCAAGATCGTGAACATAGCCGATGCCTACGACGCGGAAGAGCTCCGGAAGATCGACAAGAACCTGAACTTCGACCCGAGCTGGGACAAGAAGACCGGGTTCCGGACCCGGCAGATCCTGGCCATGCCGGTTCTGTACAACAACACCCTGATGGGAGTGGTCCAGATCATCAACCGCAAGGGTTCGACGGGCCGGTTCTCCGACGACGAAGAAAACTTCCTTCGCGAGATTGCCCAGGTCCTCGGGGTGTCCTTCTTCAACCAGGAGCGGTTTGCCCGGCGCCGGAAAACCAAGTTCGATTACCTTGTGATCCGTGGACTCCTGAAGGAGGAGGAATTGGATTCCGCCTGGGACGAGGCCCGGGAGCAGAAGGAGACCATGGAAAACTTCCTCATGAAGAAATACAAGATTTCCCGGGAAGACGTTGGGAAATCCTATGAGGAGTTTTATCGCTGCCGCTTCATCCAGTTCAACGACAAGCTTCCCATTCCCGGAGAGCTGCTGAAGAACCTCAAGCCCGAGTACCTGCGCCGGGAGCTGTGGGTGCCCATCGAAAAGATCGACGGCCAGATCCACGTCATCGTCGACGACCCGAACAACATCCTCAAGCGGGATACCATCGAAAGCCTCCTGAAGACGAAGGCGGTCAAGTACGACGTCTCCCTGCCGGAGGACATCATCAAATACATCGCCCAGTTCTTCCATTCCGCGGTGGACGAGACTTCCATCTCGGAGATCCTGGGGAGAATGGACACGCCGGACGAGGAGGCATACGAGGATGGCGAGGAGGTCGTTACCGAGTCGGACAGCGCCATCATGCAGCTGGTGAACAAGATCATCAACGACGCCTACGCCCGCCGGACTTCGGATATCCACATCGAGCCGAACGTCACCAAGAAGAACGTGGAAATACGGCTCCGCGTCGACGGGGACTGCGGCCTCTACCAGACCGTTCCCTTCAGCTACCGGAACGCCATTGTGTCGCGCATCAAGATCATGTCCAACCTGGACATCACGGTGAAGCGGATCCCCCAGGACGGCAAGATCAAGTTCCGCCGCGCCGGGGGGGACGAGATCGAGCTCCGCGTGGCCACCATCCCGACCCAGGGGGGAGTGGAGGACGTAGTCATGCGCATCCTCGCCAAGGGCGAGACGCTTCCCCTCGAAGCCATGGGGATGCTGCCCCGGAACTACAAGGAGCTGGTCAATTCCTGCGAGAAGCCCTACGGGATGGTCCTGGTGGTGGGTCCCACCGGATCCGGTAAGACCACCACCCTCCACGCGGCGCTGAAGCACATCAACACGCCGGACCGCAAGATCTGGACCGCCGAGGACCCCGTGGAAATCACCCAGTACGGGCTCCGCCAGGTCCAGGTACAGCCCAAGATCGGGTTCGACTTTGCCGCCGCCATGCGGGCCTTTCTCCGGGCAGACCCGGACGTGATCATGGTCGGGGAAATGCGCGACTTCGAGACGGCCAAGACGGGCGTCGAGGCCTCCCTGACGGGCCATCTCGTCTTCAGCACCCTCCATACGAACAGTGCACCGGAGACGATCACCCGCCTCCTGGACATGGGCATCGATCCCCTGAACTTCGCCGACGCCCTCCTGGCCATCCTGGCCCAGCGGCTGGTCCGGACGCTCTGCAAGAGCTGCAAGGAGGCCTATCACCCGACGCAGGCGGAGTACGACGAGATCGTCCAGAGCTACGGGGAGGAGGACTTCGCGAAGCTCAATATTCCCTACAGCGACAGCCTGACCCTCTATCGCCCCAAGGGCTGCGGTGCCTGCGACAATTCGGGATACAAGGGCCGGATGGGGATCCACGAGCTTTTGCTGGGAACGGACGAGATGAAGCGGCTCATCCAGAAACACTCCTCCATCGAGGAGCTGCGGGCCCTGGCCATGGACCAGGGGATGACCACGCTGCTGCAGGACGGCATTCAGAAATCCATCCAGGGGGTGACGGATTTCAAGCAGGTGAGGAGAGTCTGCATCAAATAGCCTGCCAAGGCCTTGAAATGATAAAAAGATTGTAAGAGTCCGTCTTTTTCTGTATAGTTTTTTTAAAGGGTTTGTAGGGATTCAGCAGGCGGACGGTTGGGGAGACATCATGCAGATGGGCAGGGGAGTACAATGAGCAAGTGGAAGGGTTCGTTCGTGGCCGATGCCATGATCGGCCTGATTCTGACCGTTCTGGCCCTTCTGGCTTTGTATTTTCAATGGGGACCCCTGGAAAGAATCGGTTACGGCACCTATGACCTGGGGCTTTCCCTGCGGCAGAATCCCTCCGCCCGGACCGCCCCGTCCCCCGTCGTCGTCGTGGCCATCGACGATGCCAGCATTGCCGGGATCGGCCGGTGGCCGTGGCCCCGCCACTACATTGCCCAGATGATCTGGTTCCTCCGGCAGGCCGAGGCCAAGGTCGTGGGGGTGAACATCATCTATTCGGAACCGGACCAGAATCAGGGCCTCCTGGAAATCCGGAACATCCTCAAAGAATTCGAGAGCGGTGCTGCCCGGTCAGGCCAGCTCTTCACCATGCTGAAGGATGCGGAGGGCCGCCTCGACAACGATACGCGCCTGGCGGCAAGCTTGGACGAGAGCAAGCGGGTGGTCCTGCCCCTGTATTTCCAGATTGGAAACGCTTTCGGCGGCGAGCGGAAGGACATGCCGGAGGTTCTGAAACGGAATTCCGTGTCGCTTCCCGGCCTCGCCGGCGGGCTGACGGCCATCGAGATCACGCCCCCGATTCCTGAGTTTGCCGAGAGAGCCGCGGCCCTGGGCCACCTGAACGTTCTCATGGATCCCGACGGCGCCGTGAGGAGCGCACCGCTCCTGATCAACTATGAAAACCGCTTCTTCCCGTCCCTGCCGTTGCAGATGACCCTGCAGTACCTGAATTACGGCATCGGCGACCTGACGGCCCGGGGGCAGGAACTCCGCATCGGCCGCCTCGTCATTCCCGTACAGCCGGACAATCGAATGTTCGTGAGCTATTCACGGTTTCCAACGGTCTATTCGTTCGTGGACGTGGCCAGCAACAAGGTACCGCCGGAGGCGTTCAAGGATAAAATCGTCCTCGTCGCCCTGAATGCGGTCGGCCTGGGGGCGTTCCAGTTGACGCCCCTGGGGCCCAACGTCCCGTCGTTCGTGGGGCTTTCAAATGTCATCACCGACATCATCGACAACCGGGACTTCGTGGTCCGGCCCGACTGGGCCTTCTGGGTGGAGATCGCGGTGACGGTTCTCTTCGGCCTCTTCCTGGCCCTTGCCATTCCCCATATGAAGGCCTGGCTGAGCGCCCTGATCTCCCTGATCCTTCTGGTGGCGTGGTGCGGCGCGTCCATGTTTCTCCTGGTGTCCCAGGGCTGGTGGATCAAGATGACCTATCCCGCCGTGCTGCTCCTGGCGGGGTACATCGTGCTCGTCTCGAAGCGGTTCCTCTGGACGGAGAAAACCAAGGAGCACATGGAGGCGGACGGCATCGAGACGAACAAGATGCTCGGACTTTCCTTCCAGGGCCAGGGGATGCTGGACATGGCCTTCGACAAGTTCCGGAAATGTCCCGTGGAGGACGAGTCGGTGAAGGATCTCGTCTACAACCTGGGCCTCGACTTCGAGCGGAAGCGGATGTTCAACAAGGCCGTGGCGGCCTATGAGCATATCCGCACGGCCGGGCCGTTCAAGGACGTCGACGACCGGATCAAAAAGCTCAAGGTGGCCGGAGAGACGATGATTTTCGGCCTCGGAGGCGCCAAGAAGGACGGAACCGTCCTGATCGACAGCGCCGAGACGAAACCGACGCTGGGCCGTTACGAGGTCGTAAAGGAGCTCGGCCGAGGCGCCATGGGTACCGTCTATCTGGGGAAAGATCCGAAGATCAACCGGGAGGTGGCCATCAAGACCCTCCGGTACGAGGACATCGACGAGGAGCAGCTTGCGGAGGTGAAGAAGCGGTTCTTCCGTGAGGCCGAGGCGGCCGGTCGACTTTCGCACCCGAACATCGTCACCATATATGACGTGGGTGAGGATTATGAAATCGCCTACATGGCCATGGAACTTCTCTCCGGCTCCGACCTGGCGAAATACTGCCAGAAGGAAAACCTCCTGCCCCTCCACGAGGTGGTGCGGATCGTGACGGCCACGGCGAACGCCCTGGATTACGCCCACGAGCACGACGTCGTCCACAGGGACATCAAGCCGGCGAACATCATGGTCCTGAAAAACGGCGAGGTCCGGGTTGCCGACTTCGGCATTGCCCGTGTGGTCACGTCTTCGAAGACCCAGACGGGGGTTGTCCTGGGTACGCCGAGTTACATGTCTCCGGAGCAGATCGCGGGACAGAAGGTGGACGGCCGTTCCGACCTGTTTTCCCTGGGGGTTGTGCTCTTCGAGCTCTTGACGGGGGCGAAGCCCTTCCAAGGAGACAGCATCGCCACGCTGATGTTCAACATTACGACGGGGCTTCCGCCCCGGGTGACCGAGCTGGTCCCGGACATCCCGCCGGCCTTGCAGGCCATCCTGGACAAGGCCCTGGCCAAGGACCGGGAACAGCGATACCAGAAGGGATCGGAGATGGCCGGGGACCTTGCCCAGGCCCTTAAATCGTAAGGAGGAGGCTCCCGAGGAATGCTCCGGATTGCCGCACGAACCGACACGGGACGGGTCAGGGCCAACAACGAGGACGGTTTTTACGTCCGCGGGGACAGCGGCCTCCTCGTCGTAGCCGACGGCATGGGGGGGCACGCCTCCGGAGAGGTCGCGAGCCGGATGGCTGTGGATATCATCCGGGACTACTTCGACGGCGCGGCCGGCGAGAAAGGCTTTGTCGGCGATTTCGATCCGTCCTGCCTGGAAGGGACGAACCGGCTGGGGGCCGCCATCCGGCTGGCCAACATGGCTATTTTCGAAGCGGCGGCAGGCCAGGCGAAATACGCCGGCATGGGAACGACGGTCGCGGCGGTGCTGATTCAGGGCAAACGCATGGGCATCGCCCATGTTGGAGACAGCCGTGTCTACCTGGTCCGGGCCGGGGACCTGATCCAGCTGACGGACGATCACTCCCTTGTGGCGGAGCAGCTCAAGCGGGAGATGATCACCCCCGAGGAGGCCGCGGCGGCGGAAAACCGGAACATCCTGACCCGGGCACTGGGCATTGCGCCGGAGGTCCGGGTGGATCTCGACGAGATGACCGTGGCCGATGGGGACAGGATTGTCCTCTGCTCCGACGGGCTGAATACCATGGTCTCCGACGGGGAGATCCTGTCCGTCGTCGAGACGGCGGAGGATTTCGATGCGGCCTGCGACAGGCTGATCGCGATGGCCAACGACCACGGCGGACGGGACAACATCACCGTGGTCCTGGCGGAAATCAGGAAGAAAAAGGGTCCGGTCGCGTCCATCTGGCACGCGTTGACATCATGGTTCAGGAGGTGAGGTATGGCAAGGGTTCTGCTGAAGTTCAAGGAGGCCTTGATCAAAGAGATCCCGCTTGACAAGCCCGTCATCACCATCGGCAGAAAGGCGGAAAACGATATCGTCATCGACAACCAGGCCGTCTCGGGTTTCCATGCCAAGATCCTGGCCGAAGGCGAGGCGTTTGCCATCGAGGATCTCGGGAGCCTCAACGGCACCTTCGTGAACGGGCAGCGGGTGACGAGGATCGACCTGGACAACGGCGATGTCGTTCTGATCGGGATTCACAGCCTGGAGGTGGAGTGCCCGCCCCGCAAGGAGGCGGACAGGCTGGCGCAGGCCGTGAGAGGACGGTCCATGGACGAGACGATGGTGATCGATCCGGCGTCCCAGAAGCGGATGCTGGAAGCGACCGTCAAGGCCGCCGAGGAGGTCCTCGGGGGATTTGTTGTCGTCGAGGGCTCCTCGGAAAAGCGGGAATACGAGCTCAAGGACCGGGTGGTGACGATCGGAAAGGACGACAGCGCCGCCATCCGCCTGAAGGGGTTCTTCGCGCCGTCCGTAGCCGCCCTGGTGAACCGCCGCAGGGAAGGGTACTTCATGACGCCCGCCAGCGGGAAATCCTTCAAGGTGAACGGCCAGGACGTGAAAACCCGCTATGACCTGAAGGACGGCGACCTGGTGGAGGTCGGCAACCTGAAGATGCAATTCTTTATCAAGGAGTGAATCCATGAAAAAGTTCATCGTCAACGGGGTGATTCTGATTGCAGCGGGGTTGCTGGTTCTTCCGGTCCTGTCGGGGTGCATGGTCAAGGAGAGCACGTACCTGAAAAAGGTGGAGGAAGAGAAGGCCCTTCAACAGAGGTACAACCAGCTGGAGAAGGAAAAGGCCGATGTCATCCAGAAGAAGGAGGAATGCGACCGCGACCTGCAGCGGATCATGACCGAACTCCAGCAGAAGAGCGTCGACATCAAGTCGCTGCAGAAGAAGAAGGAGGAGATCCAGACGGAGAGCCAGGCCTACAAGGACCTGCTCCGGGAGATGAAAGGCGAGATGGCCAGGGGCCAGGTGACCATCGAGGAGCTGAAGGGAAAGCTGACCCTCGGACTGGCGGACCAGATCCTCTTCGATTCGGGCCAGTCGGAGGTGAAGAAGGACGGCCTGGCGATTCTCAAGCGGATCGTGGACATCCTTGGCAAGGTGCAGGACAAGGCCATCCGCGTCGAGGGGCACACGGACAATGTGAAGATCTCCGGGCGTCTGGCCAAGCGCTTCCCGACCAACTGGGAGCTCTCGGCCGCCCGGGCCATCAATGTCGCCCGTTTCCTTGAAGAAAACGGGATCGACCCGAAGATCCTGTCGGCCGCCGCCTACGGCGAGTACAAGCCCATCGCGGACAACAGCACGCCGGATGGCCGCCAGAAGAACCGGCGGATCGCCATCATTCTCCTGCCGAAGGACTGAGGGCGAGGCGAACCGGGATTCATCACGAAGGGGTTGGAGGGGAGGGGAGAGCCGGAGCCCCGCCTCCGACCCCTTCCTGTTTTCGTATGGAGGGGCATCGTAGAGGAGCCATGCCGGGAAAAACCATCACCGAAAAGATCATCGCCGGTCACCTGGTAAAGGGAACATTCGGACCCGGCGAGGAGATCGCCATCCGCATCGACCAGACCCTGACCCAGGACGCCACGGGAACCATGGCCTACCTGCAGTTCGAGTCCATGGGAATCCCCCGTGTCCGGACGGAGCTGTCCGTCAGCTACATAGACCACAACACCGTACAGATCGGTTTCGAGAATGCCGACGACCACCGCTATCTCCAGACGGTGGCCCGGCGGTACGGCATCCACCTTTCCCGGGCGGGAAACGGCATCTGCCACCAGGTGCACCTGGAGCGGTTCGGACGCCCCGGGAAGACCCTGGTCGGCTCCGACAGCCACACCCCTACCGGAGGCGGGCTGGGCATGCTGGCCATCGGCGTCGGTGGTCTGGACGTGGCGCTGGCCATGGCCGGGGAGGCCTTCTGGCTGACCTGCCCCCGGGTCGTCGGGATCCGGCTGTCCGGAAAGCTCCGGCCCTGGGTCTCAGCCAAGGACATCATCCTGAAGGTGCTGGAGATCTTTTCCGCCAAGGGCAACGTGGGCACGGTCTTCGAGTACGGCGGGGAAGGCCTGGCGGGCCTCGCCGTTCCCGAGCGGGCGACCATCGCCAACATGGGGGCCGAGTGCGGCGTCACGACATCCGTCTTCCCCAGCGACGAACAGACCCGCCGTTTTCTCCGGGCCCAGGACCGCGAATCCGCCTGGGTTTCCCTGGAAGCGGACCCGGACGCATCCTATGACCGCGTGGTGGAGATCGACCTGTCCATGCTGGAGCCCATGGCGGCGAAGCCCCACAGCCCCGACAACGTCAGCCCTGTCCGGGAGATCGCCGGGATCGGGGTGGACCAGGTCTGCCTCGGCAGCTGCACAAATTCCTCCTACCGGGATCTGGCGACGGTGGCCCGCATCCTGAAGGGCCGGTCCGTCCATCCCGACGTCAGCTTTGTTATTGCCCCGGGGTCCCGGCAGGTTCTGGAGAACCTGCTCCGGGACGGATACCTGGAAGACCTGCTGGCCTCCGGCGCCCGGCTCATGGAAAACGCCTGCGGCTTCTGCATCGGAAGCGGCCAGAGCCCCCGCACGGAGGCCGTTTCCCTCCGGACCTCGAACCGGAACTTCTTCGGCCGGTCGGGGACGAAGGACGCCCGGGTCTACCTGGTAAGCCCCGAGACGGCGGCGGCCGCCGCGCTGGAAGGGCGCATCACGGATCCCCGGGAGCTCCGGATGCCCTTTCCGGAGATTTCCCTTCCGGAGCGGTTCCACATCGACGACGGGCTGATCCTGTCTCCTCCGGACGTCGAGGCCGCCCAGGCGGTGGAGGTCTACCGCGGTCCCAACATCGGGGAGCCTCCGGCCAACACACCGCTCCCGGAGGATCTCCGGATGGAGGCGGCCATCAAGGTGGGGGACGCCATCACGACGGACCACATCATCCCGGCGGGGGACCGGATGAAGTACCGGTCCAACATCCCCAAGTATTCCGAATACGTCTTCGAGATCGTGGACAATCATTTCCACCGGCGGGCCCGGAAGATCCAGAGCGAGGGAAAACAGAACGCCATCATCGCCGGCCTTTCCTACGGCCAGGGATCGTCCAGGGAGCACGCCGCCATCTGTCCCATGTACCTGGGGGTGCGGGCCGTCATCGCCCGATCCTTTGAGCGTATTCATGCGGCGAACCTGGTCAATTTCGGGATCCTGCCGCTCGTCTTCGCCGACGGGAGGGATTACGACCGAGTCGATCAGGGAGACCGCCTGGAGGTTCCGGGCATCCGGGAATCCCTGCTGAAAAACGGATCGCTGGTGTTGGAGAACCGGACGAAGGGGACCTCCTTCCGGGTGACCTGCGACCTGACGGACCGCCAGAAGCGCATGATCCTGGCCGGCGGGGCTCTGAACCTGCGTAACGGCTGAAGAAGGAAAACGGGACTCCCGGCGGGAAGCGCCGCGGGGTCCGGGAAAACCATTACGAACGGGAGTTGTCATTCATGGTCAAGGCTGCAAAAATTGTCGTCAAAACGCCCCTTGTCGAGATGGACGGGGACGAGATGACCCGTGTCATGTGGGCGATGGTGAAGCAGAAACTGCTGTTTCCCTTCCTGGAGATGTCCCTGGAGTACTACGATCTGCACCTGAAACACCGCGACGAGACGGACGACCGGGTGACGGTCGATGCCGCCCGGGCCGTGGCGAGGCTAGGCGTGGGCGTCAAGTGCGCCACCATCACCGCCAACGAGGACCGTGTCCGGGAGTATTCGCTGAAGGAAGCGTGGAAGAGCCCCAACGCCACCATCCGGGCCTTCCTGGACGGGACGGTGTTCCGGACGCCGATCCTCGTAAAGAACATCCGGCCTTCCGTGAGCTCCTGGAAGCATCCCATCATCATCGGCCGCCACGCCTACGGCGACGTCTACAGCGGTGTCGAGATCCGCGTGCCCGGAGAGGGGACGGCGGAGATCGTGTTCCGGCCCTCCGACGGCGGCGAGCCTCTCCAAAAGACCATCCACACCTTCACGGGGCCCGGCATCATCCAGGGAATCCACAACACCGACGCCTCCATCGAGAGCTTCGCCCGGGCCTGCTTCACCTACGCCCTGGACCGGAAGGTGGACGTCTGGTTCAGCACGAAGGACACCATCTCCCAGACCTACGATGCCCGGTTCCGGGAGGTCTTCCAGCGGGAGTACAATCAGAACTGGAAACAGGCCTTCGAGAAGGAGGGGCGGGAGTATTTCTTCACCCTCATCGACGACGCGGTGGCCCGGGTCATGAAGTCCGAGGGGGGAATGCTCTGGGCGCTGAAGAACTATGACGGCGACGTCCTGTCCGACATGGTCGCCTCCGCATGCGGCAGCCTGGCCATGATGACCTCCGTCCTCGTGTCTCCCCGCGGGTGGTATGAGTTCGAGGCGGCCCACGGGACGGTGCAGAAGCACTACTACAGGCACCTCAAGGGGGAAGTCACGTCCACCAACTCGATGGCCCTCATCTTCGCCTGGACGGGAGCCCTCCGGAAACGGGGCGAGATGGACGGGACGCCGGACGTCGGCGCCTTTGCCGATGCCGTAGAGAAGGCCGCCATTGGGACCATCGAGGACGGGACCATGACGGGCGATCTCCTGGCCCTGGCCGATCCGGATTCGCGAAACCGGAAGGTGACCACAGAGGGATTCATCGATGCCGTGGCGGAGCGGTTGGCGAGGGAGCTGTAACCGATTGTCCAAGCCTTTCCCTGCGGGTAGTTCCATGAAAAAACCGAATCTCCGGGACATGACGCTGGAAGAGCTGGAGGCCTTCATCGCCGGGATGGGGAAGGAGCGCTACCGGGCCCGCCAGATCATGAAGTGGCTCTACAACACGCCGGTGGAGTCCTTTGCGGAGATGACGACCCTATCCCGGCCGTTCCGTGAACAGATGGAGATCCAGGCCTCCCTGGACCAGCCGGAGATCGCCGGCGATCAGGTCTCCCGGGACGGGACGAAGAAGATCCTCTTCCGGCTGCGGGACCGGCGGTTCATCGAGAGCGTCCTGATCCCGGGGAAGAATCATTGGACCGCCTGCGTCTCCACCCAGGCGGGCTGCGCCATGGGCTGCCGGTTCTGCCTGACGGGGAAGACGGGCTTCGGGCGTGATCTCCTGCCGTCGGAGATCACGGGGCAGGTGACGCGGATCCGGTTCGGCACCCCCGAGGGGCCCGACGTGAAGAACATCGTCCTCATGGGGATGGGGGAGCCCCTGGCCAACTACCAAAACACGGTCAAGGCCCTGAAGAACCTGACCTCCGACTATGGGCTGGGATTCTCGACCCGGAAAATCACCGTGTCCACCTGCGGCCTGGCGCCCCGGATTCTCCGGCTTGGGGAAGACCTCTGCGTGAACCTCGCCGTCTCCCTGAACGCCCCGGACGACCGGCGTCGCAGCGAGCTCATGCCGGTCAATCAAAAGTATCCCCTGGCGGCGCTCCTGAAGGCCTGTCGCGACTATCCCATGCCGGGGCGAAGGATGTTGACCTTCGAGTATATCCTCATCGGGGGGATCAACGACGCGCCGGCCGACGCGGAGACGCTCGCCCGGCTTCTCCGGGGGCTCCGCTGCAAGATCAACCTCATCGCCTTCAACGAATTCCCCGGGTCCCCCTACCGCAGTCCCTCGGAAGAGGCGGTGCAGGCCTTCCGGGACATCCTCATCCGCCGGCACTACACGGCGATCCTCCGGGCCAGCAAGGGGAGCGACATCCTCGCCGCCTGCGGCCAGTTGAGCGGCCGGGCGGCGGACGAGGCCGGGCCGCCGTCTTACTCCTCCAGCATGTAGGGCAGGGACTCCCGGATGTTGTCGGGAATCCGGCCGTACATTCCCTCGAACTCCTCCAGGAAGGCCTGCCGTCCCCGGAAGAAGTCCCGGACTTTCTTTTTCAGGACTGCTGTATCCTCATGCAGCCGGGAAGCGACCATCATGTCCAGGTTTGCCCGGTCGCACTGGACGGGATAGGAGTATCCCAGGATGTCCGCGTCGGAGCTGAAGCGGATCTGGCGGCGCACCAGGTCGTTGTAGGAGGCCAGGGACTGGCGGAGGGTGACCTTTCGCTCGAAGGCGCCGATGGTTCCCGTGTTGGCCAGGTAGCAACGGGTGGGGTTCTTCATCAGGATTTCATGGAAGAGCATGGCGTGCTCCAGCCGGTTCCCAGTCAGGAAGGGATCGAGGAAGATCTCCCGTTTGAACTTTCCCGCCTCTTCGGGATTGCCGCCGCTCGACTCGATCGACTCGCCGTAGAGAAACTGCATGACCGCCTGCTCGGGAGTAAGGCGGGAGAGGACGTTGGCGAGAGGGTTCCGGGTCAGGATGATGATGTTGTGGACCCGGTCCGCCCGGAGGCCGGGGCTCGCGATCTCCAGATTGGCCCGGGTGACGATGGCCCGGCCGTTTCCCGTCTTGGAGGTGTCCCGGAAATCGGGCATATAGGGATATTTCGTAACGGCCACGTTTTCCAGGAAGGCATCCCGGGACTCGGCGGCCCGGAGGATCTCCGGCTGGCTTTCGTCGAGGCCTTCCGTCTTCACGTAGAGCCCGCCCATTTCGAAGGCCTCGTAGCCGCCGTCGAAGCCGAAGGTCCCGCCGTCGTCGCCGATCATCTCGGAGGTCTCCCGGGGCAGCCGGGCAAAGGACCGGCAGAGGGTGGTGGTCTTTCCCGTGGCGGTGAGGCCGGAGACGGCGGTGACGACTTCTGTCAGTTCCGGCCGGTCCGTCTCCGGAGAGAAGACCCACAGCCTGTCCCGGCGTGCCCCGGCATGGAGAAAGATGCCCGTCCGGTCGATGGCCTTGACCCGCCAGTTCTCGAAATGGAACACCCCTTTTTTCCCCTCCCCGAGGTACATCGTGTTGCGGCAGATCTTGACCTGCTCTCCCCGGCGGCTGCCCATCATCAGGCGGACCGTCAGGTCTTTTTCGAGAAGCTTCCGGAACCGGTTGAGCCGGAAGGCCTCGTCGGTGAAGAAGAGAATCGTGTAGGTCGGGTCCTCGACGCTGCGCGGAGCCGGGGAGTCGTCGAAGAGAAGCTTCAGGCCGTAGGCGATCTGGGCGAAGTGCTCAGGGATCAGGAAACGGCAGGACACCCCGTTTCGGCCGTCGCCGACGAGGACGTCAAGGGAGACGATCCGCTCGTTCCGGAGGCAGTAGACGGCCTGTTCCGCCAGGGCGTCCTCTTCCGTGCCGAAGGCGTCGTCGACGCTGTTTTTGGTATGGGGGGCCGACCGGTTCATGGGCTCCGAATCGGAGGCCAGGGATCCGAAGGACGTACGGATCACATCCTCCTGGCGCGTGGCGATATCCTTGATTTCGGTGAGGGAGAGCCCCTCCAGGAGACGTCCGTCCCGGCGTGCTTCTTCAAAAACCTGCCGGGCTGCCTTCTTGAACGTGTTCATCATGTTCCTCCACATTGACATGTCCGGCAAACTGTCATACCGGAGTGGTCGATGAAATCGCTTTTCTCTTTTCTGTCCGGGCTTCCGGTCAAACCGTCCACCCGGGCCTTTCTCCGGGAAGCCGAATCCGTGCCCGGATATGGATTCCTGGACTTTGTTCATGGATACGTTTACGGCCGGTGGCCTTCCCTGTATGTCGGCATGGCAACGGGATGCCATCCCCTGGCAAGGATCCTCGGGCCTCCCGCCCGGCTGCTCCTGGAACTTTACGAACGAAGCGTCCGGTGTCCGGACAGCGGCATGCCGCCAGGAAAAACAAGCTTCGCCGATGCATACCACGGCAAGGTGATGCCACTGGAGGGCGCGATCCGCCTTGTGTCCGTCCAGCGGGAGGTTTGCCTGCAAGGCATGGAATCGGTCGTTCCCTATCCCGTGGCCCGGGACCTGATTCTACGCGAGCCGGACCGGATGGTTGCTCTCGAGTGTCCCTGCCGCGCTCACCGGGCCGACCCTTGCAGGCCCCTGGACGTGTGTCTTGTTGTCGGAGAGCCGTTCGCCTCATTCGCCCGCGAGCACAACCCCCGGAAGAGCCGCTGGATTACGCCGGAGGAAGCGGCATCCATCCTGAAGGCGGAGCATGACCGGGGACACGTTCACCATGCGTTCTTCAAGGATGCCATGCTGGACCGCTTCTATGCCATCTGCAACTGCTGCTCCTGCTGCTGCGGAGCCATGAATGCCTATCGGGACGGGAGTCCCATGCTGGCTTCTTCAGGATATGTCTGCTGGATGGATGCGAGTCTCTGCGTCGGTTGCGGGAACTGTGTCGGAGCCTGCCCCTTCCGGGCGATCGGCCTGATAGGGGATAAAGCCGTCGTCGATCCGCTCCTCTGCATGGGTTGCGGGATCTGTGTCGACGGCTGCCCCACCGGGGCCTTGAGCCTGTTGCGGGACGTCACCCGGAGTGTGCCCCTGGAGATCCCTTGAGGCATGTAATTCCAATGTCGGCAGTACCTGCATCCCATATTCGGCGGCCCCGGTCAAGAGGCCGGGAGGGAACAGCCACGAATGGAGCCGGTGATTCGGGGCTTCTTTGGTCTTGGCCGATGTGGTAGGATGCATCCATACCGTCCGGAGAGGGGGTGGAGCCATGACGGATGAAAAGAAGTTGCCGGATGTCTGGTGGAAGTGCAGCAACTGCGGCAATACAATCCAGGCGGAAAAGCCGCCGGTGGAATGTCCGGCCTGCCGGCAGAAGTGCGAGTTCCTGAATGTGACCTGCTATCAGCCGGACTGCGGTTTCACTGGAGTCGATCCCCGGCTGAAGTGATCCGGCGGATGATTGGGCGGGCAGGACGTGACCGACACGGGGCCATGAAATCATGAGGTGAGATGATGACCGTTGAGCATATGGAAGGGGAAAACCGGGGGAGCATCATGCTGTATGCCCTGAGCACCTGTGGTTGGTGCAAGAAGACCAAGGCGCTGCTGGGCGAGATGAAGGTGGCCTACGATTACACGGATGTGGACCTTTTGGACAAGGAAGAGAAGCGGCAGGCCATGGAGGAAGTGAAGAAATGGAATCCCGCCTGTTCGTTTCCGTCCATGGTCATCAACGGAAGCCAGTGCATCGTCGGCTTCAACGAGGCGAAGATACGGGAAGCTTTGAAAAAATGAACCCTTCGATCATTGAGCAGGCCTGTGTCCGGCTGAGGCGGGAGGCCGAGGACGCCGGGTATCGCCTGAATCCCGACGAAGCCTTTGTCCGGGACCTTGTGGAAGGGCTTCTCGCCAACGAGGAACGCTATGGATACCGGGCTTGTCCGTGCCGTCTCGCCTCCGGGGTTCGGGAGGAGGATCTGGACATTGTCTGTCCCTGCGACTACCGGGATCCGGACCTGAATGACTTCGGTGCCTGCTATTGCGCCCTCTACGTGTCCGATGAGATCCTGAGCGGAGCCCGCGATCTGGAATCGATTCCGGACCGACGTCCGCCGGGGGGGCCCGGGCCCGTTTCCAGCGCTCCGGAGCCGTCCCGCAGTGTGGCCGGTGGAGGTCTGGCATATCCCGTCTGGCGTTGCCGGGTTTGCGGCTACCTGTGTGCCCGGGAGGAACCTCCCGGGGTCTGTCCGATCTGTAAGGCCAAAAAGGAGCGTTTCGAGAAGTTCATGTAAAGCATTTTTCGGTGGCGGAATCGGCGGGGCAATTCCAGCCGGGATCGTTGGTAACGGGTCCACGGACAACCGGCGGGAAACAAAAAAAAGGAGGGGCGGCCCCGGGGCAGCCCCTCCTCCTGTATGATGCGGGAACCACGTTATTTAAACGCTTCCGTTTCCCGTCTTGGCCTGCTCCTTTTCCTTGCCTTTCAGCCGGACGGCCTTCACAAAGCGCTTGCTGTAATAGGGATCGTCCAGGTTGTTGATGCTCACCTCGCGCTTCTTTCCCGCCGCCGCGTGGATGAACTGGTTGTTGCCGATGTAAATGCCGACGTGGCCGAAAGCGCGGCGCGTATTGAAAAAGACGAGATCTCCCACGTCCAGCTCGTCCTTGTCAACGTTCATGCCCACCCTGGACTGCTCACGGGCCGTACGGGGCAGGTTGACATCAAAAAACTGGTAGATCTTGGCCACGAAGCCCGAGCAGTCAATGCCTCGCACGGTCGAACCGCCGAACCGGTAGGGAGCGCCCAGAAAGCCCTTGACGACCTTCACGAACAACTGCTGCTCCTCCGGATTTCTCCAGTTCCCCATGAGATCGGCGCTGGAAACTATATCTTCCTCGATCTTGGCAAGATCCTCCGGTGTGGGCGCCGCGCCTTCATCTTCATCCAGTTCATCCTCGTCGCTCATTGCTGCTGTCCGCAGGCGCGGCTCGCTCCTCTCTGAATGCTGAGTTCCTGAAGCGACCCGTGCCAGAACAATTCTGCTCCCGGGTTTCAGCTTACTGGCGCGAAGATTGTTGAGTTTCTTGAGTTGTGCTACAGAGATGCCCGTTTTCTTGGAGATGCCGGAGAGGGTGTCGCCCGACCTGACCGTGTAGGTCGTTGTCCTGGCTGTTGCCGATCTGCCGTGGGAAGCGGCCTTGGCGCTCTTTACCGCGGTCCTGGATGCGCTTTTTGCGCTTGTTGACGGAATGGTCAGGACCTGCCCGAGTTTGAGCCGGTCGGATGTCAGGTTGTTGGCCTTTTTGATGGCATCAACGGAAACACCATGTTTTTTCGCGATGGTGTAAAGATTGGTACCGGATTTGACCCGGTACTTCGAGTCGGCAAGGCACTCCGTATGGATGAAAATCACGGAGAGCAGGACGATCAGTCCCAGCGAAACACAAATCTGCCGTCTCATCATGGAAGTACCTCCTTCTTGGAAGTCGGGGGATGCCCCACTAAGAGGCGGTGCACAGATTTCGGCAGAAAATGAACTGTACACGTGATGACATGTGCGCCTCTTGTATCTGAACAAACCCCCCAAGTCAATTTTTTTTTGCCTCCCATCCCTTCAAGGCGCTAAAAGCTTTGTGATTTCGGAGAATCCTGCTTTGCAAACGGGTTGTGTTGATGTATGAAGGGACCCCCGGCGGTACCGCCGGGCGAGTCGGAACAAAGGCTCCGTACGGATCGGTGAGCGATGAGGAAAAGAACCGGAAAAAGGATAAAGAATATCGTCAAGAAAAAGTGGATCTGGCTTCTTCTTCTGATCCCCGTGGTGTGGCTGATCGGCAGCATCGGTCTCTCCTTCGTCTGGCCCGGTGTTTCGAAGTTCCAGAAGGTGAACCCCGTGAAGACGTCCTTCATGGAATACCGGGAGGACGAGTGGCGAAGCCAGGGGAAGGGCATCCGGATCCAGCAGCGATGGGTGCCGCTCGGCAGGATTTCTCCCTATGTCGTCAAAGCGGTGATCATTGCCGAGGACGACAAGTTCTGGCGTCATGAGGGATTCGACTACGATGCGATCCAGAAGGCCATCGAGAAAGACCTGAAGCAGAAGAAGTTCAAGGTTGGGGGGAGCACCATCAGCCAGCAGCTGGCAAAAAACCTGTTTCTCACGCCGTCCAGAAATCCCGTCCGCAAGATCCGTGAGGCCATTTATACATGGCGCATGGAGGAGAACCTGTCGAAAAAGAGGATTCTTGAGCTCTATCTTAACGTTGCCGAGTGGGGGGAGGGAATCTTCGGAATCGAGATGGCCGCCCGGCACCACTTCGGGAAAACCGCGTCGGCACTGTCGGCCATGGAGGCGGCGCGCCTCGCCGCGGTCCTGCCGAACCCGCGTCTGTACAGTCCCACCGGAAACTCGCGCTATGTAAACTACCGTTCCCAGAAGATATACGGGATCATGGTGCGGCGGGGAATCGTAATCGAGGAATATGAGGAAGTCCTGCAGGATGCCAGGGAGGCCGTCAGCGATGAGGCCAGGGGCATAACCATTACGCCCGGGCAGGATGAGAAGGCGCCGGGTGCTTCTCCGGAGACCTCCGCTCCCGGCGGCCTGCAGACCCCGGCGCAGGAAAACCGGCCGCAGGAGCGGAAGCCGGAGCCCCTCCCCGGCGAGCCACAGCCTTCCCGTTATCCCGGTCGGTGAATTTTGGCGCATGCAGCGGTTGCGCCTGTCTGCCTCCCGACCAGGGAGGACGCCGTCGGCCGCGGCAGGGGTATCGATCCCCTGGGTAGTGCCAAGATTCCGATATCGCACAAGTATTTCTCTTGCAGGTGGAGGAAATCCATGGTGCCACCGGCTGAATAAACCTTGACAAGGGGTGGTGATTATGGTTTATCACACGACCTATTTCTATTTTCGGGAACGGACACGATGAAGAAAACATTAAGGAATACAACAAATAAGAAGCGGAAAAGGACCCACGGTTTCCGGGCTCGGATGTCCACCCGGGGGGGCCGTCAAGTCCTGAGCAGGAGGAGAGCCAAGGGCAGGAAGCGCCTGGCGGTGTGACACCGGAATCGGACGAGGAGAGCGGGGTGGCGGAGCCCGGCGGGTGAAATCATCCGCAGAGCATGACCAGACAAACCTTTCGCAGAACCGAGCGGATCCGCAAAAAAAAAGAGTACGATGCCATCTATCGTCACGGGATTCGCCGCCACTCGGCCCACTTCACCGTCATCACTGTACGTTGTTCCTCCGGTGTCAGCAGGCTGGGACTCACCGTCAGCCGGAAAGTTGGAAATGCGGTCAAACGAAACCGCATCAAACGGCTCTTGAGAGAATTTTTCAGGCTCAACCGATCCGGATTTCCAGTTCCCTTAGACATTGTTATCATTCCGAAGCGGAACCTGCCACCGCTGACGTTTGCCGATGTGGCCGGAGAACTGGAAAGTCTGCTGATTTCGAGAACTGATGTCTGACCGTCCAATCAGGGACCTGCTGGCAAAGGTTTTGATCCTGGCCATCCGGTTCTACCAGGCTGCCATTTCACCCTTCCTGGCTCCTTCTTGCCGTTTCCACCCGAGCTGTTCCGAGTACGCCCGTACGGCTATCGAGCGGTATGGGCCGTTTCGCGGACTCTGGCTCGGCCTGAAGAGGCTGGCCCGTTGCCATCCGTTTCATCCAGGCGGGTTTGATCCCGTCCGGTAACAGCCCATCGAGAGGCCGATCATGGACAAGAAAACCATCCTTGCGATTGTCTTATCCGTTCTGGTAGTTCTCATCTACCAGATATTTTTCATGAAACCGCCCGCCAAGACGACGGGGGCACCGGCGGCGACCAAGCAGGAAACCCCGACGGCAGGCAAGACGACGGGGACAGCCCCCTCCGCCGCTGTCTCGGCTTCAGCAGCTCCGGCCGCACCGGCAATGGCCTCTCCGCCGCCGGCAGCCGTGCCGGAAAAAGACGTGCGCATCGAAACCCTCCTCTATACGGCGGTTTTCTCAACCCGGGGAGCAACGCTCAAGTCCCTGAAATTGAAGGGATATCGTGAAACGATCCAGCAGGATTCCCCACTCGTCGAGATGGTGGACGTGAAGACGGGGATGCCGCGTCCCCTGACGATGACGTTTCCGGAATCGGATTTGAGTGTGCCGGGGGAAAGTCCCTTTGAGGTCAGCACTACGTCCCTGGACCTGACTGCCGCCCAGGAAAGCCGATCCCTGACCTTCAGCGTGACCTATCCGGGGGAGATCCGCATCGACAAGACCTTCACGTTCCATCCGACGAAGTATGTCATCGACCTGGAGGTGAAGACGACCAACCTGTCGGGGCGTCCCCTCAACCAGAACGGGTCCCTCAACTGGACCCAGTACGTGGATCCAAAAGCGGAAACGGACAGCTACACGCACCTGGGACCCATCACCATGGTGGGCAAGAGCGTGGAGTTGCAGGAAATCAAGAAGATCGAGACCACCAAGCTTCTGGGACCCAACATCGCCTGGACGGGATTTGAGAACAAGTACTTCATCGCCGCCATGGTACCGCAGAACCCGTCCCTGTCCTCCGTGTCGCTCGGCAAGGACGGGCGGGACATGACGACGGTAAGCCTCCGGGGACCCAAGAACCTCATTCCCCCCGGGCAGGCGGGCTACTTTCTCTACAGTCTGTTTCTGGGTCCCAAGGACCACGGGCTCTTGAAGGCGCAGGGCGTCGGGCTCGAGGATGCGGTGGATTTCGGATCATGGCTGAAATGGCTGGCCATGCCGCTCCTGTGGGTCCTGAACTTCATCTACAAGTACCTCCCCAATTACGGAATCGCCATCATCGTGCTCACGCTCATCATCAAGATCATCTTCTGGCCGCTGGGGAACATCAGTTACCGGTCCATGAAGGAGATGCAGAAGCTGCAGCCCAAGATGAAGGAAATCCAGGAGAAGTTCAAGAACGACCGGCAGCGCCTCAGCCAGGAGACCATGGCTCTCTACAAGGCCCACAAGATCAACCCCATGAGCGGCTGCCTGCCCATGCTCATCCAGATTCCCGTCTTTTTCGGGCTCTACAAGGCTCTGATGTATGCCATCGAACTGAGGCACTCGCCGCTCATCTGGTGGATCCAGGATCTGTCGGCGAAGGATCCCTATTACATTACCCCGGTCATCATGGGGGCGACCATGTGGCTGCAGCAGAAGATGACCCCCTCCACGGGAGACGCCATGCAGCAGAAAATCATGCTGTGGATGCCCGTGATCTTCACATTCCTGTTCCTGAACTTCCCTTCAGGCCTGGTCGTCTACTGGCTCTTCAACAACATCTTCAGCATCGGCCAGCAGTACTACATCAACAAGAAGGTCGCGTGACGAGAGGTGTCCATATGGAAACACTCGAAATTGAAGCAAAAACCATCGACGAAGCGATCGAGAAGGCCTGCCGGGAATTCAGCGTACCCCGGGAAAAGCTGAACATCGAGATCATCTCCGAGGGTGTGTCGGGATTCCTCGGGTTCGGGCAGAAGAAGGCGAAAATCAGGGCGGGCCTCCTGTCCATCGACCAGGCCCTGGAGGAGGTTCTCCTGGAAGAAGGGCCGGAAACACCGGCGGCCCGCAGGGAAAAACCCCGGGAGAAAGCGCGTGTCCGGGAGCCGGAGACCGCCGCCCCGCCGATGAAGGCGGTGGAGGTGGAGAAACCGCCCGCCCGCCAGGCACCTCCACCAGCGGAAAAACCGTCGGCCCGGCCGGCGCCCCCTGCCTTGGAAAGCCGGGAAGCGTTGCCGGTGAAGGCCCCGGTTGAATTCAATCCCGAGTTCGCGGAGAAAGCAAGGGAACTCCTCGTGGGAATCCTCGTCCGGATGGACCTGGAGTATCCCGTGGTCGTCGAAGAGACGGAGGACACGATCCGGCTCAACATTCAGGGCGAGTGCAGCGGCCTGCTCATCGGAAAGCATGGACAGAACCTGGATGCCATCCAGTACATCGTCAACAAGGCCCTCCACAAAGGTAGCAACGGAGGCAAGCCCGTCGTCATCGATATCGAGGCCTACCGGAAGCGGCGGGAGGAGTCTCTGGTAACCCTGGCGGCGAAACTGGGCGAAAAGGTCAAGAAGACCCGGAAAGCCGTCACGGTCAGCAACATGAACGCCCACGACCGGCGGATCATTCACCTTGCCCTGCAGAACGATGCAGCCCTGGTAACGAAAAGCCGGGGCGAGGGGGAATACCGCAAGATCGTCATCATGCCTTCCCGGAAGGGCCGTCCCGTCCGGAACGAGGGCTGACACACGGACGGGGCCGCCGTGTCTGAAACCGACACCATTGTCGCCGTCGCCACCCCGCCCGGGGTGGGTGCGATCGGGATCATACGGCTCAGCGGACCGGACAGCCTGCCCGTGGCGAGACGTCTTTTCCAGCCGTCGAACCCCCGTATCGAGTGGACCAGCCATCGGATGCTGCACGGCCGCGTGTTTTCCGGTGCGGGAGATTTCCTCGACGAGGTCCTGCTCTGCTGGATGCAGGGCCCGCATTCCTTCTCCGGCGAAGATGCAGTTGAAATTTACTGCCACGGGGGGCCCGTCATCCTCCGGTCCGTCCTGTCGGAAGCGGTACATGCCGGGGCCCGGCCGGCGGAGCCGGGTGAGTTCACGAAGCGGGCTTTCCTGAATGGCCGTATGGACTTGGCCCAGGCGGAGGCGGTGGCGGACATGATCGCCGCCCGGACCGAAGCGGCCCGGAAAGTCGCCGCATCCCAGCTGAAGGGGGAATTGTCCCGGCGGATCGAATCCCTCCGGAACGGACTGATGGATGTCCTGGTCCACCTGGAGGTGGAGATCGATTTCAGCGACGAGGACCTGGCTCCGGTTCCGCCGGAGTCGCTGGCGGAGCGGGTGATGTCCCTCCGGGACGGGATCGGGGACCTGCTGGATACCTGGAACGAAGGCCGGCTATACCGGAGCGGAGCCTCCGTGGTCATCGCCGGGCGTTCCAACGTCGGGAAATCCAGCCTCCTCAACCGGCTCCTGGGGATGGAGCGGGCCATCGTGACCCCCACGCCGGGAACGACCCGGGACTTCATCGAAGAATGGATCTCTCTGGAGGGGATTCCCGTGAAACTGGCCGATACGGCCGGGATCCGGGACACGGAAGACCCGGCCGAACGGGAGGGCATCCGGAGGGTCTGGGAACGGATCTCCGCCGCCGACCGGGTGATCGTGCTCCTGGACGGAAGCGAGGCCCTGACCGCGGAGGACCGCCGGATCACCGGAGAGGTGGGCAGCCGGAAGGGCTTTCCCGTGATCAACAAAGCGGACCTGACACCCGTCATCGATACGGAGGAGGTGCGGGCGCTGTTTGACGGGCAGGCGCCCCTGTGGATTTCGGCGAAACGGGGTGATGGAATTCCGGAGTTGATGAAATCCCTTCACCGTTTCCTCCTGCAGGGTGGCGGTGCCGTGTCTTTGGAGGGACTCCTGTCGAACGCCCGCCACAAGGCCGCCCTGGAGGGCGCCCAGTACTTTCTCTCCCAGGCCGTATCGGGCCTCGCGGCGGGGTGCTCGCCCGAGGTTGCCGCCTGCGATATCCAGGACGCTCTGGACCGGATGGGTGACATCGTGGGCAAGACAACGGCGGAGCAGGTCCTGGAGCGGATTTTTTCCACGTTCTGCATCGGAAAATAGAATCGCCCCTCATGACGGCGGGAGAGGGAATATTCAGAAAAAGGGCAGGAAAGGAGATCCGGAAATGACCCTGGACCGGACACAGAATCACGAGGAGGACCACGTTCACCTGGAGCTGGACCAGGTTATTCAATTCATCAGCGGTTCCTATTCGCTGACCGGGGAGGGCCGGATGCCCTTCAAGGGGCGGGAAGTTCTCTATGCCGTCGGGGTCGCCATGCTGGACCGGTCGTGCTGCGGGAGCGGAGGATGCCGATTCCTGAAGGTTCCCGGATACCTTCTCCGCTGGCAGTACCGGACCGGAGAGGACGGGCGGCCGGTCAGCCGGGTCGAGCCGATACAGGACGAGGCCGAGCGGATGGAGATCCGGAGGCTCCTGGAGCAGCAATTTCCTTATTCCCAAGTCAACTTTTCTTCCTGAAGGCCGCCGCTCATCCCGGCGGCGAATTTGCTGTCCGGCATCACGGGATACCGGACGTGACGGATATTTCCCGGCGGGACATTACAATCCTGTCTCCCTTGAAAGAAACAGTGGGGGTGTGTTAGGGTCCATGACCACGATGAAAGAGGAAAGACCATTGGAGTCCCTTCAAGACACGGCGCGCAACCTGCGCATCCGAATCCTGCGCATGCTCCATGAGGCGAAATCGGGGCACACGGGAGGTTCCCTTTCCGCGGCGGACATCATCACCGCCCTGTATTTCCATGTCATGAGACACCGTCCGGACGATCCGGAATGGCCGGGCCGGGACCGTTTCATCCTTTCCAAGGGACACGCCGCGCCGGCGCTTTATACCGCCCTGGCCATGGCGGGTTATTTCGACGAGGGCCTTCTGGCCACCCTTCGCAAGGTCCACAGTTGCCTGCAGGGGCATCCGAACGCCCGCTGCACGCCCGGTGTGGATGCCACCTCCGGCTCCCTGGGGCAGGGGCTCTCGGTGGCCAACGGAATCGCCCTGGGGCTGCGCCTCGACGGAAACGAGTCTTCCGTTTACGTGCTCATGGGGGATGGCGAGGTACAGGAGGGGCAGGTCTGGGAGGCCGCCATGACGGCGGCGCACCGGCGCCTCGGAAAGGTGCTGGCGATCGTCGACAACAACGGGCTGCAGATCGACGGGTTCGTGAAGGACGTGAAAGGGGTCGAGCCGCTGGCCGACAAGTGGAGCTCTTTCGGGTGGGATGTCCGGGTCGTGGACGGCCACGATTTCGGTTCCCTGCTCCCGGTCCTTGAATCGGTAAAGGAAAAACCCCTCGTGGACGTACCGACCATGGTGATCGCGCGGACCGTGAAGGGCAAGGGGGTCTCCATCTTCGAGAATCAGGCAAAATACCACGGCGTGGCGCCCTCCGACGACGAGCTGGCGCGGGCGCTTCAGGAACTGGGGGCGGCATGACGGAAACCCTGGGTATACGGGAAGCCTACGGCGAGGCCCTGGTGGAACTGGGGCGGGAGAACCGGAACATCGTTGTCCTGGACGCGGATCTTTCCGGATCCACCATGACGAAGCTCTTCGCCCGGGAGTACCCTGAGCGTTTCTTCGACATGGGGGTGGCGGAGCAGGACATGATGGGAACCGCCGCCGGGCTCGCCTTGGCGGGGAAGACCGCCTTTGCCAGCACCTTCGCCGTCTTTGCCACCGGGCGTGCCTGGGAGCAGGTCCGCCAGGCCATTGCGTACCCGCAGCTCAACGTAAAGATTGTGGCCAGCCATGGCGGCGTTTCCGTCGGAGAAGACGGGGCGAGCCACCAGATGACGGAAGATCTCGCCCTCATGCGGGCCATGCCGAACATGCGAGTCATCGTGCCCGCCGACGCTCACGAGACGAGAGCAATCATCCGGCTGGTCGCCGAAACCCCGGGGCCGTTCTATGTGCGGACCTCCCGGATGAAATTCCCCGTGATCTACAAACCCGACGTATCCTTCCGGCTCGGCCGGGGGGATGTGCTTCGCCCAGGCTCGGATGTCTCGATCATCGCCTGCGGCTACATGGTACATCCCGCACTGCAGGCGGCGGATGCTCTCCAGGCGAAGGGAATATCCGCCCGGGTCGTGAACATGCCGACCCTCAAACCGGTCGACGAGGAACTGATCCTGGCCTGCGCCCGGGAGACGAAGGGCATCGTCACCGCCGAGGAGCATTCCATCATCGGCGGCCTGGGAAGCGCCGTCTGCGAGGTTCTCTGCGAGAGCAGGCCGGCACCGGTCCGGCGCGTCGGGGTGAGGGACCAGTTCTGCTCGTCCGGCAGGGCGGACGATCTTTTCGAGGAGTATGGACTGACGGCCGGGAATATCGTCCGGACCGTGGAGGACATGCTCCGGACCTCGCCCTGATTCCCGGAATCTGCCCCTGCTGTCCGGGGATCCAAGAATCCCCTTGATTCTCCCTTTCCGTTGTGGGAAATTCCCATCCTGTCCAAGGGGGAAAACCATGACCAATACCAGCATTCATCCGTCTGTCCGCCAACGTGTTTTCAGGCTCCTTCCCGTTTTTGTCCCGGCCTTTTTCATCTGTCTTGCCCTGTCGGGATGCGCCACCAAGGTCCGGGTGAACATGCTGCAGCCCGCAGCGTATCACCAGGCGTCGCTGACCAAGGCGGTGGCCGTCGTTCCGTTCGGCGGTCCCGACGGCACCGGCTTCGCCGCCGAGATCGAAGGGGTCCTGGCCAGCATCAACATCGACGACCGGCCCTATTTCTCCCTGGTGGACCGCCAGTCCCTCAACCGGATCATCAGCGAGCAGAAGTTTTCCCAGAGCGGGCTGGTGGATCCGAACACCGCCGCCAAACTGGGGCGCATGGTAGGGGCGCAGGGGATCTATACAGGGACGGTGACGGCATCGGACGTGAAAGAACAGCGATACCGGGAGCAGCGCCGGGAGTGCATCGAGCGGGAGGCGAAAAAGAAGGACGCGGGCTTTTTCGATGTGCCCAAGTGCCTGAAGTACCGTAACTACAACGTAAATTGCCTGAAGCGGGACGTGACGTTCGCCGTCACGCCCAAGCTGATTGACGTATCGACGGGTCGCGTCCTCTATTCCCGGAACCTGGGCGGCTCGACCAGCTCGTCCGGCTGCTCCGATGGAGCGCAGCCCAAGGGCGGGGACGAACTCCTGGAACAGGTGAAGGGCACGGCGAGGGCTCAGTTCCGCAAGGATGTGGCTCCCTTCTATGTGACCGTGGAGATCGCGCTCATGGACATGACCGATGGAATCGCCACCGCGGAGCCCAAGGATGCCCTCAAGAGGGGGGTCGAGTACGCCGGCCGGGGCCGGCTGGACGCGGCCTGCGAGATCTGGGGAGCGGCGCGGATCCAGGCCCCCACATCGCCGGCCCTGTTGTACAATCTGGGTGTCTGCGCGGAGAGCCGAGGCGACGCCGATGCCGCCCTGTCCCTGTACCGCCAGGCCGACAAGCTGCTCGGCAAGCCCGATGACGACATTACGGCGGCCCTGAACCGGGTGTCCGCGGTGATCAAGAACCGCATGAAACTGCAACAGCAGCTCCACCCGCAGGGTTGATCCGGTTCGTTTGAGAGAGGAGGATGCAGGTATGCGCTGTGTTCGTTGGTGGATGATTGGTTTCTGGATTCTTATGGTGTTCGCGGGGATGCATACCGATGCCGCCGCCCAGCAGAAATGCGTCTCTGCCGACGGGGAAGCGGTCGTCGTGAACAACGACCAGCCCTCGGCCCGGCTGGAGGCGATCGCCCGCGCCAAATGGGCCGCCATTGAGAAAACCGTCGGGGTTGACGTCAAGGCGTCGAGCTTCGTGTCCAACTTCACCCTGGTGGAAGACGTCATGAAGACGAAGGTCGGCGGCTCCGTCAAGAGCTTCAGGGTTCTCGGACAGAACCGCCAGGGGGAGACCCTGACGGTCACCATCAACGCCTGCATCGAACCGGCCAAGGCCCAGGAGGCCATCTCCTCCGAGCTGGCCCTGAACAACGGCATCGCCCTGTTTATCCCTGCCCGGAAGCCCTCCGCCAGGGGCGGGGACGAGTTCGAGGAGACGAATATTCTCTCCGAGAAGCTCATCGGCAAGCTGACGGAGCAGAACTTCAAGGTCATCGACGCGGCGCCTTCTGTTCCCTCGGATGCCGTGGCCATCGAGAGAATGGCGAAGAGCGGAAGCACCATGGCCGTCCGGAGCATGCTCTACAAATATCTGTCCAATGTCGTCGTCGTCGGAAAGATCGATTACACGATCTCGACGAAGAAGGGTGAGGACATCGGCTACGGCCTGTCCATGCCCTTCAACAACGTGACGGTGCGCCTGACCTACCGGATGCTGGCGAAGAACAACCGGACGGGGAACATGGAGATCCTGACGGCCGACGCCGTCTCCGGACGGGGCCTGGCGAACAACGTCGAGGACGCCGCCGCCCGCGGCATGGAAGACCTGGTGGAGAAACTGTCTCCGAAGGTGCTTGACACGGCGCACAAGTTCATCCGGGGAAGCGTCCGGAAAGTGCGCGTGAAGGTCAACGGCGTCAAGGACCTGGACACGAACATCGAAGTGAAGGGGGCTCTTCAGAACACCGTATGGGTGACCGGCGTCGAGGAGAACGAGATGGGCGAGTTCACCGTCAGCTACCCGGAGAATCCCCTGTACCTGGCCAACAGCCTTCGGCAGAAGGGGGACTTCGCCCTCGTGAACTTCACGCCCTATTCGCTGACCTTCAACTACCGCCGATGAAAGGGAGTCGGATGTACGGCAGACTGGGAAACGTGCTGTTCCTGGCCGTTCTTCTGGCAGGCTGCGTCGCGACTGGGGCGGCGGTCCAGATCGATTCCGCCTCGTTTCTTCCCGACCAGGGATCCAGGGAGATGGTGCCAGATTGCTGCCGGTCCCTGTACGACACGGCCTCGACACGGGTGGCCATCGCCCCCTTCTCGAACAACACCACCTTCGACTATGCCAAAGAGGTTCAGGTCCACGTGGAGGGGACATCGGACCGCCAGGTCCGGGGGGCCGCCGCCGGCAGGGCGACGCGGCGCGGGGCCGGCGTCGTCTGGGGAACCGACGAGCGCCGGCGGTTCCAGCAGGACACCCGGATGACCCGGCAGGAGATGAACTCGAAGCTGAGCGAGTCCCTGGAGGACTCCGTGCTGGACCAGATCCGGGGAATCCCCGGGATGCGCGTCTACACGCGGAAGGAGCTGGCCAAGGTGTTCGACGAGATGAAGCTCCAGCAGTCGGGCATGGTGGACCAGTCCACGGCTGTGCAACTCGGAAAACTGGCCGGGGCCAAGTATATTGTCACCGGCTCTTTCAACAACATCGCCCTCTCGTATCGGAGCACCCAGGCCATCCAGAGGGGAGGCCGCGACGTGGGCCGGCGGGCGGCGGATCAGCGCAAGGGAGACGACGCCCTCTGGGCGGCCCTGGCGGGGCATGCCGTGGCGGCGGTCGCCGAGGCCGCGGAAGGCTGGAGTGTGGAGGCGGAGGTCCTGGTCCGGGTCCTGGACGTGGAGAGCGGGGAGGTGATCTTCTCCAAGAGGTTCTCCGGAAAGGAAGGCCTGGGTAAGATCCCGTATCCCGGCTTTGCCGAGGTCGTCGGCGGAGTCAAGAAGGCGGGAACGAAGAATCTGGAGGACCTGCGGCCGGCTCTTTCCAGGAATTTTTCCGCCCGCGGCTACGTCATCCAGACCAAAACCAGCCCCGACGGAAGCCGGCGTATCGCCCTCGTCAGCCTGGGAAGCAAGGCAGGTGTAAAGGAAAACCTGCAGTTGTCCGTCTACGCGTTCTCGGAAGTGGAAGACCCCATGAGCGGCCAGAAGACCTGCGACCAGTCCCGGCTGCCGGTCGTCCTGCGGATTACCGACCAGATTCAACAGGACAAGGCCTGGGCGGCCATCGAGGGGGACCCGCAGAGCATACGGCGGGTGAAGGCGGGACAATTCGTGGAGACGCGCTGATCATCGGGGCGAACCGGCCCGTTATCCCTTCCGGATGAAGTGGGGCAGGTTCTCCGGGAGCGGCAGGATCAGCTCGAAGAAACCGGCGTAAACGCCGTCGCGGTACCAGGGGGACTGGAAGATCAATCTTCGGGTCCCCTTTTTTTCAACGGTGTAGGCATTCCGCTCCTGTTTTTCCATGATTTCCCCCAGCCTTGTTTTTGCCGGTTCGGGATGGCAGTCCAGGAGGTTCGAGCCCACCAGCGTCTTCCCCCCCTGCGATTCGAAGGAACGGTCCGCCCGGTCGTTCATGTAGAGGATCGTTCCCTTTTCGTCGCAGACCGTCAGGGAAAAGGGCAGTCCCATCAGCCACGGTCCCAGGTTTTTCAGGAATGCTTCCGGCACGGCGCAGGCCTCCCTCCCTGCCAGGGTAACGGGTTCACCGGGTGGTTCACCCCACGTTGTCATCGAAGCCGGTTATCGGCGAACAACCCCGTGCGTTTTTGTCGATTGTTCCAAATCGGTCCCGTCTTCCCCGATGCTCAAAGGCTTACAGGTCCGATGTGCAGTGGGGACAGCGGACCGCCTTGACGGGGATTTCGGTGAAGCACTTCGGGCACTCCTTGACGGTCGCCTCCGCCGGTGCCTCCCGCTTCAGCCGGTTCATACCCCTTATGACAAGGAACACCGAGAATGCGACGATGAGGAAGCTGATAATGGTGTTGATGAAAAGACCGTAGTTGAGCGTCACCGCGCCGGCCTTTTTCGCGTCCGCGAGCGCCGCGTATGGTCCCGCTACGGCGCCTTCCTTCAGGACCACGTAGAGGTTTGAAAAGTCCACGTTGCCCAGGATCATTCCGATGGGGGGCATGATGACGTCGTCCACCAGGGATTTCACGATCGTCCCGAAGGCCGCCCCGATGATGATGCCCACCGCCATGTCCACCACGTTGCCGCGCATCGCGAATTCTTTGAATTCCTTCAGCATGATTGCCTCCTTGGTCATGGATGCGTGCCGGATGGTTAGGATTCCCCTTTCCGGCGTTTCAACAGGTCCGCGCCGGCGCCCCAGGCCCTGCCCGCCTCGGAGCCAACGGTCCAGTAACGGTTGTCCGGCATCGTCAGGAGCAGCGGGTTCATCTTGCGGATGTCCGGTTTCCCGTCGGTCAGGCAGGCGTCCTCGATCCAGGCCGAGACGATCTCACCGATGAACCAGTCGTTGGTCGGCAGGTCCACGCTCTGGACCAGCCTGCACTCCAGGCAGAGCGGGCAGGCTTCGATCAGAGGGGCGGTCTTCAGGGGTCCGTAGAAGCACTTGAAGAGGCCCGATTTGTCGGCCTTGCTCCCCGACACGAGGCCGCAGTAATCCGTCTCCTCCATCATGTCGGCGGACGGGAAGTTCACGCTGAAGGTTCCGTTTTCATGAATTCCTTTTGACGAGTGGTGTCCCCGGTTGACGCCGATGCCGATCCAGGGGGGATCCGCATTCACCCTGGACACCCAGCCGAGCGGCATGAAATTGATTTTTCCCTCCACCATCGTCCCCAGCAGGGTGACGGGATTCGGGTACACGTAGACATTGGTGCCGATGGATACCTTTCCCATGACATGTCCCTCCCTGGGATTTCCGTACTTTGGATTCCGGATTGGCCGGTGATGTTGCAATTATCCGGGAAATCCGTTAGAAGTCAAGAAATACCATGCCCTTACCGGGTGATCCCCGCTGATGGAGAGCCTTTGTCCGATCTTGTCCTTCGAACCATCAACCTGACCAAGCGCTACGGGAACCGCCTGGCCGTGAACGGCCTGAGCATCGAGGTCCGCCGGGGCGACGTTTTCGGTTTCCTGGGGCCTAACGGGGCCGGTAAGAGCACGGCCATCCGGATGATCCTCCGCCTCGTCTTTCCGACGGAGGGAGACGTGGAGCTGTTCGGCCGTTCGCTTCGGCGAGACGGCCACCGGGTCCTCGATCGGGTGGGTGCCATTGTCGAGAAGCCCGCCTTCTACGGCCACCTGTCGGCTTACCGGAACCTCGAGATCCTGGGAGGTATGAGGCGGCGCGCACCCCGGGCCCGCATCATCGAGGGGCTGGAGCGGGTAGGCCTGCTGGACCGGGCGGATGACCGGGTGAAGACCTTCTCACACGGCATGAACCAGCGCCTCGGGCTGGCCCTGGCCCTGCTGTCCGAGCCCGAGCTGATCATCCTGGATGAGCCCACGACGGGGCTGGATCCGCAGGGCGTGAAGGACGTCCGTGACCTGATCCTGGAACTGGCCCGGGAGCGGGGGATGACGGTCTTTCTTTCCTCCCATCTCCTCCACGAGGTGGAGATGACGGCCACGCGCATGGCCGTCATCCACCAGGGGCTTCTCCGGGTTGAAGGCGCCGTCCGGGAGCTGCTGGGAGAGGGCGAGGCGGTGGTGACCGTGCGCACGGACCAGCTGGATGAAGCTGCCCGCTGGATCGAGTCCCGGGGCGGCTATCCGTCACCGGAGCGGCGGGGCGATGGATTTACCCTGAAGATGGACCTCCGGCGGGTCCCGGAGCTGAACCGCGAGCTGGTCCAGGCGGGCTTTCAGGTCCAGGCCCTGATTCCGGAGCGCTCCCTGGAGACGTATTTCCTGAGCCTGGTGGGGGACTGAGCCGTGGGACGTCTGGTCTGGTTCGAAGCGGTCAAGACATTCACGAAACTCCGGACTTACATCGGGTTCCTGGCCTTTGGCATCCTTGTTCCCCTGGTCGTCGCCGGCCTCCGCATGGGCGGCCAGAGGGCCTTCGAGCGGAACCTCCTGGCCCCCCTGGAGCAGGACTTCATCATCGGCGGAAACGTCCTCAACGGCTGGTTCTTCGGATTTTTCTTCCTGGGCGCCTTGTGGGTCCATGTACCCATCGTCCTGACCCTGGTGGCGGGAGACCAGATCGCCGGAGAGGGGAACGCCGGCACCTTCCGGTTCCTCCTGACCCGTGCCGTGTCGCGGACCCGGATCATCACCGCGAAGTTCCTGGTCACCCTCCTGTATACGGCGCTGATGGTCCTGTTCATCGGCGTCCTGACCCTGGGGCTTTCCCTGGCCGTTTTCGGCGGAGGGGACCTCCTGGTGGTGAAGCGGGGGATCACGGTCCTTCCGGAGGCGGTCCTGCCTTTTCATTTCCTTCTGGCCTGGGGGCTCGCCATCCTCAGCATGTGCGTCGTGTCCGCCCTGTGTTTCCTCTTTTCCGCCTTCACGGACAATTCCATCGGCCCCATCGTGGCCACCATGGCGGTCATCATCATCAGCCTCATCGTCATCACGCTCCCCTTCGATCTGTTCCAGGCCATCCGGCCCTGGCTTTTCGTGAACTACTTCGACACCTGGCAGAAGGTCTTCGCCGATCCCGTTCCCTGGGATGAGATCGTGAGGAACATCTGGATCCTCCTGGGCTTCACGGCACTCTTTTTCTTTGTGGCCCTCGCCTGGTTTAACCGCAAGGACATCCTGTCATGAGAAACCGCCGATCCGCTCTGATCCGCCTCGTCTGTGCGATCCTGCTGGCGGCCCTTTTGGGGACAGGAGCGGCGGTATCGCCGCCTGCCGGGGCCGCCGGGCCGGATCCGGTCCTGACCCTGACGGAGGTGCTCCGCCCCTACGAAAGCATCCGGGATTATTCGGTGCGGATCCAGGCGAAGGTCCGGATCCCCGATTTCCGGGTCCCCGACTTTGCCGGCACGGTATACTTCAAGCGTCCCGACCGCTTCCACCTGGAGACGAAGAACTTCGCCCCCCTGCCCCGTGAGGCCGCTCTCTTCGACCCGGCCCGTTTCCGGCCGGAGAAAAACCGCATCACCTGGCTGGGGGGGGAAGCGGTAGAAGGCGCTCCGGCGGATGTCTTCCGCGTGGAGCCCCTGGCGGAGAAGGGGAAGGTCCGATCGTACCGGGTCTGGATCGGCGGGAGTCCGAAGCGGATCCTTCAGGTGGAGAGTCTCTCCATCCAGGGGGGGAAAGCCCGGGCGCGGATCCGCTATGCCCATGTCCGGCAGGGAGGCGAAGGACTCTGGCTGCCGCAGCGGGTGGATGTCCACCTGACCTTCCCGGAGCGGGGCGTTCGTACGCCGGACAACCCCTTCCACAGCCAGGACAGCCCCGTCTCACGGGGCATGGCCCGCCTGGAGAACATGCCTGCCGAGGGATCCGTGGCGATCACCTACTCCGGCTGGACCTGGAACACGGGCCTGGACGACGTGCTGTTCCGAAAAAAGTGACCATATCCGGGCGGCCGGGTCGAAACGGGGGGGCGAGGGCTCCCCGGGTCCGGTCCCGGAAGCAATCTGGTATTCCATCACGGTAAGGACAAGGAGGATCGCATGAAGAGAGTGTGGCTGGTCGTAGCGGCATGGGTGGTTTTCTGCACGGGGGCGGCCCTGGCGGCAGATCAGATGATCATCACGTTTCAGGACGGCAGGACGCAGAGCATCGACACCGGCACCATCCTCCGGATCGAATTCCAGTCGGCCGGATCGTCGGCCGCGACCCCTCCCGCGGCGACGGGCTGCTGGACGGGCCGATTCCGGGGCACCGACATCAGCGGCTATGCCATGGACATCAAGCTGAGAGAAATGGACGGCCGGGTGGAGGGAGGATACGCTTACTATCACCGGGCCCAGCAGAAACAGGTGACGGCGGTGATCACGGACGCCGTTGTGACGGGTCGCGTTCTCCGGGGGACCTGGAGGCAGGTGACGGGCATCCCCGCGGAGGGGCGCTTTGAATGGACGTGGCTGCCGGGCTCAGAATGCCAGGCCTTCGAGGGCAGCTTCGACGGGACCCGTTACTGGCGGCGGATGACGCGCCAGTAGTCCGGTACCGGGAGGAGGACTGGGTGAGCCTCCGGATGGGTTCAGCGGATGCGGACGGGATGAGGGACGGCGGGCGGCGGCTGGCCGGTTCCAGAGAGGCAGCGGTCGTAGATGGCGCGGACGACGTCCTCACCCAGGGACTTCAATTCATTGGCATGGAAGCCCACGGGATTGCGCTTCCGGTAGTCCCTGACGGGGTAGTCTTCCAGGACCCTCCGGCGGTTCAGCACCAGGATCTCTTTTCCCCCCTGCCGGCGAATCTCCAGCAGGTAGCGGTTTTGGGAGCAGTACTTCAGGAAGCGGCGCACCTTTTCCAATAGCCGGCGATGGTCCAGCAGGTCCGGATCGAGATGAGGCAGGACGTGTGCCCTGACCCGTTCGTGGATGTCCCGGACGATCTCCTCCAGCGCCGCCAGGAATCGCTCTTTCTCCACGGTGACCGTCTCGGCGGCGCCGTCCTGGATCTCCGCCAGGCGTTTCAGGTAGTAGGCCGCGATCTGGCTGAAGGTGATCGTGTGGAGATGCTGGAGGGTGTCGAAGAGGAGGAGGTTGAATTCCTCCTTCGGCTTCCTGGCGAAGAAGGGCCGGCCCACCCGGATGAACACGTCCTTGGAGCCCCGGACGAGCCGGTCCACCTTCACGTTGATCGGCAGGATATAAACCTTCTCCCGGGCGCTCTCGAAGGCGCCCTCCACCACCTGGAAGGCGGCGCTCCGGATCTTCTTGAGTCCCCCGAACCCCCAGGTCGTTCCCTCCGGGAAGATCAGCGTGGACAGTCCACGGGCGGCGGCCTCCCGGAACTTCCCGACCTGCTCGTCAATGGCCTGGTGCAGGGCCTGCCGCTTCATGTCGAGGTGTTCGATGAAGGGCCGCTCGATGGATGTGAGCTGCATCGTCCGGAAAACGGCCAGGGGCAGTCCCGTCCGGTCCAGGAGCAGGAGGATGGTGCGCAGAAATCGGTTTCCCTGGGCGAAGTTCGTGGAGAGGTAGCGTCCGCCGAGGAAATCGTTCTTGGCCATGATCAGGAAGTCGGGTTTGGGATGCAGGGCGTAGTACACCCGGGAGAGGGAAGGGATCTCGTAGTAACTGTCGTGGGTGACGGTGATCAGGGTCGGAGTCGGGATCTCCCGGAGGTTTTCCTTCCCTTTCAGGTGCGGCCTCTGGCGCATGATCCGGGAGGCCAGAAAAAATGCGAAGATGACGAAATTGTAGAAAATGCCCCTGTGTCTGCTGGACATGGTTTCAATTGCCGGGAGCCTGATGCACTTGCGGTATCGGCAGTCCGGTCCGGCGTCAGCCCTCCTCCATTCCCTCGATGAAGGCCAGGACGTTCTGCCCCAGCACACCGTGGTTGTATCCGCCCTCGAGGATTCCGAAACAGCCGCCCCCGTGCTCCCGGGCCGCCCGGCGGACTATCTTCCCCATCTTCCGGTAGTCTTCCGTGGCCAGCAGCCCGCCCCAGTCTTCGAGATGGTTGTCGAACCCGGCGGAGACGCCGATGAGGTCCACTTTCTCAGCGAAGAGCTTCTCTTCGACTTCCCGGAGATACTTTGTCCGCTCCGCCGCGGACGGGTTGTGGATCGTCACGAAGCCACGGCCGCCCAGGATGTTCACCGTCCCATCGCCAAAGTGGAGATCGAAGTCCAAAATGTGGGCCTTTTCGATGAGCCCCTCGCGCTTGAGCTTCTCCATGGCGATGGCCATGTTGTTGAAGTAGCAGAAGCCCCAGGCGCTCCCGGCGGACGCATGGTGACCGGGCGGCCGGATCAGGGCAAAGCAGGGCTCCGTCAAGCCGGTCATGGCCGCCTGGACGGCGCCGCCGGCGGCCAGGGCGGCAATGTTGTAGAGGCGCTCGCGGCGCACTTCCTCAATGTGGGACGGGGTGTGAACGGCGGCGATGTCCTCCGGGGAAGCCGGGACGGCTTCGACAAGCTCCGCTTTGCCCCGGATCGCCTTCAGGACGGCCTCCACGCGGCCCGTGGCGGCCGCGGGGTCTGCAACATAGGACTGATGAAAATCCTTGTGAAAGATAACCTTCATGACGATGCCTCCCCGGGGTCAGGCACAGGAGGAGCGTCTCCTGCGCCGAGCTGTCGCCGCCCGTCTTCTTTTCAGACCGGCCCGGCGGGGTTCAACGGTCTTTGGATTCCTCCCACAGACGGTCCATTTCCTCCATGGACGCCGAGGCCGGAGATGCTCCCCGGCGGCCCAGCTCCCGTTCGATGAACCGGAAACGGTCCCTGAACTTCGCGGTGGCTGCCTCCAGTGCCTCTTCCGCTTCGATGGAGGCGTGGCGGGCCAGGTTCACCACCGAGAACAGGAGGTCGCCGATCTCCTCGCTCACACGGTCCGGGGAGCCGTCGGCAAGAGCCTCCTCCAGTTCCTTCGTCTCCTCACGGACCTTGTCCAGCACGCCGGCGGTATCGGTCCAGTCGAAGCCGACCCGGGCGGCCCGACGCCCCGTCTCCTGGGCCTTCCGGAGGGCCGGCATGGAGCGGGGGATTCCGTCGAGGATCCCTCCGGGCTCGCCGTTGGCCGCCTTCTCACCCCTCTTGATCTCGTCCCAGTTGGCCTTCACCTCCGCAGCGTCCTGGACGGTGACGTCCCCGAAGACATGGGGGTGGCGCCGGATCATCTTTTCCCGGATCTCCGCCGTCACGTCGGCCAGCCGGAAAGAGCCGTCCTCTTCGGAGAGAACGACCAGGAAGAGGATCTGGAACAGCAGATCACCCAGCTCCTCCCGGAGCGTCGCCGGCTCTTCTCCGGCCAGGGTGTCCAGGACTTCGTAGGCCTCGTTCAGGAGATAGCGGCCGAGGTCCTTCTTTCCCTGAGCCCGGTCCCAGGGACATCCGTCGGGGGAGCGCAGGGTCCGGATCAGGTCAAGGAGCTCCTCGATGCCGTTCCGGTCGGGCGTCGAATGCGCGCCGGCCCCTCGTCCGCCTGTATCGGTCATGGAATGGATTTCCCCCAAAACGGCCGGGTTGGCTTGTATTTCTGCAGTTCCCGGCTCCGGGGGAACCCTAACATATCCGCCCCGGGCTGACAATGATGGTTTCCAGCCGGCGGCGTCCGCGGGAATGCGGGCCAACGCTCCCGAAGGGCCTCCGCGGGAGGGTGAGGCCGGGGAACACCGGGAGCGGGGCGGTTTCCCTTGACAGTCCCCGGACCTGTCTGTTAACCATGGTTTCCATCGGGGCGACGGACGGCCCGGCGCCGTTCTTCACCTTCCCGCCCCTTCCGGAACTGGAACCTGACCCATCAACCTGTGTGCCAGCGGCCTTTCCCGGAGGCTCTTCGATGGACATGAAGCGAGACTACTACGAGGATATCCGGCTCTTCGGGAGCGGCGTGATCCTCTTCTGGTCCCTCCTTCTTCTGGCCTTCCTCTATACCTTGCCCCTGTATCTGCCGGGATACCGCTTCTATCTCCTGAACCTGATCATGGTCCACGTGATCCTGGCCGTGGGGCTGAACATCCTCGCCGGCTACACGGGGCAGATCTCCCTGGGGCACGCGGGCTTCTTCGCCATCGGCGCCTATGCGACAACCCTGCTCATGGCCAGGCTGGAAATCCCCTTCTTCCCCGCACTCCTGGCGGCGGCCTTCATCGCCGCCGCCTTCGGCTTCCTGGTGGGTCTCCCGGCGCTGCGCCTGGAAGGACCCTACCTGTCCATTGCCACGCTCGGGTTCGGTCTAACCATCACGCACATCATCGGGCATGCGGAGGTCTTCGGCGGACGGACGGGACTCCAGGCGCCGCCCCTGGATCTCGGAATTCCACAGCTCGGCTGGAGCTTCGTCCTGGAGACCGATCTGGGGAAGTACTACCTGATCCTGACGATTACCGTCCTGATGGTGATCGGTGCCGTCAACCTCATGAAGACCCGGGTGGGCCGCTCCTTCGTCGCCATCCGGGACAGTGACATCGCTGCCGAGGTCATGGGGGTCAACCTGATGATCTACAAGACCCTCTCGTTCGCCGTCAGCGCTTTCTACGCCGGCATTGCGGGGGGGCTTTTCGGGTTCATCCTGGGATTCTTCAATCCCGAGCCCTTCAACCTGATCCTTTCCATCGTGTTCCTCGTAATGGTCGTCGTGGGAGGTCTGGGATCGACCTTCGGGTCCATTGTGGGGGCGGCGCTCATCACCTGGCTGCAGTACGACCTCCTGAAGAACATCCGGGAAATGCCGCTGGCGGGCCCGCTCCTGCTGGACCTGTCGGACCGCTGGTTCACCGTCGTCGGCCTGGAGAATTTCAACAGCATCATCCTCGGTCTCGTTATGATCGCCATTGTCCTCTTCGAGCCCCTGGGGATGTTCGGGGTGTGGATCCGCGTCAAGAAATACTGGAGAACATGGCCGTTCTGAGGTGCCTATGATCGGACAACTGATTGTCGAGGGGCTCGCCATCGGGGCCTGCTACGGCCTCTTCGCCGTAGCCGTAGTGATCATCTACAAGACCTCGGAGGTGATCAACTTCGGCCAGGGCGAAATGGCCATGTTCGCCACGTTTGTGGCGTACCACATGCTCACGTATTACGGCGCTCCGTTCTGGGCGGCCTTTCTTCTGACCCTGGGGTTCGCGGCTCTCCTGGGGGCGGCCGTGGAGTTCCTGTTTCTCCGCCCGGCGAAGAATCCGAGTATTCTGGGGCTGATCGTCATCACCCTCGGGGCCGAGATGCTGCTCATGGGGCTCGCCAGCTGGAAGTGGGGGGCCGAGCAGAAGTCCTTCACGCTGCCGTGGTCCTACATGTCGATTCACGAGCCCGTTCCGGGCATCATCATCAGTGACTGGGCCATCGCCGTCTTCCTGACGGCCGGGACGATCGCGGGCCTCCTGTACGTCTTCTTCCGCTTCACGAAGCTCGGCATCGCCATGCGGGCGACCCAGCAGAACCAGAACGCCGCCAAGATCATGGGCATCCGGACCGAGCGGGTCTTCGCCTTTTCCTGGGGGCTCAGCTCCATCATCGGGACCGTCGCGGCGATGTTCTTCGCGGCCCGTGCCACCCTGGACCCGGCCTTCATGATGGAGCCCTTCCTCCGGGCCTTTGCCGCCGCGGTCCTGGGGGGGCTGACCAGCATTCCCGGCGTGCTCCTGGGGGGAGAGATCCTCGGGCTGATCGAGAACCTCTTCGGGTACATGTGGCCCCAGTGGAAGCCTATCGTTGCCTTCGTCATCATCGTGCTCGTCCTGTGCATCCGCCCCAGCGGTCTCTTTGCCAGGCATTTCGTGAAGAAGGTATAAGGTGAGGTCGGATCGTAAGCGAATGCGGCGACCGGGCGGACCACAAGGCAGACCGGTGGTCCTCGGGGGCCTGCTGATTCTGGTGATGGTGCTCTGGGGGACCGCCGCTGCTCCGGAAGATGCATCGACCGGTGAGATTGCCGCCGTCGAGCAGGCGGCCCGGGCGTACCTGGAAGCGGAGGTCCGGCGGGACTTCGATGCCGTGTGGGCGTCCCTGGCGCCTTCTTCGGTGTACCGCGAAACCCATGATTACTTGTCGTATCGGGAGGAGGCCGTCCGGTCCCCGGTCCGCATCGAGCGCTTCAGGATTCTTCGGGTGGCCGGCGTTCGGCCGAATCACGACCCGGCCCGGTTCCCGAAGGTCGAGCGGTTTGCCGAGGTGGAGGTGGACCTGGTGCTTTTCTTTACCGATACGGAGACCCGGACGGACGTGAATTACCGCTTCGCGTTCATCCGGGAGGGAGGGAGGTGGTACAAGGGGTAGTCGTCCGGGACGGTCCTGCATGACGTCTTCAGGCTCGGCCTCGAGGGAGCGCCGCAGGGGCGACAGGGTTTTTCGAACTCTTCATGGAAAGGAGGGAATCATGGGTTCGAAGCGTTTCTGGATGGTTCTTGGGATAGCGGCCTGCGCGGTGCTCCTGGTGTCGGCCCCCGGCCTGGCGGCCAAGCCGGGCTTCAACGACAAGGAGATCCGCATCGCCCAGTGGGGGCCCCAGACGGGACCCGCGGCCCCCTGGGGAAACGTGGCCCGGGGGAGTCGGCTGCTGTTCAATCTGGTCAACGAAGAGGGGGGGATTCACGGCCGGAAGATCAAGTACTTCATCCGCGACGACCAGTACAACCCGGCCCAGACCGTCGCCGTGGTCAAGGATGTGGTCGAGAGGGAGGGAATCTTCGCCTTTGTCGGAGGCACCTCCGGGGCGAGCGGGCTGGCGGTCAAGGACTACCTGGCGGCGAACAAGGTCGTCTGGGTCTCGCCGGCGACGAGCATTAAGGAATACGTGATGCCGGTGAACCCTTACATTTTCGCCCTGATGCCCCTTTACGACGACGAGGCGAGCATCCTGACCAAATACGTGGTGGAGAAGCTGAAGATCCGGAAGATCGGTGTCCTCTACCAGAACGATCCCTACGGGAAGAACGGCCTGAACGGCGTGAAGCAGCGCCTGGCCCATCTGAAAATCGCCGCCGTGGCCGAGGTTCCTGTCGAGGCGGGCGAGAAGGACCTGGCGTCCCAGATCATGAAGTTCAAGAATGCCGGGGCCGAGGCGGTTTATCTCCAGGTGAACCCGACCTCGGCGGTCATCGCCCTCAAGACGGCCGCTGCCGTCGGCTTCAAGCCCCAGTGGGTGGCATCCTCCACCCTGTCGGACTATGCACTGATGCACAAGATTTCCGGTGGCCTGTGGGAAGGAGTCATCACCGGCGCCTTTACCGAGCCTGTCGATTCGGCCCAGCCCCTGATGACGAAGTACCGCGAGGCGGCCCGGAGACTGGATCCGAAAGAGCGATGGGCCCTTTTCTATCTCGGGGGGATCGTCTTTGCTGAGCCTGTCGTGGACGCCCTGAAGCGGACCGGCAAGAACCTCAGCACGGAGGCGTTCCTCAGGGCTCTCAATTCGACAAAGAATTTCAAGGGAGTCGGCCCGACGATCACCTGGACGAAGACCCAGCACCAGGGGAGCGATTCCATCCAGGTCTGGCAGTGCGGCCCCAAGGGCGCCCTGAAGGTCCTGCAGGGATGGACCGCCAACGATCTGGCCCGGTGGAAAAAGAAGTAATCCCGATGACGGGGAAGGCTGCGGCCTTCCCCGCATTCACGGTCCGGCCGGCGGAGCTGCCGGCGGCGGGAGCATGAGCATGGACCACTTCCGCGTGGATAACCTGTCCATCTCCTTCGGGGGTCTGAAGGCGGTTCACGATGTGAGCTTCCGGGTCGAGAAGAACCGGATCTTTTCGATCATCGGGCCCAACGGTTCGGGGAAGACCACCATCTTCAACCTGATCAGCGGCATCTACCGGCCCGACGGGGGAGGGGTGTTCCTGGAGGGCGAGAGCCTGACGGGGCTGTCGCCCGACCGCGTCGCCCGCCGGGGTGTCGCCCGGACTTTCCAGAACATCGAGCTCTTCTCCAACGCGAGCGTGATGGACAACCTCCTCCTGGGAAGGCACATCCACATGAAGACGGGGGTCTTCTCCGGGGCCTTTCTCTGGGGACGGCGATCCCGGGCGGCCCGGGAGGAGATCCGCAACCGGGAGGTGGTCGAGCGGATCATCGATTTCCTGGACCTGCAGTCCGTCCGGAACCTGCCGGTGGCAAGCCTTCCCTACGGCAAGCGGAAGCTCGTCGAGCTGGGAAGGGCCCTGGCCCTCGAACCGCGGCTGCTTCTGCTGGACGAGCCCTCGGCGGGCATGAACACGGAGGAGAAGGAGGATCTGAACCTCTGGATCCGGGACATCCGGGAGGACTACGGGGTGACGATCCTCCTGATCGAGCACGACATGAACATGATCATGGGGATCTCCGACCGGATCCTGGCCGTCAATCAGGGGCAGGTCATCATCGAGGGGACCCCGCAGGAGGTGCAGAGCCACCCGGAGGTGATCCGGGCGTATCTGGGGGAGGCCGATGCTTAGACTCTCCAACGTGGAGACCTGGTACGACCTGATCCGGGCGCTTCACGGGATCTCCTTCGAGGTTCCGGAGGGGCGGATCGTTGCGCTCCTGGGATCCAACGGCGCGGGAAAGTCGACGACTCTCAAGACGATCATGCGGCTTCTCTACGACCAGAGAAAGGAGCAGCCCGAGAAGGGAACCGTCGAGTTCCGGGGGGTGCGCATCGACCGGAAGAAAACCGACGAGATCGTCCGGATGGGGATCAGCTACGTCCCCGAGGGACGGGAGGTGTTTCCGGAGCTGACGGTGCGGGAAAACATCCTCATGGGGGCCTACACGCGGCGAGACGGTTCGGCGGTCCGGGAGGACATGGATCGGATCCTTGAGCATTTCCCGGTGCTCCGGGAGCGGAGGGAACAGCAGGCAGGATACCTGAGCGGTGGAGAGCAGCAGATGCTGGCCATCGGGCGAGCCCTCATGAGCCGGCCGAAGCTTCTCATGCTGGACGAGCCGTCCCTGGGGCTGTCACCGCTCCTGACAAGGGAGATCTTTCAAATCATCCGGGACATCAACGTGCGGGAGGGAGTGACGATCCTGCTGGTGGAGCAGAACGTCCACATGGCCCTGAAGGTTTCGCAGTTCGCCTACCTGATGGAAAACGGGCGCATCGTCCGGGCGGACCGGCCCGAGATCCTCCGGGAGGATGAGGACGTCAAGGAGTTCTATCTCGGCGTAAACCGGGAGGCGTCGGTGAAGGGCTTCAAGCGTTACCGGCGGAAGGTGAGGTTCCGATGACCGGGAAAGCGGAAGGCATCGTCAATACCCTCCCCAAGGCCCTGGCATCCATCGCCTCGAAGCAGCCGGAGCGGACGGCGATGCGCCGCAAGGACCTGGGGATCTGGCGCGACATTTCCTGGGCCGAGTATCTTCGGCACGTGAAGCGGACGGCCCTGGGGCTCTGCTCCCTCGGCATCGGTCGGGGAGACCGGGTGGCAATCATCGGCGAGAACCGGCCGGAGTGGCTGTACAGCGCCCTGGGGACGCTCGCCGCGGGCGGGACCTTTGTGGGGATCTATACGACCAATCCTACCGCCGAGTGCGAGTACGTAGTGGCCCACTCGGAGTCCGTCGTCTACATCTGCGAAGACGAGGAACAACTCGACAAGGCCCTGGCCTTCCGGCAGCGGACCCCGCAACTCCGGAAACTCGTGGTGTGGAACATGGAGGGGCTCCGTCATTTTCAGGATCCCATGCTGATGAGCTTCGACGACCTGCTCCGGGAGGGGGAGCGCCTGGACACGGAGCAGCCGGACCTTTACGGCCGGCTTGCCGGGGAAGGGAGCGGCGGGGACGTCGCGGGGATCATCTACACATCCGGCACGACGGGCCCTCCGAAGGGGGCCATGCTCTCCCATGAAGGATATCTGTGGGTCGGGAGGAAGGCCGGCGAGATCTGCCGGGCCGGGAGGGACGACGAGACCATTTCCTTCCTTCCGCTCAACCATGTCTACGAGCAGATCTTCGACCTGATGGTTCATCTGACCGTGGGGCACACGGTCAATTTCACGGAGAACACCGATACGGTCATGGCGGACATGCAGGAGGTGTCGCCGACCCTCTTCCATGCGGTACCCCGCATCTGGGAGAAATACTACTCGGGCATCGTCCTGAAGATGGCCGATGCGACCCCCCTGAAGCGGGCCGCCTACGGGGCCGCTGTCCGGATCGGCTCGCGGTACAACGAGGAGCATCTGGCGGGACGGAGCCCGTCCTTCCTGATGCGGCTGGCCTATGGAGCGGCCTATTTCGCAGTATTCCGAAAGCTGAAGGAGCGGCTGGGTTTTGACCGCGTCAGGCTCGGTTTTTCCGGAGCCGCCCCCATCTCACACAATATTCTCAAATACTTCCAGGGGATCGGAATCCCCATCCGGGAAGGATATGGCATGACGGAGACCACGGGGATCACCCACATGTCCGACGAGCACCACTTCAAACTGGGTACGGTGGGAAGGGCGCTCCCGGAAACGGAGGTGCGGCTTTCGGAGGACGGCGAGATCCTGGTGCGCCACCCGGGCATCTTCCTGGGCTATTGGCGGGACGACGACAACACGCGGGAGGCCCTGCGGGATGGGTGGCTCCACACGGGGGATGTCGGGACAATCGACGACGAGGGCTATCTCCGGATCACCGACCGCAAGAAGGATCTGATCATCACAGCGGGAGGAAAGAACATCGCCCCGCAGTACATCGAGAACCTCCTGAAGTTTTCTCCCTACATCAACGATGCCGTGGTCATCGGCGACCGGCGCAACTACATCACGGCCCTGATCGTCATCGACGAGGACAACGTGGTCAAGTATGCCCAGGATCAGAAGATTCAATATACAACTTTTGCATCCCTGACCAGGACGGATGAAGTCGTTGCCCTGGTCCAGCGGGAGATTGACCAGGTGAACGCCCAGGTCGCCCGCGTCGAAAACATCCGGAAGTTCAGAATCCTGGACAAGAAGCTCTATACCGAGGACGGAGAGGTGACGCCCACCATGAAGGTCAAGCGAAAGGCCATCAACGCGCAATTTGCCGATCTCATTGAGTCCATGTACTCCGAATGAAATCAAATTTTGTCCTTGCAGAATTCCCCAGGGAAGGCCCGGCATGCTTGCTGGAGCATCATGCATAAGTAATTGTATTCACTAAATGAAAAAATCTGTTGCCGGTTCGAATTAATGGGTTGAAATTTCATGGCAAATCGGATACAGGGACACCGTTGTTCTTCCGCTGTCCGTGACGGTAATTCGATGGATCTCTCCGGAGAACCGCATCCATCCGTTGATTATTCAGTGGAATCCAAGCCTTGGACAAGAGGTGACGTTTCCGTCCGGGTTTTGGAGGATCGGGACCACCGGGGAAAGTCTTTTCGGTAGCACCGCCTGTAATGCGTCTATTTTTTTCACCACGTGAGAGGAGGGTAACATGGCAGAAGAGAAGAAAAAATTGACAAGGGCCGAGAGACTCGAGGCCGAGAGGGAGAAGAATCTGCAGCACTGGCTTGCGGAGGACGAGATCCTGTTCAAGCACCGGGAAGAGGCCTACGACATCGGCGGCGCCGATCAGGTCGCGAGGCTCGCGAAGCAGAACAAAAAACCCATGCGCGATCTCATCAAGCTGTTGATCGATCCCGGAACGGATTTCTTCGAGCTGGGGCTCGACGCCGGGTACGACATCGGCAAGAAGCGCCTCTACGGCGGGGAGATCTACGAGTCGGAAAAGCGCAGCCACATTCCCGGCGGCGGTGTCGTCACGGGCATCGGCACGGTCATGGGAAAGGACTGCATGATCTTTGCCAACGAGAACCGCTATGCCGCAGGCACCTATTTCCCCATCACCCTGAAGAAGCACATGCGGGCCCAGGCAATCGCCGAGCAGTGCGAGCTGCCCTGTGTCTACCTGACCGATTCGGGCGGCATCAACCTGCCTCTCCAGGTGGGCTGTTTCGCCGACGATGGACACTTCGGCAGCATGTTCTACAACATGTGCCGCATGTCCGCCAAGGGGATCCGGCAGTACACCCTCTCCACCGGTGGCAACACGGCGGGTGGCGCCTACATCGTCTACCTGGCCAGCGAATCCATCATGATCGAGAAGATGGCCTATGCCTTCCTGGCGGGCCCCCCCATGGTCAAGTCGGCCATTGGCGAGACGGTTTCCATGGAAGACCTGGGCGGTGCCTATGTTCACACCCAGCATTCCGGCGGCTGCGACCATTTCGTCCGGACCCAGGAAGAGGGGATCGCGAAGCTCCGGGCCATGATGGAGTTCGAGCCGACCTCGAAGCTCTACATCGACCGGCGGGAAACCCGGGAGCCGAAATTCGATTTCAAGGAGATGATGCGCGGCACCCCGACGGACACGTACCAGTATATCAACATCAAAGAGACGATCAAGTGCCTCGCCGACGACAGCTACTTCTATGAGTACAAGCCCACCTATGGTCCCGGCCGCGGTGATTCCATCATCGCTGGCAAGATGTGGATGAAGGGCATCCCCGTCGGCGTCATCGCCTCCAACGCCAGCGGCGTCATTTACATCGACGCGGCCCGGAAGGCGACGGAGTGGATGATCCGCTGCGGGAACTCGAAGCTTCCCGTCCTCTTCCTCCAGGGGTCCCCCGGCTACATGGTCGGCAAGGCCGAGGAGTGGGGCGGCATCGGCAAGTACGGCTCCGATATGGTCCGGGCCTGCACATGCCTCGACACCCCGAAGGTCACCTACGTCATCGGTCCCGACCACGGCGCCGCCAACTACGGCATGTGCGGCCGGGCCTTCAAGCCCCGCTTCGCCTTCACGAACATGCGAGGCCGCACGACCGTCATGTCCGGCGAGACGGCAGGCTTCATCGTCGAGACGGTTCGCCGCAAGAACATCGTCGACAAGGGCGGCACGGTGAACGAGGAAGAAATGGCCGCTTTCCGCAAGATGATGCGTGACCGGTACGATGCAGAAGGTCATCCCTTCTACACCGGATCGCTCCTCTTCCACGACGGCGTGATTGCCTTCAGCGAGGCTCGGGACAAGATCACCCGAGCCTTCGAGGTCTCGCTGCGCGTGCCCATCAAGAAGTCCGATTGGGGCGACTTGAAGGTGTAATCCCGATCCGGGAAGAAGGGAGGAGGAAAACATGTCGGACGTACTGCTGAAAGAAAGAACCGAAGATGGCATCCTGATTCTTACGCTGAATCGGCCCGATGCCATGAATTGCTTCAACTTCGATCTGCTGGCGGTGCTGGCAGACACGATCCGCGAAGCCAACTTCGATCTGGATCTGCGCTGTATCATCATCACCGGCTCCAAGGCCGGCGACGATCCCAAAAAGTGGTCCTTTTCCACGGGGGCCGATCTGAAAGAGCGACGGACCCTGACCCAGGACCAGGTACGACGGTTTATCTTTACGATTCGCAACACCTTCACGGCAGTGGAACAGGTCCGAATCCCCGTCATCGCCGCCATCAACGGCTTTGCCTTTGGCGGCGGCACCGAGCTGGCGCTGGCGTGCGACATCCGCATCGCATCGTCCAACGTCCTGATGGGATTGACGGAAACGTCCCTGGCGATCATTCCGGGTGCCGGCGGCACCCAGAGGCTTCCGCGAATCGTCGGGATGGCAAAGGCGAAAGAGCTGATCTTCACGGCCCGGCGGTTTGGTGCCCAGGCAGCCCTCGATATCGGGCTGGTGAGCAAGGTCGTGGAGCCCGACAAGCTGATGGAAGCCGCACTGGAACTGGCCCGGGAGATCGCGAAGAACGGTCCCATCGGGGTTGCCCAAGCGAAATTCGCCATCAACTACGGTATGGAAGCCAGCCTGGGCGTAGCCCTGCCGCTGGAGTCCAAGGCCTACGAAGTGACCATTCCCACGAAGGATAGGCTGGAAGCACTGGCGGCCTTCGCGGAGAAGCGGAAACCCGTTTTCAAGGGCGAGTAATCCATGGCCGGCGCCGTTCCGTTCCTCCGCTGCCGCCAAGGGGGGGACGGCGCCGGTCAGTCGGAACCCGCAAACAAATAACCACCAAATCTGAGGAGGAGGGTAGTTTTTTATGGCGACAGAGTACGATTATTGGAAGATATTCCCCCGGATGCCCAAGAAGGTATCCATCGGGGACATCACGATCCGTGACGGTTTCCAGCACGAGGAGAGGTTCATCTCCACGAAGGCAAAGATCTTCTACGGGCAGGAAATGATCCTGGCGGGTTGCCGGGAGCTGGAAGTGACCAACCTGGCCGCCGCCACGACGCCCCAGTTCGTGGACGCAGCGGAGGTCATGAAGGCCATGCGGAGCGATGAGTTCCGGAAGCGGGCCTCCCGCCAGGGCATCGACCTGGACAAGGATGTCTGCCTGACATGCGTTACGATCCGGGAACCCTCGGTTGACATTGCCATCCGGATGAAAAAGGAAGGATTCGGCCCCGACCGGATCCTCATGATGGTCTCCACGGATCCGGAGCATCATTTCGCCAATTCCGGCACCACACTTACCGTGTACTGGCGCGAGGCGGAGCGGTGCATTCAGAAAGCCCGGGATGCCGGCATCAAGATGGTCGGCACCGTGAGTACCATCTGGGGGAGCCCCATCAGCGGCGCCACGAAGCTTGAGGATGCCGTGGAATTCACGAAGCGCTGGTTCCAGATCGGCGCCCATGACATCGAGCATGCGGATCACGACGGATCGGCCAACGCGGCGGACGTCTATCGTTACTGTTCCATGATTCTTGATGCCATGCCGAATCCGGAAGGCCACCTGCTTCACCTGCACGAGACGAAGCGAATCGCATCTTCGTCGATTCTGGCGGCACTGCAGGCTGGTTTCACGAGATTTGAAGGAACCTTGGGCGGATTGGGCGGCCAGCCGGCCAACTTCCTCGACGACTGTCCCATTCGGGGCACCGGTGAGTACTACTACGACGATCCGCGCTTCGTCGGTCTGATTACCTTTGAGGACCTCCTGGTCCAGATCGATGAACTTGGCATCGAGCACGGTTATGATGTGGATCGCGTCCTCTGGCTGGGCAAGAAGATGGAAAAGAGCATGGGCAAGAGACTGCGCTCGGAAGCCATCTACAACGGCCGTACACAGAAAGCGGGTCATATGAAGTTTGCCCGTCCCGGCTTGAAGAAACTCATCGATAAGCTTGGTGAGAAGCCGGGTCAGCGGGTTCCTCCGGACTGGTCGGCGGAAGCGATTGTTCCGGAGAAATGGGGTCCTGCAGATCCTCTCTGGAAGAAGTAACCGGTATTGCACTGGGAGAGGGGGGGCGAGAGCGTTCCCCCTCTCACCATAAGAAATTGTTCGTTATCAAATTCGTTGAGGAGGTAAACCCATGGCAGTAGAAGTTGTGGCCCCGATGCCGGGGACCATTGCGGAGATTCTGGTGAGTGTCGGTGACGATGTGAAAGCGGATGAAGAACTGATCATCCTGGAGGCCATGAAGATGGAAAACCCCATCGTGGCCCCGGCGGATGGAAAGGTCACCGAGATCAAGGTGGAGGAGAAGGACAAGGTCGACACCAATCAGGTTCTGGTCGTTCTGGGGTAGCCGATATCCCTGGATTCAAGATAGAGATCCCCCGGTCTGGATACGGACTCGGGGGATTTCTATCTTCAGGCTGCTGAAAAGCACTCGTCTGCTTCGTTGCACTCATCCCGGACCATTCGACGTACCAAAGGGTACGCCTCATGGCCCGGCATTTCGTGCGCCTTGCATCCGAACGCTTTTGAACAGCCTGAGGCGTTGGTTTGTTTACAGCAGCCTGAAAGATGTCCATCTGCTTCGTTTCTGAAATGTGAAAAGGGGGACGGATCTCAAATCCGCCCCCCTTTCCTGTGTCGTGTTTTTTCAATATCGCCGGATCACTTAATCGGCCATTCTCCCCGCTCTTTCAGGACTTCCCGGTAGACCTCGAGTGCCTCGTTGACGGCGGGCATGCCGGCATAGGTCGCCACCTGGAAGAAAATCTCCGCCAGCTTCCGGGGGTCGCAGCCCACGTTCAGGGCGGCGTTGACGTGCAATTTCAACTCGCCCGTGGCCCGGAGGGCCGCCAGCATGGCGCAGGCCGCCATCTGCCGCTCCGGCAGGGTCAGCACCGTCCTGGAGTACAGGTTTCCCGTGATGAACCGGGATAAGTCGTTGGCCAGATCCTTGTCGTACTGGCGCCACATCAGGTACGGAGGATCCATCTTGATCCCCTTGCCGAACAGCTTGGTCGCCGTCTCCTGGGTCTTCTTGTTGACGTCGTCGCTCACGCTTCCTCTCCTTTCTCCTTGGTTGCAATTCCACCGGGTGCGGTAGACCGGTTTATAGCCTGGTGTTTATTTCTTCCCGGGATGGATCGAGATCCGGTTTCTTCCCGGTCCTGCAGGGATCCTCTGTCACGATTGCGGTTATCTTGATTTCACCTGGAAGCTGTCCCGGTCCCGGTCCTGGAGATAGACGTGTGAATACTGCTGGACGGGAATCTTCCCGAAGAAATCTTCGCCCTCCCGGCGGCAGACGGAACAGGCGTGACGCGGGATGATGACGGCATAGATCCGTTTTCCCGTATCGGCCTGGGAGTCGATCAGGACAAGACCGCCGCAGTCCTCGCAGATGCGGACCGTTTCCTCCTGGTGCTCCGAGATGCCGTCCGTATCGTAATAAATGCCCTTCCGCCGCCTGGTGTACCGGGCATCCCCGACCATCTTCTTCTTCAGGGAATGCCGGTTTTTCCAGATCTGGCGGATCTCCATCACGTCCCGTTCGATTTTCCGCGTCAGTTCGTCCGACTGGCGGAGGGATTCCGCATGGTAGTCCGGTTCCCGGACGGAGTCGTAATCGAGACCGGCCATGGCCAGGATGATGCCCGTATTCACGTAGGGCAGGGCCTTCTCGATGGAGTACCCGCCCTCCAGGACGGCGATGTCGGGAGACAGCCGGTCGTTCAGAAGGGCGTATCCACGGGCGCTGAAGCGCATGTTCGTGATCGGATCGCTGTAGTGATTGTCCTGGCCGGCGGAGTTGATGACCAGTTCGGGCTTGAAATCTTCCAGGATCGGCAGGATTGCATTCTCCAGGGTATACAGAAACCCCTCGTCGGACGTCCGGGGCGGCAGGGGGATGTTGATCGTATACCCGAGGGCGTTCGGTCCTCCCATATCCTCAGGGAAGCCCGTACCCGGGTACAGCGTCCGGCCGTCCTGGTGGATGGAGATGCAGAGGGTGTCCGGGTCGTTCCAGTAAATATCCTGGGTCCCGTCGCCGTGGTGACAATCGGTGTCGACAATGGCGATTTTCCGGATGCCGTAATGCTTCCGGATGTATTCCACCATGACGGCCTCGATGTTGATGTTGCAGAACCCCCTGGCGCCGTGCACGACCAGCATGGAGTGATGGCCCGGCGGCCGAACGAGGGCGAAGGCGTTGTCGACTTCTTTCCGCAGGACTTTGTCGGCCGCGGTGATGGCTCCGCCGGCGGAAATCAGGTGGGATTCGGTGATGACGGAGCGGGCGTCGGGTACGCAAATGTGGGCCCGGTTGATGTCCTCGACGGTGGCCAGGCCCGGTTTGAACTCGATGATGTTTTCGAAATCGAGGAGACCCTCTTCGAAGACCTGGTCCTGCGTATAGAGGAGCCGTTCTTCGCGCTCCGGGTGAGTGGGGGAAATGGCCCAGTCGAAGGCGGGGAAAAAGATGAGCCCCGTTTTTCTCGGTTTCTTCGTCATGACTTTCCCCCTGCGGCGAGGCCGGCAATCAATCCCGGCTTGACCTGCACCTTGACGCGGATGTTCTTCCCGGTCGTGTAGAACTGCTTGACCATGTTGAATTCCATGTCTTCGATCACTTCGATCTCCAGGTCCTCTTCCCGCGCTCCCATGGCTGTTACCTTTTCACGCAGGCGATCCTTCCCGATCCGGATGGCGTCCATCTTGCTGAAATTGGCTGGAATGCTTTCCTGGTAGCCTTCTTCCGCGATCGTCAGGATCCGCTGCTCCGTGTCGGCGAGGAGTGTCATTTCGGCAGTGGTGCGGGCCAGCGCGGCACCGATGGCATTGGCCACTTCGGCATGCTCGGGGATCTGGACGGGGTAGCCCAGGAGTTCCGACAGACGCGGAGCGATCGGTCCGGCGGGGCCTCCGACCACGAACAGGGTCTCGGGAATCAGTTTCTTGCCTTCCAGCATCTCATGGATCGTATACACAGGCTTGTTGTTGACTTCATCGATCATGGACGTCACGGCTGCCGCGACCATCCGGCAGGTTTCCTCGTGGACGGCCCGTGCTGCATCCTCGCTCCCGATGCCCAGTTGCCTTCCCACGCCCTCCATGGCTTTCCGGGCCAGCGACGGATCTCCGATGGCGGTAAGGCCGAGGACAATCATGGCATCCGTCGGCGTTGGACAGGGGCCTCCACAGGCATATGCCGGTCCTTCCCGAACGGGTCCGATCTGGAGCTTTTTATCTGTGACGACGACCCGGCTGTCCCCCCCGACCCCGATGGATTTTGTCTTTAGTCCCCGGATGAGGCTCTTGTGGCCTTCGATGGTAACGCCGAAAGGCTCCAACAGAGGCACACCGTCGGCGAAGAGGGCGATGTCGGTCGTCGTCCCGCCCATGTCCAGGGCGACGGCGTCCCGACGGCAGCGGGCCATGCTGAGGATGCCCATGATGCTGGCCGCCGGGCCGGAGAGAATGGTCTGAACGGGGAACTCGCGCGAATGCTCGATGTCGAAGGTCCCTCCGTCCGCCTTGAGGATGTAGATTGGGACGGTGATTCCCTGGTCGCGCACGAAGCCCTGGATCTGGGAAATGAAGGAGTTGTATCGTCTCCAGATCGACTCGTTGAGATAGGTTGTGGCAATCCGGCGGGGGAAATTCAGATGACCGGACAGGCGGTGCCCCAAGGATATGTGCTCGAAGGCTCCATCCAGAAGATCCCGGACGGCACCTTCCTGTTTCGGATTCCGGGTGCAGAACTTGCCGACCACGCCAATGTGTTTGATCCCTGCTTCCAGAAAACGCTTCGATGCCCTGGTGACTTCGTCCGGGTCGATGGCCGCCATTTCCACACCCCGGTGGTTCGAATAGCCACGGATATGGGTGCTGTCCTGGTGTACGGGCAGCAGGGACGGCGGCAAACCGGGACCACTGATGAGGATCATCCCGACCGGATCCGTTTTTTTCTGGACGATGGCGTTCGTGGAGATGGTTGTGCTCAGAACAACACGTTCGAGTTTTTCCGGCTGTTCTTCTTTCAGCAGATCGGTGGTAACCGCAAGGAGGGAATTCAGCAGGTTTTTCTCGTCGGTCGGAACTTTTGTCTTGCGCTTGACGGCCAGATTTTCGATCAGGACTGCATCGGTATGCGTCCCCCCAACATCGATGCCCAAGATCATTGGTTCCCCCCTCGGGGAGTGAGCCCCGCGTTTCAGTTTCGGCTGTATATACCGATAAAATTGACTTGACAAGGCAAAAAAAAAGCGTATCGTTCGTGCCCAATGACCTGTGATGTCAATGATCACAGAAAGATCGAAAGTCTCATGAAAGGAGGTGAATAGGTAGATGAAGAGGGTCTTCGCTATCGTTCTTTCCCTGCTATTCTGCGTGTCGTTATCCTTCGCAGTGGTTGGCTGCAAGAAGGCAGAAGAGCCGAAACCCGCAGAGGTGAAGCAGGCAGCCCCGGCTCCGGCCCCGGCTCCGGCCCCGGCTCCGGCCCCTGGTGCGGCTCCCGCAGCCCCCGGCGCGGCTCCCGCAGCCCCCGGCGCAGCTCCGGCAGCCCCGGCAGCCCCGGCAGCTCCGGCAAAGTAGTTACCTCAAGACAAGATTGTATAAAAAACCGGGTATCCGCCCTGCGGATGCCCGGTTTTGTTTTTATTGTTCGCTGAGATGAACAAGCATTCCTGCTTTTTGCCGTATTCACGTCTTTTCTTCCTTGTTTCCTTTCTTTATGGTAAAGATACAACCCTGTTCATATTGGAGGAGTGAGTCTGGATTGTGGATATTGGCCAAGGAAGGAGGGAGCGTCATGTCCAACAGAGCGACGGATTTGTTGACGGGACTGCTGATCGGTGGTCTGATTGGCGCCGCACTGGGGATTCTCTATGCCCCGAAGAGCGGCAGGGAAACAAGGGAGGATATCGGCCGGAAATCGGAAGAATGGATGGCCAAGGCGAAGGAAGAGTATGAGGCTGCCGTTGAGCGGAGTAAGAAGATTTATGACGCCACGGTGAACCGCCTGAAATCCATCGAGGAAGCCGCCAAGGAAAAGGCCGGCGAGATGGAGGAGAAGGCCTCGGAACTGGCGGCGCAGGGAAAGGCGAGCCTCCAGGAGAATACCGGACGGCTGAAAAGGGCCATCGATGCCGGTGTTGATGCGTTCAAGGAGGAAAAAGGAAAAACCGCCTGATTGGATCGAGCATCCGGAGCTTCGTAAACCATGCTTGAAGTCAGCCTGGTCATCATTTGCGGTGCTTTTCTCCTGCTGGTCCTCTTCACGCTTCCCTTCCTGCTGCAACTCTGGAAAGCGGTGAAAAGAGCAACCGAGACCCTGGAAATCCTGAACCGGAGACTGCCGGGGATCCTGCAGAACCTCGAAGAGACGTCTGCGAGCATCAACCGCTCTACTCTGGCGGTCAGTGCGCAAGTGGAAGCGGTCTCCCTCTATATCCAGAGGTTTCAGGGAATCCTGGGTGTGTTGTCCGAAGTGGAATCGATTCTTCGCGGCCGTTTGAAGCACCCGCTTGTTCGGTCGCTGTCGACAATGGCAGGGGTAGCCAGAGGGCTTCGGGTTTTCTGGAAAGTGTTTCGCGATCCGGACAAAGGCCGATCCACCCGCGAATCCACGTAGTCTGGGGCGAGACGCAAACAAGGCATCCGGCTTACCGTTCTCGTTTCTATCATGGCTAAAGTAACCTATGCTCCGGGAGCGGGTCGAACCAGGACCCGCGCTGCAAAAAGCGGTGTTCCTGCAGGCCGTTCCCCGGAGGATATCGTCCGGGAATTGAAAAGGGAAGCCGGGGCGAGGGATGAAGGCTACCGTGAGCGATCCCTGGCCATCCATGGACTGACCTGTGCCAAGTGTGGCCGCTCCTTCGATCCGGCAAACCGTCACTTGTTGACGGTTCATCACCGGGATGGAAATCACCACAACAATCCACCCGATGGGAGCAACTGGGAAAACCTCTGCATCTATTGCCATGAGGACACTCACAGCCGCGGGCTTCTCGGTGACTACCTGGAGGGAAATTCCGGCGGAACCGACGTGGACCTGGTTTACAGGGATGAAGGACAATCGCCTTCCGGGTCCTTCGGGGTCCTCGGAGATCGTCTGAAGCAGGCCCTCCAGAAAACGAAAAAGTGAATAGGCGAAACTCGCTTTCCCTTCGCAACCGGTCAACATTCCTGAATAATCATTGATCATATTTCCTTGCTTCGAGAACCGTCTTGTAGTATGTGCATCAACGTTCGGATTGCCGCAAAGCGTCCGGGCTTCCGCGTTTCTCCAAGGTGGGCGAGTTGTCCGGTACGAGCGAATAAAATCAAGAAAGGGAGGTAGGCTTCAGTGGACGTAATTGCACAAGGAAGCGGAAAGATCTTCACGGATCCGGATGCGGACAAGGCGCGGGCGTTTTTCCGCACCAAAAACCGCAAGCTGGAAAGCAAGGTTATGACCGTGAAGGACGCGGTCGAGAAATTTACGAAGGACGGCGATTATCTTGTTCTCGGCGGTTTTGGAGCGAACAGGATCCCCGCAGCGGTGGCGCATGAACTCCTTCGGCAGGGACGGAAAAACATGGGGTTTGCCGGGCACACATCCACCCATGATTTCCAGATTCTGTGTGCCGGTGAGGTGTTCAACAAGCTGGACGTGGCCTACATCGTAGGCCTCGAAGCCCGCGGTCTCTCTCCCAACGCCAGGAAGTACATGGAGAGCGGCAAGGTGGATGTGAGCGAGTGGACGAACTATTCCCTTTCCGTCCGGTTCAAGGCGGCCGCGGCGGGTGTCTCCTTCTATCCGGCCCGCAACGTCATGGGAACGGACACCTTCAAGTTCAGCGGCGGGAAAGTTATCGCCTGTCCCTATACGGGAACGAAATACATTGCCCAGCCGGCTATTTATCCCGATGTGGCGGCCATTCATGTTCATGAGGCCGACATCTACGGGAACTGCCGCGTCCGCGGCATCACCGTGTCGGACTTCGACGTGGCCAGGGCGGCCAAGCGGCTCATCATCACCTGCGAGCGCCTGATCCCGAACGATGAAATCCGCCGGGATCCGAGTTACACGGTGATTCCCTACTGGTGTGTCGACGCGGTCTGCGAGGTTCCGTTCGGCAGCTACCCCGGGAACATGTACGGCGAATACTTCTCCGACGAAGAGCATCTGCGGGAGTGGATGAAGGTCGAACAGGATCCGGAGGAATTCAAGAAGTTCCTCGACAAGAACATCTACAGTTGCAAGGATCACTTCGACTACATCGACCGGAACGGTGGTATCCGGAAGATGCAGATGCTGCGCCAGAAAGAATTCATGTTCATCGGCGCAAGGGCTTAGGGAAAGGAGGAGACAGAGCAAATGGCTGACTATAATACCATGGAATTGATGATCTGCACCGCCGCCCGGGAGCTGGAAGACGGTGCTTCGGTCGGCGTCGGTACGGGTGCCCCCTGTGCGGCGGCGATGCTGTCCCAGAAGACGGGATCCCCCAACCTGACCATTCTGTTCGAGGCGGGCGGAGCGGCTCCCCTGATTCCCGAGATGCCCATCTCCGTGGGCGATTCCCGGACTACCTGGAAGGCCCTCATGGCGAGCGGCATGTGCGAGATCATGGAAGCGGCCTGCCGTGGAATGCTGGACTACACATTCCTGGGCGGCGCCCAGATCGACATGTACGGCAACCTCAACTCCACCCGCATCGGGCCGGACCACCAGAAGCCGAAGGTCCGCTTTCCCGGGAGCGGCGGCGCCAACGATTTCGCCTCCTTCTGCTGGCGGATGATGGTCATGACCCCGCAGGATCCCAAGCGGTTTGCCGAGAAGTGCTCCTTCATCACCACCCCCGGGTGGCTGGAAGGCGGCGATTCCCGAGCGAAGTCGGGTCTCCCCCTGGGAGCCGGTCCCTACAAGATCATTACGAACATGGCGGTCATGGATTTCGAGCCTGAGTCCAAACGGATGCGCATCATTGCAGTCAATCCCGGCTATTCCGAGAAGGACGTGCAGGACAACTGCGGGTTTGAGCTTCTGAAGGCTGCCAAGATCGTCGACAATCCGCCCCCGACGGCGGAAGAGCTCCACATCCTCCGGGATGTCATCGATCCCTACCGTTATGTCATCGGCAGGTAAGGGATAAAGGATTTCCTCAGGCAGGAAGAGAACAGGAAAAGGCCGTGGCGGTGCAGACCGTCACGGCCTTTTGTCCGATGGAATCGGGACGGAACGATCCTTGTTCCGTCCGGAGCGGAACGGATCTGGGCGGGTCCTAGGCACGGGCCGTTTCCCATCCGTCAGGGAAGGCGCCCCTTATCGTATGAGAATCCGGCTGCCCTCGGCCCGGGTGACGGTTTTATCCCCTACGGACGTGCCGCAGACGGCGCAGGTATAATCGTATTTTTCGCCTTCCGTCAGGACCAGGAGGAGCCTCTTCCTGACAGGTACGGCCCTGCGGCAGACGGGGCAGAAAAGCCGCGTCGCGTCAAAATCCCGAAACTGCTCACCGGCCATGGATTCCGCGTGTCCTCCGGATGTTCATTCTTCGTCCGGTATGCACCGGACATTTTCCAGCCAGGCCGAGGCCTCGCTGTCACTTGGGGCGCGGTAATCCCCCCGGGGGGACAGGGATCCGCCGGATCCGACCTTGGGGCTGTTGGGGATGCAGGATCGCTTGAACTGGCTGGTCTTGAAGAAGCGCTCCAGGTAGATGGTCAGCCATTTCCTGATCTCCCCGATGGAATAGCTCCGCCGCTTCTCCGGCGGCACATCGGGCCAGAGTCCCCGGTCTGTATCCCGCCACGTACAGTAGGCCATGAAGGCCACCTTCGACGGCAGGTAACCGTAACGGGTTGTGTAGAAGTTATTGAAGTCCTGCAGTTCGTAGGGGCCTACAAAATCCTCGGTCTTCTGTGCGGGGCCTCCGTTTTCTTCGCCCGGTACAAGCTCCGGGCTGATTTCCGTGTTCAGGATGTCCAGCAGAATGCCGCTTGTCTCCACGGCGAACTGTCCGGATTGGGCCACCCAGCGGATCAGGTACTGGATCAGCGTCTTGGGCACGCTTGCATTCACGTTGTAGTGGGACATGTGATCGCCCACGCCGTAGGTGCACCAGCCGAGGGCCAGTTCGCTCAGATCCCCCGTCCCCACGACAATGGCCGCCCGCATGTTGGCCAGGCGGAAGAGATGGGAGGTCCGTTCCCCTGCCTGGATGTTCTCGAAGGTCACGTCGTAGACTTTTTCCCCCTCTGTATAGGGGTGACCGATGTCCCGCAGCATCTGAAGGCAGCTGGGGCGGATGTCGATCTCGTTGGCCTCGACTCCGAGCGATTCCATCAGTTTGAGGGCGTTCCGGTGCGTCCTGCCGGTGGTGGCGAAGCCGGGCATCGTGTACGCCTTGATGTTCGTGCGCGGCAGGTCCAGCAGGTCCATCGTCCTGGCGGCCACGATGAGGGCATGGGTGGAATCGAGCCCGCCGGAAATCCCGATGACGACGTTCCGGATGCCCGAGGCCTTGAGTCGCTTCGCCAGTCCCTGGACCTGAATGTTGTATGCCTCGTAGCATCTCTGGTCCCGCTTGCCCGGGTCCGCGGGAATATATGGATAGCGGGCGTAGTCTCGTTCCAGGAGGATCCTCCCGTCCGGTGCCTCCAGGCGGAAAGGGATGGTGCGAAACTGTTCGATTCGATCCCGGTTGGCCCTGGCGTTCTGGCCGAACGTCGTCATGCGCATCCGGTCCTGGACCAGGCGGTCCATGTCCAGGTCCGCGAAGATGATCTGGGGATTCCTCGCAAACCGCTCCGATTCCGCGAGCAGGTTCCCGTTCTCGTGAATCATGGCATGACCGTCCCAGGCCAGATCGGTTGTCGACTCCCCCGGGCCCGCCGCGGCATAGAGATAGGCGGCGATGCAGCGGGCGGACTGGTTGGCGGCGAGGCTCTGGCGGTACTCGGCCTTGCCGATGGTGATGTTCGAGGCGGAGAGATTGCAGATGATTGTTGCGCCGGCCATGGCCGCATAGCTGGAGGGAGGAACGGGAACCCAGACGTCCTCACAGAGTTCCATGAAGAGTTGAACGTTCGGTGCGTTCACGGCCCGGAACAGGAGATCGGCCCCGAAGGGAATCCCCTCCTGCCCGCAAAGATCCACGTTCCGTGAAAAGGCGGTTTCCGCGGGGGCGAACTGCCGTGCTTCGTAAAACTCCCGGTAGTTCGGAAGATAGGATTTGACGGCGACGCCCAGGATACGGCCTCGCTGGATCACGATCCCGCAGTTGAACAGGCGGCAGTCCACCCGGAGGGGCATGCCGACGACGAGAACAGGGTTGAGGGTCGCCGTCTCGTCCAGCACTCTCTGAAGTCCGGCTAGGGCGCTCTCGAGGAGGGCATCCTGGTGAAAGAGGTCCTCATTGGAGTATGCCGTCAGGCCCAACTCGGGAAACAGGGCCAGGACGGCCTGTCCCTCATGGGCCCGGCGGGCCATTTCGATGGTTTTCTCCGCATTGAAGGACGGATCGGCGACCCGGACTTCCGGGATGCAGACCGCCGCGCGGAGAAAACCGTGCCGGTACAGATTGAAGAATGGATTGGGCGTTTCCATGGGGCTCCCTTCCGGTCAGCGCCCGGATGTCCTGTCTTCAGGAGTCCTTCTCCAGGTATGCATAGGCGCTGTGGTTGTGAATGCTCTCGAAATTTTCCGCTTCCACGCTGTACCAGGGGAAGTTTTCGTTTCTGTTGAGCTGTGTGGCCACGTTGCGGACCACATCCTCCACGAACATGGGATTTTCGTAGGCCTTCTCGGTCACGAATTTCTCGTCGGGCCGTTTCAGGAGGGAGTACACCTCGCCGCTTCCTGATTCCTCCACGAGCCGGATCAGATCTTCGATCCAGAAGAATTTCCGAAACCGCACCTTGACCGTTACCATGCTCCTCTGGTTGTGGGCGCCCCTATTGCTGATCTCCTTCGAACACGGACAGACGGTGTTCACGGGCACCACGACGGAGACCAGGAAATCCGAGCGGCCGCCGCTGTTCTGCCCGCAAAACGTGCAGTTGTATTCCATCAGGCTCTTCGCCCCGGTCACGGGAGCCTCTTTCTCGATGAAGTAGGGAAAGGAAATCTCCATGTGGGCCGATTCCGCCCGCAGTTTCTCCCGCACCTTCTCCAGGATGACGTGCAGCGTCCGGATGTTGACCTGCCCGCGAAACTCGTTGAGGATTTCCACGAAGCGGCTCATGTGGGTCCCCTTGAAGTGGTGCGGAAGGTTGACGTACATGCTGATGGTGGCGTTCACGGGCTGGGTGCCCTGGGCTTTGTCGAGGACGATGACGGGATACTTGATGCCCTTGACCCCCACCTTCCGGATGTCGATCTTCCGGTGATCATGCTGGCTTTGTACGTCAATCATGAGTGCCGCCGGTCTGTCCCTCTCTCATAGACGGCCCGGGCGTCTTCCGACTCCCAGACGGCCACCCGTGAAACCCGGACCCGATCCGAATCGATCTTGTCCGCGAGGCGGGCATGAATCCATCTTGCCAGGTTCTCCGACGAGGGGTTGATCCCCGCAAAAAAATCCATTTCGTTGAGATGCCTGTGGTCCAGCGTCTCCAGCGTCTCGTCCGTCCATTGTTTGAGCAGCCGGAAGTCGATGAGCAGGCCTTCACCGTCCAGCGATTCTCCTGCCACGGTAACGTCCACACGGAAGTTGTGTCCGTGAAGGGATTCACACTTGCCCCCGATATCCCGCAGCGTGTGAGCGGCGGAGAACGAACGGGTGATGGTCACTTCGTACATGATCGGTCCTTCCCGGAACGGCATCCCTCCGTGATCCCGGGGCGCGGCCCTTCGTGAACGCGTGGTTCCGGAGGGATGTTCGGGATCATTACCGTAGATGGAATTTTCTTGTAAAGGAAAAGTTTGGTGATATCTGCAACATCGGTGCATGAACCGGCATGCTTCCGGACCGTTGCCCATGCCTCCGGAGGGGAGATGGTTTCCCCGCATGGAGGAAGATCCGGTGAATTTCCCCGGTGACCCGGAAAAAAGGCGGGTAATTTCCCCCGATCCGCGAATGCTCCCTTGGACGGGGAAGAGGCTGTCGGGGAGAGAACAGTGCATTTCTTGAGCATTGCGCCGATATGTGGATGGCACATTCTCTTGGTATGCCGATTGCATAGCCATATGCGGTCTTCAAAATGAACAATACAGAGACAGCAGCAATGAAAAGGAGGTGGTAGGGGAGTCGATCCGCAGTCATTCCATTCGGCATCAAGCATGAAACAAACAAATTCAAGAAAAGGAGAAATGATATGCTGAAAGCGTTTCGCAAGAAGAATCAGAAAGGTTTCACCCTGATCGAGCTCATGATCGTCATCGCGATCATCGGCATCCTGGCAGCCATCGCCATCCCGCAGTTCACCGCCTACAGGACCAGGGGTTATGAGGCGTCGGCCAAAGCGGATGCGAAGAATGCCTACACGGCCGCCCAGGCCCTGTTCTCCGACTCGCCGGCCGCCACCGCCGACATCACGGCCCTGCAGTCCTACGGCTTCAAGTCCACGAACCTCGTTACCACCACGGTCGTTGCCGGGACCCAGTCCGGCCTGAGCCTCACGTCCGTTCATGCCAGCGGCGGCAGGACCTACTCGGTCGGCTCCGACGGCGCGATTTCACCGTGATGTAGCATCCATGTTTATGGAAAAGGGGTAGGGCATTCGTCTTACCCCTTTTTTTTTCCTGCTCCCGGACGTCCCCGTCATGCGGCTATCGACCCGGCAATCGCTTCCAGTCCTTCTTTGCGTCATCCTGACACTGGCCCTGGTGGCCGTCTACAGCCAGGTGCAGACCTTCAAGCTCATCCGCTACGACGACACGGTCTATGTGGCCGAAAATCAGCGGGTTCTGGAGGGGTTATCCTGGGAAGGCGTCCAGTGGGCCTTCCGGAACGACGAAGCCGGTTTCTGGCACCCCCTGACCTGGCTGTCCCTGATGACGGATGCCCAATTCTACGGGCTCTGGGCCGGGGGATACCACCGGACGAATGCCCTCCTCCACCTGGGAAGCACCCTGCTCCTGTTCCTCTTTCTGTTCAAGGCTACCGGTGCCCCGGGGCGGAGCGCCGTCGTGGCAGCGCTGTTCGGCCTTCATCCCCTCAATGTGGAGCCGGTGGCCTGGGTGGCGCAGCGCAAGGACGTCCTCTCCATGTTCTTTGCCATGGCCGCCCTGCTGGCTTACGCTTTCTATGCGAAACGGCCCCGCGCGTCTCTCTACCTCCCGGTCCTGGCGATCTATTCCCTGGGGCTGATGGCCAAGCCGATGATCGTGACCCTGCCGTGCGTGATGCTCCTCCTGGACGTCTGGCCCCTCCGGCGCCTGCGGTTATTCCGGCCGGCCGACCCCCTGGCGGAAGCGGAGAAGGGGTTCCCGGAAGTCCGTCTTTCCCGGGCACTCCTGGAAAAACTGCCCCTGCTCGTTCTCGCGGCGGCGGCCTCGGTCCTCGTCATCTTCACGGAGCAGAAAATCGGGGCCCTGTCCTCCCTGGATGCCGTTCCCATGACGGCCCGGATCACCAATGCCGTGGTCTCGTACGCCGTCTACCTGGGAAAGATGGTCTGGCCCGTGAACCTCGCCTTTTTCTATCCCCATCCGGTGACGATTTCCGCAGGCCCGCTCCTTCTTTCCCTGGCCGTCCTGGTTGCGGTCAGTACTTTTGTCGCCCTCAAGGGCCGACGTTTCCCCTATCTCCCGGTGGGGTGGCTGTGGTATCTGGGAGCGCTGGTGCCGATGATCGGGCTGATCCAGGTGGGCCCCCATGCCCTGGCGGACCGCTACACCTATCTGCCGATGATCGGCCTGTACCTGGCGATCGTCTGGGGCGTCGCGGACACGGCGGCGGCATGGAACGTCCGGAAGCCCTTCCTGCTCGGGACGTCCCTGATCCTGCTCACCGCCCTGGCCGCCGGTTCCTGGATGCAGCTTGGGCACTGGCGGAACAGCTTCACCCTGTTCGGGCATGCCCTGAAGGTGACAAAGGGAAACTACATCGCTGAGAACAATCTCGGCCTGGCCTGGTATCACGAGGGAAACATGGATAAGGCGCTGTCCCATTTCCGGGCGTCCCTGGCGATCAACCCGGAGTATTCCCTCGTCTACAGCAACCTGGGGAGTGCGCTGTTTCACAAAGGCGAATACCGGGAGGCCGAGAAATACTTCCGGGAGGCGATTCGCCGCTTTCCTTCCGATGGCGGTTATCACAGCAACCTGGCCAGCGCGCTCTACCGGATGGGCTCCTACGAGGAGGCCGCCTCCGAATACCGCACGGCCCTTCGGTTGGGACACAAAAAGGCGGAAACCTACAGCGGCCTTGGGATGGCCCTCCTGGAGCTGGGGCGGCGGGATGAGGCGGGACGGGCATTCGGCGATGCCCTCCGGATCGATCCCAGCCACGATCGGGCGCGCGAACAATGGAACCGGCTGAGGGAGAAATGAGGGCTTCTTCCCCGTTCCCGCACGGGAGGGCCCTGGTCTTCCTCGCACTGGCGGCGCTGGTCCTGCTGTCCTTTCACGGCGTTCTCCGGAACGGGTTCATCCACTACGACGACCATGTCTATGTCACGGACAACCCGCATGTCATGGGAGGGCTGTCGGGCGAGGGGATCCGCTGGGCATTCAAGGCGACCGACGCGGGATTCTGGCACCCCCTGACCTGGCTGTCCCTCATGGCGGACGCCCAGTTGTTCCATTTTCATCCCGCCGGGTACCATGGGACGAACCTGCTGCTGCATCTCCTCACAACGCTCCTCCTTTTCTCCGTTCTCTCCGGTCTGACCGGAAGGATCGGGCCGAGTGCCTTTGCGGCGGCCCTCTTCGGCGTCCATCCCATCCAGGTGGAGCCGGTGGCATGGGTGGCGGCCCGCAAGGACGTAATGAGCGCCTTCTTCTGGGTTGCCACCCTGGGGATCTACGGCTGGTATGCCCTCCGGCCGGGCCTGATGCGCTACGGAGCCTTGGCGGCGTTCTTTTTCCTGGGGTTGATGGCCAAACCCATGGTGGTCACCCTGCCTCTGGTTCTCCTCCTCCTCGATTTCTGGCCGCTGAAGCGCCTGGTAGCCGGAGGGGGGAAACAAAATGTCGCACCGGAAGCGGGACGGCGCTTTCGCCCCGTTTCCTGGAAGGCGGCGCTGCTGGAGAAGATGCCCCTGCTGGCGATGGCCGCGGGTGTCGTCGCCGTCACCTTCTTCGCCGAGGCCAAGACAGGCGCCTTGAAGCCCTTGGAGGCGTTTCCCCTTTCCGACCGCCTCGGAAACGCCCTCGTTTCGTACGCGCGGTACCTGGGACACGTGCTCTGGCCGTCCGACCTGTCCATCCATTATGCCCATCCCGGAAGCTGGCCGCTGTGGGCGACCGCCGGATCCGCCGTCTTCCTGGCGGTCGTTACCCTGGCCGTTCTGAAGGCTTTCCGCAATCGTCCCTATCTCGCGACGGGCTGGTTCTGGTTCCTGATCGTCCTGCTTCCCGTCATCGGGATCGTACAGATCGGTTCCCATGCCATGGCGGACCGCTATGCCTACATCCCCTCCATCGGGTTGTTCCTGATGGTGGCCTGGGGAGGGACGGACCTGATCCGAACCCGGTTTTCTCCGCGAGCCGGAATGCTCTTCGTTGCCGCCGCTGTCGTTCTGCTGGCGATCCTGGCAGTGGTCAGCCGAAGCCAGGTGGATGTCTGGCGGGACGCCGTCTCCGTCTTCCGTCATGCCGCCCGGGTGGAACCGCACAACGCCCTGGTGCAGAACAACCTGGGGGCCGCCCTGACACGGGCCGGCAAAGGCGCCGAGGCGGTCGGACCCCTGCGGGAGGCACTGAAAATAAGACCGGATTACGCGGAAGCGGCCTTCAACCTGGGAGTCGTGCTGGCAGAGAAAGGGGATCGGAATGAGGCGGTCTTGTGGTATGACAGGGCCCTGAAGATCCATCCGCGTTTTGCGGAGGCATACAACAACAAGGGGATCCTGTCTGCTCAAAGCGGCCGTTTCGGCGAAGCGGCCGGGTTCTTCCGGAAGGCGCTGGATATCAGGCCCGATTACCGGGATGCCCGGTTGAATCTGGAGCGCGTGACGGCGGAGGCAGGCGCCGACCGGAACGTCCGGTAAGGGGGAGTGGGTTCTGACGTGAAAGAGACACCGGATATTCGTGGCGGCCTTTGGGATGCCTTCACCTGGCGCCATGCCCTGTTCGTCTTCCTGGTCCTGACCGTTGCCCTGTTTACCGATGTTCTCTTCACGGGCGACGACGTCATTCTCTCGGCGAAGTACCTGGACCTGTATTCCGGGGAGATGTCGGGGCTGGAATACCAGTTGCGCGAGCTGGCCCGGGGAAACCTGCCGCTCTGGAATCCCCATGTCTTCTCGGGGACGCCGAACCTGTCCACACCTCTTTATCCCTCCATCCTGCTCGGCCTGGTACTCCCGCTGGCCAAGGCCATCAACGTGCAGATCGCGCTGCATGTCTTCCTGATCGGCTTCTCGATGTACCTCTGGGCGGCCTATCGTGGGCTTCATCCCCTGGCCTCGCTGGCAAGCGGCGTCCTGCTCATGTTCTCCGGCTCTTTCTATCTTCACATCTTTGCCGGGCATATGGGTAATCTCTTCGCCATGGCGTGGGTTCCCCTGCTTTTCCTGGCGGTGGACGCCGTTCTGGATCGTCCGGCTCCCGCTGCGGTGGCAGGCGGAGCGGTCGTTACGGCCCTGCAGATCCTCACGTGCCAGTACCAGTATGTCTATTATACGGCACTGGCCATGTCCCTGTACGTTGCCCTCCATATCCGTTTCGCTCCCGAGGGCAAGAGGTGGAAGGCCATGGCCGCCCTGTGCGGAATCCCGGCGGGAGCGGTCGCCCTGAGCGCGTTTCATCTCTTTCCCAGCCTGGCGGCAGGCGCGGAGAGCGTCCGTTCGGCCGGGGTGTCTTACGAATTCGCAGCGATGTTCAGCCTGCCCCCGGAAAACCTGTTGACGCTGGTGATCCCGTTCTTCTTCGGGGACATGACCACGATCCCTTACTGGGGCCGCTGCTACCTCTGGGAGATGTGCCTCTTCACCGGCGCCGCCGGGCTGGTGCTGGCGGTATACGGGGCCGTCTGCGGCGGGAAGGATCAAAAACGGCATGCCCTGCCGCTGGTGCTGATCATGGCCGTCATGGCCCTCGGGGCGCACACCCCCCTGTTTTCTCTCCTGTACGGGTGGCTGCCCGGGTTCAGCTCCTTTCGAGGGACCTCGAAATTCGCATTCCAGGCGGTGGTCTTCCTGGCCCTCCTGTCCGGAATCGGCCTGGACGCCCTGATCCGCCGCCGGGCATTCCCCGGGGCCGGGATTCTGCTGGTGTGCCTGGCGGGTTTTGGTCTCCTGGCCTCCTCTCTCTGGCTGTTCCATGCCTCTTCGAACGGAACGGCGGATGGGTTCTGGACGCGGCTGGTCCTGGGGATTGCCGGGACAGGGGAGTCCTACCTGCCGGCGGCGCTGTATCGGGACCCGGCATTCGTGGCGCAGGCGGCGGGCTTCGCCGCCCGGAGCGTCCTGGCGGCGTCGATGGTCCTGCTGGTCACGGCCCTCCTGCTCCGGATCGCCCGGACGGATGTCCGGGCCGTCTGTCTTCTCCTGGTCCTGGTCGCGCTGGAGGGATTCGTCTTTGCCTGGATCAGCCGCCCCGTGTTTCACTACCGGGAGACGCGCATCCCGCAGCTCCGGGAATTCTATGCATCCAGGACCGGGGATTACCGGGTGCTCAACCGGGTGCACCCCAACTCGGCCATGTCGACGGGGAGCCGGGACATCTGGGGGTACGGGCCGATGGTCCTGAAACGGTACGCCGAGTTCATGGCCGTCACGCAGGGTGTGAACCCCGACCGGGCGTCGACCTACCTGCCCCTGCACACGTACCATCCGCTCTGGGATCTCCTGGGGCTCCGCTTCATCCTGCTTCCGGCCGGGGAAGGGATTTCCGTCCGGGAAATGGATACCGGCCTCCCGAGGGTCCGGCTGCTGGCGGACTGGAAGGCGGCGAAGACGCGAAACGAGGCGCTGGCCCTCTTGTCGGAGCCGTCCTTCGATCCCCGGAGGACCGCGATCCTGGAGGATCCTCCGGGTTTCCCGGCGGGTTCGCCCCCGCCTGCCGGGGATTGCTCCATCCGGGATGACGGAAGCAGCCGCAGGGTGGTCACGGCCAGAACGGACCGGCCGGCAATCCTGGTCATCGCGGAGAATTACAGCGCCGGCTGGCGGATCGAGCCGCTAGGGAAACACACCGCGGCACCGTACAGGATCGTACCGGCCGACCACACGCTGATGGCGGTTTCCCTGCCCCCGGGAGAGCATGCCTTTGCGCTCCGGTACAGTCCGCGCTCGTTTCTCGCGGGGGCGTGGATTTCCGTGACGGCGTGGACGGTCCTGGCCTTCTGGAGCGTGTGGAGGGGAGTCCTCCGCCGCCGCAGGGCCCGGACGGGAAGAGGGACATGAGGATTCGGCTTCGGAATAGCGACGGATTTCGGGGTGCGGGGATGCTCGGCGGGGGAGTCGAGACCGCCCTGGCGCTGTCGCTGTTTCTCCTGGTCCTGATCGTTTTCGGCCAGACCGGCGGTTTTGGGTTTATCCATTTCGACGACAACGTTTACGTGACCGGAAACGCCCATGTCCGCTCCGGCCTGACGGGTCCCTCGGTCGCCTGGGCCTTCTCAACCCTTGATGCGGGATTCTGGCACCCCCTGACCTGGCTTTCCCTGATGCTGGATGTCCAGTTGCATGGAGACTGGGCGGGCGGATTCCACTGGACGAATGTCCTGTTCCACGGACTGTCCACGGTGATTCTGTTCCTGGCGCTGTGCCGTATGACCGGAGCCCCGTGGCGGAGCGCCTTCGTGGCGGGGCTCTTCGCCGTTCACCCGCTCCACGTCGAATCCGTGGCCTGGGTCGCCGAGCGGAAGGACGTCCTCTGCGGCTTTTTCTGGATGACCGCCCTGGCGGTCTATGCCTGGTACGCGCTCCGTCCCGGTCCCTGGCGGTATGGACTCCTCCTGGCCGTATTCCTTCTCGGGCTGATGGCCAAGCCGATGATCGTGACGCTGCCGTTCGTCCTCCTGCTCCTCGATGCCTGGCCCCTCCGCCGCGATGAGGCCACCCTGGGGATCGTGGGCAGAAGGGAATTCAGCAGGGTCTCCTGGGGGCGACTGATTCTGGAAAAGGTCCCGCTCTTGGCGATCTCCGCCGGATTTTCCATCCTGGCCTACCAGGCCGAATTTCGGGCGGGGGCACTCGGCCCGGACGCCGTCTATCCCCTGGCAGACCGGATTGCCAATGCCCTGGTCTCCTATACCGCCTATCTCCGGCACCTCTTCTTGCCGACGGGCCTGGCTCCCTTCTACCCGCATCCGGGCCAATGGCCGGCCGGACAGGTGCTCCTCTCCGGGGTTGTCCTGGCGGCGATCAGCATTGCCGTCTTTGCCCTGGCGAGGCGCCGTCCCTGGTTGGGCGTCGGCTGGCTCTGGTACCTGGGAACCCTGGTGCCCGTGAGCGGGATCGTCCAGATCGGGAACATCGCCATGGCGGACCGGTTCATGTACATTCCCCTGGTCGGTCCCGCCATCATGCTGGCCTGGGGGGCTTCGGGCGGGTCCGGACGGCCCGGCGCAGGCCGGAGGATCGCCGTTCCGGCCGGGATTCTCATCCTGGCCGCCTGTGCCCTGCTTTCCTGGTATCAGGCCTCCCACTGGAAAAGCACGGAGACGCTCTTCCGGCACACCCTGGAGGTGACGGAGCGAAACGACAAGGCACACCACGCCCTGGGGCTGGCCCTTCACGAGCGGGGCCTCTCCATCGATGCAATCCGCCATCTGGAGGCCTCCCTGGCACTGCGGGAAGATGCCCGGGCCAGAAACGACCTTGGCGTTGCGCTGATGGGGGCGGGGCGTCTCAAGGATGCGGAGGCACAATTCCGGAAGGTGGTTGTCCTTCGGCCCGCTGTAGCGAAATACTGGAACAACCTGGGTGCCGCCGTGGCCTCGCAGGACCGCCCGTCCGAGGCGGTTCCCCTGTTCCGGGAGGCATTGCGGCTTCAACCGGATTACCGGGAGGCCCGGCGAAACCTGGAGCAGGCCCTGGTCGTGCCGCCAGGCGCCTCTCCCTCGCACCGCCGGTAATCACCCTCATTCCTTCTGCACGGAAATGAATAGACGGGGAAGTATTCCGCTCCTTCAGGAAGCGGTTCCGGATGCGTTGTGCCTCTTTGCAAGGCAGGCGAGGACCGTCCGGAGGACCTCCTCTACCATGATGACCTGCATGCACCGGCCGTCAAGGCAGGGGGAAAAGCGGTGGTTGAAGGCGTTCACACAGGGGCTGCAGGCGAGCTTCGCGTAGATCGTATGGGGCCGCCCTCCGATGGCGCCGAAGAGACGGGGTGTTTCCGGTCCGAAGAGGACCACGTTGTCGATGTCCGTCATGGAGGCGAAATGGCCGGGGCCGCTGTCGTTGGTCACCAGGACGTCGGCGAGCGTGTACAGGACCAGGAGTTCCCGGAGCGTCGTCTTTCCGGCCAGCGATACGGCCCGGCTTGATCCGATCCGGGAGCACAGATTCTCCGCCGCCGCCGCCTCCGAGGGGGCTCCGGTTATGATCAGTCTCGCATCCGGCCTTGCCTCCAGGATTTTCCGCCCGAGATCGAAAAAGTTTTCCAGGGACCATTTCCGCAGGGGAAGAAGATCGCCGGCGTTGGGATTCAGGAGAACCAGCGGGCCACTTTCCGCCGTTTGGGGCATTTCCGAGAGGCGCTTCTTCAGGCGTCCGGTTTCCTCTGCTGTCGGCCGGAAACAGGGGGCCGTGACCGCGAGGTCTCCTTCGGGGACCTTGGACAGCGGGATCTCCCCCGACTCCCTCTCCAGCGCGTCCACCAGGAGAAGATAGGCCTTTGCCGTGTGAAGGTAAGGATTGTACTGCACCCGGTGGGTCATCAGGTCACCCCGGTAGGGGGCCTCGCTGGTGAAGCGGTGGAGGCCGACCCGCCGTTCCGCTCCCGTCAGGAACGAAATGATCGCCGAGGCACGGGCAAAGAACTCGAGATCTACCGTCGCGTCGATCCCCAGCCTCCGGATCCGGATCAGGGCGGCCAGGATATCCCGCGTGAAGGTCGGGAAGTCCCTGTTCCGGATGACGAGCACGTTCTCCTCCGGCAGGAGGTCCAGGATAAACAGGATCTCCCGGTTCTCCTCGAAGACCATGAAATAGACGTTTTCCCGGCCGGCCCGTTCGATGGCCCGCCGGATGGCGCTGTAGGCCAGGACCGTCGCCCCCTGTTCGATGAGCTTGATGAAGAGGATTTTCCTTGCGGGCGAAGGGGAAGCGGCGCGTGGCTTGAATGCGTCCAGCAGACGCCGCAGCGCTGTGAGGATGAAGCAGATCCCTTTTCCCGTCCAAACGTCAATGATCCGTATCGTTTCCGCTTTCAAAGGGTCACTCCTGCATCGAGCCGGGGTTAGGCAAGGTTGAAGGCCCGGCGGCTGCTTGCGCCTTTCATAAGGGAATCCTTGAGGAAAAGCAATCGCGAACATTTTCGCTTGACAGCACCGGATCAATCGGGTAGACGGTTCACGAACTGACCATCGGTCAGTAAATGACCGTTATTCACAGGCAGGACTTGCGGTCATTCATCTCCGGGGAAACAGCGTGGGGCTCGAAGAGCGAAGAAGGCGGGAGAAGGAAAACCGGAGGGCGGCCATTCTCAAGGCGGCCCGGAAGCTCTTTTTTGAGAAAGGTTTCAAGCCGGTAACGGTTGAGAGCATCGCCCACAAGGCCGAGCTCAGCAAAGGTTCCATCTACCTGTACTTCAACAGCAAGGAGGAGATTTACACACAGATCCTCCTGAGCGACATCGACAAGTTCCACAAGAGCATCGCCGACCTGTTCCGTACCGGAGTAACGGCGTCCGATCTTCTCGTCGAACTGGCCCGAATCTACATCAATTTTTTCCTGGGCGACAAGGAGCTGTTCCGGATTCTCATGACCTTCATGCTTCACACGGAGCACATGAACCTTCCGGAAGAGCTGAACCGCCACATCGTCAAAACCACCAACAAGACTGTCAGCATCATTGAGAAAATCTTCCAGTACGGGGTGGAACGGGGGGAGTTCCCAGCCACGATGAACCTCCGCCTGAACCGTGACGTCATATGGGGTCTTCTCAATGGGATCATCTCCCTGCACATCTTCACGGGGCAGGAGGCTCGCAGAGAAGAGCGCATCCGCACCACCGTCGAAGAGGGGATCCGCGAAGTCATTCGCGGTCTGTCCGCCCGGGAGGCAGCGACGGAAAATCCGGTGATGACGGCTGCAGGCGGAAGAGCGGACCGGTAGAATCGGCGTTTCACCCCTGAAGCAAGCAGGGGGCGGAAACGTCGTCAGTCATTGGTAAACGTAACGGACATTTGGGAAGGAGGTTGTTATGAGCAAGCTGGTAAACGGGAGAGATCAGCAGTTTGTCCTTTTCGAACAGCTCGGGATTGAAAAGCTGTTCGCCACCGAGAAGTTTTCTGCTTTCTCCAAGGAAGACATCCTGATGATGCTCAATGAGGCGGAGAAACTCTGCGCCAACGTCATCGAGCCCACCTACAAGGAAGGGGATCACGAAGGCTGCACCTTCAAAGACGGCAAAGTCTTCGTTCCGAAATGCTTTCACGATGCATACAAGAAATACTGCGAAGGCGGATGGCTCGCCATGATTCGCGACCCCGAGGTCGGCGGGCAGGGAGTGCCTCACGTGATCGGCAACGCCTGCTCCGAGCTCATCTCGGCGTCCAATTTCGCCTTCTGGATGTATCCAGGCCTGACCAACGGCGCCGCCGCCCTGATCCAGACATTCGGGACGGAGGAGCAGAAGAACAAGTACATGTTCAAGATGTATGAAGGCAAGTGGGGAGGCACCATGTGCCTCACCGAGCCCGGCGCAGGCAGCGACGTCGGCGCCCTGAAGACGAGCGCCAAGCGCCTTCCCGACGGCAAGTACCTCATCACCGGGACAAAATGCTTCATCTCCTGCGGCGATCACGACCTGACCGAAAACATCGTCCATCCCGTCCTGGCGCGCATCGAAGGGGACCCCCCGGGGACGGCGGGCATCTCCATTTTCATCGTTCCCAAGTACCGGGTGAACGACGACGGCTCCATGGGTGAATTCAACGACGTCAAAACGGGAAACATCGAGCACAAGATGGGTATCAAGGCCAGCGCCACCTGTACGCTGAACTTCGGTGAGGACGGAAAGTGCATCGGCGAGCTCCTCGGCAAGGAGCGCGAGGGAATGCGGGTCATGTTCCAGATGATGAACGAGGCCCGGATGGAAGTGGGCATGCAGTCCCTGGGGCACGCCACGGCAGCCTTCGAGCAGGCCCTGGCCTACACCCGTGAGCGCATCCAGATGACCCCCGTCTGGGAGATGAAGAATCCCGACGCCAAGGCCGTTCCCATCATCAAACATCCCGACATCCGCCGGGACCTGATGTGGATGAAATCCTACGTGGAGGGGCTCCGGGCCCTGAACCTCTACGCTTCCTTCTGCCTGGACATGTCCCATGTGACGGAAGGTGCGGAGTCCAAGAAGTGGTTCGGCATGCTGGAACTCCTGACCCCGATCTGCAAGGCCTTCTCCTCCGACATCGCGCTGATGGTCTGCTCCAAGGCCGTCGACGCCTTCGGCGGTTACGGCTACTGCAGTGAATACCCCGTGGAGCAGTACATGCGGGACGTCAAGATCGCCGCCATCTACGAGGGAACCAACGGCATCCAGGCCCTCGACCTGGTGGGACGCAAGCTGGGCGCCAACAAGGGCGCGAACGTCATGAACCTGGCCGGCGAGATCATGGCGACCATCGGCAAGGCAAAGGCATCCAAGGAACTGGCCAAATACGCCGGCAAGCTGGAAATAGCGGGGAACGCCCTGATCGACCTGACCATGGCCTTCGCAGGCTACGGCAAGAGCTCGAGCTTCCTGCTGCCCGTCCTGAACGCCTCCACCTACCTGGAGATCTTCGGGGACGTGGTCCTGGGCTGGCTGCTCACCCAGGGAGCGTTGATCGCGGAAGAGAAGCTGGCCGCCCTGTACGAGGCGAACGGCGCCGATACCGTCGGGAAGCAGCGTGCGCTGGTGCACACGAATCCCGATGTGGCCTTCTACCAGGGAAAGATCATGTCGGCGAAGTTCTTTGCCGTGGAGATGCTCTCGACGGTCAAGGCACGCTGCGATCTCATCAAGGAAGGGGAGAAGGTGCCCATCGAGATCGCCGACGAGTGCTTCTCGGCATAACGTTCCGCTCTACCGATTTTCACAAGGAGGAAAGACATGTCATATCAGATCAAGAAAGCCGCTGTTCTGGGAGCCGGGGTCATGGGGGCCACCATTGCCGCCCACCTGACCAACGCGGGGATCGAGTGCTGTCTGCTCGACATCGTCCCCTTCGAGCTCACCGAAGCCGATAAGAAGGCCGGGCTGACCGAGAAGAGTCCCGCCTGGCGGAACCGCTTTGCTGCAGGCGGGCTGGCCGGCGTCACGAAATCCAAGCCGGCGAGTTTTTACTCCAAGAAAAACGCCTCCATGATCAAGATCGGCAACTTCGAGGACAACCTGAAGTGGCTGGCTGACGTGGACTGGGTCATCGAAGTCGTCGTTGAGAACCTGAAGATCAAGCAGGACCTGTTCGCCAAGGTCGAAAAAATCGTGAAGCCCGGCTGCATCGTCACGACGAACACCTCGGGCCTTCCCATCAAAGACATCACCGCCAACTTCGGCAAAAAGCTCAAGGAGCACTTCCTGGGCACCCACTTCTTCAATCCGCCCCGGTACATGAAGCTTCTTGAGGTCATTCCCGGCAAGGAGACAAAGAAGGAAGTCGTCGAGTTCATGATCAAATTCTGCGAGGAAGTCCTCGGGAAGGGTGTCGTGGTCTGCAAGGACGTCCCGAACTTCATCGGCAACCGCATCGGCGTCTTCGACATCTCCAACGCCGTCGCTCTGATGGTCCAGAAGGGCCTGAAGGTGGAGGAAGTGGACGCCGTCATCGGCAAGGCCGTCGGCCGTCCCGGCACCGCCGTCTTCGGGACCCTGGACCTGGTGGGCCTCGACACGGGCTACCACGTCATGAAGAACCTCCATGCCGCCGTGCCCGACGATGAGTCCCGGGACCTCTTCATCCCGCCGGGATTCATGGACAAGATGATGGAGAAGAAGTGGCTCGGCAACAAGACCAAGCAGGGTTTCTACAAGAAGACCAAGGACGAGAAGGGCAAGAAGGTCAAGCTGGTGCTGGACTACAATTCCCTCGAGTACGTGGCGCCCACGAAGCCCAAGTACGCGTCCGTCAGTGAGGCCAAGAAGGCCTCCGACCTCGGCATTGCCGAATCGATGAAGATCGTCTTCAGCGGGAAGGACAAGGCCGCGGACCTGATCCGGGAATACCTCTGCAACAACTTCATCTATGCGGTGAACCGGATTCCCGAAATCGCCGACCGCGTCGTCGAGATCGACAACGCCATGAAGTGGGGCTACAACCACGCCCTCGGACCCTTCGAGACGTGGGATGCCGTGGGTGTCCGCAATGCCGTGGACGCCATGAAGAAGATGGGCAAAAAGGTGCCCAAGAAGATCGAAGACATGCTCAAAGCGGGCTGCGAGTCCTTCTACGCGAAGAAGACGGACGGCCTGTACTATTATGATTTCGCCAAGAAGGGCTACGTCAAGCTGGAGGAGAACCCGAGAATCATCCTCCTGCCCAGCCTGAAGGAGCAGAAGAAGGTCGTGGCGGAGAACGCCTCAGCCAGCCTCATCGACATCGGTGACGGCGTGGCCTGCCTCGAGCTCCACACGAAGATGAATGCCGTGGATGACGGCGTGATCGAGATGATCAACACGAGCTGCGACATCGTCGAGAAGGACTTCCTCGGCATGGTCGTCGGCAACCACGATCCCCGGGCCTTCTCGGCCGGTGCAAACATCTTCAAGGTCCTCCTGGCCATCCAGCAGGGTGACTGGGACGTCTTGGAAGCGCTGGTCGCGAATTTCCAGAACGCCAACATGAGAATGAAGTACCTCGGGAAGCCCGTTGTCACCGCCCCGGCCGGACTGGCCCTGGGCGGTGGCTGCGAGATCGCCATGCACGGCGCCCGCTGTCAGCCCTGCGGGGAGACCTACATGGGCCTCGTGGAAGTCGGCGTCGGCGTGATCCCCGCGGGCGGCGGATGCAAGGAAATCCTGGTCCGCGTAACCGAGGGTCTTCCCGACGGTGTCGTCGAAGCGGGCCTCAACCTGCAGTTCCACATGGCCAAGGCCTTCGAGAACATCGGAACCGCCAAGGTCGCCACCAGCGCCATGGAGGCCATGGAGCTGGGGTACATCCGCAAGACCGAGAACATCAGCCTCAACCGCGATCAGCAGCTCTGGGACGCCAAGCAGGTCGTTCTCGGCCTGTCCATGTTCTACAAACCGCCGCGGCCGGCTCTTATTCCCGTGATGGGCGAGAACTTCCGCGGGATGGCCAACGGCGTCCTGTACAACATGCGCCACGGCAACTATGCATCGGACTACGACGTCCATGTCGGCCGGAAGGTTGCCTACATCCTCTCCGGCGGCGACTGTGCAGAAGGGACGTACGTTACGGAGCAGGAAATCCTGGATCTCGAAAAGGAAGCCTTCCTCTCCCTCTGCGGCGAGAAAAGGACCCAGGACCGGATCATGCACATGCTCACCACGGGCAAGCCGCTCCGGAACTAGTAGCAATTTCAACAATGACGCGGGCGCCTTCGCCCGCGCATCCTAAGGAGGAATATCATGACTGATGCTGTGATTGTCGAAGCGGTCAGAAGTCCTGGTGGACGTTATAAGAGGGGCGGCCTTGCCGCAACGAGAGGAGACGAGATCGGTTTCCAGGTGATCCGGGGCCTCATGGCCCGGGTCCCCGCGGTGAAGCCGGAAGACGTGGACGACCTGATCGTCGGCTGCGCCTTCCCGGAGGCCGAGCAGGGCATGAACTACGGCCGGGTGCTCGCCATCGGTGCCGGACTGCCGATCAGCGTGTCCGGCATGACGATCAACCGTTTCTGCTCCTCGGGCGTGCAGTCCATCGCCGACGCCACGGCGAAGATCCGGGCCGGCTGGTCCGATATCATCATCGCCGGCGGCTGTGAGACCATGTCCCACATCCCCATGGGCGGCAGCATTTTCCGCCCGAACCCCGACTGGAACTTCGACGGCGGCCAGCCCAACGTGTACGTTTCCATGGGCATCACCGCGGAGAACGTGGCGGTCAGCTACAACGTCTCCCGGGAAGACATGGACAAGATGGGCGTGGAGAGCAACCGCCGGGCTTACGAGGCCATCAAGGCCGGCAAGTTCAAGGAAGAGATCATTCCCATCGAGGCCTTCAAGTACAAGAGGGACAAGAACGGGAAGCGGATCCGTGAGAAGGTCGTCTTCGACACGGACGACGGCGTGCGCTGGCCCGTGAAGCTGGAGGACATGGCCAAGCTGAAGTCGCCCTTCAAGGCGGGCGGCGTCATCACGGCGGCCAATGCCTCCCAGATGACCGACGGCGCGGCGTTCTCCCTGCTCATGTCGACCGAGAAGGCCAAGGAACTGGGGCTGAAGCCCCTGGCCAAGCTTAGCTACTTTGCAGTGGCGGGCTGCAAGGCCGAGGAGATGGGCATGGGCCCGGCCTACGCGATTCCCAAGGTCCTGAAGATGGCGGGCCTGACCGCGAAGGACATCGATGTCTTCGAGATCAACGAGGCCTTCGCCTCTCAGGCAATCGCGTCCTGCCGTATCGTCGGGATCGAGGACCGCTACTGGTCAGGCGACATCAACCCGAACGGCGGCGCCATAGCCCTGGGGCATCCCCTGGGAGCCACCGGCGCCAAGCTGACGGCGCAGCTGCTCCACGAGCTGAAGCGCCGGAAGGCGAAACGGGGCATCGTCTCCATGTGCATCGGCGGCGGCATGGGTGCGGCTGCGATCTACGAGATGCTGTAACCGTCAACCATAGTTTCCAACGGCGCGTCCCGGCCGGGAAGGACGGGGCGCGACCGGTGGCCTGATAGGAAAAGCCGCGGCCCCGTGCCGCGGCTTTTCTGTTTTGTACCGGCGCCCCCTGTGCTATATCGCTCCTGTCGCCCGGTCAGGGGTTGCACGCCGGCGGCGATTCACGGACATTCGGGAGGAATCGAATCATGAGAGTCGGGTTTGTTCAGACCAAGCCGGTTTTCGGCCACGTGGACGGGAACGTCGAGCGGGCCGTGAAGATGATCCGCCGCTGCGACGCGGACCTGATCGTCCTTCCCGAGCTGTTCAACACGGGATACCTCTTCACCTCCAAGGAAGAGGTCCGGGATCTGTCCGAGACGGTTCCGAAGGGAAGGACGACGGAGGCCCTGCGGGAGGTCGCCGCGGAGCGGAACGTCCACATTGTGGCGGGGCTGATCGAGCGGAGCAGGCGGAAATATTACAACGCTGCCGTCCTGGTATCTCCCGGCGGCTCCGTGGAGACTTACCGGAAGATCCACCTCTTCCACGAGGAGAAGCTCTGGTTCGACCCGGGCGACCGGCCCTTCACGGTTTACGACATCGGCTCCTGCCGGGTCGGGATCATGATCTGCTTCGACTGGTTCTTCCCCGAGTCCATGCGCATCCTGGCCCTGAAAGGGGCCGACGTGGTGGCCCACTGCGCCAACCTCGTCCTGCCCTTCTGCCAGGACGCCATGATCACCCGCTGCCTGGAAAACCGGCTCTACGCCGTGACGGCGAACCGTATCGGATCGGAGAAGCGGGGCGGGAAGTTCTGCCTCTACACGGGCCGCAGCCAGATCACGGGTCCCCAGGCCAATCTCCTCTATCGGGCCGGAGCCGGCGAGGAGGAGATCGGGAGCGCTGCGATTGACGTCGCCGCTGTCCGGGACAAGCGCCTGAACGCCCACAACGTACTCCTGGACGACCGCCGCATCGAGTTCTACGGCGATTTGACGGCCCCGGGCGTCCGCGTCGGGGACACCTGAATCTTCACGTCCACGGCACAGCATCCCCGGCCCTCCCCGTAAACCAGGACCGGGTTCATGTCGAGGTTCCGGATCTCCGGGTGATCCGCCAGGAGACGGGAGACCGCGACAATCAGTTTCCGCAGGGCATCCAGGTCCGCCGGCGGCTCCCCCCGGAATCCTTTCAGCAGGGCCGCCCCCCGGGTCTCCCCGATCAGGGATCCCGCCTCCTCTTCCGTGAGCGGCGCCACCCGCAAGGCCACGTCCCGCAGGACCTCCGTCAGGATTCCACCGAGTCCGAAGACGACTAGCGGGCCGAATTCCCGGTCCTGCCTGCCTCCCACGATGACCTCCCGGCCCGGCGGCACCATTTTCTGCACCAGCCAGGGGCCGGCCATTCCGTCCAGGGCCTCTTCCAGGGCCTGCTCATCCTCCAGGTTCAGCCGCACCCCGCCAGTCTCGGTCTTGTGGAGCACGTCCGGGTCGGCCGTCTTCAGGGCTACGGGATAACCGATGCTCCGAGCCGCCTCCACGATCTCCCGGCGATTCCCGGCGACGGTGAACGGCGGGTGGGGGATTCCGCAGGAAGCCAGGAGAGGGAAGGCCTCCTCCGGGGGCAGGAAGCGATCCGGGCCTTCCGCCGGAAGGGAGGGAACGCTGAAGAAAACGGTTTCCCGCGGCTGGCGATCGATCTCCTGCAGGCGCAGGTGAAAGCGGCGGGAGACCGCCAGGGCCGAGAGGGCCTGCCGGGCGTCCGAAAAGAGCGGGAGGCTGCAGGTCTGCTTCAGGGTAAAGTGAAACTTCCGGCTGGCGATCACGTAGATGACCACCGGCTTGTTGTAGCGCTCCTGCAGCTCCAGGGCGAAGCGGATGAGCGCCTGCGTCTCGGGGATGTGCGCGCTGTGCAGGTAGGTCAGGCCGAAGACCACGCCGTCCACACCGGGCTCCTGCAGGGCCTTTTCGAGCACCTGGATGTAGAAGCGGGTATCGAAGACGTCTCCCAGGTCCAGGGGGTTCGTCATCCGGATGACCCCCGCCCGGGTTTCCCGGCGGATCGTGTCGTACACCGCATCGGAGTATTGCGCCAGGCGGAATCCGGCGCGGCCGACCGCGTCCGCCAGGACCACGCCCTGGCCGCCGGAGCGGCAGAGGACGCCGATGCGGTCGCCCGCCATGGGGGGCAGGAGAAAGGCCTTGAAGACCTCCATCATCTCGCCCAGGGTCTCCACCCGGTGCATCCCCGCCTGCCGGAAGGCGGCCTCGGCGACCTCGTCGTCCCCCGCCAGCGCGGTCGTGTGGAATTTGGCGATCTCGCGGCTGGCCGGTGTCCGGTTGGCCTTGAGGACGACGATGGGCTTCCGGGCGGTCCGGGCGATCTCCAGGAGGCGGCGGCCGTCGGAGACGTGCTCCAGGTAGAGGCCGATCATGCGGGTCTCCGGGTCGTCCAGGAAGAAGGAGAGGTAATCGCACTCGTTCAGGTCCAGCTTGTTGCCGATGCTGAGGACCTTGTTCAGGCCGATGTTCTCGAGCGTCAGCAGGCGGATGCTGTCCATCACGACGCCGCCGCTCTGGGCGATGACGGAGGCGGGCCCTTTCATGACGGCATCCGGCTCGACCGGGAAGAAGGGCAGGAGGAGGCCGTTGTCCAGGTTGACCGTGCCGATGCAGTTGGGGCCCATCAGGCGCATCCCGTAGCGGCGCAGAACCTCCCGGATCCGGTCTTCCAGGTCGCTCTTCTCCTCGTCGTATTCGCTGAACCCGGCGGCCTGGACGACGGCGAAGGACACGCCTTTCCGTCCGCAGTCCTCCAGGACCTGGAGAACCGATCGTGCCGGGATCAGGAGCACCGCCAGGTCGGGGGAGCCCTCGATCTCCTCGATGCTCCCGTGGATCGGCCGGCCGAGGTACGTTCCTCCTTCCTTGCCGACCAGTTCCATCCGCCCGGGGAAGCGGAAGGTCTCGAGGTTCAGCGCCGTGAACTTGGCCAGGTTGCTGGGTGAGTCGGAGACTCCGTAGATCAGGACTCGCTCCGGGTAGAACAGCCGCGACAGTGGATGCATTGTCTCCTCCCTCGTTTTTTTTTCTTGAAAAAAGAACCTCCTTGGATTACATACAACGCCCTCACGGGCGGTTAACTCAGTGGGAGAGTGCTACCTTCACACGGTAGAAGTCACTGGTTCAAATCCAGTACCGCCTACCATGAACGTCAAGGGGTTACGGGTCATGCCGTAACCCCTTTTTTCTTGCCTGCTACCGTTCGCCATCCATGGGCCATGGAAGTGTATCCGGCTGATCATCGCACCCCTCAACGCTTCAATGTGCGTCTTATATGAATCCCTTTCCTTTCAATGTCAACGTCTGCCTATACAATCCCGAGATTTCACCATGCAGCACCTGGCATCATCGCTGTGAAGAATGGCGGCCGGGATTTCTGATCGATCAATTATCTTCTCCCTTGGGTGGACATCTGTGTTTCCTGATCCTCTCGGCGGGTGACCATTTTTTTCTCTACCGTTGCCGACATCTGATCCTGTAATACCTCCGACCGCTGTTGACTCTGTTCGTCCATACTGAACCCCCATAAACGAAAAGAGCCATCGGATGTGCCGAGGCTCCAAAGAAGCCTTCTGGGGTATTGCCGTATCCCTGCATCCGACGGCAATTTTGCGTTATGGCGTCGACATAAAGTCCACTGTTGGTTGATTTACCAGTCCAAAAGTTTAGGCGTCTTTAGGATACCGCAGATGGAAGGAAAGTCAGGGAAGGAGTTGTGGGGCTGGTTTAAACTGGGCGGTTTTAGACCACCTCCCCAGTCAGAAAAATTACATTATGGCTTGACTCTGTTGGATTTTTTTGGTTCCGTTTCCGTGGTTGTCAGTCATGGCATAGGGGGTGCCATAATAAGGGCTACAATCATTCCGTTCATGCTTCTTGTCTTTTGTAAGTCATTCATCGTTATTTTTTCATCACAGAATCAAAAAATGTGCGAATAATTCGGACGAACGAAAGTTATCAGCACCAAGAATAAGAGGCCCTATATGAAGGATAAAGAGAATCCCATGGGTATGATAAAAGATCCTTTCGCAGGGGATAGCTATGTACTTCCATCAACATTCTGTACAGATCAGAGAAGATTGTGGTTCAAGCGATCAAATCAAATATTACGATTCTTTATGAGTTCAGAATGGGCTCTAAAAGAATGCAAGAAAATATATGAAAATCGTCTGATCACTCAACGTGGATTAAGTCCTGATACACCGATGAGAATACAATCCTCCGATGGGAGATCTTTAATTCTACCTGCTAGAGTGTTATTAAGTGGACTTGCTAGTGATGTTGATGTTCTTTGTCGCCAAATATTTGTGATGCTCTACGGTTCATTAGAAACATATTTGTTTGAACTGATCGAGAGATCATTTAAGGAAATTGGACAAACAGAAGATATTTTGGGAAAATCATTGGATATTATGATGAGAGGAAAATGGGATGCGAAGATTGGGAAAATGAATCATATCTTTGAGCTAAATTATAGGGCTAGTGACCTGATGGAACATTTCAAAGGTTTTGAGCTTAATTTTATGGGAAATGTATTTAGAAATCCTCTGTCATTTTTGGATGAACTGGCGCAGATTCGACATAGAATTATACATGCTTCCAGTATCATAGACCAAGGGAAGTTAATTTATATAGATACACGCATATTCCAAGGATATTATATTTTCTGTGCGCTTTTGACAGACTTCACCGATAATCTATTTGTAAATAAATTTAAATTCGACCGTACTGAAATAAACCCCGCTGATGCATAATTATTTATGTGTAATGAAAGGGGGTTACTCTTTATAAAAATAGTATAAAATACGAAGAGCAAGATTTGTTGAATGGGAAACCACTACTTCTGTGTTAGGAGATTCAGAAAATGAATCAACATGAAAAGGTAAATGGTGAAGGTTTTCCCTTGAAACGTCTTCGTTATATTATAACCTTGATTTCTCTCCTATTGGCATTGGCTCACCTCATATGGCCTTATTTAGCGATAGATGTTGTTACACTTGTTTTATTAATTATCGCTATTCTGCCGTGGCTGGCCCCTCTTATCAAGTCGTTTGAGTTACCTGGAGGATGGAAGATGGAATTTCAGGATCTGCAAAAGGTGTCTTCTCGTGCTGATACTGCTGGCCTTCTTGCGGCGGAACCGACTAAAAAAGAAGAAATATTTTCATTTCAGTCAATTGCAAGACAAGATCATAATCTCGCTCTTGCAGGCTTGAGAATCGAGATAGAAAAGAGATTATCTCTGCTTTCTGAGGTTGCAGGCTTGAAACGAAACAAAGTTATGGGTATCGGTGAATCACTAAGGGCATTGTCTAAACATGACATACTGACCAGTGAGGAAAGGTCTATTCTCTCTGACATGATAAATATGCTAAATGCTGCTGTACACGGTGCAACTGTTGACCAGCGTAGTGCGGATTGGGCGATTGACGTAGGGCCAAGATTACTGACCTCACTAGATGAGAGAATAGATGAGGTCCGGGCGACTAATCTGCCAATTGAGTAGATGAATTTGAATCCATGATCTGTCTTTAGATATGATCTTCAAGAATCTGAATAGTAAACTATGTATACATTAAGATTTCCTTTTCGTATTCCACAGGAAGATCAATCATTAGGTAAAGATATTGCGTCTATAAATATCGGTGAGTTGTTGTATTCACTGGAAAATTTGGATCCCTATTTTGTTTTGACAATCAAGGGTTTTCTAACAGAGGCAGAAGCCGAAAGGCATATTAACAGAATATGGGCCGGATTTATGTGGTTGCTTTTAAATCGTGGAATATCGGTCAATGCTATTCTTGCCACAAAAGAAGTATTTTATACTGACGATCCGATAAAGGCAGCTGAGAATGTTAGTAAGACATACAGAATTCCAATACGGGGTCCGCTTCATGGCTCACTTGATGGAACCCGCCCCGCCGTTTTCCCATCAAATAAGAAGCTCTCTATCTTAACTGGTTATGCGCCAATTGGCATTGCAATTACACCACCTTCAACTATGCTAACATGCATTGCTGAAGGATTATCTTTTCCACATAGCGATGAACTTATAAATGACAATTTCTTGCGTCTTGCCCTTGAGCTTTACAGAGCCTATTTCACAGAAGCTTCTCGAAATGCTCGATTCTTGACATTAATTATGGCTTTAGAAGTTCTGAGGCCTCAGCCGAGTAAGCGAGGTAGTATCAGAAAGCAGATCTATGAAATGGTTTTATCTACTCTACAACAAGTAAGAGATGAAGAAGCAGAGCTTCTCGCAGAAAAAGCCCAATATTTCTATTGTCTACGAAACGAGTTAGTACATGAAGGAATACTGAATAGCAGTGTGGCTGTTGATGAGGCAAGGCAGCTTGTGCAACGTGTTTTGAAAGCAAAATATTTAGCGTATGTGCAATAATAGGATGGAGGCTTTCCAACTAATTGATTACAGGCAATGTTAAGGAAGAGTTGTCATCATTAGTAACGATATTTCGGCGTGCTATTCTTGCGTGTGACAGCAGTTCTCTTTGTACGACTCTTCAGACATTCCCTCGGGGTGCCTGTGGGGATGCCTCCTATCTATTAGCAAGATTCTTATCAGAACAGGGTTGCGGTGAATTTGAATATGTCTTGGGACGAAACGATCATTATGGTTCTCATGTCTGGTTAGAAAAAAGCAACATCATTATCGACATTACATTTGATCAATTTGACGAAAATAAAGGCTCATCTATGGTGACTACAGATGGACGATTCTATTCACAATTTCAAATAGAAGACCGACATATTGCAGATTATGAAATTTATGATCACGTAACTATTCTGAATCTAACGAACACGTATAGAGAAATTATTAAGCATATTTAAATATGAAATTGGTTGTAAAAGTTAGGATCTTCCCGAACAGTTATTTGCCGAAAAAAAGCGACATAGGACGAAAACCTTTCAGCAGGGGGACTCCTTCCACTCCGGTGCCGCTTTTCAAACTTCTGCTAAAGTCTTCCATTCCCTCCTCATTGAATGGAGATGTTTCCTTCTACCCCGCCCCGCCCGTCTTCGCATCCAGAATGATGCGACAGTCGGCGACCGTCGCTCCCTCTTTTTCCCCATGAACCAGCAGGGGGTTGATGTCCAGCTCCCGGATCTCGGGATGCCGGACCGCCATGTCGGAGAGGCTGACCAGGATCCGCTCCACGGCCTCGATATCCGCCCTGGGGCGCCTGCGGAAGCCCGTCAGGAGCTTGTAACCGCGGATTTCGTGGATCATCCGGTGGGCTTCGTCCCGGTCTATGGGAGCCAGGCGGAAGACGACGTCCCGGAAGACCTCGACAAAGATGCCGCCCAGCCCGAACATGATCAGGGGGCCGGCGGAATAGCGCTGCACTCCGATGATGACTTCCTCTCCCCGGCCGGCCATTTTCTGGACCAGGACGCCGCGGATGTTCGCTTCCGGGTTGAAGGTCTTTGCGCCCTCGACGATGCGAGTGTACGCATCCGCCGCCTCTTCCCGGCTCCCGATCCCCAGGACGACGCCGCCCGCGTCGGATTTGTGGATGATTTCATCCGACACGACCTTCATGACGACGGGGAATCCCATCTCCGAAGCGATGTCCGCAGCGTTTGACGCGCTGTCCGAGAGCCTGGTCGGCAGGACCGGGAACCCGTAGCAGCCCAGGAGGTCGAGCCCCTCGATTTCACTCAGGTAGGTCCTGCCGGATGCCAGGTTGTCGCGGATGATCCGGGAGGCCCTTTCCGTGTCGTGGCAGATCGGTGTCGTCGGCAGGCGTTCGCGATTGAGCCAGTTGGCGTATTTGAACAGGGCGGCAAAGGCCTTGGCGGTGTTTTCCGGGAATCGATAGACGGGATAGCCGTGTTCCTGGAGGAACTTCACCCCCGCGGATACGTCTATGATGCCCATGAAGCAGCAGAGGATGGGCTTGGTCGACCGCCGGGCGACCCGGACGATGGCCTCCGCGGTGCCCAGGGAGTCGGTCATGGACTGGGGGGTCAGGATGACCAGCGCCCCGTCCACGCCGGGGTCGTTGATGACGGCCCGCAGGGCGTTTTCATACCGCTCCTGGGTGGCGTCCCCGATGACATCGACGGGGTTGTGGATGTTGGCGGTCTGGGGGAGATGCCGGGCGAGCTCGTCCACCGTCTCCTGCTGGAATTGCGCAAGCTCGAGGTCGGAGGAGACCGTCATGTCGGTGGCGATAATGCCGGGGCCTCCTGCATTGGTGATGATCGCCACGCGCCGCCCCGCGGGAAGCTTCCGCATCGTCTTGCCCAGGCTGCTCTCCTGCTTGTACGTGAAGGCGTTGGCGTAGTCGAAGAGCTCGTCGATCGTGTCCGCGCGGATGATGCCCGACTGCTTGAAGATCGCGTCGTAGACGGCCTCGGTGCCGGCGAGGGCGCCGGTGTGGGACGCCGCGGCCTGAGCCCCGGCGCGGGTACGTCCCGACTTGATGACCAGGATCGGCGTGGGGTGCCTCCCCATGGTGATCTCCCGGGCCGCCTCGATGAACTCCGACCCCCTCCTGAGCTCCTCGATGTACAGCATGATGACGGACGTGTCCGGGTCCCCGTGCAGGTAGCGCAGCAGGTCCAGCTCGTCCACGTCGGCCTTGTTGCCGATGGAGATGAACTTGGAGAAACCGAAATCCCGGTCGGCGGCGAAATCCAGGACGGCCGTGCACAGGGCGCCGCTCTGGGAGATGAAGGAGATGCGGCCCGCCGCCGGCATCCGGGCCGAGAAGCTGGCGTTCAGCCGGATGGTCGAGACGGGATTGATCACCCCGAGGCAGTTCGGCCCGACGACGCGAACCCCCGCCTCGCGGCAGACGGCGACGATCTGGTTTTCAATCTCCAGCCCTTCGCCGCCGACCTCCCGGAATCCGGCGGAGACGATGACGATGCCGTGCACGCCTTTTCCGACGGCCTCCTGGACGGCCTTGAGCGTCTGCCGGGGCGGCAGGACGAGGATCGCCAGGTCGACGGGGTCGGAGATGTCGCCGATTGCCGGGACGGATTTGACGCTGAGAATGGACTTCGCCCTGGGATTGACGGGAAACAGGGTGCCCTGGTATCCGCCCTTGAGGATGTTCGCGAAGATGTCGTGGCCGACTTTTCCGGTTTCGGAGGAGGCGCCGATGACGGCAATGGATTTGGGCCAGAATATGGCGTCGAGATTTTCAAACGATCGGTTTCTCTCGTCCATCGATGGTTACCTCCCTTTGGAAAAAAGAAAGAAAGCAGCCCTGCCGTTTGGGGAAGGGCACGGCCATGATTGCCCCGCTCTCCGCCGGGGGCATCCGCCTGGCAAAGACGCCCGCAAGGACTTCCCGGAGGAATTCCCCGTCGGCGGGGGTATTTTAACCACACTCAACTTCCGTCTGCAACCACGACGACGGTCCGGCGGGCGGGGTGGGGGCATGCCGCCGACCGGCCGCTGTCCACGGAGCGGGATCGCTCATTGGAAAAAAGGGGTGTCTCTGGTATAAAAAAAGAGCATGATATTGAAACGCTGCGGTTGCAGAGGAATCCGGATATTCCACGTTGGAGGACGGAAGGCTGTAATGCCCTGAGCGGAGGGAGCGAAAATGGCGGATCCGACAGCGGTGTGGAAAAAGCTTTACCCGGACAAATTTGCCCCGGAGGAGGAGGTCTTCGGCAGAATTCACCGCGGGAATGCGATATTCGTGGGAACCGCCTGCGGGGAGCCCCAATACCTCGTCCAGTGCCTGACCGATTACACCCGTGAGCATCCCAAGGCGTTTTTCGACGCCGAGATCCTGCACGTCATGACCCTGGGGGTAGCCCCCTACGCCGACGAGAAGTTCAAGCAGAACTTCCGGCACAACTCCTTCTTTGTCGGCGACAGCACCCGGAGCGCCATCAACCGGGGGGCGGCCGATTATACGCCGGTTTTCCTGTCCCGGCTGCCGCGCCTGTTCCGCAAGAAGATGATCCATCTCGACGTGGCCCTGATCCAGGTGTCCATGCCGGACAAGCACGGGTACGTCAGCCTCGGCATCAGCGTCGACATCGTCAAGGCCGCCCTGGAGAGCGCGTCCCTCATCATCGCACAGGCAAACCGCTTCATGCCCCGGACGCACGGCGACAGCCTGCTTCACCTGGAGGACATCGACTTCCTGATCCACCACGACGAGCCGCTTCTCGAGTACTCCCCCAAGGCCGACACGAACATCAGCCAGCGGATCGGGCAGTACGTCGCCCGGCTCGTGGAGGACGGCGACACGATCCAGGTGGGGTACGGGAACATCACGAATTCCATTCTCGACAACCTGAAGGAGAGAAGGCACCTGGGCGTCCACAGCGAGCTTCTCAACGACGGGATCGTGCGGATGATGAAAGAGGGCGTCATCGACAACACCATGAAAAAGATCGACCGCGGCAAGACCGTGGCCACCTTCTGCATGGGCAGCCGGGAGACCTACGAGTTCATCGACGACAACCCGGCCATCGAGTTCCGGACCATCGACTATACGAACAATCCGCTGATCATCGCCCGGCAGGAAAACATGGTGGCCATCAACAGCGCCTTGGAGATCGACCTGACGGGACAGGCGACGGCCGAGTCCATCGGAAAGACGTTTTACAGCGGCGTCGGGGGACAGGCGGACTTCATGCGGGGGACGGCCCTGTCCCCCCGGGGAAAGAGCATCCTGACCATTCCTTCGACGGCGGACGGGGAGACGAGGTCCCGGATTGTTCCCTACCTCAGTGAAGGGGCCGGGACCACCCTGATCCGGGCGGATATCGAATACGTGGTCACGGAGTACGGGATCGCCTACCTCCAGGGAAAGAACGTCCGGGAACGGGCCATGGCCCTGATCTCCATCGCCCATCCGAAGTTCCGGGCCGAGCTGATCGAGGAGGGAAGGAAGGCGGGGATTCTTTACAAGGACCAGGCCTTCATCCCCGGCCAGCAGGGCATGTATCCGGAGGAGCTGGAGTCCTTCCGGACGACCCGGAAGGGGATGCGGATCTTTTTCCGGCCGATCAAGATCAGTGACGAGACGCTGCTGAAGGACTTCGTCTATTCGCTGTCCGATCAGAGCCTGTACCGCAGGTTCATCTCGGTCCGCAAGGACATGCCCCACGAGCGGCTCCAGGAGCTTGTGGTGATCGACTATACGCAGGAGACGGCCATCCTGGCGATCGTCGGCTCGGAGGATAACGAAGAGATCGTAGGCGTGGGGCGCTATTTCATCGACTCGTCGAGCCACACGGCGGAGGTGGCCTTCGCCATCCGCGACGACTTTCAGAACCGCGGCATCGGATCGGAGTTGTTGTCCTACCTCACCTACCTGGCAAAGAGGCAGGGCTTGCTCGGCTTCACTGCGGAGGTCCTGGCCGAAAACGAGCCCATGATGCACGTTTTCGAAAAGGGGGGCTTCATCATGGAGAAGCGTAACCTGGCGGGGGTTTATGAGTTGAAAATGTCCTTCCGGGAGTGACGGTCCCGCGGAGAGGCAGAGGCGGCGGCCGTGGATTCCTGTTCGCGAAGGGGCGATACGAAGAGGATGGAATGCAGGAGGTGACGGTATGAAGAGAATCGTCGTCGCGTCGATGGCGGCGGGTGACGGGAAAACGAGCATGATTGTCGGGATCGCAGGAGCGATCGGAAAGAAGATCGGATACCTGAAGCCTTTCGGGGATCGCCTTCTCTACCGGAAAAAGAGGCTCTGGGACTATGATGCAGCCCTGGTCACCAGGGTCTTCCGTTTGAAGGAGAAGGCGGAAGACATCACCGTCGGGTTTCGCCACGCCAAGCTCGGCTATCTGGCCGATGAAGGGACGGCCCGGGAAAAAGTCCTGGAAATCCTCGACGGTGTCTCGCCGGACTGTGAATATCTCTTTGTCGAAGGGGGGAAAGGCCTGGCGTACGGCCTGTCCATTCACCTGGATTCCCTTTCCCTGAGGCGCTATCTGAACGGAACCCTCCTGTTCGTGGCGAACGGGTCGGGCGAAGACGGCGGCCTGGACGACCTGCTGGCGCTTCAGAAATACCTGGCGGCGGAAAAGGACACCCTCTCGGGAGTCATCATCAACAAGATCAAGGATCCGGACGATTATCGCGAGGTGTTCCTGCCGCGCATCGAGCGGCTGGGGATCCCCGTTCTGGGACTTGTCCCGGAGCGGAGGGAGCTCGGCTGCCTGTCGGGCAACCATCTGGCGGATCGCCTTTTCGCCACCGTTCTCACCGGGGAGGAGCATCTGGGCCGGCTGATCGAAAACGTGCTCGTCATGCCCATGGATCTCTCGGAGGCCAGAAAGCATCCCCTCTTTTCCGCACCGGGCAAGCTGGTCATGACGGACGGGAACAGACCCGACCTGGTCGAGGCCGCTCTCGAGGGAGACACCTCCTGCGTCCTGTTGACGGGCGGCATGGAGCCGCCGGAGGGTCTTGTCACGAGAGCCCGGGATCTGGGCATACCCATGCTGCTCGTGTCCCTGGACCTTCTTTCCTCCATCCGGCAGGTCGATCGAATCGAGCCCCTGCTCATGCAGAACGACACCGTCAGGATCGGAATCCTGGAAGACCTGGTGAGAGAGAACGTCCGGCTGGAGGCGATTCTTTCCTGAAGCGGCTGGCTTCCTGACCTGCATACGGCGGCCCCGCTGTCCGGCGGGTTCCCGTCCCGGACTTCACGCGACAAAAAACCTCCCCGACCGGCTTTGTGAATCGGGGAGGTTTTTTTCAGTCCGTCAATCTCGTGGCCGCTTCCTACCGTCTCATCTTGTCGATGGAGAAATCGTACCAGTTCCGGTTGTTGAAGGCCTCCTTGATGATTCCCTTGGCGACGGGAACGCTGCAGTTTTCCATGTTGATCACCAGGTCGTAATTCATGGGATCCAGCATGTCGGCATGGAAGTAGCGGCGGATAAAGGCCTTGCGGTCCGATTCCGTCCGCATGACGTTCTTCTGGGCCGCCTTCTTGGAAACGCCGTAGGCCTTCGCCACGTTCTGGATCCTCATCTCCATCGGAGCGACCACCAGCACGCGGAGGCATACCTCCTTGGGCAGGATGTAGCTGGCCCCCCTGCCGAGAATCACGGCGTGGCCGTGGGCGCCGATGGTGCTGATCACCCGGGTCAACTGCTCGATGTATTCATAGGGCCAAACCTGGCGCTCCGTCGAGAGGAAGGCGAGCCACTCCTTCACGATGCCGCTGTCCTGCTCGTCCAGGGTTGCAACGACCTTTTTGCTCGCATTCGTGTTCTTGGCGATCTCTTCGATGATCTCCTGATCGAAAGCATCAATCTTCAGGTCTTCCGAGAGCTGCTTTGCGATCTGCGAGGCATTGGCACCGGGCAGCCTCGAAATGGTGATCACCGGACGGACCGGTTTCTTGTACTTCTTCTTCTGGTCCACCTGCCACCGCTTGATCTGCTTCTCGATGATCTTGTCTAGTGTTTCATCAGGATACGTAGCCATCGCAATATAACCTCCTTGTCCGTTCCGAAGATAGGTCCATGAATGACACAATCCCTGCCGGACCCTTCTGATTTTATAGCCATGCGCGTTTCCTTAATCAAGGGAAAAAGCGGGACGTGTGGGGCGGGGGCATCGGGGCGGCGGGGCGTGCCCGCCGGGTACCGGGCCGGGACATCCCGTCGGGCTCGTCAGGTTCCTTTCCTCAGGTTGTACTTGATCATCTTGAGTTGCAGCCCCTTGCGGCTCATCCCCAGCTCCCGGGCGGCATGGGTGACGTTGTATCCGCAGGATTCCAGGACCGAAAGGATCATCTGCCGCTCGATCTCCTCGGACTGCTCCTTGATGAGCTTCTTGACCGGCTCCTTCTGGTCGCCCCTTCCGGGGACCGCGGCCTCCTGGGCGGCCGATCTCAGCTCGGGCGGAAGGTATTCCGCGCACAGCGTGTCCTTCGAGGCCATGAGCACGAGCCGCTCCATGACGTTTTCCATTTCCCGCACGTTTCCCGGCCAGTCGTAGCGCCGGAAGACGTCCAGGAGCGCCCCGTCCGCTCCCTGGATGGTCCGCTCGAGCTTGCGGTTGAACTTCTGGATGAAAAAGTCCACCAGGGTGGGAATGTCCTCCCGGCGCTCCCGGAGCGGTGGGATACAGATCGGAAAGACGTTCAGGCGGTAGTAGAGATCCTCCCGGAAGCGGCCCTCCTTTACCTCCTGCTGCAGGTTCCGGTTTGTCGCGGCGATCAGCCGGACGTCCACCTTGATCGTCCGGAGTCCGCCCACCCGCTCGAATTCCTGCTCCTGGATCACCCGCAGGATCTTGACCTGCATGTCCCGGGACAGCTCGCCGATCTCGTCCAGGAACAGGGTTCCCTTGTGGGCCAGCTCGAAGCGCCCCGGCTTGCTCACCACGGCCCCCGTGAAGGAGCCCTTCTCGTGACCGAACAGCTCGCTCTCCATGAGGTTTTCCGGGATGGCGGCGCAGTTGATCTTCAGGAAGGGGTTGGCTTTCCGGGTGCTGTTCAGGTGGATCGCCTGGGCGGCCAACTCCTTGCCCGTGCCGGTCTCCCCGGTGATCAGGACCGTCGTCGTCGTCGGGGCGACGCGGCGGATCGTCTCGAACAGCTCCGTCATGGCCTCCCCCCGGCCGATGATGCCCCCGTGGTCCATCTCTCCCGGCCCGGGAACGAACTCGCTGTCGTCCAGGGTCTTGGTCTGGATCGCCTTCCGGATCACGTTCTTGATCTCGTCCTGCTCGAACGGTTTCGTGATGTAATCGAAGGCGCCCTTTTTAAGGGCGTCCACGGCCGTCGCAATCGTGCCGTAGGCGGTGATCATGATGACCGGCAGGCCGGGGTGGTCCTGCCGGATCGCGTCGAGCAGACCCATCCCGTCCAGCTTCGGCATTTTCAGGTCCGTGACGACCGCCGAGACCTCCTCCCTCTTGAGAGCCTTCAGCGCTTCGAGGCCGTCCGCGGCGAGGAGGACGTCGAGGCCTTCCTTCTTCAGCATGGCCTGCAGGACCAGCCGCATGTTCAGCTCATCGTCCACAACGAGAATCCTGTGCATTGAAGAACCTTTCCAAAAGGGCGGACGGCCGGAGCGGGGCCGCCTCCCGTGAAGTATCCGGGCCTATGAGGGAAGGCCGACCCGGATGATGAAGATGCTTCCCCGGCCCGGGAGGGACTTGGCCCGGATGTGGCCGCCGTGCCCCCGCATGATCCGCTGGCAGATGGCCAGCCCCAGGCCGACCCCCCGCTCCTTGGTCGTAAAGAATGGCTTGAAGATGTTTTTCATGTCTTCCCGGCGGATTCCCGGTCCCGTGTCCCGGATCGTGATGGCCACTGTGTCTCCCTCGTCGCTTTCGATCCGCCGGGTGCGGAGCGTCAGGGTTCCCCCTTCCGGCATGGCCTCGATGGCGTTCATGGCGATGTTGAGGATGACCTGGACCAGTTGCTCCGGGTCGGCGTTGACTACCGGCAGCTCGGGGCGGAGGTCCGTCTGGATCGCGATCTTTTCGGACAGGATGTTGGCCCGGATGACGTCCACGGCCCGCTCGATGACGCGGTTGATGTCCTGGGGCTTCAGGTCGGGCCGGTAGGGACGGGCGAAATTGAGGAATTGCGACACGACCCGGTTGAGCCGGTTCACTTCCTCGATGATGACGTCCAGCAGTTTCAGGTTCTCCTCCGAGTTGACCTCCGAGCGCAGGTACTGGGCGGCGCCCTTGATGGACCCCAGGGGGTTCCGGATCTCGTGGGCGAAGACCGGGGCCATCTCCTCCAGGAGGAGGGACTTCTCCCGCTCGAGCTTCTCGTCGAAGGCGAAGAGGGACCGCAGCAGCTCCCGGCTGTGCGGAAACAGGAGAGTGAAGAGCTTCTTCAGGATCTCCCGGAGGGGCTCGATGGCGATGACGATGAGGAAACTGGCCACCATCAGGTGGGTGAAGGGCGGGGTCGTTTCCGCGGAGAACAGCCTCAGGATCGCCCAGGCCATCAGGGTGAGCGTGATCGTGATGATCGCCAGGAACAGCGTCCGGGCCATGATCTCCCGGAGCTCCGCCATCTGGGTATGGGTGACGAACATCAGGACGAAATAGAGCAGGACGGCGATGAAGATGTTGGAGAGGGGCGGGAACGCTCCGTGGAGGTGCTGGAACAGGTCCGCCATGCTCAGGAGAAACGCGGCCGTGCAGGCCAGCGTCAGGTAGAGAAACCGCTTCTTCTCCGGTCCCGCCATGCGGCGGAGGGTGAAAAGGATCAGGGCCGCCAGGCAGACCAGCAGGATCCCGATGACGTAGATTTCCAGGGCCAGGGTGAAGGAGTAGCGCTCGCGGAACGGCGTGAAGGACGCCGCGCCGAGGGCGAGGCTGACCAGGGCCGTCACGGCCGCGTCCCGCCGGCGGAGGACGCGCCGGTCCTTCACGAGGTTCTGAAAGAAGGCCACCGCCAGGGGCGGGATTCCCAGGAGTCCCAGAAAGGAGACGGCGTTCCAGAATTCGGCCGGCGTCACCTGCCCGAAGAACTGACCCCACTTGTGCAGGAAGACCGTGAAGCAGAGGGCCGCGAAGGACAGGAGGATCGGCCCCCTGTCTCTCCGCAGGAGAATGGAGATGCTGATGATCAGCGAAACGGCTGCCAGAGTGAATATTTCCATGGTCGCAAGGATATCCGCCGGGGAACCCGGCATCCGGGAGCATGATAGGTGCAAATGGGGGATGACGTCAAGGCGGAGGACGGAACCGCCCGCGTTCGCGGGCTGCCGGGACGCCCCGACCGTGCGGATGGGAAACGATACCCCGCCGCTGCCGTGGGAAGGAGACGCCCGGGAGAGGCGTACAGTTCGGCGGCGGCGGGGTCGTGATTACCTTCAGGCCCTCTCGGCTCCCTCGCCCGGAATGGCGTACCGGAAGCAGCTGTCGGACTGGTAGAACAGGCTGAACCGCTCAATCTTCCTGGGTTCCGTGATTTTCTTAGCCCGGACCTTCACCTGGATCGGCATCATGCTGAGCTCCATGTCGCCGAAATAGAGGTTGTCCAGGCTGAACCAGCCGTACATGACCGGAGCCTCTCCTTCTTCCATCGCCTGGCTGTCGGTCCGCCACAGCTGCTCGATGCCGGTGTCGGGTTCCGCGTAGTAGAAGACGCCGTCATTCTCCACCCGGGTGGAGATCCGCTCCCGTCTCTCGACCGGTCTGGACACTGCGCTCCCGGCCACTCTTTTCTTTCTCATGACACCCTCCTTGGTTCGAAGCATGGTTTGGAGATGCAAAATTCCCTTTGCCTTTTCCCGTACAGGATCCATGCCAAGGCCGCCGATGCCGGTGCCATTTTGTAACTGTCCGGATTGCCGCCGCTATTCATGGGGCCGACGTTTGGAGCCGGACGATTTCCCGGCCCCCGGTGCGTAAATCATTACGCGGTGCGTACGGGAGTGCGCAGGATTGGCGCGGCCGGAGCCGCCTTTGCGGCGGCCCCGGAATCGTTCACTTCCCGCGGTGAAACCGGCCGGATATTCCGGATTCGTAGCGCCGCCGTCCGGGGGGAGAGGGACGGGCCGGCCAGGTCCGTGGTTCCCGTTTCTGCTGATGGGCCGCCCGATTATTCCCCTGTGAGAACGGTTTGTTCGCCGGCGCCGCCGCCCGTGTTGACCCGCGCTGGCATGGATGGTGCTTTGGGGGCGGTCAAATCCATCCCGATGGAGGTTGCCGAGATGCGGGATTCATGCATCGCCGTTGTATTTCCCGGACAGGGGTGCCAGCGGCCCGGAATGGGCCGGGACTTTCACGAGGCCTTTGCCGTCAGCCGTCAGGCTTTCGAAGAGGCGTCGGATGCCCTGGGGTGGGATGTGGCGGCCTTGTGCTTTGCCGATGATGAACGGATTCACCGCACGGAGTACACGCAGCCCTGCATCCTCGTGACGGAGACGGCCATGTGCCGGGCCTTCCGCGAAATGACCGGCCTGGACCCAGCCCTCTTCGCCGGCCACAGCCTCGGGGAATTCACCGCCCTGGTGGCGGCGGGCGTGCTCTCGTTGTCCGACGCCGTCCGGATCGTCCGGGAGCGGGGACGGCTGATGCAGAAGGCCGTTCCGGAGGGCGGAGCCATGGTGGCCGTCATCGCGGGCGCCCTGGATCCCGGGGCCGTCCGGCAGGTGCTGGAAGGGCTCCCGGTGGACGTGGCGAACGTGAACTCCCCGCGTCAGATCGTGCTCAGCGGGCTGAAGGAAGGAGTCGAGGAGGCCGTCGCCCGGCTTCGGGACACCCTGGACGGCGAGGGGTGCCGGTTCGTGCCCCTGACGGTGAGCGCCCCGTTTCACAGCCGCTTCATGAAATCCGCGGAGGCCCCCCTCGAATGCGCCCTGCAGGAGGTCCGGTCCCGGATGGTTCCGGAAGCGGCGCCGCGCGTGGCCTCGAATGCCGGAGGCGGCTTTCACGAGGCCTGCGGCGACACCGTGATCCGGAACCTGGTGCGGCAGGTGAGCGGCACGGTCCGGTGGGTGGACAACATGCAGGCCGTGGCGTCCCGGGCGGACTCGATTTTCGAGATCGGGCCGGGGAGGCCGCTCCGTGATTTTTTCCGGGCCCTGGACGTCGGATGCACGTCCGTTTCCACGCTGTCGGCTGTCCGCAGGCTGTGCGAAGCGGAAAACAGCGCCTCCCGCCTGCGGAACGCAACCATGTCATGAATAAGCCGGGCGACCGGAAGAATGGAAGCAAGGAGCGATATGGACTTCAACCTTGACGACAACCAGCAGATGCTCGTGGAATCGGTCCGCCGCTTCGTCCGGAGCGAGATCCTTCCGGGGATCCTCGAAAGGGAGCGGAAGGACGCCTTTCCCTGGGACATCATCCGCAAAATCTGGAACATGGGCATCATGAACCTGACCGTTCCCCCGTCCGTCGGAGGAAGCGGCGTGGACGTCCTCACGGGCGCCCTCATCATCCGAGAGCTCGCCTGCGGTGACGCGGGCATCGCCACGTCGGCCATGTGCAACGACCTGGCCAACGCCGTCATCGCCTTTCACGGGAGCCCACAGCAGCAGGAGCGTTTCCTCGGACCCTTTGTCGGAGCGCCCCTGCTCGCGTCCTTCTGCCTGACGGAGCCCGGTGCCGGGTCGGACAACTCGGCCATGTCGACATTCATCCGCAAGGAGGAAAACGGCGGCTATCGCCTCAACGGCACCAAGTGCTTCATCACCAACGCGTCCCATGCCTCCCAGTTCACGGTCTTCTGCAAACTGGAAAAGCCCGCCGGACGCTTCCTGTCCTGCGTGATCGTACCGCTCCCGGAGGCGCCGGGGGAGGGGGACGGCGGGACGCCTGAGCGGAGGGAGATCGACCTTCCGGGAGGGGGCCGCGTCACCGTCGGGAAGCCCGAGGACAAGCTGGGCATCCGGCTGTCGAACACGGCGTCCGTGACGTTCGAGGACGTGGTCGTCCGGGCGGACCAGGTGATCGGGGACCGGAGGCTCGGCTTTTCTTATATTGTCGATGTACTCGACTACGCCCGGCCGATGGTGGCGGCCATCGCCCTCGGCACGGCGCGCCGCGCCCTCGACCTGACCCTGGCCTACACGCGGGAGCGCAAGCAGTTCGGCAGCCGCATCTGCGACCTCCCGGTGGCCCGGGAGACCCTGGTGGCAATGTGGAAGAAGACGGAGCTGGCGGAGCTGGCCCTCCTGAAGGCCGCTGTAAAAGTCCAGGAGCGGGCGTCCGACCGTGGTCTCTACGCTTCCCTGGCGAAAAACGCCGCGGCGGAGGCGGCCCTGTACTGCTCCGCGGAGGGCCTGCATCTGCACGGCGGTTACGGGTTCACGAACGAGTACGAGATCGCCAAGCTCGCCCGGGACGCCCATATCCTCGACATCTACGAGGGCGTCCGGGAGGTTCAGCACATGATCATGGGCCGGGAGATCGTCTGATGCCTCTGTATCTGCACGGCCTGGGACACTTTCACCCGGAGAACGAAATCACCAACCGGTTCCTGGAGGAGCTGGACATCGGCACCACGGAGGATTGGATCCTGGAGCGGGTGGGAATCCTCTCCAGGCGGACGATCCTGCCGCTGGACTATATCCGTGAGACGAAGAACCGGGACATCCGGGAGGCCTACGACGCAGCGCCCTTCGGGAATGCCAGGACGGGAGCCCTGGCGGCCCGGATGGCCATCGAGCGGGCCGGGATCACGCCCGGGGACATAGGCCTGGTGATCTCCGGCGGCTCCGCCCCGGACTCCCTGACCCCGGCGGAGGCGGCGAGCATCGCCGGCATGCTGGGAATCGACGCCCCCTGCTTCGATCTCAACTCCGCCTGCACGAGCTTCGGCATGCAGGTGGCCTTCATCTCCCGCATGGATCCCGGGCAATTGCCGGATTACGTCCTCCTGGTCAACCCGGAGAACCTGACGCGCTCCGTCGACTACTCGGACCGGGCCACGGCCGTCCTGTTCGGGGACGGAAGCGCGGCGGCCGTTCTTTCCGCGACGGTTCCCTCGCGGACGGCCGTCGAGGGCTGCGAGTCCTGTTCAAAGCCCTCGGCCTGGGAAAAGGTGAGCATACCCCGGACGGGCCATTTCACCCAGGACGGGAACGCCGTCCAGGGGTTTGCCATTCGCCGGACCACGGAGTCCCTCCAGGGCATGCGCCGCGAGGGAGCGGAGAACGGCGGCCGCCTGCTCTTCGTCGGCCACCAGGCCAACCTGGGGATGCTGCAGACCGTCTGTACCCGGGCGGGAATCCGGGAAGACGACCACTGGCACAACGTGGAGCATTTCGGAAACACGGGTGCGGCGGGGGCACCTTCGGTCCTCAGCCAGCGCTGGGAAGACCTCCGGCCGGGGGACCGGGTTGCCGTGGCGCTGGTGGGCGCCGGCCTGACCTGGACCTCCATGGAGCTGCATGTGAGGGGGACCGCATGACCTATCGGGAATTCATGGAACGGAGCCGCTTCGACCTGGAGCACCTGCTGGCTTTCGCCCACGGCAACCTGGTGGAGGACCCGCCGGCGGGATTCGACGCCCGCCTGCCCGCCCCGCCGTTTCTCATGATGGACCGCATCCTCTCCATCACGGCCGGCGGTCGCGGGGGGCGCATCGTGGCGGAGCAGGACATCCGCCCGGATACCTGGTACTTCCAGTGCCACTTCCGGAATGACCCGGTGCAGCCGGGCTGCCTTGGCGTGGACGCGATCTGGCAGCTCCTGGGATTCTTCTGCGCCTGGCGCGGCGGCCTGGGATCGGGCCGGGCCCTGGGGTGCGGGGAGATCGACTTTGGCGGCCAGATCCGTCCCTACAGCCGCCTGGTCCGCTACGAGATTGACGTGAAACGCTTTTCCCGGCTCAAGGAGTCGGAGGCGAGCATCGTAATCGGGGACGGAACCGTCTTCGTGGACGGGGAGCCGGTGTACCGGGTCGCCGGTGCACGGACGGGACTGTTCCGGGACATCGCCTACCGGGACTATCCACACCGCTCTACCCGGTCGGCAGGGGGAACGGCAAAAGGAGGAACGGTATGAACATGAACGGAAAACCGGTGGCCATCGTGACCGGGGGCGGGACGGGCATCGGCGCGGCCTGCTGCCGCGCCCTGGCCGCCGACGGCTTCTGCGTGGGGGTCCACTACCGCAGCAGCATCACCCCGGCGATGCAGCTCATCGAGGAGATGGGCGATGGCTTTCTTCTCCACGCCGACCTGGCCGACCCGGAGCAGGTGGAGGCCATGGTCCGGAAAATCAAGGAGATCGCCGGGAAGGTGGACGTCCTGGTGAACAACGCCGGCGTTTCCATCAACGCGCCGATCCACGGGATGAACCTCGACCAGTTTGACGCCCAGCGGTCCCTGATGCGGGGGATCTGGTACTTCACCAAGCGGGTGATCCGCCTGTTCATGCTGCGAAACGGCGGCGGGCGCATCATCAACATCTCCAGCGTCGTCGGGTCCACGGGGAACGCCGGCCAGATCGCCTACTGCATGGAAAAGGCCGCCATGGACGCGTTCACGCGCTCCCTGGCGAAGGAGTGCTCCGGGAGAAACATCCTGGTCAACTCCGTGGCCCCCGGGTTCATCGAGACGGACATGACCGCGGGCCTCCCGGAGGAGGTCCGGACGAAGATCCTGGCGGACATTCCCCTGGAGCGGATGGGCCGTCCCGAGGAGGTCGCCGAGGTCATCTCGTTTTTGTCCCGCAGGGGCTCCTACGTGACCGGCTCGGTGATTCACGTCAACGGGGGGCTCTATGGCGGCTGATGCGCTTCTTCGGGCCCGGGTGCTGGAGGCCGTGCCGCAGCGCCCGCCGTTCCGCTTCATCGACAACATCCACGAGCTGGACGAGAACCGGATCGTGGGCTCGTACCGCTTCCGGGCGGACGAGTTCTTCTATGCCGGGCATTTCCCGGGCCGTCCGGTCACGCCCGGCGTGATCCTCGTGGAGGCCATGGCCCAGGTGGGAGTGGTCGCCCTGGGGCTGTCCCTGGCGATGACGGACGGCCGGGAGGGCACCGGGTCCCTGACGACCCTCTTCACCCTGGTGGAGGGGGTGGAATTCAAGGGAGTGGTGCATCCCGGGGAGCGGGTCGTGACGGTGGGGGAAAAGATCTACTTCCGCAGGGGGACCCTGAAGTCCAGGGTCGCCATGACGCGGGAGAACGGGGAGGAAGTCTGCTCCGGCATCCTGGCCGGAATGGGGGTGGTGCTACATGAAGCGTAGGGTGGTTGTCACGGGGATCGGGGTGGCCGCGCCCAACGGCCACGGGCTCCCCGCCTTTGAGAAGGCGCTCCGGGAGGGCGTCTCCGGCATCCGGTTCATCCCGGAGCTGAAAGACCTGAATTTCGCCTGCCAGGTCGGCGGGGTCCCGCAGGATTTCGACCAGATCCGGAAGCGTTATTTCGATTTCGAGAAGCTGATGTCCATGAACGACAACATCGGCTACGCCTCGGTGACGGCCGTGGACGCCTGGCGGGATGCCGGCTTCGATCTGCCCGAGTCGGGTGACGACCGGGTGGACTGGGACACCGGGGCGATCGTGGGCTGCGGGATCGGCGGCATGGACACCATCGCCCGGAGCGTGGTTCCCACGGTCAACGAGGGAAAGGTGCGGCGGCTGGGAAGCCGGATCGTGGAGCAGGTGATGAACAGCGGGACCAGCGCGCGAATCGCGGGCCTGCTGGCCCTGGGGAACCAGGTGACATCCAACTCGTCTGCCTGCAGCACGGGAAACGAGGCGATCATCGAGGCCGTCCAGCGCATCCGGGCCGGGCTCGCGAAGCGGATGCTGGCGGGCGGATCCGAAGGGGCATCGCCCTACATCTGGGCGGGTTTCGACGCCATGCGGGTCATCTGCCGGAAGTTCAACGAGACACCCGAGGCGGCGTCACGGCCCATGAGCGAGTCCGCGGCGGGCTTCGTTCCCGGCTCCGGGGGCGCGATCCTGGTCCTCGAGGACCTGGAGACCGCCCGGGAGCGGGGGGCGCGGATCTATGCGGAGATCCTGGGCGGCGCCGTCAACTGCGGGGGGCAGCGCATGGGGGGCAGCATGACCGCGCCCAATCCAGAGGGCGTCCGGAACTGTATCCGGATGGCCGTCCGGGACGCGGGCATCCGCCCGGAGGAGATCGACGCCGTCAACGGCCACCTGACGGCCACCTACGCGGACCCCGTGGAGGTGGCCAACTGGTCCGAGGCGCTCGGCCGGGGGCCGGGGGATTTCCCCTGGATCCAGTCCACCAAGTCCATGATCGGCCACTGCCTCGGGGCGGCGGGGGCCATCGAGTGCGCCGCTGTGGCGCTTCAGCTCAAAAGGGGGTTTCTGCACCCGTCCCTGAACTGCGAGGACGTCCATCCCGGCATCGAGGCCTACGGGCACCGGATTCCCCGGGAGTGCGTCGAGGACATGGATCTCAGGACCTTCGCCAAGGCCGGGTTTGGCTTCGGCGACGTCAACAGCTGTCTGATATTCAGAAAATGGGAGGAAAACGGAAGTCATGAGTGAACAGGAAATTTTCGCAAAAATGATTGAGATTTTAAGACCTTATGTGAAAGACGCGTCGCTCCTCGGCGGGGCGACCGCGGCCACGCATATTCTCGACGACCTGAAGGTCAACTCGGCCCGGCTCGTGGACGTCATCATCGGCTGCGAGGACGCCTTCGGGATCACCATCGAGGACGACGAGGCGGACGGCATCCGGACCATCGGCGACGCGGTAACGCTCATCCTGCGGAAAAAGGAATGAACGGCGGCGACGCCTGCGGGGCGTGCCTGAGAAGGCAGGAGGCCCGGGGGCGCCTGGCGTCCCTCGTCATTGGCCCCCTGTTCTTCCTCGCCATGCGCCTCCTCGGCTACCGGGTCCAGGGGCTCCCGGAGATCCGCCGCCGGTGGGCCGCGCTTCGGCAGGAGCACCCGGGGCCGTGGCTCGTCTGCGCCAACCACCTGACCCTGATCGACTCGCTGGTCGTGTCGTACGCCCTCTTCTCCCTGACGGATCACGTCCGCCGGTTCCGGGCGGTTCCCTGGAACCTGCCGGAGGAGAAAAACTTCGGCGGGTCGCGCCTCCTGGCCGCGATCTGCTACCTTGCCAAGTGCATCCCCGTGCAGCGCGGCGGGGACCGGGACAGCGTGCGGGCCGTGATGGAGAAGTGCCTTCGGCTCCTCAAGGGGGGACGGACGATCCTGATCTTCCCGGAAGGCGGGAGATCCCGGAGCGGGCGGGTGGATCCGGCGCAGGTCTCCTACGGTGTCGGCAGGCTTCTCGGCGAGTCGCCGGACGCCTGTGTCCTCTGCCTCTATGTGCGGGGCGACGGACAGGATTCCTGGAGCGATTATCCCCGCTTCGGGGAGCGCTTCACGGTGCGCATGGAAGTCCTGATTCCCCGGGCAGAGGGGGAAGGGCTCCGCCGCCAGCGGGCCTATGCCCGGCAGATCATAGAAACCCTTGCCGGGATGGAGGAGGAGACCCTTGGCCTTTGTGGGGAACGATGTCGTCGACCGGGGGGACCCGGCGAACCGGGGAAAGAGCCGGGACGCCAGGTTTCTGGACAAGGTCTTCCATCGGGAGGAGCAGGAATTCATTCGTTCGTCCGCTGACCCTGACGGCGCCCTGTGGGTGCTCTGGGCGGTCAAGGAGGCCGCCTGGAAGGCCGCCGTGAAGACGGCCCCGGAGAGTGAGCGGGGCTGGAAAGGGATCCGGATCCGCCTGGGTCGGGAATGCCCGGAGCCTCCCAGCGGGATGCCGGATTGCCGGATGCTTCCGGAAAAGGAAGGATCGCACGGCCCTCCCTGGGAGGCCGCACGGACCGGCGTTGCAGAGACATTCGCGGGACCGGTGTCTTTTGACGTCCGGCAGCGGGGCGACTGTATTCACGCCGTCGGCCTCTTCGGCCCGTCTGAACGGATCCTCTGGCAGGCCGGCCTGATGTCCGCCCGGGGCGGTCTCATTTACTGTTTGAACATTCTTCTGGACCTGGCAGACGGTGAGGCGGTCATCCATCGAGCACTGGGTCCGCAGGGGCTCCTGCCGCCCCGGCTGTTCATCCGGGGTGAGCCATCGGGCATCGATATCAGCCTGAGCCATGACGGGCGGTTTGCGGCCTGGGCGCTCCGGACGCCGCCGGTCATCCTTTGTTGCGGACGTGCCGGTGACCGAACGGGCTCTCGTGATCCGGTGGACAACCGAAACGTCCGGACGTTCCGCCCCATGATGGCCTCTTCCCCGCTGCCGCCGGTCGTGCTATAGAGGCGCCGGAGGTTCATCCATGATCATTTGGAGTATGTTTTCCCGCATCGCTCTCGCTTTGGCGTTGCTGATGCTTGTTGCGTCCCTGATTGTATCGTCTTTGTCCGTACGGTTCGTCCTGGCAGCGGTGATGGCGGCGGCGGCTGTCCTGCCCGTGGTCTGCGGGCCCATGCGCTACCGGCTTGTCGGGATCGTGGCCCTCGTGGCCGGAATCGGCCTGGCCTGGTCGCTGTACCCGGCGTTCAAGGGAGATCCCTCCTACGTGAAGGGCAAGGTCGTCCAGGCGGCGGCGTTCGGCATGGAGGTGGCGCGGGCGGCGGACAAGGTGGCCGTGGACTACAACCGCACCCCCTTGAGCCTGCGCGAGCTGGGGCTGGATCTGCCCAAGGGCGCCGTGGCGGATGTGAGCTTCCCGAAAGACGGAACCATCCTGCTTGTCCTCGAGGTTCCCACGCTGTCCGGCTCCGTCCTGCAGTACACTCCCACGGGAATGCCCGGCTCCAGGAAGTGGCGGTGCTCCGGTCCGTCCGTTCCTCCGGAGTTCCTCCCGCCTCAGTGCCGGGAGAGCGTGAGTCAAAAACCCTGAGCGGCCGCTCCGGGCGTCCCTGCCGCCATCCCCTTTTCCCTCAAAAAGGGGCGCAACGATTCCCCCGTCCTGCCTCTGAAGCTCTATCCCGCGAAAGACCGGCATGTCTGTCCTTATGGAAGCAAAAGTCCATATGCTGACACGATAAGCCGGTCCGGAATGACCCGAATCGGAAACAACCAAGCATAATCAATTCGTTATCAATTGGCGGGAGGGTGGCGGCCATTGGCACCAATCCTGCACCGTTTCCATCCGTATTGCCGTTGACAGTCAGATTTCCCGCATCAATTCGATTTCGGAAGGGGATGAGCGCCATGATGAGCGGGGCCGATTACGTAAAGTCACTCGAGGCCATGAACTCGACGGTGTTCATCTATGGCAAGCGCGTCGAGCGCTTCTGGGAGCATCCGGTCCTCAAGCCCGCCTTCCATTGCCTCCGCGAGACCTTCGATCTGGCCTCCGACCCGTCCAGGGATCCAGAACTCCATTCCCTGCTGGTGACGGAGAGCCCCCTCACGGGAGGGACGATCAGCCGGTTCCTCCACGTCGTCCAGTCCCGGGATGATCTGCTGGCCCGGATGAAGATGCAGCGCGCTCTGATGCGCCACACGGGGGGCTGCTTCGGCGGGCGCTGCGTCTCGGGCGCGGTGATCAACGCCCTCTGGTCCGTCACCTGGGACGTGGACCGCGAATCCGGAGGAAAGACGCAATACCACGACCGTTTCCGGGCCTTCATGAAGGAGGCCCAGGAGAAGGACCTGGTGGTCATGGGGAACATCACCGACGCCAAGGGCGACCGTTCCCTGCCTCCCCACCGCCAGGCCGATCCGGATCTGTATGTGCGGATCGTCGAACGCTACGCCGACGGGATCGTCGTCAACGGCGCCAAGCTTCAGCAGTCCGGCGCCCCACTGGCCCACGAGCGCCTCGTGGTGCCGACCACGGCCCTGGGACCCAACGACGAGGCCTACGCCGTGGCCTTCGCCGTCCCCGGCGACGCCAAGGGGGTCATTCACGTCAACGACTCGGCCTGCGCCAATGCCAAGTTCATGGCCATGCGGCCCGAGGACATCGGCAACGCCACCTTCGGCATGCACCAGAGCGCCCATGTCCTGTTCGACCATGTCTTCGTCCCGAACGACCGGGTCTTCCTGTGCGGCGAGGTCAAGGCCACCCGCGACCTGGTCCATCGCTTTTCCGACTTCCAGAGGTTCGCCTCGGCGACTTGCCGGTCGGGCTACATCGACCTCTGCATCGGAGCCGGGATGGCCCTGGCGGACTACAACGGCGCGGCCGGTTTCGGCCACATCCGGGACAAGCTGGTCGACATGAGCGTGGACAGCGAGACCCTCTACGGGCTCGTGGCCGGATCGGCTGCCCTGGCGACGGAACTGCCCTCGGGGGTTTTCCTGCCGGAGACCTTTTCCGTCAATGCCGCCAAGCTTTATATGAACGAGGCGATCCTGAAGGCCGGCCAGCGGCTGGCCGAGATCGGAGGTGGGATCCTGGTGACCCGGCCCTCCTCGGTGGACCTGGAGATCCCCGGAGTCGGGGAACTTCTGGCAAAGTATCACCAGGGGCGTGCGGGTGTCGCCGTGGAGGACCGCCTGAAAATGGCCCGTCTCTGCGAGTCCCTTTCGGGACTGGCCGCCCTGACGCCGATCCTGTCTGTCATTGCGGCGGGTCCGCCGGCGACGCAGAAGCTCAATTTCCGGCTCCTGACGGACTTCGCCCGGGACAGGAGGGCCGCGGAGCGCCTGGCCGGGATCGGCGGGGGATCATAATCAGCATGAACGTGCGACGGGGACCGCTTCCCGGCGCCGCAACCAACGGCCATCGCGTCCCCGGAGTTGGATCCGGGCCGGAAGACCCGGGGGGCCGGTGAGAAAGGAATCCCATCCATGCAGTTCAAGCTCACGAAGGAACAGGAACTGATCCAGCGGGCCGCCCGGGAATACGCCGAGAAGACGGTGGCACCCCAGGTGGAGACCGTCCTGGAGACCGGCAAGGTGCCCGATTCGATCTTGCGGGATCTCAAGGAACTCGACTTTTTCGCCATCCCCGTTCCCGAGGAATACGGTGGAGCCGGCGCGGGCTATTCCAGCTACACCCTGGTCCTGGAGCAGCTGGCACGGGTGCTGCCGGCCCTGTCGGTCATCATCTCGGTGAACAACGTCGGCCTGGCGGCCATCCAGAACTTCGGAACGGAGGAGCAGAAGAAACGATACCTTCCCCAGGGTGGACGGGGAGACGGTATCCTGTCCTTTGCATTCACGGAGCCGGGGACCGGCTCCGATCCCAAGCAGCTCACGACCACGGCGGAGCGGAAGGGCGACACCTTCGTGCTCAATGGAACGAAGCGCTTCATCACCAACGCCGGCTTCCCCGGACCCATCGTCGTCGTCGCGAAGGAGAGCGACACCGGGGCCGTCAGCGGCTTCCTCTTCGACAAGTTCATCGAGGGGTACACCGTCTCGGAGCCCTGGAAGAAAATGGGCGCTCCCGGGGGGCCCCTCTACGATGTGTACCTGAAGGACGTCGTCGTTCCCGCGGAGAGCATGCTCGGCGGGCCAAACATGGGGTTCTGGGTCCTGAAAGTGGCCCTGGCGCTGGGCAAGATCGGCATCAGCTCCATCTTCCTGGGCTGTATGCTGGCGGCCTACGAGGAGGCCCTCAAGTACGCCACCCAGAAGACCCACCGGGGCCAGCCCATCGTAAAGTTCCAGTCCATCCAGACGGCCATCTCCGACATGGCCATGAAGTACGAGGCGTCTCGCTGGATGACCTACCGGATCGGCTGGCTGGCGGATCAGGCGAAAGACAAGGGGGACATCCTGAAGGATTCGGCCATGACGAAGATTTTCGTCACCGAGGAGGCGGTGGACGTGGCCCGGATCGCCATGAACGTCCACGGCTCCTACGGATTGATGCAGGATTATAAGATGTCACAGATCTGGAAAGATGTTATCTTCGGACCCCAGGTGGAAGGCGTGTCCCCCCTCCTGAAAGTTCTCGTGGCGGGGGAGATCCTCCGGGGCTGAGCCGGGGTCCGGTCCCCTCCGGTTCCCCGGAGAGAACCGGAAGCGGTCAGATACGAAAAGCAGGCTTCGCCGGAATCCGGGAACAGGGCGCGCCGGCCGTGAACCCCGAGGGGGCGGCCATCCGCCGGACGCGGACGGATTTTGGATGAAGCCGTGAACGATTGCGGTTTCCTGCGACGCGGGTCCCCCTCCCTCCCCCGGGAGATGGGGGACCCATCCCAAACCAATCACTCGACGGAAAGGCATGGACAAATTCGACGTCATCATCGTCGGCGCGGGGCTGTCGGGCCTCGCGGCCGCCTATACCCTGGTCCGGGAGGGAGCCGAGGTGCTCGTCCTGGAGCGGGGGGACTACGCCGGGGCGAAAAACCTGACCGGCGGGCGCCTCTATCTCAATCCGGTGCGGTCCCTGCTTCCGGAACTGCTGGAAAAGGCGCCCCTGGAGCGGGGGATCGTCCGGGAGGACATCTGCCTGCTTGGAAAGACCGGCTCCTTCACCGGGAGCTATGACGCCCGGTCCGGCCCGGCCGGGCCGCCGCAGAGCGCGACCGTTCTCCGGGCCCGCTTCGACCGCTGGCTGGCGAAGGAAGTGGAGCAGCAAGGGGTTCCGGTGGTCACGAAGAGCGCCGTGGAGGACCTGATCCTCGAGAACGGCCGGGTCAAGGGCATCGTCGTGACGGGCGAGGAGATCGGTGCCGACGTGGTCCTCGCCTGCGACGGCGTCCTGTCCCTGACGGCGGAGAAGGCGGGCCTCCGAAGCCCCGGGCATCCGGAGCATTATGCCGTCGGCATCAAGGAGATCATCGAACTCGACGAAGGCGTCATCGACGACCGCTTCAACGTCTCCCCCGGCGAGGGGGCGGCGCGGCTTTTCCTCGGGGAGGCCACGCAGGGCCGGTTCGGGGGAGGGTTCCTCTATACGAACCGGACGAGCCTCAGCATCGGGATCGTCCTGGGTATCGACGTTCTGGGGGGCGCCCCCGGCGAGCCCACGGCGCCGGAGATCTTCGACGCCTTCAAGAACCGGCCGGAAATCCAGTCCCTCATCCGCGGCGGCCAGACCGTGGAGTACGGCGCCCACGTGATTCCGGAAGGCGGGATGGCGGGCGTCGGCAGGCTTTGCGGCGACGGCATCCTGGTGGCGGGGGACGCCGCGGGATTCGCCCTCAACACGGGGCTCATCGTCCGGGGCATGGATTACGCCCTGGCATCGGGCTACTGGGCCGCCCGGGCCGTCCTGGAGGCGAAGGGGCGGAACGATTTCAGCGCCGCCTCCCTGGCCTGCTACGAGGCGCTCCTTCGGGACAGTTTTGTACTCAAGGATTTTGAGACGGCCCGCCACGCCCCGGAGGCCCTCCGGAACCCGCGCTTCTACGGCCGCTACCCGGATCTCGCCATCGGCATCTTCGAAGACCTGTTTGCCGTTCCCGAAGGCCCCAAGGACAAGCTCTTCTCCACCGTCCGGCGGCATCTGCCCCTGCGGGAGATCCTGGCCGTCCTCCGGGACATGAAAGGCATGGTGAAGATATGAGCGACGCCCAGGGCCTCAAGGAAAAGCTGGGGAAAGACGTCTTCAAGCCCGGGGCGGACAGGCACATCGCCATCCGGCCGGGCCGGGAAAAGGATCCGAGGCTGCTGCGGGCCGTGGCGCTCTGTCCCTCGGGGCTCTATTCCCGGGGGGACGACGGGGCGGTGACCCTCACCCTGGAGGGATGCCTCGAGTGCGGAACCTGCCGGATCGCCTGCGGTCCGGAGGTCCTGGAGTGGTCCTATCCGCCCGGGGGGGCGGGTATCCAGTTCCGGTTCGGGTAGGACGGGACGAAGTCATTCCCCTCCGGCGGGGCTGTCAGGGGGATCCTTTTTCAACCATCGCCGCGTTTCCTCGCGGTCGATCCTTTCACAAAGCGAGTTGCCATGAATATTCTCATTGCCATGAAGCAGGTGCCGGACCTGCAGCAGGTCCGTATCCGGGACCGCAGGCCCGTTCTCGACGATGTACCCCTCCTGATGGGAGACATCGACCGCAGTGCCCTGGCGGCGGCGGTCGCCCTGCAGGAAGCCGCGGCGGGGAAGAAGATCGTTCTTTCCGCCGGGGACGGAAACCTGGAAGACACGGTCAAGGAAGCCCTGGCGGCTGGAGCCGACGAGGCGGTCCTGGTGATCGACGATCGTCTCCGGGATGCCGAGAGCGCGTTTTCGGCCTGTGCCCTGGCCGAGGCGATCCGGCGCACCGAAGACGTCGGCCTGGTCCTCTTCGGCGAGGGGAGTGCCGACAACTATTCCGGCCAGGTCATGTCCCGCGTCGCCGGGCTTCTGGGCTGGCCCCAGGCGGGGTATGTGCGGGAGATCCGCCTGGAGGACGGGAAGGCCGTCCTGACACGCTCCCTGGAAGACCGCGAGGAGATCCTGGAGGTGGACCTGCCGGCGGTGGTGAGCGTCGTGTCCGAGATCGCCCAGCCCCAGACGCCCTCCGTGACGGCGATCCTAAAGGCCGGCCGGAAGCCGAAGACGGTCTGGAGCCTTGCCGACCTGGGCCTGGACGGACCGCAGCGGGCGGCCGTGGAGACCCTGGACCAGCTGGCTCCCCAGAGCGAGCGGAAAAAAGTGATCCTGAAGTCCGTGGAGGAGCTGATGGACGTCCTCCGTTCAAAGGAGAAATCGTGAAAAACATTCTCGTATACAGCGACCGGCCGGCGACGGCGGCGGAACTGGTCTCGGCGGGACTGCTCATATGCGCCGCAACGGGGGGAACGCTCCGGGCCGTGTCCGTGAACGATGCGGACCTTTCCGCCTTCCTGGCGGCACGGGGGATCGACGTCCTGGAGATCCGTACGGAGGGAGATCCGGTGGCCGATGCGGCGCAAATGGCCGCGGCCTTGAAGGAGGCGGCGGATCAGAGCGGCGCGGGGATCATCCTCCTGTCATCGGGCCGCCGGGGGAAGGAGATCGCCGGCCGCCTTGCCCAGGAGATCGGGGCGGGCTGCCTGACCGACGTGGGCCGGTTGGACGTCGCCGCCGGCCGGATTACCGGCGTGCGGTACGCCCTGGGAGGGGCCACGGAGGTCTTTCAGGCGGTGGCGACGGAACGGCAGGTCCTGGCCCTCCGGCCGGGCGTCTTTCCCATGGCGCCGGAAGGAGCGCCCGGGGCCGTTCAATCCCTGGAGGTGCGGCTGCCGGCACCCCGGGTCCGCCTGCGCGGCGTGAACGCAAAAGCGGGTGACGGCGCCGACATTGAGAAGGCCGAGGTGCTCGTCATTGTCGGGCAGGGCCTGGCGGACCGGGAGGAACTGGTCCTGGCGGAGCGGATCGCCCGGGGACTCGGCGGAGAGGTGGCCTGCACGAAGCCCGTCGCCACGGACCGCCGCTGGCTTCCGGAGGACCGGATCGTAGGCCTCTCGGGCAAGGCATGCCGACCTTCCCTGGCTCTTCTCCTGGGCGTGTCCGGACAGGTCCAGTTCACCGTCGGGATCCGCGACGCCGGGACGATCGCCTCGATCAACCGCGACGACCAGGCACCCGTGACATCCCTGTCCGATTATTTCCTGCCGGCGGACCTGAAGACGGTCCTGCCGGAACTGGCCGGGAAGTTTTCGCCTCCCTGAGGCGGCGGGAAGACAAGAAAGGGGGGTAACGGATCCAGGCTCGAATGTCGCTTTCCATGCCGGCGGCTCAGGGGGGCCCCGGTTGAAACCACCGCATCGCGGAAAAGGAGGGGAAACCATGAGAGAGAAAGCGGTCATTACAGCGGCCATCACCGGGAGCATCCACACTCCCACCATGTCGGAATACCTGCCCGTCACGCCGAAGCAGATCGCCGACGACGCCGTCCGGGCCTACGAGGCAGGGGCGGCGGTCGTGCACGTCCACGCCCGGAACCCGGAAACCGGCATGCCGGTGCCGGACGTGAACCTCATGAAGGAGATCATCACCAGCATCAAGAGCCGCTGCCCCGTCGTGATCTGCATTACCACCGGCGGCGGGCTTGGGATGACGGTGGAGCAGCGGGTGGCGCCCGTCAGCCTCTACAAGCCCGAACTGGCCTCGTTCAATGCCGGCTCCGTCAACTTCGCCCTCTTCCCCGCGGTCGGGCGATTCAAGGACTGGAAGTATGACTGGGAGACGAAGTACCTCGCCATGTCGGAGGACTTCATTTTCCCCAACACCTTCAAGACCATGCGGGAATACTGCGGCCACTTCGCCGAGAACGGGACCAAGCCGGAGTTCGAGATCTACGACTCCGGGATGGTCGACAACGTGGCCTGGCTGATCCAGGCGGGGTATGTAAAGAAACCCGTCTACGTCCAGTTCGTCCTGGGCATCCTGGGCGGCCTGTCGCCGAGCCCGGAGAATCTGATGTTTCTCGTCGAGCACGCGAAGCGCCGCCTCCAGGAGTTCGAGTTCTCCGTCTGCGTCGCCGGCCGGGCCCAGTTCCCGATCTGCACCCAGTCGCTCCTCTTGGGCGGCAACTGCCGGGTGGGCCTGGAGGACAACCTCTGGCTGGAGAAGGGACGCATGGCGAAAAGCAGCGGCGAGCAGGTGGAAAAGATCGTCCGCATGGCCCGGGAACTCGGCATCGATGCCGCCTCCCCCGACGAGGCCAGAAAGATCCTGGGGCTGAAAGGGATCGACAAGGTTAATTACTGACGACCGCTGCCGAAGACGGTGCCGCTTTCGACATTTCCGTCTTTTTGCAGAGAATCAGGAGCGAGTGGGAGGCCAGGCATGTGGGAGCAGGGCTTCCCTCGCGCTCAGGAGCGTTTTTTCGACCCTGCATCGTCTCGCTCCGCTGCAAAGTCATAACTCGCGCCTGGGGGCGCTCAGACAGATGACTTTGCGGGCGCTGCGCTGCGACGGCAGGGTGCCCCGAAAAAGCCGCTATTCGCGCTCCGGGAAGCCCCCCCTCCCCGACCAAGGTTCGCGGGGGCGCGACCGGGGGTTTCCAGAGGAGGAATTGGAACATCCCTGCCGGAGGCATGGGACGGGCTGTTCAAAAATGCTCGGATGCAAGGCCCCCGAAATCCTGAGCCGTGAGTCGTACCCTGGTCGAGGGGAATCAGGCATCGGACTCCCCCCCCCCCCCCCCCCCCCCATTTGATTCCATCGGATTGTTGGACGACACCATCAGACGGTATGGCATCGACGGCTGTCTTGTGATATGAGCGGCAGAATTCCGGCCTGGGGGAGGGCGGATGCGATGCTCGAAAGATGGAAACGGTTCCTGCTGAACCTGGTAACCAGCGGCAGGCACGGAACGCATGAAGTCGAAGCCGCCCGGAAAACGACGCTCCTGTTCACAGGAACGACAGTCGGGATCGTTTTCCTCCTGGTCCAGGGAACCATCTCATATTTCAATTCCATCATCTCCCTCTGTCTCATCGATTACACCCTGGCCTTCCTTCTGCTGCTGATCCTGATTTATGTCCACCGGTCCCGGAACTATTCATTCGGTCTTCATGCAACGATCGGTTTCTACACCATCCTGTGCTGGTACCTGCTGTTCTACGGGGGCGCTTATGAAACGGGGTATGTCTGGTATTATACGTATCCCCTGATCGCCTGTTTCGGGCTGGGAGCCAGGAACGGGGCGATTGCCACGGCGGTTCTAACGCTTCCTGCCCTCATCTTCTTTTCCCTGGATGATCCCCCGGGCATCATCGGCGGCTATACCCTGAATTTCAAGATCCGGTTCCTGAGCTCTTTTCTTCTGGTATCGGCACTGGCTTATTTCGCAGAGAACGTGAGGGAGAAGACCCAGTTCCGCCTGGAGGACATGAACGACGAGCTTAAGCAGGTGGTCTCCGACCTGAAAGCGGCCAAGGAAAAGCTGCGGCAGGCCGGGGAGAATCTCGAAAGACGCGTCGAGGAGAGGACATGGCAGTTGTCCGATGCCAACCAAAAACTGATGCAGGAAATGCAGGAGCGAGCCGAGGTCGAGGAGGCGCTCCGGGTAAGCGAGGAGAAGTACCGTGTCATCGCTGAGAACACGGCGGACATTATATCGTTCCACGACATGAATCTACGCTATACCTACATCAGCCCCTCCGTCCTTCGGCTCCGCGGGTACACCCCCGAGGAGGCCCTGGAGCAGACCCTGGATCGGGTCATGACCCCCGAATCCTTCCGGGTCTGCATGGACGTCTTCGAAGAGGAGGTGGCCCGGGAAGCGGACCGGACTTCCGATCCGGGCAGAATCCGCATCCTGGAGCTCGAGCAGTACCGGAAGGACGGCTCGACGGTCTGGTTCGAGGTGAGTCTCTGCTTCGTTCGGGACGGGCATGGCCGGCCGGTCGGAGTTCTCGCGGTGACACGGGACATCAGCGAGCGAAGGCGGGCGGAATCCGAGAGGAGCCGCCTGGAAGAGCAGTTGCGGCAGGCCCAGAGGCTGGAGTCCATCGGGACATTGGCAGGTGGGATCGCCCATGAATTCAACAACCTGCTGATGGGCATCCAGGGGCAGGCATCGCTGATGCTGTTGGGCATGGAAGATGTTCATCCCCATCACCGGCGGCTGAAGAAGATCGAACAGCAGGTCGCCAGCGGTGCCGACTTGACGAAACAGCTTCTGGGTTTCGCCCGGGAGGGACGATACGAGGTCAAGCCCACCGACCTGAACGAAATCATCGAACAGGCATCCTCCATGTTCGGCCGGACAAGAAGGGACATCACCATTCTGAAAAGGCTCGAAAAGAGGCTATGGACGGTGCATGTGGACCGGGGTCAGATGGACCATATGCTGATGAATCTTTTCGTGAATGCCGGCCAGGCGATGAGCGGGGGAGGAACGCTCACCCTGGAGACGGAGAATCTGTATGCCGGCGGCGGCCATACCGCGCCCGTGGTGGCCGATGCCGGGAGATATGTGAAGATATCGATCGGCGACACGGGGACGGGGATGGATGAAAAGACGCGCAAGCGGGTCTTCGAGCCGTTCTTTACGACGAAAACCATGGGGCGGGGGGCCGGCCTGGGGCTGGCGATGGTTTATGGAATCGTCCGGGGGCACAAGGGGATGATCGATGTGAGCAGTGCACCCGCACAGGGAACGACCTTCGATATCTATCTGCCGGTCATGGAAACGGACGCTGTCGACGTGCGAACCGCCGCGTCAGGAAAGCGGGAGGCGAAAGGGAGAATTCTCCTGGTCGATGACGAGCCGACGGTCCTGGAGGTCAATCGCCGGCAGATTGAGGCGCTGGGATACGAGGTTTATACGGCGGTGGACGGCCGGCAAGCCCTGGACGTTTATGCGAAGAGACAGCAAGAGATCGCCCTGGTGATCCTGGACATGGTCATGCCGGGCCTGTCGGGCGGCGAGACCTTCGACCTGCTCCGGGAGATCAATCCGGAGGTCCGCGTCCTTCTCTCCAGTGGGTACGGCATCGAGGGGCAGGCGCAGCAGATCCTGAACCGCGGCTGCGATGGTTTTCTCCAGAAACCCATTGATTTCGAATGCCTGTCGAGAGAGATGGAGAGAATGCTCGGACGCCGGGAGAAGCATTGAGCACGCTGTTCCCGCGGGGCAGGGCGTTTTCTTCCTCGATGCATACCTCCGTTTTCTTCCCTCCCCGACGACGGATGCCCGCCCGCTCATTCTCTTGACGCAGGAGATCAAATTCCCTATAGTTCATCGGCCTTTCCGGAAGTCCGCGACGTCTCCCCGGGCGTCCGGCCAACCCGGAAGGGGAATGGAACATTCCGAAGGAGCCTTCACCATGAACGAGACAAGCACCCCTCCGCCCACCGACTTCATCCGCGACATCATCGACGAGGACAACCGGACCGATAAGCACGACGGCCGCGTCGCCACGAGATTTCCCCCGGAGCCGAACGGCTACATCCACATCGGCCATGCCAAGAGCGTGTGCCTCAACTTCGGCATTGCCGCCCAGTACGGCGGCACCTGCAACCTGCGGATGGACGACACGGACCCGGAGGGGGAGTCCCTCGAGTTCGTCGAGTCGATCAAGGACGACATCCGGTGGCTTGGGTTCGACTGGGAGGATCGCCTCTTCTTCGCTTCCGACTACTTCGAGGCCCTCTACGACTTCGCCTGGCGGCTGATCGAGGACGGCAAGGCCTATGTGTGCGACCTGACGCCGGATGAGATGCGGGAATACCGGGGCTCCTTCACCGAGCCCGGGCGCGAGAGCCCGGGCAGGAACCGCTCCGTCGAGGAAAACCTGGACCTGTTCTCGAGAATGCGGGCCGGCGAGTTCCCCGACGGGGCCTACACGCTCCGGGCGAAAATCGACATGGCCTCGCCGAACATCGTCATGCGGGACCCCATCATGTACCGGATCAAGCGGGCGCCCCACTACCGGACAGGGGACGAATGGGTGATCTATCCCATGTACGATTTCGCCCACGGCCTATCCGACGCCCTCGAGGGGATCACCCACTCCATCTGCACGCTGGAGTTCGAGAACAACCGTCCCCTTTACGACTGGTTCGTGGAGCAACTCATTCCCGGCGACCGGCCGCGGCAGATCGAGTTCGCCCGCCTGAACGTAAGCTATACCGTCTTGTCCAAGCGCCGCCTCATCGAGCTGGTCACACGGGGTTTCGTGAACGGTTGGGACGACCCCCGCATGCCCACCGTGGCGGGAATGCGGAGGAGGGGCTATACGCCGGCGGCGATCCGGAACTTCGCCGCCGCCATCGGTGTGGCCAAGAACGACAACCTCGTCGACATCGGGCTCCTGGAATCCTGTGTCCGCGACGACCTGAACGAGACGGCTCCCCGGGCAATGGCCGTTCTCCGGCCCCTGAAGGTCGTTCTCGACAACTACCCGGAGGGGGAGACGGAAGAGTTTGACTGTGCCAATCACCCCCAGAAGCCCGAGATGGGCTCCCGGAAAATCCCTTTCACCAGGGTCCTTTACATCGAGCGGGAGGACTTCGAGGAAATCCCCCCGAAGAAGTACAAGCGCCTGGCGCCCGGGAAGGAGGTTCGCCTCCGGAACGCCTACGTGATCCGCTTCGAGAGCATGGTGAAGGACGAGAAGACCGGCGAGATCCTGGAGCTTCACTGCACGTACGACCCGGATACCCGGAGCGGCCCGCCCGCCGACGGCCGCAAGATCGACGGCGTCATCCACTGGGTGTCGGCGGAGCACGCCGTGCCCGCGGAGGTGAGGCTGTACGACCGTCTGTTCACGATTGCCGATCCGGCGGGGGAGGATTACCTGGACCACCTCAATCCGGAGTCCCTCCAGGTCCTGACGGGTTGTTTCGTGGAGCGGTCCCTCGAGGAGGCGCCGGCGGGCGGCAGCCAGCAGTTCGAGCGGATCGGCTACTTCTGTGCGGACATGAAGGATTCCCGCCCCGGGAAACCCGTCTTCAACCGGATCGTGTCCCTCCGCGACACCTGGAGCAAGATCGCCGCCCGGAAATAGGAAGCGGCAAACAGATGGGAGACGGGCGGAAGCCCGGCCCCCGGCCTCTACAGAGGAGCGGATTTCAAATCCGCTCCTCCTACCTTTATTTTTCCCTTTTTACATATCATCAGGCGCGTATGGGAGGCCGGCATGTGGGAGGGGGGGCTTCCCTCGCGCTCAGAAGCGTTTTTTCGACTCTGCATCGTCTCGCTCCGCTGCAAAGTCATAACACGCGCCCAGGGGCGCTCAGACAGATGACTTTGCGGGCGCTTCGTTGCGACGGCAGGGTACCCCGAAAAAGCCGCTATTCGCCTTCCGGGAAGCCCCCCTCACGACCGACGTTCGCGGGGGCGCCACTAGGGTTTCCAGAAGAGCAATCTGAGTAATATCCCATTCTTTTTCTTCCTTGAAAGAGATGGTGTTCTTCGATGGAAGGCCGGCCCAGAGGAGAGAGGCATCCCTCGCCTTCCGGGAAGCCCCCCTCCCCGACCGACGTTCGCGGGGGCGCGACCGGGGGTTTCCAGAGGAGCGATCAGGACATTTTTCCCATCTCTCTTGCCTGACGGACCGTCGACGACGGATCGCGGGAAAAATGGCCGCGACAGCGGAAGCCCCCGTGGCAGCCCCCGCGCCCCGATGCTTGAAAGAGAAGAAATAGCGATCCGGCTTGGAGAGGGAGTGAAGAAAAAGGAAGAGGAACGGATTTGAAATCCGTCCCTCCTTTATCTGGCGCCTGACACGAATCGCTCGAAATCTCCCGCCAGGGCGGCGGAGTGCATGTACAGGTTCGATTCGCAGGGGATGATCGTCGCCTTTGGAAGCGCGGAGGTCAGGCGCCGGATCTTCTCTTCGGCGTGCAGCTTGTCCGTCGATGCCAGGGTGATCGCCACGGGGATGGCGACCGTTTCCAGGTCCTGCCAGATCGTGTAGCCGATGGCGGACTGGGCGGTCCGCTTCAGGCGGTGGGGATCGGCGGTCAGCAGGGTGTCACGGTAGCGCTGGAGCTGCTCCGGCTCCCGTGCCGCGTCGATCCGGAAGTTCTTCAGGTACCAGAGCACGACATGCTTGACGAGGTGGTAGGTACCGGCGGGAAGGAGCAGGAGCGCCTTGATGAGAAGGGGGGCCTTGAAGTCCGCGTTGGGGCCGATCATGAAGCCGGCCTTCGCCCGGAGCCGTCCTTGCTTGAGGGCCTCGATCAGGGCGGTCGCCCCGAGGGAGCTGCCGGCGACGATCTTCCCCGGGCCGTCGAGTCCGAGCCCCCTGCAGGCCTCCACAAGGTCCATCGCCATCCGCTCGACGCGGAAGTCCGCGGGAGAAAGGCTTTTCCGGCCGATCCGCGCCGACGTCTTTTCCCGCGACTCGATGTAGTACACCGGCCGGAGCGGGACCATCTCCCGGAGGAAGTCGATCCAGCCGTAGATCGCCGAGGCGAACCCCGGCACGAAAACCAACGGGTCCGCGGTGCGGTCACCCAGCGGCCGGAACTGCAGCACCCGCAGCGAAACGTCCGTTTCCACGGAAACCATCCGGACGGAGAACTCCGCCCCGGGGTGGCGGATCGGGTCGGTCATATCAGCGCTCATCGTCGACTCCTGCAAGACCGTCACGGTCATCGTCATTCCGGGACAACGGCGATTGGAAGCCGCCGGCTGTCCCTTCCCTTCATCCAGGTCAGGATGGAAAGGGCGGCCAGGATCAGGAAGATCCCCGCCGTTTCGCTGGTGTCCATGCGCTCCCCGATCTCCAGAATCGACGCGGTCATGCCGATCACCGGGACGGACATCGTTCCCATTCCCGCCACGCCGGCGGGGAGCTTGTTCATGATGTACGTCCAGAGCAGAAAAGCCAGAGCGCAGACAAGGACTGCATTGTAGGCGATTGCCATAACGAGATAGGGTGTCCATTTCACGGGCGGGGAGGGGACGACGACGGCGGCGATTACCAGGGGAACCGAGCCGTAGAGGAACTGCCAGGCCGTGGCGGAAACGAGATCGAAGTCCGGCATCCGCTGCATCCACTTGATGGTGATGGCGCCCAGCGCCCAGAAGATGCCCGCCAGGACGGCCAGAATCTCGCTCTCGAACGTGGCCTTCAGGGACCAGGGCTCCAGGAGCAGAACCAACCCGGCGAAGGCCAGCATGACGGGAATCCAGTCGCGGCCGCGGATCGTTTCGCCCAGGATCGGCCGGGCGAAGAGAAGGATCCAGAAGGGCATGGTGTAGACCAGGATGGACGTCTTTCCCGCCCCGCCGCTGGTAAGCGCCCAGATGATCAGTCCCGTTCCGGCGGCTGTCTGGAGCAGCCCCAGCAGGATCGTGAGGGGAATCTGTTTCGGCCGGAGGGACATGCCCCTGCCGGCCATGAGGGCGAGGAGTATCAGCCCACCCAGGAGCATCCGGATGGCGTTGAAGTCGAAGGGTCCCATGAACTGCAGGGACTTCTTCATGACGACCCAGTTGTAGCCCCAGATGAGCGCCAGCAGGACCAGCGCTGCAATGGAGCGCCCGTTGCCTGAAAGCCGGTTGATCACGATGCCGAAGGACCCTTCCACACGGTTTCGCTCCTGCCCCGTCCCGGTCCGTCCGGGACATGGGGAAATGCGCCGGGACAATATACGGAAGCGGGCCGGCTTTTCCCATTCATTTTTTGCCCCGGCGGGGTTTCCGGTGGTCGGTGAATTCCGTTGACAGCGGCGATTCGCCAACATTATGCTGCCTTCCATCATCCAGGGGAGGGAATGGAATGGACACATCCGATCTTCAGAAATACTGCGACAGGGCAATCCAGGCCGGCGGCACGCACGCTGTCGTCACGACGCCGCAGACGGTCGTGACGGCGCCATGGGTGCGGTTCAAGTGCCTGTACGGCTGCCCCTACCGGCACCGGTACAGCTGCCCGCCCCATACCCCCACGCCGGAGGAGACGCGGGCGGTCCTCGACTCGTACAGCCGGGTCATCCTGTTTCACCTCGATGCCCCATATGTGAAGGAGCGAGGGAGGAAAACCATGGCCTACTTCGACGAACTGGTGAAGCTGGAGGGGGAGCTGTTCAAGGACGGCTACTACAAGGCCTTCGTCATGCTGGCCGGTCCGTGTGTGCTGTGCAAGGAATGCGGCGAGCCGGAAGGGGTTCCGTGCCGCCTGCCCGCAAAGACCAGGCCTTCCATGGAGTCCTGCGGGATCGACGTCTTCCAGACCGCCCGCAACAACGGTTTCCCCATCACCACGCTGAAGGAAAAGTCGGAGACACAGAATCTCTACTGCCTGATGCTGGTGGATTGAAAAAAGGCTGGCCGGATCCGGTAACAAAAGGGGGACAGACGCGTGTCTGTCCCCCTTTTGTTGAAACTGCGGGCCGCCCGGTTCCTTCCGATCCTGTCGCAGGGAGTCGCCGGGAGAGGGCGGCCCGCATGCTGCTTCCGTCAAAGCCGCCCGGGAGGCCTCTTACCAGGTCTCTTTCGGGGCGGGTAAGGCCCGGTGGTAGAAGGGGAACACCTTCTCCTCGGTGTTGGAGTCCATCATCCGGTCGACGCACAGTGTCACGCTCAGCGCCGCCGCGTCGACGCCACAGCCCCACAGGCGCCTGCCGTACTGGTCGCCCGCGAAGAACAGGCCCTCGATCTCCGGGGACTTCACGTCGATCCGGTCCTGCCCGATGGGCTGGATCCAGGCGAAGGCGTGGTCGGTGCACATCCAGATCAGGTGGTCCATTTCTGACTCCCACTTGGCCCGGCCGAAGGTCTGTTTCCACCAGTTCTCGTTCCACTCGATCACCCGGGACACTTTCTTCGGTGTCCTCATCTCCTCGTGGGTCATTGCGGTGGAGAAGATCCACCCGTGCTTGCCCTCCGGCGCCGAGCCGGTTTCCTTGGTGAGCGAGGGGTTGGCGTTGCTTCCCTGGGCGCAGGAAGCCAGGTTCCAAAGGACCATGTCGATGCAGCCGCTGTATCCCTCTTCCGCGCCGATCACGTCGGGCATGTAGATGAAGCTTCGCTCTTCGATTCCGCGCTCCGCCCAGATGTCGGACTTCATGTTGCCGTACCCGGTGATCATGCCGGCACCCCAGTATTTCGTCTGGACCGTCTCTACGAGGTCCTGCGGGAAATACCGGGGGTGGATGACGTTCAGCATCTGCTTGGAGGGGACGGTGCAGATGACCCGGTCCGCCCAGGCCGTTTCGAAGCCGCCCGCGGTCTGGTAGGTGACGCCCTTCACGGCGCCCTTCTCGATGATGACCTCCGCAACGGGGGTGTTCCGGAGCACCTCTCCGCCGTTTTCCTTCAGGGCCTCTTCCATCAGGAGCGGGAAGGCCATGGTGCCGGGGTTGGCCACGGTCGCGCAGGAGCCGTCCACCAGGTTCATCCGGATGGGGCCGGCGGTGGCCATGTGGCCGAGGACGTCCGGCGCCGGCGTCAGGTTCAGGTCCGCCTGGCCCGTCTGGGAGGCCGCCAGGACCTTGATGTAGTCGTATGCCTCCTGGGGGACGTTCCGGGCGCGGATCCACTGCTCGAAGGACATGTGGGCCGTCTGGGCGATGTCGGCGAAGGTCATCATCGCCATGTCCCGGAGGGCGATCATGGTTGCCCGGAAGCCTTCCTTGCTCATCCACCCGTAGGGCTCGCCCTTCGCCACCTGGTAGGCCTTGTTGCCCTTCTTGTAGTCCACGAAGGCGAATCCGACGTTGCAGGGCATGTCAACGGGCTTTTGGATATAGTCCATGAGCATGCGGATCTTGCCCTTGTTTCCCCAGAACAGCCCGTGCCCGGTGTCGATGGTGTAGCCGTCGAACTTCTTTTCCCTGAAGCAGGTTTCCAGGTCCGGGGTGCACTTCGGGATCCAGCATCCGACCATGCCCAGGGCGCGCTTGAAGCCGTTGGCATCCAGTTCCATGCCGTCGATGTACACCTTGTCTCCCTTGCCGACGAAGGAAGCCACGCGGCCGCCGATGAAGGGATTCTTCTCCAGGACCAAGACCTTCTGCTTGAAATCCCGGGAAAGAATGGCCGCCGAACCCAGGCCGGCGATTCCGGCTCCGATTACGATGACATCATACTTTTTTGACATGCCGTATCCTCCTTGTTTGATTTTCAGAGTCGAGCTTCCTGCATTGCCGGGTACAACCGTCCGATTTCAGGGTATCAAAGCCTCGTTTTCTCGGGGCGGCGTCCCGTGGTGCTCTTTCCGCATCTTCCAAAAGACCGCCATGGGCGGACGGGCACTGGCCGCCGTTCGTGAAAAGAGACGCAAAGAAAGTGCCACCCCGTTTATTGAATAATGTGTCGTTAATACAATAAGTTGCCGGTGCCGCCCCCCTGGCGGGACCGAACAGGGGGCGGCATGTTGTTTCTGTGAGTCCATATGTTGTGCAGTTGGGAATCCCCGTCGGGGAATGAATTTGCCGGCCGTCGTTCCGTTTTCCCCTTCCCCGCGAGGCCCGGGACGGGAGCAGGCGACTTCGGGGTGGATGCCGCCGCTTACGAGCGCGCAAAGTATCCTTTGACAGGAATGCGCTTTCGGTTTTATACTCGAACCATCGGGAATAACAGCCGAAATCGGAAACCTGAAAACGGCGGGCGGATCCGCACCGGAACCCACAGGACGATTCCCATGAAGAAGCCTGACCCGTTCCTGTGCTTCTGGATCAATTCCGCCCGGACCGTGAAAGAGATCATCGGGCGCGATCAGGAGCCCGCCTTCTTACCACAAGACTCATGCATTTGCAGGGAGCCCTCAGGAAATGATCCGGATGATTTTCCTGTGCATGACCGTGCTGGTGTTAGGGGGGTGTGCGCTGCCCCTCCTTCCGATCCCCCTGGTCCCGTATGCACCGACTACCAAGGTCCTCCCCGAGCAGGAAGTACCATCCCTCGTACAGGCAACCATCTCATCCGGTACGCCCCGCAGCAGGCAAGTCCTTCTGGGAATGCGCAGCGGCAGCGCGAGAGGTCTTGCCCTGAGAAAAACCGAGGCGGAATTCCTCTCCAGTCTTCCTTCTGCAAAACTGAAGATGGAGCTTTCCAGCATGTACATCCCGCCATACAGGTATGCCCCCCCCAAGGCGGGTACGAGGCACTATTTCAACTTTATGGTAACCCCGGAGTTCGAGCAGGGACTGCTCGCGTTCCTTTCCGGAAAGGGAGAAGCGGCCCTGGGATCCCTGGACAAGGTCCTGGCCGATGAAAGGGGGGACCCCGCCCTTCTGTGGCAGGCGTCTTACCTTCGCGTCCTGACCCTTCTTATGACGGGACGCCCGGATCTGGCCGAGAAAGAGACGGCACGCACCCAGCACCATGAGATTGCGGCCATGGGAAAGAACCACGGGTCGCGTGCCCTGCGTGCCGAAGTGCGCTATTGGGCAGGCGATCTGGACGGGGCATCGGAAGATGCGGTGCAGGTCATCCGGGCGCTCGGCGATTGGCGCTTTCCTTCGACGTACGCGATCCCCCCGATCGACCAGGTGGAGCTGGCACGTGTCACGGCGGCGCAGGTGCGGTCCGATATTGTGCTCGGCCTCGCACTGATGGCCAAGGGTCGATACAGGGAGGCAATCCCCTGGCTGGAACTCGCCGACCAGACCATGAACAACGTGATGTTCGTCGGCCGGCATCCTTTATATGGGCTCTACTTCCAGCCCTGGGAGGAGGTGTTCTGGGCCCGCGGAATGAGCCTGGCCGCATTGGGCACGGCGTTGCTCGCAACCGACGTGACGTCTGAGCGGGCACAGACCATGTTTGCCCGGGCCGGGGAGTTCTTCGATGCCCTTGGTTCCCGCTCCGGCGGAGTTCTGATCGAAACATTCAAGACACATGCCTTGATTGCCGCCCGGAGACCCGACCTTGCGGAAACCCAGGCGGCCAAGGCCCTCCTGTTTGCAGAGAAAGGGGGGTTCTTGGACTATCAGTGGCGGCTGAGTGCGCTGCGGGGAGAGTCCCTTCTTGTCCTGGGCCGATGGGATGAAGCCGAGCAGGAGTTCCGGCGTTCACAGAATGTGATCGACCTTCTGGCCGGTACGCTGGTGTTTGACGGCGCCAAGGTCCAGTTCGGCGTCGGCAAGGAAGTGGTGACCACCGGCCTGGCGCGCATCAACCTGCGCAAGGGAGACATGCCCCGTCTGTTCGAAGACATGGAGCGCGGACGCGCCAGGGCGTTTGTCACATTGCTGGCGAGCCGAATGGTCGCTGCGGGCCGTCAGGAAGCGATCACCGGCAGCATTCGGGACCTCGACCGGGAAATTCTTGAGGAGCGAAGACGCAAGAACGCGATCTTTAGCCGCGATCCTGTCGATGCCCCGCGGGAGCGACGCCTGCTTGAAAAGCGTGCAGCCCTGGTTCTCGACCTTCGACGTCGCGACCCGGACCTGGCGGATGTCCTGTCCGTATCGGCGGTAAGTCTGGACTCGGCCCAATCGATGCTGCCGCCGGATACCGCTCTTGTGTATGCATTGCCCTGCCGGGGTGATGACCCGTTGAGGCTGCTTGTCGTCACCCGCAGAGGAGTCACGCTCAAAGAGCTGCCCGTGACGGCGGGGGAGCTCAAGAAACGGCTTGCGGGTTTCAACGCCGCCATCCCGGGCCGCAGCGCGGACGTGCAGCGGTCAAAGCTCAAGGATCTCTCGGATGCACTCGATCCGAACTCCTGGGGCTCCTTCCGCTCCGTCTACTTTGTGCCGAGCGGGGATTTCCATTTCATTCCCTGGGGAGCACTGGATCTTTCCTTTCCGGTGGCTGTGCTTCCCACCGGCGGATGGGTAGCCCGCGCATCGATCCCGCTGGCTGCGACACCCCGCGCCGTCGTGGTGGGAGATCCTGCTTTTGGCGGCATCCTGCCCCAGTTGCCGGGGGCGCGCGAAGAGGCGATCGAGGTGTCCCGCTGCTACGATGCCTCCCCACTGCTCGGCAGCGGGGCCACGGAGAAAGAGCTGCGCCACCGGGTCGGGAGGGGGGTGGACGTTCTGCACGTGGCATCCCATGCGCTCTACGACCCCTTTTATCCCCTTCAGTCCGCGCTTTTCCTCACCGACGGCAAGCGCGCTTCGCCGCTCACCGCCGAGAGATTGTTCGAACAGCCGCTGTCTGCCCGGATGGTGGTCCTTTCTGCCTGTGAGACCGGAATGGGGCAGGTCATCGAAGGAGACGAGATGCTGGGTCTGGCGCGCAGTTTCTATCTCGGTGGTGCATCCGCAATGCTGAGCACCCTCTGGCCCGTGGAAGACGAGGCCACCCGGAGTTTCATGGAGGTCTTCCACAGGAAGGCTCGAAGCGGAGACTTCGGTGCAGCGTGGATTGCCGCTCGCGACGCATTGAAGGCCAAGGGCTTCCCGCCATCGTCCTATGGTGCTTTCGTGCTTGCCGGCTCCCTCGGCAGCGGCAGCCCATGAATCCAACGCCGACCGCGAAAATCTGGATCAAGTGACCCGCCCCACGGAAACGGATCCCGTTTTGGGGAGAGAAGGTCCATCCCGCTGCGCGCGGATTCGCTTTTTGATGGGCATTGCCGGGGAGTTCCGTTGGAGAATCCGGTCGATTATGGCTGATTCATAACGCTCGTGATCGTGTTTCTGGCCCGCTCCATGAGAAGGGTGAGGTTTGCCTCCGAGTAGGGGGTGATGGAAATGGGGGGATGGATGATCATCTGTGCCAGTCCCGGACGGACATCGAGGCTTTTCGTGGGCAGAATCGCCCTGGTTCCCTTGATCGTGATGGGCAGAATGGGCAGGCCCAGGTCGAGCGCCATCTTGAAGGCGCCTTTCTTGAAGGTGCCCATCTCGCCGGTTCTGCTGCGGGTCCCTTCCGGGAAGAACAGGACGGACGTTCCATCGACGACCTTCTCCTTGGCCCGGTTGATCGCCTCGATGGCGGTCGCAGGGTCGGAACGGTCGATGTAGATATGGCCGATGGCCTCGCAGGCGGCACCAAGGAATGGGACCTTCCGGAGCTCCTTTTTCATGACCCATTTGAAATCGATGCCGAGCCAGCCGTAGAGGAGAAAGATGTCGTAGAGGCTCTGATGGTTGCAGACGATGACATAGGACTGCTTCGCGTCGATGTTCCGCCTGCCGGAGACCTCCACGAACATGGGGGTCGCCCAGGCATTGAGCTTCGCCCACAGGACGGCGGGAAACCGGCTCGCGAGTTTCGGGTCTGCGAACAGGGCGACGAGATAAGCGGAAGTGCCCAGCACAACCGTGGTGATGGCAATAAACGGTACCAGAAAAAGCCATTTGTAGAACCGGTACACAAACAGGCCGCCCTTCCTGAGGAATTCCGGTATCTGAATGAACTCGAAATGTTTGGGAATCTCGAATATCCCGGGCATAACTACCTCACTTTCTCTTCCGTTGATCCTGCCGGTCCTCCAGCGCCAGGCGGCTTGGATCAAATCTTGTCTTTGATGAGATTCCAGAAATCGGCAACGCCCATCTTCCATCCGGAAATGAAGGAATCGATGTTGTTTCTCACCGCTTTTTCCGAGGATTCGAAGAAGTCGGACAGATTTTCCTTCTTGAAATATTCCGCAAAGTAGGAACCGAGCATCTTGTTCTGAAGGGGATCCCGGTCTTCTTCAGGGTTCCAGGCGAGGGCGTAGCAGAGTTCTTCGTAATGGGCGATCCTGGCCCATCGGAGCCCCTCGCTCATTCCCCTGTCCATGATCCTTGCGACGGCCTCCTGCTTCTCTTTTCTCAGGCGCTTGACGATCTCGACAAGATTCGCGTCTTCTGCGATCCTCCGCTGCAGCTCCTCCTTTCGCTGGATCGCATCGGTCACCACGTCCTGAAACATCTGCGAGAGGTTGAAGGAGGCGCGCCAGTTCTCGATCTTCTGGTAAAGTGATTCGGGCACGCTCAAGGTGATCTTTTTGGCCATGACAGGAGTCCCTCCCTGGTGATGGGGAGCACGTATTTGCGAGAACAATACGTGCTATTTCCAGATGCACGTATCAGATTTCGGTGTACGTATCAATGAAAAATGTGCTTTTGGCTCCTGCGGCTTGCCCCAAGGTGAATGCTGGAAGATCTGGCATGCCGCCATGGCCGGAAAGAGTTACCGGTGATCGTGGGGAAGGCTGTTTCTCGGAAACTGCAGGGGAATAAAAAAGAAAAGGGTCACAGACCATAATCTGCAACCCATTATTTTCATTCTAACATCCAACTTTGGCAGGCTCGGGCTTACTGACCGGCGAGTGCCTCCTTGACCAAAGGCTCGAAGTGAAGAACCACCTTTTCCAGTTCCGGGATCGACGACGACTTTGCCTTCAGATCTTTCAGTACGGTCTGCGCCTGCTCATATTCTTTCATTTCCATAAGACCGGTCAGCAGGAATATCTCCGGTGTCGTGTCGCCTGCCGCCGCTGTACTGCGAAACTCTTTATATTGCTTTTCCAGGCTTTCAACGGTGTCCGAGGACAGGGATCGCACGGTTACCATACCGGTCTTCCCATGCTGGCCACTGGCCGGCGTCTTGACCAGTTGCCGCGCCACCAGGGGAGGGAGTTTTCTGGCCTCCGCCTTCAGACTGGAACTGCGCCCTTCTCCATTGCCGATCTCAATTTCGCCTGCCCCCGTCCATTTCTCCTGGCGACTGGTCTCGAAATAAACGATTTGTATGCTGGCACCCTTGCCCAATACCAGCCTGTCACCAAGTGCGACCTTCTGGTAAGCGGTTGCAGTACGCTTTTGCCCTTTCGCTGCTGCAACGGTCACCTTTCCGTCCACCTGCGTGAGCATCCCGACATCAACAGCCAGGCAAAATGCGGGATGCACCCATGCCATCAGAAGCATGACAACAATCCATCGATACATATGACCTCCTATTCTTCCAGTCCGGTCACCTCGAATATCTCGACCGGAGTCTCACGGCCCTTGACGTAAATCACATCGTGCACGCCTGTCTTGACTCCCATACCCGCTGCCTTCAAGGTTTCGCTGCTCGCCACGATCATGCACCCCAGGGTTTTGCTTGCATTCTCCAGCCGTGACGCGAGGTTGACCGTATCTCCGATCACCGTGTACTCCATTCGCCAGGATGAGCCCACGTTGCCCACGATCGCTTCTCCTGTGTGAATGCCCATGCCGATGTTGAACGGCGGCAGATTCCGGCCTGCAAACCGTTCCGACATCCAGGACACGAACTCCACGGCGACATCGCGCATGGCCAGGGCGGTACGAAGCGCCCGGGCTGCATGATCAGGGTAGACCACCGGTGCGCCGAACTGCACCATCACTGCATCCCCTATGAACTTGTCAATGGTGCCCCCCTGCGCCAGAATGATCCTGCATACGCTTTCAAAATATTTATTAAGGAACTCAACTACTTCGTGGGCGTCCAGCTTTTCACTGATGGTGGTGAAATTGCGGATATCGGAGAAGAGTACCGTGATCGTCTTCTTTTCCCCGCCCAGGTCCGGCATCTTCCCGGCAGCCAGCAGCGCATCGACAACATTCTCCGCGATGTAGCGCCTGAAGACGGACCGGATGAATTTCTTCTCGCGTTGCTCTCGGCTCAGCCTGCCACCAAAAGATACCATGAATGCCGCCAACAACCCAAGTTGAAGGTGCGCTACCGGAAAAATCTGGAACCACTGGAAAAACCCCCAAGCTACCAGCATCGTAACCATGCCTGCCGCAACAAGGACCGCCAGGCCCCACCAGGTCGACAGGTTTCGGTACAGGATGAGGGTCAGGACGATCAGTAACAAGCCTGTTCCCCATCGTATCCAGTCAGAAACCGGCGTTGTCACCCTGCCGGAAAGTACGGTTTCTGCAATGTTGGCCTGGATTTCGGGTCCGGTCATCAGGACGCCGCTCCCGCTGCTCATCGCACCGCCGTAAGGCGTGCTGTGAATGTCGTTCATGCCCAGGAAATCAGCGCCGATAATAACGACTTTGCCCCGCAGGGCCTGCACGGCGGGATCCTCTTCGGCATTTTCGGCCAGCAGCCTGGCAAAGGAGATTTTCTGGAAGGTGCCCGGCGGGCCCGCATAGCTGATGTTGGCCGCCTGCCTTGGAGAAACGGTCCGGCCGGAAATTCGCCACGCGTCTTCTTCCGCCCTCAATCCCAGCGCCCGGACCGCCAGGAGCGCACCCAGCGAAAGCCGCGGTGCTCCCTGGGCCAGATCGGGGTCCAAATTCGAGGCGGGGGCAATCTCATAGCGCCTTACGTGACCGTCCGCATCCAGCTTCAGATTTGCATAGCCGATATGGGACACCAGGTCCAGGTCCGGGAGGGAAAGCAGGTAGTCCTGGTGCGGAAGCAGCAGGGTGTCGGCGGCTCCCGCATGTCCCTTGATGAGCGACCCGACCAGGACGACCTTTCCCGTGCCCAGCAATTGTCGGAAGGCCTGGTCGTAGTTCTTCAGCATCCCGACTTCATCCAGCTTCAGCTTGGCAATCCATTTCTCCGGCGTGATGGTGAACAGGAAATCAATGCCGATGACGGTCACACCGACCTTCTGCATGGTTTCGCATGCCTGGGCGAACAGCGGTGTCCAGAAAACCAGCGGGTCTTCACTGAATTGAGCGAGGGACAGATCATCGACCGCCACCAGCATGACATGCTGCGGAGTATAACGCACGCCGCTCAGACGATGCCACAGGTCCGAATAGATATGCTCCGCCTTTTCCAGCGGTGCCAGGCGATATACGCCCTCGACCAACAGCATGGAGAGAACCAGCGCCAGCAAAAGCCACTTCGACGGTGAAACGATCTGACGCCATGTGGGCTTCATGCGATAGGAATTCCTCTATTTGTGCTCAGGGTTCGTTGCGAATCACCGGCATGTCCGCCAGGGTCGGCGGGGACACCATTTGCGGCGTTTGCGGCCCTGTCTGCTTGTGACGCAACTCCTCCACGATGGGCAGCGCGAACTCGAAAGCCTCCTTGAGGGAAACCTGGCCGTCCCTGTTCGCATCGGCATCCGGTTTCAGTGAGCTCAACAGGGAGTGCGTGAACAGTCCGTGCTTGGCGGGTGCGTATTCCTGAGACTCCTCGTTGCCTTTGGCGGCCACGATGATGGCGAACCGGGAGGAAGCGGAGCGCTTCATGAGCGAATGAACATCGAGCTTCCCCTCGATGTTGCGCGCCTGGCAGGTATCGACGATCAGCACGCGGCGGCCAGCCGCATCCCTCATGGCGTTGAAGAAGGTGGTCCAGGGGATGAGCGACGTAACGGGTTCCCCTTTCTGAACATTGGCTATGTCCTGGGGCACAACGTCGCGCGGCACGAAGTAGTAATTGCCTGCCTGGTCGCTCAAGCCGTGTGAGGCAAGGAAAATGAACACCGTGTCGTTCGGGCCGGCCCGCTCCACGAACTTCAGCGCGGACAGGATGGTTTTCTGGTCGGGCTTTTCACTGGTGTTGTCGGTGATGGTGTGAACGAACATCTGCTCGAAGTTCTTCGAACAGCATGCCTTTAGCGCCTGTCCCATTTCTTCCGCATCCCGCGCGGCATAGGCCAGGTGGTTCCGTCTGGGCAAGGCAGGAAATTTGTTGACGCCGACGGTCACCATGTAGAGGTTGCCTTTGACTCGTGCCGGGAGAACCTCTTTGGGGAGTCCGACATACGTTTCGGCAACCCCCATGGAAACGCCGTTGAAGGTTTCAACCCTGATTTCATTGGCCTGCGCGGGCAGGTCGATCTCCAGGGTGCGTTGGAAACGCTCGGTCTCTTTCCCGGAAAGCATGCGTTCGCGTGCCGACGTCTGGGGAATATGGTTTACGAAAACACTGTAATCCTTCATGGCAAGCGTGGTCTTTTCGCCCTGCAGTTTGAGGATCAGCCGGGAGTGTCCGCCCGGACCCGCCTGAAGTCTTGCGTCCTTTAACCTGATACTGGGAGGGGCGATGTTACGCATCTGGGCGATGTGAAAGCCGGCATCTTTCGGGGTCGACTCGATTGCTTGCTCAACGGGATCGAGAATGGTGTTAAACCATGAAGATACGATGTCCGGGCGATACAGGATGCGGTCGAACTGGACGGCGCGATAAAAATCCGGGGTGAGGTCTTTCCCGCGGTTGAGGTGCCAGCCGATATAGTTGTCCCCGTAAACGGAGGACATGTAATAACCTTGCGGAACCCAGGCGATCCAGTCTCGGCCGTTGTTGTGCGGGAAATATGCCAGTACCTCCTGTCCATCCTGCATGAGATACCAGCGGATGGTCCCGTCGGAGAGCGCAGCCACCGCGATCCTGCCGTTGGGGCTTACATTCACGCTCCAGGCCACGGCGGGCAGCTTGATGTTCCAGATTTCGGAGGCGTCCGGTCTCAGCAGGCGCAGGGCCCATTCGGTACCCAGGAGTACGCTCCCGCCGTCGGGAGCAATGGCATAAGAACGTGAGAATTCGTATTCCTCCAGAGCGGGTGTCCTGCCGTTGATCCTGGGCTTGAAGCTGTCTTTCCAGTCCTTCACGGTGATGCCTTCGGCCTGCAGGATCGGTGCGGACAGGGGTGTGTCCGGGGCCTTCGCGGTGTCCTGATCACCGCCGCCGGACACCACGAAAGTGCGCTGCACGCGGTTGTCCCTCTGTAGAGGGTAACGGACCGTCGAGGCATCCGTCGACAGGGCGATCTGCGTTCGGACTCCGCTATAGTTCGCAATATCCGGTCCCCGGAAGGACTTCAACTTCCCATCGGGTCCCATGACGCCCACGCCGGGATCCTCCGCCGCGAACGCGATATGGTTGTCCGGCATCTGCTGGATTTCCGTAATGCGGTTCTGCGTCAGGGGGATGGTTTCGGGAGCGTCCCGCCCCCGGCTCTTCCATCGGTATACCGGGTTCAGTCCGTCGCCGGCGTACTGGCCGCTGGCGTACAGCATCGTCCCATCGGATGACCAGACAATGCTGGTGAATCCGACCTGGTGCGCGATCTTGCCGGTTTCTGCATGGTACAGGAGCGACAGGTCCCTGGACGAGATGATCGAGATCACCGGCACGTCGATAAACCCGACCCCGATCAGGTCTGCATCCGGTGAGAAGCGAACCGAGACGGGCCGCTTTCCTCCCGGCACGCTCCGTCGGCCGATCAGTTTGAAGCTGCGGTCGTAGAGACGGACAAATCCATCCAGGGCCGTTGTCACAATGCGGCCCTTTCGACTGATGTCCATGTCCATCACGTCGTCCCGGTACTGGGCATCCACTGCAACCGTTTTGCCATCGGCAAGGCGCAGCACCCGGAAACCGGAATATCCCTGCAGCCCGACTGCCAGATGCCGGCCGTCGGGCATCCAGGCAAGCGCGTTGACGACGTTCTCAAACCCCCCGATCCGGCGAGTCATCTCACCGCTCAACACATCAAAGAAATAGATGGATGCTTTCCCATCCCAGTCCCAGCCTGTCCAGCCCCCCGTCGCAATGGTTTTGCCGTCCGGCGATACGGCGACGGCGTACAACTGGCCTTCATGGCCTGCGTCGATGGGAACCCGCAGCACGGATAGCAAATGCATCTCCGGCATTTGCCAGACACGGACCGTTTTGTCGTCCGAGCACGTGATGAGGCGGTTGCGCGGGAGATCGGCCACCACGCGCCTGATCAACGTCGTATGCATGCCCGTCTCGACCCGAAGCTGCGGCAGGGAGGCGGGTTCGGCCGCGCGAGCCACTCCTGGAGAAATCGCAGACATGATCAAAGACAGCGCCAGGATAACAATTCGAGGCAACACGGTTTCCATCCCATTGGTCTGTTTTCCGGCACGCTTACCCGGAAATTCTGTCTTGCCGGTTTCCGGAAGGACACTACCTCCACCCGAAGTCCGTCGACTGGCCGGCTCCGCGGCCGCCGGAAAGCTTGATTTGCGTCTTCCTTTTTTCCTCTTCCTGTTCTTCGTCCTCGGCAGCCCCCTCTTCTTCCCCGGGGATGATCTCGCTCAAGACGCCGCTGCCGGTCGCCTGCAAGGGATCGATCTTCTGCTCCGTCCCCTCCGCCGAACCGGACGAGCCGGGGGTGCCGCTCCCCGATACGTTGACCATGCCTGGCGGCTGCGCCGGAAGTGCCGTAAGGGCGCCGGGCAGGCCGGGCGGAGACACGGCAGGTCCCGGAGTGATGGCTGGCAGCACAGAGCCCGGCGGATTGAGCGGTTGTTGAACGTCCAGCACGATGTCACCGAACGAAGTGCCGTTGAAAGAGAAGGGAGCGGGCCACAGCACGTCTCCGGCAGTCCGTTTTTCCAGGGCGGTGCCTCCGGTGGAGATGGTGACCCCGTTCGCCGTGCCGGAGAAGATGCCTTTCGCGGGCGTCAATGACCCTCCCGCGGTGATGGTCACCGTGCCGGCGGCTTTGGCACCCTGCATGATGATGTTGCTGCCGGCGTCAAGCAGCAGCGATGCAACTCCGATCCCACCCGGATCGATGACCGGGATTGGCGGGCCGATGTCGTTCCGCAGCGTAATGTTGCCCGTCTGCGCGGTGATGCTGACGGGGCCGAACGTTTGCAGGATGCCCAGTTCGACGTCACCGTACGCGTCGAGGAGAAAGTTTTTCCCGTTTCCGATGTAGACAGACGAGTACAACGCGGCACTGCCGAAGTTGATGCTGCCCCCCGTCGACACGGCCTTGAGGTCTCCGCCATCGATCCACACCGTCGCACAGTTCGTACAGAAGGGGACGGTGACAGCACCAACGAAATGAATGTTGCCGACGGCGGCCACGTCCAGGCTGAACACTTCAAAGGTGTTCAGATTTGCATCGCGGCCCGCCGTCAATTTCAGGACGCCGGACGGAGATACATTGCTGAGGTTGATGTCCCGGCCGGCGTTGATAGTCACGTTCGCGCCGAGCCATCCGCCGGTGAACACGTCGCCCGCAGTCGGCGAAGGTGCGTTGATGATCAACTGACCCGGCTGATCCACGCCGAGATAAATGGCGCCGGAGGAGGAGGTGGCCGTGATCTTGGGCGAAAATCCTGCATAGAACGAGTTGATGCCCAGGTCGGCGATCAGTTCGATCTCGTTGGGCCGGTAATGCCAGTTCTGGAATACGGAGCCTCCCAGGAGCCTGCTGCGCGTGTCGATCGTGAGCTTTCCCATCGACACGATCCCTTTGCCTCCGGCGGAGATGTCGCCCTCCGCCCTCAGTGTCAGGGTTCCGCTGGTGGCGATTGCGGGGGTGTCTTCAACACCGAGCCCGTAGGAATCGTTTGTATTATAGACCGTGATGCCTCCCGGCCCGGCCGTCAGGGTGATCGGCTGTCCATTGTTGAACACCTTGTGCTTGACGAGGATTGCATTTCCGGCCGTGAGGGCAACCTCGCCGGTTGTGTCCGGAATCGGCGCGTCAACCGTTACGTTACCGCCTGTCGACGTCAGGCTGAGTTTCCCGGTTGTGCCAAACGCCACGTAGCGCTTGAGCTCGCCGACGACATTGTCCCACGCCGTCGGATACAGGACCGCATTCCGCGGGAACGTGGCGGGAGGCGCCGGCCCCGTGGACAGGTCTCCTCCCGTTGTCACCGTGATCGGGGCGTTACCGGCCTGTACACGGTTTGTCCGGTCATTCACAGCGTCCCAGCCGATGTTCAGGGTACCCGTCGTTGCCGTCATGTTGACCGGCCCGTTGTAGGTAACAAGATCCTTGCTCAGGTTGATGCTGTTCCCCGCTGTGAACGTGACGGCGCCGCCGGGAACGGGCACGATGGAGCGGGGATTGGTGTCGTCCAGCGCGTCGATCTGCCGGTTCAGGTTGACGTCGGCCCCGGCTGTAATCGCCAGATTGCTTCCCGACCGGATATTGGCGATCTCCTCCCCGACATTGACCGAGCCTACATCCGATCGGATCGTCACGTTCCCCAGGATTTCCGCAAGCTTGGTGTCTATGTTGACGTGGCCCCCGGTGGACCTGATGGACACGGGGCCGGTGGTCACGTAAATCCCGCTGGACAGATCGCTTCCTGCCGTCACCGAGATTGCCCCGTTTCCAGCGAAGAGGCCGTTCCCGATCGGAATCCCGTCGGCATCGAGTGTCACGTCGGTTTTCATCGTGGGGGCATAAATGGTGCCCAGGCCGGCGGTGAGGTTGATCGTCTGGGCCAGAATGCTTCGATACAGGTAAATGTCCTGCCCCGCGACCATCGTGACGGCTCCGTTGGGATTGCTGCCGAGGGCAGGGCGTCCGTCGATCTGGGCGTTCACCCGGATGACGCTGCCTGCGCTGATGTCGACGCTGTTCCCGTCGTTCATACTCACGATGGGCTGATTGACAACGACATCCCGTGCTGCCCGGATGAACAGGTTGCCGATGGAGGAATCGATGCCCTGGTTGATGTACACCGAACCCTGTGTGGAAATCAGCGTCAGCGGGCCGGCAGTGAGATAGGGTGCGTTGTAGAGATCGGCGCCGCTCTGCACGGTGATGGGCGCCCAGCCGGCGTACACGACCTTGCCGGGTGCCAGGTTGATTGACCCCGTCCCGGCATACAGGTTGATGGCACCGCTGTTGGTGACGATGTATTCGTTGATGTTGATGCTGTTGCCGGCGGACAGGGTCAGGCCGCCGCCCTGGTATCTACCCCGCCCGTCGATGGCGTAATTGACGTTGATGTTGTTGGACGCACTCACGAAGGTGCTGGTTCCCGTTCGCAGCACCCTGTCGATCAGGGTTGCCTCGGTTATGCCGATCGTGAAGTCGTAAGGATCCAGGAGAAGAGATCCGGCGTTGCCATAGGCGGCTCCCGCGTCAACCAGGCCGTTGAATGACAATCCCTGTCTGCCCGAAACCTCGACAAGGCCGCCATCGCCGGCCTGTGCCCCCCCGCGCGCCAGGATGCTGCCCGCATAGGAGGTGTCGCCGTCGGACCACACGATCACTTCGCCGCCGCTTCCCCGGCTCAGGGCGCTGGCATTGAGGGTTGCCCCGGCATCGATGAGTGTGGTCCGGGAACGATACGTATCCCCGTTCCCCCGATAGGCGCCGCCGATCTGAAGTGTACCGCCACCGTAGAGGCCGCTCGCATCGAGTTCAGCCGTGGGAAAAAGATGAACCTGGCTGCCCAGGACCTCGATCTGTCCGCCCGTGGTTCCCCTGGCGCTCATGCCTCCGCTTACATCCGCACTGCCGCCCCGGGCCAGCAGAAGAATACGGCCACCCTCCTGCACGGCACTGTCGGCAAGAATCGTTCCGCTCATGTTGATGAGGCTGTCCAGAACACCTTTGGCCGCATCGGCGGTCACCAGCACGGCCTGGCCGCTTCCGACATCGATGACGCCGGCTTGCGTGATCAGGCTCTTGATCGGCAGCCCCTGCATATCCTTCAGCTGGGTCAGGCTGGAATCCGTCAGTGCCAGGTTGATCAGTCCATCACCATAGAGGTCGATGGTAAAGGTGTCCGCCGCCCCCAGGATAACCTTGCCCAGCCGGGCCTGAATCACGCCGTCATTGCGCACGTGGGGGGCCACCAGCGCGACCAGTCCGCCCGCCGCGGCGGTGATGCTGCCGGAATTGACGATTCCCGCACCGGGACTGCCCGGCTGGTCGAACACGAGCCTGCCCTGCATAAAGTTGTCGTTGCTTATGTTCGCTGTGCTCGCGATGAGACTGCCGACGTTGATCTGGGCGCCCTGGCCGAAGATGATGCCGTTCGGGTTGATCAGGAGCACCTGGCCGTTGGCGTCCATGCGGCCGAAAATGAGTGAGACCTGGCCTCCCGTGACGCGATTGAGGATCGAGGAACTTGTGGAGGGCTGGGCGAACCGGACCTGTTCGTTCGGTTGGATTCCGAAACTGCGCCAGTCGATGATGGCCCGCGGACTGCTCTGCTGGATCAGGGTGGTGCTGCCCTGCCCGATGATCTGGGCACTTCCGGCACGAACGATACCGCCTTCCGGGGCGGCCTGGGAGACAGGGACGATCCCGGCAGTGGATAAGCATGCCAGCAGGGTAAAATACAGAAATGGAAAACGTCCCCGACCAATGGGTCCCCTCGAAGATCGATGCTTTTTCATCACAAATCCCTCTTGCCCGATCGGATGTCACCGACCCGCTTTAAAAACGTATGGATCCTCCCGCATAGACTCTCGCGTTCCGGTTCCCTTCTGCGGTAACATCACGCGTCAGCGGCTTGGCCAACTCGGCGAAGCAGGTTACATGCTTCCCCAGGTACATCCTCAGGCCCATCCCCGCGGAGGCGGCGGATTCCGAGCGATCAAGTTCCCCCGGCGATCGCTGAAAGACAATGCCGGCGTCGTAGAAGGCATATCCGCTATAGGTAAATGCAAAACCGACGGGCAGTGCGTTCGTGTAACGCAGCTCCACCTTTCCCGCGATGCCGTGATCTCCCACGAGTTCCGATGGATCATAACCGCGTCCGAAGTGTTCGCCGCCGAAACTGTAGAGCTCGGAAGACAGGAGATCGGTCCACGCATACTGGGCATTCACGGCGGCGAGAATGGACCAGTGCGATGACAGGGACTGCAGGCGTGCCGCATAGAGTGTTGTCTTGGTAAAATCGACGCGACCGTTGTAGCGGGAGAGCATCGGATCGCCATTGCCGGAAGAACCGAGCGCGTTGATTCCCTGGCTCAGTTCCACATCAAGGAGGCTGATTCCGTTCCAGGAGTCGGACCGGTCGTACGTTGCCCCGAGCCGGGCGGCCCGGATGCGGTCGCGCGTGTCTTCGACGTCGAAGATTTTGGTTTCCCCGTCATGGGCCGTCAGGCCGGCCCGCAGGAACAGGTTCTGGGACCGGCTTCGAATCAGCGGGTAGCTGTATGACAGCGCGGCGGTTCGTGAGGACGTCTCGAGATTCAGCGGGATGAACAACATCTCCTTCGGCTCGGCTTCGACGGCGGAAAACATCAGACTCAGCCGGCCTCCATCCAAACCGATCCTTTCTTCATGGGCAAGGGACGCAAATGTCAGCTTCTTGTCGCCGCTGCTGACCACCCTGAGAGTCGTGTTTTCCTGCAAGCCCAGCAGGGAGTTTATCACCGCGTCACCAGAGATTCTGATTGGTCCCAGTGATTCACCGCCCCGGTTGTCCACCGACAGTCCCCCCTGAATCTTCTGCTGTGTAAACTGAATCGTTAGTTCAGAGGCACCCGGTTCGTTTTGAGAAGGCTGAATGGTCGCGCTTGCGAAGGCTCCCGGGAGATCGTTCATCAGGAGCAGATAGCGTTCCAGCACTCTATTTCGCAGGGGCCGACAATTCCTGATCTCTTCGGCGTAACGATCCACAAGCTTCCGCCGGTCACCCTCCACCCCTTCGACGGTCACACGGGCGATGTAACCCTCGATGGCCCTCAAATGTACGACCCCTTGCTCGATCGACTGTGCCGGAACGACAACCTGAGACAGGATGTAGCCGTCATTGCGGTATTTTGCCGTCAGTTCCGCGGCGATTTGATAGATATCCGAGAGGGAGACCTCCTTACCCAGGTGCTGCCGGTGGGGGGACAAAAGCTTATGCTCAGGATAGACCGTCGAACCCTCGATCATCAGCTTTGTCAGTTCGAACCGAATGCCTTTGGCATTTACCGGCACCGGCTGGCCTGGTTCGGGGACAACGAGGGGGGCTGGCTGCTTCGCACGAAACTCTGGCTCCGGTTTGAACTGCTGCTCGATTTGCCCCGGCTGGACAGGCCCCGGCACCTCGGCTGCCTGCGCGGTTCTGCCGCAGAGGAGCACCAGTCCCCAAGCAGTGAGTATGCAGGCGATTACAGGAAGAACAGAATGGAGGCGATTGCCGTTCTTGTGCTTGCTCGCTGATACGGGTTTGACAGGACGCTGCGGATCCGTTCCGCTCTTCACGGGAAATACAGCAGGCAAAAGGGAGGCGAGGATGCGCGCGGTAATCAGGACAGGGCTGAAAACCCGAGTAGAGAAGGAAATGGAATGATGCACGATGAGAATTGAAGAAAATCCGGCAGACATGTGGAGATCCTTTTTCGTTCCATTGCGGCTTGCCCATCCGTCACAAGAATCCACGTAACGCCAGTTCTTGGCAACGCCTTGTGAAGATCTCTACACGCCTTTTCTAGGCTTCTATAGAGAGGCTTGGTATTTAAATATGAAATAGCGATTCGTCCTGTCAATCTGTCATGATTGGCATAGCCGCCGCTGCGCTTACACGGAGCACTCAGGCAGCTCCTGTGAGAGAGGCCCGGGTGCCGATTGAGCGATGATATATAGGGATGCAACACTACCGATGTTGCACCGGGCGTATCCGGAGAGAGCATCTGCCCATGTCATGAACGATTCAAAGGGATTTGGCGGGTGGCAATGCAATGCCGAAAAAGAAAAGGGTCGCAGACCGTAATCTGCAACCCCTTTTGATATTCTATGGCTGGGGGACGTGGATTCGAACCACGATTCACGGAGTCAGAGTCCGTTGTCCTGCCGTTGAACGATCCCCCATCTCTTGAAAGCGTCTGGTGATATAAAGCGGTCGTTTCCTCCTGTCAACAGATTTCTCCGCCGGCCGGGAGGCCCTGCGGATGCCGTCATTCATCATGCCGCCGTCGCGGGAGGCGGGGGCTCAGCCGCGGGGTCGCTTTCCATCTGCCTTCCCATCCAGGAACTTCGGCGGCAGTGGCGGCGCACCGGCCAGGCCGAATCCGGGAAGGACGATCAGGCCCGAGGTTCCGTGGGCGACGATCCGGCCCGCGGCGTCCTTCATGGCCGCCTCCGCGAGCCCAAGGGTCTTGCCCATCCGGATGCACCGTCCCTCGGCGGTGAGCTTTCCCGTCTGGACCGGGGCCAGGTAGTTGACCTTCAGGTCCACCGTCGTGATGCCCACCCCCTCCTCCAGTTCGCAGAAGGCGGACCAGTAGGTCGCCGTGTCGATGACGGAGGCGAAGACGCCGCCGTGGACGTACCCGAAGGCCTGGATGTGCTCCGGCTTGATCTCGATGTCCAGGACGGCGTACCCGATGCCGAGCTTCCGGATCGCCATGGAGAGATGCCGGAAATAGGGGCACCCGTTGGCGTGCCTGCGGACGGCCCGGACATAGGCCGGATTCAGCTTCTTCATGGGATTCCTCCCCGGGTTCATCACTCGCTCCTGGAGGGACTGCGCTCCAGGGTGATTCCCAGCTTCTTCATCCGGTTGATAAGGGTCGTCCTCTTCAGTCCCAGGAGGGCCGCGGCGCCGTCTGTTCCGCCGATCTTCCCCCGGGTCGCCTTCAGGGACTGGAGGATGTGGAGGCGCTCCATTTCCTGGAGGGGAAGGGGCTCATCGCCCGCCGTTGCCGGGATTGCACCCGCCGCCAGCTCGGGGAAGCGGATCCTCGATCCTCCGAGGATCACGGCCCGCTCCACCATGTTTGCCAGCTCCCGGATATTTCCGGGCCAGGGGTAGTCCTTCAGCGCCTGCATCTCCGCCTCGGGGATCCCGACATAGGGCCGGTTGTACTGGGTGGAAAAGAGTTTGAGGAAATGGCCCGCCAACAGGGGGATGTCCTCCTTGCGCTGCCTAAGCGGCGGTACCGGGATGGGGAAGACGTTCAGCCGGTAGAAGAGGTCGTCCCGGAAGCGTCCTTTCTCGACCTCCTTCTGCAGGTTCTTGTTGGTGGCGGTGATGAGCCGGAAGTCCGAGAAGAGAAGCCGGGTTCCTCCCACGCGCTGGAACTCCTTCTCCTGGAGGATCCGAAGCAGCCGGCTCTGGGTCGACGGGGGCAGCTCCGACACCTCGTCGAGAAAAATGGTGCCGTTGTGGGCGAGTTCGAAGCGGCCGGCCTTCATCTTGATGGCGCCGGTGAAGGCCCCTTTCTCGTGACCGAAGAGCTCGCTGTCGATGAGGCTCTCCGGCAGGGCGGCGCAGTTGACGCGGATAAATGGCCCATTCTGGCGGGGGCTTTCCCGGTGAATGGCCCGGGCGATCAGCTCCTTTCCCACACCGGTTTCACCGTGGATGAGAACGGTGGATACCGTGGGAGCGACCTTGGCAATGAGGCGATGGATCCGGACGATGACCTCGCTCGTGCCGATGATGTCGCCGAAGGGACGGAATTCCTCCGTCTCTTCACGATAGTACACGTTCTCCTGGAGCAGGCGGTCGTTGAGGCGGGCGATCTCGTCATAGGCCTGGGCCCGGTCGATGGAAACGGCGATCTGCGAGGCCAGGGCGGAGAGGAGCTTCAGGCGGCCGGCGCTGATGTCGAAGGAGAAGAAGCGGCTGTCCTGATAGAGGGCGCCGATGACGTTCTTGCCGAGGGTCAGCGGCGTGATGATGACCCGGCGGAAGTCGATGGCGTCGGGTCCGCTCACGTCGTACTGCATGATGTGTCCCCCGGAGTCCTCCGTGGCGATGCGGATCCGCTGGATCGTGTCGCCGAACCGCTCGTCCCGGAGGGTCTCCTGCGACAGGTTCCGGGAGGCCACCATGTTGAGATCCCGGGGATCCTTTCCCCGGATGAAGATGGCCGCCCGCTCCGCCCCGGTGAGCCGGGTGAGGGAGGTGATGACATTGGTAAGGAGCTGCTCGAGGCTCTTCTGGCTGGTCAGGGCCTCTCCCATCTCGACCACCAGGTCGAACAGGCGGTCCTTTTCACTGATGTCTTCCTGGGTGAGGAGAGGGAAGAGGTCCCGGGGAAAGACGTCCCGGGCGACTGCTTTCGCAACCTCCCAGGCCTTGGCGGCATACGTTTCGGCCATTCTCCAGTTGTTCGTCTGCAGGAAGAGCCGGGTCAGGGTGATGCGCAGCTTTGCCAGCTCCAGGACGGCCCCCAGCTCCCCGAGGGATTTTTCGATTTCCAGGAGCTCGCTGATTTTCTCCACCGGGGCCGTGCCCCGCTCGATCAGGAGGATCTGGCGATGCCGGATGATGCTGTACAGGAAGGGATTTACATGGTCCTTGCCGAGGGAATAGAGGAAATTGAACACCGGCTCCAGCGACACGGGCGACCGTCCCTTGCGGTGGAGCACGTAACCGGCCTCGAAGACGTGGGGGCTGTTGAGGGTATGGTACCAGCTCGATTTGCGGAGTTTCCAGAGGCTTGTGAAATGCTCCGCCGCCGCATCGAGGTCGCCTTCCAGGCAGGCGATGTTCGACAGGCCGATACCGGCCATCACCTCCGCCATGGGGATGCCCTCGCGGCCGGCGACCTCCAGGGCCATGTCGAAATAGGTCCGGCTGTTCTTGAGCTGGCGGATCTCCAGGAAGATCACTCCCGTCGTGGCAAGCGCCACGGACAGGAGAGGCCCGTTCTCCGATTTTTTGGACAGCTGCTGAATGGCCTCGGTGATCCCCAGCCCCCGCTGGGGCATGCCCACCTGGGTATAGCAGAGGGCCAGGTGGAGGGCGATCAGTTGGGAGAAGTCGTCCGCCGCCACCGTGTCCAGTTCTCCCAGGGAATCCTCGTAAGCCTGCACGGCCCCGTTCAGGTCGCCCCGGATCCAGGACGACAGGGCCTGGAGCTGTAGTCCCCGGCGGTACAGGGCGTTCTTTTCCCCCTTGTCGATCATGCTCCAGCCGGTATCGAAGTGTTCCACCGCCCGCTCATGCTGGAAGGCCATCCAGAAGTTTTGGCCGATGAGCAGATGCAGGGAGGCCAGGGCCTGAAGATCCCCCTGTTTCGTGGCTGCATCCATGGCCGTGGACAAGAACATGTTGATTTTCTTCAGATTGGGGTGAAACAGGGACAGCGAGGCCCGCCGCTCGATGGCCTGAACCAGGATCCGGCTCAGCTCCGGGGGGAGATCTCCTCCCGCTTCCCTGGCGCTGGACTCGACATATTCAAGAATGCAGTCGTAGAGTTCGACGGCGGAGGAGATCTTGTGGTTCTCCTCCTCGTGAAGCGCCGCCAGGAAGATGCCCTCCAGGTCGTCATTCCGGATGCCGGCCTGAATACAGAGCCTGGCCGTCCCGAGGAGGCTTTCGGTGGTTCCGGGCAGGTTCCGCCGGAGCATGTCGGCCGCGGAGCGGCAATACTGATGCCAGAGGGAAGGGGTCACCCGGGATGCCAGCTCTTCCCTGGGAAGCTTCCGGGTCCAGCCGTAAATCCCCGGCTGACCGTCCTGCTCGGCGATCCATTGCTGGCTTTCGAGAAACCGGATGGTGGACAGGAGTTTCGAGGGCGGTATGTCCTCCAGGCCCGAGAACCAGTCAATCGAAAAGCTGTCGGTGAATGGCAGGAAGCGGAAGAGCAGATCCTGCTGCTCTGTGGAGATCTTCTGAAAAAGTGGATCATTGCGAGACATGGCCGGTTCTCCTGATTTTGAGGGGAAGCATGAATACCCGGAAAGGGGGTCATGCGGCCGACGCCCGAAGCCGGCGGCATCGTAGCGGAAGACCGCCGGGCTGTCAACCTTTGTGTCCACATGCGAGCAACTGACCGAATAGCGACTGTCAAGGCTGTGCCGATATTTGTTGCGACAAACACAACATTTCAATATCACTGGAATATCTGTCGAAATGTGCGTGGCATCCTTTGTGCAAATCAAAAATAGGATGAACGGATACCCTCATAACAAGGAGGGCCGTGAAAGGAGGGGTCGATGGATTTCGAGTTGAAAGACGAGCATCGTATGCTCAGGGAGAGTGTGGCCCAGTTTGCTGCCAGGGAGCTGAAGCCCATCGCGGAAGAGACGGATCTCGAGGACAAGTGGCCGGAGGGCATGTGGAAAAAGCTTGGAGATCTGGGGGTTCTGGGGATCACGATTCCGCCGGAGTACGGCGGCGCCGGATCGGATGTCCTCGCGGGTGCACTGGTCGTGGAAGAACTGGCAAAGGTGATCCCGGCCGTATCCCTGTCCTACGGAGCCCATGCCAACCTCTGCATGCACAACCTGTATCACAACGGAAACGAGGCCCAGCGGAAAAAGTACCTGCCCCCGCTCTGTACCGGGGAGCATGTTGGTGCCCTCGGTCTCACGGAGCCCAATGCCGGTTCCGACGCCGTCAGCATCCAGACGGCGGCCCGGCGCGACGGCGACGCCTACGTTGTCAACGGACGCAAAACCTTCATCACCAACGGGCCAGACGCCCGGACCATCATCCTGTACACCAAGACGGACAAGGCAGCCGGTCCGAAAGGGATCACCGCCTTCATCCTGGACACGACCCTGCCCGGATTCTCCGTGTCCCGGGCCCTGCACAAGGTCGGCAACCGCGGCTCCCGGACCGGTGAGCTGCTGCTGGAAGACTGCCGCATCCCCGTGGAAAACGTCCTGGGGGTCGAGAACGGGGGGATCGCCGTCATGATGCGCGGCCTCGACGTGGAACGGGCGTTCCTCTCCACCTTCGCCCTGGGCATCGCGGAAGGGGCGTTCGCCGAGGCTTTCAAGTATGCCAAGGAGCGTGTCCAGTTCGGCAAGCCCATTGCCTCGTTCCAGTTGATCCAGGCGAAACTGGCGGACATGTATACGCTCATCGAGGCGTCGAGGCTCATGTGCTACAAGGCCTGCATCCTCGCCGGCCAGGCGGATAAGGGCGGCAAGGGCACCGAGGTCCACAAGCTGGCGGCGGCGGCGATCCTCTTCACCGCCGAGGCCGCCGACAAGGTGTGTACCGAGGCGGTCCAGGTCCACGGCGGTTACGGGTACTGCCTCGAATACCCCGTCCAGCGTTTCTGGCGGGATTCGAAACTCGGCACCCTGGGGGCGGGCACGTCGGAAATGAGAAGGATGATCATTGCCCGGGAACTGCTGATGGGTTGATCGGATTCATCCACTGGATGGAAAGGAAGGAAGCCTATGTCGAAAAAGGTAGCGATTGTGTCCGTGGCACAAAGTGCCGGGCCTGCGTCAAAGGATAATTTCTATGACCAGGCCTATCGGGTGACGCGGGAGTGCCTGGACAAGGCCGGAATGACCCGGGACGACCTGGGGACGGTCGTATCGGCGTCGTCGGACATCTTCCACGGCGGCATCTCCTGCGCGAACGCGTATTACTGGGAAACGACGGGGGCCTTTCTGAAGAATGCCTCCCGGCAGGACGGCGAATCCCTGTTCGCCTTCATGTACGGAGCCATGCGGATCATGTCCGGCCAGTACGACAACTGCCTGATCCTGGCCCTGTGCAAGGGATCGGAGAATCCGGAGAACGACACCTGCACGCTGATGTTCGGCGACCCCTTCTATCACCGGAACCTGGGGCTGACGGAAACCACGTCCGCGGCTTTCCAGATGCAGGCGTACATGGAGAAATACGGGATTACGAAAGAACAGTGCGCGAAGGTGGCCGTGAAGAATCTCGGCAATGCCCTCCGCAATCCCTACGCGGACCGTCGTGGCAAGTACACCGTAGCGGATATTCTGAATTCCGCCCCCGCCGCGGCCCCGTTGACGGACCTCCAGATCGCGCCCAAGTCGGAAGGCTTCGTGGCGATGCTCCTGGCCTCGGAGAAGAAGGCGAAGAAGCTGACGGACAAGCCCGTCTGGTTCAAGGGCTACGGGTCCTCCCTGGACACGTACTTCCTCGGCGACCGGGACCTCCTGGACACGCAGCTGAAAACCGCCGCCGCCCGGGCCTACAAGATGGCGGGCATCAAGGACCCGAAGAAGGAAATCGATGTGGCGGAAATCACCGAACCCTACGCATTCCAGGAACTGCTCTGGTGCGAGGAGCTGGGGCTCTGCAAGCCCGGCGGTGCCGGCAAGATGATCGACAAGGGAGCCATGGAAATCGACGGTGCCCTGCCGGTCAATCCCTCCGGAGGAGTCCTGGCGAACAACCCGTACGTGTCCCGGGGGCTGCAGAGGCTTGCGGAGGGATTCCTGCAGGTCCGCGGCGAGGCGGGGGAGCACCAGGTGGACAAGAAGGTGAAGACGGCCCTGGCCCATGGGACCCATGGATTCGCCGGGCAGTGCCACGCCGTCGCCATCATTGGCGTATAGGAGGAGGGTTATGGGAAGACCGGTAGGAATCATCGGAGTCGGGCAGACGAAGCACGGCCGGCGCATGGATGTGGCATATCCGGAACTTGTCCGCGAGGCGGTGCTGCGCGTATTTGAGGACAGCGGGCTGGAACCTTCCGATATTGACGGGGTGGTCTCGGGTACGATGCCGTCCATGATGGAAGGAGTGGCCCTGACGCATTTCTATTTTGCCGACGCCATGCAGGCCGTCGGAAAGCCGATCCTGAAGACGGAGACCTGCGGATCCACGGGGGTCTCCATCGCCCACACCGCCTATTACTGGGTCTCCTCGGGGATGGCCGACGTCGTGCTGGCGGTGGGTCACGAAAAGATGAACGAAGGGGACGCCCAGGCCACCATGACGACGGTTGCCGAACCCTTCTACCAGAGGTATTTCATTGCCGGCGCGCCGGGGGTGTTTTCCATGCAGTCCCAGATGTGGGCGGATCGCTACGGGATTCCCGAAGCAAAGATCCGCGACGCGGCGGCGCACATCTCCGTCGAGCACCACAACGCGGCCTTCGAAAATCCCTATGCCCACGTAAAGATCCGGGTGACCATGGACGACGTGAAGAACGCCCGGGTCATCACCTATCCCGTGCGGCTTCTCGACGTCTGTCCCACCTCGGACGGGGCCTGCGCCATGATCTTCGTATCCAAAAACATGGCGAAGAAGCTCGGTCGCAAGACCGCCTGGGTCAAGGGAGTGGGGTACCGGGGTGAGGAGTACTACTTCGGCGACAGCGACAAGGGGCTCTGGCAGGGAGCCGTCCAGGCGGCGAAGCAGGCCTACGATCAGGCCGGGATCAAGAATCCACGCAAGGACCTGGACGTGGCGGAAGTCTACAACCCCTTCACCTTCCAGGAGATGCTCTTCTACGAGTGCTTCGGTTTCTGCGAGCCTGGCGGGGCTCCCGATATGGTCCTGAAGGGGACCTTCGACAAGAAAGGCGAACTGCCCTGCGATCCCTCAGGGGGTGTGCTCTGCACGAATCCCATCGGCGCTACCGGCCTGATCCGGGTTGCCGAGACGGTGCTCCAGGTGACGGGCAAGGCGGGGGAACACCAGATCCCCAAGGCGAAGACGGCCCTGAGCCATGCCATGGGCGGCGTGGACCAGTTCAACGGGATCATGATTGTCGGATCCGAACTTTAAGAATACGGACGGAGGAGAATACCATGTCGAAGGAATATAAGACGTTGATGACGGAAATCCGGCTTCCCTACGAACTGGCATACGGCCCTGTCTGGACCCGGTTTTTCGAGGGAATGGCGGAGAAGAAGATCCTGGGGACCAAGTGCACCAAGTGCAACCGGATCCTGGTACCGGCACGGAGCTTCTGTCCCCGCTGCTTCGTCGACACCGACGAGTGGGTTGAAGTGGCCCAGACAGGAACGCTGACGGCATGGAGCTACGTGAACTACCGTTATTTCGGCATGCCGACGGAGCCGCCGTTCATCAGCGCACTGCTCCGGCTGGACGGAACGGACGTCGATTTCCTGCATATTCTTGGTGGCTTCGATGTCTCGGATTTTGAAAAAACACGAAAAATAGTCAAAAACGGCATGCGCCTCAAAGCGGTCTGGAGCAACGACCGGAAAGCGCATATCATGGACCTGAAGTATTTCAAGCCGCTGTAATTTGGATCTACGCCGCATCCCTTCTTGATTCCGACCCGGGGCAGGGGAGTGTCGCCTCTCCCCGGGCGGTTCAAGCGGGAGGGAACCCTGCATGGGATGCGGATGATATTCTCTCCAGGGGGAACCGGAGGCCGGAGTCGGCCACGGAAGGTCTTTACTTTTCTTTGCGAGCCAAACGGAAGCGTCTTCGGCGGGTGAGTTGTACCCGCTGCAGGGCGGGGCCGTGCGCAATAAAATCAACAGGAGGGATATTCATGAGTTGGAAGGAAGTCTACACAAGCAGGCTGATGTCAGCGCAGGAAGCGGCGAAGATCGTCAAATCGGGTGATCGTTTCTGGACCCCCCTTCTCCTGGGGCAGCCCGCCATGCCGATCATGGACGCCATCGCGGACCGGAAGGACGAGCTGAAGGACGTGGAGTACTGTTTTGCCCTTGTCCTCCGGCCCTACAAGATCTTCAAGCCGGAGTACCGCGACACCTTCAAGCTGGTCTGCGGCTTCTACAGCACGCCGCACCTGCAGGAGCTGGCCAAGAGCGAATGGTCCAATTTCTGGCCGGCCCAGAGCTCCGACATCGCCATCAAGAACGCCCATCGGAACAGGGTCTTCCCGCGCCGCACCGGCATCGTCCTGCAGGTTACACCGCCGGACGAACACGGCTTCGTGAGCCTCGGTCTCGACACGTTCTACACCGAGCACATCATGGACCAGTGCGAATGGATCATCGCGGAAGTGAACAGCAACATGCCGCGCACGTATGGCCAGACGAACTTCCATGTGAGCCGCTTCACGGCCTTCGTGGAGAATCCCAACCCGGTCATTGCCGTTCCCACCCCGGATGCCAACGAGCAGGAGCGAAAGATGGCCGAAAACGTCGTCGGCCTGCTTCGCGACCGCGATTGTATCCAGGTAGGCATCGGCGCCGTGCCGGCGGCCATCAGCAAGCTGCTGGAGCATTCGGGCCTGAAGGACCTGGGGATCCACACGGAGATGGCCCCCGCGGGGACTCATCGGCTGGTTGAGAAGGGAGTCGTCAGCTGCAAGTACAAGAAGATCAACCCCGGCAAGATCGTCCTGGCCTTCACGATGGGCGACAAGGAACTCTATGAATTCCTGGGGAACAACCCCATGGTGGAGTTCCGTCCCACCATCTATGCCAACCATATCGGCATCATTTCCCAGGAAGAAAACGTGGTGGCCATCAACGGATCCATCGAGGTGGACCTGACGGGCCAGATCTGCTCCGAATCCGTAGGAAACCTGATGCGGACGGGCTCAGGCGGCCAGTTGGACTTCGTGGTCGGCTCCTTCTGGTCCAAGGGCGGCCGGGCCATCAACCTGGTTCCATCGACGACCCTGAACGATACGGTATCCAGGATCGTTCCATACACCACCTGGGGCTCGCGGGTCACGGTGCCCCGCCACTATGCCGGATTCATCGTGACGGAATGGGGCGTTGCGGACCTCTACGGCCGTTCCGAGCCGGAGCGGGCGGAAGCGCTGATCGCCATCGCCCACCCGAAATTCCGCGAGGAGCTGGAAAAGGCAGGCCGCGAACGGGGCCTGATTAAAAAGAAGACGTTCTGACAAAGACTGGATTCCGTGCCCGTCCCGGGTTTCCCCCGTCCGGGGCGGGCTCGGGCGAAACGTCCGGTCCGGCGCGGAGGCTGCCGGGACGTGATCCTGAAGTTCCTGTAACTGGACAGAGGAAGGGCCATGCCCCGGAGCATGTCCCTTCCTTTTTTCTGCGGGAGGTTACGGAATGATTCCTTTTACCGACGAGCAGAAGATGTTGCGGGAGACGATCCGCAGCTTTGCCGAGAGGGAAGTGGCTCCTCTGGCGTATGAAATCGATGAACGGGAGCGTTTTCCCGAAGAGAGCTTCCGAAAACTCGCCGCCATGGGACTGGCGGGTCTGACGGCGCCGGTCGAGTATGGCGGCGCCGGAGCAGGGTACACGGAACTGTGCATCATTACGGAGGAGCTGTCTGCCGTCTGCCTCTCCACCGCCGCTTCCTGGGGAACCCATGTCTGCCTGTGCATGGACAACATCCGCCGGAACGGGACACCGGCACAGTTGGAAAAATACCTTCCACCCCTCTGCCGGGGCGAGAAGATCGGCGGCTTGGCCATGACGGAGCCCTCCGCCGGTTCCGATGTCATGTCCATGAAGCTCCGGGCCGAGGACAGGGGCGATCATTATCTCTTCAACGGGTCCAAGATTTTCATCTCCAACGGTCCTGTTGGAGACGTCTTTGTGGTTTATGCCAAGACGGCTCCTGAAAAGAAGGCCCACGGCGTATCGGCCTTCATCATCGAGAAGGATTTCCCGGGCTTTTCCCGGGGGAAGAAATTCGAGAAGATGGGGTGGCGGGGCTCGCCGACGGGAGAGCTGATCTTCGAAGACTGCCGGGTTCCCAAGGAGAACCTCCTGGGAAAAGAAAATAAGGGATTCCTGGTCCTGATGGGCGGCCTCAACACGGAGCGGGTCTGCCTGGGGGCCATGTCCCTGGGGCTCGCCCGGGGGGCCTACGAGGTGGCCCTGAAGTACGCGAAGGAAAGGGTCCAGTTCGGGAAGCCCATTGCCGCCTTCCAGCTCATCCAGGCCAAGCTGGCCGACATGGCCATGGAGATCGAGCTGGGACGCCTCATCACCTACAAGGGAGCCCTCCTGGCCGACCAGGGAAAACACCGGGAGATGAACCTGACAGCTGCCTATGCAAAGCTCTACACCTCCGAGGCGGCCATGCGGATCACCACGGAGGCCGTCCAGATCCTCGGCGGTTACGGGTACATGAAGGAGTTCCCCGTGGAGCGGATGATGCGCGATGCCAAGCTCCAGACCATCGGAGGCGGTACATCGGAGGTCCAGCGCATGATCATCGCCCGGGAGATCCTGGGCGGCATTGCGGAATGACGGGGAGATCGCGGATATGCAGAAATGCCCGATTGTGCACTTGTGCACAGGGCGGAAATGCCCCTGCCGGTTATCTGGCCTACGAAACAGATGAATATGAATAACAATTTTTCTCCTTCCGCAGATGGTTTGCCTTTTGCAAATGTGCAAAGCGCTGCCCCCGCATGGCCGGGTCGGCGCAGGGGGTAAGTAAACAGGAGGGAGGTTTCGCAATGTCGAAGTACGGCAACAAACTGGCAACTCCGGAACAAGCGGCGGCTCTGGTGAAAGACGGCATGTGGGTAGACTACGGGACGGTCCAGATGCCCCGTGCCTTTGACAGAGCTCTGGCTGCGCGGGCGGGCGACGTGAAGGGTGTCAAGGTGCGCATGCTGGGCCACCTGACTCCCCTGGAGATCATGGAGAAGGATCCGGAAGGAAAGAGTTTCTGGACAGCCAACTGGCATATCCTGGGGCACACCCGACGCTACATCGCCGAGAACCGGGGTACCCACATCCCCTACAATTTCGGGGAGAGTGGCCGGATCTACCGGGAGGACATCGAAGTGGACATGGCGGTCCAGACGGTGACCCCCATGGACAAGCACGGGTATTTCAACTTCGGACCCCTGAACAACTTCAAGAAAGCCGTCTTCGAGAAGGCGAAGATCCGGGTCGTGGAAGTGATCGAGGACATGCCCTGGTGCTACGGGGGGTACGACGAGTGCATCCACATTTCCCAGGTTGACCGGGTCATCGAGAACAAGACGGACAAGATCATCACCATTCCCTCCGCGCCGGCCTCGGACACGGACCGGGCCATCGCCGGGCACATCGCCGAACTGATCCCCAAGGACGGACCCTGCCTCCAGATCGGCATCGGCGGCCTTCCCGACACGGTGCTCCGCCTCCTGGCGGACAGCGGCGCCCGGGACATCGGGATCCACACGGAGATGGTGACGGAAGCCATCATGGAGCTTCACGAGGCAGGCCTCATCACGGGCCGCAAGAAGACCTTCCTGCCGGAGAAGATCGTCTGGGCCTTCTCCATCGGCAGCCGCAAGCTCTATGACTGGATCGACCACAACCCGGCCCTGGCCATGTATCCCGTCGATTTCACGAATGATCCCAACGTGATCGCCCTGAACAGGGACCTGATCTCCATCAATGCCATTCTCGGCGTGGATCTTCAGGGACAAGTCAGTTCCGAGTCCATCGGCTTCCATGAGTATTCGGGGACGGGCGGCCAGCTGGCCTTCGTCCGGGGCGCCTACTATCGATCGACGAAAGGCCTGCCGCCGATCGGATACTCCGGGAACAAGTCCATCCTGGCTTTCCACTCCACCTACAAGGACAAGGACGGAAACCTGAAATCCAAGATCAATCCCACGCTTCCCCCCGGCGAGATCGTGACGGTGCCGCGGACGGACGTCTCCTTCCTGGTGACGGAGCAAGGTGTGGCCTACCTGAAAGGCCTCTCGATTCCGGAGCGTGTTCTGGCGATCGTGAAACTGGCCCACCCGGACTTCCGGGACGGTCTCCTGGAGGAGGCGAAGAAGATGCACTGGCTGAATAAACAATGGTCCCTGGGCGGATTCTGATGGGCGGGCCGTTGAAAAACGCCCGCTTGCGGCGTTGCCCTCGCCCCGAGCCATTCGACGTACGAAAAAGTACGCCTCACGACTCGGGGCTTCGGGCGCCTTGCATTCGGGCATTTTTGAACGGCCCTTGAGGGAGGTCATGAACGGGCCGCTGAAAAACGCCCGCCTGCGGCGTTGCCCTCATTCCGTGCCGCTCAACGTACAAAGAAGTACGCCTCGCGGCACGGAATTTCGGGCGCCTTGCATCCAGCCCCTTTTGAACAGCCTTAAATGGGCTGATGAAAAACGCCCGCCTGCGGTGTTAGCCCTCGCCCCGATCGATTCAACGTACGGAAAGGCTGACGGAGAGCCGCCGCGGGCAGGAAAGTGAGTCAACATTCCACCATCGGTGGATGAGGGCCCTGACGGGCCTTCCAATTGAAGAAGGAGGATGGCAATGGATTACGAGCTGTCGGAAGAACTGAAGATGTTGAAGGAGATGGCGTACAAGTTCGCGGTGGCGGAGTTCACGCCGATTTCGAAAGAGTGTGACGAGCACGAGAAGTACACCCCGGAGATCCGGAAGAAGGCGGCGGAGAACGGCCTGGTGGGGGCCTGGATCCCGGAGGAGTATGGCGGGGCGAACGCGGGAAGCCTGGGGAACGCGATCATCACGGAGGAGCTGTCGAAGGTGGACATGGGGATCGGCCTGAATGTGGTGGCGGCGTGCTTCGGCTGTGAGTCGATCTTCCAGTACGGCAGCGAGGAGCTGAAGAAGAAGTATCTGCCGCCGGTATGTGCGGGCGACTGGGTGAGCTCGGGCGGATACACGGAGCCGAACGCGGGGACGGACGCGTCGGGGTACAAGACGCGGGCCGTGAAGGACGGGTCGGACTACGTGATCAACGGGAACAAGATGTTCATCACGAACGGAACGGTTGCGGACTTCATGGTGACGGCGTGCATCACGAACCCCGATGAAAAGAAACACAACAGCTTCAGCCTGATCATCGTCCCGATGGATACCCCGGGGATCACGCGGAACAAGATCAAGGGGAAGCTGGGGATCCGGGCGAGCGACACGGCGGAGATCGCGCTGGAGGACGTCCGTGTTCCGCAGGCGAACCTGATCGGGAAGGAAGGGAAGGGGTTCATCCAGCTGATGCACTTCTTCGACACGACCCGAGTCATGGTCTCGGCGCAGGGGCTCGGGCTTTCGGAGGCGTGCCTGGAGACGTCGGTGAAATACGTGAAGGAGCGGACGGCCTTCGGCCAGCCGATCGGGAACTACCAGCTTTCGCAGAAGAAGCTGACGGAGATGGTGATTCAGATTGAGGCGTTGCGCGGATTGGTGTACAAGTCGGCGTGGCTGATCGACCAGGGCAAGCCGGACTACACGCTGGCGGCGATGGCGAAGTTCTACAGCGGCCAGACGGCGGTGTTCTGTGCGAATGCAGGCGTCGAACTTCACGGAGGATATGGGTACATCGATGAGTACTCGGTCCAGAAGTGGTACCGGGACGCGAAGATCCTGGAGCTGTACGAGGGGACGAAGGAAGCGGAGATCATGACCATCGGTCGGTATCTCCAGGCGAGATAAGGACGGGCCGGTTCCCGCAACGGGGACACATCATTCCATTTCACTCCAATCCCTGTATGGGGTGGAGAGAACCGGCCGTCGAAAGGGGACGCACCGTTTCTCTCCGCCCCTTGATCAGGGAGGAGGGTTCGGGAAGAGATGCGGGCAATCGCGGAAAGGGAGGAATGCGAGAAATGAAGGATGTTGTCATTGTATCGGCATGCCGGACGGCCATCGGCGAGTTCGGAGGATCGCTCCGGGACATGCAGCTTCCGGCGATCGGAAGCGTGGTCATCAAGGAAGCCGTCAAGCGGGCGGGAATCGACCCGGCCACGATCGGAGACGTGCGGTTTGGCTGCTGCATGGAGCCGGCGGAGGCGATGAACGTGGCGCGAGTGGCGGCCCTGATGGCAGGCATCCCGGATACGGTCACGGCCTGCACGGTGAACCGGGTGTGCATCTCCGGCATGGAGGCGGTCGTTTCCGGTATGGCCATGATCCAGGCGGGGATGGTGGACATTGTCCTGGCCGGAGGCATGGAGCACATGTCCGGGGTTCCCTACATCGTTCCGGCGGCTCGCTGGGGCTGCCGTTTCCAGGACCAGATCTTCATGGACGCCCTCGTCCACGGCCTCCACGCCGGATCTCACGTCCTGCCCGGCCCGGAGCTGGGGCCCATCAAGGACGGACCGATCATCGAAAAGTTCCGGGGTAAGCCCTACATCATGGGCATCACGGCGGAGCTGATCGCCCAGAAGCACAACCTGACCCGTCAGGAGATCGACGAGGTGGCCCTGCGGAGCCACAACAACACCGAGCGGGCCACCAACGAGGGCGACTTCAAGGAGGAGATTGTCCCCATCGAAGTTCCGACCAAGAAGGGCAAACCACCGAAAATCTTCGACAAGGACGAGCACTTCCGTCCGGGCCTCACCATGGAGGACCTGGCGAAGCTGCCGGCAGCCTTCGTTCCGAAGATCGGTCTGGTCACGGCTGGGAACGCCTCGGGCATCAACGACGGAGCAGCCGCCATGGTCATCATGTCGGCCGAGAAGGCGAAGGAACTGGGCCTGAAGCCCCTCGCGAAGATCAAGGCCGTCGGCCGCGGCGGCTGCCATCCGTCCGTCATGGGACTCAGTCCCGTTCCGGCGGTGAACGACCTGATGGCCAGGTCGGGCATCAAGCTGTCCGATTTCGATCTCATCGAGCTGAACGAGGCCTTCGCTGCCCAGTACCTGGGCTGCGAGCGGGAGCTGGGGCTGAACCGGGAGATCACGAACGTCAACGGGTCCGGCTGCGGCCTCGGCCACCCGGTCGGCGCCACGGGCTGCCGGCTCATGGTGTCGCTGATCCACGCCATGAAGAAACGGGGCAAGACCCTCGGCATGGCAACGCTCTGCGGCGGCGGCGGTGTTTCCCTCGCCACGGCGATCGAGATGTTCTAAAAGCCCGAAACACGTGCCCGGAGAAGGCCTTCGGGCCGTTCCGGGAGTGAATCCAAAGGGGAAGAGCCACCCGGTTCTTCCCCTTTGCCTTGTCCGGGGCGCGGGGGCTGCCACGGTGGTTTCCGCCAGTGATGTATTCGGATCGATACGCCGGCAGGATGGAAAAGCTTCCCAATGCTTCCTCTGGCCCCCCCCGTCGGGCCTCCGCGAACATTGGGCGATGCTGAGGTGCCGGACTGTCGTGGGTTGCGGAACCGGTCTGTTTCCGTTACAAGGGGTGTGGCCGCGAATTGCCTTTTTCGCAGGATGAACCGGAAAGGGAAAAGATTTCCAGACGATCAGGTATCGGAGATCAACCGTGAGCGATTGGACGATCATAAAGGTCTCCGCGTATTCCCCGGGCCTCCTCGGCCGGGTGACGGAGTTGCACGGCCGATATTACCACCACCATTGGGGGTTCGACCTCTTCTTTGAGGCCAAGGTGGCGATGGAGATGGTCCCTTTCCTGGAGCGCTTCGATCCGGTCAGGGACGGCCTCTGGGTGTCGATGAAGCATGACCGGGTCATCGGGAGCGTTGCCATATGCGGGCAGGACGCAGGGACCGTTGGGGCTCGGCTGCGCTGGCTGATCGTCGAACCGGAGCACCAGGGGATGGGAATCGGAAAAGCCCTGGTGGAGAAGGCCGTTGATTTCTGCCGGAGATCCGGTTTCCGGCGCGTCTGGCTGACGACGTTTGCCGGGCTCGATGCGGCTCGTCACATCTATGAAAAGGAAGGGTTTCAACTGCAGGAGGAGCAGGAAGACGCCCACTGGGGCAGGACCGTGCGGGAGCAGCTGTTCGAACTGCTGATGTAGACAGGGCCGGCACACGTCGGCATTGCGCGAGAGGAAAACGGATATGGGTGTACTGAATCAGTTCGGACTGTGCGGCCGGGTCGCCATTGTGACCGGCGGCAGCAAGGGACTGGGTCGGGCCATGGCGCTCGGCCTGGCGGAAGCGGGGGCCAAGTTGGTCGTCGTCAGCCGGACGCAGAGTCTCATTGAAGAAACCGCCGACGAGATCATCAAAAAAGGCGGTGAGGCACTTGCAGTTCCGACGGACGTGAGGAGTGAGGAGGACGTCGAGCGGATGGTCGCCCTGGTGGCGGAAAAATACGGCCGCATCGACATCCTGATCAACAACGCGGGGATCGGGGGCTCCAGGAAGGTCGTCACCATGACGGCGGACGAGTGGAGCAACATGATGGATACCAACGTGAAATCCATTTTCCTTGCGGTCCGGGCCGTGGGGAAGGTGATGATCCGGCAGCGGTCCGGCAAGGTGATCAACGTCAGCTCCGTCCTGGGGAAGGGAGCCCTTCCCCGCTCCATGCACTACGGGGCCTCCAAGGCGGCGATCATCCACATGACGAAGACCCTGGCCCTGGAATGGGCTCCCTTCAATATTCATGTGAACGGCATTGCTCCGGGATGGTTTCTGACGGAGATGACGAAAGACCAGCAGGAGGGAGAGAACCGGGAATTCCTCGTCCGGAGAATCCCCTTCGGACGCTTCGGCAATCCGGAGGAGATGGTCGGATTGGCTGTCTTTCTGGCCTCGGACGCCTCCAACTACATCACCGGGGACACGGTCTTCATTGACGGCGGATATTCCCTCTGGTAGAACCGCTTCCGCAGTCGAAGGGCCTTCGTGAACCCGCGCCTGCGCTGTTCCCGCTCATCCTGCATCCTTGACTATTCCCGTCAAACCGTATTTCCGGTTCTTACGGGTCAGGGTAGACAGGTCGATCTGCAGTTCTTTAGCCGCTTCGTTCAGATTTCTGAACTTCCGAAGGGTTCGCCGGATCAGGGCTCTCTCGAACTCCTCCACCTGCTTGCGGAGAGGGCCCGTCTGCAGGGCCTGCCGCATACCGTCCATTCTCGGGTGCGGGTTATGTCCATAGGCCGCCCGGATGTCCCGGGGCAGGTCTTCCATGGTGATCACCTCCCCCTCACTGGTCACGACGATCCGCTCGACGGTGTTCCGGACCTCCCGTACGTTTCCGGGCCACTCGTGCTGGATCAGGGCGTTGAGGGCGTCAATGGACAGTGCCTTATCCGTCTGGTAGCGCTGGTTGTAAATCTTCAAAAAGTGCTTGATCAGGGGCAGAACATCCTCCCGCCGTTCCCGGAGCGGGCTGACGTGCATGGGGATCACGTTCAGCCGGTAGTAGAGATCCTTCCGGAATTTCCGTTCCTTGACCATTCGTTCCAGGTCCATGTTCGTGGCGGCGATGATGCGCACGTCGATGGGCAGGGTGGCCAGTCCTCCGAGGCGCTTGATGGCCCGGTCCTGCAGCACGTTGAGAAGCTTGGGTTGCAGCTCCAGGGGAAACTCGCCGATTTCGTCGAGGAACAGGGTTCCATTGTGGGCCAGCTCGAAGAGCCCCTGCTTGCCCTGGCTCCGGGCGTCCGTGAAGGCACCCTTTTCATAGCCGAAAAGCTCCGATTCAAGAAGCGTCGGAGGCAGAGCGGCGCAGTCCACCTTCACGAAGGATCCCAGGCGGTGACGCGTGCTGTGGTAATGGATGAACTGGGCCAGGACGTCCTTCCCGACTCCCGAGTCGCCGGTAATGAGGACTGTCGCGTCCGACGAGGCCACTTTCTTGGCCACTGCGAGGATGTGCCGGAACTCAGTGCTTCGGGCGACGAAGAACTTGTTCGTATTCCCAAGCTGCTCTTCCAGGTAGTCGATCCGCTTCTTGAACTGCTCGATCAGGACCTGGGATTGCTCGAGTTCTCGGCTGATGGTGTTCAGCTCCGTCACGTCCCGGAGGGAGCTGATGACCGCCAGGGGATGACTGTCCCTGTCCCAGACGATGGCCGCCGTTACCAGGAGGTCTCGCCCGCTGGGATAGCGGACCAGGCGGCTGCGGCTCTTATGATCTCTCAGGACTTCGAGATTTACGGCTCGTGGGACCCAGTTCTTCTCGATGGCGAAATTCGTATGCCTGCCGATCAGCTCCTTGCGGTTGATGCCGCTGATGCGCTCGAAGGCCGCGTTGGCCATCAGGTAATAGCCGTTGAGATCGGCGATGTAGATCCCGTCGGAGACGGACTCGATGACGGACCTCATAACGCTCAGGACATGATCGGAAAATCCGGACACGGTAAAGACTCCTTCCCGGTGGTCGCGGTCCGGCATGCCAGCAGGCCGCCGGCGCTGAACGGACACTAATCCAGCACGGCACGGATGTCAATGGATGGAGGGAGCGGGGCGGAAAGGCTGTGCAACCCCCTGCCGCCGGGAGTGAATTGTCGTCAGAAATCAAGTGGATGGTTGGCTATCCGGATGGGAATTATCCTCCATGCCGGCCCGATCGATGATTTCTATCACCCGGGCCGCCAGCTCCACCGGCGGCAGGGACTCGCAGTCGATCGTATTGCCGGCCACCCGGATCCATCGGCGAGCCATGCCCCGGATGTCCGGGCGGTCCGCGCATGCAGTCGGGCAACCGCAGATCATAACGGCGACCCCGTAGGCATGGGACGGCTTCACCGTTTCCAGCCGGCAGTCGGGAGGCAAGAGCGATCCAATCTCCACCACCAGGGCCGTCCGGTCGATCTGCGGATTGCAGCCGCCGCAGTATTTCAGGCCGATGCGCTTCATCCTGTTCTCCAGCGCCGGATCGCCCCCCTGGCCTCCCGGCGCCCCTGTTCGTATCCCTCGTCGAGGACCCGGCGGTCCCGGCTGAGCCGGGAGACGCGGAAATCGCCGGGCGGGCAGACTTCCACGATTTCAATGCCGGCCGGCGGCTTCCGGATCAGGGCCACCGATTCGTTGTAGCGCCGGGCGCGCCGTTTCATTGCCTCTCCAAGCAGAGGACAACTCCTTGCGTGGCGGACAAGCAGCCTGTCGGAGATCCCGGAGCGCTTGACGTAGCTCATGGGGCGCGAGCGGACGACCATGACCCGGCGGGCTCCCCGCCGGATCGCTTCGCCGACCGGAATGGCATCGGCGATGCCGCCGTCCGTGGAGGCACGTCCGTCCACTTCCGGGTAACTCCTGTAAAGCAACGGGATGGCGCTGGAGGCCTTGAGGGTGTGCTCCAGGTCCTCGGCCGCCGTCTGCCGGTAAACGGCCTGTCCCGTCCGGACGTCCGTCAGGACCACGACAAAAGGCTTTTGCCGGGCGTAGATGGCCGCCAGGTCGAGCCGGATTTCCCGGATGGTGATCTCCCAGAGCCAGTCCAGATCCAGCAGGTGGCCGCCGCGGAGGAACCGGACGAAGTCGATGAACTCCGGCCGGAGAGAGTAGTCCCGGTAGATGCGCCCGTTGCGGCCCTTCATACCGGCCAGGTAGGCCGCTAGGTTGGAGGCGCCTGCGGAGACACCGATATAGAGGTCGAAAGGATTGAAATCCGCCTCCAGAAACCCGTCCAGGAGGCCCGTGGAGAAGACACCGCGCAAGGCACCCCCCTCAACGACGAGCGCCGACATCCCGTTCCCGGAGGCCATATCTCTTATGACCGTTATGCTGTCCGTGGTCATGGATCTATTCGGTCCCGCATTCGTCGCCGTTTGATCGGACACCGATCGAATCTATTTTATCCTGGCGATTTCCCGGGCCAGCTTCTTCTTGTAGTCCAGGTTGCCCTGCCGGGAGATCATGATCCGCTGCGCCTGGGGCGATCCGGCGCCGTGCATGGACTCCGTGCGGTAGCCCACGGCCGCCGTTCCGAGGGTGATGTTCTCGATGAGGCGCAGGACCCGGCAGCGCGACTCCGTCCGCACCGAGGCGATCCCCTTGAAGTACTTCTCCACGACCGGGCCGATCTCGGGGTGCTTCAGGTCCCGCTCCGAGGCCATGGTGACCATCAGCCCTCCGGCAATGTCCTCGGCGAGCCGGGCGATCTCATAGGGGAAGCGCGTCACGTTCTGCTTGCAGACGTTCGCCAGGAGAAGGTCGATCAGGTAGTTCCCCGATGCCGTCGGATGCCCCTCCGCCGAGCAGGCGATCCCGCAGGCGTACAGCGTCTCGTTGAGATGCATCATCTCGATGAGCTTGTCCTTCACGTGGGAGGCCTTCGCCGCGCCGTTAAAGTCCGCCGCCAGGGCCGCCGCGCCGATCAGGACGTCGCCGACGCCGACCTTGCAGCCGCCGTAACTCTGGCGGTGGTAGCCGGCGAACCGCTCTACCAGGGCGCCGCTGAATTCGTACTCGCCGCACATGAAGACATTCTCCCAGGGGACGAACAGGTCGTCGAACACCATCAGGGCCTCGTGGCCGCCGTACAGGAGGTTGCCCACGTCGATCTCGCCGCCTTCGAGTTTTCGCGTGTCGCAGGACTGGCGCCCATAGATGTAGAAGATCCCCTCGGCGTCGGCCGGAGCGACGAAAGACAGGGCGTAGTCGGCGTCCTCCTTTGTCATGGTCATGGTCGGCATCACCAGGATCCAGTGGGAATTGATCGCCCCCGTCTGGTGGGCCTTGGCACCCCGGACGACGATGCCGTCCTTCCGCCGCTCCACCACGCGCGTGAAGAGGTCCGGATCGGCCTGCTTCGACGGCGGAAGCCCCCGGTCGCCCTTGGGGTCCGTCATGGCTCCGTCGACCGTCCAGTCCTCCTCCTGCATCCTCCGCAGGAATTTCAGGAAGCGCGGGTGGTAGGACGTGCCGAGCTTCCGGTCCATCTCAAAGGTGACGCTGTCCACGGCGTTGATGGCGTCCATGCCGACGCAGCGCTGGAAGCATGCCCCGGTCTTCTGGCCCAACAGGCGCTGCATTTTCACTTTCTTGACGAGGTCGTCAGTGCTCCGGTGGAGGTGGCAGAACCGGTTGATCCGCTCCCCCGTCAGGTGGGAGACGGCAGTCATCAGGTCCTCGTGGGCCGGGTCCTGTGCCAGGGTGTAGGTCATCTTCACAGAGTTCATGGAGGGCCGGATGATCGGGTGATCCACGGGGGTTTCCACCTTCTCGCCCATCAGCCAGACCTTCAGGTTCATCCGGCGCAGGCTTTCTTCATACTGCTCGGGGGTCATGAGGGCCATGTCGTTTCCTCCTTTTGGCGGGCCGGGGCCAGAACGGCCTGTGGCTTTGTACTGTCCTGCCGGCCGCGGAATGTGCCGGCGATCGATCATTGCCACAGGCTGGGCAGTTCAATCCGCCGGGTCAGGGAGCCATGTGCCGGCAGGATCTTCATCTGTCTTCCCGGAGCATCGGTTATCCTTGGGGATGCACAACGATCCCTGGTAACGGTTACCCGACGCCCCATGAAATCTACCGTTGAAGACGGTTTGATATTCACTCCAGGCTATGTCGATGTACGTTAAATATACCGTTCGCTATATTGACGGCAAGGAGTGTTTTACTTTAGAAAAACGCGTCATCCTGTCGATGCAAGGCGTCGCTTGTCATTCCGAGTGCTCAATCTTCCTGCTACTGAGTGAGACTGCGAATTGAACTACGGAACCGTCATGACGCGACACTCTGTCCATGTCACTATGAAATTCTTCCAATCCCCTATACCGCTTACAAGATTAACAAGCATTGTAATTCAACGGGATTCATCTACCCTGCAATTGCAAGCGGAAAATCTGGTTTGCGGATCTTCGAATCGTCGATCTCCGGAAAGATCGGCCCCCGTTGTACCTGAAGGATGTCATGCCGGTGAAACCGGGAAAGGAGGAAAGGTCATGAAACGAACAACCCTGGTAATCGGATTGGCGGTCATGTTTCTCCTGATTGCAGGCATTGCGGCAAACTCATCCTTTGCCGTCAGTTGTTCCGATCAGGAGGTGTCCTGCTGGGTCAACGCGGATAAATCACAGAGCGTGGCCAAGACGAAATTCAGCAGGTGCTGGAGCTGGAAACATTTAGGATGCATGCCGTGCGGCGGAGAGAAGGAGTGGAGTTACGCCGCCAGGTGGTGCGACAAGAACTATAAAGATCAATGCAAAGACAGATGCTGGGCGTGTTTTCGAAATCCAATCGACTCCTGTGTGAATGGAACGGCCTGCTGGAACACGGTCAATGATAAGCTGTGCATTCACTAGAGCCTGAAAAATGAAGACACCGATCCGAATCGTCAGCCTGGCGGTCATGTTGCTCCTGAGTGCGGGCGCATCCGTGAACTTGGCCTGTGCTTGCGGCTGTCCGGATTGGGAAGTCTCCTGCTGCATTGATGGAGACAAGTCGCAGACCCTGGCGAAGACTTCCTTCACGATGTGCTGGAGCTGGAAAAGAGTCGGATGCGTACCGTGTCACGGAGGGGGGAAGTGGAGCTGGTTTGCCGGCTGGTGCAATGACAACAATAGCGAGTGTCAAGGGAAATGCCAGGGGTGTATTGAGAACGAGACTCCATACTGGACACCCCTGGCTTCCAGCATCAAAGGCAAATTCAGCTGCGTGGACAGCAACGGCCATTGGCATTCTCCCTGAGTTCAACTCCATCACGGGAGTGTGTTTTGTCGGCGCGGATGCTGCTGCCTCTGGAGGAGCGCAATCAGGATCAACATTCATCTCAAGGAGGAGCGATTCATGAGAGAGCTGTCACGGGTATGCATTGCATTGGTCATCGTATGTTTCTTTCTTGCCGGTCAGGCCTTTGCTGGTGAGGCAAATGATGTGGCATCCGGAAAACAGAGGACCGTTGTCCACAGTTTTCTGGGTACGGTTGCGAAGACGGATGCAGGGAAGAAGACGATCACCATCCATGCCGTTGCAGACAAGGAAGAATATCTCAGGGAAGGCGACATGCCGTTCCGGGAGTTCAGTGCCGATGGGAAAGAGATCACCTTTGATGTCTCGAGAGCGGTGTTCCTGGGGGCAAACGACATCAGCAACATCAAGAGACTCCAGCTTATCCGGGTTGGTTATGACAAAGAGGGAGGAGCGTATGTCGCTCACACGGTATTGGTTCTGTCGAAGAGGCAGCCGTGAAGAGGGGTTCGGTCTTTGTCCGGTCGGACGACGCTGCCAAATCAAACTGTCCGTGAACAAAGGTGACGTTGCGGGGGCCTGGCGGTGTAGCGCTCTTTTTCGCCGGGAGACTGTTTATTCGTGAAATAGGAGAAAATGAGGAGGAAGTAACATGAAAAAAGCGGGCTGCATCGTGGCAATGGCGGTTTTCTTTCTCCTGCTTGCCGGCATATCCGCAAACACGGCCTGGGCAATCGGCTGTTCGGATCGGGAAGTCTCCTGCTGCATCGACGGCAAGCAATCGGAGACGGTGGCCAAAACGAAATTCACCAGGTGCTGGAGCTGGAAAGACTTTGGATGCGTGCCGTGTCATGGAGGGGGAAAATGGAGTTACGCAGCCGAGTGGTGCAACGACAACTATGGTCAGTGCCAGGGGAAGTGCAAGGCGTGTTTTCATGATCCCGGTGATCGGTGTGTGCTGAAACTGACCTGCTGGGACAAGGACGGCCGGCAAACATGTGAATGATCCGAGGAAAGGAGGATGAGCCATGAGGAAAACGGGTTGCATTGTGGCGATGGCTGTTTTTTTCATCATGGTTGCGGGCATATCCGTGAACTCAGCGTATGCCGTCGGCTGTAAGGACAGGGAAGTAAGCTGTTGCCTTTACGCCGATGAATCGCTGACCGTGGCAAAGACGAAATTCAGTATGTGCTGGAGCTGGAGAAAGGCTGAATGTGTGCCATGTCACGGAGGGGGGAAATGGAGTTATATGGCTCAATGGTGCAACGACAACGTGGAAAAATGCGGACATGGGAATTGTTGGGCATGTTATATTGATAAATGGGACCCATTTTGCGCGAATACACATTGCTATAGCAAGGATGGCGAGAAAATCTGTTACTGATAACAGGGAAAGAGGGTGAGCCATGAAAAATACAATCTGTATCGTCGCAATGGCGGTTTTCTTTTTCTTGTTTGCCGACGCATCCGTAAACTCAACGTATGCTGTCGGATGTCAGGATAAGACAGTCTCCTGCTGCATCGACGGCAAGGAATCGAAGACAGTGGCCAAGACCAAATTCACCATGTGCTGGAGCTGGAGAAAGGCTGACTGTGTGCCATGTAATAATGACGGGCAATGGTCTTATTTAGCTCTATGGTGCAATGTCAACTATATCAACGAATGCCAGGGAACATGCCAGGGGTGCTTCAAAGTTCGCAATCCTTTTTTTATGACACCGAAGGCTTCAGAGGGAGGTGACGGCGTCTGCTGCTTTGATAATGATGGCCATAAGCATTGTCGATGATTCGGGCGTCAACCACGGGAGGCAATGGAGTCGGGAGGGAAACCGTCACCGAAAAGGGTGATGAGGATCAACATTCATTTCGAGGAGGAGCGATTCATGAGAGAGCTATCACGGGTATGCATTGCATTGATCATCGTATGTGCCTTTCTGGCCGGCCAGGCCTTTGCGGGGGAGGCGAAAGATGCGGCATCCGGAAACAAGCGGACCGTTATTTACAGTTTTCTGGGCACGGTGGTGAAGGCGGATGCAGTGAAGAAGACGATCACGATCAAGGCCGTAGCGGACAAGGAGAATTACCTGTTGGGAGACGACATGCCGTTCCGGGAGTTCAATGCCGAGGGGAAAGAGATCACCTTTGATGTTTCGAAGGCGAAGTTTCTGGGGGCAAAGGACGTCGGCGGCATAACGGGACATCCGCTTGTCAGGGTTGGTTATGACAAAGAGGGCGGAGCGTATGTCGCCCACACGGTGCTGGTTCTGTCGAAGCGGGAGCTTTCCATGGCCCGATAAGATGGGGGAAGACAGGGAGGGCGAGCCATGAAAAAAGCGGGCTGCATGGTGGCCATGGTGGTTCTGCTTTTCCTGTCTGTCTTTATGCTGAACGATTCAGTCTATGCGGTGGGCTGTAATGACTTGAATGTTTCCTGCTGCATTGATGGAAATAATTCGCAGACCGTGGCGAAGACTTCCTTCAGCATGTGCTGGAGCTGGAAAGACTTTTGTTGCATGCCGTGTAATGGGGGGCACAAACTAGCCTATCTCGCTAAATGGTGTAATGAGAACCATGGCCAATGCGAAGGAAAATGCAAAGCGTGTTACGGTAGCCGTTCAACTTTTTGTGCTACCCAGCGATTCTGTGTTGACCGGGAAGGCGACGAAACTTGTCAATAGGATGAAGGACAGAGCAAAAAAAAGGAGGGGCGATTCATGAAAATGTCACGTGTATGCATTGGATTGGTCATCATATGTGCCTTTCTCGCCGGACAGGCATTTGCGGGGGAGGCGAAAGATGCTGCGCCCGGGGGCAAGAGAACCGTTGTCTACAGTTTTCTGGGCGCAGTGACGGGGATGGATGCGGGGGAAAAGACGATCACCATCCATGCCGTTGCGGACAGGGAAGATTACCTGACGGAGGGGGACATGCCGTTCCGGGAGTTCAGTGCCGACGGGAAAGAGATCACGTTTAATGTCTCGAAGGCGATGTTTCTGGGGGCGGAAGATATCAAAGGAATCAAGGCTCTCCAGCTTGTAAGGGTTGGTTATGACAAAGAGGGTGGGGCATATGTTGCTCACACGGTGTTGGTTCTGTCGAAGCGGTAGCCGTGAAGCCGGGCTCGGGCATTCCGGGGTCTGTACACGCTGTGAATCAAGCCGTTCATGATCCGAAGTTATGCCTCAGCTATGCCTCCAGCGAGGTGGTGCACCTTTCTGTGGGTGGAATTCCTGTTGGTGAAATCGCTGATGACAAGGAGGATGAGATATGAAGAAAACCGGCTGCATTGTAGCGATAGCTGTTTTCTTTGTCCTGTTGGCCGGCATATCGGCAAGCCCTGCCTACGCAGTCGGCTGCAAGGACCACTATATCGCCTGCTGCATTGACGGCAAGTCAAAGAAGATGGTGGCGGATACTCACTTCACCATGTGCTGGAGTTGGAAGTCGGCTAAGTGCAAACCCTGTCACGGGGGAGGAAACTGGAGTTGGTTTGCCAAGTGGTGCAACGAAAACTATGCCCAATGCGAGGGAAAGTGCAAGGGGTGCTGGTGGGATCAAGACGTTGATTGTTTGCGAGGGTTTCGATGCTATGACAAAAAAGGGGATTATACGTGTGATTGGCCTTGATGGATGAAAAGCGGCATCCCCTGGAGCAATACACAAGGGCGGCTTGATTCATCAGCGGTGGTTGTGACAGGAAGGCACCTGTTCGGCCAGGAAGGTCCTTGTTCTCTTGAAGAGACGATCATGAAGCGGGGTTCGGGATTTTTTTAGTGGGACGACACGAAAAAGGCAGGCTGTTCATGATCCAAGATGATGTTACGGTACCCTTGACGGAGAAACGCTCCTTTTCACCGGGAGACTTTTGGGTGGTGAAATTCGAAAAACAAGGAGAAAGCAGCATGAAAAAAACGGGCTGCATCGTGGTCTTGGCGGCTTTCTTTCTCCTGATTGCGGGTATATCCGCAAACCCAGCCTGTGCCCTCGACTGTGGGGAGTTGAAAGTCTTATGCTGCATCGATGGAAAATTATCGCAAACTGTGGCCAAGACTACATTCAGCATGTGCTGGAGCTGGAGTAAGTTTGAATGTGTGCCGTGTCACGGGGGGCATAAGTTTTCGTATCTTGCGAAGTGGTGTAACGAGAACAACGACCAATGCGAAGGGAAATGCAGAGGGTGTTATTCGCATTTTCGTTATTGCTATGGACGAATCTGTGTGGACAAAGACGGAAAAGAATATTGTCAATGAGAGGAATGAAGGAGCATGGATGCGACGCAAACCAATTGCCCGTTACCCATGAAACTCTATTCATCTTTCTATGGTTTGGTTGATATTACGAACGAATTTATTTATATGAACACGGGGTTTTCCAGTCATATCCCGAAAAAAAGGAAAAGGTCAGTCTTCTCGTGGGCTCAGGCTTTTTTTATAAACATGAGACATGGGTAGGAAACATGGCCTTCAAGCGAGGATAATGGAATCAGGCCTGTCGTTATCGACATCTTCGCGAATCAGTATCCTGTGCCTTGTCATTTTTCTCTTCGTATTTTTTGCCTCTTCGGTTCCGGTGCGGAGTGAAGAGAAACAGGAGATTCCGGGCGTTCAACGGGAAGCGAAGAAACTGACCCTGTCCGATTGCATTCTTCTTGCCCTGCAGAACAACGTTTCCATTCAAACGGCTTACCTGGACAGAATCTCCCAGCGGATGGAGCTCCGTGTCGCTGAGGACAAGTTTGTTCCCCAACCGAGCCTGAGCTTTTCGACCCGCGCCTCATCCACCTACAATACGGATGGCACCCGGACCCGGGGATCCACTCAGGACGGTCTGTTCGCCACGACCCTGAACCTTCCCACGGGCGGATCCGTAACCTTCAGCTGGGACAACCCGGCGACGAAAGCGGACATCGGCCAGGATTACAGCTACAGTTCCGGCTGGAGCGTCCAGTTTATTCAACCGCTTCTGAAAAGTGCCGGCCTGGATGTTGCCATGCAGTCCATCCGGCAGGCCAGGGTGGCCGAGGAGCAGTACATCCTCGACCTGAAGGACACGCTGGCCACCACGATCGCAACGACCATCACAGACTACCGGGCCTATGTGTCGGCCCTGCGCAGCTACGACATTCAAGCCAAGGGGCTGGAGACGGCCCGCCGAACCCTGGAGACGAACCAGGCGCTCATCGATGCCGGGCGCATGGCCCAGACGGAAATCCTCCAGGCGGAGAACGACGTGGCCAATCGTGAGTTGAGCGTCATAACCGCCAGGAATGACGTCGACTCGGCGCGGCTTACCCTTCTCCAGGTCCTCAACCTGGACAAGAACACGGACTTCCTGCCCGTTGAAGAAGGGGAGAAGTTTGTTCCTCCTCCCTCCCTGGAAGAAGCCATCGCCGTGGCCCTGAAAAACCGTTCCGATTACATCAAGGCCCTGCAAAACCTGGAGCTGGCCAAACTGGACCTGGCCGTCAACAAGCGAAACCTCCTCTGGGATCTCTCGCTCGTGACAAATGTCGGACGGACCGGGGCGGGCGATACCTACCGGACGGCCCTGGCGGACCAGCAGATTCGGAAAAGCGACTGGGACGTCTGGCTTCAGCTCAACATTCCCCTGAGGGACCTGCAATCGGAAAGCAGTTATGTCACAGCGAAAGTAGCCCTCGAAAAGGCGGGCATCAACCTGAAGAAGCTGGTGAGCGACATTGAAATCGACGTCCAGAATAGAATCAGGAATATCGACGTCAATTACAGGAGTTATTTGCTCGCAAAAAAGGGACGGGAGCTTTCGGAGCGGAAACTGGAAATCGAACGGGAAAAACTGCGACTGGGACGATCGACCAACTTCCAACTGGTGTCCTTCCAGAACGACGTCCTCGATCAGCAGACGATGGAACTGCAAGCCCTGATCACGTACCTCAACTCCCTGACGGATCTGGATCAGTCGCTGGGAGTTACGCTCGATCGATGGAGCATCAGCGTCAAGCGCGAGGATGAAGGTGTCAAACTGCCGGAGGACCGGAAGAAGGAAGTCAACGAGAAGCTGACGGTGAAATAATCAAGGGACAGCCATGAACCAGGATCCGATCATCTACAGAAGCATTCTGGAAAACATGACCGACGGGGTCATGACCGTTTCGCTCGACGGCCGCATCATGACGTTCAATGAGGCGGCGGAACGGATTCTGGGCCTCCGTGCCGAGGATGTTCTCGGCCGGTCGCTGAGTGAAGTGTTTCTCGGAAGGGAAGGGAGCGATGCCTTCAACCAGGCCATCCTGGACGCCGTTTACAACGAGGCGGTGACTCAGAACGGCATCGTCCTGTATTCAGCCGGGGAAAAGCGCATCGTTCTTTCTGTTACGACTTCTTTTCTTCGGTCCGACAAGACGGGACAGAAAAAGAAGGCCGCCGTCATTGCGGTCTTCAGCGACCGGACGGAAGTGGAGGCTCTTCGGGAGACAGAGCAAGACCTCACGGAGGAGATCAAGGCGAAGCACAGGGAGCTGCAGACGTCCTACTCTGAACTGGAGGAGTCCAACACAAGCCTCAAGGCCGCCCTGAAAAAAGTTCAGATGATCCGCATTGCCGCAACGGCACTGGTGCTTCTACTCTTTCTGTCCATCGGGATCCTGACGTGGATAAAAGGCACGCCGGGAAGGTCCGGGCCGTCTCCGACCGCAGATTCGCAGGCGGGTGCAGTGAAGACGTACAAGGTGGCACTGCAGCCCCTTGTCGACAAAATCTCTCTCCGGGGTACTCTCAAGCCGATCCAGGTTGTGAACGTGACGAGTCCCTTCGCGGGCACAGTCACGGAAAAGCTTTTCGAATACGGCCAGTCCGTCACCAAGGGACAGCTTCTCATGCGCCTCGATACCAGGGAAATCGAATCGAAATGCCGCGAAGCGGAATCGGCTTTCATCAAGGCAAATGAAAAAAGAAAGGAAATGAAGGATTGGAAGAACACGGATGAAATGGTCAAGGCGATGCGATCCCTGGACAAGGCGAAGAGATCCTATGAAGAAACGGAAACCCTTTTCAAGAAAGGCATTGTGTCGGCCGACGAATACAACAATGAAAAGAACAATTACGAGAACGAGCTCCTGACATACAAGACCACAAAGGCCAAAGGCGAGGGCGATAACGTGACCCTGGCAAAGCTCGACTATTACAATGCAAGGGCGAAACTTGCCGATCTCGAGAAACAGCTCAAGAAGGCCAATGTCCTTGCCCCGGTATCCGGAACGGTCATCCTCATGGACGCCGCGGGGGATAAGGACAGGAAAGGAAAAGCCGTCGAAAAGGGTACTTCTTTCGGCGAGGGGGAGATCATGCTGGCCGTCGGTGACACGACCGGCCTTTCGGTTTCCACCGAAGTGGACGAGATCGAGGTGACGAAGATCAAGAAGGGTCAGCAGGCGATCATCACGGGAGACGCATTCCCGGATGTGATCCTCAAGGGAAGGGTCGATCACATTTCGTCCCAGGCGAGCGTCAAGGGAGGGGAAGGGGGGGCGAAGAAAGCGGCTTCCTTCGAGATCCTGATCCAGGTGGAAAGGCTTACCCAGGAAACGGCCGACAAGATCCGTCTCGGCATGTCGGCCAATCTATCCATCGAGATCCTGAACAAGCCTGACGGCATCCTGGTGCCCATCGGGGCCGTGCAGACGGATGGGGCGGATCGCTATGTCATGCTGAAGGAGGCGGGAAAGCGGGAGGCGAAGAGGGTGAACGTGAAGACGGGCATTACGACTCTCGATTCCGTGGAGATCCTGCAGGGATTGAAAATCGGCGATGAAGTCCTGGTAAAGGAGGAAGCGGTCCGGAATGTCCATGCTGAGGACAGTGAACATCCATAAGACGTATCCGGTTGGCCCCACAGAAGTAAATGTTCTCAAGGGCATTTCCCTGGAAGTCGAGAAGGGGGAGTTCCTGTCTATCGTTGGAGCGTCAGGCAGCGGAAAATCTACGCTGATGCATATTCTCGGTCTTCTCGAACAGCCGACATTGGGAGAGTATTATTTCGAGGAAACCCGGATCCGGTACGAGGACGACCGCGAGATCTCCAATCTCCGCAACCGGAAGATCGGATTCGTATTCCAGCAGTATTGCCTTCTGCAGCGGCTGACGGCCCTGGATAACGTGGGGATTCCCCTCATCTACCGGGGGATGGGCAAACCGGAGATCCGAGAGCGCTCCATGGCATACCTGCAGAAGGTCGAAGTGACGGATCGGGCGTATCACCGGCCGAACGAGATGTCCGGTGGACAGCAGCAGCGGGTGGCCATCGCCCGGGCCCTGGTGGGCAATCCGGCACTGATCCTCGCCGACGAGCCCACGGGTGCCCTGGACAGCAGGACCGGCCAGGAGATCATGGACCTCTTCCGAAAGCTCAACGAAGAGGAAGGAATCACCATCATCGTCATTACTCACGATCCCAAGATCGCCGCTCAATGCCGCCGCCGCATAGAGATCACCGACGGGCTCGTCACCCCTCTGGCGGTCGACGGGAATCCTCATTGAATATCCGGGCGCCGCGGGGTGTCCGGAATCAAGGACAACATGATCCTGAAAGCAAACATTTCCGAAGCGTTTACAAGCCTTGCAAACGCCCGACAGCGGACGATCCTTGCCATTATCGGCATCGTCATCGGCATCGGATCCGTCATCGGCATGGTCTCCATCGGCTCCATAGCGGAAAATGAGGCCCTCAAGCAGTTCAAGGACATGGGAGTGGACGTCGTCATGGTGAGGCTGACGGAGGGCAGTCCATCGGCAAACGTGACCCTGCGGGACATCACGGCCCTGAAAGAAAAGGAGAGCTCGATCCTCGATGTCGCGCCTTACCTGCGGTCCAGCGGCACATTCAGCATCGGCAAGAAGAGCATCTACCTGGAGGAGATGGGTGTGACCGCCAGCTTCTTCGACATGAACAAGATCCGGCTGGCGGAGGGGCGATTCATCTCGGATCTCGACGAGAACCGCTATTTCTGTGTCATCGGGAAGGAAACGGCGGCTTTCCTCCGGGGGATCGGATTGAATCCTCTCCTCGGCAGTCAGTTTCCTCTCGGAAACAGGATTTTCACGATTGTCGGCGTTCTCGACAGCGTCTCGGATGGAGGGATGAGGCCTTACGGAATCAACAGCTCCGTGATCATGCCCATTAGCACGGCCGGGCGGTTCTTCGAGAAAAGCGACATCGACAGCTTTCTTGCCCTGGTCGGGAACACCGTCTCCCCGGCCCAGGCCAAGGCGGATATCCAGAATTACTTCCGGACAAAATCTCGGGACCTCAAAGTCCGGGTCACCACGGCGGAAGAGCTGATCGCCAACATGAAGAAGCAGATGCAGATCTTCTCGCTGCTTCTCGGCGCCATCGGGAGCATCTCCCTGATCGTGGGAGGCATCGGCGTCATGAACGTCATGCTCATCTCGGTTACGGAGCGCCGGATGGAGATCGGTCTCCGGCGGGCGCTGGGGGCTCAGCAGGGCGACATCCAGAGCCAGTTCATCATGGAGGCATTGGTCCTGTGCCTCGTCGGTGGCGTGATCGGGATCGTTCTCGGAGTCATCGTCTCCTTCGTTTTTGCGAAGGTCTCCCACTGGGAATTCCTGATCTCGTACGGATCCATTATTCTCGGTTTCGGCGTGGCCGCTGCCGTGGGCGTTTTTTTCGGCTATTATCCGGCGCGCTCCGCCGCGAGGCTGGACCCCATCAAGGCCCTGCGTTCCTGATCGCCGGAGGCGCGTTTGTTGTCCCGACGACCCGACGGGCCCGACCGGGGATGTCCCGAATCGTTTCGGGCGCCCCGGCCGGGCCGTTCTTGCGTCAGGGAGAAAGGAAACCTACAGGAGAATCTCCAGGTCCTCCAGGGGATAAGCGGCACAGGAGTGGATGTAGCCGTACTGCCGGTCGGACCGCCGGACCAGGGTTCCCTCTGGCTGGTAGACCCGTCCGGACAGCAGCTTCACCCGGCATTGGCTGCACTCCCCCGAGCGGCACAGGGAGGGAATCACGATGCCGCTTCGCTCCAGGGCGACCAGCAGCGGCTCTCCGGCCATTGCCGGAAAGCTTTTCCCGCCTTTGAGCGAGACGTTGAAGCGGTCATCTTCCCGCACCTCCGCCGGCCAGCCGGGGGAACGGGAAATCGATTTCGGCGGTCCGAAGACCTCCCGGCGGATCTTTCCGGAAGGCACGTCCAGGGAGAGAATCTCGGGGATGCAGAACCGGTACATCTCGCCGGGTCCGCAGAGGAAGAAGGTCTTTCCCGCGGCATCTCCTGCCTCCCGGCGGATCAGGTCCGCCGTGATGTAGCCGCAGGCCCCGCCATATCCGGGCGAGGGATTCTCGATCACCGGGATGTATCGCAGATTCGTGAAGCGGGCCGCCAGGCGCTCCAGCTCCTCCCGGAAAATCGCCTCTCCGGACTCCCGGTCTCCGTGAAAAAGCCAGAACGTGCGGTCGAGCCCGCTTTCGAGGGCTTCCCGGATCATGCTCATGAAGGGTGTAATCCCGCTCCCTCCGGCCAGGAGCACCAGCTCGCGGTCGTGGAGGATCGGGTTGAAATGGAAATGCCCCTCCGGTCCGGAGGTCTCGAGGATGTCGCCCCGCCGGACGCCGCTCAGCAGAAAGGACGAGACGAATCCGTCTTCCACGGCCTTGACGGTGATGTCGTAATAACCCCGGTGCCCGGGCGGAGAGGAGATGCTGTAGGGGCGGCCGGTGCGGACGTTTCCGATATCGCAGTAGATGCAGACGTACTGGCCCGCCTGGAAGGGGGGCAGGGGACCGTCGGTTGAGACGAGGCGAAGTGTTTTCGCCGAAGGCGTCTCGTCGAAGATCTCCGACACCTTCAGGCGCATCCGGTCGGGGTGGAGACGCCGGACGTATTCCTCTACGGCGCCGCGTTCGACGCTGAAGTCGGTCCCGTATTTCCGGCAGATCTCCCGTTCCCGGACGACCCGGTCGTATCCTTCGATTTTCGTCAGAATGTCAGGCCTCATTGCGCGTTCTCCTTTCTGCTCATCTCCCGCAGGATCGCCCGCGCCGCCGCGGCCCCCGAGGTGAGGGTCGGCTGGTAGCCCGGCATCCCGTACCACGCCCCGGTGCCGTAAAGCCCCTTGACGGGCGGCTTGGGGTTCCGGAACAGGGTCGAGTCCTTGACGTGCTGCTCGAAGCCGTAGGGGCTCCCGCCGGGATGGCCCAGGTAGCGCATGTGCGTGATCGGCGTGGCGACCTCCATCTCTTCGATGTTCGCCGTGAAGCCCGGGAAGTGCGGCTCGATCCGCCGGAGGATCGTCTCGGCGGCCCGGTACTTCTCGGCGGCGTATTCCTCCGGAGGAACCCGGAGCCACGGCTCTGCGTACTTCATGGTTACAATGGCGGCCTGGCAGGCTCCCTCCGGCGAGAACGTTGGATCCGAGACGTCGTAACAGCTCATGATGAGCGGTGGACCGCTCACGTCGAGGGTCCGGCAGAGGGCGAAGTCCCGGTCCATGTCGGTGGAGGTGCAGACGAAGTTGGTCGTCTCCGAGATGGACACCGCCTCGGGGGGGCAGCGGAGGCCCGCGTAAACGGTGAGGAACGAGGTGCCCACCACGGCCCCCCGGACTTCCCGGAGGGCGTCTTTCCGTTCTTCCCCGCCGTCGAGGAGACCGGCGAAGGTGGCCACCGCGGAGGCGTTGGAAACGACGTATCGCGCCGTGATCTCCTCCCCCCGGTCGGTCACGACGGCCTGCACGGTACTATCGCGCGTGACGATGCGCGCCGCCCCGCAGGAGAACCGGATTTCACCACCGGCTTCCAGGACGACCGCGGCCAGCGCGTTGGAAAGGGCCTGGGAACCGCCCCGGATGTGCCAGGGCTTGAACTCGATGTAGGCGAAGAGGAGGGCGGCCAGGTCGCTGAAGGCGAGCAGCCGAGGCGGCAGCCCCATGTAGCCCCAGTAGCCGGCGATGACGAGCTTCAGGTAGGGGTCCCGGAAATACTCGTCCAGGACGCTCTGGGAGTCCCGAAAGGCATACTGGAAATAGAGGGGGTACTTCTCCGGCGTCACCTCGGGGTCCCGAAGGTAGAAGGCGCTGATGACCTCCTGGAAGAAGCGGTACACCAGGTCGAAGAAGCGGTCGATTCCTTCCTTTTCTTCGGGGAACCGCTCCTGGAGAACCCGGACGATGCCGGCCCGGTTCGCCGGCAGGACCACGTCGACCCGGTCCGGGACGATGAAACGGAACAGATTTTCCATCTCCACGAACTCAAGTTTGCCGAGAACCCCGAGGTTCTGCAGGAGTCCCCGGAGGGGACCCGGGAAGTCGGGGCGTCCGAGGCCGGAGAGCTGGTGAAGCGATACTTCGAACTCGAACCGGCCCCGGCAGAAACTCGTGGCGCATCCGCCGGGGATGTTGTGGCGTTCCAGGACCAGCACCCGGGCGCCTCCCCGGGCCAGCGCGGCCGCGGCGGCGAGCCCGCCGTTTCCGGCACCGATCACAATGGCATCATAGTCGGTCATCCGTTGCTCCTTTCTTTCCCATGCTTCCTTATTTCAGGCGGAAATCCACCCGGCTGTCCTTCAGCTTTTCCTTCTTCTGCGGGGTCAGGGACTTCGGCTCCACGATGAAGACTCGGTCCGGCGTCACGTCCCCGGACTTCAGGAGGACGTCCCGGACCGCATTCGCCCTCCTGGATGCCAGCAGGCGGAGGTCTTCGTCCCGGACCTCGATGTTGGTCAGCATCAGCTTCTCCATCTCCGCCGGCGGCAGGCTCTTGGCCATGCCGATGATGTTCCTCGGCTTCGGAAACGTTTCGGCGTCGTAGGCCATTTTCAGGTAGCGGTCGCGCTCTGCCGGGTCGATCTTCACGTCATCCACGGGGATCGGGGCGCCGCCCTTCTTCAGGCTCTCGTTCAGCTTCTGCACCTTCAGTTTTCTCAGGAACAGGGTTGTCCGGAGGCCTTCCCGGTCCTGTTCGCGGTCCACGAACCCCTCGATGTCCATTTTCAGGGAAGGCCGTTCTTTCAGGGCCTTCCCGAGGGTCGCGAGCTTCTTTACGTTTGCTTCGCCCACGGCGGCGCTGCCGGCGCTGAACTCCACGTAGCTCATCTCCTCCCCGCCGCCCATCAGGGAACCCAGGAGGGCGAAGGGCGCCGTGGCGGCCTTCGTCAGGATGTTCACCAGGACCTGGATGACGATCCGCCAGACGCTGAATTTCGGGTCGTCCAGGGTTCCCGCCACAGGAATGTCGAGCTTGATCTGGCCGTGGCGGTCCTTCAGGAGGGAGATCGCCAGGGAGACCGGGAGCTTCGTGGCCTGGGGGCTCTCGACTTTTTCTCCCAGGGTGAGCTGGTCGATGAAGACGACGTTCTGCGATTCCAGCTTTTTCTTCTCGATCAGGTACTTCAGGTCGAAGGACAGCTTGCCCTTCTCGATGGCGTAGCCGGCGTATCTGCCCGAGTAGGGCGTTACCGGACTCAGGTCCATGTCCTTGAAGGAGGCCTTCAGGTCCACGAAGAGGTCCCTGCTCAGGGGGTTGATCCTGCCGGTGATCTCCAGCGGGGCGTACCCGTCGAGTTTGCCCCTCAGGTCCACGTCTCCCTGGATTTCCTCCCGGGAGGATATCCTGCCGATGCGTCCCCCGATCTCGACGAGCCGGCCGGAGAAGGTGGGCTTGATGTGGTTGTCCAGGAAGTCGATCTCGCCGCCCTGGAGGGTGATGGCGCCGATGGTGATGTCCGGCCCCGCCGGAGGTTTCCCCTTCTCGTCTTTCGCCAGCCCTTTCTGCGGCGGCCCGGCCGCTTCACTCTTTGCCGGAGGCTTTCCCGCTTCTTCCTTCTTCTTCTCCGCGGCGATTTTCTGGACGTTCAGGGTGGCGTCCGGATAGACCATGACCCGGCTGTAGAAATCCGTCAGCGCCACCTGGCGGATCTGCACCTTCAGGGGAAACACCACGGCGTCGAGGTCGTTCAGGTACAGGGATTTCCACTTCAGGAAATCCGCCGCCTGGACCTTGTCGATGGAGGCGAAGCGGGTGACCATGAGCCGGCCGGCATAGCGGATCCGGGGCGGCTTTTCCGCCGGGGCGAGATCGAGCTTTCCCCTGGCGCCGATCTTGCCGCCCGTCACATGGAGATTCACCGCTTCCGCCCAGTAGGGCTGGAAGCCCGGCAGGTCGATGTCCTTCACGTCGACGGCCAGGCTGGTTGAGACCGGCGTAATGGTAAACGGCCCCTTCAGGGAGAGGACGCCCCGTTTCGGGAAGCCGACGGAGAGATCGACGGTCCCCTCCTTGCCGGAGGCCGTGGAGAGGTTGCGCACCTCCAGGCGGATGTCCCGGAGCGGGAGCGAAAATGGCACCGGCGTCGTCTCATCCCGGAAGGAGACGGCGCCCTTTTCGAGGAGCAGCTCGTCGATCTCCACGATCGTGCCCGCCTTGGCCGGAGGTGGGGCGGCTTTCGCGGCGGGTGTTTCCTTTTTCCCCTCCGTCTTCGGCTCTTCCTTTGTTTTTCCCGGAACCAGGGCCAGCAGGTTGATTTCTCCTGCCGCGTTCCGGCGGACGTTCACCTCCGGGGCCTCCAGGGCCACCTTCGCCAGGTGGATCCTGCCGGCCAGCGGCTCCAGATCGGCCGTGTCCACGGTGAGGGACGGGAACCTCAGGAGGGGGGCCTTCCGGAGGTCCTGGAGGACAACCTCACGGAGCACCGTCTTTCCCTTCAGGATCAGAACCGGCGAATTCCCCTTCTCCTGCCGGTAGGTGAGGGTTGAGTCCACGTCCAGTTTCGCCGAGGAGAGGATGAAATTCCGCTTCATCGGAATGTAGGCGAGGTAATACGGGATATCCAGGTCCTTGATCGAGATCTTGAACTCCGTCTCCCGGGAGTCCTTGAAGGGTTTCGTGACTCCCGAAAGGGTGTAGGGATCGCCGTTGATCACGGCGGAAAAGGAGGGTTCCACCTTCGTCTCCAGGGCGTATTCCATGTTGGAGATGAAGGGGATTCCCGCCTGGACGTTCTCGGCGGTGTGCTTCGTGTCCTTCGGGCCGTCGATGAACTCAAGGCGGCCGTCGATGAGCCGGATGTTGTTCAGGGAGAAGAGGAACGGTTTCCCGGGCTCCTTCTTTTCTCCCTCCGGCGCCTTCACCAGGAGATCGGAGAAGTTGTAGCTCCCGTCGGGATTGCGGACGATTCGGATGGAGGGCTTTACCAGCTTTACCTCGCTGAGGATGAGAGCCCGCCTGGCCACCGACAGCATCTGCAGGTCCACGAGCAGTTCCTGGAAGGAAACGAAGGACTCGGCGCCGCCCCGCTCCCGGATGCCGAATCCATGGACCGAAAGGGCGAGGGTGAGGGGGTTGAACTGGATCCGCTCCAGGGTCACCTCGCGATGCAGGGTCTCGGAGAGCTTCTTCGTCAGGACCGACTTGAGGATCGGCGGGACCAGAAGGTAGGAGGAAACGATCAGGACAGCCAGAAACAAAACCAGCCCGATGGCGATTTTCTTGAAGCGGCTCATCGTGTCACCTCCCGTTGTGGCTTGCGCGTATCGGCCCGCGATCCGGCGGCGACAATCCTTCGTCACGCCGTGCGGTCTATTCCTTCCGGGCGGCCAGGACTGCAGCGCCGATGGCTCCGGTGAGCTGGGCCTGTGGGGAGACCCTGAGGGTCAGGTCGAGGGCCTTCCCCAGGGCCTGCACGACGCCGGTGTTCCGGGCCACGCCGCCGGTCATCATCACCGGAGGGACCATCCCGAGCCGCCTGGCCATGGCGGAGACGCGGGACCCGATGGATTCGTGGATCCCGGCGACGATGTTTTCCCGCTGTTCCCCCCGGGCGATGAGGGAGATCACCTCCGACTCGGCAAAGACGGTGCAGAGGCTGCTGATCCTGGCGGGCGACTCCGCCTGGAGGGAGAGGGCGCCGAAACGCTCCAGGTCCACCTCCAGGGCCCGGGCCATGACCTCCAGGAAGCGCCCCGTTCCGGCGGCGCACTTGTCGTTCATGGCGAAGGTCTTGACCCGCCCGTCCGCCTCCAGGACGATAGCCTTGCTGTCCTGGCCGCCGATGTCCACGACGGAGCGGGTTTCCGGATCCAGGAAACGGGCCCCCGCGGCATGGCAGAGGATCTCCGTGACGGCGCGCCCGGCGAAGGAAACGCTCTTCCGGCCGTAGCCGGTGGCGACGATCCCGCCGACGGCGTCTTCCGCCAGTCCCGACTCCCGGAGGATCTCCTCGTAGATCCGCCGTCCCGCCGCCTCGGCATTGTAGCCGGTGAAGGCGATCCTCCCCCGGATGAACCGGCCGTCCTCGAGGAGGGCCGCCTTGGTGCTGATGGAACCGACGTCGATGCCGACCGTGAGCATGGTCAGACGATCGAGGCCCCGCCGTCGACGGCGATGGTCTGGCCGGTGATGAAATCGGAGCAGCCCGAGCAGAGGAACAGGACCGCGTGGACCAGGTCCGACGGCTCGGAGATCCGTCCGGCGGGGGTTTTCTGGGTGATCAGCGCGGCCAGTTCCGGCGAGGACCAGAAAAGTTTGCTGAAGTTGGTTTTCACGAGGCCCGGGGCGATGGCGTTGGCCTGGATGTTGAACGGGGCCAGCTCCGAGGCCAGGACCTTCGTCATCATCTCCAGGGCGGCCTTGGCGATGCCGTAGACGCTCATGCCCGGTGTCGCCCGCGTGCCCGCCAGGGAGGAGATGCTGACGATCTTGCCCCGCTTCTTCTCCCGCATGATCGCTCCGGCCCGGCGGGCGCAGAGGAAGGCCCCCGTGAGGTTCCCGTCCATGATCCGCTGCCAGACGGCGAGCTCCGTGTCGATCAGGGAGGCGCTCATCAGGTTCATCCCCACGTTGTTGACGAGGATGTCGACGGTTCCGAACCGGGCCACAACGTCGTTGAAGAGCCTCTCCACGTCCGCTTCCTGGGCTACGTGGGCCTGAACGGCCAGCAGGCTGTCGCCGCCGTTGAGGATGGCCTTTGCCGAGTCCAGGCCGTCCGACTTCCGTCCGCAGATGGCCACCTTCGCCCCCTGCTGGAGCAGGCTGTCCGCGATCTCCAGCCCGATTCCCCGGCTGCCGCCGGTTACCACCGCCACCTTGCCGCTCAAGTCATAGGTGATGCCGTTCATTCGCATCCTCCTTGCGGGATCAATTCTTCCGGTTCCGGATCACTTCCATGAAGGCGTCGATCCGTGTGTCGATCTGGCTCTCCGAGAAGGCCCGCTCGTCCACCATGTCCGCCTCGATCATGAGGGACGGGACGCCTTTCCTCTTCTCGATGATCCGCTGGATATCGTACTGGCCCAGGGAATAGGGCTTGCAGCTCCGGTTGGAGTGCAGGACCACGCCGTCGACGCCGTACTTGTCCACCATGGCGGCGACCGTGTCGGCCATCTCGTCGACCCCGATGTTGAGGTAGATGCGGCTGTACCCTTCGGCCATGCTGCCCAGGAAGTCGCTCTCGTCCATGTACTTCAGGGATCCGCACCAGGCGGACGTGTAGGTGTCCGCCACGAGGCAGGCCCCGTGGGAAGCGAATTTCTCCGACAGCCACTTCGTGCGGTACCAGACCGGGAGGTTGTCCCACAGGAGGCGGTACCGCTCGTTTTCGATGGAGCCGATTCCCTCGGCGGCCCGCTCCCGCATCTCCGCCAGGAGATCCCGGTAGTAGTCCACGGCGATCTGCGTTCCCCGGAGGGTCACGATCAGGGCCAGGTGAAAGAAGGCGTCGAAGGCGCTGATGGGGGCGGGCCTGTTCATGGCCGTGTCGAGGACCTCCTGCCAGAGCCGTTGCCCCTCGACGGAGAGGCGGCCCACCTCCTTCATGCGGTCGAAGTCAAAGGGCCGGCCGCAGGCCTCCGCCAGGAAGGCCGTGTATTCGTCCACCTGCCGGCGGACGTACCGCCGCATGTCTTCCGTGAATTCGGTGTGGCAGAAGGGGGTGTCGAAGATGAAGAGGGGGCAGCCGAAATACCGGGCCTGGACCTCGTACCACTTGAGGACGGTTCCGCAGATGTTGTTCCCGCAGATGAGCATGTCCGGCCTCGGCAGCCCGCCGATGGGGCCGCCGTTGACGGTGGCGCAGGCGATGTCCGACCGGGCGTAGGAGCACAGGTCGCTGGCGTAGCCCATGGCCTCCGCCTTCTCGCACAGGTCGACCCCCATCTTGCTGGCCCCGATCATGGCCCCGTGGTTTTCCGGATACACGGGGATGACGTCCATGGCCAGAAGCGGCTCCACGGGTCCGCCGCTGGTGATCCAGGCGACCTTCTTCCCCGTCTGGGCCGCCGTCTTGGCCTCGATGTAGTACGTCGTCATAATGTCCTTCATCTTCTTGACGGCCTTCACCTTCCGCTTGTCTTCACCGGTCGCTGCCATGATTCCTTCCTTGCCCCGTTTTGACGAAATCTCCGGAGTTGCAGGTTGTCCAGCCCACGGTTGAATATCAGCCATCTGATGGTTGAATTTCAACCCCAAAAAGCTTCCCGTATGCCGCCGGCGCTCTTTTCTCCGCCTGAGCCCTTCGATGCGGTTCGGCAGGCGCGGATCATTTCTTCCCGAAGACCGCGGCGAAGGGGTTGTTGAAGGGGACGTTTTCCGCCGGCCCTTTCCCCTGCTTCTTCCCGTCTCCCCGCCGGTCCCGCCTCGGTCCGCCCGGACCCGGCCGGCCGCGTCCATCCGTTCCGGCGCCGGGCTTCCCGGGGCCGGGGCCTTCTCCGCCCGCACCCCGCTCCGGCCGGCTCGCGGAAGCGCCGACCGCAAGGTCCGGGTTCTTCTTCAGCGACAGGGAGATCCGCCTTCTCTCCAGATCCACCGCCAGGACCGTCACCTCGACAGCCTGGCGGACCTTCAGGACCTCCCCGGGGTCCTTCACGAAACGGTCCGCCAGCTGGCTCAGGTGGACGAGGCCGTCCTGGTGGACGCCTACATCCACGAACGCCCCGAAGGCGGTCAGGTTCGTCACGATCCCCGGAAGCTTCATGCCCGGGTGCAGATCCTCGATCTTTTCGACCCCTTCGGCGAATTGAAAGATCTCGAAGCGCTCGCGCGGATCACGTCCGGGCTTGGCCAGTTCGGCCAGAATGTCGTTCAGGGTGGGGAGGCCCACATCCTGGGTGATGTAGCTGGAGAGGTCGATTCGCTTCCGCAGCCCTGCATCCGCCAGCAGGTCCGCCACGGTGCACCCCAGGTCCGAGGCCATCCGGTCCACGATGCCGTAGCGCTCGGGGTGGACGGCGGATGCGTCGAGGGGATTCGCCCCGTCCCGGATCCGAAGGAAACCCGCGGCCTGTTCGAAAGCCTTGGCCCCGAGCCGAGGCACCTGCTTCAGCTCCTCCCGGGAGGAAAAGGGCCCGTGCTCGTCACGCCGGGCGACGATCCGGCCCGCCAGGGCGGGCCCGAGGCCGGAGACATAGGTCAAAAGTGCCGCGCTGGCCGTGTTGACCTCCACACCGACGGCGTTCACGCAGCTCATGACGGTGTCGTCCAGGCCCTGCTTGAGGGCGGTCTGATCGACGTCGTGCTGGTACTGGCCGACGCCGATCGCCTTGGGATCGATCTTGACCAGCTCCGCCAGGGGGTCCTGGAGGCGGCGGCCGATGGACACGGCGCCGCGGACGGTGACGTCGTGGTCGGGGAATTCCTCCCGGGCGGTCTTCGAGGCCGAGTAGACCGAGGCGCCGCTCTCGTTGACCATGACGACGGAAACCGCCTCCGGCAGGCCGATCTCCCGTAGGAAGGCCTCGGTCTCCCGCCCCGCCGTACCGTTCCCGACGGCGACGGCCTCGACCTGATGTTTCGCGCAGAGTTCCCGCACCAGCTCCGCCGCCTCGCCCCGGGCCCGCTCGGAGAGGTGGGGAAAGATCGTGTCGTGGTGGAGGAGCTTTCCCTGGGCGTCGAGACAGACAAGCTTACACCCCGTCCGGAAGCCCGGATCCAGGGCGAGGAGCCGCTTCTGCCCGAGGGGCGGGGCCAGGAGGAGTTGCCGGAGATTCTCGGCAAAGACCCGGATCGCCTCTGTGTCGGCACGCTTCTTCGTGGCCAGGCGGATCTCCGTCTCCATGGCCGGGCACAACAGGCGCCGGTAGCCGTCCTCGACGGCCAGCCGGACCTGCTCCGACGACGAACCGCCGCTCTTCACAAACATCTCCACGAGGAGCGCCAGCGCCTCCGCTTCCGGCGGAACGACCCGGAGGAACAGGAACTCCTCCTTTTCGCCCCGCCGCATGGCCAGGATCCGGTGGGACGGCGCCCGGACGGCGGGTTCTTCCCAGTCGAACCAGTCGCGGAAGCGGTTGCCCTCCGTCTCCTTGCCCGGAACGACCCGGGACTGGAAGACGGCCTTCTCCGCGAAGAAGGCCCGCATACGGGACCGGGCCTCCTCGCTCTCGTTGATCCGCTCGGCGAGGATGTCCCGCGCCCCGGCGAGGGCCTCCGCCACGGAGGCCACGCCCTTTTCGGCATCGACGAAGGCGGCCGCCGCGGTCTCGGGATCGAGGTCCGCCTCCTGGGCGAAGATCCTGTCCGCCAGGGGCTCCAGACCCTTTTCCCGGGCGATCATGGCCCGGGTCCGCCGCTTGGGCCGGAAGGGGAGATAGACGTCCTCCAGAACGGAGAGTGTCTCGGCGGCGGCGATCTTTGCCGCCAGCTCGTCCGTCAGGAGCTCCCGCTCCGCCAGGGACTTCAGGATCGCCTCGCGACGCCTGTCCAGCTCGGCAAGCTGTGCAAGGCGGTCCCGGATCTCCGCGATCTGGACCTCGTCGAGGGTTCCCGTCGCCTCTTTCCGGTAGCGGGCGATGAAGGGCACCGTCGCCCCTTCGCCGAGGAGGCGCGCCGTCGCCTCGACCTGCCCCGGCGCGATGCCGAGCTCCCCGGCGATCCGCTGAATATGTGCTTCCGTGGCCTCCGCCGCGGCGTTTGCCGTCAGTTCCGTCATGTCCGATTCCTTTGAGGATTGGATTCCGGGGATCCCCCGGTCTTCGGGGTCCGCCGGCCTTCGGGTCCGCTGTGCTGTCACGGCGGGACGGGGCCGGCAGTCCGGGTTTACAGCATCTCCAGGAACGCCTCGATGCGGGTCCGGAGCTGTCCTTCCGGCGGCAGCGGGTCCTCCACTTCCATCAGGAGGCTGGGGATGCCCTCCCGGTCGAGGGCCGCCTTCAGGTACGGATAATCGAAGGCGTGGGGATCACAGAACTTCAGGAGCAGGAAGATGACGCCCCGGGCGTTCTTCTCCTTTACGAGGCCCACCAGGTGGTCCGCCCGGTTCGTGAGACCCCCGTGCTTCGCCGGGCAGACGACCCGCTTCACGAGGCGGTCCGCCATCCCCTCGATCGGGTCTCCGTCCAGGGGAATCGGCTCCTCGAAGGCCCTGCCGCCGGTGCAGAGATCATCCCAGACGACGGCCCCGCCGGCGTCGGCGATCATGCCGTAGACGTCCGGGGCGTTGCAGACGCCGCCGGAGAGGATCAGCCGGTGGGGCCGCTTCGCCGCGGCCGGCGTGTCCTTTCCGGCCGCATCCGCCAGAAATACCTCCAGGAGGGCCAGGAAGCGCCGGCGATCCGTGATCATGGAGGCCCGGATGACCCGGTGGACGTCGCTGCCGGAGACCAGGGCGGGATTCGCCGTCCTGAGCTCGTATAGTCGCCTCAGGGCCGCCCGGACGCCGTTGGTAAGGCCGATGGCCTCCTTGAGGGCCTCGTCTGTGATTGAAACCGAGAGGGATTTTTCAAGGTCCCCACGGAACTTCCGGAGAACGTCCGCCATGTAGTCCCGGGCGCTCGTCGTCGTCAGCTTCACCGGCAGGACCACGTCGGCGTGGAAGCCGAAGGGGATGTTGAGGCGCCAGATGTCCGAGAGGCGCTGGATCGAGTCGCAGGTATGGGGGAAGACCATCCCGTCCAGGAAGTCCAGGTTTCCCGACAGGGCCTCCTCGAGGATGCCCCGCACCAGGGAGCAGCAGTAGGTCTGGAGATGGGCGTCGGCCCGGTGGATGGCCTGGGCCGTTCCGAGGAGGCGGAGCGGGTGAGCCCCCGCCGCCAGGATCAGCTCCTCCGGCGTGTAGGAGCAGACGTAGCCCACCGTCCTTCCGTTTGTCCGTTTCTTGAGGTCTCTTGCGTATCCGCCGGCGTCCGCCAGGGCCGCCGTGATTTCAGCCATCGGATTCATCGATGTCGATCTCCTGTTGTGGTTTCCGGTCCGTATGTCGCAGCAGGCGATCTTTCAAGCCCGCGCGGCGGCTATTCTCCGGAGAACTTGCCGCAGGCCTTCAGCTTCTCGATCTCCTCCTGCTCCAGGGCGTTGTAGGCGATCTTGCCCACCAGGGTGCAGGGGAGGGTGCTCCGGAATTCGATCTCCCGGGGGCAGCTCCACTTGATCAGGTGGTCCTGGCAGTGGCGGATCAGCTTCTGCTCCATTTCCGGGGTCTCGTTCGCCCGGTCCTTCAGGACCACGAAGGCCTTTACCCGCTGGACCTGGGCCTCGTCGGGGACGCCGATGACGCAGGCGTCCTTCACGTCCGGGTGGGCGTAGAGGATGTCCTCCACCTGGGCTGGATAGACGTTCATCCCCGAGGACTTGATCATCCTCTTGAGGCGGAGCTTGAAGTAGAAGAAGCCGTCGGCGTCCATGGAGGCGATGTCACCGGTGTGGAGCCAAACCCTGCCGTCGGCATGAGTCTTCAGCGTCCGGGCCGTCTCCTCCGGGGAGTCCAGGTATCCCATCATGACCGCCGGCCCGGAGACGCAGAGCTCGCCCTCCTCTCCCAGGGGCGCCTCCTCCGTCGTATCGACGATCACGACCTTGGCCAGCATGTCCGGAAAGGGCACGCCGACGCTCCCCTCGCGGTATTCCTGGATCGGCGTGGCCATGATGGCCGTCACCGCCTCGGTGAGGCCGTAGCCCTCCAGGAGTTTCACATTGCCCCCCCGCTCCTTCACGAGCGCTTCGAAGCGCTCCTTCACCGGCCGGGGCAGGGTGTCGGCGCCGCTGAAGGTGGCCATCAGGCAGGACAGGTCGGCGCTCTGGAAGACGGGATTCCGGCAGAGGGCCTCGAAGAGCGTGGGGACCCCCACCACGAAGGAGGGGCGCTTCTTCTTGATCAGGCCGGCCACGATCTCCGGGGTGAACTGGGGGACCAGGATGCTCTTGGCCCCGCCCATGAAGGCGGCGTTGATGCAGACCCCCAGGCCGAAGCCGTGGAAGATGGGCAGGATGGCCAGGATGCCGTCGTTCTTCCCCAGGTTGCCCCAGGCGGAGACCATCATGCCTTCGCTGATGAAGTTGTAGTTGGAGAGCATGATCCCCTTGGGGGTGCCCGTCGTGCCGCCGCTGTAGAGGATCACCGCCAGGTCGTCCGTGTCCATGCCGGCCTTCGGCGTTTTCGGCCAGGAGGCGGCCATCATGTCCTTCCACCAGGTCACCATCGGATCCGCCGGCACCGGCGGGATCTTCCGGCCCTTTGTCAGGTTGAAGCCGATCTTCTTGACGAGACCCAGGTAGTCGGGGATTCGCGCCAGGATCAGCCGCTCCAGCGGGGTCTCGTTTTTCACTTCCTTGAATTTCCCGTAGAAGGCGTCCAGGGTCAGTGCAAAGCGGCTCTGGCTGACGTTCAGGTAGAAGGCGATCTCCTTGGCGGTGGAGAGGGGATGGATCATGCTGGCCACGGCTCCCAGCCGGTTGGCGGCATAGAAGGCGATGACCCCCTGGGGGCTCGTGGGCATGGAGATGGTGATCCGGTCGCCTTTTTTCAGGCCGAGGCCCGCCAGGGCGTCGGCGCACCGGTCGATCTCCCGGGCGAACTCGCGGTAGGTGGCGGTGGTGTCCAGGAAGTCCCAGGCCACGGTATCGGGGGACTTCTCCGCCGTCTGCATGAGGGCCTCGTACATGGTCACCCGCGGATAGTCGAGGGACTCCGGGACGTGGCCGTAGAATTTCACCCATGGTTTGCTGCCGCCCATAAGACAGGACCTCCTTTCACAGCAGTGCCTTGATCTCCTCGCCGTCGAGCTTCTCCTTCTCCAGGAGCAGCGTTGCCCCCCGGACGAGGGATTCCTTCTTCTTCTGCAGGATGTCCTTCGCCACGGCGTACTGGGCGTCGATGATCCCCATGACCTCCCGGTCGATGGTCCGGGCGGTCTCGTCGCTGTAGTCGCCGCCCTCCCTGGCCCCCGGATCCAGGAACAGGGAGCGCCGCTCCCGGGAGAGGTAGACCTGGCCCAGTACGCTGCTCATACCGTACTCCTTGATCATGCTCTTGGCGATCTCTGTCGCCCGAGACAGGTCGTTGTGGGCACCCGTGGAGATGTCGCCGAAGACGATCTCCTCCGCCGCCCGGCCACCCAGAAACGTGGCGATCTTATTGAGAAGCTCGGTCCTCGTCATGAGGAACCGGTCCTCCGTGGGGACCTGCATGGTATAGCCCAGTGCGGCGATGCCGCGGGGGATGATGGAGATCTTCTGCACCGGGTCCGTCCCGGGCAGGGACAGGGCCACCAGGGCGTGGCCCATTTCATGGTAGGCCACCGTCTCCCGCTCCTTGGGGTTGATGAGGCGGTTCTTTTTCTCCAGGCCGCCGACGATGCGCTCCACCGCCTCCGAGAACTCGGCCATGCTCACGTCCTTCCGGTCTCTCCGGACCGCCAGCAGGGCCGCCTCGTTCACAAGGTTGGCGAGATCCGCTCCCACCATTCCCGGCGTCATCGCGGCCAGGCGCTCCACGTCCACATCCGGGGCCGTCTTGATTTTCTTCAGGTGGACCTTCAGGATGTCCTCCCGCCCCTTCCTGTCCGGCCGGTCCACCAGGACGTGGCGGTCGAACCGCCCGGCCCGGAGGAGCGCCGGGTCGAGGATCTCCGGCCGGTTCGTGGCGGCCATGAGGATGACGCCGACCTTCGGGTCGAAGCCGTCCATCTCCACGAGGAGCTGGTTGAGGGTCTGCTCCCGCTCGTCGTGGCCGCCCATGGCGCCGAATCCCCGGGCCTTCCCCAGGGCGTCCAGCTCGTCGATGAAAATGATGCAGGGGGCCTTCTCCTTGGCCTGGACGAAGAGGTCCCGGACGCGGGCGGCGCCCATGCCGACGAACATCTCGACGAACTCGGAGCCGCTGATGCTGAAGAAGGGGACGCCGCTCTCCCCCGCAACGGCCTTGGCCAGGAGGGTCTTTCCCGTCCCCGGGGGGCCCACAAGCAGGATTCCCTTGGGGATCTTGCCTCCCAGGATCCCGAATTTCCCGGGGTTCTTGAGGAAGTCGATAACCTCCACCAGCTCCTGCTTCGCCTCGTCCACGCCCGCCACGTCATCGAAGGTGACGTTCAGCTCGTTCTCCACGTAGATCTTCGCCTTGTTTTTCCCCAGCGTCATGAAGCCCGCCTGCTGGCTCCCCATGCGCTTCATGAGCCAGTACCAGATGCCCACGAAGATCAGGACCGGCAGGACCCAGGACAGGAGGTCCCTGACAAAGGTGGATTCAATCTCCCCCTTGAAGACCACCGGATACTGGGCGAGCATGTTGGACAGCTCCGAGTCGACGCGGATCGTCTTGAAGGCCTTGGTGTCTTCCGGCTTGCCGCCCTCGACCTTCATCTTGCCCTGGATCTGGTTGGCCGTGACGGCGATCTCGGTGATCTTTCCGCTTTTCAGGAGGGTGAGGAACTGGCTGTAGGGGATCACCTGGACGGCGAAGAGCGAGGAGATGTAGCTCTGGATGAGCAGAACCGCCCAGATCGCCAGGAAGACGTACCAGATGGAGAAACGGTGCTTCTTGTCCATGTTCGATCTCCTCGCGGGAACGCCCGCTTTTCGGTATTGAATGAACGGAACTCGCGTGGGGACGCCCGGGGGAGGGTCGGGAATCCTACGGAATGACGGTCATCTTCAGGGTGCCGCCCCGTCCGAGGATGTCGTGGAGGTGGACGTATCCCATTAGCCGGTTTTTCCCGTTGACGACCACCAGGGTGGTGATCTCCCGCTGCTGCATCGCCTCGATGGTCTCCCCGAGGGTGGTGTCCTCCCCGATGGTGCGGGGATTCGGGGTCATGAATGCGTCGATGGGCCCCTGGAGCGTTCGTCCCTTCCGGATGTGGCGGCGGACGTCGCCGTCCGTCAGGATTCCCAGGAGCCGGTCCTTCTTGTCCGTAACGAGAACGAAGCCCATGTTCTTCTCGTCCATGACTTCGATGGCCCGGAGGGCAGGGGTGCCGGCGAAGACGCGGGGGATCCGCTCCCCGCTGATCATGATGTCGCGCACCTTTTCCCGGAGCCGGAGCCCCAGGGTTCCGCCGGGGTGCAGCTTGTAGAAGTCCTTCTCCCGGAACTTGCGCTTCCCGATGAGGGCCACTGCCAGGGCGTCGCCCATGGCGAGGGCGGCGGTGGTGCTGGAGGTCGGGGCCAGCCCGAAGGGACAGGCCTCCCGCTCGACCCCCACGTCGATGACGACCTCACCGGCCCGGGCGAGACTGGAGGCGGGATTGCCCGTCATGGTGATGAGCGGCGTCCCGATGGCCTGGATGCTGCCGACCAGCATGAGAAGCTCCTGGGTCTCACCGCTGTTGGAGATGGCCAGGAGGATGTCGTCCTTCGTGACGATGCCCAGGTCCCCGTGGAGCCCCTCGACGGGATGGAGGAAGAGGGCCTGGGTGCCCGTGCTGGTCAGGGTGGCGACGATCTTCTTGCCGATGAGGCCGGATTTCCCGATGCCGCTGACGATGACCCGGCCCTTGGACTTCCAGATGAGATCCACGGCCTTTGAGAAATTCCGGTCCAGCCGGTCCATCAGGCCGAGAATGCTTTCCGCTTCGATTTTGAGGACTTCCTTTGCCTTGGCGATGGTCTGATCGGTTGCCATGAAACGTCGGTTCCTTTGCGCACCGCCGGAGGAGTGGCCCGGCAGGTAGTGAATATCGCTTGGAAAATCATCAGAAACTGTCGGAACGCTACCAGAAATCCGGCGTGCTGGCAAGAGGCGGTTTCGGGGCGATCCGGATCGGCGATTTGATTCCGCCGGTGAGTATGGTATGGAATGGTCCGCCTGCATGGAAATTCATCGCCGGGGAGTCGTTCATGCATCCAGTGAATCGGATCGGCAAGATTGCATGGTTTGCCGCCGCCTGCCTGCTTGTTTTCTTCGCCGCCGTCCTGCCCCTCCGGGCGGAAGAGCCGTCCGGAAGTGAAACCGCCGTGGCGGAGAAGGCGGATGCCTCCGCCGGGAACGAGCAGGATGGGACGCTCGGTAAGGCCTATTATTACCACAAGCGCTACAACTTCCGGAAAACCAGCTCGGGGGCGGTCTACGACCCCCGGAAAATGACGGCGGCCCACCCGACACTGCCCCTGGGTACGAGGGTGAAGGTGATCAACCTTGCCAACGACCGGTCGGTCGTCGTGACCGTCAACGACCGTTGCCGCCATCACAGCTTCGAATTCATCGACCTGTCACGGGCGGCAGCGCGGGAACTCGGCTTCTTCGGCCGGGGGATGGCGCAGGTGCGGATCATCCCGCTTCAGGAAGAGCCGGAGTGATGCAGGTCACGGTTTGATCCTGCCAAGGGCCGTTTTAACCGCCGCCGGTTGGATGAGAAGAACATCGCCCGCTTACGGGCACAGTGATACAGAGTAGCTTTCCCGATCCACCCGAACGCTTGCTGGAAAGAAAGCAATGCCGGATCTCAAGCGTTTCAAATCCATTTCTGACAACGTTTCCCCGGGGCCGATCCAAGGAGGCATGAGGTCTCGCATTCACGCGCCTTGACCACCCGTTCGGAGCGTACCGTTATCGAAGCCGGGCGTCGATGTCGGCCTGTGAAGGTTATTTCATCCGGGCAGAAAGGGGTATGTCATGATCCGATCGTTGGCGGACTTTACGAGGATTGCGAAAGAAAAGGGACCGAAGAAGCTCGCCGTGCTTGCGCCGGAGGACGAGGACTTCATGCGGGCGGTCAAGACGAGCTGGGAGATGGGCTACATCGAGCCCGTTCTCATCGGCAACAGCGAGAAAATGGAGCGGGTGGCGGGCCGGGTCGGCTTCGACATCGGGAGCTTCGACAAGATTCCGGGCGTCGAGCAGCAGGCCATCTCCGACCTGGGGATCCGCATGCTCTTCTCGGGAGAGCTGCCCATCGCGAGCAAGGGCCAGATCCCGACCTCCTACATTTACCGCTCCATCATCCGCGAGGAGGCGAAGGCGGCCTCCGGCATGACTGTAAGCGTCGTCACCTTCTGGGAGATTCCCGGCATCGACCACCTGGTGGTCTTCACGGACACGGGCGTCAACATCAAACCCGACGCCAGGGCCAAGGCGGAGATCATCAAGAACGCCGTTTTTGTCTATCACCTCATGGGCGTTCCGAGGCCGCGGATCTCCGTTCTTTCGGGAAAGCGGGAGGTGGGCGGCGATCTGGCCTCCTACCGGGACTACCGGTTTCTCAGGAAAGCGGCGGCCGTCGGAGAACTGGGGGAGTGCGAAATCGTCGATGCCACCTCCTTCACGGAGATCTTCCGGGGCTCCAGGCGGCCCGGGGCTCCGGCCCGGGATGTCAGGCGGGAGATGCCCCACATCCTGGTGGTGCCCTGCCTCGACACGGGCAACGTCATCTGCAAGCTCGACTTCTTCCTCGATGTAACCCGCAGCTCGCTGGTCGCCGCGTCCCGGGGACCCGTTTGCATCCCCGCCCGCTCGGATTTCAGCGACAACATCGTGCAGCAGCTGGCCATGTGTGTCGTCCTGGCCGACCGCATGGGAAAGGAGGTGCACTGAGATGATCCGGTCCTTCAAAGACATCCTGGAAGCGGCCATGCAGGCGGGACCGAAGCGGATCGCCGTTCCTTTTCCCACGGTCGAAGACGTCCGGATCCTCTCCCGGGCGGCGGCGTCGGGACTTGCCGTCCCCTGCCTGATCGGCAGGGCGGAATCGCTGAAGGCAGCCGTGGGACGGACTCCCCTGGCATCCCGGGAGCACGAGATCGTGGACGGGAGCGACCGGAAGGAGGCCCTGCGGCACGCGGTGGCCCGGGTCCGGGATGGCCGGGCGGACATCCTGATGCAGGGCGGCCTGTCGCACCGGACCCTGATGAAGGCCGTGCTGGACCCCGCCGGCGGCCTGAAGAAAAAGGGCGGCACGGCGAGCTACATCTCCGTCTTTCCGCTCCTGAAACGGGAGAAGCTGATCCTCATTACGGACACGTTCCTCAACGACTTCCCGGGCCTGGTCGAGAAGCAGGGGATCCTGAACAACGCCCTCCGGCTTGCGCGCCGGCTCGGCATCGAGACGCCGAACGTGGCCGTCCTGGCGGCAATCGAGCAGGTCAATCCGGGCATCCCTTCGACGCTGGACGCGGCGATCCTCTCCAAAATGGGGGAGAGGAGGCAGTTCGGCAAGGCCGTCGTCGAGGGGCCCATAGACATCGACTGCGCCCTGAGCAAGGTCGCGGCGGACCGGAAGGGACTGCAGAGCGCCGTCACCGGCAATGTCGACATCTACCTGGTTCCCGAGATCGATACGGGCCACCTGCTGGCGGAATCCCTTGTCTTCTTCGGGGGCATGCAGACCGTGGGCATTGTTGCGGGAACGGCCGGGCCGGTGCTCCTGAAGCTTCCCTTCGTGGCTGCGGAAAACCGGGTCGTGGAGATCGCCCTGGCCGGTCTGCTCTCGGGAGGAGCGAACCATGGATAAGGATTACCGCCTCCTCGCCATCAATGTCGGCTCGACCTCGACGAAGGTCGCCTTCTTCCGGGGAGAGCAGGCCGTCGCCCAGGACAACATCGTCTACCGGGGAGAGGACCTGTCCCGTTTTTCCTCCCTGGCGGAGCAGCTTCCCCTGCGCGAGGAAGGCGTCCTGAAGTTCCTGGAGAAAAACGGGATCGGCCTGGAGGAGATCGACATCGTGGTCAGCCGCGGCGGCCTGGGACGGCCGGCACCCGCCGGGGCCTACCGGATCGACGACGCCATGCGCCGCGACCTCCTGGAGGGGGTCTACGGGACGCATCCCTCCGCCCTGGGGCCGTCCATGGCCCTCGACTTTTCAAAAAAATGCGGCATGCCCGCCATCGTCATCGATCCGCCCAGCACCGACGAGTTCGAGCCCCTGGCTCGGATCTCCGGGATTCCCGAGATCGAGCGCAAGAGCGGGCTCCACGCCCTGAACCAGAAGATGGCGGCGCGCCGGTGCGCCGCCGGGCTGGGGAAGAAGTACGAGGAGATCGACGTCGTCGTGGCCCACCTGGGAGGAGGCATCACCATCGGCGCCCACCGGAAGGGCCGGGTGGTCGACTGCACCCACGGGCTCGCGGAAGGCCCCTTCACGCCGGAGCGGGCCGGGGCGCTGCCGACAATGGACCTCCTGGACCTCGCCCTTTCCGGGACGATGGACAGGAAGCAGCTCCAGGGGCGCCTGGTGGGAAAGGGCGGACTGGCGGCGTATCTCGGCACGACGGATGCCCGGGTCGTAGAGGAGCGGATCCGGGGAGGGGACGAACAGGCCGGGCTCGTCTTCGAGGCCATGGCCTACCAGGCCGCCAAGGACATCGGCGCCATGAGCACGGTCCTGGCGGGGCGGATCGACGGGATCGTCCTGACGGGCGGTCTGGCCCACTCGGAGATGCTCACCGGCCGGATTGGGGAGCGGGTCCGCTTCATCGCCCCCGTCTTCGTGTATCCCGGCGAGGACGAGATGACGGCCCTGGCGGAGGGAGGGCTCCGGGTCCTCCGGAACGAAGAGGACGTGAAGCCGTACTCGTAGCCGAGCCGGCAGGAAGCGGAATCACCGGGGGACGCCATGTTTTTCCCATGGACGGAGGCGGCGATGCGGCACACCGTCAAGGCAGTCCAGATCCACGGCGGATACGGGTATGTCAAGGGAGCGAAGGTGGAGCGCCTGATGCGGGACGCCAAGATTGCCGAGATTTACGAAGGCACGTCGGAGGCGCAGCGGATGGTGATCTCCGGAAATACAATGCGTCGGGGTGGCTGAAGGGCGGGCATCCGCCCCGATCCGGTCATCCCTTCGGGACACCGGGATCGGGGTTTTTGGCTCCTCCGGGGCGGATCCCGTCACGGCCATCCGGTTCCTTTTGCAGACCGGTCCTCATGCAAAACGGACCATTCGACCATGTCCAGGGAGGCGAGTGTCATGACGGCCATCCACAAGGTTTCCATCATCGGGGCGGGCGCGCTGGGGGCGGCGTACGGGGCGCTCTTGTACGACATGGATCCGGGATGCGTGTCCTTCGTCGCCGCCGGCGAGCGCTTCGAGCGGCTCGGGAGGGAAGGCGTGACCGTCAACGGCAGGCGCTACGCCATCCCCGTTCTTTCGCCGGAAGACGCATCGGCGCCGGCGGATCTCGTGATCGTCGCCGTCAAGAACCACCACCTGGACGCGGCGATCGGAGAGATGAAAAACCGGGTCGGCGGGGACACGATCATCCTGTCCCTCATGAACGGGATCGACAGCGAGGAGCGCATCGGCGCCGTCTACGGCATGGACAAGGTCCTGTACGCCCTGACCATGGGGATCGACGCCCTCCGGGAGAGCAACCGGGTTATCTACACGACGCAGGGAAGGATCTTTTTCGGGGAGGCGAAGAATCCCGCCGTGACGGAGCGGGTGGCCCGGGTGCAGGCGCTGTTCGACCGGGCCGGGATCGCCTGGGAGACGCCGCCCGACATGATCCGCACCCTATGGTGGAAGTTCATGGCCAATGTGGGCATCAACCAGGCTTCGGCGGTCCTGCGGGCGCCCTATTCCGCCTTCCAGGTTCCGTCGGAGGCGAGGGACCTGATGCTGTCGTCCATGCGGGAGGTGATCGCCGTCGCCGAGAAGGCCGGGGTCAGCCTGACGCAAGAGGACATCGAGGCCTTCGACCCGATCCTGGCCCGCCTGAGCCCCGAGGGCAAGACGTCCATGCTGCAGGACGTGGAGGCCCGCCGGAAGACCGAGGTGGAGATGTTCGCCGGGACGATGATCGCCCTGGGGGAGAAATACGGCGTGGACGTGCCGGTGAACCGGAGGCTCTTCGAGGCCATCCGGAACATTGAAAAAGCCTGATTAGGGGCAGGAGACATGGCCGTCGGCCGCCGGTCCATGCTCAGGGACGGCAGAACCCAGCCGGGATGTTCCAAGGGACCGCATGCTCCCGGTCAAGGGTGATCGAACAGGTATCCCACCGAGCGGAGGCTCTTGAAGTAGACAGGGTGCTCCGGATCCCGCTCGAAGTATTTCCGCAGGCGGACCATGAAACTGTCCACCGTCCGCGTCGCCGTCACTCCCGAGTACCCCCAGCCCACCTCCAGGAGCACCTTGCGGGAGAGGGGCTTCCCCCGGTTCGTGATGAACACCCGGAGCAGCTTGATTTCCTGGTCCGTCAGCTGAACGGTTCCCTGCCGGCACTGCGCCGTCTTGGTCTCGAAGTCGATGGTGTTCTCGCCGAAGGAATAGGTCTTCGTCGCCCCGGCCCCGGATGCGGCACCTCGGCTCCAGGAAGATCTCGTGAGGAGCCGTTCGACCCGGAGCAGGAATTCGTCCAGGTTGAAAGGCTTGGCGAGGTAGTCGTCGACACCGCAGGAAAACCCGCGAATCCGGTCGTCGGGCTCCCCTTTGGCGGATAGAATCAAAACGGGGAGCCTCTCGTCCTCCAGCCGGATGTGACGAAGGACCGACAGGCCGTCGAGCCCGGGCAGCATGATGTCGAGGACGATCAGGTGGGGATTCCACTCTTTCCAAAGGTCCAGCCCCCGTGTTCCGCTGCCGGCGATCGCCGTTTCGTACCCTTGAAGTGTCAGGTTCAGTTTCAGGCCCTCGGCGATGTGCTCGTCGTCCTCGATGATGAGGACGCGCCTGGTCGGAGTCTCTTTCATGGTCATCCTTTTTTCTTTGCGGGGCGCCGAAGGGACAGGGTGAAGACGGATCCCTGCCCGATTCCCTCGCTTTCGGCCGTCATGTTCCCCTGGTGAAGCCTGGCGATGTGCTGGGCGAGGTACAGTCCGATGCCGCTCCCCCCGGCGGGCGCCTGTTCGCTGCGGTGGCGTCCCTGGTAGAATTTCCTGAATATTTTCTTGAGATCCTTCCCGTCGATGCCGATACCGTTGTCCCGAAAGCGAATCAGGATCCGGTCCCTGTCCTCTTCAAAGGCAATGTCCACCCGGGGTTGTCCCGAGTCATTGTACTTCACGGCATTGCTCAGGGTGTTCATGAGCAGCATCTCAAACAGGGGGACGACGACGGGATACAGGAATGCCTTGCCCGGGGGGTTTCCCACGCTGATTTCACAGCCCCGGAAGAGATGGCGGTTGCCGGCCAGGAACTCCCGCACCAGCTCCACCAGGTCCACCGTCGTGAAGTCTCCTCTGTAAACCCTGCTTTCGATCCGGGCCAGATTCAGGATGCTGTTGATGTTGCCGGCCAGCCGCTCCACGTCCCGGAGCATGAAGCCGATGTACCGGAGCTGGTCTTCCCTCGGGATCTCGTGCCTCGCGAAGGTTTCCAGGTAGAGCTTCAGCGACGTCACCGGCGTTTTGAGCTCGTGGGTGAAGTTGTTGATGAACGTGTTCTGGAGTCGGTAGAGGTGCATCGTCTTGACGTTGTAGATGAAGATCATGAGGACGCCGACCAGGATGACGCCGACCAGGAGCGACAGGATGACGATGACGACCCAGGTCCTCGCTTCGAAAAACTGGTTCGGATCGAGGTTGTAGCGAAGGCTGAGCGCCTTGAGCCCTTCGCTGACGCCGACATACCAGTAGATGTAGAGAAAGAGCGAGATGGCCAGCGCGATCACGGAAAGGACGAAGGTGAATACGGGGCGGAAAAACCATTTTGCCTGTTCCATGATCCCTTCCTGCCGCTGCGGACTTTTCTCCACCGTCCTCATCCTGGCGACGATCACGTCGACGGGAGCCCCTGCTGCGGGAAATTTGCCGGCCGAGTCTGTGGGGCGGGACGGCATGTGAGGGAACCTATATGACACGGTGTTTCCTGTCAATCTTTCGAGGGGAGCGCTCCTCCCGGCTGCGCATTGTAAAAGTATTGTAAAACAGCAACCTGGGCCTTTTCGTGGACCTGTTTTCGTACTAAAGACGGCCTGACCCCGCACGAAAATTCCTCAAAACAGGAGAAAAGGATGAACGCCCAGCCCCGACACCCGCTTGGTACCCGCGCCCGTGTTCTTCTGACCAGCGTCTTCGGACCCTATGCTCAGGACGATGAATACGGCAGCCGCCGGATCAACCCGATGGAGCTTTACCACAACCAGGTGACGCGCGTTCAGGGGGGATTCTCCCTGAGGATGTTTCACCGCTCCTTCGGGCTCATGATGATCCAGGCCAACCTGGAGGCACCCTGCACCCTCCTCGATTTTCCAGACCGGGAGCGCTTCATCGAGGAAATCCGGGATCACTCCTATGACGTCATCGGCATCAGCGGGATCCTTCCCAACGTGGGCAAGGTCCGTGAGATGTGCCGGCTGATCAGGCAGTATCGGCCCGCGGCCACGATTGTCGTCGGAGGTCACGTCACCGGAAAAGAGGGGCTGGAGGAGATGATCGATGCGGACATCATCGTCCGAGGGGAGGGAATCCGGTGGTTTCAGCGCTACCTGGGCCAGGACGACAAGGCACCGATCCGTCACCCCATGGCGATATCCGGCTTCGGCAGCAGAATGCTGGGCATCAATATCGGCAGCAGGCCCGGAGGCACGGCGGCGATCCTGATCCCCTCCGTCGGCTGCCCCGTCGGATGCAACTTCTGCTCGACCTCCGCCCTGTTCGGCGGCAAGGGCAACAGCGTCCATTTCTTTGAAACGGGGGATGAGCTCTTTTCCGTCATGTGCGAGATCGAGAAGAACCTCGGGGTGAAATCTTTTTTTACGCTGGACGAGAATTTTCTCCTCCACAAGAAAAGAGCACTTCGACTCCTCGAGCTGATGGAGGCCAGCAACAAGAGCTGGGCCATCTATGTCTTCAGCTCCGCCCGGGTCCTGAAATCCTACAGCATCGACCAGCTGCTGCGGCTGGGCATCAGCTGGGTCTGGATGGGGCTGGAAGGGGAAGAGAGCGCCTATGACAAGCTGAAGGGCGTGGACACCCGTGAGCTGGTCAAAACCCTGCAGTCCCGCGGCATCCGGGTCCTGGGCTCCTCCATCATCGGGCTCGAAGAGCACCGGCCCGAGACCATGGATGCCGTGATCGACTACGCGATCAGCCATGAAACGGTTTTTCACCAGTTCATGCTCTATTCCCCGGTTCCGGGGACGCCGCTCTATGAAAAGCACAAACAGGACGGAACGCTGCTCTCCGACTCGGAGTTCCCCGTTGCCGACGCCCACGGGCAGTATCGCTTCAACTACCGTCATCGACATATCCGGAACGGCGAGGAAGAGGAATTCCTCCTGGAGGCCTTCCGGCGTGACTTCGACGTGAACGGACCCAGCCTGTTGCGCATGATCCGGGTGATGCTGGACGGGTGGAAGGCGAACCGGGACCAGTTGCCGCGGGTGCGGGAGCGTCTCGCCCGGGAGGTGTTTCCCCTGAGATCGAGCTATGCGGGTGCCGTGTGGGCAATCCGGAAGTGGTACCGCCGCAGCAATCCGCGGATCGCCGGGAAAGCAGACCAACTCCTGGGGGATCTCTATGAGATGTTCGGCTGGGCGACGAGGCTGATTGCGCCGGTGGTGGGCCGGTATGCCCACTTCATGCTGAAAAAGGAGGAAGCGCGGCTGGCGGTGGGATGGACCTGCGAGCCCCGCTGCTTCTGCGAGAAAAATCCTGCGGCGCTGCTGCTGGACAAGGAAGGAACGGCCACGGCAAAGGCGGTCACGGGAAAGATTCACCCGGTCGTCCGCGAGCCCAGGCCTGCCTGATCTTTATTCACCGGTCGCCTGGAGGGATCTCGCTATGCCTCCAGGCGCCGTTGATCCTGCTCTTCCCCGTTTGCCTGCATCCCATATCCTCTCGAAACGGACACCTCCATGTCCGTCGTGCGTCCTTGTGCCCGACGGTCAGATCTTATCCTCCGCCTTCAGGCTAAGGAAGATCGCGGACAGGATGGCGTAGGCCAGGGCGATCATGAATGGCTCATTCGAGCCGGTATCCCAGGGAAGGTAAATCTCGCCGGTGGGCAGGATCGAGTGGATGAAGCCGAAGAGACTGAAAACGGCGCATAGAAAGGCGCACAGGGCGGCCAGGCGCGGTTTCCGATCGATGAGAAACGCCACGACGCTTCCCCAGAGCAGGCCGGTCAGGATGAAGCCGTTGCTGAGGACGGTCAGCGTCTGGAACATCGTCTGAAGGCGCGCTGGGAGCGCGTTCGGGTTGACCTCCAGGGCGCTCAGGAACTGGCCCAGGATGATGATCACAAGGTTGGCGACGACGGGCAGGAAGCTCATGCTGACGGCTGGCGAATGGGCGGCAGGGGCCTCCCGGTAGGCCTGGCGGATGATCTCCAGGCCGATGAAGATGAAGATCGGGGCCAGGACGGCCCGCGGGATGAGGCCCACGATCAGGGACAGGAGGCCGACGACGGAGCCGATGCCGATGAGGAGACCTGTCAGGAGCGTGTACCAGTGGGTTGCGCCCATCTTTTTATAGGCCGGGTGGCCGATGTATGGCGTCGTCTGGGCCACGCCGCCGAAAAACGAGGCGATGAGGGAGGTGAAGGCCTCCGTCAGCAGGATGTCCCGGGTTCGGTAATCGTCCCCCGCCAGGCGGGCGCTTTCCGTGTTGTTTATACCGCCGATGATGGTCAGGATCGCGAAGGGAACGGCGATGGGCAGATACTGGATGCTCTGAGGCAGGCTCTTTAGAAAGGAAAGCGAGAAGACAGGGATACAAAGAGACATCTCGAAGCTCGGGGCCTTGAACTCCGGGATGTATCCGCCGTAGCCGAGGGCGAAATGGAGGGCCGATCCCAGAACAACGGCGAGCAGGATGCCGGGGATCCGCCCGGGCAGCTCCATCCGGCCCAGGAGGGTGGCGAAGATCAGCCCCAGGGCCACCATGCCCACCACGACCTCGTTGAATATCTCCAGAAGCGGCAGAAAGCCCAGGAGGAGAAGCCCGATGCCGGCAAGGGAACCCAGGATGCCGGCGGTGGGGACGATGCGCTGCACCCAGGCGCCGAAGAACGACAGGACGACCTTGGCCAGCCCGATCATGAAGAGGGTGGCCATGCCGATCTGCCAGGTCAGCTCCGCGTTTTTCGTGGCGATAAAGGCGGGCCCCAGGACGGCGTAGACGAGGCCGATGCTGGAGGGGGTGTCGAGGCCCAGGGGCATGGCCGTGACGTCGGTCCGGCCCGTTTTTCTCCTCAGGCGGACGGCCAGCCATGTGTAGACGAGATCTCCGAAAAAGACGCCGATGGCCGTACCGGGGATCATCCGCTTCAGGATGATCTCCGCGGGGTAATTGAAGGTGAACATCAGGATGGCGCTCATGAAGACGAGAACGCCGACGTTGTCGAGGAACAGGGCCAGGAAGGCCGTGGTCTCGCCCCAGAAACGGCTCCTGTGGTTTGCTCCGTTTTCGTGATGGGTCATGCATCAACCTCGCATTCGCGGCCGGGCCAGATCTCAGGAGAATTTTTCCGGAACTGCTTTTAACCTGTCCCGGAACGATTTGTCATCCCCAAAGTAGGCGCCCGGTCCTCCCTCGGACCTGTCCCGCAAGGCCGTTCCGGAGCCCTGATCTCTCTGCCGGAGTCATCCATCTTTTTCCACAGTCGTTCACGTTACCAGTAAAAAATGTCTGGCCTTTGCATGAAGTCACCAAGCGGCAGACGTGCGGCTGCAGAGCAAAGAGCACCGTAACTGGTTGGTGGAGTTTCTTCGAAGAAAAATGAAATGAGGGTTGTTTTCTGAAAAGAATTTTACAGATTCGGGACGCGACATCCATCCCGGTGGAGAAGAAAAAACGACGGTCACGACCCCCCTTCTATTCGTGACCGTCTTAACAGAACCTGCTTTGTAATAATATCAGATTGTTGTTAATTCATTTCCACTCAAACATGCAGGCCTGGGTAGTGTTCCCATTTTCGTCTTTGCTTTCCACAACACCCTTATTCATGCCCTGATTCTGAGATGAAACATGATGAATCTCAACCCAGCCGTGTCTTGCCACTTTGATGTCAAATCATACCTCCTTGCCCTTGCGGTTATGTCTATTGATCTGTTCCGCGTACCCTGCTTTTCCCGGCCGGCAGGCATGATCTCCGGGTTTGAGATCCCAGACGCTATCGTTGCAGAACGACTCGGTGCAGACAAATCTGACAAGGATGTTGTCGTCTGTCTTGTTGTAAAAAACAACATGCCTCGGAGTCCTTGGGAAAAATCATGGTTCCCGTCATCAGGGAGAAGGTGATGACAGCCGCCCACATCGATCCTTTCATTCGCAACCATCGACAGACAGATTTTAACAATCATTTGTCATGGCTCAAATCTCCTCTTTGCTGCCTTTGTTCCGAGTCGGACAGATTCAGTCTGTGCAACCGAACACTGACATTTTGAAAACCAGCATCAATAAGAGGGAACATCTTTTGCCCGCATGGATGTGATTTTACAGGTATTCAAGACTACCAGTCCAATACGCATGTCTGAGTCGTGTTTCCGTTTTCGTCTTTGCTTTCAATAACGGCTTTACTCGAAGCATCATGGACCTCGACCCAGCCGTGTTTCGCAACATCGACTTGACAATACCCCTTACTGCTGGGGGTGAAGACGTGCACGTACCCTCCCTTTCCCGGTCGGCATTCGTGTCCCCCTGCATGGATCTTCCAGTCATTATGGCAGAACCAGCCGCAGTAAAAGTTAAACGTTACATCCTTGTTGTCTGTTTTGTTGTAAAAGCAGGATGCCTCGGTGTCCTTGGGGATCATCATGATTCCTGTTATCAGGGTGATGACGAAGACCGCCGTCCACATGGTTCCTGTCCTTGGCAATCCGTCGCAGACTGTTTTCGGCAAGATGTTTTTCATGGCTCGATCCTCCTGATGCTGAATCTCAAGGTGTCGGGGTCGGCTTATCTTTATGCCAGTCAAATGTGCACGTTCGGGTTATGTTTCCATTTTCGTCTTTGCTTTCTACAATGCCCTTGTCGGCAACATGAGTGACTTCGACCCAGCCGTGTTTTGCAACCTCGATGTCGCAACTGTGCATTTTTTCAGCAGGCCTGATGGTTGCTACTCCTCCCTTTCCCGGCCTGCACTTGTGCTGATTGGGGTTGATCGTCCATTTGTTCCCGCAGAACCAGCCACAGTTAAATGATACTGCGATATCGCCGTCCGCTTTGTTGTAGAAGCAGCATGCCTCAGCGTCTTTGGGGATCATCATAATGCCTGTTATCAGGGAGATGGTGATGACAGCCGCCCACATCGTTCCTTTCGTTCGAAACCCTCGACAGACTGCTTTCAATAAAATGTTCTTCATGGCTCAATCCTCTTCTTTCGCTCTGCGTCAGCCAAATCCACTTCAACCGGTCTTTCAGTGATACTCTCCTGAACCGGCATCAACGTTGATGGGTATTGATTGCCCGCTTTGTCGAGATGACCGGCAATTGTTAACCGTTCTTCGAAAAGAGGTTCTGGCTTTGAATCGATCTTGAATGAAAAGGTCAAATATCTTGCCCGCCGGACGCTCAATGGCGGTTTTGATTGCAGGGAAATTGGAGACGGCCGCGGCCCCGCCTTATGCCTCATGGCCGTCTCCACATAATCAGTGTACTCGGGACGTCGGGCAGTTGTTCTACCGAGAAAAAACCCATTCGAAGTAACATTTTTTGACAACGACACCATCGGCATTTTTGCTTTCCGCAAGACCAAAACCCCCTGGAGGATTGTCATGGGTGATATCAACCCAGCCGTGCTTTTCAACAGGGACATCGCAGGTAGCAACACCTCCGATTCGCCTGATGCTCGCAATCCCTCCTTTTCCCGGCCGGCACTTGTGTTCCCCGGGGTCGAGAGTCCAGCTGTTTCCGCAGAACCAGCCGCAGTTGAAGGAAACATGTATCTTGCCGTCACTCTTGTTGTAGAAGCAGCATGCCTCGGAGTCCTTGGAAATCAAAACGGTTGCCGCGATCAGTACAATCGCAAAGGTAACCATCCACATCGCTCCTCTGTTTCCCAACCGTTCGCAGATTGGTTTCGACAATTCATGCTTCATGGTTCGCTCCTCCTTTCCAGTGATTTCACTCCGTGTCAGGCAGCCCGTTCTACTCGACAAGACGGAGGTGTTTTTGTGATCCAGCATAGGCTAATGGCCTGTTTTATTGAGTGGCGGCACTGTTCCTTAATTGCCCCAATCGAACTCGCATACATTGGTCGTGTTTCCATTTTCATCTTTGCTTTCTGCAACGCCTTTATCCTGGACATGATAGACGTTGACCCAGCCGTGTTTAGCGACCGGAAGAAGCTCACAAGGATCCTTTTGATTATGGTAGAGGGTGACGTATCCATTCTTTCCCGGCCGGCATTTATGTTGTCCAGGGCTTAGATCCCAGACGTTCCAGCAGAACACGCCGCAGTCAAACTTGACCGTGATCTTGTCATCCGCTGAGTTGTAAAAGCAGCACGCCTCCGATTTCACAGGGATCGTCAGGTATCCCGCGATCAGCGCAACGGCGACGATAACCGTCCACATCGCTCTCTTCTCTCGCATCCACCAACAAACCGGTTTCGACAATCTGTTCATCATGGTCCGATCCTCCTTCCCGCTGCTTCATTTGCCGGTGGACAATCATCCTTTCTGCAGCGCAAGGATGTTGCCCTCGGAATCCGGCATCGGCAAAGAGTCGGCTCTACTGAAAAATGCCGTCTCGTTGCCAATCTTCACCAGTCAAAGGTGCAGGTTTGAATCGTTTTACCGTTTTCATCTTTGTTTTCCACAACGCCCTTGTTCATGCCCTGTGCCTTAACATGATGGACCTCGACCCAGCCGTGCTTTTTAACCCAGATGTAATTGCATGCTTCGAAGCTTTTACTTTTGACTCGCGAGATCGACGTGGCGTTTCCTCCCTTTCCCGGCCGGCAGGCGTGATCTCCGGGTTCAATATCCCAGTCGTTCCCGCAGAATACACCGCAGACAAAAGAAACGTGAATCTTCTCGTCGGTATGGTTATAGAAACAGCATGCTTCCGTGTTCTTGGGAAGCATTACGGTTCCTGCGATCAAAGCCGTGGCGATGATAACCGTCCACATCGCTCCCCTGTTTCGGAGCCCTCCGCAGATCCGTTTCGACATTATGTTCTTCATGGCTCAATCTCCCTTTCCGCCGCTTTGTTCCGTATCAAGCAGGTTCACTATGCTCATCCGAACTGCGGCGCTTTGGAAAGCCAGCATCACTGCCTGCGAATTTTCTTTGCCCATCTTGCGGAGATGACGGTACGATCAAGACTGCAGCTCGTTGCCATCTTTTCCCACTTTCCGGTTACGATCCGAAAACACCGACGGTCGCTGCTCACTGAACCCAGTCGAACTCACAGAAATCAATAACTTGGCCGTACTCATTTTTGCTGACGGCACGGCACTTGCTCCCTGGATGGGTTACTTCAATCCAACCATGTTTCTGGACATCTAAACCTCTATCGCAGAACAGTCCGTTCCGCTTGATGTTCGCGACTCCCCCTTTCCCCGGGCGACACTTGTGCTCTCCCTGCCCTAAAACCCATGTATTACTACAGAAAATCCCGCAATCGAACTCGACGGTGATGTCTCCCTTGTCGTCTGCCATGTTATAGAAGCAGCTTGCTTCGCTGACCCGCGGCATAAGACCGATTCCGGCAACAAGGGTCATGACAACGATCATCGCATACACCCATTGCTTTCTTTCCAAACGGCTGTCGCTCTTTGTCATCAACACACTCTTCATGGCTCAATCCTCCTTTGTTGTTCTCGTAACTCCTGTCAGACAAACTCAATCTCCGTGCTGCGATTTTAGAATAGATCATTTCATGCCGGTGGCAATGCTTGTTCATCTGATAGGTAGAATAGGTGCCCATCCGATTTGTGGCGCAAAGTTGGAGAGATACAATTTGGGGGTGGATAGAGAAATCGAAGAAAGAAAGGATCGTTATACTGTTGAATCCGGTGATCCTGTGGCCAGGCTGCTCGATTTCGTTTCATCTTGGAAGTCCTTTGTCTCGATCCTGTTGTTCCGATGGCTAATAGATAGAGAGATCCATGATTCATTCGGATGCAGGTAAAATCGGCGCACCTCATATGGCCTGGTGCGCCGATTTCAATCCCCTCAACAGATCATGACAATTCGGGTGCTCCGGTGACGGCACAAGCAATCTTCTTCGTTGTACCTCAACCTTTCCGGATCATTTGTCATTGGATGGCCTGGAAGTTCCTGCAGTGAACATCGTCATTCCATTGCACGATCTGACTGTATCAGTCTGGACTGCATCTCTTCGCCGTCTTTTCACACTCTCCGGTTACGATCCGAAAGCACCCGGGGCAACCGCTCATTTCACCCAGTCGAAGGTACAGGAATCGATGATTTCAGCGTTCTCATTTTTGCTGACGACAAGGCCTTTGTTTCCTGTACGGGTTACTTCAACCCAACCGTGTTTCTTGACTGTTTCGATATCGCAGGACTGTCCTCCCCGCCTGATCGTCCCGCTTCCCCCCTTCCCCGGGCGGCACTTATGCTCCCCAGGCCCTAAATCCCATGCATTCCCACAGAAAACCCCACAACTGAACTCAGCGACGATGCCTCCCTTGTCCACCAGGTTATAGAAGCAGCATGCATCACTGACTTGCGGCGCGAGTCCGATTCCGACAACAATGGCCATGACAACGATCATCGCACACACCCATTGCTTTCTTTCCAACCGGCTGTCGCTGTCTGTTGTCAACGCATTCTTCATGGCTCAATCCTCCTTTCCAATGATTTGTCTTCCCTTTTACAAACTCAACTTACCCGATGCGATTACAGAATAGAGCATTTCATGCCTGCGACAATGCTTGATCATCTCGTAAGCAGAATAGGTGCTGATTCGTATTCAGGTGTGAAAATGGTTGGGTACGATGCTATGGGGGGAAGGGGAGTGGAAAAGGGAATGGCTTGTAATGCTGTTGAATCCTCCGATTTTACAGCCTGGGAGGTTTCTCTGGTTTCATCCTTTCAGTTCCTTGGGTTCCTGAATGTGAATATCGTATTTCCGCAGAAAATCCTTGAAGCCGTAGACTTTTTTCCCCATGAAGACCATGTCGATTGCCTGGGCTGGGCAGTTGTTGACGCAGCCCATGCAGCCAATGCAGCGGTCCTGGTCCACCCTGTGCTGTGCAGGGTGTGTGGCTCCGACCGGGCATACCCGGACGCAGGTGCCGCAGCCGATGCATTTCGCCGCGTCGATGGTATGCCGGGAGATCAGCAGTTTCGTGAATTTCATCATCACGGATCCCTTGAAGACATCGCCGTAATGAAACTCCTTCCGCACGGGAGAAATCGTTCCTCCGCTCCGGACCATCTGAAGAAACTTTTTGGCGAACTCCCGGACCTGCGTGTAGGTTTCCTCGTTCGGCCGGTCCCTGTATTTGAGGATGCGCGCCTCTTTCCCGGACGACCAGGTCGGGGCGAAGGTGGACATGTTGCCGAAGGCGGCGATCCCCACCGGGACGCCTCCCTTCGCGCACAGCAGCTGGAGCGTGGAGAAGGCGGTGTTGTACTGATTGTCCCCGGGGCCGCCGAAGGTCGAATAGGCTGCCACCGGGATGCCCTGAATATCCGGAATGGACGCCAGCCATGATCGCACGTTGCCCGGCGTGTCCAGGTAATACACCGGCGTTCCCAGGACGATCAGATCGTAGCCCTTCATCGCGGACGGATCGAACCCGCGGATGTCCAGGGCCGTCACCGTCAGTCCGTTCTGCTCGAGAACCTTTCCGATCAGCCTGCCGTTCCGCTCCGTGTGGCCCGCCTGGCTGTACCAGAGGACAAGCGCCGTCCGGGGCTGTGTGGATTTTAGCGGTATTTTCGAATCGGGAATGGTTTCCCTCGTGCATCCGTTCAGACTTATGGCCGCCGCGGCTCCGGCTGAACCGGCGAGAAATGTCCTTCGTGTACAGGTTTTCCATTTGCCGGTCTGCTTTTCGTCATGCTTTCCCATTGCCTGTTTCCCTCTGCGGTGTTTTTCGCTTGACAGAATACGGGGTGGAGATGAATCAATCCGGATGGCCATTTATCACAGAGAAGGCATGAAAATCACGATCAATCATGAAGGGGAGGACGAGAGATGGATACACATTCTCTTCAGAACCATGACGAGCTGATTCAGAAGGTGAAAAAAATGGCCACATTCCGGTCTTTTGAAAAGAAAGATTTCTACCGGATCCTCAATTTCAGCAAGATCAGGGAATACGAACCGGGTGAGACGATCCTGGAGGAAGGGAGCTACGACAACTGGATTTTCTTTATCATCTCGGGGAAGGTGCGCGTCGTGCGGCATGACAGGGAGATCAGCGTTCTGAGCCGCACCGGCGATATCTTCGGGGAGATGGGGATCATCGATGGTTCGGCCCGGTCCGCCTCCGTCTCCGCCCTTGAAAAGACCATCTGCCTGGCGACGGACATCTCGTTCATGGATCGCCTGACCGGCGAAGACCGGCTGGCGTTCACGGCCATGCTTTATCAGCTCCTGGCGGAGATCCTGGCCGTCCGGTTGAGAACGACCAGTGAAGAGCTGGTCCTGGCCAGGGAGGAGATTGCCGCCCTGAAAGGCGAGGCGGGCCGGTGAGTGCCGGAAAGGTGAGAGTTGCTTCTTGGATGCGATCATGGCCTTGCTTGGACCGTGACGCCTTCAAGCAGGGAATTTCTAACATGTGCGGGCGGCAGATCAAGCCCATCCCGCGAAAATGGAGGTAACGACATGAAACGAGTTGATGGAAGACAGCATGCACGGACGTACGGGCGGATTCGATATGCCGTGGTGATCTTGTTGCTTCTGTTCGTCCTTGTCCTTCCTGTTTCCGCGGGAGCTGAGGTTCGGGAGACGGCGGACCTGAAAATCCTGGAGAAGGAAGTGACCGCAGGCACGCTGGTCTGTTTCGACCTCGACAACACCCTGATCCGGGCCGAGCAGATGCTGGGGAGCGACCAGTGGTGGGACGACGTTGTCTATGAACTGGCGGCGTCCGGTCTGTCCGGGCGGGAAGCAACCATCAAGGCGTACCGGATCTGGCTGCCGCTCCAGACCGCCGGCCGGTTCATCCCGGTGCAGCCGGACGGCCCGGCGGTCGTGCGCGGCCTCCAGGAGCGGGGCGTCAAGGTGCTGGGACTCACGGCCCGCCCCTCCATGATCGCATCCCTCACTTACAGGCAACTGGCGTCCATCGACATCGATCTCCGCCGGGGGGAACCCAGGAGCGAGCCCTTGAACGTGAACCTGAAAGATGCCGCCCGTTACGAGAACGGTATCCTGTTTGTCGGAGAGCAGAACAGCAAGGGCGAGGCGCTGAAGGGCTTCCTGGCTGCAACGGGGATGAAGCCCGCAAAGATTGTCTTCGCCGACGATAAAAAGAAGCATGTGGACGAACTGGAGAGGGTCTTCGGGAGCGGTCCCGTCCCCTACGTCGGTTTCCGGTACGGCGGCGCCGATGAATGGGTGAAGAGCTACGACCGGGCTATCGTGGAGATCCAGAAGAAGTACCTGGGCCGCATCCTTCCCGACGATGTGGCGGCAAGGCTGAAATAGGCGCGCAAGCGGCTTTCTTCGATTTGCGAGAATTGTCCTGCGGATTCCGGTAAACAAGGTTTGGATGGAAACATCTTTCCTGATCAAAGGAATCATCATCGGATTTTCAATCGCCGCGCCCGTCGGGCCGATCGGCGTTCTGTGCATCCGGCGGACGCTGGCCGACGGGCGGGTTTCGGGCCTTGTCTCAGGCCTCGGGGCCGCTGTGGCGGATGCGGTTTACGGCTGCATCGCCGGTTTCGGCCTGACGTTCGTCTCCGGTTTCCTGATCGGCGGGCAGGCGTGGCTTCGTATTGTCGGAGGAGTATTTCTCTGCTTCCTGGGCATCCGAACCTTCCTGTCCGGACCTGCCGAAAAGGCCGCCCCTGCCGCCGGGAGAAGCCTGGCCGGCGCATTCGTCTCGACGTTTCTCCTGACTCTCACCAACCCGATGACGATTCTCTCGTTTGTGGGGATATTCGCAGGGCTGGGGATCGCAGGAGCCGGCGGGGACTATGGGGCGGCGGGTGCTCTGGTCCTGGGCGTTTTCAGCGGCTCCGCTCTCTGGTGGCTACTCCTCAGCGGCGGCGTCGGTGCACTGCGGGAGAAGGTCACTCCCCGGGGGATGCAGTGGGTCAACCGGGGTGCCGGCGCGATCATTGCGGCGTTCGGCCTGCTTGCCCTCCTGGGATAGGCCGGACGGAGGATGAATCCCCGGCTTATCCCGGGAAGAATGCCTGTTCCGGAGGCCGTCCTGCCGGACCCGTGTGTCCGGGCGACAGAAGAGAAGAAATGGAAACACTCGCCGATAAAGTAGCACGGGTGGTGAGAGAGGTGGTGGCCGTTGTGCCGCACGATCCCTGCTGGGTGAAGGCGTTCGAGCGGGAGCGGCGCCATCTTCGGTCCTGCCTGCCGGCGGATCTGCTCGGGAGGATCGAGCATTTCGGAAGCACCGCCGTTCCCGGTCTTCCGGCCAAGCCCATTGTCGACATGCTGGTCGAGGTGACGAGCCTGGACGAAACAAAGCGGCGCATCGCGCCCGTTCTGGAGGCGCAGGGATATGATTACTTCTGGAGACCCTCCTGGGGAGATGACACGCCTCCCTTTTATGCCTGGTTCATCAAGCGGGATGCAGGCGGGAAAAGGACACATCACATCCATATGCTCGAGTCCGGCTTCGAGCAGTGGGACGGGCTTCTGTTCCGGGACTACCTCCGGGAGCATCCGGATGCAGCCCGGGAGTATGGCGATATCAAAATCAGGCTCTCCCGTGTTCATGTTCATGACCGTGTGGCCTATACGACGGCCAAGGGAGACTTTGTCAGGAGAGTTACCGAACGGGCCAGGAGGCTCTATGGAGAAGACCGGAGAGTGCACGAGGCAGATGAGCCCCCTCACCGCTGAAGCCGGAGGTCCGGGTACATCCCGGATATGAAGAATTTGTTCTAACCTGGGACCGACCAGGGGGAATCATAATATGACCTTTGTTCATTGGCAGTGGCTCTTCCCGCTGGCCGTCACCGTGCACAACCTCGAGGAGGCGGTCTGGCTGCCTGCCTGGTCGCAGCGGGCCGGCCGGTGGCATCGCCCGGTGGAGCCGTTCGCCTTTCGTTTTGCCGTGGCCGTCCTGACGGTCCTGGCGTACGCCGCAGCGGCCTGGAGTGTCGCCGGGGGGCCGGAGAGCATTGGCGCCTACCTTCTTTCCGGGTATGCCCTGGCTATGCTCCTCAACGTCTTCCTGCCGCACCTCTTGGCTACGGTGGCCCTGCGCCGCTATGTCCCCGGGCTGGCGACGGCGTTGCTCTTCAACCTTCCGGTGACGGCCGGATTGCTGCAGGCCGCCTTTGCCGAGGGATATGTGAAACTCCCGACGTTTGCGTACTATGCGGTGCCGGTATGCCTGGGTCTTGTCGCTTCCATTCCGGTTCTCTTTGCCATCGGGAGAAGGATAAAGGGCGGCTCGGAACCGCATTAATCTTCTCTCTTTTCGGTCATCATGGCCTTGATCTCCCGCTTGAGGACCTTGCCGACGCCGCTCGTGGGAAGCTCGTCCATGAATTCGATCTGCTTCGGGATCTTGTACGACGCCACCTGCTCCTTCAGATACTGGACAATGGCGGCCCTCTGCGTTTCGCTCTTTTCGACGCCCGCCTTCAGGACGATGGCGGAGGCGACGCGCTCTGATCCGGGGCGCTCCGGGTCCGGGATGCCCACCGAGGCCGCCTGGGCGACATCGGGGTGCTTCGCGAGCACTTCGTCCAGCTCCCGGGTGAACACCTTGAACCCGGAGACGATGACCATGTCCTTCAACCGGTCCACGATGGAAAAATAACCGTCCTCGTCCATGACCGCGATGTCGCCGGTGTAAAGCCAGCCGTTCCGGATCGTTCCGGCTGTCTCCTCGGGCTTTTTGAAATACTCTTTCATGAGCTGCGGACCCCGGACGACGATCTCCCCGGGCTCGCCCTGCTTGACCGGCTGCCCTGTCCCCGGGTCGAGGAGGACAAACTCGGTGTCCGACAGCGGCATGCCGATGGAGCCGGCCTTTTTCACCCCGTAACGGGGATTGCAACTGGTCACCGGGGATGTTTCCGTCATCCCGTAGAGCTCGATGAAATTCCCCTTCCCGATGATGGACTCCAGTTCTCCGATGCTCTCCTTCGGAAACGGAGCGGCGGCGCTGAGGCACCACTTCAGGTTCTTCATGTCCAGGCGCTTGAATTCGGGGTTCTTCATGAGTTCGTAAAAGACCGTCGGGACGTTGACGATGTAGTGCGGCTGGTAGGCCTTGATCGCCTCGATGATGAAGTGCGTGTCCCGGGGGTTGGGCACGCACACCTGCGTGGTGCCGTGGGCCATGGAGAAACCGCCCAGGGCGAGTCCGGCGATATGGAACAGGGGGAACGCCGACAGGATCGTGTCCTCCGCCAGGATGTCGGTCCAGGCGAGGACCTGCTGCCGGTTGCACATGTAGCTCCGATGGGTGAGAACCGCACCCTTGGCCGGGCCCGTTGTGCCGCCCGTGTACATGATGAAGATCGCGTCGTCGAGGCTGCGGGGCACGCTCACGGGTCCCGGGGGCGTCTCCCGGATGACGTCCGTGAATTTCACCGTCACTTTCCCGGCCAGCGGTGCGACTTCCGCGGTGGGGATCTTTTTCAGGAGGTTTCCCAGGACCCGTTTCACCCCCGGCAGAAAGTCGGCGATTCCGGATACCACGACCGTCCTCGTGTCGATCCGGTCGGCGATCTCGGCGATCTTCCCGTAGAGCAGGTCGATCGTGAAGATCATTTTCGTGCCGGAGTCCCGGATCTGGTTGACCAGTTCGCCCGGCGTCAGGAGCGGGCTCAGCCCGGTGGAGACGCACCCCGCCTTCTGAATGCCGACGATGCTGATGTAGTGGGCGGGAATGTTCGGCAGGTGCAGGCCGATGACGTCGTCGGGTTTCAGCCCGCCCCGGACGAGGTAGCGGGCGACCCGGTCGGACAGATCGTCCAGTTCACGGAAGGTGATCCGCTTTCCCATGTAGATGATCGCCGGCTTGTCCGGGTATGCCTCCACCACCTTCCGGAACTGCTCGACATAGGTCATGGTTTCGTAATTCATGGTCTGCGGCACGTTCGGGTCATAGTGATTCAGCCAGCGCTTGTCGACTTGAAAATCGCTCATGATTCACCCTCCTTTCCGAAAACGGACCCTGGGGCTTGTCTGTCCGTGGCTGCAACGGTTGCGGCCGCGGGCCTGACTGCGATGAACACCGGGTGTATGTCCGGACTTCGTGGGGATTCTGGTTTCGATGGAGTGACGATTGCCTGCCGTTCGACGCGTTGTTGGCTGTGAATGGGTGGCCGACTGCTGTCCGATCCTTCTTCCGGGATGAAATGCCCTCGGAAGGAAGGAATAAGAGAAATGTTGTGGCTCAATTATAAAGGGTCACAGGGAGCAATTGTCAAGCAATATCATGCAATATCAATGAATGTCCGGTATCTTGCCGGCGGAACGGAAGAATCCGTTCGACGTCGGCCCGGCCAGCCCGGCGGCCGCCTCCGGGTTTCACGGGGTTTCATTGACATGGCTGAGAAGCCTGATGTATGAATCTACCTATGAAACCCCGATTTCTTCGGAGCAACTCCCCATGAGCCCCGATCGCACCCCGGATGGAAATCCGCGCTCTTCGCTTCCGGCCCGCTGGCCCTGGGCGGCGGGGGCGCTCGTCCTGGCGCTGTTCCTGATTCTGCTGGCCGTCCGGATGGACTGGATCCCCCGGTCCCTCAAACCGGCCGGCATCCAGGCAGGGCAGGCAGGCGGCATGGTCGAGCGGGATCTCTGGATGAGCATCCTCCAGAACGGCCGGAAGATCGGCTACACCCATCGGGTCACAGAGTCTTCCCCGGAGGGGTGGAAGGTTCGGGAAGACGTATCCATGCGGATCAACACCATGGGATATCGCCAGAACATCCGTTTCCGCACGACCGGCGATCTCCATACCGACCTGACCATGAAGGCGTTCACGTTCGATCTCCAGTCCAGCCTGTTCCGCTTTTCCGCCCGGGGTTCCGTGGAGGGAGACACCCTTGTCGTCACCGCCGGGCCGCCGGGTGAGGGAAAAGGAGCTCGTTATCAACTCCAGTCGGCCCCGCGCCTGTCGGCGGGAATCCTGGAAGCAGTCTGGGCGGCGAAGCTCGGGGAAGGCGAGCAGCGCACGTTCCATGTCTTCGACCCTGTGGCGATGGGGCAGCGTCCCGTGACGGTGACCGCCGGTGGGGAGGAAAATGTGGAGATCGGGGGAGCGAGGCACCGGGCGAGGCGATACGATGTCGATTTCATGGGCGCCCGCCAGACCGCCTGGATCGGGAACCAGGGAGACGTGCTGAAGGAATCGGGGGTGCTGGGCATTACCCTGGAGCGGACCACCCGGGAGCGGGCACTGGAGGACCTTTCCCCGGATGCGTCGGCGGACCTGACCGATGTAGCCTCCGTAATGCCCGACCGGCCGCTGAATCATCCTGCCGACTTGAACCGGCTCCAGATCCGCCTGAGCGGGGCGGATGTGCCGAACCTCGCCCTTGACGGAGACCGGCAGAGTTTCAAGGGCGGCGCCGTCACGGTGGCGAAGGAGGCCCTTCAGCCGGCCGGACCGACGGAACGGGCATTCGTGGTCCGGGGTGCCTACCTGGGGAGCGATCCCTTCATCCAGTCGGACGACCGGTTGATCCTGGCTCAGGCCCGCGAAATCGTCGATCCGAAGGTTCCCGATTCCATCAAGATCCTCAAGATCGTCGACTGGGTCTTCCGGAACATTGAGAAGAAGCCTGTCCTCTCCATTCCGAATGCCCTCGAGACCCTCCAGAACCGGGTTGGAGATTGCAACGAGCATGCCGTCCTCGTGGCGGCCCTGGGACGCGCCTCGGGTATTCCCACGGTGGTCGAGGCGGGACTGGTGTACCAGCGGGGGCGGTTTTACTACCATGCCTGGAACGCCTTCTACATCCGGGAATGGGACCGATGGATCACCGCCGACGCCGTGTTCAACCAGGTGCCCGCCGATGTGACCCATCTCCGCCTCATCCGGGGCGACATGGATCGGCAGATGGACCTCCTGGGCCTGATCGGACGGTTGCGCATCGAGATCCTTTCCGCATCGTAGGGACACATGATCGAATTGAAACAGCTCTCCAAGCGGTACGGCCAGACCCTGGCGGTGGACCGGCTCGACCTGTCGGTGCCGCCGGGGGAAATCTTCGGCTTCATTGGGCCCAACGGGGCCGGCAAGACCACGACGATCCGCATGATGGGCGGAATCCTGGCCCCCACCGGGGGGTCCGTGCGGATCGGGGGGATCTCCATGGCGGAGGATCCCGTGCGTGCCAAGCGGGCCATCGGCTTCATTCCCGACCGTCCCTATCTGTACGAGAAGCTCACGGGAATGGAGTTTCTCCGCTTCTCCGCCGATCTCTACGGTGCGGCGGGTACGGGCTTCCGTCAGAAGGCCGGGGCGCTCCTGGAGCAGTTCTCCCTTGCCGGCTGGGCGGACGAACTGGTGGAGGCGTACTCCCACGGGATGAAGCAGCGGCTGATCATCGCCGCGGCGCTTCTCCACGATCCCCGGGTCCTCATCGTCGACGAGCCCATGGTTGGCCTGGACCCGGGAGGCATCAAGATGGTGAAGGACCTGCTCCGGGATCTGGCCGGGCGGGGAACCACCGTCTTCATGTCGACCCACACCCTCCAGGTGGCCCAGGACGTGTGCCATCGAATCGGCGTCATCCACCGGGGCCGCCTCATTGCCCTGGGGACGACGGGTGAACTGCAGAAAACATCGGGCGCCGGTGAAGCCGACCTCGAATCGGTCTTCCTGGTCCTGACGGCAGAGGAAGCGAAGTAATCCATGAACGCCGTCCGGCTCCTGCTCACTCCACGGATTCTGACCTTCCGCAACGGCGCCGTCGCCGATGCCCAGCGTTACCGGATCCGTGCCGCCCTGTTCGGCTCCCTGGGCCTTGTCTTCTGGGCGGGCATCTTCGCCGTTTTCTATCGGGTCCTGCGATATTTTCGGGGCGCCGAGGGGTTCGGCGACATCCTTGCCGCCAAGCTCCTCTCCATGGTGCTGGTGACGTTCTTTGCGATCCTCGTCTTCAGCAGTATTATTACAAGCTTATCCAAACTCTACCTGAGCCGCGACCTCATTCTCGTCCATGCCCTTCCGGTTTCGCCGGCGCGCATCTTCCTGTCCCGCTGGATCGAGAGTACCGCCGACAGCTCCTGGATGGTGATCGTGTTCAGCCTGCCGGTGTTCCTTTCCTACGGGATCGTCTATTCGGCAGGCCCGGGATTCTACGCCACCGCAGGGCTTTCCCTCCTGTCCATGTGCCTGATCGCATCGGGTGTCAGTGCCCTGGCCGTGCTCATTGCAGCCGTCGTACTGCCGGCGGGGCGCCTGCGGACGGTGTTCCTGTTTCTCGCGGTCATCATCACGCTGGGGCTCGTCCTGGCCTTCCGCCTCATGAGGCCGGAGCGGCTGGTCAACCCCGAGCAGTTCCAGACGGTGATGGCCTACCTGAAGTCCATGGAGACGCCGGGATCGCCTCTCCTCCCCACAACCTGGATGATGGACGCCATGATGGCGTCGCTGAAGGGAGCGTGGCGGGAATCCCTGTTTCACCAGGCCCTGTCCTGGAGCTGTGCGTCCTCCTTCGTCTTCGTCGCAACGGGGCTGGCCGGCGTCCTGTATTTCCCCGGTTTTTCAAGGGCCCAGACGGCGGCCGAGCGCCTGTTCCCGACCCGCTGGCTCCGTCCGGGAAGGCGCCCCCTCCTGCTCCGCTTCCTGCCGCCCCCGGTTCGGGCCCTGGCATTCAAGGAGACCCGGAGTTTCTTTCGGGACCAGACCGCCTGGCCGCAGCTGTTCATGATCGCGGCCCTCATCGCGGTGTATCTCTACAATTTCTCGGTCCTTCCCCTGGACAAGACGCCCATCCGGACGGTCTACCTCCAGAACCTGTTCTCCTTCCTGAACATGGGGCTGGCGTCATTTGTGCTCATCGCGATTGCGTCCCGCTTCGTCTTTCCCGCCGTGAGCATGGAAGCGGAAGCCTTCTGGATTCTCCGCGCAGCGCCCGTCTCGATCCGGACCTTTCTGTGGGTCAAGTTCTTCCTTTATTATGTGCCCCTCGTGATCCTTGCGGAGATCCTGATCGTCGTTTCCAACCTGCTCCTGGATGTGACACCGTTCATGATGGGCCTGTCGACGTCCACCGTGTTCGCCATGGTCCCCGGTGTCGTGGCCCTGGCGGTCGGCCTGGGGGCGGCCTACCCGGATTTCAAGTCCGAGAATCCCGCCCAGGCGGTGACCAGCTTCGGGGGACTTCTGTTCATGATCTCAAGCGCCGGGTTCATCGGCGCGGTCATCATCCTGGAGGCCGGCCCGGTGTACCAGGTGTTCATGAAGGGCCTCCATGGCGGCTCTCTTTCCGTTCTTCAGTGGACCTGGCTCGTCGTATCCTTTGCGGTCTCCCTGGTCCTCTGCATCCTCGCCGTCATCCTGCCCATGCGGATGGGGGAGAGGCACCTGCGTGACCTCGAATAATCATTACGGAAACAACAGGGGATGATTGCCAATCCAATCGTCAGTCTGCTATAGTCCGACCGTTCTAAGGGGAGGGGTCATCCATGTACGTCCACTTCTGGGGAACGCGCGGATCCCTGCCGGTTTCCATGACGGCGGAGGCGGTCCGCGGCAAGATCCGCCGAGCCCTGCTGGAGAGCAGGAAACACAAGATCGAGACCGATCGCGACGTGGAGGCGTTTCTGGAGACGCTGCCCTTTCCCGTCCGGGGCACCTATGGCGGCAATACGTCCTGCGTGGAGATCGGAGGGGGGAAGGAGACCGTTCTCTGTGACGCCGGCACGGGGCTCCGGGACTTCGGCAATGCCTTTTTAAAGTCCGGTCGAGGCTCCGGAAACCATAACGCCATTTTTCACCTGTTCATCACCCATGTCCACTGGGATCATATCCAGGGGTTCCCGTTCTTCGTCCCGGCTTACCTGCCGGGGAACCAGATCGTCATTTACGGTGTTCACCGGGACCTCAGGCGCTCCTTCACGCACCAGCAGGATCCACCTTTTTTCCCGGCGCCGCTTTCATCCATGAGGGGGGACATCCGGTTCGTCACCATCGAGGAGGACAGGGACTACGAGATCGCCGGACTGACGGTTCGGGCGATCCAGCAGAATCACCCGGGAGACTCCTACGGGTACTCGTTCACCGGAAACGGCAGGAAGATCGTCTTTGCCACCGACGCGGAGCACAAAAGGGAGAACAGCCCGGGTGCGGACGGAATTGTGGAATTCTTCCGCAACGCCGACCTGCTGATCTTCGATGCCCAGTACACCCTGCTGGACGCGATCGACACCAAGGAGAACTGGGGGCACTCGAGCAACCTGACGGCCGTGGAGATCGCCGTGCTGGCGGGAGTGAAACGACTGTGCCTGTTCCACACGGAACACAGCTATTCCGACGAGGTGATCGAACAGTTCTGCCGGGACACGCGGAAATACCTGAAGATCCACGCCGAGGCCGAGTTGCCTCCCCTGGAGATCATGGCGGCCTACGACGGCCTCAGGATCGAGGTCTGACAACCATCCCGGGAGCGCCCCGCCGTGGCGCGTCCCGTGTCAAGATTTCCGGCCCGCCGCGGAAGAATGTTTGCCAAAACGGCAGCGGGCATTCCATTCGATAGAGGCGCCATCTGTTGCGCCCTCCGACATCAATTATTCATCTTGCCACAACGGCTGTCTGTCTCTTGCAGTGAACAACATATGGATTCCTTGTTCGGCATGTTGCGCATGACGTTCGTGCGAATGGGGTGGCTATTTCTCATTACCATGAAATCATTGCGGTAAATCCATTTCGACGGATGGCACCTTTCTTGCGGCTGCTGTCCTGAAGCATCCGGCATGTACCCGGCCCATGCAGCCGGGGCAGACGTCTTTTCCCCCTCCACCTCCAACAGGTCCGGACAAGACGATGCTCAAGATCACCAATCTCGAGACAACCTACCATGATGTCATCCTGGCGCTGAAGGGCATCTCGCTCACGGTCCCGGCAGGTGCGATCGTCGCTCTTCTCGGCTCCAACGGGGCGGGAAAGACGACGACCATCAATACCGTCTGCGGGATCAGGAAGACCCTGAACCTGGAAGTCGAGGACGGGACGATGGAGTTTGCGGGGTCGATCATCAACGACCGGGCGCCCCACGAGATCGTGGCCCTGGGGATCTCGCAGGTTCCCGAGGGAAGGCGGATCTTCGCGGAGCTGACCGTGGAGGAGAACATCCGGATCGGGTCGTGGCGGATCGACCGCAGGCGCTACCCGGAGAACCGCGAGCGCGTGCTCCGGCATTTCCCGGTCCTCCGGGAGCGGGGGCGGCAACTGGCGGGATACCTGAGCGGCGGCGAGCAGCAGATGCTGGCCATCGCAAGGGCCCTGGTGGCGGAGCCCCGGCTTCTCATCATGGACGAGCCCTCCCTGGGGATCGCACCGATCGTGGTCCGGGAGATCTTTGAGATCATCCACCGGATCAACGTGGAGGAGGGGACCACGATTCTCCTTGTTGAGCAGAATGCAAACGCGGCCCTGTCCGTCGCCGGTTACGGCTACATCATGGAGAACGGGCGCATCGTCATGGAAGGGTCGGCGGCGGAACTCCGGGAGAGCAGGGATATCCGCGAGTTCTACCTGGGCCTGACGGAGGTGGGGACCCGGAAGAGCTTCCGGGACGTGAAGCACTACCGGCGGAAAAAGCGATGGCTTTCGTGAAGGACGCGGGTGCGGAACTTCTGGCGCTGGAGGACCTGTCGATACATTTCGGCGGCATCCGGGCCCTCGAGAACGTCTCCCTCTCCGTGCGGGAAGGGGAGATCTACTCCATCATCGGCCCCAACGGGGCCGGAAAAACGACCCTCTTCAACTGCATCAGCGGAATCTACCGGTACCAGCGGGGGACCATCCGCTTCGCCGGGGAATCGATCACCGGCCGGAAGCCTCATGAGATAGCCCGCCTGGGCGTCGGCCGTGCCTTCCAGAACATTGCCCTCTTCCGGGGCATGACAGTCCTGGACAACCTGTTGTCGGCCCGGGAGCCGATCCTCCGCTACGGCCTGGTCGAAGCCGCCCTGTTCTGGGGAAGATGCCGGCGGGAAGAGATCCGGAGCCGCGACGCCGTCGAGGAGATTGTCGAATTCCTCGATCTCCAGGCGGTTCGGAAGCTGCCCGTGGGGAGCCTCCCCTACGGAGTCCAGAAGCGTGTGGAACTGGCCCGGGCGCTGGCCATGAGCCCCAGGATCCTGCTGGTCGACGAGCCGGTGAGCGGCATGAACCTGGAGGAGCGGGAGGACATGGCGCGCTATCTCATCGACATCAATGAGGAGATGAACATCACCATCGTGCTGATCGAGCATGACATGGGACTTGTGATGGACCTGTCCGACCGGGTCTCCGTTCTGAATTTCGGAACGCGGATCGCCGAGGGGACACCCGACGAAATCGCCGGGAATCCCGAGGTGATCCAGGCGTACCTGGGAGCGTAGCGGACCATGGAAACGACGGACACGACCCTGCCCCGGCTTCTGATTGAAAAGACGGACCGTTACGGTGACCGGGTCGCCATGCGGCGGAAGTACAAGGGCATCTGGCAGGAGATTTCCTGGCGGACCTACCTCGAACGGGTACAGGCACTGGCCGCGGGACTGGCGAAACTGGGGATGGAGCGGGGCGACCACGCTTCCATCCTGGGGGAGAACTGCCCGGAGTGGGTCATCGCTGACCTGGCGATCCAGAGCCTGGGCGGCGTCTCCGTGGGCGTCTATCCCACCAACTCGGCGGAGCAGGTGCACTACATCCTGGATCACTCCCGGTCGAGGTTCGTCGTCGTCAAGGACCAGTAGCAGGCTGACAAGGTCCTCCTCGTGGCGGACCGGCTGCCTCTTCTTGTGAAAATCGTCGTCATCGACATGAAGGGCCTCCGGAACCACCCGGACCGGCGGATCATCCCTTTTTCGCAGGTGGAAGAGGAAGGGCGCGAGGAGGTCCGGAGGACCCCCGGGTCCTTTGTTGAGGCCGTTTCCCGGACGCAGCCCGACGACGTGTCCTTTATCGTCTACACCTCCGGTACAACGGGCGCCCCCAAGGGGGCCATGATCACCCACCGCAACATCATCCATCAGATCCTTTATGCCCTGCAGCCGGTGCTCCACCTGGGAGAGAAGGATTCGATCCTCTCCTATCTCCCGCTGTGCCACATCTTCGAGCGGAACCTGGCCATGGCGATGCCGCTGGTTCTGGGCTACACGGTCAACTTTGCCGAGTCCATCGACACGGTCCAGGAGAACCTGCGGGAGATCTCCCCGACGTTCTTCGCTGCGGTGCCGCGGATCCTGGAGAAGATCCATTCGACGGTGCGGATCAAGATGGAGGACTCGACGCGCTTCAAGCGGTTCCAGGTCCGCCTCTGGGAGCCCCCGGGAAAGGCCGTCGCCCAGTGCCGGATGAACCTGCGGCCGGTGCCGCCGCTACTCCGGCTGGCGTACACCCTGGGGTACTTCTGGAGCTACCGCCCGCTCCGCGACCGGATCGGACTTGCCGACTGCCGGTGCATCATGAGCGGCGGCGCGCCCATCGCGCCGGAGATCCTGGCCTTTTTCCGGTCCCTGGGGATCCGGACGGTCGAGATGTACGGCCTGACGGAGACCGCCGGCGGGGCCACGGGTCCCCGTGGACGGATCAAGCACGGATCGGTGGGCGAGCCCTGCCGTGCCCTGGAGTGCCGCCTGGCCCCCGACGGGGAGATCCTGCTGAAAGGCGACTCGATCTTTGCCGGGTACTATCGCGACGAGGACGCTACGGCCAACGTGATCCATGGCGGCTGGCTCCATACCGGCGACATCGGCCAGTTCGACGAGGACGGCCACCTCTTCATCGTGGACCGCAAAAAGGACATCATCGTCACCTCCGGCGGCAAGAACATCTCCCCCTCGGAGATCGAGAACCGCCTCAAGTGCAGCAGCTACATCAAGGAGGCCATCATCGTGGGCGAAGGCCGCAAGTACCTGACCGCCCTGATCCAGATCGACTACGACAATGTGGGCAACTGGGCCCAGCGCAAACGGGTTCCCTACACGACGTACCGGAGCCTGGCGGAGAACCCGGACGTGTACCGGCTGATCCAGGACGAAGTGGAAGCCGTGAATGTGCATTTGGCCCAGGTGGAGCGGGTCAAGAAATTCCACATTCTCGTCAAGGAGCTCGACCAGGATGACGAGGAAGTGACGGCAACGCAGAAGGTGAAGCGGAAGATCATCGACGAGCGGTTCTGCCGGGAGATCGAGCGGATGTACGGCGAGGCCGGGAAAAGCGGTCCGGGGGCATAGGCGGAGGGGAAGGCACGGCAGGCGGGAAGACGAAAAGGCGGGGAGGTGCGGATGGAGAAGGTGCTGGAAATCGCATTCAACGGAATGTCCATGGGCGCAATCTATGCGCTGCTGGCGCTCGGATTCGTCATGATCTTCAAGTCCACGGGCGTTCTGAACTTTGCCCAGGGGGAACTGGCCATGGCGGGGGCCTTTCTATGCTTTACCTTCGCCACGCTGGCACAACTCCCCTATGTCCTGTCCTTTCTCCTCGCGCTGGGCGCCGCTGCCGTTCTGGGATGCATCGTGGACGTCGTCTTCTTCCGGCGCATGGTGGGGGAGCCGGTCTTTTCGACGATCATGGTCACCGTCGGGCTGGCCAGCATCCTCACCTCCATGGCGGGATTCCTCTGGGGGCATGACGTCTACTCCATCGTCTCCCCCTTCACGGACAAAACGGCGGACCTGGGCGGCCTGGTCGTCTCCCAGGGATCCCTGTACACCATGGCCGTATCGGTTGTCCTCTTCCTCCTGCTTCTCCTCTTCTTCAACCGTTCGCTCCTGGGGATCGCCATGAAGGGAACGGCGGAGGATGCGGACACGGCGGGCCTGATGGGCATCAATGTGAAACGGATCCACGCCCTGGCCTGGATCCTCGGAGCGGTGCTGGCCGCCGTGGCGGGGATCTTCCTGGCGGAGCAGAGCTTCGTCCGCCTCTCCATGAGCCACACGGGGATCAAGGCCATGGCGGCGGCCATCCTCGGCGGGATGGAGAGCGTCGGCGGCGCCATCCTGGGAGGGCTTCTCATCGGGATCATCGAGAGCCTGGCGGCCAGTTACCTGAGCGGACTGGAGCTGGGGAACTTTCATTTCGGGGATATCAAGGACGTCGCCGCCTTTGCGATCATGATCCTGGTCCTGATGATCCGTCCCCACGGAATCTTCGGCCGGAAGAAGGTGGAGCGCGTGTAACGACATGGGACGATCCTTCAAGACGAGCTACGGAGCCGACATGGCCCTGCTCCAGAACCTCTGGGTGAAGATTTGGCTGGCCCTGTTGCTGCTGATCCTCGCCACCGTCCCGTTCCTTCTGACACGATACCAGCTCAGCATCCTCAACGAGATCCTGATCGCCGTCATTGGGGCGCTGGGCCTGAACCTCCTGACGGGATTCACCGGCCAGATCTCGCTGGGCCACGGCGCCTTCCTGGCCATCGGGGCCTACACGACGGCCCTCCTGACGGGCGAGCTCGGCGTTCCGTTTGTCGTTTCCCTGCCCCTGTCCGGGTGCATGGCGGCCCTCCTTGGATTGGTCGTGGGGATTCCCTCCCTGCGGCTGAAGGGGCTGTACCTGGCCCTGGGCACCCTGGCCTTTGGTTTCATCGTCGAGTATATTCTATTTCACTGGGATCTGACCCAGGGGGACCGGGGGCTGCCTGTGCCGCCCATGAGCCTGGGGGGATTTGCCGCCGATACGGAGCGGGAGGTGTTCCTTGTCCTCACCGTCCTCGCCATCCTGGCTGTCCTGGCGGCAAAGAACATCGCCCGGACGAAGATCGGCCGGAGCTTCTGCGCGATCCGGGACCGGGACATCGCGGCGGAGGCCATGGGCATTCCGCTGGCCCGATACAAGATCATGGCCTTCGGCATCAGCGCCTTCTATGCCGGGGCTGCCGGCTGCCTGGTGGCCCACTACCAGAAATGGATTGTTCCAGGCCTCTTCGATCTTTCGCTCTCTCTTGCCTATATCGCCATGATCGTGCTGGGAGGTCTCGGAACCATCCTGGGGTCGATCCTCGGGGCGCTTCTGATATCGGGGATTCCCCACGGCATCACGTACGCGGTGGACGCCTTCAAGGAGACCCACCCGGCGTTGAGCGGACTGATCGTGGACTTCAAGCTGGGAATCTTCGGCCTGATCATCGTGCTCACGCTCCTCTTCGAGCCGCGGGGCCTCTTCGGAATCTACCAGCGGGCAAAGACGTACTGGAAGACGTGGCCTTTCCGTTATTGAGGCTGCGAGTGTCCGGAAACCGGGCCTTTCGGGTCTGCAGGGGGCGGGCCGGGAAGGGAATCCAACCAGGAAAAAAAGGAGGAACGCCATGAAGAAGAGAACCGTCCTGTCCGCCCTTGTGGCGGGAATGCTGATCGGCCTGATCGTTGCGTCCGGTTCATGGGCCGCCGATGTGCGGGGCGTCACCGACAAGTCCGTCAAGATCGCGTGCCTGGTCGACCTGTCCGGGCCGGGCAAATACGGAGGACCTCCGGTGGCCGATGCCTTCCGGGATTACGTCGCCTGGGTCAACGACACCGGCGGCATCAACGGCCGGAAGATCGAGCTGGTCGTGGAGGACAACGGAATTCTTCCGAACACCACCATGGCGGCCGCCCGAAAGGTGCTCCTGAAGGATGGTGTTTTCGCCATCGCCTTCAACCTCGGGAGCGCCGGAGCCAGCGCGATCGTTCCCATCTGCCAGGAGAACAAGGCCGTCCTGATGCCCCACGGTGCGAACAAGAAGTTCTACCACCCGGGCAACAAGTGGGTCTTTGTCCCCCACACGGCGCAGTACGACATGGCGACCCGGGCGGTTGAGTATGTCCTGGAGAAGACCCCGAAGGCACGAATCGGCATCATCTACCAGGATGACGACTTCGGCCGGGAAGGCCTGGAAGGCGCCCGGGCGGCAGCGTCCTTCAAAAAAACGGCTCTCGTGAAAGAGGCTCCCTACAAGACCGGCACCATCGACTTCACGCCTCACATGAATGCCATGAGGGAAGCGAAGGTGGACACGATCGTCCTGTGGACTTACCTGCCCCAGTCGGCGGCCATCATCAAGCAGAAGGCCAGGATGGGCTGGAACGTCAGCCTGATCTCCAACAACACCACCGGGGTTCCGCCTCTTTTCGCCCTGGCTGGCGAGCAGGCCGACGGCTACATGCTCGTCACACCCTACGCGCCGGGGTGGATGGATCTGCCAGGCATCCGGCGGATCAAGAAGATCAACGCAAAGTATGGCGATCCGAAGAAAACACTCGGCAACCCGGCCTATCCAGATTATCTCTACCTTGCCGCCTGGGGTTACATCGAGTCGTTCGGCGAAGGGCTCCGCAAGGCCGGCCGCGACCTGACGCCGGATTCCTTCGTCAGGGGCCTGGAGAGCATCCAGAATCACGACATGGGCGGCCTGTGCCCGAATATCACCTTCGGGCCGAAGCGGCACGTCAGCAGCTTTTCCAGCCTGATCCTGAAGGCGGACGGGAAAAAGAAGCGTTTTGTCATTGTCGATCCGATCCGCGAACCGAAGACGCCCCGGTAGACACGGATGCGCCGGGCGGGTCGGACCGCCCGGCGCCGGTTTCGAGCGGCCGGCGGGAGAAGGGCGATCACGGCATCGCGATGGGTGGACGGAGGCGGCTGCACTCCAGGGCATGATGGAGGGATGAAGATGAAGGAACCGGCGAAAATCCGGACGGAACTCACGGAGATGCTGGACATCGACTATCCCATCATCGGGGCGCCGATGTTCCTTGTCTCCTATGAGGAACTGGCGGCGGCGGTCTCCCTGGCCGGAGGGTTGGGAACGCTGCCGCTGCCGAATTTCCGGACCGTCGAGGATCTGAAGCGGACCCTCGAAGCGGTTCGCCGCGCCACCGACCGGCCCATCGGAGTGAACATCCACCTGTCGGGCAAGTTTGCCTGGCGGGAGCAACTGGCGGTCTGCCTGGATTACGGCGTTCGATTTTTCCTGACGTCCCTCGGAGACCCCCAGCTTATCCTCGAAGCCGTCCACGGGAAGGGCGGTGTCGTGTTTGCCGACGTGGTTTCGCTCCGCCAGGCCGTCCGCGCCCGGGAAAAGGGCGTCGATGGCCTGGTGGCGGTGGGATCCGCCGCGGGAGGGCACGCCGGAACGACCCCCACCCTGGTTCTTGTCCCTTATCTGAGAGAAAAAACCGGGCTGCCCGTTGTAGCCGCCGGCGGCATCAGCACGGGCGCCCAGATGGCGGCGGCTCTCGCCGTAGGGGCATGCGGCGTCGTCGTGGGGACGCGGCTGATCGCCACCCCGGAGGCCAGGACGGCCGAGACCTACAAGGAGGCGATTGTCCGGGCCGATCCCGACGACATCGTCCTGAGCGACCGGATCACCGGCAACCCGGCCAACTGGCTGGCCGACAGCATCCGGGCCTTCGAGGAGCGGCCCGATCCCGCCTCGAAACGCTGGCGGGATTTCTGGAGCGCCGGACGAAGCGTGGCCCAGGTGGAGGAGATCCGGCCTGCCGGAGAGATCATCCGGGAGATGGCGGCTTCCTATGTCAAGACGGTCCGCCTCCTCGATGGGACGCTTGCGGGATAGCCGCTGATTCACTTGCCCCCGCGGAGTTTGGTTTATCCGGGGCGCGTGGGCTGCCGCCAGGATGCCACCGGTAGCGATTGGTTTCATCCCGGTCCCCTTTTAGGATTTCTTGTACGATCGGAAAGGTGCTGTGTTCCCCTGAAACGCGTGCGCGCAACATGTAGGCGGTCTTGCGCAACATGTTGTGCAAGGAGAGAGCGCTGTTCCCCTCTGAGCGTTCAATCGCATTGATATAATTAACAAATTATCCTTCCGGCCAATGGCACCGATCTTGCAAAATCATGAGGAGTGACCGTTCATCGGTCCTCATCGATCAAAGGGGAGCGGATCCGACGCCGCACCCGCCGACCGGCAAATCCACGCAGAAAGGAGAACAGCTTTGGATACTTCTTACTTGGCCCTGGAAGGAAAGGTAGCCCTCGTAACGGGAGGCAGCCGCGGAATCGGCAAGGCCATCGCCCTGGCGCTGGCCGACGCGGGGGCGGATGTGGCGGTCAGCGCCCGGAAGCTGCCGGACCTGGAGAAGGTGGCGGAGGAGATCCGCGCCAAGGGGCGGCGCGCCCTCGCCGTCTCGGCCCACGTCCGGGAGATGGACGCCATTCGCAACATGGTGGACACCGTCATGAAGGAATTCGGCCGGATCGACATCCTGGTGAACAACGCCGCCACGAATCCCGGCATGGGGCTCCTCGTCGACATGGAAGAGAAGATGTACGACCAGATCATGGTCACCAACCTCAAGGGATACACCATGACGAGCATTCTGGTGGGCAAGATCATGCAGGGCCAGAAGAGCGGCAACATCATCAACATCTCCTCCGTGGGCGGCGTATCGCCCGATATCGGACTGGGCCTCTACTGCATCAGCAAGGCCGGCATCAACATGCTGACCCGGGCGATGGCGAAGGAATTGGGGCCCTATGGGATCCGAGTCAACTGCATCGCTCCCGGCGTCGTACAGACCAAGTTCAGCCAGGCCCTCTGGACGAACGAGCCCCTGCTGAAGCAGGAAATGGGTCACACGCCCCTCGGGCGGATCTCCCAGCCGGAAGAAGTAGGCCGAGTCGCCCTGTTCCTGGCCTCGGACGCCTCGTCCTACATGACCGGCCAGATCCTCGTGGCCGACGGCGGCGGCTCCATTTAGGGATCGAGACCGGGAAGCCGGTCCAGACGGGCGGGCGGCTGCGGCGGGAATCCTTCCCATCCCGTTCCGGCAGCCCCTGCGCCCGCATTCCAGTCGGTGAAACCAGAAAGGTCGCGGAGGCCAAACCGCTTCCCGGCTTTGCATTCAACATCCGGCGCCCGGCCCCGGGGCGGAAAAAAACAATCGGGGACCGGCCTGCGACAAGGCCGGCCAATCAAAGGAGGCAATTCGAAATGGGTTTGATGACAGCACAGGAGTACCGGGACAGTCTGAACGACGGACGCATCGTCTACTACAAGGGCCGGAAGATCGAGAACGTGGCAACGGATCCCGATCTGATGGCCTGCGTCGAGACCGTCGCCGTCGACTACCTGATGGCCCACGATCCGCAATACAAGGACCTGGCCCTCGTCTATGACGAGGAGCTGGGAGAGAACATCAGCCGCTACAACCACGTGCCGAAGAACGGGGAAGACCTGCTCAAGCACCTGGAGCTTATCATCAAGGCGACGGAGCTGGGCGACGGCTACATTCCCCTGGCCCACGACATCGGTGCCGATGCGATGAACGCCATCTCCATCACGGCACGGACGATGGGCGATGCGGGGAAGGTCTACCTGGAGCGGATCGAGAACTACCGGAAGTACCTGAAGAAGACCGACAAGTGCGTCGTCGCCGGCGTCACCGACGTGAAGGGCGACCGCAGGCTCCGGCCCTCCGACGCGGGCCAGGCCCATCCTGACTTCCATGTCCGGGTTGTCGACAAGAATGACGAGGGCGTCATCGTCCGGGGCGCCAAGGTTCACATCACCGGGGCCGCTTACTGCAACGAGTTCTTCGTAATCCCCTGCCGGGCCATGAGCGGGCCGGAAGACGCTCCCTACGCGATCGCCTTCGCCATCCCGGCGAACACCAAGGGGATCCGCCAGATCGTCCGGCCTTTCCACGGGCGGATCAGCGATATGGAGTTCCCCCTCGAGAGCCCCCTCCGTCGCATGCACACGGATTCCCTGATCATCTTCGACGACGTCCTTGTCCCCTGGGACCGCGTCTTCCTGTGCGGCGAGTGGAAGATGGCCGCCACGATGGTCTACAACTTCGCCCTGATGCACCGCCGTACGGGCTGCGCCTACCGCATCCCGCTGAGCGAGCAGCTCCTGGGCGTCGCCGTGGCCATTGCGGACTACAACGGTGTGCTTGACGCGCCCCATGTCCGGGAGAAGATCACCGAGCTGGTCATCTATCTGGAGACGCTCTCGGCCCTCTCCCGCTCGGCCTGCCTGGATTTCGTGGACCACGCGGGCATCCCGGTGCCGAACCCCATCACGACGAACATCGCCAAGTACCACTTCGCCCACAACTACCACAAGGTCTGCGAGATCATCCAGGACCTGGCCGGCGGTCTCCTCGTGACGGCTCCGACCTACAAGGACTGGCAGAACCCCGAGACCCAGGAGGACATCAAGAAGTACCTGCAGGGGAAGGCCTCCGTTCCGACAGAGGACCGGCTGCGGATGTTCGACCTGATCCGCCGCATCACCTCGGCGGACCTGGAGACGATCTGCCTCCACGGCGAGGGCTCTCCCTTCGCCGAGCGGATGACGATCTTCATGGAAGCCAGGAAGATCATCGGTCGGTGCAAGGGTATCGCCGAGAACCTGGCGGGCATCAGGAAATAACCGGACGGCGGGCGGGGTCCCTTTCCCCCGCCCGCGTGCTCTTGAAATCACGGGTGACGGGACGTCTCGCGGTGAGGGGCGGCCGCTCGGACCGGCGGGTCCGTCGTCGGCGGGCTCCGGCGCGACGCGAAGCAAGGAGGAAAGCATGAGCAAGCTGAAAGGAAAGGTCGCCATCATCGGGATCGGCGAGGTGCCCACAGGCCGTTTCCCAGAAACGGCGGCCATCTACCACGGCATGGCCTCGGCCAAGATGGCCATCAAAGACGCCGGGATCAACAAGGACGAGATCGACTACGTGATGCCGACAGGGGCCCTCTACAGCCCCGCCTTCAACACGGAGCTGGTCACCTGCCGCATCGCCGAGGAGCTGGGACTCAAGAACGTGAAGAAGAACTGCCAGATCTTCGCCGGTGGCTCCAGCAGCACCTGCGCCCTCGAGATCGCGGCAGCACTGATCTACAGCGGCGCCGCCTCGATGATCCTGTTCGTCCACGCGGAAAAGCTGGGCACCGGTGTCACTGCCCAGGGGGCCATCGACCTCTTCTCCACGGCGGGCATCTCCGCCGAGTGGGAGGTTCCTTACGGCCAGCACTATTCCGCCGTCACGGCCCTCTCGACCATGCGCTACATGTACGAGACGGGCTGCACCGATGAGCACATGGCGGCGGTCTGCGTCTCCAACCGGAAGTGGGCGGAGCTGAATCCGAACGCCTTCTTCCGCAAGCCCCTCACCATCGAGGAGGTCGTCAAGTCGAAGATGCTCTCCACGCCGCTTCGGGCCAAGCAGTCGAACATGCTCTTCGACGGCGGGGCGGCCTTCATCGTGACCTCCGCGGAGCGGGCGCGGGACCTCGTGGAGAAGCCCGTCTACCTGCTGGGGGAGGGCGGGGTGGTCACCCATTTCGTCTACTCCCAGGAGCCTGACGTGTCCCGGTTCGGCTGGGCCAAGGCAGGAAAGATGGCCTTCGAGGAGGCGGGGCTCTCCCCGGCGGACATGGACCTTGCCGAGATCTACGACTCCTACCCGATCTTCCAGATCATCGGCTTCGAGGAGTTGGGCTTCTGCAAGCGCGGCGAGGCCGGGGAAATCTTCCTCCGGGGCGATACGTGGCCGGGCGGCCGCATCCCCTGCACAACCAACGGCGGCATGCTCTCCCAGGGCCACACGGGAGCCGGCGGCGCCGTGGCGCTCCTGGTGGAGACTGCCCGGCAGCTCATGGGAAAAGCGGGGGAGCGCCAGGTGCCGAACGCCCGCTTTGCTGTGGAGACGGCCGTGGGCGGGACCTATATGGACGCTCAGGTATCGATCCTGGGTACTGAAATACCTTAGCGGGCTGCTGAAAATGGGCCGTCTGCTGCGTTTCCTTCATCCTGCACCGCTCAACGTACTTCAAAGTACGCCTCGCGGCCCAGGATTTCAGGGGCCTTGCATCCAGCCCATTTTGAACAGCCCTTTGAGAAGGGAAGTAAGCCCCATGGTCCGGAACGTCGGGGGCCTTTCATCCAGGCATTTTTGAGCGGTCCGGGGGCGAAATCTGCAGAAACTGTCCCAATAAGGGGACCGATACCTGCCTGAGAAAGGGCCGCTGCCGCGTTTTTCTGTAAACCGGGAAATGACTTGTCCGGCAACTCGCCGGGGAGGAGGACTGATATGGACGCACCGAAGAAACCCGTTCCCGTGGTGAACCCCTGGGCGAAGCCTTTCTGGGACGCCGCGAAGGAAGAGCGGTTCATCATCCAGAAGTGCTCGGACTGTGGAAAATACATCTTCTATCCGCGGATCGCCTGTCCCCACTGCTTTTCCGACGCCGTCGAGTGGGTTCCCGCCTCGGGCCGGGCGACCGTCTACACCTACACCGTCGTCGAGAGCAACGCCCCCTCGGCCTTCATCGCCGACATGCCCTACGTCATCGCCGTGGTCCGGCTGGAGGAGGGAGGGGTCCAGATGCTCACCAACATCGTGGGCTGCAGGCCCGAGGAGGTCCGCTGCGACATGCCCGTGGAGGTCGTCTTCGAGACACTGAACGAAGACTTCAAGCTGCCCAAGTTCCGCCCTGCGGCGAAGTGAAGGGAAAGGAGAACGCGATGCCTGAAAAATACTGGGAAGATTTCGACCCGGGGTTCCACTTCCAGACCCCCTCGATCACCGTCACAGAGACCCACGTGGTGAACTGGGCGGGCCTCACCATGGACTTCTATCCCCTCCACACCGACGAGGTCTACGCTCAGAAGACCGTCTTCAAGGGGAGGATCGCCCACGGCCCGCTGATCTTCGGGCTCGCGGTGGGGCTGGCGGCACAGGCCAAAATCGAGGGCGGCGCCATGATCGCCTGGATGGGGACGGACAACATGCGCATGTTCGCCCCCGTGAAGCTGGGCGACACGATCACGGTCCATATTACCGTAAAGGACAAGAAGGAAACGGGCAAGCCAAGCCAGGGGTTCCAGGTCTGGCATTACGAAGTCCGCAACCAGCGGGACGAGAAGGTCATGTCCCTGGACATGAACTTCCTCATGCACCGGCGGTCCCAGGCGGGATGAGGAATCGGGGAGCGCAGGCGGAAAAGGAGACGGTGCGATGGATTTGAGCTTTACAGAACAGCAGAACGCCTTGAGGAAAACCGTCCGCGACTTCGTGGAACGGGAGATGCCCCGGGAATGGGTCCGGGCCTTCGACGGCAGGGACGAGTTTCCCCATGACCTCGTCCGGAAATTCTGCGACCTGGACCTGGCGCGGATCAACATCCCGAAGGAATACGGCGGAAAGGGCGGCGATGTCCTGGACCTGATGATCCTCTTCGAGGAGATCTCCAAGCGCCTGGCGGTCCTCTCCTGGTCCCTGGGAAACATCCTCCTCTACGGCAACGAGATCATCTCCGTGAACGGCAGCGACGAGCAGAGGGCGAATTACCTCCCGCGACTTGCGAAGGGCGAGATCATGTTCAGCTTCGGCCTCACGGAGCCCAACGCCGGGTCCGACGCGGCGAGCATCCGGACCAAGGCCGTCCCGGAGGACGGCGGCTGGGTGATCAACGGCAACAAGATGTTCATCACCGGCGCCGGCGTGACGGACTACACCATCACCTTCACCCGGACGGCCGAGTCCAAGTACAACGGGATCACCGCCTTCATCGTCGACACGAAGCTGCGGGGATACAGTACGCGGCCCGTCGAGAAGCTGGGCTACCACGGCTCCAACACCTGCGAGGTCAACTACGACAACGTGCGGGTCCGGCAGGAGGACATCCTGGGCGGTGAGAAGGGCCTCAACAACGGCTGGAAGCAGGAGATGAAGCTCCTCAACCAGGAGCGGCTCGTCCTGTCGTCCTGCTGCATCGGCATCGCCGAGGCGGCCCTCCGGGACGCCCTTGCCTTCGCCGCCGAAAAGATCAGGCGGAGCGCCGGGACCGACACCCAGTCCCTCCAGCACACCCTGGCGGAGATGGCCACGGACCTGGAGGCGATGCGCCAGCTTGCCTATTCCGCCGCCTGGAAGGAAGTGCAGAAGATGCAGCCGGTCCTGGAGACCTCCATGTCCAAGTACTTCTGCGCCGAGACGGCGAAGAAGATCTGCCTGCGCGGTATCAACGTCATGGGGGAGTCGGGTTCCCTGATGGCCCACGACATGCAGCGCTATTTCCGGGACATCCTGATCCTGGCCATCGGCGGGGGAACGTCCCAGATCCAGAAAAACATCTTGAGCAAGGTCCTGGGGATGTAAGTTCGTCCGGGGTCATACTGGTTTGCCGGAGGGGGAGAAGCATTTCCGGCGGATTCGAGAAGAGAAAAGGAGACGAGAAGCAGGGAAAGACGCGGAACAGGCCGTACGGGTGTGGGGGGGACCAGGACGAATGGCGTACCCGCGGGGCCCCCGGCGGTGAGGAAAGGATCGATACAATCACCGGGATTCACCATCGAACGAAAAAGGAGAGGAACGATGCAGAGAATCTGGGAACACAACTGGCCCAAGCAGGACCCCGTAGTCCCGCCCCTTCCCAATGAGCCCATTTTCGAGCTGATCCGGAGGCAGGCGAAGATCCGGCCCGACAAGACGGCGATCCTGTTTTACGGACATGAGACGACCTTCCGCGAACTGGACGACGCCACCGATCGCCTGGCCACGGCCCTCGTCAACATGGGTCTCAAGAAGGGCGACCGGATCGGCCTCTACTTCGAGAACTGCCCCCAGTTCGTCATCGGCTTTTACGGCATCCTGAAAATGGGCGGCATCGTCGTCAACGTGAGCCCCATGTACAAGCCGGACGAGCTTCAGTACGAGCTGGAGGACGCGGGCGTCGAGACGATCATCATGGAGGACTTCTTCTGGCCCGTCCTGGAGCCCGTCAAGGACAGGTGCGGTCTGAAAAACATTCTCGTCACGAGCTTTGCCGACTACCTGCCGGAGAAGCCGGCGATCCCTCTTCACGCCTCCATGTCCACGGAGAAGAAGACCATTCCCGGCACCATCGACTTCAAGAGCCTCATCGAGAAGACGCCTCCCAACCCGCCCAAAGTGGACATCGACCTGGAAAACGACGTGGCCCTGCTCCAGTACACGGCGGGAACGACGGGATCCCCCAAGGGGGCCATGCTGACCCACGGCAACATGGCGGTCCACAACCTGGCGGTGCGCCACTATTACGAGTACACGGAGAACGACGTCCACCTGATCATCCTGCCCCTGTTCCACATCACCGGCCTGGACATCGCCATGAACCCGGCCCTGGCCGTGGGGAGCACCTTGATCCTCTTCGCCCGCTTCGACCTCCTGCCCATGCTGGACGTGATCCAGAACTACAAGGTCACCGGCTGGGTCACCATTGCGCCCATCAACGTGGCCGTCTGCAACCTGCCCATCATCGGCAACTACAACCTGAAGTCCCTCCGTTTCGTCCTCTCCGGCGGCGCCCCGGTGCCCCTGGAGATCCACAAGCGCTGGAAGGAGCTGACGGGGACCCACATCGTGGAAGGCTACGGTCTCAGTGAGTGCACGGGCGGCATCGTGGGAAACAACTGCCAGAACTTCTCGCCGGGAACCATCGGCAGTCCCGTGTACTGGCACGACGTGAAGATCGTCCATCCAAACACGCCGGACAAGGAAGCCGGTATCGGCGAGGAGGGCGAGCTCTGGATCAAAGGGCCCTGCGTCATGAAGGGGTACTGGAACGCCCCGGAGCAGACGAAGAACACCGTCACCCCCGACGGCTACCTCAAGACGGGGGACATGGTCACGGTGGACAAGGACGGCTGGTTCCGCATCGTGGGCCGCGCGAAGGAGATGATCAAGGTCTCCGGCTTTTCCGTCTTCCTGGCGGAGATCGACGCCTTCCTGTACCAGCACCCGGCGATCGCCGAGGCGGCGGCCATCGGCGTTCCCCATCCCTACCGGGGCGAGGAGCCCAGGGCCTATGTCGTCCTGAAGCCCGATTTCAAGGGGAAGGTCACCGGAGAGGAGATCATCGGCTGGTGCAAGGACAAGATGGCCGCCTACAAGGTTCCCGCGTCGGTGGTCTTTGTGGACAGCCTGCCCAAGAGCGGAGCCGGAAAGATCCTGAGGCGGCTCCTGGCGGAGCAGGAGAAAAAATAAACCGGTTTCCCGGGTGCGGATCGTCCCTGGACGATCCGCACCAAGGAAGCGCGAAAGGATGAAGGACATGGCAAAGGCGTTTACCAGCGAGGATCAGGGCGGCATCGCCGTCATCCGGATCGACGTGCCCGGAGAGGCCGTCAACACGTGGACGAACGAGGCCATCTCCGGCTTCGAGGAGACCCTTGCCGAGCTGGAGAAAAACCGGTCGTGCTATCGCGGTGTGGTCTTCTATTCCGGGAAGGCGACGGGTTTTCATGCCGGCGCCAACCTGGACATGCTGGGAGGGCAGACGGACATCGAGGCCTTCCGCGCCCGGCTGGCCCATTTCAACGACCTGTTCGGCCGCCTGGAGAACCTCGGCATTCCCACCGTGGCCGCCATCAGCGGTCCCTGCATGGGTGGCGGGTACGAGTTCGCCCTGGCCATGACCGCCCGGATCAGCGCAAACGGTCCCCGGACCCTGATCGGCCTTCCGGAGTGCAACGTCGGGGTCATCCCGGGCGGCGGCGGCACCCAGCGCCTGCCCAGGCTGATCGGGCTTTCCGCCCTGCAGATGATTGTCCGCGGGGCCGTTGTTCCCGCCGGCAAGGCCCTGGAAGCGGGCCTCGTGGACCGGGTCTGCCCGGAAAAGGACGATCTGGTGGAGCGGGCCAAGGCCTTTGCGGAAGAGATCGCCCGTGATGCGTTGACGCTCCGGAGGAGTGCGCCGGACCTCTCCGGCCTGGACGAAGCCGTCGCCGCGGCCCGCGCCCTAGCCCGGAAGGCGTCCCGGGGCCGGGACCTGCCGGCGCCCCGCCTCGCGATCAGGGCCGTTGAGGAGGGACTGAAGTGCGCCTCCCTCTCGGAAGGGCTGAAGATCGAAACGGAGTGCTTTCTCGAGGTTCTGGCGACGCCGGAGTGCAAGGGCTCCATCAACACCTTTTTCCTGAAGACGTACTCGGACAAGCCCCTGACCATGATCCCCAAGGGCTTCCATCCCCGGCCCCTGAAGAAACTGGCCGTCCTGGGCTTCGGCACCATGGGGCGGGGGATCATCATCGACATGCTCCGGCGCCTCCAGGTGCCGGTCGTGGTAAAGGACCTCCCCGAGACCCTGGAGCCTGGAAAAGCCTTTGTGAAAAAAATCCTGGAGGGCATGGCGGAGAAGGGCCAGCTGAAAAAATCCGTCGATGACCTCATGGGTCTGCTCAAGCCCGTCTCGGGGTGGACGGCCGATTTCGCCGACGTCGATCTCGTCGTCGAGGCGGTTTTCGAGGATCCCGCCGTGAAGGACGAGGTCTACGGGGACCTCTGCCGGGCCGTGCCGGAGGACTGCCTGATCGTCAGCAACACCTCGAGCCTGCCGGTGGATCGGCTGGCCCGGAGCGTGACGTCCCCGAAGCGCTTTCTGGGCACCCATTTCTTTTCCCCCGTCTGGCGAATGGAGCTCCTGGAGATCATCCGGGGAAAGGAGACCACGGACGAGGCGGTGTACAACCTCCTGAATTTCGCGGCGGGCCTGCGCAAGCGCCCCATCGTCTGCAACGACAACCCCGGATTCGTCGTCAACGCCATGCTGTTTCCCTACTTCATCAAGGCTTACGAATTGCTGGGGGAGGGCGTGCCCATGGACGCCGTGGACAATGCCATGATGCGGTTCGGCCTTCCTGTCGGCCCGATCCGCCTCACCGACGAAGTCGGGATCGACGTGTCCTACCTGGTCCTGACCAAGTCACTCGGGCGGAAGGCGCCGATGGCGCTGGAGAACGTCTACAAGGCGGGCCGCTTCGGCCGCAACAAGAACGGAAAGGGATTTTACACGAAGGAAGGGGCCGTCGATCCGGAGGCGCTTCCTCTCGTCAATCCGCAGGGGCTGAAGAAAGAGATGACTGTCGAGTCCCTCCAGGAAATGCTGTTTCTCCCCTTCGTGGAGACGGGCAAGGAACTGCTGGAGAAGGGCGTCGTCAAGGGGCCGCGGGCCGTCGACATCGGCGCCATCTGGGGAATCGGCTTCCCCGCCGACAAGGGAGGCCCCTTGAAATGGGCCGACTTGACGGGCCTGAGTGAGAAGCTATACAAAAAAAGCTTCTACAAGGGTTGAAGCCGGCCCCGTGCAGGGACCGGAACGATCAGGAAACTCCCCACCGGGGAAAACGGAGGAGGTTGAGCGATGATATTCGGCACGACGGTCGGAGAGATGTATGACCGGTGCGTCATGAACTTCAGGCACCGGGTGGCCATGAAGTACCACGACGAATCGTACACCTATGATGACATGCAGAAATCGGCCTACAGCCTGGCCAACGCCCTGACGAAACTGGGGCTGAAAAAAGGAGACACGACGGCGTTCCTGATGGCCAACTGTCCCGAGTACATCTCCTGCGAGTACGGCCTGGCGAAGATCGGCGTCATCCGGGTGCCCCTGGCCGTCCTGCTGACCAATGACGACCACGTGTTCATGATGAACCACGCGGAGTGCAAGGCGATCATCTACCACGAAAAAATGGCATCCCGCGTGATGGAGATGATCCCCCGCCTCAAGACGGTCAAGCACTTCATCTGTGTCGGCAAGGACCCGGGGAAGATCGCCGAGGGCCATCTGCACCTCCAGACGCTCATCCGGGAAAACCCGCCGGAGGTTCCACACGTGGACATCGACGAGGAGGACCTGGCGGGGATCTTCTTCACCGGAGGTACCACGGGGCTTCCCAAAGGCGTGATGCTCTCCCACCGTTCCTGGATCGGCACGTACATCACCGAGATGCTGGAGCTGGGCTTCGGCTACGATGAAGTCTTCGCCTTTGCGACGCCGCTGACCCATGCGGGCGGGTGCCTGATGATCCCCATCATGATCCGCCGGGGGGTCTGCGTCATCCTCGACGGGTTCGACCCGAAGAGCTTCCTCGATGCCGTCCAGAGGCACGGGGTCACCTCCACGTTCGTCGTCCCGACCATGATCTACGTCCTTCTCGATTACCCGGACCTTAAGAAGTACGATGTGTCGAGCCTCCGGAACATCGTCTACGGGGCCGCCGCCATCGCCCCGGAGCGCCTCAAGCAGGCCATCAACACCTTCGGGCCCATCTTCACGCAGCTCTACGGCCAGACCGAGGCCCCCATGATGATAAGCGCCCTGCCGAGGGAAGAGCATGTGATCGAGGATCCGGAGAGGGAGCGGCGGATCTTCAGCTCCTGCGGAAGGCCGACGTTTCCGGCGACCGTCCGGCTCGTCGACGCCGACGGGAACGACGTGCCCCCGGGCGAAGTGGGGGACATCATCTGCCGGCACATCAACGTCATGAGCGGCTACCTGAAGAACCCCGAGGCCACGGCGGAGACCATCCGCGATGGCTGGCTCTGGACGGGCGACATGGCGAAGATGGACGAGGAGGGCTTCCTCTACATCGTCGACCGCTCCAAGGACATGGTCGTCAGCGGCGGATTCAACATCTTCCCCCGGGAGATCGAGGACATGCTCTTTGAGCACCCGGCAGTGAAAGGCGCCGCGGTGATCGGCGTTCCCGACGAGCGGTGGGGGGAGGCGGTCAAGGCGATCGTCGTCCTCCATGAGGGGAAGACCGCCACGGAGAAGGAGTTGATCAACTTCGTGAAGGAGCGCAAGGGGAGCCTCATCTGTCCCAAGACGGTCGAGTTCTGGGATGCCATCCCGCTGACCAACTTGGGGAAAGTCGACAAGAAGAAGATCCGGGAGCGCTACTGGAAGGGGTACGAGCGCAGGGTCTGAGGAACGGAAGAGCATCCCGGGGCGTCCCGGCCATGAGGGGCGGAGGGAGAGCCTGAAAGGAATTCAAGATGGATTTCAGACTGACGGAAGAACAGGAAGTGATCAGGGATACCATCCGCCGGTTCATTGCCCGGGAATGCACGCGCGAAGCGGCCCGGGAGGCGGATCAGAAGGGGGACTTTCCGGAGAAACTCTACCGCCCGCTTGCCGACAACGGGTTCTGCGGCCTCGTGGTTCCCGAGGCGTACGGCGGAGGAGGCCGAAACGTTCTGGCGGCGACGCTCATCGTCGAGGAACTGTCGGCCGTTTACCCGGCCCTGGCGGGTGCCTTTGCCGCCTGCGCCCTCGGAGGCGGCAAGAACCTGGGCGATCTGGGCAGTACGGAACAGAAGGAGCGCCATCTACCCTCTGTGGCCGAAGGCTCGGTGCTGTTTGCCAATGCCATCCTGGAGCCGGAAGCAGGGTATGATCCGCTGGCCGTCGGGATGATGGCCACCCTGAAGGGGGACGGGTTCCTGCTCTCCGGGGTGAAACAGTTCGTCCGCCTGGCCGGCAGCGCCACGACGATCCTGACCCTGGCGAGGACGGACGCGGACAGCGGCGGTCTGTCTTTCTTCCTGGTGGACGCAAAAACCCCGGGCGTTACGGCCGGGGCGACGGATCTGGTCGGAACCGCGAGCCTCGGCATCGGCGAGGTTCGCTTCGAAAACGTCGCTTTGTCCCGCGAGGATGTGCTGGGAGGCCCGGAAGGGCTGAATCAGGGCCGGCAACAGTGGGGGGTTCTCCGGGAAGCGGAAGACCTGGATGTCTCCGCATGCGGCCTGGGGATTGCCCAGGGGGCGTACGACTATGCCGTTCAGTATGCAAAGGAGCGGGTCCAGTTCGGCCGGCCCATCATTGCCTTCAGCGCCGTGAAGGACATGCTCGTCGACATGGCCGTACGGATCCGGGCGACCCGCCTGGTCGCCCGGCAGGCCGCCTGCCTGGCCGACGAGGAGAAGCGCTGTGCCGCGGAGGCGGCGACGGCTCGGATCCTGGCCGTGGAGACGGCCCGGAAGGCCTCCATGGACTGTGTTCAGGTGCTCGGAGGATATGGATATACCATGGAGTACGATGCCCAGCGCTACGTGCGGGACGCCATGGTCCTGCTCGGCGGTGCGGGCCCGCAGGAGATGCTCCGGGAAGACCTCGGGAAGCTCCTGGAACTGGGTTAACCAGAGAAATAGCGTCTTTCAAGCCGCCCGCAATCAATGGTGATTGTCTTCACCCTGCGGGAAGAAGGAGAAACCAGCAATTCACATCGCCTGATGCCGGGTGACAGCCGGCACGGGCACGGACCCCGGGTCCCCGGGCGCCTCCCCGGGATGGCGCCGACGGAGGAGTGTTGCCTGCACGTATCCGCAGGAAACGTGAGCAAATTCCGGGAGAACGGGAAAGGAGACCCTATGGCGGAACAGAATCAACTGCGCGTGGACGAATCGAAACCCTGGCTGCAGCCCGAGGCCGGATGGCCCGAGAAGATTCCGAAGAACATCGACTTCCCCAGGATCACCCTCTACGAGATGTTGTCGGTGTCGGCGGAGAAATACGCGGACAGCAGGGCGGCCTGGTTTCTTGACTCCTTCATGACATACCGGGAGATCCTCGGCCACGTGGACGCCCTGGCCCAAAGCCTCCGCAGGCTGGGCCTGAGGAAGGGCGACGTGCTCGCCCTCGTCCTGCCGAGCTGCTTCCAGTATGTCATTGCCTATTATGCCTGCGCCAAGCTCGGGGTCATCGTGACGGGCATCAACCCCACCTACAAGCCGGGGGAGATCCTCCATCAGCTGAACATCACCGGCGCGCGGACGGTGATCTTCCTGGACGCCCTTTATGAGCCGCTCCTCAAGCCCATTGAGCAGGATCTCCATATCCACCACTGGATCGAGACGAACGTGGCGGACATGCTCAAAATCGCCGACTGGAAGAAGTGGATGGCCAAGAAGCTCAAAAAGATCCCCACCGGTCCGGTGCCCCCCGAATCCCTCTGCTTTCTCGACCTCCTGAAAGCGAAGCCGGAGCCGCTGCGGACGACCGTGAGCCCCGACGACGTGGCCACCTACATCATGACCGGCGGGACGACGGGCGTCCCGAAGGCGGCGGTTCTCAGCCACTACAACTGCGCGTGCAACGCCATCCAGGTGGGCGCCTGGCTGTGGACGCTGGAGCCCGGTGCCTGCATGGTCGGGATCCTGCCCCTTTTCCACTCCTTCGGCATGACGGCCATCATGAACACGGTGCTTTACTGCGGGATGTGGATGATGCTCTTCCCTCGTCCGCCGGAGACGGAGGTGCTCCTGAAGACGATCTGCGAGATCGCCCCGGACGGGCAGACCTATTTCCCGGGGGCGGAAGTGATGTTCAAGAGAATCGCCGACTTCCCGGATATCGGCAAGTACCCCATTGCGAACAAGCTCAAGGGCAGCATCTCCGGGGCCGGTCCCCTGCACCGGAATGTCAAGGACAGCTTCGAGCAGGTGACGAAATCGCGGCTTCTGGAGGGGTACGGCCTCTCGGAAGCGTCGCCGGTCGTGGCGGGGGGGCCCATCAGCGACGTGGACACGACGGGAAGCATCGGGCTGGCTCTGCCCGGCCTCGACTGGAAGATCGTCGACATGTTCACGGGCGAGAGGGAAATGCCGGTGGGCGAGAGCGGCGAGCTCATCGTGGCGGGTCCCACGGTCATGCAGGGGTACCTGAACAACCCGGAGGAGACCGCCGATACGGTCCGCGTCCGGGAGGACGGGAAACGCTGGCTTTACACGGGCGACATCGGCTTCATGGACGCCCACGGACGGGTGACCCTGAACGACCGGAAGAAGCAGCTCATCAAGGTGAAGGGCTACTCGGTCTTCCCGACGGAGGTGGAGCAGCTCATGGGAGCTCACGAGGGCGTCAGCGAAGTGGCCGTGGCGGGCCTTCCGGATCCGGACACGGGAGAGGCCATCAAGGCCTGGGTGGTCCTGAAGGAGTCCTGGATCGGCAGGATTACGGAGGACGGACTCAAGGACTGGTGCAGGGCGAACCTGACCCATTACAAGGCGCCGAAGCACGTCGAGTTCATCAAGGAGATTCCCAAGACCCTGGTGGGGAAGGTGATGCGGCGGGAACTGCAGGAAAACGACCCGATCTACAAGGCAGCGCACGAGAAGGCCTGAAGCGGGGAAGGCTTTTCATTCAGGGAGGAGCGGCTTGCGGATCGTCCGCGGGCCGTTCCCCCCATCATTGGTTCCTTTCCGTCGGCAGGCCGCGGCCGGTGTTCCGTTCCCCCTCCAAGACGGAGTCGGCGCGGCCTGCCATCTTTTCCCCGGATGACCTTCAGGATTGGGTCTCGGGTCTCCGGATCCCCAGCTTTTTCATCCGGAAGGCAAGGGTCGAGGGGGGCAGCTCCAGGAGTTCCGCCGCTCCTCCCTTTCCCCGGACCTTCCAGTTCGTCTTCTGCAGGGCCCAGAGAATGTGCCTCCGCTCGTTGTCCATCAGGCTCACCCCTTCCCCCGGGGGCGGGGCCTCGGCCAGGCGCGACCCCAGTTCCGGAACCCGGAACACCGGACCGGGGTTGAGAATCGTTCCGCGCTCGATGATGTTTTCCATCTCCCGCACGTTTCCCGGCCATTCGTAATCCAGCAGCTTCTCCATCTCCGCCTCGGGGATCTTGTTGAATTCCTTGCCCCGCTTCTGGGCGTAGATCTTGAGAAAATGGATGGCCAGGAGAGGAATGTCCTCGCGGCGCTCCCGGAGAGGCGGCACGTAGATGGGGAAGACGGCGAGGCGGTAGTAAAGGTCCGGGCGGAACTTCTGGGTCTTCACGTCCAGCTCCAGGTTCCGGTTTGTCGCCACCAGGAGCCGGAAGTCGGAGCGGATGGTCTCGGCGCCCCCGACCCTTTCGAACTCCCGGGTCTGGAGCACCCGGAGGAGCCGAACCTGGAGATCCAGGCTGATCTCGCCGATTTCGTCGAGAAAGAGCGTCCCACCGTCGGCCAACTCGAAGCGGCCGAGGCGCCGGCGGATCGCCCCGGTGAATGCCCCCTTCTCGTGGCCGAAGAGCTCGCTGGGGATCAGGCTTTCCGGGAGGGCGCTGCAGTTCACCTTGATGAACGGCTTGTCCCGCCGGGTGCTGTGGCGGTGGATGGCCCTCGCCACGAGCTCCTTGCCCACGCCGGTCTCGCCGATGATCATCACCGTCGCGTCCGTCCCGGTGACCTGGTCGATCTGGGCCAGGACGCGGCGGATCCCGGGGCTCTCGCCGATGATGTCGTCGAAGTGCAGGTTCTGGAGGTGTTCTTCCTTGTAGTAGAGGTTTTCCTCGCACAGCTTGCGGTTGAGCCGCTGGATCTCCTCGTAGGCCCGGATGTTGTCCAGGGCGAAGGCCGCCAGGGCCGCGAAATAGGACAGGAGGTCCAGGTCCGATTCCCGGAAGGCGCTGGAGAGGAGCCGGTTGTCGTGATAGAGGACCCCAACGGTCTTGTCCCGAAGGATCATGGGCACGCAGATGCGGGACCGGATGACGTCGGCCTCGATGCCGCCCCCTTCCCCGGCGGGTCCGTCGGCGAGAATCCGGCCTTTTCCCGCCCGGGCAACCTCGCCGATGATCTTCAGGGACGAGGCGAACGAGTGGTGTGTCACCTGCTCCGAGGTCAGGTTCTTCGAGGCCCGAAGCACCGGCCGCGGCGTGCCGTCCTCCTCCTCGAGCAGAAAGATGGCGCTCCGCTCGGCACCGGTGATCCGGTTCAGGGTGGACAGGATGTGCTGGACCAAGTCGCGGTTGTCCCGGATCGTGACCACTTTCTGGCCCAGGTTCAGAATCTCCTTCAGGAGGGATTCACCGGCGGGACGGTCCCCCACGAGCATCCTGAGCTCGTCGGGGATGAGCTTGTCGCTGAACGCATCCGGTGTTTGCGTGGCCGTGACGGTGAGTTCCCGGGCCGCTTCCCGGTCGCCGGCGGCCAGATACTGGCGGGCCAGCTCCAGTCGGGATTTCGCGAGCTCGATCTGCTGTCCCGACTCCTCCAGGTTCGTGATGGAGTCCCGGAGCGACCGGATCACCTCTTCCCGGGGTCGGCCTTCCCGCTGCCACTGCTGCGCCTGGAAGCGGCAGGCGACGCCCTTGAGAAAGATATTGTGGCCGCTGATCGTGCTCTGGATTTCCCTCTCCAGGGAGAGGCCCTCCACGGCGGGGAGTTCCCCCTTTTCCATCGCGAAGCCAAGCTCCAGGAGGTAGGGATAGAGGTACACCGTCGTGTGGACCTTCCGGGTGTGGTGAAGGAACTCCCGGAGGTTCTGGAGGGACTGTTCGGTATCCCCCTTGAGGTAGTACGCGTAGGCCAGGGACATCTTTCCGGTGATCCAGACCCAGTCGTTGTGGGCCCGCTTGGCTATTTTCGCGGATTCTTCCAGGTACTGGACGGCCTCGTCCACCCGTCCGATTTCCAGCATGACGTTGCCGATGTTGCCTTCCGTGTAGGCCCCCAGGTACAGGTCTCCCTTGCCCAGCCCGTGGCTCCGGAGGGCGTCGAGCATACCCAGGCCCTGGGTCACCTGGCCGATCTGGGCATAGCAGTAGCCCACGGTCATGACCGCCAGCAGGGGAAACCCCCCCTGGGGATAGCGCTCGATGTCCGGAACGGCCTTTTCATACATCCGGACGGCCTCCCGGAAACGGCCCTGCCAGAAGAGGAAGAAGGCGCTGAAGGTGGTCGCCGAGTGCAGCAGCCGGGGATCGTTCACCTCCTGGGCCAGGGCCCATCCCTCCTCAAAATACTTGAGAGCGCTGTCGTAGCGGGAGCGGAGCCACTCATTCTTGGCCATGTGCATCTTCAGGAGGGCCCGGGCGCGGTCCACCTTCCAGCGGGTCGCTTTTTCCAGGGCCGACTCCAGGATGGAGAGGACCTTCGTCGTGTCGTGACGCGCCGTGGAAATCTTGGAGTACTTGATGGCCGTCTCGCTGAAGAGGCCGTCCGCCTCGCGCCCCGACAGGGCGGCGAGATCCTCCAGGGCCTTGCTGTAACACTGGAGGGCCTCTTCCGGACGAAAGGCGTCGAGATGCAGGTCCCCGGCCTTGATCAAGTAGCGGCAGCGGTTGGCGTCGTTGAGGATGTGGATCAGGTGGTGGGCGACGGCGTGAGCCTTCTGTTCGTTGTCCGGCAACTGCCGCATCAGGATGTCGGCGATGCAGCCGTGGAGATGTTTCTCCTCCCGGGGATCGAGGCTGGCCCGCAGGCGCTTGCGTTTCCTGTCGCTGGCGAAGCCGTAGTAGCCGGGCTCCTTCCGCACGAGGCTGCCGTCCGTAACCCCCTGTTCCAACTGGCCTAGAATCTGGGACGGCTTCAGGTCCGTCAGCAGGTCCACCAGCCAGTCGATGCAGAAATCGTCCCGGAAAAGGGAAGCGATGACCAGGGTCTTCCGTTCGTCGTATCCGTTGTTTCCGTCGGTATGATAGTACACGGTGAGGGCCTCCCCGAAGTGACGCGGAACCTTACATCAGAACGCCTTATTTTTCAATTGGAATCGGGTGTTGCGGATGGCCCGCGCGCCTTTTCCTGCGGCGGTATTCTCCCCTCCCGGATCTGGTCCGGGATGCCGCGGGCGGGAGCCCGGTTTTGACTTTACCGGGGTTGTCGTTTATAGCTTTCCCGTGCTTCCAGCCCCCGGCCGCGCCCCCGCGAAATTTGGTTTATCCGTGGCGCGGGGGCTGTCACGGGGTGCAAGGGGGGGATCTCCATCCACCCCTTTATTCACCGGATACAAGGATCAGGTTCGTGGAAAACGGGAAACCCTATGACGTGATCATCGCCGGAGCCGGCCCCGCAGGGACGTCGGCGGGCCGGATGCTGGCCGAATCGGGAGCCCGCGTCCTGATCCTGGACAAGGCCCGGTTCCCCCGCCCGAAGCCCTGCGGTGGCGGCCTGCCGCCTCACATCATGCCCCTTGTGGGACCCCTCCCCGAAACGGTCCTGGAGGCGTCCGTCCGGCACATCCGCTTTTCCTATGCCGGGGGGCGGCCGTTCGAAGTGGCCCTGGGGGAGCCCGGGATTGTCATGGTGATGCGGGACCGCTTCGACGATCACCTCCTGCAGTGTGCGAGGCTGGCAGGCTGTGAGGTCCGGGAGGAGCGGGCGGTGAAAGGAGTTGCGGAGAGGGACGGGACTGTGGAGGTTGTGACGGATTGCGGCGAGACTTGGCGTTCCCGGTGGCTCATCGGCGCCGACGGACCCATGGGGCGGGTCGGCCGGTCCGTGGGCCTCTATTCCTGCCGTACCGCCGGCATCGGGCTGTCCGCTGAAACGTCGGTCCCGGTGGAGGACCTGGAGAAATGGAGCGGGAAGGCCTGCATCGATTTCGGAGTCGTTCCCTCCGGGTACGGGTGGGTGTTCCCCAAGAAAAGTGGCCTCTCCTGCGGGGTGGCCACCATGACGCCGCGGCTGCCGGACATCCGGGCACGGTTGCAGGATTTCCTGGACCGGATCCCCGCGACCCGAAGACGAACGGGTGTCCGGATCCAGGGACACCCTCTCCCCTACTGCGACGGCATGCCTGCGCTCGTATCCCGCCGGACCCTGCTTGCAGGTGACGCGGCCGGTCTCGTGGACCCCCTGACGGGAGAGGGGATCCACTTCGCCGTCTTGAGCGGCCGGATGGCCGCCCGGGTCATCGCCGAAGGGAGGCCGATCCGGGAATACGAGGAGCAGGTGAACGACGAGATCCGTCAGGACCTGCAGTATGCCGCCCGCCTCGCCGCCCTGTTCTACCGGTTTCCCGGCGTATCCTACCGCATTGGGGTCCGGAGCCGGCAGGCCGTCCGCTTCTTCGAGGAGCTCCTGGCGGGAAGGCGGACGTACCGCTCTGTCCACGCCGAGCTGAAGTCCCTCTTCTCCACCCGGTTCCACCGGATCATCGGCGGCCGGCGCACCTGAGCGGGTCAGTCCGCCTTCTTTCCGCGGCCGGCGGACTTCATGGCCACTTCCTGGACCTCCTGGATGCTGAAAAAAGAGGAGTTCCAGAGGGCCACGTAATCCAGTCCCTCTTCGACGCTGTGGTTTTCCATGAAGTTCAGGAGCCGCTTGGAGCCCCTCACGGCGGAGCGGGCGTTGGCGGTGATCTCCGCCGCCAGGTTCAAGGCTCCCTCCAGCAATGCTTCCGGCGTTTCGTAGATCTCGCTGAGCAGGCCCATCCGGAGGCACTCGGCGGCGGTGAAGTCCCGGGCTGTGAAGGCCATGAGCCGGGCGTTGCCCTGGCCGATGATCCCGGGGAGCCGGTTCAGGCTACCCATGTCGGCCACGATGGCGACCCGCGCTTCCCGCAGGGAGATGACGGCATCCCTCGACGCCAGGCGAATGTCGCAGGCGGCGGCCAGGTCGAGCCCTCCGCCGAGGCAGTAATGATGGATGGCGGCAATATAGACGTTGTCGCCGCCGTGCATCCGGCTGAATCCCTTCTGCATCCGGAGAATCAGGCGGCGGAAGTCCTCCCGGTTCGCGGGGGTCGCGGCGCTGATGGTCTCCAGGAACTCCGAGGCGAAGCCGAAGATATCGATGCCGACGCTGAAGGCCCTGCCTTTTCCGGCAACCACGACCGCCTCCACCTCGGGATCCTTCTCCAGTTCGTCCACCACCAGCTCAAGGTCCCGCCAGAACGGCCAGTTCATGGCGTTCATCTTTTCCGGCCGGTTCAGGTAGAGAATGGCGGTCTTCTGCTCCGGCCGCTTTTCCACTGCATAGGTCTCGTACTCGTACATGATCGGTTCAACTCCTTTCGTGATGGGCGACCATTCCGGACGGGCCGACGCCCGGTTCTTCCGGGGACGGTACGGGCCGTCAGGCCGGAATGGTGGTGTAGGATCCGCTCAGGCAGACGGGGATGAGGCCTCCGGTCTTGCCGACAGCAGCACGGACGGGCCGGATTGCGTGGGCCAGCCCGGCGGGCAGGTACACGGCGGCGGGCGTTGCGACTTCGTATATTTCCCCATCCAGCATGATCTCGAACGTAATGGCCCCCTCCTCGCCGATCATGAGGTACATCTCATCGAAGTCGTGCCGGTGGGGAGTCGCCTTTCCCACGATGTCGATCAGGTCCACCATCTCCTGCGTGATCTCCTTGATGAACATGTAGAGAGCCCAGGCTCTGGCCTCCGGGACGAGGTCCCGGCACATGAGGACGGGATAAGGGAGGACGTCGCCGATTTCGTGGGACGGCAGTTCCTGGACCAGGATGGGTTTCCGGACGATCAGGCGCTCATGCTTCTTTTCCATGAAATACCTCCTTGCGGTGTTGGGACACATTTCACGCATGGCGTCAGGATTTGACATGATATTCCCTGCGCGCCGTTCCTGCCGCTGCTATTTCCACGCTCCCCAGAGAATGGCCAGAACCAGGGCCGGGATCAGGTTGCCGATCCGGATTTTGGTGAGTTCCAGGAGGTTGATCCCGATGGCCACAATGAGGAGCCCTCCCGTGGCGGTGACCGCGTCGAGGACAGCGGGCGCCTGCAGGAAAACGAGCCGCGACGCCAGGAGCGTCAGGCTTCCCTGGACGGCGAAGACCGAGAGGGCGGAGAACAGGACGCCGGGACCCAGCGTGGAGGCCAGGGCGATGGAGGCCACGCCGTCGAGCATGGCCTTGATGTAGAGCGTCCGGGGATCCCCCGCCACGCCGTCCTGGATGGAGCCGACGATGACCATGGCCCCCGTCACGTAAAGAAGGGAGGAGGTCACGAAGCCCTCCACAAACGTGGAGGAGCCGGAGCGGGCTTTGGTCTTGAGCCATTCGCCGAGCCGCTCGATCCACCGTTCCAGGTTCACCCCCTCGCCGATGATGGCGCCGAGGAGCAGGCAGGCGATGACGGCCATCAGTTCCTTGCCGGAGAGGGCCATCTGGAGGCCGATCAGCAGGGTCGAGAGGCCGAGGCACTGGAGAAGGAGCTTCTTCATGCGCTCAGGGAGGCGTTTCCCTGCGGCAAGGCCGATGAGGCTTCCGGCGACGACGGCTCCGGTGTTGACGATGGTTCCGGTCAAGAGAGGCTCCGGGATTGGTTTGCGGCGACAGTTCCACGCTTGTACCGGAGGGTGGAAAAGGTTGTCAACGGGTTTTATAACTAGCCGATTAACAAGCTGAAAATGTTGATTCGCAGGTCAGGAACCGCTTTCCCTGCCGTATCGATTGTGTTATGCAATCCCCCGTGTCCCGGAATGAGACGCCGGTCCGCGACTCCGCCGGCCGGAGGCGGAAGGCGCCTCCCCCCGGACCCGAACCTCTCTTGGGAAGGAGAAAGCAAAATCATGGGAAGCTTGATCGTTGACGAACGGGATCAGAAGTTTCTGCTCCACGAGCTCCTGGACGTGGAGAAGCTGTGTGCGGCGGAGCGTTTTCAGGATCTCTCGGCGGATCTGTTTGACATGATTCTCACCGAGGCGCGGAAGTTGTCCACCGAGGAGATCCTGCCCACCCTCGCCACGGCGGATCGCGCCGAGTGCTCCCTTAAGGACGGCAACGTCGCCGTTCCGGAGGTCTTCCACCGTCCCTACAGGCTGTACTGCGAGGGCGGATGGATGGGGATGAGCAGACCGGCCGAGCACGGCGGGCAGGGGCTGCCCATCGTGATCAGCTCGGCGGCGAAGGAATGGTTCATGCACAACTTCGCCTTTCACGCCTATCCCGGCCTCACCGAGGGGGCGGCCCACCTCGTCGAGACCTTCGGGACGGACGAGCAGAAGCGAAAATACATGGAAAAGATGTATTCCGGCGCCTGGGGAGGCACCATGGCCCTGACGGAGCCGGGGGCGGGTTCCGACGTGGGGAACCTCAAGACGAAAGCCGTCCGCATGCCCGACGGGACCTTCCGGATCTCCGGCACGAAGATCTTCATCACCGGCGGGGACAGCGACCTGACGGAAAACATCGTCCATCCGGTCCTGGCGCGTATCGAGGGGGATCCCCCGGGGACGGCGGGCATCTCCATCTTCCTGGTTCCGAAATTCCTCGTGAACGATGACGGGACGCTGGGGAAGAGAAACGATTACACCATCGGCAGCATCGAGCACAAAATGGGGCTCAAGGGATCGGCGACCTGCCTGATCAACTTCGGCGACAACGGGGACTGCTACGCGGAGCTCCTCGGCCAGGAGCGCCAGGGCATGCGCGTCATGTTCCAGATGATGAACGAAGCCCGCATCGGCGTCGGCCTCCAGGGGCTGTCCAGCGGCTCCATCGCGTACCTGCACGCCCTCCAGTACGCCAGGGATCGGTTCCAGGGCTCTTCGCTCATGAACATGAAGAACCCCGAGGCGCCGCGGGTTCCCATCATCCAGCACCCCGACGTCCGCCGGATGCTCCTGTGGATGAAGGCCCAGGTGGAAGGGATGCGGGCCCTGATGTACTACACGGCTTTTTGCGTCGACAAGGCCCGCACGGCGTCCGACGCGGCCGAGCAGGACAAGTGGATGGGCCTCCTGGAAGTCCTCACGCCGATCTGCAAGGCCTATTGCTCCGACACGGCATTCCGCGTCACCGAGCAGGCCATCCAGGTCTACGGCGGATACGGCTTCTGCCAGGAGTATCCCGTGGAGCAATTCATGCGGGACGAGAAGATCGCTTCCCTGTATGAAGGGACGAACGGCATCCAGGCCCTGGACCTGGTGGGACGGAAACTGGGCATGAAGAAGGGCCTCTACTTCATCAGCCTCCTGGGTGAGATCGGAGCCGTCACGGCCCGATACAAGGACCGGCCGCTCCTGAACGGGCTGTCCGACAGCGTCCAGGGGGCCGCCAACGTGCTGGGTGAGATGGCCATGTTTTTCGCCGCCAGCGGCAAGGCGGGAAAATTCATGATTCCCGTCGCCAACGCCTATCCGTTTCTCATGATGATGGGCAAGGTTGTCCTGGGGTGGCTCCTTCTCTGGGAGGCCGGCGTCGCGGAGGAAAAGCTCCAGGCCCTATGCCGGGAAAACGGCGTCGATCCGGCGGACCTGTTCAAGATGTTCGAGGTCCACGATCTCCTTAAAAACAACGGAGACGCGGCGTTCTACCAGGGAAAGATCGCGGCGGCGAAATACTTCATCCGGCACGTCCTGCCGGAGGTGGAGGCCGCGGCGCAGTCCATCCGCAGCGAAGACCTCTCCATGCTGGAGATCGCCGACGAGAGCTTCGGCTGAGCGAGAGGCGGATACCCCTGACAAAGGGACAATCCCTTCGGGGGGTGGGGGCTTTCGCGGCGGTTTCCGCCGGAGACCCCCGGCCGCACCCCGGCGGATGCAAGACAGAGGGACGGATTCAAAATCTGCCCCATTTCCAGGACTCCGATCCTGCCTGGGGAAATCCATGAGGGCCATCTTCCTTTCCGACGCGCACCTGATCGACCGGCACGAGGCGGCCTACAGGGCGGTGATGCGGTTCCTGGAAGGGCTGGAGGGACCACGCAGGGTGTCCGGGTCCGGAGGACGTCAGGTCCCCGGTGAGGGAGCGGGGCGGTGCGATGCCCTGTTTCTCGCCGGGGACTTCTTTGATTTCTGGTTCGGCCGGGAGGGCCGGATCTTTCCCGATTTCCTGCCGGTCATCGAACGGCTGACGGCCCTTCGGGACCAGGGGGTCCGCATCGGACTCTGCGAGGGGAATCACGATTTCTTCCTGGAGGACTACTTCACGGACGTCCTGGGCATGGAGGTCTTCCCCGACTGGGCGGAGCTCGACCTGGACGGGAAGCGAATCCTCCTGACCCACGGGGACATCATCGATCCGCCCGATTCCGGGGCCGCCCTGGTCCGAAAAATCCTCCGGAGCCGATTCCTCTTCCGGCTCCAGCGGATCCTGCCGGCCCCGTTCGTCTGGCGTGCCGCCCGCCTGACCTCCCTGACGAGCCGGCGCTTCTCCGGGGAGATGGAGAACCGTATCGTGGATTCCATGCGCCGCTTTGCCCTCAACAAGTTCGGGGAGGGATACGACGCCGTCATCTGCGGCCACAGTCACCGTCCTGTCATCGAGATCCACGAGACGGCCGGGCGAGCCCGGACCTTCATGACCCTGGGCGACTGGATCCGGCACTGCTCCTACGGCGTATTCGAGGACGGCTCGTTTTCCCTGTCGTTTTTCAGACCCTGAAAGGTCCCTCGGTCTCGACATCGGTGGGGCCGTGTGCTATGGTCCGCTTCTTTTTTTGGAGATGCCTATGAATTTCGGAGGTCTGGAACCTGAATATACCGGCCTGGAGCGGTCCGCCTTCGTCGTGATCCCCGTTCCCTACGACCTGACCTCGACTTACCAGTCGGGGTCCCGGCGGGGGCCGCTGGCGATCCTGGAGGCGTCGGGCAACATGGAGCTTTACGACGAGGAACTGGACCGGGAGACATACCGTGTCGGGATTCATACCGCTCCCGCCGTCGAGGCGGATGCGTCGGGGCCGGAATCCATGGTCCATGCCGTAAGGGAGCGGGTGGAGGAAGCCGTCGGTCTGGAGAAGATCCCCGTCCTCCTGGGAGGGGAGCACAGCATCTCCCTGGGCGCCGTCCAGGCGCTCAAGAGGAAGTATCCCGACCTGAAGGTCCTTCAGTTGGATGCCCACGCCGATCTCCGGGAGTCCTACCAGGGTACGCCGTACAGCCATGCCTGCATCGCCCGCCGGATCGTGGAGATCTGCCCCCTCGTCCAGGCGGGCATCCGCAGCATGAGTGCGCCGGAGGCGCTCTACCGGAAGGAGTCCGGCATCCATTCGTTCAGCGCCGATTTTGTCATGGCGGGGGATGCGAACCTGGACCGGATCAGTGAACTTCTGGACGGGGACCTGTACATCACGGTGGATCTGGACGCCCTCGACCCGGCCTTCATGCCCGCAACGGGAACTCCCGAGCCCGGCGGCATCGACTGGAGAGCCCTCACGGGACTCCTCCGACGGGTCGCAAAGCGGACCCGGATCCGGGGCATCGACGTGGTGGAGCTTTCCCCTCTTCCGGGTCTTGTGGCCCCCGATTTCCTGGCGGCTAAGCTTGTCTACCGGTTGATGGGATATGCCTGTATATCTGTAAATTCTTGAAAGCGATGGCGAATCGGGCGAGGGACCGTGCCGGCTGATTCAACTTGAAAAAAAACAAAAAATGGAGCATGAAGCCTTTCGGCGCAGCCGGAACAGATTTCAGCCTGAAGGAGCGGGGCAATGATAGGATACGTACCCAAGAAGATATTTTTCACGAAAGGGGTGGGCGTCCACCGGGAAGAACTCCATTCGTTCGAGCTGGCTCTTCGGGACGCGGGCATCGAGAAATGCAACCTGGTGCAGGTGTCCAGCATCATGCCGCCCGGGTGCAAGGTGGTCTCCAGGCAGAGCGGCCTCAAGGAGCTCAAGCCCGGGGCCATTACATTCTGCGTCATGAGCCGCTGCTGCAGCAACGAGATGCGACGTCTGCTCGCCGCCTCCGTGGGCTGCGCCGTTCCCGCCGACAAGAGCGCCTACGGGTACATCAGCGAGCACCATGCCTTCGGCCAGACCGAGAAACAGGCCGGGGAGTATGCCGAGGACCTGGCGGCGGCCATGCTGGCCTCTACCCTCGGCATCGACTTCAACGTCGATGAGAGCTGGGACGAAAAAAAGGAAATCTTCAAGATCAGCGGAAAGATCGTCCGAACCCTGAACAGCACGCAGTCGAGTATTGTGAAGGCCAACAGCTACACCACCGTTCTGGCGGCCGCCGTGTTCCTTTTCTGAGACGGCCGGCGACACCGTGCGGAGCGGGAAGCCTTTTCGGGGCGGCCCGGCCCGCGGATCTATCGTTCCCGTCTCGCCCTCAGGGGCACCCTGCGGGGGGGTGAGGCATTGCAAAAGCCGGCACCGCGCCGGCCTGAGGCATGCTTCCCGATCCCTATTCCACCTTTCCGGCCGTTGCCATCCCCCCCGTCCTCGGTATCTTTGTCCTTGTTTTTCTTGCCGCGATCACGGTTCTTAAGGGACGGCGCACGTCCGCCAACCGCCTCTTCGCCGTCCTGTGCCTGATGGGCGTTCTGAATAACGCGGACCTGGCGGCGTTGAGCCTCGTCGCGGACAACGATCGGGTGCTCTCCTTCGAGCGGCTGATTTATGTCATCTTCGTGTTCAGCCTGCCCGTGTATGTCCAGTTCGTCCACCGCCTGCTGGAAATCACGGGGCGGCGGTGGCTGGAGCGCCTCGCCTGGATGGTCGGTCTCGGACTGCTGCCGCTGACGCAGACGGACCTGTTCATCCAGGGGCTCCATCGGGGGCCCCACGGTTTCATCGCCGATGCGGGTCCTGCGTTCCAGGTCTTCTCCGTCCTGGCGGGCTGTACGGTGATCTACTGCCTCCTGCTCCTTGTTCAGGGCATGAGGGGGACTACGGACAACCGCGAGCGCAATCGCCTGAAATACGTCACGGCCGGCGTGGGATTCAGCTCCCTCCTGATCGCCCTGAACATCCTGCCGGTCATCGGGCTGGATGTGCCCCCCGTGGGCGGATTCAGCTTCGTGCCGGCGGCGATCCTGGCCTACGGTGTCCTGCGCTATGATCTTCTGGATGCCGGGGCGGCGATCCGCAAGGGAATCGTCTATTCGGTCCTGGTGATTCTCCTGGCGGTTCTCTCGGCAGCCTTCCTTTTCATGACCCACATGCTGTTTGTCCGGAGCGGTTTCCGCGACGTCGCCGGGACTTCCCTCCTGCTGGCCCTGATGATGGTGTTCCTGTTCCAGCCGATGCGGGAGCGGGTCCAGGCGTTTCTGGACCGCCTCTTCTTCCGGGGCCGCTACGATGCCCGCAGGCTGCTCCGGGACCTGAGCGGCGAACTGGCGAGCCTGAAGCGCTCCGAAGAGGTCCGGACTCTGCTGTTTGCGTCCATCCCGGAGGCCATCCCGGTCGAACGGTTTATCCTTCTCGTCCGGGACGCGGGGACCGGCCGATTCCGTGCATACAGCCGGGAAGGCGATGCCGCGGGACTGGATGAAATGCCGATGTACCATCCCATGATTCCGTTTCTGGAACGGGCGGGAGGACCGGTCAGCCGTTTCCAACTGGAGGACAGTGCCGGAACATCCTCTGGAGCGGATCTCCCTCCGGCGTATCTCGACTCGTACGGGATTGACCTCGCCGTGCCCATGCTGTCGCGGAACCGGCTGATCGGTGCGATGCTGCTGGGGCAGAAGCGATCGGGAGCGCTGTTCGTCCATGAAGACCTGGAGCTGCTCGGCACCATCGCCAACCAGGCGGCCGTCGCGCTGGAGAACGCTGCCGGGTACGAAGAGATCGAGCGGATGAACCGGGAACTGGAGCAGCGGGTCGAAGAGCGGACCGCCGACCTCCGGAAGGCGCTGGAGGAGAAGGAACGGACCCAGCAGCAGCTCATCCGATCCGAGAGCCTGGCCGCCATTGGCCAGCTTGTAGCGGGAACGGCCCACGAACTGAACAATCCGCTGGCCGGCGCCGCCAGCCTCGTCGAATCCTCCATCGAGGAGCTCCGGGAGCGGCCGGGCGGCGTGTTCGCAGACGTGCTGGAGGATCTCCGGTTTTCCCTGAAGGAGCTTCACCGGGCGGGGGCGATCGTCCGGAGCCTCCTGGACCTTTCCCGCCAGACCCAGACCTACACGGAGCCGGTGGACATTCACGCCGCGGTGGACGACGCCCTCCGGATCCTGTATAACAGCTACAAGCTCCTGCCGATACACATTGAGCGACGATATGCTGCGGACCTGCCGCGGGTGGAGGGGAATTTCGCCAACCTCGGGCAGGTCTTCGTCAACATCGTCAAGAATGCCCTCGATGCTCTGCCGGGGGAAGGGGGAGCGATCACCATCACCACAACCACCGATGGCGACAGGGATGGCAACCGGGTGTCCGTGTCGTTCCGCGACACAGGACACGGGATTCCCGACGGCCGTCTGGTGGACATCTTCAAGCCCTTCTTCACCACCAAAGAGGTCGGACGGGGAACGGGTCTCGGGCTTTACATTTCCCACGAGATCATCAGGCGGCACGGGGGCGAGATCCTCGTCCGCAGCGAAGAGGGGCGGGGGACGGAGGTGACGGTCCTCCTGCCGGCAAGGAGAATGCCATGAACGGAGTGCTCATTGTTGACGACGAGGAGGGAGTGCGCAGATCTCTGAAAAAGGTTCTGGAGCGGGACGGCTACGAGATCTGTACGGTGGAAAACGGCGGGGAGGCGATCCAGATGGTCCGGGAGCGGGGGGATGCCATCGAGACGGTCATCTCCGACTACCGGATGCCCGGTATGGACGGAATGGAGACGCTGGTCGCCATCGGGCGGATCAACCCCGAGATCACCCGGATCATGCTGACGGGATATGCCACGATGGAGAGCGCCATCGAGGCGGTGAACCAGGGGATCGACGGGTTTCTGACGAAGCCCTTCGAAAACAGCGAACTCCGGGCCAAGATCCGGGAGTTCAACGTCAAGAAGAGGCTCAAGCAGTTCGTTCCGGAGCAGGTTCTCGGGGAGCTTCAGAAACGGGGAAGGGGCATCCGGCCCATCAGCCAGACCGTGACGGTTGTGTTCACCGATATCCGCGGTTTTACCGAGATCGCCGAGGGGATGACGCCGGAGGAGGTCGCCCATTTTCTCAACACGTACTATTTCGCCCCGCTGGACGGGATCATCCTGGAGCACAACGGGACCTTGGACAAGCATATCGGAGACGGAATCATGAGCCTCTTCGGCGCCCCGGTGGCGGGTCCCGACGACGCCCTCCGGGCGGTCCGCAGCGCCCTTGGCATGCGGGACGAAATTGCCCGCATAAACAGGCAGCTCGGGGGTTGTCCGAAAGAGCTGGCCATCGGCATCGGCATCGCGACGGGTGAGGTGATGGCGGGCATCTTCGGATCTCACCGGAAGAAGGAGTACACCGTCTTCGGCGCCGCCGTGAACCTGGCCGCCCGGCTGATCGGCTCGGCCAGGAGAAGCCAGATCCTGATCTGCGAGCGCACATGGGAGCAGGTCCGGGACGCCGTGGATGCCGTCCGTCTGGATCCCTTCCCCATCCGGGGGATCAAGCGAAGCGTGGCAATATACGAGGTGCAGGGGGAGGGGGATAAAACTGCTTGACAAAACCGCGCTCCGGAGCGTAAGAAACGGACTCTTTTCCGGAACGACACGACGCGGGGTGGAGCAGTCCGGTAGCTCGTTGGGCTCATAACCCAAAGGTCGGTGGTTCGAATCCACCCCCCGCTACCAATCAAATCAGGGGGTTAGGCGAGACGCTTAACCCCCTTTGATTTGTCCGTGCTGCCATCCTGCTGCCGGGTGTCCCTCTTTCGGCCTTCCCGATCATCGAAAAATGCGGCTCATCCTTCCGGCCGGTTCCCCCAGTCCTGGAATCACCGCCGGATCGTGAATGTCAGCGGCTTCACTCGATTCGTTCCCGAAATTGTTTCACCCTGCATTGACATCCTCGTCCTTTTTTCATAGGCTTCCTTCGCCCGCAGGCCGCCGGCACACCGCTTTCCCCTGGCGGTGATCGTTTCACCGCGTGGTCTCTGCCCGATGTACAACCATGGCCGACAGCTACCAGTGATGTTTCCGTTTCCAGCGACGGGTCCGGCCGAGTTCTCATTTGAGTTTTCAAAACGAAGAAGAACGATCGCGAAGACAAGGCAACCCTGCAGTGTCTGCCGCGACGAAAGATTCTGTCTATCGGTATGCTGAAAAGCTCGTTTTGTGACCGTTCGATAAACCGGGGGTAGAATTATGGATGTTCTTCATCTTCGGAAGCGCGTGGGCCGAAACGTCTTATTCCCGAGACCGGGGAGCCGGCCGGGGGTGCAAATCCTTTGCGCCGTTCTCCTCATGCTGGCCGGGACGGTCATGACGGCGCATGCCGCTACGAAGCTCGTCCCGGACACAAATTACTCCGATATTATGATGAACATTTATGACGACAGTTACGCGGACGATGATCCTTATACAAATCAAGGGATCATTAACGTCTACAGCACACTGGACAACTACGGCACGTTTCGCAATGAGCCGGATGCCCTGCTGCGCAACTACGGCACGCTGCGCAACGATACCGGCGCCACGCTGCACAACCGGTCGGGAGGCAGGCTGTTCAATGAATCAGGCGGTACGCTGATCAACAGTACGGGCAGTACACTGAACAACTCCGGCGAGTTCGTCAACAACAGCACGGTGACCAACTCCGGCGGGCTGGTCAACTCGGGCGATTTGACGAACAAGCTGCACGGGACGCTGAACAACGGCTCCGGTGCCACGCTGACCAACGATGCAACCGGGACGCTGACCAACCAAGGTACGATAAACAATTCCGGGACGTTGACCAACCTCGGCGTCTTTGGCGGCTCGGGAACCATCGTCAACGACGGGGGCACCATTGACCATTCCGGCACATCCATGTCCATCACGACCCTGGTCGTGAATACGGGCAAAACGGGCGTCGTCACCGGTTCAAGCGCGACCTCCGTCACAACGGGCAATGTGAGCGGCACCCTGAACCATACGGGGAGTGGCGGCATCTCTTTTACCACGCTCAACCTTGACGGCGGCGTCTTCAACAACAACGGCAGCGGCGGTGTGAGCATTGGAACCGCAGCCGTTGCCGGCGGCTTCACGGGCACCATCGGGGGCACGGGACCCGTCGGGCTGACCGCGGCCGCTGTGGACGGAACGCTTCATGTCACCGCGATTCTCTCCGGTACGGAATCCCTCACCAAGACGGGAACGGGCACCCTCATCCTATCCGGTGCCAACACGTATACCGGGGGTACGAACATCCTTGGCGGGACGATCCGTGTGGGCAGCGACGGCAATCTCGGCGACGCTTCAGGAGGGCTTACCTTCGGCGGCGGCACCCTCAAGGTGACAAACAGTTTTACGACGAACCGGTCCGTTGCGCTGGACAGCGGCGGCGGCACGTTTGATACGAACGGCAACAGCCTGACCCTGTCCGGGGTCGCCTCCGGCACGGGCTCCCTTCATAAAAGCGGCGACGGCACCCTCACGCTCACCAGAGCCAACACCTACACCGGGGGCACGACCGTGAGCACGGGAACGCTCGCCCTCTCGGGGGCCGGCACCCTGGGCGATGCGACGGGGAGTACAACGGTGACGGGAGGCACCCTCGATCTGGGAACGACCACCCAGACGCAGGCGGAACTCAGGCAGTCCGGCGGAACGGTGCAGAACGGAACCATGAATGTCACAACCTATCAGATGACCGGCGGGACGCTTTCGTCCGATGCAACGGTCTCCGCCACATCCAGCTTTGACATGCAGGCCGGCACGGTGGACGGCGTTCTATCCGGTACGGGCACCCTCACGAAAACAGGCCCGGGCGAACTGACCCTGTCCGGTACGAACACCTACACCGGCGGCACGAACATCAACGAAGGGACCGTCGGTGTGAGCAAAGACGAAAGTCTGGGCGACGCTTCGGGTGCACTTGCCTTCGACGGCGGCACCCTCAAGGCGACCGGCAGTTTTGCGACGGGCCGGTCCGTCACGCTTGGCAGCGGCGGCGGCACCCTCGACACGGACGGCCATGATGTAACCATAACAGGGGATATCTCCGGCGCGGGCTCCCTCGCCAAAGAAGACGGCGGCAGGCTCATTCTCACCGGCACGAACACCTACACCGGCGGCACAAGCATCAACGGCGGTACCGTCAGCGTGAGCAGAGACGAAAACTTGGGCGATGAATCGGGGGCGCTCACCTTCGGCGGCGGCACCCTCGATGTGACAAGCGGCTTTACGATGAACCGGTCCGTTACGCTCAGCGGAGGCGGCGGCACCATCGACACGAACGGCAACGACCTGACCATCAACGGGGACATTTCGGGTACGGGCTCCCTCACCAAGGAAGACGGCGGCAGGCTCGTTCTCACCGGTACGAACACCTACACCGGCGGCACTGCCGTCAACGGGGGCATTCTGCAGGGCGATGCGGCAAGCCTTCAGGGCGATATCACCAACAACAGCCAGGTTATCTTCGACCAGGAATCGACGGGCATGTACGCCGGGAGCATGAGCGGAACGGGCTCCCTCACCAAGGACGGCGACGGCACCCTCGTCCTTGCCGGCGTCAACACCTATACGGGGGGAACCTCTGTGAATCGCGGCGCCCTCGCCGTGGAAGGCAGCATCACGGGCGATCTCGCCGTCGGCGTATCGGGAACCCTCATGGGCAACGGCACGATCACCGGCAACACCGTGATCTCAGGCACCCTCGCCCCGGGGAACTCCATCGGAACGCTGACCATCGCCGGCGACTACACCCACAACATGGACGCCGTCTATGCCGTGGAAGTCGATGCGGCCGGCCGGTCGGACAGGCTCGTCGTTACCGGGACGGCCACCCTGAACGGCGGGACGGTATCCGTGCTTGCCGGCTCAGGGCAGTATTTCATGAATACGACCTACACGATCCTAACCGCCGGGACCGTTTTGGGTACGTTTGACAGCGTCACGAGCAACCTGGCCTTTCTAACCCCGTCGCTGAGCTATGACGCCGCAAACGTCTACCTGCTCTTGACCAGGAACTCCACCCGCTTCGCCGATGTGGCCCTCACCCGCAATCAGTTCGCTGTTGCATCGGCCCTCGATCGCGGCACTCCATCCGCCGCCGGCGATATGGCCACGGTGTACAACAGCCTCCTGGGGCTTTCCGCTGTGGGCGCAAGACGCGCCTACAACCAGATGGGCGGCCTTTCACACGCATCCCTCACGGAGGCGACCTTCTTCTCCTTCAACCGGTATGCCGGCGTCCTCTCCGGACGCATGGATGGCTTCGGCAAGGGAGGATCGCCGCTTGCCGGTTCGGGAAACGTGCTCCTGGCATTCCGGGAGGACGCGGGAAGCGATGCGGGAAACATCCTCTTGGCCGCCTGGAAGAGTGCCAGGAGCGAAAACACAAAGGAGAACGACGGAGATGGATCGCCCTGGGGACTCTGGGCAAAGGGATACGGCAACCTGGGGGAACGCAGGGGAGATGACATCCCGACAAAGTATGACTATCGCGGCGGGGGGCTGATCGTCGGCTTCGACAGGACGGTGAGCAAAACGTTGCTGCTGGGTGCATCCATCGGCTATTCCCGTACGACGGTGAACATGAAGGATCTGAAGGACAACATCCGGGTGGCGGGCTATCAGTGGGCACTTTATGCTGCATACGACATGGATCCCTGGTATGTTCAGGGCCTGGTCGCCTATGGTTACAACCGCTATGACACCGCCCGCAACATCGTCTTCGGAGCCATTGCCAGGACTGCCCATGCCGGCTATGGCGGTCACAGCCTGGGCAGCTATGGCGAGGCGGGTTACCGCTACCAGATCGGTGGGGTCAGTGTCATCCCGATGGTCTCTTTGCAGGCGGGATCGCTCTGGCGCAATGCCTTCACGGAGACCGACGCCGGAGCGCTCGATCTCGCCGTGGACGGCGACCGGATGTCGTCGCTGACCGGTTCCCTGGGGATTGGGCTGAAGAAGGAATTCAGGATGGAAAGCAGCTCCATCACCCCGGAGATCCGGGTCCGATGGCGCCGCGAGTTTGTGAACGGCGATTATACGATCGATGCTTCTTTTGCGGGTGATCCCGTTTCCACCTTCAGCGTCAGGGGTGACAGGGGGCGGCGGGACAGCGCGGCCATCGGTTTCGGGCTGAGCTGGGAGATCGACGAACACTTCCGTCTTGCCCTGTCCTATGATGCCATTTGGTCGGGAGACAGCACGGAGCATGGCGGGACGGCGGGAATCCGATACAAGTGGTGATGAACGTTATCAATAGGTGCGGTACCCTGCCGTCGATCCGTCATGCGTCTTAGCGGGCAGCGAACGGCTTCTTGTTTCCCTCACCTGTATCGGAGATTCGGACCCTGTTCACAACGGGCCGATAGAGAAACAGATTCCTGCGGATAAAACTCGTCTTTTTTTCGAAATCTTCATGCGAATTGCACACATACGTAACGACGAGGGTTCCGTTACGGGCGTATTCCGGATGTTCCTTGCCGGCGTAGCAGAAATTGTTTCTGTCGAAACGGGGACTGTCCCGGTCGACCTCGGGGACGGGAGCGAGGAGGATCCTCGGCACGGACCAGGGACCCTCCAGGGCGTCTGCCGTCCGGTACAGCATCCGGTCGCCGTTGTTCTGGAGCGACAGGTAAATGCAGATCCATTTCCCGATTCCCGGATGGTAGCGTAAGCTCAGCTCCGAGACGGCGGCGTCGAGGACGATCCTGACCTTCGCGGGCTTGAGTTCTTTTGTCCACCCTCCATCCGCGTTCAGGTATTCGATGGACCGGGCCGGATCGTCAATCCTTTCGACTGGGATGCGGGCCAGGATGTTGCCCAGGATGCTCCGTCCGTCCACCGTTGCACCATAGAGGGGGTAGAAATAGACGTGATCCCGGAAGGCCACCGCCGTAGTCGCAAATGCTCGGATTTCCTCCGGGATTCCGGGTGTCAGATCCAGATACTCCACGGCCCACCGGTTCGGGTCGGTCTCCCGGAAGTCTCCGATCCGGGCGAGTTTGTGTCCTACAATCCTGAATTGGAAAGGTCCCGGAAGTTCCGGGTCGGCCTTTACGGATAGAAGCGGCACGTAAAGGGTGCCATGGGCCATGAAGGGGGCCTGCGGCCACAGCCACTCCTTTTCCCCGAAGGAAGATACAAACTCCCCGTTTTTCTTTTTCAGGTGATAACGGATTTGAAATCCGGAGTCGTCTTTGCATGTTGAAACAGCCAGTGTGGTTCCCAGGACCACGTTCATACCCGTGCGATCCTGCCTTCCTTCCTGCTCTGAAACAAAGGAATCCCCGAAGAGCCACAGAATACGCCGGTCGTCCAGACGGATGGAATACGCGCCGTCCCCGCCGTACCATCCGTCCCCGTCGGGAAATGCGGGCAGGCATTCCGCCGGCTGGGAATACGGGTGGTGCATCTTCCCCGGGACGGCCGAACACGAAGAGAACAGGAGGCAAAGAAGCAGGGCAAGCCATGCAGCGAAGTATACCGGATTTTGTGCGGGTCGACAGGGTTTCATGTGTGCTTTTTTTCCCGGTAACGTTCCGGAACGGGAAGAAGGATGGCGGATATCCCGCTTGGCATGGTCTTTTCTTAAATCGCAACTTGACGAGTGCAAAAGGCGTTGCGGTTCCTCTTTTGATGATCTCACTGGATTGAAATGTACATGTCAAGCATAGCTTATATAGTATCGATGAACGAATACTAAATATTCATGACACTCGAACCCTGCCAGGGAAATGGCATCTTGTCCAATTCTTTCTATGTCGACTGAAAACATCCTTGGTCTGTCCTGATCATTATGAATACTTTGAGTGGATGTGGCGTCGCAAACAAAGGGAACAGAGTCTGACCGGTATTTGAATTTCCCCTGTAACCACTAAAATGCAATAATGGATATATGACATCCAAATGAATGGATGATTCAACAAAAGAGACGTACATTCTTTTATAAGAAATAAAGCAAAAAGGAAGATTGACAGCCAGGATAAAGCATGCAAAATGGAATAAAACGTTATTCCAAAGAAGGAGGATTCAGTCAAAATGGCGAACCCACTCGTCGAGTTAACAGCGGAAATTGTAATTTCCCATGCATCCAGCGCAGCTTTGACAAAGGATGAGCTTCTGGAAACCATAAAGGAAGTCTATTCCACTCTGGAGGCGCTGGAAAAAGGTGGTCCGGCCGGCGTGGCCGAGCCGAAAACAGCCGTCGTGGGAAAAGGAAAGAGGGGACGACCGAGAACCAAAGTTGCAGCGGAGAAGCCGGCGAAGCAGGAAAAGCCTGCGGAACCGGCGAAAGCTCCAGCCCCCCAAGGGCCGGTGTTGTCGTTTGAGGAAGCATTTCAGCCGGATGAAGTAGGATGCATGATCTGCGGCAAGAGGGGCATGAAAACCCTGAAAAAGCATCTGTCGACGGAACACGGGTTGAAACCCGGCCAGTACAAGAGAATGTTCAAGATTCCCAAGGATGTGGACCTGGTGGCCCCGAAGTATGCCGCCGCAAGGCGCCAGATGGCCATCGACCGGGGACTCCCGGAAAAGCTGGCGGCCGCCAGGGCATTGAGAAAGAAGAAAGCCGAATAGGCATCCGGATTCAGGAACGGCATTCACGGGAAAGGCGCAGGAGACGGCGCCTTTCCCGTTTTTTTTGCCTTCCTTACGGAGCGTGCTCCGTTTCGACCCCGAGGGCCGACAGGTTCTTCTTCGCCTCGAGATGATCCGGATTCAGGAGAAGGGCCCGCCTGATTGAAGCCGCCGCTTCCTTCCCTTTTCCTTTCAGTGCCTGGGCGACCCCCAGGTTGTTCCATGCATCGGCACTGTTCGGCCGCAGGGACACGGACCTCTCCAGGTGCAGGACCCCGTCGTCAATCCGTCCCTGTTTCACGAGAGCGATTCCCAGATTGTAATGGGCCTCTGCGAAGGAGGGATCGATCTTGAGGGCGGTTCGGTAATGCTCCAGCGCCTCTTCCGTTTTCCCGAGAGCAATGAGGCTGTTGGCGAGATTGCTGTGGGCCTGGGCCATTTCCGGCTTGAATTCCAGGGCTCTTCGGTACTGCACCGCAGCCTCTGCATGGGCTCCTGTTGCCATCAGCGTGTTCCCGAGGTTGTTATAGCCCTCCGCGTAGTGCGGCCTGATGAAAAGGGCCTTCCGGATGGCGGCGATGGATGCGTCGAAATTTCCCTGCTTCCTCAAAGTTGTGCCAAGGTTGTTGTAGGCGAGATAGTTGTTCGGGACGGCCCGCACGGCCTGTGAAAACAGGGTCCAGTCGTTTCTCCATACCTGCACCTGGCGGGCGGAGAGGGCCGATGGAACAAGGACCAGTGCCGCAGACAGGATCAGCAGGAGCGGCCGCCGGAGACGAAAAGCCGCCGCAAGGTCTGCGCCTCCCCAGACGAGGATGACGAAGACGCCGATCAGGGGGAGGTAGGTGTAGCGGTCCGCCATGGCCTGGGAACCGATATGCACCAGCCCGATAACGGGAATCAGGGTGCCGAGATACCAGAGCCAGCCCATGGCCAGGTATGGATAGCGGCGCCATCCGAACAGGGCACCGAGGCTGATGCCGACGAGCACAAAACCGCTTGCCAGGATGTCGCCGACGGGCCAGGCGGCCGGAAGCGGGTAGAAGACGGACAGGTCCTTCGGCCAGAGGGTTTTGACAAGATAGGTTCCGTACGAAACGACCGCATTGGCCAGCCTGGAGTCGAATCCGTACGTGTCGATCGGCACGAGGGCGCCCGACTTCTCCTGGCTCCAGACCGCTGCCGCGCCTGCCGCGGCGGCGAGCAGAATCAGGGGCGCTTTTTCCAGGATCAGAGCGGAGAGGGTTGACTGTTTCCATCGGGACGGCGGTTCGGGGGGCGGGCCGCTGCCTGCCACCCGCCGGAGCGGGTGGAAATCGATCAGAAGCAGGAGAAAGGGAAGCGTCACGATCATCGCTTTGGATGCCAGGCCCAGGAGAAAGAAGCAGCAGACGGCAAGATAGCGGACGGTTTCCGGTTTTCGTGCGTACCAGAGGTAGGATCCCATCGTCAGCATCCAGAACAGCCCGCACAGGACGTCCTTTCGCTCGGCGATCCAGGCGACGGACTCGACATGGAGGGGGTGAATCCCGAACAGGGCGGCCACCAGGGCGCTTTTCCAAAGGGAACCCGTCATGGACGACAGCACCAGGAAAAGAAGAACCGTCGAGATGGCATGGATCAGCATGTTCGTCCGGTGGTAACCGCCGGGTGCGGGGCCGTACAGGCGGTAATCCAGGAACAGGGAAAGCCACGTCACCGGATGCCATGATCCCCCGTCCGTGGCCGTCAGCATCCACTGGATGGATTTCGCGGTCAGCCCTTCTTCGAGGCGGGGGTTGTCCTGCACGTAGAGGCTGTCGTCATAATTGATGAAATCATAATGCTGTACGGGCCAGAAAACGGCCAGGACGAGCAGGAAGAGGGCAAGGCCGGCAAGGATCTTTTTCACTCCGGATCCCGGTGGATACATGTCTTCTCCCACGATTGGAAAAGCCTTTCGTACATAGGCCTGGCAGCCTGCTTTCATGAATGGAGCCGGGTTTCTCGAAAACGACGGCCGGCGATGAGGTGCGTCAGACCCGGCGCCGTGTCTCCTGTACCACATGTCGAGGCGGAATGCCTTCGCCCGACACAAAAAAGCGGGGCCGTCCGGACGGACATGCCCGACCTTCGGGGCGGTATCATTCTTGCTGTGAACGGATGGGGATGTTCTGGTACACGCATGAAAACATCCCTCGAAAGGAATGAAACACATGATGAAGCCGCATGCAAGTGGTCGCTATTCATCATATTTCCTTATAAAACAGATAATCTGCAGTGTTTGTTTCCTTTTTCTGCTCGCCTCAGTCGTTCCGGCATGGGCAAGCCAGCAGCCTGACGGGCCTGCCGAGGATTTGACGGCCAGGAGCCTCACCGAGCTGATGGGCATCGAGGTCGAAACGGTGTACGGGGCGTCCCGATTCATGCAGAAGGTCACCCGGGCGCCGTCGTCTGTCACCATCGTCACGGCGGAAGACATCCAGCGCTTCGGTTACCGGAACCTGGCGGATATTCTCTCCGGTGTCCGGGATTTCTACGTAAGCAATGATCGCAACTACAGCTATATCGGAAGCCGGGGCTTCTCGCGTCCGGGGGACTACAACACCCGCTTTCTGCTGATGATCGACGGGCATCGCCTCAACGATGGCATTTACGAACAAGCGGCCATCGGAAACGATTTTCCCCTGGATGTGGATCTAATTGACCGGGTGGAGGTGATTCGCGGTGCCAGTTCCTCCCTTTACGGGACCAATGCCTTTCTGGGCGTCATTCACGTCCTGACGAAGAAGGGACGGCAGTTGAACGGCATAGAGCTGTCCGGCGAGGCAGGGACGCAGCACACCTTCAAGGGCCGGTTGACTTGGGGCGGGCGTTTCGACCAGAGAGATGCGGAAGTCCTGCTCTCTGCGACCCGATCTCGCAGCAAGGGCAGCAGGGAGCTTTTCTATCCGGAGTTCAACAGCCCGGACACTTCCTACGGAACCGTGCACGGTGGAGACGGCGAGGCCTATGGAAACGTTTTCCTGAACCTGTCGCACGGATTTTTCAATCTCCAGGGCGCATTTTCAAGCAGGAAAAAGGACATCCCGACAGCGTCCTGGGGGACAGTCTTCAACCAGCCGGGGACGAAATCCGTCGATGACCGGGGATATGCCGATCTGCGTTTCGACCGGACCTTCGACAACGGGCTGGGCCTCCTGGCTCGTCTTTATTACGACCATTATCGTTACGACGGGGATTACATCTTTCCGTACGGTCTGAACAGGGACCAGGCGATCGGCCAGTCCTGGGGCGGGGAAGTGAAGGTCACTGGTGTGCTCTTCGAGCGCCATCGGCTCGTGGCGGGCGTGGAGTACACGGATCATTTCCGGCAGGACCAGATGAACTGGGATGAATTCCCGCGAGTCGACTACCTGAACGAGCGGAGGTCGACCTACCAGTGGGCGGCCTACCTTCAGGACGAGATCAGGTTACTGCCGGGCCTGCTTCTTAATCTGGGCGTCCGTTATGACCACTACGGCACGTTCGGCGACACGGTCAATCCGCGGCTGGCGCTGATCTACGCCCTCCGGGAGACGACTCATGTCAAGCTCCTGTACGGCCAGTCCTTCCGGGCACCCAGCGTCTACGAGCTTTATTACAGCGACGGCAACATGACATCGAAGGCCAACCCGGACCTCCAGCCCGAGACAATCACGTCCTGGGAGCTGGTCCTGGAGCAGTATTTCCCCGGACAGATCAAGCTGTCGGGTTCGCTGTTCCACAATACCACCCGGAGCCTGATTGCGCTCCAGACGGATCCGGCGGATGGTCTGCTTGTCTTCCGGAATGTGGACAAGGTCGAAACAGTGGGAGCCGGCCTGGAACTCGAAAAACGATGGAGCAATGGAATTCGGGGACGCATCGCCTACACATTCCAGGAGTCTGAAAACAGGCTGGATGGAACCGTTCCGGTCTCATCCCCTCGTCACCTGGCCAAGATGAACCTGCAGATCCCTTTTCTGAACGAGAGGATCGTCCTGTCGCTGGAGGAGCAGTATGCAGACAGCCGCCGGACGGTCACCGGAACCGATGCGGCCCCTTATTTCCTGACCAGCGTCACTCTACTGGGCAAGGGATGGATCAGGGGCCTGGAGGGATCGGTCAGTGTGTACAACGTGTTCGACAAGCGGTACGAAGATCCTGCATCCCAGGAACACGTGCAGAACACGATCACCCGGGACGGACGGGAATTCAGGGTCAAACTGACGTATCGCTTCTGATCGGAAAGAAACATGTCCGGAAATCGTACACCCAGGCTCATCGTCTTCATGCTGACGGCATGGATCGTCCTGGGATTCCTTTCCTCTCCGTCCGCCACCCTGTCCGAGGAAGGGCCTGTCCGCGAATACGATCTCAAGGCGGCCTTCCTGTACAACATTCTGAAGTTCGTCGACTGGCCCGACGAGGTGCAGGCCCGTCCCCATCTGGTCATCGGGATTCTCGGGGAGGACCCCTTTGGGGCCTCCATTGAGGTGCTGAGGAACAAGATGATCGGCCGGCGCATCGTTGTGATCCGCAGGGGAAGCAGCGTCCAGGCACTAAAGCAGTGCGACGTCCTGTTCATTGCGCGGTCCGAGTCGGAGCGGGTGGAAAGGATTGTCCGTTCCGCCGTGCCGATGCATACGCTGGTCGTGGGCGATACCACCGGGTTTGCGGAGAGGGGCGTCATGGTCAACTTCTTCCTGCTGGATCGGAAGGTTCGCTTTGAAATCAACTTGGAAGCCGCCAGGCGCGCCAAGCTGACCGTAAGTTCCCAGGTGCTGAAACTGGGGCGAGTGATCCGGGAACAGGGGATTCCCGCGGAAAGATAACGTCATGCCGTTCGATCGCTTCCAATCGATGCCCATCCGGCAGAAACTGATCGCCGTCAGCCTTGTCACGATGGTTGTCGCCGTAGCTATCATGTCGCTCTTCCTTCTTGTCCGCGAGATCGTGACGTTCCGGACAACTTTCCTCGATCGGCTCACGGCGCAAGCCGACATGGCCGGATACAGCGTCAAGGCGGCGCTGGCATTCGATGTCCGCAAGGATGCGGAGGAGGCCATCGCCGCCCTCGGTCTCGACCGGAACATTCTTTCCGTGGCCGTCTACGACAGGCAGGGAAGGATTTTTGTCCAGTACAGCAGGAACAAGTCACAGGACACTCCTGATGTGTCGGGAGTGCCGAATGAAGTCTTCGACTGGTTCGGGGGATTTGTCCAGATTGTCGAGCCCGTCGTTGTTGACGGCGAACCGATCGGGTCGATCATGATCCGGTCAAGCCTGGTTCCTTTCTACAACCGCCTGATCGGTTATATCATCCTGAGCTTGGTCGCGATGCTCATCGCGGTTGCCATCGGCTTCGGCCTGGCGACCCTTCTAGGCAGGCTGATCGCCCGGCCGATCCTCCAGATCACCGATGTCATGAAGCTCGTCGCGGCCCGGAAGGATTTCAGCCTGCGTGTGGAATCGGATTCAAAGGATGAGATCGGATTCCTCGCGGGGAACCTGAACGAGATGCTGTCCAGGATCCAGGTCCGGGATGAAGAACTGGAGGAGCATCGCTACAACCTGGAGAGGCTGGTGCAGATCCGGACCGATGCCCTGGAGAAGGTGAACCGGCGCCTTACGGAGGAGCTCCGGCACCGCAAGCAGACAGAAGAGGACCTCCTGCGGCTGGCAACGGCCATCGAGCAGTCCGCGGAGGGGATCTACCTGGCGGATCCGAACTGGATCATTCTGTACACGAATCCCGCCTTCAACAGGATGCTCGGGTTTGAACCGGGGGAACTCATCGGATGGCACACGCGGCTTCTAAAAAGCGGTATGCACGACAGGACCTTCTACCGGAACATCAAGGAGACCCTGGCCCGGGGAGCGGTCTGGACGGGGAGGGCGTTCAACAAACGGAAGGACGGGACCATTATTCCGGTCGAAGCGACCCTGTCGCCGGTCCGGGACGGAACGGGGCGCATCATCAACTATGTAAGCAGCCATCGCGACATCAGCGTCCAGGTGCAGGCGGAAGAGGATCGGCAGGCACTCCAGGAACGCCTGCAGCGCTCCGAGAAGATGGAAGCGCTTGGCACATTGGCAGGCGGTGTCGCCCATGATCTGAACAACGTCATCGGAGTCCTGGTCGGATACTCGGAGCTGCTCCTGCTGAAGAGCCCGGAGGGCAGCCCTCTGAAGACCTATGCGGAGCAGATTCTTCAGGGTGGACAGCGGGCGGCGGCGATCATCCAGGATCTCCTGACTCTGGCACGGAGAGGGGTGACGGTATCGGAGGTGCTCAATCTCAACCCTGTCATCACAGATTTCATGAGATCCGCCGAACTGGAAAAGATCCGGTCCTACAACCCGCGCGTCCGGCTCGATATGCAGCTGGACCAGGGACTGCTGAACATCCGGGGGTCCAGTATCCACCTGACCAAGACCCTCATGAATCTGCTTCTGAACGCCGTCGAGTCCATCTCCGGAGAGGGGAAGGTAACGGTTCGGACGGAAAACGTGTACCTCGATGTACCTCTTCCGGGATATGAGAGTACGAAGGAAGGCGAGTACGCGGTCCTGACGGTAGCCGATTCAGGGGTCGGGATTCCGCCGGAGGACCTGGACCATATTTTCGAGCCTTTCTATACGAAGAAAGTCATGGGCCGGAGCGGAACCGGGCTGGGGCTGGCTGTTGTATGGGGCACGGTCAAGGACCATGACGGGTATATCAACATCAGGAGCGAGGTCGGCAAGGGGACCACGTTCATTCTGTATTTCCCCCTCTGCCGCGATTCCCTTCCCGAGCAGAGGGAAGCCGTTTCCCGGACGGAGTACGAAGGCCGGGGGGAACGGATCCTGGTGGTCGACGATGTCGAGGGGCAGCGCAGCCTTGCCGTTTCAATGCTGGAAAGCCTTGACTACGTGGTTCATGCAGTTGCCAGCGGCGAAGAAGCGGTTGAATACCTGAAAACGAATCCAGTGGACCTTGTGGTGCTGGACATGATCATGGACCCGGGATGGGACGGATTGGAAACCTGGCGGAAGGTCATCAGGCTGAATCCCCGCCAGAAAGCGATCATTGTCAGCGGGTATGCCCAGACGGAGCGTGTGCGGGAAGCCCAGGCACTGGGTGCCGGTGCTTACCTTCGCAAGCCGTATGTCATGGAACAGCTCGGGATGGCCATCCGCAGGGAACTGCTGCGGGCGCCGGAGATATAGCAGGCACCCGTTCCACCGGAGGCGGGATCGGAGCCTTGAGGATGCAGGGCATCCGGAGGCGGTCCCGATTTCCCGGGGCTCTTAGCTGGACCGGTTTCCGTCCGGATCTGCAATATTGTGTGTTGCCGCGTGTCGAAACGTGATAGAGACAGCGCCGGTAACCGTTTCACAATCTTCCGGGAGACTTCCCGCTTCGTCCGTGACCGTGCGACGAGAAGCGGACGGTTGCTGGAGGTCAACCTGTCGTCGCCTGACCCCGTTGCAGCGGAATGTAAGGCGGGATTGCCGAGATAAAGAGGAACCAATCGGCCCCCGTGTTTCGGGGCTGGAGAAGGAAAGGAAGAAATGGAGAAAAACGGATTCTATCTGATGGATAATATGGAGGAGTCGGTCCGGCTGGAGGTAAAGACGGATCCGGAGGCTGTTCGCGAAGAGGCTCGCTGGTGCGGCGTGAAACCGGGAATGCGGGTCATGGATGCCGGGTGCGGTCCGGGCCTCACAAGCGCGCTCCTTCTGGAGTTGTTGCAGCCTGGAGGAGAGGTGGTGGGCATCGACTACATGGAGCCGCGGATCCGGGATGCAAGGGAGAAGTACGGCGAACGGCCGGGGATGGAGTTTCTGCTGCACGACCTGAGGCAACCTCTGCCGCCGATGGAGCCCTTCGACCTCATCTGGATTCGTTTCGTCCTGGAGTACAATCTGCGGGAAAGCCTCGATATCGTGCGCAACCTGACTGCATGCCTGAAACCGGACGGCTGGCTCTGCCTCATGGACCTGGATTACAACTGCCTGAGCCACTATCCGCTCCCGGAATCCATGGACAGGACCCTGCAGAAGGGGATGAAGCTGTTTCAAAGGGATCTGAACTTCGATCCCTATGCCGGGCGCAAGCTCTACTCCTATCTTTACGACCTGGAATACAGGGACGTCGAGGTCCGTATGAAGGCCCACCACCTGATTTACGGGGATGTCCGGTCCTCCGACCTCTTCAACTGGACAAAAAAACTGGAAGTGGCCGCCGTGCAGGTCCAGGGCGCCTTCGATGACTACCCGGGCGGCTATCAGGGATTCTTTTCGGATTTCAATGCGTTTTTCAATGATCCCCGCCGGTTCACCTATACACCCATGATCCTCTGCAAGGGGCGGAAACCGTCCGCGGATCCCGGGACTACCGGAGGGTAAAGGACTTCTCCCGGAAGAGGCGCAGGCAGGCGTCCACGACTTCCGGGTCGTAGTACTTTCCCCGGTTCGTGACGATTTCGTCGAGGGCTTTCTCGATGCCCAAGGCCGGACGATAGGGGCGGTGGTTCATCATCGCCTCCACCACGTCGGCCACGGCCAGGATTCGCGCCTCCAGCAGGATCTCCCTACCGGAAAGGCTGCCCGGGTAGCCGGAGCCGTCGTACCGTTCGTGATGCTGGTGTACGATCTGGGCCACCGGGTGATGAAATTCGATGTTCCGGAGGACCCGGAAGCCGACGTCCGGGTGGGTCTGGATGAGGCTCATCTCGATGGCGCTGAGCCGCCCAGGTTTGCTCAGGATCTCGGCGGGGATCTGCATCTTGCCGATGTCGTGGATCAGGGCCGCCATCTGGAGACCCTCGATGCGGTCGTCCGACAGCCCCATCTCTTCCGCGATCGCCGCGGACAGGTCCCGGACGTGACGCTGGTGGCCCGCGGTATAGGGGTCCCGGGATTCGACGATATCGGAGATGGCTTTGATGGTGCTTTGCAAGGCCGCCTGCAGCATGGCGTGGCTCTTTTCGAGGGCGGTCATGTCTTTCATCGTCCCCACGATTCCTGTCAACTGCCCCGAGGGATCCACGTTGGGACAGGCACTGATGCTGAAGAGCCGCTCCGTTCCGTCCCGGCCGATCATGCGCCCCATTTCGCTCTTCACCGTTTCCCCGTTTTCCCGGATCCGCTTGAAGATCCGCGAATAGGAAGAGGTCTCGTCTTCCCTCACGAAGTCGGTGAAGGATTTCCCGATGACTTCCCCGGACTCATGTCCCAGCAGGGCCTCCCAGGCGGGATTGACATACGTGTAGGTTCCTTCCGGGTCCAGCGTGTAGATGATGTCGGGGGCATTCTCACCGAGGCTCCGGAATCGCTCCTCGCTTTCCCGGATTTTCTCGTAATCCCGGACCCGGTTGATGCTGACGCCGATCTGGGGGGCGATGCCCTGAAGCAGGTTCAGGTCGCTCTGGCTCATGGAGCGCTGGGAACGGTAGTTGTCCACGGCCAGGATTCCCTCCGCGTGTCCTTCGTAAAGGATGGGAACGCAGGCGAATGCCTTGACGCCCATGAAGCGTGCATATTCATAGCTCTTGGCGGACAGCTCGGGCCGGATCTGTTCGATGTCGTCCACGAGAAACGGCTTCTGCTCCCGGAAGGAGACGATGAAGGGGCCCCTGGAATGGGGCTTGTCCAACTGGAAGGACGTATTCTGGAGAAACCAGGATTCGTCGGAATTGTACCCGTATCCGTCGGCATACTGGAGCTTCGTGCCCTCCGGGTTTGCCAGGAGCACCATGCCGCGGTCGAAATCCAGGAGCCGCTCCATGGAGTCCATGACAGAGCGGAGGAGATCCTTCGTGTTGAGGATGCTCGCGGTCGCCTGCCCGATTTCGTTCACCAGGAGGGCATTGTTGTAGCTCGTATTGATCCGGTCCATCAGTTCGCCGGTCCGCTCGCCCTTTTTCCGGAGCGCTGTCTCGACCTCCGTTTTTTCCACCCGTTCCAGGCCCAGCGAAAGGAGCGAGACGACGGTGATGGCCGACAGCGTGAACACGACCCATTCGGTCTTGTCCATGAAGAAGAAAAGAACACCCGCGAGGACCGCTCCGACGAGAAGGGATGCATTCCGGATCTGTTTCCAGAGATGACTGGCGGAAATCTCCCAGGAAACGACGTAACGGCAGACGTCTCCTCCTTTGTGGATGCAGGTTTCATGGTCGATCCGGGCGAATTTGTCCGTGAACAGCCTGCCGATGGCCTCGAGGGTGCCGAGGCGATTGTCACACTGGTAGGGTTTTTCGATGATCCCCGGCCTGATCTTGACGATGATTTCGATCTGCTGTCTGCCAAGGCTCCGTGTGGAGACAATGCAGGAGCGGGAGGCCCGGGTGAAGATCCGGCTGAGCATCCGGTAGGCGATGGAGGGGTTGACAAAGCTCAGGGCATACTGCTGAACGTCCCCGGCGGCGGCGGAGAGGGCCGAGAAGCGGCCGGCCTCCCGGGAGATGTCGGGATTCGGAATGGCCTTGGTGATGGCTTCGTGGAAGCGATCCACCTGGTTCTGGGTGAACCAGTGGCCGGCGTCTTCGACCTGATACGGAGTCATGCCCGCATATTCGAGCAGGGCGCGGACATCCACCGCGGGATGGTGCGTCTTGAGATACTCGACGTAGTTCTTGGTGATCCGGCTGTTGTAAAGAGCGTCCGTTTTCATCTCTGGATCATTTTCTGGGCCCACTGGAGCAGCGCCAGGAGCGGCTTGCTGCGCTGTATCTTGCGCTCCATGTAGTTGATGAAGGCACGACCGTACTGGACGTCCAGGATCCACATGGAGTACTGCTTTTCCTGCTTGATCCCCTGCTCACCCGGGTAGGTGGCCGGGTAGATCATGACCGGGACCTTGGGAATGCCGTACACGGCGGTCAACTGCCCGACGGCTGCCTGGATCGCTTTCCAGGGCGTGCCGGCCGGGTCCAGCATGAACACCTTGAAGCCGTTGAGCAGTTCTGAAAGGTTCAGGCCCAGGTCCGATTCGTTCCTCCAGAGGGCGGCCTTCATCTGCCCGTCGTACAGGAGGGCGTGTGTCGAAACCCGCCGGACCATCCCGTTCCTCCGGTAGAACTCTTCAACGGTGGGTTCCTTCTCTCCCGGCCGGGCGTTCAGCACGTCCATCAGGAGCCCCCCCGAGAAGTGGCGGTAGAAGCTTTCCAGGGTCCTCTGCCTTGCGGGAGTCAATTCTTCCAGGGTCCAACCGGGTGGGAGGCTTCCCGCCTCCTCATCGTTCGTGGGGAATTCAATGAAAGCGAAAAGATCCTGGGAACAGGCCCGGGGTTCCTTGATGGCCTTGGCAAAGTCCCCCACGAGGTTGGGGAACCGGTTTTCCGGCCGGAAGTAAAAAACGAGGTGGTCCATCCGGACGGAGGGCAGCCGGTGAATCCCCTCGAAGTAATTCACAATCAGCTTGAGCATGGCCAGGGCTACCCGAAGCGATCCCTTGCGTCGCGCCGCCAGGTGATGCACCATCCACGAGCGTTCGTAGGCCTTCACCATCGAAAGGTGGCCGTAGATGATGCCGTCTTCCTGATAAAGGAAATGCTCTGCGATCTCCGGGTGGTTGCAGTACAGTTTCCGGTATGTTTCCTTGAACTGATCGCGATACTCCTGGATCATCCGGTACTTCTTCGGATAGAGAAATCCTGTCTGGAACAGGAAACTCCACAGGGCGTCCAGGTCCGGTTCCTGGGAGACGAAAAGGTGCGGATCCGTCATGTTCGTCAGGATGTGGCTCAACTGCTTGTATTCCTGGATGTCCATGTCCAGGAAAGCCAGCCCGCAGATGACCCGGGATCCCTTTTCCTGGCGGTATGCCACTCTTGCCCGGGGAGCGATGACGGCTCCGCCGGGAAAGTGAATCTGCACCTGGGGCAGCACCAGACCCTGGAGAAGAACGCCGTCGTCGGGGCGCTCGAAGACGGAAAAACCCGTGAGGGAAAGGTCGTGGATGTCCCGCTGGATCCTCTCCCCCGACAGGGGATGGCGGCACGTGATATACGCCGTGGGGTTCATCCGGTGGCGGAAACTCCGTTTCGGTTTGTTCCGGGTGCGGGGGAGGGGTTCCGGGAGGGCCGTCAGGACGATTTCCCGGGAGCGGACCCCCGGTGTATGCCGGATGCACCGGCAGGAACTGGAATATACGACGTTCCCGTCGATTGAAAGGCGGGTCAGAATGGGCCGGTCCGGCTGAAACCAGTGAAATGAGTCGGGATAGTCCGTCCGTGCCTGGATGCGGAACGCCTGATTGCTGAAATCGATGAGGTTTCCTCGGGCGGTGAAGCCGCTCTGGGTGATCTCAGCGGCAATCTCCACCGGGGCCGGGTGCCTTCTGGCACAGCGTTTCCCGATGGCAAGCCCTTTTTCAGGGATTTGAATGGTGAAATTGCCGTTGATGGACTCCATCTCCGGGATGGGGACCAGGATGACGGACTGCCCGTCGGGGATCACGAGATTGAGAAGCCGGAGGTGGTCGCTCCCGTTTGGAGGATCGCCCTTCCACCTGCAGGTGATGGTCCGATCCTGGCAGCATTCCGGGAACGCCTCGGCGAGAAAATCCTCTCCGTAGCGGACGTCCCGGAGATGAACCTGCAGGGGGGTGCCTTTGAAGTGGTGCAGGTTGATGATGTTGATCAGCTGGTTGGCGGAAAGTTTCTCGGCCGAACGCCTGCGTTTCAGGAAGTCGCTGCGGAAAACCCAGGAAGACAGGGACGGGGTTTCCCGGTGGTCGCTTTCCGTCGGGTGCTTTTCGCCGGTATGATCGATCTGGGTCTCGATCACGGGTCTCAACGGCTCCTGATGAAGAGCGGTTCGTCAGAATGAAATCTCTGCAAGGGCTGCTCCTCTGGAATCGGGATCCACAAATTGGGGTATCAGTATTATATCAGCGCCCGGAATGCAAGAAGAAATAAGGGGAAAATGAACGGGAGCGCATTGGACCCCGATGGGAATTGGAATCAGTCACAACGCCCGTTGAGAGATCGCACCAAGTCTGATAAAAGACAGCCGGAGGTTACGACATGACGGCTCTTTGCCGCTTTCATTGTGTCCCTGCCTGGAAACCCTTTGCCGCCGTGCTGTTGGCCTTGTGTTTCCTTCCCGGGATTCTGACCGGATGCGGAGCCCGGAAGGGGGTTGTCTGGCGGGAGCGACCTGTTGCCGAGAAGGCGAAACCCGTGCGGCGAGAACTGGCCCGGATGAATTACACCATCCAGGCCGGGGCGTTCGCCCGCGTGGAGAACGCCGCTCGCCTCACGGAAGGTCTCCGGCGCCAGGGTCTCGATGCTACCTATTTCAAGGCCCGGGAGGGACTGTACAAGGTCCGCTTCGGGAACTTCCAGACCCGGGAGGCGGCCCGTGAGCGCGCGGAAGCGTTGCGGCGCTCGGAAGTGATCGAAGAGTTCTACATCGTCGCCCCGGAGGATTACGCCGTTTCCAAAAGGAAGGCCCTGGGAGACGCTTACCTGCGGAAGGAACTGGTCAAAACGGCGGCGAGCTATATCGGCGTTCCCTACCTTTGGGGCGGAACGTCCGCGGAAACGGGATTCGACTGCAGCGGCCTCGCCATGACGGTCTACCAGCTCAACGGCCTGGATCTTCCCCGTTCCTCCCGGGAGCAGTTCGAAGACGGGACCACCGTGTCGATGGATGATCTGCAGGAGGGGGACCTTGTCTTCTTCGCCACGTCCGGAAGCGGAAACGTTTCCCATGTAGGGATCTACGTCGGGTCGGGGGTCTTCATCCACGCTCCGGGAAAGGGCAAGGCGATCGGCCGCGAGTCTCTGGCCAGGGACTACTACCGGAAACGGTTTCTCGGTGGCCGGACATACTTGTAGCCTGTTCCGCCGGGGTGGTCCGCGGTCAGCCTGCCGGTTGCAGAGGCCACGACCCCCCGGGAAGCATGGAGCGGGAGCGCCGCCGCGCGGCCGGGTATTCCCGTTTCGTATCCTGGAGACAAAAGGAGACGCGATGGCATTGCACACGTTCCGGGCCGAATCGGTCCTGGAGGAGGGGATGGCAGTGGCGAACACCGTGCGGGGATTCACCCTGACGGCGGACGAACCGAAAACGATGAGAGGGACCGACACAGGCATGAACCCCGTGGAAATGCTCCTGTGCGCTCTCGGTTCCTGCCTCTGCATCACGGCACGGTTCCTGGCCCGTCCCTCCAGGATCGACCTTCAGGAATTCCGCGTCTCCGTGGAGGGAACCCTGGACCCGGACGGATTCATCCGGGGAAAGGAAGGGGTGCGTCCGGGATACCAGGAAATCCGTATGACGATGACCATCCGCTCGTCTTCTCCCAGAGAGGAGGTCGAGGCCTTCCTGGGGCTTGTCAGGGCCCGTTGCCCCGTCAGCGACAGCCTCCTCAAGGGAGTGCCGGTTCGGGAGGAGGCGGAAATCCTGGATGGGGAAATTTCCCGTTGACAGGGTGGATGAATTCCATCATAGGCACACCGATGTCCGCCCCGGTCGGCGGGATCCGAAATGCCAAATGAGGGAAGTGTCATGCTGGATCTGAAAAACATTGTCTTTTCCGTGGAGGACGGTCCCGACGAAAACGGGGGGAACGGCGGCATCCGCCGCATCATCGACGGGATCGATTACAGCTTTGAACGGGGCAAGTTCTACGCCATCACGGGGCCCAACGGGAGTGGGAAAACGACGCTGGCGAAGCTCATCATGGGAATCAATCCCGTAACGGAAGGCTCCATCCTGTTCCAGGGCGAGAACATCACCGGGTACTCCATCACGGAGCGTGCGAAAGCCGGGATATCCTACAGCTTCCAGCAGCCAGCCCGGTTCAAGGGAATCACCTTCCGGGATCTCCTGTCCATCGCTTCCGGCACGGACGAGGAAATCCAGCTTCTGGCCCTGCTCCGCCGCGTGGGCATCTGCTCCCTGTCGTTCCTGGACAAGCCGGTGGACTCCAAGCTCTCCGGCGGCGAGATCAAAAAGATCGAACTGGCCACGACCATCGCCCGGAACCCCAAGGTGGCCATCTACGACGAGCCGGACACGGGAATCGACCTGTGGACCATCGGGCCCATGGTGAACCTGCTCAAGCGGGAGCAGGCGGAGCACGGGACGACGACGCTGGTGGTGAGCCACAACCGAGCCTTCCTGGAGGTAGCCGACGTGGTTCTCATCGTCAACGGCGGCCGCTTCGCCTACGAGGGTGATCTGAAGGGTGCCCTTCCTCTCCTGAGTGACATGAGTATCTGCAACTACAAGGCATGCGTGAGAATCGACGATGTTGGATGCTTTCGATAAAGACCTGCTGAAGACGGTGGCGGACCTGGAGGGGCTTCCGAAGGGGGCCTACAACATCCGAAAAAACGGGCGTCTCCTGGCCCGGGAGGTATCCGCCAACATCCAGATCGAGAGCCTCGAGGACAACCGGGGCATCGTCGTCACCATCAAGCCCGGAACGGTGAACGAATCGGTTCATATCCCCGTCATTTTAAGCCAGGCGGGCTTGAACGACGTCGTGTACAACCGCTTCATCATCGGCGAGAAGTCCGATGTGACGATCATCGCCGGTTGCGGGATCCACTGCGGCGGAGCCGACCCGGAAGGCCACGAGGGGCTCCACGAGTTCCAGGTTGGCCGGAAGGCGAAGGTCCGCTATGTGGAGAAGCATTACGCCACCGGCCCCGGCCGGGGCAAGCGGTCCCTGAACCCCTCCACCCGGGTCGTCCTCGCCGAGGGCGCCCAGGCGGAGATGGAGCTGACCCAGATCGGCGGAGTCGACGAGGCGAACCGCGTCAACGAGGCCGTCCTGGGGCCCGGCAGCGTGCTCCTGGTGACCGAACGAGTCATGACCGAGGGGAGCCAGCGGGCCGTCTCGCGAAACTCCCTGGTCCTGGAGGGGGACGACAGCCGGGCCAACCTGGTGTCCCGGTCCGTCATCAAAGACGACTCGGTGCAGGACTTTTTTGCCACGCTGGAGGCCCGGGCCCGGTGCTTCGGCCACATCGAGTGCGACGCCATCCTCATCGGAAACGGCCGGAACGAGACGATCCCCTCCCTCAAGGCCTTTCACCCCGAGGCGGAGCTGACCCACGAGGCCTCCATCGGCAAGATCGCCAACGACCAGCTCATGAAGCTCATGAGCCTGGGGCTGAGCTACGAAGAGGCCGTCAACCGGATCATCCAGGGGTTCCTGCGCTGATCCGCCGCTCGCCGGTTCCGGCGGCAACCTGAAAGGATCATCGATGATGTTCGAAAATCTCCTCGTGACGGGAGGATGCGGATTCATCGGGAGCAACTTCATCCGGTTTCTCCTGGAACGGAATGATTTTACCGGCCGCATCGTCAACCTCGACAAGCTGACCTACGCAGGCAACCCGGACAATCTGACGGAAGTCGCGGAGCGATACCCGGGACGTTATGTCTTCGAGCACGGCGATGTCTGCGACGCCGCGTGCCTGGAGGACCTCTTCGACCGGCACGGCATCGACGGGGTCTGCCATTTTGCCGCCGAATCGCACGTGGACCGGTCGATCCGTCGCCCCGAGAGCTTCATCCACACGAACATCCTGGGGACCTTCCAACTCCTGGAGCGGGCCAAGGCCCGGGGGGCCGCCTTCCGGCTCTTCCATCACGTGAGCACCGACGAGGTTTACGGGAGCCTCGGTCCGACGGGTCTCTTCACCGAGGACATGCCCTACCGTCCCAACAGCCCCTACTCGGCCTCGAAGGCCGCCTCGGACCACCTGGTCCGGGCCTATTCGGAGACCTTCGGACTTCCCGCGACGATCTCCAACTGCTCCAACAACTACGGTCCCTACCAGTTTCCGGAGAAGCTGATCCCCCTGATGGTTCTTAACGGCCTGGAGGGCAAGCCCCTGCCGGTCTACGGCGACGGCAGGAACGTCCGGGACTGGCTGTACGTGGAGGACCACTGCGAGGCCATCTGGCTGATCATGCGGGAAGGGAAGCGGGGGGAGACGTACAACATCGGAGGCAACGCGGAGATGGAGAACATCGCCATCGTCCACCTGATCTGTGCGCTCTTGGATGAACTGGCGCCGGCGGAAAACGGGGAGTCCCGGGAGCGGCTGATCACGTATGTCGCGGACCGTCCGGGCCACGACCGCCGCTATGCCATCGACTTTTCCAAACTCGCCGGAGAGCTGGGATGGCGGCCCCGCCAGTCCTTCGCGGAGGGCCTGCGGAAGACGGTGGCATGGTACCTGGCGAACCGGCCGTGGATCGAGGGGATCCGGACCGGGGCATACCGGTCCTGGATCGAGGAGCATTACGGCAAAGAAGCCTGACGGCGGAAAGGAGACAGCCATGGATTTAGGATTGAAGAACCGGGTGGCCGCGGTGGCCGGAGGGAGCATGGGCCTGGGGCTGGCGGTGGCAAAGGCGCTGGGGCGGGAAGGCGTCCGCCTGGCCATCGGCGCCCTCGACGACCCGGCCCTGCCGGCGGCAGCGGATGAAATCCGGAGGGAAACGGGGGCCGAAGTCCTGGCCGTGGCGGCGGACGTGTCCGATCCCGCACAGGCAAAGGCCTTTGTCAGCAAGACCGTCGAACGTTACGGCACGCTGGACATCCTTGTGAACAACGCCGGGGGGCCGCCGTCGGTGCCTTTCCTGGATATCGATGACGGGATGTGGGAGAAGGGCTTCCACCTGAACCTGCTGTCCACCATCATCATGACCCGGGAGGCCGTCCCCGTCATGAAGGAGAAGCGGTGGGGACGCATCATCAACATGACCTCCATCTCCGTGAAGCAGCCCATTGACGGCCTGATCCTGTCCAACACGATCCGCTCGGGCGTCATCGGCCTGGCCAAGTCCCTATCCAACGAGCTGGCGCCGTTCAACGTCACGGTCAACAGCGTCTGCCCGGGCTACACACTGACGGAGCGCGTCCGGAGCCTTTCCCGGACCGTTGCCGAAAAGACGGGCACGACGCCCGAAGCGGTGATCGCCAAGTGGGAGGCGGACATCCCCATGAAGCGTCTGGGGACGCCGGAGGAGTTCGCGGCCCTGGTGGCTTTCCTGGCCTCCGAGTCCGCCGGCTACATCACCGGCGCCGCCATACAGATCGACGGCGGCTGGTACAAAGGGGTCATGTAAACAAACGAAAGAGGGCGGATTTGAAATCCGCCCCCTCCCAAAATTGACAGGGGGCAGCTTTGGAAGCTGCCCCCTGTCTTGTCTTATCGATACGGTAAGTTGCAGGCCTCAGTGGCCGCCACCACCACCGCCTCCCCCAACACCGGCAGCCTGAGCGGCCGCTACGTCGGCCTCGGTCGCCACCGTGATGGATGTGACAACCGCTTCCGCGCTGGAGGCTGCTTCTCCGGACGACGGCGAGCCCGCGAGGGCTGATCCGCAGGGGCCGGTCGGATCGACGTTCACGCAGCGGGTGAAAGCGTCGATCGCCTTATCCCATTCCCCCAGGTCCTGCCAGTCGAGCCCCTCACCGTAAAGCAGCAGTCCCTGGTAGGAGCGTGTTGCATACCGGTTGATGATCTGCTCGTCGGCAGGCGTCAGCTTGATCCCCAGATCCTTCAGGATGCCGAAGACGATGGCCTTCTGAAGCTTGAAGAACTCCTCCGTTTTCCCGCGGGCGTCCTGGTCTCCCAGGTCTTTCCCTGTGGCGACGCTGGTCAGGATCCGAAGGATGTGCAGGTCGTCGGCACCGGCGCCGAGCATGCCGCCCGAGACGATCTTGCCGGCCCCCAGGAGCCGTCCGATCCGGGGCGAAGTGGCCGGATCCACAATCCCCGACTGGCCGAGCTTCATCTCGTCCAGCAGCTTCTGCAGCCTGATCCGTTCCACCACCTGGATCCCCTTGGCCTTGCTCAGGTCGGTGATGATCATCGCCGCCAGGGCCTTCCGAAGGTGTTTCGTCTTTTCCGTGTTTCCCTTGTCCCCGAAGGGGGACACGGCAATGATGTTATCATTCACCGGGAAGGCCTTGTCCAGCTTCTCCTTCGGTATGGCTGCCGCCTTGGGCCTGGTCGCGGCTGTGGAGCCGGGCTTTGGCGATGGAGCGACAGCTTTCACTTCCGCCCGGGGCTTTTCCTTCGTAGCGGTCCGCGACTTGCGACTGGTCCGGCTTCGTGTGGCCTTTTTGGAGGACCTGGGGGGCGGTGCCTCCCGGACGGTTTCCTGCTTGGCCGGGGAAGATACTGCCTCCTGCTCCGCAACGAGTCCGCTCGATATCAGTGCCCTCTCCTGGGCAAGGGCGTTCTTCGCCTGTTGGGATGCGTCCTTGTAGGTTGCCAGCAATCTTTGCTTTTTCACCAGGTTGGCTATGTTGCTGTCGGGTTCTCGGGCCAGGAGGACGTCCCAGGTATCGATCGCCTTCCCGTAATTCCCTGTCTCCGCGTAGGCCAGGCCGAGGTTGATGATGGTCCGCCGGTCCGGGTCGGCTTTGTAGGCCTTCTCCAGGGCGGGGACGGCCTCGGGTCCTTTCTTCATTTTGAGGTATGTCTCGCCGATTCCCTTGAGGGCCTCCACGTTGTTCGGATCCGACTTCAGGATTTCCTGGTAGGCCGCCAGCGCCTCGTCGTAACGCTTGTTCTGGAGCGCCGAGTTGGCCTTTACCTGGAGAGCAACGGAGCCACAGCCCGCCAAAAGGAAAACCGCTGCCAGGAGCAGCAGGAGCGTGCTCCGATTCGAGAGTGCAGACTTGTCCATGATGACCTCCTATGGAATCTGGGACGAAAGCTGCAGCAGAACATCCGCAGTCAGCTTCTCCTCGAGTTCTCGCAGCCGGGTGAATTTCCCGGTACCCTTTCCCGTGGATAGAATCTCGGCTGTTTCCGTCTTGACAACCCGGACACTGATTCTGACCGAATCCCGGTATTTGTGAAAGGATCCGAGGACCACGGCGTTTGCCCCCAGGAGCAGGCCCGCCCGAACGGCGTATCGCTCGTCCGGAACCCCCGATACTCCCGGATTCATCCCCTTCAGGATCTCATGCAGCCGCGACCGCTCCACGACCCGGACCTTTCCGGAGCGGGCGAATCCATCCGTGAGGGCCGCGGCAATTTTTTCCCCGAGGCCCCTCGTCTCCTCCGAGGCCGACAGGTCCTCCAGGGGAAAGACGGCGACCAGCCAGCCGCCTTTCGGCTGCCGGACGGTCTCTTCCGCGGCGTGGCATGCAAAGGATCCCACAAGGAGGACGGCCGCCAGGATGTAAATCAGACAGGAAGCCCTTCGGGTTCCGTTCAAGGCCGCTTCACCCCCCTTTTCAACTGCAGTTCCCTTCGTTTCTGAGCAGCCTGCTCGAAGCCCGGGTCGATCCGGAGGGCCTCTGTGAATGCCTTTTCCGCCTCCCGCCATTTGCGGCGGTCCATTTCGTCGAGCCCCCGGGAGTATTCCAGGAAAGCGGCAAAGGATCGTCCGCCCGCCCGCGTCAAGAGGCTCCGTTCCTCCGTCGTCAGCGGCGCGTCCAGACCAGCGGCGATTTTCTCCACGAGGGAGGTCTCCAACTGGAAGAAGTCGTCCGTTCGTCCGGTGACTTCCTCGGCCTTCAGGATGAGGCCGGTTTCCACCTCCACGATCCTGGCGTCGATGCGGATCATGTCTCCGATGGCCGTGTAACTGCCCATCAGGAGGGCCTGGACACCGAGGATCCTGCCGAGCCGGACCGCCGAGGCCGGGTCCGTCAGGCCCGACTGCTGGAGTTTCATCTCCGACAGCAGGGCGTCCAGCCGTTCCCTCTCCACGACCTGCAGGCGACCCAGGCGGCCCAGGTCGGCGATGAGCGTTTCCGCAATTCCTTTCTGAAAGGCGTCGAGCTTTTCCCGGTCAGCAATGCATTCGTTTTCGAAATAGAGAACCGCCAGGTGGATTTTCCCGGTTTTACGGGCCGCACCGGCTTCCACCGACAGGGACCACCACCCGGTCAGGGCCACAGCACATAACAGGATGAGGAAAAACGGGAATCGCCCGGAGGGGATCATAATGACGACCTTACTTGTAGGGTTTCGGCCTTTCTTATAGCGGGTTTTCCCCGGAAAGGGAAGGGGCTTCCGGTTCAATATGGGAAGTGTAATCCTATTTAACGACGGCTGCCGATGACGGATTCGAGACGGATCAGGAGGGCGGGAAGGGTCTCAGGATGGAGGGCCGAGACGGCCGGCGCCTCGTACCTCCGGGACAGGGTCTCCAGCAGGGCCGGGTCGTCGATGCGGTCCGCCTTGTTCAGGACCTTCAACAGCGGCTTCCCGGCGATGTCGAGTTCCCGAAGGATGTTATCCACCGCCTCGATCTGTTCCTCGAAGCCGGGGTTGCTCACGTCGATGACGTGCAGGAGCAGGTCCGCCTCCTGAAGCTCGTCCAGGGTTGCCCGGAAGGCCGCCATCAGTTCCCGGGGCAAGTTCCGGATGAAACCGACAGTATCTGTAATGATGGCCTCGGTGTCCCGCGGGAAGCGGAGGCGGGAGCTCTTCGGGTCGAGGGTGGCGAAGAGGCGGTCCTCGGCGAGGACGTCGCTCTTCGTGAGGGCGTTCAGGAGCGTTGATTTTCCGGCATTCGTGTAACCCACGATGGAGATGACCGGCAGGCCCTCCCGCCGGCGTCTTGTTCTTCTCTGGTCCCTGGCCTTCTCGATCTCCTTCAGCTCCCGTTCGAGGCGGTGGATGCGGTCGCGGACACGGCGCCGGTCGATCTCCAGTTTCTGCTCACCGGGACCCCGGCCGCCGATTCCTCCGGCGAGGCGCGAAAATGCGGTGTTTCGCTGGGCCAGGCGCGGGAGGCGGTACTTGAGCTGGGCCAGCTCCACCTGGATCTTGCCCTCACGGCTGTGAGCCCGCTGGGCGAAGATGTCCAGAATGACCTGGGTCCGGTCGATGACCCTGAGCTCCGTGAAATCGGCGATCGAACGGGCCTGCGCAGGGGACAGCTCGTGGTCGAAGAGAAGGCAGTTGGCGCCCATCTGGAGTGCACGGATAACGACATCCGCCAGTTTTCCCTTTCCCAGGAGGTAGCGCGGGTCCGGCTGGGGCCGCTGCTGGACGGCGGCATCGAAGACCTCCACTCCGGAAGTCCGGCACAACTCGCGCAATTCGACGAGGGCCGCCTCCGTGTCCGCCATGGGATTCGTCTCCACCCGCACCAGGATGGCCCGGTCGGCGGCATCCACCCGCCGGGAGGTCTGGCGCTTTGCGATGGCTCCCTCCAGGTCGGATATAAAGGAGGCGAAGTTCAGGACGAGGTCGGGGGGCCGGACGGGTTTCAGGAAGGACCAGTAGGAGCCTTCGGGATTTTCCGGGACCAAGTGGGCCGTGTGGACAATGCCGGGGAGCCCGTCAAGGTCCGCCAGCACGGCGCACACCAGGTCCAGCCGGAGGAGGGCCAGATCCGTCAGATCGTCTTCCGTGAGGCTTTCTCCGTTCAGGTGGGTGTGGATGAGGCGAAGCCCCCGCAGGCGGCTGGCGGCGAAGCGGAAGCGGTCCAGGCTGGGGATCAGGATGTCCCGGTGGGAGCCGACGATCACTTCCTCCACGTCCCCCCGGCGGTTCACGAGGATCCCGATCTGGCGGTTCAGTTCGCGGGACGGCTCCGTGAGATGCCGGGCGACGTCCTGGGTGACGACGCGGTCTGGCGGGATCCGGCGGCGGTAGAGCTGCTCGATCCGCCGGATCTGGTCCGGTTTCAGTCCCGTGAGATTGCCGTGAATTTTCCGGATGGAAGCACCTACTTGAACTTCTCGGGGCTGACCCTTCGCTCCATGCCGTCCAGGAAGGAAGACCAGGAATTCGTCTTGAACGCCGTGACGCGCTTCTTCGGCTTTCTGGCCCCGCACTGGGGACAGGCTAACCCGTCGTACGGTTCCCCGATCTTCAGGAAGTGGTCGTAGACGGTCTCACACTTGCTGCATTCGAATGTATAGATGGGCATGGCGGTTCCTGTTCCTTAAAATACAAGGGATTATAATGGTTTTGATTCAGGCGGATATGGTTCTTCTATGCGACACGGGCTGGATTTTGTCAATAAAAAACCCCGGAGGGTTTCCCCTCCGGGGCCGTCGGCAAACGGGGGTCGATGACGGCTGAACTTAGAAGCTCAGTGTCAGCTTGTGCATCAAGAGGTAGTCGTTGGACAGGGCCGGCTCGAAGTTGTAGCTGTTGGCCCAGTTGAGACCCGCAATCGTTGTGGGTGCGTTGTAGTTGCCCTTGAAGTAGTCACCGGGCCAGAAGTAACCGGCGCCGATCATGTACTCCAGGTTGTCGTAGATCTTGTACGAGGCCACGAGGTCAAGCTCGTACCCGTACTTGTCGGAGTTGTACTCGGACAGAGGGTTGCCCGTGTTGGGGGTACCCCCGGCAAGCCATGCGAATCCGGCTGTGGCAGGGGAGGCCCAGGGCTTCTTCTGCGCGGTGGCGTACGTGAAGGCCAGCTTGATGTCCGCCTTGGGAACAGGCTTCACGCCCACGTAGATGTGATAGAACCAGCAGTTGTCGAGGAACGTGCTGACATAGTCAGCCGCGCGTCCCGCCGTCAGGGCTCCGCGATAGTTTGCGCTGCCGCGGTCGCCGACCCAGGTGTGGAAGTCATCGTTGAACATCATGAGGGCCGGGTTGTAGGCCTGACCGGCGAGCAGGCCGGCCATGAAGCCGCCTTCCCGCTTGTCCGGGGTCGCCGGATCGTCACCGGTGATGTAGGCGAACTGGAGGCCGAAGTACACCGGGGCGAAATCAGCGCGGGCACCCAGGTAGAGGCCGTAGCCGAACAAGTCGACGTCCGTCGTCATCGATCCGGCACCGCCCACGATGGCCGCTGCCTGAATCGGGTTTTCCCAGGAGAGCTTCCCGTAGATGACCGCCGCCTCGCCTTCGATGTAGACGGGACCGAGGGTCGCCTTGAAGTAGGGATCCAGCACGAAAGCGCTCTGGAACGTACCCACGTCCCATGCTCTCGTGGTGTAAACATAGTTCGCACGGTTGACGGTAGCACCGCCGGCAGTACGACCCCACTGCAGGATGGCGCCGGCTTCAACCGACTGGCCCTTGTACACGAAACCGAGGTCGAAGATGTCCGCGTCGGTGTCGTTGTAGAACTCCGGAACCACACCAGCGGCAGCCTGAGAGGTCGGCCGCCCGCTGTCGCCTTCCGTCATCTTTTCCCAGGCCGCGATGATGGCCACCGGGCCGACGGGAAGGATGTACTTGATGCCGGGGCGGGTCGCGTTCGAGTCGCCGAAGAGCGTCCCGAAGGCGAGGAAGTTCTGGTAACCCACGAGGAATTTGCCGATGCCGGTGTTGAAGTCGACATAGGCCCGCTCGAATTCGATGTTCTCCTGAACACGAGCGTCAGCGCCGAGACCGCTCCACGCGGCGCGGCTGGTGCTGTCCACTGCACCTGCCCATCGCCGATCGCCCCACTTCTTCTCCAGGGCGTCGAACCGGGTCACCAGCGTGAGGCCTTCAACGACCTTGAACTCGGTCTGCATTCTCAGGCGCTGCTGGAAAAACGCCTGGGAGCCGTACTGGCCGATGCCAGCACCGGTCGCCGCGTTGCCGAGGAGACCGCCCGCCGCGTTAACGGCGTTCTCGTTATCGAGCAGGGAGTGGTTCTTGTCGAACACGCCCCACACGTGGTAGGTGCCGCTGAACTTTACGTCCACGGCGGATGCCGGCATGGCGATCGCGAAGACGACCATGGCCGACAGCAAAGCAATCCAAAGTTTCTTCATTGTTTCCTCCAAAAGAGAAAATCTGAATTTTGTCCGGTCCTTCCGGGCAGAAAGGACCCTTCTTCCGCTCCCTCTTGCTTCCCTGCCGCCTGACGGCGGAAGGAAATGACCGGCCGGGCGTTTGCCTTCCCGACCCGTCCTGCTGACCCCCGTGTCACCTCCTTCCTTTTTGAAAAGGTTTGCGGAAGGTATCACCCCCCGCTACCCTTTGTCAAGGCGACTGTCTGTATTTGTGACAAACGGGCAACCTTGATGAACGTTGAGCTTGCAAGGGGTGTACCACGGAAGGGCAGTACGGTGTGGATCGTGCCTCAAGGATCTCTTTATCTTATCGAAATGAAAGGAAATGTACGTTGTGTCCGGGCACCATTTGGAAACATTGCCCAGGAGCAGCCAAGGGTGCGGCCTGTCCCCGGTGTGTTCCCTTTTGGGATCGGCCCGCCGAGAGTGTAGCAAAAAAAACACACGCTCTGGAGATTCTCTGTCTGCTGTTTCCAGGTCTCTCAGCCTGGGGAGGACCGGGGGCCTTCCGGGAGCCCTTTCCGGCGTTCCGATTCACCGTGGAACACCCGCCGGACGGGCCGTGGCGGCCCATTGCCGGGGCAAAATAACGCTTGACAGAAAGAGGATAATTGATATAGGGCAAATCGCGCGTTAGCGTATGACCGGGAGTCAGCGAATGACCACCGTTCACAGGCCCCACGCATCTTGCCGCAGGCCATCCCCTTTTGGAATTCAGGCGGGTTTCATGTTCAGGTCGGATCGCCTCCGACGGTTCCGGCACGGTCGCGAAATGATGACTGTGATCATGACCCGGCGGGCACGGCCAGCCTGAATCCGGCAAACCAGGAGCGCTGGCAAACGCTCCTTCAGGCTTCGTAAAGGGACAGGGCGGGTACCCATCAATTCAAAAAACATCAAGCAAGGGAGGTACGTAGAACACATGGCAGAAGAAAAGGTTCAGTTGAAAGAGGTCTATCCGGTACCGGAGAAGATCAAGAAGATGGCCTACATCAGCGGCCGGGAAGCGTACGACAAGATCTGGAAACGCTCCATCGACGACCCTGATGGATTCTGGTCCGAGATCGCCAAGGAGTACGTGGAGTGGTTCAAGCCGTTTGACAAGGTCATGGACTACAACTTCGACATCAAGAAGGGCGACATCTACGTGAAGTTCTTCGAGGGCGGCAAGCTGAACGTGTCCTACAACTGCCTCGACAAGCAGCTCAAGACCCGGGCCAACAAGGTTGCCATCCAGTTTGAAGGCAACGAGCCCGGCGAGGACAGGGCCATCACCTACAAGCAGCTTCACGAGGAAGTCTGCAAGTTCGCCAACGTTCTGAAGTCCCTGGGCATCAAGAAGGGCGACCGTGTCTGCCTGTACCTCCCCATGATCCCCGAACTGGCCATCTCCATGCTGGCCTGCACGCGCATCGGCGCCGTCCACAGCATCGTGTTCGGCGGCTTCAGCTCCGACTCCCTGCGTGACCGGCTCCAGGACAGCACCTCGAAAATCCTGGTCACCTGCGACGGCACCTTCCGCGGCGCCAAGGCGGTTCCCCAGAAGGACAGCGCCGACGCAGCCGTGGCGGAGAGCCCCTCGGTGGAGAAGATCATCGTCGTGAAGCGCGTCGGCGACAAGATCAAGTGCAACATGAATCCCGCGAAGGACATCTGGTGGGATGATGCCATGGCGAAGGTCTCCGCCGATTGTCCCGCGGAGCCGATGGACGCCGAGGATCCCCTCTTCATTCTCTACACGTCCGGCTCAACCGGAAAGCCCAAGGGCGTCATGCACACCACGGGCGGCTACCTCGTCTTCGTCGCCTACACCCACAAGATGATCTTCGACTACAAGGAAGAGGACGTCTACTGGTGCACCGCCGACATCGGCTGGGTCACGGGACACTCCTACATCGTGTACGGTCCCCTCTGCAACGGCGCCACCTCGGTCATGTTCGAGGGCGTGCCCAACTACCCCGACATCAGCCGCTTCTGGAAGATCGTCGAGAAGTACAAGGTCAACATCTTCTACACCGCTCCCACGGCCATCCGCGCCATCGCCAAGGAAGGCAACGAGTGGGTCAAGAAGGCCGACATCTCCAGCCTCCGGATCCTCGGAACCGTCGGCGAGCCCATCAACCCCGAGGCCTGGAACTGGTACTACAACATCATCGGCCGCGGCGAGTGCCCCATCGTGGACACCTGGTGGCAGACCGAGACGGGCGGCATCCTCATCACCCCGCTCCCCGGAGCCATCGACATCAAGCCCGGCATGGCCACCATGCCCTTCCCAGGTGTCTGGCCCGTTCTCCTGGATGACGAAGGCAAGGAAATCACGACCACCGAGGCCTCCGGCGCCCTCTGCATCAAGCGCCCCTGGCCCGGCATCATGCGCGGCGTCTATGGAGATCCCAAGCGCTTCGCCGAGACCTACTTCGAGCAGTTCCCCGGCTACTACGTGACGGGTGACGGCTGCCGCCGCGACAAGGACGGCTACTACCAGATCACCGGGCGTATCGATGACGTCATCAACGTTTCCGGACACCGGATGGGAACGGCGGAAGTGGAGAGCGCGCTGGTCGCCCACGCCAAGGTTGCCGAGGCGGCCGTTGTCGGCTATCCCCATGACCTGAAGGGCCAGTCGATCTATGCCTACGTGACGGTGAAGAGTGGTGTCGAAAAGTCCGATGCCCTCAAAAAGGAACTGGTTGCCCATGTCCGGACCCTGATCGGTCCCATCGCCACGCCGGAAAAGATCCAGTTCGCCGACGGTCTGCCCAAGACCCGGAGCGGCAAGATCATGCGGCGTATCCTCAAGAAGGTTGCCGCCAATCAGATCGACGACCTTGGCGACACCACCACGCTGGCCGATCCTTCCGTTGTCGACGACATCGTGAAGAACCGGCTCTAATCGACAGGATGTAACAAGAGGGCGGGACTCCCCGCCCTCTTGCATGAAGAAACCAATACATGCTGGATGGAGGGGTCGTCCGCACAAGGCCGGCTCCCATTCGGGAAGGAGGAGAACGTGAATATCATTGCATGTGTAAAGCAGGTTCCGGATACGGAAGCCCAGATCAAGGTCAAGGCCGATGGTTCGGGGATCGACGAGGGCGGCATCAAGTGGGTCATGAATCCCTATGACGAGTTTGGTGTTGAAGAAGCCCTGAAGTTGAAGGAGAAGGTCGGCGGCGACGTGACGATCGTGTCCATCGGACCCGCCCGGGCCATGGAAACCATTCGCACCGCGCTGGCCATGGGCGCCGAGAAGGGCGTACACATCGACGACCCCGCCCTCAACGCGGCCGATGCCTACACCACGGCGGCGGCCCTGGCGGCGGCCATCAAGGGCATGCCCTATGACATCATTTTCTGCGGCCAGCGGGCCATCGACGATGACTCCGCCCAGGTCGGTGCCATCCTGGCGGAACTCCTGGGCATTCCCCAGGTGACCTTCGTCACGAAGCTGGACATCGACGGAACGGCCGTCAAGGCCGTGCGGCCCATCGAGGGCGCCCAGCTGGTCATCGAGACGGCGCTGCCCTGCGTGATTACTGCGACCAAGGGTCTCAACGAGCCCCGCTACGCCTCGCTCCCCGGCATCATGAAAGCCAAGAAGAAGCCGGTCGATGCGAAGAACGCCGCCGCTCTCGGCGTCTCCGCCGATGCCAAATCGAAAGTGGCGAAGATGGTCCCCCCGCCCGCCCGTCCTCCTGGAAAGATTCTCTGCGCCGACGATACGCCCGAAGGCAAGGCGGCGGAACTGGCGAAGCTTCTGCGGGAAGAGGCGAAGGTCATCTAATTATAAAAACATACGGAATCACGGAGGATATCGATCATGGCAAAAGGTGTATGGATTGTTGCAGAACTGCGTGACGGCGCCTTCCGGAAGGTGACTTTCGAGTTGGCCAGCACCGCCCGGAAACTGGCGGACCAGCTGGGCGAGGAAGCCTGCGCCGTGGTGTGCGGCTCCGGCGTGTCGGGCATTGCCGGAGAGCTGGGAAAATACGGAATCGACAAGGTTTACGTGGCCGACAATGCCGCGTTCGAGCCCTATACGACGGATGCCCATGCGGCGGCCGTCGCCAAGGTTGTGAAGGACAACGATGCGGCCATCCTGCTGGTGGCAGCCTCTTTTCAGGGCAAGGATCTGGCCCCCCGGCTGGTCGGCAAGCTGGCCACCGGCATGGCTTCGGACTGCACGGATGTGAAGATTGCCGATGGCAAGCTCCTGGCGGTTCGCCCCATGTACGCCGGCAAGTGCTTTGGTGAGATCGTCACGTCCGCAACGCCGCAGATCGCAGCCCTGCGTCCGAACGTCTTCCCGATTGTCGAGACCGCAAAGGCCGGCGCCGTCGAGTCGTTCGACCCGGGTTTGGGCGACCTGAAGACGAAGGTCCTGGAAGTGCAGAAGGAACAGTCGGGCAAGATCGACGTGTCGGAAGCGAACATCATCGTCTCCGGCGGCCGCGGGATGAAGGGCCCGGAAAACTTCGCCATCCTGGAAGAGCTGGCGGCCGTTCTCGGAGCCGCGGTGGGTGCCTCGCGTGCCGCCGTGGACGCCGGCTGGAGAGCCCAGTCGGACCAGGTGGGACAGACCGGCAAGGTCGTGTCTCCGAACCTGTACATCGCCTGTGGAATTTCGGGCGCCATCCAGCATCTCGCCGGCATGAGCTCCTCGAAGTACATCGTGGCCGTCAACAAGGATCCGGAAGCCCCGATCTTCCAGAAGGCCGATTACGGGCTCGTGGATGACCTCTTCAAGGTCGTGCCGGCCCTGACGCAGGAGTGCAAGAAGCTGCTTGGGTAGCAGGTTTCTTCAGTGGTAAGTCGCAGTGGGTAGCCGGCGGCCGTCAGGGTCGTCGGCTACCTGCACGTTTCCCATGCGTACGTCTTTCACCGCTGTCTTTGCTTCCCATTCGCCACCCCTCGCTGATCACGCAAGAACATATCGCTTGGAGGAGTTATGGCACACGGAATCGCACCAATCGGAATCGGCAACGAAGGCCGGCAGGTATTCTGGAATGCCGAGAGCTTCGAGCTGTTCCTCTTCCTTTTTACCGGCATTGCCATGGTCATCTTTGCAGTCGGCTTGTTCCGGCGCTGGCAGATGTGGACCGCCATGGGCAAACCGGAAATCCGCACGGACAACCGCAACGAACGGCTCAAGCTGCTCTGGAGAAACGGAATCCTGCAGATCAAGACTTGGCAAGACCTGTACCCGGGCATCATGCACGGCATGATCTTCTTCGGGTTCTTCGTTCTCATTTTCGGGGCCGCTTTCGACGCGACCGAGTTTCACATTACCGAACCTTTCGGCATCGCTTTCCTCAGGGGCAAGTTCTACCTCGTGTTCTCCATGATCATGGATCTCTTCGGTCTCTTCGTCCTGATCGGTGTCCTCATGGCCCTGTGGAGACGCTACATCCAGAGACCAGACCGCCTGACCTACAAGGGGAATCCGGATACGACCCCCGATGACGCCATCGTCCTGCTTTTGATCCTCGGTATCATCGTAACGGGATTCATCATCGAGGCTCTCCGGATCCATGTCACCTGGCAGGAGGCGCCCTGGGAGACCTGGTCGTTTGTGGGCTGGAACCTGGCCAAGGCCTTTTCCGGAGTTGAACCGGGATCTGCAAAGGCGATGCATGCGGCGACCTGGTGGATCCACACCTTCATCGCCCTGGGATTCATCGCCTACATCCCCTATTCGCGGCTGATGCACATCATCACGACACCGGCCAACCACTTCATGACAACCCTGAAACCGGTCGGCCAGCTGGAGCCCATCCGCGACTTCGAGAATGCAGAGAGCTTTGGTGTGGGCACCCTGGAGGAGTTCACCTGGAAGCAGATCTTTGACTCCGACGCCTGCACCCGCTGCGGGCGATGCCAGGATGGATGCCCGGCTTACCTGACGGGCAAGCACCTTTCGCCCAAGAAGCTGGTTCAGGACATCAAGACCTACTGGCTGGAGAAGGCACCGGCCGCCGTTGCGGCAAAGAACGCCACTGCCGGCGACGGCAAGCTCGCCAAGCTGGGAAGGATACTGGATCTGGCCTCCCTCATCGGGAAAGTCAAAATGGCCGGAGAGGGATACCAGCCGCCTGCGGAGCGGGCCCTCGTGGGCGAAGCCATCGATCTCCACGAGTTGTGGGACTGCACGAACTGCATGTACTGCATGGAGAACTGCTCGTCTTCCATTGAGCATGTACCCAAGATCGTCGGCATGCGGCAGTACAAGGTCCTGATGGAGGCGGACTTTGCCCCCGAGCTTCAGTTGACCTACCGTAACATGGAAAACAACTCCAATCCCTGGGGCGTGGGATCCCACCTCCGGGCGGATTGGGCCAAGGAACTTGGCGTGAAGACGCTGGCTGAGGACGCCAACGTGGAATACCTCTTCTACGTGGGCTGTGCCGGCTCCTTTGACGACCGCGGCAAGAAGGTCACCGTCGCGTTCACCAAAATTCTCCAGGCGGCGGGAGTCAGCTTCGGCATCCTGGGAAACGAGGAGAGCTGCTGCGGCGACTCGGCCATGCGGGGAGGGAACGAATACCTCTATCAGACACTCGCCCAGGCGAACATCGAGATGATGAAAGCCTATGGCGTGAAGAAGGTCATCGCCACCTGCCCCCACGGCTACAATGCCCTGAAGAAGGATTATCCAAACTTCGACGGGAACTTCGAGGTCTATCACCACACGGAGATCATCGCCGACCTGATCGCCCAGGGAAAAATCAAGCTGCAGAAACCTGTGGAAGGTGCCTTCACCTACCATGACTCCTGCTTCCTGGGACGTTACAATAACGTGTACGAGCAGCCCCGAAAGATCCTCGCGGCGGTTCCCGGCGCGAAGACGGTGGAGATGGCTCGGAACCACGGCAAGAGCTTCTGCTGCGGCGCCGGCGGTGCTCGCATGTGGATGGAGGAGCACGGCGACCGCATCAACGACGCCCGGGCCAAGCAGGCCATCGACGTGAATGCGGACACCATCGCCGTCGGATGTCCCTTCTGTCTCACCATGATGAGCGATGGAATCAAGTTCCACGGCAAGGAAGAGAGCATGAAAGCCCTCGACCTGGCGGAGATCGTCTGGAAGGCCATGGGTCTTGAGGAAGAGCCGGCCCCGGTCGAGGTCTGTGCCGCACCGGCGGAGGAATAAAATAGTTTCAGGCAGATCGTTTTCACGGCCCCGGCTCGAGCGAGCCGGGGCTTTTTTTATGGATAATGGGAAGACGATCCATTATAATCCAACCGATTAACTTCCGTGTCTCACCGCGCACCCCCTACCGGAACGTGGAATGCACGCGCGGCATCCGCGCCGGTATGGAAGAAACCGTTACAATTCGGTCCGTTTTTTTCTCGAAAGGAGGCTTTTCATGGCAGGAGAGAGCGTCTATGCAAAGAAACTGTGGCTGAAGTCTTACGAGCAGGGAGTTCCCGAAAACGTCAAGTACGAGAATATTTGTCTTCCGGACATCATGGAGCGGACGGCCGGGCAGTTCCCGGACAGGCCCGCTCTCATCTTCCAGGGATATACCGCTTCGTTCCGGCAGATGAAGGACATGGTGGACCGATTCGCCGCCTGCCTGACGGATTTCGGGATCCGGAAGGGCGATGCTGTGGCCCTTCTCCTGCCGAACGTGATCCCCTGCGTCGTGGCCTATTATGCAATCCTCAAGATCGGCGCCATCGCCGTCATGAACAATCCCCTCTATTCCGACCCGGAGCTGGACCACCAGTTCAACGACTCCGGTGCCAAGGTCCTGGTTACCCTGGATCTCCTGGGGAACCGGATGATCGACCTGCGACCGCGAACGTCGATCCGCCAGATCGTCTACACATCCATCGGGGACTACCTTCCCTTCCCGAAGAACCTTCTCTTCCCGCTGGTGGCAAAAAAGAAGAAGATGGCCGCCGACGTGAAGGCCGCACCGGACGTCTACCGCTGGAAGGACTGCCTGAGCAAATACGGTCCGACCGCTCCTGCGGCAAAGCTGACCTTTGACGACATCGCCATGTACCAGTACACCGGGGGAACCACCGGCGTGTCGAAAGGGGTCATGCTGACTCACGGCAACCTGAGCAAGCAGGTCCAGCAGCTTTCCGCCTGGTTCCCGAAGTTCACGAAGGGTACGGAGATCATGCTGGGCGCCCTGCCGTACTTCCACGTCTTCGGCCTTTCGGTGTCCATGAACTTTTCCATCCATATGGGATGGGCCCAGGTCCTGGTGCCGCGACCTCAGCCGGAGCCGCTCCTGGAGGCGATCGGGAAATTCAGGCCCACCTTCGCCCCCCTCGTTCCGACCATGTACATCGGAATGTTGAGTCACCCAAACCTGAAGGCCACCGACATGAGCTGTATCAAAGGGGCCTTCTCCGGAAGCGCACCGCTGCCCGTGGAGGTCATCCACGATTTCGAGAAGCTCACGGGGGCGACCATTGTGGAAGGATTCGGGATGACCGAGACCACCCCGGTCACCCATGTCAATCCCTTCCATGGCGGGGCCCGCAAGGTGGGAAGCGTCGGGGTGCCCATCTCCGACACGGAGTGCCGCATCGTGGACCTGGAGGACGGTGTTACCGACATGCCCGTGGGCGAGCGGGGCGAGCTGATCGTCAAGGGACCCCAGATCATGCTGGGCTACAAGGGGCGCTCGGAGGAGACGGCCAGCACGCTGAAGGACGGCTGGGTCTACACCGGGGACATCGCAACCATGGACGAGGACGGGTATTTCTACATTGTCGACCGGAAGAAAGACATGATCATCTCCGGCGGCTATAACGTCTACCCACGGGATATCGACGAAATCTACTACCAGCATCCCAAAATTCTGGAGGCCTGCTCCATCGGCATTCCGGACACGAAGCGCGGCGAGAACGTGAAGCTGTTCGTCGTCCTCAAGGAGGGGGAACAGGCCACGGCGGAGGAGTTGATCAACTGGGGCAAGGATCACCTGGCCGCTTACAAGCTGCCCACGGAGGTCGAGTTCCGTACGGAGTTGCCGAAAACGAACGTCGGAAAAATCCTGCGGAAGCAACTTCGAGCAGAGGAATTGGAGAAGAGAAAAAAGGGCTGATCGGGATTTCCGGCAGTCTATGCAGGAGACGGGGGGACCGGCTTGAAATCGGTCCCCCCATTCATTGTGGTTCAGGCACCGAACTTTTCCAGTCTTCCCGCATGGGCCAAGGCCAGGGCCATGAGGTTCACCATGGGGATGTGACCGAGCCCGCCCCCGATGCAATCTCTCTCCCCGAATCGCTCCACCCGGTCGGGCCGGCAGGTCCCGGCCGACAGGAGGACCGGGACGGGGTGCCAGCTGTGGCCGCTCAGGGCGGCCGGCGTGGAATGGTCGCCTGTCACCACCAGCACATCCGGCTTGAGATCGAGGATGCGCGGCAGCAGGGCATCCACCTCTTCGATCACCCTCACCTTGGCGTCAAAGTTGCCGTCTTCTCCGCGCGAGTCTGTCGGTTTGACGTGGACGAAGAAGAAATCATGCATCCCGAAGGACGCGCGGAGGGCCTCGAACTCGTCGGCGATCGTCTCTGTCGGCGCGTGGACCGTCATGCCCAGAAGACGGGCGATTCCCCGGTACATGGGATAGGAGGCGATGGCCAGGGGATTCAGCCTGAACCGCTCCGACAGGCTCGGGAACTTCCGGTATTTTGCATAGCCGCGCAGGAGGACCATGTTTGCCTTTTCCTCGTCCGCGAGAACCCGCCGGGCCTCGTTCACCAGTTCCGAGAGGACCGCTTCGGTTCCGCCCGCTTCCGGTACAATCGCCCGGGGAGGAAGGGGCGGCTTCCCCGTCTTCTGGGGATCTGTCTCCTCGATTTCATCCCGGAGACCCTCGTCCCGGAGGACGAGGAGGGCCCGATGCTCCTTTACGGGTTCGAAGAAGAACGGGACGTTGGACCGGAGGCGGATTCCCTCCTGAAGCTTGCGGCACACGCGGCGGTTCGTCTCGTTGTCGATCCGGCCGGCGCGACGGTCGATGACGAGTCCGTCCCGGTCCATGGTGGCGAAGTTGACCCGGATCAGCAGGTCCTTTTCCGTCATGGGGTAGTCGATGCCGGCCCCTTCCAGGATTCCGCGGCCGATGTTGTTCTTCACGGGGTCGTAACCGAAGAGGGCGAAGTGCGCCGGTCCGCTGCCGGGAGTGATGCCCGGGCCGACAGGGTCCAGCAGGCCGCATACTCCTTCCCGGGCCAGGGCATCGAGATGGGGCGTCCGCGCCGCCTCCAGCTCCGTATCCGTTCCGCCGGGAGCGGGCAGTCCTCCCAGGCCGTCCATGACAAGGTAAACAATTTTTGTAGAGCCCGGCTGGGCAAGGCGATCGATCTGTTCCGTGTCCATGATGTTTCCTTCTTCGATATCAGAAATGCTTGAGCGGTGGTTTCCCCAGGGGATATACGTTGAAGCCGAGATCGAAACACCCGCGATGGTCGAGGATGTTCCGCCCGTCGAAAAGGAAGGCCGGCTTCTCCATGCCGTGGAAGATCCGCCGGTAGTCCAACTGCCGGTAGAGGTCCCATTCGGTCATGACGGCGATGGCATGGCAACCCGCCGCCGCTTCATAGGGGTCTGCGACATAACGGATGTCCCCGACGGCGCTTCTCAGGTCCGCCCGTGCGCTGTCGAGTGCCTGCGGATCCGTGATGACCACCACCGCCTTTTCCTCCAGTAGCCTGCGGGCGATGAAGATCGCCGGGCTTTCCCGGGTGTCCCCCGTATTGGCCTTGAAGGCGAAGCCGAACAGGCAGATCCGCTTCCCTGCCAGGGTGTTGAACATGGCCGCCAGCATTGCGCCCATGAAACGTGACTGCTGGTATTCGTTGATGCGGACGACGCTTTCCCAGTAGGAGGCCACGTCGTCGAGGCCGTAGTGGCGGCACAGGTACACGAGATTGAGGATGTCCTTCTTGAAGCAGGAGCCCCCGAACCCGATGCTTGCATTGAGGAACTTGGGACCGATCCGGCTGTCCATGCCGACGGCCCGGGCCACTTCCTCGACATCGGCATCGGTCTTCTCGCAGAGCGCGGAAATGGCGTTGATGGAGGAGATCCTCTGGGCAAGGAACGCGTTCGAGACGAGCTTGGAAAGCTCGCTGCTCCAAATATTGGAGGTGACGATCCTTTCCCGGGGAACCCAGGAGGCGTAGATGTCCACGAGGATCTGCCGGGCCCGGAGCCCCCTCTCCGTCTCCCGCGACCCGATGAGCACGCGGTCCGGTGTCTGGAGGTCCCGGATGGCCGATCCCTCCGCCAGGAACTCGGGATTCGACAGGACCTCGAACCAGACTCCATTTCCGGTGTGGTGGAGGATGCTTTCCATGGCCTGGGCCGTCTTGACCGGGAGGGTGCTTTTCTCGATGACGATCTTTGGGGTTTCGGCGTACTGCAGGATCTGGCGGGCGGTCTTTTCCCAGTACTGCAGATCGGCGGCCATGCCGGCTCCGACGCCGAAGGTCTTCGTAGGGGTGTTGACGCTCACGAAGATGATGTCGTTCTCGCGGATTCCCTTTTCGATGTCCGTACTGAAAAAAAGATTTTTCCCCCGGACGGCCCGGATGACTTCATCCAGGCCCGGTTCGTAGATGGGCAGTCTGTCGGAATTCCAGGCTGCGATTCTCTCCGCGTTGATGTCCACCACGGTCACCCGGTAATCTGGGCACTTGAGGGCGATCATGGCCATCGTGGGGCCGCCCACGTAGCCGGCTCCGATGCAGAGGATGTTTCGGTTGTAAGGCATGGTCTCTCCTGAACTCACTCGATGGTACTGCGGAAGTAGGCGATGGTCCTCCGGAGCCCTTCTTCCAGCTGGACGGAAGGATTCCAGTCGAGGAGGCTCCGCGCCTGGGCGATGTCGGGTTTACGCTGAACCGGATCGTCCTGGGGCAGGGGACGATGAACGATCTTCGATCCGGATCCGGTCAGGCGGAGTATCTCCTCCGCAAGGGACAGGATCGTGAATTCAGCGGGATTTCCAATGTTGATCGGGCCGGTGCAGTCGTCGGGTGTGCTCATGAGCCGCTCCAGTCCCGCGATCATGTCATCGACGTAGCAAAACGACCGGGTCTGGGATCCGTCACCGTAGATGGTCAGGTCTTCGCCCCGGAGTGCCTGCAGGATCAGGTTGCTCACCACCCGGCCGTCATTAAGGGCCATTCTCGGTCCATAGGTGTTGAAGATCCGGGCGATCTTGATCCGGACCCCGTTCTGCCGGTGGTAGTCCATCATCAGGCACTCGGCGGCCCGCTTCCCCTCGTCGTAGCAGCTCCGGATGCCGATTGGATTCACCCGGCCCCAGTAGCTTTCCTGCTGGGGATGCTCCTCCGGATCGCCGTAGACCTCCGAGGTGGATGCGAGCAGGATCTTCGCCCGGACGCGCTTCGCGATACCCAGGGTGTGGATTGTCCCGAGGACGTTCGTCTTGATGGTTTTGATGGGGTTGTACTGGTAATGAACCGGAGATGCCGGACAGGCGAGGTTGTAGATTTCGTCGACCTCCAGGTAGATCGGGTTCGTGATGTCGTGGCGGATCAGTTCGAACCGTTCGTGGGAAAGCAGATGGCGGATGTTGTCCTTGCTGCCCGTGAAGAAATTGTCCAGGCAGATGACCTCCTCGCCTTTTGCTATCAGGGCATCGCAGAGGTGGGAACCGAGAAACCCGGCTCCGCCGGTAACGAGGACCCTTTTTTTCACAGTCATGGCGGAGACGCTCCGATTTCTTTGGCGTTGGCTTTTCCCGGGGAGGTTGCTATGAGTATCTCTCCGCCGGCCTGGAAACGGCTCCGTCGGTATCGTGCAGACCACAGGGGACGGTAGCCCATACGGCATCCGGACGATTCCAAGGCGGTGGCTTTTAACCATAAAACACATTGATATGTCAATCGAAAAGGGGATGCAGTCATGCCGACGGCAACGCTGTACATCGTGGCAACTCCCATTGGGAACCTGGAGGATGTGACCCTGAGGGCACTCCGGATTCTGAAAGAGGTGCACTGCATTGCGGCGGAGGACACACGCCGGACGAAGAAGCTCCTGAATGCCTATGGAATCCGGACCCCCCTGGTCAGCCTTTACGATCAGACGGAGCGCAGCCGTACGCCGTCCCTGATCCGGCGTCTTCAGGAAGGACAGGACATCGCCTATGTGGCGGACGCCGGCACCCCGGGGATCTCCGATCCCGGTTACGTGCTCGTCAACGGCGCCATCCAGGCGGGCATCCCCGTGGTTCCCGTTCCGGGGCCGACTGCGTCGATTGCAGCCCTCTGCGTATCCGGTCTTCCCATGAACCGGTTCCTGTTTGCGGGGTTCCTTCCAGCGCGTTCTCCTGCCCGCCGCCGCTTCCTCGAATCGTTGAAGGCGGAGGAAGGAACGCTCCTGTTTTATGAATCCCCGACGCGACTGACGGAGTCCATCCGGGACATGGCGGCCGTCCTGGGGGACAGGAAAGCCGTGGTAGCCAGGGAAGTGACAAAGATCCATGAAGAGATCCTCCGTGGAACCCTGGGGACGCTGCTGGAATCTCTGTCCGGGCGGGAGGTGAAAGGTGAGGTTGTCGTGCTGGTCGATGGGTGCCCGGACTCAACCGGGGAAGTGACGGACGAGTCGATTCTCCGGGTTCTCGAGGAAGCCCGGCGCAGGGGTATTCACTCGAGTCGAGACCTTGCCACAGAGGCCTGCCGCTGTTTGGGAGTCCCGAAGAAAAGGGCCTATGGACTGATCGTCCGCCATGCGGACAGGAACGGTCCGTCCTGACGGAGACAGGCTTTCTTTCCACGCAAATCCCATGGTTCGGATTCGGTTATCCCCTTGATGCCCATGGGGAGATATGATACCGTTTGCGCCGCTGTACGACCGGGAAGGCCGGTGTGGCCGGGAAATTAGACGAGGACGCGGAGGGAAAACCATGACGGGAGCGGAAATACAGGGAGGCAGCCGCAGGATCATCGATCTGGTGGACGTCCTGGAAGAGGGATCCGTCATTTCCGAAAGCCGTGAAGCTCCTTCCCCGTCAACGAGGGCTTCCGCCTCTGAAACACGGAAGATCCACGATCTCACGGACGTGGTGAAAGATGTCCCCCTCCGGGCCGTTGCCGATCCTGCTCTCCGGGACATGGTCCTCCAGCAGGTTACGGAAATTGCGGAGCGCCTGGCCAGGGAGATGATCCCGACCATTGCGGAAAGGGTGATCCGGGAGGAAATTGAAAAGCTCAAAGCGGCGGACAATCCATAAGACCATGTCCCGATCGGGCACTGAAACATGGAGACCCCGTCGGTCGGCCGTTTTGTTTTCTCTTTTACTCATGCTGTTCCCGGCGGCGATCCCTGTTTTTTCGCAGGATGATGTTGCCGTCATCCATGTCGAAGCGCGCGGAACGGCCCAGATTCGAGGCTCGGATCTGGCAAGGGCCAGGGAGGGCGCGGTTCGTGATGCCCAGAGGAAGGCGGTCCGGCAGGTCCTCTTGGAGGTCCTGAAGATCGAAGACCCGGGGAAGCTTCCTCCGGGCTCGGATCGGCTTCTTGCCCGCCATGACCGCTATGTGGATACCTTTTCCGTTCTGGAGGAAGGACCGGATGGGGGAAACTACAGCGTTCAGTTGAGGGTTGCCGTCATCTCTGAATTTCTGGTTCACGATCTCAGGAAAATGGGGGGACGGCGGGAGGGGATTGCCGAAGCTCGGCAACGTCGCATTGCCGTTCGAGTGAGCGGCGTCGGCCGGTTTGATCGCTACGTGAGGGTTCGCGAGGTGTTGTCCGGAATACCTGGTGTCCGGCAGGTCCTCCCCAGGAAGGTTGCCCGGGACGAGGTATGGCTGGAGGTGGAGTCGGTTGAAACACCGGCAGCGCTCGCGAAACATATCGAATCTTCGGGACTTTTCCGGGTTCGGAAAGACCCCGAAACGTCCGACCGCCTGGATTTCGAATTCCTGCCCTGAAAGGAAGAGTTGATGACCAGAACAATCCGGATTCTTTTCCTGCTGACTGCACTGTTCCTCCTCGCCGGGTGCGGTTCAAAGGCACCATATACGATTGTCGACGACTTCTCCAAAAGGGGTACACGGCTGATTGCCGTGGTGCCACCCATTCAGGCCTCGAAAGAGGTCGACCCGGCGGGAGGGAAGATCCTGAGGGACAGGGCGGTGGAAGAGCTTTATTTCAAGGGGTACCCAAAACTCCCGTTTGCGGGTATCGATGAGCGGCTGGCTGCAGCGGGAATAGAGATCCGGGACGGAGAGGCATCCGCCCGGTCGCTGGGCGGTGCACTGGGAGTCGATGCGATCCTGTTCATCACCGTGGAAACATGCGGCAGCTCCTTCTTTCTGAACACGGCCAAGACCACGGCGGCGGTTCAATTCACGCTTCGCAGTGCCCGGAGTGGGGAGATTCTCTGGCAAATGAGGGCGGTAAGGTCGACACGAACGTTCCATGTGACCCGGAAATGGCTTCAACAGGACGTAATTGGAATTTACGAGCCGCTTCTGAGAGAACTGGTGAGTAAAGCCCTGGCCACGCTTCCGGACGGGCCGGATGCATAATCGTCCGGAAGCAGGCGTGTGCCGGTAATTGGTTGGACTATTCGGGACAGCCCACCGGCTGGACGTTATCCGCTGCAAGGGGAGGTCGAGATGAAAAAGCATTTCTGGATAACCGGTTTATTGGCTGTCTGTGTCGCGCTGATCCTTTCGGATTCGGTACAAGCCGCCCGGGCGACCTTTCTGAAGATCGGACCCGGCCAGGCGGTGGTCAGCGTCCTCCAGGGATCGGCGACGGTGACGACGCCAGGAAAAAAAGGAGCCCGTTCACTGAAGGCGGGGGATCTCCTCAACGGCGGAGACGAGGTTGTGACGGGCCGTCGCTCCCGCCTGGAACTGACACTGCCGGACCGATCGCAGGTCCGTTTCGCCGACAACACGCGCTTCAAAATTCTGCAGATCAGCGTGGCGGAAGCGGACAAGAACCGCGACGTGCGTTTCCACATGTCCCTCGGGCGGTCGTGGGCAAAGGTCAGCAAAACCTTCACAGGACGAAGCCGTTTCGACGTGTCGTGTGAAAATGCCGTGGCGGGGGTCCGCGGAACGGTCTGGCGCATGAACGTGGATAACGACCAGTCGGCGATGGTGCGGGTTTACGACGGGGAAGTCAATGTGGCGGGAGGCGGAAAGACCATGGACGAAATCAGGTCTCAGGCGAAGCCTTCCATGCGACTGACGGCGCCCAAGCCGATTGCCGGGCCCCATGCGGTGAGCATGAAGGAATGGACCCAGATCGTTCGCGCCCTGCAGGAGATCCGCATCGACAAGAACGGTGTGCCATCAAAGCCGTTCTCGTTCTCGCCGGAGGCGGACCGTGACGAGTGGGTGGACTGGAACAGGGAGCAGGATCAGGAAGCCGACAGGTAAAAGGACGCATGACGGTTCCGAATAAGGCGGAGCGGATCAATATTCCCAACAGTCTGACTATCCTGCGCATCGTTCTGGTGCCGGCCATCGTCATTCTGTTGATGCAGGGATCCTTCAAGATCGCGATCGTGGTGTTTCTCATCTCGGGGCTGACGGATATCCTGGACGGATACCTGGCCCGGGTGCTTCACCAGCAGACCGTTCTTGGCTCCTATCTCGATCCGATCGCCGACAAGGCCCTCATGATCAGCTGTTACGTGACGCTGGCCGTGAAAAAGATCCTTCCGGGATGGCTTTCCGTCGTGGTGATCAGCCGCGACTGCATCATTTTGATCGGCGTGGCCGTGTTGTCTCTCATGTCCGTGTCCTATAAGATCCAGCCGGCCCTGATCGGCAAATTGACAACGGCCGTGCAGATCCTGACGGTCTTCATCTTCCTGGTTTCCCGTGCGGTTCCCGGCTCCGTGTCCGCTTCGGTCATGGAGGGGCTGATCTGGGTTACCGCGTTTTTTACGGTTGTTTCCGGTTTTCACTACATCATGGTCGGTGTGCAGCAGATCAACCAGCAGCAAAAGCCCCGGTCTGTGTAATTTTGTTTCATATTTGCCTTGACTTTGAAAAATCGAATTGGTAAAAGTACCAGCCTTCGAATCAGGGAATCCCATAGGCACGTAGCTCAGGGGGAGAGCGCCATCCTGACGCGGTGGATGTCCAGGGTTCAAATCCCTGCGTGCCTACCATGAAAATACACCGGTACAGCTCTTATCCCGTGCCGGTTGGGTTCAGGGAAAGGGCATCAGCATTTTCTTGATGATGCCCTTTCTTTAATTCGCAGAAATTGTTCTGTGAGCGGCATATTTGCCCGACGAAATGGACGAAGCGATGAGCGAAATCCGAGTTAGCCTGCCTGACGGATCGGTAAGAACCTACCCGGCAGGTGTGACGGCGCGGGAGGTGCTGACCTCCTGGCGGGATGACCTGGTGCCGTCGGCGGTGGCCGTGCGGTTCGGAGGGAATGCCCTGGATCTGAGTCGTACGCTTCATGAGGACGGGGCCCTGGAGGTGATCGGAATTGCCTCTCGGGAAGGGCTTGGGATCCTCCGTCACAGCATATCCCACGTCATGGCCCAGGCCGTTCAGGACGCCTTTCAGGGTGTCCGGGTCAGCATCGGTCCCTCCATTGAAGACGGATTCTACTACGATTTCGACTATGACGAGACCTTCACCCCGGAGGACCTCGCAAAGGTGGAAGCGCGCATGGCGGAAATCGTCCGTGCCGACAGCGCCTTTGAGAGACGGGAAATCAGCAGGGAGGACGCCGTTGCCCTGTTCCGGGAAAAGGGCGAGAGCTACAAGGTGGAACTGATCGAAGACCTTCCGCCGGACGTGAAAACGGTCAGCCTCTACAGCCAGGGCGATTACGTCGATCTTTGCCGCGGTCCCCACATTCCGTCCACCGGGATCATCAAGGCATTTAAACTGCTGAACGTGGCGGGTGCCTACTGGCGGGGCGACGAGCACAACAAGATGCTCCAGCGGATCTACGGGACCGGGTTTGCCACCAAAGAGGAGCTGGAAGACTATCTCCACATCCTGGAGGAAGCGCGCAAACGAGACCACCGGCGCCTGGGCCGTGAGCTCGATCTGTTCCAGGTCAACGAGGAGGCCGGTGCGGGGCTTGTCATCTTTCACCCCAAGGGCATGCTGCTTCGGTACCTGATTGAGGAGTGGGAGCGCAAGGAGCACCTGAAGCGCGGCTACGACATGGTCATGGGCCCGCAGATCCTCAAAGCGGATCTCTGGCGGCGCTCCGGTCATTTCGATCACTATCGGGAGAACATGTACTTCACGGAAGTGGAGAACCAGCTCTACGGCATCAAGCCGATGAACTGCCTCTCCCACATGCTGATCTACAAGTCAAAGGTGCGCAGCTACCGCGACCTTCCCCTCCGGTACTTCGAGTTGGGGACCGTTCACCGCCACGAGAAGGCGGGGGTCCTTCACGGACTGATGCGAGTACGCCAGTTCACCCAGGACGACGCTCACATCCTGTGCATGCCGGAGCAGCTGAACTCGGAGATCAGGGACATTGCCGATTTCGTCGCCTACGCCATGAAGATCTTCGGCTTCGATTACGAGGTCGAACTGAGCACGCGCCCGGAAAAATCCATCGGTTCCGACGCCGACTGGGACATGGCGACGAACGCCCTCGAGCAGGCCCTGAAAGACAACCGGATGACCTATGACGTCAATCCGGGAGACGGTGCTTTCTACGGGCCGAAAATCGACTTCAAGCTGAAGGATGCCCTGAAGCGGAAATGGCAGTGCGCCACCATTCAGTGCGATTTCACCCTGCCGGACCGTTTCGACCTGACCTATGTCGGGGCGGACGGGGAACGCCATCGCCCGGTCATGCTGCACCGGGTGATCCTCGGTGCCATCGAGCGGTTCATGGGCGTTCTCATCGAGCATTATGCCGGTGCCTTCCCGGTCTGGCTGTCCCCTGTCCAGGCTGTCATCCAGACGGTAACGGACAGGCAGATTCCCTTCGGGGAGGAAGTCTACCGGAAACTGATGGAAGCCGGGATCCGGGTGGAAAGGGATTTCCGGAACGAAAAGCTGGGGTACAAGGTGCGGGAAGCGCAGAGTCAGAAGATTCCTTTCATGCTCGTCATCGGAGACCGGGAAGTGGAAGGGCGGAAGGTTTCGCCCCGCCAGAGGGACGGTAAGAATCTGGGCCCCATGGATGCGGATTCCTTCATCGGCATGGTGGAGGATCTCTGCGCCCGGTATCAGTAACCAGGGGCTGACAAGACAGGGAGGTGGCCTATCCAAAAGGATTGGAGAATCAACCGGGAGATCCGTGCAGCGTCGGTCCGCGTGATTGACGCCGAGGGGAAGCAGCTGGGAATCCTGACGCTGGCGGATGCACTGGATGTCGCCGCAAAGTCCGGGCTGGACTTGGTGGAAGTTGCTCCCCAGGGGGATCCACCGGTCTGCAAGGTGATGGATTACGGGAAGTTTCGGTATCAGCAGAGCAAAAAGCTGCATACCGCCAAGAAAAGCGCGAGCGTAATCCAGATCAAGGAAATGAGGTTGAGGCCGAAGACGGAAGAGCACGATCTTCAGGTCAAGATCCGCCATATCCGGAAGTTCCTGGAGGAGCAGAACAAGGTTAAAATCACCATGATGTTCCGCGGCCGTGAGATTGCCTATGCCGACCATGCCCGCCGGACCATGGAGCAGATTCGGAACATGCTGGTGGATATCGCTACCGTGGAGCAGTTTCCGAGGCTGGAAGGGCGGCATATGACCATGTTCCTGGCCCCGAAAAAGCAGGGCTGAGCGGTCGAAAAAGGAAAATGAATGGAAAAGGGGTGAAAGAGACATGAGCAAACTGAAAACGCACCGGGGAGCGGCCAAGCGATTCCGTTTCACCGGGACGGGCCGGGTAAAGCGGAGCAAGGCCTATACCAGCCACATCCTGACGACAAAGAGCACCAAGCGGAAGAGGAACCTGAGAAAATCCGCGTTGGTGGACAAGACCAACGAAAGGGCGATCAAGGCGCTCCTGCCCTATCTGTAAATCCCGGATTCGTCGATTCACTTCACGGATACCCCGGTCGGGGCGTCCGCTCCCGCGATGGAATCATCGATTATCATCTGGAGAAGGGAAATCATGTCGAGAGTAAAGCGCAGCCTTACGGCAAAAAAGAAGAGAAGAAAGATATTCAAGATGGCCAAGGGCTATTTCGGTGCCCGGAGCCGTCTCCTCAGGACTGCCACCGAGGCGGTCAACCGGGCCATGAAGTATGCCTTCCGGGACAGGAGGGTACGGAAGCGTGAGTTCCGTGTGCTCTGGATTGCCCGGATCAACGCGGCGGCCCGCATGAACGGCATTACCTACAGCCGGCTCATGGAAGGAGTCCGCAAGGCGGGCATCGCCCTGGATCGGAAAATTCTCTCCGATCTGGCTATCCACGATCCCGGTGCCTTCTCGCGGATCGTCGGCATCGTTAAAGGTACTCCGGCGGCATGACCAGCGACCTGGAGGAGCTCAGAAAGCAGGCGGAAGTTGAGGTTGCAGAGGCCGCGTCGGAAGAGCAGCTTCTGGAGATCCGCACCCGTTACCTGGGGCGGAAAGGCCTGCTGACAGGTCTCCTGCGGACCATTTCCTCCGTGCCCCCATCGGACCGCCCTGCCTTCGGAAAGCGCCTGAACGAGATCAAGGCTGCCCTGGACGGGCGGATTGAAGACGCGCTGCAGGAAAAACTGTCCACCGGGCGTGAACAGGCGCTCCTGAAGGAGCAGATCGATGTCACGCTGCCGGGACGGGCGGTCGTGCCGGGCCGACTCCATCCCATCACCCGCGTCAGGCAGGAAATCTATGCCATTTTCTCGGGACTCGGCTTTTCGATCGTCGAGGGGCCGGAGGTCGAGACGGATTATTACAACTTCGAGGCCCTGAACATACCGAAGGACCATCCCGCCCGGGATATGCAGGACACGTTCTACGTAGAGGGTAACGTAGTCCTTCGGACCCACACATCGCCCGTGCAGATCCGGACCATGGAGCGGATGAAGCCGCCCGTCCGGATCCTTTCACCCGGCCGCGTCTATCGTCCCGATTCGGACGTGTCCCATTCGCCGATGTTTCACCAGGTCGAAGGGCTGCTGGTAGACCGCCGCGTCACCCTGGGTGACCTCAAGGGAGTCCTGACTTCCTTTCTGACCCAGTTCTTCGGGGAGGACACGGTCCTGCGCTTTCGCCCCAGCTTCTTTCCCTTTACCGAGCCCAGCGCCGAAGTGGATATCCGCTGCGTCATGTGCCATGGCGCGGGATGCCGCGTCTGCGGACAGAGCGGATGGCTGGAGATCCTGGGGTCGGGCATGGTCGATCCGGAAGTCTTCAAGAATGTCGGTTACGACCCGGAGGAAGTGACCGGATTCGCGTTCGGTCTCGGGGTGGAGCGATTAACCATGCTCAAGTACGGCATCAACGACATCCGCCTCTTCTTCGAAAACGACTGGCGATTCCTGGAGCAGTTCGGATGAAGGTTTCCCTCAAGTGGCTGAAGGATTACGTCGATTTTGACCTGCCGGCGCAGGAGCTTGCGGATCGCCTGACCATGGCCGGCCTGGAAGTGGATGCCCTGGAGGAGAAGCGGGCCGACTTCAGCGGTGTTGTGGTAGCACGGATCGTCTCCGCGAAGCGCCATCCCGATGCGGACAAGCTCTCCCTCTGCGAGGCCAGCATCGGGGACAGGACGCTCCCCATCGTCTGTGGCGCACCCAACGTCCGGGAGGGAATCCTCGTTCCGCTGGCCACTGTGGGTGCCGTCATTCCCGGCGGCTACACGATCAAGCTGACGAAAATCCGGGGGCAGGTCTCCGAGGGGATGTTCTGTTCCGAGGAGGAACTGGGCATCGGGTCCGACAACACGGGCATTATGGTCCTGCCGGATGAACTGATTCCGGGGATGCCTCTCGATCAGGCCCTGGATCTCACGGATACGGTACTGGATGTCGGCGTAACGCCCAATCGCTCCGATTGCCTCAGCATCGTCGGCATCGCCCGGGAAGTAGCGGCCATTACCGGCAAGTCGCTGCGCTGTCCGGCCATTGCGGTACCGGAGAGCGAGGAGAAGGTATCCGACGTCACCTCTGTTACGATCCTGGATCCCGATCTCTGCCCCGAGTACACCGCCCGCATCGTCCGCAACGTGGCGATCCGGCCCTCCCCCCTCTGGATGCGTCAGCGTCTGGAGGCTGTCGGCCTGAGGGCCATCAACAACGTTGTGGACATCACCAATTTCGTCATGCTGGAGCTCGGACAGCCTCTGCACGCGTTTGATTTCCGTTTCCTGGAGGAGGGACGCATCGTTGTCCGGAAATCCCGGGAAGGCGAGATCTTCATCTCCCTCGATGAAAAGGAACGGGTCCTGAAGGAAGGAACCCTCCTGATCTGCGACGGCGTCAAGCCGGTGGCCATTGCCGGGATCATGGGCGGCCTCAACTCGGAGGTGAAGGACGACACGTCCACGGTCCTCCTCGAAAGCGCCTATTTCAATCCGGGCTCGATCCGGCGATCCTCCCGCTTTCTCGGGATGGGCACGGATGCGGCGTTCCGCTTCGAACGGGGAATCGACCCGCAGGGGGTTGTGCGGGCCCTCGACCGGGCGGCCGGGTTGATGGCGGAGCTGGCGGACGGCGTATCCTGCCTCGGCTATATCGATGCCCATCCGCAAGAGGTCCAGATCGCGAAAGACATTCCCTTGCGGGTCACGCGGGTCAACGACATCCTGGGAATATCCCTGACGGAGAAGGAGATCGTCCCGATCCTGGAATCCCTGGAGATGACCGTGATGCCTGAAGACGGCAACCCCGGGATTTACCGGATCACACCGCCGACCTGCCGGGTGGACCTCACCCGGGAGATCGACCTCATCGAGGAGGTGGCGAGGCTGCACGGGTACGACCGTATCCCCGTCACCCTGCCCGCCGTCACGGCGGCGCCGTTTGCTCCGGATCCCAGGCGGCTCGTGGAGGATCGGGTCAGAGCCCTCCTGAACGGTTACGGGTACTCGGAGGTCATCACATACAGCTTCGTTTCGCCGAACTCGACTGATCTCCTGGCTCTTCGGCCGGATGATTTCCGTCGCCGGATGCTCAAAATCATGAATCCCCTGACGGAGGACCAGTCGGTCATGAGAACGGCATTGGTGCCGAGCCTGCTCAAGACCATGCTGGACAACGCCAACGCGGGAACCGTGGATTTGAAGATCTTCGAAATCGGGAAAGTGTTTCATCCGCGGGAAGGCCTTGAACTCCCGGAGGAAAGAGACCGCATCGGAGCCCTGCTCACGGGCCGGCGTTACGAGGACCGCTGGCACTTCACGTCCGTCCAATCCGATTTTTACGACCTCAAGGGATGCCTGGAAGGAGTCCTGGAGGGACTGGGAATCCGGGAAGGGGATTTCCGGGTGCGCTCGTTGGAGCCGTTCCTTCACCCGGGACGTTCCTGTGACCTGTTTCACGGCGATCTTCGACTCGGTTTTCTCGGAGAGGTTCATCCCGACGTACTGAGTCGCCTGGATTTGAAAAATCGGGCCATGGTGTTTGAACTGGACGTCGAGGCGCTGTCTACGATTGCCTCGCGGGAGCTGAAGTTCCGGGGGGTCCCGCGATATCCCTCCAGTTCACGCGACGTGGCGTTCCTGGTCAACGCCGGGATCACCAGCGGTGACATGATCCGCTGGGCTGCCGGCAATGAAGAAGAATTGCTTGAAAAGATATATGTTTTTGATGTATACGCCGGCCAGGGAATCCCCGAGGGAATGAAAAGCCTCGGCCTTCGATTTTCCTACCGCGCTCCGGATCGGACATTGACCGATCAGGAGATTCACGAAGTTCACAGCCGGATCATGGAGAGGATTATGGCGGCGAGCGGCGCCAGAATCCGTTAAGCCATCATTTTTGGTCACAGGGCAGGAGGGCAGAAATGACGAAAATCGACATCATTCAGGAAGTTTACGAGAAGCTCGGGTTTTCCAAGAAGGATTCTGCCAGCATTGTCGAATCCGTCTTTGAAATCATGAAGGAAACCCTCGCCAAGGGAGAGAAGATCAAGATCTCGGGATTTGGAAACTTCATGGTGAAGGAAAAGAAATCCCGCCGGGGCCGGAATCCCCAAACGGGAACGGAAATTACCATCACCGCCCGGAAGGTCCTGACCTTCAAATCCAGCCAGGTCCTGAGGAAGGCGCTCAACAACTGATCGCGGGCATCCGGTGATCGCGGCCGTCGATGCAGCGCCCTGTCTCCCGGATATGCACGAAATGATTCCCGACAAGGCCTACTTCAGAATCGGCGAGGTCAGCCGGATCCTGGCCGTAGAACCCTACGTGATCCGCTATTGGGAATCGGTTTTCAAGTCGGTCAGGCCGGAGAGGACGAGGTCTGATCAGAGGCGATACCGAAGGAAGGACGTGGAGGAGCTTCTGGTCATCAAAGACCTCCTGTATGGGAAGCGGTTCACCATTGCCGGAGCGAAAAAAGAGCTGCGGCGGATGAAGCAGGGTGCCGGGCAGGACTTGGAAGACCCGGTAAGACCTGACGATCCGGAGGGGATGAGCGACCACGAACCGGGAAGAGATCGGCTGGCGGCCGTCAAGGAGGGATTAACCCAGATTCGTGATCTGTTGAACTGAAAAGTCGGGCATTTCTCACCTGAAGGGAAATGAAAAAGGCCGATCCGGACTGTTTATGTACGGATCGGCCTTTTTTGTTTTCCTGGACTGAATTTCGCGGCCTATTTCTTTTTGGATCGTTTGGATGCCTTCAGGGGGTTCAGCTTCTGCACTACTTCCTTGACTTCCTTTTTGACATGGGAAGCCATGGGGCAGATACCATAGGCCCAGCGGGCGGCCGGGTCCGGGTAGATCCGGCAGTACGCGCCGCCGTTCACCTCGATCACCTTGTTGCAGCCGTTGCACTGCTCGGCGATGACCAGGCAGCTGCCTCCGGTGAAACTGCAACCCTTTTTGGACATGAAGGAACACTCGCTGCCCGCTTTCACGGTCTGACAGATCACGGTCGAGACTCCTTTCCGTTGCCTTGTATTTCCGCGGTCGGCCCGGATGGATGGGCCGGGATGATGGAATTCCGCGAGGCTGGGTTTGCTAACAAATAACGGGGGGACTGTCAAGGAAAAAGTCCCTGTCCGGACGGGAAACACTATCGCCCGATCTTGAATAACCCTTTGAATGGTTTGACTTTCGGGGATGATCATGGTAGATACGGCGCCGATTGATCCAATACGGAAGCATTGATCCGACAGGGAAACAATGAGGCCCAAACGTTCATGACCCGCCCCCCCCTGATCCAGGTTTTTGCCCGATCCCTTCTCATCCAGGCGTCCTTTAATTACTGGCGGATGCAGAATCTCGGATTTGCCTTTGCCATGATTCCGGTAATCCGCCGATTCAGCCGCGATCGGAAGGATGTGTCGGAACGTCTGGACCGTCACTTGATGCGGTTTCATACCCATCCGTGCATGGCGCCCTCGATCCTCGGTTCGGTCGTGTGCCTCGAGGAGACCGGGGGGGCGTCCGCCGGGGCCGATGCCATCGCTCTGAAGGATAGCCTTATGGGGCCGTATGCGGCCCTGGGGGACCCGCTGTTCCTGGGCGGAATACGGCCCCTTTCCTCCGTCTCCGGTGTTTTCTTTTTTGCCCTGGGGATGATGATGGCGGCTCCCCTGTGCCTCCTCGGTTTGTACAATGTGCCGTCCCTCTGGATCCGGTGGAGGGGGTTTCGGGAGGGGTACAAGAGGGGGCGCTGGGCCTTCGAGTTTTTCCAGACGCTGGATCTGACCCGCTGGACATCCCGGATGCGCTGGGCCGGGCTGGTTGCTCTGGCCGTGGTCGGGGCTGTGGTGGCCAAGGTATTCCTGCATCGTGAAGGGCTTTTTCCCCTGCCTGAGGGGTATTTGTCGGTGCTGGCCTTCCTGCTGGCGGTCTTCTGGCTCATTCGCCGGGGAGTGCCCCGGGTTTGGATTCCCTACGGCATATTTGTGCTGTTCCTGATCGTGCAAGCAGTCGTGTCATGATGATAATTCGGACCTTCGAGGTCAGAAATAAACTGGGCATTCATGCCCGGGTTGCCGCCAAACTGGTTTCCGTGGCGGTTCGTTTCCGGTCCACGATTTATTTCGAGAGGGACGGAAACGAGGTGAATGCCAAGAGTCTCCTCGGCATTCTCACCATGGCCTGTCCGCAGGGCAGTTTTATCACGATCCGGGCGGAGGGAAACGACGCGGAGGAGGCGGTAGAGGCAATCACGCGCCTTTTCGAAGATAAATTCGGCGAAGAGTGACGGGATGAAATCCAGGCAGGAAAAACAAACAGCCGTTTTGAGAGGGGTCGTCGTATCCCCGGGCATAGCGATCGGAAAGGCCTTTCATTTCGACCGCCTGGAGTCGCAGGTGGCATTCTACAAGCTCCGCGACAAGAGCCATGTATCCCATGAAATCAAGAGGTTTCGTGATGCCGTTGCGGCCTCGCTCCGGCAGCTCCGGGAAATCCGCCGTAAACTGGGCCGGGTGGAAGGCGTGGATCCCCTCTACATCCTGGATGTACACATCATGCTCCTGAAGGATCGGTCATTCCTCACCCAGGTCACCTCATTCATCCGGACCATGGAGGTCAATGCCGAGTGGGCCGTCCGGATGGCCATCGACAAGTACCGGGAGATCTTCGATAAGGTGGAGGACGAATACATCCGGGGTCGTTTCAGCGACATTCAGTACGCCGGCAACCGGATCCTCCGGAACCTGGGGGGCCACCGAAGGGAAACTGTGCCGGACCTGGACGAGGGGATCATCGTGATCGCCACGGATCTGTCCCCCGCGGACACGGCCCAGATGAAGATCGACCGCGTCCAGGGATTCGCCATCGACATGGGAAGCAAGACGTCCCACACGGCCATCGTGGCCCGTTCGCTAGAGATACCGGCCGTTGTGGGCCTGGAAAGGATCACCCGAGTCGTGAAAACCAATGACAACGTGATCATCGACGGTTCCGCGGGGCTTGTCATTGTCAACCCCGATCCGGAGATCCTCTTCCGCTACGAAGGAAAGAAGAGGGACTTTGACGAGGCCCGGCTTGAACTGCTCGCCGACGCCCGCCTGCCCGCCGTCACGAAGGATGGTCACAGCGTCGACATCGGCTGCAATATCGAGTTCATGGAAGAGATCCCTTCCGCCGTTACCCACGGGGCGGACGGCATCGGCCTGTACCGGACGGAGTTTCTCTACATCAACCGGGAGAATCTTCCGACGGAAGAGGATCACCTGGACAATTACCGGAGGGTTCTGGAGGAGAGGGAACTTCGCTGGGCCACCATTCGCACCCTCGACCTGGGTGGGGACAAATTCTTCTCCGACCCGAAGCTGGCGAAAGAAATGAATCCCCAGATGGGTCTCCGGGCGATCCGCCTGTGCCTCCGGGAGGAGAACATCTTCCGGGCGCAGCTGCGGGCGATTCTGCGTGCCGGAGCCGATGAGAGGGTCCGGATCCTGATTCCCATGGTCTCCGGAATCGAGGAGATCCGGGAAGCGAAGCGGATTCTGGCGGAACTGAAGGACGATCTGGCGCGGGAGGGGATCCCCGCTGGACTGGACCTGCCCGTCGGTGTCATGATCGAGGTGCCGTCCGCGGTCGTCATCGCCGAAGAACTGGCCCGGGAAGCCGACTTTTTCAGCATCGGCACGAACGACCTGATCCAGTATGCCCTGGCCATCGACCGGATCAACGAGCGGGTCTCCTACCTCTACGAACCGCTTCACCCTGCCGTGCTCCGCCTCATCAGGCAGGTGGTGGAGGCAGGGCACCGGGCGGGCATCCCCGTGGCCATGTGCGGCGAAATGGCGGGAGACCCTTTGTATACCCTCATCCTGCTGGGATTCGGCTTGGACGAACTGAGCATGAATCCCCTGGCGATCCCGCGGGTCAAGCGGATCATCCGCGCCTCCACGCGGAAGGAATCCCGGAGGCTCCTGAAGCGGATCTTTGCCTTTTCCTCCGCCGCGGAAATCCGCTCTCATGTCGAGGATTATATGCACAGTAGGTTTCCGGAGGCGTTTCCAGCCGCGGAATCGTAAAATGCGAATCGGGGAGGCGGCATCCGAACACCTCCCGTACTTCGTTTCTATCTTCGGGAGGCACCGGCCTTGTCCCTATCTCAGAAACTCAGATCCTGGCTCACCGGTCTTGAAGAACAACACAGCGGCTGCCTGTACGGGAAAGACAGCCTGCCCCTGATTCTCCTGCTGAAGAAAGTTCTCTCCAAGGTTCTCATTCCCGAGGAGACGGAGAAGAAAATCGCCAGGGCCGCCTCCGATGGCGTGGTCGTCTACGCCGTCAAGCAGCAGAGCCAGCTGAACACGCTGATCATCCGGGAATCGGCCCGCACCCGCGGATTCCCCCGGCCGACCTTTTCCCACGATACGAACATGCTGTTCTGGCAGCCCTTCGGCAAGGCCCTCCGGACCATTTTGGCCCTCATTCTGCTTCCTCTTTCCCGGCGCCGGAGCACCGGCCCGCGCGAGCGCTCCTTCGTCCGCAAGTCCGTCCGCCGGAGCGAGAGCGTTGTCGTCCACCTCGGAATGTCCGAACTGACCCCGAACAAACACGTGGAAGACGGCCTGTCCCAGCTTCTTTACGCCCAGTGGGAAATGGACCGGCCGGTCCTCGTCGTTCCGGCTTTGGTCAGCTATGGACGGCGGCGCGACATGGAGCGGGAGAGCGTGATCAATATCCTTTTCGGCCAGACAGAGGGCACCGGCACCATCCGGCGGGTGATCACCTTCTTCCGCTATTCAAACAAGGCCTCGCTCGTCTGCGCAGAGCCGGTGAATCTCAAGTCGTTCCTGGCGGACAACAAGGACCTGTCCAGGGAGGAGATGATCAACCACCTCCGGGGCGACCTCATCGAGCGGATCGACGAGGAGAAGACCGCCACGGTGGGTCCGATCCTCAAGTCCCGGCAGGAAATGGTTTCCCTGGTCCTGAAGGACGAGAAGGTACGGCAGGCCATCGAACAGCGGGGGATCGAGAACCGCAAGGGGTACGACGCGGCCTTCAAGGAGGCCAGGCGCTACCTGAACGAGATCGCCTCCGACTACAGCGAGATGTTCATCGAGCTGTGGGACAAGGTGCTCGGCTGGCTGTGGAACAACATCTATGACGGCGTCATCGTGGACCGCGACGGCATGACGAAGATCCGGAACCTGTCCAAGAAGATGCCCTTCGTCGTTGTGCCTTGCCACCGGAGCCACATCGACTATCTGCTTCTGTCGTACGTCTTCTACAAGCACAACATCCAGATGCCCTTCATCGCCGCGGGGACCAACATGCTCTTCTGGCCCCTGGGCTCCGTCTTCCGCAAGTCCGGCGCCTTCTTCCTGCGCCGCAGTTTCCGGGGGAACGAGCTCTACGGCGAGGTGTTCAACGGCTATCTCAACGTCCTGCTCAAAGAGGGGCTGCCCGTCGAGTTCTTCATCGAGGGGGGGCGCAGCCGCACAGGGAAGATGATCATGCCCCGCTACGGGCTCCTGTCGATGATCATCCAGGCCTACGCCAGCGGTGCCTGCGAGGACCTGGCGATTATCCCCGTCTACCTCGGCTATGACCGCATCATCGAGGAGAAGGCCTACCTGAAGGAGCTGGGAGGCGAACAGAAGCATGACGAAAGCGCCTCCGACGTGATCAAGAGCGGAAAGGTCCTCCGGAAGCGCTACGGCCATGTATACGTCAACATCGGCGAGCCCATCCTCATGAAGCAGTACCTGGAGAGCCAGGAAAAGACCTACGAGGGCATGTCCACGGAGGAGAGGCAGCGGCTATACCGGAAGATCGGATACGAGATCGTGCTGAACATCGACCAGGTCTCCGTGGTGACCCCGTTTTCACTCCTTTCGGCGGGATTCCTCTGGTCCGACCGCCGTGGTATCTCGGTGGACGACCTGATGGAGGTCCTGGGGCATTTCCGGGACTACCTCCTGGCCCGGAAGGTCCGGTTCTCCGAGACCTTCGGCGACATGGAAAAGGCCGTGACGAGCGCCCTGGGTCTGTTCGAAGAGTCCCGCCTCATTTCCCGTGTCGGGGAGGACGAAGACCTCCCGGACGAGGGAGAGGAGGTGGTCTACTCCCTGCCCGAGGAAAACCGGCTGAACCTCGAATACTACAAGAACAACATCCTTCATTATTTCGTTCCCGCCTGCTTCCTGGCCGCCTCCGTGGCGCTTCACCGGGAAGATGTCCTGTCCCTGCAGGAGATTATGGAGGATTACCGCTTCTTTAAAAAGATGTTCCGCCATGAGTTCATTTTCGATGACCGGGTGGACGACCTGGATGAGATCCGGGAGGTTCTGCTGTACCTGTCGCAGAAGGGCATGGTCTCCATCAGCGGCGGTGAGGCGGGGGGCTTTGCGTCCATCGAAGTGAAGGGCAAGGGGAAGCGGAACCTCATCCCCTTCGCGGGCCTGATCCGGAATTACATCGAGTCCTACTGGGTGGTCGTCCGGGCCTGTGCCTATCTCGCCCAGGGGCGGATGCCGGAAAAGGATTTTCTCAAGAAGATTCGGGGGCTTGGAGAAAGGATGTTCCAGAAGGGAGAGATCCGCCGCTCCGAGGCGCTCTCCCAGTCGAACTATGCCAACGCGCTTCGGTTCCTGGAGGACATGGGCATCGCCGGCATGACGGAGGAGGCGGTGAAGGGGGAGAAGCGCCCCGTTCGCTACTGGAGCCTCTCGGAAGACCGGACGCTCCTGGAGGGGCTGAGGCGGCGCCTGTTCCGGTTCCTGTAAGACAAGGGATCTGCAGGCTCCTCCGGTCGTTGTCGGTATTCGTCATGACGGTCCCAAGCCCATCCGCGGGATCAGGAACCGGTTCCACCGTTCTTCAGGACATTTAGAAAAGCCCCGAATGCGCTGTTGCATCCGGGGCTTCTGGTTTCATCCCTTCTCCCGTCAAGGAACGGTTTTCTGTCGCCGGGATCGAATCAGCCCCGAACGGAATACAATGCCCCCTTGCCGCGATAGACGGCCATCTCACCCAGCTCCTCCTCGATGCGGAGCAACTGATTGTATTTGGCCAGCCGCTCGCTGCGGGAGAGGGAGCCGCTCTTGATCTGGCCGCAGTTGGCTGCCACGGCCACGTCCGCCATGCAGGCATCCTCCGTTTCGCCGGACCGGTGGGAGACGACGCATGTGTAGCCGGCCTCCTTGGCCGTCTGGATCGTCTCCAGGGTCTCCGTGAGCGACCCGATCTGGTTCAGCTTGATGAGGATCGAGTTGGCCACGCCGAGGCCGATCCCCTTCTCCAGGAGCTTCTTGTTCGTTACGAAGATGTCGTCGCCCACGATCTGGACCTTCTTTCCCAGGGCCGCAGTGAGCAGCTTCCAGCCCTCCCAGTCGTTCTCGTCCAGGCCGTCCTCGATGGAGATGATGGGGTATCTCTTCACGAGGTCCTCGTAATACCGGACCATTTCCGCCGCTGTCTTGTTCGGCTTCTTTTCCGCTGCAAGCCGGTAAATACCCTTCTCGTAGAAGGAGCTGGCCGCCGAGTCCAGGGCGATGGAGACATCCTTGCCGGGCTTGTACTTTGCCTTCGTGATGGCCTCCACGATGAGCGACAGGGCCTCCTCGTTGGACTTCAGGTTCGGGGCGAATCCGCCCTCGTCGCCGACGGCGGTGTTGTAGCCTTTGCCCTTGAGGACGGCCTTCAGGGTATGGAAGACCTCCGCGGAGATCCGGAGCCCTTCCTTGAAGGTCCTGGCCCCGATCGGCATGATCATGAATTCCTGGATGTCCACGTTGTTGTCGGCGTGCTGGCCGCCGTTGATGATGTTCATCATGGGGACCGGGATATCCTTCGCGGCCACCCCTCCGATGTAACGGTACAGGGGAAGCTCGAGGGTCATCGCCGCCGCCTTGGCGCAGGCCAGGGAGACGCTGAGGATGGCGTTGGCGCCGAGGGCGCTCTTGTTCTCGGTGCCGTCCAGGGCGATCATGGCATAGTCGATCTCCCTCTGCATCAGGGCGTCCATGCCAAGGATCTCGGGGCCGATCTTGCCGACCACGTTGGCCACGGCCTTCTCCACGCCCTTTCCGAGGTAGCGCTTCTTGTTCCCGTCCCGCAGCTCCAGCATTTCGTGCTCCCCCGTGGATGCGCCGGAGGGGACTGCCGCGCGGCCTGTGACACCGGAGAAGAGCGTGACTTCCGTCTCTACCGTGGGGTTGCCTCTCGAATCCAGGATTTCCCTGGCGTGTACATTGATGATTTCTGTCATAAATCCTCCTCGTCTCTTCCACTGGAAGAGCTTGATTTTTTGGTAATCCGTTTCCGATATCCTTCCAGGCGCCCTGCCGGGGCCGGTCCTTATGTACTCGAATCCGCCCCGGTTATCAAGGAATGATGCGGCGTCCGGGGCTCTTGGGCTTGATTCGGAGACCCATCTGGGATAGAGGGAGAACTCCGGACAGCCCCGTGTCGAGGGGCGGCCGGGAGAAAGGCCGAAATCGGGCAGGAGCATGGAAAGAGAGCGCACGAGAACGCGCCTGTTCCTCCACCTCAAGAAGTGGCTGGAGCGGGCCGTCATGGAATACGGCATGATCGAAGAGGGCGACCGGGTACTCGTGGGGGTATCCGGCGGGGCCGACAGTCTCGTCCTCCTGGACCTCCTGGATTCGCCCATGGTCTTCACGCCGTCCTTCACGCTCCTGGCCGTTCACGTCGATCTGGGCTTCGATCCCGGCGGGGAGGACCTCCGGGCGGTGGAAGCGTGGCTCCGGGGCACCGGTTGCGAATACGTCCTCGACAGGACCGACTACGGTCCCGTGGCCCACAGCGAGGTCAACCGGAAGAACCCCTGCTTCCTCTGCTCACGCCTGCGGCGGAAACGGATCTTCGAGATCGCCGAGGAGCGCGGCTGCAACAAGATCGCCTTCGCCCACCACCGGGACGACATCATCGAGACGCTTCTCATCAACCTGTTTTACGGGCGCGAGATCAGCACCATGAAGCCGATGCAGGAGTTCTTCCGGGGGAAGCTCCACGTGATCCGGCCCCTGGCGTACCTCGAAGAGGAGCTCGTCAAGAAATACGCCCGGGAACAGGGGATCCCCGCCGTGAAGAACCGGTGCCCCACCAGCGGCGCCTCGAAGCGGCAGTATATCAAGGATCTCCTGGACCGGCTGGAGCGGGACAATCCGCAGATCCGCCACAACATCAACCTGGCCATGCGGCACGTCAAGCCCGATTACCTTCCAGGGGCGGGCCTGCGGCAGGCGCCGGGCCGGCCCTGAGGAGCAGAAGAACCATGGCCAGGAAAAGCGAAGCCGCCGAAAAGTCCATCTGCACCAACAAGCAGGCGCGGCGGAATTATTTCATCGATGAAACCTACGAGGCCGGGATCGCCCTGGTGGGGACGGAGGTAAAGTCCCTGCGGGAGGGCCGGGCCAACCTGAAGGACAGTTTTGCCTCCGTGAACAACGGAGAGGTGGTCCTCTATGACCTGCACATCAGCCCGTACACCTTCGGGAACCGCTGGAACCACGACCCGCTGCGGCCGCGGAAGCTCCTCCTTCACAAGCAGGAGATTCGCCGTCTCTACGGCAAGGCCCGGGAGAGGGGGCTCACCCTCGTACCCCTCAGGATGTATTTCAAGAAGGGTAAGGTGAAAGTGGAGCTGGGGGTTGGCCGGGGGAAGAAGCTCTACGACAAGCGGGACGACCTCCGGGCCCGCGAGGACAAACGGGACATGGAGCGGGGGTTCCGGGACAGGGGCCGGGATTGAGGCCTGCCGGTCCGGCTGTATTGAAGGCGGGCTTGGGATTTCCGGAGCGGATCATAGAATTGGCCGGGTCTGCTGGATACTCTGCCGCTGCCACGGCCGGATCGCTCCGGGATCATCCTGCGAATCGCCGCCAATCCGGATCCCGGGATTCCGCTTGACGATGACCGGATGAAGGTTATACAAAGGGCCAGTTCTTTCCAATTCCAATATGGGGGCGTCACGGTTTCGACGGGGATCGTTGAAGCTATCAGAAGCGTGCCGAGGTTCCTGCAGGCCTCGTTAAACAGGCAGGAAAACACTTAGTCGCCAACAACTACGACTACGCACTGGCCGCATAGGCCAGCGTCCTCCCGATTTCGCCTGCCGAGTCGGATGAGGGCGTCATAAAGGCAGGATAACCGACTTCCTCTGCCTGGGGGGAAGGGGGCGAAAATCTAAAAGGCTAGCCTGCATCCATCCCGCCCCTGGGAGGGATGACAGGCGAAATCAAATCAGGGGCTGCGCACGGAGAAACTGAAGTGGAAGGTTTCCGGACGCGGGTTCGACTCCCGCCGCCTCCACCATCGAAATAAAACTAATGATATCACATGGATACGTTTTGGCAGGTCGCGATTTCCGATAGGAAGCTTTAGGAAAAGGCTATACAATTCAAACAGTTATTAAATCAAACATCCAATTCTCTAATTATACCGCCGCCCATCTGTCGAAAACCCATAAATTCAATTGCTTAAAAGCAGCCGCCTTTTTTTGTGCCCACCATTGTGCCTAAAAATGGTTTTTGGGGTTGAAAATGGTGTGCCGGATGTTCCCACATATCCACTCATGGATGTTTAAAGCCTTTACATCCGTGAACCCCATTTTTATCAGTCGTGATCTTGGCTCACGGCGGTATAAGTGTCCCAGAGAACAGTGCTTGCAGCAAAGCATTGAAGCTACACATTTCAGTAGCCAAATGATAAATCAGATCCAAACCGATAACATCTCGGGGAAAATGGATTTTAAAACAGTCGACTCTATATCGTCTCTTGGTGCGTAACTGCTTCCCCATGAAAAGAGCCAAGAGGGGAGTCATCTTGGGAAGGATTGTCGAGCCAGGAGGAATGAATGGGAAGGGGAACAAAATACGATACTTCCGGCTTGTTGGAAAGTCAGTACCAGCAGGGGTCGCGGGGGCGAGTCCTGCGTAATTTGTGCGGGATAAAGAGCAAACGGCAAATGGACGCATTGGAGGCACAGGAGCTGCTGCGAGCCCTGAAGAATCTTGCCGGCCAATATGGAGAGGACCATCGGTTCACTGCGGCAGATATCTGCAGGATGCACAAAACGTGGCTTGGCGGCATCTACCCATGGGCCGGGCAATACCGTCAGGTCAACATCAGCAAAGGCTCGTTTCCCTTCGCCGCTGCGGCGCAGATCCCCCGTCTCATGGACGAGTTTGAGAAGAAAATTCTTGGCAGACATACACCCTGCCGCTCCAAGTCCCGCCATGACGCGGCCTATGATCTGGCCATCGTTCACACGGAACTGATCCTGATTCATCCCTTTCGAGAAGGGAACGGACGATTAGCCCGTCTCTTAGCCGTGCTGATGGCACTGCAGGCAGGGCTGCCGCCGCTGGATTTCGGACTGCTGAAGGGAAAGAAGCGGCAAGGGTATTTCGCGGCCGTACAGGCGGGAATGGACTGCAACTATGAACCGATGACACGGATTTTCAGCGAGGTGATCGATCGCTCTTTGAAGACTTCGCGGCCGCTTTCGGCTTCCGGGACGGCACGGAGATAGACGCCTTTTTTGCCGCGAGATGGACCCCTTCCACGGCTGCGGATGTGAACACCGATATCGTGAAGAGGGCGTCGCACACCTCGACATCTTTCAAGTAAGGATTGGTTTTCAGAAGGGATTTCTTATTCATGTCGGAAGTATACACGATGAAGACGGGGAGCGCACGGAATTTCCCCAAGGCACCGCGATCATGGGATAGATCCGCCCGGCGGGAAGATCTCGGTTGTTCCAGGGAAGGATTTCCTGTAGGCGTTGCGGGAATGGTTCCCAAAATTGTGCCCAAACAGTGATGACGACGGATGATTTTTGATGATCTTCAGTGACATACCAAACGGACGACGAGGCAAGAGAAAAGCCAGTTATGTCGTCATCATTCGTAATTGTTTGTCATCGTTGGTCATCCGTCATCATCGGCTTTTTATTGGTTCGACTCCTGCCGCCTCCACCATCACTTTTAAATCAAGTAAAAACAATAAGATGTAAATGCATAGGGGCCAAGGCAGGGGTCATGACCGCCGGGATGATCCGGTTGGTTTTGGCCCTTTTTTCTTACTTTTGGATTCGTGTGTCTGGGGAAATCGACTCCGTGTTTCTATCCGGGCGTAAAAAAAGGATCCGTTTCCACGGGCCACGTTATCGGCAAATGTGTTAAGTGACGGGAAGATCATCGATATAAAAAAAGAGAACGACCATGACGGAATGGAAATTGCCGCCAAAAGCCAAGATTTATGAAGCGTTGAGTGCCTTCGCCGACGGAAGGGTGCGTATCAAAAGCCCGAACGAGGCGGGAGTCACATCGTCCGCCGCCGACAAGGAATACTCCGTTCAATGGTCCGATGACATGAAGCGCCTCAGTTCAAACGACAATGCCTCTTATTGGCAGGGATACGCGGGATACCCTGTCGTTGCCGTTCTTCTGGCGCTTGGCAGAATCGATTTTGATGCCGAAATCGCAAACAGTCTGGCCGGGGTTCCGTGGAAGCGAATGAATGATCGGTTTAAGCGGGACTACGACAAGGCTGTCGATTGCGTCCTTGAGGAACTTGAAGCAAAGGGAGTGGATCGGGCTGCCATCGTCCGGCAGGTCGACAGCATTTATGCCCAGCTGGAGGCATTGAAAATCGAGCGCGGTCCCCGTACTGGGCCACCGCCGAAGTGATCAATCAATCGTCCGGGCAAGGGCTCATCTGCAAATCTCAAATTCTTGAGGCCTTAACTCGGCTGTCATTCTTCTCTCTTCTACCGTTTCCATTGTCATGAATCGTTTGTTATGGGACTTCCTGTTCCTAATCCGGTTTTATGACCCAGCGGAACCGGATCTCCAGGGGCGTGACAAGGGCGAGGATGTCGTAATCCGACCGATGGTTGTATAGGATGATGCAGGGCTGTCCCGCTTTGATCTTCTTTCGGAACCGGAAAGCGCTCACCTGGAAACGGGGGCGGTCAGGATGATCTCGCAGCAGTCAGCCCCCCGGTTCAGGTTTTTCGTGTGCCGGACGTCGAGGGCAAACTCCTTTCCGTAGATCCCCCGGGCGAGGCCCCGGTACGTTTCGGCCGTCGCGATGCCGCAGTCGGCGATTCCGGCCTTGGCGATGGCCTTCTGCGTTTCGCAGTCCGTCACCCTCACGGTGATCGCTCCGCCGTCTACAGTGATGCTCCTCCCCTCCATTTTCATCACGGCGCACAGGACCTCCAGCACGTCCAGGAAATCGTCCGGCCATTTCGGCTCCGCCGTCAGCATTCCCCGGAGCCTCTTCCCCATGACGTAGGAAAGCTGCCGCCATGCCGCCACGTCGGTCTCCCACGCCGCCTCCTTCCCGAATTTTTGCGCCACGGCCATGAACCACGCGCCATCCATGCGGATCATGGAGAACTGGGCAAGCTCGAAGAGCTGATTGCGATCGAGAATCATGCGAAACGAACCTCCTGGATGGATTTTTCGGGGAATCACCATGGCTCCTTAGCAGAAGCCGCCGGAAGAATCCACCGGGTCGGCGGCAGGGAGGGATCCTCCCTCGATTCCGAACGGGTGCAAGCGGCTCGTTGTTCCTGCCCGGGAGGAGCCGATTTCGGCCCGGAGGAGGGCATCCGTTCATCGAGATGAAACATCCACATGAAATTCCATGGAAATGAGCGATGCGGGCGAGTATCGCGGAATGGAAGTTTATGATGGTTACCATACCGTACGGTATGGTATGAAACGAGCCATGTCGAAAGAGCGAGACACAAGGAAAACTTGGCTTGAAGAGGGCCTGAACATCCTGGCAAAGGAAGGCCCCAGCGCGCTTTCCATCGACCGGCTCACGCTCGCCACGGGGAAGACCAAGGGCTCCTTCTATCACCACTTCAGCAGCCGTGACCATTACATCGAGGCCCTGCTCGAATACCACGAGAAGAACATGATCGACGAAGTCGTGGAGCAGACCAATGAGGCGGGCGATCATCAGGCCAGGCTGAAGAAACTCACAAAGCTGGCGTTCCAGATCTCGGGCGAGCTGGAGTTGGCCATGCGGGCATGGGCCCTGTACGATCCCAGGGTGAAGTCCTTTCAGGACCGCCTGGACAGGCGCAGGCTGGAATACGCCAGGAATCTGTATGTGGAATCGGGGATCGCCCCCGACAAGGCTCAGATGCTTTCACACCGCGACTACTCGCTTTTCATCGGGCTTCAGCAGCTCAAGCAGTACTGTGACGAAAACGAGTTCCGGAGCATCCTGCGCAGCGTTTTCACAGGCAGTGCCTGAACGGAATCCGTTTCGAACGGCGCCTCTGGAAAAATGCAGCCGGGTGAAGAGCCGCCGCGATCGCTTCATCGCATGGATGAGCGTCGCCGCATCGATCCGGCCCGCCACATCGACAAACGAAAGAAGATCAACACCGGCCGTTCGCTCGCCGGGATCTTTCCGGTGCGGTCGGCCCGAACCGTTCCGGCATATAGTCATGGATGCCGGCGCTATCGGTCATCGGCGTCCTTTCGGCGATGCCGCCGGCGGGCAAGCGAGGGGCGAGTCTCATGGCGGGTAGACCCCCGGTGGACGCTGTCGTGAATCAAATTTGAATGAGGGAGAAGGAATGGATCCAAAGGGTCTGGTTGAGAAGGCGAAACGGGAAGGCCGATCCGCTCTTACCGAGGCGGAATCGAAGCAGGTGTTGATGTGCTACGGCGTTCCCGTCGTGGAAGAGGGTGTGGCGAAGACCGCCAGGGAGGCGGTCTTGCTTGCGGAAAAAATCGGATATCCCGTCGTCCTCAAGGGACTGGGAGCGAAACTGACCCACAAGACGGAGAGGGGACTCGTCCGTCTGAATATCGGAACCGGAGAAGATCTGCTCGCTGCGGCGGACGCGGTGGCCCGAGCGGCCGGAGACGACCTGGAAGGCTATCTCGTTCAGCCCATGATCGGCGGCAGGCGGGAGTTTGTTGCGGGGCTCTTCTGCGATCCCCAGTTCGGCCCGGTCGTCATGTTCGGCCTGGGTGGCATTTTCACGGAGGCCCTGGACGACGTCGTCTTTCGGATCGCCCCGGTCAGCGAAGAGCAGGCGGAGATGATGATCGGCGAGCTCCGGTCCTCCCGTCTTCTCCAGGCGTTTCGGGGAGACGCTCCCGCCCGCCGGGAGGAGATCGTGAGGACGCTGGTCGGGTTGTCCCGTCTCGGCATGGAGATGACGGATATCGTGGAGGTGGACGTCAATCCGCTCATCATCGGCGCCGACGGACGGGTCACCGCGGTCGACGCCCTGGTCGTCCTCGGGGAGAGGCCGGTTCCTCCCGCCGCCCGGCCCCCCGTCGCAGGCCGGGACGTCTTCAAATTCTTCAACCCCCAGTCCGTTGCCTTTGTCGGCGCCTCGTCCCAATTCGGAAAATGGGGGGAGACACTCTTCACCAATGTCGTGGCGGGCGGATACGAGGGGAAGATCCATCTCGTGAACAACAAGGGGGGAGAGATCTTCGGCCGCCCGGTCTACCGGTCGGTGACGGAGATCCCCGGCGACGTCGACCTCGGGGTCGTGACCGTTCCGGCTGCCAGCGTTCCCGGGCTGATTCCGGAGTTCAAGGCCAAGGGCATCCGGTACATGCTCCTGACGACCTCCGGATTCGCGGAGCTGGGGAGTGAGGGGAAGGCCCTCGAGAAGGAGCTGGTCCGGAAGGCCGACGAGGCCGGCGTCGTGATCCTGGGGCCCAACACCATGGGCCTTGCCAGTCCGCATGCGAAATTCAACTGCGTATGGGCCCCCTACAGCCCGAAGCCGGGTTCGATCAGCATGATTTCCCAGTCCGGGACGATGGGGTCCATCTTCCTGCATTTTGCCGAGGAGGAAAACTACGGCATCCGGGCCTACAGCGGCACGGGGAACGAGGCGATGATCACCATCGAGGATTATCTCAGTGGTTTCCGGGAGGACGACCGGACGAACGCGATTCTGCTCTTTATCGAGAGCGTCAAGAACGGTCCGCGGTTCTTCGAGGAGGTCTCCCGCGTGTCCATAAACAAGCCGGTCATCATCCTGAAAGGGGGAAGGACAGAAGCGGGCCAGAGGGCGACGGCAAGCCACACGGGATCCCTGGCCTCCAATACGCGGGTTTTTGAAACGGCCTGCCGGCAGGCCGGGGCCGTGCTGGCGAAGCAGCCCCTGGAGCTGTTCGACCTTGCGGCGGCCTTCTCTTTCCTCCCTCTGCCGAAAGGGAAGCGGGTCGCCATCATGACCATGGGCGGCGGCATGGGCGTGGTCGCCACGGATGCCTGCATCGAGTCCGGCCTGGAGATACCGCGCCTGCCGGAGCATGTGATTTCCAGGATCAATGAGCTTCTCCCCGACTACTGGAGCCGCTCGAATCCGGTCGACATGGTCGCCGTTGCCGATCTGGAAGTTCCCCTGCGTGTCATGGAGGTGCTGGCCTCCTGGGACGGCTGCGATGCCGTGTTCCACATCGGGACCGGCGAGCGGGGATTGTTCGGGGGGAGAAAAGTCCGTATTTTCAATACGGTCCATCCGGGAGCCATGCCAAAATGGCTGGAGGACAGCGAGCGTCTCATTGCAGATATATACAGACAGTTTGTTGCCCACACGATCACACTGATGAAGAAATACGAAAAACCGATCCTGGGCGTGTCGATGGACGGCAAGATCGTGACGGATATCGACGGGGGCGGCTACAAGGGGATTTCCTTTCCGACGCCCGAGCGCGCCGTCCGGGTCCTGGCCCGGATGGTGGAATACGGTGGCTGGCTTGAGCGGGCCGCAGCCGGGCAGGCCGACCGGGCCGGGATCTGATCCATTGTTCGAGGTTTCATACGATCCCGCACGACGTGTTTTCTGCAGGCAGGCACAGTGCTTTTCTGTGGCCTGCCTGAACATTTTCTGCCCGAGTCCTGTTCGATTGGCATTGAAAAAAAGCCTCAATCCCTCTATGTATGGGGTCCCGTCCGACAGAGACAGCCATCAAAAGGAGGTAGAGAAATCATGGATCTGAGGAGAGGAAAAAGCTCGTATTGGCCTGTTGCGTTCGTGTGCATCCTTGGTCTGTTTTCGCTCGCCACGGGCGATGCCCTGGCGGAGCCGTCCACGGCCCAGGTGAAGAAGATGTGGGAAGGGCAGAACAACGTCAAGGACCGTGTCCTCAGCGTCAAGCGCATGGGTGGACAGCGTACGACCAATCAGCTTGATGGCAAGCACTACATCACCCCCGTGGGGACCTGCTGGGACTATGACATCGTCGAGCTGCAGAAATGCGGCTGCCGGCTCTTCCTGAAGGCCAGCGCCTGCTGCCGCAGGGGATCGACACGGGAATGCGAGATGCGGGTCGGCAACTCGAAGATGGTGGACTGCACGCCCTACGGAAAGCCCAAATTCGGCCTTGCGGGCAACACCGAGCCGCCCGACTGCAAGACACAGCGCATGCAGTCCGAGTGCTGGCATCGCAAAGACCTGGTTTTCGGAGCCGGTGTCGTCATCGGACCGTGCATGGGGAGCAATCAGAAACAGGACTGGCCGCCCACATTCAAGTGCCCCAAAGGCCAGGAGACCGTTCAGGACTTTCTGAACAAACGATGCGGTCCGACACCGGAAGACTGCGGTTGCACGCTCGTGGAAGAATGCTCCTCCGAAGGGGGGCTGAAGTGCTACAACGACTGGAAATCGAACAAGGCGGCCGTCGACTGTTACTACAACCCCATTTACAAATCGGGCTATGAACGGGAGAAGTGCTACAAGGCCGCGATGGCGGGCAGCTCCCCGGAAGGCGCGAAGGAGGCCGCAGCCAGTGTCGCCGAATCGGCGACGCAAGGGACCTCCGGTGCCGGCAGCTCGGCGAAATCAAAGGCCGGTAGCGCGGCCGACGCGGCCGTGGACGTCCTGAAGAAGATCTGGAAGTGATCCCGACGGCCTGAAGGGGAACCCGGAGCCCGCGCAGATTTCCGTCAGCGGGATCGGGCCTGTCAGGGAATGAACGGAATGAAAAGCGGCCGACCGGCTCACAACCGGTCGGCCGCTTTCGTATAAAGCCAAAGCTGTTGCCGGGTTGACGATGGACGCCCGGGCCGTGCCGGAAGAGCGATGATCGTTACCAGCTTCCGGATGCGCCGCCGCCGCCGGAGGAGCCTCCTCCGCCCGAAAAGCCACCACCGCTGGAGAAGCTCGACCCTCCGCCGGAGCCTCCCGACGTGACCCACATCCCGCCGATGTTGGCGCCCCCCTTGGTCTCGAAGCTCTTCTTGATTTCCTTGAACCGTTTTGTCCGGGAGATCAGGATCTTGGCGAGGGGGAACCCGACGGCATAGGCCATCAGCAGGTAGAGCGTGCCCGTGGTGCCGACGACGACAATCGGAAACGTTGCCCAGAACGGGATCAGGAAGAAGTAGAGGAACCAGCCGACCCCGGGCGTCAGGACGCCGATCACCGTGAACAGACCGATGATGCCGAAGATGAACGCGCCGAAGAGGATCCGCTCGGTGATCGACAGGTCCGGCTCCTCCAAGTGGAATCCGGACTTGGCGGGCTTTTCGCTTGCGCCCGTCGTCTCTCCGGCCTCCGGCGCCTTGCCCCCCTCCAGCAGGCTGATGACGCTTTTTACGCCCGCCTCGATGCCGCCGTTGTAATCCCCCTCCTTGAAGCGCGGCGTCATGTCGTTGCGGATGATCCGGCCGGCCAGGCCGTCGGTGAGCGTACCTTCGAGGCCGTACCCGACCTCGATCCGCATGCGCCGGTCGTTCGGCACGACGATGATCAGGACACCGTTGTCCTTCCCTTTCTGTCCGAGCTTCCATGCCTCGAAGACCCGGACGGCATAGTCCTCGATGCTCTCTTCCCCGATCGTGGGAACGGTGAGCACGGCGACCTGGTTGCTCGTTTGCGCCTCGTGTCTCTTCAGCTGTTCGGTCAGCGAGCGGCGCGTCTCCGGCGAGAGAATCTCCGCATTGTCGGTCACGCGGCCGGAGAGGTAAGGGACGTCCGCGGCCGCGGCGACCGCCGCCAGGAGCAGGACCAGGACCGGAATCAGCAGGAACCGCGCGGCTTTTCTCATGAACCTTTCTCTTCGATGATCCCGTCCGGCAGTTCGTTCTCCCCGGGCTCTCCCGGGGCCGTCGGGGCAAGGGCCTCTTCCAGGGATGCCAGCCCCTCTTCCAGGGCGTGGGAGATCTCGCCTTCCCGGAGGGCCTTCGTCATGCGCGCGACGACCGCCTGCAGGGCGTCCCGTCCCAGGCGCGTATCCAGCCCCGTGTCGGGAAGGACAACCACGCGCCGCTCGAACTGGCTGACCAGCAGCAGGATGCCCGTCCGCCCGCGGGTGGCGAACAGCTCGCGGGTGAGGAACAGGGATGAGGCGTACTGGCGAACCTCCGTGGAGGCGCGGTGGGCGTCCAGGAAGAGCCGGGCGAAGGCGGGCGCAAAGAGGCAGAGCAGGATGGAGAGGATACCCGCTCCGAGCGGCAGTGCCGCTGACAGGAAGGCCTCGTAGCCGGAGGCCCATCCCGGCCGCATCCCGTTCATTGCGAAGACCGGCAGCGCGGCGAGGGCCGTCCCGAGGGCGAAAGCCTTCCAGGGAAGCTCCGGATAGGAGTCGCTGCGCCCGATGACTGCGAGGACGATCTGGGCGCCGGTCCGTTTCTCCGCTTCCGCGACACGATGGTCGAGATGGGTAAGATCCTGATTTTTCACAGGCCGACTATAGGGTGTGCTTTTTTGCCTGTCAATTCCATTTGATGCGAAGGCGTTGCCCCGGTCGGGAAGGCGGCCGGCGGGATGAATGCCGCAAGCCCGGTGCGGGACCGGGAAACACGGATCAGGTGCGTCCTTCCTTTGAGAAGAGAAAACGGCGGCTCCCGAAGAACGCCTTGATGGAGGCATTCCCTTCCATTTTGTAAGCCAGTTCGTGTCCCGCGATGACGGACTTCAGGCTGCCGCCCAGGTTCTTGAAACGGGCGGCAATCATGATGTTCACCTTTGTTTTGGATGAAGAAGGGAGAAGCACCTCCCGTTCCAGGCGACCGGTTCCGGCCTCTTCGCCGTTGAGGAAAATCCTGAATTCGGCGGCGGTGAGCGTCAGATCGAAACGGTTCGGATTCTCAACGTCGAGACCGAGGACGAGGTTCCATCCCGAGGAAGATGTCGGGGTGATGTTGATGTCACGGAGGACGAAGGAAGGGGCCTCCATGAGCCAGCCCAGGCAGGATGTGAGACACGTGGACAGGACAAGCAGGAGGAGCCACAAGCCCTGATGGGTCGTCCGCCTGTTCTTTTTCAGGGCATCCATTTTCCCTCACCGTCCTTTCCGGGATCGGTCATTCCGTGATGATCCTTTCGCGGAGGATCGCCGCCACGGCCTGGGATTTTGTGCCGACTCCCAGTTTCTGGAAAATGTTCTTGATGTGGGATCGGACCGTGTGCGCCGAAATATTCAATACTGCGGCGATCGTCCGATCCGTCTGTCCGGCGACAAGCCCGCTCATGACCTCCAGCTCCCGTTTCGTGAAGATCGGCTTCTCGGCTTTTTCTACCACCTTTCCGTCCCTTTTGATCTCATCGATCACGGAGGAGGTCACCAGGGGATCGATAAAGGCGTGGTTGTCCATGACATGGCGGATGATCTTGTGCAGTTCGTCCTTGCCGACCGTCTTCAGCACGTAGCCGATCGCTCCCGCCTGGATCGCTTCCGTTACGAATTCCGCGTCGTGGTAAATGGTCAGGATGATGACCCGCACGCCGGGCTTCTTTTTGCGTGCCAGCCTGGTAGTCTCGATGCCGCTGATGCCCGGCATCTGGATGTCCATGAAGATGATGTCGGGGGAGAGGTGGTCGAGCTGCTCCAGGCAGTCCAGTCCGTTTCTGGCCTCGCCGATCACCTTCACGTCGGACGAAATTTCCAGGATCTGCCTCAATCCTTCCCGGACGATGTCGTGGTCGTCGACAACCATTACCTTGATGCTCATGATCCTTGTCTCTTCTCCAGGGGGACCGATATCTCGATCCGGCACCCCTTGCCTTGCGAACTTTCCATGGCGCAGCTCCCGCCGCACGCCTCGACCCGCTCCCTCATGAACACCAGGCCCAGCCTGTTCTGGCTTGCCATTTTCAGAAGTCCCGAAGAAATGTCGAAGCCTCTTCCGTTGTCCGATACGGTCAGGGAAATGCGGCTGCCTTTTTCCTTCAGCGTCACATGGGCGGTTGTTGCCTGCGAATGTTTGCCGATGTTCGCCAGTGCCTCCTGCAGCACGCGGTAGATGCAGATGCTTGCCGTCGCGTGGGCATCGACCCTGGCGGGCAGGTCGGCATCAACGTGGATTCCGGTCGCCGTCTCGAAGTTGTCCAGCAGGCGGCGGATCGCCGCCATCAGGCCGATGGTGTCGATAAGCTCCGGCCGAAGCTCCGACATGAGGCTGCGGGACTGGAAGATCGCATTCTTCACGATCCCCGTCAGGAGGTTGAGCTGGGCCTCCAGTTGTTCGGGGTGATGCACGTGCTCCTTGCAGAATTCGATCTTGTAGCCGATCGAGGCCAGGGTCTGGGCCAGGGTGTCGTGGATATCGACGGCGATCTGTCTGCGCTCTTCTTCCTGGATGGTGATGATCTTTTCCGTGAGAAACCGCAACTGCTGATTGTTCTGCTCGATCTGCCGGAACATGAAGGCGTTGTCCAGTGCAATCACGGAAATATAAAGGAACGGATTGAGCAGGTTCAGCTCCCTGGCCGTGAACTCGAAGGGGGTCTTCCTGTTGACCAGCGCGATCACGCCGTATGACTGGCCGCGGAGGTATACGGGAACGGCTGCGAAGGTCTTCTTCCTGATCCTCCGGATCCGGCTCGTGACCCATCCCGACTGGCTCTGAAACAGGATCGAACGGTCGAGATAAGACTTCTCCATGAGCCGGACGATGTCTTTTGCCGGGGTCTTCTGCGGCTGGCTGTAGACGTTGCGGCCCGCGCCGTTCTGGGACAGGAGGAAGTGGCAGGATCCCCGGTCCATGAGCCGGTGGATCTTTTTCAGGAGGATTTCTATAATGCTTTCGATATCCTGTGTGACGATAATCTCTTTTGTAAAGTCGTAGAGCTCCTCGAGATGAAAGACTTTTTCCTGAATGATGTCCTCGCGGGTGTTGATGTACGACTCGGATATCATTCGATAACCGTGGAGATAGTACTCCATCAGCCTTCGGTAGTCTGGGAAAAAGTCCGCCGTTGTCGGCTCGTCGGCCTCCATCAGGGCTTTGTTCAGGACTTTCAGGGCCGTCGGATAGAAGGGGGATGTCTGGGAGAACTCGTAGCCCTGGGTCGCCCGAATGTAACCGATATCATGCTGATCGTCGAATAAGGCCTGCTCCTTCCCCTCCAGGGACTGAATAATCAAATCCAGCCACAGACGGATCCGCCGCTGCCCTTCGGGAGAGCGGGCCAAGTGGTCGATGTAAGGCGTCGGCGTCAGTTCATCCAGGCCGCCGATGATGTCTTTCAGCAGCGACTCTTTTTTCTTCCTTAGGAAACGATTTAAGGACGGCATCGGGGATCCCCTGAATTAGGGATATTAAATTCCCTAATCTTGATGATGTTAAATCCCAATTTTTGCGGATTGTTTAAATCAAGCAACTGTTATCTATAGTGCCTCAAGTTTTTGAGGTGTTTCTATATCGAACGCGGCCGAAAATGTCAAATCCATTTTAATATTTAATATTCGATCTATTTAAACAAAGAGAATGTCGTTTATTATAGAATGTCGGATGGAACAAAAGCATGTAAAAACATAATAAATAGAAATTAAGGGGAGTCTTTGGATGAATAAACATTATAACAAGGGGGTGTTTTTATGAAAATGATGAGTTATCGCTGGGAAGTTGTATTCTGGGTGTTCGTTGTAACAATGCTTTCTTATTTTGATCGCTTTAATTTCTCCGTTGCTGCACCTCTCATCATTAAAGAATTAACGATCGACGTCGCCCTTATGGGCATCATCATGAGCGGATTTAATATTGGATATACCATCATGAATTTCTCGGGTGGCTATCTCGCCCAGAAATACTCCGCCCGCAAATTCCTGTCCGTAATCATCGTCCTCTGGTCCATCATGACCATCTTTACCGGTTTCGGGTGGTCTTTCATCAGCCTTCTGGTGATCCGGGTCCTCTTCGGGATGTGCGAGGGGCCGATGTTCCTCATTTGCACGAAGCTTCTGAACCACTGGATGCTGCCCACGGAAAGGGCCTTCTCCATCGGGGTCATGTCTTCCGCCATGAACGTGGGCGCCATCATCGGGATCCCGCTGGCGGGTCTCATTGTGGCGTCCTACGGCTGGCACATGGTTTTCTATATCTTCGGCGTCCTCGGCTTTGCCTTGGTCGGCCTGGTCATGCTGCGCCTCCGGGACAATCCGGCGTCCCATCCGCATATCTCGAAAGACGAGCGCGAAAAGATCGAATCGGCCATCGCCAGGGCGGACGGAGCGGCAGCGCTGACGGCGCCCAGCGCGACCCTGTCTCAATACCTCAAGAACCCGATCGTCTGGATGCTCTGCTTTGTCTACTTCTCCGACCTGATGTTCGTGTGGGCCAACATCAACTGGATCCCAACGTATTTTCTGAAGGCCAGGGGGCTGTCCCTCGTAAAGAGCGGCTTCCTGTCTTCGCTTCCGTTTGTGGGCGCGGCTCTCGGCGCCCTCGTTCTGGGCTGGCTTTCGGACCGGGGCCTCCCCTTCAGGCACCGGGCGAGCTGGGTCTCTTTCAACATGTTCTGCTCCGTGCCGCTGATCGTCTACGCGGTCATCACGCCGTCCATCGAGGTGAGCCTGGCCTGCTTCTTCATGGCCTCGTTCTTCGCGTACGGCACGATGAACATCATGTTCTCCCTGGTCATGGGAGTCTTCAACCGGGCCGACGTTCCCAAGGTCACCGGCTTCATGCTCGGCAGCGGATCGTTCTCGGGCATCCTGGCCCCCATGGTGGTCGGATTCATCCTCAAGGCGACCAATTCATTCAATTACGCCTATTACGCCTTTGCCGCCCTCACCCTGGTCGGCGGCTTCCTGGCCCTGGTCCTTCTCCACCAGGAAAAAGCTGTCGGCATCCAGAGAGCCGGGAAGGCTGCGTAATCAACCTCGGGACAACGATCCTGGCAGGGCGGATCGCTGCAAGGCCGCAGGGAGGCTGCGAGGCGCCGTCGGCGGGGCCGGGCTCTGAAAATAAGAACCAGCAAGACTTTATTTCGATACAGGGAGGACAGCTATGACCACGATGTTTCACGGCATTACGTGCGCGGACCTGTACGACCGGTCGGTTGCGGCCTTTCGGCAGAACACCGCCATTCTCTACAACGATGAAACGTACACCTACGACGAGATGCAGAAGAAGGCCTATTCGCTGGCCCACGCCCTGAACAAATTGGGGCTGAAGAAGGGCGACCGGGTGGCGTTTCTCATGGCGAACTGCCCTGAGTACATCTTCTGCGAGTACGCCCTGGGAAAGCTCGGCCTGGTGCGTGTTCCCCTGGCCGTGCTTCTCACTTCCCGGGATCACATCTACATGATGAACCAGTCCGAGTGCAAAGCGATCATCTATCACGAGAAGATGGCCGGGCGCGTGAAGGAGATGATCCCCTCCCTGGAGACGGTCAGGCACTGCATCTGCGTGGCCGGGGACGGGGCTTCGGTGGCTCCGGGCCACGAGCACCTGCAGGGGCTCATCGACGACAGCCCCCCGGAGGTGCCGAAGGTCGACCTGGACTGCGAGGACCTGGTGGGGATCTTCTACACCGGCGGAACGACGGGCCTCCCCAAGGGGGTGATGCTGAACCAGAACACCTGGGTGGGGACCTTCATCAGCGAGATGCTGCACCTCGGACTGGACTGGGACGAGGTGTTCGCCTTCGCGACGCCGCTCACCCATGCGGGAGGCTGCCTGATCCTGCCGGTCCTGCTGAAGCGGGGGACCTGCGAGATCCAGGACCATTTCGATCCGAAACTGTTCCTGGAGCGGGTGGAAAAGGTGAAGGTCACGTCGACTTTCATCGTCCCCACGATGATCTATGTCCTGCTCGATATGCCGGACCTCTTGAAGTACGACCTCGGCAGCCTGCGCAACATCATCTACGGCGCATCGGCCATCGCCCCGGCGCGCCTCGCCCAGGCGGTCGACACCCTGGGGCCGATCTTCACCCAGCTCTTCGGACAGACGGAGACGCCCATGATGATCAGCTGCCTGTCCCGGCAGGAGCACGTCATCGCCGATCCGGAGAAGCGCATGCGGGTCTACAAGTCCTGCGGCCGGCCGGTGATGACGGCGGACGTGCGGATCATCGGGGAGGACGGCAGGGAGGTGCCCCGGGGGGAATCGGGCGACATCGTCTGCCGGACGATCAACATGATGACGGGCTATCTCAAGAAGCCCGAAGAGACGGCGGAGGCGCTCCGGGACGGCTGGCTGTGGACCGGAGACGTGGGCAGGTTCGACGAGGAGGGATACCTCTATATCGTGGACCGCTCCAAGGACATGATTGTCAGCGGCGGCTTCAACATCTTCCCCCGGGAGATCGAGGATGTCCTTCACGAGCATCCGGCGGTCAAAAGCGCCGCCGTCATCGGCGTTCCGCACGAGAAGTGGGGCGAGCTGGTCAAGGCGGTGGTCGTACTTCACGAGGGAAAGACGGCCACGGAAGAGGATCTGATTCGCTTCGTGAAGGACAGGAAGGGGAGCCTGGTCACTCCCAAGAGCGTCGAATTCTGGGATGCGATCCCCCTGACGAACCTGGGCAAGATCGACAAGAAGAAGATGCGGGAGCGATACTGGGCCGGCGCCGAGCGGCGCGTGTAACGCCGGGTTTTCGACAGGACCGGATGCCGGGCGGGCATATGGAAATCAACCTTCAAAGGAGGAAAAAATGAGGGACGTCTATATCGTGGGGGCCTATTCCACGGAGTTCAAAAAGTATCCGGACCGTTCGTTCCGGGACCTGGTTCGGGAGGCCTATCTCGGTGCGATCAACGACGCCGGGATGTCCGATGGAAACGAGATCCAGTTCGGCTATTTCGGCAACTGCGCCATGCACCTGTTCGGCCAGGCCAGCATCCGGGGGCAGATCTGCTTTGTCCCCCTGGTGCGGGAGGGGCTCTTCCCCGGACGCGTGCCGATCATCAACGTGGAGGGGGCCTGCGCCACGGGCTCCATGGCCGCCCACTGCGCCTGGAAGGACATCCTGAGCGGGCAGAACGACGTCATCCTGGCCCTGGGGGTCGAGAAGCTGTTCATTCCCGACGACCCGGCGACCATGTTCAAGATCTTTGAGGCGGGCATCGACAATTTCACCACCGAGGAGACAATCGACGTCTATCGGCAGATCGGCGCGCTGGTCGGCCGGGAGTTCAAGACCGGGGGCAACCGCAGCCTCTTCATGGACACGTACGGGATGCAGGCCCTGTATCACATGTGGAAGTACGGCACGACCCAGCGCCAGATCGCCTGCGCCGCGGCCTTCACCCACGATTACGGGGCCAGGAACCCGAAGGCCCAGTACAAGTTTTCGATGGATGTGGATCAGGTGCTCCAGGACCGGATCGTGACCTATCCCCTGACCCGCTCCATGTGTTCCCCCATCGGGGACGGGGCGGCAGCGGCGGTCCTGTGCTCCGGCGATTATCTGAAGGGCCTTCCCCCGGCTGTCCGGGACCGGGCCGTCAAGATCCGGGCGAGCGTCATGACGGGCGGCAAGTACAAGGGGCTCGACGAGCCCGGCCTGAGCAGGGTGGCCGCGGACAAGGCCTATGCCATGGCCGGCGTCGCCGCCTCCGATATCGATGTGGCCGAGGTCCACGATGCGACATCGTTCAGCGTCATTCTTCAGTCCGAGATGATGGGATTCTGCCCGATCGGGGAGGGAGGCCGTTTCGTCGAGTCCGGCGGCACCACGCTGGATGGCTCGACGCCCGTGAATACAAGCGGGGGCCTCGTTTCCAAGGGGCATCCCGTCGGCGCCACGGGCATCTCCATGCTCTATGAGCTGGCGACTCAGCTGCGCGGGGAAGCGGGTCCCCGCCAGGTTAAAGACGCAAAACTGGCCCTGCAGGAAAACGGCGGCGGCGTGATCGGAACGGAGGAGGCCGCCTGCTCCGTGTTCATCCTGGAGAAGGATCGCTGAGAAAAAAGAGGACATAACCCGCCGAAACGTTCAAAATCGAACCGCCCCGGGGCAAAACCGGGGCGGTTCTTTGTTCGACCGGCAGGAAATCCGTCAGGCCCTGCAAGGCCGGGACACGGTCAGAGCGAAGCGGGCATCCATCGTGGGTATCTCTTGGCTTCGTTCAGGGCGCCCGCGGAAACGGGCATTCCGATCTTCGTGTAGTAGGGGCCCAGGTCCCGCTCTACGACCCTGGAAAACAGGATCACCCAGAGGTCCCGTTTTTCCTGGTCGGTTTTCGGCTTTTCGCCGGCGCTCAGCTTCTGATACGAGGCAAAGACCCTCTTGAAGGCCTCCCAGCCGAATTCCTTCTGGAGGAGGATATAGGTCGTCAGGGCGAGCTGTGGATCCTTCTTCCACTCCTCAAAGGGGGATCCCTTCGCGATGTACTTCTTCAGTTTGACCCAGCCTTCTTTGTGCCAGGGATGTTCCGCCGGGATGATGCCGTGCATCTTCTCCATGGCATACAGGGTGAACAGGTTCACCGTCACCTCGGTTGTGCCGTCGAACGTCCATTCGCTCCTCTGGCAGTTGTGTCCCAGTTCGTGAAAGTGTCCCCAGGATCCGGCCTTGTAGAGGTCTGTCCTGTCGGCGGGGTTCAGGGCCACGCCGGCCGTGAAGTCGCTGACATCCATGCGGATCACGATCGGATAGCCGGCATGCATGTAGCCGATCTTCGGCTGTACGTCCGTGACGAACCGCTCCTCGTAATTCTTCGGCGGCTCCTGCTGGAGCTGTGGATAGAAGCTCAGCACCCGGTCCCAGTATCTCAGGATTTTTTCAGGGTTGTCGATCTTTCGGATCGTTGCGGCGGGAAGGGTCAGGATGATCCTGTCGCCGGCGAGTTCTCCCCAGGGGGCATCATAATGCCTGATTTTGCTGTTCCATTTTCGGGTATCGGTTTTCCCCAGCCTGAAATAGGGCGCCTCCACCGCTCCATGCACCTTGATGCGGGCGGTCCTGTTTTCGGGTTTCCCGATCTTTTCAAAGTAAATCAATCCCCCGTGGGGCGAGGCGACGATTGTCTCAGCGCCGTCCAGGACGGTCGTCCGGGAAAGGTCCGGCCAGCGGTTCAGCTGCTTTCGGTACCGGTCGTCCAGGGGAAAAAGGACGTCGGAATGGGCTCCGACCCTGAGCATGACGGCCTTTGCATCGCCCGGGGCGATCGTGAAAGAGACGAGCCTGCCCGCCGGCGCGTACAGGCCGGTGCTCTGCCAGCGGAGCTTCGACAGGTCGACGTTGACCGTCCGGACGGTTTCGACCGCCGCCGGTCCCACGTCGCCGGGGAAGATCTCCGCGTCCTTCAGCCTGCTGATCCTTTCGTACGGTGCCGATTGGTAAAGAAGGTTCAGCATCCCGATGGTCAGAAGAAAGCCCGCGTCCGTCTTCAGTACGGGGTTCTTCGATGAAATATCCCTGCGTTTCCCGAACGAGTCGTAATGCGTCTCGAATTTTCGCAGAAGAGCCTCGTCGTGGGGGATCCTGTTCCGGTAGGCAAGCATCGCCGTCAGCAGGCCGTTCAGCTCGTTTTCGGGGACCCTTGCCCGGGTCTCGACGATCCTGCCGACTCGGTCGGCCAGCAGCAGGGGATGGTTTTTATTCCCGGCGGACTGGGCAAGCGGAATCCGGTTGCCCGTGAAATCCCCGTTGAAGATCATGCCGTACTCCTTCAGGAACCGGTTTCCGGCAAAATCCCTGTCCAGGCTCTTCCCGTTCCTGCCGTCCCCGTAGCTGTTGTAGACCCAGCCCAGTGCGGAACACAGGATGCCGCCCCCGCCTGCAACATACTGCTTCAGGGATGCCATGGAGGCGGCGTCGAACCCCTGGGGCTCTTTGCCGGTGAAGTCGATCAGGATCAAGTCATACCGGCTGAGATCTTCCGGAAGCCGATTCGCTCTTTCCATCTGCAGGATCTGAATGCCCGGGAGGGAGCTTCCGGGATTCAACCCGAGGCCGAGGACGTGGATTTGTGTCTTGTCGCCGGCAGTCCAGGAGAGGAGATTGGCGATGAACCGGCCGTTTTCGGGATCGGCTGTGACGTTCCCCTGGAACCAGGATCCGTGGGTGATCGCGGCGATTCTTCCGTTCCCGTGCGTGGCGCCGGCGACCAGGGACCTGCCCCTGGTATCGGTCAGGATCGTGAAGGCCTGTTCACCGAAAACCGTAAGCAGCCCGGGAGCCCCCTCGATTTTCAGCGTTTGAATCCCGCTGGTCAGTCGGGCGACGGTTCGGTCCTGGTCGTCAAATCGGCTCCCGGCATGGGAGGACGCGGCGATGAGAATGATCAGTGCTGGAATTGTGAGCAGAAGCCTTGATTTCATCGTGGATTTTCCTCTTTCTGGTTTCTCTGAAACGAAGCGGGACCGTGCGACTATTCCGTTTAAGCAAGTCGGCGCAGGCATCTTTTGAAATCATCGGCAGGGAGAGGATGGAACTAAAGAAATAATTGCAGAGTCCGATAGAAAAGGGGGGGAGCATGCAACGACCATGAAAATGATCCGCCGACGGATCAGGACCCGCAAAGAGGGGATGTTGTTAAAAAGGCTGTTCGTGGCGGCGGTGCTGGCGATCGCTCTGGCCGGATCGGCCCATGCCGGAGAGGAGCGGGCATGCCTGGAGAAGACCTGGAAGGGAACCATCGGGGAGGTTCCCGTCATGATGCAGTTCACCTTTCAGGTCGTGCTGCCCGTCGATTCCGAGGACTCCGGTTTCCCGCAGGCCGGTCGCTATTATTACCGAACGAGCCTTGTCGATTTCATCCTGATCCGGGACAGATCGAAACCGGATCAATGGAAGGAGCTCGACCCGAAGGGAAACGTGAGCGGCTGTTTCACGCTGACCTGCAGGGGTGACACCCTGGAGGGCACCTGGTCGTCGCCGGACGGATCCCGAACGCTTCCGGTCCATGCCGGGAGCGAGCCGGACGAGTCGTATACCCGGCAGCGACTGGTCGGCCTGAAGACGACGGTTGAAAGCGCTTCCATCGACGGGCGCCGTTATGAATTATTCAAGGCCCGGGACTTCGGCAGCGTGGAGGGACTGCGGCTGATCGGGAGCGGCAGGGCCGTCGCCGACATCAATCATGTGCTCATGGAGCGCTTCAGGTCCAGCCTCGAAGAGGGGATCGACTGCGTCTCCGCCGGCCGGATCCGGAGAGGCGCAGAGACGGAAGACGAGGACCGGGAAGAGGAAGACTGGTATCAATACGAATACGCCCTCTACATGATCGCCTGGAACAGGGAATTCGTGGTGATCGGCCAGAGCATGTCGCAGTACTGCGGCGGGATGCATCCCGATGTCTGGTCCGGGGCAACGGTCTACAGCCTCCGGACCGGCAAATCCGAAGACATGTCCCTATGGCTGGTCGAGAAGTACCGGAAGGACATTCCGAAAGAATCCGCCCTCGGGACCATGATCCTCGATCTCTATCGCCGGGAAGAAGTAAAGATCTTTCCCACGAAGGACGCCGGGGATGAGGACGAGTGCCCCGAAGCCATCGGGTTTTCGGGTGAGGACCTGTGGCCGACGCCGGCGGGAATCACCTTCCGACCGGATGCACCCTACAGCCGGAGCGCGTGCATCGTCGATGTGAACGTCCCCTACGCGAAGATGGCTCCTTACCTGTCGCCGCTGGGGAAGTCGAACGCAAAGGCGTTCCGGCGCCGCTGACTTCCGGGTGTTGTGTTTTTGTCCGGCCGCCTGCGGCGCGCCTGCCGCCGGCTCCGCCCCTTCGTCTATGCCTTTGCGGCATCCATCCCCTCGGCAAATGCCTTCAGGTTGATCTCCAGCTTTTCTCCCGAGGTGGTGCGGCCCAGGGTGGCCCGGAAATCCTCCAGGGTGAGGGGCAGGACACCGGAGCCCGCCAGGGCCCCGATCATGACGATGTTGGCGAGAATGGGATTGCCCAGCCGGATGGCCCTGTCGGTGGCGTCGATCATCCACAGGCGCGCCGAGAGCCCGCCCAGCGATGCCCTGATCTCGTCCAGGGAGGGGTAGCTCAGCTCCCCTGTGATGACGCCGATCGGGTAGACCGGGCGGGTATTTGTCAGGACGATCACGCCGGGATGGCCGTAGGCCGCCAGTACGCGGACGGCCTCCGCCGGCTCCAGGGCGACCACGACGTCGGCCTTCCCCTTCGGGATCTGGGGGCTCCATGTCCCCTCCACGGAGGCGCGGACGTGGCTCATGACGGAGCCGCCCCGCTGGGAGGCGCCGAAGGTCTCGCCGATCGTCACCGTCAGTCCCCGCTCGACCAGCATGCCCGACAGGACACGGGAGGCCATGACGTTGCCCTGGCCGCCGACGCCGGTGATGATGAGGTTGAAGGGATCCCGGGGCAGTTGCAGGGTCGCCATGATCAGGCCACCTCCTTCCGGATGGCCGACTGCGGGCAGATCTGTGCGCAGACGCCGCAGCCGGCGCATAGGACCTCGTCCACGCGGGCCCGCCCGCTCTCCCGGTCCCACACCAGGGCGGGGCAGCGGAAAATGCGGGTGCACAGGCGGTTGCAGCCACAGTCTTCACCGATGCAGAGGGTCTCGTCCACCCGGACATTGTATTTCCGGGTTCCTCTCTTCTCCGGGGAAAGGGCGCATTTCTGTCGCAGGATCAGAACTTTGACTCCCTGTTTGTCTTCCATCAGCCGGTTCAGCGCCTCCCGTGTTTCGGCAAAGTCGAAGGGGTCCCGGATCTCCACGTCGGCGCCGATGGCGCTGCAAATCTTCGCGATGTCCACGTCCGGCGCCGCACAGCCCATGGCGTTGACGCACAGGCCCGGGTGGGACTGGAATCCCGTCATGGCGGTTCCGCTGTTGTCGAGGATGATCATCAGGATGTTCGACTGGTGATGAACGGCGTTGACCAGGGCGGGCATGGCGGCGTGGAAAAAGGTGGAGTCGCCGCACACCGACAGGATCGGCCTGTCCAGGCCGAAGGGGCCGAGTTTTCCGAAGCCGCTGGCGACGCCCGTCCCGGAGCCCATGGAGTGCAGGGTCTTGAGCGTGCCCGCGCCGCCGGGAAAAACATCTAAGGTGTAGCAGCCGATGTCCCCGCAGACGAATCCGTCCCGGTCGTCCAGTTTCAGGGCCGTCCGGATGCTCCAGTAGGAGGCCCGGTGGGGGCAGCCGGGACAGAAGGCGAGTCCCCGCTGGGGTGCGCCGGTCCGGGCCGCTTCCTGGGCCTTCCTTTCGTACTCCGGGTCCGTGGCAGGGGAGGGGATGTCCAGGATCCGGCAGAGCGCCCCGATCACCAGGTCCGGCGACAGCTCGCCCCGCGCGGGGATCGTCCCGTCATTCTTCCCGTAGAAGGTCTTGATCCCGATCTTGCCGGCCTCTTCGGCAGCGATGACCTTGACGTTCTCCTCCAGGAAGGCGAGCACCTCTTCGACGACCAGGACCTTTTCCGCCCGGGCGAGGTGCTTTTTCAGGAGATTCGTCGGCAGGGGCCAGGTCGTCGCCAGCTTCAGGATCCCGACCCGGTCGCCCAGTCCCAGCGCGTGGACGGCCTCCCGGCTGTAGAGGGTGCAGGCGCTGCTCGTGACGATCAGGACCTCCGGCCGCTCCGGCCCCTCGCAGGTGTTGAAGGGGCACTGCTCGAAGAGGTCCCGGGCCTTCCCGATTCTCTCCTGCTGGAGGCCGTGCTTGAAGGCAACAGGCATGCTCAGGACGGGACCTTCGGCGGGGTCCAGCATGGACCCTCCGGCCCTGAACCGAGCCCGCGGCGTCCCCTCCGGAAGTGCTCCCAGGCGGACGTTGCCGCTGGCGTGGGACATCCGGGTAACGCTGCGCAGCATGACCACGGTCCCGAGTGCTTCCGAGAAATCGAAGGCCCACTTCGTCAGGTCCTTGGCTTCCTGGAAATCCCCGGGCTCCAGGAGGGGGATCTCGATCATGCGGGCGAAATGCCGCGACTCCCCCTCGTTCACGCTGGAAAGCGCGCCCGGATCGTCGCAGGTGACCAGGATCATGCCGCCCCGGGTGCCGGACCCGGCGAGGTGGAGCAGGAAATCGGAGGCCACGTTGACGCCGTTCTGCTTCATGACGCAGAGCGAGCGCAGCCCCGCGAACGAGGCGGCAGCGGCGACCTCCAGGGCCACCTTTTCGTTGGTCGACCACTCCACGTAGAGGTTTCGCGCCTCCGCGACCCCCGCCAGATTCTCCAGGATTTCCGAAGACGGCGTGCCGGGGTAGGCCGCCGCCACGGCCATTCCTGCCTCAAGGGCGCCCCGGGCGATGGCCTCGTTTCCCATCATGAGATGGCTGCTGCCTTCCTTTTCCTCCAGCAACACCGGCATGTGTCCTCCTATGAGCAGAGCCCGGCGATCACGGGGTCCCGCGCGTCCAGGTAGAGCAGGTCGCAGGCGTTGCCGCTCTTTTCCGCCAGGTTCTTCAGGGCTTCTCTCTTTTTCGCCGCCGCCGCCCCTTTCAGCATGTCCAGGTTTCCCTCGGGGACGTCGTGTAATTCGAGAATCCCCCTCTCTATCGCCAGCTCGAAGAGTGCCGCGCCGGCGGCGGTCCGGACGATGACCTGGTTCCAGGATCGCGATTCCTCCCAGCTTCCGCCCAGGCGCGCCGAGCCGATGGAGATGTCCGCGAACTCGGCCGTGGTGTCGGTGCAGTACCGGCAGGATTCGCGGATGCAGTCCCGGATCTCCTCGATCGGAAACGTCCGCCGTCCACCGTCGAGGCGGATTTCGAGGACGCCCTCTCCCGGGGGAATCTCCATCCCCCGCACCCTCTCCAGGCCGACATGCTTTTCGAGCAGACCCGACAGCTTCGACCAGGAAAAGGTGAATCCGCAGAAAAGCCCGATCGTGAGCTTCAGCCTGTCGATGGGGTTTGTCCCGCTGTCCAGCTTCGGCTTGAGGCGCATCTTGGCCAGGGCGAAGGCCTGGCAGGGTGTGGCGACGACGCCGATCCTTTCCGCGGTGCCCCGGGCCGCCCGGTTGAACTCGGCCACCGTCGCGGAGGCGATGAATTTGCTGCCGCCCCGCTTCCAGACCTCGTCGGGATCCTGAACGGCCGCTCCGGAATGGAGGAAGCGCTCCCGGCCCTCGGCGACGACGGCGGTATCGATCAGGCCTTCGCGAAGCGCCAGTGCCATGAGCGCCGAGACGGTTCCCCCGTGCTGGGCCTTTTCCCGGAGGCGGGCGTCGGAAGCCCGGATGATGTGGAAGGACCGGACCGGACCGATTTCCGGCGTGATTTCGGCTCCCGGCAGCAGCCGCCTTCGCATTTCCCCGAGATCCGCGGGGGTCCGGGGGCAGAAGGCGTAGCAGCGGCCCGCCTCGATGTCGCAGGGGTTGAGGACGATTGTCCGGTCACGGTGGAAAACCTGGTAGGGGCAGAGGTTGACGCAGGCGCCGCACCCCGTGCAGAGCCCGGCATCCCGGACCCGCTCCCCGAGCTCCTTCTGTCCCCCCGTTTCACGCGCCATCGATGCAGACCTCCCGGTTTTGTCTTTGCCTCGCTTCTCTGACGCCCTCCCGTTACCACAATCGGCGGAGCGGGAACAACGAGCAAAGTGAGGCCTTGCGCCCGAAGATCGGATGGTGCAGTCCGATTCAGGTTTTCGGGGGGGTGCGGGGCAGGGTCAGCGTGAAGGAGATCAGGCCGCCGGGATCGTCGTCCAGGCGAAGGGTCCCCCGGTGGGCGTGGACGATCTCCCGGGCGAGGCTCAGTCCGAGGCCGGATCCCGGGACGGCGCCGCTGCGCGATTGGTCGACCCGGTGGAAGCGGAGGAAGATCTTCTCGCGGTCCGCCTCCGGGATCGGGGTGCCGGTATTGGCGATCGTGAAGATCACCCGTTCCCCGCGCTCCTCCAGGCGGAAGCGGATCAGGCCGCCTTCCCTGTTGTACTTGACGGCGTTGGACGTGAGATTCTGGACGACCTGCCGGAACAGGTCCGGATCGGCCTGCACCGTGACGTGCGGGGCGATTTCCTGCTCCAGGCGCAGATGCGGTGCGACGGCCCCGACGTCCTCGGCAGCTGATTCAACGACGGCGCTTATGTCGAGGGGCTCCAGGTTCAGGGCCAGCTGCCCCGCGTCGGCGTGGGAGAGGATCAGGAGCTTCTGCACGATCGCTTTGAGCCGCTGGACCTCTTCGATGAGTGCGCCGTAGGAGCGCTGCTCGTCGGAGCCCGTGGCCGCGTGCTGCACGGCGTCGTCGAGCATCCCCTGCAGGATCGTCAGCGGCGTCTTCAGCTCATGGGCGGCATCGGCGCTGAACCGCACCGCCTGCCGGAAGCTCTTCTCCAGCCGGTCCAGCATGTCGTTGATCACGTTCACCAGCCGGGAAAACTCGTCGTCAGGTCCGGGCGACGAGGGGATCCGGCGATCCAGGCCCTGTGCCGTGATGGACTCCGCCGTCCGGGTGATGTCCGCGACGGGCCGGAGCGCCCTTCGGGTGATGAGCCATCCGCCCGCGGCAAGCAGGAGCAGCGCGATCGGCACGGCGATGAAGAATGTCTTTCTGTAGCGGGCTTCGTCCGAATGGAACCCCGCCATGTTCATGCCGATCAGGATCGTGACGAACGGGTCGCCCATGATCCCGACCCGCCATGTCTTCCCGTCGGCCTTCAGGGTCTTGAAGAAATGCTGCTTCATACGGAACGGTTCCGGCGGAGCGGGCAACGGCGACGGCGGAGAGACGGAATCCGCGGGAGGACCCGCCGGCCTGTCCGGCGGGAATCCGGAGCGGGGCGGCATCGGGGGCCTGTTCCCCGCGCCCGGGGGTGCCTGGCTCATCGGATAGACCGCGCCGGCATTGCGGCCGGAACGTTCAGGGCGTTGCCGGCGCTCCGGGAAGAAGGCGGGAAGGGGCGGAGGGGTTTCCATTCTCCGGTCATACTCGGGGAATGAGTCTTCGGAAATCACCGCGGGCCAGTGGGGGGACTGGTACAGGACCTCGTTCCTTCCGGTCCTGATCTGAACGATGATGTCTTTCCAGCGCTCGGTGCCGTAAACGGACTGAAGCCGCCGATCCAGCTCCTCCCCGCCCCTCGTGAGCCGCCAGAGGTGGATGGGGCGCGGTCCCAGGGAACGGAGCTCCAGGTCGATCCGGTCGAGGCTTACGTCATGGATCACGGTGAGGAAATACAGGCCGAAGGCGACGAGAACGGAGCCCGAGATCAGGATCGACAGCAGGATGATCTTGATGCGGAACAATCTCCTACTCCTTGGATGCCCTGTTGAACCGGTATCCGACGCCCCGGACCGTCTCAATGCGCAGGCGCTCCGGGTCGCTGTCCATCTTGCTGCGGAGCCTCCGGATATAGACGTCCACGACGTTGGTCTGGGGGTCGAAGAAGTAGCCCCAGACGTGCTCCAGGATCTGCGTCCGGGTATACACCCGTCCGGGAGAGCGCATGAGCAGCGCCAGCAGGTTGAATTCCCGGGCCGTCAGCTCGACCATCCCCTTGTCCGTCCGGACCTCCCGCGTGATCAGGTTGACCACGAGATCGCCGTCCTGGAGCAGGCTGAGCTGCTGGCCCGTTCTCCTCCGGGTGACGGCATGGATCCGCGCGTACAGCTCCTCGATGTAGAACGGCTTGCTGAGGTAGTCGTCCGCCCCCAGGTTCAGGCCCTCGACCCGCTCGCTCAACGCCGAGCGGGCCGTCAGCAGGATCACCGGGACCGTGTTCTTCATTTCCCGGAGCTGCCGGAGGATCGTCAGCCCGTCGCGGCCGGGGAGCATGATGTCCAGCAGGATGACGTCGTACGCCTGCCCGGTGGCCATGGCAAAGCCCTCGTCGCCGTCCTCGCAGACGTCCACGACGAAGCCCTGTTCCTGGAGGCCCCTTTTCACAAAGGAGATGATTTTCCTGTCGTCCTCGACGAAAAGCACGCGCATGGCGCTACTGTACCCATAATCGGATTTATTGCAACGGATCATGAGATGAAAAAAACGTAATCTTTCCCATTCCATCGCCGCGGGGAGCGCCGCCGGGCGCCTGTCCGGCCGCACTTGGGGACGACTCCTTTCCATCCGCTTTCCGCAGCCTCCAGCCATGACAATCTTTTCATGATTTCCCCGGGCGATCTGTCATCCGGAGGGCGTATGAATCGACCCGGCCTGCATGGTGCAGGTGGATTCGGGAAATTCCGGAGGATGGAGCATGAAAAAAGAAATCATGAAGGATGCCGTGGCGTTGAGCATCATTTTTACGCTGGTTCTGCTGTTCGTGTTCGAGATTGCCTGGGGGCAGACCCCCGGTCTGCGGGAACCGGACTGCCTCGCCGGGGTGAACGGCCCCTGTCCCGGCGAGGCGGACGATGGAATGCCCTGCCACGTTCCGGCCGGGCCTCCGCCGGAGGCTTACCGGGCCTGCGAGGGTGCGAAACCCGGAAGCATCTCCGGATTCACGGCCCTGTGGGGGGAGACGATCATCGGTGTCTGCCGGAGGGATGAAAGCGGCCGGCTCTTACTGATCCCGGATCCGCCGGAGGACTGGGAACTGGCCGGAAACACGCTGCCGCCGGCCTGCTGCGAAGAGGAGCCGGAGCCCATTCCCGGGGAATGGGGAGGCATGTGCCCAGTCCCTCCGCCTTGGAGGGAACAGGGCTTCGGGCGCATGGGATTCATGGATTGAGGATCGGAGAACGGAAGTCCTGACACCGGCCGGCTACCCGCCCGTGCCTGCCGCGTCCGGGGCGGACCGGATACCGGAACAGGCACGGGAAGGAGAGGCGATGAAAAACTGCCGGATGCCCTTTCCGGCCGCTGTTATGACTCCGTTCAACGGCCTTCATATGGTCAGGTTGTGGCTCTGGAACGTTTCCCAGGGCTTGTCGTCTGCGCTTTCCCTGCTCTTTTTCACGATGCCCAGTTTCTTCATCCGGCTTCTCAGGGTGTTGGGATTCACCTTCAATCGCCTGGCCGCGCCGTCGGGTCCGTAAATCTTCCCTTTCGTCATGCTCAAGGCTTCCTGGATGTGCCTGGACATTGCTTCATTGAGTGTCAGGATCGTGTTTCTTCCCTCCGTCGGCCTCCATGTATCCTGCGGATGCTTTGGCCATCCGAACGGCTCGAAGGTCAGCGCATGATTCCCGTTGGGCGTTCTGCTGCGGATCAGCTCGCGTTCCACGAGATTTTCGAGTTCCCGGACGTTTCCCGGCCAGTGGTAACTCATGAGGCGCTCCATCACGTCAGGGGACAGGGGCGGTGGAGTGTGGATCTTCAGCTCCCTGGATTTTTCCTGGATGAAGTGATCGAGCAGCCCGGGAATATCGTCCCGCCGGTGCCTCAGAGGGGGAATCATGACGGGAAAGATATTGAGCCGGAACCACAGGTCTTCCCGGAATCTCCCGCTGCGAACCATCTCTTCCAGGTTTCTGTGCGTGGCAGCGATGATGCGGATGTCGACGGAGATCGTCTCCGCGCCCCCCACTCGCTCGATCTGCCGGTTCTGCAGGACCCGAAGCAGCCTTACCTGAGCGGAGGGTGGAAGCTCGGCCACCTCGTCGAGAAAAATGCTCCCCCGGTCGGCCCGCTCGAAGCGGCCTTTCTTCTGGGCGATGGCGCCGGTAAACGCGCCCCGCTCGTGTCCGAAAAGCTCACTGTCCATCAGGCTCTCCGGGATGGCTCCACAGTTTACCGTAACGAAAGGCTTATCCTTCCGGGGAGACGCGTAATGAATGGCATTGGCGACAACCTCCTTGCCGACGCCGGTTTCTCCCAGGAGCAGGACGGGGCTGTTGAGGGATGCCACCTTCCTCACCATCTCCATGACTTCCCTCAGGCCGCCGTCGGCGCCGACGATTTCGTCTTCCGTCGTGTATCGCAGCTCCCGGGTCAGGTTCCGGTTCTCCGCGTCCACCATGTCCTTGAGCCTCATCACTTCCCGATAGCGCAGCGCGTTCGAGACGGCGATGTTGAAAGGCTCCCGGAGCTGGGAGACAAGGGCGGCATGCTCGTCCCGGAACACCCCTTTCCCGTCGGCCAGGAAGACGACGGATCCCAGGAATTTTCCCTCGATGACCAGGCTCATGTACATGATCGACGTCTTTGACGGATCGATGCTGCTGGCAAGTGTCAGGGCCGCCGGATGCAGCTCTGCCCGCTCCAGGATCTTGATCTCGCTCCAGGCGCCGGCGTCCCGGTTGATCCGGTTGATGGCCTCCTCCGACAGGGGTTTCGACGGGAAGGGCTGCTTGACGCCTTCCAGGTCCACCGTCGCGATATTATGGATCAGGTGTGTGTTCGGATCGAAGATGGTGAGCAGCATTTCCCGGGCGGGAATATGGTGGTGAAGGTAGGAAAGACAGCGGAACATCGCTTTCTCGATGTCGAGGCTGCTGCACAGCCGTACGGTTGCATCCCGGAAAAAATCCTGGCCCCCTTTACTCATGACGTCCCCCCCCGACTCTTATTGAGCAACCGTCAAAAAGCGACAATCCATACCAAATATGACGAAATATCGCAATTCTCGGCGCGATATTTCATCATATTCCATCGTCGATTGGCATCCAGTTGATATTGCAGGGTGTTAAAAATGGCATGGTTTCGGCTTATCAATTTTTCGGATGCATAAATCTGTCTCGCCATGCCGTCCGTACGGCTGGCTCCTCACGTTTTAAAACAGGAATGACAATTCGACGGGAAAGGGGGGATGTCCAGGGGAGGAATCTCGCGGCGGTTTTTCAGGTTTGCATGCAGGAATAATTCTTATAACGAGTGAAAAGGAGGAGGGTTTTATGGCACACGAGCATACGTTTGCGTCTCCCGGGCCTGGCGGGCTGGCGGCCCTTGCCGTTGCGTGTTTCGGTTTCGGGGCGGTATTTCTGGGCAAGGTGGACATATCCGGATTTCCCCTGCTGGCCGCCTGGCTGGTCGGCGGTTGCCTCGTTCAATACACCACCGCGGTGATGGAGTTGAAGGACCACAATATCGTCGGCGGCAACGTGTTTCTGTTCTTCTCGGCATTTTTCATGCTGGCGGCGGCGCTCAGCGTCTTTTCGAAATGGTATCTTGTCAGTTTCGTTTTCGGGCCCAAGGCGGCCAAGGATGCCATGGATGCAGCCATGGCGGCGGCCGGTGTGGCCGACGTGAAAATGCTCACCCCGGAGCAGCTGGCGGCGGCCAAGGCCGGAATCGGCAAGGCAGTCGGCGCCATGTTGGGAAAGGCGGTCCATGTCGAGGGATGGATGTGGATGGCGGGCGCGGGCTTCCTGACCGCGGTAACGCCGGCCTACGCCAAGAGCAATGCCTTTCTTTTCATCCTGGTTCTTCTGGTCGATGTCTCCCTGTGGTGCATCGTCGGTCTCGACACCGGATGGTTTGGAACGCCTGCGACGGTCAAGCCGATCGTGGGATGGTGCCTGATCATCGCCGGGTGGATCGGCATTTATATGGCCGGGGCGGTTGTGTGCAACACCACCTACGGCAAGTCCGTGTTCTTTGTGCCCAAGCCCCTGGTGAAGTAGGCAAGGAAGAAGGGGATTCAAGGGAAATATCGATTCATACAGACAGTCATGAATGATCCCCGGGGAATGTGCATCCCCGGGCCGTCAGAGACCGGGGGAGCGCCATCCCCCGGTCTCCTCCTTTCCTATTCCACCGGTTCCGTTGCCTTGCCTTGCCTGAACCGGGCGCCACGGTCTTTCACGCAGCATTTCGAACCTTATCCTGATCCATGAACCCTTCCGCCCGGCCTCTTTCCCCGGGGCATGCTTCTCCGGAAACCGCGTTTCCCGGCCCCCTCGGCATCCCGGTACACTCTCCGTGCCGCCTGCTCGCGGCAGGTCCCGCTGTCGGCCCATCCCCGGTATCCGGAAACGAGCGGCGCTGAACGCCGGATCGCAGTCTGATGGATGGTTTCATCAGGGGAAACAGGCACCTTCGGCATGACCGGACCGGATCCCGGAAAAAGGATTGACAGGATTTTCTTTCCGGCTTAGATTGAAGTATCACTTCAATGTTTACTAGAGGCGCATGAACGTAAAAATCGGCGATATCTCGAAACAGAGCGGGGTTCCCGCCTCCACCATCCGCTATTACGTCCGGGAAGGGCTGCTCCCGGCTCCCGTAAAGATCAACAAGAAGATGTCCCACTATGACGACGCCTGCGTCGAACGGCTGAAGGTTATTCAGTACTTTCAGGAGCGTCGCTACTTTCCCCTGTATCTCATCAAGAACATCCTGCGCAGGATGGACGAGGGTCTGAGCCTGCAGGAGGCCGAGGCCGTCGAAAACGCCGTCTTCAAGCCCGAGGAGAGCGACCGGAACCTGGTGGACCGGGGGACCGTTCTGGCCGAATCGGGGCTGACCGACGCGGAAATGCGGCAGGCGGAGGAGATCGGGATTCTGGTTCCCTTTGCCGTCGAGGGAGGGCAGCCCCTTTACGATGACGACGACGTCCGCTTCTGCAGGGACGTCCTGAAGAGGATCGTCGATTTCGGACTGGATCTGCAGTCCCTCGCCTTTTACGTGGACCTGGGCAGGTCCATCGTGACCAGGGAGATGAGCCTCCGCCGGAAAATCGTCTCCGGCAAGGCCTCCCGGGAAAACATCCGGATCACCGTGGAGCTCTCCAAGGTGGGTGACTTTCTGCGCGACTACGTCATGCGAAGGCTCTTCCGGCAGCAGGTCCAGGAGAATATCCAAAAGAGCCTCACCAAGACCACAAGCGGCAGGACAGGGCGCCGCAAAACCAATAACCAACAGGAGGTGTAGGATGTTCAAGACAGCGATTACGGAGATGTTCGGGGTGAAGTATCCGATTATCTGCGGGGCGATGATGTGGCTCTGCAAGCCGAAGTTCTGCGCCGCCATTTCCAACGCCGGCGGCCTGGGCAACCTGACGGCCGGCAACTACGATACGGATGCGGACTTTCGGGATGCCATCCGGGAGACGCGAAAGCTCACGGACAAGCCCTTCATGGTCAACATCACCATGCTGCCCTCGGTGCGGATCACCGCCGAACACCACAAGATGTACATCCGCGTCTGCGCGGAGGAGAAGGTGGACGGCATCGAATTCTCCGGGACGCCCGCCGACAAGGCCGCGGGCATGGAATATGTCGAGATGCTGAAGAAGGCCGGTGTGAAGATCTTCCACAAGGTCGGCTCCGTCCGCCACGCCGTCCACGCGGAAAAGGTCGGCTACGACGGGATCTATGCGGCCGGCATCGAAGAGGGAGGCCATCCCCTGAGCGACGACGTGACAACGATGGTCCTGACGCCCCGCATCGTGGAGAGCGTGAAGATTCCCGTCGTGACGGTGGGCGGGATCGCCGACGGGCGGGGCCTTGCCGCGGCGCTGGCCCTCGGGGCCTCCGGCGTGATGATGGCGAGCCGCTTCGTGGCAACGAAGGAGTGCGAGGTCCATGAGAATATCAAGCAGGAGCTGGTCCGTCGCCAGGAATTCGAGACGGTCATCTACGGGAAGTCCATCGGGCTCCAGGGCCGGGGGCTGAACACCAAGATCCTCCAGGAAGTGCTTGCCATCGAGGAGCGGGGCGGCGCTTTTGACGAGCTGATTCCGCTCTTGGCGGGCCAGAAGGTGAAGGAGGCCTGGGAGACGGGCAAGGTCGATTACGCTCCCCTCATGGTCGGCCAGTCCATCGGCCTGATCAAGGATATCCCCACCTGTGCCGAGCTTTTGGACAGCATGGCGAAACAGGCCTGTGAATGCGCCCGGAAGGCCCTCGCAAGCTGTGGTTGAGAGGTTCCCCGATGTGAAGTGAACATGAACCGGGAAGACCCCTGAACACGGGATTCGAGGAGCCTACCGGTGTTGAAGGCCGCCCTGGTCGAGCGACCGGCGGCCGGATCGGCAAGGAGGTTTCAGCAGCATGGTTCAGCAGGAGCAGATCGACAGCCTCGCAGTGCTCTGGGAGAAAGCCGCCTCGCGGCATGCCGACCGTCCCTATATCGGGACGCGGAATCCCTCCGGCACGTATGACTGGGTAACATTCAGGGAAGTGGACGTGCGAATCCGCAATCTGCGCGGCGGTCTCAGCAGGATCGGCGTCAAAAGGGGCGACGCCGTCGGAATCATCGCCAATAACCGCCTCGAATGGGTCATCGCGGCCTTCGCCACCTACAGCCTCGGCGCGCGCTATGTGACCATGTACGAGTCGGAGTTGATCCAGACGTGCCGTTATATTGTCAACGATGCATCCGTGAAGGCCCTGTTCGTCTCCAAACCGGAGATTCTCGAGAAGGTGAAGGACTTCCCGAAGGAGATCCCGAGCCTGGAGAACATCATCCTCATCGAGGGACAGGGAAAGGGCTCCATGGAGGAACTGGAGCGGATCGGTGCGAAGAGCCCCGTGGAGGCGGTCCGTCCCGAGCGGGACGAGATCGCCGGCCTCATCTACACGTCGGGAACGACGGGGGACCCCAAGGGGGTCCTCATTTCCCACTGGAATTTCTGCAGCAACGTCATGGCCTGCCGGGACCGGTACCCCCACCTGTCCGGCAGCGACCGGTGCATCAACATCCTTCCCTGGGCACACTCCTATGCCCAGACCGTCGAGCTGTATGTCTTCACCATCAACGGGGGATCCATCGGCATCATGGGGAGCACGGCGACGATCGTCCAGGACATGGCCCAGGTCCGGCCGACCTTCGTCGTGGCGGTGCCCCGGGTCTTCAACAAGATATACGAGAATCTCCACGCGGCCATGAATGAAAAGGGGGGGCTCGCGAAGGCCCTTTTCGACGCGGGGCTGAAAAGCGCCCGGGCCCGCCGCAACGGCGGGGCCGGAATCGTGGACGGGATCGTCTATGCCCTGGCCGACCGGATCGTCTTCCGGAAGATCCGGGACCGCTTCGGCGGCCGCCTGCGGGAGGCCCTGACGGGGGCCGCGGCGATCAGCCCGGAGATTTCCTATTTTTTTGACGACATCGGAATCAACCTCTACGAATCCTACGGCATGACGGAGCTCTCACCGGGCATCACGGCCAATTCCCCGAGGGCCAACAAAAAGGGCAGCGTGGGGCGTCCCCTCATGGGGGTTCGGGTCGTCATCGATCCGTCCGTCGTCGAGGAGGGCGCCCGGGACGGGGAGATCGTCGTCTATGGTCCGAACGTGATGCGGGGATACCACAACAAGCCGGAGCTGACGAAGGCGGCGATGACGCCCGACGGCGGCATCCGGACGGGCGACCGGGGCCGCCTCGACGAGGACGGCTACCTCTACATCACGGGAAGGATCAAGGAGCAGTTCAAGCTGGAAAACGCCAAGTTCGTCTTCCCCGCCGCCATGGAGGAGGACATCACCCTGAATCCGCTCATCCAGAATGCCCTGATCTACGGGGACAACCGGCCGTATACCGTGTGCCTGGTGGTGCCCGATCCCATTGCCCTCAAGAAGTACGCGGAAGCGCACAACCTGTCCGGCGAGACCGGGGAGCTTTCCAGGAGCAGGCAGGTGCAGGAGATGATCGGGAAAGAGATCGGCCGCTCCCTCGCGGGCAAATACGGCACCTACGAGATTCCCAAGAAATTCGTCTTTATCCATGAGCCGTTCTCGGTGGAAAACGGCATGATCACCCAGACGATGAAGATGAAGCGAAAGGCGATCCTGGACAGGCACATGCCGGAGATTGAGGCGTTGTACGGCGAGAATTGAACTGGAACGGACTTCAATTTATTTCATTGCGAACGGGGGATGGATGAAAATCCGCCCCCCGCTCTGTTTCATGGGATGGTCCGGGAAATTCGGATCCATCGACCGGGTGAGAAGCGAAGCGGGTTTTCTCTTGCCCCGATCCCGGCCCTCTGGCAGATAGAATGGCGATGCCGGGGAGGTCTCATCGCTCCCCTGGAAAAACGGTGCGAAAGGAGCATTCATGGCCGACATCCTGAAAGGCTATCCCGTCAGTCTGGAAGTGCCCGTCGCCTGGGGCGAGATGGATGCCATGGGGCACGTCAACAACATCGTGTACTTCCGCTATTTCGAGAGCGCACGGATCGCCTATTTCGAGAAGATGGGGCTGATCGACTTCATGAAGAAGACCGGCATCGGCCCGATTCTCGCGACGACGTCCTGCCGGTTCCGGATTCCCCTGACCTACCCGGACAGCGTCCTGATCGGGGCGAAGGTCGTCTCTGTGGAGGAAGACCGGTTTGTCATGAATTACATCGTCGTGAGCAAAAAACACCGGAAGCCGGCCGCGGAAGGGGAGGGTGTGATCGTGGCCTTCGATTACCGGGGAGGGAAGAAGGTGCCCGTCCCGGAGGCGCTGAAGCAGAAGGTCCTGGAAATCGAGAAATCCGGGCGTGCCGAGCGGCCCAGCCGGCTCAACAGTTGATACCCGGGAAGGGGGACATCGGGATCAGAAGCGCAGGATGTGCAGGCAAAAGGGGATGAAATAGAGTATCGACAGGCCGATCACTCCCCAGCAGGCCGGAGCGGCCGTCTGTTCGAGGCGCGACAGCGCCTTTTCCCAGTCGCCCGCTTCGACGAGATGCCGGCCCCTCTTCAAAAGGCTTCCTGCGGTGTCGCACGTGCGAAGCCGGAACATTTCCTCGGACCTCAGACAATCTGGAACGTACGCCTGCATATCGAACCTCTTCTCCCTGAAACGTTCATCCTATGAACTGTATTTTCGGACCACCGCCGTCACGACTCCTCCGAGACGGAGTTCGTTCCGCGGAGCAATCGGCGGGTATTTCGGATTGGCGGCCTCCAGGAAAATCTCTTTCCCCTGCCGGCGGAAATGCTTGAGCGTCCAGTCCCCATCCACTTCCGCGACGACAATGTCTCCGTTCCGGGGCTCCCGCCCCTTCTCGACGACGACAAGGTCCCCCTCCATGATCCCGGCCCCGGTCATCGAGTCTCCGCTCACCTGAAGCAGGAAGGAGGATTCCGGTCGCGCTACCAGGAACTCGTCAAGCGACAGGATGTCGCAGAGACCCTCCTCTTCCGCGGTGGGAAATCCCGCCTGGACGGAACCGGCCATGGGGACGCCGAAGGTCATCCGGGTGGGCTTCAGAAAGCCCTTGTCGTCCTTTTCCAGAAAGCCGTTCTGGATGAGCTTGTTCACCCAGAAGTGGACGACGCTCTTGGAGCGCACGTCCAGGAGTTCGATCATTTCGGTGTAGGTGGGCATCCGCCGGTTCCGGCGGAAAAAGGAGCCGATGGTCTGTTCGACGCTCTGGATCGTTCGTTTGGCGGCCATGGGGCGACCATATAGAACGTCCGTTCTATTGTCAAGAAGAAAAAGCGGGGAGGACCCGCAGGACCTCCCGGAGGGCGAAGACGGAAATGCTGTTGCCCGCCAGGTGCCAGCGCTTCCGCAGGCCCATTCCTCCGGGCCAGTGGAAACCCCGGGGAAATCCAAGGAGCCGGAGGATCTCGTCGGGAGAAAAATGGCGGAGCCGCCCGCCGTCGGCCAGGAAGGCCCCGGAGTGCATCGCCGCACGGCCATAGGACGAGGTGAAGCAGGTCGTATAGGAGCTGGAATTGCACGGGTCCAGAACCCGGAGCCCCCGCCGGAAGCGTTCGATCCGCTCCGCCGGCAGAAACAAGCCGGGCGAGGGGGGCTCATCCAGGTAGTACGCCAGGGGCTCCTCGCGGACGGTCGGCGGGGGAGGATCCAGAAGCTCCTCCCGCGAGGCGATCAGGTAATACCGGGGACGCCGGCTGGGAATCCCCAGCTCCATCGGGCACAGCCGCCGCTCGGCGATCCGGAAGCCGCCGGCGTCCAGGATTTCCAGGAGCCGTTTCCGGGCCCGCGATTCGGCGAAGCCCTCCACGTTCTCCAGGCCGAGATGGAGGGGCGGATCCACCTGGAGGATCTCCAGAAGGTTCCGGAAGCTCAGCGCCCGGGGGTCGTCCAGGTCCCGCCGGTGACCGCGCACCGAGTAGGGCTGGCAGGGAGGGGAGAGCCACCACATGTCCGCCGGAAAGGCCCGCAGGTCTTCCGCGGTGACCGTTTCCAGGTTCCACTCGACGGCGGGTGTCTCCGGGTGGTTGAGCCGGTAGACCGCCAGGGCGTGCGGGCTCTGGTCCACCGCCGCGACGATGTGTGCCCGGTTCCCCGCCGCATCGGCAAAGCCTCCGATTCCGCAGAACAGCTCCAGAACGTTCAAAACATGGTCCTTCCCGCAAAGCAGAATTTTCTTTTGGATGGATCCTATGCTACCATGCCGGGCGGAATCATCGCCTGCAAAATGTCTCCGTGTCCGGACCGGGCCTTGACGCCTGCCGTTGCATTGCAGCCGTCCCGGTTTCTTGACAAACCATCCGGGGATGGCCAATATTTTCCCACTGTCCGGGGGAGAGGTAAGGTCCTTCACCCCGTGTCCAATTGTTGATTCATTGTGGTCTCTTTTCCAAGGCGGGGAATCCCGGGACCGTCCCGAGTATCGATTTCACAAAGCCGGAAAACATCGGCGGCCGGCAGCCCGAACCGGAGCCCGCCACCGTCCGGTCTTTCAGAAACCGGGCATTCGCAGGAACAAACTAACCACAAGGAGGTTATCACATGGCAAAATCACTGAAGGGAACCAAAACGGAGAAGAACCTGCTGGCCGCTTTCGCCGGCGAGTCGCAGGCCAGAAACCGCTACACCTACTTTGCCAGCGCGGCCCGGAAGGAAGGCTTCGAGCAGATCGCCAACATCTTCACGGAAACGGCGGAGAACGAGAAGGAGCACGCCAAGGTGTTCTTCAAGCACCTGGAAGGCGGGGAAGTCGAGATCACCGCCATGTACCCCGCCGGTGTCGTCGGCAGCACGAAGGCCAACCTGGAGGCGGCCGCCGCCGGTGAGAACCTGGAGTGGACCACCCTCTACCAGGATTTTGCGCAGGTGGCCAAGGACGAGGGCTTTCCCGAGGTCGCCCGCTCCTTCGAGCAGATCGCCAAGGTGGAACGCTTCCATGAAGGCCGCTACCGGAAGCTCATCAGCAACGTGGCCAACGGGGAGGTCTTCAAGAAAAAGCAGGCCGTGAAGTGGCACTGCATCAACTGCGGCTATGTCCATGAAGGCGAAGAGCCGCCGAAAAACTGCCCCGCCTGCCTGCATCCCCAGTCCTACTACGAAGTCCTGGCGGAGAATTTCTGAGCGTAAACAGGGGGACACTTCCCCGCGTTTCCCTCCAGCGTGAATCGGGGGAAACAGGGGAGGTGTCCCCATTATTCGATAGGCGGGCGGATGAGACATCTCTGGAAGGTCTTTCTCAACGAGCGCCTCCACATCATCCTGAGCTCCCTGGCTCTATTGTGGTGCTGGGACCGGGTCCTCGGCATGGGGGTCCGGTCCGTGGACTATTTCATCCTGCCGCTGGCGGTGGCCTGTATCTGCCAGTGGAACCGCCTGACGGACCTCCGGGAGGACGCCGTCAACTGTCCGGAGGAGCTGGAGGAGGCACTGAAGCGGCAGCGCCGCATCCGCATTTTTTCCTATGCCGGCGGTGTGACGGCCATTGTGCTTGCCCTGGTGACGGATCCCACGTGGCCCGTGGCGGCCGTCGTGGCCGCCGGGGCCGCTGTCGGATTCTTCTACAGCACCTCTCCCTGGCCGGGCCGTGCCACCCTGCGCATCAAGAACCTGTTTGTCCTGAAAAACCTCAGTTCCGGAATCGGCTGGACACTGGGGCTCCTTGTCTATCCCGCCCTGCGGGCGAACCATTCACTGGACGGGCCTTTCTGGCTGGCTTCCGCCTACATGTTTCTGGCCGTCATGGCCCACGAGATGATCTGGGACCTGCGGGACGTGGCGGGGGATCGGGCGGCCGGTGTGCGCACCCTTCCCGTCGTGGCCGGCCCGGGGGCAACGAAGGCCTTCGTGCTGGCGGCCATGGCCATCCTGGCGGCCCTCATCGCGGCCTCCGTGGCGGTGCGCATGGTTCCGCTCTGGTGGCTTCTGCTCATCCCCCACGCCGGCATCCTGGCCGTCGTCACCGCCCAGTTCGACGGCTGGTTCCGATCGAGCCGGCTTGTGACGTATCTCCTGGTCGTCATGACCACCGTGTTCAGCTTCGCGATGGGGGCCCTGGCAGCCGGCCCGACCTGAGATTTCTCTTGTGACCCCCCGGTGGATCTGTTAGGAATTGCCCAGGAAGTCCGCGTCCTGTCGGCCTTTCCGGGGTTTCCGGGATCCTTCCCGCTTCCGGTTTCCCCTTCGCCCGTCAGGTCTTCATTCCATGTCCATTCAAGGAGGTGCTCATGTCGTCGCTGGTGTATGAAAAGGAAGGCGCCATCGCAAGGGTCGGGCTGAACCGGCCGAAGGAAAAAAACGCCCTTGACCCGGGAATCCTGCTGGACCTGCACCGGACCTGGGAGGACATCAACCAGGATGCCTCCATCCGGGCGGTCATCCTTTATTCCTGCCTGGACGAGATCTTCTGCTCGGGCATGGACCTCAGGACGGCCATCCCCGTCCTCACGAAGGCCCGGGAACCGGAGAACGAGGCGGAGCGCTGGCTCGTCCAGGTCGGGCCGCACGTGGGCGAGGCGATGCTGAAGCCCAGCATCGTCAAGAAGCCCGTCATCGCCGCTATCAACGGCTACTGCCTCACCGGCGGATTCGAGATGATCATGGGGGCGGACCTGCGCGTTGCCTCGGAGGACGCGATCTTCCAGATGCGGGAGGCGAGCCTGGGCATCATGCCCACCGGCGGCTCGAACGTCTACCTGCCCCGGATGCTGACGCCCTGCCGCGGCCTGGAGATCCTGCTGACGGCGAACAACTTCAAGGCCCGGACCCTGTACGAGTGGGGCTTCCTGAACCGCGTCGCCCCGGACCGCGACGGCATGATGAAGGACGCCATGGAGCTGGCCGAGCGCATCGCCGGGAACGGCCCCCTGGCCGTGCAGGGGATCATCCGCTGCTGGCGGGAGAGCCGGGACATCTCCTGGGCCGAGGCCTTCAAGAAGGAGCTGGACATCGGTATCCCCGTGTTCGGTAGCCAGGACGCCAGGGAGGGAATCCTGGCCCAGCGGGAGAAGCGCAAGCCGAATTTCCCCGGCAAGTATTGACCGGAACCGGCACGGGGGGGGAGGGTTGCCTCTCCCCCGGACCGGTGATCATGGCCCGGAGGCCGCCGGAAAGGCGGCTTCGGGGCCGCATTCCCCCCTTCCCCCTCCGGATCCGGGCGGAGGCGGGGGAGGGGACGTCCCCGCGCAGACCCTTTCCCCATGAAAGACCTGCTATTCCTTGCCGCCGGCCTGCTGATCTTCCTCTACGGGATGCTCCGCCTCGGAGAGCAGGTCCAGCGCCTTTTCACGGTTCGGATCCGGCAGTTGATCCGCTACGCCGTCCGCCGGCCCCTGACGGGCCTCCTGACGGGCATCACCGCGACGGTCTTCTTCCAGAGCAGTTCCGCCGTGACGGTTCTCACCATCGGCATGGTGAGCGCCGGCCTCGTCACCTTCTACCAGTCCCTGGCCATCATCCTCGGTGCCGACATCGGCACGGTCCTGACGGTGCAGCTCGTGGTCTGGAAAGTGACGGACCTGTCGCCGGTCCTCGTGGTCGTCGGGGGAACGCTCTGGTTTTCCGGCCGGGGGGGATGGAAAACGGCGGGGGAGACGATTCTCTACTTCGGCCTGATCTTCTTCGGGCTCTACCTGGCCGGCATGGCGACGGCGCCGCTGAAGCAGGACGGTGCGGTGATACGGTTTCTCCGGGAGGCGGATAATCCCTTCCTGGGATTCGCCGTGGGCCTCGTCTTCACCGCCCTGGTTCATTCCTCCCTGATCCCCATCAGCCTGCTGGTCATCCTTGCGCAGCAGGACCTGGTGATCCTGGAAAGCGCCCTGCCCATCGTCTTCGGGGCCAACGTGGGAACCACCTCCACAGCCCTCCTGGCCGCCTGGGTGTCCTCCGTGAGCGGCCGCCGGACCGCTGCCGCCCATTTCCTGTTCAAGCTCTGCGGGGCCGTCGTTTGCATGGCCGCTCTGCCGTGGGCGGCGGTTCTGCTGCGGACCGTCACGCCGCTGGTGGGGCAGCAGATCGTCTTCGGCCACCTCCTGTTCAACGTTCTCATCGTGGCGGTCTTCATCTTTTTCCTGAGGCCCTTCGCCGGGATGGTGGAGCGCATCATCCCGGGCCAGGAGGATGCACTCCCCCTGTGGCCGGAATTCCTGGACGAGCGCGACCTGGATAGCCACGAAAAGGCCCTGGAGAACGTCCGCCGGGAGTTGGGCAGGGAGATCCTGCTGACGCAGCGGATGGTGGAGCAGGTGAGCCGCCTCGTTTTCGACTACCGGGAAGGGCTCAGGCGGGACATCGCCTACCTGGATGTCGTCGTGGACAACCTGCGCCGCGAGATCGTCGACTATCTCCGGAGGCTCGCCGGCCGGAACCTGGCTCCAGGGGAGTCACGGAAGGTCTTTGTATACACGTCCGTGGCGGACGACATCGAGCGGATCGGCAATCACGTCCTCGTCATCGCCGACCTTTCCCGGGACAAAAGGGAGCGGGAGATCGCCTTCACGGAGTTCGCCCGGGAGGAGCTGGACGGGATCGGGAGGCTGGTCATGGAGAACCTGCGGGACGCGGCGGCCCTGATCGAACAATTCGACCTCCCGCGGATTCAGGCCATGAGCCGGCGGGAGGAGGAGATCGACGAGAAGGTCAAGCTGGCCCGCTTCCGCCACCTGGAGCGCTTCCACCGGGGGGTTTGCGTGGCCGAGGCGGGGCCGCTCTACATCGAGATGCTGATCCGGCTCGAACGCATCAGCGACCACTGCGAGAACATCGCCGAGGCCGCGCAGGATCTGGTGAGCCCGGCCCCCCGTTCCTTCGAGCCATAGAAAGAAAGGAGGTTCCCGTGAAGATCGCCAACCACCGGCTGGTCGGGGAAGGCACAGAGGCGGTGTCGTTCCGGAAGAGCCCGAATCAGTCCGGAGGCCTCTCTCCATTGTACCTGATTTTGCACTTCACGGCCGGCACGACGCTGGATGGGGCGGTCTCCTGGTTCCTGGACCCGGAGGCCCGGGCGTCCGCGCACCTGATTATCGGCCGCGACGGCGCCGTCGTCCAGATGGTGCCCTTCAACCGGCGGGCCTGGCACGCCGGCAAGAGCTCCTGGGGCAACCTGGAGGGGATGAATCCGTATTCCATCGGGATCGAATTGGTGAATGCCGGCAAACTGAGGAAGCGGGCCGACGGGCAGTGGGTAAACTGGGCGAATCATGTGATTCCGGCGGATGAGGTGTCGATGGCGACCCACCGGCATGAAAAGATCGAGGCCGGGTGGCACGAGTACACCGAGGCGCAGATGGAGGCCCTGCGGAAAGTCGCCGTCCTGCTGAATGCTTCCTATGCCTTCACGGACGTCCTGGGCCACGAGGACGTCAGCCCCGGCCGCAAGGTGGACCCGGGACCGCTGTTCCCGCTGAACAGCTTCCGCTCCATCGTCCTCGGCCGGGCCTGACAGGCCGTTTCCAGGCTTCCGCCGGCTGCTGCAACCGCACTCCTGCAACGCATGGAGACCGAATGAGAATGGACATATCACCCATCACCATGGAAGACCTGCCACAACTGGCGTCCCTGCAGCGGGAACTGATCGACGAAGAGGCGGACGTTCAAAAGATGAGGGAGCTCCTGCCGGCGATTCTCCGGGCCGGGAATTACTGTCTCCTTGGAGCCAGGAAGAACGGTCGCCTCGTCGGGTCCCTGGCGGGCATCGTCTGTTACGACCTGTTTGGCAGATGCATTCCCTTCATGGTCGTCGAAAACGTGATCGTGACGAAGGAGCTGCGACGGCAGGGCATCGGCCGGGCGCTCATGAAAGAGATCGAGAGCGTCGCGAAGGAGCGCGGCTGCCGGTACATCGTGCTCGTCTCCTCGATGAAGCGGGAAGGCGCAACCGGCTTCTATCGCGGGTTGGGATACGACACGGACCCCTACAGGGCCTTCAAGAGATACCTGGAACCGGGGCGATGACAACCGGTGCGGAGGACCCTATCTCAACCTTCCCGTAATGTCCTGAACGACCTCGGCGTCGCCGTAGAGCGGGATCATCTTCGTTCCGCCGCCGCTGAAATCGAGCTGCTTCAGGTCGATCTTCCGGAGGGTAAAGTTGTCGTAGGTCCGGAAATAGAAGATCCGGTTCGTGATGTCCCGGAAGGATGCCCACTGCGTCGTCGAACTCGCCGTGATGCTCTTGTCGGGTCCCCGGGTCACGGACATCCCTTTCACGATGTGGAGCGTACTGATGATGTGCGCGGCGAGATTGAGGGCCTGGGCCGCGTTTTCCGGGGGATCGGCGAAACGGGTCATGACGGCCATGCGCACGAAGCGGCTCGGCGGCGTGATGTCGCCGGGGAGTCCCAGCATCCCGGAGCCGCCCCCGGTGGGGCGGGTCTCGATGCCCGAAAAATTCTGCGTCGTCCGCTGTTCGCTGGTCATGCCGACGTAGTTCCGGAGATTGGTCACCATCCAGGGAAAGTTCGGGGAATTGGTCATGAGGCCCAGCGGGTTCTCATGGATCCGGAGCTCGCCCTGCTCGTATTCGACCACCACGCAGCCCCCCTTCGCGTCGTAAAGGATGAAGTGGCCCGGGGGCGCCTTTCCCATCTGCGGTACCTCCATGGCGAAGACCTTGACGCCCCGGATCGCTTCGGTCGCTTCCCCCACCGTGGCGAAGCGGCCGAGAATCAAGGAGCCGACCATCATGTGGGCAATGGCCTTGTCCCGGTCCCGGGGACCCACGTCCTGGTACCGGGTGTCGACCTCGAACCACAGGGCGCTGAAGGTGAGTCCCGCCTCGTTCATGCCGTCCGTGACGGCCCCCTCGATTCCGAAAACGTTCGTCGCCACGTACCCGTAGCGCGACGTCCAGGACAGTCCCGTTTTGGCGTCCGGCGCCGGGCTGACGAATTTTCGGCCGCGGGGAACCGCGATGAGGCCGGGTTTCAGATCGCTGCCGAATTCCATCGTCCGGCCGCTCATGATCGTCCCGTCTTTGGCGGTTACGCGGAAAACGGAGCAGGCTTCCGTGAGCGAAGCGGACCAGGCGGCCGTCAACAGCGCCAGTCCGCAGATGAGAAACGCCTTCGTGATGGTTCGCATGATACCCTCCATGAATGGTGCGATGGCTTCGACCGCCGGGGGCGTGGAATGCCTTTCTGCCCACGGAACACGGATTCCGGTCCGGCCGCATCGGGTGATGGCGAACGATGCCGGCTTTCAGAACGATATGAGACCTTTTTTTCGCCTTGTCAACAGCGGACAGCCGTTCCTCGGGCAACCCCTTCCGTGGTCCCGGACGGTGATGACGGCCCCGGTGTCGGAAGATGTCCCGGTGCAGCAAAGAGCGGTCTTAAGCGGGGTGACCGGATGGGAGATGCCCTCCCGATTCCTCAGAGACGGGGCCCCCACAGGGCGTCCCGGAGGCCCGAGAAGCGGGCGGTCCGGCGGGAGCAGGCGGCGGTGAAGACGTCCTGTCGCCCGCAGATTGCGATCCGCTTCCGGGCGCGGGTGACGGCGGTGTAGAGAAGCTCCCGCGTCAGGATCGGCGCGTCCCGGTCCGGCAGGACCAGGAGAACGCGGTCGAACTCGGATCCCTGGCTCTTGTGGACCGTCATGGCCCACACGGTCTCGTGCTCCGGCAACCGGGAGGGCGGCAGGGATCGCAGCGACCCATCCGGGCTTCTGAAGAAGGCGCGCAGTTCGCCCCCGGCCTCCCGGTCCGGGAGGATCATGCCCACGTCGCCGTTGAAGAGGCGGATCGTGTAGTCGTTCCGCGTGATCATGACCGGCCGGCCCGCGTACCAGCGCCCCTCCGGTTGGATGATCCCCCGCCGGCGGAGGATCCGCTCGACGAGACCGTTGACGGCGCTCACCCCGTATGGCCCCTCCCGGAGGGCGCAGAGAATCCGGAAGCGGTCCAGAAGGTTCAGGGAAGACTCCGGAGCGGCGTTATCCCGGAAATCCCCCGGCCATTCTCCAAGGTGCTCCTCCAGGAACCGCTGCAGGGCCTCGGGCCGCGGAAGGTCCAGCCAGTGCAGGTCGGCAAAGTGCCCGCTCCGCGCCTCGTCCAGGGCGCGCCGCCCCTCTCCCGCGTTGACGGCAAGGCTGGCCGTCCGGATGCCGCTGTCCTCCCCGAATCGCCAGCTCTTCCGGAGCCCGACGATGCAGTCGCCCATGGCTTTGTCTTCTTCCCGCGGATCCGCCGGGGGGAGCTTCTCCCCGGTCAATTCCCCGTACCGCTCCCGGTGGCGGCGTGTATAGCCGTGCTCGCGGCCGGTGTCGCAGATGTCCCCCAGGACGGCCCCCGCCTCCACGGAGGCGAGCTGGTCCCGGTCCCCCAGGAGAATCAGGCGCGTCCGGGCCGGGAGCGCCTGGACGAGTTGGGAAAAGAGGGCCAGGTCCACCATGGACGCCTCGTCGATGACCACTGCGTCCGCGGCCAGGGGATGGGCGGCGTCGTGCCGGAACAGAGACGTCCCGGGAACACTTCCCAGGAGGCGGTGAACCGTCGCGGCCTCCTCCGGAAGTCGGCTGCGGACTGAATCGGTGCAGGGCAGGGTCCGGGCGACGCCACGGATGGACTCCTGGAGGCGGGCCGCTGCCTTGCCCGTCGGGGCGGCCAGGGCAATGCGGCAGTCCGATCCGCCGGCCTGCTCGATCAAGAGCGCCAGGATCTTGGCCACGGTGTAGGTCTTTCCCGTTCCCGGCCCGCCGGAGAGCACGCAGAGCCGCTTCGTCACCGCCGTGAAGGCGGCGGCCTTCTGCCAGTCTGTTCCGTCCCCGCCGGGCGGGAACAGGCGGCCCAGGCCTTCCCGGAGGAGGGCGTCGTCGATTCCCCCGGGATCGTCGGCGGCGCGGCTCCGGAGCCCCTCCGCCAGCCTCCGTTCGTAGTCCCAGTAGCGGTAGAGATAGAGCCTCGTCCCATCCAGGACCAGGGGCCTCCAATCTCCTGGCCGGCCGACGGCGGGGCTTTTCCCCAGGCGGTCCAGCCATCGCTCCAGGGTCGGGAAGCGGCGGCTGTCGCCGTCTTGAGCCGGGGCGACGAGGCCGGCCGCGTCGGCCAGGTCCAGGCAGATGTGGCCCTCCACGCGGGCACGGCTCGCCAGGGCCGCGGCCAGGGCGACCTCCGGCGACTCCGCGCCGGCGATGCGCTCCGCCAGGCGCGCGAACTGGATGTCCAGCTCCGAGAATCCCTGCTTGGCGTCCCCGTCAAAGGGCATGTTCACTCCCTCATTCCAGGAGGCCCCGGACCAGGGCCTCCACGGTCTCCCGGGGCGGCCTGGTCCTGTACAGGCCGTAGTCCGGTCCCTTCCGCGGGTCCACGCCCCGGAGAAAGACGTAGCAGACGCCGCCGAAGTGCGTCCCGTAATCGTACCCCGGTACCCTGCGGGCCAGCCAGCGATCCAGGGCGGTGACATAAAGAAGGTACTGGAGCACGTACATCTCCTCCTCCATGGCCTCCTCCAGCCGCTCCGGGCCATAATTCTCGACGCGGTCCCCGAGGTAGTTCGATTTCCAGTCCACCAGCCAGAACCGCCCTTCGGCCCGGAAGACCAGGTCCATGTAGCCCTTCAGGAACCCCCGGACGGGGTCGAATTGCAGGCGTCCGATCCGTTCCGGGACGGAAGGGGGGAGGCCGGCCGCGCCGCCCAGGATGTCGGCGAGACGGCCGGGAGTCAGGGGCTTCAGCGGAACATGGAACTCCAGCTCGGTGAGCCGGTCGCCCGGAGGGATCTGCGAAAAAGGGACGCCGCCGTCCGGGCCGAAGGGGGCCGCCAGGACCTTGCCGACCGTCTCCCCGACAATGTCCCGCCACTCGGTGCCGAAGCCGTGGCGGCGTAGCGTTTCTTCGATCAATCCGTTTGTGATTTCCGGGTCCCTCTCCGTGAAGTCCAGGTGCTCCAGGAGGTCGTGGAAAAAGGTTCCCGCCCGGGCGCCCCGGGGGAAGGCGAAGATGCCCGCCGGCTCTTCCGGGAGGACAACTCCGGGCGTGAAGCCGTCCCGGTCCGGCAGGTCCGGGGCGGCCTCGGCCGCGATTGCACCGGCCTCCGCGCGGTCCGCCGTGAGCCGGGAGAAGCTGGCGACCTGCCAGTCCCGGGGGATTGTGCCGGCGAAAGGCCGGAAGCGAAGCGGCTCCGGCTCGCCCGGGGCGGGGAGGGATGCCGCTGGCGTGCGGTCCGGCGGCAAGAGGACGGCAATGGATCCTCCGGCGCGGTCGGCGATCCCGTCGAGATCGATCCGCATCGTTGTGTCGTCCAGGGCGTCGAACCGTTCCGCCGCGGCCCCGCAGACGTCTTCCGGGTCATGGTCGCGAAGGTGGAGGATCCGGGCCAGCGCCGAGGTTCCGGCGTCCTTGAAAGGCCCCCAGGCGACGTGGCAGCGGTGCTTTGCCCGGGTCAGGGCCACGTAGAGGAGGCGGATGTTCTCGGCCATTTCCTCCCGCATGGCCCGGGGGAGGTTCCCCGCCCGCTCCGGGTCGAGGACGAGAAGGGGCCGCCAGTCGTCGTCGGGATCGTGGTAAAGCCAGGTCTCCTGCTTCGTGAGGCGGGAGCCGGCCCACAGGAACGGGCAGAAGACCACGGGGTACTGGAGCCCCTTGCTCTTGTGGATCGTGACGATCCTGACCGCTTCGGCATCTCGCTCCAGGCGCAGCTCCTGCTCCTCCGGCCGCGTGCCCTCCGCGCGGGCCTTTTCGCTGCGCTGCCGGGACAGCCACTTCATGAGCCCCGGCGGTCCGAGACGACGGGAGGAGACCTCGCCGTGGAGCAGCTCCCCCAGGTGGAGGACGTTGGTCAGCCGCCGCTCGCCGTCGGGAAACGCCAGGAGCCGTTCCCGCACGCCCTCCGCCCGGAGCAGCTCCCGGAACATGGGCATGAAGCCGGCCCGGCTCCAGAGATCCGCGTACCCGCGGAACCGGGCGACACGGGCCTCCCAGAGGCTCTCCGTCTTAAGCTCCCCGTCGAGCTGCAGCCCGTTCAGTCCGAGCATCTCCGTCGCCAGGGCCGCCTTCAGGTATCCCTCGCGGCCCGGCTCCGCCGCGGCCGCCAGGACCTGTTCCAGTTCCCCCGCCTCGTCGGAGTCGAAGACGTTCTCGGCGCTGTGGATCACCGCGGGGATTCCGATCCGCTTCAGGGCCTCCCGGACGTCCCGGGCCTCGAACCGGTCGCGGACGAGGACGGCCAAGTCCCCCTCGCTGAGCGGCCTGTCGCCGATCCGTACGCGGGAGTCTCGGCCGAGGCGGATCAGGCGGGAGATTTCCGCCGCCGTGGCGCTCGTAATCAGCCCTTTCGTCCGGGCCTTGTTGCCGGCTGCTTCGGCGGCAGCCAGCCGGTCGCTCCCGAAAAGCCAGATGCCCAGGGGAGGGATCGACCGCCCGTCCTCCCGGAGGAGCGGCCGATCCGGCACGTCTCCCGCTGTGGCCTCGTGAAATTTGATTTCCTTGTACAGGAACGGGTTTTCCACACCCGAGAAAAGGGTGTTCACGGCGGCGACGAGGTCCGGCTCGGACCGCCAGTTCTCCGTCAGGGTGTAGCGGCGGTCCACGTGGCGGGACGCCCGCATGTAGGCGAACAGATCGGCGCCGCGGAAGCTGTAGATCGCCTGCTTCGGATCGCCGATCAGGAAGAGGGTGCGGTCGCCGCCGCCGAAGACGGCCTGGAAGATGGCGTACTGCACCGGGTCCGTGTCCTGGAACTCGTCGATGAGGGCCGCCCGGTAGCGGTCCCGGAGACGGTCGGCCAGGCGCTTCCCCGTGGGTTTCTCCAGCGCCCCGTGCAGGTCCAGGAGGAGGTCGTCGAAGGACTGGAGGTTCCGTTTCCGCTTCCGCAGGGCGAGCTCCTCCGGGAGCCGGCGTAGCGCCTCGGCCTTGAGGAACAGGAGGCGGTCCGCCATCTGCGCCTCCAGGGCGGCCCGCCGCTCCAGGAGTTCCGCGCAGAGGCCGAAGAACGGGTGCTCCGGCGTGACTTTTCCCTTGTTGGTTCCCGCTCGCAGGGCTTCCGGGGTGAGCTTCTCCAGTGTGTCCGGGACCGGGATGCCGCATCCGGCGGCGGTGTATCCGTCGATGGCGGACACCAGGGCCTCCGGATTGCGGTACTTGCTCCTGCTCAGGCCCGATGTTTTCAGGAGGGCTGCCACGTCTTCCCGGCCCGCCTTCCAGGCGGCCTGCAGGCGGGCGAAGGCCTCCCGGAACGGCTCCAGGGCGTCGAGGGCCGCCGGCGGGGCCTCGGGGACGATTTTGAGGGCCGGGTCCAGGGATCGCCGCCGTGTCAGCTCCAGGAAGGCCTCGGGGCCGGCATCCTGCGCCAGGGCGAAGGCGGCGAACTCCCGCGGGGCGTCGTAGAAGTGGCGGCGCCAGAAGTCCTGAAGGATCTCCCGCCGGAGATCCTCCACGTCGGGGGTCATCTCCGTTCCGAAAAGGCTGTGGCTCTCGAAGACGTTTTCCCGGAGGGCCCGCTGGCAGAAGGCGTGGATCGTGGTGATGGGGACCTCGTCGAAGTCCCGCAGGGCGTCCCGGAGGACCCGCCGGGCCTGCCCGGGCCGGGGATGCTTCTTTACCAGGCCGTCCAGGAAGGGGTCTTGGGGTCGGCCACCGGCCTCGAAGGCCCCCATGGCGTCGCGGATGCGGTTCCGGATCCGGTCCCGGAGCTCCTCCGTGGCGGCCTCCGTGAAGGTGACGACGAGGATCCGCCGGGCCTCCAGCCCCTTCTCCAGGAGGAGCCGGAGGAAGATGGCCTCGATGGCGTAGGTCTTTCCCGTTCCGGCGTTGGCCTCGATGAGGTTCGTCCCCTCGAGGGGGCTGGACAGGATGTTGAAGGGCCGCGCGTCCGCCATCATGCCTCCTCGCTTTCCAGCAGGGGGTTGAAGACCGCGAGGGCCGCGGGACCGAAGGTCTCGTCCTCCAGCGGGGACGCCCCGCGGAAGCAGATGCCGTACCAGGGATCGTCGCTCTCGGGATATTTGAATGCGCTCCATTTGCCGTCGGCGGCGGCCAGGGCCGAGCCGTGGTCCTTCTCTTTGGCGCGGCGGACCGCGTATTCCAGGGACGATTCGGGGACGAAGGGCAGGGGTCTCGTGAGGCCCCTCCAGTACAGATCGAGAAGCGTTGCGAGCGAGCCTTCCGGATCCGCGGGAGCGCCGTAGAGCCGGGTCTTCCCGTCCCGGCCTACCAGGACGGACCTCCAGGCGGCGCGCCCCGCCGCGTGGCCCGCCAGGTGGGCGATCCAGGCCCGCAGCCGGTCCCGGGCCTTGATCCGGGCGGGCCTGAAGGATACGGGCCCGCCGGCGTAGACGTTTCCGATCCGGCCGGTCAGGCGAAATTCACCCAGGGAAAGATCCAGAACCAGCGGCTCCGCCGGCCCCCCCTCCGTATGGGGCTGCACGGCCGCCAGGAGTGCCGCCGCCTCGCCCCACAGGTCGTCGAACCGGCAGAGGCCGGGGGTGCCGTGAGGAAGGAGTCCGGCGGCCCGGAGGGCGTCCCGGGCGCTTCCCGGGTCCGTCCCGGTCCGGACGGCCCCGAGCAGGTATTGCAGGACGCCGTATCGTTCGAGACTCCCCAGGGCGAAGGGCTCGGCGTCCTCCAGCGGCTCCTCCTCCCGCACCAGTCGGAGCCCCAGGCGGCGGGACAGGAGAAACCGCGCCGGGTTGGAAAAGAAGGACGCCAGGGCGTCGATGTCCACGGTCCTCCATTCCGGCTCCGGCTCCGGCAGGTCCGACGGCAGGAAATCCTGCGGCGGCGTCCGCTCTCCCGCGGCGCGCAGGGCGGCTGCGCCGTTTTCCGGGGAATAGCTGGCAAAGCGCTCATCGCCCTTGAAATACAGGGGGCTGAAGGCCTGAAGGGGGTGTCGCGTCACCAGGCAGTCCCGGAGATCCCCTCCCTCCGGGCCGGCAAACCCGGATTCCACTGTGTCGAGGAGCTCGCTCACCAGGACCGACGGGGGGCGGGGGGCGTTGTCCCGGATGCCCTGGCCTGTGTAGCTGATGTAGAGCTTTTCCCTGGCCGACAGGAGGGATTCGAGGAACAGGTAGCGGTCGTCCTGCCTGCGGGAGCGGTCGCCCCGGCGGGGATTCTGCGCCATCAGGTCGAATCCCAGGGGGACCGAGACGCGCGGATAGGCGCCGTCGTTCATGCCCAGGAGGCAGAGGACCCGGAAGGGGATGCTCCGCATGGGGAGCATGGCGCAGAAGGTGATCCCGCCGGCGAGGAACCCGAAGCCGAACCCCTTTCCCCCCAGGCGCTCCCGGAGGTGATCGCGGACCACCGCCGGGCCGACGGAACCGGTGAACCCCGCCGCGGCCGCCAGGTCCGCCATCTCCGTAATCGTCCGGTAGAGCGTCTCGATCTCTCCCAGGGGATCGTCGTCCCGGGAGAGAAAGGCGTCCAGCGTCTCCGCGAGGAAGAGGGACCAGTCCGCGAGAGGACGGGGGCGGTCGAGATCCGTGGCGATGCGGAAGAGGGCGTCGGTGAAGCCGAGGAACCTCGACAGGATCTCCGCGTCCCCTCCCTCGACGCGGTCGTAGGGCACGATGCCGTGGAACGAGGCGTCGTCGTCCCGGGCCGTCAGGGCGTAGCCCAGGAGCATCCGGTCGAGGCCCGCCCGCCAGGTGTTTTCGGCGATCTCCGGCAGGCCCAGGGCGGCCCGGTGGGCGGCGTCCCTGCCCCAGCGGATGCCGGACTCGCGGATCCAGACGGCGACGCGCTCCAGGTCCTCCTCGGAGAGGCCGAAGCGGGACCGGACCGGGGCCGTCTCCAGGAGGTCGAGGACGTCCGGTGCGCTGAGGCGGCTCCCCGCCAGGTCCAGGAGGCGGAAGAAGGCCTCCGCCGCCGGGCTGTCCTGGGGAAGGCTGCGGTCGGCGATGCTGAAGGGGATGCGCCGGGGATCGTCCGGCGGCAGCGAGAACACCGCCTGGATGTAGGGCGCATACAGGCCGAGGTCCGGCGTCATGACCAGGATGTCCCTCGGCTCCAGTCCCGGGTTTTCTTCAAAGAGGACGAGCAGGCGGTCCTGGAGGACCTCCACCTCCCGCATGGGGCTGTGGCAGGAGACGATCTCGACGGAGCGGTCGCCCGGCGGGATGAGAACCCGCTCCCCGTCTTTTCCCCGCTCCCGGAGGTTCAGGATGTCCGACTGCAGCGCCGCGAGCAGCGTCCCTTCGCCCGGGTCCTCATAGGATTCGTCTTTAGGCACTTCCCGGGATTCCAGGAGGTCGAAGAAGTCCCGGCCGAGGGTCCCCAGGGAGGCCAGGAGGGGATTGCCCTCCTCCAGGTGGAGTTCCGTCCCGTTTCCGCCGGACCCGGCGATCCGGCGTCCCGGGACGATGTCGCCCCAGTACTCCCGGCAGGGGTTCATGACGAAGAGGTGGACATCCGCATGGACCGATAGCGCGGCCAGGACCTCGACGTGGAACGGCGGGAGGGCCGAGATGCCGAAGACCGAGACCCGCGGGGGCAGGCCCTCCGGCTGGAAGGCGGGATTCGCCAGGGCCCTCCGGAACGCCGCCAGCATCGCCGCCCGGTGGCTCGATCCTTTCCTCGCCGCCAGCTCCCGCCAGAGGGCGGCCTGCCAGTGGCTGTCATCCCCCTTCTCCCAGCGGAGGATCCAGTCGGGCCGGAAGAGGAGATAGAGGTCGAAGAGATCGGCGATGCGGCCTGAGAGTTGGTAGAGCCGGAGATCCCGCTCCGCCTCGCCCAGATAGCCCCGGAGATCTCCGAAGCCGGGCCGGTCGAGACAGGCCGGCAGGAGCTCCATGATCTCCCAGGCCATCACGGCCGGGTCGAAGGGGGAGCCGTCCGGTTTGCCACCGCCGGCGGCGTCTCCGAGGACCGCCCGGAAGGTCTCCTGGACGAAGTGGTTCGGAAAGGGGAAGCGAAGGTTGGCCGCCACCCCGTGGCGCTTCGCCAGCTCCAGGGAGACCCACCGCTCCATGCCCCGGCTCTGGACCAGGATCACCTCGGCCTGGAACGGGTCCGCCGGCGGGGCGTCCAGCGCCTCCGCCAGCCGGTCCGCGAGGATCTCCAGGCGGTTGCTCGCGTGCAGGGTCAGGCCGGGCATGGGAAGGTCCGTTTTGTGGGATGGGTCAGCATGGCCTGCACTCTGCCACGGCTTGGCCGCGCTTTCAAGGCCAAGTCGACGATGGATTGTCGCATAGATTTCTTTGCCATGGCAGGATCATGGATGTGCCGTCGTCATACAGGTGGAAAACAAGGACATGTTCCGCCTGAGTCTTGTGGTTGACAAACCTGTCAGAATATGAAATGTTTGTAAACCAAGAAAGATGGTGGAAGGATGATTGATCGAAGACTGAAACAGATCCGGCTGGCCCAGGGCCTTTCCCTGGATCAGCTTGTTGCAAGAATGGACGGTTTCGTGACGAAGCAAGCGCTCTCCAAGTATGAGCGAGGCAAAGCGAAGCCGACCCCGGTCGTGTTGAACAGACTGGCGTCGGCTCTCGGCGTAAAGGCGGCCCATCTGTGGGCCGAACCCTCCGTGAATTGCAGCTTCATTGCCTACCGGAAAGGCTCGGGGCTGGCAAAGCAGGAGCAGGCCAGAGTCGAGGCCGTGGTATGCCGGATGCTGGAAGAGCGCATTCGCTTGCGGGAAATCTTGCAGGAACCGGCAAGAGAGAATTTGCCTGTGCAAAACCTGCGTATGGTCCGTCTTGAAGATGCCGAGCACCTGGCAAAGGAATTGCGGCACCAATGGGGTGCCGGCTTGGAGCCCGTCGCCAATCTCACGGCGACCCTGGAAGACCATTGTGTGTATGTCATGGAGATTGAAGCCGGCGAAAAGTTCGACGGTCTGGCGGCTGTGGCCCGCGATGCCGATGACAATCCGGCCGCGGCCGCTGTCGTGTCACGGAAGTCACTGGCAGGGGAAAGGCAACGGCTGAATCTGGCTCATGAACTGGCCCATCTCGTCCTTGATGTACCCGATGCCGTCGATGAGGAAAAGGCGGCGTTCCGTTTCGCCGGTGCATTCCTGGCCCCGGATGAAACGCTGTACAGGGAGGTGGGCCGGAAACGAGCGTTTGTCCAGCTTGAGGAGCTGATTCTTCTGAAACAGCGATTCGGAATGAGCCTCCAGGCCCTGGTTTACCGGCTTCACGACCTCGAAATCATCTCGGACGCCCATTACAGGCGATGGTTCATGGACATCAACCGGCTGCACTGGAAAAAGAAAGAACCGTGTGAACTGCCGCCGGAACAGCCGCAGTGGCTGAAGAAAAGCGTGCTCCGCGCCGTAGCGGAGGGGCTGCTCACCGAAGTGGAGGGCAAGAACATGCTTGGGGAAACGGTAACCGGAAGAGAGCCTCTGTCGCTGATCGAACGACGCGCCTTCATGAAACTGCCCCTTGAGGAGCGCCGGAACATCATGGCGCATCAGGCGAGGGAGATTGCGTCGCATTACGCAAGCGAAGTGGCGAAAGAGGAACTGGAGACGGGAGACATCGTTGAATATTAGAAGAGGCGAGGTCTGGCTGGTTAATTTTGATCCGACCAAGGGAGCCGAGATCCAAAAAACCCGGCCGGCAGTGGTAGTCAGTTCCGATGCGATCGGCATTTTGCCGATAAAGCTGATTGCACCGGTTACCGAATGGAAAAACCACTACAACCGAAATCTCTGGCACGTCCGAATTGATCCCGACAGGACAAACGGTCTAATGAAGCCATCCGCTGTCGATGCCCTTCAAGTGCGCGGCGTCTCGACAGATCGATTCATCCGGAAACTCGGCCGCGTATCTGCGGCGACAATGGAGGAAATCGCGGCTGCGATTGCGGCGGTGGTGGAATATGAATAACACGTTATTTGCCGTAGGACGAACTTAAGCATGATGCCTTGTGTAAGACAGTACAGAAGAGAACTCCCTGAAAGCCGTAATTCATTAAAATATCCAAATATTGTCGTTTCAAATTGCAAATACTAAAAAATCATTTACGTCACCGGAGGTGGTTTCTATGGGAGATGCCGCATGCTGCCCGGTCCAGACGGTTAGGTCTTGGAAGGAGCTCAGGGATGTTGAAGAGAGTTATAATGAGCACAAATGGGCCTTTCGAGGACAGAATACATTTAAATTTCCATCATCAAGTCTTGAACGTCATTGCATTGAATTTGGCTTCACAGGAGATGGGATTATAGATCTGGAAGTGAAACTGATACGAGATTTTGCCCGTAGATATCATCTTTACAGTGGTTCGACGCCACCGCAGAAAGGCAACACGCTTGAATGGCTTTCACTTATGCAGCACTACGGCGTACCAACAAGATTGACGGATTTCACATATTCATTTATGAACGCGGTTTTCTTCGCCCTTGAAGAAAAAGGTAATTGTCTTTGCCCAATAGGTAATTGTACTTGCCCAAGTGTTTGGGTAATTGACCGGATAAAGTTGCTTGAAGAGGCTGATAAACTAATAAAAGCTTCAATGAACAACTTGAAGGATCCGATCAATAGCTACAACGAGAAAAGAGATAAAAAATCATTTCGCGACCTGTTTATAAATGAACAGCCGAAAAAGTTTGTGTATCCGGTCAATCCAATTCGTTTCAACGATCGATTGACAAATCAGCAAGGTGTCTTTCTAACACCTGGTGATGTGCGATGTACATTTAAAGAAAACCTGAAAGCAATTCCAAAATCCGAAACTATAATGGTGCGAGTTGCGATAAGTGACAGCAAAAGATCAGATATACTTGAAAGACTTCATAGGCTTGGAATTAACCGAGCGAGTCTGTTTCCAGGACTTGAAGGGTATGCTCGTTCGCTTCGCACGAAGTCATTGATTCTGCGTCATTTGGACAAACAAAATATTGATATGCTCAAACAGGTATAACTGAACGGCGTTGGAAGCGTTTCAACACCTTTCAGGCCGCAATGCAGAACTTCGATAATGACATGCGTTTCAATAGTAGTAGGTGAATTCAATGGGCAGGACTTTTTTTAACTCTGTCTGTTGAGTCGTTTTTATCCGTTGTCTGAGAAAACGGTCCCTCCACCCCCCCCTCAGTCCCTGGCCTTCCCCACCGGGGCGAGGTAGATGACGAACTCCTCCTCGCCGTCCACGCCCAGCAGCCGGTCCATGGCCTCCTGGTCGTAGGCGGCCACGGCGCAGGTCCCCAGCCCGGCGGCCTCGCAGGCCAGGTAGAGGTTCTGGCAGACGTGGCCCGCGTCCAGGGCGATGACCTTGTGGGCCGCCTGGCCGTAACGCCACTCCATCCGGTAGGGGATCACGGTCCAGAGGAAGGTGACCGCCGCCCGGCCGAGGCATGGTTGGCCGAGGGCCGCCGCGACGAGCTGCGCCGCCGGGTTGTCCTCCCGGGATACCGGCAGGAGCTCGTGCTCCAGGGGAAGGTAGCGGTAGATCCCGGGATCGAGCCCTGCCACGTTGAGGGCACAGAGATACGTCTCCAGGGCGTGGCGGCAGCCCGCCGAGGGAACCGTCCGGAGGGCGTGGCCTCGGTCGAGGACCTGGCGGATACCCTGGGTGGCCCAGAGCAGAAAGGACAGCGTCTCCAGGGAAACCGGCTCCGGCAGGAAGTCCCGGCGGCTCCGGCGGCGGGCGATGGCCCCCGCGAGGTCGCAGGCGGGCGTCGATTCACCGGGGCGGACGGGCGGCAGGGCGATGCGGGCGGCGTCCGGCGGCCAGGGCTTCTCGATGGGCGGCGCGGGAACGCCCCGGTTCTGGTCGGTCCGGGAGAAGTCGGTGTGCCGGCGGATCGTGTCCTTGAGGAAAAAACGGAGTTTTTCCAGGAGCGGATCGGTCATGGCGGGTCCTTTCCGGAGCCGTTTTCTGTCTGGCCCGACTGTAGGGAAAACGACGGGGGGTGTCAAGACGGCCGGTGCTGCCGGATGAATTACAGATCGGCCCGCTCCCTGCGCAGGCTCCCTCCCCGCTTGACACGAAGTGCCCGCTTCCGTATAGTAACGATACCCAAAAACATCGTATTATTGAAAAGATATGAAGGAATGACGGGAGTTTCCATGACCCTTGACATGCTCATCGTACTGGGAGTGATCGCGCTGGCCGTCGCCCTCTTTGCGTCGGAGAAGCTTCCCGTTGACCTCACGGCGATTCTCGTCATGTGCATCCTCCTTGTGACGGGGATCGTTACTCCTGCGGAGGGGCTCTCGGGTTTCAGCAACTCCGCCACGGTCACTGTCGCCGCCATGTTCATCCTCAGTGCCGCGCTGACGAAAACCGGGGTGGTGAATTTTCTCGGGAACTGGACGTCCAGGATGTTCAAATTCAACTTCTGGCTGGGCCTGATCGGGACGATGCTCGCCGTCGGCGCCATGTCGGCCTTCATCAACAACACGCCCATCGTGGCCGTGTTCATCCCGATTCTCCTGGGGCTTTCGGCGGTGAACGGTCTCAGCCCCTCCCGGCTCCTGATGCCGATCTCCTTCGCCTCCATGTTCGGCGGCGTCTGCACGCTCATCGGGACCTCAACCAACATCCTCGTCAACTCCATCGCCGTTCAGCACGGCCTGCCGGCCTTCGGCATGTTCGAGTTCAGCTCCCTGGGGCTCGTCTTCTTCGCCGCCGGCATGGTCTACATGGCTGTGATCGGCATCCGGATGCTGCCCGAAACGGCCGTCGCCGCCGACCTGACGGAAAAGTTCCAGATGCATGAGTACCTGACGGACATCGTTCTCCTTCCCGAGGCGAAGTCCGTCGGCAGGCGGGTCGGGGAATCCCCCCTGGTGCGGGAGTTGGAGATCGACATCATCGAAGTGATCCGGGGCGGCAGGCGCCTGTTGACGCCCCTGGAGGAAATTGTCCTTGAAGAGAACGACCTGCTGCGGGTCCGGTGCGACATCCGGCAGCTCCAGAAGCTGAAGGAGCGCCTGGGAATCCGGATGATCACGGACTGCCAGCTTCACGAGGGCGATTTCCAGTGCGAGGACCTGGCCCTGACGGAGGTTGTCATCGCCCCGAACTCGAGCCTGGTGGGAAAGACGGTCAAGTCGGCCCGGTTTCGCAACATCTTCCGGGCAACGGCCCTGGCCCTGCGGCATCGCGGTCAGCTCATGAACGCCGGTTTCTCCGAGACCCGCCTCCGGGCCGGTGATGCCATCCTGGTGGAGGCGCGGAGGGAGAATGTCGAGGCGATCCGGAGCGACCGGAATTTTGTCGTCGTCTCGGAGATCGAGACGCCCCAGTACCGAAAAGACAAAATCCTTCCCGCCCTGGCGATCATCGCCGCAGTAATCTTGACGGCGAGCCTGGGCGTCCTGCCCATCATGATCGGGGCGATCATCGGAGCCATCCTCCTCGTCGGGGCCGGATGCCTTTCCCTGGAGGAGGCCTATGAGGCCATCGAGTGGAAGGTGATCTTTCTGCTCGGAGGGATCATCTCTCTGGGGGTCGCCCTGGAGAAGACGGGGGCGGCCATGTACCTGTCCGGCCGGATGATCGATCTCCTCGCCGGTCTGGGTCCGGTGGCCATCGTCTGTGCCCTGTATTTTCTCACCTCGCTTCTAACGGAGGCGATGTCGAACAATGCCACGGCGGTTCTCCTGGCGCCGATCGCCATCGCCGCGGCGGGCGCCATGGGAGTCAGCCCCAAGCCCTTCCTGATGGCCGTCACCTTTGCCGCCTCCGCCAGTTTCATGACCCCTGTGGGCTACCAGACGAACACGATGATCTACGGCGCGGGCCAGTACCGGTTCGCCGATTTCCTGAAGGTGGGGACGCCGCTGAACCTGATCTTCTGGATCCTGGCGACGATCTTCATCCCCGTTTTCTTTCCCTTTCAGGAGGGGCCATGAACACGATCTCCGACATCGCGAACCGCATCGTCGAGCATCTGAGCGTTCCCCTGTTCTCCCTGGGCGGGTCCACGTTCACCCTCTGGATGCTCGTCTACCTGGTCTTCTTTTCCGTCCTCCTCGTCTTCGCGGCGTCCAGGATCAACCGGATCGTCGCGTACCGGATCCTGGCGAACAGCCGGATCGACCTGGGCGTCCGGATCGCCATCGGGTCCATCGTGAAGTACGCCCTCCTGACGATCGGCTTCGTCATCATCCTGCAGACAGCGGGGATCGACCTGAGCAGCATCACCATCCTGTTCGGGGCCCTCGGCGTCGGCATCGGCTTCGGCCTGCAGAACATCACGAACAACTTCGTCAGCGGGCTCATCATCCTGTTCGAGCGGCCCATCAAGGTGGGCGACCGGATCGAGGTGTCCGGCATCGCCGGGGACGTTGTGGACATCTCCATGAGGGCCACCACCATCGTCACGAACGACAACATCTCCATCATCGTCCCGAACTCCGAGTTCATCTCCTCGACGGTCATCAACTGGAGCCACACGGACCGCAACGTCCGCTTCAACTTTCCCGTCGGAGTGTCCTACCGGGAGGATCCCCTGAAGATCCGGGAACTCCTGCTGAACATCGCCCTCGACCATCCCGGAGTCCTGAAAGAGCCCAAGCCGGACGTGCTGTTCACCGAGTACGGCGACAGCGCGCTCATGTTCAACCTGCGGGTCTGGACGAGCGAATTCGTCAACCGTCCCGGGGTCCTGAAGAGCCAACTGTACTATGAGATCTCCCGGCGGTTCCGGGAGGCGGGTGTGGAAATTCCGTTTCCCCAGCGGGACATCCACATCAAGGAGCTGCCAAAGGGGTGAGGAGTCGAAAATGATTCGGAAAATCATGCATTCCCTGAAACTGGACAGCGACATCGAGGATTGCGAGGTCATTCACGCAACCATCGAACGGGACGTCATCTTCAAGGGAACCAATCTCTGGATTCTGGCCTTCGCCATCATCGTGGCCTCCGTCGGGCTGAACATGAACTCCACGGCCGTCATCATCGGCGCCATGCTCATCTCACCGCTCATGGGGCCGATCAACGGCATGGGTTACAGCCTTGCCACGTATAACTTTCCGCTGTTTCGGAGGGCCGTAAAAAATTTCTCCTTCGCCGTCTTCGCCAGCCTCGCCGCCTCCACCCTCTACTTCGCCATCAGCCCGGTCTCCGCGGCCCATTCGGAGCTGCTGGCGAGAACCAGCCCGACCATCTACGACGTCCTCATCGCGCTGTTCGGCGGCCTGGCCGGCATCGTGGCCATCAGCAGCAAGTCCAAGGGAAACGTCATTCCCGGCGTAGCCATCGCCACGGCGCTGATGCCGCCCCTGTGCACGGCAGGGTATGGTCTGGCAACGGGCCAGCTGACCTTCTTCTTCGGGGCCCTGTACCTCTTCACGATCAACACGGTCTTCATCGCCCTGTCCTCCGTCGCCGTTTCCCAGGTGCTGAACTTTCCCATCCGTACCCTCGTGGAGCAGTCGCAGAAAAACAGGGTCAACCGGATCATCACCTACGTGATCCTCGTCACGACCATCCCCAGCATCTACTTCGGGTACGGCCTGGTCCAGAAGGAGGCCTTCATGGAGCGGGCCTCGAAGTTCACCCGGAACGTGACCATCGTGGAGGGGACCTACCTGCTGAAGGACGAGGTCAATCCGGGCGACCGGACGATCACCCTGATCTACGGAGGAAGCACCCTGACGGAGGCGCAGAAGCGAGCCATCACGGAGCGGGCGAAGGATTTCGCGCTGGACGAGACGAAGCTGGTTTTCCGGCAGGGCTTTTCCATCGACGATGCGGAGAGGCGGGAAACGCAGGTGGACAGCCTGAAGGCGGAAATCAACCGCCTGAAGGCGATGCTGGGGGAGGAGGAAAAGCGGCGGGCGGAGGCAGGCCGGCGGGCGGCACAGGGGAGGCAGCTCCTGGCGGAGATCAAGCCGCTCTACCCGCAGGTCCTGGCCTGCACGTACTCGGAGGCGAACACGTTTCGCCACGGCGCCGAAGCGCCGGAAAAGCAGGATGTTATCGTTTTTAAAATCAGAAAGGGTTCGCTCAAAAAAGCGGATCGGAAGAAAATCCAAAACTGGCTCGCGTCGCGCCTGGAAAAGAAGGCGATCAAGGTGTTCTTCGAGACCTGATCCGGCTGGTACCGCCGGTATTGTCCCGCGTTCCCGATATGGGGCGGGAGGATGGAACATCCATCCGGAAGAGGAGGAAGCCATGGAATCCCATCGCAGCGTCACGAACGTGCCATTCGATGAAATCCGGATCGGTGCATCCGAGGAATGGACGATCGTGCTGAACCGGACGCAGCTCGATCTGATGGCCCTCGTCTCCGGGGACGTGGATTCCTTTCATCTGTCCGCGGAGGCAGGCGGCGGGGATCCAGACCGGACCGAGACAACGGAAGCCGCCGGCTCCGAGGCCCTGTTGTCCGATCTGATCGGAACGCGCCTTCCCGGCCCCGGGACGAAGATCCTGAGCCGGGACATGCGATACGCCGGCGACGTCCGGGTGGGGGATTCGCTCACGGCCCGGGTCACCGTGACGGCGAAGGACGACACGGGCCGCCGCGTCGTTCTTGACTGCCGGGTCGTCAACCAGGAGGGCCGGGAGCTGGTTGCCGGCACAACGGTCGTGGAGGCCCCGGAGAAAAAGCTTGCCTACAGCGAAGTCGCGCCGGCCCACCTGGAGCTCAGGCGGCGGGACGTCTTCGTGAACCTTTTCCGGGCCTGCAGGGTCTGCGGTCCCGTCACGTGCGCCGTTGCGCATCCATGCGACCGCGACTCCCTCGCGGGAGCGCTCCTGGCGGCCGAGCGGGGAATCATCATCCCGGTTCTGGTCGGTCCCGAGGAGAAAATCCGCCACGCCGCCGAGGAGGCGGGGATCGACCTGGGAGACCATCGGATCGTCGCGGTTCCCCACAGCCACGCGGCGGCGGCAAAGGCCGTCGAGATGGCGCGCCGGGGCGAGGTGGAGTCGATCATGAAGGGGAGCCTCCACACCGACGAGCTGTTGGGGGCCGTCGTCCCTTCCGCCTCGGGGCTCCGGACCGAACGGCGGATCAGCCACGCCTTTGTCCTGGACGTTCCCGCCTACCCCAAAATGCTCATGATGACCGACGCGGCGGTCAACCTCTTTCCCGGCCTCGATGACAAGAGGGACATCATCCAGAACGCCATCGACCTGGCTGTGGCGCTGAGGATCTCAACGCCACGGGTGGGCATCCTCTCCGCCGTGGAGACGGTCACCTCCCGGATCCCCTCCACGCTGGACGCGGCGGCCCTGTGCAAGATGGCGGACCGGGGCCAGATCCAGGGCGGCATCCTCGACGGACCGCTGGCTTACGACAATGCCATCAGCGCACGGGCCGCGAAGACCAAGGGAATCGAATCCCCCGTCAGCGGCGAGGCGGACATCCTCCTGGCACCGGACATCGAGTCGGCCAACATGCTCCTGAAGCAGCTCACCTACCTGGCGGGAGCGGAGGGTGCCGGGATCGTGCTGGGCACCCGGATCCCGATCATCCTCACCAGCCGGGCCGATACGGTGCGGACGCGGCTGGCCTCGGCGGCACTCATGGCCATTGTCGCCCGGACGGCCCGGGCCGGCCGCTCTCCGGTGAAATGAGGGAAGACGGCCGTCAGCGGGATCACCGAAGGGAACGACCATGAAATTTCTTCCATCCGTCCTCAGCTCCTTTCTCGACAGCGAGAGCACCCGGCAGAACACCCGGATGCTCCTGCGCTACTGCCTTGTCCTGTTCACCATGGTCACCGTCTACAGCGTGATCTTCCATCTGATCATGGCGGCGGAGGGACAGGACCATTCCTGGATCACCGGGTTCTACTGGACCCTGGTCGTCATGAGCACCCTCGGGTTCGGCGACATCACCTTCCAGTCGGACCTGGGGCGCCTCTTCTCCATCCTGGTCCTCTTTTCCGGGGTGATCTTTCTCCTGGTCCTGCTTCCCTTCACGTTCATCAAGTTCTTCTTCGCGCCCTGGATCGAGGCGGAGACCCGCAAGCGGTACGCCCGCGAGCTGCCGCCGGAAACGAAGGGCCACGTCATCATCACGTCCTACGATGCGGTCACCACGGCGCTGATCGAGAAGCTGAAAACCTACAAGAGGGAATATGTCGTGGTCGTCGATGAGTACGAAAAGTCCAAGGACCTGTACGACGCGGGCGTGCGGATCGCCATCGGCCACATCGACGACCCGGAGACATACCGGAAGATGCGGGCCGACCGGGCCGCTCTCATTGTCGCCACCAACCGCGACGAGGTGAATACCAACATCGCCTTCACCGTCCGGGAACTGACCGAGACGGTTCCCATCATTGCCACGGCCGATTCCCCCCATTCCGTGGACATCCTGTCTCTTGCGGGGTGTTCACGGGTTCTCGAACTGACGGAGATTCTGGGACGATCCCTGGCGGGGTGGACCCTGGGTGGCGACTTCCGGTCCAACATCCTGGGGCGCTTTGACAACCTCCTGATCGCCGAGGCCCCCGCCATCAGCACTCCTCTGGTGGGAAAGACCCTGGCCGAGAGCCGGCTTCGGGAGCAGATCGGAGTGGCTGTCGTCGCCATCTGGGAGCGGGGCCGTTTCGAAGTGCCCGGGCCGGATACGGTGATCCAGCGCTCCACGGCCCTGGTGTTTGCCGGCACGGAGGAACAGATCGCCCGCTACGACGAGGTGTATTCCTTCTATCAACTGAGCCGCCATGCCGGAGACCCGGTGATCATCATCGGCGGCGGGCGCGTCGGCAAAGCCATCGGCGAGCAGTTCAAGCAGCGGGGCGTGGACTTTCTCATCATCGAAAAGAACCCCCGGCGAACCGAGGAAGACACCCTTTACGTCACCGGAGACGCCGCGGACATCGGCACGCTGAAAAAGGCCTGGATCGAGAAGGCTCCAGCCGCCCTGATCACCACGCACGACGATGCGACGAACATCTACCTGGCAAAGTACCTCCGGAGCCTGCGTCCGGACATGCAGATCATCTGCCGGGCCAATGCGGACAGGAACGTCTCGACCCTGCACCGCGCGGGTGCGGATTTCGTCTTGTCCTATGCCTCCCTGGGAGCCGACGCCATCTTCCATTACCTGGAAAACGAAGACATGTTCCTCCTCGCGGAGGGACTCAACATTTTCCGTCTACCCACGCCCTCCTCCCTTGTGGGGAAGACACTCGCCCAGGCCCGGGTACGCCCGCAAACGGGGTGTACCGTTGTCGGTATCCGGAAAGAAAGCGGCGACGTGACCATCAATCCGGATCCGTTCCTGCCCGTGGAGGAACACTCCGAGCTGATTCTGATCGGTACGCCGGATGCGGAGCTGATGTTCTCCCGCACGTTTCTCTGAGGATCCTGAAAGCCGGTTGAAAACATTCGCTCTTTCGGGTACCTTCTGTACACCCGTTTCGGCGGGGGGGAGAAACAACCATGGAACAGCTGTACCTGTCGGAAACGAACCGGAAACTCGGTGGCGTCTGCGGCGGCATCGGGGAGTACACCGGACGGGATCCCACGGTGATCCGGGTTCTTTTCATCCTGGTGACCCTGTTCTCGTTCGGCTTCGGGATCCTGGCCTATCTGGCCATGTGGCTCATCATTCCGAAGCGGTCCGGGGCTGGACTCTAAAATGGATCATGACGGGACCGGACGCGAGTCGGCAGGGACGGGCCGATTCCGTTGGACCTTGCAACGGGGAGGTGCGACATGAGGAGAATCGAGAGGTTGGCCGCCATCTTGAGTGTCCTGGTGCTTCTGTGCGGCTGCGCCGCGTTTGCCGGGAAGGCAGGCCGGATCACGCCGGATCTGGAGGCGCTCCGCATGTTCGAAGCGGACTCCTGCCGCGCCGATTATGCCTGGTATGCAAGCGGGTCTCACGCCTATCCGAATGCGATCATCGGGATTCGGAAGGACCTGAAGCTCGTGGACGACACGCTGTGGCGGAAGCTGGACATGAGTCCCAGGACCTGCAGGGATCTGGTTGATGGTGTCCAGCGCAGGGCCCGGGATGTGGGCCAGGTGCCTTACGGATTCTCTATCCTCAACGACCGGGGAGAGCGGATCGGGATCTGGTATTCCATCACGACGGCCCGGACGGGGGCCCGCATGCTGGACGACAGGACCGTGCTCCTGTACACGCCCGACATCGACACCTACGACCGATACGAAAAGGACCGCGGGGACTGAACCCGCTGCGAATCCGGACGATCCGGCGGAAAGGAGGGAGGGAGGAGATGAAAGAGAGCCTGAACGCCCTGGAGGTGGCCCTGAACAACGAGCTTCAGGAACACCGGTTCTACATGGAGCATGCCCGGAAGACGGCCAATCCTGTGGGGAGGGCGATGTTCGAACAGATCGCCGTGGAGGAGATGGAGCACTACGCACGGCTCCGGGAGCTGCACGGGAAATGGTCGAGAGAGGAAAAATGGCCCGAGACGGTTCCCCTGAAGGTGAAGTCCACGGTGGTGAAGGACGTCCTGGCAAAGATAATCCGTGAGGCCGGCCGGGGGCCCGCCGGCGACAAGAACGACCTGGAGGCGCTGGAGACGGCGATCGAATTCGAGGCCAACGGTGCGCTCTACTACGCCCGGCTCCGGGACCAGGTCACGGATCCCCGTGAGAAGGCCTTCTTCAACCTCCTGGCCGACATCGAGCACGAACACTTCGTCTCGCTGAAAGACACGCAGGAATACCTGGCCGATCCGGCCGGCTGGTTCCGCACGAGGGAGAAGGGCGGTCTCGATGGGGGATGAGCGGGAAGGAAGGTCCGGCGGTTCGAATGGCCGGTTTCGTTACTTCCGGGTTCCCTTCATCTCCGCCAGCAGTTCGCAGGCTCGCCGGTGTTGCAGGGCGCAGGCGCTCTCCAGGTTGTGCCTTGCCTGGTCGAAGCGGCCCGATTTGCGGCAGGCCAGGGCACGGTTGTAGAAGGCTTCGCTGTAGTCCGGCTTCAGCCGGATCGCCGCATCGTAATCGGAGATGGCCAGATCGGCCCGCTGAATCGCCTCATAGGTGATGCCCCGTCCGTTGTAGGCCTCCGCAAAGCTCGGATCCAGCTCGATGGCGCGGCTGTAGTTTGCCACCGCGATCTCCAGCATCCCCTTCGCCACGTATTCGTTGGCCTTGTTGAAGGATTTCCGGGCCTCCAGCCGATCGCCGGGAATCGCTGGGGTCGCCTGCCATTCGGCGGTACGCACCGGTGCCGTGCCGGAGTCGGAGCGTGTCGGTTCAGCCGACGGGGCCGGGGCTGCCGGCTGGCGCGGATCGTTTTCCCCCGCGGCGGGCTCCTCCTTCATGTCCCCCCAGGTGATGCCGCCCGTCCCGGCCGGCTCCATCCTTTCCGGCTTTGCCTCGACGATCGCCGGTCGAGCGGGTGCCGGGGTTGATGCAGTCCGCGAGGTGTTCGCGGGAGGTTCCGTCATTCTGGGAAGGTCCCTGGATACGGGCTTCGAGCGGCAGGAATCGTCGCGGCATGGTTCCGCAGGGGACGTTCCGGCCTGTGCAGGTGTCACGGGTGGGGCTGCCGGTCCCGCGGCCGCGGGCTTTCGTGCCGATTCAACCGTCCGGGAGTGTTCGATCGGCTCCATTCTGGTCTTTTCAGGAAAGATGATCTTTCCGTTTGACGGAGCCGCCGGCTCCGGGGTTGGGGCGGTCCGCTCCGGGATCCGGACGGTCTTCGCGGCCGGCGGAGGAGGCGCAGGATTCGCCTCGGCCGGCCCCGTCCGCTCGATGGCGGCATACCGGGTGAGTCCCTGTGCCTTCAGGCGGCTCGCCTGCCTGCCGGTTTCCGCCTCGCTGGTGTACGGTCCCACGTACACCCTCCACCAGGTTCCCTTCCGGGGCAGGATGACTTTCCGGTAATAGGTCGGCCAGCCCTTCGCGGCGAGTTGCCGCACATGCTTGATCGCGTTGATCTCCTCCTGGAATGACGAGATGTGGATGCTGTAGGGCCTGTCCGATGACGAGGCGGCCTCTGCGGTCCACATGCCTGCGACAGAAGCGGCAAGGACCAGCATGGCTGCACATATCCAGGGGCCGGCGGTTTTCAGGAATCCGCCGTATGGGACGGGATTGGTGTTCGATCGTTCCATGAATGATTCCTCCTGACCGCGGCTGCGATTCTTCGCTCCTATATCACAACCCGGCTGTTTCTTCACGGGTTTCGCGGGCTTTCTGCCGCTGCTCCATTTGTCGGAGGGGCCGCGTCCAGCGCCTCGATCCGCTGGCCCAGGTCGCCCCAGCGTTCATACAGATCCTCCAGTTCGGTCCGGATCTGCCTCAATTCGCCATGGAGAAGCCTCACCCGGTCTCCGTTCCGAAGGACATGGGGGTCGCACAGCATCTCCTCCCGGGCCGCCCTGTCGGCCTCCAGGGCTCCGATCCGCCCTTCCACCTCCGAGAACTCCCTCTTCAGGGCGGTCCGGGTGCGGGACAGGCGATTCCGCTCTTCTGCGGCGAGACGGCGCACTTCCTTTTGCGGCAGCTCGCGGACTCCCTCCGCAGCCGGTCTCGTGCCTTGCGCGTCCCCGGCCCGTTCCATCTCCCGCTTCTCTATGAAGTAGGAATAGTTCCCGGCGTATTCACGGAGTTGCCCGTCCCGGATTTCCAGGACCCGGTTCACCATCCGGTCGAGGAAGTAGCGGTCGTGGGAGACGATGACGACCGACCCGGTGTACTGGAGGAGGGCGTCCTGGAAAAGGTCTTTGGTCTTGAGGTCCAGGTGGTTCGTCGGCTCATCGAGAATGAGGAGGTTCGTGTCCTCAAGGATCAGTTTCAGGAGGGCCAGGCGGGACTTCTCGCCGCCCGAGAGCACCCGGACGGGCTTGTGGATGTCGTCCCCGGAAAAGAGGAACGCCCCCAGGAGATTGCGCCGCTCCTGGTCGGTGGCGCGGCTCCCGGCGTCGCAGACCTCCTCCCAGGCCGTCCGACCGTAGTCCAGGTTTTCCGCGCTTTCCTGGGAAAAGAATCCGATCCGGACATTCAGGCCGAGCTCGACCGTTCCCGCGGTCGGGTCCTCGTCTCCGCTCAGGATCCTCGTCAGGGTGGATTTCCCGGAGCCGTTGACGCCGACCAGGGCCACCCGGTCACCCCGGCTGACAGAGAAATGGAGATCCCGGAAAACTTCCAGCGTGCCGTAGGATTTGGCGAGATCGCGAACGGTCAGGACCTCCCGTCCGCTCCGGGGTGCATCGGGGAAGCGGATCGTCACGGTCCTTGCTTCCGAGAGGTCCTCGAAGACCTCCAGGCGCTCCAGCCTCTTGATGCGGCTCTGAACCTGCCTGGCCTTGGTGGCCTTGTAGCGGAAGCGCTCGACAAAATCCAGGGTCCGCCGAATCTCGCCATCCCGGCGCAGCCGCTCCTGTTCCAGGGCCTCCCTCCGGCGCTCCCGCTCGGCCAGGTAGGCGGTGTAACTGCCCTTGAAGACGGAAACCTTTCCGCCCGCCAGTTCGGCGATCTGGCCGACCATCCGGTCCAGGAACGTCCGGTCGTGGGAGACGGTGATCAGTGTGCCCGCGTAGTTTCCGAGATAACCCTCGAGCCACTCCATGCTTTCCGTGTCCAGGTGGTTTGTGGGTTCGTCCAGGAGCATGACGGACGGGTCGGAGAGGAGAATGACCGACAGGAGGATCCGCATCTTCCAGCCGCCGGAGAAGTCGGAGCACGCCTTGCCGAAATCTCCCTCGCGGAAACCGAGGCCGCGGAGAACCTGCCGGGTCCTGGCTTCGAAGCTGTAACCGCTCCGGTTGCGGAAGACCGTCAGCAGGTTTTCGTAACGCTCCAGGAGGGCCGCGGACGGGGTCGTTTCCCGGGAGATTTCCTCTTCGCAGCGGCGAATGTCCCGTTCGAGGTCCCCCATGCCCGTGCGGTCCTTGATGAAATCCATCAGGGGTGCCGCTTCGAGCTCCACCAGGTCCTGTGGGAGATAGCCGACGGCGCGGTCCCGGCGGCCCGCGATCTCAATGGAGCCCCCGTCCAGCTCCACCTGGCCCAGGATGGCCCGGAGCAGCGTCGTTTTGCCGGTTCCGTTGTCCCCCACGAGCCCGATCCGGCTCCGTTCGGTGATGGCCCAGTCAATGCCTCCGAAGAGGACCCTGGCTCCGAAGGAGAGGCTGACGTCGCGGAGAAAAATCAAAGGGAAGCCCGCCTTACTTGGTTTCCCGCATCTGGGCGAGCAGGTCCTCGAGGGAGGAGCTCTCCTCGATGGTCAGGTGGTAGTCTCCCGAATCTCCTTCCATCGCATTAGCAGCATCCTCCGGCCGTACCGCGGGGAAGTGAATCACCCTCTCGTCACCGCCGGCTGTAGGAACCGCCGTAACGGGTCTGGGGACGGCTTTTGAATAGAGAAGAGAAGGTGTGTAATCCGGGTACTCCGGGGGCAGCTCGGAGGGACGAAAAACCGCCGAGGGTGGCACGAACTGGTTCCGGTAATTCAGGTAGTCCGTCATATACGCTTCGCTGGTGAACATCCCTTCTCCCTTGGCCGTCTGCATGGCACTCTCGATCTGGGAGATCTTGTTGTCCCGGATGAGGGACCGGACCGCCTGGTTGTTCCTCATGATCGTCATCAGGGGGACCTGAAAGCCGGTGCGATCCAGCAACTGCAGTTGCTGAACAGCGATCAGAATCAGGCTTGTCGAGAGCTGGTTGCGGACCTCCGTCTGGGCTTCAAGAGGAAAGGCGTTGCAGATCCTGAAGATGGCTTCTTCGGGACTGGAGGAGTGCAGCGAGGCGATGACCAGGTGCCCCGACTCGGCCGCGTCCAGGGTCAGGCGCATGACCTGACGCTCCCGGAGTTCGCCGACGACGATGACGTCCGGGTCCTCCCGGAGAACGTCCAGTAGACCCTGCTCGAAGGAGATCATGTGGGTCCCCAGCTCCCGCTGCTCCACGAAGGCGCGCTTGGAGATGAAGCGATATTCGATGGGGTCCTCCAGGGTGATGACGTGGGCGGATCGGGTTTCATTGATCTCCTCCACCATGGCCGCGATCGTCGTGGACTTGCCGCATCCGGTGGGACCGCAGACCAGGATCAGCCCCGCCTGATTCTGGCAGTACTGCTGGATGGAGGGGTGGATGTTCAGGTTGTTCAGCCGCGGCACTGTTCCAGGCAGCAGGCGGATGGCGAGGCTGAAGCCCCGAAGGGTCACGAAGGCGTTGATTCGCAGGCGCGTGTTGCTGACGGTCCGGGCAAAGTCGACGGACAGGCGCGCCCGGAGCCGGTTGAGGTGGTCCCCCTGTACCAGCCAGGCGACAAGGGCGTCCACGGCTTCGTGCGTCCAGCGGAAACGACGGTCGAACTGGATGGAGCCGTTCTTTCGGAAAACCAGGGGGGAACTGCCGGCGATGTGGATATCCGAATATCCCTCCCGGATGGCCATGGTAATCAAATCCTGAAACTGTTTCTCCAATGTCGCAAGATTTCCCGTGTCGTTCATATTCAAGCTCCTATGTAGGCCCGCTTGACGTCTTCGTTGTGGAGAAGGCTGTCCGCCGTTCCTTCCAGCGTGATCCGGCCGTTTTCCATGACGTAACCCCGGTGGGCCACCCGCAGGGCCATGTGGGCGTTCTGTTCCACCAGGAAGATGGGCGTTCCGTTTTCCCGGTTGATTTTCCGGATGATTTCAAAAATCAGCTTCACATACATCGGCGCGAGTCCCAGGGACGGCTCGTCCATCAGGAGCAGGCGCGGCCTTGCCATGAGAGCCCTTGAGATGGCCAGCATCTGCTGCTCCCCGCCGCTCAGGGTTCCGCCGGGCTGGTGGCGGCGCTGGGCGAGAATCGGGAACAGGTCGAAGACATACGCCAGGTCCTTCTGGATGCCCTCCCGATCCTTTCGCAGGAAGGCGCCCATGTCCAGGTTTTCCGTAACCGTCAGGTTCGGAAAGATCCTCCGTCCCTCGGGCACCTGAGAGAGTCCCATGGCGACGATGGCGTCCGGGCTCAGCTGCGAGAGGGGCCGGTTCATGAACAGGATCTCCCCCGAGCGCGGGGGGACGATTCCCGAGATGGACATCAGGGTTGTTGTCTTCCCCGCCCCGTTGGCCCCGATGAGCGTGATGATCTCCCCTTCCCGGAGGATCATGCTCACGTCCTTCAGGGCCTGAATGTTGCCATAATACGTCTGGACGTTTCTCAATTCCAGCATGAATTCAACCAGCCGATCCGTATAGCAGGGGAATGCTATAAAACCAATTGCAGATCCCGTCAAGCATCGAACTCTTCCCCGAGGTACGCCTTGATTACGACCGGATTCTCCCATATTTCCGCCGCGGTTCCCTCGGCGATTTTCTTTCCGTAGTCCAGGACGAAGATCCGGTTGGAGATGCTCATGACCATCCTCATGTCGTGCTCGATCATGAGGATGGCGATCTTCTCCTCATTCCGGATCTTCAGGATCAGCTCCTCCAGGTCCGCCGTCTCCCGGGGATTCATGCCCGCCGCCGGCTCGTCCAGGAGCAGGAGGAAGGGCTCCGTTGCCAGGGCGCGGGCGATCTCGAGGCGCCGCTGGTCCCCGTAAGGGAGGTTGCGGGCCATGGTGTTGGCCGCGTCGGCCAGGCCGATCCGTTCGAGGATGTCATAGCTTCGAGTTACAATGGCCTTTTCCTCGTTTCGGGTGGTCCGGTCCCGGAACACGGCGCCCAGGACTCCCGCCTTCGTCCGGCAGTGGCGCCCCACCATGACGTTTTCCAGGACGGTCATGTCCGGGAACAGGCGGATGTTCTGGAACGTCCGCGCCAGCCCGCGGGCCGTCACCTTGTGGACCGGCAGGCCGTTGATCCGCTTCCGCTTCCGTCCCGGCGGGGAGATGAAAACGTCTCCCTCGCTGGGCGGGTAGATTCCGGTGATGCAGTTGAAGAAGGTTGTCTTGCCGGCGCCGTTGGGGCCGATCAGGGCGCAGACTTCTCCGGGGTGGACCTGCAGGTCCACCCGGTTTAGAGCCGTGATGCCCCCGAAATTCATGGTCAGGTTCTTGGTTTCCAGGATCGCTTCCATGGTCCTCTCACGCCGGCGTGCCGGGCTCGCCGTTCTGTTTCCGGTCGAAATGGTACTCGTAGGTCCGGCGGATGTTCGTGATGATCCCCTGGGGGCGGAAGATCATCATCACCACCATGATCGTTCCGAAGAGGAGCATCCTATAGTCGCTGAAGGCCCGCAGGTATTCCGGCATCAGGATCAGAAGAAAGGAGGCCAGGAACACCCCCAGGGTGGAGCCCATTCCGCCCAGCACCACGATGGAGAGGATCATGGCCGATTCCAGGAACGTGAAACTCGCCGGATTCACGAAGGTCGTCTTGGCGGCGAAGACGACCCCCATCATGCCCGCCCAGGTGGAGCCGAGGGCGAAGGCCGTCATCTTCGCCATGGTCTTGTTGACCCCCATGGCCTGGCAGGCGACCTCGTCTTCCCGGAGGGCAAGCCAGGACCGGCCGATCCGGGAGTTCTGGAGCCGATTTGTGACGAAAATGGTAAACAGGACGAATCCGATCATGAGGAAATACAGGTAAATCGTGGATTCTTCCAGGTTCATCTCCACGCCGAAAAATCCCGGGCGGGGGATCTCCGAGATGCCGCTGGGGCCGGAGGAAAAGTCGCTCCAGTTCTCCAGGACGAGGCGGGTGATCTCGCCGAATCCCAGGGTCACGATGGCCAGGTAGTCGCCGCGGAGGCGCAGGACCGGGAAACCCAGCAGCAGGCCGAAGATCGTGGCCATCAGGGCGCCCAGGGGCAGGGCCGCCCAGAAGCCGATTCCGAAATGCTGGTAGAGCAGGGCGTAGGTGTAGGCGCCCACGGCGTAGAAGGCGGCATAGCCGAGGTGCAGGAGCCCCGCCTGACCGACGACGATGTTGAGGCCCAGCCCAAGGACGACGTACATCAGGGCCGTCGTCATGATGTTCACCTGGTAGGTGGAGGAGAGGAACGGGAAAGCCAGGGCCGCGACGGCCGCGGCGATCATCGCGCCCCGGGAGAACCGGGCGTCCCGGACAATCCGGAGCAGGACTCCCTTCGGATCCGTTTCCTCCCCGCCGCTGTTCCGCCCGCCCGCCTGGGTCCTGCCGAGGAAGTAGCGCCAGACGAACGACAGGGCGAAGCTCCCGATTCCGATGTAGAGCATGTTCTGCCAGCGCCAGATGATGGTTTTTTCAATGGTGTTCACCTGGATGACCAGGATAGGGAAGGTGAGGAACATGAACCAGAGGGCGATGACGAGGGATTCCCGGAGGCCGGCGAGCCGCTTCATGAATCCCTCCTATACCTTCTGCGTCGTGGACCGGCCCAGCAGGCCCGAGGGGCGGAAGATGAGGATCAGGACCAGGAGCGCAAAGGCAAAGACGTCTTCGTAGTCGCTGGAGACGTATCCCGTGGCGAAGCTTTCGGTCCATCCCAGGACAAGGGAGCCGAGAACCGCGCCGGGGATGCTGCCGATCCCGCCGAGGACCGCGGCGGTGAAGGCTTTGATGCCGGCGATGAAGCCGATGTAGAAGTTGATCCGGCCGATGTGGGACGCGATGAGGATGCCGCCGATGGCGGCCAGGGAGGAGCCGATGATGAAGGTCATCGAGATGACGCGGTTCACGTTCACCCCCACGAGCATCGCCATGTTCCGGTCCTGGGCGGTGGCCCGCATGGCCTTGCCGATCCTCGTGAACTTGATGAGAACGGTCAGCAGGATCATGACGACCGTCGTGGTGGCGACAATGACGAACTCCGTCGAGCCCATGACGTGACCGAACGATTCCATGAACGGCACTTCCGGCAGCAGGTTCGGGAAGGGGAGGAAGTCGGAGGTCTGGGCCAGCATGACGTAATTCTGGAGAAAGATGGACATCCCGATGGCGCTGATCAGGGGTGAGAGACGGGAGGCGCCGCGAAGGGGCTTGTAGGCGATCTTTTCCACCGTGAAGCCGTGGCAGGCCGAATACAGGACCGCCACGAGAAACGCCAGGATCAGCACGGAGATTCCGCTCATGCCGCTCATGGTCAGGACGGTGGCCGTGATGAGGGCCGTGAACGCCCCGATCATGTAGATCTCGCCGTGGGCGAAGTTGATCAGCTCGATGATGCCGTAGACCATCGTATAGCCCAGGGCGATCAGCGCGTAAATGCTTCCCCGGGTCAATCCTCCTATAAACAGTTCCAGAAAATAATCCATGATTCCTTCGGAAATAAGGGCCTTCCGGCGCACCCGGCCGGAAGGCCCATGTTTACGGTTCCCCGCCGGTGGCGGAGAACCCCTTCGGATCGTTTATTTGACTTCCACGTACGTCCCGTTTTTCACTTCGTACATGGCAAAGCCGACACCGATGGCGTCTCCCCGGTTGTCAAACCGGATCTTGCCCACGGGGGTGTTCACGTAGTTCGTCCGGAGGGCTTTCACGAGGGCGTTGTACTCCGTGGATTTCGCTTTTTCGATCGCGTTCACAACCGCCAGGGCGGCGGCGTACCCTTCCAGGAAGAAGGCGCCCGGATCGGTGTTGTAGGCCTTCTTGTGGGCGGCGGTGGCGGCGATGGCCAGGGGGTTTTTCTTCGTGTCCTTCGGCCCGGAGGCGTAGACGCCCTCGGCGTACCGGCCGGCGACCTTGATGAACGTGTCGTCCTTCACGCCGTCGTCGGAGATGAACAGGGTCTTCATGTTCTTTTTCCGCATCTGGGCGACGATGGACGACGCCTCGGGATGATATCCTCCGTAAATCACCGCTTCCGCTCCGGACTGGCGGATCTTGTTGACCACGGCCGAGTAATCCACCGCCCCGGGTGTGACTCCCTCGAAGAGAACCACTTTGGCCCTTTTCCCTTCCTGGATGAATTTCCTGGCAAACTCGGCGAAGCCCTTCCCGTAGTCCCCCTTGTCATGGAGAACGGCAATCCTGGTCACCTTCAGTCTGTTCACGGCGAACTCGACACCCAGCTTTGCCTGGGCGTCATCGGAGGCGATGGTGCGGAAAAAATTGGGGTATCTCCCGCTCTGGGTCAGCTCCGGGTTGGTCGCCGAGGGGGAGACGGTGACCAGCCTGGCGTCCTTGTAGATCCCCAGGGCCGTCTTGGTCGCCCCACTGCAGATATGGCCGATGATCACGTCAGCCTTTTTTGAGACCAGTTTCGTGGCCGTGTTGGTCGCTACTTCGGGCTTGCAGACATCGTCCTCGACGAGGAGCTCGATCTTTCGGCCCAGAACGCCGCCCCTGGCGTTGGCGTCCTTGACCACGAGCTCGACGGCCTTCACCGTCGGGAGGCCATAGGAAGCCAGGTCTCCGCTGTGGGCACCGGCCACACCGATTCGGATCGGTTCGGCGGCGGGCGCCGGGCCGGCCAGGGCAAAAACGAGACACAGTACGGATACTCCAAGAAGAAAGCGCTTCATCATGATAACCCTCCTTTTCAGGATTTGAATTCCCGGTCATGATTGCTCCGCAGCCCCGGACAGACCGGCACACGATGGCCGCCGCCCGGGCGGAAGCGGGCCCCGGTCCGGCAGGTGTGTGACGCCGCGGTGGAAGGGGTGAGGAGAGAAGACCGCCTACCACATTTTGCTCCCTCCGTCAAACGGGATGGTGATGAATGTGCCGGTTATGACGATGCAATTTTGCATCATACCCCCGACGGCTTCTCGCAGGCGGGAGAGGCGGTTTTTGTATTGTCACGAAATGAGCGTTCATGTTACAGGGGCCGCCGGGCAGGACGGAAAGAAGAGGAGCAGCCGAATCATGCACATGGCCGATGCGTTGATCACACCCGCCGTCGGCGGGACGATGTGGGCCGTCACGGCCGGCCTGACGGTTTATTCCGCGAAGAAGATCGGGGAGGACCCGGACGGGAAAACCGTTCCGCTCATGGGGGTCCTGGGGGCCTTCATCTTTGCGGCGCAGATGATCAATTTCACGATTCCGGCCACGGGCTCCAGCGGCCACCTGGGGGGCGGAATGATCCTGGCGATGCTCCTCGGACCCCATGCGGCGTTTCTCACCATGGCCTCCGTCCTGGCCGTCCAGGCCCTCTTTTTCGCCGACGGCGGCCTGCTCGCCCTCGGGTGCAACATCTTCAATCTCGGCTTCTTTTCCTGTTTCGTTGCCTATCCCCTGATCTGCCGGCGCATCGTCGGGGGGAGCCCCTCGGCGGGAAGAATCATGACCGGCGCCATGCTGTCCTCCATCGTCGCCCTGCAGCTGGGAGCCTTTGCCGTCGTGCTCGAGACGGTCGCCTCCGGCATCAGCGAGCTTCCCTTAACCACGTTCGCCCTCCTCATGCAGCCGATCCATCTCGCCATCGGCATCGTCGAGGGGCTGGTGACCGCCGCGGTCATCACGTTTGTCTGGAGTGCCCGGCCCGAGATTCTGCAGGCAATTCCGGCAGTGAAGGCCACCGGGGGGGGCATGAGGAGACTCCTGGTTCTGCTGGCCGCGCTGGCCGTGCTAACCGGCGGCGTCCTGTCCTGGTTTGCCTCCACGAACCCCGACGGGCTCGAGTGGTCCATGCTGCGCACAGCGGGGAAGGAGGATCTGTCCGGGCCGGGAAGCGCGGCCCATGCGGTGCTGGCCGGGATCCAGGAAAAAATATCAATCCTGCCGGATTACGGTTTCCGAATGGTCCCGGAAGGAACGGCAGCCAAGACCGGCAGGAGTGAATCGTGGCCCGATATCAATGCCGGCCGCTCTCTTGCCGGCATTGTCGGCGGCGGGCTGACCCTGCTCCTGGCGGGGGCGGCCGGGGTCGTCCTGAGACGGGCGACCCGGTCCGGAAAGAGCCGGCGGCTGCCCGATCGATGACGGATCCCCGGATATCCGCCGGATACGGAAAGGACCGCATCTCCACGGGAGGACCGAACCCATGAGCGGTGCCGGTCAGACCCTCGACGCCATAAACGGTCTCGACGGTTCGGGGAGGGCCGGCTCGCCCGCGCTCGGGGTGGACCCCCGTGCCATGATCGTCACGACGTTTCTCTACATCGCCGTGGTCTCATCCTTTGAAAAATACGACCTCCTCGGCCTTCTCCCGCTCGTTCTCTATCCCGTTTCCCTGTCGGCCCTGGGCCGCCTTTCCGTCCGCCGGATCGTCCGGCGGCTGCTCGTTGCGTCGCCCTTCGCCGTCATGATCGGCATGTTCAATCCCTTCTTCGACGGCCGCATCATCGCCGAACTGGGGCCGCTGGCCTTTTCGGGGGGCTGGGTTTCTTTCCTTTCGATCCTGGTCAAGTTTCTCCTCACGGTGAGCGCGGCCCTCATCCTCGTGGAGATCTGCGGCTTTGACGCCGTGTGCTTCGGCCTCGGGAAGATGGGTGTGCCAAGGATCCTCGTTTCCCAGCTTCTCTTCCTGAAGCGGTACATCCACGTGGTGGCGGACGAGGCGGGCCGGATGGTCCGCGCCCATGCGCTGCGGTCATTCGGCCGGCACATCTCCTTTCGGGTCTTCGGTTCCCTGTGCGGGCAGCTCCTGCTCCGCTCCCTCGACCGGGCGCAGCGCATCTATCAGGCCATGATCTCCCGCGGCTTTTCCGGACGGATTCATCTTCTCAGGGAGCGGTCCGTCGGGGCCGGGGACGTCCTCTTCGCGTCCCTCTGGATCGGTTTCTTCCTGCTTGCGCGCTGTGTCAACATTCCCCTCTGGTTCGGGACGCTTGTCCTCGGGAGGCCCGCTTGAGCCATCACATCGTCGAGCTGAAGAATCTCGAATTCGCTTACCCCGACGGCACGCCGGCGCTCCGGGGCGTCTCCTTCCGGATCGTTCACGGAGAGTCGGTCGGACTGGTCGGCGCCAACGGAGCGGGCAAATCCACGCTGCTGCTTCACCTCAACGGATGCCTCTTCCCGGCCGGCGGAACCGTCCAGGTGGGCGATTTCCCGCTGACCCGGAAAAACGTGGACGACGTGCGCCGCCGGGTGGGCATGGTCTTTCAGGATCCCGACGACCAGTTGTTCATGCCCCGCGTCTTTGACGACGTGGCCTTTGGCCCCCTGAACCTGGGCCTGCCGCCGGGCGAGGTGGAGGCCCGCGTTCACGGGGCGCTCCGGGAGGTCGGCGCCGTTCACCTGGCCGAACGGCCGCCCTACCGGATATCGGGAGGCGAAAAGCGCGCCGCCGCCATTGCCACGGTCCTGTCCATGTCGCCGGACATCCTGGTCATGGACGAGCCGAGCTCCGGCCTCGATCCCCTTTCCCGGAGGCAGCTGATCGGGCTTCTCCGCAACTTCCGGCACACAAAGATCATCGCCACCCACGATCTCGATCTCGTCCTGGACGTCTGCGAGCGGACCATCATTCTCAGCGGCGGCTGTGTCGCCGCCGACGGTCCCACCCTGGAGATCTTCCGGGACGAGGCCCTTCTTACGGCCAACCACTTGGAGAGGCCGCTCAGGATGCAGCCTCTATTGGACGGTTGAAAAACGCCCGCCTGCCGCGTTTCCCTCGTCCCTCGCCGCTCGACGTACGAAAAAGTACGCCTCGCGTCTCGGAACGTCGGGGGCCTTGCATCCGGGCATTTTTGAACCGTCCGGGCGGAGTGATTCATGTTGGACGGTTGAAAAACGCCCGCCTGCTGCGTTTCCCTCGTCCCTCGCCGCTCGACGTACGGGAAAAGACCCCTCCGTCGCGGCACTTGAAGCGGGCCGGGGAGAGAGCCCGTCCATCCGGTTGACATGCGGGGCCTTCCCCCCTTATACTCCCGCCCGCGGGGCGAGGTCGCCGGTGCGGCGCCGTCCGCCCCGTGCAATGTCCGGCGTTGAGCCGGCTTCCCGTTTTCCCTTCGACAGGTGCGGACATCCGCACGGGAGCATCCCATGAAAAAGAGAATCCTGATCGCTGTCGGTGTCCTGGCCGGGGTTGCGATCCTGATCGCCGGCTATGTGCTGGTTCCGTTCCTGATCGAAGTCCGGAAAATGACGCCGGCGGCTACCGGCGAGGTCGTTCCGGGCGTTTTCGCCATCCGGGATGACTACGTGAACCTCTACCTGGTCAAGGGAAAGGACGGCTATGTCATGATCGACGGAGGCAGTGGTGCCGCCGCCGTCGAGGAGGGCCTCCGGACGCTCGGCATCCTGAAGGACAGGATCAGCGCCGTCTTCCTGACCCATTCCGACAGCGACCACACGGCGGCCCTGGCCGTGCTCGGGGATGTCCCGCTCTTTGTCGGGTCCGAGGAAGAGAGAATCATCAAGGGTCCCGAGTACCGGATGTTTTTCACCCGGAATTCGCTGCCGGACCGCCGGAGGCTCCTGGCGGGAGGAGAGACCGTGGACAGCGACGGCGTCATCGTGCAGGCGTTCCGCACCCCTGGACACACGCCGGGTTCGCGCTGCTATCTCGTCAACGGCCGCTGGCTCTTCACGGGCGACACGATCAGCCTGAAGGAGGGCAAGGCCGGTCCCTTCGTGGAGCGGTTCAACATGGATACGCCGACGGAGATCGTCTCCATCGGGAAAATCGCGAAGCTGAATGGCGTGGAGGCGGTCTTCACGGCGCATCACGGCTGGACGAAGGATTTCCAGGGGGCCTTCGCCGCATGGAGGAAATGACGGACCCGGTCCCGTGTTTCGCATGAACATGGGAGGGCGGAGTCCGAAGGAGGAATCATGGACGTAAACAGGCAATTCGGTTGCATGATCCTCGGCCTGTGCCTGCTGGTTCTGGCCGGGTCCGTTTCCCCGGCATGGGGGTACGACAGCGGCGTGACGGTCAGGACGGTCCTGAAATCGACCACCGCCGGCAACGGCCAGCCGTTGGAATACCTGCGGACGGACCGGCCCGAGGTCACGGCGGCCGTCGTCGAGATCGCCCCGGGAGCGCAGACGGGATGGCATCTCCACCGGGTTCCCGTTTATGCCTACGTCATGGAGGGAACTCTGACAGTCCAGCTGGATGAGGGGAAGGAGATCACGTTTAACAAGGGCCAAGCCATCCTGGAAGTTCGCAACACCCCCCACAACGGGATCAACGCCGGGAAGGATACGGTCCGTCTCATCGTCTTCTACACGGGAGCCGTGGGGGAGCCCCTCTCGGAAAAAGTGGAGCGCTGACCCCGGATGGTGCGTCCGGAGGACGTTCCCGGTGATCTGCCTCATCCCGGCCCCGGCGGCGATCTTCGAGCGGGCGTGGCGCCTTGTCGGGGATGCGGATGGCGTCAGGGGACTTCCGCGATCGGGAACAGCGAAGATCGGGGACGGATTTCAAATCTGTCCCTTTCCCATAGGGTAACCAGCTATCCGACGAGCCTTTGAGGCTGTTCAAAAAGGGTCGGATGCAAGGCTCCCGATGTTCTGAGCCACGAGGCGTATTCCAGGAACGTTGAGTGGCGAAGGGCGAGGGAAACGCAGCAGGCGACCTTTTTTCAACAACCTCGGCTAGAACTTGTCGATGTCAATCCCCGCCTCCATGGCAATCCGGTAGGACTTCCCCTTGCAGTAGATGCCGAGACCGAAAATGCCGACCGACGCGACCAGGGCAATGACGAGCCAGGCAATCCAGTCGCCCGCCGATTCGATCTGCATAAAGGCGTAAAACAGCGCCGGGATGCAGATCATCGTCATCAGGAGGCCCAGGTGGTACAGGCGGTCGCCCACGATCCACCAGGCGGCGGCCCGGGGCGCGCGCTTCTTCATTTTCTCGAAGAGCGGGTAATCCCTCGAAGGACTCACGGTACCGGAACGACGGGTCACTTCGCCCTGACTTTATGGGTGTTGATCGTGGAGGCCGTCAGGCGGTCCCCCCAGCCCGCGAGCTTTCCGTCGATGAAAACGACGGGCGTACACTCTTCCTTCACCGACAGGACCGTGACGTTCTTCGTCTCGGTCTGGTAGTAAAGGATACTCACCCTCTCTCCCCCCGCCGCCTCGTAAGACTCGCTCAACGTGGGCGCCCCCATGATTTTCACGGCCTCCGCCTGCGGCATCCCGACCTTGAGCATCATCAGGTTCTCGTTGTTCTTCCGGATGGAGGCCCCGCAGCCCGCCAGGAGGAGCAAAGCAACAAGGATTGCCAGTGCTTTTCTCATCATTCGTTCCTTTCCCTTTTTTTCGTTGCCCACGATACTTAACGAACACGTATGATGAAATCAATAGGAAATGGCGTATGGAGATCCTTATGTCATATATTGCATAATAATATCAATGGCATGTTTCATGCGTATCTGATGCATTTTTTTATGAATATACCTAAAGTTTACTTGACAATTTTTACCCTTGCGGGCAGTATTCATCCACCCGGTAGCCCATTCGAATCTTCGTAGAGGCTGCTTGTTTTGATTCTTGATTTGCTTGCCAACGGGTGCTGTGGAGTCCCTGATTTCCGGTTTCATCCGGACTGCGAAGTGGACTGCCGCCACGGCGCCTTTTTTGTTCATCCAGGTATATCAGGACAGCATGGTTGTCCGCACGCCGGTAGCCGGCATCCGGATGCGGCAGCGGGCCTTTCTGCAATCCAAATTCAGCTTGATCCGGAAACGTGACGGGAAAGGGGACCTTCATGAAACATGGCATTGCACTCCGGTCGGTACGCGGGCAAAGAAACGTCCGGTCCGGTCCGCTGGGAATCGGGACGTTCCTGATCCTGGCGCTGCTCTTTTCTACCCAGCCTTCCTTCGCCGTGGACCTGCTCGGCGCGTATGGGCTGGCCCTCAAGAACGATCCCCGGTTCGTCGGCGCCCGCTACGAGCGCGATGCCTCGGTCGAAAAGTTGAGCCAGGCCAGGGCAGGGCTTCTGCCGAAACTGACGGCCGAGGGGGTGTACACGCAGACGCGGCAGAACATCATCAGCAGTGACAACACCGTCTACGGCCAGGGCTCATCGACCTTTCCCACAACGGAATATTCCATCTCCCTTGTTCAGCCCCTGTTCAACATGGCATCCTGGGCCAGCCTTCAGCGTGCCCGGGCGACGGCCAAGGGGGCGGACCTGAAACTGGAGACGGCGAAGCAGGACATGATGGTCCGGCTGGCCAAAGCCTACCTGGGAGCCCTGGCGACGCGCGACAATCTCGAGTTCATCGGTGTCGAGGAGACGGCGGTGAGCCGGTACCACGAACTCGTCACCGGCAGGTTCAGCTCCGGCCTGACTTCAAGAACGGACTTTCTCGACGCCAAGGCCAGGCTGTCGGATGTCCGGGCGAGAAAGATCGCCGCCCAGAGCAACCATGACGACGCCTTCCAGGCGCTCAGGGAGATCGTCGGGCAGGATATCGAAAAGATTGCCGCCGTCCGTGAAGAGCTGCCCCTGGTCAGCCCGGATCCAAACAACATCGAGACGTGGATCGACGCCACGGTGAAGCAGAGCCCCTCCCTGGAAATGCAGCGGCAGGCTGTGGAGGAGGCCCGACACGAGGTCCGCCGGCAGCAGGCGGGGCATTATCCCTTTATCAACCTGGAAGCGGAATACGACCGGACGAAAACCGAGGGTACCCTTTTCGGGGGCGGCAGCGAAGTCGAAACGGCGTATGTTCTCGCACGGCTGACCATTCCGATCTTCGAGGGCGGTGTCGTGGCTTCCCGCACGCGGGAAGCCAAGAGTCTGCATCAGGCCGCCGCCCAGGAAGAGGAGCGCCAGACGCGGGCAGCCAGAAAGGAAACGCGGGCCGCCTATCTGGGCGTCATCAGCTCCATCGACCGCGTGAAGGCCCTGCGGGAGGCCCTGGAGGCGCAGAAGATGGTCCTGGAGGCCAAGCGGGAAGGGTATCGGTCCGGTCTCTACACGATCCTGGCCGTCATGGATGCCGAGCGGGATCTTTACCGGGCGCGCCGTGATTACGCCGTGGCCCGATACGATTACATCATGAACAGCCTGCGCCTGAAGAAGGCGGTGGGCACCCTGAGCGACGGGGACATCGCCTCCATCAACGACTGGTTTGAAAAGGAGCCGTAAGGCGGTACGGGTTTGCATGAACCCCGGAACGCGCCGTTGCAGCAGGTCATGTGATCATCCCGGACCGGGAGCCGGTCAGGCATTCCGTTCCGGGACCCTGTTTTTTATGGCAGGTTTTTTTCCTTATCTTCCCGGCGGGGGAGCCGAGCCTGGAAGATGGCGGATTTCTTGAGAGGGCACCATGTGGCGACTGAAAGGCAAGAGCAGGGCGGCGGACAAGTCGAATAGGGCGAAGAACGGCCGGGGAAAGAAACCGCGGCCGTACCGGTTCGAGGCCCTGGAGCCGCGCCTCCTTCTCTCTGCGGACGTTGGACTTCCCGTCGATGACCTCCAGGCTGTTCCCGGAATCGCGGCGCCGGTGATCGAAGAGGCCGCCCCTGCGGAAGTCGAAACCGTCCAGGCCGGAGACAATCTGGATCCGGCGGCAGCGGCTGAAACCACCGGCGATGGGACAAGCGGGACCGAGGTCCAGGTCCCGACCGCAACGACGGATGCCTCGGCCACGGACGATGCCTCTGCCACGTCTTCCGGCGCCACGGACGATTCCTCTCAGGCCGCGGTCCCGACCGCCCAGGACAGCCGCTGCGAACTCATCATCGTCGATCCCTCCGTTCCCGATGCCCAGTCCCTCATCGATGCCCTGCTCGAAGACTCCGGGAAAGACTGGTCCGTCGTGACCGTCGTGGACGGTCTCCAGAAAGAGAATGCTGCCACGACGGCCAACGCCGAACAGGGGGACGCAGGTGCTTCCAATCCCGGCATGACCGGCCGGTCCGGTGTTTTCATCTACTACCTCGATGCCGGCAAGGACGGCGTCGGGCAGGTGACGGACATCCTGAAGCAGTACACGAACCTCGACGCCGTGTACCTCCTGTCCCACGGCGCATCCGGCGAGATCAGCCTTGGGACGACGGCGGTGCTTCAGAACGTGCTGCAGGACCGGGCGGCGGAGATCACGGCCTGGGGCGACTCCCTCAAGGACGGCGGCGACATCCTCCTGTACGGCTGCGACGTGGCTTCGGGCGAGGCAGGCGTTGAGTTCGTCAGGACTCTGTCCTCGCTGACCGGCGCGGACGTGGCCGCCTCGACGGACGAGACGGGCGCGGCCGAGGCCGGCGGCGACTGGGACCTGGAATACCGGGCCGGCGAAATCGAGGCGGCGGCCCTCTTTGCATCCGGCGACGGCGGCTACCGCCACCTGATGCAGGACTTCGTCAGCACAAGCGCCGGCGAGACCCTGACGGGCACCAATTCGGGCGACAATTACATCTTCTCCGACGGCTGGGGCAACGATACCGTCAGCGAGACCGGCACGACCGGAACGGACACCCTGAATTTCTCCGCCGTCACGGCGGACCTCACCTTCACCATTCACGCCGGCGGCACCGTCTCCGTGACCGACGGCACGAATACCCTGAACTCCGTCGCCAACATCGAGCGGATCATCGGCGGGTCGGGCAACAACACCTTCGTCTTCGAAAACGGCGCGGTCTTCGCGGGGACCATCGACGGCGGCACCGGCGGGACCAACACCCTCGACTACGCGGCCTGGACCACGTCCGTCACGGTCGACCTGGCAGGCGGGCTGGCCACGGGGACGTCGGGTGTCAGCAACATCCGGAACGTGCGGGGCGGTTCGGCCGCGGACACCCTGAAGGGTGACGGCCAGGCCAACGTCCTCACCGGCGGCGGCGGGAACGACACGCTGACGGGACGCGCCGGGGACGACACGTACCGGATCACCGACGGCGGCGGGATCGACACGATCGTCGAAGTGACCGGCGAAGGCAGCGACACCCTCGACTATTCGCTCTATTCGACAGCCGTGATGGTGAATCTGGCGACCGGGACGGCGTCGGCCACCACAGGCATCACGTCCATCGAGAACGTCACCGGCGGGGCCGGAAACGACATCATCGTCGGGGACGGCAACGCCAATGTCCTGTATGGCGGCGCCGGAAACGATACGATTACCGGTGGCGCCGGCGCGGACGTGCTGGGCGGCGGCATGGGCGTCAACACCCTGACCGGCGGGACCGAAGACGACACGTACATGCTGGCAGGCGGGACCGACACGATCGTCGAGAACGCCGCCGAGGGGAGCGACACCCTGGACTACTCGGCCTATTCCGCAGGCGTGACCGTGACGCTGGGCGGCGCGGCGACGGGCGTCTCCGGAATCGTGACCAACATCGAGAACGTCACCGGCGGGGCCGGCGACGACGTCCTCACCGGCGACGACAGGGCCAATGTTCTCTACGGAGGAGCCGGAAACGACAGGCTGAACGGCGGGGCCGGGAACGACACGCTGGCCGGCGGTTCGGGCGACGATACCTACGTGTTTGCTGCCGGCGGCGGAACCGACACGATTCTGGAGAGTGCCGGCGAGGGAAGCGACACCCTGGACTACTCTGCCTACGGATCGGCGGTGACGGTGGACCTGGGGGCCGGGACGGCGACGGCCACGGCGGGCGTCGGCAACATCGAGAACGTGACCGGCGGCACGGGCAGCGACACGATTACCGGCGACGCGAATGCCAACGTCCTGTCGGGCGGGGCCGGGGACGACACGATCATCGGCGGGGCCGGGAACGATACGCTGTCCGGCGGCTCCGGGACGAACACCCTGACCGGCGGCACGGACGACGACACGTACGTGCTGACGTCCGGCTCGACGAACACCATCACCGAGAACGCCGACGAGGGGAGCGACACCGTCGACTACTCCTCCTATGCAACGGGCGTGACGGCTGTGCTGGGCGGCGCGGCGACGGGCGTCTCCGGGAACCTGGTCAACGTCGAGAACCTGACCGGCGGCTCCGGGGCCGACACGCTGACCGGGGACGCCAACGCCAACATCCTGAAAGGCGGCGGCGGCAACGACATCCTCGCCGGCGGAACGGGGAGCGATACCTACGCCTTCGGCAACGGCTGGGGGACGGACGTCATCGTCGATTCCAGCACGGCGACGGATACGGATGTGCTGGACTTCTCCACCGTCTCGGCGAACCTGGCCGTTGCGGTCCTGGCGAGCGGCGCCCTCTCCGTTACAAGCGGGGCCAACGCCCTGAACAACGTGGCCGTTGCGGAGCGGATCGTCGGAGGCAGCGGGAACAACACCTTCACCCTGGCGGACGGCGCGAACTTCGCGGGCTCCATCGACGGCGGCACCGGCGGGACGAACACCCTCGACTACTCCGCCTGGACCACCGACGTGATCGTGAACCTCTTCGGCGGCGCGGCGACGGGGATCGGCGGGGCCGTCAGCAACATCCGGAACGCCACCGGCGGCTCCGGGTCGGACATGTTCATCGGTGATGCAAAGGCAAACGTATTCACCGGCGGCGCGGGCGACGATTACTACTACTTCTTCGTCGACGGGGAGGCCGACACCATCGTCGAGGCCGCCGGTGGCGGCAGCGACACCCTGGACTACTCCGAATACGGCGCCTCCGTGACGGTGAACCTGGCGACCGGGACAGCGACGGATGTCGTCAGCGGATTCGCCAACATCGAGAACGTGGTCGGCAGCACCGAGGTGGACACGATCACCGGCGACGCCAACACGAACTACATCGCGGGTCGGGCGGGGAACGACATCCTGGCCGGCGGCGGCGGGAACGACACCTACATCTTCAAGGACGGCTGGGGAACCGACACGATCACGGATTCCGCCGGAACGGACACCCTGGACTTCTCCGCCGTCACCTACGACCTCACCTTCACCATCCACACCGACGGGACGGTCTCCGTCACGGACGGCACCAATGCGCTGAGCCACGTCGCCGGAATCGAAAAGCTCATCGGCGGGAAGGTGGACAACACCTTCGTCTTCGAAAACGGCGCGACCTTCGCCGGGACCCTCGACGGCGGCCGCGGCCTCACGAACATCCTCGACTACTCCGCCTGGACCTCCGGCGTTTCGGTAAACCTGCCGGCCGGGACGGCGACGGGAACGAACGGGGTCACCGGCATCAACAAGGTCATCGGCGGCACGGCGAGCGACACGATCGCCATCTCCGACACCTGGGGGACCGTCACCGTCGGCGACGCCTCCGCGGCCGATACAGACGTCCTCGATCTCTCCTCCGTTTCCGCGGATCTCACGATCACCTTTAACGCCGACGGAACCATCTCCGTCTCCGACGGCACGAACGACCTGACGGTCACCTCCAAGATCGAGCGGATCGTCGGCGGCTCCGGGAACAACACCTTCGCCTTCGAGAACGGTGCGACCTTCGCGGGCACCCTCGACGGCGGCACGGGCGGGACGAACACCCTCGACTATTCGGCCTATGCGACCGCGGTGACGGTGAACCTGTCCACCGGGGCGGCGACGGGCATCGGCGGCGGCGGGGCCGGCAAGTTCAGCAACATCCGGAACGTGACCGGCGGCTCCGGGAACGACACGATCACCGGCGACGCGAACGCCAACGTCCTGGCCGGCGGTGCGGGCAACGACACGCTGAGCGGCGGGGCCGGCGACGACACGTATGTCTTCGCGGCGGGCGGCGGGACCGACACGATCGTGGAGGCCGCGGACGGCGGCAGCGACACCCTGGATTACTCCGCCTGCACGACGGCCGTGGCGGTCAGCCTGGCCGCAGGGACGGCGACGGGCACCGCGGGCGTCGGCAACATCGAGAACGTGACCGGCGGGTCCGGGAACGACACCATCACGGGCGACGCCAATGCGAATATTCTGAGTGGCGGGTCCGGGAACGACACCCTGACCGGCGGGGCCGGCGACGACACGTACGTCTTCGAAGACGGCTGGGGGACCGACGCGATCACCGATTCCGCCGGCACCGATGCCCTCGACTTCTCCGCCGTGACGGCCGTCTTGACGCATACCATCTCCGGGAGCGGCACCGTCTCCGTGACGGACGGCACAAATGCCCTGAGCGGGATCACCGGCATGGAGGGCATCGCCGGCGGCCAGGGGAGCGACCGCTTTGCCTTCGCCAACGCCGCGACCTTCTCCGGCACCATCGACGGCGGGGCGGGGGCGAACACCCTTGACTATTCCCTTTATACGACGGCAGTCGTCGTCGACCTGGGGGCCGGGACGGCCCTGGCTACGGCCGTCACCGCCACCGTCGGCAACATTCAGAACGTGATCGGCGGCTCCGGGGCCGACACGCTGACCGGCGATGCGAACGCCAACATCCTGGCCGGCGGGGCCGGCAACGACGTGCTCACCGGCGGGGCCGGCAACGACACCTACGTGTTCAAGGCGGGCGGCGGGACCGACACGATCAGCGATTCCGGCGGAAGCGACACCCTGGACTACTCCGGCTATACGGGAGGATCCGTTTCCGCGAACCTGACCGCAGGGACCGCGACGGGGGTGACCGGCGGCTTCAGCGGCATCGAGAATGTGATCGGAAGCTCCGCCAACGACGCGCTGACCGGGGCGGCCGGGAACAACGTCTATTCCTTCACCAACGGCTGGGGGACCGACACCATCAGCGATCCCGGCACGACGGGCAATACCCTCGATTTCTCCGCGGTGACGGTGAACCTGACCTTCACCCTGCACACCGACGGCACGGTTTCCGTAACCGATGGCACGAACGCCCTGAACCACATCGCGAACATCGACAAGCTGGTCGGCGGCCAGGGGAGCAACCGCTTCGTCCTGGAAGACGGTGCCACCTTTGCCGGGACCCTCGACGGCGGCCTCCTCGGCACAAGCACCTTAGATTACTCCCTCTGGACGGCGGCGGTGGCCGTCAACCTGGGCGCGGGAACGGCCACGGGGACGAGCGGCATCGTCCACATGGACAACGTGACCGGCGGCGCCGAGGACGATACGATCACCGGCGACGCCGGCGACAATGTCCTGATCGGTGGACCGGGGGACGACACCCTGGCCGGCGGGACCGGGGACGACACCTACGTGATCACCGCCACGAGCGGGACCGACACGATCACGGAGGGGAGCGACTACGACGACGGCAGCGACACCCTGGACTATACGGGCTATGCCGGCGCCGTGACGGTGGACCTCGCGGCAGGGACGGCGACGGGCACGTCCGGGATCGGTGAGATCGAGAACGTGAACCTGGGCTCCGGGAGCGAAACCCTCGCCGGGTCGACCACCGACAACACCTTCATCATCCACAACGGCTGGGGCACGGACACGATCACCAATGCCGGCGTCATGGACTACGACACCCTCGACTTCTCCGCGGTGACGACGAACCTGGTCTTCTCCATCCTCGCCGACGGATCCCTCACGGTCACCAGCGGCGCCAACACGCTCACGGTCGGGACCGGCATCGACAACATCGTCGGCGGGCAGGGGACCAATTATTTCAGCATCGCCGCCGATTCGGTCTTCAACGGATACATCGACGGCGGCGTGGGGACGACGACCCTGGACTACTCCGCCTGGACGGAGGCCGTCGAGATCGACCTCACCGCCTACGGGCTCCGGGAAAACACCGGCGACGCCCCGGGCACGAACGGGATCCTGAACATCGACACCATCATCGGCGGGTCCTCCGGGGCGGATTCCCTGACGGGCCCCATGGCGGCCAACACCTGGACCATCACAGGGGCGAACGCAGGGACCCTCTCCAACTCCATCGGGACGATCAGTTTCACCTCCTTCGAGAACCTGACCGGCGCGGCGGACTTCGACGACCTCTTCGCCATCGCGGCCGCCGGGAGCATCAGCGGCACGATCAGCGGCAACGCCTACGGGGTATCCAAGGGCACCGACACGGTCCGCCTCAGCGGCGGGACCTTCACCCGGGTGACCTACAGCGTGTTTTCGTCGGATGCAGGGCTGATTTCCCGCGACACCGATAACCTCCAGTACAAGTACATTGAGGCCGTGGAGGATGCGTCCACGGCGACGACGCGCGTCTTCACCTCCGCGGGAGCGACGGTCAACCTCGGCGCGACGCCCGCCGCCGGCGAGACCTGGACGGTCACGGTGGACGGCACCGCCTTCAGCCACGTCGTCACGGGGGCCACGACGGCAACGGTGACCTTCAGCGGCGCGCCGGTCGAAGGGGACGTCTGGACGGTCCGGGTGGGAGCCACGGATTACAATTACACGCTGGGGGCCGGAGAGGGTCTGAGTGCGGCCGTGGCGGGCCTGGCCGCCCTGATCGACGCGGCGAACGGCTATGCGGCCGCGGCGGAGGGGAATGTCCTTTCCGTCGTCAAGCTTGCCGGGGGCGCGATGACCGTGACGGCCAATGTCACGGACACGGCCGGCGCCGCGGCGGCCGTCGACGGAACGACAGCCCTGACCTCGACGGTGGCCCTGAGCGGCACGGTGACATTGAACGACGTCTGGTGGCTTGTCGTGGACGGGGCCGGCTACAGCCACACGGTGGCCGCCGGCGACACGCTCCCGGGTATCGCCGCCGCCCTGGCGGCCCAGGTCAATGCCGTGAGCGGATACACGGCCTCCGTGGACAACGGCGTCATCGCCGTCACGAAGCTGGCCGGGGTGGCCATGAACGTATCGACGTCCCTGCCCGCGGCCGTCTCCGCGACCATCGTGAAAACGGAGGGTCTGGAGTCGGTCGTCGCCGCGCTCGCCGCTCTGGTCGATGCCGCCGCCGACTACGCCGCCTATGTGAGCGGCGACGGCGCTGGCGCTGTTGCGATCTCGCGGCTCGATGGGGCGACGCCGGGCGTGACCGTCACGGTGCCGGCCCGCGTCACCAAGAGCGTCGTCCTCGCGACGACGGGGGACGACAACATCGACCTCGACTGGGACGGCTCCAACTGGACGGTATCGAGCCTCTACGGAACCTTCGGCGACTTCACCTTCAAGGACCCGACGGGCACGCTGACCCTCAACGCCGGGGCCGGCAGCGACACGATCACCGTGGGCGCCGTCGCCAAGGCGGGCGGGCTGGTCATCGACGGCGGGGCCGGGACGGACAGCGTTTCCCTCGAAGTCGACGCGGTCGCAGGAACACCGAAGTCCATCACCTTCGGCGCCGGCGACGTGCGGCTCGGCGGCGCCGTCCAGTTCGCTTACGCCGGCATGGAGAGCGGCAAGAACGTCATCGTCAACGCCACCAGCGGGGCGGATACGATCACGCTGGCCTCCTCCGGGGCCAACTACACGGTGAGCGCCGGAACATTCGGCACGATCACCCTGGCCGACCCGGGGACAGGCGGCTCCCTCACGATCCGGGGCGGTGCGGGGGACGACTCGATCAGCGCCACGGGCATCACCACCTTCGCCGCGGGCCTCCGGGTGGAGGGCGGCGACGGGACCGACTCCCTGGCCCTGGGAACGGGCACCTTTGCCAACGTGGCTTTTGCCGCCGACATCGAGACGGTCACCGCCGACGCCGCCACGATCGCCGACTTCGTCTTCAACGCCCGGCCGGCCACTGCCAACCGGGTCACGGTATCCCGGCCCGAGGCCGGCAAGATCACCATCACCGACGTCACGGACATCGGCACCACCACGATCACCATCAAGGATCCCACGTCGTCCCTGACGATCAACACCGACTACAATGCCCCCTACACGACGACGGAGTACATCCACCTGCAGGCCCTGGGCAACTTCAGCGCCGACCTGACCCTGGACGGCGGGAGCCTGAACAAGAACCTCGACGGGTCCGACGAGGTCATCATCGAGGGCAACCTCACCATGACCGGCCACTCCCTGAAGGTCCAGGCCGAGACGATCACCGTCAACAGCGGCGTGACCGTCTCCACGAGCGACGGCTCCGGGCAGGCGGGGAGCATCGAGTTCGACGGGTACCACATCAACATCGGCACCAACGCCAAGCTCCTTGCCCAGGGCTCGTCCACGGACACGAGCGGCGACATCTCCCTCCTGGCAGTGGACGACGACGCCCTCCTCACGCCCTTCCTGAGCATCGACCTGACGGACGTGGACGTGACGGTTGCCACGGGCGCCGAGATCCGGGGCCGGGACGTCACGATCCTCGCCACGGCGGACAGCACGAAGTTCCTCACGGCGGACGACTGGTACACGAACTACCCGGCCAACATCCTGGGCTCCCTGATCGAAGGACTCACCAAGATCGGGGCCGGCATCGCCGTCGCCCAGGCGGACTCGGACATCGACATCCAGACGGGGACCACGATCACGTCCCGGGATTTCACGGCCTACGCCAAGAGCGCCGTCTATGCCTCCGCGGCGCCCACCACGTTCATGATCGGCGTGTCCCTGGGGATCGCCCTCACCGACGCCACCGTCACCATGGCCGGCAACCTGACGGCGACCGGCGACGTCACCTTCCGCGCCACGACGGACCAGACCCTCGACGTCGTCTGCGACACCACGGGCCTCAAGGGGATCGCCGGCTCGGTGGCCATCGGCGTGATCGTCTCCAACGCCAATGCCATTGTTACGGACGACGCCGTCCTGATCGTCGGCGACGACCTCTACGTGCAGGCGGACACGTCGGACGCCGTCCGCGTCATGGCGCGGTCCACCGCCGGGAAGGACGGCTCCGTGGCCGTGGCCATCGCCTTTACCTACGAGGACGGCGAGACCAACGCCTTCCTGGACGGGAAAGCAACCGTCGGCGGGGACGTCGAGGTCAACGCGCTCATGGTCCAGAATTCCGTCGACACGACAAAACTCTTCGTCATCCCGTCGACGGCCATCGGGACGTCCGCCTCGGCGGGGGTGGGTGACGACTCCAAGGGCGACTACCTGGACGACGCGAAGGCCGGCGCCATCAGCAAGATCACGACGCCGATCAAGAACTGGGTGACCAAGAAGTGGTACGAATTCAAGAACAAGCAGCCGGACGACTCCAAGTCCACGGAGCCCTCCTACGACGTCGCCGCGGGGCTGGCCATCGCGGTGGACACGAACACGACGACGGCCCGGATCGGCGACGGAAACACGGACCTGGACAACAAGAACGGCGAGGTCCAGGCCGCCGGCTCCGTGAAGGTCTACAGTTCGATAGCCAACGCCCCCTACGTCAGCGGCGGGGCGGCCACGGAAAACAACGACGACGCGAAGATCCCCAAGGGGAGCAACAAGTTCTCCGGGGCCTTCGGCGTCACCATCGGCGTCTACGAGAACGACGCCCAGGCCTTTATCAACTCGAACGCCAAGGTTAACGCCGGGGCCGACCTGACGGTCCAGGCGGAGACACTGGCTGACTACGTCTGGTCCGGCTGGTCCAACATCGTCGAGCCGACACTGGAGAACCCCACCTACACGACGGAGAACGCCGAGGCGGACATCACGGTGACGAACGGGGACATCGTCGAGGTGTGCTCCAACAACACCGGCGGCGGCGACGTGGGGACCTGGTACGAGTACATCGGCAACGCGCCCTCGCGCGACATCAACCTGGTCACGGAGGACTTCTCCAATACCGACCTCTGGGAGAGCATCAATCCCTATGCCCGGAAAGCCCTGGGCCTCATCACCAACCTGACGACCTATATCAACAGTGACCTGGGAACGTCCAACTGGCTGGCCAACGACTGGACCTCCGCCACGGCCTCGGGGGAGGCCCTGGCCATCGCCGGGGCGGTCACCTTTCTGGATCTGACGAACAGGGCCGGGGCGGTCATCAAGAGTGACGCCCTGATCAACCAGGAGGCCGACGCCACACCGCTGACGGACCGGAACGTCATCGTCCAGGCGGTGAACCATAACGAGTCCGTTCATTTCATCGGCAACATCAGCCTCCCCGATCCCATCGGCATCGTCAAGGACTGGGACCGGACGAAGAGCGCCAAGGAGAACCTGAAGGAGGGCTTGGATCCCAGCGGAACGAGCGGTGACAAGGGGGCCGTCGGCGTTTCCATCGGAATCTTCCTGTACAACGACGACGCGATCGCCCGGATCGAGGACGGGGTCCTCCTCGACGCGGACAGCCTGAACGTGGACGCCGAGACCGTCGTCCTCGACATCACCCTCGGCGCCTCCGGCGGCAACTCGGAGAACCTCGCCGTCAACGGCGTGGTCCTGGTCAACGTGGTCCAGAACCGGACCATCGCCCAGATCGCCAGCGGTGCCGTCATCGACGTCGGCTCCGGCGATGCCGGAGACGGGTCCTCGGCGGTGAGCGTCGCTGCGACGGACACGTCCTACGTCATCTGCGTGGCCGGCAGCGTCGCCGTGTCGGAGGCGACCGGGATCGGCGCCTCCGTGGGCGTCAACTACGTCAGCCGAGACACCCAGGCGGTCATCGGGGACCTCGCGACGGACACCCCCACGGCCGCCCTTGACAAGGGGAGTTTCACCTCCGTCGGAAACGTCAAGGTCGAGGCGAAGAACGACGGCTTCATCGGGGCCTTCGCCGTCTCCGGAGCCATCGCCGCGCCGAGCAACAAGCCCGAGAGCCCGACGACCAAGCCGAACAATCCCGGCACCGGCGGCACCCAGGGATCCGACGGATCGTCCAAGAGCAACTCCGACCTGTCCAACTGGCAGTCCAAGTGGGGCGACCTGCTGAAGGAAGGCGTGGACAAGGGCAAGCTCTCCGGCAACATCGCCAGCACGACGAAGACGGAGACCAGCCAGACGTCCCAGAACAAGTCGGGCGTCGGCGTCTCCGGCTCCGTGGCCATCAACATCGTCGACGACGACGCCCGGGCCTACGTGCTCAACACGGGCGCCTTCACCGTCTCCGGCGGGGTCCTCGACCTCGACGCCGCGAACAGCACGGGGGTGATCTCCCTGGCGGGCGCCGTGGCCTTCGCCAAGAGCACCGGCACCGGGTCCGCAACGGGAGTCGCCGGCGGCTTCGCCATCAGCGTCCTCTCGGGCACCACGGATGCCTATGTCGACGGGGCCGTGAGCCTCGCGACCAGGGGGCTCACGATCGACGCGGTCCGGTTCGGCTGGCTCGTCTCCCTGGCGGCGGGATTCGCCGGCGCCACGGGCAGCAAGGGAACCGGCGTCGCCGGCTCCGTGGGCGTCAGCATCGCGAACTACAGCACCGAGGCGGCCCTCCGCAACATCGCAGGCACCGTCTACATCAACGGCGACGTCCTCCTCAACGCGGAGGACGAGACCTACCTGATCGCCATCGCCGGCTCCGCCGCGTTCGGGAGCAAGGCGGGCGTCGGCGTCGCCATCGGCTTCTCCTATACCGAGAACACGGTCCTCGCCCAGCTCTCCGCTCTGGACGACTTCACCATCACGGGCTACCTGAACCTCGACGCCACCGCCGACGGCCTCATCGTCGCCGTCACCGGGTCGGTCGGCGTGTCCACGGGCGGATCGAACGACTCCGGCGGATACGCCGGGGCGGGAACCGTCTCCATCAACCTCCTGAAGAACACCGTGAAGTCGGAGATCCTGGACACCGTAACGGGTGCAGACAACGCGCTCGGCATCACGCTCAATGCCCAGGACGACACGGACATCTACTCCTTCGCCGGGGCCTTCGCCGCCGGCAAGAAGGCCGGTCTCGGCGCCGCCATCGCGGTGAACAGCGTGGACAACGACGTCCTGACGCTGGTCAAGGACTCGACGCTCGGGACCCTCGGTGCGTTCAACGACACGGCCACCGAGGACGGCACCGTGGTCACGCTGGCCGTTGCCGGAGCGGGGTCGCAGAAGCTGGCCATCGCCGGCTCCGTTGCCATGAACATCTTCACCAACGTCATCGACGCCCAGGTCATCGGCAGTACGATCATGGCGGCCGGCCTGATCCGCATGGCCGCGCAGGACAAGGAGACGAGCGTGGCCCTGGGCGGCGGCATCGCCGTGTCCACCGGACAGGGGGCGGTCGGCGCCGCCATCGGCGTCAACCTGATCTTCAACACGGTCACGGCCAAACTGCAGACGTCGACGCTGAACTCGACCGGGTCGACCATCGACATCGAGGCCCTGGCGGAGGAAGTCCTGGTCAGCGTCACTCTCGGCGGGGCGGGAGGCGAGAAGTTCGCCCTCGGCGGGTCCATCGCGGCGAACATCGTCATGAACACCATCGAGGCCGGTGCCTACGGAGGATCGGTCCTGCAGGCGAACGGTCTCGGGGCGGCAACCGGCGACATCGGCATCACCGCGAGCGACAAGACGACGTCCGTCCTCGTGGCGGGCGGGTTCGCCGGCTCCTCCAAGGCCGCCGTCGGGGTCGCCGCCTCGACGACCTACATCGAAAACAAGGTCCGGGCCGTGGTCGACGGCTCGAACGTCACGACCAGCGACGGCCAGGTCACCATCGCGGCCGGAGTCGGACAGCCCGCGACGGCGGCGGATCCGTCGGCCATCGGCCTCGGCACCTCCGGCGTCGAGCTGCCGACGACGAGCAGCTCCTCCGTCATCAACGTCACCGTCGGCGGGGCCGGATCGGGCAAGTTCGCCGCCGGTGTCGGCATCTCCGTCAACACGATCAACAACACGATCGAAGCGGTCGTCACGAACGGCTCGACAATCGATTCCTACGGCTCCGTCGGCCTGTCCGCGGTTGACGCCTCCGTGATCGACGCCATCGCCTTCGGCGGGGCCGGGGCCGGGTCCATCGCCGGCGGCGGGGCCATCTCCGCCAACGTCATCACGAACAGGATCCGCACGGCCGTCGAGGATTCGACCATCCATGCCGGCGTGAACTTCGCCGGAACCCCCGGGACCACCCTGACCAACGCCAACGCGACGGTCACGCTGGGAGCCACCTCCTCCTCGATCATCCGGGCCCTCGGCATCGGCGTCTCCGGCGGAGGCGATGTCGCGATTTCCGTGACCGCCCTGGGGAACGCCGTCGCCAATGACGTGACCTCGATGGTCAGCGGGTCCACGATCATGGCCGGCGGGGACGTTGCCCTGTCCTCCGCCGACATCGCCCCGGGCATCCTGCCCTCCTGGATGCTCCCGGCGGACAAGCAGGCCCAGCTGGACGATGCGCTGGACGGGTCGCCCCTGGAGCCGGAGGCGAACATCCTGGCCATCATGGTCAGCGTGGCCGGCTCCGGAAAAGTGGCCGTCGGCGTCTCCCTCATGGGCAACGTCGTGAACAATGAGGTGCGGACGAAGATCGACGACTCGACGGTCCTGGCGGGAGTGAATTCACAGACGGCGGCAACCCTGAATTCCAATGCGGACGTCCGCCTGACGTCCCTGTCGGACGCCGCCATCATGGCGATCACCGTGGGCGTCGGCGCCTCCGGGCAGGTGGCCGTCCAGGCGACCGGTTTCGGGAACGTGATCGCCAACTCCATCGAATCCTCGATTGTCGGCGGATCCATCGTCCGGGCCGGCGGCCTCGTAGACCTGACGGCGACGGACCAGTCGCAGATCACCTCCTTCGGGCTCAGCATCGCCGCCTCCGGCAGCGCCGCCATTTCGGCCATCGTCGGGGCCAACGTCATCACCAACTCGGTGACGGCGCAGATCTCCGGCTCGACGGTCTCCAGCGGATCGACCCTGAACATCGACGCACAGAACAAGGCGACCATCTTCAGCTTCGCCGGCGGCGTGGCCGCCTCGGGCTCGGTGGCGGTCCAGGTGACCATCGCGGCGAACGTAGTGGCCAACACCACGGAGGCCACCATCAACGACAAGGTCTACGACGACAGCGGCCGGGTGATCGACGGCTCCGCTTCGGCGTCGAATGTGACGGCGGGCGGAAACGTCACCATCTCGGCCGCCGACACGTCGAGCATCGACGCCCTGGCCTTCGGGGTTGCCGGCTCCGGAGCCGTGTCCGTAGGCGTGGCCTTGGGGGCGAACGTCATCACGAACACGATCCTGGCGGGCATCGACGGTTCCTCCCTGACCGCCGCCGCCGCCGCGGGCGTGGGGCTGTCCGCGAAGTCGTCCGCCGTCATCCGGACGGTGGCCGTCGGGGTCTCCGCTTCCGGGACCGTGGCCGTCCAGGTGACCGCCATGGGGAACGTCATCGCCAACGACGTGACGGCCGTGATCAGCGATTCCACCGTGACGGCGGGGAAAGACGTGACCGTGAAGGCCGAGGACGTCCCGCCGAGCCTGATCCCGGCCTGGATCGTACCCGCGGACCGGGCGGACGAGCTCAACGACAACCTCGCCGGTTCCCCCGTCGACCTCGACGGGAACATCCTGGCCATCATGGTCAGCGTGGCCGCCAGCGGCACCGTGGCGGTCAACGCGTCCTTCATGGGGAACGTCATCACGAACGACGTCCGGGCGACCATCGACCATTCGACCGTCACCACCACCAATGGCGGCAAGATCGATCTCGATGCCGACTCGGGCGCCGGGATCATCGCGCTGACCGTCGGCGTGGCCGGCTCGGGTGTCGTGGCGGTGAACGCCACCGGGTACGGAAACTGGATCCAGAACACGGTGGACGCCTCCATCCGGAACGGATCGACCGTCCACTCCGCCGGGCTCATGGAGCTGACGGCGGACGACGGCTCCAGCGTCCGGTCGCTGGCGGTCAGCGTCGCCGGGACGGGAGCCGTGGCCGTGGGGGCCTTGATCGGCGTGAACGTGATCACCAACACGGTGACCGCGGAGATCTCCGGATCGACGGCCGCGAGCGATTCGACCCTGAACATCGCCGCCGAGAGCACGTCCGGCATCATGGCGCTGACGGCCGGCGTGGCCGGCTCGGGCGCGGTCTCGGTCCTGGTTTCCTTCTCGGGCAACGTCATCACGAACACGACCCGGGCGGCCGTCACCTCCGGGTCGAACGTGGACGCGGCGGGTGCCGTCGACATCTCGGCGAAGGACACCTCCGTCGTCGATGCCTTGTCATTCGGCGTCTCCGGGACGGGAGGCGTTGCAGTGGGGGTGGCGATCTCCACGAACGTCATCGCAAACACCATCGAGACGGCCGTCTCCGGTTCGACCCTGGACGTGACGGCGGGAGGGATCGACCTGACCTCCGAGTCATCCGCCGTCATCCGCGCCCTGGCGATCGGCGTCTCCGGGTCCGGCGGGGTGGCCGTCCAGGTGACGGCCATGGGGAACGCCATCGCCAACACGGTGAAGGCGAGGATCGCCGGCTCCACGGTGAACGCCGCGGGCGACGTCTCGCTCCTGGCGCAGGACATCGCGCCCAGCCTGATCCCGACGTGGATCGTACCGGCCGATCAGGCGGCCACGCTGAATGAGAACCTGGACGGATCGCCCGTCGACCTCACCGGGAACATCCTGGCGGTGATGGTCAGCGTGGCCGGGACCGGCGGTGTCGCCGTCAATGGCGCCCTCTCGGGGAATGTGATCAACAATACCGTCCTGACGGAGATTGACGGCTCCACCGTCCACACGGCCGGCGGGGCGGATACGGTTCATACGTTCAACCCGGCCGGTGTGGTCAGCATCGCCAACGACACGATCGACCTGGGGGCCGGACACGGCCTCCGGACCGGCGACGCGGTGGTCTACGACAGCGGTGTGGGGACGGCCATCGGCGGCCTCACGGACGGCGCGACCTATTTCGTCATCGAGGTCGCCGGCGACGCGAACAAGGTGAAACTGGCCTCCAGCGCGGCCGATGCGTATGACGGCGTTGCGATCGATCTCACCGCGGGAGCGACGCTGGCTTCCCACAGCCTGACCCGGGAGAACAACAGCGTGTTCCTGAACGCCCGATCGAAGGCGGGGATCGCCGCCCTGACCGTGGGCGTGGCCGGTTCCGGCACCGTGGCGGTCAACGCCACGGGCTTCGGGAACGTCATCACGAACAGCGTCACGTCCACCATCAAGGGCGCCTCTCACGTCCACGCGGGCGGCCTGGCGGACCTGTCGGCCACGGACACCTCACTGGTTCGCTCCCTGGCCGTGAGCATCGCCGGCTCGGCGGTCGGCGTCGGCGCCCTCATCGGGGCGAACGTGATCACCAATACGGTGGGAAGCGAGATCACCGGCTCCACCGTCATCACCGGGGCCATCCTGAACCTGCACGCCGAGTCCGATGCAGGCATCCTCGGCTTCACCGGCGGCGTCGGAGCCGGCGGCGTCGGCGTGATCCTGTCGCTCTCGGCGAACGTCATCACCACCACGACCAAAGCTTACATCAGCGCCGCATCCGACGTGGACGCCACCGGCACGGTGAGCCTCCTGGCGAAGAACACCTCCAGTATCGACGCCCTGGCCATCGGCGTCGCCGCCGGCGGGGCGGCGATCGGCGTGGCCCTGGCGGCCAACGTCATCACCAACACGATCGACGCGGCCATCAGCGGCTCCGCCGTGGATGTCACCGCCGGCGGGCTGAACGTCACCGCCGAGTCCTCGGCCATCATCCGGGCCCTGGCCATGGGCGTGTCCGCGGGCGGATTCGCCGTCAACGTCTCGGTCCTGGGGAACGTCATCGTCAACACGGTAACCGCGAAGATCAGCGGCTCCACCGTCTACGCCTACGACGACGTCGCGCTGACGGCGCGGGACATCGCACCCAGCATCATCCCCGACTGGATCGTGCCGTCGGACGACCAGGACGACCTCGACGGATTCCTGGCCGACTCTCCGGCAGACCTGACCAACGCCAACATCCTGGCGGTCCTGGTCGGCGTGGCCGGCGCCGGCAGCACGGCGATCAACGTGTCCCTCTCGGGGAACAGCATCACCAACACGATCGCCGCTACCATCGACAACTCGACGGTCCGGTCCGGCGTGAGCGCCGCCGGGGCCACGACCCATGCCGGGTCCGACGTCACGCTGAGCGCCCTGTCGGGGTCGCGCATCCTCGCCATCACTGCGGGCGTCGGGGCCTCCGGCGACGTGGCCGTGAACTTCACCGGCTTCGGGAACCTGATCGGTGTCGGCAACCTGACCCCCGACGTCGAGGCGACCATCAAGGGCGGGTCCTACGTCCAAACGAGCGGTGCCGTGAACCTGAACGCCCTCGACGAATCCAGCATCATCACCGTCGGGCTCAGCATCGCCGCCTCCGGCGGCGTGGCCGTCAGCGGCGTCGTCGGCTACAACCGGATCGAGAACAGCCTGCTGGCGCAGGTCGCCGGCTCCACGGTCATCGCCGGGACGAGCCTGGCGCTGACCGCCCAGTCCGACGCCTACATCTTCAGCTTCGTCGGCGGCGTATCCGGCTCCGGCATCGTGGCCGCGCAGCTGTCCGTGACGGTCAACGACATCGACAACGACGTCGAGGCATCCATCGTCAACACGGGGGGCACCCGCTCGACCGTGAACGCCGGACAGAGCGTGTCCCTCACGGCCCGGGACGCCTCCACCATCGACTCGATGGCGATCGGCCTCGCCGCGTCCGGCATCGTGGGCGCCGGGGGGGCGCTGTCCAAGAACTTCATCGGCAACGCCGTCGCGACGTCCATCACGTCGTCGGACGTCACGGCCGGCTTGAACGTCTACCTGACCTCGGAGACGATCGCCGTCATCCGCTCCTTCGCAGCGGGGCTCGCCGGCGGCGGGGCCGGTGCCCTCCAGGCGTCGATCACCCTGAACGAGCTTCGGAACTCCACCACCGCCGTGATCACCGGGTCCACCGTGACGGCGGGCTACACGATCCAGGTCTCCGCGTCGGACAAGGCGCCCGCGTCGGTTCCGGACTACACGACGAGCATGCTGATCCCCACGGACGTGATCGCCGACATCCTGGATCTCGTGTCCGACACGGGGGTCTCCAAGACCGCGAACATCCTCTCCTTCGCCGGCAGCATCGGCGGGGCGGGCCTGGCGGCGGGCAGCGCGGCGGCCTCGGACAACGATATCGTCAACACCATCGAGGCCAGGATCACGGACTCCACGGTGACGTCCACTTATTCGGACGTGGTCGTCATGGCCGAGTCGAGCGCCAAGATCGTCTCCCTGGCGGCGGGCATCGGCGCGGCGGGAATCGCCGCCCTGAGCGCCTCCGTGACGACGAACGACATCGCCAACACGACCACCGCCGCCATCACCGGGACGTCGACCGTCTCGGCGGGGGACGACGTGCATGTCGAGGCCACGAGCGGAGCCACGATCGACTCCGCGGCCATGACCCTCTCCGGTGCCCTCGTTGCGGCCCTCGGGGCGTCCGTGGTCACAAACACCGCGGGCAACACTACGAAGGCCTACGTGGACGGCACGTCGGCCGCCCTGAAGGCGAAGATCACGAAGGCCGACCAGGTGTCCATCAGCGCCTCCTCCACGACCGCCCTCAACGGCGTCAGCCTGGGGGCCAGCATCGGAACGGTGGCGGCGGGCGCCATGGTCTCCCGGTCGACCGTCGACGGAACCACCTGGGCCTACGTCGGCAACTACACGGCGATCGGCCAGCAGGCGGGCAGCAGCGTCGGCTCGCTCAGCATCGCCGCGACATCCACCGACTCCGCCATCACGAAGGCCTACGCCATCTCGGCGGGCATCGGGGCGGGAACGGGCAACGACGCCAAGTCGACCATCACGCCCGACACCCGGGCCTACATCGGCAACACCTCCCTCCGCGTGACCGGAGCCGTGGACGTGGCCGCCCAGGCCAGCGTCAGCGCCTATGCCGAGACCTACGGCGTCAGCGCCGGGGCCCTGTCCGTGGGCGTGTCCCTGGCGGAGGCCACCGTGTCCCCCGAGGTCAAGGCCTACGTAGGCGGGAGCAGCTCGACCATCCACGCGGGCAGCCTGTACGTATCCGCAACGGAGACCTACCCCACGAGCGGCTATGCCGCAAAGACGTACGCGACGGGCTCCTCCGGCGGCCTCGTCGGGATCAACGCCACGGAGAGCACCGCCTCGAATACCGGAACCGTCGCGAGCTACGTGGCCGACGGAACCACGCTGGTCGTTGCGGACTCCATCGCCGTCCAGGCGACCGGCGACAGCAAGCAGTACGCCTCCTCCGACAGCAACACCTACGGCCTGATCGCCGCGGGCGGCAACGTGTCCGACGCCGTCTCGAACGTGACGACGAGCGCCTACCTGGGCAACGGCGTCACCGTCAGCTCCGGCACCGCCATCGGCGGCCTGACCGACGGCGGGACGTATTACGTGATCCTCGACAACAAGCGGCCCTTCACGCCGTCGACGGCCATCAGCGACAGCTGGATCAACCTGGGCTCGGGCCACGGGCTCCTGACGGGCGACACCGTCGTCTACCGCACCGGCAGTTCGACGAACACCGCCGTCGGCGGGCTCACAGCGGGCCAGGAGTACTACGTCGAGGTCAGCACGGCCAATCCGGCCCTGGTCCGGCTCTATACCCTGGTCGTGGATGTCGGGACCGGAAACCTTGTCAAGGGAACCCTCGTGACCCTCGATGCCTCCGTCGCCACCGGCACGGGGCACCGCCTGGACATCGTCAACCCGCGGCTGATCAAACTGGCCGCCTCCTTCTCGAACGCAACGGCGGACACGCCGGTGGCCATTGACCTCTCCGCGCCGACCGTGGCGGGGTCCGAGAACACCGTCACGCCGGTCTCCAGCGCCGAGACGGTGACGCCCATCGCGTTCTCCCCGGAGGCGGACCTCAACGTCACGAAAAACACGATCGACGTGGGCGCGGACAGCGGCCTCTACACGGGCAAGGCGGTGGTCTACAGCAAGGGGGCGGGTCCCACGCTGACCATCACGGCCACCGGCGACGACTACAACTTCGCGAAGTCCGAGGCCGGAAGCGGCGGCCTCGTGGCCGGCTCGGGCGCCGAGTCAAACGTCACCGCCACGAGCTCGACCAGTGCGGCCGTCGCCGACGACACGAACACCGGCGACGCGGTCCGGACCACGCTGGACGTGTCGAGCCTGGCCATCCGGGCGCAGCACACCGCCCGCTTCGACAGCCAGACGAACACGATCCAGGCCTCCGCCGTCGGCTTCAGCGGATCCTGGGCCACCAACGTCGTGACCTCCACGGTGGACGCCAAGATCGGCGACAATGCCCTGGTCACCACCCGGAACCTCACCGTCGATGCGATCAACACAACCCGGAAGAACCTGCTGGGAGCCGACGAGTACAACGTCGAGGCGGGCTCCGGCGGTGTCCTGCAGGGCAACGCCGCGGAGAGCGAGACGGACATCGCCAACCGGACCTACGCCAGCGTGGGCGCCGGCGCCGACATCACGGTGACGGGGGACGTCTACAACCCCGGTGACTTCCGCCTGACCACCTACAACGACGTCGAGGGCTACGACGACGTCCGGCTGGACTCCGGCGGCGTGATCGTCGGCTCCGGGGCGACGTCGGCGATCCGGGCCGACGTCAACGACGGCATCGTGACCATCGAGGACGGGGCCACCATCGATACGGTGGGCGAAGTCAACCTCGAGTCCCGGACCCGCGGCGTACTGAAGGTGGAGCCCCAGGTCCACACCTACGGCCTCGCCTCGGCGGCCGTTGTGGACGGCATGGCCCGCGTCCACAGCAACAACCAGGTCACGGTCGGCGCCAACGTCGATATCCTGGCCATGGGCGACATCAACCTCCTGGCGGGGCGGGACCATTACGGCGTCCTCAATTACTTCTACGTGACGTCCCACGGGGACGAGCTGAACGCGTCGGCCATTCCCATCAGTGACCTGAAGTCCCACGGCGAGATCGTCCAGACCCTGGGCGTCTCCGTCGGCACGGGGTCGTCGCTGAGAACCGCCCGGGACGCGAACCTCCTCACGGACGAGACCGGCACCGCCCAGATCTGGGCATACGGGAGCGGCAAGAACTGGATGACCGCCCTGGCCAGCGGCATCGATGCCATGTGCGGCTCCGACGGCATCTCCGAAGAGATGAAGGGCGGGTCGTCGACCCTCGAGGCCAACAGCACGGTCACCGTCAACGGCACCATCGAGGTCGGCATCATGAAGGACCTCGAGCTGGTCATCGGCCTGGACGGGACCGCATCGGTGCAGAACGGGATCACCTTCGCGACGACCCAGGAATCCATGGTCTCGAACCTGGTGGAGGAGCTGAACCGCTGGTACGAGCTCCTGGCGGACTACTCCGGCGACCCGACCACCACCGCCGCCTACCAGGTGGAGATCAACCGCATCCTGGCGGACCTCACGGCCATGGGCCTGACCGAGACGGTCACGGAGAACGGGAACACCTACACGGTCTACACCGGCTCCTACGTGGTGCCCTACATCACCGTGGACGACATCTGGGCGCAGGCGGGCACCATCAACGTCTGGGCCGACGACTTCTACGGCGGAGGACAGCTGGTTGCGGAAGGCGACATCACGGTGTCGATCACCAACAACAGTTCCTCCTACCTGCGGATCAACCGGATCACGATTCCCGACACCATTGGAGGCGTCCGCTTCAACTCCCAGTCGGTCAGCTCCAACGCGGCCATCGCCGACCTGAACGCGACGGGGACGGCTTCGTCGTTCACGAGCATCCTCACCTCGACCACCGGGGCGGCGCCGGTCATCAACATCACGAACACCTTCGACGCGGGCGACCCGATCTACTCCGGAACGGACTACGAAGACAGCCTGACGCCGGACGTCGAGCTGACCGGGGAAATCGACGCCATCCTGGCGACGGTCACCATCAAGAGCGAGGGGAGCGTCGTCTCCACGGCCAGCATCGACGCCGGAACGCTCTATATCATCAGCGGAGTCGATTTCGTCCAGACCTACACCGATTCGCTCTACAGCATCGCCAACCCCGGGACGTTGTGGACCGCGGTCTCGACCATCGCCCAGAATGCGAAGGTCGACACCACCGTGAACGGCCTCAGCACCGGGACGGCCCTGGAGCAGGCCGTCTACAGCGTCCTCCACCCGAACGCGGCCGATGTTTCCAACATCATCGCGGCCAACAACGTCTACATCAGCGCCCGGTACCTCAACATCAACGGAGTCATCCAGAGCGGCATCGCCGAGAGGACGGTAACAATCGCCGCAGCCGAACAGACGGCCATCAATGCGGCGGAGACCGCCTACTCGCAGTACCGCTCCGGCTCCCGTGCCGCCGCGGCCGCCACCGCCGCCGCCGCCGGCCTGACGACGGAGGACTTCAAGTATTTCAAGCTGGCCAACACGAGCACCGAGAACATCGACGTCTTCTGGAACGCCGAGCTTGACCGGCTGGAACTGGAAGACGTGAAGATCCAGGGGGGCTACATCGAGCTCTTCGGCCAGATCCTCAGCACCGGCAGCGGGCAGATCAAGGTCCTGGACGGCTATGGCAAGATTACCGTCACCAACCAGACCTCCAACACCCTGGTCACCAACCTCCTCGACACGGGCCAAGGGGTGGAGGGACTCATCCGGATCACCGACACGTCGCCGGACTACCTGATCGGCGGCCTGCCGCGGGTGACGGAGTACCGGTACGTGAGCGGCCAGGTCGTCAAGACCGTGTTCGCCCCGGGCGGTGTCTCCGTTGGGACGACGACGCAGGGAGCAGCCGGAACCAACGAGGTCCAGGTCATCTCCAGGAACGCGGCGGTGACCGGCGGGACCTTCACGCTGACGTACAACGGCCAGACGACGGCGGCCCTCGCCTGGAACGCCACGGCGGCCCAGGTTCAGACGGCCCTGTGCGCCCTGTCCACCGTCGGCGCCGGCAACGTCTCGGTCAGCATCAACGGGAGCGGAAACTGGGTCGTGACGTTCCAGAACGCCCTGGGCGGCACCAACGTCAACCCGATCCGGACCGACGGCAGCGCCCTGCTCGCCGGGGCGGCGGCGTCCACCGCCGGGCGGACGGCCGTCTACACCCCCCAGGCGGGCATGCGGTACTACTGGGCCAACGGCCAGGATTACAGCATCCAGACCAGCACCACCTACGCCTCGTCGGACTGGCTGGGCGTCGACTCCCTCGTGGCGGACCCCGACAACATCGTCGAAGGACCGAAGCGGACGCAGGTCGGGGAGATCCGCCGGCTCGAGGACGGGACCTACGTGACCGACACGGACAGCGGCGACTACGGCTACGGCTACGACTATTCGTACGACTACGTGCAGATCACCCAGAGCACGTCCACGTACACCTGGGCCGGCAACATCGTTACGGTCACCTCCGCGGATCCCCACCTGATGAGCACCGGCCAGAAGGTCCTCCTGGACTTCACCACGGGAGGCGCCGTCAACAAGGACGGGACCTTCACGGTGACCGTGATCGATGACCATTCGTATCAGTTCATCCTGCTGGGCGCCGGAGCGGGCGGAGACGTCACCGTGACCCGGGTCCAGCGGAACACCTGGGAGGAGTCCACCTGGTACGGAAAGACCACGTACTACTGCAAGGAGACCCTCACGACGCCCTACAAGGACATCCACGTCCAGAGCGTCCGCGCCGACCGCGACATCGGCATCGCCTTCATCGGCTACGAGGCGGGGGACACAAATATCCGGGTGACAATCACCTCCGTGGGCAGCGTCCTGGTGAACGACTCGATCCAGAACCCGGAAGGGACGACGAGCCTCACCAGCAGCAGCGGCCAGATCCGGCTCGTCAACGACACGGCCGTCGTCGGCGGGCGGAACATATCCCTCAGCGCATCCACCGGCATCGGAGCGGACCGGACCCTGCGGACGAACCTGAACGACGGCTACAGCGGGTCCCTGAGCGCCGTGACAACGACCGGCGACATCAGCATCCAGGAGATCTCGGGCGACCTGATCGTCGACCAGGTCACGACCTCGAAGACGACCACGACCACCACCAGCAATGTGACCCTGACCGCCCACGGCGATATCCTGGGGAAGGACGCCTCGAACCAGGTCCGGGGCCAGAAGGTGACGCTGACGGCCACCTACGGCGACATCGGCACCCTGGGTACGGGAGGGACGGCCTCCACACCCGGCGCGGGCGCACAGGCCCTCCGGATCGACACGGGCGACGCGGACGACCACTCCCTGACGGCGACGGCGGTGGGCGACGTCAACATCACGGAGACCGCCGGGACGCTGCACCTGAACAGCGTGGTGACCGACGGGAGCGTCCGCATCACCGTGGAAAACGGCGGCCTCACGGACGTCAACTCCAACGAAGTCCGGGACGACCGCACGTGGGCGCAGCTCCTGGCCCTGTACGAGCGGATGATGGCCACGGGCGACGCGGCGGACGAGAGCGTCGCCGCAACCATCGCCGCCTACGAGGCCCTCAAGACCCAGGAATACCAGGCTTACTGGCGGTACCGGAACTCCGTGGGCGGCAGCTACGACCCCTCGCAGACGATCGCCCTCTCGGATTCGGAGATCGACTGGTACACGGACTACTACACGAGCCAGGGAAAGACGGCCGGAGAGATCGCCATTGCCCTCCAGACCCTCGTGAACGCCCGGACGGCCTCGTATCACGTACTCCACAGGACCTATGGCGACGTCTCGGCGACCTACGATTCAGCCTGGTCCTACGATGTGGACTCCGTCGCCCTCCATGATCGCGTCGGGTCCGCCGAGATCAACGGCAGCGCCGTCGAGCTGACCCGCCACGTCTTCACGACGGGCCAGGCCGTGGTGTACCACGCCGGGGGCGGCACCATCGACGGGCTCGTCGACGGAACCACGTACTACGTCGTCGTGGACGCCTCCAATGCAAGTGTGATCCGCCTCGCCGCGACCCTGGCCGACGCCGGCACGAACACGACGCTCAGTTTCACCTGGGTGAGCGGCGACAGCCACTGGTTCTCCGACGGCGACGTCCTTTCCCAGCGGGCGAAGTGGAGCGAGGCCCAGCTGAAGAACTCCATCAGCGCCAGCATCCTGAGGCCGAAGACGGTCTCCGGGACGTCGGCCACCACCGAGGAGCCGAACATCACCGGCTCCGAGATCGCCCTCGTGGTGTCCGGGGAGATCGGCTCGGCCGATGTCACCATGGACATCACCATGGCCGACATCAACGCCGGGCTTTCCGAGGAGCAGAAGGTCGCCCTCGCCGCCGCGGAGAAGCAGGACGTCACGTTCTACGACACCGAGGGGAACGTCATGCAGCCGGACGACGTGGGCAAGACGTTCGCCCGCCTCCACATCAGCGTGAAGAACGATGTCGATTTCAAGACGGAGGGCCTGCTCACCGTCTCGGCGGGCACCGGCGCAAACCTCGGCTCAGACCAGACCGCCGACGTCAACGTCGACCGGATCACGAGCACCGACGGCGAGGTGCGCCTCAAGGTCCAGGGGAACATCATCAACGCCCGGACCGACGGCGGCTACAACATACGGGGCGACGGCGCGGTCCTGGAGGCCGAAGACGGCAGCATCGGGACGCAGGCCAAGCCGTTCCTGATCGACATGATCGAGGCGGGCCGGACCGGCGCGCTCACCGCCCGGGCCAAGACCAACGTCTACCTGCAGGAGACCTCCGGAGACCTGTATGTGTCGTCGGTGTACGCGGGGACGTTCATCGACCTGCGCTCCGCGGGGTCCATGCTGGACGCCGACAACGACGACGCAACGACCCGGGCCTGGAACATCTACAGCCCCGACGCCTACCTCCAGGCGGGGGCCGGCGGCACCATCGGCGCCGACGGGAGCGCGCTGGAGACGGACCTCCAGGGCGGGGTGCTCAACGCCGACGCGGGCCAGAGCATCTACCTGTACGAGTCGGCGGGCGACATGATCGTCGGGGTGATCAAGTCGGCCAACGCCAACGTCAGCCTGGGCGCCGCCCTGTCCATCCGCGACAACGACGAAGGGGCGGTGGGGAACCCCTCCCCCGACGTCATCGGCAACAGCATCACCCTGACGGCGGGATTCGCCATCGGGGCCGTCGACGACTACCTGGACATCGACACGGCCTTCTCCGGAGCCGGGACGCTCACCTCGGCCAGCGAGTTCAACACGTACATCATCGAGATCTCGTCCAAGGCGACGCCCGGCGCGGGCGACGAGGACCTGAGCCTGTACTCCGTCGCGACCAACGCCGGGACGGCCTTCATCACCGCGCCCACGGGGAGCATCTACAACGGGCGGACCGACGGCGGGTCGAACGTCGTCTCCGGAAAGACCTACCTCTTTGCCGGCCTGAACATCGGCGCGGAAGACAAGCGGATCATGACCCTCGTGGACAACATCGAGGGCCTGGCCACCTCGGGGAGCACCTGGATCACGAACACCTCGAACCTCACCGTGGGCGGGGTCGTCGAGGGAAGCGAGCAGGGTTTCCTGGGCGGCGGCGCCGTCAACATCACCGCGAGCTGCACCATCGACGTGAAGGAAGACGTGATCTCGGCGACGGATTACATTGTCCTGACCGCGACCGAGCGGGCGGCGGACGTCGACGACCTGATCGTCCGGGACGGCATCACCGTCTGGTCGAAAACGAGCTATGTCACACTGCGAGCCGGTGACGATGTGACGCTGGAAGAGGGCAGCTTCGTCCTGGCGGCGGGCAAGGTCACCATCAGCGGCGACTACGGGAGCGCCGACGCAGCCGGCACGACCATCCGCCTCCTGGGCGTGGTCGGCGGCAGCGAGGTCGAGGTGAACGGGAACGCCGACGACGACACGATCATCCTAGAGCGGACCCACGATACCGTGGACTACCCGAGCGCCGACGTCCAGGCGGCGGTGGCGGCCACGTACGGCAACGTGACCAACGTCTATGCGTACGCCGGGAACGACACGGTCACCCTCCGCTCCATCGACGGCCAGACGAACGTCTACGGGGGCGACGGGGAGGACCTGCTCATCGCCGACACGCTCAAGACGCTGACCAGCAGCAAGTACGCGACCCGGGACGCCCTGAACCTGGACGGCCAGGCCGGGACGGACCGCTACGTTGTCAACGCCTCCGGCACGGGCGACTACATCGTCAACGTCACCGACACCGGGGCCCCGGACGACGGCGCGGACACGCTGATCGTGAACGGCACGGCGGACGACGACGACTTCCTCCTCCGGAAGAGCTTCGTGGCGGTTCTCCACGGATCCTATGCCGGCGGGTACTCCGCCGACGTCGAGCGCATCAACTACGACACGAGCATCAACGGCCGGCTCATCGTCACCGGCGGCATCGGCGCGGATTCGTTCTTCACCGACGACAACTCCTCCATCACCACCCTGGATGGCGGCGCCGGGGCCGACTACTTCCAGATCGGCCAGCTCTTCGGCTCCCTGCGCGACGTGGGCGCCAACATCGCCGCGGGCGACGTCTTCGAGACCATCGAGACGACCATGGGCTTCCTCAGCCGCGGGATCAGCTACGCGACGACCGTCTACGGCGGCAGCGGTAACGACACGTTCTCGGTCTACAACAACATCGCCAAGCTCCGCCTGGAGGGCGGCGACGGGAACGACGAGTTCGTGGTCCGGGCCTTCATCATGCTGAATTCCTTCGACCCGGAGCAGCAGCTCACAGAGGTTGACGGCGGCATCGGCGACGACTACATCCAGTACAGCATCAAGTCCCCCATCAGCATCAACGGCGGCGCCGGCTATGACCGCGTCGTGGCACTGGGCACCGAGGCGAACGACGTCTTCGTCGTCACCTCCTACGGGATTTTCGGCGCCGGCATCAACATCACCCTGGACGGCGTGGAGGAGGCCCTCGAGGTGGACGGGCTGGAGGGCGACGACACGATCTTCGTCCTCAGCACCTCGGCCAGCATGGTGACGACGATCATCGGCGGGCTGGGGAACGACACGGTCAACGTCGCGGGCGATGTGACGGGCACGGTCATCAGCGCCGAGCTGGAAGGGAGAAGCGGCGTCATCAACCACAGCGTCACGAGCGACGACCCCTCCTACGACGGGCTCCTCATGGACGGCATCGCCCTCAACGTGGCCGACGCCGCAACGGGCGCGGTCGTCATCACGGAGAGCGGCGGCGGCACCGTGGTGGAAGAGGACGTACCGGGCTCCGTGGACACCTACACGATCTCCCTGGCCGCGGCATCCCTCGATCCGGTTGAGGCGGGCGACGTGGCCTACATCACCGTCTCCGCGGCCAAGTCGGAGTCGGAAGAGGACGCCCTCGGGGCGGATACGGTTCTCCTGTCCACCGACGGCGTCAACTACTTCGACGCGGTGGTCCTGACCTTCGATATCACAAACTGGACGGACAACCAGACGATCTGGGTAAAGGCGGGCTCCGACGCCGTCTCCGAGGGCGAGCGGAACGTCGCGGTGAGCCACAGCGTCATCAGCAGTCGCGCCGACCTGGACAAGGCCAAGATCAACGACGTGATGGTGAAGGTCCAGGACGACGACAAGGCGGGTCTCATCATCGTGGAGAGTGGGAACGACACGCAGGTCCTGGAGGGAGCCGCCGACACCTTCACCGTGCGGCTGACCCATGCGATCACAAGCGACGTCACCGTGACCCTGGCATATGACGCCGGGCAGCTCTCCCTGGACACGGCGACGCTGACCTTCACCAGCGGGAACTGGGACGTGGCGCAGACGGTGACCGTCACGGCCGTGGACGACGGCACGGCGGAAAACACGCAGACCTCGGTGATCACCGCCACGGTGACGAGCACCGACGCGGGGTTCGCCGTCAGCGAGAAGCCGACGGTCAACGTGACCGTCATCGACAACGACTCCGCCGGCGCCCTGGTCACCCAGACGGACGGATCCACGCGCGTGGTCCAAGGCGACGCCACGGGCGACACCTACAGCATCGTCCTGACGAAGGCACCGGCCGCGGGCACGACCGTCACCGTGAAGATCCTCACGGACGGGCAGACGGTCGTCTCCAGCGCCGACGGCCGCTTCAACTCCACCGACGGCACGGTTACCTTCACGGATGCGGACTGGAACGTCGCCGCGGAGATCACCGTGAAGGCCACGGACGGGGCGCCCACGGAGAACAACTTCGAGAAGTCCTTCCCGCTGATGTCCCACACCCTGAACCGGATCCAGGGGCCCCTCGTCATCGAGGGCGGCGTCGGACCGGAGGACCGCTCCGTGAAGCCGGGCGTGACCCTTCCCGGGGAGCTGAACCCGGACCTCCCGGAGGTCGTCATCAACGTCGACGAGTCCACCATGACGGACACGCTGAACGTGTACAACGACTCCAGCGTCTCCGACGATACGGGTGTGATGTCGACGCTCCTGCTGCACACCGATTACAGCGTCAAGGCCGACGGTACGGTTTCGGCCACCCTGATCAGCGGCCTGGGCATGGGGACGGACCTCGTCGTCAACAAGGGCACGGAGGCGGCTCCCGACCTGTTCACCTACAAGGGGGGCATCGCCTATACGAACCTGGAAGTCGCCGAGGTGCTCCTCGGGACGGGGAGCGACACCTTCACGGTAACGGGCACGCGGGCCGGGACGGCCACAGCCGTCCACGGTGGCGGTGGTGCCGACAACCTGATCGTCACGGGCGGCGGCGGTTCGGCCTCGCCCCTGGTCCTGTACGGCGACACCTCCGAGGACGGCAGCCACTACACCTCGACGGGCGGCACCCCCTCCAGCTCCGGCATCCACTTCGACACCCCCGGGGCCGACACGATCGATGCCTCTGCCTCGAGCGACGGCGTCGTGATCTACGGCGGTCCCGGCGATGACATCATCATCGGCAGCCAGGGGAACGACCAGATCGCCGGCGGACTGGGCGACGACACGATCGACGGGCAGGCCGGGAACGATATCATCTACGGCGATTCCGGGTTCAACGCCACCCTGTCGAGCCGCGCCCTCGCGGTGCCGACGACGGAAACCCCGGGGACCGACACGATCGAGGGCGGCGCCGGCAACGACATCATCTTCGGCGACCACGGGATCGTCACCCAGGCAGCCTCCGGGCTCCTGGGCACGGGCGGCGTCAACCGGATCGAAACAACGAACGAGGCGGCCGGCCTCGGCGACACGATCCATGGTGGCGACGGCGACGACCGCATCTTCGGAGGCCTCGGAGCCGACACGATCGAGGGGAACGCAGGCAACGACACGATCTTCGGCGACCACGGGGTCATGGACTACGTCTCCGGAGATGGGAACAACGCGACCGTCGACCTGGCCTACACGCGGAACACGGCGTCCGGCGACATCGACACGATTTACGGAAACGCCGGCGACGACACGATCTTCGGCGGTGTCGGCGCCGACCTGCTCTACGGCGGCAACGGCTCCGGCGGTGCCCCTGTCGTCGGGAGCGACCGGGACGCCATCATCGGCGACTTCGGCCGGATCACCTTCGCCGCCGGCATCGTCTCCGCCACGGAGACCATCGATCCCGGCCATGGGGCGAACGACACGATCGAGGGGAACGAGGACAACGACATCCTCATGGGCGGCTTCGGGTCCGATACGATCGACGCGGGTGTCGGGAACGACATCGTTTTCGGCGACAACGCCCGGATCGACCACGACACCGACGGCGCCCTGAAGGTCCTCCAGACGACCGACACGGCGGCGGATTCGGCCTTCGGCGACGCCGACACGATCACAGCCGGCAACGGCGACAAGGTGATCCTCGGCGGTATGGGGGCCGACATCATCACCACCTTGGTCGGGACAGACGTGATCCTGGGCGACAACGGAACGGTGACGTACGCCGGTGCCACGGGATCCCTGAAGATGAGCCAGATCGTCTCGACGGTGCCGTCGCGCGGTGGGAACGACATCATCACAGCCGGGAACGGGACAAAGCACATCATCGGCGGGTACGGCTCCGACTCGATCAGGGCACTCGCGGGAGACCACGATGTCATCGGCGACAACGGCCTGATGACCTTCGACACGACCGGGATGGCCATGACGCTGAGGACGACCGACACGGAGGCCGCTCCCGGGTTCGGCGGGAACGATACCATCACGGTGGGTGACGGAGTCGCCAACATCCTGGGAGGCATGGGCGCCGATCTGATCACAGTCGGTTCCGGCCGGGGCATCATCTTCGGCGACAATGGCGAGATCCGCTACAACGGCGCCGCCGGGCACCTCAAGGCATACCTGGCCATGTCTTCACTCCCCTCGAGCGGCGGTGACGACCGGATCGTTACAGCGGGCGGGAACAAGCACGTGATCGGAGGCTACGGCGCCGATACGGTAACGACCGCCGGCGGTGACGACATCCTCATCGGCGACAATGGCGAGATCCAATACGAGAGCGGTATTCCATCCATCGTCCGGTCCATAAACCCCAGCGACGGCGGAAACGACCTCCTGAGAAGCGGCAGCGGCGTCGACATCCTCATCGGCGGCACCGCCAGCGACGACATGTACGGCGGGGAAGACAACGACGTGCTGATCGGTGATGGCGGGCAGGTCACCCTGACCTCCGGCGAATGGCTCTATGTCGAAACGATCGACCACCACTCCGGCGGCGGCGACGACTACCTCGACAGCGGCTCCGGCGAAGACATCATGTTCGGCGGCGAGATCAGCAACACCTTCGTCGGCACACTGGGCCAGGACGTCATGGTCGGCACCTACGGCCGGGTCACCATCACGGCCGGCAAGGTGCAGTCCCTGGTCCGCCTCGACAGCATCGACCTGATCACCAATACCATGACCAGCCTGGAGGACGGCACGAACGCGGAGTCCCAGCCGCTCTGGACCAGCGGAGCCGGTACGGGCGGACAGGCTGGGGCCGGCGGGACGGAGGGCGGAGGGGCGACGGGAGGGACCGGAGGCGCGGGATTCGGCTCCTACTTCTCGACCGGATCGACCCTGCCGGGCGTCTGGGTGGCGACAAGCTACGGAACGGAGCTCATGAGGCTGGGCGACGCGGACCTCTCCCAGGAAGACGACGGGCACAGCGACGGCCAGGCGGGCTCCCAGGCCGGCTCCCAGGCCGGATCATCCGGCGATTCCGGATCCGGACAGGGGGATAACGCCCAGGGCTCGGATGCAGGCTCTGGACAGGAGTCCTCCGGCCAGGAGGGTGAGGGCCAGACCTCCGGAGAAGGCTCCCCGGGTGAGGCGGGTGCCGGGCGGCAGGCGGGCGACGGCGCCACCGGCGAGCAGGGGGCGCAGGGCCGGAGCGGCGAAGGCGGTGGCCCGCAGACCGGGGCCGGCGACGATGGTTCGGCCGTCCTGGGCGACGACGGGACGGATATCGCCCGCACGGTGGACATGGGGGCCGGGGCGGCGATGGCGGGCCTCCTGGGCTGGAAGGTCATCAGCGGCGGGGACCTCGGAAAGGGCGGCCTGATCGACCGCCAGTCCTTCAAGGACCTCAAGGAGCGACAGGAAAAGAAGCGCTTCAAGTCCTGGAAGAGCGCCGGGTCCTGGAAATAGCGGCCGGCTCCTGCGGTACAAAGCCCCGCCCGCAAGGCGGGGCTTGTTTTTCGTGGCGGAAGGAAGCAGCGGCGCTGGACGGGGATAAGCGGATGGCAGACCTGAAGGCGGAACTCATCCACATTTACATCTCTCCCGCGGGGGAGTTCCATTTCCTCGTGCGGGGAAAGCCTCCGGAGGCGGCCGCGAGCGGGGGGATGGCCCTCCCGGTCGACAGGAGGATCATCCTGCCTCCCGCCGCCGCAAAGCGGCTGACCCTGGTCCTGGAGGCGGCGGTGGAGGACTACGAGGCGGAGTTCGGGCCGGCGCCGGAGCCGGGGGAGGGCCGCTCTCCGGCAACGGAACGGCGGCGGATCATCGACTCCGTTCAGGGGGAAAAGGCCCGCCTGCTCATCGACCGGATCGACGGGCTCGGCGTCCACTACGGGTTCGAGCAGTCCTTCAAGATGCTCCCTGGGACGCTCCTGGGCAACCGCTTCCTCGCCGGTTTCCACAGGGAGGCGGCCGGAGAGGGCCTCGAAGGGAATCTGGACGGCCTCTGCCGGGCCGTCGGCATGCCCGAGTCCCAGCGGCAGGAATTCCTCCGGGGGCTTCCCGAGGCAAACATCGTGCTGTTCGGCTTTGAAGAGGGCGAAGGCTCTTCCCTCTACAAGGCCTACCTGGAATATGGAGCGGAGTTCCGGCGCGTGATCCGGGAATCGCCGGACGACCCGGGCTCTTTCGTGATCCACCGGGGCTTCAAGTGGGATGCCGGCGACAGTGCCCGACACACGACGGCCCGCTACGTGTGCCATCCCTCCTGGTCCGTGGAGCGGATTCTCCAGCGGCTGTCGGAGTCCTTCTACGGGGGAGGCCGGAGTCCCGTGTTCGGGATCGTGAAGGGGATCGTGGAGACGGCCGCCGGGAGGATGCGTCCCGAAGAGCATCTCTACGTGGAGGTGGAGGAGGAGGGGAATCCACGGGTATCCTTCGATCTCAACCTGTACCGGGCCAACCTGCTCCTGGGGGAGCTGTACCCGTTCCTGCTCGCGATGTGCCGGCACCTGTCGATCGACGAGGAGACGTTCCTCCGCGCCTACGAGCCGGCGAAAAAGTTGATCTTCGGGCATGTTTCCGGCGGAACCGACCGCCGGGGACGGGACTTCCTGACCGTCTACTACGGAGTGAAGGGAAGCTCCCGCCGCGGACCCGGCGGGCCATGAGGGGACATTCGTGAGGAAACCCGGGACGTTCCGGATTTCCCGCGGGGAGGACGGAGAGGATCGTGGAGCGCAAGGTTCCGGTGGGGCGCGTCGACCTGACGCAGTACATCGTCGTCTCCGTCTGGTTCGGCTGTAACAACGCCTGCAGCATCTGCATGCTCTCGGACATCCGGGGGACGCTGCCTCCCATCGGCTTCAACCGGTACCGGGAGATCATCCGCGACGTCGTCCGGGAAGAGCGCTTCGAGAACCTGATCCTCTCCGGCGCGGAAGCCACGACCTTTGAAGAACTGGACCGGTACGTCCGCTTCGCCGCGTCCTTCGACCGGTTCCGGAAGATCCAGGTCCAGACGAACGGCCGTCGCCTCGCCGACCGTCGCTACCTGGACAGCCTCATCGCCTGCGGTGTGAATGAGTTCTTCGTCAGCGTCCACGGGGTCGAGGGAGTCCACGACACGATCACCGGCGTGGCGGGATCGTTCCGGGAGACCCTGGCGGGGCTCCGGAACCTGGAGGCCTACAAGGGCGTGAACGTGATTACCAACACGGTCCTGAACCGGGTCAACATGGGCGTGCTCCCTTCGCTGATGTCGTTCCTGGCGGGCCTCGGGACCAGCGAGATTCACCTCTGGAATCTCTTCCCCATGGGGGAAACGGACCGGCGCGACCTCCTGGTGGGGATCCCGGAGTTTCTGGAGATCCTGCCGGGCGTTCTGGATGCGGTTGGCCCCTCGGGCAAGCCCCTGGTCCTGAAGAGCTTTCCCGAATGCCTGCGGGCGGGGCCGCCGGCCGTCTTCGACGACTGGTTTCCCGTGACGGTGCTGCCGAACCGCTTCTGGCAGGAATTCGGCCGGAGCGGCTTCGGGACCTGTGTCCACCGGGAGGCATGCGGGGCCCGGGAATGTTGGGGGCTCTCCAACGCCTATCTCAGGAAATTCGGGGACGAGCGGGAGCTGCTGTCGCCTCTGGGCGGGCGGGACGACGCACGGCCCCGGGGAGCGGATTGAGGAGCGTTCATGGACCGGCTCGAAATCATGACAGCGGGGGAGCCCTTCTTCAACTACTGCCTGTGGCAGTACGACCCGGCGGCTCCCTGGGAAGGCAAGATGCGGTCGGCGAACCTGCTCTTCCACTCTTTCGAGTACGCCGGGGCCGACGGGCGGATGCTCGATCTGGTGGACCATATCCGGAACGGCATCGGCCCCTCCATGAGCGTCTGGGGCGTGAAGCGGGCGGGGGATCGGATCGGCTGGGAATACTATTTCTACGACTACCGGAGGCGGGAGCGGCAGCGGTCCGCCACGAGGGTACTCCGGGCGATGGCGCCCCTGGTCGGATCCACGGCGGCCCTCAACGAGGATCATCCCTATTTCATGTTTTCCCTCGACATCGACGACGCGCTGGTATCGGGAGCCCGGGATCTGGACGAGATCCACATGTACATCGGCAACCCCGGGAGCGCCGTCTCCTCGGGCATCTGCTATGCCATCACCCCGTCGGGCTCCCGCCTGGAGAACTTCTACTTCTTCTTCGACGCGGGAAAACACCGGCAGGACATCCTGGCCAAGATCGCCTGCTCCGCCCAGATCGATGCGACGGCCCTGGACCTCGAGGCGATCTACCGTCCGGAGCTCCGGGACTGCCGGACCGTCTGCCTGGCCAACAAGCCGCGGAGCGACTGCATCTATTTCTCCGGCATCACCGTGGACCAGTTGATCTTTTTCATGAACTGGCTGGAGTATCCGCGGGGGCTCCGCTCCTTCGTGGAGGAGAACCGGTCTCAACTCGATCACCTGCTGTACGACGTCGGATTCGACTACCGGATGGAAGATGGGCGGTTACGGATCGACAAGAGCGGTTACTACGGGATTTTCTAGAGTCATGGCGCAGGGGGCTGCCACGGGGGCTCCCGCCGTCGCGGCCTTTTTTTCCACGATCCATCGTCGACGACCAGGAAGGCTGGAGGGATGGAAAAAAAGTCCTGATCGCTCCTCTGGGAACCCCCGGTCGCGCCCCCGCGGATGGGAGGTTGGGGAGAAAAATGCGGCCCGGGATTTCGGGCGCCTTGCATTCAACCCTTTTTGAGCAGTACGCGGGTTCGAGGATGATGGCGCAGGGGGCTGCCACGGGAACGAAGACCTTGATGGGATGGGAGGGGGACTTCCCTCGCGCTCAGGAGCGTTTTTCCGACCCTGCAACGTCTCGCTCCGCTGCAAAGTCATAACTCGCGCCCAGGGGCGCTCAGACAGATGACTTTGCGGGCGCTGCGCTGCGACGGCAGGGTGCCCCGAAAAAGCCGCTATTCGCGCTCCGGGAAGCCCCCTCTCCCGGACGAACGTTCGCGGGGGCGCGACCGGGGGTTCCCAGAAGAGCAATCAGAAAACGTTTCCGGACCACTGGCTCATCGGTTTCAGAAGGCGAAGAGCGGAAACGTTTTCGCGACAGCGGGAGCCCCCGTGGCAGCCCCCGCGCCCCGGATGAAGCGGATCAATCGTGGCGGCGGCGGTCGTTATCGGGAAAGCGTTCTATGATCGCCTCGAGGGCCTGGCGGACCAGGGTGTCGAAATCGGTCCGGCCGTCGAGGGTGACGTCGGCGCGGAGAGGCACCCGCTCCCGCTGCATCTGGAGCATCCGGCTCACGATGCGGAGGTAGTTGTCGAGGTAGCCGCCGAGCCAGGCGATGAAGGCCCGGGCGTCATGCTCTCCACCCGTCATCGGGAAGAGGGCCGTGAATTCCCGGATCTTCCGGGCCAGGGCCACATCCGGGGGCGTGTCGACCCAGACCAGGAGGTCGATGAGGGGGGCCGTCGCCGCGTGCTCGCGCCCGAGGGGCGTCTCCAGGACGATCCAGCGCCCCGCCGTGATGGGAGAGCCGGTCCGCGGATCCATGGCGGATTCGCCCCGCTTCAGCCGGGACAGGGCCTCCGCGAGTCCGGGGACGTTCAGGTCGTCGATACGCGCGCCGTCGTCGATCCAGCGCTCGACGTCGCCGGCGGATCCGCGGGTGGCCTGTTCGAAGTGGTCGTAACTGATCAGGGAGGCATCCCCCAGGCCGGATGCGATGGCCGTTGAGAGGGATGTCTTTCCTCCCCCGACGGGTGCCGCGATGGCGATGACGGGTATCATGCGGACTCCATAATGGGAAAGGGGATTTGTTGAACGGAATGACACTGCACGGCCCGAACCGGGAGTTCGATCATCTCTGCGTGGACGATTTTCTGCCGGATCTCCTGGCCGCCCGGTGCCTCGGCACGGCCTTCGAAAGCGGCCTTATCGACGATTTCCTGGCGCGCGAAACGGCCTCCCCGGAGGAGTTGGCGGACCGGTTCGGGGCGGACCGGCGGGGCATGGCGCTGCTTCTGGACCAGCTTCTGGCAAACCGGGTCCTCGTCGATCGCGGAGGCCGCTTCGGGCTGTCGGAGGCGTTTCTCCACTCCCTGTCCTACCGGGATCTCCTGGAGTTGAAGCTGGAGCTGGCGAACTTCTGCGCCTTCGACGTCCTGAGCCTGTTTCCGGACCTTGTCTTTCGCCCCCGGGAGTTTGCAGGGAAATCCGGCTTTTACGGGCTGTTTGCCTACGACCGGTGCTTCGAGCGGAGCGAGGAGGCCGTCCGGACGGCCCGGCGCTGGATGCGGATCACCACGGTGCTGACGAAGTACGAGGCCCGGGCATGCCTGAAGTACCACGATTTCGGAGGATGCCGGCGCATCCTGGACGTGGGCGGAAACAGCGGGGAATTTGCACTCAGGATCTGCAGGAGCCATCCCGGCGTTGAGGCCGTGGTCTTCGACCTGCCGCTGGTCTGCGAGATCGGCTCGGCCCACCTGCAGGCGGAGCCGGAGGCGCCCCGGATCTCCTTCGTGAAGGGCAACGCCCTCGTCGACGACTGGCCCGGCGGCTTCGACCTGGTCAGCTTCAAGTCGATGCTCCATGACTGGCCGGACGACCTGGCGGGAGAGCTGCTCGCCCGGGCCGCGGGTGCCCTCCGCCCGGGCGGAACGGTGCTCATCTTCGAGCGGAGTCCCCTTTCGCCCGGCGGAGGTCCGCTTCCCTATTCCCTGATTCCGTTTCTGCTCTTCCATCACAGTTTCCGCCCGCCCGGCTTCTATGCGGACCGCCTGCGGGCCCTCGGCTTCTGCAGGGTGGAGATCCGGAAAATCGACCTGGAGATGCCCTTCCATCTCGTGACGGGCACCCGCTGACCGCGGATCCGGGGTGGCCGTCCGGAGGCCCACCGACCGGTTGACACGGCGTATGCAGTCATATAAGAAAATTGGACAAAAGAGAATCCTGCAAATCCTGTTGAGGAGGAAAACATGGCACAGAAAAACGAGAAGACCGTTCAGGCATCCCTTCCCGGGGCCGATGCGGATAATGTCAAGGCGACGATCCGCTGGGACGTCGCCAAGATGCAGACGACCTACGCCAACGTGTGCAACGTATCCAGCACGAAGGAGGAGTTCACGCTCCTGTTCGGCATCAACAAGACCTGGAATCCCGAGCAGCGCGAATTGACGGTGGACATCAGCGACCGCGTCATCCTGAATCCCTTCGCGGCCAAGCGTCTCTCCCTCCTGCTCCGGAACATCGTCCGGCAGCACGAGAGCCGCTTCGGCGAGATCCAGCTGGAAGCCGGCGAAAAGCCGGAGGAGAACGCATAACCGGCGGGAGAAACCCACTGCCTGCCGGGGGCCGACCTGGCTCCCCGGCAGGCGGTTTGCCCGCTTCTTTTCGCCATTCACCCGTCTTGTCCGAGTCCGCCACGCCGGGCGGCCGCCAGCGGCGTCCCGGTGCCGGCCGTTCATCGATGCCAGGCCGTCCCATGTGCTTCCCGGGAAACGCCCCGCCCGTCCGCCGGATCCCGTTTCCCGGGGAGGAATTTTCCGGGAATGACCCGGTCGAGACAGGCCGTTCCAGGACCGAAGCAGGGAACCGAGAATGATTGAAAAACTCTGGGTAGATCTCGAACACGCGGATCGCTCCGACGACTTCGCTGCCGCCTGGCTGTCCATCCAGTCCTCCTTCATCCGGGGATGCGTGCAGGCCGTCCTGGTGCTTCGAGATCCCGTACGGCAGAGCTTCGCCCCCGTGGCCTCCTGGCCGGAGGGAAGCACCGGCGAGCCCTTGGCGGCGGTCCTGGAGCACACGATCACCGAGGCCGAAGGAATGCTCGTGGAGCTGTCCGAGGTCGACGGGGTTCCCGCGGACATGGAGCGGCACTACGGCCTGGCCTACCCGGTCATGGTGGACGGGGAGCTTTACGGTGCCGTGGCCATGGAGGTGACGGCGCCCTCCGGGGACGCGCTGCGTCCGGCCATGGAGGGGTTGCGCTGGGGATCCGTGTGGCTGGAGAACCGGATCCGCCGGCTCCGGGGCGAGGAGGACGCGAAGACCCTGAAGCGCATGAAGGCGGCGGTGGACATCCTGGCGGCGGTCCTGGCGGAGGAGCGCTTCGACGGGGCGGCCATGGCCTTCGTGACGGAGATCGCCAACCGCCTGGAATGCGACCGGGTGAGCCTGGGACTCGTGAAGGGGAAGCATACCCAGGTGAAGGCGATCTCCCACACGGCGATCGTCGGCAAGAAAATGAACCTGATGCATTCCATCGGCGCCGCCATGGACGAGGCGGTGATGCACCGGGGCGAGATCCTGTTCCCCGTTCCCGCGGAGGCCGGGGTCCTGGTCGTCCGGGACCACGAACAGATGGCCCGGCTGCATGGCACCCGGGCGATGATGACCCTGCCCCTGTACGGCCATGAGAAGTACTATGCAGCGATTACCCTTGAGCGGCAGGACGACAGGCCATTCTCCGAAGATGACGTCGCCTACGTCAAAAGCGTTGTCGCCCTGACGGGACCGGTGCTGGAGAGCAGGCACCGCCAGGACCGCCCCATCGTGTTCGGCGTGCTCGAGGCCATGAAGCGGCAGGCGGTCCGCCTGTTCGGGCCGGGCTACATGGTCCGGAAGGCCGCCGTCCTGGCCCTTGCGGCGGTGGTCGTCTTCTTCAGCGTGGCCATGGATGAATACCGGCTCTCCGCGGAGGCGGTCCTGGAAGGGTCCGTGAGCCGCTCCCTCGTCGCGCCCATCGACGGGTACATCAAGACGGCGAGTGCCCGGGCGGGCGACGTCGTGAAGAAGGACACCGTCATCTGCCAGCTGGACGACCGGGAGCTCATGCTGGAGCGGATCAATCTGCTGAGCAAGCGGGGCCAGTACGACCGGCAGTACAAGAAGGCCATGGCCGAGCACAACCGCGCCGAGGCGAACATCGTCAGCGCCCAGGCGGGGCAGGTCCAGGCCGAGCTGAACCTCCTGGACAACAGGCTCCGCCAGATCGTCATCCGGGCGCCATTCGACGGCATCCTCCTCAGTGGCGACCTGAGCCAGAAACACGGAGCCGCCGTGAAGCGCGGCGAAGAGCTTTTCGTGATGGCGCCGCTGGACGGGTACCGGCTCATCCTCAAGGTGGACGAGCACGGCATAGCCGACGTGAAGGAGGGGCAGCGGGGCACCCTGGTCCTGTCGTCGCTCTCCCGGGAGAAATTCCCCTTCACCGTGAAGAAGATCACCCCCCTCTCGACGGCGGAGGAGGGGAAGAACTATTTCCGCGTTGAGGCCATGCTGGACGAGATGTCCCCCCGCCTCCGGCCGGGCATGGAGGGCGTGGGCAAGATCGAAATCGACCGCCGGCTCATGATCTCCATCTGGACGAGGGGCATGATCGACTGGTTCCGCCTCCGCCTGTGGGCGTGGCTGCCCTGAGGTTTCCCGGTGGACAAGACCCTGTACAGCAGCTCCTGGTATCGCGTGGCGGGTCTGAAGCCGCTCGTGAGACGGCACGCGGAGATCCACCGGCACACCTACCGGGGGAAGGTCTGGTACGTCCTCCAGGATCATTCCTCGGGCCGCTTCCACCGGTTCACGGAGGAGTCCTATTTTCTGATCGGCCTCATGGACGGGAAGCGGACCCTCCAGGAGATCTGGGAGGCCGCCTGCCTCAAGCTGGCGGACGACATGCCGACGCAGGACGAGGTGATCGGCCTGGTCTCTCAGCTGAACAGGGCGGACGCCCTGCAGTCCGACACGGCCCCCGACGTGGAAAACCTGAGCCGGCGAAGTCGCAAGGACCGGTCGTCCCGGTTCTGGAACGCCGTGCGCTCGCCCCTGGCCATTCGCATTCCCCTCCTGGACCCGGAGCGGTTTCTCGAACGGACGAAGGGAATCGTCGCTCCGCTGTTCACGACGCCGGCTTTCCTGGTCTGGCTCGTCGTCGTCGCGGTCGGGGCCGTCCTTGCCTTCCTGCACTGGAGCGAGCTGACCTCCAACCTGGCCGACCGGGTCCTCGCCCTCGAAAATCTCCTGATCTTCTGGCTGATCTATCCCCTCGTCAAGGCGCTCCACGAATTCGGCCATGCCTGGGCAGTGAAGCACTGGGGCGGCGAGGTTCACGAGATGGGGATCATCTTCCTCGTGTTCATGCCCATCCCCTACGTCGACGCCTCGGCGACCTCGGCCTTCCGGGAAAAGAGGCGCCGGATCGTCGTCGGCGCCGCGGGCATCATGGTGGAGCTCCTGATCGCCGCCCTGGCCATGATCCTCTGGGTGAACACCGGCCCCGGGATTGTCCGGGCGGTGGCGTACAACACGATGGTCGTCGCCGGCGTCTCCACGCTTCTGTTCAACGGCAACCCCCTTCTGCGGTTCGACGCCTATTACGTCCTGTCGGACCTCCTGGAGATCCCCAACCTGGGGTCGCGTTCCAACCAGTACATCGGCTACCTGGTCCAGCGCTACGCGATCCGGAACGACGAGGCTGAGTTTGCCCTGGCCGATGCCGGGGAGGGGAGGTGGCTCGTCCTCTACGGCGTGGCCTCGTTCTTCTACCGAGTCTTCATCACGCTGCAGATCGCCCTTTTCATTGCGGGCAAGTTCTTCTTTGTCGGCGTTGTGATCGCCATCTGGGCGGTTATCGGGCTGATGGTCGTCCCGCTCGTCCGGATGACCCGAACGGTCATGAACAACCGGGCGCTCTACCGGCGGCGAGGCCGGATCGTCGGCCTGGTCGCCGTCGTTGCGGTGGTTGCCGGCGTCCTCGTCGGGGCCGTCCGCCTGCCCTCATTCACCGTCGCCGAGGGGGTGCTCTGGCCCGCGGAGCAGGCCCGGATCCACGCCCGGGTGGACGGCGAGGTCAGGGAGGTCCTGGCGAAGCCTGGCGCCCATGTGAAGAAGGGGGATCCGATCCTGCGGTGCGAAAACCCCGATCTCGTCTCCCGGGTGCACGCCCTCGAGGCGGAGATGCGGAGCTTCGGAGCCCGCCAGCGGATGGCCTTCGTCCAGGACCGGACGATGGAGCGGATGGTCCAGGAAGAGATCGCCCGCATCGCGAAGGAGCTTGCGGAGGCCAGGGAGCAGCTGGCCTACCTGGTCATCCGGAGCCCCATCGACGGGGAGATCCTGCTCCCCCGGTCCGACGACATGCCCGGCCGTTTCCTCCGGCGCGGGGAGGCCGTCGGCTACGTGGTCGACTACTCCGGGGTGGCGGTCCGGATCGTCGTTCCCCAGTCGGAAGCGGACCGGGTCCGGACGGACGTGCGCGCTGTCCAGGCCCGGCCGGCGGAGAACGTTGCCCGCGTCATCCCCTCGGAGCTCGTCCGGGAAGTGCCGGCGGCGACGGGCGACCTGCCCAGCTTCGCCCTGTCCCTCAAGGGAGGCGGGGCCTTTGCCCTCGATCCGCGCGAGACGGAGCGGCCGCGGGCCTTCGAAAAGCTCTTCCATTTCGAGGTGCGCCTGAAAGACACGACGGGGATGCGGATCGGGGAGCGGATCTACGTGCGGTTCGAGCATACGCCGGAATCGCTGGCCGAGCGGGTGTTCCGGACGTTCCGGGGCGTATTCCTCAAGCGGTTTGAAACCTGAGGCGGAAACGGCGGGCCGGCCGTACCGGCGGCGTCGCACGGCGGGAGAACGGAAGCATCCACCATGGGCAGGGACGTCAAGGATTGGCCGGTAGCGGACTACTTTCACCGCCCGGAGCGCCGGGAGCGGAGGAGGACACTGCTCGACCGCGCCGCCTGGGACCTGGCGGGCCGCTTTCTCGGTCCCGCGCGCGTCCGCACGAGCGGGCTAAAGGAGATCACGGAGCGGGTCGGCCGGCACGACCAGGCGATGCGGAGCGGGTCGGACGTGGAGCTCCGGGAGCGGGCCCAGTCCCTGAAGATGAGGCTCCGGCGGGAGGGCTTCCAGGACGACCTCATCGCGGAGACGTTTGCGCTGATCCGCGAGGCCGATGCGAGAATCCTGGGAATGCGCCCCTTCGACTGCCAGGTGGCCGGCGGCTATGCCCTGCTCCAGGGATTTCTCGCCGAGATGGACACGGGGGAGGGCAAGACCCTCGTCGCGACCCTGCCGGCCGCCACGGTAGCCATGGCGGGCCTTCCCGTCCACGTGATCACGGTCAACGATTATCTCACCGCCCGGGACGCGGAGCGGATGGGGGAGGTGTACCGCTTCCTGGGCCTCTCGATCGACTGCATCATCCACGACAAGACTCCTGCCCAGCGGCGCCGCGCCTACGGCTGCGACATCGTCTACTGCACCAACAAGGAGATCGTCTTCGATTACCTCCGGGACCGGATCGCCCTGGGCGACCGAATGGACCCGTATCGGCTGCACGCCGAGCACCTCTACGACCGGCGGGGGAAAAACAGCCGACTCCTGCTCCGGGGCCTGCATTATGCCATCGTCGATGAAGCGGACAGCGTGCTGGTGGACGAGGCCCGGACGCCCCTCATCATCTCCAGGACGGAGACCTCGGAAGACATGCAGGCCGCCCTGCGGCAGGCTCTCGAGATCGCCGGCGGCATGGAGGAGGGACGGGATTATCGCATCCACTACGAGGCCGACGACGGGATGCGGACCCTCGCCATGACCGAGGCCGCGAAGGAATCGATCCACCGGGCCGCCGATTCCATGGGGACCCTGTGGAGAAGCTCCGTCCGGCGGGAGGAGCTGGTCATGAAAGCCCTCACCGCGCTGCACCTGTATCGCCGCGACGAGCAGTACATCGTCCGGGACGGCAAGGTCCAGATCATCGACGAATTCACGGGGCGGGTCATGCCGGACCGCTCCTGGGAAGGGGGGCTCCACCAGCTCATCGAGGCGAAGGAGGGGTGCAAAATCACGGGGCAGCGGGAGACCGTGGCGCGGATCAGCTACCAGCGTTTCTTCCGTCGCTACCTCAAGATCTCCGGAATGACCGGGACGGCGAAAGAGGTGCGGCGGGAGCTGTGGTCCGTCTACGGCCTGCCCTTCGCCCGCATCCCGACAAACCGGCCCGTCCGGAGGCGCATCGAGCCCGACCGGATCTTCGCCACCCAGGACCTGAAGTGGCGGGCCGTGGCGGGCAGGATCGCGGAGCTTCACGCCGGGGAGCTCCCCGTCCTCGTCGGGACGAGGACCGTCGCGGCGTCCGAGCACCTGAGCCGCCTGCTGGCAGAGGCGGGGCTGCCTCACCAGGTTCTCAACGCCAAGCAGGACAAGGAGGAGGCGGAGATCATCGCCCGGGCCGGAGAGCCGGGGCGCATCACCATCGCCACCAACATGGCGGGCCGGGGGACGGACATCCTCCTGGCGCCGGGGGTTGCCGAGCGGGGCGGCCTCTACGTCATCATGACGGAGCGCCACGAGGCGGGACGCATCGACCGTCAGCTGGCGGGACGCTGCGGGAGGCAGGGCGATCCGGGGACCTGCGAGGCCTTTCTTTCGCTGGAGGATCCGCTGGTCAGCGAAGGGGCCCGGGCGGCGCTGGGCCGGCTGGGGGGGTGGTTGAGAAAACACGGATATGCTATAGGGGAAGCCGTCGGGAAACTGGCGATCCGGCAGGCGCAGAAGAAGGTCGAGAGGGCCCATGCGGGTGTCCGGAAGCGGCTCCTGAAATATGACGAAGAACGGGGAGACACCCTGTCGTTCTCCGGGAAAACGGAGTGAAGGCGTCTTATGAAAAAAGTATCCCGATGGGGATGGGAGGCGGCGATCGTGGCCGCGGCATGCCTGGGCCTCTTTGCCGGTGCGGCGGCGGCGGCGGATTTGAGGGGCATCCTCGAACCGAGCGAGGATATCGCGGTCAGCAGCCAGGTGCCCGGCATTATCGAGGAATTTGCGGTCGAGCGGGGGGACCGCATTACCAAGGGCCAGGTTCTCGTGCGGCTGAAGGCGGGGGTGGAGAAGGCCCAGGCGGAACTGGCGCAGCAGCGCTATGAGTTCGCGAAGCGGAAGCTCGAGCGGAACAAGGACCTCTACCAGAAGCAGCTCATCTCGATCCACGAGAAGGACGAGATGGAGACGGAACTCAGGATCATGGAGCTGCAGTACCAGGAGGCGACGGAGAAGTACAAGCTGCGCATCATCCTCAGCCCCGTCGACGGCGTCGTGGTGAAGCGGACCCTCAGTCCCGGCGAGTATGTCGGTGAGGGGGCCATCATGACCATCGCCCGCGTGGATCCGATCAACGTCGAGATCATCGCACCAGCCGGACTGTACGGATCGATCCGGAAGGGCATGTCGGCGGAGGTCCGGCCGGAGAAGCCCGCGGGCAGCGTCTACCGCGGCAAGGTGGTCGTCGTCGATCCCGTGATCGACGCCGCCAGCGGCACCTTCGGCATCCGCGTGGAGCTGCCCAATCCGAAGCATGCGATTCCGGCGGGGTTGAATTGTCGCGTCAGAATATACGGCCGCTGAGGCGACCCCGGAAAAAGCCCGGATGCTGCGTTGCGCGGCACCCCTCGTCGCTGCGGCGTACGGACAGAGTACGCCTCGCTCCTCGGGGCTTGCGCGCCTTGCCTGCGGGCTTTTTGCGGGGTCGTCCCGGCTGTCCTTGATGGATCGACTCACGGCTCGGGACTTCGGGCGCCTTGCATCCGACCATTTTTGAACAGCCCGAAGACGACGTGGAAAAAGCCCGGATGCCGCGTTGCGCGGCGCCCCCATGAGAAAATCATGATCACCCGCCTCATCTCCGGCGGCCAGACCGGTGCCGACCGGGCCGCCCTGGATTTCGCCATCCAGCGGGGCATTCCCCACGGGGGATGGGTTCCCCGTGGCAGGAAGACCGAGGCCGGGCCGCTTCCGGATCGGTATCGCCTGCAGGAAACGGCCTCGGGCGCCTACGCGGAGCGGACGGAAAAGAACGTCCTCCTGGCCGATGGAACCCTGATCATATCGAGGGGAAGCCTGAAAGGCGGCTCGCTCCTGACGAAGGAGCTGGCGGAGCGCCACGGCCGTTCCTGGATGCATGCCGACCTGGACCGCGGGTCCGTGGAGGAGGCCGCCGAGAGGATCCGGGGCTGGATCCGCGACCGGTCGATCGGCGTCCTGAACGTCGCCGGCCCCCGGGCCAGCCAGGACCCGGAGATCTACAAGGCGGTGCGAGGGGTCCTGGAGGCGGTCTTTGCCGGGTCCGGAAGGGCGGCAATGGGAGACGGGACATGAAGAGCGACGCTCAGGACATTTTCCGTGCAGCCCTCCGGGCGGTGGACCCGTTCGAGTGCGTCCGCCGTCATGCCGGCCGGGTCGAGGCCCGTCTCCGGGAGGAGCGCTGCGGGAGGCTGGCCGTCGTCGCCTTCGGGAAAGCCGCCTGCGCCATGACGCGGGGTCTCCTGGAAAGCCTGCCCGGCTGTGATGCCCCGGGAATCGTCGTCACGAAATACGGCCATGCCTCCGGCACCGTTCTGCCGGAGCGGATCGCCGTCTTCGAGGCGGGCCATCCCGTGCCGGATGAAAACGGGGTGTCGGCGACGGTCCGGGCCGTCGATCTCGCCCGCTCCGCCGGGGCGGACACCCTGGTTACCTGCCTCGTCTCCGGCGGCGGCTCGGCCCTCCTGGCTGCGCCTTGCGAAGGTGTCACCCTCGGGGAGAAACAGGAGATGACCCGGCTCCTGCTCGATGCCGGGGCGGACATCGTGGAGCTGAACACCGTGCGGAAGCACGTGTCCCGGGTGAAGGGGGGGCGCCTCGCGGAGGATGCCGCACCCGCCGGTGTGATGTCACTGATCCTCTCCGACGTGATCGGCGACCGGCTGGACTCCATCGCCTCCGGTCCGACGGCACCCGACGAAACCACCTACGGCGAAGCCCTTCGGGTCCTTGAGCGTTACCGTCTTGCCGGGCGGGTCCCCGGCAGTGTTCTCCGGACACTGGAGCGGGGGGCCCTGGGGGAGATCCCCGAGACGCCCAAGCCGGGATCGCCCCTCTTCGAACGGGTGGAAAACGTCATTGTCGGGAGCAACCGGCTGGCCCTGGAAGCCGCGCAGGAGAAGGCCCGGGAGATGGGCTACGAGGTGGTTGTCCTGACGTCGGAGCTGCGGGGCGAGGCCCGGGACGCGGCCCGCCTGCTGGCGGGGAAGGCCCGGGAGGCCCGCTCCGGAAGGACGGGCGGCGGCCGGCCCCTCTGCCTGATCTCCGGCGGGGAGACCACCGTGACGGTGAGGGGAAACGGAACCGGCGGGCGCAATACGGAGCTGGCCCTGGCCTTCGCCCTCGAAATCGAGGGGCTGGACGGGATCACGCTCCTCTCCGCCGGCACGGACGGAACGGACGGTCCCACCGACGCGGCCGGGGCCTTTGCGGACGGGAATACCGCCGTCGAGGCCCGCCGGGCCGGGCTCGATCCGGAGGCCTTCCTCGGGAACAACGACTCTTATCATTTTTTCAAAAAGGCCGGAGGGCTCCTGGTGACGGGGCCGACCGGCACCAACGTCATGGACATCCAGATCCTGCTTCTCCGTTAGGAAAGGAGGATGCCATGCAGTGCTTCGAAAACGGCGTCTTTGTCTCCTGCGAGGACGAAAACCGCGTCTTTTCCGTTCTTGTCGAGGACGGCGGCCGGATCCTCTTCACCGGCGACGAGGTCCCGGGGATGTACCGCGATGTACCGTCCCGGGTCGATCTCGGGGGAGCCTGCGCCGTTCCCGCCTTCGGGGACACGCACCTCCACTTCGCCTCCTACGCCCTGTTCCAGGCAACCCTGGACGTCCGCGACGCCCGGAACTTCTCCGAGCTGGGCGAGGCCGTCCGCGCCTACGGGGAGGCCAACCCGCGGGAAAAGGTCATCCTGGCCTTCGGCTCCTCCGCCCACACGGTGGAGGAGCGGCGGCTGCCGAACCGGCGCGATCTCGACACCGTCACCTCCCGGCCGCTCCTCATCGTGAAGTACGACGGCCACGCGGCCATGGCCAACTCAGCGCTCCTGGCGAAACTCCCCCCTGCCGTAGCCAGAAGGCCCGGCTTCGAGGGGGAGGACGGATGGCTCTTCCAGGAGGCCTTTTACGAGGGCGTGAACGCCATCACGAAGTCTGTCTCGCCGCTTCAGCTCTTCCGGAACCTCATCGGCGGGAACGACGCCCTCGCCGAAAAGGGGATCGGCTTCGCCCACACCTCCGAGGGCGTCGGGTTTCCCCTCGATCTCGACGTCGACCTGATGCGCCTTGCCGCCCGGGGGCTCCCCCTGGATTACACGGTCTTCTTCCAGACGCTGGAGGTCAAAAAGGCCCTCCGCCGGAAGCTGCCGCGCATCGGCGGCTGCTTCGCCACGGCCCTGGACGGCTGTTTCGGCTCCGAGGACGCGGCCCTCCGGGAGCCGTACTCGAACGGCACGGGCAATCGGGGCGTCCTGTTCTACGACCAGGACCGCGTTGATGCCTTCGTCAGGGAGGCGAACCGGGCGGGCCTCCAGGTGGCCCTCCACGCCATCGGCGACGCCGCCGTCGAGCAGGCCGTCCACGCCTTCGAGGCGGCCCTGGCGGACTTCCCGAGGACGGATCACCGCCACATCGTGATCCACGCGGACCTCATCCCGGAGCCCCTCCTGGACCGGGCCGCCCGGCTGGGACTCTGCCTCGCCGTCCAGCCCGCCTTCCTGGACTGGAAGCAGGAGCCCATGGAATACCTGGAGCGCATCCTGGGGGACCGGGCCGACAGCCTGATTCCCCTGAAGAGCATGCTCGACCGCGGCCTTACCGTGGCCGCCGGCTCCGACGCCCCCTGCACCCTGCCGGACCCCATGGCGGGCATCCACGCCGCCTGCAACCACCCGAACCCGGCGGAGCGCGTCTCTGTTCTCGACGCGCTCCGGATGCACACGAGCCGGGCCGCCCGGCTGTCCTTCGACGAGGAGAAGCGGGGGACCCTGACGGAGGGAAAGCTCGCCGACTTCGCTCTCCTCGGCGCGAACCTGCTGGAGACGCCGGCGGAGAGGCTCCGGGACATCGGGGTGACGGGCCTGTACCTGAGGGGGAAGCCCTTTGAAAGGAAGATCCGGGGCCCCCTGGATCTCCTCCTGGGGGCCCTCGGAGGGAAGGGCTGAGTCAGCGGGCGAAGCCGCCGTCGGGGATGTCCAGCATCGACAGGTCCTCGCTCCGGATCGCCTTCGCCGTGGCGCCGGCCTCCGGCAGGACGTGCTTGATGAAATAGCGGGCCGCCGCGATTTTCCCGGCATAGAAGGACGCTTCCGCGTCGCCGTCGATCCAGGCGGACCGTGCGGCCGGGTCCGATGCATTTACTCCCGCCGCCACGGCCAGCGCCGCCAGGCTCTTCTCCGCCACGCCGGCGCCCCAGAGCAGAAGCCACCCCAGGACCACCTTTCCCATCAGCATCAGGAACGGGTAGGCGTTGCCCACGGGGATCATGAACTTTCCCGCCCTGGCCGAGGAGGCGAAGAACATCGCAAGCTCCGCCAGCAGGTTCGCCGCCTCCTGGACGTCCGCCGCCAGGTCCCCAAGCGTTTCGTGGTTCCGGCATTCCCCGACAGTCTTCGACATCTCCCCGAGGAGGCTCATGAAATAGAGGCCCTTCTTCATGCCGAGCTTCCGCCCCACCAGGTCCAGCGCCTGGATGCCGTTGGTGCCCTCCCAGATGGAGGCGATCTTGAGGTCCCGCATGAACTGCTCGACGGGGTACTCGGAGCAGAACCCGTAGCCTCCGTAGACCTGGACCGCCGTCTCGGTGACCCGGAAGGCCGAGTCGGAGCAGTAGGCCTTGCAGATCGGCGTCAGGACCTCGATCATGCCCCGTCCGCTCTCCCGGGCCGCCTCGTCGGGGTCGGACCGGACCCGGTCGGCCAGGAGGGCCGTGAAGTAGACGAGCATGCGGATCCCCTCCACGTGGGCCTTCATCCACAGGAGCATGCGCCGCACGTCGGCGTGGCGGAGGATGGGGACCCGGGGGGCCTCGGGGTTTTTCATCTCCTCCAGGGCCGAGCCCTGTAGCCTCTCCCGGGCGTAGCGGACGGCATGGAGATAGGCGGCGGACGAGACTGCCAGGGACTGGAGGCCGACGCCGATGCGGGCCTCGTTCATGAGCTGGAACATGACCTTCATGCCCTGCCGCTCCTCGCCCAGGAGCTCCGCATAACAGTTCCCCTCGTCGCCGAAGGACAGGACGCAGGTGGCGCTTCCGTGGAGGCCCATCTTCTCCTCGATGGCGGTGACGGCGTAGTCGTTCCGCCGCCCCGGGGTGCCGTCGCCGTTCACCAGGAACTTGGGGACGAGGAAGATGGAGATGCCCCCCGTCCCGGGCGGGTCCCCCTCGATGCGGGCAAGCACCGGGTGGATGATGTTCTCCGTCAGGTCGTGGTCCCCGCTGGTGATGAACTGCTTGGTCCCCTGGATGCGGAACGTCCCGTCGGGCTGGCGGAAGGCCTTCGTCTTGATGTTGCCCACGTCGCTCCCCGCGTCGGCCTCGGTGAGGCACATGGTGCCGGCCCAGATTCCGGCGTACATCTTGTCCATGTAGCGCCGCTTCTGGTCGTCCGTTCCGTAGACCTCGATCAGGTGGGCCGCCCCCTGCGTGAGGTAGGGGTAGGAGAGGAAAGCGTCGTTGTGGACGAACCACTCCTTGGCGGCCACCTCCATGACCAGCGGAAAGCCCTGGCCGCCCGCCTCGGGGGAGGCGATCATGCTGATCCAGCCCCCGTCCCGGTAGAGCTCATAGCAGCGGCGGAATCCCGGCGGCACGGACACGCTTCCGTTCTCCAGGCGGCACCCCACCCGGTCACCCTCGCGGAGCGTCGGGAAGAGGACCTCCGTGCCGTACTTCTCCGCCTCCTTCAGGGCCATGTCGAAGAGGTCCCGGGAGAAGGCGCCGTAGCGCTCCGTCCGGAACAGGGAATCGATGCCCAGCATCTCGTAGAGCACGAACCGCTGGTCCCGCTCGTCGACGATCACACCCGACATATCCTCATTCTCCTTTCGTGATGCAGGAATGAACTGCCCGTTCGTTTTGTCCGTTCATGCCAGGTAGCCCTTCACGGGCAGCAGGGCCTGGCGCCGGAGGACCTCCCGGGTTGCCGCCAGGACGTCTCCGGGGATGCGCTCCCTCGCGTGCAGCATCGGGCCACGCCCGAGGTCCGCCGCGGGACCGAAGGCCAGGAAATGGTCCATGGCCTTGTTGGCGTTGGTGAAGGCGTTGCCCCACGGAAGCGGCCGGACGAGGGTGAAGACCTCGTTGATCGTGTCCGTCAGGCGCCGGGAAAGCATCACGGCGGTCCGCTCGTCATCCGTTTCCATTCCTTTGACCACCTCGCTCAATTCGCGTGCGAAGCAGTTGGCCGTGCTGAGGAGGAAGCCGTCATAGGGACCGCCGGCTTCCCGGAGCCACCGGGCGTAGTCCCCCTCGGCGCCCCGGACGAGGAAAACCCCACCCTTGTCGACGGCGGAGGCAGCGATCCGGTCCGCGCCGCTGGAGTCCTTGAAGAAGACGAGGCGGGGATATTTTGCCGCGAGGCGGGCGAAGGTCTCCGGCGCGGTCTCGCTTTCCGTTACCTGGGGAAGCTGGTACAGGGCCGTCGGGAGGCCGAGGTCGAGGACCGCCGTGAGGCCCGCCTCGATCTCCGCCTGTGTGAGGGAATTGCCGGCGGGAGGGCAGACGGTGAAGCCGGCAATGCCGCGGTCCGCCCAGCCGCGGATTGTTTTCTCTTCTCCGGCTTTCCCGGCCGGCCGGCCCGTGATCTTCAGCAGACCCGACAGGGTGCGCAGCACGTCCTCCGTTTTCCCGCGCAGCACGCCGATGAGGAGGCGGGAGCCGCGCCGGCGGGCCTGGGACAGGGCGAACTCCGTCACCCGGAGCGTCTCCTCCTCGTCCAGTTCCCAGCCGTCTCCCGTCGAGCCGGGGATCAGGTACCCCCCGATCCAGGGAGAGATTGCGTCCAGGTGGGCCTCCATGCGGCCGAAGTCGATGGAGCCGTCCGGGCCGTAGTGGGTGAGAAGGGGGCACCACAGGCGGGGGATCCCCCCGGGAAACAGGCCCCGCATCCAGGCCTGCCGAGTTTCCGGAACGGTCTTCATCGGTTGTCCTCCAGTTCAGAATGGGTGATTGCCTGTGACACCCCGGCCGCGCCCCCGCGTCTGGCGAGCCGTTCGAGGCGCGGGGGCTGTCACGGGGGCTCCCGCCGTCGCGGAAGCGTTTCCAGGTGTTACCGCTGTTGAACCGGAGCCCCGGAGATGGAAACGCTTCCTGATTGCTCCTCTGGGACCCCCCGGCCGCGCCCCCGCGGATGGTGGGCCGTTCGTGGCGCGGGGGGATGTCACGGGGCTACTCGTACTCCTTCGGCACGGCGCAGATCATGACGAGCGGCGCGTCCGGGGCGGTGTTCCTGTAGCGGTGCTTCTCCCCGGGGAGAACGAGGACGAAGTCTCCCTTCTTCACGGGCCGTTCCTCGCCGCTCTCCAGGACGACGGCCCCTTCCCCCTCGATGAAGTAGTTCATGTGCTCGAAGGGGTGGGTGTGGTAGGGCGTGTGCCCGCCGGGCAGGATGGTGAAGACCCGGAACGAGAACACCGGAACTCCGTCGGCCTTTCCCAGGGGAACCTGCTTCCAGACGTCCTTGACCCCCTCCATCGCCATGGGGTTCTTCTCCAGCTGGTCGAGACGGGTAATTTTCATGGCCTTCCTCCTGTCATACCGGATGATGTTGACATGGTGCGGCGCCGGATCATTCGCCGGCGACGGCCCGATCGGCCTGGCCGGTTCCTCCGGCCGGGGGTTCCGGGCCGCCCTTCTTCTTTCGCAGAAACTGGGAGAGAAACGCCAGCGCAAAGAGGGCGATGCCGGTCAGGTCGGTTATCCAGCCGGGCTTGATCAGGAGGAGTGCCGCCGCCATCAGGGCGACCGTTTCGGGCCAGGTCGCCCGGATGAGCAGGCACCGCTGCACCGAGGCGGCCAGGCAGACGATTCCGAAGGCCGCCGTGCAGACGGCCAGGAAGATGCCCGGCCAGTGGCCGATCATCAGGAGCTCCGGGGCGTAGACGAACATGAAGGGGATGATGAAACCGGCGATGCCGAGCTGGAAGGCCGCCAGCCCCGTCTTCCAGGGGTCCGACCGGGCGATTCCCGCGCCCGCGTAGGCCGCCAGGGCGACCGGCGGTGTGATGTCGGCCCTCGTGCCGAAGTAGAGGATGAACAGGTGGGCGGCGATGGCCAGGACACCCATGTCGACGAGAGCCGGGGCTACCAGCGACGTGATGATGATGTACTGGGCCGTCGTCGGCACGCCCATGCCCAGGAACAGGCAGGCGATCATCGTGAAGGGCAGGGCAAGGAACAGGTAGCCCTGGGAGGCGTCGATGACGAGGGACGAGAACTTCAGGCCCAGTCCCGTCATGGTGATGCTGCCGATGATGATGCCCGCCGCGGCGCAGGCGGCGGCGACCTGGACGGAGCCCACGGCCCCGTCGCGCAGGGCCTCCAGGATTCCGACCCCGAAGGCCTTCAGGGATTCCTTCCGGACGACGGCCATGAGAAACGAGGTCAGGACCGTCACGGCGATGGCCCAGAAGACTGCCCGCTCGGGGGAGTAGTCTTCCATGAGGAAGTAGATGAGGGCGCCGATGGAAAACAGGTGATGCCAGCCCCGTGCGAAGGCGCCGCGGATGCCGGGGAGCTCCGATTTGTCCAGGCCCTTGAGGCCGAGGGAGACGGCCCGGAAGTGGACCTGCATGAACGTGGCGAAGAAGGCCAGCGCGGCGGGGATGAAGGCGGCGACGCAGACCTTGAAGTAGGGGATCGCCAGGAACTCGGCCATGATGAAGGCCGCCGCGCCCATGACGGGCGGCATGATCTGGCCCATCGTGGAGGCCGAGGCCTCGACGCCCGCGGCGAAGTGGGCGGGATAGCCCGTCCGCTTCATCAGGGGGATCGTGAAGGAACCCGTGGTCACCGTGTTGGCCACGGAGCTTCCCGAGATCATCCCGAAAAACGTGGACGAAATGACCGCCGCCTTGGCGGGTCCTCCCCTCGTCCTCCCCGTGAGGGCGAAGGCGACGTCCGTGAAGAACTCCCCCGCCCCTGTCTTGCGCAGCAGGGTCCCGTAGAGGATGAAGAGGAGGATGAAGTTGGCAGACACCCCGACGGGCACGCCGAAAATGCCGTCCGTGGACAGGGCGAGATAGGTCGAGAGGCGCTTGATGCTGTATCCCTTGTGGGAGATGAAATCGGGCAGCCAGGGCCCCAACAGGGCATAAAGGAGGAAGAACACGGCGATCAGCGTGACGGCCAGTCCCGTGGACCGCCGCGCGGCCTCCAGGACGATCAGGACCATCAGGCTCCCCATGACCACGTCCAGGGTCTCGTAGGTACCGGCCCGGTTCATGATCGGCGTCGAGTAGAGGAAGATCCAGATGCAGATGGCCGCCGAGGCGATCAGGAAGACCCCGTCGAGGATCGACATGCGGTTCCAGGGAGAGCGCTTCTTCGAGAGGGGGTACAGGGCGAACACCAGGACCGACATGAAGAACCAGTGGAGAACCCGGTGGTCCAGGGCGAAGAAGGGGTGGGCGTAGGCGTAAAAGAGGTGGTAGAGGCTGGCCGCGACGGCAAAAACGGAGAGCAGCATCTTCGCGGCACCCCGGTACGTGCGCACCCGCTCGAATTTCTCGAGGATCTCCTGGCCGCGCTGTTTTTCTTCCTCGAATTCCCGCTGGAGGGTCTTTTCGATTTCCGGCATGCGATCTCACGCCCCACGTCGGACGATCCGGATCCGGATCAGGCTTCCTCCCGGCGCGATCTCCGCCAGGACGATCCTGCCGCCGCCCGCCCGAATCTCCTGGCGGGAGACGCGGCCGACCCGGAGCAGAAGCTCCCGGAAAGGCCGGTTCACCGTCACACGTGTCCGGTCTCCCCGGAAGGAAATTTTGGCCTGCGGGTGCGATTCCAGCCCCGCGCCGTACCATTCGTACTCCTCCTCCACAAGGACAAAGCCCCCGTCGTCCCCGACCCGGAAAAGGTCCAGGACGGGCGTCCCGTCGGAAGAGTGGATGTACTCAAGGCGAAAGACGTCACCCGGCCTGACGGGGATTTCCCGGAGCAGGCCGCCGTCCGGGTGGCGAAGGATCTGGAGGAAAAGGGAATCCGCACCCTCCGCCGCCCGGAAGACGGACAGCAGCAGGACCGCCGCCAGAAGCCATGTCGTCGTCCGCTTCATCGGTGGAAAAGGCCCGGCCGGATGGACACCGGCCGGGCGGGATATCCCTATTTCAGCGCCTTGACTTCCCGGAAGTAGCGGATCGCGCCCGGATGCAGCGGGATCGGGCTGTTGACGGCGTTGGCCGGCGTCAGCTGCGCGGCAACCGGATGGATGTTGACGAGGGCGAATTTGCCTGTCTTGACGTTGCTGAAGATGGCCTTGGTGACCTTGTACGCCACGTCGTCGGACATCTTCCTGTTCGCCACGAGGACGTTGGAGTCGCCGAGGCAGAGGATTTCCTTGTCCTGTCCGGGATAGGTCTTCGCCGGGATGGGGATCTTGATGTAATAGGGGTATTTCTTGACGATCTTGTCCGCCATGGGCCGCTCGATGGGGATCAGGACGATGTCCCGGGAGGAGGCCAGGTCCAGGACCGCGGCGCCGGGGTAGGCGAAGTTGAAGAACACGGCGTCCACGACGCCGTCCTTCAGGGCCTGGACGGATTCGTTCTGCGAGAGGTTGGCGATGGTGATGTCCTTGTTGAGCCTGAAACCGTACTCTTCGAGGATGGCCTTCGCCATGTTGGCGCAGCCGCTGCCGGGGACGTCGATGGAGACCTTCTTCCCCTTCAGGTCCTTGATGGATCGGATTCCCGACTGCTTCGTCGTCACGATGTGCTCCGGTGCCGGGTACATCTGGAAGAGGGCCACGAGTGGGTATTTCTGCTTGAAGGGATCCTTGCCGAGGGTGGCGTTGTAGGCGATGCTGCCCATCACCATGCCCATGTCGGACTCGCCGCCACCGACGAGACGGGTGTTCTCGACGGAGGCTCCCGTGGATTCCGAGGCACAGCGGAACCCCTCCACGGTCTTTTCGATGATGACGGCCATGCCGCCGCCGAGGGGATAGTAAGCGCCGCCGGGGCTTCCCGACGAGAGGGTAAGGAAGGTTTTCTTCTGTGCCAGGGCTTCACCGCCGGGGACCAGCGCCAGGACCAGCATGAAGGCCGCGATGCAAAGGAAAGCTCTCTTCATGATTCCACCTCCGTCGTTTTGGTCCACCTTCAATATCGTTCGTATTCCAATATGTCGAGACTTTTTCGGGCGGGCTCAGATGTACTGCTGCATGATCCTGGTCAGGTCCCGGTCCATCGCGCCGTTGCCCTGGTCCGAGTAGGAGTCGATGATCCCTCCGAGGTGGTTGTAGGTGTACGCATCGGAAAGGTCGCCGAGCCGGCGGTAGATCCCCTTGCGCCGGCCGAGGCGGTAAATGAGCCGGTCCCGGTCGGGAAGGGCGAAGAACCGGTCGATCGTTGCCAGGAGCTTCGGCTTGTCCTCCGGCAGCTTTCCCTCCAGCTCCTCCAGGAGGTTGAGGATGTGGTCGCTCACCACGGTGGAGGTGATACCGTCGAGCGTCTCGATGAAGAGCCGGATCTCCTTGAGGATCTCCTCGTCCGGGAGAGGGCGGAATTCCCCGTTCTGGCGCATGGTGTACAGATCCGTTCCCGGGACGACCTGGAGGGTCCGGAGGCGGATGAAGTCGGGGTTGATGGCGTTGAGCACCTTCGCCGTCTCGACGGCGTGTTCGTTGGACCAGCGGTCGCCCCCGAGACCGGGGATGACGTATTCCGAGAGCGAGATTCCCGCGGCCACGACGTTCCTGCCGCCCTGGATGTGGTCGGCGGCGGTGGCGCCCTTCTTGATGAACTCCAGGACCGGATCGTACCCGCTCTCCAGCCCGATGTGAATCCGGGAGAGGCCCGCCTCCTTCAGCCGCGTGAGATCCTCCACGCTCTTGCGGGCCGCCGTCTTGGACCGGCAGTAGGAGGTGATCCGCTTGACCCAGGGGAACTGTTCCCGGATGAAATTCAGTACGTCAACGAGGTCGTCGGTCTTCATGATGATGGAGTTGGCGTCCTGCAGGAAGACCGACTCGCCGCCGAAGTAGAGCCAGGCGACGACGGAGCGGATGCCCTCGGAGCCGTCCTCGTCGGACTCGAAGAAGTAGTTCGCCAGCGACTGGGTGATCCGGCCGCCATGACCGTATTTCCAGGAGGTCTCGGTGATCCGGTCGACCATGGACCGGATCGTCCGGATGTCGCGCTTGATCTCGTCCACGGACCGGAGCTCGAATTTCGTGCCCCGGTAGGTGTGGCAGAAGGCGCACTTGTTCCAGGGACAGTTGCGGGTCAGCCGGATGAGAAGGCTCTTTGCCTCGCTGGGAGGCCGGATGGGGCCCAGTTCAAAGGTTCCGTTCATGAGGGAAAACTCCGCGGGATTATTTTTCGGTAATATGGGTGCTCAATTGAGGAAAAGCAAGGGATTGCAGGCCTTGTTCTTCACGCGCACTTCGAAGTGAAGCGCGCCGGAGCCGCTCCGGTGGTCCCGCCCCACCGAGCCGATCCGGGACCCTGCCCGGACCCTGTCGTCGGCATTCACCTGGCGGCTTCCCAGGTTTGTGTAGACCGTGGCATACGCGTCGTCATGCCGGAGGATGATGGTCTCTCCGTAGTCCTTCAGGGGGGCCGAGAAGATGACGGTCCCCTCCTCGGCGGAAAGAACGGCCGCTCCTTCCCGGGCGGTGATCCGGATGCCGTTGGAATACATGCCGTTCGGCTGGGGACCGAAGCGCGTGATCACCTTGCCCTTTACCGGCCACAGGAGCTTCTTGCGCTTCGGCTTTTCCGTCTTCTGCTCCGCGTCATCGGTCCGGGCCGGTGCCGCGGCCGTCTCTTTTCCGTTGCCGCCGGGTGCGGCCGGTGCCTGCGTTTTGCTGCGTGGTGGATCTTCTTTTGGCCGGACGGCTGTCTCGCGGGCCCGGTCGGCCTTCTCCTCCGCCCGGGCCCGGGACGCCTTCAGGGCATCGGCGGCCCGCTTCTTCTCCTCTGCCGCGGCCTGCTCCGCCTTCTCGCGGTCCGCCTCCGAGACATAGACCCGCCCCTCGGCGATGGTGATCCGCCCCGCCGGGGCTCCCGTTTCCTCCCCGCGGACCGGGGCCTTCGCCGCGGCCTTTGCCGGTGCGGCAGCCGGGCCGGTGCCCGGCTTTTCTTTCGGCTCTTTTCCCGTTTGCTCCCGAACTTTGGTCGCGGCGGCCTTTCCCGGGGCGGGCTCCGGTTTTACGGTCTTCCCGGTGCTCCGCTTCGGTCCGGTCCGCTCTTTTCCCTGGGCGGGCTGCTTGTCCCGGGCCGTCCGGGGTCGGGTGTCCTCGATGATTTTTTTGGCCCCCGGGATGAAGAGCGCCCGGTCGGCCTCCAGGTGATCTTTCCGGGACATGCCGTTGGCCTCGCGGATCGCATCGGCGTTGATGCCGTAGGCCCTGGCGATTCCGGACAGGGTCTCGCCCTTCTTGACCAGGTGGTAAACGCCTTTAGCAGGGCGGGTCCGGGGAGCGGCGTCCGCCGGGCCGGGTAGGATGATCGCAAACAGGAAAAACGGCAGGATTGCCAGCGCGGCCAGGATGCGGCACAGAGCCGTTCCGGGGAGCCGGCGGGATGACGTTCCGGCGGCGGTTTCGTCAGAATGCCTGCCAGCCGTGGTCTCCGATGAGGTCCACAAATCGGCATCCCCCCAGGTTTTCCTTTTTCAGGTCGTTCGGGTCCTCGGAAAGGCGGGTGTACTTCATGAGCGTCTGGGTGAATCGTCCCCCCACGGGAACGACGAGCCGCCCCCCCACGGCCAGCTGGGCGGTCAGGGGTTCCGGCAGCGCGGGCGCGCCGGCCGTGACGATGATCCCGTCGAAGGGGGCCTCGTCGCGCCAGCCGTAGGTGCCGTCGGCCACCCGGATGGCGACATTGAAGAGATTCAAGCCCTCCAGGAGCCGCCGGGCCTTTGTCGCCAGGGCGGGGATCCGCTCGATGGAAAAGACATGGTCCGCCAGCATCGCCAGGATCGCCGCCTGGTAACCCGATCCCGTTCCGATCTCGAGCACCTTTTCCTTCCCCGTCAGCTCCAAGGCCTCCGTCATGAGCGCCACGATATAGGGCTGGGAGATGGTCTGGTGCTCATCGATGGGGAGGGGACTGTCGTTGTAGGCCTGGCTGATGATGGCCTCGTCGACGAAGAGATGGCGCGGGACCGTCTCCATGGCCTTCATGAGGCGCCGGTCCTCGATGCCCCGGGCCCGGATCTGCGTTTCCACCATCTTCAGTCGCTGTTTCCGGTAGAGATCCGTCATCGGTCGACCAGGCGCCGCTTCTTCGGCGGAATGCGGTAGAATTCCTCGATCCGCTGGTGCCGGCGGAGGCCCAGGGCCTCGCGGGTGACGATGAGGTAGTACTTGCGGATCTCCGCGTATTCGCGGGCCGAATTGAACTGCTCGATCTTTTCGTTGATGTCGGAGACCAGTTTCCGGTGTCGCCGGTGTGCAGGACCGCCTTCCGCGGGATCGTTTTCCGGGGCTTTGAGCAGGGCCATCTCCTCCCCGATGGCCGTGTCGATGACCTTCAGGCTTTCGAGGGCCTCGGCCAGGCGGTCGCTGGCCCGCGTGAGAACGGCGATCCGCTCTCTCAGGAGCTCTTCCTGCAGGATGTCCTGGGCGGTCTTTTTTGTCGAGATCATGAGGCGGTCCGTTTCGGAATTCTCCCCCCGGGGTAACAGTTTTCCACTATCATGCCGGACGCTTCAATTCAACCCCAAAGCCCATTCCGCCAAGGCCCGCGGCAAGTTCCCCTTTACACCCCCCCGGGTTTTCGCTACAACGTCCGGGCTGAAGAAATCCCTCCGAAAGGTTTGTTGCCATGACTGTTTTGCACCCTTTTCCCCTGTCCGCCGCCGTCCGCGAGGCCTACCGCTCCGGCCGCGAGGACGAGACCCTTCCGCCTGTTGTCCTGTGCGACGCCGGGGGACGCCCCCTGGGCCGCTTCCGGAAGGGCGATTCCGTGATCTTCTACAACATCCGCGGCGAGCGGGAGGGGGAGCTGACGGAGAGCCTGATTCGAAACGATTTTCCGCATTTCCCGGTGGAGAACGGCCTGGATCTCAAGTTTGCCACGATGATCTCCTACGGGAAGGACCTGGACGTCCGGGTGGCCTTTCCCTCCGAGGAGGCGGTCACGGATACCCTGGGCGACGTCCTCTCGCGGAACGGCATCCCCCAGGTCCGGATTACCGAGGCGGAAAAGGCCGTCCATGTCGGGTTCTTCCTCAGTGGGAAGCGGACGGGGCTTCTCCCCGGGGAGGAGCGGATCGTCGTTCCCACCCGGAAGGACGTGGCCCTCTTCGACGAGGCGCCGGAAATGTCCGTCGCGGGCATCACGGAGGCGGTCCTGGAGAAGCTTCGCGATCCGTCGTCCCGCTTCGTCTTTGCGAACCTCCCCAACGTGGACGTGGTGGGCCACATCGAGAACGAGGGGGCCGTCATGAAGGCCGTCGAGGCGGTGGACCGGGCGGCCGGTGTCCTGACCGACGCGGCCCTCCGGGCGGGCTGGACCGTCATTGTCACCGCCGACCACGGGTCCGCCGAGAAGTGGCTGTATCCCGACGGCGCCGTGGACACGGGCCACACCGACAGCCCCGTGCCGTTCCTGCTCCTGGGACCGGCGGGACCGGTTCCCCTCCGCCCCAGGGGCACCCTGATCGACGCGGCGCCGACGATCCTGGACCTGCTGGGCCTCCCGGCGCCCGCCGCCATGACGGGCCGGAGCCTCCTGGCGAGCGAAGGGGAGAAGCCCCGGGCCGAACGGCTCCTCGTGCTGCTCCTGGACGGCTGGGGCTTGAATCCCGGGCGGGAAGGGAACCTCATCGCGAAGGCGGATACGCCCGCCATGGACAGACTCCTGGCGGCGGGGGCGCACGCGGCGCTAGAGGCGGCCGGGGAGGCCGTGGGGCTCCCGGCGGGAACCGTGGGGAACTCCGAGGCGGGGCACCTGCACCTCGGCGCCGGGCGGGTGATCTACTCCGACCGCGTCCGGATCGACCGGGCCATCGCCGACGGGTCGTTTGCCCGGAACGAGGCCTTCCGCTGGGCCGCCGAGGGGGCAAAACGGGACGGGAAGGCCCTTCACCTGATGGGGATCGTCTCGTTCTTCAGCTCCCACGGGTCCCTGAACCACCTGTACGCCCTGATGGACCTGGCCAAGGACACGGGGCCCGGGGAGGTCTATATCCACGCCATGCTCGGCCGGCGGGGGGAGCAGCCGGAGAGCGGGGCCCGGTACATCGAGCAGGTGGAGCGGCGGGCCGCGGAGTCCGGCTGCAGCAGGGTCGTTTCCGTCATCGGCCGCTACTGGTCCATGGACCGGGAGGAGAACTGGGACCGCATCGAGAAGACCTACCGGATGCTCGTCCATGGGGAAGGGCAGCCGATCCGGGTTGAAACGGGTTCGTAAGGCCGGGCTTTCCACCGGAGGGGTCGGTGCAGCGCCGCCCGCCGCGGCAGGGGCGGGGGGAAACCGTCCGGAACCGGACGGGAGGGGAAGACATGGAAGCGGTGGTCAACAAGACCAGGCTGGCCCTGGTGGAGGGGGACATCACCCGGGAGGAGACGGACGCCATCGCCAACGCGGCCAATGAGGGGCTCCGGGGCGGAGGCGGCGTGGACGGCGCCATCCATCGGGCCGGGGGACCGGCCATCATGGCGGAGTGCCGGAAGATCGGCTTCTGCCCCACGGGGCAGGCCGTCGTCACCACCGGCGGGAACCTGAAGGCGAAGTACGTGATCCACACGGTGGGGCCCGTGTACCGGGGCGGGACGAGGGGCGAGGAGAGGCTGCTGGCGAGCTGCTACATCGAGTGCCTGAAGCAGGCAGTCGCCCGGGGGCTGAAGAGCATCGCCTTCCCGTCGATCAGCACGGGGGTCTACGGGTATCCCATGGACGAGGCCGCCCGCGTGTCCCTCAAAGCCGTAATCGATTTCCTGAAGGAGAACGAGACCCTGGAGACGGTGCGCTTCGTCCTGTTCGGAAAGGCGGCGCTGGAGGCGTACGAGCGGGAACTGCGGAAGCTGTTATAGAAACCGGTCAGGCTTCCGTCTTCCGGGTGACGTCGGCCTTGATCGCGTTCACCGCGTCCATCAGGGCGGCGAAGACGTTTTCCCGGAAGTCGCCCGCCACGACGACGTACATGACGTCCTCGCCCACGCGCAGGGTCCCCTCCCGGATCTCCGCCAGGACCTCCACGATGCCGGGGCGGGCCTTGATCCCGGCGATGATGGCGGCGAGGCGCTCCCGGTCGGCCCGGACGGTCACCTGCGAAACGGGGCGGCCGTCCCGGGAGGTGGCCCGGACGACGCCGTTGTGGCAGAGGATCATCCCCGCCTCGGAAAAGCGGGGATGGGACTTGACAGATTCGATCATGTCCATCAGATTCATTGCGAAACCTCGATGTTGTCCTGGTTGTTGAAACGCCCCTGAACGGGCGTCCTTTCATCCGTTTTTCAGCAGGACCGCCATGCGCCGCAAAGGAACCCCGAGACTGGAGCCCCTCGGGCTGATCATCCGGAAGGTGGCAAAGCGCGAGGGAGTCCCCCTCCAGGCGGCGGACCTGCGTCTCCTGTCCTTCTGGGACCGGTCGGTGGGACCCCAGGTGGCCGCCCAGACCTATCCCGAGGACATCCGCCGCGGCATCCTCCAGGTGCGGGTCTCCTCCTCCGTGTGGATGCACCAGCTCCAGTTCCTGAAGGAGGACATCCTGCGGAAGCTCCGGGACGTCATGGGAAGCGAGGAGGTCAAGGGGCTTCGCTTTTCCATCGGCGAGATCCCCCGGTCGGCGGCGGCGCCGAAACGGGAGGCTCCGCCCCGGGAGATCCTCGGAACCTCGCTCCTGAAGGCCAGGGACCGTCGGCTCATCGACGAGAGCCTGGCGGTCGTGGCGGACCCGGAGCTTCGGGAGCTCCTGAAGCGGGTCATGACGAAGGACCTGCTTCGCCGGCGGATCCGGGAACAGCGGCGAGGCCGTCCATGATCCGCTCCATCTCCCCGGAGTAGTGTCGCCCGTCCCCGTAAAGGAACAGCGGCGGCATCACGTCCAATTCTTCTCCCCCCCCACGGGTCCCCTCGACGAGGAGAAACTCGCCCTCCGAACCGGAGCGGGAGTGGACCATCCGGAGGCGCTTCGGCTCGATGCCGCGGGCCTTCATGCCCGCGATCATCGCGGCGGCCCTCCTCGCGGGATAGATCGCGCACATGCGGCCGCCCTCCCGAAGGAGTTTTGCCGCCGCGTCGAGAAAGTCCTCCAGGCTCCCGGCGATCTCGTGGCGCGCCATGGCCTTCTCGGGGTTCGGATTGACCCGGCCGGAGCGGGGTTTCCGGTAGGGCGGGTTGAATACCACCAGGTCGAAGGAGGATGCTGCCAGGATCGGGACCGCCCGGCGGACGTCGCCCGTCCGGACCCGGATACGGTCGGCCAGGCCGTTGAGCGCTGCCGACCGGCGCGCCCGGTCGACCATCTCCGGCTGCAACTCCAGGGCCTCCACGAAGGGGCGTTCCGGGCGGGTGGCCAGGATCAGGGCGAGGATGCCGCTCCCCGTCCCCAGGTCCGCCGCCGTCTCGTCCGGCCGGAGACACACGAACGAGGCCAGGAGCAGGGCGTCCACGGAGAACCGGTAGCCCCGCTTCGCCTGGATGACCCGGAGGCGCCCGCCGCAGATGGGGTCCAGGGTCTCGTCTTCCTTCAGGGATACCGCGTGTTCCATGGGTGCCGGCGAAACCGGACGGCGTCGTCCCGGGTCGTCATTCCAGGAAATGGACGAAGAGGCCGCTCCGGAGCTTTGGCTCGAACCAGGTCGATTTCGGGGGCATGACCCGCCCGGTGTCGGCCACTGCCATCATCTGGTCGAGACTCGTGGGAAACAGCGTGAAGGCCACGGCAGAGCGGCCCGAATCGACCAGCCTCTCCAGCTCCCCGGGGCCTCGGATGCCGCCGACGAAGTCGATGCGGTCGTCCGTCCGGGGGTCGCCGATGCCGAGAATCGGACCCAGGAGGCGGTCCTGGAGGATCGAGACGTCCAGCGAGGCGACGGGGTCGTCCGTGTCTTCCGGTCCGGGAAGGTACGTCAGGCCGTACCAGCGCCCGCGCAGGTACATGCCGAAGTCGCCCGCCCGGCCCGGTCTTTTCTCCGGGATGCCGGGGGTGACGCGGAAACGGCGGGACACCTCCCGGAGGAAGGACTCGTCGTCCATCCCGTTCAGGTCCCGGACGGCCCGGTTGTAGTCCATGATGCGGATCTCGTCGTGGGAGAACAGGACGGCAAGGAAGAAGTTCCAGGGCTCATCCCCTTTCCAGGCCCCCGGGTCGGCCTCTCTCCGAGCCCGGGCGACCGCGTCGGCGGCCGCCGCCCGGTGATGGCCGTCGGCGATGTAGAGCGCGTCCACGGTCGAGAAAGCCTGCCGGATGGCCGCTTCCACGGCGGGATCGTCCACGGTCCAGACGGTGTGCCCGACGCCGTCGTCGGCGGTGAAGTCGACCGCCGGAGGCCCGCCGCTCACCTTCCGCAGGGCGTCCCGAAGATCCTCCCGGCTCCGGTAGGCGACGAAGACGGGTCCCGTCTGGGCGTTCAGCCGGTCGACGTGCCGGGTCCGCTCCCGCTCCTTGTCCTCCCGGGTGAACTCGTGCCTGCGGATGGTTCCGGACTCGTATTCCTTTGTGCTCAGGACGGCCACGAGGCCCGTCTGGCTGTGGCCGCCCATGGTCTGGCGGTACAGGTAGAAATGCGGGATTTCGTCCCGCACGAGGGTTTCCTCCCGGAGCAGCCGGTCCAGGTTCTCCCGGCCGCGGGCGAACACGGCGGCGGCGTCGGAGGGAACGTCCGCGGGGAGATCGACTTCCGACTTCTCGACGCGGAGAAAGCTCTGCGGGTTGTCCGCGGCCAGGCGGGCGGCCTCGTCGCGGCTGACGACATCGTACGGGGGGGCCGCCACCTGCCGGGCACAGTCCCAGCGGGGATGAACGGCGGTGAAGGGTTCTACGGTTACCATGGTTGACAGATCCTTCTTGTGAAAATGACTTGGGACTGGCAGAATCCGAATCCTTCATAACACAGCCGGAAAAACCTGAACAGGAGGAAGTTTCCATGTCCCAGCCGATACGTGTCTTCATCCACGGTCTCGAAAGCACCAGCCAGGGCACGAAGGGGGTCTGGTTCCGGGAGCGCTATCCCGGCATGATCATCGGGGATTACCGGGGGAGCCTGGCGGAGCGGATGGAGGTGCTCCGGGAGAGGCTGGAGGGCAGGGAAAACCTGATCCTGGTGGGCTCCAGCTACGGCGGCCTCATGGCGGCCCTGTTTGCCTGCGCCTCCCCGGAGCGGGTACGGCGGCTCGTTCTCCTGGCGCCGGCCCTTCATCTGGACGAGTTTGCGCCCTGCCTGGACCGCCGCATCGGCATGCCCGTCTCCCTCTATCACGGCTCTTTCGACGATGTTGTGCCCCCGGGGCCCGTCCGCGAGATCGCCGGCCGGGTGTTTTCCGATCTGACGTATCACCTCTTGGAGGACGACCATAGCATCCACCGGAACTTTCCCCTCCTCCCCTGGGACCTTCTCCTGGAGGTCCGCTGAGGAGGGGAAAGCCGGGATTCCCGTTGACACGGATCCGGATTCATATTACCTTTCAGCCAGTTCCCACGCTCAGAGCCACCCGCTCTGAGGCATCCGGTCCCCATTTCGGGGCACAGCCGTTCACCCATTGCCGTTACCGTCGGGAGGTCCATCATGAGTGCTGAACAGGAGGGGCGTAGCCGGTCGGAGTTTCCGCTGGCCGACTGGATCAAGCAGTCCCAGGAACTCTGGACGAGCTGGATGCAGGTGGCGTCCCAGGCCCGGGGAGTCCCGGATCCGGAGGAGCGGCAGCCGGGAAAGGCGGAAGCGGGAGCGGGCCGGGGGCGCATGCAGGAGAACTGGGAGACGGCCTTCCGGATGTGGAAGGCTCTCTCGAGCGCCACCAGCGATCCGACCACCGCCGATGCCGCCGTCAAGGGGCTTGGAACCCTGCCCGATTTTTACATGAAGCTGGCGCAGGCCGGCTGGCTGGCCGTCATGAAGGCCCAGGAGCGGATGGTCGAGAAGGCCGGCAAGATCGGGCAGAAGACCGAAGCCTACCAGTTTGAAGCCATCGACCAGAACCTGATCAACGCCTGGAAAGAAATATACGAGGAGGAGGTGCGGCAGTTTTACAAGATTCCCCAGTTGGGCCTGACCCGCTACTACCAGGAGCGGTTCAACGAGTGCCTGGACCAGATGAACCTCTTCCAGGCGGCCCTGTCGGAATTCCTTTACGTCCTCTCCGTGCCGGTGGAGAAAACCACCAAGGTCTTCCAGGAGAAGCTGGAGACGCTCCAGAGCGAAGGGAAGATTCCCGAGAAGTCCCGGGACTACTATCAACTCTGGCTCCGGATCCTCGAGGGACACTACATGACGCTGTTCCAGTCTCCCGAGTACCTGGAGGCCCTGCGCAACGTGCTCGGCCAGCTGGATTCCTTCATCGCATCGAAGAACCTGGTCCTGCAGGACGTGCTCCAGTTCCTGCCGGTGCCCACGAACAAGGAGATGGATGAACTGATCAAGGACCTGCATGTCTTCAAGCGGCGCGTCCGGGAACTGGAACGAAGGGTGAAGGCCCTCGAAAAAGGATCCGCCCCCGCCGCCGGATAGGAGGGAACGATGGAACAGCCGAAGATCTCCCTGGACCTGATCCTGACCAGCCTGGCGGAAGACGCCGAAAAGGCGCAGGAGCGCGTGACCAAGGCCTCGGAAGTCCTCCTGAGCCCGCTCTATACCGACCTGGCCACAACGCCCTACGACGTGGTCTGGCAGGAGGACCGGGTCAAGCTCAAGCATTACCGGACGGACATCGAGAAGTCCCTGAAGACACCGCTCCTGGTGGTGTATGCCCTCATCAACCGGGAGACCATGCTGGACCTTCAGCCCGACCGGAGCGTCGTCCGGACCTTCATGAACAACGGGCTGGATCTCTACATGCTGGACTGGGGCTACGCGACGCGCAAGGACCGGTATCTGACCATCGACGATCACGTGAACGGCTACATCGACGGGGCCGTGGACTTCATCCGGGAGCGGACCGGCGTGGAGAAGATCAACCTCATGGGGATCTGCATGGGCGGTACGTTCTGCGTCATCTACTCGGCCCAGCATCCCGAAAAGATCCGGAACCTCGTCACCACCGTGACCCCCTCCAGCTTCGACACCACGAAGGGGCTGCTGCACAGCTGGATGCGGGCCATCGACGTGGACCGGCTGGTGGACACGTTCGCAAACCTGCCGGGCGACATCATGAACCTGGGATTCCTGCTCCTCAACCCGGCCCGGTTGATGATCGACAAGTACATCGGCTTCTTCGAGAACATGGACAACAAGGCCTTCGTGGAGAATTTCGTCCGGATGGAGAAGTGGATCTTCGACAGCCCCGACGTCCCCGGGGAGACCTTCCGGCAGTTCGTCAAGGATCTCTATCACGGGAATCTCCTCATCCAGAGCAAAATGATGGTGGGCGGTAAGCGGGTGGACCTGAAGCGGATCACCATGCCGCTCCTCAACTTCTACGGCCGGTACGACCACCTGGTTCCCCCGGAGGCCTGTGAGCAGCTGACGAAGGCGGTGGGAAGCAAGGACACGGAGGACATCTGCCTGGACACGGGGCACATCGGGATCTACGTCAGCTCCAAGACCCAGCGGGAGTTCGCCCCGAAGATCATCCGGTGGCTCAAGGAGAGGGACGGTGCTCCCGCGGCGGCTAAAAAATCCGCAAAGCGAGCGGGCGTGCTGGTCGTGAAGGCCTCGCCGGCGGCGAAGGCAACAAAGGGGAAGGGGAAATCCAGTACGAAACCGGCGAAGCCGCCAGCCCGGGGCGGCCGTGCACCGGCGGACCGGATGACGGGCCGCGAATCCATGGAAGCGAGGTAGAGACGATGCCTGCGAAGAAAAAGGAAGGGAAGGATTATTTCCAGACGATCAAGACGGTCAGCCGCGCCCTGGGAACCACCATGGAGAGGGACAAGCTTCTCGACCTGGTCGTCCGGAGCGCCGTGGAGACCATGGACGGCAAGGCGGCCGCCCTGTTCCTGGCGGATGAAAAGACGAACCGGTTTGTACCGGTCGCCCAGAAGGGACTCTCCCGGAAGTACCATCATGCCGGCCCGGAGAGCGTGGGCCAGGTCCCGAAGGAGATCATGAAGAATGGGTACCTTCACTACCGGGACGCGGTGAACGACAAGCGCCTGGCGAACCGGGACCTCAAGAAGGCAGAGGGGATCGGCTCCATCCTGGCGGTGCCGGTCCTGGTGAAGGACCGGCCCATCGGAATCCTCTCCCTCTACACGGCAAAGATCCGCGACTTCTCCGACGATGAAATCGAGTTCCTCACCACCCTGGCCGAGCAGGGGGGAATGGCGATTGAACACGCGCGTCTCCTGGAGACGATCCGCGCCTACATCCGCATCTCCCTGGAGCTGATATCGGACATCAACTCGAGCCTCGACATCCGGGTGATTCTCCAGACCCTGACGGAGAAGATGGCCAGGGCCCTCGACCTGAAGGCCGCCAGCATCCGCCTGCTGAACGACGACAAGACGGAGTTGCGCCTCGTCGCCAGTTACGGCCTGAGCGAGAAGTACCTCCACAAGGGTCCGGTCTACGCCGAGCAGAGCATTGCCGAGGCGCTCTCGGGGGTGCCCGTGATCGTCCGGGACGCCGCCAAGGACAAAGGAGTCCAGTACCGCAAAGAGAAGAAGGAGGAGGGCATCGTTTCGATCCTCTGCGTTCCCATCAAGGCCAGGGAGGGCGTCATCGGCGTGCTTCGCCTCTACACGAACGCTCCCCGGGAGTTCTCGGACCAGGACATCCAGCTGGTGTCGGTCCTGGCCCATCAGGGCGGCCTGGCGATCCAGAACGCGAGCCTCTTCATGATGCTCCAGGATGATTTGAAGGGGATGAAGGACGACGCGTGGAGTCATCGCTGCTGGTTCTGACGATCTCGCACGAAGCCCGGATGCGGCGTTGCGCTTCATCCCTCGTCGCTGCGATATGCCGGGGAAGGCCGGACATCCTGAAAAAGACGACCGACGCTCGGATCGGAAACGGAAAGGAGAAATGACATGATGGGCATCACCATCGACCGGATGAAGGTCGGAGACGCCGCCGAGCTTTCCAAGACCGTCTCGGAGACGGATGTTTACCTGTATGCCGGCATCAGCGGCGACTTCAATCCGGCTCACCTGGACGAAGCCTATGCCGGGAAGACCTTCTTCAAGGGCCGCATCGCCCACGGCATGCTCTCGGCGGGCTTCATCTCGGCCCTCCTGGGGACGAGGCTGCCGGGGCCGGGGACCATCTACCTGCGTCAGGAGCTGAACTTTCTGGCGCCCGTCCGCATGGGGGACACGATTACGGCACGGGTGGAGGTGGCGGAGCTGACCCCCGACAAGAACAGGGCCCGCCTGAAGACGACCTGCCGGAACCAGGAGGGGACCGTCGTGCTGGACGGGGAGGCCGTCGTCATGCCGCCGAAGGCTCCGAAATCGTGAAAACCGGGATGTTTCGCAATGATCCGGCCGAGGTGACGCCCGGGGAAAGCGGGCGCCCCCCGGCCACCGCAACCGGCCGGGAGGGCGGCGACAGGAAGGTCCGGGCGGCCTTTTTTCGAAGGAGCCTGTTTCTCTTCCTGGTGATGGGTGTCCTGTCGGGCTGTGCTTCCCTGTCGGGACAGCCGGTGACGGATCCGGCGGCCTGGCCCGGCCGATGCGAGGCCCTGCGGCGGGACCTTGAGAAAGATCCTTCCGCCGCCGTTGTGGCCACCCCCCGGCCCGACCGGTCCTATTCCGTGCCCTACTGGGTCCTCGTGGTCGACGGCGTCTCCATTCCCATCCCCCCCGTTCCCTATCGGGACATCCGCGTCCTGCGCGCCGGGTTTTCCCGCGGCCTGCCGACGGTCGTCCTCGTCGGCGCGGAGCCTCCGACCGCCGTATCCCTGACTTCCATGCCTCCGCCGCCCCCCTACGAAGACCTCTTCGCCCTGGCCGGAGAAGACCCGACGGACGAGGGCCGGGCCCTGACGAAGCGCCTCTTCGGCGGTCCCGTGAAGCACGACCGGCTCCTGGAGATCGGGTACGCCGGCCGTCCGGCCGACCTCACCTGCCGCCCGGAGAACCGGGAGAAGGAAATCCCCCTGGCCGTGGCGCTGATCCTGAAGACCGTCGGCAACCCGCTGGAGGAAGTGCATGAAGGGATCGCAGGACGGCGCGGCTGGATGACCCTCACGACCGAAAAAGGCGAGGCCGTCCGCTGGCAGGCGACACTTCCCGCGAATGGCCGCTGGCTCCTCATCGACGTTCGCACGGCCGCCGGGGGGCCTTTCCGGGACGCGGGCCTGGCCGTCGGCAGAAACGACATGGTGCGGGCCCTGGGCCGGCCTTCCTGGCTGGCGGCCCTGGCGGCGGTCCTGGATGACCCGGAGAACGGAAGGCTCTGGGAAGTCCTGGCGGACGCGCTGGCAAAGGCGGACTTCCCGCCGGAGTCCGTCGGTCGTGTCCGTCAGATGGCCCCGGGGGCGGTGCGGTGAATAATCCGGGAGCCGGCATGAACCCTTCGCCGTTCCGTCGGACGGCGCGCACGATCCTGACCGTCCACGTTTTTCTCGGCGCGTTCCTCCTGTTTTCCCTGGAGCCGATGACGGGGCGTCTCCTCCTGCCCATCATGGGCGGAACCATCCAGGTCTGGCTGGTCTGCCTGATGTTCTTCCAGGGAATGCTCCTGGCGGGTTACCTCTATGCCCATCTGTACGCCGCCCGGGCCGGCGCCGGCCATCTCCTGCTCCTCCTGGTCCCGCTGGCTTTTCTTCCCCTGTCGATTCCTTCGGCCCCCGACCCGGCAGCACCCCTGGCGTCGCTCCTCCGTCTGCTCGCGCTCCATGTGGCCGTCCCATTCGGCATTCTGTCCACCACCGCCGTGGTGGCCCAGCTCTGGCTGTCCCGCTCCGCCCTGGGCGGCGGAACCAATGTCTTCGTCCTCTATGGTGCATCCAACGCCGGTTCGCTTCTTGGACTGCTGGCCTATCCCTTCCTGGTGGAGCCGTACCTCGGCCTGGCGGCCCAGGGACGGATCTGGACCGCCGGCTACATTCTTTATGGGATCCTCGCAGCGGCCGCCTGGCTCCTCCTTCGACCGCAAAAGCGGCTGCCGGAGGAAGCGGAGACGTCCGGTCCGGCGGCCGGTGCCGCTTCGGAGGGGGGGAACTGGATCCCCTGGATTCTCCTGAGCGCACTGCCTTCCGCCTTCCTCCTGACGGTGACCAACGTCATCGCCGTGGAAGTCGGCTCCTATCCGCTTGTCTGGATCCTCCCGCTGGCCCTGTACCTGGCCAGCTTTGTCGTTGTCTTCCGGGACGGACCGGGACTTCCGGGCAGTTTGAGACTCCTGTGGCCGGAGATCCTGCTGGCGGCACTCCTGCTCTACCTGCTGACGTCGCCCCGGCTGACGTACCTGGCGGCGCACCTGGCGGTCCTCTTCGTCCTCTGCCTGCTGGCCAACGACGCGCTGTACCGGCTCCGGCCGCCGCCGGCCCGCCTGACGGGATACTACCTGGTGATCGCCCTTGGCGGCGCCCTCGGCGGCGCCGCCATCAGCCTCGGCGCCCCGCTCGCGTTCGGCGGCCTCTACGAATACCCGCTGACGGTCCTTGCCCTGGGTGGGGTCTTGGCGTGGATTCAGCGAAGGGACCTGGCGGAGTTCTGGAGACACTCGACGGGGGTCATGAAGAGCATGCGGGCGGCAGGCCTTGGCGTCCTGGCAGGGATGATCCTGCTGGGCGCCTGGTCGGTGGGCTCCTTCCAGGAAAAGGAGCGTCTGCGGAATTACTACGGCATTCTCCGGGTGGTGGAAGAGGCCGCTGGTTCCGACGCCCCCCGGGGGGTCCGGACGCTCATACACGGATCCACGCTCCACGGCACCCAGTTTCTCGACGAATCGAGGCGCAGGAAGCCTACCCTGTATTATGGAGAAAACCGGGGGTTGGGAGACGTCTTTGCGGGGCTGCCCGTTCCCCGGAGAGTGGGTGCCGTCGGGCTCGGGGCGGGAACCGTGGCGGCCTACGGGCGGCCCGGGGACCGGATCGACTTCTTCGAGATCGACCCCGACGTGGAGACGGTTGCCCGGCGCTGGTTCACCTACCTGGCCGATACACAGGCCCGGGTGCGGGTCTTCCCGGGGGACGGACGGCTGTCCCTGGAGCGGGCCGCGGGGGGAGAAGAAGGCTACGATCTTCTGTTCGTCGATGCCTTCAGCGGCGATGGCATTCCAACCCACCTGCTGACGGTGGAGGCTGTCGAGGGATACCGGAAGCGGCTGTCCGCGGACGGGCTGATGGTCTTTCACCTCTCCAACCGCTATTACGACCTCCGGCCGGTCGTGAAGGCGATTGCCGGGAGCATGGGTCTGATAGGGGCCGTGAAGGTGGCGGGTCCCGATCCCGCCGATGGCCGCTACCGTCTGACAACGGTCTACGTGGCCCTGGCGGCGGCGCCCGGCCGGCTGGATGCGCTTACGGAACGGGGATGGATTCCCTTCAGGGCGGACGACGGCATTCCCGCCTGCCGCCCCTGGACGGACGATTACGTGAACGTCCTGGTGCCGCTGGCCGCAAAGATCCGGGCCGGACAGCTATGATGCGAGGGGCTTCTTTTTTTTCTCGAGATGCCGCCCCATGCTTTTCATGAGATTCTGAAACTCCTCCGTCTGCTTCTGCATCAGGCCCTGGAGCCCCTCGATCATGCCGGACGGATCCAGCCCCTTCTCCGCCAGGAGATTCTGCTGACGGAGAACGGTTTCTTCCAGCCGGGCGACCGCCTGCTTCAACTCCTCGTTTTCCCGCTGCAGGGCCTCCAGATCCTCCCGGGGGGCGACATTGAAGAGGGCCAGGTATTCGTGGAGGGACTGGAGGAAGGATTCGCGGGTCTGCCGCCAGAAATCGGTGATGTCCGTGTCCCTCTCCCGGTCGAGTCCGTAGGCTTTGCGAAAGAACTCCGTCAGGCTCTCGGAGCCCTGGAAGCCCTGGCGCATCCAGGCCGTCACGTCCTCGAACTGCTGGCGGCCCCGGGCCAGGGCCAGGAAGTAGCGTCCCCAGAATTCATAAAAGCTTCGGTCCATCGGGTCACCTCCCAGGGGCATCCTCAAACGTTCGGATGCAGGGTCTTTGTCCTTCCGGCATTCATGCTTCCGGAAGGGGTTTTTCGGTTTCTTCCGCCTCCGCCTCGAGATCGAGCTGGAAGCGGACGGGCCCCCGGTATCCCTTGCCGAAACGGGTGTGGAGGGCGCAGGCGGATTCAGGATCGGACCAGGACGTGGCAATGGCGCCGTGGCCCTTCGGGAAGGGCGTCACCTCCACGTTGTCGAGGTGGTCCAGGGGCGCCAGGGCGGCATCGCGGTCCACCAGGTCGTCCCCTTCGGCGTAGCAGATGAGCCAGCGGATCCCCTTCTCGCGGATGCCCCGCAGGTTGAGGGTCCTGCCGAAGAGCGTCACCGGAAGCGTGCCGTCGGCGGTGATGGGGATCGTGTAGGAGTCGAAGCTGAGCCGGGTGATTCCCTCCGGCAGGTCGTTCCGGTCGTAGATCAGCCAGTGGTTCATCGCCGCCGCCGTCTTTCCGATGTGAACGGGTCCGCCGTCTCGCTGGAAATTGGTCATGTCCCGGTAGAGGGTTACCAGGGGCGCCTCCTTCTCCATGCTCTTGAGCTTGTAGACCCAGCTCATGACCTTGCCGTCGACGATGCGGTTTCCGCTGGGCAGCTCCTTGACGGCGTAGTTCAGGTCCCGGAAGCGGGGAGGAAGGTGCTGCATGTATTCCACGAGCGACCTGCTCCGGGTGCCGTCCATGGGAGCGACACAGGTGATCAGCGCGTCCGCCAGTCCGTCGAGTTCCCCCGACAGGATGTCCAGGAGGGCGATGAAGCCGCCCTGGCAGAAACCGTTGAGCGTGACGGGGCGGCCATGGGCGGCCTTCAGGGTCTCGCAGAACCGCCGGGTGTCCAGGGCATCGTCCTCTCCGGTCATGACCTGCACTGCCGGATTCGTCTCGATGTCCTTGAGGATCCGGATGTACGTCGGAACGCCCTGGTTGGCGAAGGCGTGGACGTAGCTCTTGTTTTCCCCGGGCAGGAAGGCCAGGATGTTGGGGCCCAGGACGTAGGGGTGCATGATCAGGACGGGCTTGCCGGATTCCCGGGTTTTCACGTCCGGATCCCGCGGCAGGACCCGGTACAGGGAGAAGCGGTCCGTTTCATCCGCCAGAACGTATCCGCCATCGTCGAAATGAAAGCCGAACTCCGGCCCGATGGCCCGGATCGCCTCGGGGTAGCGGTACACCAGCGCGTCCATCAGCCGGGCCATGCCGGCGCTGTAGTCCCTGAGCCCTTCCTCCCGTTTGCCCAGGAGGCTGTTGAGAATCGCCCTGCCAAGACGGAGAGCCTCCCGGCGGTGGAAGTCGTCAAGCCCGCTCATCGTCCCTTTCGCGCCCTGCTCGGCAATCTGGGTGTTGAACCGGAGCAGTTCAAAATAATCTACGGCGCTCTGCAGAACGGGCGTCCGGACGAGCTTGTCCTTCTCCAGCGAGCTGAAGGAGCCCAGGGCCGTCCAGTAGGGGTTCATGAACTCGTTGAGATAGGCCAGGACGCCGACGCCGTAGTGCTGTCCGGCTTCGACGGTACCGGTCGCCGTCTCCACGGCCCGCAGGTAGTACTCTGTCTGGAGATCGAGGAGGGAACGAACGGATTCCCAGAGGGGGACCGAGATGCCGGCGGGATACGTCAGGGTGCTCTTCAGGAGCGAGGTGTTGGCCTGCCAGGTCTTCGTGAAGGCAGTGAACAGCTCCATGTGTGTCTCGGCAAGCCGCTGCCGGCATTCGCGGGTTATGGAGAAGGCGGCTTCGGAGATGGTTGCCGGTGACCCGGCGGTTCTTGTGTTCATGGCGAATCCCAGGATCGGTTGCATAAACGAATCCCGGCGGTCTCACGGCCGCCGGGATCCGAAGTTCAGGAATTCCGAAGTCGAATGAATTTCCCGGGCGGGACGCCTCGGTCTACTTCGCCTTGGCGAAATATTCCTCGACCTTCTTGTAGTTGGCGTCCACGATGCCCTTGTAGTCTTCGCGGCCCTTCTTGTAGGCCCGGACCCACTCGCTGATGAGCTTCTTCCCCTCCTCGGGAAACCACGGGGCCTGCTCCATGTACATGTTGACCATCTTTTCCGTCTGGTCCTGGAGGACCATCATGGCGTTGAATGTGTTGTCGAAGGCCGTCTTGTTGAAATCGATCATCTGTTTGGTAATCTGTTTGGGATCCATCTTCCAACCTCCTTTCATAGGGATACGGGTTCTGCCGGCACGTTCCGGCGATGCTTACTTCGCTTTGCCTGCCTTCCCTGCTTCCTTTGCCACGTCCTCCCATGTCTTGGAGGCGAAGAACTTTTCCACTTTCCCGTAGCTCTCGTCCACGGCGCTCCGGAAATCCTCACGGCCCTGGCGGTACGTCTTCATCCACTCCCCGACGATCTTCCGGCCTTCTTCGGGAATCCAGGGGGACTGGTCCATCGCGGTCTGCATCATCTTCTCCGTCTGCTCCTGCAGAATCGTCATGGCGTTGAAGCTGCTGTCAAAGGTTGTCTTGTAGAAACCAACGATCTGTTTTACGATTTTTTCCTGTTCCATGCTCCGGGTACCTCCCTGCGCTCCTGCGCTTGATTTTTGCCGCTAATATAACCCGGCGGAAGGGCATGTCAAGGGAAAATGTTGCATTGCAATATAAATCATTCGGAAGCGGTCCTTGGTGTCGACCTATGATCTGAATGATATTATTGATGTATTATTCGTCATGCTTTTTTCCGTTCAGAAGAAAATATAATTTATGTTGCAATGAAACAATCTTCCCGGTAGATTGTTTCCACACCGGGAGAAAAGACCATGGCCGAGACACTGCTCGTCAGAAAATATGGAAACCGCCGCCTCTACGATACGGAGCGGAGCACCTACATCACGATCGAGGAACTGACCCGCCTGATCAAGGAAGGCCGGACCGTCTCCGTCGAGGATGCTAAGACGAAGGAAGACGTGACGGCCTTTATCCTGACCCAGATTCTCCTGGAGGAATCCCGTAAGAGGGAGTTTCTGCTTCCCGTCCCGCTTCTTCACCTGGTGATCCGCTTCGGGGACAACCTGCTCTCGGATTTTTTCGAGAACTACCTCCAGCAGATCATGAAAAACTACCTTGCCTACCGGGCCGTCGCGGACGACCAGTTCAGGAAGTGGCTGGACCTGGGGACCGAATGGTCCCAGGCAGCCGGGAAATCCGCCTCCCCCCTGTCTCCTTTCCAGAACTTTCTCGACCTGTTTTCCGAGACCCCCGGCAGGGGAGAGGCCTCAGAAAAAGGAAAGGAGCCTTCGCCATGAACCCCGAATGGACGAAAACGGTTGACGCCGTCCTCGATCGCGTCCGGGATCCCGAGAGCGGGCTTCCCGTCTCGGAGCTCGGGATCGTGAAAAAGGTCCGGCTGAGCGAAGAGGAGAAAACGCTGTACGTATTCCTCGACACGTACGGGCACCTGCCCCGGTGCGTCACCTGCGCCGCCATTGCCCAGACGGTCCTGGCCGGAATCGTCCGGGATCTCGATGCCGCCTTCCGGGACACATTTCCCGGCCTGGACGTTCAGATCGTTCCGGCTGACGTGGAATGAGTACAGCCCTGAAACAGGGTGATCCGCTTAAAAGAAGCGTCCGAACGTCAGCGCTGCATACATGGGATCGTGATCCGCGCGCAGGTTGCGGACCATCACGACGTGGGACTTCTCCTCCTTGATGATCTTCTCGATCAGCTTCTTCTGTTCCCGGTCCCGGGAGAGTCTCACCATTTCCGTATAGAACAGGATCGCGTTCGTCTCGGCCTTCATGGCTATGACGGCCGCCGCCACGACACCGTCCACCTTTTCGAGGCGCTTGTTCACCGTTTCACCCTTCGGAAACAGCCCCTCCTGTACGATGGACTCCAGGTAGTCGTCGATGTCGGGGTTCTTCAGCGACGGATCGATTCCCCCGATGTCCGCCTTCGACTTTATCTCTGTGAACAGCTTCAGGTGCTCCGCCTCCTGTTTGGCAAGCTTCATGAAGAGGTCCTTCAGGTCCCGGTCGGCAAACTTCTTCGCCGCCTTTGTATAGAACTCGATGCCTTCCTTTTCGGCCCGGATCGCAAAATCGAACACATCCAGCTGCTGTCTCTTCGCCATGACTCCCCCTCCCGTGATGGATGATGTACGGTTGGTTTTTTCCAGTGAAAGCTGACTGTGACCGAGATGCGGAACCGGATTCCGCGGTTCCGCCTGACCGGTTGCCTGGATGAGTCTCGTGGAAAGGATCGATTAAGCCGTTTGTCCTTACCGCAGCGGGAGCGGCGGCGCGGACCCTTCAAACACGTGCGATTCGCGAAAGGTTCAGGATGGAAACCGGAAACGTGTGTGCTGGAGGTTGCCGTCTTTTCTTTAAAAACTGCCCGACGGTTTCCGGGATGTCAAGAAGAAACTCCATCAGAATACGGACTTCCTCCCGTCCTTGAGCCCCTTCTCGGTCTCCGGCTTCCCCTTGCACTCCACCGGCATCGGGATGTCCTCGCCGGGTTCGCAGGGTTGGTTGCTCATCGATTTGGCGGCACAGCGCCCGATGAGATAGCCCGCGTCGTAGCAGGATTTCGGAGCCTTCGTTTCCGGTCCCGAGGCTGCGGGTGCCGGCTGCTTGACCGCACCGGTCGCGGCGGCCGGGGGGGCCGTCTGCGCCTTGCCGGCCGGGGGCTTTCCGTCTCCGCAGGCGGCCGGAAACCAGGCGGCAAGCATCAGCAGGATCGCCAGCCCAATCCCAAGACGTTCCCGTTTCATGAGTCCTCCTTGCCTGCTTTTTTCTTTCCCGGGGAGCCGGGCCGCTCATCCTTCAGGATTCCCGGGAGCCACCGGTATACGGGACCGAAGGTCCGGCCCACCTGCCCCTTCCGGGGGACGATGAACACAAAGCATCTCTTCTGCTCCGGGACGACTGCCACATGCCGCAGCTCGCCCGGGTCAGCATGGTCCGCAACAAGGCGGGCAAGCTCGTCGCGGATGGCCTTGTTCCCGAAGTAGAGCCAGAATTCTCTTCCGCCCCAGGTGAGGGACTCTTTCCGCAGCGCCGCTTCGTTGGTGATCTTCGGGCCCCGGAAGCGGGCGTAGCCCTTTTCGATCAGGTGCCCTTCCTTGATCGGATCCCGGCGCAGGTAAATGGTGATGAACATGCGGTCGTACTTCCGGATGAGCTTCGAGATGGGCATCCAAAGCCAGGCCTGGCGGGGCAGGAAGGTGAGGGTGGCATCGATCCTCTCCGCCGGAGCCTGCTTCGGGGGAAGCAGGTTTGCATGGTAGCCGATGAGTCCCCCGATGTTCGTGAACCGCTGGTCCACGGGCTTCACCACGTCCACCAGGTCGTTGAAGGCCGAGAGGAAGAGGCCGTTGTTGATGCGTTTGCCCCAGAAATATCCCAACCCCAGGAGGAAGGAGAAGGCCAGGAACAGATAGAAAAGTGGTTCACCCATCAGGTGTTCGTATGGAAACATGGTATCCTTCTTTTAGCGTGTCGACAGGTGGACCGTCAAGTCCTCCGGGATCTCGAAGAGCCGCCCGCCCTGCTCCATGCCCAGGGACGGATTCCAGGAAACGTTGACGAAGTGCACCCCGCCGCCGGCGAGCGCCTTGATCGCCCCGGTCACCTGGCGGGCCGCCGCGCCGTTCTCCGTTGTGATCTTGTTGAGGATCAGGAGCCGCAGGGGCAGCTTCAGGTCCCGCAGCCCTTCCAGCAGGCGCTGGGACTCCCGGAGGGAAAGCAGGTCCGGATTGAAGACGACGGTGACGCCGCAGTCCGCTCCCTGCAGGGTCCCGGTCAGGCTCGCAAAGTTTGCCCGCAGCGTCTTGAGGTGGTCGAGGATATCGTCGCCCTCCTCGTCGTATTTCAGGCGGATCTCCTTCGCCTTCGACCGGGAAGCGGGGTTCCGGATCTTCTGGATGGTGTGGCGCTTCTCCAGGATGTGCCGGCGGATGGCCATCAGGCGCTCGATCCAGGTTACCGTCACCAGCGGCAGGGCGAGGAAGCGCAGGGTCAGGCCCGTGGGCGGTGTATCGAAAACGACATGGTCGAACCCGTCGGCCTCCCGGATCGTCCGCTCGATGGCCGTCAGGAGGGCGTACTCCTCGATCCCCGGCGAGTACTGGAGGATCGAGAAATACCGGTCCAGGTTGAGCGTCTGGAGGTAATGGTATGTCTCGTTCAGGACCCGGGACTCCCGCTTCAGGTAATCCTTTGCCAGCCGGTGCAGGTCCACTTCTTCCAGGTGAAGGTTCCTGGAAAAGGCCTTCCGGCGGTTCTTGAGCTCGATTCCAAAGATGTCTCCGAGGTTGTGGGCCGGGTCGAGGGAGACGATCAGGACGCGGGCCCCCTGCGAGAGCTGCCAGGCCGCGGCGGCCGCCATGGTGGACTTGCCCACCCCTCCCTTGCCGGTGAAGAAGTGGATTCGCATCAGTCGACCCCCAGGACCCCGATCATTTCGGCCAGCATGTCGCCGGCGTCCTCGGCCCGCTGGTTCAGGACCTTCAACTCCTGTTCCATGAAGGGGAGGAGTTCCACGGCGAGAAATGTCGGCGGGGCCGGGTGGCCGACGAAGGAGCCCAGAAGCAGGAGGGCGAAGATGTTCTCCAGTTCCTGGGCTTCCACGCAGGTTAGGGCTACCAGCTGCTCCCGGTGGGCCGCGTCCATGTCCGAGAGAATCTGCCGGCAGCGCTTGAGGAACGATCGGGGCATGGGGAGGGGGCTCTCCGGGGATGAACGAAACGGGGGAAAAGGGGTATGGAACCCCGGCCGTGCGGCCGGGGTTCCGCCCGGGTTACGGTTACCGTCAGGACTCCTTGCGCATCTTGATGAAGTCCCAGATGAACAGCATGTTCAGAACGAGCATGATGCCCATGATGATCTGCACCGTCCAGCCCTGTCCGGGGGCCTTGGCGATGTTCGCCGGCATGACCACGATCATGAACCAGATGATGGCGCAGGTCACCGTGATCCAGAGCAGGTAGGCCGGGATGACCGCCATGATGGCGAACTTCGACTTCAGCCGCTTGGACACGTAGGCCGCCCCCGTCATGAGGGCGATGGCGGCGATGAGCTGGTTCGCCGCGCCGAAGGAGGGCCACACGATGGTGAACTGCTTGCTCCAGGCCAGGTACATCCCGATCAGGGCCGGCACCAGGGAGGCGATCCAGCGGTTCGTCAGGACACCATAGATCCCCTTGGCCGTTTCCTTCACGGGCGCCAGCATCTCCACGAGGCAGTAGCGGGCGATGCGGTTCGTCGTGTCCAGCGTGGTCAATGCAAATGCGGAGATCCATAGCCCCGCGATGATCTTGACAAGCTTGTTCGGGAGGAAGTTCAGGAAGCTTGCCGCCACCATGTCGGCGTAGGTCTGGACGACCAGGTTCGCCTGGGAGAGCTTCAGGCCCTCGGAGACCTTGGTGAAGAGGGCTCCCCAGTTGTCCAGGGTCAGGGCAAAGGCGGGGGCCGTGAAGACGGCGCCCGCGGCGGCGGCCTTGGCGGCATCGGCGGCCACCTGGGCCGCATGGGCGTTCTTCAGGGCCGTGTAGCCGAATCCGGCGATGCCGCAGATGACGATGGTGGAGAGGAACCCCTCCGTGAACATGGAGCCGTAGCCGATAAAGAGGCCGTCACTCTCCTTGGAGATCTGCTTGGACGACGTCCCCGAGGCCACCAGGGAGTGGAATCCCGAGAGGGAGCCGCAGGCGATGATCAGGGGGATGGCGGGCCAGAACGGTGTCGGCTTCCCACCGACCAGGATGGGGGAGAACTCCGTGAAGGCCGGGATCTCGACCGCGTGGAAAGTGAAGAAGGCGGCGATGAACCCGATGGCGATGCCGAAGTAGAGGAGCCACGAGTTCAGGTAATCCCTGGGCTGGAGCAGGATGTTCACGGGGATGGCCGCGGCGATGATGATGTAGAAGAAGAGGATCACCAACCACGTCTCGAAGCTCAGGGCTACGGGAACGAAGGTTCCCCCCCAGATGGCGGCACACATCAGGGCGATCCCGATGATCGTGGCCACGGGCAGGTTCATCTTCATCTGGTAGATCAGGTACCCCAGGATGAGGGCAACGATGGTCACGAAGATGGAGGCCCCGGCGATCTCCGGGGTCTTGACGAACATGGACGAGATGACCGTCGCAAAGGCCGCCACGACAAGGACCAGGAGGAAGAAGACGATCCAGTAGAAGGCCGTGCCGGTCCGCTTCGAGATGAGGTCCGAGGCAACGAACTGGATGGACTTGCCGTCGTAGCGCATGGAGGCCATCAAGGCCAGGTAGTCGTGGACGGCGCCGATGAAGATGTTGCCGAGCCAGACCCAGGCCAGGGCGGGGAGCCAGCCCCAGCACATGGCCATGGCGGGACCTACGATGGGACCCGCGCCGGCGATGGAGGAGAAGTGATGGCCGAAGAGGACCATGCGGTGGGCCGGGACGTAGTCGACGCCGTCGAAGAGGCGCTTCGAGGGGGCCTCGACCTCGTCCGAGGCCCGGACGACGTCCCGCTCGATCTTCTTGCCGTACGTGAAGTACAGGCCGACGTAGAGAATGAAACCGATAATACCGATGACAGTGGTGGTCATGCGCGACCTCCTTTCCAGAACAACGGGCTATGCCCGGAAGACTTGTTCCACCGCAGGATTCCCGGCCGTGCTCCACCTTCGAGCAGGAATGCCGGGGACCGGCGGCCCGAAGAATAATGAATTGCAGAGAAAAACTACTCTCCCGGCACTTTGCAGTCAAATGATTTTTTCCCCTCGAACCATTTTCAGAGTATTCCTTAGGCAATCAATACACACTTTCATCATTCCGTGTGGCACCGCTTTTCCGATGTCCGTGTCGATGGATTCAATTTTTGGAAAATCTGTGCTGGAAAAAAAAGTTGACATCCGATGCGCCGGGAGTACTCTGATCACCGGGGACGCACGCTGCGTCCATCCTTTCATCCGCCCGGCATCGCCATCGAGGTGCACCATGAATCAGGAACAGGCAATGGAATCGTTTGAGGGGCTCAAGATCGGTGCCAAGATCCGGGAAGCGAGGGAGAAGAAATCCCTGACCCTGCAGGATCTGGCGGCCCGATCGGGAATCAACCGGGAGAGCCTGGAGAAGATCGAGGCCGGTGAATTCGTCCCGCCCGTGGCGACCCTCCTGAAACTCGCCCGGTCGCTCGGCGTGGGGATGGCCCGCTTTTTCGAGGATGACCAGCCCGCCGTCAGGGTGTCCATCACCCGGCTCGCCGACCGCCGCCGGATCGCCCGCCGGCCTCACCACGGCGAGGGGGAGGTGGATTACGCCTACGAGTCGCTGGAGACCCGCAAGCCCGAAAAGCACATGGAGCCGCTCTTCGTCGAGTTCCAGCCGCTGGAGACGGGGGGCATGGTCTTCGCGTGCCACGACGGCGAGGAATTCGTCTATGTCCTGGAGGGGCGGCTCGAGTTCCGCACCGACGACCGGGTGGAGACGCTGACCCCCGGGGAATCCCTCTACTTCGATTCCAACCAGAACCACAGTTTCCGGGGTCTCGACGGACGGCCCGCGCGGGCCATCGTCGTCGTCTGGAGCCCCTGAGCACGGGAGACGGGACATGGTGGAGATCCGGTTCCACGGCCGTGGCGGCCAGGGGACGGTCGTGCTGACGATCCTCCTGGCCAAGGCCTTCTTCCAGGCGGGCTGGCAGGTCCAGAGCTTTCCCTTCTTCGGGGTCGAGCGGCGGGGGGCGCCGGTGGAGGCGTATCTCCGGCTGGACCGGACAAAGATTCTGGCCCGGACGAACGTCACCACGCCGGACCACGTGGTCGTCCAGGACCAGACGCTCCTGACGAGCATCGACGTGACCCGGGGGCTCAAGCCGGGGGGATGGGTTCTTCTCAACAGCGCAACCGATCCGGAAGACCCGGGTGCCTACGCCGGCCAGCAGCTCGCCTGTGTGGACGCGGGCCGGATCGCCCTCGGTCACCGGCTCGGGAGCCGGACCGCACCCATCGTCAACACGGCCATGATGGGAGCCTTCGCCCGCATGTTCGGTGAGCCGCCCATGGAAGCCATTGTCGCCGCCATCCGCGAAGAGGTTCCGTCAGAGCCGGACCGCAACATTGCAGCGGCCGAGGAGGCCTACCGGGCAGTCCGGATCCTCGGCCGGGTCCCCGTGTCCTGACCCAACGGGAGGGGAACGCATGAACCGAGACCAGAGCAGGGCCGAGGCGCTGTTTCTGCCCCGGTCCTTCACCACCACGGAAAGCAACCTGACGGGCTCGTGGCGGTACCTCCGTCCACGCTTCGAGGAGAAGACGGCTCCCTGCAGCGCCGCCTGCCCCGCCGGAGAAGACATCCCCCGCATCGAAATGCTGACGACCCAGGGCGCCTTCCGGGAGGCCTGGGAGACGATCCTGATGGAGAATCCCTTTCCGGGAGTCTGCGGGCGGGTCTGTTTCCATCCCTGCGAGGGGGTCTGCAACCGCGGCGGATTCGACTCGGCGGTGGCGGTCCACACGGTGGAGCGCTTCCTGGCCGACTCGGCCGTCCGCAACGAATTCCGGTCCGACCTGGGACGGCTTCCAGCCCGGAAGGAGCGGATCGCCATCGTCGGGTCCGGTCCCGCCGGCCTGTCGGCGGCCTGGTTCCTGGCCCGCCTGGGATACGGCGTCCGCGTCCTGGAGGCCCTTCCGGAGCCGGGAGGAATCCTGCGCTGGGGCATCCCCGCCTACCGTCTGCCGCCCTCGGCCCTCCGGCCGGAGATCGCCCGCCTGGAAGCCCTGGGCATCGAAATCAGGACGGACTGCCGGATCGACCGGGCAGGCCTGGAGTCCCTGGAGCGGGATTATGACGCCGTCTTTCTCGGCTGCGGATTCGGAAAGGACCGGCCGCTGGGAATCCCCGGGGAGGAGGAGCGGGGAGTCGAAGACGGGCTCGCCTTCCTGTCCCGCATCCGCGGCGGTGAGGAGCCGCGCCTGGAAGGCGTGTCGATTGTCGTGGGCGGGGGAAACACCGCCGTCGACGTCGCCCGGACCGTCGTCCGCCTGGGCGGACGGGCGGTCATTGCCTACCGGCGCCGCCGCCGGGACATGCCGGCCTTCGACGAAGAGCTGCAGATGGCCCTGGAGGAGGGGGTCGAGCTCCGGGAGCTCATGGCGCCCGCGGGTGTCGCGCGCCGGAACGGGAAGCTTGCGATCACGTTCCGCCGGATGAAGATCGAGGGCGAGGACGCCGACGGACGGGGGCGCATCGTCCCGGACGGCGAGGCGACGCTGGAGGTGGAGGCGGACCGCCTGTTCACGGCCGCCGGCGCCGGTGCCGCCGAGGACTGGCATCTGCCGCCCCGGAAGGAGACGGGCCTCGTCCGGCTCAGCCACACCGTCCTCACCGCGTCGGAAGGCCGTCCGGTGCGGGTGTACGGCGGCGACACGACGAACGACGTCCAGATGGTCGTCACCGCCGTTGCCTCGGGCAAGCAGGCTGCCCTGGCCCTGGACGTCCTGTTCCGGGAGGGGCCGGCGGCCGTCACGGAGCGGCTCTCCGCATGCGCCGTCGGGCCCGGGCCGTCGCTTTCCATGGAAATCTACACCGGCGGCCCCCGTGGTCTCCGGACCCGTCATGTTGTCCTGCCGGAGGAGATCAACACGGACTACTTCGCCTTCGAGCCCCGGATCACCCAGCCGCGCCTCCTGGTAGACGAGCGGTCCCGCTCCTTCGCCGAGATCGACTTGAAGATCTCCGCCGGGCTGGCCATGCGGGAAGCGGGCCGATGCTTCAACTGCGGCATCTGCAACGGTTGCGACAACTGCTACCTCTTCTGCCCCGACGTATCCATCGCCCGCGGCCGGGAAGGGGAGAACCGCCGGATCAACTACGACTACTGCAAGGGGTGCGGGCTCTGCGTGGTGGAGTGTCCCCGCAACGCCATGACCCTGGAGGGGGAATCATGAAACGGGTCCTCGAGGGAAGCCATGCCGTGGCCGAGGCGGTCCGGCTGGCCAACGTCCAGGTCATCTCGGCGTACCCCATCACGCCGCAGACGCACATCGTGGAGATCCTCTCGGACTATTGCGCCTCGGGAAAGATGAACGCCCGCTTCCTCCGGGTCGAGAGCGAGCACTCCTGCCTGGCGGCCCTGATCGGCGCCCAGAGCACCGGCGTCCGGACCTTCACCGCCACCTCCTCCCAGGGGCTGGCCCTGATGCACGAGCTCCTGCACTGGGCCTCCGGGGCGCGCCTGCCCATCGTCATGGCGGAGGTGAACCGGGCCCTGGCACCGGGGTGGAACATCTGGACGGACCAGAGCGACAGCCTGGCCCAGCGGGACACCGGCTGGATGCAGTTCTACTGCGAGGACGCCCAGGAGGTCCTCGATACGATGCTGATGGCCTACCGACTGGCGGAGATGGTGAACCTTCCGGCCATGGTGGTCCTGGACGCCTTTTTCCTGTCCCACACGTATGAGCCGGTGGACATCCCGGAGCAGGAGGAGGTGGACCGCTTCCTGCCGGCATACGCGCCGGGCTTCCGCCTGGACACGGCCCATCCCTTCGCCCTGAGCCCCCTGGTGGCGCCGAACGCCTACATGGAGATGCGCCGGGAGATCGCCGCCGCCATGGAGGACGTCCTGGTGAAGCTCGACGCCGTGGAAGAAGAGTTCGCCGGGGTCTTCGGCCGCCGCTACGGTGCCGTGGAGGCGGTCCGCTGCGAGGACGCGGAGATCGTACTCGTGACCAGCGGAACGGTGACGAGCACCGCGCGCATTCTCCTGGAAGAGCTGCGGGCGAAGGGGGAGAAGGTGGGCATTCTGAAGATCAAGCTCTTCCGGCCGTTTCCGGTGGAGGCCATCCGCCGGGCCCTGGCGGGGGCAAAGAAAGTCGCCGTGGTGGACCGCAACTTCTCCTTCGGGGCGACGGGCATCTTCGCCCAGGAGGTGCGGGCCGCCGTGTGCAACGTGCCGGACCATCCGCCCGTCTTTGGGTTCATCGCCGGCCTGGGAGGCCGGGATGTCACGACGACGGTGCTGGCGTCGATGATCGAACAGACAAAAGCCGCCGGGGTTCCGCCGGCGGAGAGCATCTGGATCGGGCTTACGGAGGCGGCCTATGCAACTGGACGTCCTTGATCAGGAACTGATGTGCTCGGGCCATGTGGGCTGCCCGGGATGCGGGGCTACCATCGCCATGCGCTTTTTCCTGAAGACCCTCGGGGAAAAAACCGTCATGGTCCTGCCGGCCTGCTGCTGGTCCGTCATCGCGGGACCCTATCCCCAGTCCACCCTGAAGATCCCGGTCATCCACTCGGCCTTCGAGACGGGGGGAGCCACCGCCACCGGCGTCCGGGCGGCCCTGGACATGCTGGGAGACACCGAGACGACCGTTGTCACCTGGGCCGGCGACGGGGGGACCTTCGACATCGGATTCCAGGCCTTAAGCGGCGCCGTGGAGCGGAACGAGGACTTCATCTACGTCTGTTACGACAACGAAGCCTACATGAACACGGGGATCCAGCGCAGTTCCTCGACGCCTTACGGGGCGTGGACGACAACGACGCCGGGCACGCACTGGAAGCATCTCCGGAAGAAGAACATCGTGGAGGCCCTGGTGGCGCACCGGATTCCCTATGCGGCGACGGCGAACATCGCCTTCCCGGAGGACCTTGTACGGAAGGCCCGGAAGGCCAAGTCCATCAAGGGCTCCCGGTTCCTTCACATCTATGCGAGCTGTCCCACGGGCTGGCGGATTCCCTCCGAGATGTCCATCAAGATCGCCCGCATGGCCGTCCAGACGAACATCTTCCCCCTCTACGAGGTGGAGGACGGCGTCCGGTACACCATCAACTACAAGCCCAGGGAATACCTGGTCCGGGAATACTTCAAGCTCCAGGGGCGGTTCCGGCACCTGACGGACCAGGATCTGGACGCGATTCAGGAGATGGTGAACGAGGACTGGCAGCTCCTGCTCCGAAAGGCCGGGGAGCACGCCTGAGCGGCGGGGCCGAGCGGCGGCCGGTCATTTCCCATGTACGCTCTCCGCTCCGTCGGGTACAGGCGGCGGTACGGGGGAGGGCGCAGCGGACTCCGGCCCCCCGGCGGACGCATCCGCACGCAGGGGGAGCACCGGTGCCGGCAGCCGGCCTCCCATATCCCGCACCATGTTCCGGAAGGGCTCCGACGAGAGGAGCAGTCTCTGCGCGACGCCGCGGAGGCGGTCCACCTCGCCCGCCGGCAGGTAGAGGGAGGTGGGGATGGACTGGAAATACTCCCGTTCCGCCTGGTCCGGCAGATAATCGAAACTCAGCTCGATGACGTAAAACTCGATGGGCGGCATGCCGGCGGCACGCAGCTCCTCGGACCAGTCCCGCACGTATCGCCTCAGGAGGTCGACGGTCTCGAAGTTGTAGCGGTTGATCATGACGGTGGAAGACGCCCCCAGGATCGCCGCCAGGCCCGGGACCTCGTCCAGGAGGCGCCACCGCGGCTTTTCCCGGGTCTCCGCGTTGACGATGACGAAGGCCATCCGCCGGACTCGGGTGTAGCCCTGCTCCCGCAGGGATTCCCGGATTCCGCCCCTCACCGCCAGGTACTCCAGGATGCTCCGGAGTCCCAGGTTGTCCGAGACGCCTCCGTCCAGCAGATGAATGTAGGGCTTGCTGCTCCGGTCGAGATAGGATGCCATGCTCCTGGCCATGTGGTAGCCGCGGCTGGCCGGATCGGGCCTCTCCAGGGACTTGTTCATCCAGTCGGGGGGCTTCCAGCCGCAGTCTCCGGCGTAGTTCTTCAGGATCACCGGTGTGAAGGCGCCCGGGAAGGCCGCCGAGGCCGCGACGGCGCGCGCAATGGGGAAACGCTTCCAGTCGGAGCAGATCAGGGAAAACTGGAGGGTCGTGAAGGGAAAAACCTGGCCGTTGAGGATATCCGTCGCGAGGATCATGACGGCGGGCCGGTCCCGCCTGGGGATGTCTCCCAGCGTCGCGCCGTCGAAGAGGATCTGGTCGTAGTATTCCTGGGCCATGTCGCTCCTTCCGAAGCGGGGCGACCAGAGACGGGCCCAGTTGAAGGGGCTGAGGAATCCGGCGATCAGGTGGGACTGGTGGTCCCGGAGGAGAAAGCGCTCGCGGTAGTCGAGGAACATGTCCCGGCCACGGAGTCCGTAGGTGGCCGCTGTGAAGCTTCCGCCGGAGACGGAGGTGATCAGGTTCACCTCATCCAGGAGGGTGCGGTGGCCCGAGCCCTCTTTCGCCTGGATCTCGATGCGGTCGAGGGCCTCCAGTACGCCGTAGGACAGCGCCGCCGCCCGGGTCCCCCCGCCGGAGAAGGCCAGGATGAGGAACAGGGGATCGTCCTTTTCAACAATGCCCCGGTCCTGCGGAGCAACGATCGTCCGCGGTCCCAGCACGGGATTGAGCGGGTACTGGGCCGTGCAGCCGGCCAGGACCGAAAGGATTCCAAGGATCAGGAGACCGAGTCGGAACGGCCCGCTGCGGAAAGGCGAATACCGTTTTGTGCGCCGGCGACGACCGGACAATCTGGAAGGATCCATCGCTTTTCCCCGGGCTCAAGGTGAAGCGGAGTATAGGCCGCACGGCCGGGTCCGTCAAGGAGAAGCATTCAATTTCCTTGCCTTTCGGCGCCCGATGCCTGTATAGAGCGACCCAGGACCGGAAAGGACGAGACGCATGGCGACGGAAGCAGACACGTTTTCCAAACTGAAGATCCGGGAGCGGGAAGCCAGGAAGAACCTGATCGTCAACGCCGCCGAGCGGTCTTTTGCCGGCAAGCCCTTCAACAAGGTGAGCATGCGGGACATCGCCCGGGAGGCCGGCATCTCGCCCGCGTCCATCTACCGGTATTTCCCGGACCAGCAGACCCTCTTCGTGGAGGCCTTTCTCCGGGGCTCCCGCCGCGTCATCGAGTCCTTCCGGGTGGCCGTCGAAGAGAACAGCGGCGTGTCCCTGGAGCGCATTGCCGGAGAGTTTCTGGACTTCCTGATCGAAAACGATCCCTATTTCCGCATGATGACCCACTTCATGCTGGACGGCTCCTTGAGCCCGGCCCTGGTGGAGCGCCTCAACGAGGAGTCCCGCCTCCTCATCGACCAGTTCGACTTCCTCTTTGAAACGATGCATGCCAAGGGCGACCGCCGCCTCCTGGCCCATGCCTTCTTCTCGGCCATGAACGGCATCCTCATCACCTTCCGGGACTATCCCGGCCGTTCAAGGGAAGAGGTGATAGAGCACATGAAGCTGGTCGGCCGGGTGATCGCGAGGCTCTTCACGCTGAGCATCACGTCGGACGGCTGGGACCGCGGGCTGGGCGTTCAGGCGTGACAGGGGGGGCGGACTCCGGCCCATTCCCACTCTTTCCATTTGTCTTTCCACAAACCAGTTGACTTTCGGCAGCGGTCCCGGTTAACAGTGAACACTGTTTACATCCAGGAACAAACCGCCGGAAACGTATACCAAAGGAGGTTGCCATGACCCTGCCGAACCGAAACAATCCCTACAAATTCGATGAGTTCTTGGACTGGAGAAAGTCCGTTGACTACTATGCCGACGACCCCTTCATCCAGAAGGTCGTCCGCTGCTTCACCGGCGCCGAGGCGGAGGCGGTGGACCGGGCGGCCCGGGAGATCTCGAAAAAGGTCTCCTTTCGCTGGCGGGACCTGACGGAGCGAATCTCCTGGCCCGAGCGGCGGCCCTTCATGATGCACTACGACGGCCACAACCGCCGCATCGACCGGATCGTCCGCCCGGCGGAGACGGAGACCCTCGAGCGGGAGATCTTTTCGGAGGCCCTCTTTTCGGAGAAGACACCGCCCTGGGTAAGGCTCATCAAGATGTACCTGATCTACCAGAACGGCGAGGCCTGCGTCTCCTGCCCCATCACCTGTACGGAGGGCATGGTGGCTCTTCTCGACCGCTTCGCCGACTCGCCGGAAGCGAAACAGATCCTGCGCCACGCCAAGGAGGGCATCGACGGCGAATTCGCCATCGGCGCCCAGTACCTCTCGGAGATCCAGGGCGGCTCCGATGTCCCGGCCAACCTTCTGGAGGCGGTCCGGGAGGACGGGGGCTGGCGCCTCTACGGCACGAAATTTTTCTGCTCCGCCGCCCACGCCGACTACGCCGTCGTCACGGCAAAGCCCGCGGGCTCGGAGGACGTGGCCCTCTTCGTCATTCCCTCGTGGCTGCCCGGAAACAGGGAGAAGGAGATCCGCAACGGCTTCACCATCGACCGGATCAAGTGGAAGACGGGAACGAGCGAACTGCCCACGGCGGAGATCACCTTCAACGGCGCCGTGGCCTACCCGGCGGGACCCCTGGACCGGGGGCTGGCCAACGTGGTGGGGATCGTCCTGACCTACTCGCGCCTCACCGTCGGCCTCTCCTGCGCCGCCTTCATGACCCGGGCCGTCCGGGAGGCGAAGCGGTACAGCGAGTTCCGCAGCGCCTTCGGCCTCGTCATCGGGCAGTTCCCCATGGTGGCCGGCCAGATCGACTGGATGGACCGCTCGGTGAAGCGGAGCACGGCCGGGGCCTTCAAGCTTTACCGGGATTTCCTGACCCTCGAGGGCGGGCTCAAAGGCGGCCTGGAGACGGGCGAGCCGGAGGCCATGAAGAAGAAGCGCTTCGACATCCGGGAGCTCATCATGCTCCAGAAGATCACCGCGTCATGGGACTGCACGGACGTGATCCGCATGGCCATGTCCATCTTCGGCGGCCACGGGATCATGGAGGACTTCTCGTCGCTCCCGCGGCTGTACCGCGACGCCGCCGTGAATGAGCTCTGGGAGGGGCCGCGAAACGTGCTGCTCACCCAGATGCACCGCGATTTCCAGCGGGCGGCGAAGTGGTATCCCCCGGCGGAGTTCGTCGGAAGAGTCCTCGAGGGCGCGGATCGATTGTTCATCGAGAAGATGTCCGCGGAGATCACGGAGCTCCTGGCCCATCCGCACCTGTTTGCTCCCGACGAAAAGACCCTCGATATCTGCCGGCGCTGGGACACCTTCTGCGCCGACCTGACCCACGCCTATCAGGACCTGGCGATGAAGGAAGTGGAGGAAAGCCGGTAGCGCCCGGGAAGGGGCGTCCGGACCGACTGAAAAAAGCTCCCCGCGCCGCGACCAGCGGTTGCGGGAGAAGAAAAGAATCCTGAAGGGGAGGTTGCCATGTTCGATTACGTATTGACGCCGGAGCAGATCAAGATCCGCGACGAAGCGCGGGACTTCGTCAAGTCCATTCCCCGCCAGATGGTCCTCGACATGGACCAGGACAAGATCAAGTTCCCCAAGGAGTTCCTCCGGGAGGCGGGCCGGCGGAACCTGATGGGCTGCCGTTACCCGAAGAAGTGGGGCGGCCGGGACCTGGACTGGGTCACGACCGGCACGGTCATGGAGGAGATCGGCACGCTTGGCTACGAGTTCGCCTGTGTCTTCGGCGTCGGGGCGGAGCTGGTCTGTGACGCCATCATCCAGCACGGAACCGACGAGCAGAAGGAGAAGTACGTGAAGCCCCTCCTGGCGGGCGAGCTCTTCGCCGCCGAGTGCCTCACGGAGCCCCGGGGCGGCTCGGATTTCTTCGGGGCCACGTCGAAGGCGGAGGACAAGGGCGACCACTTCCTCCTCAACGGCCAGAAACGGTTCATCGTCGGCGGTGAGGGGGCGGATTTCTTCTTCGTCTACGCCCGGACGAACTTCGATCCCAAGGCGAAGCCCCAGGACTGCCTCACGGCTTTCCTCGTCGACCGGGGCCCCGGTGTGGAGACGAAGTACCTTTACAACCTCCTGGGATGCCGCGGCGGCGGCACGGCGCGGCTTGTCTTCAAGGACGTGAAGGTCCCGAAGGAGAACGTCGTCGGCCGGGTAAACGGCGCCTATGACGTCTTCAACACGATGATGATCCCCGAGCGGCTGGGAACGGCGCTGATGACCATCGGCCCCGCCCGGGCGGCGCTGGAGGTGGCCACCCACTACACGGCCCGGCGCAAGGCTTTCGGACAGATCATTGCCACGTTCGAAGGCGTCAGTTTCCAGGTGGCCGAGGCGGCGATGCTGCTGGACGCCTCCAGGAGCCTGGGATACGCGACCTGCCTCGCCGTGGACAATAAGGTGGAGCGCGCGCGGGTCCGCCGGATGATCTCGGAGACGAAAAAGTTCATCACCGAGAACTGCCAGAAGGTGGTCCACAACTGCATGCAGGTCGTGGGCGGGATCGGGTACACCAACGTCTATCCCCTCGAGCGGATCTACCGCGACATCCGCCTGGCCTCCATCTGGACGGGCACCAGCGAAGTCATGTCCATGATCGTGGCGCACGAGTGGTACCGGGAGTACTTCAAGGCCCGCATGGCGAAGCTGACCCGCGACATCGAGGAGGACGCCGAGGAGGCCTTCGCCGAGGACGAGAAGATCTACGAATAAGGATGGGCGGGGCGGATTTTCAATCCGCTACCCTTTCCTCTTTTTTTTTATAGAATCAGGCTCGGATGGGGGGCCGGCATGTGGGAGCGAAGGCTTCCCTCGCGCTCAGAAGCGTTTTTTCGACCCTGCAACGTCTCGCTCCGCTGCAAAGTCATAACTCGCGCCCAGGGGCGCTCAGACAGATGACTTTGCGGGCGCTGCGCTGCGACGGCAGGGTACCCCGAAAAAGCCGCTATTCGCGCTCCGGGAAGCCCCCTCTCCCCGACGGATGTTCGCGGGGGCGCGACCGGGGGTTTCCAGAGGAGCAATCAGGACGTTTTTCCCATCCCTCTTGCCTGACAAACCGTCGAAGACGGATCGCGGGAAAGACGTCCGCGACAGCGGAAGCCCCCGTGGCAGCCCCCGCGCCGTGACCGAACCAGCCAGCCGCGGGGGCGCGGTTGGAAGTTTCCAGAAGAGCGATTGAAAACCCCTGCGGGAGCATGGGACGGGCAGTTCAAAAATGCCCGGATGCAAGGCCCCCGAAATCCTGAGCCATGAGGCGTACCTTTTAAAGATGAAAGGAAGGTTGCCATGGACGCCTATGAAAAGCTGCGGACCGTTCTGGACGCCCACCCCACCGGGGCGCCCCCGTCTCCTGCCATCGACCGGATCCTCCGGATCCTCTTCACGCCCGAAGAGGCGGCGCTGTCTGCCGTTATGAGCTTCGCCCCCCGGCCGGTTCCGGCGATTGCCGCGAAGGCCGGGCTCGATCCCGCGGATGCGGAGCGGATGCTCGAGGCCATGGCGGACCGGGCCGTCGTCTTCTGTCGGGAGAAGGACGGGAAGCGATCCTACGGGCTCCTGCCCACGATCCCAGGCCTCTTCGAGTTTCCCTTCATGAAAGGGAGGACCCGCCCGGAGCACGAGGAACTGGCGAAGCTCTGGGATGAATACCACCGGGAGGGCCTGGGGGCCTCCTTTTCCGGGAACCCGACCCCCGTGGCCCGGGTGATTCCCGTTGGCGAGTCCCTGGAGCCGGCAGGCCGTGTCCATCCCTACGAGGAGGTGGCGAAGCTCATCGGGGAGTCAGAGTTCATCGGACTCGGCCGGTGCGCCTGCCGCATCGCTGCGGGTGCCTGCAATTCGCCGACGGAGACCTGTCTCTTCTTCGACGCCCCGGCCCGGTTTCTCGTCCAGCGGGGATACGCCCGGGAGGTGGGCCGGGTCGAGGCCCTGCGGGTCCTGGGTGATGCGGAAAAAGCGGGCCTCGTTCACGTCAGCAACAACAGCGCCGACCGGCCGACGTTCCTGTGCAACTGCTGCCGCTGCTGCTGCACCATCCTCACCTGCAAGACCCAGCTCTCTCTGCCCAACGCCTTCTCGACCAGCGGCTTCCTCGCCCGGGTGGACGCGGAGGCCTGCACGGGATGCGGCATTTGCGCCGATGAGCGGTGCCCCGTGGGCGCCGCCACAATGGTGGAGGATGTGGCCGTGGTTGCCGTCGAGGCCTGCATCGGCTGCGGCCTCTGTGTTACGGGCTGTCCGGCGGAGGCCATCGCCCTGGTGCGGAGGGAGAATCCCCCCGCCGTCTGTGCCGACATGCAGGAAATGGGTGCCCGGGTCCTCCAGGAAAAAGGGAAGCTGCAGCGCTTCATGGAGGTCATGAAGGGGTAGCGCATAGCAGGGAATACGTTCAGCCCGTTTGTTTTTTGACAAGACGGCTGGTTTTCCGTACCTTGAGGAAGCTTCAGATCACGGGAAACAGGAGGCGACCATGAAAAAGAAGGCAGTGAAACGGGACGTGGAGAAAGCCGTGACCCGGGCGGCTTTTGTGCGGAAACTCCGGCGCCTGGCCGACGACATCGAGGCAGGACGTCCCTTCCGGATTCAGGTGGCGGGAGAGACGTTGACTGCGCCCGTCAGCGCCGAGATCAGCATCGAGCACGAACGCGAGGGGGGCGTCAACGAGCTGGAGTTTCAGCTCCGCTGGAAGAAGCGCCGCTGATCCGGACGTCCTGTTGATCTTTATATGAAAATGCCGGTTCCTTTCCGCACCGGCATGAGATTGGAGAGACCGTCATGGAAAGCCGGATCGCCGAGGCCATCCGCCTGAAGATTCCCCCCGTGGGCCTTCTCTGGGCCGACGAGAAGCCGGACCGCGCCATGATGTTTCAGGCGGGGAAATGGGGCTGCGTCATGTGGCTTGTGGCGGCCGCGGCCAAGGGCAGGGCGGCGGCCTGCGACGCCGGGACCTTCGGCTGCTTCGGCGGCGGTGTCGGCCTCGGGTTCGGCAACCAGTACCGCAATTTCCCCGGCGGCGAGGAGGGATTCTGCCATTTTCTGTCCAGCGGGAATGCCGGCCGGGAAGGGGGAGCGGAACTGGCCGAACAGGTCCGGCCATTTCTCCGGGATGAGGCCCTCGACCACTTCCTCCACGGTGAGCGCTATGTCAAGGATCCCGAGGGGGTGCGCCGCTTCATCACCGCCCTGCCCATGCGGGAGATCCCGGCCCGGTACATCGTGTTCAAACCCCTGGCGGACGTGGAGCCCGAACGGGACAACCTCCGGACGGTCATCTTCTTCGCCGATCCGGACCGGCTCTCCGCGCTCGTCGTCCTGGCCAACTACGGCCGGGGGGACAATGAAAACGTGTTCATCCCTTACGCCGCCGGCTGCCAGACCATCGGCATCTATCCTTACCGGGAGGCCGAGTCCCCCCGTCCCCGGGCCGTCGTCGGTCTCACGGACCTCTCCGCCCGCCTTTACCTCCGCCGCCAGCTCGGGGGCAATCTGCTGACCTTCGCCGTCCCGAAGGCCCTCTTCGAGGAGATGGAAGGCAATGTGACAGGCTCCTTCCTGGAGCGATCCACCTGGCAGGGGTTGCTGAAAGGCTGTTGAAAAAGGGCGTCTGCGGCGTTGCCCTTATCCCGTGCCACTCAACGTACTCAAAAAGTACGCCTCGCGGCCCGGGACTTCGGGCGCCTGGCATTCAACCCTTTTTCAACAGCCTTGAATAGACACCTATTTTTCATGTGAAGGGCCGTTTGCTGCAGTCCCTTGCTCCCGAAAACCGTTTGCCGGCATCATCGTCCTTGAATTTCCCCTGCCGTTCCTGTACGCAGAGCCAGTCGGCTTCCCTTGCTGACCTGCAGGAGGACGGCCCGGTTCGGCCGGGAGGTTTCTACACAGCAAATCGAGAGGAGGACTCGGATACCATGAAACGAACGGCGTTGATCCTGTTGTCCCTGGCCATGGTCGCGTTCCTGGTGGGGTGTGGCGGGGGCGACAAGCCCGCGGCAACCGGCAAAGGGGAAGCAAAGGTGGAGCTGAAGCTGGCCTCCATGACCCCCACGAGCCATACCTACAACCAGGGGGCGGCGAAGTTCGTCGAACTGGTCAAGCAGCGCTCGAACGGCCGCATCGACATCAAGATCTATCCCGAGGGACAGCTCGGCAAGGGCGAGCGGGAACTGCTGGAGGCGATCCAGCAGGGAACCATCGACGTCTACGTCGGCTCCACGGCCCCGCTGAGCGGATTCAGCGCCACCATGGGGATCCTGGACCTGCCGTTCCTGTTCCGTGACTATGCCCATGTGGACACGGTCCTCGATGGTCCCATCGGGCGCCAGCTCATGGACGAGATCGAGAAGTCCGGCATGAAGGGCCTGGCTTTCTGGGAGAACGGCTTCCGGAACCTGACGAACTCGAAGCGGGCCATCAAGGCGCCGGCCGACGCGAAAGGGCTGAAGATCCGGACCCAGGAGAACAAGATCCACATCGCCGCCTGGAAGGCCGTCGGCGTCAACGCCGTTCCCATGGCCTGGGGCGAGGTCTACGGGGCGCTGCAGCAGAAGGCCATCGACGGCCAGGAGAACCCGATCGCGGTCATTTATTCCGTGAAGCTCAACGAGGTCCAGAAGTACCTGACCCTGAGCCAGCATGTCTACTCGCCCGCGATGATCATCTTCAGCCTGAAGAAGTGGCAGGCCTTCTCGAAGGAGGACCAGGACCTGCTCCTGAAGGCGGCCCTGGAGACGGCGGCGTACCAGCGGAAGCTGGGCCGCGACAACGAGGCGAAGCAGATCGCCGAGCTGGCCGAGCGGGGCATGGCGGTCACGAAGGACGTGGACAAGGCGGTCTGGCTGAAGGCCATGAAGCCGGCCCTGGAGGAATTCATTCCCCAGTTCGGCAAGGACCGCGTGGACGCCATCCAGGCCGTGAAATAACGGGAGCGGTGCTTTCCGTGGCCGCCCTGGCAAGGCTGAACGGTTGGCTCGCCCGGGCTGCGGAGGCGGCCCTCGTCGGTTTCATGGCGGTCATCGCCGTCATCGTTCCCTACGAGGTATTCGGCCGTTATGTCCTGGGGGAGATGCCCGCCTGGTCAGGCGAGGCCGCGACCTTTGCCCTGGTATGGGTGACCATGATGGGTGGCGCCGCGGGCTTCCGGCGGGGCTACCGTATCGGCATCACCATCCTGTACGAAAGGCTGCCTTCCGGGGCATCCCGGGCCGTGCGCATCGGTGCGGACGTCCTGGTCCTCGGATTCTTCCTGGTCATGGCCGTTTACGGCGCCGACCAGGCCCTGATCAATGTCCGGCAGACGTCGCCGGCCATGGGGCTTCCCATGGCTGTTCCCTACGCGGCCCTGCCGGTGGGTTTTGCCCTGATGTTCCTTTTCACCCTGGAGGAGACGATCCGGCTCCTCCAGGGTCCAATCCGGGAGGGTTGACCCGTGCTGGCGGCCTTCCTGGTCCTCTTCGTTCTCCTGATTGTCCTCGGCGTTCCCATCGCCGTTGCCCTCGGCGGGTCCGCACTGGGCTACGTGCTCTTTCAGGACGGTCTGTCCCTCACGCTGCTCGTGCAGACCTCCTTCGCCGGCATGTCGTCCTTTCCGCTCCTGGCCATTCCCCTGTTCATGCTGGCGGGAAACCTGATGAATGAGGGCGGCATCACGGAGGACCTGGTCCGCTTCGCCCGCCTGGCCATGGGCCACGTGAGTGGTGGCCTCGGCCTGGCGACGATCCTGGCCAGCGCCATCTTCGCGGCCATCTCCGGCTCCGCCGTGGCGACCGCCGTGGCCATCGGCGCCGTCATGCTGCCGGCGATGCACGCCGCCGGCTATGACGACGACGTCTCCGCCGCGGTGACGGCGACGGCCTCCTGCATGGGACCCGTCATCCCGCCCAGCATTCCCTTCATCATCTACGGCGTCCTGGCCAACGTCTCCATCGCGTCTCTCTTCCTGGCGGGGATCCTGCCTGGAATCCTCCTGGGGGCGGCCCTGATGGGCTACATGGTCCTGACGGCCCGCCGGAGGGGATACCCCTTCGGCGAGCGGACGAGGATCGCGGATCTCGTGAAGGGAACCGTCCGGGCGATGCCGGCGCTGCTCATGCCGGTTTTCATCGTGGGGGGCATCCTGGGCGGCATCTTCACGCCCACGGAGGCCGCGGGGGTGGCGGTGGTTTACGCCCTCGCGGTGGGGGTGTTGTTCTACCGGAAGATCCGCTTCCGCCGCCTGCCGGCGGTGCTCCTGTCGGCGGGGCTGGAGACGGCGGTGGTGATGCTGCTCCTGGGGCTGTCGGAGCCCTTTGCCTGGGTGGTGGCGGTGGAGCAGGTCCCTCTGAAGGCAGTCGACTTTCTCGCTGAGTGGAGCACGTCGCCGGTCGTCTTCCTGCTCCTGGTCAACCTGTTCCTGCTCCTCGTCGGGATTCCCATGGAGACGGCGCCGGCCCTGACGATCGTCACGCCGGTCCTGGCGCCCATGGCCGAGCGGATGGGGATCGACCCTGTCCATTTCGGCGTCATCGTCTGCTTCAACCTCGTCCTGGGCCTCATCACGCCCCCCGTCGGAGGCGTCCTGTTCTCCATCTGCAGCATCTCCGGCCTTTCCCTGGAGCGCCTGAGCCGGGCCATCTGGATCCCCTTCGTGATCGCCGTGGCGGTGCTCCTCCTGGTCACGTTCATTCCCGCCCTGAGCACCCTGATTCCATCGACGTTCCTTGCCGGCAGACCTTAGCGCCCCGGCCGCCCGCGGGTTTTGTAGAGCCGCAGCGGGATGATAACGGCGAAGTACGGGATCAGGTACATCGCCGCCACCGTGGGCTCCAGGGGGCCGAAGAACCGGGAGGCGAAGACGATGACCAGAACGTTGTTGATGTTGCCGGCGGCCACGGCTCCTGCAAGCTGGTCCTCGACGGGTCCCTTTCTGAAAAGCAGCCCCCCCGGAACGATGAAAAGGACACAGAGGATGCTTGCCACGACGGTTGCCTCAACCAGGAGGGCCGGCTCCCTGCGGAAGAACTCCGCGTACTGCGAGAATACCCCGAGATTGATCAGGGCAAACAGCAAAAGTGACAGCGGATAGTTCAGCTTCAGAAGCGGCGGCAGCGTCCGGGGCGCCCAGCGCCGGAGGATCTCGACGGCGATGATCGGGATGAAGATCACCGTGGCCAGCATCCGGATCATGCCTGCGAAGGAGAGCTCCACCGCCTGCCCCAGGAACAGCTCGATCAGGAGCGGGAGCGTGACCGGAACCAGGGGAGAGGTGGTCACGACCATGACCATCACCAGGGCGCTGTTTCCTCCGACCACGCCGGAGATGAAGGGGGCCGTGACTCCCGTGGAGACGGCGGCCAGGAGGAGCGCCGACATGGCATAGGCGGGGGCCAGGACGAGGAAAAGCCCGTATACCGCCGCCGGCAGGAGGATCAGTTTGAAGAGCGTGAAGAGCACGATGGCGCCGGGCGACCGCTTGAGCAGAGCCCCGATTTCGTCCAGCCGGACCGTGAGGAAGCTCAGGAAGAAAACGAGCATCAGCAGGTGCTGCGGATAGGGCCGGAAGGGCTCCCCGAGGTCGGGAAAAAGGACGGCCGCCAGGATGGAGGCATAGACGACCAGGAGGAGTACATAGTCCTTTGTGCGCAGCATGACGATCCTTGATGCCGGCCTCATGGATGCAACCGGGGGGTGGGGACCGGCGAGGCGACACTGTATCCGATCCCTCTCCGGTTGTCAGGGGTTATTTCCGGTTCATCGGAACGGGTCCCGGGAGGCCTGGAGGCGTGCCGTTCCGGTTGCCTTATGCGGAAAGGGAAACCGGCTGGTGATCATCCGCCGGCTATAATTTCGTTGCCTCCATCGTCCTGAATCATGTAATATCAACCCCCTATTGTCGCGGACGGAGGAAGGATACCATGAAGAGCGCCGTCATCCGCGCCACCGGCAGCCACGTGCCGGAACAGGCCGTTGCCAACGAGGAACTGGAACAGTTCTCCCCGGAGGCCCGGGAACTGATTTTCCAGAAGACCGGAGTCCGCTCCCGGAGGCATGCCGCCCCCGGCGAGTGCACCTCCGATCTGGCGATCAAGGCTGCCGGGACCTGTCTGGACCGGGCCGGTTTCCCGGCGGACGAACTGGACGCCGTCGTGGTGGCCACCTCTTCCCCGGACCGGATGCAGCCGGCCACGGCGACGAAGGTCCAGCATGACCTGGGAGCCGGGAGTGCCTTTGCCTTCGACATCAACTCCGTTTGCTCCGGCAGCACCTTCGGTATCGCTCTGGCGGATGCCTTTCTCCGCTCCGGCCAGGCTCGAAATCTCCTTCTCATCGGTTCGGAAGTCTATTCGAAGATCACCAATCCGAAGGATTTCTCCTCGTATCCCTTCTTCGGAGACGGTGCCGGGGCGGTTCTCTTTACGGCGGAGGAAAACTCGGGCCGGGGGGTCCTCCGTTCCTGCATGCAGAGCGACGGCGGCCTCTCCGACGTGATCTGCGTCCCCGCCGGCGGGACGATGCTTCCCTTCGAGCGGATGACGTCTCCCCGGCAGGCCTATTTCCGGATGAAAGGGGTCGACGTCTTCGGCTTCGCCGTGGAGAAGGGGCCGGAGATCATCCGGCGGCTCCTGTCGGAGGCCGGCGTGGCCCCGGGCGACGTGGCCGGATACCTGTGCCACCAGGCCAACATCAACATTATCCGCAGGATCGCGGGGACGCTGGAGGTGCCGGTCGAGCGTTTCTTTGTGAACCTTCACGAATACGGCAACACCGCGGGGGCATCGGTCCTGATCGTCCTGGACGAGGCCCTGGCGGCAGGCGCCGTCGGCCCCGGGGATCTGGTCGTGACGGTGTCGTTTGGCGGGGGGCTGTCTTGGGGGGCGAATCTGATCCGCCTGTGACGGGCCGTTGAAAAAGGGCTGTCTGCGGCGTTGCCCTCACCCTGAGCAGCTCGACGTACGAAAAAGTACGCCTCGCAGCTCAGGATTTCGGGCGCCTTGCATTCAACCCTTTTTGAACGGCCCGGACAAGCGGGGAGATAGACCGGCTGTTGAAAAACGCCCATCTGCTGCGTTGCCCTTATCCCGCACCGCTCGACGTACCAAGGAGTACGACTCGCGGCTCGGGACTTCGGGGGCCTCGCATCCGGACGCTTTTGAACAGCCGGAGCAGATGGAGGAAATTGAACGGCCCGGAAAAGCGGGAAAACAGACCGGCTGTTGAAAAACGCCCGTCTGCTTCGTTTCCCTCGCTCCTCTGAAAATAATCGTATGAGGTGAACTCCCATGGATGAGATACTCGAGAAGATCAAGGCCGGCATCCTGGACATTTTTCCCGATGCGGCGGCTATCGTTATCACGCTTGAAATGAAGCTGGGCGATATCCCCGAGTGGGACTCCATCGCCGCGGTCAATCTCCAGACGTACCTTCAGGAAACCTTCCCGGTCCGCATTCCCCTGGACCTCATGAGCGACGAGACGGCCATCGGGGAACTGGCGGCGTTCATCGGCAAGCGCACGGCGTGATCAAGAACCGGATGCCTGTCCGGCACGGCCTTCGGCCCTGTCCGGATCCTGCGGGAGGGCGTCATGGATCCGTTCGGCATTACCGACACCTTCCAGAAGGTGGAAAGCTCCTGGCGGGGGAACCCGGAAGAACTGAACGTCCGCATCCTGGACCTGATCACCGGCCTGCATCGCATTTCCATGGAGGAAGCCACCCGGATGGGCGCCGTCCTCCCGGAAAAGCCGGCTGCCGAAGGGAAGCCCGGCGAGTCCCTGATGGAGGCGGTCCGGCGGAATTCCGACGCGGCCAGGAAAATCTACGGACTATACACCGCCTGCCTCAGGGACATCGTTGAACGGGGACCCGGCCTCAGCGTCCGCGAGCGCGACCGGGCCGCCTTCTGGATCCGCCAGCTCGTGCAAGCCCTGTCACCGGCCAATTCCTTCTGGACCAACCCGGCCGCCGTTCTCCGCTGCCTGACGTCGGAAGGCGACAGTCTCCGGCGTGGGTTCCTCCGCTGGATCGAAGACCAGGGCCGGGGCGAGTTCCTGCCCCCGATGGTGGACCGTGCCGCATTCCGGCCCGGGGAAAACATCGGCACCGCGGAAGGCGCCGTGGTCCACCGGAACAGGCTGATGGAGCTGATCCAGTATCGGCCGGCGACCGAGCGGGTGTACGCCGTCCCGGTCGTCTTCATCCAGCCGTGGATCAACAAATACTACATCTTCGACCTGGAGGAGGAGAACAGCTTCGTCCGGTACCTCACCGGGAACGGTTTCACCGTTTTCATCACGAGCTGGAGAAACCCCGGACCGGAGATGCGCGGCGTCACGTTTGACGACTACATGATCCGGGGCGCCCTGGAGGCCGTCCGTGCGGCCCGGTCCATATGCGGGGTCCCGGCGGTTCACGCCGCGGGATACTGCATCGGCGGGACCGTCCTTGCAGCCCTGATGGCCTGGCTGGCCGTGGGAAGCCGCCGCGCGGGGGAGCCCGTGGCGGACTGGACCCTCTTTTCGTCGCTGACGGACTTCTCCGAGCCGGGGGAACTGGGATTCCTGGTGACCCACCGGTCCGTGGCCTTCCTCGAGGGCCTGATGGAGCAGAAGGGCATTCTGGACGGGCGCCTGATCGACGCCTCGTTCCGGCTCCTCCGGGCGGACAGCCTGATCTGGCGGAACTTCGTGAACGGATACCTCTACGGCTGCGATCCGCCGAAGTCGAGCTTCCTGTACTGGAACAGCGATTCGACGAACCTTCCCGAGGCCATGGCGTCTTTTTATCTCCGGAATTTCTACCTGGAGAACCGGTTCCCGGAGCCGGGCGGCCTGACCATCGGCGGCCGTCCGCTCGACCTGGGGCGGGTCGCGGAGCCGCTCTACGCCGTGGGGGCGCTGCTCGACCACATCAGTCCCTGGCAGGGCACGTTCCGGACGTGCCGCCTGGCGGGCGGTCCCGTCCGCTATGTCCTGGCCGGGGACGGCCACATCACGGGGATCATCAATCCTCCCTCGGAGTTCGGGAAAAAGCGCTACTGGGCGGGCGAGGACGGCCTGGACGGAGATCCCGAGACCTGGCTCCGGGGAAGGGAAGAGCGGCCCGGATCCTGGTGGGAGGACTGGATGGAGTGGCTTGCCCGGCGGAGCGGACCCTCCGGCCCGCCGCCGCCTCTGGGCAACCGCCGCCATCCCGCCCGGGAGAAGGCGCCCGGGATGTATGTTTTCGGGTAATTCACCGGCCCGGGTCTAACCCGTCAGCCCCTTGTACACCTTTTCGTTCAACGGTGTGGGAAGGCCCAGCTCTTTTCCCGCCCGGACGATGTAGCCGTTGAACAGCTCGATCTCCGTGGGATTTCCCTTCTCGAAATCCAGCTGCAGGGATGTCTTCGTCGCCGGTGGGAAACCGGCTACCTTGGAGATGGACTCCTCCACGATGTTCGCCGGCAGGGCCACGCCCTTCGCCCGGGCGACGGCCTCCACTTCCTCCATCAGGCCCTTCAGGAACGCCCGGCTGTCCGGATTTTCCATGATTTCGCCGAATGTTTTCTTCTGGAGCGCCGTCAGCCCCGCGGAGGGGCAGATGAAGATGTATTTCGTCCAAAGGGGAACCAGCGGCTGGTCCGTGAGCGTGGCGTTGATGCCGGCTTTTTTGAGCAGCGCCTCGATCGGCCGGTACGGCTCGGCGTTTCCGTCCCGGGGCCCGAAGACGATCTGGTGGGCCGGGCTGACCTGCTTGATCTTTCCCGGCGCCTCGACGAAGGCGGAGACGTAGACGAGACCTTCCAGGATGTCCGCCTCCGGCAGGATCGCCTTGAGCCGGTCGGCGATGTCCACACCGTTGAGGAGCGGAATGACCACTGCCTTTTCCCGCAGGGCGCCCTTGAGCCAGCCGGCTGCCTCATCCAGGGAGTATCCCTTGACGCAGAACAGGACCAGATCCAGCGGCCCCGCTTCTTCCATCCGGTCCGTCACCAGATCGGGCCGGGTCGTGAAGGTGCCATCCGCCGCCGACAGGGTCAGTCCGTCCCGGCGGATCGCTCCCATGTTGAGCCCCCGGGCCAGGAAGACGACTTCGTGTTCGCCCGTTCCGGCATACGCCTTGGCCAGCTTTGCGCCGAAGACGCCCCCGACTCCCCCCATTCCCATCACTGCGATTCTCATGGCCGGTATCCTCCCTGAATGGTTGTTGTCCCGTCACCCCCAATGCCTCTTTCCTGTACCACAAGGTCCTCCGGGAGGGCATCCGAAATTCGTGTGTCTTTCCGGTTGCAATACGCGGCCTCTTTGGCGATATATGCGGCGTCCCGGTGGGTCAGTGATTGCCTGCACATGGAGGTGGATTCCCCCCGGGGAAAGCGATCCGAACACGGTACATCCTGACAGGGAAAAAGGAGGAAACATGAGCGGCATAGGAATCCGGATCGTCATCGGCGCCCTGGCGCTGGTTCTTGTCTGCGGGAACGCCCTCGCGGGGCCTGGGCCGGGCCGGCTTACGGTATCGGGGGGGATGGCCGTGAGGTACGCCTGCGAAAACGGGGATCGAGTCCTGGCTACGTACTATCAGCTCTCCGACGGCAGCCTGTCCTTCGTCAAGGTCCGAATGCCCGACGGGAAGGTGTACACCCTGCCCCAGGCGCTTTCCGCCTCCGGATCCCGGTACACGGACGATAGGGAACTGGTGTGGTGGACCAAGGGAGATTTGGCCTTTGCGGAGGTCCGGGACGACAATGGCGAGTGGACGCAGAAATACCGGGACTGCCGGGTGACGAGCGAGGGCAAGGGGGCTCCGAAGGCCGGCCGGCATCCTTGACAGACTTCCGGACGATCCGGGGAATCTCGGGAGGCGGCGGATCCGGGAGACGGAACGCTCCGGGTCCGGCATGCCGGGCCTGCATCCGGGCCGTCGCCGGCGGCACGGCGGGGGACCAGGAAGTCCTTGACTTCCCGGCTCCGTTCCCGTAGGATTCCCGAAAATTCAAGGAGAAACGGGACGTTCCATGTATTCCAGAAAGGTTGTCATCCGCTACACAGCGGACAATGTCGAACAGCCCATCATCTGCCATCTCGTCAAGCAGTACGACCTGGAGTTCAATATCCTCAAGGCCCGCATTTTCCCACGCCGGGACGGAATGATCGTCCTGGAGCTGGGGGGTGCGAAAGAAAATTTTGACGCGGGGATCCAGTTCCTGAGGGAGAATGGGCTGAAGGTGGAGCCTCTCTCCAAGAGCGTCAACCAGAATCGCGACCGCTGCGTGCACTGCGGAGCCTGCACGTCCTTCTGCCCAACCGGCGCCCTCGCGTTCGAGGCGGGCTCGGCGCAGGTGGCTTTTGACGCGGAAAAATGCAACGGCTGCGAGCTCTGCGTGTCCGCCTGTCCCGTCCGGGCCATGGAGGTGGACCTGCTGTAGCGCCCTCCGGGAACCAGACTCCCGGCTCATGCCGGAGGCGGGCGACCGGCCTTTGCCGGTCCGGGGAAGCGCTCCATCCCGCCGTCACTTCCCTTTTGCAGGTTTCTCCGTCTCCTTCGCGTCGTCCTTGACGGCGCGCCCTATGCCGTCGGTGATTTCCCGGCCCTTCTGGTAGACATCCTTGCCCTTTTCGTACACCTTTTTGCTTGTGTCGATGACCTCGGAAGCCTGCTGACTGGTTTTGTGGATCAGGGCCTGGACGTCTTTCGTGCCCTCGAAGTAGAAGTATCCCGCCATGCAGAGCAGGACAAGAGCGACCACGAGCGCCAGTTTCAGAAGCTGCTTGAAGAGGAAGTACAGGAGAATCAGGCAGACGAAAATCAGGGCCATCAGGGCGACCGGGTGGGCGGTCAGGTAATGGGTGATGCCTTCCATGCAAGGTTCCTCCTCGGGAATTCGCGGCATTCTAATGCAGTTGCCCGGAAATTTCCAGAGGGCCTTTGATCTTGACAAACGAAGGGCGGCCGCCGTAACAGGGGGACATTCCCGGGGTCCGCGGGAACGGTTCGGAAGTGCATATACGGTGGCGTGTAAGGTGGTGATTTGACCGACAGGGGCAGGAAAAAGCCGGTGGCGGCGCTGGCCACGCTGGGGTGCAAGGTCAACCAGTGCGAGACGGCGGCGGTTGCCGAGGCGCTCCGGGAAGCGGGTTTTTCGGTGATCCCTTTCCCGAGCCGTGCGGACGTCTACGTCATCAACACGTGCACCGTAACGGCCCGGACGGATTTCCAGTCCCGCCAACTGGTCCGGCGGGCCTGCCGGGCCAATCCGGAGGCCGTGGTGGCGGTCACCGGCTGCTATGCCCAGTGCCGCCCCGAAGAGCTCCGGCGGATCCCCGGTGTCCGCCTGATCGCGGGAAACGCCGAGAAGGAGCGTCTCCCGGAGCGCCTGCGGGAGCTCCTGCGGGAGAAGCATCCGCCCGGGATCGGACCCTCCGTCGAGGTGGGGGACATCCGGGACTGCCGTAAGGCCGGCAGCCTGTGGGCCGGCTCTTTCCCGGAACATACCCGGGCGTTCCTGAAGATCCAGGACGGCTGTGACGCGGCGTGCAGCTACTGCACCGTTCCCCGCGCCCGCGGCCCTGTCCGGAGCGTCCCCCCGGAGGAGGTCTTGCGGCGCCTGTCCCGCCTGGCGGAGGCCGGTTACCGGGAGGTCGTGCTGACGGGGATCCATCTGGGGGCCTACGGCCGGGACCTGCAAGGGAGCGGGGACCTGACGGACCTGCTGGAGCGGGTCGAGGACGGAGGCATCGTGGACCGCCTGCGCCTCAGCTCCATCGAGCCCGGGGAGATCCCCGACCGGATGCTGGCGCTCCTGCGCCGGGGAAAGCGCCTCTGCCGCCACCTGCACGTCCCGCTCCAGAGCGGCGACGACGGGATTCTCCGGGCCATGAACCGGACGTACGGGCGCGAATTCTATCGGACGCTGGTGGAGCGGATCACCGCGGAGGTTCCCGGCTGCGCCGTCGGGGCGGATGTCATGGCGGGCTTTCCCGGGGAGGATGGACGGTCCTTTGCCAACACGGTCCGCCTGATCGAAGGCATGCCGCTGGCCTACCTGCACGTGTTTCCCTATTCCCGGAGGCCCGGGACGCCCGCGGCGGAGTTTCCGGACCAGGTGGGCGACGGAGAAAAGAAGGAGCGGGCGGCACTGCTGAGGGAACTGGGGAACCGCAAGAGGAGGGACTTTGCGGCCTGCTTCATCGGGAAGGAAGTGGAGGTCCTCCTGGAGGACAGAAGAGACCGGGAGACGGGACTCCGGAAGGGATTTTCCGGAGAATACGTGCCCGTCCTGGTGAACAACGGAGAAAAAAAGGATGTTAACCGGCTGGTTCCGGTGGTTCCGGTGGAAGCGCGGGAGGGAAGACTGGTGGGGGCGATCGGCGCCCCTGACCCGGCAGCGGCGAAACGCCCTGCGGGTGCTTGAAAAGAGCCTGGGACATTCCTTCGGAAGCATCGAGCTCCTGAACGTGGCGCTGACGCACCGGTCCTATGCGAACGAAAACGCCCATCTCGGCTGTGCCGACAACGAGCGCCTCGAGTTCCTCGGGGATGCGGTGCTCCAGCTCTGCACCAGCAATCTCCTGATGCGCCTGTTTCCGGGGGATGCCGAGGGCCAGCTCTCGAAGCGCCGCACCTCCATCGTCAACGAGCGTCCCCTGGCGGAACTGGCCCGGCAGGTGAGCCTGGGCTCCTTCCTTCTCCTGGGAAAGGGGGAGGAACACTCCGGCGGCCACGAAAAATCCTCCATCCTTTCGGACACCTTTGAGGCGGTCATCGCCGCGATTTACCTGGACGGAGGATACCCGGCGGCGAACCGTTTCATCGAGCGGTTCTTTGTCCCGCTGATCCGTGAGGAGGGCCGGGACCTGATCTACCGCGACTACAAGTCCGATCTCCAGGAGCTGGCGCAGGGCCGCTTTCGCTTCATTCCCCGCTATGAGCTGGTGGGCGAGTTCGGCCCGGACCACGACAAGACCTTCGAGATGGAGGTGACCGTGGCCGACGTCGTTTCCATCCGGGCCCTGGGAAAGAACAAGAAGGAGGCCGAACAGGAGGCGGCCCGGCGGGCCCTCGATCTCCTGGCCCTCCAGGAGGGAGGGAGCGTTCCGTGATCATCCCGTTCTTCCTGCCGAATCGGGGCTGTCCCCAGCGTTGCCTCTTCTGCAACCAGTCGGTGGCCTCCGGCGAAATCCCGGGAGACCTCCGGGAGGAGGGATTTCACCGCCGGGTGAGGAGCGCCCTGGACGGACTGGACGGGAAAGAGGGCAAGCGGCCACGGCGGGTCCAGATCGCCTTTTACGGCGGGAACTTTACGGGCCTCTCCCGGGAGAGCCGGAGGGATCTCCTGCAGTGGGCCGACATGTATCTCCGGCAGGGGAGCGTCGACTCCATCCGGGTTTCCACCCGTCCCGACCACCTGGATGCAGGCGTCCTCGACGAGATGAAAAGCCATGGGGTTACCACCGTGGAGGTGGGCCTCCAGTCCCTGAAAGACGCCGTTCTGGATCTCTCCCGAAGGGGCCACACGGCCGCCGACGGGGAGCGCGCCGTTGGCCTGCTGAAGGAAAGGGGATTCGAGACGTCGGTCCACCTGATGGCGGGCCTTCCCGGCGACAGCCCCGTCGTCTTTGACGATACGGTCCGCCGGACGGCGGCCCTGGAACCCGACATGGTGAGGCTCCACCCCACGATCGTCCTCCGGGGAACCGCCCTGGAGGAGGAATACCGGACCGGGCGCTACCGTCCGCTGACGCTGGCCGAAGCGGTGGAGTTGTGCGCCGGGGCCGTCCGCCGCTTTTCCGCCGCCGGCATTCCCGTCATTCGCCTGGGGCTTCAGCCGACGCCGGGCATGACCGGGGGAGACGGCATCGTAGCCGGACCGTTTCACCCCGCTTTCGGTTCCCTGGTCCATGAATCCCTCTTCCGCCAGGGAGCCGCCACACTGCTGGAAAGAATGCCCGGAGTCCGCCGGGATGCCCGTTTCCGGGTTGCCCCGGGGGACGTGTCGTTCCTCCGGGGCCAGCGAAACGGCAACCTCCTTGCCCTCCGGGAGCGCTTCCGCCTCGATTCGCTGACCGTCGAAGAGGACGCCGGCCAGGCCCGGGGGGTCCTGGTCCTGGAGTCGGGGCCGTCCCGTTCGGCCGTCAACTGCCTGGTCCGGCCCTGACGGATCTCCGTTCAATTCCCTCCGCTTCGGCCCTTGCCTTTTCCTCTGCACCCGCATGCATCGCATCGGCATGTCTCTTGCAAAAGCTCCTTCGGTTGATTTGAAAATCAGGCCGATATCCAGAAGAAACAAGGCCTGAAAGAGCATCTTTTTTCCATAACGGGTTTTCCCATCGATGGATGCTTGACGATCGAGTCAATCCGTTGACGGTACGGGGCGGTTCATTCTGCCAGACGGAGAAGGACCGCCGGACGATGCCTCCGGCAAGCGGGAGCCCGCTGCCCGGTATAACCATTACACCAGTTCAAATTCGAGTTGAGGAGGTTGCTATGGATCACGTTCGTGAAGTAATGGGCTTCGGAGGAATTCTTTTTGGCATGCTGGCTTTCGTTATATGCGGGCTGCGGGTCATCTTCGGGAAGAACCGGCCAACCAAGATGTATCTGGTTGTCGTGCCCGTGATCCTGCTCACGGGCCTGCAGTTTTACCTGATCGGGCGGTTTTCCCTCACGATCTCCTGGTGGGGCACGCTGGCCGCAATCGCGGTGGGCGGCCCTTTCCTGCTGGTTTCATTCGTTGTCATCGCCAGGCGCAAGGCGATCCCGATCCTGAGTTCCGTTTATGGAATCACCACGGGAGTGGAGGAGATCGTCGTGGGAACGGATCAGATGACGTCATCCAGCTCCACGCTGGCGGAGGGGGCCAGCGAGCAGGCCGCGGCCATCGAGCAGACCTCGGCATCCCTCGAGGAAATGACGTCCATGACCGCCCAGAACGCTGAAAACGCGAACCAGGCGAATGCCCTGATGTCGAAAGACACCCGGGAAAGCTACGGCATCATGGAGAAAAAGATGAACCTGATGCACGAGGTCGTCCTGGCCAGTGTCCAGGCCGGCGAGGAGACCGCCAAGATCATCAAGACCATCAACGAGATCGCCTTTCAGACGAATCTCCTGGCGCTGAACGCCGCTGTCGAGGCGGCCCGTGCCGGGGAAGCGGGGGCCGGTTTCGCCGTCGTGGCCGAGGAGGTCCGCAGCCTGGCCCTGCGCTCCGCAACGGCGGCGCGTAACACGGAAGACCTGATTGCCGATTCGACGGGGAAAACACGCCAGGCCTCGAACCTGTTCGAAGAGATAAACAAAGAACTTGCGAGGAATCGGAATATCGCGATGAAGGTAACGGACCTGATCGGACAAGTCGCCGAAGCCTCCAGGGAGCAGGCCCAGGGGATCGACCAGATCAATCGGGCCGTGGCGGAAATGGACAAAGTCGTCCAGCAGAATGCCGCCAGCGCGGAGGAATTCTCCGCCGTGACCGAGAAGATCAAGGATCAGGTGAGCAACATCCATGGCTACGTCGACAGGATCAAGCCCATCCTCGGGGAGGAGATCATTCTGGCCATGGGGAAAAGGGCCGGCGCATCGGGCAGGCCGATGAGGGAAGAAGACGCTGCGTTTCCGGTGCATGTGGGGGAAAGGCCGTTGAGCCTTCCGGCAAAAGTCTGAAATTGCGGGTGTCCTGCCCGGAGCGGCTTTCGGTCCGATGGCGCATCGGATTTCAGGGGCCGTCCTGAACGGCAGGCAGGCCGCCGTATGGAGTACAGGGACCGGCTGAGGGATCAGCCGGTCCTTCGCATTCAAGGGGCGCGTTCCGGGGGGATTTCGCCGTAAGCCGTTCTTCCATGTTTCCCGATCGGCTCCCGTATGCTATGACCACCCCATGGAAGACCGTTCCCCCTTCAAGTCCGGTTTCATCGGCATCATCGGCCGGCCCAACGTGGGCAAATCCACCCTCCTGAACACCATCCTGGGGGAGCGCCTGGCCATCACCACACCCAAGCCCCAGACGACGCGCAACCGGATCATGGGGATCCACACGGATGCGCAGGGCCAGTTCATCTTTCTGGATACGCCGGGGATTCACCGCGGCGACAATCCCCTCAACCGGTCCATGGTTTCCGCCGCCCGGGAGACGTTCCGCTCCGCCGATATCCTGCTCCTCCTGGTGGAGGCGCCCCGCATCGACGGGAACGACCGGGAGATTGTCGCGTCCCTGGCGGAGCTGTCCCTGCCGGTGATCCTCGGGGTCAACAAGATCGATACGATTCGGAAGCCCCTCCTCCTGCCGCTCATCGACGAGGCCCGGGGACTGTATCCATTCCAGGCGATCGTTCCCCTGTCGGCCCGGAGCGGCGATGGAGTCCCGGTCCTCCTGGAGGAGATCCGGAAGCTCCTTCCGGAAGGCCCGCCGCTCTTCCCGGAGGACACCCTGACGGACCGGCCGGAGCGGTTCATTGCCGCGGAGATCGTCCGGGAGAAGATCATCCTGTCCACGAGGCAGGAGATCCCCTATTCCTCCGCCGTCACCGTAGACACCTTCCGGGAGGAGCCCGGGCGGCGGCTGATCCGGATCCAGGCCACGATCCACGTGGAGAAGGAGTCCCAGAAGGCGATCCTGATCGGCCGCAAGGGGGCCATGCTCAAGGAGATCGGCACCCGGGCCCGGCAGGAGATGGAGCGGTTCTTCGATTCCCGGATTTTCCTGGAGCTGTTCGTCCGGGTGCAGAAGGACTGGACGCGGGATCCGCGGGCACTCCGGGAGTTCGGGTATGCGGAAGAGGACGGGTAGCCGCAGGGGGATAGATTCCGCCGATGAGCTGGCGCGAACGGATCGTCGACGTCCTGGGCCTGAAGAGCAGCATGGTCGCCCTGCTGTCCATGGTGGTCCTCGTCGGCCTGGGGGAAAAGATGGCCGAGCGGTTCCTGCCGCTCTACCTCCTGGCCCTGGGAGGCGGCATCCTGTCCGTCGGCATCCTCAACGCGATGGACAATTTGCTGTCGGCCCTCTACTCCTTTCCCGGCGGCTACCTGAGCGACCGCCTGGGGACCAAGCGGGCGCTCCTCGTCTTCAACCTGATCGCGATGTTCGGATACGCCATCGTGATCCTCTTCCCCTACTGGCAGGCGGTGATCGTCGGATCCGTCTTCTTCCTGTCCTGGACGGCCATTTCGCTCCCCGCCACCATGAGCCTCGTCTCCCGAATCCTGCCGGAGAACCGGCGCACCATGGGGGTCTCCCTGCATTCCCTGGTCCGGCGGATTCCCATGGCCCTGGGGCCCCTTTTGGGAGGGCTCCTGATCGGCCTCTACGGGGAAAAAACGGGGATCCGCCTGGCCTTCGGGGTTGCGCTGGTCCTGGGGCTTGTTTCCCTGGTCCTGCAGCAGGCGATGATCGAGGACGATCCGGTGCGGGGTCGTGGGGAGAAACGTCCCTCCCGGCTGTGGCGGTTCATGAGCCCGTCCCTGAAAAACCTCCTCGTCTCCGACATCCTGATCCGCTTCGCCGAACAGATCCCCTATGCCTTTGTCGTTATCTGGTGCGTGAAGAACAACGGGATCAGCCCGTTCCAGTTCGGAATCCTCACCGCCGTGGAGATGGCCGTGGCGGTCCTGGTGTACATCCCGGTGGCATACCTGGCGGACCGGAGCGCCAAGAAGCCCTTTGTGGTGATCACCTTCGTCAACTTCACGGTCTTTCCGCTGTTTCTCCTGTTTTCCACGTCGTTTCCCATGATGGTGGCGGCCTTCGTGATCCGGGGACTGAAGGAGTTCGGCGAGCCCACGAGAAAGGCCCTGATCCTGGACCTGGCCCCGGAGGACCGGAAGGCTGGGATGTTCGGCCTGTATTACCTGGTACGGGACGTGATCGTCTCCGGAGCCGCCCTTGCCGGGGCGTTTCTGTGGGAGGTCTCGCCGGAGGTCAACATGCTGACCGCGACGGCCTGCGGCTTTCTGGGGACCGTCTATTTCTGGATCTTCGGCAGGGACCTCGGAGGGACGGGAACGCCCGCGGAGTCTCGTTGACGGAAGAGAAATGAGGAACCCTGCATCGTGATCAAGAGATCTTCATGGAAAAGAGCTTCCCGGAGCGCAGCCTTCCTGATTTGTGCCTGCCTCCTTCTCCAGTGTTCGTTTCCGAACGCGGTTTTATGGGACAGCGGCGAGAAGAAACCGGATCGGCTCTCGGGGGAAATGGAAACCCTCGTTTCCCGCGTGGAGAAGAAGCAGGAGAGCGCCTCCGGTTCCGACGGAAAACTCCGCATCACCTATCCCTATGACGGGTCCCTCTTTCCCCCGGAGATCGCCTCCCCGACAGTCACGTGGAATGACGATGATCCCCGGTCGCGGTGCTGGCTGGTTGCCGTCCGGTTTGAAGACGGGCGGTCCCCCATCTTCCTGCTGACGGAGGAGCGGTCCTGGACGCCCGGGCGGGAGACCTGGGAAGCCGTCAAGGATCACTCGAAGGAGAAACCGGCGACGCTGACCGTAACCAGCCTCCCGGACCGCCGATCGGGAGACGTTCTGTCCGGGCACACCGTTTCCATCGGCACGTCCAGAGATCCCCTGGGCGACTCCGTCCTCTTCCGCCAGATTCCCCTTCCGTTTGCCGTTGCCAGCAAGAGCTTCGAGAAGACCCGGTGGCGCCTGGGCGACATCTCCTCGTACGGAAAACCAGCCACCGTCATGACGGGCATCTCCGTGTGCGCCAGCTGCCACGCCGTCTCATCCGACGGGAAGTGGATCAGCATGGAGTACAACTACGGCGACGACAACGGAGCCCAGTTCATCACGCCGGTCCGGAAGGACATCGTTCTCACGAAAAAGGACTTCTTCACCTGGAGCGACTTTCCGAGGTCCGGCGTTCTCCCGCCGACGCGGGGGCTGTACGGGCGGATGTCCCCGACGGGCCGGTACGCCGCCGCGTCGGTGAACGAGATCTCCTACGCCGCCGTGATGGACGACCTGGACTACTCGCAGCTCTTCTTTCCGACCTTCGGCGTGATCGCGGTTTACGACTCGAAGGACGGCTCCATCAGGCTGCTCCCCGGCGCCAGCGACTATGATTACGTCCAGGCCAACCCGGCCTGGAGCCCCGACGAAAAATACCTTCTCTTCTGCCGGGCCAGGACCAAAAACGAGGTGCACGCGAACATCCTGAAGGTGACGACGGTCTTCGAGAAGAGAAGCATCCACGAACTGAACAAGCTCTACAACATTCAGTACGACCTTTACCGTGTCCCCTTCGATGGAGGGCGCGGAGGGGTGGCCGTGCCCCTGAAAGGGGCGTCGGAAAACGGCATGAGCAACTACTTTCCCCGCTATTCGCCCGACGGGAAGTGGGTCGTGTACACCCGGAGCCGTTCGGGGAGCATGCTCCAGCCGGACAGCGAGCTCTGGATCGTTCCCGCCAGGGGAGGGGAGGCGAGACGGATGAAGTGCAACCGGAAGACATTCAACTCCTGGCACAGCTGGTCGTCAAGCGGCCGCTGGCTTCTGTTCAGCTCCAAGGCGAACGGACCCTACACGGAGATTTTTGTCACCCACGTGGACGGGGAGGGGAACGATACGCCGCCGGTACTCCTGGCGCGGTTCAGCGACACCGGCTATGCGGCGAACGTCCCAGAGTTCGTTCCCATTCGTGCCGACGCGATCCGCAGCATCCGGGTTCTGGGTCCCTGATCGGTTGACATCCCCGGGAAATCCTGCTATGAGACCGACGCTTCTTAAATGGTTGTTTTCAGGAAGATTGCTCGCTTAATCCCATCCCCAAGGAGGAGATCATGAAACGCATTGCACTGTTTGCGGTCGGGTTGCTGCTGTTGACTTCCACCGCCATGGCCGCCGGTCCCGTGAAGATCGGCCTCATGGCGCCTCTCACCGGTCCCTGGGCCAGCGAGGGGAAGGAGATGAGGCAGGTCCTGGAGATGCTGAGCGCGGACCTGAACGCCAAGGGCGGGCTCCTGGGACAGAAGGTCGAGGTCATTGCCGAGGATGATGGCGGGGATCCGAAAACGGCGGCCCTGGCAGCGCAGCGCCTGACCACGAAGGGCGTGGCGGCGGTGATCGGGACGTACGGCTCCTCCGTCACGGAGGCATCCCAGAACATCTACAACGAATCGAAGATCATCCAGATCGCCAACGGGTCCACGGCGGTCCGCCTGAGCGAAAAGGGGCTGAGGTACTTCTTCCGCACCTGCCCGCGGGACGACGAGCAGGGACGGGTGGCTGCCCAGGCCATCCAGAAGATGAAGGCGAAGAACGTGGCGATCCTGCATGACAACACCACTTACGCCAAGGGCCTGGCGGCGGAGACGAAGGCCCTCCTGAAGGGCGTCAACGTCGTCTTCTACGACGCCCTGACTCCGGGCGAGCGGGACTACACGGCGATCCTGACGAAACTGAAAGCGGCCAGGCCCGACGTCGTATTCTTCACGGGCTACTATCCCGAGGCGGGGCTCCTCCTCCGGCAGAAAATGCAGATGAAGTGGAACGTCCCCTTCATCGGCGGGGACGCCCAGAACAACCCCGACCTGATCAAGATAGCCGGCAAGGAGGCCGCCAATGGCTTCTACTTCCTCAGCACGCCGCTTCCCAAGGACCTGCCGACGAAGGAATCGAAGGCCTTCGTGGATGCATACAAGAAGAAATACCGGGAGGCCCCGAGCTCCATCTATGCGCTCTTGGCCGGGGACGGATTCCGCGTGATCACGGCGGCCATCAAGGAGAAGAAGTCCGTCGATCCGGATGTGCTGGTGGCCTTCCTGAAGAAGGGCTTCAAGGACGACCGCGGCCTGACCGGGCGGATCGCGTTCAACGCGAAGGGCGACCGGGTGGGCGAGCTGTACAGGGTCTACAGGGTCGACGCGAAGGGGAACTTTGTCCTGCAGAAGTAACGGTCCGGGTGCTGGAACCGGCCGGATTCCAGCGGCCGGCGGACCGGACTGGATGAAGGGGGCGGAAAGGGGCGTTTCCTTTTCCGGTGTTATTCCATAGAGAAGGAGGGGTTCGGAGGGGCTGCGGTTGGAGCCGCGAGGAACCCCTTTTGCACGTCTGGTTCAGACGGCACAACGTGAAGTGCGCAGATGCCGCCGCCTTCCCGCGGGCGAGGCGGCGGTTGCGGGAACGGATCCGTCGTGGAGGAGTTTTTTCAGCAGTTTGCCAACGGGCTCGCCGTGGGCGGGATCTATGCCCTGATCGCCCTGGGCTACACCATGGTGTACGGGGTACTCAAACTCATCAATTTCGCCCATGGGGACCTGTTCACCATCGGCGCCTACCTGGGGCTGACCGTTCTGGCCGCTCTGGGACTGACCGAATTCTACGGTGCCGTCATCGGCGTCCTCCTGGTGGCGGTCATGATCATGGGAATGCTGGCGGCCATCGGTGCGGTCCTGGACCGGGCGGCCTATCGCCCCCTGCGGGAATCGCCCCGCCTCTCGGCGGTGGTATCCGCCCTCGGGGCCTCCATCTTTCTCCAGAACCTGGTGATGCTCATCTACGGGGCCAGGTTCCAGGTCTATCCGCTGGATCTCCTGCCGTCCACCGCCGTCTCCCTGTTCCAGGTGGACATCCCCGTCGTGAAGATCATCGTCCTGGCGGCGTCAATCATTCTAATGGCGGTCCTTTATCTCTTCGTCCAGCGGACCCGGATCGGGACGGCCATCCGGGCGGCCGCCATCGACCAGGGAGCGGCGAGGCTCATGGGGATCGACGTGAACCGGGTCATCCTGATCGTGTTCCTCATCGGACCCGCCCTGGGCGGCGTGGCGGGCCTGATGGTGGGACTCCTCTACGGACAGATCAACTTCACCATGGGATGGACGTACGGCCTCAAGGCCTTCACCGCGGCGATCCTGGGCGGGATCGGCAACATTCCCGGGGCCATGGTGGGAGGCCTTCTCCTGGGAGTCATCGAGGCCCTCGGCGCCGCCTATATCTCCATCGCCTGGAAGGACGCCATTGCCTTCTGCGTCCTCATCGCGATCCTCATCGTCCGACCCACTGGACTCTTGGGTGAACGGGTGGCGGAAAAGATCTGAGAGCCCGGGGGTAAAGGACGCATGAAAAACAACAGAAACGCCATCCTTTTCTTCCTGTCGGCGGCCGTCCTGGCGGTGCTCCCTCCGTTCCTGAACGCCTACTGGGTGGATGTCCTCAACGCGATCGGAGTCTATGCCATCCTGGGACTCAGCCTTAACCTGATCGTGGGCCACGCGGGGCTGTTCAACCTGGGCCATGCAGCCTTCTTCGCCATCGGGGCCTACACGGCAGCCATCCTCAACACGACCTTCGGAATTCCCATCCTGTGGCTCCTCCCGGTTTCCGCCCTGGCCGCCGGCCTTTTCGCCGCAGTGGTGGCCCGTCCCATCGTCCATCTCCGGGGCGATTACCTTTGCATCGTCACGATCGGCGTAGGCGAGATCGTCCGCATCGCCCTGGTCAACGACGTGTTCGGGATCACCGGCGGGGCCAACGGAATTTTCGGAATTTCCCGGCCGTCGGTGTTCGGGCTCGTCATCCGGACGCCCCATGAATTTTTCTACCTCATCGGGTTCTTCCTGATGGTCACCATCGTCCTGTTCCACTTCCTGGAAAACTCCCGCTTCGGCCGAGCCCTGAACTATCTCCGGGAGGACGAGGTGGCCGCCGAGGGGAGCGGCATTCCGACGGCCCGCTACAAGCTCGGTGTTTTTGCCCTCGGGGCAGCATGGGCGGGAATGGCGGGGCTGATCTTCGCCTCCAAGATGACCATCATCGCCCCCGAGTCCTTCAGCTTCTGGGAATCGGTCCTGATGTTCACCCTGATCATCCTGGGAGGGGCGGGAAGCATCCCCGGCGTGCTCCTGGGCGCCGCCCTCATCGTCGGGATCCCGGAAGTCTTCCGTGACCTTGCCAATGCCAGGATGCTCGTGTTCGGCGCCGCCATGGTGGCGATGATGATCTTCCGGACGGAGGGAATCATCCCCCAGAAGCCCCGGGTCTACCGGCTGGAAGGAATTTCCGGGGAGGAACGGCCGTGACCCCTCTGCTCTCGCTCCAGGATCTCACCAAATCCTTCGGCGGCCTCACGGCGGTGAACCGCGTCACCTTCGACGTGGAGGGGGGAAGCATCGTCGGGCTGATCGGCCCCAACGGCGCCGGCAAGACGACCGTCTTCAACCTGATCACGGGCAACTACAAGCCCGATGCGGGCCGGATCCTCTTCGAGGGAAAACCCATCGGCGGCCTGCTCACCTCGAAGATCGTGACCCTGGGAATTGCCCGGACGTTTCAGACGATCCGGCTGTTCCAGAGCTTGTCCGTTCTGGAGAACGTCCTGGCGGGCTGTCACTGCCGCATGCGGGCCGGATTTCTCTCGTCCATGCTCCGGACGCCCTCGCAGAGGCGGGAGGAACGCGAAGCGGTGGCAAAGGCCGTGCGGGAATTGTCTTTTGTGGGTCTCCACGAGCAGGTGAACCAGCTCTCCCGGAACCTGTCCTACGGGAACCAGCGTCTACTGGAAATTGCCCGCGCCCTGGCGACGGAGCCCCGCTTCCTGATCCTGGACGAGCCGGCGGGGGGAATGAACGAGCAGGAGACTGCCCAGCTGGCGGGACTGATTGGGCGGATCCGCGACCGCGGGGTCACGGTGCTCCTCATCGAGCACGACATGTCCCTCGTGATGAAGGCCTGCGAGAAGGTCGTGGTGCTGGAAAACGGGGAAATGATCGCCGAGGGCACGCCGGAGCAGATCAAGGAAGACCCGAAAGTCATCGAGGCCTACCTCGGGGTCGAGGGGGACTGAAATCCTGCAATGCTGAAGGCATTCACACCGGGAATACCTGAAAAACAGATCTTTCGCTTCTTCAGCGATTCACCAGGAGCAGATTGACATCCCGGCTGCTTTCCTTGAGCAGATGGCGCAGGACGGCCTTGTGGGCGGCGAAATCGTAATTCAGGAAGGCGTCCCGGACCTCTTCCGTCTCTCCGAGAAATCGGATTGCGACATGAAACCCCTGCTCCTGCTCGATGGAGCGGAGGACTTCCCCGTAAAGCGTGAGCAGGACATGGGGCTGTCCATAGAGGAGCAGCTTCAGCTCTAGAATTTCGCCCGGTTCGAACGCCTCGAGGGAGGAAAAGCGCATCCCGTTGGCGCTCAGGTTCAGAACCCGGAATGAAAGGGCTATGAATCCCTTTCTCTCGGGAATCAGTAGACTCAGGATGGCCGACAGCTTGTTGTCCAGGCGGGAGAGGACCTCGGAGAGGGACGCGCTGTCCAGGGAGGGGGGAGTCGTGAAGTCCACGATGATGGCCCCTTTTTCCACCTTCGAAACGAGTTCGTCGGCGGATGTCGCCGCAACGCGGAATGTCGCCATGGGCTGGTACGTATTAACCCTGGAATACCGGCGCAGATTCTTTTCTTTTTTTGAAGGTTTTCTTTTCAAGAGCATAACCCCCTGTTGTAACCGTGCATTTCATCCACCAGACCGGGATTGGGGCGGTCGGCGGGGAACCGGTCATCGTTTCTCGAATTCCTTGATGAGTTCCTCAATGGAGGCTTCTTCTTCGATACTTACCAGGTTTTCCAGGCCGCCCACGTCATGACCGCGCCGTGATGCAACGGCAGGTCCCTGCACGACCTCGAACGTGTCCGGGGCCGAGGCTGCCTCCGGAATGCGCAGAGGGGCCTCTGCGAACCCTCCCTTGCTCAACAGGGCTGAACGATACATGGGCTCCTGGGCCTCTTCTTCCGAAGGGCGGAAGCTTTCCGACGGGGAGACGAAATTGCGTCGCGTCGAGAGAAATTCTTCCATGTAGCGGTCCGACGAGAACATGCCGCTTCCTTTCCCTGTCTGGAGGAAGCCTTCGATCTGATGCAGCTTGTTGTCCCGGATGACCGTTTTGACCGGTGAGGTTCCTCTCAGGATGGAAAGGAGGGGAACCCGGAAATCAATTCCCTTGACGGATACGAGCTGTTGCACGATGAGCCAGGAAATGACGGAGGCAAGCTGAACCCGGATGGCATCCTGGGCGTCCGGAGGAAAAGAGTTCAGGAGCCGGTAGATTGCCTCTTCCACGCTGGAGGCGTGCAGGGTTCCAATAACCAGGTGGCCGGACTCGGCTGCGTTGAGGGTCAGGCGCATCGTCTCGGGATCCCGGAGCTCGCCGACCACGATCACGTCCGGGTCTTCGCGCAGGATGTCGACGAGTCCCTGGTCGAAAGACGGCATGTCCACGCCGAGCTCCCTCTGCTGGATGATGCATTTCTTGGAGCGGAATCGATACTCGATGGGGTGCTCCAGGGTAATGATGTGTCCCAGCCGGTTGAAATTGATTTCATCGATGATGGCGGCAATCGTGGCCGTCTTTCCCACGCCTGTGGCCCCGCAGATCAGGACGAGACCGGCGTCCGCCTGGCTGATTTCATGGAGACAGGGATGCAGATTCAGTTTGTCGATCGTAGGAGGATTGCCCGGCAGGACACGGATGGCCATGCTCAGCCCGCGGCTGGTGCTGAATGCGTTGATGCGTAAGCGGGCGCGGGCGACGCTGACGCCGAAGTCCACGGAAAAGCGCTCCTGCAGGGTCTGGAACTGTTCCGGGGAGATAAGCTTCCGGACGAGCACGTCGATTTCCCTGGCGCTCCAGGGACTGGCGCCATGGAAATAGATGCGTCCGTGTTTCCGGAAGGCCACCCGGTGGCCGGGAATGATATGAACGTCGGACGTCCTTTCCTGGATTGCCTGTTGAATCGTTTCTTCGAAACGCTTCATGATGTCCCCCCAACAGACGTGTTAAATATGCGTAAGATAAAAGAACCGAAGGCTGAGCCGGGACACCTGCCTTGCCATTCCCGGGGTATCGTCGCGTGCTCCATGGCTTCTATGAAATAGCAGCAAAGTAATTACAAAACGTTCTGGTAAATGCAAGGGGAAATGTTTTGGATTGTTGGATATTGCTGGTTTAGAGAAACGATCGATCGGGTCAGGAAGCAAGATTTCCCGTTGACTTCACCGGACCGAATATTTATGGATGCAGCCGTGCCGTTCATGACACGGCGGCGAGGAGCAAGATGTCGGAGATCCTGGGAATCAAGAACCTTCATGTTTCCTACGGGAATGTGGAAGTCCTGCATGGAATCGATCTGTCCGTAGAGGAGGGAGAGATCGTATCACTCCTGGGCGCCAACGGAGCCGGGAAATCGACGACCCTCCTGGCAGTCAGCGGGCTTGTCCGTTCGTCCGAAGGGACGATCTCTCTGGATCGGGATCCCATCCACCGCCTTCCCGCCCACGAGGTTGTCAAACGCGGGGTTACCCAGGCACCGGAGGGCAGGCGGATCTTCGGAACCTTGACGGTGGACGAAAACCTGACCCTGGGCGGCTTTGTCCGTTCGGATGCCAAGGGGATCGAAAAGACCCGCGACTGGGTCTACCGGTTGTTTCCCGTGCTGAGCGAGCGGCGTGAGCAGCTCGGCGGGACGCTGTCCGGGGGCGAGCAGCAGATGCTCACCATCGGCCGGGCTCTCATGGCCAGGCCCAGGATTCTTCTCCTCGACGAGCCTTCGCTCGGCCTGGCGCCGCTTCTCGTCCAGACCATCTTTCAGACCATCCGGGAAATCAACCGGGCCGGCCTGACGGTTCTCCTGGTCGAGCAGAACGCGCGGGCGGCCCTGAAGCTGGCGAATCGGGGATATGTCATGGAACTGGGCCGCATCGTTCTGGAGGATTCGGCAGCGAACCTGCTTGCGAACCCGGACGTCCAGAGGGCCTACCTCGGGGGGAGCCACAACTGACGGCGTTGCTGGGGAAGGCAGTCATGCGTTCCCAACAAGCGTGAAACGGCGACGAATGGATTTTCGCCTGTACGGATTCCTTAGCGATGGGAAACCGGCGGCCGGTGTGGGGAGAGGAGGGGCGCCATGGACGATATCCGCTCCGAGTTGAAGATTGCCCTCTACCGGAAGGGAGCGGCTCTCCTTGGATTTGCAGACCTCCGGGATCTTCCACCCGATTGCAGGATGAACCTGCCCGTCGGGCTTTCCATTGCCGTTGCCCTCGATCCGGTTATTGTTGCCGGCATCGGGGAGGGGCCGAATGCGGCCTATTTCGACGAGTACGGGCGGTTGAACCGGCTTCTGGCGGAACTCGGCCGGATGGCCGCGGAAATCATCGCGGACCGGGGATGGAAAGCCGTTTCCGTGGAGCCGACGCGGGAGGTCTTCTCCTCCGATTTCCGGACGCCTCTCCCCCATAAAACGGTGGCCACCCGGGCCGGGTTGGGCTGGATCGGCCGCAACGCCCTCCTGATCACGGAACCTTATGGCTCCGCTGTCCGCCTGATGACGGTTTTGACGGATGCCCCCTTCACGACATCCCCTCCGGTGGAGGTGTCCCGGTGCGGGACCTGCAGGCTGTGCGTGGACAAATGTCCCGGGCGGGCGCCGCGGGGGGAGGAATGGAGCGTGGGAACGGACAGGGACGAGATTCTGGACGTTTATGCCTGCCACGCCACCGCCCGGAATCTCTCGGAACAGGCGGGCATCGCCGCCACGACGATCTGCGGTATCTGCATCGCGTGCTGTCCCTGGACGAAGCGTTATCTGAGGCAGAGCCTCCGATCCGACCGTCCGAGTCAGGGGATCCGGACACTTACGGATTGACGTTGGCGAACCACACGAAGCGGCCGTCCTGGATCTTCATGATGACAGCGCTCTTGATCGGATCGCCGGAGCCTTCGCGGAATTCCATCACTCCCGTAACCCCTTCGTACCGGGGGATTCTCGCCAGCGCATCCCGGACGGCCTGTCTGTCGAGCCTTCCCCCCGTCCGGAGGGCCTGCCGGAGAAGACCGAAAGAGTCATATGTGAGGGCGGCCACGTCATCCGGCACGCTGCCGTATTGCTTCCGGTAGGACTCCACGAACGTCCTGGCCTCTTTCGTGGCCGTTTCCGCGTCGTAGTGGGTGCTGAAGTAGCAGCCGTCGCAGTCCTTTCCGCATGCAGCCGGGAGATCCGCTGTGCCCCATGAGTCGCTGCCGAGGAACAGGGCCTGGATCCCGAGTTTTCTTGCCTGCCGTATCTGACCGGGAACCTCCGTGTAGTGATTAGGGATGAAAATCACGTCCGGCTTGGCATTCCGGATTCTTGTCAGCGGATCCGTGAAGTCCCGGGTACCGGCGGTGTAGGGCTCGTATGCAACGATCTTTCCCCCTCTCCGGATGAACACATCCCGGAACACCTCCGCGATACCCCGGCTGTAGTCCTTCGTTTCGTCGAAGAGGACAGCGGCCGTACCGGCTTTCCGCTCGTCATAGGCGAATTTTGCCAGGACCTGTCCCTGGAACGGATCGATGTAGCACGCCCGGAACACGTATTTCTTGGGTCCCCCCGTCCGGGCGTCCAGAGTCGTTCGGGGAGTGGTGGATGATGGAGATATGAGGACGGTCGCGGCGCTCTCGGCGGCGTCCGAGGCGGGGATGGCGAAACGGCTCTCGTTGGGACCGACGATGGCCACGACCTTGTCGCTGTCGATCAGCTTCCGGGCAGCCTGTGCCGATGCGTCCGCCTTGCCGCCGTTGTCCATGACCAGAAGTTTTACCTTGTATGTCCTGTCCCCGATGGTCAGTCCGCCGCCGTCGTTGATTTCCTTCACGGCCAGCTCGGCGGCGTTTCTGCAGGAGAGACCTACCGCGGATGCCTCTCCGGTCAACTCCGCGATCAGTCCAATCCGGAGGTCCGTCAGGCTGTCGGAGCCGCTGCATCCGGCCAGGAACATAAGAAGCGGGACCAGCAGCGCGGACCGAAGTGTTTTCATCATGAACGGCGTCCTCCCTGTCTGTCGGGGTATGCCCATTTTGATAAAGGAATGTCCGGTGTGAATCAAGGAGAATAAACGGAATCGGAAACCGGGTGTGAAGACCCGGCCTCCGGAAAGGCACGGCGGCGAAACGAAGCCCTTGTGCCTGCGGGGATGCGATGGTAAAGAGAAACCGGTTTCCCGCCGGCCCGCATCCCGTTTTGGCGGATCCCCCTCCCAGCCATGCGCCAGGAGTCTATGGACAACCAGAAGAAAGCCTACGGGTATGCCCTGGCCACGGTATTGCTCTGGTCGACGGTGGCCTCAGCCTTCAAGATCACCCTGCGCTACCTGACGTTCCTGGAGATGCTCTTTCTGGCTTCTCTGACATCCACCGTGGCGATCTTCGGGATCCTGTGCATCCAGGGCAAGCTCGGCCTTCTCGGGGGCATGACCCGCCGGGAGTGGCTACGCTCGGCTCTCCTGGGACTGCTGAATCCGTTCGCCTATTACCTGATCCTCTTCAAGGCATACGACCTCCTCCCCGCCCAGGAGGCCCAGCCCCTGAATTACACCTGGCCGATCATGCTGGTCCTCCTGTCCGCCGTCATCCTTCGCCAAAGGATCCGCGCCGCGAGCATGATCGCGATCCTCCTCAGTTTCGCAGGCGTTCTGGTCGTTTCCACCCAGGGCGACATCCAGAGCCTTCGGTTCACCAACCCGGCGGGAGCGGCCCTGGCCCTTTCCAGCTCCATTCTATGGGCCCTTTTCTGGCTTCTCAACGTGAAAGACACCCGGGACGAGACGCTCAAGCTATTCCTGTGCTTCGTCTTTGGCACGGTCTATACGTCTGCGGCGCTCGCACTGTTTTCCCCTCTCCGGTGCCTTCCCCTCCAGGGCCTTGCGGGGGCCTGCTACATCGGCCTTTTTGAAATGGGCATCACCTTCGTCCTCTGGCTGAAGGCGCTGACCCTGTCCCGGAGCGCCGCCCAGGTCGGCAACCTGATCTACCTTGCCCCGTTTGTTTCTCTCTTTTTCATCGCCGTGACGGTCGGCGAGCCGATCCTTCCCTCCACCGTCCTGGGGCTGTCTCTGATCATGGTGGGAGTGTTGCTCCAGCGGCGCCTGTCATGACTCCGCGAACCGTCCCCGGAGCCGGCCAACCTCCCGGGGCGGTTGTGACAATTTCTTGACAAATGACCGGAATCAAGTTAGCAAATACACGCTTTACCAGTGCCCGCAGTTCATGGGGATGGTCTTTCGGAACCGGACCCTCAGGCTCTTGGCAGAAGCGCTCGTCTTGATCCGGTGTTCGGTCCGGAGGGGGGTTTTCAGACACAACATTCAAAGATCACGGCCGTATGGTCGGAGGGTATGAGTGTTTGTTCCATTCATATCGCACCCCCCCTGCATTCTTTCCCCGGTTCTGTTCGCCTGGCCCGCTTTCCGCGGCGGGTTGTTTCCCTTTTCGTTTCGACTGTACGACCGATGTTCCGATCCATCCGGGAGGCCGCGCCGGGATTTCCTTCCGCGGCGCTGAACGTTGGCAGCGAATACTTTGAAAGGAGGGGGTAACGTGTATTTCGCTACGGAAGTGTTGACACAGTCGAGTGAGCTCCGGAAGAAGTGGGAGGATGCGGTCCGGAAGGTGATCGCCAAGAATGCCGACCAGAAGCCCGAAGCGCTATGGTCCACCGTCTCGGATCTTCCCATTCGGCGGCTCTACGGGCCCGAGGACATCAAGGACATGGACTTCGTCCAGGACATCGGGTATCCCGGCCAGTTCCCGTTCCTCAGGGGCAACCAGGTGACGGGGTACCGGGGGAAGTACTGGACGTTCCGCATGTTCTCAGGCATGGGAGACGCCAAGACGACGAACCAGCGGTGGCACCTGCTCCTCAAGGAGGGACAGACGGGGCTTTCCACGGCCTTCGATTTCCCGACCCTGATGGGGTATGACACCGATTCGCCGAAGGCCCGCGGGGAATGCGGAAAGTGCGGTGTCGCCATCGACACCCTGGAGGATTTTCTCCAGCTTGTTGAGGGCATCCCCATGGATCGGGTGACGACGTCCATGACGATCAACCCACCGGCGACGGCCCTCTGGGCCATGTACTGCGCCGCCGCCGAGATCAGGGGAATTCCCCTGAGCAAGATCGGCGGGACGATCCAGAACGACATGCTCAAGGAGTTCATCGCCCAGAAGACCCTGATGTGCCCGCCCGAGCCGTCGGTGAAGCTGATCAGCGACACCGTCGAGTTCGGAACCAAGCATGTCCCCCGGTGGAACACCATCTCCATCAGCGGGTACCACATCCGGGAAGCCGGCGCCACGGCGGTGCAGGAGCTGGCCTTTACGCTCCGGGACGGCATGGAATATGTGGAGGACGTCATCCGCCGCAAGGGGCTGGACGTCGATTCCTTTGCGCCCCGGCTGTCCTTCTTCTTCAATTCCCACATCGATTTCTTCGAGGAGATCGCCAAGCTCAGGGCGGCCCGGAGAATCTGGGCCAAGGCCATGAGGGACCGCTACAAGGCCAAGGACGAGCGGTCCTGGTGGATGCGGTTCCACACGCAGACGGCGGGCTGCTCCCTGACGGCCCAGCAGCCCTACAACAACGTCGTCCGCACGGCCACCGAGGCCCTGGCGGCCGTCCTGGGCGGGACCCAGTCGCTCCACACGAACTCCCTGGACGAGGTGCTCTGCCTGCCCTCGGACCATGCCGTTCAGATCGCCCTCCGGACACAGCAGATCATCGCGGAGGAAACGGGGGCGGCCAACACCATCGATCCGCTGGCGGGTTCCTACTTCGTCGAGGCCCTGACCAACGAGATGGAGGAGAAGGCCTGGGAGTACATCCACAAGATCGACGAAATGGGCGGTATGGTCGCCGCCATCGAGAAGGGCTTCCCCCAGTTGGAGATTGCCGACTCGGCGTACAAGTACCAGCGCCAGATCGACGCCGGGGAGAAGATCATGATCGGGATCAACAAGTACCTGACTGCCGATGAAGCGCCCATCCCGTTCCTGGAGATCGACGACAGTGTCGAGAAGGAGCAGATCGAACGCCTCAGCGCCGTCCGCCGGAAGCGCGACAACAAGACCGTGAAGCGCTGCCTGGACGACCTCAAGGGTGCCTGCAAGAAGGGCGAGAACGTGATGCCCTACTGCATCGAGGCCGTGAAGAACCTGGCCAGCGTGCAGGAGATCTGCGACGTCTACCGCGAGGTTTTCGGCGAATACCGCGATCCGGGACTCTACTAGCGAGGAGGGAGGGACAGCTCAATGGCAGACAAGAAACTGCGAATCATGGTTGCGAAACCGGGCCTGGACGGTCATGACCGGGGGGCCCGCGTGCTGGCCCGCTGTTTCCGCGATGCGGGCTTCGAGGTCATTTATACGGGTTGTCACCAGACGCCCGAGCAGATCGCCGCGGCGGCCATCCAGGAGGATGTGGACATCGTCGGGCTGAGCTGCCTGTCGGGGGCGCACCGCTATCTGTTTCCGGCGGTGGTGACACTGCTGAAGGAGAAGGGAGCGGATGATATTACCGTCATCGGCGGCGGCATCATTCCGGACCAGGATTTCAAACTCATGTTTGACGCCGGTCTCAAGGCCATCTTCACGCCGGGGGCCACGCTGGACAGCATTGTGGAATGGATCAACACGAATGTACAACCAAGGGCGTGACATCATGGAAAAAGTCAATAAAATCAAGGCGGGGGATGTCAGGACGGCCTCCCGCCTCATCCGCAACCTGGAAGACGGCGTCGATGAGGCCCGCACGACCATCAAGCACATCTTCCCCCTCACGGGAAAGGCCCACGTGATCGGCATCACCGGGTCCCCCGGGGCGGGAAAGAGCACCCTCGTGGACGGTCTCGTCGAGTGTTTCCGGAAGCGCGAAAAAACGGTGGGCGTCCTCGCCGTGGACCCCACCAGCCCCTTCACGGGAGGCGCCATCCTGGGCGACCGGATCCGCATGCAGCGCCACGCGGAGGACCCCGGGGTCTTTGTCCGCAGCCTCGCCACCCGGGGTGCCCTGGGCGGCCTGGCCAAGGCCGTGGGAGACGCGATCCACGTCATGGATGTCATGGGAATGGACATGGTGATCGTGGAGACCGTCGGAACCGGCCAGCAGGAGGTGGATATCATCAACCACTCCCATACGGTGATCGTCGTGCTGATTCCCGGGATGGGAGACGAGATCCAGGCCATCAAGGCCGGGATCATGGAGATCGCCGACCTGTTCGTCATCAACAAGGCGGACCGGGAGGGATCCTCGAAGCTGCGGCGGGAACTCATGGCCATGCTGGACATGGCACCGCCGAACACGTTTCCCGGAGGGTGGCGGCCGCCCATCATCCGGGTGGAGAACGCATTTGAACCGGAGGGATTCGGAAAAAGCCTGGAAGAGCTGACGGCAACCATCGTGGAACATTATCAGCATCTCGTAAAACACGATCTGCTGGGATCCCGGATCCGCCGGAAGGCCGTGGTGGAGCTCAACGAGGCGGTCCGGAACTGCATGCTCGAACCGGTTCTGAAACGTCTTGTTGCCTCCGGGGAGATGGAGAAGATGGTGGAGATGCTCCTCAAGAAGGAGTCCGATCCTTACACCCTGGCGGAAAACATTGCCGGACGGTATTTGAAAAACTGCGACTGAGCGGGGCCATCCGGATGAAGCGGCAGCAGACCCGGGATTTCGCCCTCCGGGGGCATTGCCTCCCGGAGGGAGCCCGGGTTTTTTCATTGCTGTCGCAGGATGCCGCTGTCCACCGTCCGTAGGAAGAAGGAGTGATGGAGTGGAAGCAGCAGGCGATGATCGTATCACGGAAGCCCTGTCCCGGTTCAACCAGGGGGTGGTGATCGTCCTGACGGGCAACGGGAAGGGAAAGACCACGTCCGCCATGGGACAGGCCCTGCGGGCCCTGGGACACGGGAAGAAGGTTCTTGTGATCCAGTTCATGAAAGGCAGGAAGTACGGGGAAGTCCTGGCGGCGGAGCGGCATCTGCCGGGGATCACGATCGTCCAGAGCGGCCTCGACAGCTTCGTGATGCGGGACAATCCGGCCCCGGTTGATGTCGAGCTGGCGAGACAGGGGCTGGAGATGGCCCGGGAGGCCCTGGCGGCGGGGAACCATGACATGGTGATTCTCGACGAGATCAACGTCGCCGTCGATTTCAGGCTGATCCCCCTCGCGGACCTGCTGGCGCTGATCCGCAGCAAACCGGCGGCGGTGGACCTGATTCTCACGGGCCGCTACGCGCCACCGGAGGTCCTGGAACTCGCCGATACGGTCAGCGAGATCCAGGAGGTACGGCATCATTATTCGAAGGGGATAAAAGAACGGGCCGGCATCGAATACTGAGACGACCTCGGAACAAGCCCGGATGCTTCGTTGCGCTTCACCCCTCGTCACTGCGGCGTACGAAAAAGTACGCCTCGCTCCTCGGGAGTCGCGCGCCTCGCCTGCGAGCCTTTTGCGACGTCGTCCATGAGGAGTTTCCGAGACTACGGAGATAGGTTATTCACGGCTCGGGACTTCGGGCGCTTTGCATCCGACCATTTTTGAACAGCCCGGAGACGACGTCGGAAAAGCCCCGGAGGCGGCGTTGCGCCGGATTGTGATTTCTCATGGCAGGCAGTCATCCATTCGAAAATTCACCATGGTTCAGGCGAATGAAGGCCTCTCTCCGCAGGGGAGGAGCGACGGAGGTGCGGCCGATTGCCGTCGATTCCGTTGTCGTGGACGAGCGGGTCAGGCTTAAATGCCAGGTGCCGCTCTGCGACAGCTATGGACGGAATTTCACCTGTCCCCCGTTTCTCCCGCCGGTATCGGAGTTTCGGGAGATGCTGCCCCGCTTCACCAATGCCTTGCTGGTGCAGGTTTCCGCTGACGGTCCGTTTGATCCCCCGAAAAGCGTTTTCGTTTATGCGAAAAAGCTTCATGAACTGATGAACCGGGCGGAGCGGATGGCGTTTGTGGAAGGCTTCCGTTTCGCCGCGGCCCTGATTGGAGGCTGCTGCCGTCTCTGCAATGAGTGTGCGGCAGTCCGGCCCGGAGAGCCTTGCCGCCATCCATTCCGGGCGAGGCCTTCCATGGAGGCCATGGGCATCGATGTCCTGGCTACCCTGGAAAAGGCGGGGCTGCCGGGGCGGTTTCCCGTCCACAAGCGGGTTGACTGGACGGGGCTCCTATTGTTCTGAGAACGGGCGGTTTCGTTCCTGCCGCGAGGAGGAGAATCGTTATGGCCATTTTGAAGGAAGGGGGAATCCCCATCGGCAGGATGCTCTTCATCCCGCGGGAAGGGGACCTGAAAAAGGAAGATCTTGAGATCGAGTCAAACGGCCAGTATTCGCTGATCGAGCGTCCCGACTGTTTTGTCATCAAGAACGGCGAGTGCTGCCGGAGCATCCTGGTGAAGGTGTTCCGAAAGGAATAGCCGTGCGCAGAGGCGGCGGCGACAGGCCGGCTGCAATTCCTGTTCAACCGTCGGAATGAAAAAAGAGCCTCCGGGGTCCCCCGGGGGCTCTTTGCGTTGTCGCGTCGGCCTTCAGGCCTTATTTCAGGCTGCTCAGGATGTCCCGGGCGATGATGACCCTCTGGATCTGGTTGGTTCCCTCGTAGATCGAGGTGATCCGGACGTCCCGGGCAAAGCGCTCTATCGGGAATTCCCGGGTGTAGCCGTATCCGCCCAGGATCTGAAGGGCGTTATAGCAGGCCCGCTCCGCCGCTTCCGTGGCGTAGTACTTGGCCATGGATGCCTGGCGGGCGAAGAACCGGCCGTTTTCCTTCTGGTAGGCCGCGTTCATCAGGAGGAGCCGCGCCGCTTCGAGCTCCGTGTAGGACTCGGCGATCATCCACTGGATGGCCTGAAAATTCGAAATGGGCTGATCGAACTGACGGCGCTCCAGGGCGTACTTGGCGGCATACTCGATGGCCGCCTGGCCGATGCCGAGCCCCAGGGACCCGATGCCGATCCGGCCTCCCGCCAGTTCACCCACGGCGGTCCGGAAGCCGTCGTTCGGCTTGCCCATGAGGGCGTCTTTGGGAACCCGGCAGTCCTCGAAGATCAACTCGTTCGTTATGGACGCGTGCTGGCCCATCTTGTGCTCGGCCCGGCCCACGGTGAATCCCTTAAGCCCGTTTTCCACGAGGAACGTGCTGATACCCTTTCCTTTGGGAGCGGATTTGTCCGTCACGGCCCAGACGACGAAGACGCCGGCGTACTCTGCGCTGGTGATGAACATCTTGTTGCCGTTGAGGACCCATTCGTTGCCGTCCAGGACAGCGGAGCACCGCATTCCGGCGGGGTCCGAGCCGGCCGTGGTTTCCGTCAGGCCGAAACCGCCGGCATAGTACTCGCCGGAGCAGATTTTCGGGATGTATTTCATCCTCTGTTCTTCCGAGCCGATGGCCTGGATGACCTCGCAGACCATGTTGTTCACCGACATGGTGACGCCCGTGGAAGCGCAGGCCTTGCCGATCTCGGTCACGGCCAGGCTGAAGGCCACGACGCCCGCCTCGGATCCGCCGTAGTCGGCCTTCACGTTGATTCCCATGAGTCCAAGGCCGGCAAGCTTCCTCAAGTTGGCGCAGAAGGCCGCTCGGTCGTCCTGCTCGTCCAGTTTTGCCGCCAGGGGCTCGAGTTCCGTCCTGGCAAAGTTGCGCGCCGTGTCCTGGATGATTCTTTGCTCTTCCGTGAGATCTAGATTCATCGTTTCTTTCCTTCCCTCCGAATGTATTACGCGCCGGCGGACTCCGTTGGCAGCGGTTCTGGAGGGCGCCGGATCATGCGCGTTCTCTTGAAAGTCCGGGAAGGGGGATCCATCCCCCCCTCCCGGACGGCTGGCTTGCAAGCGGCGCGGGGCATGGAGTCCCGGCGCCGATTGTGTGAGGCATCAGGCCCCCTTGTCGATGATGGCCTGAATTGCGGGCGTATAATCCGTCTTCGCGGGCAGGAAGATCAGTTCCGGATCGACGAACTCCCGGAGCACGAACAGCTCCCTGTAGGTCGGATGTGGGGTTTCACCCTTGACATTCGACACATTGAGATCGAAGCCGCAATTCTCCTTGACCTGTTCCACCGTGACGCCCGGATGGTGGGTCTCCAGGTAGATGATCCCATCTTTGTCGAAGCGGTAGACGCCCATGTTGGTCACGACGGCGGTGGGACCGCAGTCGGCGAAGGCGGTGTTCTTCCAGACTTCCTTCTTGGGTTTCCACTCGTTGGTCTTGAAGTCCCAGCACCACCAGCCGGGGGTGGTCGTGTAGTCGTTCCGCTCCAGGAAGCGTCGTTTCTCCTGGAGAATGATGTAGGCGGTCCGTTTTGCCATGGTCCCGATGTCGGAGTTTCCGCCGGACCCGGTGAAGCGGTGGGAGGGGGCGAAATAGTCTCCAATGGAGGTCACGTTGACGCCTCCATACTTGTCGATCGCCGCACCGCCGAGGAACCCGAGTGTGACGTAACCCTGCTGCAGGTAGTAACCGAAGGTGTCGACGAGGCCGCCCAGGGTGGAGCTCATGTTGGCCGCCCGCTGGTCGCAGACGGACATGGGGACGTGCATCGTCTTGCCGTCGCAGATTCCTGATTCGTAGATCAGGGTCGCCTTCGGCGCGTTCGTGAAGTTGGCCGTCATGATGCCCACCATGGGTAGCCCCGTGCCGGCGAACACGATATCTTCATTCCGAACTTCATGAGCCACGGCAATGGCCATCAGCTCCGGAAGGATGAATTCCCCCGGCTTCGCGGACTCATTGGGAATCAGGTCGATCAATCCCATCAATTCTTCCATTGATTTTGCCATGTTTCGTATCCCCCCTTTCTTTTAATAACCGCTTCGTGCCACGGACAAGGGCATCTTCATCCTGGGCGCCGGTTTCTTTCCTCTCATCATGCGAACGCTGTAACCGGTCGTGCTGTCCGCCTTCAGGTCGAGAAGCCGTTTGGCACCCAGCTTGACAACGAAGTCTTCCCAGCTCTTGGGACCGAAGACCCACTCGTCGAGCCACTTTTTCAGGTCATCGTTGTTCCGGGAGGCCTTGTCCATATCCCGCATGAAGGGCGCGTCGTAGTCGTAGTAGAAGGGAACCGAGCTCGGGAATGCGCCCCATGGGCACTCCACGACGGCGTCCACGACGAAGTAGGGGATCTGGTTCGTCTCGGGAAGTTTTCTCATCTCCGATTCAGGGACAATCTCCTCGGCGAGGATCACGACCTTGTCACAGGCAAAGGAGATCTCCTTGTCGATGGTGCCGACGCCGCGCCAGCGGGCCGTTCCCTTGTCACCGGCCTGGGCGACGTGGATGATGGCCAGCTCCGGCTTGGCTGCCGGCAGCAGGATGGTGTCACCCTCGCCCCAGAAGGGTTCTTCCATCTGGATAAATTTCTTCCGGGGGATTTTGGCATTCTTGCCGTCCCGCATGCCCGCCTTGCCGAGGGCGTCATATTTGGGATTGTAGAGATCGGAGCCCAGGGGGGCGGAATAAGGGATGAAGGGCGCCCCGATGGCGCCGGCGAGGAACCGCATGGCCATGGCGCCATGGGAATAATCCTCCAGAATCACCTTGCCGGCCTTGTAGTGCCGCTCCAGGTTGATGTCGATCTTGCCGGCCATTTCACCCCAGCCCATCCAGTCCGTCTCATAAATCTTCATGGCGTTGACGGAGTTCAGCAGCCAGGTACACACACCGCCATGCCGGTCGATGACATGAATGTCTTTGATGCCCTGACGGACCGTCTCCCAGGCGAAGGCGAAGGGGTTCCGGTTGAAGCCCGTGAACCCGCTGAACGCGCAGATGACCCCGTTGTGCATGTACGTCTTGACTGCTTCCTCCAGCGACAGGATCTCCGCCTTTTTCGATTTCCCGCGAATTCTTGCCATTGTTACCTCCTTTTCAGTGCAATGATAAACCCCCTTGAATAACCTGAAAACTCATAAGAACAGACCGGCTCTGTGTTTTGTGTGCTCACCTCCCTTCTTCGTGAAGAAATGAATGATGGCCTGATGTACGGAAAAAGACGCCGCAGGGAGCGGCAATGTGCTGATCATTCCGCGGCGGATGCGAGAGGAGCGGCATAAAGAGATCCCTTGGGCCTCTCAGGGCGAACTCCTGTTGAATGGTGCAACTGTTATGTCAGAGGTTGAGGAAACGACGATCCGCCCGGCCTCCGGCTGACCGGTTTACCCGGTTCTGGTGCAGTGTCGGGGGGCGGGCATGACGGGATGAAATTCGAAATAGGGTATAAGGGATCGGCCCCTCGGTGTCAAGAAATAATTGGGGATGTTTCCAGGGGTTGAGACCTCCCCGGTACCATCGCGGCGGATGCGGCGCAGGGGAGGCCGGTCATGCCGGCCGGGGAGCCATCTCTTCCAGGATCTCATCCAGGTAGGCCGGGGGCAGCGATTCGCCGAGGGTCTCCATGTCCGTCTCCAGGACTTCGCAGAGGGCCAGGGTCAAACCTTCATACAGGATCATCAGATGGTGGAGGGACTCTTCCGCCCGCTCCTCCAGCAGGGCCTCTTCCAGGGTTTCCCGGATGAAGGGGTCTCCTGCCAGATCCAGCGAGGACCGGCCCAGGGCTTCCAGGTACCGGGACGGCGCCTCGTCGCTGCTGTAAAGGATCGCCATCTGCCGGAAGGCCAGATAGCAGTAGATCGCCCGCTGGGTGATGTCCTCTTCGCCAAGCATATCATGCTCCTTCGGGGTCGGAAAAAAGGCGTTCTCCCCTCCGGCTCCGGTCGAAGCAGCACGCCTCCATGCCGGGGACGACTACGCGCACCGTGGGGATGCCGGTCGCATCATCCGTCAGGTCCACGGCAATCACCCGGTCCAGGCCGCGGTTCGCGCATCTGGACATCAGGAGGCGCACGTCATCGCAAATGTCGTCCCGAAAATCGGCGTCCATGTCGCCCAGGCTGATCTGCCGGTGGCTGAAGAACCGGTAATCCTGTTCCTCCTCCCGGAAATAGGCTGAGCAAGCCTCCTGCAGGCCCGCCAGACCCTTCGTCTGCAGGAACAGGGCGCGGGTGGTGACGATTTCCAGCAGGGCCCGGGCCAGGGCCACGCGAGGATCCAGGTGGGTTCCGAAACCGTCGATGGGGATCATGGAATCGTACTGCAGATCCCTGGAAAAGGCGGCGATCGTGGGTACCCCGACGTCCGAGGTGATGTTCTTGGCCACGATTTCGACCTCCGCCTCGCTGAATTTTCCGATGATGTCGAGGAGGAAGGCATTGCCGTCCGCCGCCTCCACCGACAGGGCGTCCAGTGCCTCGGCCCGGTACTGGGCGATGCTCCAGGCGTCGCGCTCGATCACCTCCGTGAGGCCGTGTTCCACGGCTTCTTCCAGGGTATTGCCTGCGGCGATGCCGTTGGTGTGGGTGTGGATGACCAGGATATCGTCCAGATGAAAGGGATGAAAGACGGCGCAGGCGGGCAGGTATACCCCCTCTTCGCGCAGGAGGTCGTAGCCCGCGGTCCAGAAGATGGGACGGTCGTCGTCGTACTCGCTGACCCGCGAGAGAATCAGGTCCGGCGGGTGGAGGACATTGAAGCGTTGGGACAGCCGGCGGTAACTGTCCCGGATCAGCCTTTCCCGATGGATTTCCCGGAACTCGGATGCGTATCGCTCAACGGACTCCATTGTCAGGGATACCCGGGCCTGGACGGGCGTGATTCCCTTGCCGGTGTGTCGGGTCTGGGATCCGTCCGGACGGATCCTCCGGCAGGTGAAGACCGGGATGCCGATGCGATCGTCTCCCGCGGCGTCCCGGACTTCCAGCATTCCGACGGTCTCTTCCAGGCGGGCGATGAGCGCCAGGGTCTCCGCGGGCGGGCATGAGCGGTGGGTCTCCAGGATGTAGGTCTTCGGACAGGGCTTGAGCGAGAAGGGCGGCATCCGTCGTCTCCTGGTGGATCGGGGCTGCCGGATCAGCAAACTACGCCTGCCGGCGACGGGAAGGAAGTCAATCCCATATCGGACGGACTGTCAACCGTTTTGTGAAGCGATATCCGAAACTCCCGGAGAATCCGGCGGCGGGAGCCAAAGAAATTGACAAACAGCCGGGGTTGTGAGAAAAACCGGAACCAGTCTTTTACTGGTAAAAGCGCCTTTTTCCCCCTTCCCCAACATAGCAACGAACCGGACCTGCACGGCAGTGGAGCGCGCGGGGCAGGTCCGGGGGAAATAAAAGGAGGATGAGATGGAGAAGGTACCGCAGAAACTGGATAAAACCAGACCAAAGTTTTACGCCGATGCCAAGATCAGCGGGTTCGGCGAACGGAAACCCGATTATTCCGGCATGGGGAGAAAGATCAAGGGGCAGTTCAAGGGACTCCGCGAGGTGGTCTGTGTGGAGGCATGCCGCACACCTTACGGTGTCTTTGGCGGGTCCCTCAAGGGGTTCGACGCCCCCCAGCTGGGAGCCCTGGCCATCAAGGAGTGCCTGCGGCGGACAGGCGGCAAAGTCAAGCCGGAGGACATCGATTATGTGTTCATGGGCCAGGTGGTGCCTGCCGGATGCGGACAGGTGCCGAGCCGCCAGGCGACCCTGCTGGCAGGACTTCCCGAGTCCGTGCCGTCCATCACGGTGAACAAGGTCTGTTCGTCGGGCATCAAGACGATCGACCTGGCCGTTCAGATGATCCAGACGGGAAGGGCGGAGGTCGTCATCGCCGGGGGCCAGGAGAGCATGTCGAACTGTCCATACTCGCTTCCCGACATGCGCTGGGGAAACCGGATGGGCCTTCCCAACGGAAGGATGGTAGACCTGATGGTCTATGACGGTCTCTGGGACGCCTTCTACAACCGGCACATGGCGATCCATGGCTCGGAAACGGCTGACGAGTTCGGATTCACCCGGCAGGACCAGGATGAGTGGGCGTACACCTCGCAGATGCGGGCCGTGGAGGCCATGAAGGCGGGCCGCCTGGACGATGAGATCTTCCCCGTGGAGATCAAGAAGGGCAAGGACACGGCGGTCTTCGACAAGGACGAGGGCCCCCGGACCGGAACGACCATGGACGGCCTGGGCAAGCTGCCTCCCGTCTTCAACCACAAGAGCACCGTCACGGGACAGCCCGGCAGCGTGACCGCGGGCAACGCGCCCGGCGTGAACGACGGCGGCGACGTCTGCATGCTCATGAGCGCCGAAAAAGCGAAAGAGCTTGGCCTGAAGCCCCTCTTCACGATACTCGGTTACGCGGAGGTTTCCCAGCCGACGAAGGACATCGCCACGGTCCCGGGGCTCTCCATCAAGAAGATCCTCGAAGAGAACGATCTGACACTCGACCAGGTGGACCTGATCGAGATCAACGAGGCCTTCGCCGCCGTCGTCCTCGTCAGCGCCCGGAGTATCCTGGGCATGTCCAAAGAGGAGATGATGAAGAAGGTCAACGTCAACGGAAGCGCCATCGCCTACGGTCACCCCATCGGGGCCACCGGCGCCCGGATTCTCATGACCCTCGGGTATGAACTGAGGAGGCGAGGAGGCGGCATCGGCGTCTGCGGGATCTGTTCCGGCCACGCCCAGGGCGACGCCATGCTCATCCGGGTGGACAAGTGAGGGAAACCGAAGGGATCCGATAGATTGATCGATCCATATTGACATTCCGGAAACGGCAGGAAAAAAGGGGGAGACGGCGGGCTCCGGGCCCGGCCGCCTGTCCCAGCCGGCCGTGTTCCAGGGGGAAAAAAACAAGGAGGGCAGGAGATGACAATCAAGACAATCGGTGTAGTGGGTGCGGGTCAGATGGGAAACGGAATCGCCCAGGTCGCGGCATCTCCGGGCGGTCTGAACGTCATCATGAACGACATTGCCGAGCCGTTCGTAAACCGGGGCTATGACACCATCTCCAAAAATCTCGACCGGCTGGTGGCCAAGGAGAAGCTGACGGCGGACCAGAAGGCGGAGATCCTCGGACGGATCCGGAAGAGCACGAACGTCGAGGACATGAAGGACGCCGACTTTGTCGTGGAGGCGGCGGTGGAGCGGGAGGACCTGAAACTGGGGCTCTTCAAGAAGCTCGACGAAATCTGCAAGCCAGGGGTCATTCTCGCAACGAATACCTCATCCATTCCAATCACCCGGATCGCCGGAGCCACAAAACGCTCCGGACTGGTCATCGGGATGCACTTCATGAATCCCGTACCGGTCATGCGGCTCGTGGAGATCATCCGTGGTCTCGCCACATCGCAGGAGACGTACAACACGACGGAAGCGCTCAGCAAGCAGTTCGGCAAGGTCCCGGTGGAGTGCAACGATTTCCCCGGATTCGTGTCCAACCGGATCCTGATGCCCATGATCAACGAGGCGGTCTATGCCCTGATGGAGGGCGTCGGGCAGCCGAAGGCGATCGACGATATCATGGTCCTGGGGATGAACCACCCCATGGGACCGCTGGCCCTGGCGGACCTGATCGGCCTGGATACCTGCTGGGCCATCATGGACGTCCTCTACAAGGGTTTCGGCGACTCCAAGTACCGTCCCTGCCCTCTCCTGAAAAAGTATGTCGACGCGGGGTTTATGGGACGAAAGAGCGGTCGCGGTTTTTACGATTACAGCAAGTAATGCGGCAGCCAGCCGCCATTCCGTGGTAAGATTCCGTCACCCTCTCCCGGCATGTCCGGGGGAGGGTGACGCGGAAACGGCCGCCGATTTGGGCCGAACCCTTTCCAAATGCCGCTCCCGCGGGGTATCCGGCCGGACGATGGGGGAGGATCCATGGAAATCGATACCCGCAAGGAAAAAGACGCGGTCGTTGTGTCCGTCCGCGGGCGGATGGATGCCCTTTGCGCCCCGGACTTCGACCGGATCCTGGAGCACTGCCTGGAACGGGGGGAGAGCCGTTTCGTGATCGACTTCAGCGCCCTGGAGTATATCAGCAGTGCCGGCCTTCAGTGCATCCTGGAAGCGGCCCGGCAACTCGAGGAAGGAAAAGGGGAGATCTCTCTGGCCAACCTGAAAGGGCCGGTCCGGGAAGTCTTTGAAATATCCGGTTTCGATACCCTTTTCCCGATCTATGATACGGTGGAAGCCGCTTTGAATTCCGACTGATCTTCTTCAGCCGGCCCTTTGGACCCTGTATGCCGTCCATGAAGCAACCCGCAACACTGGATTCCCTGAGGCCGTTCATGACCTTTGTGTCGAACTGTCTGAGCCATCGGGGCTTCAGCCCGCACCGGTCGAGCGAGATCGAGCTTGCGGTGGAGGAGGCCCTGGTGAACATCTTTCGCTACGCCTATCCTGACCGTTCCGGTGACGTCGAGGTCCGGTGCCGTGCCATGGAGGACGGGCAGCTCGTCATCGAGATCGAGGACGCGGGCATTCCCTTCAATCTCCTGTCCACACCCGATCCTGAGTTATCCACGGAGATCAGCCGTCGCAAGGCGGGTGGACTCGGGATCTACTTCATTCGGAAAATGATCGACGACATTCGCTATCGACGGGATGGGGACCGCAATGTACTGACTCTGGTCGTCTCCCCGGAAAGGCCGGCTCCGTTCATGGGCGAGCCGGGATGCCGTCATTCCGGTCAACCCCTGTAGACCCGGGAGGAACCCCCATGGGTGACCAAAAGAAGGTCCGAGTGGAGAAATATCTTCGGGCGTCGGTCCTCAACGATGTCGTCGAGCTGGAAAAAAGGGTGTGGAACCGGGACGGATACCGGGAAGTGAACGCCCCGATGCTGTATTTCGAACTGGCCTACCTGACCAACGGGCTCGTTCTGACGGCGTTCGATGACGGAATCTATCCCGAGGAGGAACGCCGCCGCATGGCCCAGGAAGACCCCTGGTATGCCCAGGACCGGCCCATCGGCTTCCTGGTCTGTTTCGCCGACTTCGACAAGCGGGGTCATTTCTGGTACGGCGCCCGGATGGGCGTGGACCGGCTCTACCAGGACAAGAACATCGGCGATGCTCTGGTCCGTGTTCTCTACGACTGCGCCAGGGAGAGGGGCATTTCGAGAATCCGCTGGACCTATGATCCCCTCGTCTCGAGAAACGGCTATATTTACATTCACAGGATGGGTGCTATCGTCCGGGAAATCGGATTCAATTACTACAGCGCCGTCTTTACGAGCGACGAATTCAACCGGGCCATCTCGACAGACCGTTTCATCGTGGAATGGCTTATCCAGACCGACCGGGTCCGCGACCGGATCGAGCGTGGGATTTTCCCCTCCCTGCACGACACGTCGGAGATGACGGACGAGAACATTGTCAACTCCGTGGACTTGGACAAGGAAGGACTCGAGTGTCCGGGCGGGAAAAATGTCTTTCATCTCAACACCTCGCCCCTGTTTGTCGAAATTCCGTACAATCAGGATCGAATCCTGAAAACGGACCGTGCCAAAGCCCAGCGACTGCGGGATTACTGTCGAGCCCTGTTCATGCATTACCTGGCCAGGGGCTATGTCGTCCGCGGATTCGTGGTCGGCAGGGAGCCCGACGGGCGTCACCGGCCCTATTATCGACTGGAGCGGGAACCGCGCGGGAAGACCCTCAATATTTAAGGGTGATTATGAAGTACGGGGAGTGCCGTCCGAAGGCGGGTCCGGCAACAGGGAGCATCGGGATGGCGAATGCATTGATCGATCCAAGAGCGGGCAACCGGTGAAGCTGAAGATCCCCATTCGCACCAAGCTGCTTCTCGCCTTTCTGGGATTGCCGGTGATCTCGCTGGTCATCTTCGGCTATTTCGCCTTCGAAGATATCCGGCAGATCGGGAACTACGCCCTGGAGAGCAGTTCCTCCCTCGGGGACAGCGCCGCCGGAGACAGCGCCCGGGCCCTGGAAGACCTGGGAGAGAGCATCATCACCCAGAAAGCGAGGGATGTCGCCCTCCAGTGCCGCATCTACCTGGATGCCCACCCCGGCATCCGCCTCGACGAACTCAGGAAGAAACCGGATTTCCAGAAAATCGCCGTCCAGTCCGTGGGGAAAACGGGCTATACCCTGGTCTACGACCGCGGAACGGGATTGATGAAGTTTCATCCGAATCCGGAAATCGTGGACTTCGATCTCCAGCAGTGGCGGGACAAGCTTCCCGACTTCTGGAAAATCTTCGAAAAAACCTTCGACGGCTCCCCCAACAGCGGTTATTACGACTGGCTCGATGTGGACGGAAGCATCCGGCGAAAGTATATGTCCATCGTGCCCGTTCGTGACTCCATGTTCATGGTTGCCGCCACCACGTACATTGACGAGTTCTCCATTCCCGTGAAGGAGACGAAGAAGCGGATCGACGCGACGACCCGGCAGATCAACGAACACGTCAATGAGACCCTGGACGATATCTACAGGAATTTTTTTGCATTCCTTCTTGTTCTGATGGTCATCGTCCTCGGTGTTGCCGTTTTTATCTCCCGTACGATTACGCGGCCTGTTCTTTCCCTGATCCGGGGCGCCAAGGCCATCGGTCGCGGGGAGATCGACCACCGTGTGGAAGTGCAGACGGGGGATGAGATGGAGGAACTGGCCGCGGCATTCAACCGCATGACCATGGACCTCAAGGAACATATGGCGGTCCTGAAACAGACAACGGCGGACCGGGAGGGGCTTCTCAAAGAGCTGGAAATCGCCCGGGGAATCCAGCAGCGGCTGATTCCGGACCGGGCGCCCCGGATCCCGAACATCGACCTGGCGGCGAACAACATCCCGGCCCGGGAGGTGGGAGGGGATTTCTACGACTTCATCCCCGTTCGGGACGACCTGTGGGGTGTCGTCATTGCCGACGTGTCCGGCAAGGGAATGCCTGCGGCCATGTTTATGGGCCTGTCCAGGACAGTGGTCCGGGCCAGCGCCACGGGAACGCTCGACCTGGCGCATGCGATCCGGCAGGCCAATGAACTGATCTGCCGTGATTCCACATCCGGAATGTTCGTCACCCTGTTTTATGCCGTTGTCGAACCGGGTCCGAAACTGAGGTATGTAAATGCCGGTCACAACCCTCCAATCCTGTTGCGCAGAGACGGGAACGATCCGGAGTATCTGAAGACACACGGGATTGCCCTCGGGGTAAAAAAAGACATTCACGTGCAGGAAATATCGCTTTCCCTCTCGGAGGGGGATCTGGTCGTTCTCTATACGGACGGCGTCACCGAAGCGGTTGATGAAAACGATCAGACCTTCGGCCTCGACCGCCTGAACCGGGTGGTGCGGGATAACCGGCACCTGTCCGCCGGACAGATCATCATGAAAATTCAGGACGCCGTCATTGCGTTTGCCGGAGGAAGGCCCCAGTTCGACGACATCGCCCTGGTCGTTCTCAAGGCCATATAACCCGGCACCAACCTTCCGCCGGGGACATCCGGGGCCGGTGTCTTTGCACATTTCTTCTTGTCTCCCCCTGGCGATTGGAGTATAACCCTTCTAATTTGTAAGGCAATCAACCGATGGAAAGAGGAGTGCCGATGAAAGATCGCCTGACCCAGTTGGCCGACCTGCTGGACATCGAGGATCACGATGCGGTCGTCGAGGAAATACGGATCATCGCCTCCCTTGTCTTTCCCCGTTTTGATTATGGGCCGTTCGATCGGGCGTATGGTGATATCGTCCGATTGTTTCGGGGGGATTATCCGGGCTATCGTTGTTCCAACGTGGACTACCACGACTTGAGTCACACCCTGTCGGTCACCCTTGCCATGACCCGTCTGATGCATGGAGCCATCGAGTCCGGCTGTCCGCTCACGGAGAAGGAATTCGATGTCGGCCTCATCTGCGGACTGATGCATGATACCGGTTATATCCAGCGAAGCGGAGATACGGAAGGTACCGGGGCGAAGTACACGCTTGTCCACATCAACCGCAGCGTCGAGTTTATTGTTGAATATTACCGGAACGACCCCCTGTTCCAGGAAGAGCTTCCTTTTTTCGACAGCATCCTGCAGTGTACCGGTCTCAACACCAGGGTCGGAGAAATCCAATTCCAGAGCAAAAACATCAGGTGCCTGGGACAGATGCTCGGCACGGCGGACCTGCTGGGGCAGATGGCCGATCGGCATTACCTGGAAAAGCTCCTGGACCTTTATTATGAGTTTGTTGAAGCCGGGATCACGGCGTATTCGAGCCAGTTGGACCTGCTGGAGAAAACCCGGGGATTCTTTCAGATGACCCGGAAGCGGTTCAGCGATGAATTGGGAGATGTGTATCTGTACGGCCGGCATCACTTCCGGAAGCGATGGAACATCGACGAAAACCTCTATATGAGCAGCATTGAAAAAAACCTGAACTACCTGGATTACCTGGTTACCCATCGCCGGGACGAATACCGGTTGCATCTGCGCAGAACGCTCAACAAGAGGATGCAGGCCTGACGCACAGACGGGATTGCCTGCCCTGTCGTTCTAGAAAAGGCTTGATTTATCCATCCCGATGGGATAGAAGGCGACTCCTTTTTTAAGGGGTCAGACTCCTTGCCCAGGCATCCTGCCCGGGCTGCATAGCCGTGAGGAGGTAAATGAAATTGAGGAGATATGAGACAGTTTTTATCATCCATCCGGACCTGAACGACGAGGAAGTCGGCGCGTTGACGGATCGCTACTGCGACATCATCGCGGCTTATAAGGGCGTTCTGGTCAAGGTGGACCGGTGGGGAAAGCGCAAGCTTGCGTACCTGATTCGCAAACAGTCGAAGGGGACGTATGTTCTCCTGGACTACGCCGGGTCGAGTGCCGTCGTTTCCGAAATGGAGCGGAACTTCAAGATCGACGATCATGTCCTGAAATACATGACGATCCTGAAGAACGAGAACGTCAGCCTGCAGGATATCGAGAAAGAGACTGCCCAGAAGAGCGGGGAAAAGGCTGAGGATTCGACTGCGGAACCGTCGGGTGCACCTTCCGAGACAAGGGCTCCGCTGACGGTTGTTTCACCGGCATCGCCACCGGTCCAGCCGGCGGCAAGGGAACAGGGGGAGTAGAAACATGGCGCATCCATCATCGGGAAGCCGGCCGTCGAGGCCGCACAAGAAGTTCTTCCATCGGCGGAAATTCTGCCGTTTCTGCACGGACTCCAATATTCAGATCGATTACAAGAACCCCTCCATTCTGCGGGACTTCGTTACCGAGCGGGGCAAGATCATGCCCAGGAGAATCACCGGGAACTGCGCCGGGCACCAGCGCGAGCTGACGGTAGCCATCAAGCGGGCCAGGACCCTGGCGCTTCTCCCGTTTGCGGTTCGAGAGAGCTGAAATCGATCCCGGCCGGACCCGACGGCGGGGTATCGAAGCGGCGAATCAGCGGGCCGGACGGCGCGCAGGATTTCCAGCTCGAGGTGGAGGACCTGGGGAGGCGGTCTCGGAGGGATTGCGTTGTTTGCCGGTTTTCTCTGGACCACGCTGATCTGCCTTGCCGCCTTGTTTCTGCCTTTTGCCGGGTCGTTTCTGATTCCCCTGACTCCACTGCCCTTCCTTTACCATTACCTGCACCAGGGCAGAAGGCGGGGTGCGATCATCCTGATCCTGTCGTGGATCGTCGTCTTCGGCGTTCTGATGATGACCGGTGCAGGATCATCGATGCCGGTCATCCTTCTGGCGGGGCTGGCCGGTGTTGCCCTGGGGGAGCTCCTGAGCAGAAGGCTCTCCCTTGAAAAGGTCGTTCTTTATCCGGTTCTGGTCTTTTTTGTCACGGGCTGCATTGCCCTTCTTGCCCAAAGCATCCTGACGGGCCGGGCTCCGTTCGCAGTCCTGGAAGCCTATGTGGCCACCGGTATTCATGACAACCTCCGGATTTACGGCATGCTGGGCCTGCCGCCGGAGCAAGTCCAGGAAATCCGGGATCAACTGCCGGAACTCATCCGCTTCTTCTCCTCCATTGTTCCGGCGCTTGTCATCGTGATGGCCACCGTCGTTCTATGGCTCAATGTCCTGGTCGGGGGCGTGCTGATCCGCCAGCGAGGCGGGATGTATCCCGATTTTGGAGACCTGACCCTCTGGAAGGCGCCGGAACGGATCGTCTGGTTCCTCATCGCCGCCGGCGGGTCCATGCTGGTTCCGGCCGAGCCGGTCCGGCAGATCGGCTCGAACGTTCTGATTCTCTGCCTGTTCGCCTACCTGTTCCACGGATTGGCGATTGCGGCTTGTTTTTTCAAGCGGAAGAGGATTCCGCCTTTTTTCCGATATCTCTTTTACGGCCTGGTCTTTGCCCAGCAATACGTGGCCCTGACCATGGCGATCCTCGGGCTGGTCGACCTGTGGCTGGACCTTCGAAAATACATCGGAGAACGGGGCGGTCCTTCCTGATCAGGCAGGTTTGATTTCCAATAACGGGATGCGATACTATCCATAAAAAAGGAGCATGAACCATGAAGGTGATTCTGAAGGAAAATGTGGATTCCCTGGGCAAGGTCGGTGAAACGGTCAAGGTGTCCGACGGGTATGCCAGGAACTTCCTCATTCCCAAGGGGCTTGCTGTGGAGGCGAGTTCGAAGAACGTGAAATCGGTGGAGGACGATCGGCGACGCATTCTTCAGAAAGCGGAAAAAGATCGCCGGAAGGCCCAGGCAATGGCGGATCACCTGGCCGGTGCCACCTTCGTCATCCGGCGCCGGGTCGGGGAGCAGGAAAAGCTGTTCGGCTCGGTGAACGCGAGGGACATCGAGGAGTGCGCCGTCGAGATGGGATTGGAACTGGAGCGGAAATGGATCGTCCTGGAGGAGCCCATCCGGGAGCTGGGAACCTTTCCGCTCAAGGTCAAGCTGCCGGGGGGTGTGACGGCTGAAGTCACCGTTTCCGTAGAGGCGGAGCAGGAATCCTGAACGGTTCATCCCGGAGGGCCATGAAAGACATCGACGCCTCCCTGCATCGGATTCCTCCCCAGAACTTGGAAGCGGAGCAGTCCATCCTCGGGGGGATTCTCCTGGATAACCAAGCCCTGAACCCCGTGCTGGAAGTCTTGGACTTCAAGGACTTCTACAGCGAGGCGCACCGGAGGATTTTCCGGGCGATCGTGGAGCTTTCGGACCGTAACGATCCGGTTGACCTGATCACCCTGAGCAATCTGCTCAAGGAGAAGAAGCAGCTCGATCCCGTCGGGGGGACGGCATACCTCGCCTCGCTCGTGGACAACGTGCCCTCGGCCGCCAACATTGCCTTTCATGCCCGGATCGTCAAGGAAAAGGCCATCCTGAGGGGGTTGATCGGGACGGCCACGGAGATCCTGGGCAAGAGCTACGACGCCTCGGCGGACGTCGACCAGGTGCTTGATGAGGCGGAGCACGCCATCTTCGAAATATCCGAGCGGAAAATCCGGCCCACCTTCTGGCCCTTCAAGACGGTCATCAAGGAAAGCATCCGGACCATTGAGAAGCTGTATGAGCGCAAGGAACTGATTACGGGCGTTCCGACGGGCTTCGAAGGGATCGATACACTGACCTCCGGCCTCCAGAAGTCGGACCTCATCATCGTCGCCGGACGGCCCAGCATGGGCAAGACGGCCTTTGCCCTCAACATCGCCCTCAACGCTGCTACCCTGTCCAGTGCGCCGGTGGCGGTCTTCTCCCTGGAAATGTCCAAGGAGCAACTGGCACTCCGGATGCTGGCATCCGAAGCCAAGGTGGATTCGCAGAGGATCCGGAAAGGATTGCTGGGGGAAACGGATTGGCCAAAGCTCATTGCCGCCGCGGGTAAACTGTCGGAAGCGCAGATCTTTATCGATGACACCCCCGCTCTGAGCGTTCTGGAGATGAAGGCCAAGTCGAGGCGCCTCAAAGCGGAAAACGGTCTGGGGCTGGTGATCCTGGACTATCTTCAGCTCATGAAAGGCGGCGGCTCCCGGGATTCGCGGGAGCAGGAGATCTCGGAAATCAGCCGTTCCCTCAAGGCCTTGGCCAAGGAGCTGGCCGTGCCCGTCATCGCCCTTTCCCAGCTGAACCGGAAAGTGGAAGACCGGACCAATCGGCGGCCCCAAATGGCGGACCTCCGGGAGTCCGGGGCCATCGAGCAGGATGCCGACGTGATCGCCTTCATCTACCGGGACGAAGTTTACAACCGGACGGAAGAAAACCCCGAAAAGGGCATTGCGGAAATCATCATCGGCAAACAGCGGAACGGTCCCACCGGGACCGTCAAGCTGGCCTTCCTGGAAAAGTACACGAGTTTCGAGAACCTGGCCCGTTCCGACGTGGAGCCTTAGCCGCCGGGCCGCCGCACGATCAGTTCCCCAGAAGCGGTGTTTCTTTTCCCAGATAGGGAAGAGCCGTGGCCAGTTTCTTCAGAGCCTGCTTTTCGATCTGGCGGGCCCGCTCCCGGGTGATGTTGTACCGGTCCCCGATCTCCTGAAGGGTTTCCGGGTCGTCCGCCATCACCCGGTGGCGGATGATGTAGCTTTCCTTTTCGTTCAGCATGGCCATCGCCCCGGCGATATTCTTCTGCGCCAGTTCCATTTCTTCTTTCTTGATCAGTGAGATCTCCTGGTCATCCCCGTCGTAGGTCAGGTAATCCAGGTGCGAGACTTCCCCGTCGTCGCTGATCGTTGCGTCCAGGGAGAGGTCGCGATGGCTGAGCCGCAGGTCCATCTGTTCGATATCGATCTCCTTGACCCCCAGGGCCTCGGCGATTTCCGAGAATTCGGGGTTTTTCTGGGAAAGGGCTTCGAGTTTCTTCTTGGCCTGGCCCAGCTTGAAGAACAGCCGGCGCTGCGCCTGTGTTGTACCGATTTTGACGACACTCCACGTCTTGATGATATAGTTCTGGATGTACGCGCGGATCCACCAGACAGCGTAAGAGATGAGGCGATAGCCGCGATAGGGATCGAACTTTTTCACGGCATGCATCAAGCCGATGTTGCCCTCCTGGATGAGGTCGGCCAGCTTCATTCCGTAATTCCTGTATTCGTGGGCGATCTTGACGACGAACCGGAGATTGGAAACGACCATGTGTTGAGCCGCCTCCATGTCGTTGTATTTTCGGAAACGGACTGCCAGGCGGAATTCTTCTTCCGGTGTGAGAAGCTCGAACTGGTTGATCTCCGAGATGTATCGATCAAGCGTTCCCGTGAGGGAGGGAAGTTCCAAGGATCCTCCTGCAATGCATTGATATCAAAATAAATTAGCCTGGAGAGAAGATTCCTGTCAAGCCTTTTGTATTCACCGTCCATTCCTTGACAGGGAACGGCCCGGCACTTAATTTAACGTCGATTATAAAAGAAGGGTACGCCATGAATTCAATCAGCCAGATTATTCTCGATGCGGCCTGCAGGATTGCCAGGGAGGCGGAGGCAAGGGCGATGCTTCTGTATTCCGATCTGGTGGACCAACTACCTTCCACCAATGACGGAACGTGCTGTTATGACCTGATTGTCGTCACCCGGGGGGATGAAGAGATCCCTGATCATATCCGGAGCAGGAGCATCCTGATCAATGTACCCGATGTCAAGCTGACGCGTCTCGGCCAGATCAAGATCGCCATCACCAAGGGGATCGCCATGGGCATTTTCCGGAAAGGGGACAAGGTCGTGTGTCTCAGCGGGGTGTCCCGATTCGGGTATGCCGACAGCCTGTTCGTCATTGACGTTGGAAAGGAATTCGAGATCCTCACCTCCGAAAACATGACGGGACTGACCGAAACAGTCTATCCGGAGGTCTTCGGAACCGTTCTGAATCTGGCCCTGGAACTGGCCGCCCAGGGAAGGGAAGGCCGGAAAGTGGGTACCATCTTCATCCTGGGGGATCACGAACGGGTTCTTCAGCTCTCCCGGCAGATGATCATCAACCCCTTCATGGGCTATGCCGAGGAGCAGAGGAACATTCTGAATCCGGACCTCAAGGAGACGATCAAGGAATTTTCCGCCCTCGACGGGGCGTTTGTTCTCCAGGACAACGGCGTTCTCGTCACGGCCGGGAGGCACCTGAGCGCGGCCCTGGAAGGAAAGGACTTTCCCCACGGGCTGGGAAGCCGCCATATCGCGGCGGCTGGTATCACCAGCATCACCGACGCCATCGCCATCGTTCTGTCCGAATCGTCCGGCAACGTGACGGTTTTCAAGGGCGGGAAGATCTTCGTCAGCATCGAAAAGCCCACGGAATAGAGTGATTTGTGCTGCCGGCCCGGCCGGGCAGAATGCAGTACCCGGATGCATCGGATGTTTCCCGGCTGTTTCCCATGCGGCTGAAGCGGCCGGTTGAATAGAGAGAAAAACAGCGGAGGTTGTCATGCGTTTCGATAAATTCACCCTGAAAGCCCAGGAGGCTCTGCAGGAAGCGCAGGCCCTGGCACAGAAGAACGGCCACCAGGCTGTGGACGTGGAGCACCTTCTCCTGGCTCTGCTTCGGCAGCCGGAGGGAGTCGTCGGCGAGATCATGGGCAAGCTGGGCGCCGACAGCGGGAGGCTGGAGAAGGAGCTTGACGGTGCCCTGCAAAGGATCCCCAGGGTGGAAGGAGCGGGAAGAGGACAGACGTACCTGTCCCCCCGGCTGGGACGGGTCCTGGATCAAGCGGTATCTGAGGCGGCGCGGTTGTCCGACGAATACGTGAGCGCGGAGCACATCCTGGTCGCCATGACGGAGGAGAAGGAAGGGCCGGCCCCGGGTATATTGAAGGGGATGGGAATCACGCGCGACAACATTTTGCGCGTCCTGGTCGACATCCGGGGAAACCAGCGCATCACCGACCCCAATCCGGAAGAGAAATACCAGGCCCTGAAGCGCTACGCCAGGGATTTCAATGAGCTGGCGAGAAAGGGATCCTTCGACCCGGTGATCGGACGGGATGACGAGATCCGCCGCATCATGCAGGTCCTGTCGCGCCGGACGAAAAACAACCCGGTCCTGATCGGCGAGCCCGGCGTCGGCAAGACGGCCATCGTCGAGGGCCTGGCACAGCGGATCGTCAACGGCGACGTCCCGGAAAACCTGAAGGACAAACGCGTCATCGGCCTCGATATCGGAGCCCTCGTCGCCGGCGCGAAGTATCGCGGGGAGTTCGAGGAGCGTCTCAAGGCCGTGCTGAAGGAGGTCATCGCGGCGGAAGGAGAGATCATCCTCTTTATCGACGAGATTCACACGGTGGTCGGGGCGGGGGCGGCGGAGGGGTCCGTGGATGCCTCCAACATGCTCAAGCCCGCCCTGGCGCGGGGCGAGCTCCGCTGCGTCGGAGCCACGACCCTCAACGAATACAGGAAGCACATCGAGAAAGATCCGGCCCTGGAGCGCCGCTTCCAGCCCATTCTGGTGAAGGAGCCCACGGTGGAGGACACCATTGCCATCCTCAGGGGTCTGAAAGAGCGATACGAAGTGCATCACGGGGTCCGGATCAAGGACGATGCCCTGATCGCCGCGGCCACCCTTTCGAACCGATACATCAGCGACCGGTTCCTTCCGGACAAGGCGGTGGACTTGGTCGACGAGGCGGCCTCCCGCCTGCGGATCGAGCTGGACAGCATGCCCGCCGAGATCGACGCCATCGACCGCCGGGTGATCCAGCTCGAGATCGAGCGGCAATCGCTGAAGAAAGAGACCGATTCGACGGCGGTGGAACGGCGGGAGAAAATCGACCGGGAACTGGCGGACCTGAAGGAGTCTATGGATCGGATGAAGCTCCACTGGAGCGCCGAGAAGGAGGCGATCAAACAGATCCAGGCGATCAAGAGCCGGATCGAACAGTTCAAGCTGGAAGAAGCGGATGCGCAGCGGTCGGGAGACCTGGCAAAGGCGGCTGAAATCCGCTACGGCCGTCTCGTCGAGCTCAACGCCGAGATGCAGAAGGAGCAGGCACGCCTGGAGGAGGCCCAGAAGGGCGAGCGGATGCTCAAGGAGGAGGTGGATGCGGAGGACGTGGCCGAAGTCGTGGCCAAGTGGACCGGGGTCCCTGTCTCCAAGATGCTTGAAACGGACGTCCATAAGCTGATCCACATGGAGGAGCGGCTTCGGCAGCGGGTCGTGGGGCAGGATGAAGGCATCGCCGCGGTTTCCAGCGCCCTGCGGCGCGCCCGTTCGGGGCTTCAGGACCCGAACCGGCCCATCGGGTCCTTCATCTTTCTGGGGCCCACCGGTGTGGGAAAGACGGAGTTGGCCAGGGCGCTGGCGGAGTTCATGTTCGACAGCGAGCAGGCCATGATCCGGATCGACATGTCGGAATATATGGAAAAGCATTCGGTAGCCCGTCTGATCGGTTCACCCCCGGGATACGTCGGTTATGACGAGGGAGGGCAGCTGACCGAGGCGGTCCGGCGCCGCCCCTATGCGGTTCTGCTGTTCGACGAGATCGAGAAGGCACACCCGGATGTGTTCAACGTGCTGCTCCAGATCCTCGACGACGGGCGCCTGACCGACGGCCACGGCCGGACGGTGGACTTCAAGAACACGGTGGTGATCCTCACGTCCAACGTAGGGAGCCAGTGGATTCAGGATCCGGACATGAGTGCGGAGGATAAGAGGGCACGGGCCATGGAGGCCCTGCGGGCCACGTTCCGTCCGGAGTTCCTCAACCGGGTGGACGACATCATCATGTTCCGGGCCCTGGCGATCGAGGACATCCGCCGGATCATCCTGATCCAGATCGGGCTGATCGTGAAGCGGCTGGAGGAGCGCAAGCTGACCCTCGAATTGACAGACCGGGTGAAAGATACTATAGCCGAGGCCGGATACAGCCCCGTATACGGCGCGAGACCGTTGAAACGAGCGCTTCAGAAACAGCTGCTGGATCCGCTGGCCATGAAGATCCTGGAGGGGACATTCCGGGAGGGCGACACCATCCGCGTGGATGCATCCGAGACCGGCGAGATCACCATGCAGAAACAGGAATCAGAGAAAGGGAGGTCCACATGAACTCGTTCCGAACAGCACTCCTCCTGGGAGCACTGACAGGACTCCTGATGCTCATCGGGGGATATTTCGGAGGGCGGGGCGGGGTCGTCCTGGCCTTCATCTTTGCGATGGTCATGAACTTCGGAAGCTACTGGTTCTCCGACAAGATCGTCCTGAGGATGTACCGCGCTCAGGAGGTCACGGAGGCCGAGGCTCCGGAGCTCTATCACATGGTGAAAACCCTGGCCCTGAAGGCTTCCCTTCCCATGCCGCGGGTCTATATCGTCCCTGGAGATACTCCCAATGCGTTTGCCACGGGCCGCAACGAGCAGCATGCCGTCGTGGCCGTGACGGAAGGGATCCTCCGGATCCTGAACCGCGATGAGCTGGAAGGGGTCATCGCCCACGAGTTGACCCACATCAAAAACAGGGACATCCTTATCGGCTCCATCGCCGCGACCCTGGCCGGAGCCATTGTCATGCTGGCCAACATGGCCCAGTGGGCGGCCATCTTCGGCGGCGCGAGGGGAGACGACGACGAAGGGGGAGGGGGGATTCTCGGCCTGATCGCGATGGCCATCCTGGCCCCCATCGCCGCGACAGTCATCCAGATGGCAGTTTCACGCTCCCGGGAATATATGGCCGACGACGGCGGTGCAAAGATATCAGGCAAGCCCTACGGGCTGGCGGGAGCACTCGAGAAGCTTTCCCGGGCATCCCAGGCCGTCCCGATGGATGCCAATCCGTCGACGGCCCACATGTTCATCGTCAACCCGCTGACGGGACGTTCCCTGATGAGCCTGTTCAGCACTCATCCGCCGATCGAGGAGCGGATTGCCAGGCTGCGCAGCATGAGAATTTCCTGAGAAACCCATCGGACTTCCGGTAATCCGGGCCTGTTTCCGCCTGTTGCCGGAAGTCTCTTTTTTACAGGAGGTATGCGTCATGGCGGAAGAAAAGGAAGGAAAGGGATTTGTTGTCCGGGATCGGCGTCTATTCGACGAGTCGGGGGATCCGAAAGAAGAGCCGGATCCCGCCAAGGCCGCTTCCACCCCCTCGGAGGAGCCGGCCGCCGCTGCCGAAGAGCCCCCTCCCCGGCAGGAGCCGCCCCGTGAAGAGCCCGCTGCGGCCGGTTCTCCGGAAGAAGAAGCCGCGTATCCGGAGGTATCCTTTGCCAGCTTTGTCGTGTCCCTGAGTACCTCGGTTCTCTATCATTTCGGAGACATCCCCGACCCTGTGACCAACCGGACGGAGCGCAACCTCCCGGCGGCCAAGCAGACCATCGATATCCTGGGCATGCTGCAGCGGAAAACGGAGGGCAATCTGGAAGAGGGAGAAAAAGCCCTTCTGGACAGTGCGCTGTTCGAATTGCGGATGAGGTATGTGAAAGAGAGCACCAGGCAATGATTCGGAGGCTTTCACCGGCTAAGGTGAACCTTATCCTCCGGGTCCTGGGGAAACGTGAGGACGGTTATCACGAAATCGCCTCCCTGATGCAGGCGATCAGCCTGTATGACGAACTGATCTTTTATCCAAAAAAAGCGGAGGGGATCACGCTCCGCTGCCCCGAAAGCGGGTTGCCGGAAGACGAGCGGAATCTGGTCTATCGGGCTGCCCAGGCTTTTTTTTCGAGATCCGGCGTCGCCGGGGGAGTCGAGATCGAACTCAGCAAACGGATCCCCATGGCCGCCGGACTGGGCGGCGGGAGTTCCAACGCCGCGGTCACCCTGTCCACCCTTAATGAAATCCACGGCTCCCCGCTTCCGGGGGACGTCCTATCCAGCCTGGCCGCGTCGCTGGGGGCTGATATCCCCTTCTTCCTGTTTGGAAATCGGGCTTGGGCCTTCGGGATCGGCGAGCGGCTCGAACCGGCGGATCCCCTCCCTTCCTTCGACCTGGTCCTTCTTCACCCCCCCCTCGAAGTGCCCACCGGACCTGTCTATCAGGGGCTCAATTTGGGATTGACAAACGGTCCCATAAATTATAGCATCCCGCGATTTTATACGATCTGTGATGTGGCGCAGGGTCTTTGGAACGATCTGGAGAGCGTGACCCTGAAGCGCCATCCGGAGCTTCAGGAACTGAAGAATCTCCTGCTTCGAAAAGGCGCTTTGGGAACCCTGATGTCCGGTAGCGGTCCCACCGTCTTCGGCATTTTCGAAAGGGGAGAAGATGCCCGGAGAGCAGCGGCGGCCCTGACGGGATCGGGGAAATGGGGTGTGTATACGGCCCGTTCATTGTGACTCCCGGTTGCCTTGCTGTCATACGCCGGTTGACGGACCCGGGTTCGGACATGCAGAGTGGTCTGGATGGCATACTGGGGCGTCGTCAAGCGGTAAGACACAAGAATTTGGATCTTGCATACGGAGGTTCGAATCCTCCCGCCCCAGCCACGCCATGAATCGCTAACCAACCGGGACATGGATTCCCGCCCAGAGAGAGTTTATCATGCTGGAAAGAATAAGGATCTTTTCCGGGAATGCCAATCCTGAGCTTTCCCAGAAAATATGCAACCATCTCGGTGTAACACTCGGAAAAGCCCATGTCTCGACGTTCAGCGACGGAGAGACGCGAGTGGAAATCGATGAAAATGTTCGCGGAATGGACGTTTTCATCATCCAGTCGACCTGCCCGCCAGTCAACCTGACCTGCATGGAACTGCTGATTATGATCGATGCCATGAAGCGGGCCTCCGCGGACCGCATCACGGCGGTCATCCCGTATTATGGGTATGCCAGGCAGGACCGGAAGGTAGCTCCCCGGGCACCCATATCGGCAAAGCTCCTGGCCGATCTCATTACCACGGCCGGCGCTAACCGGGTTCTTTCGATGGACCTTCACGCCGGCCAGATTCAGGGCTTCTTCAACATCCCCGTCGACAACCTCTTCGCCACCCCCATCCTCCTCGAGTACTTCAAAGAGCGCTATACGGAAAACACTGTGATCGTGTCGCCCGACACGGGCGGCGTCGAACGGGCGAGGGCCTTTGCGAAGCGCCTCGGGGCAAGCCTGGCGATCATCGACAAACGGCGGGACGGTCCCAATGAAGCGCAGGTAATGAACATCATTGGTAACGTTGAAGGGAAACGGGTCATCATCCTGGATGATATGATCGACACGGCGGGAACGGTCGTCCAGGGCTGCAACGCCCTGAAAGAGGCGGGAGCCCTTGAAGTAGCCGTCTGCTGCACCCACCCGGTCCTTTCCGGGCCGGCTATCGAGCGGATCGAGAGCTCGTCGCTCAAGGAGGTCGTTGTTACCGACACCATCCCGCTTCACGAGGGGGCAAGGGCCTGTAATCGCCTCCAGGTCCTCTCCGTGGCGCGCCTGTTGAGCGAGGCGGTGCGTCGGATTTACTACAACGATTCCATCAGTTCACTATTCATATAGCAGGAGGAAGTCATGGAAGTCATGGAGTTGAGGGCTGAGGCCCGGACAGGATCGGGAAAGGGGCCGGCCCGGCGCCTGCGCAGTCAGGGGAAGATTCCGGCCGTGTTTTACGGCGGCGGGGCCGACTCCGTGCCCATATCTGTCAGTTCCGCCGATCTGCTCATGCTTTTAAAGAGTTCGGAAGAAAATATCTTTGTGAAACTGGTCATCGATGAATCGGGGCAGAAAGCGGAAAAGCTGTCCGTGATCAAGGAACTGCAGATCGATCCGGCCAGCCGGAAACTGTTTCATGCCGACTTCTGCGAAATCAGCATGGACCACAAGATGACGTTTGACGTTTCCCTTCACTTTACGGGGACGCCTGAGGGCGTCAAGGACGGCGGAGAGATGCTCCACCTCAAAAGGGAAGTCCGCCTGAGTTGTCTGCCGGGTCAACTCCCCCAGTTCATCGAGGTGGATGTGACCGGCCTGGGGATCGGAGACTCTCTGAGAGTTGCGGATCTCAAGGTGGCCGAGGGGATCCTTCTGGTCGACGGTGAGGATACGGCCATTGTGACGGTCATGGCCCCGAGGGTTCCTACGGCGGCCGAGCTGGAAGAGGCCGGGGAAGCGACGAAGGAACCGGAGGTTATCAAGCAGAAGGCCCGAGAGGAGTAAGGATCGGGGAATCCGATGAAGCTCATCGTGGGGCTGGGCAATCCGGGGGAACGATACCGGTTCAGCCGGCACAACCTGGGATTTCTGGTGATCGATGAGCTGGCGGAAAGAGAAAACATACCCCTTTCCCAGAAACGGTTCGAGGCCGTTTTCGGCAAGGGGGCCGTCAGCACGACCCCCGCTCTGCTCACCAAGCCTCAAACGTACATGAACCTTAGCGGTCTGGCTGTCCGCAGGCTCTTTGACTTTTTTAAAATCGACCTGGAAGACCTGATCGTGGTCCATGACGATCTCGACCTGCCCTTCGGAGCCCTCCGCCTGAAAAAGGGGGGAGGATCCGGCGGGCACAAGGGTTTAATCTCCGTCATGGAATCTCTCGGGGGGGACAATTTTATCCGCGTTCGCATGGGGATCGGGAAACCGCCCCACAAGGGAATGGTGGAAGATTATGTTCTCCAGATCCTGCCCCGGGAACAGGCGGAGAGGCTTTCCGAGGTCGTTTCCGAAGCGGCGGAAGCCATTGGCTTTCTCATGACATCCGGACTTCCGGCGGCCATGAACCGGTACAATGGCAGAGCCAAGAAAAATTTTGAGGAAGAGGAGGTTTAATGATGCGTAAAGGTAAAAGAAGTATTTTTTCCCTTACCTTGGCCATCGCGCTCTTGCTGTTGTGCATGGCGCCCATGGCCTTTGCCGGTGAGGCGGACATCAAGCTGCCTGACCTGAGCCAGGTTAGCTTCATGGCCGGCTCCCTGAGCGGCATGCTGATCCTGAACCTGGGTCTCATCGTTTGTGTGGTCGGTTTGATCTTCGGCTGGATGCAGTACACCCAGACGAAGAATCTGCCGGCCCACCAGGCCATGCTGGATGTTTCCCAGACGATCTGGGAAACCTGCAAGACGTATGTTCTCCAGCAGGGTAAATTCCTGGCGGCGCTGTGGGTTCTGATCGGTGCCTGTATGATTTACTATTTCGGTGTTCTGTCGCACATGGGCGCAATGGAAGTGGTCATCATCCTTGCGGCCTCCATCCTGGGGATCCTCGGTTCCTACGGCGTCGCCTGGTTCGGAATCCGGATCAACACGGTGGCCAACTCCCGGGCGGCCTTCGCTTCCCTGAGCGGAAACCCCCTGAGCATCGTCAACATCTGCCTCCGGTCCGGCATGAGCGTGGGTCTTCTTCTGGTCAGTATCGAGCTCTTTTTCATGATCATCATCCTGGCCTACATCCCGGGTGAACTGGCCGGTCCCTGCTTCATCGGCTTCGCCATCGGCGAGTCCCTGGGCGCCTCCGCCCTCCGCATCTGCGGCGGTATCTTCACGAAGATCGCCGACATCGGCTCCGACCTCATGAAGATCATCTTCCACCTTCCGGAAGACGACCCGAAGAACCCCGGCGTCATCGCCGACTGCACCGGCGACAACGCGGGCGATAGCGTCGGCCCCACGGCGGACGGTTTCGAGACCTACGGCGTGACGGGCGTGGCCCTCATCGCCTTTCTGGCCTTGGCCCTGGCGGACAATCCTATCATGGGCGGCAAGCTGGTCGTCTGGATCTTCGCCATGCGTATCCTCATGATCCTGACCTCCCTGATCTCCTACTTCGTGAACGATGTTGTCAGCAAGTCCGCCTTCAGCGGCAAGAAAGACTTCAATTTCGAGCACCCCCTGACCAACCTGGTCTGGATCACCTCGATCGTTTCGATTGCCGTCACGTTCGCCGCGAGTTACCTGCTGCTGTCGGAGCTCCCCCCCGTGGGCGACTCCATGGCCCTCTGGCTGGCCCTCTCCATCATCATCAGTTGCGGAACCATCGCCGGTGCGTTGATTCCCGAATTCACCAAGGTCTTTACCAGCACGAGCTCCCGACACTGCGAGGAGTGCGTCAACGCCTCCCGCCAGGGCGGCGCTTCGCTGAACATCCTCTCCGGTCTGGTCGCCGGCAATTTCTCCGCCTTCTGGGAAGGCCTGACGATTCTGCTCCTCATGCTCATCGCCTACCTCGTGTCCCAGACACCCGCGGTGATGATGATCCTGCCGGATGCCTTCAAGTTTGCAGCGCCGGTCTTTGCGTTCGGTCTGGTGGCCTTCGGCTTCCTGGGCATGGGTCCGGTGACGATCGCCGTGGACAGTTTCGGTCCCGTCTCCGATAACGCCCAGTCGATCTACGAGCTGTCGATGATCGAATCCCGTGCCGACGCCAAGGACGTCGTGAAGAAGCATTTCGGCGTCACCCCCGACTTTGAGCAGTCGAAGCACTTCCTCGAATCCGGCGACGGTGCGGGCAACACCTTCAAGGCGACCGCCAAGCCGGTGCTCATCGGAACGGCTGTCGTCGGTGCCACCACCATGGTCTTCGGGATCATCATCCTCCTGGAGAAGATGTTCGGGAACGTCATCGCCAAGCTCAGCCTCGTTCAGCCTGAGATCATCCTCGGCCTTCTCATGGGCGGCTGCGTGATTTACTGGTTCACCGGCTCCTCGATCCAGGCCGTCGTGACGGGCTCCTACCGTGCCGTCGTGTACATCAAGGAAAACATCGACCTCAACAAAGCCGAGGCCTCCATCGAGGACAGCAAGGAAGTTGTCCGGATCTGTACGGTCTACGCCCAGAAGGGGATGATCAATATCTTCATCGTGGTCTTCTTCATGGCCCTGGGCCTGGCCTTCTTCGATCCCTACTTCTTCATCGGCTACCTCATCGGGATCGCTTTCTTCGGCCTGTTCCAGGCTATCTTCATGGCCAATGCCGGCGGTTGCTGGGACAACGCCAAGAAGATCGTCGAAGTCGATCTCAAGATGAAGAACACTCCCCTCCACGAAGCAACCGTGGTCGGCGACACCGTCGGCGATCCCTACAAGGACACTTCGTCGGTATCCATGAACCCGATCATCAAGTTCACGACCCTGTTCGGCCTCCTGGCGACGGAAATCGCCGTCACGATGACCAGCAAGGGAATGAAGCTTGGTCTGGCCACCCTGTTCGTCGTCATCGCCCTGATTTTCGTGTACCGGTCCTTCTACGGAATGCGGATCTCGGCGGAGAAGCTCGGCGAGTAACGTCCTGATCGGTTCTTTGCAAACCTCATCATCGAGGCGCCCCGGATCAAACCGGGGCGCTTTTTTTGTCCTGGTTTCCCATGCCGGCGGCTTCTTCAATGGAGATTCATCGGTATGTCGTGCCGAACGTCCGGGACGGGAGGGGCCGTTTTCCCGGCTTCATGGAGAAAATGGAAATGGGGGGGCGGGCCGGCTCCTGTGCGTCTTCAGAATCGGCCCCGGGAGAGGGAGAGAAGCGGTCATGATGGATTGGGTGAACGGTGCCTGCCTGATTTCTTCTGCAACAGGACGGGATGACCGGCCGCTTCAGGACGGAGCGACCTCACTCGGATGGAGAATGCGCTCGATTTCCAGGTTCAGCCTGTCGAAACTATACGGTTTTTCAATGTATCCGGAGGCCCCGCTCTCAATGCTTGCCGTCAGCGCCGCATCGGGAAGACAGCCGCTGGATATCACGATCTTCGTATCCGGGTTGAGATTCAGGAGCTCCTTCATGCATTTTTCCCCTCCCATTCCGGGCATGATCAGGTCGAGGACAACCAGGCCGATGCAGTCCTGTTGATCCCGGAATATTTCGAGAGCCCTTTCCCCGCTGTCGGCTGTAATCACTTCATATCCGTAGTATTGGAGCATATCCTGGCCGATTTCCCGGAGGTTGTGATCGTCGTCAACGAACAGGATCGTCGTTCTGGAGGACTCCGGTTCGATGGCGGCTCCCCGGTCCTCCTCCAGCATTCTCCCTTCCGTCGCCTCTTCACAGTAGGGGAGGTAGATCTGGAACTCCGTTCCTTTCCCGGGTTCGCTGCTGCACAGGATCGACCCCCCGTGATGCTTCACGATGCCGTACACGACGGAGAGGCCGAGTCCTGTTCCCTTGCCGGCCTCCTTGGTGGTGAAGAACGGCTCGAAGATGTGCTCCTGTGTCGTCCGGTCCATGCCCATGCCGGTATCCTGAATGCTCATCCATGCGTATTTCCCGGGTGCCAGGAATTTCATCTGCGCTTCGTGTGGATCGTCCAGGTGGACCAGGTCCGTCCGGATGTTGATGGTTCCGCCATCCGGCATGGCATCCCGGGCATTGACGATGAGGTTCATGATGACCTGTGAGATCTGGACGGGATCCGCATGAACGGTACAGGGGCTCCCGGAGGGCCTGAAATCGACGGCGATCATCTTCGGGATGGTCCGGTAAAGCAGTTCACAAAGGGATTGAATCTCCTTGTTCAGGTCCATCCGTTCCGGCTTGCTTTCCACGCGGCGGCTGAAGAACAGGAGCTGCCGGATCAGGTCCGCCGCCCGTTCCGTAAGTTCATGTATGCTTTCAAGATGTTTCCAGCCTCCGGCGGTTCCGTGATCCCGCATGAGGATCTGGTTGTAACCGCTCAGGGCGTGGATGATGTTATTGAAGTCGTGGGCGATTCCGCCGGTCAGCGTGCCGATGGCCTCCATCTTCGAGGCGTGGTTCAGCTGCTCTTCCAGACGGCGCTGTTCCGTGATGTCCTTCAGCGATCCGACGATCCCCTTCACGTTGCCGTCGGAGTTGATGTCTGGGGCGACGTTCGCGATGAAGAGGCGTGCCTTCCCGGAGTGATCCAGGATCGTTCCGGTTGCGTCCCGCATGATGAACCGGTCGTCCCGGATTCTTTTGAACTGATCAATGTAGAGCTTGTGATCCTCATGGCTGACAAACTCCAGGAAATACCTCCCCAGAACCTCTTCCGGCCGATGGCCGAGGATCTTTTCCCAGGCGGGATTGACATAGTTGAGCCGCCCGTCCGACTCGAGGGTGAAGATGATGTCCGGTGAGTTCTCACTCAGGTTGCGGAAACGCTCCTCGCTCTCCTTGAGGGACTGGTAAACGCGGCTGAGTCGGATGCTGAACGCGATGGAGGGGGCGATTCCGAGCAGCAGGTTGAGGTCGCTCTGGGTCAGGTTTCGTTTCGTCCGCTTGTTATCCACGGCGAGGATCCCCTCCACCTCTCCCTCGTATGCGATGGGCACGCAGATGAAGGACTGGACTCCCATTTCCTTCGCATATTCGAGGCTCTTGGGTGAGAGATCCCTGCGGATCGAGTCGATGTTGTTGACGAAGAGCGGTTTCTGTTCCCGATAGCAGATCACGAAAGGTCCCTTGGAGGAGGGGCTGGTGGAGAAGAACGAACGCCCCATGAAGAAAAAGCCCCGCTCCTCCGGACTGTATCCGTATCCATCGGCGAAGACCAGCCTGCTCTTGTCTTCATTGGTGAGCAGGATGAGGCCCCGGTCGAAATCGAGCAGTTTTTCCATGCTTTCCATGATCGTCCGCAGAAACTGGCTGGTCTGCAGCGTCTGGGAGTTCGCCGCGCCGATCTCCTGGATCAGGAGCAGGCTCTTGTAGGTCATGTTGATTCGGTCCAGCAGGTCCCCGGCGGTTTCTCCCTGCTTCTGCAGGCGATTCTCGATCTCCCGATTTTCCAGATGTTTGACGAGCAGAGACAACAGGGAGACGGCGGCGATATAGGTGACGGACAGGAACGGCCAGTGCGAGGGGTTCATTGCGGGAACCAGAGCCAGGAGGGCGATGAAACCGATCAGGATGGACCAGTTGCGAACCTGCTTCCAGAAAGTGGCGGGAGGCCTTTTCCACGAGACAATGTAGCAGCAGACGGGATCGCCCCGATGAATGCAGGATACGTGTTCAATGGCGGCGTATTCTCCCGTGAACAGTTTTCCGATCGCCTCCAGGGTGCCCATCCGGTTGGAGCACTGGTACTGTTTTTCATGGATGCCCGGTTTCGGGCGGGCGGTCACCTCGACCCGGTTTCTGTCCAGTTCTTTTGTCGAGACGGTGGATGATCGGGACGCCTGGCCGAAGATTCTGCCCAGCATGCGGTAGGAACGGGAAGGGGTCATGAATCCCAGGGCCAGCTTCTGCACGTCCCCGGCCGCCGCGGAGAGGGCGGTGTATCGCCCGACTTTCCTGGGGAGCTCATGGTCCCCGACCGTGGCAAACAGAGCCTCCTGGAACCGGTCCACCTGCTCCTGGGTGAACCAGTGTCCCCGGTCTTCAATCTGTCCTGCGGTGATCCCGGAATTATCGAGCAGCTCTTCGACATCCACATCCGGATGATGCGCTTTCAGGTACTCGATGTAACCTTTCGTGATCCGGCTGTTGTACAGGGCTTCGTTGCTCATGGGTCCGCGGAATAACCGCTCATCCTATCATGCGGAGTTGATGCGCGAATCTATAGGATTTGTTTTCGTTTTTCAACCTGGATTTTCACACGGGATTTCCATGCATGACACGAATGCTCCGTCACGTCCGGGGAGGGGGACCCGAGTGGGTCGGAAAATAAATAATACGTAACAAATACGAGAAGATAAAAATGCATTCGGTGCTAAAGAAATGAAGGCAATCGTTCGATAGGAAAAGCAGGGAACCCGGTTTGAAACGTAACGCTGCACTCCGCTTTGTTTATGAGACCCGGAAAAGCGGCCGGGATACGGAACAAGAGGATTCTCCTCCTGCGGAATAACGGGGTCATGCTTCCGAAGACATACATTCAGAACAAGAAACGATACCTCGCCTACAACCAGTTCCGGAAAGGGCTCTTTGCCGAACTCGCCCCGAAGGACAGCGAGGCCGTCCTGTACCTGCTTCCTTGGATGCTGAACGAAAACCATCCCCAGGTTCCCGGATATGTCCCTGACCTGGCCCGCCCCATCGGCGTCTACGGCATGGAAGGCGACCCGGAGATCCGGAAGCGGGAGGCGTCATTCAGTTTCCTGTTCCACATCGACAAGGCCAGGCGGAAGGTCAAGTTCAAATCCGATTCGTGGATGATCCAGGGCATCTTTACGATCGGGAGTGTCGGGTCCGTCATGCAGACCGCCTGTTCCGACTGTGACATATGGCTGTGCGTGGACCGGGAGCGGTTCGGCAGGGAGGGCATGTCGCAGCTGCAGCAGAAGGTAAACCTGATCAAGGACTGGCTCGATGCAAACATCCGCATGCCCGTCTATTTCTTTCTCTGCGACGTGGAAGACGTTCGAAAGGGTCATTTCGGCGATGTTTCCGGTGAAAGCAGCGGGAGCACCCAGAAGAATATCCTGAAAGAGGAATTCTACCGGACGGCGGTCCTGATCGCCGGCAAGATTCCCCTCTGGTGGCTGGCCTTCGATCCGGAAGGGGACGTCGACTACCGGAAGCTGGCCGCCGATTATGAACGGGACGTTTTCGGAGACTACGACGCCATCGACTTGGGGAACCTGGAACGGGTCGAGCGGGACGAATACTTCGGCGCCGCCCTCTGGCAGTTCAACAAAGCCCTCACCCACCCCTTGAAGTCCATCACCAAGATGCTGCTCCTCCAGATGTTTCTGGCCTTTCCCTCGGGCCATCTCCTCTGCCACCGCTTCCGGGCGGAGGTCATGAATCCGGTGAAGGACCGATCTTTCGTCGATCCGGGCACCTTCACGATCCGCTCCATCTTTGACTTCAACCGGGATAGGGACCGGGATGACTTCCATTTCATCCAGAAGTGCGTCTATCTGCGCTGCGACGTCAAGATGCATTCCCGGAAGGCGGGGATGCGGGAGGAGCTTCTCCGGGAGACCTTCCAGAAGGATCCCCTCTCCCGGGAGGAGATCCACAGCCTCAACCGGTTCAAGACATGGCATTTCCAGGACCAGGTCCGCATCGGGAACCGGGCGCTGGCCCTGCTCCTGAAAATCTACAAGGACATCACCCGGGTGCACTCGAACGTCGAGCCGAGCCTCGTCAGTCCCGGGGATCTCCGGATCCTCGGCCGGAAACTTTCCTCCTGCCTGGAGAAGAAGTCCAACAAGGTTCCCGTGATCCACAAACCGACGGATTCCCTGAACCAGCCGACCCTGGTTTTCCGCTTCAGCGGGAAGAAGTGGCAGGTCTTTCCGGCCGACGAGCCGGAGACCGTGATCGTCGAGGACGTCCGCATCGTATTCTGCATCGCCTACCTCGTCTGGAACGATCTCTTCCGGCCCGGGGAGCTCCGCATGCTGCCGAATCCCACCTCCATCACCCTCCAGGAGATCCTGAACCTGGGAAACAAGATCCGCGTTCTGTTCGGGACCTACGACATCTCCGCCGTCGATTTCCATAATTTCGGCATCCAGGAGCAGTTGGAAACGATGCTGGTGATCGCCAACTTCGAAGACACCCCGGGGGCAGGAAACGGCGACTCGTACAGTGTTCTCTACGGGAACAACTGGGGCGAACTGTTCCTGGAGCGGGTCGGTTCCACGGAAGCGTTCCGCGGGACCTTCAACGGACGGAGCCGTAAAGAGCGCTCCCTCAGCGTGCATTACCACGTTCAACGAACCAGCCTTCAATATGAGAAGATCATCGAGCGGGCGAAGCGGATGGTGATGGAGACGCTGGAGGAGGGATAGAAAAGACAATGCGGTCGGACGCTGGACGCGGCGGCATGCCTCAGAGCAGAGCCAGCCGGTCCGCCACGGCCATGCCCGCCCGGGTGGGGCGAAGGAATCCCCGGGACATCTCCACGAGTCCTTCCCCGGCCAGTTTCTGAAGCAGAGAACGATACTCCCATTTCAGGTCCGTCCCGAATCTCCGCCTGTATCCTTCCAGGTGGAGCCCCCGGGCGGTCCTCAGGGCCAGGAACCGGGCTTCCAGGGCTGCCTGTTCGCGGGAAAGGATCTCCGAGGCGTCGACGGGCGGACGCCCCGCTTCGACGGACGCCAGGTAATCCGGAAGGGAGCGTACATTCCACCAGCGCCGGTTTTCCCGGAACGAGTGCGCCGACGGGCCGAGGCCGAGATAGGGAACATGGCGCCAGTACTTCGTGTTGTGGTGGCTGGCAGACAAGGGTCCCCGGGAGAAGTTCGAGACCTCGTAATGGAGAAATCCGACTCCCGCCAGGAATCGGGATGTGGCGAGGAAAAAGTCGGCCGCAAGGGATTCTCCCGCCGGCTCCAGCCGGGATTTCCCGAGACGCCGGGCCAGGGGAGTGTCGGGCTCGACGCTCAACTCGTAACAGGACAGGTGAACCACCGGAAGCGCCGCCGCGGCCGCCAGCGTCTCCAGCCAGCCCTCCATCGTCTGGCCGGGGATTCCGTACATCAGGTCGATCCCCAGGTTTTTGAATCCGGCCCGCCCGGCATCCCGGACGGCCCGCAGGGCCTGCTCCGCTGTGTGCCGCCGTCCCAGAAAGGACAGGACCCCGTCGTCCAGGGACTGCACGCCGATGTTCAGGCGATTCACCCCAACGGCCCGGACGGACCGCAGGTCCGCAGCGGTCCAGTCGGCGGGATTCATCTCCGCGGTGATCTCGGCGTCCGGGGCGATGCGGAAAGTATTCCGGAGACCTTCCAGGGTCCGCCCGATCTGCTCCGGCGCGAGGACCGACGGCGTACCCCCCCCGAAATAGACCGTATCGAAAGACCGGAAGGAGCGTCGGTACAGGGCCGCTTCCAGCTGCAGGGCCTTCAGGAACCCGGGGATTTCCCACTCCATCGCCGGAAGGGAATAGAAACCGCAGTAGGCGCACTTGGAGCGGCAGAAGGGGACATGGATGTAAAGGCCCGCGGCCATGATCCCGTTCAGTCCGTGTCGGACTTCAGGACCGCCAGGAAGGCGCTCTGGGGGATGCTGACATTTCCCACCATCTTCATGCGCTTCTTGCCTTTTTTCTGCTTTTCCAGGAGTTTCCGCTTCCGCGTGATGTCGCCTCCGTAGCACTTGGCGGTGACGTCCTTCCGGAAGGGGGAGATGGTGCTCCGGGAGATGATCTCGCCTCCGATGGCCCCCTGGATGGCGATCTTGAACATCTGCCGGGGGATCTCGTCCTTCAGGCGGTCGCAGGCCAGGACGCCTCTTGCCCGGGCCCGGTCGCGGTGGACGATCTGGGAGAGGGCGTCGACCTTCTCCCCGTTCACCAGGATGTCCAGGAGCGCCAGGTTGCTCTCGCGGTAGTCGATCACGTCGTAATCGAAGGAGCCGTACCCCTGGGTGATCGACTTGAAGCGGTCGTAGAAGTCATAGATGACCTCCGCCAGGGGCATCTCGTAGGTCAGCTCGGCCCGTCCCGGGCTCGGGTAGTTCAGAGTCGAGTTGACGGCCCGCTTCTCCATGCAGAGTTTCATGACGGCGCCCAGGTAACGCTCCGGGAGCATCATCATCGCCCGGATGAAGGGCTCCTCGGAGCTTTCGATGGAGATGGGGTCCGGGTAGTGGGACGGATTGTCCACGTCGACGACGGATCCGTCCTTCAGGGTGAATCGATAGCGGACCGAGGGGACCGAGAGGATGATGGAGAGGTCGAATTCCCGCTCCAGGCGCTCCTGGACCACGTCCAGATGGAGGAGCCCCAGGAATCCGCACCGGAACCCCTGGCCCAGGGCGACGGAGGAGTCTTTCTCGTAAATGAACGAGGCGTCGTTGAGCCGGTATTTCTCCAGCGCCACGGCCAGATCCTCGTAGTCGTCCGAGGCGATGGGGTAGATGGAGGCGAAAACGACGGGCTTGACCTCCTTGAATCCGGGAAGGGGGGCGTCGCAGGGCCGGACGTCCAGGGTGATCGTGTCGCCCGTCTGTACGTCAGCGACAGTCTTCACCCCGGCGATGATGTAGCCCACCTCGCCCGCCGAAAGGGCGGGCCGCTTTTCCCGGCTCAGCAGGAAACGTCCCACTTCCTCCACCCGGTAGGTTGTCCCGTTATACATGAAGCGGATCGTGTCCCCGCTCTTCACCGTGCCGTCGAAGACCCGGCAGTGGATGACGGTGCCTCGGAAGGCGTCGTACTGGGCGTCGAAGATCAGGGCCGCCAGGGGGGCCTCCGGGTTTCCCCGGGGCGGCGGGATCCGCTCCACCACGGCCTCCAGGATCGCCTCGATGCCGATGCCCTCCTTGGCGGAACAGCGCAATGCATGGTCGGGATTCAGCCCCAGCTCCGCGTCGATCTGTTCCAGGACGCGCTCCACGTCTGCCGCGGGCAGGTCGATCTTGTTGATGACCGGGATGATCTCCAGGTCGTGCTCCAGAGCCAGGTACAGGTTGGCCAGGGTCTGGGCCTGGACGCCCTGGGCCGCGTCGACGAGGAGCAGGACGCCCTCGCAGGATGCGAGAGAGCGGGAGACTTCGTAGGAGAAGTCCACGTGTCCCGGTGTGTCGATCAGGTTGAGCACGTAGTCCCGGCCGTCTTTCGCCCGGTAGGGCAGGGTGATGGCCTGGCTCTTGATCGTGATGCCCCGTTCCCGTTCAATGTCCATATTGTCGAGGATCTGATCCTGGAAATTCCGGTCGTCGCAGACGCCGGTATGCTGGATCAGCCGGTCCGCCAGGGTGGACTTGCCGTGGTCGATATGGGCGATGATGCTGAAATTGCGGATGGTTTCCATAAGCTCCCTTCGAGGCGCCCTTCCTTACTAAAGCCGCGGGGTTTTGTCAATGCGTCCAGGGGGCCGGATGTCTTTGGTTTGGGTGGGGATAGAGCCGTCCTCTCCCGGGATCGGCACCTGCATGAACAACCATGATATTGTCGATTGCCCGGAGGAAAGGAGATACCGCCGGAGTCGGAAAACGATGCGGTTCCTCACGGGGCAGGAAACGAGCAACTGGAAAACCGACGGATACATTCGCACGGGGCCGGGGCCGGCGGACATGCAGGTCTGTGCAGGAGTGAAAGCAACGTTTCCAGGCGGTTGCGAATCGCCGGTCGGAAGGTCAGGGCGCCTTCTGAAAGCTCACTGTCATGGGATTCTTGAGCTCGAACTTCAGTCCCTCGACCTTCTGGAACAGCGCCTTCATGTCGGCGAAGGACTCGGGCTTCCCGGCGGTCATCTTCTGCATCAGGTCCTTGTTTCCAAGGATCTTCTCGAAATCGAGATCCATGAGGGTGATGTCCCCGCCCTGCCGCCAGGTGGCGTTGGTTTTGACGATGGAACCCTCGATCCGGACGGAGACGCTCATCCGCATGCCCTTGAAGAGGGCCTGCATCATCTCGAGGGTTTTGGGATCCATGGGCTGCTCCGGAGCGGTGGTCTCTTTCCTGGCAGAGTCCTTGGACTCCTTCTCTTTGCTCTGGTCCTTGGACTTCTCCGGCAGGTGGACGGTCAGCAGGGCCGGGGTGCCGGTCGCGGCCCTTGTGAACTCGAAATGAATGGCGTCGTCGGCGCTTTCTTTTTCTTCCGGTTTGCCCTCCGGGGCGGCCGTTCCGCGGTTCTTGTCCTTGCCGATCCGGATCTGGCGAATATCGTCAAAAGCGTATACGGCACGGTAGCCCGCCGCCTCTTCCGTCTTCTCCGGCACGGCCGACACGAAGCGGACGCCGGAACCGAACAGGGCCGATTTCTTCTTGGCGTCCTCCATCATCTTGGCGATCTCATCCGGTTTCTCCGCTTTCTTCTCTTTAGCGGTGTCATTCTTCGGACCGGTGTCCGCTTTCTCCTCGGTGCTCCCCTTCTCTCCCGCATCCGCCATGCTCTCCATGAATTCCCGGACGGTGTTGGAGACGAGAAGCTTCTCCTCGATGGTTCCGGTTCCGTCGGGACGCACGGAAATCCGGATGTCGTCCTGGACGCATCCCTGCAGCAGCATGGGCAGCAGGGCGATGAAGCCGACGGTGATCAAGCGTTTCATGGGACCTCCCGGAACCTTCGATATGATTAGGGACGGAATGAAATTCCTTTCATCATAAAACCATGATGCAGGCAAGAAAAGAAAAGCCCTCCCGGAGACCGGGAGGGCCAGATGTTTCCAAACAGGGAGCGAGAAGCGGTTATGCCAGTTTCTTCAGCAGGTCTTCGGACACTTCCTTGACGCCGGCCGTTCCGTCCACTCCGATGACTTTGGTGCGCTCCTTGAAGTAGTTCACCGCCGCCAGCGAGCCCGTTTTCGTGTCGTAGTAGATGCCGTGACGCTTGTCGATGGCGTCCTCGTCCTGGTCGTCGGCCCGGGCCGTCAGGGTCTCGCAGCCGCAGACCCGGCACACCGGCTTGCCGTCCTTCTCGGCCGGCTTGATGGCGTCGATGAAGATGTTGTTGGGATGGTTGTTGTCGTTGGCGCAGAGCCTCCGTCCCATGATGCGCTGCTTGGCGATCTTCCGGTCCAGGAGGATCTCAATGACGAAGTCGAGCTTCATGCCCGCTGCCTGCAGGGCCTTCCAGAGGGCCTCCGCCTGGGCCAGGTTTCTCGGGAAGCCGTCCAGGAGCCAGCCCTTCTTGCAGTCGTCTTCCTGAAGGCGGCTCAGGATCATGGGAACGGTGATCTCGTCGGGGACCAGTTCTCCCTTGTCGATGAAGGCCTTTGCCTTCATGCCCAGTTCCGTACCGCCCTTGATGTTCTGGCGGAAGATAACTCCTGTCTCGATGTGGGGCACGCCGAACTTCTTCTGGACGATGGCGCCCTGGGTGCCTTTGCCGCTGCCGTTGGGTCCGAAAATAAGAATGTTCATGCGGGAACTCCTTTCGTCTTTATGAGACCCCGGAATACTTCCGGATCCGACTCGCGGCGTCGGACTCTTTTGGTTGGGATTCTCCGGGGGGACTCTGCGGTGCGGGAGCCTTATAACCAATCCGGGTCAAGTTGGCAACGGGAAAATGCGGCGGACCGCCGCATCGGCTCAGTGGCCTCAGCCGGGGCTGCAGGAGGTAGCGGCGCAGGATCCGCAGCCCGATTTTCCTCCGGCGAAGGCCGACATCAGTTTTCGGATCTTCTTCGATCGGCAGGACGGGCAGGAGAGATCCGATTCCCGGTCGCTCGGGCGGACCAGGAGTTCAAAGTGCTCTTTGCATCTCCGGCATTCGTATTCGTAGATGGGCATGGCGGTTTCTTGGTTTCCTTTGGATTTTCCCGAGTCGGAATCGCCCGTGACGACGGCTTCCCGTTCCTGGGAATGGCTGAAATGTATGGTACTGACTGCGAAATGTCAAGAATTCCGGGTTCCGGTGGAGGACGGTCTGGCGATGGGCGGGAGACGGATGCCCGGCTTCGGAACTCCCTGCGTTGACGCCGTCCGGACCCTGTGGTACAAAGCCTGCCGGCGGATCCCGGAGGCGGCAGGCGACCCGGGAAAACACCCGCCAGGAGGCTTTTCATGGCCATCTCCCGGAAGATCCAATCTTTCATTTCCCAGTCTTCCTGGATCCGCAAAATGTTCGAAGAGGGCGTCCGGCTCAGGCAGATCCATGGCGCCGAGAACGTCTACGACTTCAGCCTCGGGAACCCGAACGTGGACCCCCCGGCGGTCTTCAAGGAAGAACTGCGGCGGCTGGCAACACAGGTAACAGAAGGAATGCACGGCTACATGCCCAATGCCGGCTACCCGGATACCCGCCGGGCCGTGGCAGACCATCTCTCCGGGGTTCACGGGATTGCCCTGACGGCGGATCACGTCGTCATGACCTGCGGGGCCGGCGGCGCGCTCAACGTCATCCTGAAATCGCTCCTGGACCCGGGGGACGAGGTTGTAGTCCCGACCCCCTTCTTCGTGGAGTATCGCTTTTATGCGGACAACGCGGGCGGAGTCCTGAAGCTTGTTCCGACGAAACCCGACTTTTCGCTGGACCTGGAAGCCATGGCCGCGGCTGTCAACGACAAGACGAAGGTCGTCCTCATCAACTCGCCCAACAATCCGACCGGCCGCGTTTACGACGAGGCCTCCATCGGCGCCCTCGCAAAGCTGTTGAAGGAAAAAAGCCGGGACCTGGGGAGGCCGGTCTATCTTGTGTCCGACGAGCCCTACCGGGAGCTGGTCTATGACGGCGTCAAGGTCCCCAGCATCCTGGCAGCGTACGGAAACAGCATCGTGGCGACGTCTTACTCGAAGAGCCTTTCCCTTCCGGGGGAGAGGATCGGCTTCATCGCCGTCAGCCCTTCCGCCGAGCCGATGGAAGACCTCCTGGGGGCCCTGGTCCTGTGCAACCGCATCCTCGGCTTCGTCAACGCCCCCGCCCTGATGCAGCGGGTGATCGCCTGCCTCCAGGGAGTCCAGGTGGACGCGGGCATCTACCAGAGAAAACGGGACCTCCTGTACGAGGGGCTCGTCAAGGCTGGCTACGAGGTGACGAAACCGGAGGGGGCCTTCTATCTCTTTCCCAGAAGCCCCATTGAAGACGACGTGGCCTTTGTCCGAGCCCTGCAGGAAAAGCGGATCCTGACCGTGCCCGGAAGTGGCTTCGGCGGTCCCGGGCATTTCCGCATCGCCTACTGCGTCGATGACCGGACCATCTCAGGCGCCATGGACGGATTCGCCGAGGTCCGGCGCGCATATCGCTGAAAAAAAGCCGGGAGCGGTTTCTTCCACTGCTCCCGGCTTCCTTAACCTTCCGGTTTCCTTCCGGAAACGAAAAGATCTCCCTTCCCCGGGGACAGGCTGCTCCTTCCCCACTCTCCTTTTTCCCCTTGATTGCACCAATATGTAGTGGTAAAAGGGAGCCTCTACCCCAATATGTTGGGTGAATCTTCGTTATTCCAATCATCGGTCCATATATAAAAAGCGGAGGGAATTTCCATGCGTGGGAAGATCAGGAAGCGGGACGGGCGGCTCGTCAAGTTCAACGCCGAGAAGATCACGAACGCCATCGCCAGGGCCGGGGAGGCGACGGGGGAATTCGACGAGAAGGCCGCCCGCAAGCTCACCATCCGGGTCCTCAACCTGGCGGAAAAACTCTACAACGGCAACATCATGACCGTGGAGGACGCCCAGGACATCGTCGAGGAGGTGCTTCTCGATTCCCCCTACCGCAAGACCGCCAAGGCCTACATCATCTACCGGGACCAGCATGCCCGGTTGCGGGAAATCACCCAGAAGATGGAAGTGGACCTGGTCGACCAGTACCTGAAGAAAAAGGATTGGAAGATCAATGAGAACAGCAATATGGACTATTCCCTCCAGGGGCTCAACAATTACATCTCCTCGGAGGTGAGCAAGGTTTACTGGCTGAACGAGATCTATTCTCCGGAGATCCGCAAGGCCCACTCGGACGGGGATTTCCATATCCACGACCTCTCCCTCCTGTCGGTCTACTGCGTCGGCTGGGACCTCTACGACCTGCTCCTGGAAGGCTTCCGCGGCGTCTCCGGGAAGGTGGAGAGCCGGCCCGCGAAGCACCTTCGGAGCGCCCTGGGGCAGATCGTCAACTTCTTCTACACCCTCCAGGGCGAGGCTGCGGGCGCACAGGCCTTCTCCAATTTCGACACCCTGCTGGCGCCCTTCATTCGCTATGACGGCCTCCAATACATGGAAATCAAGCAAGCCCTCCAGGAGTTCATCTTCAACATCAACGTCCCCACCCGGGTGGGCTTCCAGACGCCCTTCACGAACGTCACCCTCGACGTGACGGTGCCCCGGTACTACCGGGACCAGTCCGTCATCATCGGCGGCCAGCCCCAGGCGGATGTCTACGGGGAGTTTCAGGCGGAGATGAATCTCTTCAATCGGGCCTTCCTGGAGGTCATGGCGGAAGGGGACGCCAAGGGGCGGGTGTTTACATTTCCTATTCCGACCTACAACGTCACGAAGAATTTCAACTGGGAAGACCCGAACCTCGCCAGCCTCTGGGAGATGACGGCCAAGTACGGCGTTCCCTACTTCTCCAACTTCATCAACTCCGACATGAATCCGGAGGATGCCCGGAGCATGTGCTGCCGGCTCCGCATCGACAACCGGGAGCTGGAGAAGCGGGGCGGCGGGCTTTTCGGCTCCAATCCCCTGACGGGCTCCATCGGCGTCATCACCATCAACATGCCCCGGATCGGTTACCTGTCCAATTCGGAGGACGAGTACCTCCAGCGCCTGGAGCGGCTGATGAGCGTCGCCCGGGAGTGCCTGGAAACAAAGCGCAAGGTCCTGGAGAAGTTCACCGACGGGAACCTGTACCCCTACACGAGGCACTACCTGCGCAAGATCAAAGAGCGCTTCGGCGAGTACTGGAAGAACCACTTCTCCACCATCGGCCTGGTGGGGATGAACGAAGCCTGCCAGAACCTCCTGGGAGAAAACCTCGCCAGTCCCGAAGGCCAGAGATTTACAAAGAAGGTCCTCGACTTCATGCGGGACCGGCTGGTTCACTTCCAGCGCCAGACGGGAAACAACTACAACCTGGAATCGACGCCCGCCGAGGGGACCAGCTACCGGCTGGCCAAGATCGACAAGGAAAAGTATCCCGAGATCCTCTGCGCCAACGAGCGGCGCTACCAGGAAGAGAAGGCGGAGCCCTTCTACACGAACTCGACCCAGCTTCCGGTGAATTATACCGACGACATCTTCGAGGCCCTGGACCTGCAGGACGAGATCCAGTCCAAGTACACGGGAGGAACCGTCTTTCATACGTTTGCCGGGGAGCGCGTCGACGATCCGGAGGCGGTCAAGAGCCTCGTCCGAAAAGTCTGCACTCGCTATCACCTTCCGTACCTGACCTTTACACCCACCTTCAGCGTCTGCCCGTCCCACGGGTACCTGAAGGGGGAGCAGGAGGAATGTCCGGAGTGCCAGTCGCCCTGCGAGATCTATTCCCGTGTGGTGGGATACCTGCGGCCGGTCCAGCAGTGGAATAAAGGGAAGCAGGCGGAGTTCCAGCTGAGAAGGGAATACGGGTTCTGAGCGGGCGGATGCGGGGAGTATCGCTCACGACATGAAAATCGGCGGATTTCAGAAAGTTTCCCTGATCGATTATCCCGGACGGATCGGTGCCGTCGTCTTCACGCAGGGATGCAATTTCCGCTGTCCCTTCTGCCATAACCCGGAGCTGGTCGATCCGGAGCGGTTCGAGCCCGTCCTGGACGAGGCGGAAATCCTCGGTTTCCTGGAGAAGCGGAGGGGCAAGCTGGACGGGGTGTCCATCACCGGCGGCGAGCCGACGCTCCAGCCGGACCTGGCGGCGTTCGCCGCCCGCCTGAAAGAGATGGAATTCCTGGTGAAGATCGACACCAACGGCTCGCGTCCGGAAGTCCTGAAGGATCTGGTCGAAGGGCGGCTGGTCGATTTCCTGGCCATGGACGTCAAGGGACCCCTGAGAAAGTACGATGTCCTGACGGGCGTCAGGAACAGCGGCAGGGACATCCGGGAGAGCATCGCCCTCATCATGGCCTCCGGTCTCCCCTGCGAATTCCGCACCACCGTTGTGCCTTCCCTCCTTGTCGAACGGGATTTCCGGGAAATCGGGAAACTCGTGGAGAAAGCCTCCCGTTTTGTGCTACAGAGGTACGCGCGAACGAAACAGCTCGATCCCGCCGTTCCTCCACCCGGCGCCGAACCGCCGGACCTGGAGAAATGCGCGGAGATCCTGATGCAGCATGTATCTCTGGTCCGGATCCGCTGAGTTCCGGTTTCTTCTCCCGAGTCGGCCGGTGGCGCCGGCAATCGCCCGTGAGGTATTTCCATGAACGAGACACGTGAGCGGAAGACCGACATCCAGTTTACCGCCTATCCCCAGGTGAACCGTCTGTTGAATCATCTCGTTGCCGAGGTCCAGGAATTCACCGAGGAACAGCTCGGCCTGATCCGCCGGCTCACCCGGATCGGCTCGGCCCTCTCGGCGGAGCGGAACCTGGGGAAGCTCCTGGAGATGATTATCGACGAGGCCCGGGAGTTCACCACCGCCGACGGCGGGACGCTCTACATCATGTCCGACGACGAGACGGAGCTCCAGTTCGCCATCGCCCAGACCGAGTCGTTGGGCGTTCGCATGGGCGGAACGGGGGACAAGATCACCTGGCCCGCCGTGCAGCTTCGCTGCCCCGACGGAACGGAGAACTTCTCAAACGTGTCCGCCTTCGTGGCCCTCAAGGGCCAGGCGGTCAACATCCCCGACGTCTACCATGCCGAGGGATTCAACTTCGAGGGAACGAAGAAATTCGACGAACGGACGGGATACCGGTCCAAGTCCATGCTGGTTCTTCCCATGAGGAACCATGAGAACGACATCATCGGTGTCCTTCAGCTCCTCAATCCCCGGGATCCCGAGACGGGTGAGACGATCCCCTTCAGCAAGGAGAGCCAGGAAATGACCGAGTCCCTGGCCTCCCAGGCCGCCGTGGCGATCACCAACAACCGGCTGATCGGAGACCTGGAAGAACTCCTCGAATCTTTCATCCGGACCATCGGCAGCGCCATCGACGAAAAATCGCCTTATACCGGAGGCCACATCCGGCGCGTGGCCGAATTGACGATGGACATCGCCGATCGAATCAACAAAACAAAGGAACAGCCGTACGGCGATTACCACCTCACCGCCGACGAGATGAGGGAACTCCGGCTCGCGGCATGGCTCCATGACGTCGGCAAGATCACAACACCGGAGCACGTCGTGGACAAGGCCACGAAGCTGCAGACGATCTGCGACCGGATCGACCTCCTGAAAGCCCGGGTCGAGATCATCAAGAAGAACCACATCATCGATGTTCTCAGAGAGCGGCTGGACAGTGCCGGAAAGGACGTCCCCGATGCGGACTATGAGGACGAATTCACCAGGACCATCGACGATGACCTGACATTCCTGGAGATCACGAACCAGGGTGGTGAATTCCTGCCGGACGACAAGGTGAAGAGGCTGCAGGCCCTGACGGAAACGACGTATTGCCTCCACGGCGAGGATCTGCCGGTCCTGACACAGGACGAATGCGCGAACCTCAGCATCCGCAGGGGTACCCTGAACGACGAGGAGAGGGAGATCATCAACAACCACACGGTGGTGACGTTCAAGATGCTCTCCCAGCTGCCGTTCCCGAAGAAGCTCAAGCACGTGCCGGAATATGCCGCGGCTCACCACGAGCGTCTGGACGGCACCGGCTACCCGCGCGGCCTCAAGGACAGCGAAATACCCATCCAGGCCCGCATCCTGGCCCTGGCAGACGTCTTCGAGGCCCTTACGGCGCGGGACCGGCCCTACACAAAGGGGAAGACCCTGGCGGAAGCCCTCAAGATCGTCGGCTTCATGGTGAAGGACCGGCACATCGACGGGGATATCTTCAACCTGTTCGTGCGGGAGAAACTGTATACGGATTATATCCGCCGGGAGGCTCCCCACCTCTTGGCGGAGTTGGAGGGCGGCGAGTCGGGGGCATCCTGACCCTTCTTGAGGGAATCGATTTCCTTCTGAATCCGCCGGGACTTCTCCAGGTCCCGCCTGAGGAGTTTCCGGGCCTCTTCGAGATGGTAGAGGGCATTGTCCTTCCGTTTGTTTATCTTCAGGAACAGGCCGTAGAAATAGTGGTAATCCCCGGTCCGGCCCGTTTTTCCGTACGCCATGGCCATGCTGTACAGGATATCCGCCTCCCGGGGTGGATCGTTCTCCAGCCGCCGGTATTGGTCCACGGCGGCTTCATAATTTCCCATTGTCCCATAGGCCCTTCCCAGGTAGAGCAGGGCCTCCATGTCGTCCCGGTCCAGCTGCAAGGCCTTCCGCAGGGGACCGACAGCCTCCTGCGTCCGTCCGGTCTTTACATAGACGATTCCGGTTTCCCTCAGGATGTCCACGTCGTTCGGGGCTTCCTTCAGGATCTGGTGAAAGATCTCCAGGGACTCGGACACGCGGCCGGTTCTTTCCAGGGAGACCGCCAGGCCGAGCCGGTCGTCCAGGGAAGCCGGATTCTTCTTAACCCGGTCCCGGAAATAGGCGTAGTTGGCCTGTGCGTCCGGTCTGGTCAGGGCCATCTCGATCCTGATCCTGTCAAACCGTTTCGTGAGGTTGTCTTTCCCCTGCTGCCTCCTGTAAACCGTCTGGAGCATGCCGTCCAGGTAGCGGATCCGGTCGTCCGTTCCCGGGTGGGTTTTGAAATACGAGGGGACGGTGCTCGAGTAGAATTCATACCGCCGCATCAGGCGCAGCATCTCGACCGAACTCCGGCCATCATATCCCGTTGAAATAAGGTAGGATAAACCAAGGCGATCCGCCTCTTCCTCGTTTTCCCGGCTGTATTGCAGGTTGAGGGTCGTTGCCGCGGCCAGGGAAAAGGCCATGGCTCCGACGGCCAGGTCGCTGCCCCCGCCCAGGAACGCCCCGGCAAGAATGGCCGCCAGGGCGGCCACGTTCACCTTCGTTGATTTCTCGATAATCCTGGCGATGTGGCGTGCATTCACGTGGGCGATTTCGTGGGCGATGACACTGGCCAGCTGGGCCTCGTCGTCGGCCATGGCGATGAGGCCCCGGCTGACATAGACGTATCCCCCGGGAGTGGCAAAGGCATTGATGGCGGAATCCTTGTAGACGGAGAAACGAAAGTCGAAGGGCGCCTTGTTGCTGTGGGAAAGGATGCTGTTGCCCAGCTCCGCGATGTAGGACTGGACGCGCTTTTCCTTGTACAGAGCGTTGCTCTTCTCCATCTTCTCGTAGAATTCCCGTCCCACTTTCCGCTCGTCTTCCAGGGTGAAGGCGGCCCGGGCAATACCGGCCGTCGCAATCGCAAAGCAGGCGATCAGAACGATCATGGGAATGATGAGCCTGGAACAGCGTTTCATGACGGTTTCCTCATGGCTGTTTCTATTTCGGGGAACGATCTTCCCTTTGCCGGTGTATTCCGGGCCGTTTCTGTTTTCCCGGGAAATGATGCCCATCCAGACGGGGAACATCTCCGCCCGGGGCTCCGGCCTGGCGTTGCCGATCCATGCCGGTGGGAGACGGTCCCTGGCGGCGGCAGTGATCGTCCGAGCGTTTTCATTCCCGTGCGTATAGAAAACCATCGGCGAACTCAAGGTTTTCTGTTGCCTGGGAAAAACCACCGGAGGATGGATATATCGGCGGACGTAACGGAAAGTTTTTCTATATAGCCGAACGTTATACCCTTCCAGGGGGGAGCGTCAACGGATTTGTAGCCACGTGATCTGTCGCTTCGATGCGGTTCGGGGCCTCCGGGGAACCGGTCGATTCATTCCCGTCGGAGTCGTCCGCCCGGTCCCGCGCCGATCGGTCGCCCCAGCGGAATCAGGTCTTCTTTGAGTCGGGCCAGAAGGATGTCTCCGTCCGGCACGGCTGACTTTCCCGGATAGATGTCGTACCGTACGCGCAGGGATTCGGGAGTGAAGTCGGGCATGACGACGTTGGCCCCCGCCCGGAGCGCCCGGATTCGGCCTTCCGGGTGCAGGGTTCCCAGGGCCGTGGTGGCGGGGATGTTGGTATTCCGGGTCAGGAGGCGCGCCAGGGCGAGGACCCGGAGCGTCCTTGCCAGGTCGCCGCCCGGCGAGCCGGCGAGGGGAGTTCCCGGGTGGGGAATGAAGGGGCCGATTCCCAGCATGTCCGCATCGAGGGAGCGGATCAGGAGCAGGTCGTCCGCCAGGATCTCCGGCGTCTGTCCGGGCAGCCCCACCATGTTCCCCGTTCCAACCTCGTAACCCAGGTCCCGGAGTTCCTTCAGGCAGCGGAGGCGGTTCTCCAGTGCACACTCCGGCCGGAGCCGCCGGTAGAGGTCCGGCGAGGCCGTTTCATGCTTGAGGAGATACCGGTCCGCGCCGGCCTCGCGAAAGGCCCGGTATTCGTCGCGGGACCGTTCTCCCACTGACAGCGTTACGGCCAGGCCGGTCTCGTCCTTGATCCGGCCGATGATACGGCAGAGGTCGCTACGGGTGTATGAGGGGTCCTCGCCGGACTGCAGGACTACCGTTCCGATGTCCCTGTCCCGGATCCGGTGGACGGCGGCGAGGACGGCATCCTCCTCCATCCGATAGCGCGCAATGTCCCGGTTGTCCCGGCGGAGGCCGCAGTAGAGGCAGTTCTGCCGGCAGAAATTGGAGAATTCGACGATGCCGCGAAGATAGACCGCATCGCCGACGGCTTCCCGGCGTACGGCGTCGGCCGCCGCGCCGAGTGACTCCAGGGACCCGGCGTCTTCCAGGCCGAGAAGGAGGGTCAGGTCTTCCCGGGAGAGGTCCTCCCCCCGGCAGGCGGCCCCGATCAGCCCGCCGATTCGGTCCGGCGTCTCAGACATAGAGATCCCGCTGGCCTTCCTCGATCTTCCGCAGGCGCTTTTCCAGATTCTCCCGCTGGCGGGTGTTTTTCGTCTCCGCAATCAGGCGCCCGATCAGGGCGTCGCCCACGGCCTTAGTCTCCGGCGAGGCGTAGTCCTCCAGGTATTCCTTGTAGGTGAGGACGGCGTTTGTGCGGCAGAACTTCCGGATCAGCCCCGGTTTCGCCAGGTCCATGAAATCCGCCCCCGTCCGGCCCAGCCGGTAGCAGGCGGTGCAGAAGCTGGGGATGTGCCCGTGGGTGCTGATGTCGAGGATCACCTCGTCGAGGGTCCGTGTGTCCCCCAGGTTGAACTGGGCCGCCCGGAAGCCCTCGCTGGAATCCTCCCGATAGCCTCCGGGGTTCGTCCGCGAGCCCGCGCTGATCTGGGAAATTCCCAGGTCGAAAACCTCGCTCCGGAGGGCTGCCGTTTCCCGGGTGGAGAGGATCATGCCCGTGTAGGGGACGGCCATGCGGATCACTGCCACGAGCTTCTTGAACTCCTCGTCGGAGACCGGGTGGGGCGGCTGGATGGCCGCCGGCGCGTTGAGGGCCGGCTCCAGCCGGGGAATCGAGATGGTGTGAGGACCGACGCCGCAGTCCTTTTCCAACTGCAGGGCGTGGAAGAGGAGCCCCAGGACCTCGAACTTGTAGTCGTAGAGGCCGAAGAGAGCGCCGATGCCCACGTCGTCGATGCCGCCCTCCTGGGCCCGATGCATGGCAGTCAACCGCCGGACATAGTCCTTCTTGGGGCCGGTGGGGTGCATCCGGCGATACGTCCCGTGATGGTAGGTCTCCTGGAACAGGACGTAGGTCCCGATCTTCGCCGCCTTGAGCCGCCGGAACTCCTCGACCTCCAGCGGCGCGATCTCCACGTTGATCCGGCGGATCTCCCCGCCCTTCTCCGTCTTTACGGAATAGGCCGTCTCGATGGCCTCGATGAAGTAATCCAGGCTGGACCGGCCGGGGTGCTCGCCGCAGAGCATCAGGAGCCGTTTGTGCCCCTCCCGCTCCAGGACGGCCACTTCGCTTGCGATCTGCTCAAGGGAGAGGGCCACACGCTGGAGGTCCTTGTTGTCCCTGCGGAAGCCGCAGTAGAGGCAGTTGTTGCTGCAGAAATTGGCGATGTAGAGGGGGGCGAAGAGGACCAGGCGGTTTCCGTAGATGTCCCGCTTGATCTGCCGGGCCGTCCGTCCGATCTCGCCCAGGAGTTCCGGGTCCTCCGTCTGGAGGAGAAGGGCCGTCTCCTCCGGGGTCAGGCCCTTGAGCTTTTTCGCTTTTTCAATCAGTTCTTCAACCCGCCGACGGGACGGGTTCTTCGATTCGGTGAGCAGTCGCTCGATCTTTCCGTCGTCGATGAAATCTGCGATCATTTTGTTTCCCCTTCTATGCCTTGGTCAGGGCCGACTTCACCTGCACCCCCTGCAGGGCGCCCAGCTTTCCCGTGAGGGAGCCGATTTCGTCGGTGGTGGCGTGAACGATGAGCGAGATGATGTGGAGGCCTTTGGGCGGGTAGGGCAGCCCCATCCTGCCGATGACGGCCTCGCCATGCTCGCTCAGGATGGCGTTGACCCGGTTGGCCTGGTCGGCCCGGTTCGTGACGATGATGGTGACGGTTCCGATGCGGCGGTTCATGCCATCTCCTTTCCGTATAAAAAAAGAGGCCCGCCCCGAAGGGAGCGGACCTCTGATGATGACCCGTTGCGCTCCCCTCGAGGTCAGACGGCGTCCTTCCCCTCAGGACCGGCCGGATCAACCGGCCGCCGGCTACTCATCACACATCGGTGGAAATGTCAACGATTATGTTGAAAAAGACATACATCGGAACCTCGGGATTTTGTGATTGCAGGGGCCGGTCGCTGCGGTATCGATGGGGCATGAGGCCTGGTCGGCGAAGGGGACGAGAACATGAGGACGGGCATCGCCACGTCCGCCGGGGAAAGCCTATCCGAGCCGATATCCGCCCTCTCGAAACAGCCGGAGGCAGACGTCGACGACCTCGGGATCGTAGCAGGTATTTCTTTTCACGGTGATTTCTTCCAGAGCGGGATCGATGCCCAGGGTCGGGCGGTAGGGGCGGTGGGTGGCGATGGCCTCCACGACGTCGGCTACGGCCAGGATTCTCGCCTCCATCAGGATTTCCGAACCCCGGAGACCCTGGGGATACCCGGAACCGTCCATCCGTTCATGGTGCTGGTGCACGATCGCCGCGAGATCCCAGGGGAAGTCGATTCCCTTGAGAATCTCGAACCCAACCTGCGGATGGGTTTTCATGAGCAGAAATTCCGCTTCCGACAGCCTTCCGGGCTTGCTGAGAATCTCCGAGGGGATGGCGATTTTGCCGATGTCGTGGATGGAGCCCGCCAGGCGGATGGCCTCGATTTCTTCAGGGCTCCGGTTCATCCCCCCGGCAATGGCCACGGCGAGTTCCGAAACACGGCGCTGGTGGCCCGCCGTGTAGGGGTCTCTCATTTCCACAACGTTGACCATGACCTGGACGATGCCCCCGATGGCGGTCCTGAGCCTGTCGAGGCTGGCCCGGATCTGTTCCTCCGCCCGTTTCCGGTCTTCGACGTCCCGGGCGAAAACAAGGGCGCCCCGTTTTTCCCGGAAGACAATGGGAACGGCGGAAATTTCCACTGTTATGGGGGATCCGTCCAGCCCGAGGCAGACCTCCTCGATCCTCGGTACCGGTTCCTGCTCGACATAAAGTTTGTGGACCCGCCGCCTCACGCTGTCGTGGTAGTCCGGGTGGAACCGTTCGATGACGGGCCGTCCCAGGATCTGTTCCGCCGAGGCCGCGCCGAAGAGCTTCACGGCGGCGCGGTTCAGATAGGCGAACCGCTGCTCTGTCGATACGAAAATGACGTCGGGTGCGTTGTCCACCAGGAGCCGGAAGCGGGTTTCGCTTTCCAGGAGCGAGGCTTCCGCGCGCTTACGTTCCCGGATGTCCCGGGTGCTGCCCTGGAGTCCGATCACCTCTCCGTTCCGGTCCGGAAGCCAGGAGGAGCTGACCTCGATATCGATGATGCTCCCGTCCTTTGCGTACTGCCGGAGCTCCAGGGTCCGGACACGGGCCCGCTCGGAGGGTGGCTTGGCCAGTTCCGTCGCAATCTGTGCCATGACAGCATCGTAATCTTCCGGGACGACGTATTCAGCGAAGGGGATCGCCATGGCCTCCTCGGGTGTGAATCCGGCCAGCTCCCGGACCGACGGGCTGATGTAGGTAAACCGCCCGTTCAGGTCCATGGTCCAGATGACATCGGTGGAATTCTCCGTCAGGAGCCGGTATTTCCGCTCCTGTTCCTGCAGGAGCCTCTCCATCCGTTTCCGTTCGGTGATGTCCCTCGATACGCCGTGCAGTCCGACGGGCTTTCCGTCGGCATTCCAGATGCCGCTGACCAGGTTTTCCATCCACACGGTGGAGCCGTCCTTGTTGATGTACTCCACCTCCACTGCCATGGTGCGGTTACGGTCGGCTTCGCCTCTCTGCTCCCGCTCGATCTCGGCGGCCAGGAGTTCCATGGCCCGGGCATAGGACTCGGGGGTCATCTGATCCCTCACGTCCTGTCGGATCCTCTCCTCCGGCGTGTATCCGTGGACCTGAAGCACCGAGGGACTGACATAGGTGGTCTGCAGGTTGAGATCGACCGTCCAGACAACGTCGGTCATCCGCTCCGTCAGAAAGCGGAACAGGGATTCGTCCACGAAGGGTGGTTTGCTCTTTTTTTCTCTTGAATTCTGGTGATCCATAAAGAACTCCTGGATCGGAACCGCCCGAAAAGAGTCAATGAGCGGCATGCAGGATCGCGATGATTGGGAATGAGCCGCGTATGTATTGGGCAATAAAGGGGTAATGCCCTGCTGTCAAGAATTTATCGCCTCGGGCGGGGAACGGCGCAGTGGAGGGCTTCTTCGCTGCAGCCCGGCTTCAGAGGGCCGCCGCGGCCCGCTCGTAGGCCAGGAGTGCCGAGGGAAACGGCGTGAGGACCCGGCGGATGACGCCCTGGGTGTAGGAGATGGCCAGGCCGTAGTTCGTGGCGGGAACACCGGCCTCGCGGGCCTTGTGGAGGCGGCTCAGCATCTCCCGGCGGTTCAGCATGCAGGCGCCGCAGTGGATGACGAGCCGGTATCTGGAAAGATCCTGCGGATAGTCCCGTCCCGCCGAGACGTCCACCGCCAGCTCGCCGCCGACGTACTGCCGGAGCCACCGGGGGATCTTCACCCGGCCGATGTCGTCCTGCAGGGGATGGTGTGAGCAGGCCTCGGCGATGAGGACCGGGTCCCCCGGACGGAGGCGTTCGATGGCGGCCACCCCCGCGGCGGCCGTGGCCAGGTCGCCTTTCTGCCGCGCCAGCAGGATGGAGAAGGTCGTCAGCGGTACACTCGGCGGCGTGTCGCCGGAGACCTTGAGGATCGCCTGGGAGTCCGTCACCACCAGGTCCGGGGGCCGAGCCAGGCGGGCCAGCATGGCCGCCAGCTCCCGCTCCTTCACCATCAGGGCCGCGGCGTCGCTGTCCAGGGCGTCGCGGATGGTCTGGACCTGGGGCAGGATTAGGCGTCCCTTGGGGGCCTGGAGGTCGATGGGCACCACCAGCACCGCCAGGCCGCCCGGGGGCAGGAGGTCCCCCACCAGGGGCGGCGGCTCCAGGAAGTGATCCGGCGCGGTCTCCAGGAGGTGCCTCTTCACCGCCTCCAGGGCCGCCTCCCGTCCCGTCCCGTCGGTACTGGAGACGGCCAGAACCCGTCCGGCCTTCTCCCGGAGAGAGGTAAGGAACGCCTCCGACGGAGTCCGGAGGTCCGTCTTGTTCACGATCGGGATCACGGGGATCTTGCGGGCTTTTGCCTCCCCGAGCAGGTTCTCCTCGAATTCCGTCCAGTCTTCCGCCTCCGTGACGAGGAGGATCGCGTCGGCCCGGTCGAGGATCCGCCGGGTCTTCTCCAGGCGTTTCGCCGCCAGCTCCGTGGCGTCGTCCAGGCCCGCCGTATCCAGGAACAGGACGGGTCCCAGGGGCAGGAGCTCCGCCGCCTTCTCCACGACGTCCGTCGTCGTCCCCGCCACGGGGGAGGTGATGGCCACCTCCTGGCCCAGGAGGTAGTTGAGCAGGCTCGATTTGCCCACGTTCGTGCGGCCGAAAAGGGCCACATGGAGGCGGTTTCCCTTGGGGGTGGCGTCCATGGTCACTTCTCTTTCCGGTATCCCAGGGCGGTGAGCGACCAGGGCGACAGAATCCGGTCGATCCTTTCTTTTCCCAGCTTTTCCTCCAGGAAGGTCCGCATTGTCCGGCCCGCAAGGAGTCCCTGTGTCTCCAGGTCGCGGTATTCCCGGATCAGTCCGGTCGCCCGCACATAGCCCAAATGGGGGACAAGGGCCGTCACCAGCATGGGGCTCCGGTCGAAGGTCCTCCGGCAGGCCTCTTCATCCGCTGCAATGCCCAGGACGTGCTCCGCCAGGAGCGCATCAACCCTGGCCAGGAGGTCCAGCGAGCCCAGGAAGGCATCCGCCGCCAGCGGGAGGAATTCGCTGATCTGGCCGGTGCCCCGGCTCAGCGCGTCCGAGACGATCGCGTCGTTGGCGAAGACCCTGAGGCCCGCCTGGATCACCGCCTCCGGCAGGACGGGATTCACCTTGCCCGGCATGATGGACGAACCCGCCTGGAGGTCCGGCAGGCGGATCTCCCCGAGGAGATTCAACAGGCGCAGGTCTCCGGCGATCTTGACGAGGTTGGCCGCATGGGCCTTGAGAACGCCCGAGACTTCCACGAGGGGATCGGCGAAGGCCGTCTCGCCCGCCAGGTTCTCTCCCCGGGAGAGGCCCTGCCCCGTTGCCTCCCGGAGCTTTTCGATGACCAGGAAGATATAGTCCCGCGGGGCCGCGAGTCCTGTTCCCACGGCGGTCCCGCCCAGGTTGACCACCCGGAGCCGCTCCTCCCCCTTGAAGGTCCGCCAGCGGTCCCGGGAGATCGCCTCGGCGAAGGCGGCGAACTCCGCCCCGAGGGTCATGGGCACGGCGTCCTGCAGCTCCGTCCGTCCTACCTTGACGATGGCGCCGAATTCCTTTTCCTTTTCCTGGAAGGCTCCCTGGAGGTCCGCCGCGGCTCGGCTCAGGCTCCGCAGTCCGAAAATCCCGGCGACCTTGACGGCCGTGGGGTAGGTGTCATTGGTGGACTGGTGGAGATTGACATGCTCCAGGGGGTGGACGAGGGCGTAGTCGCCTCTCCGGCCCTCCAGGATCTCGATGGCCCGGTTGGCCAGGACCTCGTTCAGGTTCATGTTCGTGGATGTCCCCGCCCCGCCCTGGAGGGCGTCCACGGGGAACTGACCGGCAAGCCCGCCCCCCGCGACTTCGTCGCAGGCCTGCTCGACGGCCCGGGCCCTCTCCGCATCCAGGTGACCCGTTTCGGCATTGGCCAGGCAGCAGGCCTTCTTGACCAGGGCATAGGCCCGGATCAGCCCGGCGTTGACGGTCCTCCCGGAGAGGGGAAAGTTGCGGACCGCCCGGAGGGTGTGGATCCCCCAGTACGCATCCGCCGGGATCTCCAGCTCGCCCAGAAAGTCCTTTTCGATGCGCGTCGAATTCATCCGATGTCTCGCTGCATGCCTTCGTTGGTGCACGTATCGCATCTGTGCGCCGGCAGCCGTTATAAGGGACCTCGAACGGTCCGGTGCAGTCCGCCTCGTAATCATGGGTGCCCGTCGTTTATATACGACCGTCCCGCCGCTGTCGAGGGGGGAATAAGGCCCGGACAGTCGTCGAAACCGCGTCTCTGCTATGGACATCATCCTGGGAAATTTCCGCCCGCTTTCTTGACACTGCCCCCCGCTTTCTGTATCGTCCCGGTATCCTCAATCGCTCCACGGTATTGATTTCCCTTTCGCCCTGATGAGGTATCCCGTGCCCAGACCCAGGAAAAACTCCGGCTCCAAAACAAGCAACGGCGCCACCGTCGGCTATGAAGCGCAGCTCTGGCAGATGGCCGACGCCCTGCGGGGCAGCATGGACGCCGCTGAATACAAGCATGTCGTCCTCGGCCTCATCTTCCTGAAGTACATCTCCGACGCCTTCGAGGAGAAGCACACCGGCCTCGTCGTCGAAAAGGCCCAGGGCGCCGACCCCGAAGACCCGGACGAATACCGGGCCGTCAACGTCTTCTGGGTGCCCCCGGAGGCGCGCTGGCCGACGCTGAAGGCGCGGGCGAAGCAGTCTACCATCGGCCGCCTCGTGGACGACGCCATGGCGGGCATCGAGCGGGACAACCCGGCGTTAAAAGGCGTGCTGCCCAAGGACTACGCCCGGCCGGCCCTCGACAAGGAGCGCCTCGGCCAGCTCATCGATCTTGTCAGCAACATCAAAATCGGTGACGAGGAGAGCCGGTCGAAGGACGTCCTCGGCCGGATCTACGAATACTTCCTGTCCCAGTTCGCCAGCGCCGAGGGGAAGAAAGGCGGCGAGTTCTACACGCCCCGATGCGTGGTCAAGCTCCTGGTTGAGATGATCGAGCCCTACCGCGGCCGGGTGTACGATCCCTGCTGCGGATCCTCGGGCATGTTCGTGCAGTCCGTGGAGTTCATCCGCGCCCACGCCGGGGGAAATGGAAACGGCGGCAAGGCCAAAGCCGACATCTCGATCTACGGTCAGGAGTCGAACTACACTACCTGGCGGCTGGCGAAGATGAACCTCGCCATCCGCGGCATCGAGGGCCAGATCGCCCACGGCGACACCTTCCACAGCGACTGTCACCCGGACCTGAAAGCCGACTTCATCCTCGCCAATCCCCCCTTCAACATCTCCGACTGGGGCGGGGAGCGCCTGCGGGAGGACAAGCGCTGGGAATACGGTGTGCCGCCGGCGGGCAACGCCAACTACGCCTGGGTGCAGCACATCGTCCATCACCTGGCACCCGCGGGTGTAGCCGGATTCGTCCTTGCCAACGGCTCCATGTCCTCCAATCAGTCCGGTGAGGGGGAGATCCGCCGGAAGCTGGTCGAGGCCGATCTTGTGGACTGCATGGTGGCGCTGCCGGGCCAGCTCTTCTATTCGACACAGATTCCCGCGTGCCTCTGGTTCCTTGCCCGGGACCGGAAAAACGGCAGGTTCCGGGACCGGCGGGGGCAGGTGCTCTTCATCGACGCCCGCAAACTCGGGAGCATGGTGGACCGGACCCACCGGGAGCTGACCGACGGGGACATCGCCCGCATCGCCGGAACCTACCACGCCTGGCGCGGCGAGAAGGAAGCCGGGGAATATGCGGATGTTCCCGGCTTCTGCAAGAGCGCCGCCCTGGAAGAAGTCCGCAGGCACGGCCACGTCCTCACCCCCGGCCGCTATGTCGGCGCCGAGACCCGGGAGGACGACGGCGAGCCCTTCGAGGAGAAGATGAAGCGCCTTACCGCCCAATGGCGGGAACAGCAGGCCGAGGCGGCGAAACTGGACAGGCTCATCAAGGCCAACCTGGAGGAGCTCGGCTATGGCGTTTGATCATGAAAATCTATTTCAATACGGGACTCCATGATCTCCTCTCTCATTGACATGTCGATGCCGGCGACACGTTTTCCGAACGTGTCCAAAAAAATGGATTTTATGGACACGTTTTTCGAAAGTGTCCATGCCGTGGACATGTTCGGACGGACCCGACCCGTCGCGAGGCTGGATGGCGATGCCGCTGCTGACCGGAAGGAGATTGGGTATGGCGGGTGAGATGCAGGGGCATCGTATGCATAATATCTCTGGTAGTGGCAAGTCTCACTCAGATACGTGTCGATATTCATCCCATTTATCGACACGTTTTCTGAATATGTCGATGACGTCGATATGAGGGAGCATGCACGTACCACCAAGTAGTTATGTGGGGATAGACACAACAATTCAAAGGAAGTTGGTTATGGCTAGTGATTGGATCGATACAACAATCGGTGAGCAAGTCACGCTCCAACGAGGTATAGACATCACGAAAGCTGAACAACGCTTTGGAGCAATTCCTGTGGTCTCTTCGGGTGGATTTTCTAGTTGTCACGATACTGCTGCATCGACTGGTCCAGGGGTGATCCTCGGAAGGAAAGGTGTTGTAGGTAGCGTTTACTACGTCCCGTCAGACTATTGGCCGCATGACACCACTCTATGGGTGAGAGATTTTCACGGAAATGATCGGCGCTTTGTTTACTACTTTTTCAAATGGTTAGCACCACGACTTTCTACCATGGATGTCGGTTCGGCGAATCCGACGCTGAATCGGAACCATGTGCATCCAATTGAAATACGATGGCCGGCTAAAGTAGATGAACAACGTGCCATTGCCCACATCCTCGGTTCTCTGGACGACAAGATCGAACTGAACAGGAGGATGAACGAGACGCTGGAGGCGATGGCACGGGCGCTCTTCAAGTCCTGGTTCGTGGACTTCGATCCCGTCCGTGCCAAGTCTGAAAGCCGTGATCCCGGCCTCCCAAAGCATCTTGCCGATCTCTTCCCGGACGCCTTCGTGGACTCGGCGTTGGGGGAGATTCCGAAGGGGTGGGTGGTGAAACCATTTACGGATATGGTTGAAATTATTGGAGGTGGAACACCAAAAACCGCAGTGCCCGAATACTGGAATGGCGATATCCCATGGTTTTCAGTTGTCGACGCACCAAGAAAAGCAGATGTCTGGGTCATTGATACCGAGAGAAAGATAACAGAGCAGGGGATTGATTATTCCTCGGCTTGTGTCCTCCCGGTAGGAACGACAATCATTACCGCTCGTGGAACGGTTGGCCAGATTGCTCTTGTAGGAGTGCCAATGGCCATGAACCAGTCCTGCTATGGTTTATACGACAGAACAGGAAACCAGGGGTTGTTTAACTATTTCAGAATCTTTGAATTGGTCGTAATTCTAAAACAGAGGACGCATGGATCTGTGTTCGACACGATCACTCGCGACACTCTTGCCAGCGTCCAGGTTGTCTGTCCGACTACCAAACTGATCGATGTTTTCGAAATACAGATTGGACCTGCTTTAGAAAGAATTCGTGCTAATCTTTTCGAATCCCGAACCCTTGCCGCCCTCCGCGACACGCTGTTGCCCAAACTCATTTCGGGCGAGCTGCGGATCAGGGACGCCGAACGCTTTGTAAATTGATGGAGGGAGAAATGAGCGCAAATCCCCTTGGTCGTTTGCAGAAGGTACCCCTGCGAGAGGTCTGGTCGTCCGAGTCAAGCGAATTCACACCCTGGCTGGCAAAAGAGGAAAACCTGAATCTTCTGGGCGAGACCATAGGCATCATCCTCGAACTGGAAGCACAGGAAAAGGACGTTGGGCCGTTCAGGGCCGACATCCTGTGCAAGGACACCGCCACGGGTGAATGGGTGCTGATCGAGAATCAGCTTGAGCGCACCGATCATACACATCTCGGGCAATTGCTCACCTATGCTGCGGGGCTGAATGCCGTCACCATTGTCTGGATTGCAGGACGTTTTACCGACGAGCACCGGGCCACCCTGGACTGGCTGAACGAACGCACCGATGAAAAGATAAATTTGTTCGGCCTTGAGATTGAACTGTGGCGGATCGACGATTCGCCAATTGCGCCGAAGTTCAATGTGATCAGCCAGCCGAACGACTGGTCGCGAACGGTGCAAAGAGCGGCCTCCAGTGGAGAGATTTCAACGCACAAGCAACTACAGGTTAGATTCTGGACGGCATATAAGCAATACTTGGAAGATAAAGGCAGCTCTCTTCGTAGTCAGAAACCGTCACCGCAAAATTGGACCTACCATTCAATCGGGAAATCGGGCACTTGTCTTGCGTCCGTCATATCGCTCTGGAGCTCCGAGACGGGGATCAAAGATCCGGAGATCAGGGCAGAATTGTATCTGGATGGACAAAATGCAGTACGGGAATTTGCTCTCCTGGAGAAGCAAAAGGAACGCATCGAAACAGAACTCGATTTTCCAATGATTTGGTTCAATCCGGAGAAAAAAGCTACACGGAGGCTATATACGAGAATTAGTGCGGATTTCACAAATGAAGCGTTGTGGCCGGAACAATTTGAATGGTTGCGACAACGATTGGAGAAAATGCAAAAGGTGTTTGTACCCATTGTGAAATCCATGAAGGTGAATCCGGAGTAATGATCATAGGGGCGTTGTTACGGATGTCAATCATCAAGAATACAGTTTGGGGTACCTGATGATGAGAGGTTATATGGCAGCCAGCATTTGTAGGCTGTAGAAGTGATAAACGATGACCAAAATATAACCAGCGGCGTGATGAAGGAGAGAGATTGAAGGCACAGATCGTGGGAGACTTCGCTGGATTCCAGCTACTTGAAACCATCCGCCGTATCGTCGTCATAGGGCGCCGGTTGGCAGGTGCTGACCGTCGTCACCAGATGGAGTTACCCTCATGACCTACCGGCCTGAACGGGCGCTGGAACTCCTCCGGATCGGCACGGGTCTGGCCGGCGCCGTGTTCCGCCAGGGCCAGGAAGAGGCGATCCGCCATATCGTGGAAGGTCGCGGGCGGCTGCTGGTGGTTCAGAAGACCGGGTGGGGCAAGAGTTTCGTCTACTTCATCGCCGCCCGGCTGCTGCGCGAGCAGGGCCAGGGGCCGGCGCTCTTGATCTCGCCCCTCCTTTCCCTGATGCGCAACCAGATCCTGGCGGCGGAGCGCATGGGCGTCCGGTCGGCCACAATCAATTCCGACAACGAGGATCGATGGGCGGAAGTCGAAGCGGCCATGCAGCGCAACGAGCTGGATATCCTGCTCATTTCACCCGAGCGCCTGGCCAATGAGCGATTCCGCACGGAGGTGCTGGCGGGCGTGGCGGCGCGCGTCAGCCTGCTGGTGATCGACGAGGCGCACTGCATCTCGGATTGGGGGCACGATTTCCGGCCGCACTACCGTCTTATCGAGCGCATTATCCGCAATCTCCCGCCCAACCTGCGGCTGTTGGCGACCACGGCGACGGCCAACAACAGGGTGATGGATGATCTACTGACGGTGCTTGGGCCGGAGCTGGCCGTTTCCCGTGGCGACCTGAACCGTCCTTCTCTCGCCTTGCAGACCATCCGTCTCCCGGGCCAGGCCGAGCGGCTGGCCTGGCTTGCCGGCCAAGTCCCGACGCTTCCGGGGCACGGGATCATCTATACGCTGACCGTGCGGGACGCGGAGTTGGTTGCCGAATGGCTCAGATTGTGCGGGATCGACGTGGAGGCATACACCGGCCGGTCGGGCGAGCGGCGTCCGGAACTGGAGCAGGCCCTCCTCGGCAATCGGGTGAAGGCGCTGGTGGCGACGACGGCGCTGGGCATGGGCTTCGACAAGCCGGACCTGGCGTTTGTGATCCATTACCAGACGCCGGGGTCCGTGGTCGCCTATTACCAGCAGGTGGGACGGGCGGGACGGGCGCTGGAGGCCGCCTACGGCATTCTGCTCAGCGGCGAGGAAGAAACGGACATCACCGATTATTTCATCGCCGGGGCGTTCCCGACCCGGGAGGAGGTACGACAGGTACTGGAGGTCCTGGAAAGCAGCGCTGAAGGCCTTTCTCTGCCGCAGTTGCTGGGCCGGGTCAATATCAGCAATGCACGCATCGAGAAGACAATCGCCCTGCTCTCCCTGGAGTCCCCCGCGCCCATCGTCAAGGAGGGAACGCGCTGGCAGCTCGTCGCGACCACGCTGAGCGAGGAATTCTGGCGGCGGGCGGAGCGCCTGACGGAGCTCAGGCGTTCGGAACAGCGGCAGATGCAGGAGTATGTGAGCCTGGCATCGGGGCACATGGCCTTCCTGATTTCTGCGCTGGACGGGGATCCGTCTTCCGTGGATCCTCCCGTCCTGCCGCCCCTGTCTGTCGTTCCGGACGAAAAAAAGGTCCGCGATGCGGAGGCGTTTCTCCGCCGGACGAGCCTGCCCGTTGAACCACGCAAGAAATGGCCGGCGGGCGGTATGCCGAGCTATGGACTAAAAGGGTTCATTGCCCCGGAGCATCAGGCCAGCCCGGGAAAAGCGCTGTGCGTCTGGGGCGACTCCGGATGGGGCGGGCTGGTGCGCCGCGGCAAGTACTCGGAACGGCGCTTTGCCGACGACCTGGTGGAGGCGACAGTGCAGCTTGTCCATGAATGGAATCCGCAACCCTCTCCGGCCTGGGTAACCTGTGTGCCGTCGCTGCGTCATCCGGATCTGGTGCCGGACTTCGCCCGGCGGGTGGCGGCAGGGCTTGGACTGCCGTTTCACGCCATTCTGGTGAAGACGAGTGACCGCCCCGAACAGAAGACCATGGCCAACAGCGTACAACAGGCAAGGAATATTGATGGATCTTTGGGCATCGATGGGCAGGAGCTTCCTCCGGGACCCGTTTTCCTGGTGGACGATATGGTGGATTCGCGCTGGACGCTGACCGTCGGGGCCTGGCTGCTCAGGAAGCACGGCAGCGGCGAGGTTTTGCCTCTGGCGCTCTCCCTGACGGGGTTTGGAAAATGACAGCTCAACTTTCATCCAATACGCAGGCCGTTCTCCTGCTGACGGCACCGCTGATGACGGGGCGCGCCCTGCCCTCGCCGGATGTTCTGTCGCCGGGGGAATACAAGCGCCTGGCAAGGTTCCTCATGGAAAGGCAAAAGGAACCGGCGGACCTGCTCGGTGTTGATTCGGGAACGCTCCTGAAGGAATGCACTTTCTTGGACGGCACCCGGCTCGCCCGCCTGCTGGAGCGGGGTTTCCAACTGAGCCAGGCGGTGGAGCGCTGGCAAAGCCGTGCGATCATGGTCATGAGTCGCGCCGATGCGCCGTATCCGAAACGACTGAAGGATCGGCTCCGGGAAGATGCGCCGCCCGTCCTGTATGGGTGCGGCGACATTTCGATCCTGGAGACAGGCGGGCTGGCGGTGGTCGGTTCCCGCCAGGTGGACGCTGCGCTCATTGAATACACGGAGGCGGTCGGGAGGCTGGCGGCGGCGGCCAGACGCACCATCGTTTCCGGGGGAGCGCGTGGCGTCGATCAGGCGGCCATGAGCGGCGCCCTGGAATCGGGCGGCAGGGTGGCCGGGGTCATGGCGGACAGTTTAGGACGGGCGGCCCTGGTCCGGGAGCACCGGAATCTCCTCATGGAAGGCCAACTGGTCCTGATCTCTCCGTATGACCCGGCGGCCGGATTCAACGTCGGCCACGCCATGCAGAGGAACAAGCTGATCTACGCCTTGGCAGACGCGGCCTTGGTCGTAAACGCCGACTACAACAAGGGCGGCACCTGGGCCGGAGCGGCGGAACAACTGGATAAGCTCCGCTTTGTCCCGCTTTATGTCCGGAGCGACGGTGAAACGGGAAAGGGGCTGGAGGCGCTGAGACGGAAAGGCGCACTTCCTTGGCCGAACCCCGTAACGCCGGATGAGCTCGTGCAGACGCTGGACGCGCCGGCGGATCGGTTTGAGGAATTCCGGGAACAGGTTCCGTTGAGCTTCTCCGGGACCGGCGAAGCGATGCCCGCTTACCGGGGCGAAAGGAAGGAGCCGCCGCCATCCGCATCCCGGGAAGAAACCATGGCGCCATCGATTTCTTATCCCGCGGAGTTTCTTTTCGCGGCGGTGAAATCACTGGCTGAACAGATGCAGGCTGCGAAAACCGAGGCGGAGATCGCCAGAGAGTGGAACGTTTCGAAGGCTCAGGTAAAGGCCTGGTTAAAGCGCCTCATCGAGGAAGGCGTGATCGAAAAGAGCGGCCGGCCCGTTCGTTACCGAGCCGTTTCGTCGAAGGCAAAGCAGGTCTCCCTCTTCGATAAGGGGATCGAATGACGACTTTTACCGAATCCGTCGTTGAAGAGGCCGCCCTTGCCTGGCTGGAGGGAGTCGGCTGGACCGTCCGGCATGGCGTCGGGATCGCACCGGGGGAGCCCGGGGCGGAGCGGAGCGATTACGGGCAGGTGGTCCTAGAGGGACGGCTCCGCGACGCGCTGGCGCGACTGAATCCGGAGTTGCCAACCGAGACCCTGGAGGACGCCTTCCGGAGGCTGACCCGTCCGGAGGGCGCCGATTTGGTGGCGAGGAACCGGCATATGCACCGCCTCCTCGTGGACGGGGTGACGGTGGAGTACCGCACCGCCGCCGGGGAGATCCGCGGCGCCCAAGCGCGGGTGATCGATTTCGACCGGGCGGAGGCCAACGACTGGCTCGCGGTCAACCAGTTCAGCGTCGTGGAGAACAAGCGCAACCGCCGGCCCGACGTCGTGTTCTTTCTGAACGGCCTGCCGCTGGCGGTCATGGAGCTGAAGAACCCGGCCGATGAGGAAGCCACCGTCCGGACGGCCTACAGGCAAATTCAGACATACAAAACCGAGATTCCGTCGCTGTTTGCCGCGAATGCGCTCCTGGTCGTCTCCGACGGCGTGGAAGCGCGCGTCGGGACGCTGACCGCCGGGAGCGAGTGGTTCAAGCCCTGGCGCACCGTGACGGGGGAAGGCCTGGCGAATCCGGCCCTCCCGGAGCTGCAGGTCATGATCGAGGGTGTCTTCCTGCCGCGGCGCTTTCTCGATCTCGTGCGCGATTTCATCGTCTTCGAGGATCCGGGCGACGGGGTGGTGGTGAAGAAGATGGCGGGCTATCACCAGTTCCACGCCGTGAAGGCGGCGGTGGACGAGACGTTGCGGGCCGCGGAAATGCGCCGCATCGCGGAAAACGGAGTCGCGGAGACCGGCCGCTACGAAGCCGGCCGCCGGCCCGGGGGCAAACCGGGCGACCGACGCATCGGCGTCGTCTGGCACACCCAGGGGTCGGGCAAGAGCCTCACCATGGCCTTCTACGCGGGACGCATCGTCCGCGAGCCGGCGATGGAGAACCCGACCATTGTGGTCATCACCGACCGCAACGACCTCGACGACCAGCTCTTCGGCACGTTCGCCCGCTGCCGGGAACTCCTGCGCCAGCCGCCGGTGCAGGCCGGGAGCCGGGAGCACCTGCGGGAACTGCTCTCGGTGGAGGCGGGCGGCGTCATTTTCACGACCATCCAGAAGTTCTTCCCGGAGGAAAAGGGCGACCGGCATCCGGCCCTTTCCAACCGTCGAAACATCGTGGTCATCGCCGACGAGGCCCACCGCAGCCAGTATGATTTCATCGACGGGTTTGCGCGGCACATGCGGGACGCGCTGCCCCGGGCCTCCTTCATCGGCTTCACCGGAACGCCCATCGAGCTGCATGACGCCAACACACGGGCCGTCTTCGGCGACTACATCAGCGTGTACGACATCCAGCGGGCCGTTCAGGACGGGGCGACCGTGGCGATCTACTACGAGAGCCGGCTGGCGAAGCTGGCTCTGGACGAGGCGGAGCGGCCGAAGATCGACCCGGACTTCGAGGAGGCCACGGAAGGGGAGGAAGTCGAGCGCAAGGAGAAGCTGAAGACGAAGTGGGCGCAGCTGGAGGCCGTGGTCGGGGCGGAGAAGCGCCTGAAACTCGTCGCCCGGGACATCGTCGATCATTTTGAAAGGCGGCTTGAAGCCATGGACGGCAAGGCCATGGTGGTCTGCATGAGCCGGCGCATCTGCGTGGAGCTGTACCGCGAGCTGGTGCGGCTCCGCCCCGACTGGCATCATGAGGACGACGCAGAGGGAGCGATCAAGGTCGTCATGACCGGTTCGGCCTCCGATCCGGTTGACTGGCTGGGGCACATCCGTAACAAGTCGAGGCGCGAATCGCTGGCGAAGCGCTTCCGGAGCGACACCGATCCGTTCCGGATCGTCCTGGTTCGCGACATGTGGCTCACCGGCTTCGACGCGCCGAGCCTGCACACCATGTACTTGGACAAGCCGATGCGCGGCCACGGGCTCATGCAGGCGATTGCGCGGGTGAACCGGGTTTTCCGGGACAAGCCGGGCGGGCTCGTGGTTGACTACCTCGGCCTGGCCCAGGAGTTGAAGGCGGCGCTGGCGACGTACACGGAAAGCGGCGGCACGGGGCGCACCGCCATTGACCAGGATGAGGCGGTCGCCCTGATGCAGGAAAAGTACGAGATCTGCCGCGGTCTGTTCCATCCTTTCGACCGGTCGAAGTGGACGACCGGGACGCCGGTTGAGCGGCTGGCCCTCCTGCCGGCTGCCCAGGAACACATCCTGAAGCAGGAAAACGGAAAGGACCGTTGCCTCCGCTCCGTGCGCGAGCTGTCGCAGGCCTTCGCGCTGGCGGTGCCGCATCCCGAGGCGCTCGGCATCCGCGACGACCTGGCGTTCTTCCAGGCGGTCCAGGCGGTCCTGGCCAAACGGGCGCCCGGGGATGAACGAAAAGAAGAAGAGATCGAACATGCCGTCCGGCAGATCATCGCCCGCGCCGTTGCGCCGGCAGGGGTCATGGATATCTTCGCCGCGGCGGGCCTGGCCAGGCCCGACATCTCGATCCTCTCGGAGGAATTCCTGGCGGAGGTGCGCGGGATGCCGCAGCGCAACCTGGCGGTGGAGCTCCTGGAGAAGCTCCTCAAAGGGGAACTCCGTACCCGCCGGCGGAAAAACGTCGTGCAGGCGCGCTCCTTCGCGGAGATGCTGGAGCGGACGATCCGCCGCTACCAGAACCGGGCCATCGAGGCAGCCCAGGTGATCGAGGAATTGATCCAGCTTGCCAGGGAGATGCGCGAGGCGAACGCCCGCGGTGAGGCGCTCGGACTTTCGGAGGAGGAACTGGCCTTCTATGATGCGCTGGAGACGAACGACAGCGCGGTGAAGGTGCTGGGCGACGAGACGCTGCGCACGATCGCGCGGGAGATCGTCAGCACCGTGCGGGCCAACGTGACCATCGACTGGACCCTGCGGGAGAACGTCCGCGCTCAGATGCGGGTGCTTGTCCGGCGGATCCTGCGGAAATACGGGTATCCGCCGGACAAGCAGGAAAAGGCGACGCAGACGGTGCTCGAACAGGCGGAACTGCTGTCGGGTGAATGGGCATCTACCTGAAAGACCATAACAATCCCCACCCTACCGGTAGATCGGCACGCTCATCCGCTCGATCTTCATCTGCTGCTGGGCGCCGAAGACGTCCGGGCTGCCGGGCGTGCCGGAGATCCGGTCCCGGTAGCGGGAGATCTTGACGGCGAAGCACGGGTCGGCGCGGAAGGTTCCCATGATGCGGTCTTCCGGCACGCCGAGCGTTTTCGCGATCGCCCCCTTCGTGAAGGCATTCGACCGGAGGGCCTGCCGGTATTCCTCCTCCGATTTGAAAAAGACGTCGTAGGTGATCGTGTTGATCCCCGCGTCCTTGGAGCGCAGCACCTGGATCATGTCGAGGAGCGGCCGGGATTCGACGGGCTCTCCCGAATGCGCCACCGGTTCGATGGCGTCCACGACGCGGTCGTCCAGGCTCCCGGGATAGTCCGTGAGGCCGATCGGCGCGTATGCGGGCCGCATCTCCCGGATCGGGCGCCAGTCCCGGCCGTTCGCCTCGAACAGCCGGATCGGAAACAGGTGCTCCCGGATCGCCTCCTCATTGTTCCAGAGGTGAAAGACGCTCCAGGCGTAGCTGTCGGCTCCTTCCAGACGGAGGAAGGACGGACGGCCCGGGTCACGGTACGCCTCCGCCTGCTTCAGGTCCTCTTCGTGACGCCTTGCGGCCTCCTCGGCGGTCTCCTCCACTGTCTCAAGAAACAGCAGCGGCTTCTCCGGGCCGGCGATGATGAAATCGACGGTGCACCCCGCGTAGATGGCCGGGTACTCCTCTTTGGCGAGGGCCAGGATCTTCCGGAAAATGTCTTCCCTCTGCTCGATGAAGCGCGGCTCCCTCGTCCCCGCCAGGACGAGAGCGGTATGGGTGCCGTCCGCTTCCCGGAAGACGACCTCGCTGGGCGACATGGGAAACGCCAGGTTTCCCGCTGTCGTGATGCGGCCGGGATACCCGAAGTGCAGCATGAAGCCCTTCAGGACCGTAGAGAGCGCCTCGACGCCGTCCCTGTCGGGTCCGCTGACCTTGAGCAGGATGCCGATCTCCTGTTCTCCCGGGAGGAGGCGGCTTCGCTCCACGGCGTTCAGGCCATAGACGAGGTGCCGGTCGAGGAAGGGATCGCGGGAGAGGGCGGCTTCCCCTTTCAGGGGCAGGAAAGAGACCAGCCTTTTGCCGATCTTCCGGCTGCCCTCGATCTTGACGGTAAGCGGGCTGTGCACGAAGGCGGCGTTCCGAATTCCGGCGGTCCGGTCGCTGTCCTGGAAATACTCCGTCCGCTGCATGACCAGGACGCCCTCGGGGTAATACTGCAGGCAGGGGTGGCTTTCTTCGTAGAGCGCGTGGGCGGCGACGGAATAGACCGTGGCCTTCCGCTCGGGGTTCGGGGGGATGAAGACGACGCTTCCGTCGTCCCGGAACTCTGCAATCAGGTAGTCGCTGGCCGAGCCGGGATCGCAGGCGATGGCGCCGCATTCCAGGATGTGGGCCGCCTGGAAGGCCAGGCCCGGGTCGATCCCGCGCCGGACCGGGTCCGCGGCGAAGATGGACACGTCGCAGGAGCGGCCGCAGAGAACGATCTGCGCCCCCGCATCGAGGGCGGTGATGTACGGGGCGATGCCCATCTGGGCGACCAGACGGCTGTTCCGTACATCGTCCTCGGTCAGCGCCGGTATGGACCCCAGGGGACGCAGCTCGTCGATGCGGCCGATCAGCAGCCTGTTATCCACGTGCCCGTCCACGACAGCCACCCGGAGGCCCCTCGCGTTCTCCTCCTCGAAGATTTCCCGGATGAGCTCCAGCATGAAGGCCAGGTGGGGCTCGTCGCCGGCGAGGCCGAGGCTGCCGATGAGGAGCGGGCAGTTCATCCGGAGGGCGGCCCGGAGGAGCAGGGTGAAGTCGCGTTTCAGGGACGCCGGCTTCATGTAGGATTTCCCCGTTCCCAGGTAATAGGGGCCCGGGTCCATGGAGCCCGCGTCGGCCCCTATGAGGTCGATCTTCATCTTCATGGCTTCTTCCCAGGAGGATTCGGGACAGCTGTAGCCCAGCTTGGATGCCAGGATGCGGTAGCTCATGATGTCTCCTTTCGTTTCACGATGGCTCGGGTGGATTCGCCGTATTATCCTTCCGAAGGTCCGGCCGGCGGTTGAAAACGGGTCACCGCCCTTTTCGAAACGTGGCATGAAGGTCAGGGATCACGATATAGGACCGTTTGGCGAATTGCGCAACGGGTTTGCTTTTGGGCGTCTCGATCTGCGAGCGGTGTGACGGAGGCGATCGCCGTCCCTGAAGACATCAGGCATCCCCGTAGCCCATCGGATGGGCCTGCCGCCAGAGCCAGGCGCTCTCGATGATGTCATCGAGGCCGGAGTGCTTCGGTTCCCAGCCCAGTTCCCTGCGGATGCATTCGCTCCCTGCCACGAGGATTGCGGGGTCGCCGGGACGGCGGGGTTCCTCCGCAACGGGGACGGGGTGGCCCGTCACCCGGCGGGCGGCCTCGATGACCTGCCGGACGGAATATCCCTGGCCGTTACCCAGGTTGTAGCGCAGGGAACGGTTGCTTCCCAGGGCCTCCAGGGTCAGGAGGTGCGCATCGGCCAGGTCCTCGACATGAATGTAGTCCCGGATGCAGGTTCCGTCCGGGGTCGGATAGTCCGTCCCGAAAACCTTGATGTGGGGACGCTTTTCCAGGGCCGCGTCCAGCACCAGAGGGATCAGGTGGGTCTCGGGGCGGTGGTCTTCCCCAAGGCGGTCGGAGCAGCCGGCGGCGTTGAAGTAGCGGAGGACGGCGAAGCGCAGGTCCCGCTGCCGGTCCAGCCAGTCCAAAGCCTGCTCCACCATGAGCTTGGCCTGGCCGTAGGCGTTGGTGGGCTTCTGGGGGTGGGACTCGTCGATCGGCGTGTAGCGGGGTTCGCCATACGTGGCGGCGGTGGAGCTGAAGACGAATGTCCCGATTCCCGCCCGGAGCATCGCCTCCAGGAGGATCATGGTCCGGGCGGTGTTGTTTACAAAAAATCGTTCCGGGAAGGCCATGGATTCGCCGGCCTCGATATAGGCCGCGAAATGCATGACCGCGTCTACGTGCCCCTCGCCGAAGATCCGTGACAGAAGATCCATGTCGCCGCAGTCTCCACGGACGAAGGCCGCTTCGGGGCGGACCGCCAGTCGGTGGCCCTTCTCCAGCGTGTCCAGCACGGTGACCCGGTGGCCTTCCCGGATCAGCAGGTCGACGACATGGCTCCCGATGAATCCGGCTCCACCGGTGACGAGAACGTGCATTCGGAACTCCCGGAGTAATCCTGCCGCTGTTTATAGTGAATCTCGGAGCATTCCCGAAGCCTTGCAGCAGCCTGCTCCGCCGTCATATCGCGCCCGGGCATGCCGAGCATTTCAAAGCCCACCATGAATTTCCGAACCGTGGCGCTCCTGAGGAGTGGCGGATAGAAATGAAGATGGAGCACCCATTCGGGGTGTTCCTCTTCGTCGAAAGGCGCTTGGTGGAAGCCCATGCTGTAGGGAAAACTGATTTCGAACAGGTTGTCGTAGCGGGTGGTCACACGCTTGAGGAGATCCGCCAGGGCCAGCCGCTCCACCGCCTCCAGTTCCTGCAGGCGGGACACGGGACGGCGCGGGATAAGCAGCGTCTCGAAGGGCCAGAGCGCCCAGAAGGGAACCATGGCCGTCCAGTGCTCGTTTTCCGCCACGATGCGAACTCCGGCGGTCCTCTCCTGGATCAGCACGTCCAGCAGCAGGGGACGGCCGTGGGTCTGAAAATACTGCCGCTGGCAAAGAAACTCCTTGGCGGGCTCCGTGGGGATATGCTCCGTGGCCCAGATCTGGCTGTGGGGGTGGGGATTCGAACAGCCCATGATTTCGCCTTTGTTCTCGAAGATCTGGACGTAACGGATGGAATCCCGGGCGCCCAGGATGGCGGATTCGTCAGTCCAGGCGGCGAGAACGGCCTCGATCTCCTCGATGCCGAGTTCCGGCAGGCTGAGATCGTGGCGCGGGGAAAAGCACACGACCCGGCAGACTCCCCCTTCCGCCTCCGCCGACAGCAGGCCGTATTCGTATCGCTCGGGCCGTCGGTGCAGCCTGGGCTGGAGTGCCGCAAAATCGTTGTCGAAGGCGAATGTCCCTTCATACGTCGGATTCATGCGGCCTCCCGCCCGGGCGTTGCCGGGGCAGAGATAGCAATTCGGATCGTAGGCCGGGCGGCCGACCTCGGGGATTTTTTCCCGGAGTCCCTGCCAGGGACGCTGATCGCGATTGGGACTCACCAGGATGGATTCGCCGGTCAGGACATTGAGCCGGCGATGGGAGCGGTCTGAGAACATCAGGTTTCCTCCGTTGTACCGTTGTCGATGCGGCAGATGTGGATGACGGGAGATTTCTTCAGGCGGTCGCGGAAAACGGCCGCCATGGCCTCCCGGAAGCGGCCCAGGGCGGTTTCCTCCACCAGGTTGATCGTGCAGCCGCCGAACCCCCCGCCCATCATGCGGCTCCCCAGGACGCCCGGCACCGCCATGGCCGCCTCCGCCAGGATGTCGATCTCCGCGCAGGAAACCTCGTATTCGTCGCGCAGGCCCCTGTGGGTTGCGTTCATGAGGGTACCGACGGCCTGCAGATCGTTCCGTTCCAGGGCCTCGCAGACCTCCAGTACACGCCGGTTTTCCTCCATGATATAGCGGCATCGCCTGTATACCCGGGGATCCAGGCGATGCCGGACCGCCTCCAGCATGTCCGGAGTGGCATCCCGGAGACTCCAGACTTCCGGGAAAGCCTCCGCCAGCACGGTTACGCCCGCCTCGCACTGGGCCCGTCGCAAATTGTATTCGCTGTTCCGGAGAGTTCGCCGGACCTGCGAGTCGCACAACACAACGCGTACGTCGCTCCGCTTGAAGGGCACATATCTGTGGCTGTAGCTCCTGCAGTCCAGATGAATCAGGGAATCCTTCCTCCCAAGCATGGATGCGAACGGATCCATGATTCCACAGGCCACGCCCACAAAGCGGTTCTCTGCCCGCTGGCAGAGACGGGCCAGGGCCACGGGATCCATGACCAGGCCGTAAAGCGCGTTGAGGGCGAAGGCGAGGCTGCATTCCAGGGCGGCGGAAGAGGACATGCCGCTTGCGATGGGTACGTTTCCCCCGAATGCACAGTCCACTCCCTGGACCTTCCGGCCGTCCGCAGCCAGCTCAGCATAGATTCCCAGGAGATAATTGGCCCAGTGAGACTCGGAATGGGAGAGTTTGTCCAGGTTCAATACCAGGGTATCGTTCAGGTCCACGCTGTAGAAACGGCAGAAGCGGTCCCGGCGGGGACTTGCAGCAAGCCAGATGGCCCGGTCCACGGCGCCTGGCAGGGCGAAGCCCAGATTGTAGTCCGTGTGCTCGCCGATGAGGTTCACGCGGCCGGGGCTGCGAACCACAATGGCAGGCTCTCCGAAGTGGCGGCGGAAGGCCTCGCGAATTCGCCCGGCTTGATCCCCGGCGGCCATGGACGGATGATTTCCGGGAGAGAGGGCCTGAAGCTCCATCATCGCATCACCGCCGACTGGTTGTGCTGCTTGAACTGATCCAGGAGGATGGCGATGATCAGAATGGAGCCCCGGACTACGTACTGATAGAAGGTTTCGACGTTCAGCAGGTTGAGTACGTTCTGGACCGTTCCCATGATGAGGACGCCCGCGAGCAGCCCTTCGATCGTGGCGATGCCGCCCAGCAGGGAGACGCCGCCGAGAACACACGCCGCGATCACATCCAGCTCCAGCCCCAGGGCGACGTTTGGCTGCCCGCTCGTCATGCGGGACGACAGGATGACTCCGGCGATTCCGCAGACGAACCCCTGCAGGGTGAACGCTGCGTTCTTCATCCGGGAGACATTTATTCCCGCCAGGCGGGACGCTTCCTTGTTGCCGCCGATGGCCAGGATGTTTTTCCCGTAGGATGTGCAGTTCAGCAGGATTCCGAACACGATGAAAATCAGGATGGTGATCCAGATTGGGTTGGGAATCCCGAGAACCGACTCGTTGCCCAGGGCAAAGAACTCCGGGACGGTGATACCGATGGCGATGCCGTCGGAAACGATCATGGCTCCGCCCCGGACGATCTGCATGGTCGCCAGGGTGCAGATCAGGGGGTTCAGGTTGAAGACGGCGATCAAAGTGCCGTTCAGCAGCCCCACGGCCCCCCCGCCGATCACTCCCGCCAGGGCCCCGATATAGACATCGCCGGTCTGGTTGATGACCGTGGCGGCGATGATGCCGGAAAACGCGACAATGGAGCCAACGGAGAGATCCAGGTCTCCGGCGGCGAGGATGAACATCATGGTGCAGGCGATCATGCCGATCGTCGTGATGGACAAGGCCAGTCCGATCATGTTCCGCAGGGTGAAGAAGTAGGGCACGAAGACCGAGCATGCGATGAACATGACGACATAGACCACCACCATTCCGGAGTTCGCCCAGATGTTCTTAAAAAACCCGTTGATCCGCGTCTTCTTCAAATCCCATACGGCCGCTGCCGATTCCGCCTGTTGTTCAATGATTCTGTTCATAAAGCGAATAACCTCGATTATCCTTTGGGTAATGCCATCGAAAGAAGGGTCTCCTCGCTGACATCTTTCCGGTCCACTTCACCGACGATGGTGCCGCCGCACATGACCACGACCCGGTCGGCGACGCCCATCACTTCCGGCAGGCTGCTGGAAGCAAAAATGACCGTTTTCCCTTCTTCCGCCAGTCCGTACATGATCTGGTAGATTTCGTACTTCGATCCGACGTCGATGCCGCGGGTAGGCTCGTCCAGCAGGAAGACGTCGACTTTTTCGCTGAGCCATCGCGCCAGGATGGCTTTCTGCTGGTTTCCGCCGGAGAGGTTGCCGATGAACTGGTCTCTCGACGTAGTCCGGATGTGGAGCTTTTCGATGTAGCTGTCCGCCCGCTCCTGCTCGCGCCGCTTGTTGAGGAAAAGGCCGAGATTCAGGAAGTGCCGTCGGGAACTGATGTTGATGTTTTCGCTCAGGGAGCGGACGGCGATGATTCCCTCGTATTTTCTGTCTTCCGGGCAGAGGCACAGGCCCTGATTAATGGCTGAAAAGGGATTGTTGACGGCGATGGGTTTGCCGTTGACTTGAATTTCGCCGCATCGCTTCTCGATGGCGCCGAAGATGTTCTTCATCAGCTCCGTCCGGCCCGAACCGCTCAGGCCGAAGAAGCCGACGATTTCACCACGCGCCGCGGAAAAGGAAGACTTTTCCCTGATCCCGGGGCCTTGAAGACCGGTTACCGCAAACAGCGTGGCACCTTTCTTCCGGGGACGGTAACCGTACATGTCCTTTATCTCGCGGCCGACCATGCGCTGGATCAGGGTATTGTCCGTCACGTCCTCCATCGACTCGAAGGTCTGGATCCGCCGGCCGTCCCGGAAGACGGTGACGGCGTCGCACAGTGTGAAAATCTCTTCGAGCCTGTGCGACACGTAGAGAATGGTTTTCCCCTGTGCCCGGAGATTTCGGATGATGCGGAAAAGCTGTTCCGTTTCCTTCCTGGAGAGGGAGCTGGTCGGCTCATCGAACGCGATGACCTCGGCATTGTGGAGGAGGGCCTTGCCGATCTCGACCATCTGTCTCTGCCCGATGGGCAGAAGCTTCAGCCTGGTGTCCGGATCGATATCCTCCAGAAGCTCCGTGATCTGAGTCCGGGACCGCTCCAGCAGCTTCTTCCGGTCCAGGAAGAGACCGCGCTGCGGCCATTGCCCGAGAAGCAGGTTTTCCGCCACGGTCATCTCCGGGACCAGGTTCAGTTCCTGGTAGATGATTGCAACCCCGGCGTCGATTGCATCGCGGGTTCTGGTGAAAACCTTCGGCTTCTGATGGATGACGATTTTCCCGTCCGTGGGAGTGTATGCACCGCTCAATATTTTCAGCAGCGTGGATTTGCCGGCGCCGTTCTCTCCGACGAGACCGTGCACCGTTCCTTTCGTTACACCGAACGAAACGTTGTCGAGGGCCTTGACTCCGGGAAAGGTCTTGGTGATGCCTTGAAACTCCAGAAACGAACTCATGATTCCATCGCCCTGCAGGTTGAGAGCGGGCGGAACCGCGGCGGTGCCGTCGTTCCGCCCTGTTCCTGTTTCCTTACGGCCCCGGTTCCTACTTGAGACCCATCAGGTTTTTGTAGTTCTTGCGCGTCATGACAGTGCCCGCCGTCCAGGTGATTTTCGGGGGCTCCTTCCCGTCCCTGATCCAGAAATACATGCTTTTTGCCGTGTCGTAGCCGTGCTGCCTGGCGTTCAGCAGGATGGACGCCGTGAAGGCCGTTTTGTTCTTCTTCTGAAACTCCGCGACCGCCTCGGTTCCGTTGATCCCGACTCCGATCGCTTTGTCAGCGCCGAACCCATGTCCTTCCAGGGCCCGAATCGCTCCCAGGACGGAATTGTCGTTTCCGCCGGCGACGATCCAGAGGCTGATGTTCGGATGCTTGGTGATGGTAATGCTGGCCGCGTTGAAGCTTCCTTCCGTGTCGAGGGTCTTCATCGGGGTATCGAAGATTCGTGCTTTTGGAATGCCGGCGGCGACGAGCGCGGCAGTGGCACCTTCCGTTCGCTCTTTGATGGTGGGCAGAGAATCGAAGCTCATCCGGAGGAAGCCAACGTTCTTCAGGTTCCAGCCTCGCGCCTTCGCCTCGCTGATGATGGTCTGGCCGGCCAGCGAACCGATGTTGTAGGCTGAGATTCCGACATGATGGACGTCTTCCATGACGGCCCCCTTCGGGCCGATGAAACGGTCATCGACGCTCATCATCTTCAGGCGGTTTGCCCGGGCCCTGGCCACAATGGCCGGACCCAGTTTCACGTCGGGGGTGCAGATAATGAATCCCTTCGCGCCCTGGGTCGCCAGATTGTCGATTCCGTTCAGGACTTTTTCGCCGTCGGTACCGCCGATCTTGATAACGTCAAAACCGAACTGCCGGCCTGCCTGGTCGGCATATTTCCATTCGTCCTGGAACCAGGATTCGTCGGGCTGCTTGACGATGAAGCCGATTTTGATGCGCTCGGCGGCGGAGGCTGAAAATGCAAAGGACAACACGAACAACCATACGACCAAAGAAATCAGCACGTTCTTCATGAGATCTTTTCCCTTTCTTTTATTTCGAGGAGATGACGAATTCATCATCGCGGTTGCAGGCGCAGACGTTTGAGTCGCCTTTCGGTTCATCCGGCCTGCGAAAGCGTTGTGTTTTGCCGGGGAAGGGGCTGTTTCCGGTTTGCCCATGCAGGCTGGAGATTCATGTCGGGACCAGACACATAGCACCCGTTCCATGAATTGCAACACCTGATAATCATTTAAGAAATGCTAATAATTGGTAGGTGATGAGTCTGATATTCGAGGTTCTGTCCACCCGCTTCTGCAGCAGGGCCAGGTTGGCAGGGAATGGATATATAAGAACAAATTGGATATTGACCGCCCCCGGCCTGAGGTGCCTATCCTTCTCATGGATACGGTATGGTCCGGGGAGGCGCATCAGGATGCAGGATGAATCGGACCCCCTGGAGACGATCCCGTGGAACCACCGTTCAGGGAGCAGCCGGCAAGATCCTCCTTGGGGAAAACCCGGCGCACGTGAGCCCCGCAGGCCGCATCCGGACAGGAATCCCTTGATCTTCCCCGCCGCAGTTGCTATAAAATTGAACCGATATGGCTTCTCTCCGGGATCGGGGAGTGGGGGAGGAATCCGAAGATGCTCAAGGGGCGGCGCTTGGTTCTGGGGGTGACGGGTGGAATTGCGGCGTACAAGTGCGCCGAGCTGACCCGGGAGCTGGTCCGCCGGGGGGCCGAGGTGAAGGTCGTCATGACCGCAGGTGCCCGGGAGTTCGTGACCCCGCTGACCCTCCAGACCGTGTCGGGAAACCCCGTGTACACGGAGCTGTTCACACTCATCCGGGAGCAGGACATCGCCCACATCGCCCTGGCGGAATTCGCGGAGCTGATGATCGTCGCCCCGGCCACGGCCAACGTCATCGGAAAGGCAGCCGCCGGCATCGCCGACGACCTGCTCACGGCGGTTTTCATGGCCATGAAGGCGCCGGTTCTCTTCTGTCCGGCTATGAACACCCAGATGTATGAGAGCCCGGCCCTCCAGGAGAACCTGGGAAAGCTCCGGGCCTGGGGATACCATGTTCTCCCGCCGGCGTCGGGCCCCCTGGCCTGCAAGTCCGAGGGACAGGGCCGCCTCCCGGAAGTTTCCGAGATCGTCGAGGAGGCCGTTTCCATCCTGACTCCGAAGGATCTGGAGGGGGAGCATGTCCTCGTCACGGCCGGCCCGACCCGGGAGCCCTTCGACCCGGTCCGTTTCATCACCAACTACTCCTCCGGGAAGATGGGTTATGCCGTCGCCCTCCAGGCAAGGCGCCGCGGGGCCCGGGTTACCCTCGTGAGCGGCCCGACATCCCTTCCGCAGCCCGCCGGCGTGGAGGTCGTGAATGTCGGGAGTGCTCTGGAGATGCGGGACGCCGTCCTGTCCCGCCTGGAAGGCGTGACCGCCGTCATCAAGGCGGCCGCCGTGGCGGATTACCGCCCCGCCGCCCTGGCGGATCAAAAGATCAAAAAGAAGGAAGGTCCCCTGACGCTTGCCCTGGAGCGGAATCCCGATATCATCCGGGAGATCGGGCGAAAGAAGGGAAAGCGGGTGCTCGTCGGGTTCGCCATGGAATCGGAGAACCTCCTGGCAAACGCACGGTCCAAGCTGATCGACAAGAACATGGACCTGATCGTGGCCAACGACCTCCGCGAGGAAGGCGCCGGTTTCCAGTGCGACACCAACGTCATCAAGATCCTGGACCGCAAGGGAAACATCGAGGCCCTGCCGCTGATGGACAAGGCCGAGGCGGCCGGGCGGATCCTCGACCGGGTGCAGGCGCTCCTGAAGGAAACGAAACGGGGGCGGCGCCGATGAGCGGCTTTTCTCCGAACCAGGCGGAAGATCTCCGGCGGGTCGTCTCCTCTCTCCGGGAATACGCCCAGTGGGAGCGGGAGGCCGGGCGACGCGTTTCGTTCTTCCGGGCGTCGGGGCCTCTGCCCGCGGAGCCGGAGCCTGCGAGGGCGGAACCGGTCCTTCGGAAGGGACTGATCCTTCCGGCGGGAAGAACGCTGGAGGACGTGCGTGCGGAACTGGGGGACTGCCGCCGCTGTGTTCTGGCGGAGTCCCGGAAGAATCTCGTCTTCGGGGAAGGAAACCCGCGGGCGGACCTCGTCTTTGTCGGAGAGGCGCCGGGGGCCGACGAGGACGCCCAGGGACGGCCGTTCGTGGGGCGGGCTGGACAGCTTCTGACCCGCATCATCGAGGCCATGAAGCTCCGGCGGTCCGACGTGTACATCTGCAACATCCTGAAGTGCCGCCCTCCGGGGAACCGCAATCCCGCCCCGGCGGAGATCGAGGCCTGCGAGCCTTTTCTTCGGAAGCAGCTGGAGGCCATTGGGCCGCGGGTCATCTGCGCGCTGGGGACCTTCGCGGCCAAAACCCTGCTGAAGACGGAATCGCCGATCACGGTCCTCCGGGGCCGGTTTCACGATTACCAGGGAATCCGGCTCATGCCGACCTATCATCCGGCGTATCTCCTCCGGAATCCCGGGGCGAAGAAAATGGTCTGGGAAGACGTCCAGATGATCATGCACGAACTGGGGCTCTCATGAAAAAAAGATCGATATGGATCCTGGCGGCAGCCCTCCTGGCGTTCCTGATCCTGGCCGGTCCCGTGCCGGCGGCCGAGGAGGGGAAGAAACCGGTCTTCGACCTGATTACGGTGAACGCCACCATCACCCCGCCGATTGCCGAGTATATCGTTCAGAGCATCGCCGAGGCCGGGAAAACGAAGGCCGACGGCGTGATCCTGCTGCTGGACACGCCGGGCGGGCTTGATCTGGCCATGAGGGACATCGCCAAGGCGATCCTCAACGCACCCCTGCCGGTGATCGTCTATGTCGGTCCGTCGGGGGCCAGGGCGGCTTCGGCGGGAGTCATCATTACCGTCTCCGCCCACGTCGCCGCCATGACGCCGGGGACGAACATCGGGGCGGCCCATCCGGTAGCCTTGGGATTCGGTGGTGGCGACAAGACCATGATGCAGAAAGTCGAGAACGATGCCGTGGCCTATGTCCGGGGCATCGCCAAGCAGCGGAACCGCAACGAAGACTGGGTGGAGCGGTCCGTCCGGAAGAGCGAGTCCATCACGGCGGAGAACGCCCTGAAGCTCAATGTGATCGATTATGTCGCCACCGACGTGAATCATCTCCTGGCCCAGATGGACGGTCGGGAAGTGACCCTGGTGTCCGGCAAAAAAACCCTTCGGACCCAGGGTGCCCAGGTCAGGGCAAAGGAAATGGGGACCCGCCAGAAGATCCTGACCGCCTTGAGCGATCCGAACATCGCCTATATCCTGCTCCTGGTAGGCCTGGCGGGCCTGTACTTCGAATTCGCCAATCCGGGGGTTATCCTCCCAGGCGTGATGGGCGGGATCTCGCTGATTCTCGCCTTTTTCGCCCTTCAGACCCTGCCGGTCAACTACGCGGGGGTGGCCCTCATCCTGCTTGGGATCGTCTTCTTCATCGCCGAGATCAAGGTCATCAGCCACGGGGTCCTGACCATCGGCGGCGTTATTTCCCTGGTCCTGGGCTCGCTTCTCCTGTTCGACTCTCCCGAGCCGGCCCTTCGGGTGTCCTGGGGAGTCCTCGTCCCGGCGGTGATTCTTGTTTCCCTGTTCTTCGCCGCCATCGTCAGCCTGGCGGTGAAGGCGCAACTCCGGCAAAAGCGGACGGGACGGGAAGGAATGGTGAATACGGAGGGGTACGCGGTGACGGACGTCCACGGGGAGGGCAAAGTCTTCGTGAAGGGGGAATACTGGAGCGCCTGCAGCGATCAGCCCATTGAAAAGGACCAGAAGATCCGGGTCCTGGAGGTGCAGGGGCTCCGGCTCAAAGTGGAAGGGCTATTGAAAAAGGAGGATTGATCCATGTCTCTGACCGTCATTACAACCGTCGTCATTCTCGTTATCATGTTTCTTGCGTCGGCCCTGCGGGTTCTCAACGAGTACGAGCGGGCCGTCGTCTTCCGCCTCGGGCGGATCATCGACCAGAAGGGGCCGGGCCTCATCATCCTGATTCCCGTGATCGACCGGATGGTGAAGGTGGACATGCGGACCATCACCATGGACGTGCCGCCCCAGGACGTGATCACCCGCGACAACGTCTCCATCAAAGTAAACGCGGTGGTCTATTTCCGGGTCGTCGACGCTACGTCGGCCGTGACGGAGGTGGAGAACTTCCTGTACGCCACCTCCCAGCTCGCCCAGACGACCCTGCGAAGCGTCTGCGGCCAGGCGGAGCTCGACGAGATCCTTTCGGAGCGGGAGAAAATCAACGTCCATCTCCAGGAGATCCTGGACCGGAGCACCGATCCCTGGGGGATCAAGGTCACCCTGGTGGAGGTCAAGCACATCGACCTGCCGGAAGAGATGAAACGGGCCATGGCCAAGCAGGCTGAGGCCGAGCGGGAGCGGCGGGCCAAGGTCATCAGCGCCGAGGGCGAGTTCCAGGCGGCCCAGAAGCTCATCGAAGCGGCGGCCCTCATGGAGACCCAGCCGATGTCGCTCCAGCTTCGCTATCTGCAGACCCTGAACCAGATCGCGTCGGAGAACAACTCTACGACGGTGTTCCCCATTCCCATCGATCTGTTCAAACCGTTTCTGAAGTAGCCGAGAGCGGTTGCCGGACGCGTTGCATCCGCCTTTCCGCCCCTTCCCGCAAAGAGACGGTGGGGGGGAAGGAATGACGGGAGCCGTCCCCGACATCGGAAAGGAGAAAGGGATCTCTTGGAAGCGAGAGAAAAACGACATATCCTGACAGGAGGCATCATCCTCATCGCCCTCGGCGTGCTGATCTTTCTGCACAACACGGGCCTGTGGGGCTTTGGAGACAGCTGGCCGGTTCTCCTGATCGTCGTCGCCGCGGCGACACTTTTCCAGCGGGTGAAGGATCTGGGCGGCTGGATTTTAATGGCCGTCGGGCTCGTGTTCCTCCTGACGAAGACGCTGAACGTCGACCTGGAGGTCCTGGGCCAGTACATCCTGCCCCTCATCCTCATCGCCCTCGGTGTGAGCATGATCCGGAAGAAGAAAAAGAAAGACGATCAGAATCCATGAGGGGAGCCCCCGGGGACGGGAAGGTCCTCGTCATCTGCGACTTTGACGGCACCATTTCCCGGACGGATGTCGGGAACGGGCTCTTCAACCGATTCACCGGCCAGGGCTGGCAGGCCATCGACGAGGCCTACTGCCGGGGCGAGATCGGCTCCCGGGAGGCATACGCGAAGGTGGCGGCCATCCTGGAGGGAGACCGGGAACAGATGCTCGCCTTCGTTCTCGGGGAGGCGGAGCTGGACGGACACTTTCCCGCCTTCCGGCGATTCTGCCGGGAGAAGAGCCTGGACCTGATCATCGTTTCCGACGGTCTGGATTTTTACATCGACGCGGTCCTCCGGGGGCACGGCCTGGAGGATATTCCCGTTCATGCAAATAGGACGGTCTTCCGGGACGGATTGCCCCCGTCCATCGACTTTCCTTGGGCCAGCGAGGACTGCGGGCGATGCGGGACCTGCAAGCGGGGGATCCTCCGTTCCCGGCGGGACCGCTATGATCGCATCGTCTACATCGGGAACGGCCAGTCGGACGTCTGTCCCTCCGCCGAAGCGGACCTCGTGTTTGCCAAAGGGGTCCTTCTCGAAGTCTGCGGGAAGAGGCACCGTTCCTGCGTGTCTTTCGAGACGTTCGGGGATGTGCTCGATTTCCTGAAACGGAGCGTGTTTCCGTTCCCCGAGAAAGATCAGTCATGCCTCCGCGGCGCTCGCGCCTCGGATCAAATCGAAGAAAATTCAACTGGGAGGTAATGTTTCATGGCTTCGAAAGCAAAGGGGATCCGCCAGAGCCAGAAGGAAATCTGGCAGAAGAAACTGGATCAGCGACTGGCCGAACTGGCTGCCAAGGGAATTGAAGGCGTCGCCGCGGCCCGGGACGCCGTTGTGCGGGCCCTGAAAGCGAAAGTCCGGGAGGCCGACGGGCGTCTGGCCGCCATTGACGCCAAGGACAAGAAGACCACCGACAAGAAGGAGACGAAGGCCAGGAAACTGGAGGAGGCCAAGCTGGGGAAGACAAAGGAAGAGGCCCCACCACCCGCGGCGGAGGAGAAAGTCTCCAAGAGTAAGAAGAAGAAAGAGGAAAAAGCGGAGAAGAAGGAAGGCGCCGCCAAGGAAAAGAAACCCAAGGCAAAGGAATAATGAGGGAAAACTGGACAGCCGGACGCCTCCTGGAGGTGTCCGGCTCCTACTGGCAGACCTGCGCGCTCCATGCGGGGGTGAAACTGGGTATCTTCACCGCCCTCGGCAGGAGTCAGCTGACCGCGGAGGACGTGGCGCAAAGGACTGCGTCCAGCCTGCGCGGAACCGCGGCACTCCTGAACGCCCTCACCGCCATGGGGCTCCTGGCGCGCGACGGCGACCGGTACCGGAACACCGACGAGTCCTGGACGTATCTTGTGGAGGAGTCGAAGGAGTATATCGGGTACATGATCCTCCACCATCATCACCTGATGGAGTCCTGGGCCAGAATGCCTGCAGCCGTGCGGGGAGGCAGGCCGATCCGGAAGCGCTCGACGTTCCGGAACCGGGAGGTCCGGGAAAGCTTTCTCATGGGGATGTTCAACCTGGCCAGCCGCCTGGCGCCCATGATCGTAAGCGAAGTCGACCTGACGGGACGGAAGCATCTCCTGGACCTGGGCGGGGGACCGGGAACCTATGCGATTCACTTCTGTGGGCGTTACGAGGGGCTCCGGGCTACCGTCTTCGACCTCAAGACCACCCGGCCCTTTGCAAGGAAGACCATCCGCCGCTTCGGCATGGGGGACCGTATCGCCTTTCGGGCTGGGAACTATCTGGAAGATGCTCTGGGGGACGGGTATGATGCCGCCTGGCTGTCTCACATCCTGCACGGGGAAGGACCGGAAGACTGCCGGAAGATCGTGTCCAAGGCGGCGGCGTCCCTGGAGCCGGGAGGCATTCTGGTCGTCCACGAATTCATCCTGAACGATACGAAGGATGGGCCCCTGCACCCGGCCCTGTTTTCCCTCAACATGCTACTGGGGACCCCCGAGGGGCGCTCCTACTCGGACTCGGAGATCCGGGACATGCTCACCGCCGCGGGCCTCCGGGACATACGCCGCCTGCCCTTCCAGGCTCCCAACGACTCTGGCCTCATTGCCGGCTGGAAATGAACTGCATCATGCCTGGCAAGATTCACGGCGCCTGCTCCCGGTGAGGCAGGAATCGAATCACGTACCTGTTTCCCCGGAAAATTCCTGTCCCTCTCCAATCAGGCTGTGAGGCTCCGCTTTTGCTCACCGGCGCGAATCTTCTTCCCCCCTTTCCAGAGTAGACATTTTCCCCTTTCCTCACGACGGATCCCCGTCGAACACAATGGGACAGAGTGTCTCACGGCCGCGCGACAACCCGGCTCGCCGGGAAGGCAGCCGCCGTCCGTTGAATTCATGTAAAAATAAAAAATACAAGATGTTGAAGCATGCTGGCCCGCGGGACCGTTCATGGTACGCCTGTTGCTCCAGGGGAGAGCGCGGCAGTTCAAATCCCCATCAACCCTTTTCAGGAGGGCAGCCATGGACATCAGCACCGTTTCCGGCGTCATTTCTTCCGAGAACCTGGGCATGACCCTGATGCACGAACACTTCCTGTTCGGATTTCCCGGCTGGCAGGGCGACGTCACCCTGGGTCCCTTCGACCGGCAAGCCTGCGTGGAGGCCGGCTTGAAGATGGCTGAAAAGGTCATGGAGCAGGGCGTGAAAACCGTTGTCGACGTCACGCCGAACGAGTGCGGCAGGGATGTGGAGCTGCTCCGGGAGATCTCGGAAAAGAGCGGCCTCAACGTTCTCTGCTCCAGCGGATACTACTTCGAGGGCGAGGGGGCGCCGCCCTATTTCAAGCTGCGCAGCCAGTTCGGGCAGGGCATGGAGCAGGTGTACGAGATGTTCAAGACGGAGGTGGAGAAGGGCGTCGGGACCACCGGCATCCGGCCCGCCGTCTTCAAGGTTGCCTCCGGCAAAGAGGCCATCACGGACTATGAGGCGATGTTCTTCCGGGCGGCCGCCCGGGTCTCGAAGGAGAACGGCATCCCGATCATCACGCACACACAGGAGGGCAGGCTCGGACCCGAGCAGGCCGATCTGCTCATCGCCGAAGGGGCCGACCCGAAGCGGATCATGATCGGGCATATCGACGGATCGACGGACATGGACTACCTCCTCCGGGTCCTCGAAAAAGGCGTTTTCATCGCCTTCGACCGTTTCGGCGTGGAAAACGTCGGTGGAGCGCCGCCGGATTCCCGCAGGGTTGCCTGCCTCATCGGCCTTCTCGGTCTCGGCTGGGCCGATAAAATCATGATTTCAAATGACTACGTGAATTACTGGCTTGGCCGGCCGGGAGTTTCGGAAATCGTGAGCCTCGTCATGCCGAATTACAACATCACCCACATTTTCCAAGACATCATCCCGGCACTGAAGAAGGCCGCCGTCAGCAGCGGGCAGATCGAGACGATGCTGATCGCCAATCCGCGGCGGTTCTTTGAGGGAATCTGAGGCGCCCGCGAACCGCCCGGAGCAGAAGGAAAACATCGCCATTTCACGGAAGGAGGAACCATGTCCGAATACGTGCCGATCACGTTTGAGAAAAGAAACCTGCTGGAACACCTGGCGCAGGTCATCGGGGACTATCCGGATCGGACAGCCGTCGTCACCGCGGACGGCACGGTCCGGAAGACCTATGGGGAGATCGACCGACGCGCGAACCGGCTGGCGCATTATCTCGCCCGGCTCGGCGTCGGCAAGGGCGACCGTGTCGCCATCTTCCAGAACAACAGCTGGCAATACCCGGAGCAGTACCTGGCGATCCTCAAGCTTGGTGCGATCTGCGTTCCCATGAACTTCCGCCTGAAGAGTCCCGAGGCGCTGTTCATCCTGACGGAATCAGGGGCCAAGGCGCTGATCCTGGAAAGCCGGTATGCCGCCGTTTTCGAGCCGACCCTGACCTATCAGCTGGGGGTGAAGCACTATCTCTGCACCAACGGAGATGCCCCCGAATGGGCGGTCGATTACGAGACGGCGCTGGCCGGGGAGCCGGAAGAGGCAATCGAGTCACCGGACATGACCCTGGACGACATCCTGGCCATCTGCTTCACCAGCGGCACGACAGGCCTCCCCAAGGGCTCCATGGCGACGCACCGGCAGATCATGACGAACTTCTACGGTGAGATGGGGAACCTCATCGAGAGCACCATGCTTCCGGACCGGGGATATCATGTCGTCATGATGATCATTCCCGTGTACCACATCGCAGGCATCATGACGCTCTACGCGGGCATGAGATTCGGCTGCACCATCGTCGTATCGTCGGATTTTGTGCCGGAAGGATTCATGCAGACGGTAGAGCGGGAGCAGGTTTCCCTGTGCTACCTGGTGCCGATCATGTTCTTCTTCATCCTCCACGATCCGTCCTTCGGGAAGTACGATCTCAGCAGCCTGCGTTTTGTCCCCTATGGCGCGATGCCGATGGACCCCGCCCTCCTCCAGGACATCCTGAAGAAATTTCCTCCGGGCATCCGCTACATGGACGCCTTCGGCTCGACGGAGGTGTGCATCAACATCGCCAAGCTTCCCGAGGATCACGATCTGACGGGATCTCCCGAAGAAGTTGAAAAGAAGATCGCCCGCCTGAAGAGCATCGGCCGTCCTTTCCGTTACGGCATCGAGAGCACGATTCTGGATCCTTTCGGCAAGGAGGTTGCTCCCGGGGTCGTCGGCGAGATCGCCTCCCGGGGCGAGAAAGTGACCGTCGGATACTGGCGCAATGCGGAAGAGACAGCGCGGACGATCGACCGGAACGGCTGGTTCCACACCGGCGACGCCGGATGGATGGATGAAGACGGGTATGTGTATTTCGCCGACCGGGCCAAGGACATGATCAACCGGGGCGGCGAGAACATCTTCCCCGCCGAGGTCGAGCGCCGGCTCAATCAGCACCCCAAAATCCTGGAATCGGCCGTCTTCGGCGTTCCCGACCCGGCCTGGGGAGCCCGCGTCGTCGCGGCCGTCGTCCTGGCACCGGGGCAGACGGCGGAGATGGTTCCCGCGGAGGAGCTCATCGGTTTCTGCAAGGAGCAGGTGGCAAGCTACAAGGCTCCATCGGCGATCTGGTACATCGACCAGCTTCCGCGGCGGTTCGAACTCGGCAAGGTGATGCGGTTCATGCTGCGCGACGAATACATGAAGAAAAGGGAGGACACCGTTTCATGAGGAATATGCTCGACACCCTGTCCTTCCGGGTTTCCCCGGAGGACGAGTACAATCATCCCGTTGATGATGCGAAGAACTTCAATGAAAGCATGTACATCAACATATTCGACTTCAACCGGGCCATGGGCGGATGGTTCCGCGTGGGAAACCGTCCGAACGAGGGGAACGCGGAGGTCACCTGCTGCCTGTATATCCCCGACGGAAGCGTGGGATTCATCTTCAGCCGTCCGAACATCTCGTCGAACGAGTCCCTCGACGCGGCGGGGCTGAAATTCGAGGTCCAGGAGCCGCTGAAGCGGATCCGGGTCACCTACGGCGGACCGGTGTGCCTCCTGAAGAACCCGCATGAGATGGCGAAACCGATGAAGGCCTTCGCGGAGAACCCCATTGTTGACTGTTCGGTGGCCCTGGACTTCCAGGCGGTCGGACCGGTCTTCGGCGGCGAGATGGTCAACAAGGACGGCAGCCCTTTCCAGGAGCCTCCGGAGGAGGCGTTTGCGAAGGCGCATTACGAACAGCACATGAGCGGCGCGGGAACCATCCGTGTCCAGGAGCGGGAATGGAAGATCGACGGCTTCGGACTGCGGGACCACTCCTGGGGTCCGCGGTACTGGCAGAACATCTTCTGGTACCGGTGGCTGCCGATGAATTTCGGCCCCGATCTCGGGTTCATGTTCATGATCATGGGCAGGGAAGACGGAAACCACCAGATGATGGGGATCATGCTGGAGAACGGCCGGTACGTTCCCTTCCGGGACGTGGAACTGCAGACGGAGTGGGACGAAAACTACTATCAGACCGCCCTCAAGGTGAAGGCCGGGACCGACGACGGCGTGCATGAGATCGAGGGGCGGGTCCTGTCCCTCATCCCGCTTCGCAACCGGAGAAAGAACGAGGCGGGCGACGTGCTCGAGACCCGCATCACCGAGGGGATGACCGAATACCGGTACCGGGGCAGGGTAGGGTACGGAATGTCGGAATACCTCGACCAGATCATCCATGGCGAACCGGCGGGAAAGGAGAAGGGATGACATGAAGCAGGAAGAACTCGCCGGCTGCCTCACCCGCGCCGCGTCGCGGCATCTCGGAAAACCGGTGGTGATCGAAGATCTCAGGACGCTCTCCGGCGGCGCTTCCGCGGAGACCTGGCATTTCGACGCCCTCTGCGGCGCGGATCGCCACGAGCTGATCCTCAGGCTGTCGCCCCCGGGAGGGAAGAAAGACAAGAACCGCCTGGACCGGGGAACGGAGGCGCAGGTGCTGGCAAACGTGCAGAAAGCGGGCGTTCCCGTTCCTCCCGTCCATTTCATTCTCGATGACGAGGACGGGATCGGTCCCGGCTATGCCATGCAGCGCATCCCGGGCGAGACCATCGCACGGAAGATCCTGCGCGACGACGAATACGCAGAGGCGCGGGACATCATGGCCCGGCAGTGCGGAAGGATCCTTGCCGGCATCCACGCCGTCGATACCGGCCTGCTTCCACCCCTGAAGAAGCAGCCGGCGGAGGCGGGGCTGAAGCAGCTGTATACGTTCTACGACGCCTTCGGCGACAAGCACCCTGTTTTCGAGTACGCCCTGCGCTGGCTTCAGGACCACATCCCGAAGCAGGGGGACCTGCGCCTGGTGCACGGCGATTTCCGGAACGGCAATTTCATTATCGGTCCCGAGGGGGTCCGGGCCGTCCTCGACTGGGAACTCGCCCATCTCGGCGATCCCATGGAGGACCTTGGCTGGATATGCGTCAATTCCTGGCGCTTCGGCCACATCGACCACCCCGTCGGCGGCTTCGGCAGCCGGGAGGACCTGTTCGCCGGGTACGAGGGAGCGGGAGGCGTTCCCGTCGATCCCGCCGCGGTCCATTTCTGGGAAGTGTTCGGAACGCTGAAGTGGGGAATCATCTGCATCGTCCAGGCCTTCACCCATCTGATGGGAATGAAGCGCTCCGTGGAGCTGGCCGCCATCGGCCGGCGGACCTCGGAAACGGAGATCGATCTGCTGCGTCTGCTGAGAGAGGGAAAGTGACATGGCTCCATCACGACCGACCGTTTTAGAGCTGCTGGAGGCCGTTCAGGAATTCCTGGAAAAGAGGATCGTAAAGGCCGTCGATTCGCACCGGGCCTTTCACACGCGGGTCGCCATCAATGTCCTGGCGCTGGTAAGGAGGGAACTCCAGCAGGGGCCCGGATTCGCAAGCGAGGAACAGGGGCGGCTCCGCTCGCTGCTCGGTGTTGACGGTGGGATCCCGGAACTGAATGACGAATTGTGCCGGCGCCTGCGGAACGGCGAGCTGGACTGCCGCGGCGGGGATCTTTTCCGGCACCTGTTCGAGACGACGATGGCGCAGCTGGCCATCGACAATCCCGAGTATTCCGGGTACCGGAAGGCCCTGGAGGAATCGGCGGGCGCGGGAGGCTGAAAAACGGGCTCCCTTCGCCCGTTATGCGGTCTCCCTTGAAATGCCGTACCGTGCCATCTTCCGGTACAGTGTCGAACGGGCCATTCCCAACGAACGGGAAGCGAGGGAGAGGTTCCACCGGCACGTCCCGAGAGCGGCCCGGATGCGTTGCAGCTCCCGGGCGTCCGGCGATTCCGCGTGGCGGCTGCCGGCGATGTCTTCCTTGAGGTCCCCGGCTTCGATCACCCGTCCTTCCGAGAAGATGCAGGCCGTCTCGATCGCGTTTTCCAGTTCCCGCACGTTGCCGGGCCAGGGGTAGTAGAGTAGCGCTTCCATGGCCCGGCTCGACATCTCCTTCTGTTCCCCCCCGTGCCTGTCGCTCATTTTCCGGAGGAAATGACTCACCAGCCGGGGGATGTCTTCCCGGCGCTCCCGCAGGGGCGGGATTTGAAAGGATATCACGTTGAGGCGATGGTACAGGTCGCCCCGGAAGCGTTTTCGCTCCACCATTTCCTTCAGGTCCCGGTTCGTCGAGGCGATGATCTGGACGTCGACCCGCTGCGGCCTGCCGCCGCCGAGGGGGATCACCGTCTTGTCCTCGATGACGCGCAGCAGATAGGCCTGAAGATTCATGCTCATTTCGCTGATTTCGTCGAGATAGATGGTCCCGCCCGCCGCCTGTTCGAACCGGCCCGGGCTTCCTCCCCGTCTGGCTCCCGTGAAGGCTCCCGCTTCATAGCCGAAGAGTTCGCTTGCCGTCAGATCGGGCGGGATGGCCGCACAGTTGACGGCCACGAACGGGTGGTGTCTCCGCGGGCTGTTCTCGTGAATGAAGCTTGCCAGGACCTCCTTGCCCACGCCGCTTTCCCCCATGATCAGCTTGGTCGAATCGTATTGCGCGGCCTTCCGGGCCTTCCCGAGGAGCCGGCCGATGCCGGCGGAGCCGAATATGAACTCGCACTGCATCCGGGCCCATGCGGACGGTTTTTCCTTTTCGGGAAAACGAACGCCCGCGGCGGTTCTCGCGCCGGCCCGGGGTGCGGACGGGATGGAAGGCCTTGACGTCCAGTTCGTTCGAACGGCCGGCTCCAGGGCGTATCCCAGCCTTTCTTCGATCATGCCGGCGATGGACTGCACGATGCCCAGTGCAAATATGTGAAAATGCTTGATGAAGCAGGTAAGGCACACGGCACCGGCAACTTCCCCCGTGAAGGGGTCCCGGATCACCGTTGCCGCATTGGCCGAGTCCTGCCACTGCTTGATGTAATTCTCCTCTCCGATGACGCAGATGGGCTGGCCGGTGGCAAGAGAGGTCCCGATCGCGTTGGTTCCGATGTATTCCTCGCTGCAGCTTGTTCCGATATTGAAGCCGCAGCGCATCCCGCTCTCGGACCACCGGTCGTTTCCCGTGCCGGCGATGATGACGGCCTTCTCGTCGGCGATGGCCACCACGAAGCGCGACAGTTCGAGCATGGGGTGGAATTTCTCCAGGATGGGCGTTGCCGCATCGATGAGTCTCCTCACCCGTTCGGACCGCTCGTTGATGTACTCTTTGCTGAATGTTACGGGAGCCCTCTTGATGTCCTGACTGATGCCGACGGCGAAGCTCCTCTCCAGGGAATAATCGATCTGCCGGCGAAACATGCTCCTGAGGTACAGCACGCTGTCCCGAACGGTCACGGACATAGGATGTTCCCCCTCTGGTCTCTGCGATTCGCGTCCCGGATATTGCCGTTGACGCTGCTCCATGCCGCCGCCGTTCTCATGGTTTTGCTTCCGTCGGCTGGAAGACTGTAAATGCCCGGGAAAAGAAAAGTCAAGGAGGGATGGCAGGCTGGAGCGACGGGAGTCACGCGGGCGGGGATTCCGAACCGGATGCAGTGGGGGGATCTCCGAGCACGACGAGGGCGTCCACCGTCTCCGGGTCACGGCCGCCGCACGACGTAGACGGATACGTCCTTGCCGAAATGGTTGATCACCGGCGTCTGCGTGTGGCCGGACTCTTTCGAATATCTTGCCGTATGCTCCCGGGCGTAGGATCCCAGTTCGCGGATGCTTACCCGGCTGTCCCCGTCCGCGTCGGCGGCCCGATGGTTGTCCAGTCCCTCCAGAAGGCTGTACGTGAAGACCCCGTTCCTGCCCCGGTAGCCGTCCAGCGCCCCCTGCGTGGAGCTTGCCGAGGCGAACATGTGCAGGCCCATGTTCCTCGCCATGACCGTCATTCGCGCGTCGTAAAGGCCACTCACAAAGCTGTCGAGGCCGCCCGCATGGCAGGTATCGAGAATGTAAATCTGTGTCAGCGACTTGATGTTCTTCGAAATTTCCATGATCTCGTTTGAGTTGATGAGGCTGCCGCCGTCGAGCGTACCGTTGTAGTCATGGGTGACGATGGAGTAGAGGCCCGACTCGATGACCCCGTGGCTGGCCATGAAGAGCACGAAGACGTCGCCGGGTTTTACGGTCCGGGACAGCTCGCGGATCCTGTCCTGAATGTTTCTCTTGGTCGCATCGCCGTTGGTCAGCGTGGTAACGCGGATGTTCTCGCGTCCGTATTGTGTCCGGGACTGCTCCTGAATTTTTTGGGCGAAACTCTCCGCATCCTTGACGGCAAACCGGAGATTGCTCTCCCGGGATTTGAATTCGTCGATCCCAACGGCCAGGATGTAGATGCGGGGGTCATCCGGCCTGAGGGTTGACCGGAAGGTGGCCGTCTTCAGAATGCTCTGCACGGAATTGCTCCGGTTGAAGGCAGCGAGGCCGATGTCGTTCTCTCCCGGGATTGCGTCCACGGTGATCGCTCCTTCGTAGACGTCGCCTTTCGGCGCGGTTCTTATGAGGCCCAGCCCGTTTTCCTGCCTGGCGACGAGGTTGATGCTGCGCAGGTCCTCCCGGATTGCCCGCGAGTTGTAGGCAAGAATGGTCGTACTGCCTGCCGGTGCCGCCTTTGCCTGCCGGTAAAAACCGTCGGACTGGATGAGCTTGCCGTTGTGGAACAGGCGGACCTCGCCGATTCCGCCGCCGGCAGCCGTGATTCTGTAGCCGATGGTGACGTTTGTCTCCGCGGTTTCCTTCGGTACGGTGAGGAACGCGACCTGAGGCGAAGGATTTCGGAGGGCTTCCTCGATATTCGTCGCATTCAGCGCGGCCGTATCCTCGCCCTTCAGTTTCGCCTCCACGATGTCCGGCCGATAGAAGACATCATAGAACTGTTCGAGGCCGAACACCCGGTTGCCCTGCCTGACGTTGAGGAACGCGGGGCCGTACCTGGATCCCTTGAAATGGCCCTCCGGGGTGATGACGATCCAGTCGTCGTCGACAAGGCTGATGAATTGGGCGATCTCCCTGTCGCTGGAAACGTCCCAGAGGCGGATCGTGCTGTCCCCGCCGCTGCCGTGGTAGGAAATGGGCCGTATTCCGACACCGCTCGCGGAAAGGATGTGCCGGCCGTCCGGATGGAAGGCCACGGAATTGACATTGCCCGTGTGTCCCCGGAACGTCCTGATCTCGGAGCCGGTCGCCGCATCCCAGAGCCGCAGGGTGGTGTCCTCGCTTCCCGAAAGCACCTGCCGTCCGTCGGGGCTGAAGGCCACGGACGTGACCCAGTCCGTGTGCCCCCGGAAGGTCCGGTTCTCCTTGCCGCTTTTGGCGTCCCAGAGCCTCAGGGTCCTGTCCAGGCCTCCCCCTCCGGACAGGATGTGCCGGCCGTCGGGACTGAACGCCACGGCATGCACGAAATCCGAATGTCCCTTCATGATGATAGGCTCCCCGCCGGAGGCCAGATCCCGGAGCTTCAGAACGTAGTCATCTCCCGCCGACACGGCGAACCGGCCGTCCGGGCTGAAGGCCTGAACGGTCATGGAGCCGGTTTTCAACTTGAATGTTCGGATTTCCCGGCCGGTCTGCACGTCCCAGAGCCGCTGGGTGTCGTCCAGGCCGGTCGAAAGGGCCCGCTTCCCGTCCGGGCTGAATAAAACGGAGTTGACGCTCTTGGAGTGCCCCTTGAGGACCCGGATCTCACGGCCCGTCTTCACGTCCCAGAGCCGGATGGTCGTGTCTTCGCTTCCCGACAGGGCGAGCCGCCCGTCGGGGCTGAACGTCGCGGCGGTAACAGGGCCGGAATGTCCCGAGAACTTCCTGATCTCAATGCCGGCGGCCAGATCCCAGAGCTTCAGGGTGCGATCCGGGCCTCCCGACAGTGCAAGGCTTCCGTCCGGGCTGAAGGCCGTGCATGCCGTCTCTCGTGCAAATCCGATGAACACCTGCAATCGCCGGCCGTCGGCCGCATTCCAGAGCAGCACGGCAAAATCGGCGCCGCCCGACAGGATCTGCCGGCCGTCGGGGCTGAAGACAGCGGATTGGACCCGGAAGGAGTGCCCCTTGAACGTTCTCAACTCGTTTCCGTCGGCATCCCAGAGCTTCAGGGTGTTGTCGAAGCTGCCGGACAGGAATTGCCGGCCGTCCGGGCTGAACGCAACGGTCTGCACCCAGTCCGAGTGCCCCTTGAACACCCTGACCTGCCGGCCGCTGGATGCATCCCAGAGCCTCATCGTTTTGTCGATGCTACCCGACAGGATGTACCGGCCGTCCGGGCTGAACGCCGCGGACCTCACCTCGTCGGAATGCCCCGTGAAGACTCTCACCTCCCGGCCGCTGTCCGCGTCCCGGAGCGTCAGCGTGTTGCTGAGACCGATGGACAGAACGGATCGATGATCCGGACTGAGGGCGACGACATCGCGCGAGTATCCCTGTAATTTCCCGATCTCCGCGCCGGTGGCGATGTCCCAGCGCGTCAGTGTGCCGTTCACGCTTCCCGCCAGGGCGTGCCTGCCGTCGGGGCTGAAGGCGGCGAAGGTGACCCAGTCGGCGCGGAACGTCCTGAGGGGCGCGCCGCTTGCCACGTCCCAGAGCCTCAAGGTGTTGTCCCTGCTCCCGGACAGGGCGTACTTTCCATCGGGGCTGAAGGCCACGGACGTGACCCAGTCACGGTGCCCCTTGAAGGTCCTGATCTCCATGCCGCTGGACACTTCCCAGAGCTTCAGGACGTAATCTTCGCCCCCCGAGAGGGCGTACCGGCCGTCGGGGCTGAAGGCCACGGCGTTCACTTTTCCCGAGTGCCCCATCTGCACGAAGATGTCCGGCCTTGCATCGGCGGAGACGGACTCCTCCGGCACTGCCCACGCCAGCACGGCGGCGAAGAGCAGGAGGATCAAGGGTCCGGTTCCCATCCTGAAACCGGTAGATTTCATATGCCAGCATCCTTTCCGCAGGCCGGCCGGGCCGGCGAAGGTCCTACAGCAGCAGGATGATATCGACGATGACCATCCCGATCAGCGCGACTCCGGCCAGAAAATTCAGCACTTCACTCAACCACCCCAGACGCTGGATCCAGAGCCCGCCCATGATGCCCAGGATGTAACCGGCCAGGGCGCCGACCAGCCCGCACAGCAACCGTGTTCCGTAAGCCGTCTTGTATGTGTGTCCTGTTCCCAGCCCCGCCGTGAATCCGAGAAAGACCAGAAAGAAAAAGACGCCCACGCGGAAGTCGTCAAAGGACGGTTTTATCCCCGCTTGAGAACGGATGCCGTGGACAAACAGAAACAGGACGCCGCCCGTTCCCGCCAGGGCGAAGATCCAGCCGAGGATGGAACCCTTTCGCAGTGCCTCGGCATACCCGGTGATGGAGGCCACGAGCGAGACGGCCAGTAGGATTGACAGTTCCATCTTGGCGTGGCCGGCAAAGGGCGATTGAACGGTTTTTTCTTTGGGAAATACACGGCGGTACAGGAGGGAAGGGAAAAACCGGGAATGGAAAGTCCACGATAGCAGATGGGGTGGCTGGCTTGATCCGGGCATGCTGTCCCTCCCTTCATGACCCGGCGAGGGGCCTTTCCAGGCTGAACCCGGCCGGACGATAATCTGATGGCGGTTATCCGAGCGCTCCAAGGAACCAGTCCCGGAAGTCGGCCAGGGGTCCCAGCGGCGGGGAAGCGGGGGCTTCCGTCGAACCGGCTGTTCCATTGACCCAGAAGACGTTGAGGCCGACTTCCATGGCAGGCTCCATGTCGTTGACCCAGTTGTCGCCCACCATGACGCACTCCTCCGGGCGCCGGCCGATGAGTTCCAGAATTTCCCTGTAATAAAACGGATTCGGCTTGGTCGAGTGCATGTTTTCGTACGACGTCACGAGCCGAAAGGGAAAATCGGAGACACCGGCCCAGTCCATGCGTTGTCTCATGGCCGTCTCCGGAAAGATCGGGTTCGTAGCAACGACCACCTCGCATCCCGCTTCGAGCGCGGTCCTGACAGCCAGACGGGCCGCGGGATTGGGACTGGTCAGCGGACGCAGGTTGCCGAACCGGGACGCGTAGAATTCGTCGAAGAGGGGCATCATCTCCTCCGCCGTCCGCTCGACGCTCGGGAAGAAGTGATCGATGAACACCTGCTGATTCGTAACGGCGGGATTCTGATTCTTTGTCATCGCATACGTTGCCTTGAAAAGCGCGTTGATGAACTTTTTCGGAGGGACCAGATGAGCCATGCCGGGGGTCAGCAGGTCAAAATACTCTTTTACAAAGCGGTTCATGTCATTCAGGAGGAGAGTGTCATCCAGGTCGAACAGAACCGCGCGAATCGTCTTGTCCACGTTGCAATATCCTGTGACGGCTCTCTGCCTGCAGATGCCTCGGTGTTTTCCCGTTTTATGATGAAACGGTCATGGATTGGAGGATTGAGGACGATGGCGTTTTGTTTTGATTCAGAAAAGATCTCCGTTTTTCAGTGGGTTGAAGATACGGGATGGGGTCTCGAAAGTCAACTTCCATTACAGGGCGGTCGGACGGTTTCTCCGGAATGGGAAAGCGGGATGCTGCCGATGTTATTTACTGTTTGAAGCGGACCGGAGTGTCAGGACTGTGGATTGCTTCATTTCAGTCGACCTTTCCTCCATTCATCAACTGCCGGACAGACGGGCTGTCCAGATCCAATGGGAGACGGATGGCCATACTTCCAGGACCGGAATTCGGTACGGCAGTTCATGCTTTCGGGATTTCAAATCAGCCGGTTGAATGATAAAGAAGAAAAACGATGATGATTCAATTGTCCTTTACAGCAGACCAGCCAAAGGGGGGAACGCAATGGGGAGCTTGTGGGACAATCTCCGGAAGTTATTCAGGAAGGGCCGTGTGCATAATCGGTTCTCGGTGACAGGCACAGCCATGGTCATCATTGCCCCAGGCGAGAACGGGGAAAGGAAGGTACGGATTCTGGACATTAGCAAGGGTGGATTGGCCTTCATTTATGACGGACCGAAGGAAAAGCTGGAAGAATCTGGGATTATGCAGCTTCTTGCGAATAACGTAGTGTTCGTTGATAAGGTTCAATACGATACGGCTTACGACATTCCCCAGCAGGAAACAGAAGGTCAATATCGCCGCCGGGGGGTAAAATTCAGATTCATGGGTGTCCTGGATGACACCAAACTGGACTCTTTTATCAGGGATATTAAGTCATTCGAATTGTAGCACAGATTTCACGTTCAATTGAGCGACGTGGTTCTTCCGCCATGTCGGGAAAAACGCGGTTGCCGATTCAATCACGATTGAGTTTACGTCCCTCTTCAGCAATATCCGCAGCTACGACAACGCATTGAGTCCCGGATACCTGCAATATTTGTTTCTCAGGTGGAAAACCTCTTCATTTGTGCATGCCCGCCTTATACAGATCTGGAAACACACAAGCACGAGGGAAGTCAAGGAATTGAATGCTGTTAAGCCTGCAGCCCGCGCATCTTGATTCTTTCCACGATGCCTCCCCTTCTCAATAAGGATGTGTATTCTTCATGACGGATAACCTGCTTCAGGTATTCTATGTTGTTGTTGATGCTTTCTATGTACAAATCACTGTCGATGCCCCACCTGACCCGAAAGTGTAGTTTCATATGCTTGTAGACGCTTCCAAGGTCATATTCCATCCGATTCAGTGTAACATGATAAAATTGCAGAGTCTTAGAGAGCAGGTCATATTCATTTTCATAACCGGCAATGCCCGCTTCCTTAAATTCATAATAAAGAAAGAGGAGTTTTTCGAGATAGAGACGATCGGCCATCTGCCCGAGAAGGTCAGCCGTGCCCAGAATTTTACCTGCTGTTTCAACCTCTTGATTAAGAAAACGAATTTCGTTGATTCGCTCGGTGAATCCTGTGCACAGCAGTATATCTCCAAATGATTTCCATTCGTTCGCGAAGCTTGGATGGCCGGCGAAATAATGGTTACAAAAATCAATGCTTCTCAGGATATGATCATTCGTATATTTTGCTCCGGTGCCACTTGTGTCATCAAGGGTTTGATTATAACCCGTATCGTGCATCAGCGCGCTGATGATGTCGATGTTGATCATCTTTTCTGAAAGCAATTTGCCGTCAACGAAAGCACCATGAATGAGTCGCGCCGTTGCCAGAAAAACTTCCATGGTATGACGCAAATCATGGTATTCTGTATTACATGCCTGAAATCCTGGATAATTGCCCTCAAAGAGCCTTATGATGTCTTGAAACACATGGGATATTTCCTTGATTGAAAAGGAAGGATCAATGCTGTGCAGGATGATTTCGACTTCATGAAAAATTGTCTCTGGATCGTCGATATCGACGAGGCTGATAAGCTTTTGGGTGCTATTATCCTTTTTCATGATGTTTGATATGGTATCTGTCTCAGTAGCGTTGTTGCGGGATGCCTGAGTGCCATCCGGGGCCTGGGTATATAGGGGACGGTTTTTTCCCAGATTGTATTTTCGCCATCACGTTCGGAGGAGGGTATGGACACGATAGACGATACCTGACACATGATGCATGGATCATCGTCGCCTCATCGACAATGCGACCGCAAACCCTTCTTTTCAAATTAATATTTAGTCTATATCCGTTTAGAGATAAGTCACAATATACCAAAAGGTTCATTTTTCTATACTTTTGGGTATAGATTGGGACATGTGATCGGTGAAAACCAGATGGTGACAGACCGTGCCGGAAGAAATGCATGCTGGTATGCCGAACCTGGTAGATGGAGCGGCTGCATGATTCAGCACATGCAGCAACTCACGTGGCTTGAGGTGAGATGGAGGAGGAAACGGATGTGCACTCCGGTCTAAAAACACTCCTCCTGTTTTCATAAGACAACAATGAGAAGGGACTATCGATGGACGAGCTCCAAATGGTCACCGATCATGCACGACGGGAAAGCCTGCTGAAATATGCAGCTGTCCAGGCGGAAGCAAAGCGCACAACAACGACGAGAGTGGTCAAGCCTGGGGACAGAACGGGGACAGGAAAAAGACAGCGGATGATTGAAATGATTGAAAAAATGGCGGAAGTGCATGGGAATCGAACCCACCTGAGAGGTGTCTAGCCCCTCACTCCGGATTTGAAGTCCGGGAGGCCCACCAGTGACCTTGGCACTTCCGCGCGTTCGGGTTTATAGCAGAATCGAGTCTGCTTTCAAAGATATTCCGGCCGCTCCACCGCCCACCAGCCGTCGTCGATGACCTGAACCGTGACTTCACTGCCGGCCTTGACCAGCGTGACGTCTTCCGGAACGACGACGAGGCCGTTTGCCTGGACCATCGATTTGAGGATCCCCGACCCCTGCTCGCCGGTCGTCCGGACGACGACGCGGGCGTCTTCCCGCTCCAGGCGGGCCCTCAGGAACGTCCTTACCCCCTTGCCTTTCTTGATGTCCTCCATTGTAACGGCCTGGACGGTTTTGCGGAAGATGTGCCGGTGGCCCGCCATTTTCAGGAGGGAAGGCCGGACGAACTGCTCGAAGGAGACCATGGAAGAAACCGGGTTGCCGGGGAGGCCGAAGAGGGGAACGCCCTCCATCTCTCCGAAGGCCAGGGGCTTGCCCGGCCGCATGGCAACCTGCCAGAACTCGATCCGGTTCCCCTCGCTTCGCAGTATGTCCTTCACCAGGTCGTAGTCCCCCATGGATACGCCGCCCGACGACAGGATCACGTCGGCCCGGAGGGCCATGCGGAACTTGGCTGTGAGGTCCTCCCGGGTGTCGCGGGCGATGCCGATCATCAACGGAACGGCGCCGCAGGCCGCTGCCTGGGCGGCCGAGGAGTAACTGTTGCTGGAGATGATCTTCCAGGGCGTTACGGGCTCGTCGATGTCCGCCAGTTCATCACCCGTCGCCAGGATGGCCACAAGGGGCCGTTGGTAGACGGAGACGAAGGAGCGACCCAGGGAGGCCAGCATGCCGATCTCGGCGGGGCGGATGACCTCTCCCCGCCGAATGACCGTCTCGCCCTCCCGGACGTCTTCACCAGCCCGGCGGATGTCCTGACCTTCCTGGACAGGCACCAGGATGCGGACGTTGTTCCCGTCTTTCTCCGTGTCCTCCACGCGAAGCACCGCGTCGGCCCCTGCGGGCAGGGGGGCTCCGGTCATAATCCGCGTGGCCTGTCCCGGGCCTACCTTCTTCTTTGGAACGGACCCCGCCGGCAGGTCCTCGATCACCTTCAGGATGACTGGTTTTTTCGGGGAGGCGCCGAACGTATCCTGCCATCGCAGGGCGTAGCCGTCCATGGCGGAGTTGTCTTTCGGCGGGATGTTGCGGGGGGCCGCCACGTCCTCTCCGAGGACCCGTCCCAGGGCATCGAGGATACCGACCCTCTCCAGGCCCAGAGGCGTTATGGAATTCAGAATGCAGTGGAGGGCTTCATTGACGGATATCATATGGCTGACACATTGAAGATCCTGCACGATAGAAGAAGTATCCGCGGGATTCGTTTCTTATCCCTGGTTGATGAATCGGTGTTCAACTCTGTATGTAATGTATTCCTGTACGTTGAATGAGTCCCCGCTTCAGCAGATACTCCAGATGCTTCCTGATCAGGGCGCTTTCGGCAAAGTCGAAAAATGCCTTGGGGGTTCTTGGTTTGCCGTAACAGATCCAGGCGTTCGTGATTTCCTGGAACGTCCGTTTACGCTTCAGGAACGCCAGGATCTTCCGTTCCCGTTCAAAGATCACTTCTTCGTAACGATGCCACAGGGGGCCCGGCGGACTGTTGAATATACCCGCCTCATGGCTGGCCAGCCATACCCTGGCGGAAATCCCCTGAAGCCGGCGAATGGAATCAAGGGTCTGCTCGATGCTGGAGTAGCGGTCTCCATACCAGGGGCCGAACGGCGTCAGGTCGTAATCGCCGATAAAGAGGATTTTCGAATTCCGGAAGAAGAAAGAAAGATTGCCCGGTGTATGGCCCGGCGTGGCGATCACTTCCACCTGCTCCGACCCGAGGTCGATGACCTCCCCGTCCTGAAAAAAGCGCGAGGGCTGGCGGGGGCGGTATCGGAACTGCTCTTCCATGAAGCGCCTCCAGTAATCCCTCTCCTCCATTCCCTCGATTCCATACCAGTCCAGAAAGACGGAAATGCCGCTCATCGGTGGGGCGTCCCGCTCGGAAATCCAGATGGGCAGGTCTTCGAAGACGTCGATCTCTCCGAAATGATCCTCGTGGAAGTGGCTGAGCCAGACCTCCTTCACCTTTCCCTTTTTGTGGATATCCTGAAGAATTTCGCGGTCGGAGGACGGGTCGATAATGATCCCCGCCTCCTCGATGAAAAGGGAGTGGCAGTAGGGATACTTGCCCCCGTTCAGGCCGGGGATGAACTCAATTGGACCAATCTGTTTTCGTTCCATGATGTGCATGATTATATAGAGGGCGTATCGGATGCTGTCAAGAACCGACTGACATCCAACCGGCATCCGACAGGAACCCATGGGCGGATGGATGTCCTTGCCATTTTGCTTGACCGTTCCTCCATTCATCCGTTATAGGGGGCTCCTGTTTCGGGATCTCGCGGAATCAACATTATGATAAAATATCGGGAGGTTGTGTTATGAGGATCATATTGCTGGGCGCCCCCGGGGCCGGCAAGGGAACGGTGGCCAAGCTGCTGACGGAATTCGACGGCTCCGTGCAGATCTCCACGGGAGACATCCTGCGGGCCGCCGTGAAGGAGGGGACGCCCCTCGGAAAAGAGGCCAAGGGCTACATGGATAGGGGCGACCTGGTTCCGGACAGCCTCATCATGAAGCTCATGGAGGTCCGCCTGCAGGATCCGGACTGCGCCAGGGGATTCATCCTCGACGGCTTCCCCCGCACGATTCCGCAGGCTGAGGCCCTGAAGACCCTGCTGGCGAACCTGAAGATCCGCCTCGACTTCGTGGCGAACCTGGATGTGCCCCGGGACGTCATCCTGGACCGCCTCACCACCCGGCGGACCTGCTCGAATCCAGACTGCCAGGAGATCTACAACGTCAAGAGCAATCCCCCCGGCCCGGACGGCTCCTGCAAGAAATGCGGAAGCCCCACCATCCAGCGGGCCGACGAGACGGAGGAGGCCATCTCCTTCCGCCTGGAGACCTACAATTCCAAGACGGCTCCCCTCATCGGCTTCTACGAAAAGGAAGGGCTTCTGAAGACCTTCTTGTCCCTGAGCAGCAAGGACACCGTGGAGGCCGTCAAGAAGGCCCTCCAGGCCTGAATTCGAGTCGCCGGGAAGGGAGAGAGAAGCGGAAGTCCTGCGTCCGTCCGGACGGCTCCGCTTGCGGGAGGCGCGGGTGTCCAGGAAAATCGACTACGGGAAGGAACTCAACGAAGAACAGCGGGGGGTCGTCCTCGAAGAGAGCGGTCCGCTGCTCGTCATAGCAGGCGCCGGGAGCGGCAAGACCCGGACGCTGACCTACCGGGTGGCCCGTCTCATCGAAACGGGCGTGCCGCCCAACCGGATCCTCCTGGCCACCTTCACGAACAAGGCCGCCTGGTCCATGCTCTCCCGGGTCCGGTCCCTTCTCGGGCTGGAACTGGAGCGCTTCTGGGGGGGCACGTTCCACTCCGTGGCGCACCGGATCCTCCGCCGCCACGCCGACCGCCTGGGCTACGAGCGGAGCTTCTCCATCCTGGACGCCGAGGACGCGGTCTCCCTCGTAAAGGCCTGCATCGCCGAGCTGGACCTGAAGAAAAGCTCCGAGAAGTTTCCCAAGGCGGAGGTCGTCCAGAGCATCCTGAGCTTCTCCGCCAATACCGACACCCCCGTCGGGGACGTCGTCTTCAGTCGCCATCCTTTTTTCATCTCCCGGGCGGACGACATGGCCGCCGTGGCCGGGCGCTACCGCGAGCGCAAACGGAAGCTCCAGGCCATGGACTTCGACGATCTCCTCCTCAACGTCCGGCAGCTCCTGGCGGAGCACCCGGAGGCGCTCGAGGAGTACCGGGGACGCTTCCTCCATGTGCTGGTGGACGAGTACCAGGACACGAACGTCATCCAGGCGGACCTGGTGGATCTCCTGGCCTCGGGCCACCGGAACCTGATGGTGGTGGGTGACGACTCGCAGAGCATCTATTCCTTCCGGGGGGCCGACTTCCACAACATCCTCCGCTTCCCGGAGCGCTACCCCGACTGCCGGGTGTTCCGCCTGGAGACGAACTACCGCAGCACGCCGGAGATCCTGAACCTGGCGAACCTGAGCATCCGGAACAACGAGAAGCAGTTCGAGAAGACCCTGCGGGCCGTCCGCACGGAGGGGGTGAAGCCCGTCCTGGCGACGGCGTCGTCGGTGCTCCAGCAGGCCCAGTTCGTCGTCCAGCGCATCCTCGAGCTGGAAAGCACGGTGCCGCTCCGGGACATCGCCGTCCTGTACCGTGCTCATTACCACTCCATGGAGCTGCAGATGGAGATGACCCGGCGGGGGATCCCCTTCGAGATCCGCTCGGGCATCCGGTTCTTCGAGCAGGCCCATATCAAGGACGTGACGGCGTACCTGCGGATCCTGGCCAACCCGGGCGACGAACTGGCCTGGAAGCGCGTCCTGCCGCTGTACGGCGGACTCGGGAAAGTCGCGGCGGAGAAAGTCTGGCGCTTCGTTTCGTCCCAGTCGGAGCCCCTGGCTTCGCTGGATTCGGAGGCCTTTCTCAAGGGGGCCACCCGGACGGCCCTGCCGGGGCTGAAGCGGTTCCGGGAGGTCATGCGGCGCCTCTGGGAGCAGGCCGGCGACGCCACGGTTGCGGACCTCATCGGCCTCGTCCTGGAGGAGGGATACCGGGACCATCTGTACGAGCTGTACCCGGAGGCGAGTTTCCGGGAAGAGGACCTGCAGCAGCTGGCAAACTTTTCCGGAGGATTCGAACGGCTGGAGGACTTCCTGAACGAGCTGGCGCTCCTGACGAACCTGGAGAAGGAGGACGTGGCCGCTTCGTCCGATGCGGACAAGGTGACCCTGAGCACCATCCACCAGGCCAAGGGGCTCGAGTGGTCTTCCGTGTTCCTGATCTGGTGCGCCGAGGGCATGCTTCCCCTGGCCCGGGCCCTGAACGACGAGGGCGGGGTGGAGGAGGAGCGGCGGCTTTTCTACGTGGCCTCCACCCGGGCGAAGGACCAGCTCTACCTCTGCTACCCCGTGTCGGACTACCGGCGCGGCATGGGCTCCATGATCGTTCAGCCCTCCCGCTTTATCCGGGAGCTGGCCCCCCGGTACCAGGGGATGCGGGAGAGGCCGTACGAGGAGTGGCTGGTGGACGAAGCGTAGCAGCGGGCCCGGAAAATGTCCGGATGCTGCGTTACGCTTCATCCGTCGTCGTTGGACGTACAAAAGAGTACGCCTCATTCCTCCGGGCTTGCGTGCCTCGCCTGCGGGCGATTTGCGGACCCGTTCAAAAGACAAAAAGGGGACAGGCTCATGCCCGTCCCCCTTCCTGTGCAAAGTCAAATCCGACTCGTTTTTTCAGAGCCAGCGGTCGCTCTTCATCTTCTCCTCGTACTCGGCTTTCAGGGCGATCTGCGTCGCCTCGGCCATGTCCTCGGCCCTCTTGACCCAGTCCTCGAATTTGATGTCCAGCCCGAAGACGCCCACCATCTCGTCCTGGTCGTCGACGATGGGAGCCGACACGGTGATGCACAGCGCGCCGGTCAGCTTGGAGATGTAGAAGTTCGTCACGTGGCTCTTGCCTGTCTGGATGGGCCGGATGAACCACTCCCGATCGGACTGGTCCGTCCCGACGCCGTAGTGCTCGAACCGTGTGCGGTCCGCCAGGGCGGTGATGTTCCGGGTCGTCTTCCGGCCGTTCATGTCCACCACGTAGGCGAACTGGATGGACGGATGGTCTTCCAGTACCTTCTCCATGACGGGCTCCTGGAGCTCCGGCTTCATGGTCTTCATGGCCGGATCCTCGAGGGCCTGCCGGACGACCGCCATGGCCGCCTGGGCCGCCCGGTGCTTGATCTTGTCCAGGTCCGACATGAACAGCTCCGGCAGGTACTTCCGCACCAGCCGGTCCATCTCCTCGTGGGAGATGCTGGTCACGCGTCCGGCCTCGTACTGGTCCGCAATCCACTTGTGGATCCTGGAGACCCCCGGGTGGCGCTTGTCGACGGCGCTGTCCCCCTCCAGCCCCAGGGTGGAGTTGATCCAGAAGGCGACTCCCGACTTTCCGGAGACGTCCGAGACCATGGGCGTGATCGGCCGCTTGAGGAGCTTCGACGTGTCGAAGATGTTGTAGATCTCCTCGCACTTGATCAGGCCGTCGGCGTGGATCCCCGCCCGGGTCACGTTGAAGTCGGCTCCCACGAAGGGGTAGTTGGCGGGGATCTTGTACCCCACCTGCTTGTCAAAGTACTGGGCGATCTCCGTGATCACCGTTGTGTCGATGCCGTCGGTGCCGCCCGTGATGGAGAGGTACTCGATGATGAGGGCCTCGACGGGCGGATTGCCCGTCCGCTCGCCCAGCCCGAGGAGCGTGCCGTTGGCGGCGCTGCAGCCGTAGAGCCAGGCCGTGGTCGCGTTGATCAGGGCCTTGTGGAAGTCGTTGTGTCCGTGCCATTCCAGGAGCTCCCCGGGCACGCCCGCATCCTCGATGAAGGCCCGGACGAGCTTCTCGACACTCCGGGGCAGGGAGGCGCCGGGATAGGTCACGCCGTAGCCCATGGTGTCGCAGAGCCGGATCTTGACGTCGATGCCGCTCTCCTCCCGGAGCTTCATCAGCTCGATGGCGAAGGGGATGCAGAATCCGTAGATGTCCGCCCGGGTGACGTCCTCGAAATGACAGCGTGGCTTGATTCCCGCGTCGAGGATGGCCTTCACGATGCCCAGGTAGCCGTCCATGGCCTGACGCCTGGTTTTATTGAGCTTCAGGAAGATGTGGTAATCCGACACGGAGGTCAGGATTCCCGTCTCCCGGAGGCCGGCCTGCTTCACGAGATGGACGTCGTCGATGGCCGCCCGGATCCATCCGGTCACCTCTGGAAATGTGAATCCCAGGGCCTGGCAACGCTCCACCGCCTCCCGGTCCCGGTTGCCGTAAAGGAAGAACTCCGTCTGCCGGATGACGCCGCGGGGTCCCCCGAGGCGGTGCATGAACGTGAAGAGGTCGACGATCTGCTGGACCGTGTAGGGCGGCCTGGACTGCTGGCCGTCCCGGAAGGTCGTGTCGGTGATGAAGATGTCGTCCGCCGGGTTGATCGTCACGATCTTGTGGTCGAAGTCGATCCGGCAGACCTCATCATAGGGAAAAACTTCCTTCTGGAGGTTGGGCTCGTCGATGTCCTTCAGCTCGTACTTCCAGAACTTCGAGTGCTCGTGATCCAGCACCTTCCTGTATTTATTCCATTTTGCCATGGTATAGGTCTCCCGTTGGAAAAGGGTTCTTCTTTTGGTTGCCTTACTGGACGATCTTCAGCGACAGCTCCATCAACTGCCCGATGCTGGCCGGCGACGGCGCGTCGGTGAGGAGGCAGGTCGCCTTCTGGGTCTTCGGGAAGGCGATGACGTCGCGGATCGAGTCGGTCCCCGTCATCATCATGATGAGGCGGTCGAATCCGAAGGCGAGGCCGCCGTGAGGGGGCGTGCCGAACTCCAGGGCATCCAGGAGGAAGCCGAATTTCTGCCGCGCTTCCTCGTCGCCCAGCCCCAGGGTCTTGAAAATGAGCGCCTGTACCTCCTGGCGGTGGATCCGGATGCTGCCGCCGCCGATCTCCGACCCGTTGAGCACGAGGTCGTAGGCCCGCGCGCGGACCTTTCCGGGGTCCGACTCGAGGAAAGGCAGGTCCTCCATCACCGGCGACGTGAAGGGGTGATGGGTGGAGACGAACCGTTTTTCCGTTTCGCTGTATTCCATGAGCGGGAACTCGGTGATCCAGTTGAAGGCGAACCGTCCCGGCTCGATGAGCCCCAGTTTGCGGGCCACGTATAGTCTCAGGTTGCCGAGCGAATCATGAACGATCCCCGGCTTGTCGGCTACGAAGACGATCAGGTCGCCTTCCTTCGCCTCCATCCGCTCCTCCACGGCCTTCATCTCCTCGGGCTTGAGGAACTTGGCGATGGGGGACGTCCAGCCGTCGGGGTTCACCCGTGCCCAGGCCAGCCCCTTGGCGCCGAAATCGGCGACGTAGTCCCTCAGCTCGTCCAGGTCCTTGCGGGACAGCTTCCGGTTGTCCTCGATTTTGATCGCCTTGATCACGCCGCCGACGGAGGCGACTTCCTGGAACAGGTTGAAGCCGCACGCCTGCAGGACATCCGTCAGGTCCCGGAGCTCCAGGGCGAAGCGCGTGTCCGGGCTGTCCTTGCCGAATCGGTTGATGGCGTCCCGGTAGGGAATCCTCGGGAAGGGGATGGTCAGCTCGATCCCGAGGCACGTCCGCCACAAGTGGGCCATGAAGCCCTCCATGACGGCGATGAGGTCGTTCTCCTCGATGAAGGACATCTCCAGGTCGATCTGGGTGAACTCCGGCTGCCGGTCTGCCCGGAGGTCCTCGTCGCGGAAGCACTTGACGATCTGGTAGTAGCGGTCGAACCCCGACACCATCAGGAGCTGCTTGAAGATCTGCGGCGACTGGGGCAGGGCGTAAAACATTCCCGGATTCACCCGGCTGGGGACGAGGTAATCCCGTGCCCCTTCGGGGGTGCTCTTCGTCAGGACGGGCGTCTCCACCTCGATGAAGCCCTGCCCGTGGAAATACTCCCGCGTGGCCGCGGCAGCGCGGCTGCGGAGCATGATGTTGCTCTGGATGTTCGCACGGCGCAGATCCAGGTAGCGGTAGCGCAGGCGCACGTTCTCGGAGACTTCCGTGTCCGCATCGAGTGGAAACGGCGGGGTCTTGGACTCGTTGAGGATCTCCAGCTCGTCCGCCAGGACCTCCACCTCGCCCGTTTTCATGTTCGGGTTTTCCATGCCTTCGGGCCGGCGGCGGACGGTTCCCCGGACGGCGAGGACGTACTCGCTCCGGATGCGGTGGGCCACCTGGTGGGAATCGGGATTCGTCTCCGGGTTGAACACCACCTGGACGAGCCCTTCCCGGTCCCGCAGGTCCACAAAGATGACGCCGCCGTGGTCCCGTCTCCGGTGGGTCCAGCCCATGAGCACGACGGAGTTTCCGAGGTCCGCGGCCGATACCTGGCCGCAGTAGTGCGTTCTTTTCTGCTTGGTGATGAATTCAGACAAGGTCTTCTGCTCCTCTTTGCAATGCTTCCATTTTCCCGGTGATGCCCGCAAGATCGAGGGGAACCGGGGTCTGCGAACTGTTCTTCAGGTCCCGGAAGACGCCGCTGTTTTCGGCGATCTCCCGGTCTCCAATAATCAAAGCGTAACGGCAGCCGAGCTTGTCGGCCCGTTTCATCTGGCTCTTCAGGCTCTTTCCGGCGTAGTCCATCTCTACTTCGACGTCCTCCAGGCGCAGGCGGTTCGCCAGCTCGAAGGCGATTTTCTGGGCTGCGGCGCCCAGGGCGGCAATGAACAGCGCCGGCTCGCGGCGGTAGTCTTCCGCTCCCCTCGGCATCAGCGAGACGAGGCGCTCGAAGCCGATGGCGAAGCCGATTCCCGGGATGTCCGGTCCTCCCAGCTGCTGTACGAGCCCGTCGTAGCGGCCGCCGCCGACGACAGCGTTCTGGGCGCCCAGGACGTCCGTGGTCACCTCGAAGGTGGTCCGGGTATAGTAATCGAGGCCCCGCACCATGCGGTTGTTGATGGAGTACTGCACACCGAACAGGCCGAGGGATTCCTGGACAATTCCGAAATGGGCGCGGCAGTCGTCGCAGAGGTAATCGGCCAGGCGGGGCGCATGCTCGACGGCAGCCCGGCAGGATTCGATCTTGCAGTCGAAGACCCGCAGGGGATTGGTCTGGATCCGCCGGCGGCAGTCCCCGCAGAGTTCTTCTTCCCGCCCCTGCAGGTGGGCGACCACGGCCGACCGGAAGGCGGGGCGGCACAGGGGGCAGCCGAGCGAATTGATCTCGACATGAGAATTTACAAGGCCCACCGCCTTGAGGAAGTGGGTCAGCATCAGGATCAGCTCCGCGTCCACCCGGGCATCGTCGAGGCCCAGGATCTCGGCGTCGATCTGGTAGAACTGGCGGTAGCGTCCCTTCTGGGGCCGCTCGCGGCGGAACATGGGGCCGATCGTGTACAGCCGGGCCACCGGTTCGGCGGCGTACAGGGCATGTTCGATATAGGCCCGGACGACCCCGGCGGTCGCCTCCGGCCGCAGGGTCAGGGACTCTTCCCCCCGGTCGGTGAAGGTGTACATCTCCTTCTCCACGACATCAGTGGTCTCGCCGATCCCCCGGGCGAAAAGCTCCGTCTTTTCAAGGATCGGGATGCGGATATCCCGGAAGCCGAAGGCGTGGAAGACCCGGCGGGCCTGCTCTTCGACGAACAGCCACTGGCCCGCCTCGGCGGGCAGGATGTCTTTGAAGCCCCGGATGGCGCTGATGGTTTCCATGGCACAACCAAACCCTTTTTCTCAAAGAGCGGATTCCTAACACAGATACCAGGGAAAGGCAACCGCATTCTGGGACGGGCCGGGACGGGAGGGGCGTTCGACGGATGTCCCTCCCGTTCGATGCACCGACCCGGCGCCGCCGTTCCTCCACTCCCCCCGGGCCGGCCCGGGTAGAGGCTTTTCCATGAACGGGACACCGCAGGCTCATGATGTTCCTCCGGTCCTCGGACCGTTCTTCAGAAACGTGTCGACCTCGATCTTCCGCCCGTCCGTCGTGACCGTCACGGCGCCGGAGCGGTCCGTCCGGTAGACCGCCGCCCCGACGGCCCGGCAGCGTGCCAGCAGATCCGGATGGGGATGTCCGAAGAGGTTGTCCCGGCCGGAGCTGACGATGACGAGCCGCGGCCGGACATGCCGGAGAAACGGAAGCATCCCGGAGGATCGGGCGCCGTGATGGGGGGCCAGCAGGATCGATGCGGACAGGTCCCGCCCCGAGCGGACCAGTTCCTCCTCGACGTTGCCCGAGATGTCCCCGGGAATCAGCACGCCGACCTCGCCCATGGTCAGGCGAAGGACGAGGGAGGAATCGTTGGCGTCCCCGTAGTCGGATTCTCCGGCGGCCGGTTTCGGGATCCTCGGGGTCGGGTGGAGAAATTCGATCCGGACGCCGTCGAGGACTGCGGCCTCCGAGGCGGTGCCGACGGTCCTGAGAACAATGCCCCGGTCCTCCAGAATCCGGCGGATCGGCAGGAACTCCGGGGAGGAGGCGGTTTCGGCGGTCGTCCAGAATTCGCCGACCTGAAAGTTTTTCAGGACAAAGGGGAGGCCCCCCATGTGGTCCGGGTGGGGATGGGACAGGACGACGGTGTCGATCCGGAGGATCCTCTCGTGCCAGAGAAACGGGGCGAGGACCTGTTCCCCGATGTCGAAGCGGGAGATCCCGTGCACGCCGCCGCCGTCCACGAGCACTCGGCTTCCCCGCGGCAGGCGAAGGAGGGTGGCGCTTCCCTGCCCGACGTCGACGGCCGTGACCCGGAGCGTTTCGGGGCGGCGGTCCGCCAGCAGGAGGTACGTGCTCTGGAGGACGAGGAACAGGATGCAGGCCCCGGCGATCCAGGCGAAGGGGGCGAACGGGCGGTTTCTCCGGTCTTCCGGATCACCTGTTGTGATGCGGCTCCCCCGCTCCCGCCGTTCCGCCAGGACCTCGATGCACAGGACCGAAGCGACAAGGAGGATGTAAAAGACGGCCACCTGCAGGACACCGGGCGTCGGCACATAGAGAGAGGCCCAGGGAAGGGAGGCCAGCGATGACAGAAGGTCCAGGGAGACCTTGACGAGCAGGGCCGCCGCGGAGGTCAGGATGGACGCAAGCCCGTCGGAAAACAGCCAGGCCAGGATCAGGAGCGTGCACAGCGGGATCGCCAGGAGCCCCAGGATCGGGACGACCAGCAGATTGGCCGCCAGCGCGATCAGGGATACCCGGTTGAAATGGAAGGCCACCAGCGGCAGGGTCCCCAGCGTGGCGGCCAGGGTCACGACGACGAACAGAGCAGCCTGGTGGAGGGCCTTCCGGAATAGGCGGACCGTGGGGGAACCCTGTTCCGGATCCGGCCGGGGAATCCAGAGGGCGAGCCGCGGCGCGACAAAAAGAAGGGAGGCGACGGCGGCGAAGGAGAGTTGGAAGGACACGTCGAAGAGCGAGCCCGGCGAGACCATCAGAATGGCAATGGCCGCCAGGGCCAGGACGTTGTACAGGTCCCGCTCCCGGCCGATCAGGAGGGCGGCCATCAGGGCCAGCACCATGATGGCCGCCCGGAGGACCGAGATCCCCGCCCCGGCGACCAGCGTAAAGGCAAGGACGGGAATGACCGCCAGGGCCATGGCCAGCGGACGGACCGGAGAGGCCAGGAGGATCGTCTCCGACCGCGACAGTGCCGCCCGGAACAGGAAAAAGAAGAACGCGGCGATGATCCCGATGTTGAACCCGGAAATGGCGATGATGTGGGACGTCCCCGTGCGGTTGAAATCCTCCGTGACGCTTTCCGGGATTTCCTTCGCGTCGCCCAGGATGACCGACTGGATCACCTCCCGCTCGGGAGAAGGCGCATGCCCGTAAATGAACCGCTTCAGCCCTTCCCGGAAGGACTCCAGCCCGGCACGGGCGGGGTTGCCCGTGTCCTTCCGGATGAGGATGACCGCCGACGGATCCGCCAGGGAGGCCCGGAGGCGGATGCCCTGCAATCGCAGGTACCGCTCCGCGTCGAATCCGCCTGGATTATGAAAGGAGGAGGGAACTCGGAGGCGGGCACGGAAGCGAAGATGGTCACCGTAGACAAAATCGCGGGGCGCCGGGTCCTTCAGGGAGAGCAGTACTTTCCCCGTCGCGGTCTCCCGGTCTCCGCCGCGGAAGGTCTGGGAGGCGCAGACGATCAGGTCCGTCCTGTCGGGGGAGCGCCGGGGATGCTCGCAGACTGTCCCCTGGACGGTCACCGGGTCCCGTCCCGCGAACCGGGACACCGAATCCGGAGGCGGGGCGCCGTACAGGGAGGACTGTATGAGGATCGCCGCGGCGATGGATATCCCGGCGCAGGCCGTCCAGGCTGCCGCCCGGCTCCGGCGGCGGATTCGGAAGGCGAGCAGAAACAGGAGAAGCGCTGCCAGTGCGGCCGGCAGGATCGCCTCGGGCAGACGGAACGATGACCCGATGAGGATTCCCGCGATCTGGAACGCCAGCAGCGGCAAGAGCGGTCGCTTCATGGGTCCATTGTACACCATTCCCCGGAAAAGTTCCTGTTGATCGGGAGCTCCCTCCCATAGTAATCAGGAGCACCGCCGGATTCCGATGAAAACTCGACGGCGGACGCCCCCGGACGGGCGGGAAGGATCCACCCGGATGACCGAACCGTTTGCGCTCAATGACGAGAACACACCGACCCGGCTGCAGATCCTCCTGCTTTCCCGCCTCCTCATCACGACGCTTCTCCTGGTGATTTACCTCTACCTGCAGTTTCAGGAGGAGGAACTGCTCCCGGAGATCTCCATCCGCGGGTTCGGGGCGGCCATCTTTGCCAGCTTCGCGCTTGCGGCCGCATATACGGTTTTCAGGTACTTTGTCGCCGACGCCCGCCTGAATGTTTATCTACAGGGTGTGGGAGATGTTTTCCTGGTGACCGGGCTGGTTCATGCCACCGGCGGTGTCGTCAGCGTCTACGCCGTGTTCTACCCCCTGATTGTCATCTACAGCGTGTTTTTTCTCGGGCGGGGCGGAGGGATGATCATCGCCTCGCTGTGCAGTGTCTGCTACGGCCTCCTGCTCGACTTGGAGTACTATCGCATCGTTCCCGTCGGGGAATACGTCCACTTCCAGTTCTACGATCAGCGGGCGGGGCATGTCTTCACCCGGATCGTGACCTACATCGTTTCCTTTTACATCATCGCCTTCCTGGCGAGTTTCGTCGTGGAGCGCGAGCGGCGGGCCCGAACCCTCCTGGCGGAAAAGGAGACGGCTTTCGACCAGCTCGACCTGCTCCACCGGAGCATCATCGAATCGGTGGATGCCGGGATCGTGACCACGAACCTCCTGCAGCAGATCAAGTCGTTCAACCGGGCGGCCACGCAGCTCACGGGATTCTCCTTCCGAACCGTGGAGAACCGGAACATCAACGAGGTGTTTCCCGGTTTTGCCAACGCCGCCGGCCTTGCGGACGACCGGGATCCCAGCGGCGTCCCTCGCAGCCGCTTCGAGATGCCCTTCCGGGGCAGCGACCGGGAAGAGATGATCCTCGGGTGCGCCGTCTCCCCGCTCAAGGACAAGAGAGGCCGGAGAATCGGCCATATCCTCGTTTTCCAGGACCTGACGGCCATCAGGCGCATGGAGGAGTCCGTCGAGAAGAGCAGGCGCCTGGCCTTCATCGGCGAAATGGCCGCCGGGCTGGCCCATGAAATCCGGAACCCCCTGGCCTCCATCTCCGGGTCCATCCAGGTCCTCAAGAACAGCCTGGTCCTGCCCGATGCGGACCACCGGCTGATGCAGATCATCCTGCGGGGCCGGGAGCAGCTTGAGAACGTCGTCCGGGATTTTCTTCTCCTGGCACGCCCGAGCACCGGTATTCCCGAGTCCTTCGATCCCCGGGCGGTGATCGACGACGTCATCGAGTCGCTTCGCTACGTGGCGGACTGGAACGAAGGCATCCAGGTTGTCAGGAATTACCGGCATTCCGGCTCCATGTCGGCCAACCGGACGGAATTCCGGCAGGTCCTGTGGAACCTGCTCCTCAATGCGGTTCAGGTAATGCCCGAGGGAGGCACACTGACGGTGGAGACGGACATGGCGGAAGCGGCGGACGAAAAGCGATTCCTCCAGTTGAGGATCAGCGACTCCGGGCCGGGTATCGGCGCATCGGACCTTGAAAAAATATTCGAACCTTTCTATACGACCAAGGAGCGTGGAACGGGGCTGGGACTGGCCATTGTCAACCGCATCGTGGAGGGGATGGAGGGGAGTATCGCCCTGGATACCCTTACCGGGCGGGGGACGACGTTTCGGATCCGGCTGCCCCTTCCGGAGAGCGAGACAGGGGCACCGTAAGATCCGGTTCCCCGGACAGGAGATACGGACATGGCGAAGATCCTGATCGTGGATGACGACCAGGGTGTGCGGGAGCTGCTCGAGATCATGCTCACCCGGGAGGGGTATGCGGTGACCTGCGCCTCCGATGCCGACAAGGCGCTGAACCGCTGCCGCAAGACGGCGTACGACCTCGTCATCACCGACCTGAAAATGCCCAAGATCGACGGCATCGAGTTCATCCGCCGCCTCAAGGACGTCGCCCCCGCCACCATGGTTATCCTCATCACCGCGTATGCATCCCCGGAGACGGCGCTCCTGGCCATGAAGGAGGGGGCGTACGATTACGTGGAAAAGGGATTCGACTTCGAGGATCTCAAGACGATCATCCGCAACGCCCTCGACAAGAAGGGCGTCCGGACCGAGGACGCCCGTTTTCTCCAGCAGCTCGAGGACGTGGTTTCCTTCGGCGAGATGATCGGAAAAAGCCGGGAGATGCTCAAGGTCTATGGGACCATCAAGAAGGTCGGCGAGACCTCCGCCAACATCCTGATCCTGGGGGAGAGCGGGACGGGCAAGGAGCTGGTGGCAAAAGCGATTCACGACCACAGTCCCCGCCGGAAGCTGCCCTTCGTGGTGATCAACTGCGGCGGAATTCCCGAGAACCTGCTGGAGTCGGAGCTGTTCGGGCACATGAAGGGCACTTTCACGGGCGCCCTGACGGACAAGCCGGGACTCTTCGAGATCGCCCGCGGGGGAACGGTCTTCCTGGACGAGATCGCCGAGCTGTCTCCCTTTCTCCAGGTCAAGCTGCTCCGGGTCGTCCAGGAAAAGACCTTCCGGCGCATCGGGGGCGCCGAGGAGATCCGGGTGGACGTCCGGATCATTTCCGCAACCAACCAGGACCTGGCAAAGAAGGTGGGAGAGGGGACCTTCCGGGAAGATCTTTTCTACCGGCTCAACGTGATTCCCATTCACCTGCCGCCGCTCCGGGAGAGAAAGGAAGATATCCCGGCCCTGACCCAGTTCTTCATCGAGAAGTACTCCAGGGCCTTCGGGAAGCAGGTGCAGCGGATCTCCACGTATGCCATGGAGTTGCTGATGGGTTACCCCTTTCCGGGGAACGTCCGCGAGCTGGAGAACATCATCGAGCGCAGCATCGCCCTGGAGACGTCGAACATCATCCTCCCGGAAAACCTGGTGCTCTCCGGGAGCGCCTCCGCACAGGCTCCTCCGGTCATCGACATCGATATCCCCCCGGAGGGAATTCTGCTGAATGACGAGCTGGCGGAGGTCGAGCGCCGGATCATCCGGAAGGCGCTCCTCAAGACGGAGGGATCCAAGACGAAGGCCGCCGAGCTTCTGCACGTGAGTTTCGATTCCCTGCGGTACCGCATGGAAAAACTGGGAATCACCTGACCCGAAACCACCATCGAGGATAACCGATGCCGGAAGGCCCCTTCATTCTTGCCATCGACAACGGGACGCAGAGCGTTCGGGCCCTGCTGTTCGATCTGAGAGGGAACCTCGTCGCCAAGTCGAGGGTTCTCCTGGAGCCCTACTACTCCGAGAAGCCGGGCTGGGCGGAGCAGGATCCCCGCTACTACTGGGAGAGTCTGTGCCGGGCCTGCCGGGAGCTGTGGAGCCGGAAGGACGTTCCGAAGGAGGCCGTCCGGGCTGTCGCCCTGACGACGCAGCGGTGCACGGTGATCAACGTCGACAGGGAGGGACGCCCGCTCCGGCCCGCCATTGTCTGGCTGGACCAGCGCCGCACGGAGGGACTCAAACCCATCGGCGGGTTGTGGGGAGCCGCCTTCCGCGTCGCCGGCATGAGCGAGACCGCCGCCTATCTGCAGGCGGAGGCCGAGGCTAACTGGATCAAGACCCATCAGCCGGACGTCTGGAAGAAGACCCACAAGTTCCTCTTCCTCTCGGGATACCTGACCCACTGCCTGACGGGGCGATTCGTGGATTCCGTGGGCTGCCAGGTGGGGTACGTGCCCTTCGACTACAAGCGTCTCCGGTGGGCGGCCTCGTGGGACTGGAAGTGGCGTATCCTGCCGGTGGAGCCGTCCATGCTGGTGGACCTGGTTCCCGCCACTGGCACCCTGGGGGAAATCACCCCGGAGGCTGCGGAGGCGACGGGAATCCCGGCAGGCCTTCCCCTCATCGCCGCGGCGGCCGACAAGGCCTGTGAGGTGATCGGCGCCGGATGCCTGGAGCCCGACGTCGCCTGCCTGAGCTACGGGACGACCGCCACCATCAACACGACCCACCGGAAATACCTGGAGGCCATTCCCCTGATTCCTCCCTATCCATCGGCTGTACCGGGGGCCTACAGCCAGGAGATCATGGTGTACCGGGGCTACTGGATGGTGAGCTGGTTCAAGCGCGAATTCGCCGATCGCGAACAGGCCCTGGCCCTGGAGCGGGGCGTGGAGCCCGAGGCCCTCTTCGACGACCTGCTCCGTCAGTCTCCTCCCGGGTCTCAGGGGCTGGTGCTCCAGCCTTACTGGTCGCCGGGCGTCAAGGTGCCCGGACCGGAGGCGCGAGGAGCCATCATCGGTTTCGGCGACGTTCACAATCGGGCCCACGTCTACCGGGCCATCCTGGAGGGCGTCGCCTATGCCCTCCGGGAAGGGAAGGAGCGAACGGAAAAGCGGAACGGCATTCCCATCACCGCCCTCAGGGTGGCGGGAGGCGGATCCCAGAGTGACGGGGCCATGCAGCTGACGGCGGACATCTTCGGCATTCCTTCGGCCAGGCCCCACATCTACGAGACGTCGGGACTCGGCGCCGCCATGGATGCCGCCGTGGGCACGGGACTTCATCCGGACTTCGCGACGGCGTGCCGGGAAATGACCCGGGTGGGCCGGGTCTTCGAGCCCGATCCTGCCACGCACCGTCTGTACGACGATCTGTATCGCCGGGTGTACTGCCAGATGTACGGGAAGCTGAAGCCCCTTTACGAGGAAATCCGAAAGATATCCCGGTCCTGACGGGGCCGGGAGCGGGCGGCCGGCGGAACGGGGAGAAAAATGTCCTTGTCTTTTTGCGGGGGGCCGCTATAATCCAGCGCCGGTCCGGCATGGTTGAAGGGGCCGGGAAAGGGTCCGATGGACGTTCAGTTTGCCCCCTGGAGAATGGTCTACATCAAGGGAGAAAAACCGAAAGGATGCGTCTTCTGCAGGGAGGAAGCCCGTGATGACGAGCTCCTGCTCTGGGAGGGGGCGACCTGCCTCGTGATGCTGAACCGCTACCCTTACAACAACGGCCATCTGCTGGTGATGCCGTCCCGCCATGTGGCGAATCTCGACGATCTGACGGGAGAGGAAAGAACGGAGCTGTTCGATCTGCTGGACCGTTCCGTGCAGGTCCTTCGGGAGGCTCTCCATCCGGAGGGGATCAATGTCGGCATCAACCTCGGCCGGGCAGCCGGCGCCGGCGTGGAGGACCATCTACACATCCACGTGGTTCCCCGCTGGTCCGGGGACACGAATTCCATGACCGTGGTGGGAGGAATCCGGGTGATTCCGGACAGCCTCACCGGAACCCGTGACGAACTGAAGCCCCGTTTTCAAAAAGCCGCTTCCGGAGGCACGTGATGAAGGTAGTCTATATCGTCCTTGTCATGCTGATCATGCTGTTTGTGATCACCTTTGCCCTGCAGAACCAGACGGACGTCGTCATCCAGTACTACGAGCTGTTTCCGAGGGTCGCGGTGGCCGCCTACATGCTTATTTTCCTGTCCTTCCTGGTTGGCGTGATCTTCACGGGGTTCCTGGGAGTCATCGAGCGCTTCCAGCTCAACCGCACCATCACAAGGCTGAACAAGCAGATCCGGGAGCTCCGGCGTGAGATCAGGGCCGGCGAGGCCCCGCCGGTCATCGAGGAGGGGACGACTGAACAGCAGCCGTAGAACGGCATGAAAACAGAGGCGGGCTTCCGGCTCCGGCCTCGTTTCCGAAAAAAAGGGGGGACAGAATTGATATCTGTCCCCCTTTCTGCGTCCGCGGAGGAAGGGGCTCCATCCCTTTTAAAGCCCGATCTGCTCGTGAACGCCGCACATCGCCGCGAGGGACAGCTCGACAAATTCGGGCAGCGGGATCCCGAGCTGCTCGCACTCCAGGATGTTCTCCCGCCGGACCGAGGCGGCAAAGGCCTTCTCCTTCATCCGCTTCACCACCGATTTCACCTTGACGCTTGCCACCTTCCGGTCGGGCTGAACCAGGGCCGTTGCGGTGATGAGGCCGGTGATCGTCTCGCCCGCCGCCAGGGCGTGATGGAAATCCGTTTCCCGGGGGAGCTTCGAGGCCGTTTCGTTGTGCCGGAGAACGGCGTCGATCATCTCCGGATCGTATCCCCACTTACGCAGGATCCGCTCCGCCTCGATGCCGTGGCGGGTGAGGTCGCCCTCCACCCGTTCGATGTCCAGGTCGTGAAGCAGGCCGGCCATGGCCCACAGATCCTCGTTTTTTCCCAGGCGCCGGGCCAGGGAACGCATCACCGCCTCGGATGCAAAGCTGTGGGCGAGCATCCTTTCATCCGTCACATGGGCCTTGAGCAGGGCTACCGCTTCTTCACGATCCGGAATCATCGCGTCACCTCCTGCGGGGGGCTTCATTCCCGTGCCGGCCTTTGATGGCCTGGACGGGCCAGTGTTCGCCGGCGTCGTGCAGACCCGGTTTTTTCCCCGGCGTTTCGCCTCGTACATCAGCGAATCGGCCCGGGTGATGAAGGATCGTGATCCCTCTTCCGCATCGCACTGGGAGATGCCGATGCTGATGGTCTTGTGAACCGCCTCGCCGTTCCGGGGATGGAAGGAATGGGCCTGGAATACCTCCCGCATCCGCTCGGCCATGATGGTGGCCTGAACGGTTGACGTCTCCGGCAGGAGGACCACGAACTCCTCGCCTCCGTAACGGCAGGCGACGTCGGATTTCCGGGTGCAGCGGCGGATCGCCGCGCCAAGGTGCTCGATGACGCGGTCCCCCTCCATGTGGCCGTAGGTGTCGTTAAAAACCTTGAAATCGTCGATGTCGATCATCATCAGGGACAGGGACCGGCCGTAGCGCTGCGAGCGGGTCATTTCAAGGGTCAGCGCGTTGTAGAAGTGCCGCTGGTTGTAGAGGCCCGTCAGGTTGTCGGTGATGCTCAGCTCCTCCAGGTGCTGGACGCTATCCCGCAGAGCCTCCTCCATCTGGCGACGTTTCGTGATGTCCCTCGACATCCCCTGGAGAGCAATGACCTCCCCCTTATCGTTGCGGATGGCTCGCAGTACGTTCTCGATCCAGAGGATGGATCCGTTCTTGTGATAGTATTCCAGCTCGAGCGTCACGGATCGGTCCGGATCGACGCCGGGCCGGCCGTCGATCTCCAGTTCGTGGGCCAGGCGCTCGAAGGCCACCTTGAGCGATTCCGGGGTGAGCTGCTCCTCGACGGTCTGCCGGTAGCGCTCCTCCGGCGTATAGCCGAGGACGCGGAAAATCGAGGGGCTGACGTACGTTGTCCGGAGGTCCAGCGACTGTGTCCAGAGGATGTCCCCCATGTTCTCCACCAGGAAGCTGAGCCGCTCCTCGTTTTCCCGGAGCGCCCTCTCCGTTTTCAGCCGCTCCGTGATGTCCCGGCCCACCGCATGATAGCCGGTCAGATTCTGCCCGCCTTCGAAAACGGCGATGAGCATCCACTGGTGCCAGGAAATCCCGCCGTCCGGATCGGAAATCCGGTACTCCGTCGTGACGACCGGTTTTTCCGGTGTCAGGGCTCTGTGCTGCGATCTTGCCTGGGATCGGCTTTCCTGCGGGATGATGTCGTAGATGCTTTTGCCGATCAAGTCCCCGGGGGATATGGAAAAGCGGGAGCAGAGGGCTTCGTTGACGAACGCCACCATGCCGTCGGGCAGGCAGTGGATGATGAACTCGGGGGACGTCGACACGGAAATGTGACGGTTCTCGATCCGCCGGTTCAGGTCATTTCCCCTGACGGGCTGCCGGAACGTCGATTCCACCGTCGACTCAACCTCAGGGGCTCCCGGGGGCCCGGGTATGTCGTGCCGATCGCTCATAGTGAATCTTCCGTGTATCCGGATGGTTGAAAACTGTCCGGTCCGTCAGGGCCGTACTTCTTAACGTGGCGGCCTGTTGCCGTCAACGGAAAAAGATGCCGCCGACAATCAGGAAACGGCACCGTGTTTCCGCAGCAGTTGCACAACGGCGCCGGCCACCCTCCTGTAGCCTTCCGCGTTGGGATGAATAGGGTCCCCCTTGAGGCTTCCGTCGGACAGGACGTCCGTCAACACCCGATCTTCCAGGGGAACCTTCATCTCGCCGGCGATCTCCCGGTAGAGAGCGGGCGGTTTCAGGAGAAGACCCGGCGCGGGTACGGCCAACAGAACCACGGCCACTCCCTTTTCCCGGGCGATGGCGATCATGGCGCGCAGGTTCCGCGCCGTTTCCCGTGTGTCCATCCTCCTCAGAAAATCGTTGCCGCCGTGGCAGAGAATCACCACGTCCGGCCTTGTCTCGGCGAGTGCGGCAGGGAGCCTCCGGAGTCCCTCCGCGGACACCTCGCCCGGCACGCCGGACCGAACGACCCGGATCTTCAGGAGCCCCTCAAGGACCTCCGGGTAGCTTTGTCCGGGACCCGCCCCGTTGCCGGCGGTCAGGCTGTCGCCGAAGGCGAGGATGGTTTTCCCGGAATCGAGCCGGGGCAGCCGTTCCCGATCGGAGCAGCCGGCCAAAAGGGCCAGGAGAAGAAGGAGAATCAGAACGCCGGCGCATCGGCGGGACGGGGGATGAAGGCTTCCCGTTGCGGAGACCGGGCTGTTTCGGGTAGAGGAGGAAGGAACCGACCCGTCCGTGCGGGGGTGCAAAACACCGGCCGCCGGCAGGCGGGGAAGAAGGAGGGGACGATGATCCTGTATGCCGTGGCGGACGTTCATGGGAAAAAGGAGAACCTCGATCGAATCGAGCGGACCATTCGGGAATGCAGGCCCGACGCCGTCATCGTCGCCGGGGACGTGGCAACGCGGCGGGACGCCGCTCCCGTTCTCAAGCGTTTGGACAGTCTGGGCGTTCCGGTCATGCTTGTCCGCGGCAACATGGACCCTCCCGGCCTGGACGCCGAGGCGGATAGATACGGGAACATCCGGTCCCTCCACCACAGCGAGGTCGTGATCGGAGACGTTCCGTTCATCGGGATCAGTGGTACGATCCCCGTTCCCTTTCGCACCCGCATTACGTTCCGGGAAGACCGGGATCTCGCGGTCCTGATGCCGCGGGTCCGTCGAGAGACGGTCCTGGTCGCCCATCCCCCGCCGCTGGGCGTTCTCGACCGGGCCTTCGGGATGCTTCACGCCGGTTCGCCGGGCCTTCGGGATTTTATCCGGAAGACGGAGCCGCGCCTCTTTGTCTGTGGTCACATTCACGAGGCGGCTGGGGCGGAGCGGATCGGGCGCACCCTGGTCGTCAATGCCGCCATGGGGAGAAGGGGAGGAGGAGCGTTTATCCGCCTGGGGCAGCAGGATGACGACATCCGCCTGGAATGGCCGTGAGGCGGAACGGGCACGGGCTTCTCCACGCCATGAAAAGCCGGAGACCCTCCGGGGATCCTGCTTATTCCTCCGGCAGCCTCTCGTGCGGTACGTCCAGCCAGTTGCCCGAGGGGATGGGGCTCATGCCGGCCGGCGTTCCGTCGTAGAGATACGCCCAGGCCGCATAGGCGTTCCCGTCTTCCGCCCGGACCCTGACGATGGCGCGCCGGAAGAGAGAGCCGGTGGAGCCGTAACGCCGGACGGTCTCGACGATGTCCAGCATCTCGAAGGCCCTTTTCAGGTCTACCAGGGGATAGATCTCACCCTGAATCTCCTGGCCCTCGTGCTCCGCCGGAAACATGGCCGGAAACCCCTTCCCGCTTGCGTAGAGCACTCCCGGGGCCTTTGCCCGCATGCCCGCCCGGTGGTCGCACCAGTGTTCCAGAATGTGGTGCCGGACCTCCCCTTCCATCAGGGTGCCGTATACGAAGAGATTTTCGATGCACCAGGGGGGCTCCTTGCCGCGGGAAACGGGCCGGAGTATGCGGTCGGTGAATCCGTGTGCCGCAAGCCCCTCCTTGACGATCTCGACATATTCCTCCGTGGGCTTGACGAATCCCCCCTCCGTCAGGGAGGTGTCGACCTGGTATGTGACGGCGGAATGTTCCCGTCCGTCCTCCGTCAGGGCGACGACGTCGAGATGCTTGTAATCCTTGGGGGCGCTGACCCTCCGGTCCAGGATCTTCCAGCCCTCGGGCGTCATGTGGTATAAGACGCCCGGGGTGGCCTGACCGAGCCGGTGGCGGATGTTGAGGGAACCGCCCACCCGGACGGGCGAGGGGAGGTTGAACACGATCTGCGTGTCCGGCAGGTAGGCCCGGGCGAAGACCGATCCCATCGGGTAGGGCTGGTTGTTGTCCCGGCACCACTGCCGCAGATCCGCCTCGTTCATGTTCGTACCGTATGAAAAGTAAAGGATGTCCTGTCCGTCTTCCATGTGCTTCCCCCTGTTGAAGGGCTCCCGCCCATGATGGAGGGCGAATATAGCACAAGGCAAAACGGATTGGAAATGACTTCCCTTCGCGGAGGTGCGGGCGTGGAAGCAGGCGGCGTTGTGAAGCTGATTGTCGACGGGAACCTCGGGAAGCTCGCCCGGTGGCTGCGGGCCCTGGGGTGTGACACGGTCTGCCACGAGGGCCGCGCGGACCGCTTTCTGCTCAGGAGGGCGTATCTGGAAGAGCGGATTGTGGTCACGAAGAGCCGGACCCTGGCGGCGAGGCCGTTCCGGGGGCGGCTGGTCCTGATCACGGCGGACCGGTGGGAGGAACAGCTTGTGGAAGCGGTGGCCGCTCTCGGGCTGTCCTTCGATGCCCTCGCCGTTTTGGGGCGATGCCTGGAATGCAACGAGGTGTTGTCGGACGTGGAGAAGGGAGCGGTGGAAGGGCTGGTCCCCCCCTACATCCTGGAGACGCAGCCGGGTTTCCGGAGATGCGGGCGCTGCGGGCGGGTCTACTGGGCCGGGAGCCACGCGGAGAGGATGCTCCGCGTCATGCGGAGCCGCATTCCGTCTCGTCCCCCTTGATCTTTTCGACGGCGTGGGGAATGGCCGGCAGGAGCACCTCGAGATTCTCCCGGGCACCCCTCGGGCTGCCGGGGAGATTGACGATCAGCGAGGCGCCACGGATGCCCACAATGGCGCGGGAAATCATGGCGTGTGGCGTCTTCGTGGCGCTTGCCCTGCGCATGGCCTCCGCCATGCCGGGGATCTCCTTGTGGATCACCGCGAGCGTCGCGTCCGGCGTCACGTCGCGGGGGCTGACCCCCGTTCCGCCGGTCGTGACGATCAGGTCCAGCTTTTCCTCGTCTGCGAAGCGGACCAGGATCTCCCGGATCCGGTCCGTCTCGTCGGGCACGATCGCCGTCTGGTCGATCCGGCAACCGATCCCCTGAAGCAGGCGGGCTACCTCGGGTCCGCTCAGGTCCTCCCGGGCTCCCTGGGAGCCACGGTCGCTGACCGTGATGACGCCGGCACGGATGATCATTTCTCCGCCGCTTCTTTTTCCTTCTTCGCTTCGGCGATCACCTTCTCGGCGATCTGCGCCGGGACTTCCTCGTAGTGGGAGAACTCGTAGGTGAAGGTTCCCCGGCCGCTCGTCATGGAGCGCAGGTCCGGGGCGTACTTCAGGATCTCCGCGAGGGGGATGCTGGCCTTGACGATCTGGTTCGACCCCTTGGAATCCATGCCGAGGACGCGGCCCCGGCGGGAATTCAGGTCGCCGATGATGTCACCCATGTACTCGTCGGGGATCTCGATGTCGATGTTGACGATGGGCTCCAGCAGGGTGGGCTGGCATTCCAGGACGGCCTTCTTGAAGCCCATGGAGCCGGCGATCTTGAAGGCCATTTCCGACGAGTCCACCGTATGGTACGAGCCGTCCACGAGGGCGACCTTCAAATCCACCGTCGGATAGCCTGCCAGGACCCCTTCCTCCATGGCCTCCACGATGCCCTTCTCCACGGCGGGCCGATACTGCTGGGGAACGACGCCGCCGACGATCTTGTCGGCAAACTCGAAGCCGCCTCCCCGGGGAAGGGGCTCCACGTCCAGCCAGACGTCGCCAAACTGGCCCCGCCCGCCGGACTGCTTCTTGTACCGTCCCTGGATGCCCATCTTCGCCTTCTTGATCGTTTCCTTATAGGGGACCTTCGGGGTCTTAAGGTTCACTTCGACGCCGAACTTCCGCTTCATCTTCTCGACGGTGACCTCGATATGGACCTGGCCGGTGCCGGAGAGGATCATCTCCTTGGTCTGCTCGTCCCGGCGGTAGGTCAGGGTTGGGTCCTCCTCGATCAGCCGGTTGATGGACGATACGATCTTTTCCTCGTCGCCCCGGGAGCGGGGCTCGATGGCGAAGGACATAACCGCCGCCGGTGTCGGAATCCTCGGCAGCAGGATGGGTGCCTTCTCGAAGCAGAGCGTGTCTCCCGTCAGGGTTTCCTTGAGCTTTGCGACGGCCGCGATGTCGCCCGGAATGAGGGGATCATCTGTGGGTTTCTGGGTCTTGCCCTCGAGGAAGAAGATGTTGCCGAACCGCTCCGTGGCCTTGTGGGCAGGGTTGAAGAACGTGGCGTCGGAGGTCACCGTGCCCGAATAGACGCGGAAAATGGTCACCCGGCCGGCGTAGGGATCGGCGATGGTCTTGAACACCCGCGCCGCGAAGGGGGCCGCGGGATCGGGAAGCCTTTCATCCAACTCCTCCGTCCCGGGTTTGGTTCCCGTGACGGCGCCCCGGTCCACCGGGGAGGGGAACAGCCGGACCATCAGGTCCATCAGGAGGGAGGTGCCGATGTTCTTGAGGGCCGACGTGCAGACGACCGGGACTACGGATCCCGAGAGCACGCCTTTCCGCAACCCCAACTGGAGATCTTCGGCACTGAGTTCTCCCGATTCCAGGTACTTGTCCATCAGGGTTTCGTCCGTTTCGGCAATGTCCTCCACCATGCTGCCCCGGTATTTCTCCACCTGGGCGGCCATGTCGGCGGGGATGTCCGCGGGTTTGCAGGTCCCTTTCCCTTCGTCGAAGAGGAAGGCCTTTCCCGTCACGAGGTCCACCACGCCCTTGAATTCAGCCTCCTTGCCGATGGGCAGCATCAGGAGGGTGACCTTCCGGTCGAGCTTCGCTCCGATGCTCTCGACGGCCTTCCCGAAATCCGCCCGCTCGCGATCCAGCCGGTTGATGACGGCGATCCGGGGCAGTGCATAGGTATCGGCGGCTTCCCAGACCTTGATCGTCTGGAACTCGACGCCGCTGACGGCGTCGATGACCACGAGAACCGAATCCGCGTGGGCCATGCAGCCCATCATGTCGTAGGCAAAATTGGAGTCTCCCGGGGAGTCGAGCAGGTTCACCTTGTGTTTGTCCCACTCGAAGAAATTCACCGCGGTGTTGATGGAGCTGCGCCGTTTGTGCTCCTCCGGCTCGAAGTCCATCGATGAGCTTCCGTCGTCCACGCGGCCGAGGCGCTCCGTCTTGCCGGAGACGAACAGGAAAGACTCGCACAGCGTCGTCTTGCCCGTTCCTCCGTGTCCTGCAACGGCAACGTTCCTCAAGGCTTGTGACTCGTATTTTGCCATGGTTGCTCCTTTCAGATTCAATGGAAGGGTCCTGTCCGAAGACCCTGGTGTTTAGCCAAGATCGGCGCGCCAAGTCAAGACAATTTTCGGCATCGGAGAGGGCAGGGAACATTGACAATCTGACGCTGCGGCTTATGTTTATCCGGCAAGGGAAAAGAGGCGGAAACCATTAGCCCCGGACGGTCCCGGACCGGTCCGGAATCGAGAAAAGGAGGCACGGCGATGATCGGTAAGAAAGTTCACCAGGCAATGAACGAGCAGGTCCGTCACGAATTGGAGTCTTACTATATCTATCTGTCCATGGCCGCCTGGTTCCACGCCCAGAACCTGGATGGGATGGCCCACTGGATGCGTTGCCAGGCCCACGAGGAGATGATCCATGCCATGAAGTTCATGGACCACATCCTGGACCGTGGCGGAGCGGTGAAGCTTCAGGACCTCAAGCAGATCAAGACGTCCTGGCAATCCGTCCCGGAGGTCTGGCAGGATACCCTGGCCCATGAGCAGTTCATCACGGGCAAAATCCACGGGATCGTCAAGATATCCCGGGCGGAAAGCGATTACGCCTCCGATACCCTGTTGAACTGGTTCACGAAGGAACAGGTGGAGGAGGAGGCGACGGCGGAAAAGATCCTTCGGCAGATCGAAATGATCGGTCACACGAAGGAAGGACTCTTCATGCTGGACAAGGAACTGGGAGCGAGGATGTTTCCGGTCGGCTCGCCGCTGGATCCGGCGGCGTACAACCTGGCGACCTGAGCGGGCCAAGTGCCATCCGGCAAATAGGGGGAGTGGATTTCGAATCCATCATCCCCTTTTTTGTTTCTCGTTGCATCACGGCGCGGGGGCTGCCACGGGGGCTCCCGCCGTCGCGAAAACGTTTCCGCTCTTCGCCTT